>Ga0209282_1000003_pt1 | contig 856377 bp, 784 predicted proteins | sample Mtrugardesep15_FD_187529 | JGI IMG/M metagenome (GOLD analysis project Ga0209282, IMG submission 187529) | Root nodule microbial communities of legume samples collected from California, USA - M. trunc garden sep15 (SPAdes) (version 2) | ecosystem: Host-associated > Plants > Roots > Nodule...
TCGACGAACCTTCGGTGGTAGCGATCCGCCAGGAAGGCGGCCCAAACGGCAAGAAAACCATCCAGGCAGTCGGTAAGGAAGCAAAGCAGATGCTGGGCAAGGTGCCTGGCAATATCGAAGCCATCCGCCCCATGAAGGACGGCGTGATCGCCGACTTCACCGTGACCGAGCAGATGCTGAAGCAGTTCATCCGCATGGTGCACGATTCCAAGTTCTTCCGTCCTTCGCCGCGCATCATTATCTGCGTGCCTTGCGGCTCCACCCAGGTGGAACGCCGCGCGATCCGTGAATCCGCGCTGGGCGCGGGCGCTTCCCAGGTTTACCTGATCGAAGAGCCAATGGCCGCCGCCATCGGCGCCGGCCTGCCGGTCTCCGATGCCACCGGCTCGATGGTGGTGGACATTGGCGGCGGCACCACCGAGGTGGGCATCATCTCGCTGGGCGGCATGGTCTACAAAGGCTCGGTGCGCGTGGGCGGCGACAAGTTCGATGAAGCCATCGTCAACTACATCCGCCGCAACTACGGCATGCTGATCGGCGAACAGACCGCCGAAGCGATCAAGAAGGCCATCGGTTCCGCCTTCCCGGGCTCCGAAGTCAAGGAAATGGAAGTCAAGGGCCGCAACCTGTCCGAAGGCATCCCGCGGTCCTTCACGATTTCGTCGAACGAGATCCTGGAAGCGCTGACCGACCCGCTGAACAACATCGTCTCCGCGGTGAAGAACGCGCTGGAGCAGACCCCGCCGGAACTGGGCGCGGACATCGCGGAAAAAGGCATGATGCTGACCGGCGGCGGCGCACTGCTGCGCGACCTGGACCGCCTGCTGATGGAGGAAACCGGCCTGCCGGTGCTGGTGGCAGAAGACCCGCTCACCTGCGTGGTGCGCGGCTCCGGGATGGCACTGGAGCGCATGGACCAACTGGGATCCATCTTCTCCTACGAATAAGTTTTAGACAGGGCGGCGTGAGCCGCCCTTCTTCATTGGGTTTATGGAATATAGTCCTCCGCCACTCTTCAAGCAAGGCGCGTCCGCCCGCGCCAAGATGATCGTTTTCGCCTTGATCTCGGTGGCATTGCTGTTGCTCGATTCCCGTGTGGGCGCGCTGTCGGTGGCACGGCAGGCGGTGGGCACCGTGCTGTATCCGGTGCAGATGGCCGCCTTGCTGCCGCGCGATGCGGCGGTCGGCGTCAGCGAATACTTCTCTTCGCTCTCCGCGCTGGAGAAGCAGGTGCAGGAGCTCAAGCGGCAGCAGATCGCCGTGGCGCAGACGCTGCAGCAGGCCCAGCTCCATCAGTCCGAGAACAACCAGCTGCGCAAGCTGCTCGATGCGCGCGAGCGCGTGCCGGGCAAGACCATGCTGGCCGAGATCCTGTACGACGCACGCGACGTCTTCACCCGCAAGATCATTCTGGACCGCGGCACCCAGCAGGGTGTGGCGCTCGGGCTGCCCGTGATCGACAGCCAGGGCGTGGTGGGGCAGGTGACGCGCGTGTTTCCCTTTACTTCCGAAGTCACGCTGCTGACCGACAAGGAGCAGGCGATTCCGGTGCAGGTGCTGCGCAATGGCCTGCGCAGCATCGCCTATGGCCGAGGCCAGGCCGGTACGCTGGACCTGCGCTTCATGGCGCCCAACGCGGATGTGCAGGTGGGCGATATTCTCATCACCTCCGGCATCGACGGCGTGTATCCGGCAGGCCTTGCCGTCGCGCGCGTGGTGCAGGTGGAGAGCAATGCCAACGGCGCTTTCGGGCGCGTGGTGTGCCAGCCGCTGGCCGGCATCGAGCGCAATACGCAGCTGCTGATCCTGATGTCGCTGCCCGAGATGCCGCCGCGGCCGCCTGAAGAGGAAGCGGTCAAGCCGGGCAAGAAGAAAAAAGACAGTGCTGCTGCAGCGCAGCCGGTGGCGGCAGGCGAGGCCGCTGTTCCTGCCAACGCCGCTCCTGCCGCCACCACCGGGGCCGCTCCGGCGAACGGCGCCGCCGCACCCGGCTTGCGCCCGAACCCGGCAGCACCAGCTACCGCGCCGCAGCCCACCGCGCCGGGCCTCCGCCCAGCGCAGACGGCACCAGCCGCCGTGCCGCCAGCCACCACACCTGGCCTGCGCCCGGACCAGCCCGCACCCGCTACGGCGACGCCGGCGGCCGCCGCTGGCCAGCGCCCCGCGCAGGCGGCAGCGCAGCAGACGGCCGCTTCCGGCACGCGCCCGGCCCAGACCCCGGCTGGCGCTGGCCCCGCGAACACCGCGCCGGCCGCCAACGCCTCCGGCCTGCGCATGACGCCGACGCTGCAAGGCGTCCCGGCCACCGCCACCACGGCACGATAAGGACACAACACCATGAACCGTCCACAATACATCCTGCTCCCCGTCAGCCCGCTGTTCATCGCATGCAGCCTGGCCGGCGCCTTCCTGCTGAACCTCCTGCCCTGGGGCCGTTTCATCGGCGCGCCGGACTTCGTAGCGCTGGTGCTGGTGTTCTGGGGCGTGCACCAGCCGCGCAAGGTCGGCATCGGCACCGCCTTCTTCCTCGGCCTGCTGATGGACGTGCATGACGCCACGCTGTTCGGCGAAAACGCGCTGGCCTACACGCTGCTGTCCTACTTCGCGATCATGATGCACCGCCGTGTGCAGTGGTTCCCCATCCTGACCCAGGCGATTCACGTGCTGCCGCTGCTGCTGCTGGCGCAAGCCGTACAGCTGACGGTGCGCTTCATTGTGTCCGGCAAGTTTCCCGGCTGGTTCTACTTCATCGAAAGCGGCGTCGCTGCCTTGCTGTGGCCCGTGGTAACGCTGATCCTGCTGGCGCCGCAGCGCCGTGCCGTCGACAAAGACCATACGCGCCCGATCTGACGCAAGACCCGCAATGACTGAACTCAAGAACAACGAACGGGAACTGCATCTGTTCCGCCTGCGCCTCACTGTACTGGGCGCGCTGGTGTTCGTCTGCTTTGCCCTGCTGCTGGCGCGCTTCGTGTGGCTGCAGGTGGTGAAGCACAGCGATTACGCCGCACAGGCGGAGGACAACCGCATCGCCGTGGTGCCGGTGCAGCCCAACCGGGGCCTGATCCTGGACCGCAACGGCGTGATCCTGGCCCGCAACTACTCCGCGTACACGCTGGAGATCACCCCGAGCAAGCTGCGCCTGCCGCTGGAAGACACCATCGACCAGCTGGCAGCCCTGGTGGAGGTCACGCCGAAAGACCGCCGCCGCTTCAAGAAGCTGCTGGAAGAATCCAAGAACTTCGCCAGCGTGCCGCTGCGCACCCGCCTCAGCGACGAAGAAGTGGCGCGCTTTACGGCCAACCGCTTCCGCTTCCCCGGCGTGGAAGTGCAGGCGCGCCTGTTCCGCCAGTATCCGCTGGGCGAAACGGCCTCCCACGTGATCGGCTACATCGGCCGCATCAACCAGAGCGAGGCCAAGGCGCTGGAGGCGAGCGAAGATGCCGCCAACTACAACGGCACGGACTACATCGGCAAGGAAGGCCTGGAGAAGAGCTACGAACGCCACCTGCACGGCGTGACCGGCTACGAAGAGGTGGAAGTGTCGGCCGGCGGCCGCGCCATCCGCACCCTGTCGCGCACGCCCGCCACGCCGGGCAGCAACCTGATTTTGTCGATCGATATCGAGCTGCAGAAAATTGCGGAAGAAGCGTTCGGCGAATGGCGCGGCGCGCTGGTGGCCATCGAGCCGGAAACGGGCGATGTGCTGGCCTATGTGTCGCGTCCCGGCTACGACCCCAACCTGTTCGTGGACGGCATCGACACGCAAAGCTGGAACGAACTGAATACCTCGCTGGACAAGCCCATGGTGAACCGCCCGCTGTCCGGCACCTATGCGCCGGGCTCCACCTTCAAGCCCTTCATGGCGCTGGCCGCGCTGGAGCTGGGCAAGCGCACGCCGAGCCAGGCGATTGCCGATCCGGGCTATATGTACCTTGGCAGCCACAAATTCCGCGACGACGTGGTGAACGGCCACGGCATGGTGGACATGCGCAAGTCCATCGTGGTGTCCTGCAATACCTACTACTACCAGCTGGGCCGCGACATGGGTATCGACATGATCCATGATTTCATGAAGCCCTTCGGCTTCGGCCAGAAAACCGGTATCGACCTGGAGAACGAGAAGACTGGCGTGCTGCCTTCGCAGGAATGGAAGCGCAACCGCTACAAGAAAAACCCGCAGGCCGGCAAGTGGGTGGGCGGCGACACGATCTCGGTGAGTAACGGTTCCGGCTACAACAACTATACGCCGCTGCAGATCGCGCACGCCATGGCCAACCTGGCCAACAACGGCATTGTGATGAAGCCCCACCTGGTGAAGATCATCGAAGACGGCGGCACGCGCGCGCGCAAGCTCACGGTGCCGAAGGAAAGCTACCGCATCAACCTGAAGCAGGAAAACATCGACTTCATCAAGGACGCGATGGTGGGCGTGACCAGCGAACCTGGCGGCACGGCCTTCCGCGCTTTCCAGAACACCGGCTATACCGTGGGCGGCAAAACCGGTACGGCGCAGGTGGTGGGCATCAAGGCCAACGAGAAGTACAACGCGTCCACCATTTCCGAGCGCCTGCGCGACAACTCGCTGTTCTCCGCGTTTGCGCCTGCCGACAAGCCGCGCATCGTGCTGGCGATGGTGGTGGAAAACGCTGGCTTTGGCGCCGCGGTGGCCGCGCCGATCGCGCGCAAGGTGCTGGACTACTGGATCCTCGGCAAACGTCCGACGGAGAAAGACACCACCAAGGTGCCGAAGGAGGACGCGGAGTTCCTCGTGCCGCTGGAAGAACTGAGCCCGGAAGATGCTGCTGCGCTGGAGCGGGAGCATGCGGCAAGGGAAGGCCACAACCATGAGCCGGGCCTGATGCCGACCATGCCGCCGCCCGTACGCCAGAAGCCCGCGCCCGCCCCGGCCCCGGTACCGCCCACCCAGACCACGCCTGCCGCACCGGCGGCAACGCAGAAGAGATAGACCATGCGTATCAATGAAAGGCGTTCGCTGTGGCGCCGCATGCGGCCCTACGTCGCGGTATTCGACGGCCCGCTGCTCACCATCCTGGTCCTGCTGCTGACCACCAGCCTGGTCACGCTGTATTCCGCCAGCATCGGCATCCCCGGCAAGATCGAAGACCAGATCCGCAATATCTTCATGTGCTTCTTCGTGATGTGGATGGTGTCGAACATCTCGCCGCAGAACATGATGCGCATCGCGCTGCCTGCCTATGTCATCACCATGGGGCTCCTGATTGCGGTGGCGCTGGCAGGCACCATCAAGCTTGGCGCGCGGCGCTGGCTGCACATTGGCGTGATCGACATCCAGCCCTCCGAGTTCGCCAAACTGGCGGTGCCGCTGATGCTGGCCTGGTTCTTCCAGCAGCGGCAGGGCCACTTGCGCTGGCATTCTTATGTTGTCGGCGCCATCCTGCTCCTGCTGCCCGTGTTCCTGATTGCCCGCCAGCCCGACCTCGGAACGGCCCTGCTGGTGGTGGCGGCCGGACTGAGCGTGATTTTCCTCGCCGGCCTGCCATGGAAAGCCTTGCTGGCGCTGGTCGTTGGCGCCGCTGCCAGCATGCCGATTGCATGGTCGATGCTGCACGACTACCAGCGCGAGCGGGTGATGACGCTGATCGATCCGTCTTCCGACCCGCTGGGCAAGGGCTTCCACATCATCCAGTCCACCATCGCCGTGGGCTCGGGGGGCATGACGGGCAAGGGCTGGACCCACGGCACGCAGGCCCACCTGGAGTTTATCCCCGAGCGCACCACGGACTTTATCTTCGCGGTCTATTCGGAAGAATTCGGCCTGATCGGCAACCTGTTCCTGATGCTGCTCTACCTGCTGCTGATCGGCCGCGGCCTGATGATTTCCGCCGGCGCCCCCAACTTCTTCACCCGCCTGCTGGCTGGCGCCACCACGATGATCTTCTTCACCTACGCCTTCGTGAACATGGGCATGGTGAGCGGCATCCTGCCGGTGGTGGGCGTGCCGCTGCCGTTCATGAGCTACGGCGGCACGGCGCTGCTGACGCTGGGCATCGCATCGGGTATCCTGATGAGCATTCAGCGTAACCGCAAGCTGGTGCAGACATGAAGAAACTGCTTCCCGTGGCCCTGCTGCTGGTGCTGGCCGCCTGCGGCACGGCGCCGCCGAAGAAGGCTGCCTCATTGCCGAAATCGGCGCCGATGACGGCACCACGGGCGCAGGAGCCCGGCGTACCCGTGCTGCCGCCGGCGAACTCGGGGCGCGGCGCCTACTATCAGGACGATGGTCCCGGCGACAGTCCGCCGCCCAACCTGATGCAGGTGCCGGATGCGGACGTGCGCAACGATCCCATTCTGCCGCGCGCGAACCGGCCGTACGTAGTCTTCGGCAAGACCTACACGCCGATTCCGAACGACCAGCCATTGACGCAGCGCGGCCTCGGCACCTGGTATGGCAAGAAGTTCCACGGCCAGAAGACCTCGTCCGGCGAAATCTACGATATGTACAAGATGACGGCGGCGCATACCACGCTGCCGATTCCTTCGTATGCCCGGGTTACCAATGTATCGAACGGCAAATCCGTCATCGTGCGCATCAACGACCGGGGACCGTTCCATTCCACGCGCGTGATCGACGTTTCCTACACGGCTGCGCTGAAACTGGGCCTGCTGGCCAATGGCAGCACGCAGCTGGAAGTCACGCGCATCATGCCGGACGAGATTGAGCAGATCCTCGCGGCGCGCAAGCGTGGCGATACGATGATGGTCGCGGCGGCGGACAAGCCCAAGGCCGGCATGGCCGCCGCGCCAGCCGAAATCGAAGCGCTGATGCTGGGCGCGGCGCCCGGCGGCGGCGAAGCGCCCGTGGCGCAGGCGGGTTACTACCTGCAGCTGGGCGCCTTCGGCCGTGCGGACAACGCAGAGCAGATACGTACCCGCCTGGTGGAAGCGGGCAGTGGGGATGTATTCGAAGTGGTACAGAACGGTTCGGTATTCCGCCTGTACGGCGGCCCCTTCGCCACCCGCCAGGAAGCCGCGCAGGCCGCGCTGCGCCTGCCTTCAGCGCTCAAGCTGAAGCCAATCATCGTGCAGCGCTAGTGCTTACTTGCTGCAGGAGCGAATTTCTTGGTCGGGGAATTTGGCGGTGATTTTTTCGAGGCCAGTGCGGGCGGCGCTGTCGATGTCGCGGAACTGGAAGGCCAGCAGCTTGGCGCCGCTGTAGCGTGGCGTGATGCGCGCGCTGTGCACGCCCTGTTTGTTCAGCGCGGCCAGCTGCGTTTGCGCCGCCGCTTCCGTTTTGAAGACGCCCAGCGAAATACCCCAGCGCAGCGGCGGCTCCGGCATCACGAAGTAGTTCGTCACCCCCAGCGCGCGCAGTTCGTTGGCCTTCTTCTCCGCCCCGTCCTTGCTGCCCTGCGGCGGAATATGCACCATATAGCTCGATATCTCCTGCCCCGGCAGGTTGCGGCGCGACTGGCGGTCGCCCAGTTCCAGCGCGGCCACCTGGGTTTCGAAACGGCGCGCATCGGTCAGCTGGAAGCTGCCCACTTCGAGGCAGGCAATCGGCTTCTCTTCCTTCACCTCGGGGACGGGCGGCGTGGCGGCGGCAACGGCAGCATTGGCCTTGCCGGCTGAGATCAGCGTGAGCTTGGCGGGATTCAGCTGGTTCTTGATGCGCGCAGGTTCGCGCTCCGCTTCGCTGAAGCGGCCGAGATAACCCTGTCCGTATGCGAACAGCGCGGCATTGATTGCCAGCAGAAGGCAGAAGATCAGTTTCAGCACAATCCGTCCTATCGCTCAGCCGGCGCGCGCGGCGGCGTGCAGGCCTATCATCACTATATTGCCGATCCGGCGCAACGGCAGCGCCAGCGCGGCCGCCACGTAGGCCGATGCGCCGCCCGACACCAGCACCTCCGCTGCCTGGTGCAGCGAAAAAGCGCGTTCGATGGCGCCCGCCTGCGCCGACAGGATGCCGCTCAGGATCGCGTCGTCCGTGTTGTCGGCAAACCCTGCGGGCAGCTTACCGTCTTGCGCGATCTGCGGCAACTGGGCGGTGTTGCGTGCCAGTGCGCTGGCCATCAGGCCCAGGCCGGGCAGGATCATCCCGCCCAGGAAGTGGCCGTCCGCCGCGAGCGCGTCGATCGTGGTGGCGGTGCCGCAGTTGGCCACGATGATGGCCTTGCCGGGCGCCAGCGCATGGGCGCCAATGGCCGCCGCAAAACGGTCGCAGCCCAGCTGGCCCGGGTTGCGATAGCCATTCGTCACGCCCGCACGCTGCGGCACGGAGGCGAACCATTCCACAGCGGCGCCGGGAAGGCAGCGCGCTAGCAGGGCGGTGATGGTGTCGCGCACCGCCGTGCCGGCGACATTCGCCACGATGACACGCAGGGCGCCCGCCTGCGAGTCATCTGCATGCGCGGCGATGCTGCTCCACGCTTCGGCAAGCTGTTCGGCGTCCGCGTGCATGACGGCGCCGTCGCGCGTCCATCCGCCCAGCGGCGCTTCCGTGCTGGTCAGCGCCCACTTGATGCGCGTATTGCCCGCGTCGATCAGCAGCAGGCCGCTCATGATGCGAGCCTCAGCGATACGTCGCCGGACAGCACGGGCACCCGGCCCGATGGTGTATCCAGCAGCAGCCGGCCCTGGTCATCCACGCCGGCGGCGAAGCCCTGCTGCAGCACTGTACCGTTGTCGAGCAGGTTGACGGGCTGGCCGCGCCAGGCCTGCAGCGCGTTCCAGCGCTCGGCGAAGGCGGCAAAGCCGGTGTTGTCGAATTCTTCCAGCACGCCGGCGAGGCGGCTCAGCAGGGCTGCGACCAGTGGGTTGCGGTCCATCTGCGCCAGCCATGGGGCCGAGGACACGGCGCGGCCGATGCTTGCCTCCATTTCATCCGGCATCAGCAAGTTCATGCCGCAGCCGATCACGGCCCAGATGGTGCCGTCCTGCGCGGTCTGGGTTTCCACCAGAATGCCGGCCAGCTTGGCGCCATCCTTCATCAGGTCGTTCGGCCATTTCAGCTGCACCGGCACGCCGAGCGATGCCAGCGTTTCGGCAAGCGCCACGCCAACGGCCAGCGGCAGGCCGGCCATGCGGTGCAGCGGGCCGCGGAAGGGCCAGGCCACGGAGAAGGTCAGCGAAGCGCCGGGCGCCGACAGCCAGCTGCGGCCCGCGCGGCCACGGCCCGCGGTCTGGCGCTCGGCGATGCGCAGCACCGGGCCGCCTAGCTCCCCGAGGCGGGCCAGCAGGTCGGCATTGGTGGAGCCGGTTTCGGCCACAACTTCAACCGCCATATGGGCCGCCCCGGCAGCAAGCTGCGCGCCGATCGCGGCGACCGACAGGCCAGCCGCTGATGCCGCGAGGCTGCCTGCCTGCCCCGCATCCGGCGGCTGAGCGGGCGGCGCCTTGGGCTGCACCGCCGTGTCGTGGGAATCGTTGCTCTTCATGATGTCTTGCGCGCCTTATGCGGCGCTTTGGCGAAGGCCCAGTCATACAGCGCGTTCGGCAGCAGGCGCAGCACCTTGGCCACAATACCCATCTGCCACGGGATCACGCGGTAGCTGTCGCCGCGCGCGATGGCGCGCGCTGCCGCTTCGGCAAAGCGCTCGGGCCGCATCAGGAAGGGCATGGCGTAGGCGTTCCGCTGTGTCATCGGCGTATCGATATAACCCGGCGCAATGGTCACCACCTTGATGCCGTAAGGCCGCATTTCCACCCGCAAGGACTCGCAATAGCTGATTACCGCCGCCTTGGAAGCGCTGTAGCCGGCGCCGCCCGGCAGCCCGCGTATGCCCGCCACGCTGGCAACGCCGACCAGCCGCGCCGGCGTGCGCTGGTTGCGCATGGTGGCGATGAAAGGGGAAAAGGTGGCCACGGTAGCTGTGACATTGGTCGCGAGGATGGATTCGAAGACCGGCAGGTCCTCTGCATGCTCGGTCAGCGTGCCGTGCGAAATGCCCGCATTGGCGATCACGATATCCACCCCGCCCGCATGGGCAATGAACTGTTCCGCCGCGCCGCGCAGCGCCGCATGGTCCAGCACATCGGCCGGATAGGCGCGGTGGCGTTCGGGATGGGGGAGGGTGGCGATCAGCGCGGCCAGCGCTTCGCCACGGCGGGCCAGCAGGCCCAGCGTGGCGCCTTGTGCGGCGTAGTGCGCGGCGAGGGCGGCGCCGATGCCACTGGATGCGCCTGTGATGAAGACGCGCGCCGCATCCTGCATTACTTCTTCTCGGCCTTGGCTTTATCGACCAGGAAGTCCAGCACCTGGATCGCGGCCGCCTGCTGCTCGCCTTCGGTTTTTGCGGTGGCGGAACCTGCCTGGTGCGGCGAAGTCTGGAAGCGGCCATCGACGATCACCACCGGCCAGAATTCAACCTTGTACAGGTCCATCATGGCGGTGGCGCGGCGCAGCTTGCCGGTCACGCCGAAGGAGTTGTAGGTTTCAAGGAACTTGGCCTTGTCGATACCGTTCTTCTCGGCCCAGGCCAGCACCAGCGCATCGCTGTTCAGGCGGTTGCGCTCCACGTGAATGGCGTCGAACACTTTCGACTGCAGCTTTTCGGTCAGGCCCATCGCATCCAGCGTGAAGTACAGCTTTTGCTGTGGAATGGTGTCTTCGCGGAAGGGCACGTGCACGCGCTTGAAGACGATATTGTCGCCCTGTTTTTTCACCCATGCCGCCAGCGCAGGCTCGAAGGAATAGCAATGCGGGCACCAGTAGGCGAAGAACTCGATGACCTCGATCTTCTTGCCTGTATCGGTCGGCTGCGCAGCCGGCAGCACGATGTATTCCGCGCCGGCTTTAGGTTCGGCCGGCGCAGCGGAGGCGCCGATGGCGGCGCTGAACAGGGCAAGGGCGGCCAGGAAATTCTTCAGGACTTGCATGCTTTTCTACCTTATCGCTGGTTACGGACCACGGCAACGTCGATGCCGTTCTCGGACAGTTTGCTGCGCACCTTGTTCATGTCCTCCACCTGCGTGAAGGGGCCAACGCGGACGCGGTGCAGAACGCCGGTGTCGGTACTGCGGTCGGTGACGGAAGCTTCGAAGCCGAGCAGCGCCAGCTTGGCGCGCGCGCTTTCGGCGTCGGATACTTCACGGAAGGCGCCTGCCTGCAGATAGTAAACCCACTTCTCCTCGCCTGCAGCCGATGGCGCAGGCGCTGCCGCCTGGGCCGGCGGCGCCGCGCTGTTGACCGGCGGCGGAGGCGCCGGTTTGGCTGAAGAGGGCTGGGCCTGGATCTTGTCGACCACGGCCTGCAGCGCATCGGCCGGCGTAGCTTCTTTCGGCGTGTCCTTCTCGAAGTCGCGGTTCGCACTGCGCGCCGCTTCCTTGTTGCCGTACATTGGCTTGTTCGGGTCGGCGATCTGGCCCGAGGCCTGGTCGGCCGGCTTGGCCTTGCCGGCCTTGTCGGTGAACGGCGTCTGGCCCTTGGTGATCATCAGTGCCACCACCACGGCGATGGCGAGGCCGATCACGAGGCCGATGATGATGCCAACCAGCGTGTTGCCCTGCTGGCGCAGCGGAGTACGACGGGAGGAGAAGCTCATTGTGCGGTCGTTCCTTGCAATTACATTTGGTCCGGCGCCGAAACGCCGATCAGGGCCAGGCCATTGCGCAGCACCTGGCGCACCGCGAGCACCAGCGCCAGGCGGGCCAGTTTCAGCGGCTCGTTGTCGTCCACCAGCACTTTTTCGGCGGCGTAGTAGCTTTGCAGCGCAGCGGCCAGGTCGCGCAGGTAGAAGGCCACCTGGTGCGGGCCGAGTTCGGCCTGCGCACGCTGCAGCATTTCCGGATACGCGGCCAGGGTGGCCAGCAGCGTGGCTTCCGAAGGCGCGGTCAGCGGCGACAGGTCCACGCCGTGCAGCGCGGCCACGTCGCCGCCCCAGTTCTGCAGGATGCGGCAGATACGCGCGTGGGCGTACTGCACGTAATACACCGGGTTCTCGTCCGAAGTCTTGAGCGCCACGTCCACGTCGAACACGAATTCGGTATCCGCCTTGCGCGAGATGAGGAAGAAGCGCACCGCATCGCGGCCCTTCGGAATATCGCCGCCGCCCGACCATTCGATCAGGTCGCGCACCGTCACGTAGGAACCGGCACGCTTCGAGATCTTGACCTCGGCGCCGTCCTTCATCACGGTGACCATCTTGTGCAGCACGTAGTCCGGATAGCCCTGAGGGATATCCATGCCCACCGCCTGCAGGCCGGCGCGCACGCGGGCGATGGTGCCGTGGTGGTCCGAACCCTGTACATTGATGGCCTGCGAGAAGCCGCGCTGGAATTTGACGATGTGGTAGGCCACGTCCGGCACGAAATAGGTATAGGTGCCGTCGGACTTGCGCATCACGCGGTCCTTGTCGTCGCCGTAGTCGGTGGTGCGCAGCCACAGCGCGTTGCCTTCCTCGAAGGTATGGCCGTTGCCGACCAGCGCCTTCACGGCCGCATCCACCTTGCCGTCCTTGTACAGCGAGGACTCCAGGTAGTAGTTATCGAACTTCACGCCGAAGGCCTGCAGGTCGATATCCTGTTCGTTGCGCAGATAAGTCACGGCGAAGGCGCGGATCGACTCCAGGTCGTCCACATCGCCGCTGGCGGTCGCCGGTGCGCCGTCGCTGGCGGACACGGTTTTCTTCGCCAGGAAATCGGCGGCGATATCGGCGATATAGTCGCCGTTGTAGGCCGATTCAGGCCATTCCGCATCGCCCGGCTTGAAGCCGCGCGCACGCGCCTGCACCGACACGGCCAGCGTGTGGATCTGCACGCCCGCATCGTTGTAGTAGAACTCGCGGGTCACATTGAAGCCCTGCGCCTCGAACAGCGAGGACAGGGCATCGCCCAGTGCCGCCTGGCGGCCATGGCCCACGTGCAGCGGGCCGGTAGGGTTGGCCGACACGAATTCGATGATCACGTTCTTGCCCGCGCCTGCGTCGCCGCGGCCGAAACCGGCGCCCTGCTGCAGGATGGCGCCGACCACCGCCTGCTTGGCGGCATCCGTCACGCGCAGGTTGATGAAGCCGGGGCCGGCGATGTCCGCCGTGGCCACCAGGGCCTTGCCTTCCGGGTTCTCCAGCAGCGCGGCGACGATTTTCTGCGCCAGCTCGCGCGGGTTCATTTTCAGCTGCTTGGCCAGCTGCATGGCGATATTGCAGGCCACGTCGCCATGGCTGGCGTCGCGCGGGCGTTCCAGCACGACATTGGCGGCGACTCCGGTGCCTTCGAGCACGGGGGCAAGGGCGGCCTGGAACAGGGCGATGATCTGTTGCTTTTGTTGGGCGAGCATGTGAAAAAATAAACGGCTTAAAGAGGGCACATTATACTGGTTTGCATCCGGCGGCAATAATACGCGGCGACCCGGGGCGCGGGGGGACGGCGCTGATACAATCTCGCCTTCCCAGAACGCACTACGGATTAATATATGAACAAGCGTCCGACGCTCTCCATCAAGCCCAAGGCAGGGCCCGCGTCTGCGCCTACAGCCGTGCCAAAATTGCGCGCCAGTCACCACCGCGACCTGAAACCGGCGCTGCAGACCCAGTTCAAAGCCGGCCTGAAGCCCGATTCCCTTGCTTTTTCCCTGCTGGGCGCTGCCACCGCCGTGGTGCAGGTGCACGGCGGCACGGCCCTGCCGCAGGCGCTGGCCGCTGTGTTCGCCGCCACGGAGGCGATCCCGCAGCAGCGCGGCGCGATCCAGGACATCGCCTACCGCGCGATGCGCCAGCTGGGCCGCAGCGAGGCCCTGATCGCCCAGATGGCGCCCAAGGCGCCGGAGCCGCTGGTGGGGGCGCTGCTGGCCTGCGCGCTGCCGCTGATGGCCGCCAACGAGGATGGCCAGCCGCCCTATGAAGAATTCACCGTGGTGGACCAGGCCGTAACGGCCGCCGCCGCCCACCCGGACACGGCCCGCGCCAAGGGCATGGTCAACGCCCTGCTGCGCCGCTTCCTGCGCGAGCGCCAGGCACTGCTGGACGCCGCCATGCTGCAGCCGGTGGCGCGCTGGAACTACCCGCAATGGTGGATCGACGCGGTCAAGACCGCCTACCCGCAGCAGTGGCAGGCCATTCTCGCCACCGGCAACAGCGCGCCGCCGCTGACCCTGCGCGTGAACACCCGCAAGGGCTCGGTGGACGACTACCTGAAGCTGCTGGAAGGGGCGGGCATGGCGGCCAGCCGCATCGGCCCCACGGCGCTGCGCCTGGCGCGGCCGGTCGGCGTGCACCTGATCCCGGGCTTTGACCAGGGCCTGGTCTCGGTGCAGGACGCCGGCGCCCAGCTGGCCGCCCCGCTGCTGGACGTGCAGGACGGCATGCGCGTGCTGGACGCCTGCGCCGCCCCTGGCGGCAAGACCGGTCATGTGCTGGAGCTGGCAAATGTTGATCTAACGGCAATAGATGCGGATGCCAAACGCCTGGCGCGGGTGCAGGACAACCTGGACCGGCTGGGCCTGAAAGCGGCCCTGCGCGCGGGCCAGGCCCAGGAGCGCGACTGGTGGGACGGCCAGCCCTATGACCGCATCGTGGCCGACGTGCCGTGCACGGCCTCCGGCATCGTGCGCCGCCACCCGGATATCCGCTGGCTGCGCCGTAAGGGAGATGCGCTCCAACTTGCAACACTTTCGGGCAAAATTCTCGACAATCTTTGGCACATGCTGAAACCAAATGGTAAATTGCTGTTCGTGACATGTTCGTTGTGGCCGCAAGAATCCGAGGCGCAGGCGGCCGCTTTCGCGGTGCGCAATCGCGCCACGCGACTCGATGCGCCCGGCCAGTTGCTGCCCACGGGCGGTAACGAACAGGATCACGATGGTTTGTACTACGCGCTGTTCCAGAAAACCGCGTAGTCGGCTTGCCTGTTTATTACCGTTGCACTGAAAGAGCAGCCCGCGTGACATTTAGATTTCTTCGACTCCTGGCCTGGCAGTTGCTGCTGACGCTGGCCTGCGCGCTGCCGCAGGCGGCGCGCGCTGCCGAAGAGACCGTGGAGATCACGCGCGCCCTGATCGAAGCCGCCGAAGAAGGCTACCGGCTGCGGGCCGACTATTCCTTCGACCTGAGCCACGCGCTGGAAGACGCGCTGCAGGCCGGCATTTCCCTCGACTTCACCACCGAAATCAATTTCACGCGCCGCCGCTGGTACTGGTTCAACGAAAAGACCTGGTCCGCCAAGCGCACCCACCGCATCTGGTACGACGTGCTGACGCGCCAGTACCATGTGAAGGTGCTGGGCAGCGTGCAGCAAAGCTATACCTCGATGGACGATGCCCTGTTCTCGATCCGGCGCCCGGCGCGCTGGGTGGTGGCGCCGCGCGGCGCGCTCAAGGTGGGCGAGCTGTATGACGTCACCCTGAACATGGGCCTGGACAACCTGCCCAAGCCCTTCCAGGTCAATGCGCTGAACAACCGGCAGTGGACCCTGTCCTCGCAGCGGAAAACCTTCCAGTACAAGGCGGAGTAAGTGACCCAGGTATTGCGGTATCTGTTTGTGGTGGCGGGCGCCGTCTGCTGCATCTTGCTGTTCCTGCTGGCGTCCGCCTCCGATAACACCGGCTTCTTCGACCGCTACTATTCCTGGCTGCTGGGCCTGAACGCCTCCGTTGCGGTGGCCCTGCTGCTGCTGGTCGGCGTCTCCCTGTTCCGCCTCTATGCCCGGTACAAGAGCGGCAAGTTCGGCTCGCGCCTGATGACGCGGCTGGTCATGCTGTTTGCCGCCATCGGCGTGCTGCCCGGCCTTGTGATCTTCCTGGTGTCGGTGCAGTTCGTGTCGCACTCCATCGATTCGTGGTTCAACGTGCGCGTGGAGGAGGCGCTGGAAGCCGGCCTCGACCTGGGCCGCTCCGCCCTGCAGTCCTCGCTGGAAGAGCTGCAGGTGGAAGCGCGCGGCACGGTGCGCGAGCTGGCCGATGCGCCGTTTTATACCACGCCGACCATCCTGGCGCGCTTCGTGCGCGAGCACCAGGGCGTGCAGAGCGCCATGATCGTGGATGCGGACGGCGGCCTGGTGTCGAGCGCCATGGGCGAACGCCGCATCAATGTGAGCGCCGAGCTGCCGTCGCCCGCCATGCTGCACAAGGCCGCCACCGAGAACGTCTATGCCGCGCCGGAAGGGGGCAGCGAGCTGCGCGACGACCGCGTGGGCGCCCCGGCGCCGCCGCCGGTTGATCCGAGCAATGTGCTGCGCCTGCGCGTGCTGCTGCCGGTGCCAGATCCGGTGCAGCCGAGCGGCGCACGGCTGGCGCCGCGCTACCTGCAGGTGATCCAGGCGGCGCCGGCGCGGGTGGCGGCGGATGGCGAAATGCTGCGCACCGCCTACAGTGAATACAAGGAGCGCTTCGTGGCCCGCGAGGGCCTGCGCCAGATGTATGTCGAGACCCTGACGCTGACGCTGCTGCTGGCCGTGTTTGGCGCCATTGCGGCCGCCTTCCTGATCGCGAACGACCTGGCCCAGCCCCTGCTGCTGCTGGCCGAAGGCACGCGCGCGGTGGCCGAGGGCGACCTGTCGCCGCGCCCCATCGTCGCCAGTTCCGACGAACTGGGCACCCTGACCCAGTCCTTCAACACCATGACGCGCCAGCTGTCCGATGCGCGCAGCGCGGTGGAGCGCAACCGCATCGCGCTGCAGAACGCCAAGGCCCACCTGGAATCGGTGCTGGCCAATATGTCGGCCGGCGTGATGGTGCTCGATAACGAATTCCGTCTCGTCACCTGCAACGATTCGGTGGAGCGCATCCTGCAGCAGCCCGGCGCCGCCATCGTCGGCAAGCCGCTGGCCGACGTGGAGGGCATGACGGAGTTTGCGGCGGCCGTGACCAATGCCTTCTCGGCCCAGAGCGCGCAGTCGGCCGCCGGGCGCAATGCCCAGCGCCTGCACTGGCAGCGCCAGATCGATATTCCGCGGCGTCCGGGCGCGGTGGAAGAACATGACCTCACCCTGCTGATGCGCGGCTCGCGCCTGCCGCAGGAAGGCGGGGGCGGCTACATCGTGGTGTTCGACGATATTACCGACGTGATCTCGGCCCAGCGTTCCATTGCCTGGGGCGAGGTGGCGCGCCGCCTGGCGCACGAGATCAAGAACCCGCTGACGCCGATCCAGCTGTCGGCCGAACGCCTGCAGATGAAACTGGAAAGCAAGCTGGCCCCGCCGGACGTGGAACTGCTGAACAAGAGCGCGGGCACCATCGTCAACCAGGTGGCGGCGATGAAGCGCATGGTGGACGACTTCCGCGATTACGCGCGCACGCCGCCGGCCATGCTGGAAGCGCTGGACCTGAACAGCCTGGTGGAAGAGATCCTGCACCTGTACGTGAACGGCGACGGCAAGGACATCATCCATGCCAGCCTTGCGCCCTATCTGCCGATGATCATGGGCGACCCCACCCAGCTGCGCCAGGTTATCCACAATCTGCTGCAGAATGCGCAGGACGCGCTGAACGACCAGCCGCAGCGCAGCGTGGCGCCGCGCATCGATGTGGTGACCGAGGCCATCCACTACCAGAGCGCGGACGGTTCGACACGCATTGCAGTACGCCTCGCGATCAACGACAATGGCCCCGGCTTCGCACCGAAAATCCTGGCACGGGCCTTCGAGCCTTACGTGACCTCGAAGGCGCGCGGCACCGGCCTCGGCCTGGCGATGGTGAAGAAGATCGTGGATGAACACGGCGGACGGATCGATATCCAGAACCATGCGGACGGAAGTGGCGCTTCCGTGCTGATTTTGCTGTTAAAGTTGGCACCTGTGCAGTTGGCATAAAATTTGAACAACTAATAAAATCACGCCAACGCCGCATTACAATGCGGCTGTGAATGAAGTGAAGAAGGCAGGGATAGATGGCAAACATTCTCGTAGTTGATGATGAAATGGGTATCCGGGAGTTGCTCTCGGAAATCTTGGGTGACGAGGGACATGCGGTCACGCTGGCGGAGAACGCACAGCAGGCGCGCCAGGCCCGCGCTGCCGGGGCGCCCGATCTGGTCTTGCTCGATATCTGGATGCCGGACACCGACGGCGTTACGCTGCTCAAGGAATGGCAACGCGATGGCCTGCTGACGATGCCGGTGATCATGATGTCCGGCCACGCCACCATCGATACCGCCGTGGAAGCCACGCGCATCGGCGCGCTGAACTTCCTGGAAAAACCGATTGCGATGCAGAAACTGCTGAAGGCGGTGCAGGCCGGCCTCACGCGGGCCCAGGAAACGGTGCGTGCACCGGTGCTGGCGCCGCGTCCGGTGGCCGCCGTGCCGTCGGAAGACAGCGCACCGGCCAGCGCCGGCTTCAATGCGGCAGCGCCGATGCAGCCGCAGCACGGCATGGCCGTGGGCCGTGCCGCCAATGGCGAAGGCCACCTGTTCAACCTGTCCTTCGACCTGCCGCTGCGTGAAGCGCGCGATGCCTTCGAGCGCATGTACTTCGAACACCACCTGGGCCGCGAAGGCGGCAGCATGACGCGCGTGGCCGAGAAGACCGGCCTGGAGCGCACCCACCTGTACCGCAAGCTCAAGCAGCTGGGCGTGGAGCCGGGCAAGCTGGCCAAGAAGAATCAGGGCGTGTAAGGACTATCCCGTGACCTCGGCAACACTGGTCACGGGAGCGCGCGCCGCCCAGCGCGAGCGCGCCATCCATGCGGCCATGGCGCCCGGCAGCGACACCGTCATCATCCTCGAAGGCCTGGCCGAAGGCGATTCGCCGCTGGCCGCCTATGCCGATCTGCCGGAAGGCAGCTGGCGCCCCATCATCCACCGCATTGCCCCCGGCTGCCTGTGCTGCGCCGGAAACCTCGTTTTGCGTGTAACATTGAATCGTATCTTGCGCCGTCCCCCGGCACAGCTCTTTATCAGCCTGGCTGATCCCACGCATGTGGGACAGCTGCGCGCATCGTTGTCGGCGGCTCCCTACGACACACTGCTTTGTCTAGGAGCCGACCTGGCCGCCTGAGGCCTGCATACTGCCGCAATCGTACGGCTCCCTTGAAATTGGCTGGTACAGCCTCACTTCGTTATGGACAGCGGAAACTCATCCAGTTCCGCCCCTGGAGAAAAGGAAGCGATATGAACCTCATTTACAACAGCGAGCAGTATAGTGTTGTCGAATTCGGCGCGGACCGCGACCTGGACGCGCTGCGTTTCGGTGGCTATGAAATCGTCGATAAGGGCGGCAAGCGGGAAATTTTCATCGCCGGCGTGTTGGCACAGAATTTCCGGCGTGACGTCAACCAGCTGATCGCCAATGAACCGACGATGGAAGAAATCGACGAGTTCCTAGGCAGTTATGATTCACTGATGAGCCAACCAGTGCTATTGCACTAAGTACTTAGCAACGCGTCATTCAGCAATACCGCCACACGCCGTCCGCTTGAACATACAGCGGGCGGTCTTTTCTGCTACATTCAATTCAACATTTCTCTCCCAGCCGTAACAGGGCATTCCTGTCCCGATTGCCCTTGCTTTCGGGAAAAGTTATTTTGTAATAATTTCAACAAAGCATTTGATTTTGATGTCAAAATGGCAGGTAACCAGGAATTTTGTCATGATCGACCTTTCCGTCAAAGATCCCGCTTCCAGGAGTTTGCGCGTGCGTGAATTTTATCTGGGCCGGCAGCCTATTCTCGACCGGAACCAGGCCCTGTTCGGCTATGAACTGCTGTTCCGCAATGCGCCGGTCGGCCCTGCCCATATCGATACCGAACTCGGCGCCACGGCCGCCGTCATGGCGCACGCCTCGCAGCTGGGCATGGAGAAGGTCATCGGCGACGCGCTCGGTTTCGTCAACGTGGACGCCGACGCCATCATGAGCGATATCTTCGGTTTCCTGCCGCGCGAAAAAGTGGTGCTGGAAGTGGCCGAGACCATGCAGCCGACCCAGGCCGTGCTGGCGCGCATGGCCGACCTGCACAGCCACGGCTTCCGCTTTGCCCTGAACGATGTGAGTGGCGAAACGGCCCAGGTGCAGTCCATGTTGCCGATGGCCGAATACGTGAAGATGAGCATGCGCGGTACCCCGCTCGACAGCCTGGTGAAGCTGGCGCCGCGCTTCAAGCAGGAAGGCAAGAAGCTGGTGGCCGGCAAGGTGGAAACGCGCGAGGAATTCAAGCACTGCCTGGAGCTGGGCTTCGACTTCTTCCAGGGCTATTACTTCGCCAAGCCCGTCATCATGAGCGGCAAGAAGCTGTCGCCCTCGCAGCTGGCCGTGATGGAACTGATGACGCTGGTGACGTCCGATGCCGACAACCTCGAAATCGAACGCGCCATCAAGCGCGACGTGTCGCTGGCGCTGAACCTGCTGCGCCTGGTGAACACGCCGGCCGTGGGCGCGCGCCAGCGCATCGATTCGCTGAGCCAGGCCGTGACCATCCTGGGCCGCCGCCAGCTGCAGCGCTGGCTGCAGATCATGCTGTATGCGGAGCCGAGCAAGCGCGGCCACTCGATGACGCCGCTGCTGATGCTGGCCACCACCCGCGGCCGCCTGCTGGAACTGCTGGCGCACAAGCTGCGCCCCCATCACCGCCATGATGCCGATGTGGCCTTCACGGTCGGCATCATGTCCCTGATGGATACCCTGTTCGGCATTCCCATGACGGAGATCCTGACCCAGATTCCGGTCAGCGACGAAGTGGCCGATGCACTGCTGGAACGCGCCGGCTTCTTCGGCGACCTGCTGCGCCTGGCCGAGTGCATCGAGCGCCTGGAAGACATGGAAAACGAAATCGTGCCCACTCTGCGCGGTCTGGCCATGACCACGGATGAACTGGTGGAGCTGGAGATGGCGGCGTTCGAGTGGAGCGACAATGTGGTGCGTTATGCACTGTGATACATGCCAATCATTGTAAAGAAGTAACTCTTCCGCTATCTTGATGACGGCGCTGCAATCTGCAGCGCCGTTTTCGTATGGGAGCGGTGGATGGCACAAGCTTTATTGAGCGTCAGCGGTTTATCGAAGCAATACGGGGAGCGCCGGGCAGTGGATGGCGTCTCGTTCCAGGTGCAGCGCGGCCAGACAGTCGGCCTGCTGGGGCCGAACGGTGCGGGCAAGTCCACCACCGTCAGCATGATCTGCGGCCTGGTGCGCAGCGACGGCGGCACCGTGCTGATGGACGGCCAGCCGGTCGGCGAAGGCAATAACGCCGCCAAGCGCAAGATCGGCCTGGTGCCGCAGGACCTGGCGCTGTACGAAGACCTGCCCGCCATCGACAACCTGAGGCTGTTCGGCGGCCTGTACGGCCTGAAAGGCGCCGCGCTCACGCAGCGCTGCAATGCGGTGCTGGAGCTGGTGCGCCTGGCCGACCGCGCGAAGGACAAGCCTGCCACTTTCTCCGGCGGCATGAAGCGCCGCCTGAATATCGCCGCCGCGCTGCTGCACGATCCCGAACTGCTGATCCTGGACGAGCCCACCGTGGGCGTCGATCCGCAAAGCCGCAATGCCATCTTCGACACGCTGGAAACCCTGAAGGCGCAGGGCCGCTCGCTGATCTACACCAGCCACTACATGGAAGAAGTGGAGCGCCTGGCCGACCACATCGTGATCATCGACCACGGCAAGGTGCTGGCGGACGAAAGCCCGGCCGCGCTGTATGCGCGCCTGCCCGCGCAAGCCGCCTTGCGCGCCGACCTGCAGGAACCGGTTGCGCCCGCACTGGCCGACGCCGTGGGCCGCCTGCCCGGCGTGACCCGGGTTACCGTGACAGGGCAGGGCATGGACATCGGGCTCGCCGATACCGCCGCCGCGCCCTCGGTGCTGCGCTGGCTGGACGAGCAGGGCCACAAGCTGGCCCACTTCGCCACCGCCCGCACCAACCTCGAAGATATTTTCCTGACCCTGACCGGCCGCAGCCTGCGGGACTAAGACCATGATGACAGCGATGATTGCCCTGATCCGCAAGGATCTGAAACTGTATGTGAACGACAAGCGCGCGCTGATGCTGAACCTGCTGATGCCGATTGTGCTGGCAGCCTTCTTCGGCTCCCTGTTCGGCGGCTCCGGCGAAGCGAAGACCAGCAAGATCGATATCGGCCTGGTGCAGGAAGACACGTCTGCGCTGGGCAAGAAGATTGGCGACGGCCTGCGCGCTGATGCCAACCTGCGCGTGACCGAGCTGAGCCGCGAAGACGCGCAGCAGCGTGTGCGCAGCGGCAAGCTGGGCGTGGCGGTCGTGATTCCGGCCGGCTTCGGCGATGCGGCGGGCGGCGCGCTGTTCAGCGCTTCGGCGAAACCTGAGTTGCCGCTGTTCTACGACCCTTCGCAATCCACCGTGCTGGCCATGGTGAAGGGCCTGCTGACGCAGCAGGTGATGCAGAACGTGAGCGCCGAAATGTTCAATGGCCAGGGAGGGCGCGACTTCACCGACAAGAGCCTGAAACAGCTGGAAGCGAACCCCGACACCGCGAAGCGCCCTGAACTGACCGAGTTGCTGGGCAGCCTGAAGAAATTCCAGTCCAGCGAGGACCAGCGTGCAGCCGCCGCTGGTGACGGCAAAGCCAAATCGCAGGCCGGGCTGAGCATGCCGTTCACGACGAAGGACGAGGCGCTGAGCTCCGGGCCGAAGTACAACGGCTATGCCCACTCCTTCGCGGGCATGGGCGTGCAATTCATTCTTTTCATGGGCGTGGACCTGGGCATCGGCATCCTGCTGGCGCGCCGGCTCGGTATCTGGAACCGCCTGCTAGCGGCGCCGGTGACGATGAACCAGGTGCTGCTGTCGCGTGCGCTGTCCGGGGCCATCATCGCCTTTGGCCTGCTGGTTGCCATCTTCCTTGCCGGCGCCCTGATCTTCAAGGTGCAGATCAGCAATCCGGCGGGTTTCCTGCTGGTGGGCATGAGTTTTGCGCTGATGACGGCGGCGTTCGGCCTGCTGATTGCCGCCTTCGGCAAGACGCCAGAGGCGGCGCGCGGCATGGCCGTGTTCGCTACGCTGATCATGGTGATGCTGGGCGGCGCCTGGGTGCCGTCCTTTGTCTTCCCGGAGTGGATGCAGCAGCTCACCATCGTCATTCCCACGCGCTGGGCCGTGGACGGCCTGGACGCGATGACGTGGCGCGGCCTCGGCATGGATGCCGCGCTACGCTGCGCCGGCGTGCAGCTCGCCTTCACTGCGCTGTTCGGTGTACTGGCGCTGTGGAAATTCCGCGCCGACCGCGCCTGACCGCATCAGGTCGCCGTCCCCTGCCATTTATGCAGGTTGGGGTCGGCGGCCAGTTCCCAGCCGGCCAGCAGGGCCGTCACAATGCCCACCGCCAGGTTGTTCCACATCATCGGAATCTGTTCGAAGTCCGCGAAGAACACCCAGGGCGACACGGCCACCCAGATGCCGAGCACCAGGTTCAGCGCCACGGCCCAGAAATAGATTTTGTACAGGTCGAAGGCGGCCAGCATCGTCATGATGAGCCCGCATGCGAAGGCGTTGGTAGCATGCGGCGACGGAATGGAATAGCCGAAGATCCATGGCGTAAGGAACAGCCAGATGCCGAGCAGCAGGATGAGCTCGTCTTGCCAGCGTTTGAAGAAACGGATATCTGTCATGATGTCCTCCCGCTAAAAGTGTAGTCCGTGTTCGACTACTCTTCCAGCGGAAAGTTCATGACGGTCAGAGGTTCGGGGCCAGCCAACGCTCCAGCTCGGCCTTCGGCACATTGCGCCGCGCTGCCATATCGTCCAGCTGGTCCTGGTTGATCTTGCCGATGGTGAAGTACTTCGACTGCGGGTGCGCGAGGTAGAAACCGGACACCGCCGCGCCCGGATACATGGCGAAGGACTCGGTCAGCTTCATGTCGATCTCTTCCGCCTGCAGCACGCGGAACATATCGGCCTTCACCGTATGCTCCGGGCAGGCCGGGTAGCCCGGCGCCGGGCGGATGCCCGCATATTCTTCCTTGATCAGCGCCGCATTCGGCAGCTGCTCGTCGGCTGCATAACCCCACAGGTCCTTGCGCACGCGCTCGTGCAGGTACTCGGCGAAGGCTTCCGCCAGACGGTCCGCCAGCGCCTTCAGCATGATGGACGAGTAGTCGTCATGCGCATCTTCGAAGCGCTTCTCGTGCTTTTCGATGCCCAGGCCGGCCGTCACGGCAAACATGCCGATATAGTCCTGCTGGCCCGAATCCTTCGGCGCGATGAAGTCGGACAGCGCCTGGTTCGGGCGCTGCACGCCATCCACTACCGGCCGCACGCCCTGCTGGCGCAGGCCGTACCAGGTGAGCGCTACGTCCTTGCGCGATTCGTCGGTATAGATCTCGATATCGTCGTCGTTGATGCTGTTGGCAGGCAGCAGCGCGATCACGCCGTTGGCGGTGAGCCAGCGGCCGTCGATGATCTTCTTCAGCAGCTGCTGGCCTTCTTCAAAGACTTTGCTCGCCGCCTCGCCCACCACTTCATCCTTCAGGATGGCAGGGAAGGGACCCGCCAGGTCCCAGGTCTGGAAGAAGGGACCCCAGTCGATGTACTGCGCAATGGCTGCCAGGTCCACATTCTTGAACACGCGGCGGCCGATGAACTTCGGCTTCACCGGCGCGAACTCCAGCTTTGCCTTGTTGGCGCGCGCAGCCGCCAGCGTCACGGTCGGCAGCGCCTTCTTGTTGGCGTGCTGTTCGCGGATGCGGGCGTAGTCCTGTTCGATCTCGTCGATGTATTTCTGGCGCTGCTCAGGCGTCAGCAGCGACTGCGCAACGGACACGGAACGCGAAGCATCCGGCACATACACCACCGGGCCTTCGTAGTTGTGCGAAATCTTCACGGCAGTGTGTGCGCGGCTGGTGGTGGCGCCGCCGATCAGCAGCGGAATCTTCAGCATGCGGAAGTGCTCGTCGCGCTGCATTTCCTTCGCCACATGGGCCATTTCTTCCAGCGACGGCGTGATCAGGCCGGACAGGCCGATGATGTCCGCATTTTCCGCCTTGGCCTTGGCCAGGATTTCGGAAGCGGGCACCATCACGCCCATATTCACCACTTCAAAGTTATTGCACTGCAGGACCACCGATACGATGTTCTTGCCGATATCGTGCACGTCGCCCTTCACGGTCGCGATCACGATCTTGCCCTTCGGCTTGGCCACGATGCCGGTGCGCTTCTCTTCGGCCAGCTTTTCTTCCTCGATGTAAGGAATAAGGTGGGCCACAGCCTGCTTCATCACGCGTGCCGACTTCACCACCTGCGGCAGGAACATCTTGCCCTGGCCGAACAGGTCGCCGACGATATTCATGCCGTCCATCAGCGGGCCTTCGATCACATTGATCGGACGGCCGCCCGAAGCGAACACCTGCTGGCGCATCTCTTCGGTGTCATCGGTAATGAACTGGGTAATGCCGTGCACCAGCGCGTGCGCCAGGCGCTTCTCCACCGGCGCATTGCGCCATTCGAGCGTGGCGGCTTCCTGCTTGCCGCCCGCTTTCAGCGTGCCCGCGAATTCGATCATGCGCTCGGTGGCGTCTTCGCGGCGGTTCAGCACCACGTCTTCCACGCGCTCGCGCAGCTCGGCCGGCAGGTCGTCATACACGCCCACCATGCCCGCGTTGACGATACCCATCGTCATCCCGGCCTTGATGGCGTGGTAAAGGAAGACGGTGTGGATCGCTTCGCGCGCCGGGTCGTTGCCGCGGAAGGAGAAGGATACGTTGGACACGCCGCCCGAGATCTTCGCGTGCGGCAGGTTTTCCTTGATCCAGCGCGTGGCGTTGATAAAGTCCACCGCGTAGTTGTTGTGCTCTTCGATGCCGGTGGCGATGGCGAAGATGTTCGGGTCGAAGATGATGTCTTCCGGCGGGAACTCCACCACCTCGGTCAGCACCTTGTAGGCGCGCGCACAGATCTCAATCTTGCGCTCGAAGGTATCGGCCTGGCCCTTCTCATCGAAGGCCATCACGATCACGGCCGCGCCGTAGCGGCGGCACAGGCGGGCCTGGCGGATGAACTCTTCCTCGCCTTCCTTCATCGAGATGGAGTTGACGATGGATTTGCCCTGCACGCACTTCAGGCCCGCTTCGATCACCGACCATTTGGAAGAGTCGATCATGATCGGCACGCGCGAGATGTCCGGCTCGGAGGCGATAAGGTTCAGGAAGCGCGTCATGGCCGCCTGCGAATCCAGCATCGCTTCATCCATATTGATGTCGATGACCTGCGCGCCGTTTTCCACTTGCTGGCGTGCGACGGACAGGGCCTCGTCATACTGCTCGTTCAGGATCATGCGCGCGAAGGCCTTGGAGCCGGTGACGTTGGTGCGCTCGCCCACGTTGACGAACAGCGAGCTGTCGTCGATGGTGAAGGGCTCCAGGCCGGACAGGCGCTGCGCCACCGGAATCTCCGGCACGGCGCGGGGTTTCGCGTCCTTCAGCAGCGCCGCGATGGCGGCGATGTGGTCCGGCGTGGTGCCGCAGCAGCCGCCGGCCACGTTGATGAAGCCCGCATCGGCGAATTCACGCAGCAGGGAAGAGGTATCGGCCGGCAGCTCGTCGAAGCCGGTGTCGCTCATCGGGTTGGGCAGGCCGGCATTAGGGTAAATGCTGATGAAGGTATCGGCAATCTGCGACAGCTCCTCGGCGTAGGGACGCATCAGCGCCGCGCCCAGCGCGCAGTTCAGGCCAATGGTCAGCGGCTTCGCATGGCGCACCGAGTTCCAGAAGGCCGGCACGGTCTGGCCGGACAGGATGCGGCCGGAAGCGTCGGTGACGGTGCCCGAGATCATCAGCGGCAGGCGTTCCTGCTCCGGATGTCCGCTGAAATACAGGTCGATGGCGAACAGCGCCGCCTTGCAGTTCAGCGTGTCGAAAATGGTTTCCACCAGCAGCACGTCGGCGCCGCCGTCCACCAGGCCGCGCACCTGCTCATGGTAGCCCGCTACCAGCTGGTCGAAGGTTACGTTGCGTGCGCCCGGGTCGTTCACATCCGGCGAAATGGAAGCGGTCTTCGGCGTGGGGCCGAGGGCGCCCGCGACGAAGCGCGGCTTGCCCGGCGTGCTGTATTTGGCGGTCGCCGCCTTGGCCAGCTTCGCCGCTTCCACGTTCATCTCATAGGCCAGGTGGGCCATGTGATAGTCGTCCTGGGCGATGGAGGTGGCGCCGAAGGTATTGGTTTCGATCAGGTCGGCCCCGGCGGCCAGGTAGCGCTCATGGATCTCCTGGATCACCTGCGGCTGCGTCAGCGTCAGCAGCTCGTTATTCCCCTTGACGAACAGCTCGCGCGCGCCGCTGCCTGCAGGCGCCGCGAAATCGATGAAACGGCCGTTCGGACCGCCGCGGTATGCCTCTTCATCCAGCTTGTACTGCTGGATGATGGTGCCCATCGCGCCATCGAGGAACATGATGCGGCGCGAGAGGATCTCGCGCAGCTGCGCTTCGGTCTTGGAGGCGGGACGGGTCACAGTGTTAGTCATTTGATACTTTCATTTGCCGGGTCTGAGATTATACCTTTGCCCCATAGGGGCTGCATCTGTGCCGAAAATGCACAAGTCATGTGCCGCCGCACGGCTACCCATGAGAGGGCAGGGCTCCTAACATGGCTCCATCAACGCAAACGGAGCAAACCATGTCACAAACCATCCGCAGCATCGGCGGCGCCCAGGCGGCCGGCGGCATCGAGCCGCGCAGCACGGCGCTGGTGCTGATCGATTTTCAGAACGAGTACTTCACGGGGCGCCTGCCGCTGCCCGAAGGCGAAGCGGCACTGCGCCAGGCCGCAGCGCTGATGCGTTTCGCCGACCGGCACGGCATCGCGGTCTTCCATGTGCAGCATGTGAACGGCGCGGCCAGCCCGCTGTTCGCTGACGGCAGCCCGGCAGCGGACATCCACCCCGCACTGGCGCCGCAGCAATGGCACCGCGTGCTGCGCAAGACCACCGTCAGCACCTTCGCCAGCACCGACCTCGATGCGCAGCTGCGGGCGCTGGGCGTGAAGACACTGATCGTGGCGGGGCTGATGACGCATATGTGCGTATCAACCATGGTGCGCGATGCGCGCCAGTTCGGCGGCGACCGCAACTACAACGTGCTGCTGGCGGCCGATGCCTGCGCCACCCGCGATATCGACGGCTGGGACGGAGGCGTCGTCAGCCACTGGGTGCTGCACGGCGCCACGCTGACCGCACTGTCCGACAATTTTGCTGAAGTGCTGCCGACGGCAGCGATCCTTGACCTTCCTATTGGAGAATGACCATGCCTATCCTGAACATCACCGTAAGCGGCACCCCTGCCACCGTGCCATCGCACAAAGTCGCGGCCATCCTGAGCAGGCACACGGCCGACATCCTGCACAAGGTGCCGCCACTGACATCGATCGCGGTGCACTATGCCGATCCCGCCCACTGGTTCATCGGCGGCGTGTCGCTGGCGCAGCAGAACAAGGCCACCTTCTTCCTCGACATCAAGGTGAGCGACGAGACCAATACAGCCGTGGAGAAGTCGGCCTACATCGCGGCCGTGTACCACGACATGCAGCAGCTGCTCGGCGAACTGCACGAAGTGAGCTACATCCACATCGACGACGCGCGCCCGGCCGCCTGGGGCTGGGGCGGTCTCACGCAGCAGTACCGCGCAGTGCAGAAGATGCTCGCCTGATCCACCCCAACATCTCGTCTTCTACCGGGGTGCACACTTTGCTTGTGCGCCCCTTTCGGCGCTCTATACTGAAAGCGCCAGATGAAATTCGACTGGGATCCGTTGAAAGACCGTCTGAACTGGACAAAGCACGGCATCACTTTTTCCGAAGCGAAACAGATATTTAATTCTTCGTTGACGGTCTATGGAGCTGCGGTCGGAGTAGAAGGCGAAGAGCGGTTCATCGCCACAGGCAAATATGGCGAACGCATTCTGCGCGTCGTATTTACCGAGAGAAGTGGTGTGATCCGTATCGTTTCAGCACGAAAAGCTACCCGTCGGGAGGCAAGAATCTATGAATTCAGAAGCGATGGAAAAGGAAGGAAGCGATGATCGCATCGTTTCTATATATATGGTGCAGATTGATGAGAATTCTTTTACGATGCTGAGGCATCGCGGCCTCGTAGATGATGAGTCCGTCAATACCTACCTAAGAGCCCAGTCCGGCATTTCTCAGTCCCCTGAGCCAACTTGGGAAAATGATGATGCTTTAGATCAAGCTGACATGGACGACGAAGATGATGCCGTAATCATCGACTGGTCGATTCCGGTTAGCCAGGCACCGCGGGTTCTGCCACATTGCGTGCCAGTCGCAGGTGATGTGTATGAATTTTTGCAGAAAGGCGGTGTGGAGCCGGAGCAGGAAATTGCCCGCCTCATGAGGCAACGGGCGGGGGAGATAGCTCAATCCCAGTCGCGGTCGCGATAGACCGCGGCGGCGAAGTCGACGAAGACGCGGACTTTGGGGGAGAGGTGGCGGTTGTGCGGGTACATGGCGTACAGCTCACGCGGCTTCATCGGGTAGTCCGGCAGTACCTGCACCAGGTCGCCGCGCCGCATGTCTTCGTGCACGATGAAGGATGCGGTGGTCGCAATGCCGTTGCCCGCCAGCGCCGCGCCACGCAAGGCGATGCCGGTATTGGCCTGGAACTTTCCCTTTACCTGCACCGTCTGCCGCGAACCGTCCGGTAGCTCGAAAGTCCAGTCCCATGGCCGCGCCACCTGCGTGTACACCATGCAGTTGTGCTGCAGCAGATCCTCCGGCGTGCGAGGCGTGCCGTGGCGCTTCAGGTAGTCCTTGCTCGCCACCAGCAGCACGCGGCTTGAGGCCAGGCGCCGCGCGACGGTGGTGGAATCCGGCATCTCGCGCGTGAGGCGCAGCGCCACGTCGAAGCCTTCTTCAATCATGTCCACCAGCCGGTCGTTGCAGACCAGGTCCACGTGCAGCTCCGGATACTTTGCGATGAACTGCGGCAGCCATTGCGACAGTTCCATGATGCCGAAGGCCATGGGCGCATTGATGCGCAAGGTGCCGGTGGGCAGTGCCTGGTGCTGGCCGACGGCGCGGTCGGCGTCATCCAGCGCATCGAGAATCTGTTTGCTCGCTTCGTAGTAGTCGCGGCCCGCGTCGGTCAGTGCGAAGCGGCGCGTGGTGCGGTTCAGCAGTTGCGCGCCCAGATGCGTTTCCAGCTGGCGGACCTGGCGCGAGACAATGGTGTGCGAAATTCCCATGGCATCGCCCGCAGCCGTAAAACTGCCTAGCTCCACGACGCGGCGCAGGGCGCGCAGCGCTGCCAGTTGGTCCATAGTGTGCGAGGATGAGTTGGTGATGCACCAAGCTTAGCGCAAGGGAGCAGCCCGGGCAATAATTGCCGTCGTCCCCGCGAAGGCGGGGACACAGGAGTGGGATGGCGCCGGCTTAGCCGTCCTGGGCCGCATCGGCGGACCGTCCCGCCTGCGGGGACGACGCCGCTTAGATGAAGGCTTTGCCTTCGAGCGCGAAGCCCTTGATGAATTCCACGGCAGGCAGGCGCTTGCCGCCCGGCTTCTGCAGCTCGGTCAGGCGCAGCGCGCCGCCGCCACCGCAGGCCACCACGATGCCGTGCTGCGCATCCGCCGCCAGCACCTTGCCGGCCGGCGCATCGCTGCCCGCGTCCAGCACTTCGGCGCCCCACAGCTTGATGACCGTGCCGTCCACGCTGCCATGCGCGCCAGGGAAGGGATTGAAGGCGCGGATCTTGCGGCCGATCTCGCGCGCGGATTGCGTGAAGTCCAGCACCGCCTCTTCCTTGGCGATCTTGGCCGCGTAGGTCACGCCCGCTTCCGGCTGCGGCACGGCTTCCACGATGCCCTGTTCCATCTTGCGCAGCACTTTCACAATCATCTGCGCGCCCATGGCGGCGATGCGGTCATGCAGTACGGCGGTCGTGTCCTGCGGGCCGATCGGGGTGCGCTCGATCAGCAGCATTGGCCCGGTATCCAGGCCTTCTTCCATCTGCATGATGGTCACGCCGGTCTCCGCGTCGCCTGCTTCAATCGCGCGGTGGATCGGCGCGGCGCCACGCCAGCGCGGCAGCAGCGAGCCGTGGATATTGATGCAGGGTTTGATATCGAGAGTGGAACGCGGCAGGATCAGGCCATAGGCCGCCACCACCATCACGTCGTAATCGGTGGCCAGCAGCCGCTCGTGGGCTTCGCGCGCTTCCTGCGCGCGCTGCGGGTCTTTCGCGTCCATGCGCAGCGACAGCGGCTGCGCCACGGGAATGCCGTGCGCTACCGCATACTGCTTCACGGCGGAAGGCTGCAGGTGCATGCCGCGCCCGGCCGGGCGGTCGGGCTGGGTCAGCACCAGGGGGATCTCGAATCCTGCTTCGTGCAGGGCCTGCAGGGCCACCGCCGCAAACTCGGGCGTGCCGGCAAAGATGACTTTCATCGAGTCCCCTTTCGGTATCAGCGGCGGCCGTTGGCGCGCAGCGACTTCTCGCGCTCCATGCCGCGTTCTTCCTTCAGCAGCTTGGTCTTGATGCGGTTGCGTTTCAGCGGCGACAGGTATTCCACGAATACCTTGCCCATCAGGTGGTCCATCTCGTGCTGGATGCAGACGGCCAGCAGCTCGTCGCAATCGAGTTCGAAGAACTCGCCTTTCACGTCCTGCGCGCGCACCTTGACTTTCGACGGGCGTTCCACGTCGTCGTAAATGCCCGGCACCGACAGGCAGCCTTCGTCGTAGACCTTGCGCTCGTCGCTGGCCCACAGGATTTCGGGGTTGATGAAGACCTGCAGTGCATCCTTGGTTTCGCTGAGATCGATGACGAGCACGCGCTCGTGCACGTCGACCTGGGTTGCTGCAAGGCCGATACCCGGCGCGTCATACATGGTTTCAGCCATGTCGGCGACCAGCGTGGCAAGACGCTCGTCGAACACGGTAACGGGCTCCGCAACCTTGTGCAGGCGCGGATCGGGATAGCGGAGAATATTCAGTTTGGCCATACTACTGTGCTTGGTGACTTGATAAGAATGTTGCTGAATCGGCCTTTGCCCACCACAAAAATGCAACAGATGCGGCCGGCAGCACCGCGTGGTTTCGCTTGCTAGTTAAGGGTAATATGGGCAGAATTTGATTCACTACGGCAAGCCTTTCAGGCCTGCGTCGATGCCGCACGTAACGGATGATTTCATGAAAAATTTTAACACAGTCGGCACCCGCCTGTTCGCGGCAGCCCTGTTGACCGTAGTGCCGGCCGTCTCCGCGCTGGCCCAGATGCGCTGCGAGTTCAAGCCCAATGCGCCGGACCAGCACGTGGTGGTGAAGGGCGATACCCTGTGGGACATCTCCGGCACCTTCCTGGAAAAGCCCTGGTGCTGGCCGCAGGTATGGGGCATGAACCGCGAGGAAATCGCCAACCCACACTGGATCTATCCGGGCCAGATCATCTGGTTCGACCGCAAGGCGGGCCGCCTGCGCCTGGGCAACCGGGTGGGTGGCGACGGCAGCGGCGGCGCGGGCGATCCGTCCGCGCTGCGCCTGTCGCCGCAGCTGCGCATGCAGGGCCTGGGCAAGGACGCCGTCACATCGATTCCGAGCGGCGTGATCGAACCTTTCCTCACCGAACCGCTGATCATCGAAGGCGATGAACTCAAGGATGCCCCGCGCATCATCGCCACGCAGGAAAACCATGTCTTCATCGGCAAGGACGACAAGGCCTATGTGCGCGGCAAGCTGAATGGCGGCACGTCCTTCCAGGTCTTCCGTCCCGGCAAGCCGCTGCGCGATCCGGTCACCAAGGCCGTCGTGGCGCAGGAAGCCTTCTACCTCGGCACCCTGAAGCTGTCGAAGGAAGCGGCGCCCGGCACCGATGTGCACACCTTCGTGGTCGCCAGCGCAAAAGAGGAAATGGGCAAGGGCGACCTGCTGATGCAGGCGCCGCCGATGCCGATGCAGAACTATGTGCCGCATCCGCCGGAAGTGGCGGTGGAGGCGCGCGTGCTGGCCATCTACAACGGCGTAACGCATGCCGGCCAGAACCAGGTTGTCAGCATTAATCGCGGAAAGCTTGACGGACTCGATGTCGGCTCCGTGCTGCAGCTGTACCATCGGGGGCAGACGGTGACGGACCCGGGCGCCAGTAAAGGCTGGCACAACCTGTCCAAGCCGATGGTCAAGCTGCCGGATGAAGAAGTGGGCAGCCTGTTTATCTTCCGTGTGTTCAAGCACGTTTCTTACGGCCTGATCATGCAAGTGACGGAACCGGTCGTTGTGGGGGACGTCGCCAAAACAGCGGAGTGAGCGACGCCGTGCAAGCCACGGATACCCCAGACACCATTCACCAGGACGCCGAAGTTTTAGCGTCCTGGTTGCATTTCGGCCATGCCGAGGGCGTGGGCCGCATCACGTCCGCCGCGCTGGTCAAACGCTTCGGCACGCCGCACGCTGCGCGCGAAGCCCTGCTGGCGCTGCCGCCGGCCTTGCCCGGTACCGAAGCCGATGTGGATGCGGCCGGCGATATCGGCTGTGGCCTGTCCACCGGCCAGTTGCGCAGCCTGTGCGCAGGGCCCGGCGCGGAGCTGCGCGCGCTGGCGGAACGCACCCTCGAATGGGCCGCGCAGCCGGGCAACAGCCTGATGGCGCTGGACGACCCGCAGTATCCGCCGCTGCTGCGCCAGATCATTGATCCGCCTTTGCTGCTGTATATAAAAGGAAACGCGGCCCTGCTGCGCGGCCAGTGCTTTGCCATCGTCGGCAGCCGTAATGCGTCGATGCAAGGCAAGTTGAATGCCGAGCACTTCGGCCAATGCCTGTCGGATGCCGGACTGACCATCGTGTCCGGCCTGGCACGCGGCATCGACGCCGGCGCGCATCGCGGCGGCCTGCGCGGCCGGGGCTCCAGCGTGGCCGTGATCGGCACCGGCGCCGACCGCATCTATCCGCGCGCCAACGAAGCGCTGGCGCACGAGCTGGCGGAACAGGGCTGCATCATCAGCGAATTCCCTTTGGGCACGCCGCCTTGCGCATGGCAGTTCCCGGTGCGCAACCGCATCATCAGCGGCCTGTCGCGCGGCGTGCTGGTGGTGGAAGCGGCAACGGCCTCGGGCTCGCTCGTCACGGCCAACGCCGCGCTGGAACAGAACCGTGATGTGTTCGCCATTCCGGGCTCCATCCATGCCACGCTGAGCCGCGGCTGCCACCGCCTGCTGCGCGACGGCGCTGTGCTGGTGGAAACCATCGACGATGTGTTACACGGCCTGGGCCTGATGCAGCCGCCGCGCGAAACAATGTTGATCAATGAACTCGAACGCGCGGCCGATGTGTTGTTGGATGTCCTCAGTTTCGATCCCTTGACTGCGGATGCATTGGCGAGCCATCTGCGGCTTGATGTGGCGGCCACGCACGCCAGCCTGCTCGCTCTGGAACTGGCCGGCCTGATCGAGCGTTTACCGGGCGGCCTGTTCCGCCGTTTGCAGCGTTGAGGCAAGCGTGCGGGACTTGTGCCGTGGCGAGCGATGCTGATAGAGTAGAGCCCATGTTCGACATCCTTGTTTATCTCTACGAAACCTATTACCGGCCCGAAGCATGCCCTGAACCGGCGGCTCTGGCCAAGAAGCTATCGGCTGTCGGCTTCGATGATGTAGAGATCTCGGAAGCGCTGGTCTGGCTCAATGACCTGACCGCACTGGCAGGCGTGGAGCAGTCGCTCACGGCGTCCTCGACCGGCACGCGCTTCTATGTGGATGAAGAGAAGGATGTGCTGGGTTCGCAGGCCATCGGCTTCATCCAGTTCCTCGAAAGCGCCCGCGTGCTGTCGCCCCTGCAGCGCGAAATCGTGATCGAACGTGCGCTGGCGCTGGAAGAAGCGCCGGTGAACCTGGGCAAGCTGAAGATCATCGTGCTGATGCTGCTGTGGAGCCAGGGCAAGGAACCGGACGCGCTGATGTTCGACGATCTCTTCGCTTCGGATGAAGACCAGGCGCCCCGCCTGCTGCACTGATTCCGGCACCGCTGCACCGTTTCCCTGCGTGCAGCATTATTATCAAAAAAGCAAATTGTAAAGTGACCCGGTAACACGCCAGGGTGCTGTTTGCTTGCGTCGCCCTTAAAAGCCCGCTTATTATTAGTCCGGTGATAATGTACATAGAGCAAGATTGTGGAAACTTCCGGGTCCGCAGCCAATCCATGTATGATGCGGCCTGCCGTACAACCATAAAAAGCAAGCGAGAACCCAATAAATGAGCAAAACCCTCATCATTGCCGAGAAGCCTTCTGTCGCGAACGACATCGCGAAGTCGCTTGGCGGCTTCACGAAGCACGATGAGTACTTTGAATCCGATGAATACGTCCTGTCCTCTGCCGTAGGCCACCTGCTGGAAATCGCGGTGCCGGAAGAGTACGACGTCAAGCGCGGCAAATGGAGCTTTACGCACCTGCCGATGATTCCGCCGTACTTCGCGCTGAACCCCATCGCCAAGACCGAGAGCCGCCTCAAGGTGCTCAACAAGCTGATCAAGCGCAAGGACGTTACCGGCCTGATTAACGCATGCGACGCGGGCCGCGAAGGTGAGCTGATCTTCCGCCTGATTGCACAGAACGCGAAGGCCAAGCAGCCGGTCAAGCGGCTGTGGCTGCAGTCGATGACGACCAACGCCATCCGCGAAGGCTTCGCTAACCTGCGCAGCGATAACGAGATGCTGCCGCTGGCCGATGCCGCGCGCTGCCGTTCCGAGGCCGACTGGTTGATCGGCATCAACGGCACCCGCGCCATGACCGCCTTCAATTCGAAGGAGGGTGGCTTCTACCTGACCACCGTGGGCCGCGTGCAGACGCCGACCCTGTCCATCGTGGTGGAGCGCGAAGAGAAGATCAAGAAGTTCGTGCCGCGCGATTACTGGGAAGTGCGCGCGGAGTTCGTGTGCGCCGCCGGTATCTATGAAGGCCGCTGGCTGGACACGAATTTCAAGAAGGACGAGAACGACCCCGAGAAGCGCGCCGAGCGCCTGTGGAGCAAGGCTGCCGCCGATACCATCGCCATGGCCTGCAAGGGCAAGCAGGGCAACGTCACCGAGGAATCGAAGCCGACCACCTCGATGGCGCCGGCCCTGTTCGACCTGACCAGCCTGCAGCGCGAGGCCAACGGCCGCTTCGGCTTCTCCGCCAAGAACACGCTGGGCCTGGCCCAGGCGCTGTATGAAAAGCACAAGGTGCTGACTTACCCGCGTACCGACTCGCGCCACCTGCCGGAAGACTATATCGGCACCGTGAAGACCACGCTGGAAACGCTCAAGGAAAGCAACAACTACAACCAGTTCGCCAAGCAGGTGCTGGACAAGGGCTGGGTCAAGCCGAACAAGCGCATCTTCGACAACACGAAGATCTCGGACCACTTTGCCATCATCCCGACCGGCACGGTGCCGAAAGGCCTGTCCGAGCCGGAACAGAAGCTGTACGACCTGGTCACGCGCCGCTTCCTGGCCGTGTTCTTCCCGGCCGCTGAGTTCCAGGTTACCACCCGCTTCACCGAAGTGATGGGCCACCAGTTCAAGACTGAGGGCAAGGTGATGACCAATCCGGGCTGGCTGGCCATCTACGGCAAGGACGCGGCGGCGGATGACGAAAAGGGCGGCGGCACGCTGGTGCCGGTGGCCAAGGGCGAGAAGGTGCAGACCGAATCGGTGACGCCGAACGGCCTGGTGACCAAACCGCCCGCACGCTATACGGAAGCGACCCTGCTGTCCGCCATGGAAGGCGCGGGCAAGCTGGTGGACTCGGACGAACTGCGCGACGCCATGGCCGGCAAGGGCCTGGGCACGCCGGCCACGCGCGCTGCCATCATTGAGGGCCTGCTGGGCGAGAAGTACCTGATCCGCGAAGGCCGCGAGCTGATTCCGACCGCGAAAGCCTCGCAGCTGATGACGCTGCTGCGCGGCCTGGGCGTGAACGAGCTGACGGCGCCGGAACTGACCGGCGAATGGGAATACAAGCTGTCGCAGATGGAGAAGGGCAAGATCTCGCGTGAGGAATTCATGCGCGAGATCGCGCAGATGACGCAGATTATCGTCAAGCGCGCCAAGGAATATAACAACGACACCATCCCTGGCGATTACGCCACGCTGCAGACGCCATGCCCGAACTGCTCGGGCGTGGTGAAAGAGAACTACCGCCGCTTTGCCTGCACCAAGTGCGAATTCTCGATGAGCAAAACGCCGGGCAGCCGCCAGTTCGAAATCGCCGAGGTGGAAGAGCTGCTGAAGAACCGCACCATCGGTCCGCTGCAGGGCTTCCGTTCGAAGATGGGCCGTCCGTTTGCGGCCATCCTGCGCATTGTGCGCGATGAGGACATCAAGAACTTCAAGCTCGAATTCGACTTCGGCCAGAACGACGATGATGGTGAGGACGGCGAAGGCGTCGATTTCACCGGCCAGACCGTGCTCGGCCCATGCCCCAAGTGTAATGGCGGCGTGTACGAGATGGGCCTGGCCTATGTGTGCGAACACAGCGTAGCCAAGCCGAAGACCTGCGATTTCCGCAGCGGCCGCATCATCCTGCAGCAGGAGATCCTGCCGGAGCAGATGGCCAAGCTGCTCAACGAAGGCAAGACCGATCTGCTGCCGGGCTTTATCTCGCAGCGTACGCGCCGTCCGTTCAAGGCCTTCCTCGTGAAGGGCAAGGACGGCAAGATCAGCTTCGAGTTCGAAGAGCGCAAGGCCAAAGCGCCCGCGAAGGGCAAGGCGGCCGCAGAGAAGGAAGGCGAAGCCGCAGCGCCGGCAGCCAAAACCGCCGCCAAAGCCGCCGCCAAGCCGGCAGCGAAAAAGGCTGCAGCGAAAAAGGCGCCCGCTAAAAAAGCCGCTGCCAAAAAAACGGTAGCAGCCGAGTGAGATGAGTGAGACGACGGGGCCTTCGGGCCCCGTTTGCTTTTGATACGGATTCATCATGCAAACGATTATCCATCCGCTGTCGGCCGAACACGGCCCCGTTACCTACCAGCTCACCAGCCACCACTACGGCAGCAAGGGCGGCAGGAAGGCCTACATCCAGGCGTCGCTGCATGCGGACGAAGTGCCCGCGATGCTGGTCGCCCATTGCCTGCGCGAGCGCCTGCAGGCGCTGGACCAGCAGGGCAAGGTGAAGGGGGAAGTCATCCTGGTTCCCGCCGCGAACCCGATTGGCCTGGGACAGGTGATCAATGAACGGCCTTTCGGCCGCTATGACCTGAGCACGGGCATCAACTTCAACCGCAACTACCCGCACTATGCGCCGCAGCTGAAGGAGCGCCTGGCGGGCAAGCTGGGCGCCGATGCCGACAGCAATGTGCGCCTGATCCGCGAAGCGCTGCGCGAACTGACGGCCGCATGGCAGCCGGCCTCCGACAACGCCGTGCTCAAGAAGGCCCTGCTGTCGATGGCGATCGATGCCGACATCGTGCTCGACCTGCATTGCGACCTGGAGGCCGTGCTGCATATCTATGCGGGCACGCCGCTGCGCGAAGCCATCGAGCCGCTGGCAGTGCTGATGCAGTCGCACGCCACGCTGTACACCACGGCGGCGGGCGGCGAACCTTTCGATGAAGCGTGCAGCCGCCTGTGGTGGGACCTGGCCGGGCACTTCGGTCCTTCGGTGCCGATTCCGCCTGCGAACGTTGCGGCCACAGTGGAGCTGCGCGGCGAAGTGTCGGTGGACTATGAGACTGCGCGCGCCGATGCGGAAGCCATTCTGCGCTACCTGTCGCTGCAGGGCATCATCGAGCTGCCGGCCTTCGACATGCCGGCCGCGGTGTCCATGCCCACGCCGCTGGAAGGCACGGAGCGCATCGACGCGCCGCATGCGGGCATGCTGGTCTACCTGCGCGAGCTGGGCGAGCGGCTCAAGGCCGGCGATCCGGTCGCTGACCTCATCGATCCTTTCACCGGGGCCAAGACCACGCTGTGCACCAGTGTTGACGGCGTCTTCTTCACCCGGCTCTCGCACCGTTACGTCATCCGCGGCATGAATGTGGCCAAGGTGGCGGGCGCCATACCTTTCCGTTCGGGGAACCTGCTCAGCCTATGAAAAAACTCAAGCTGCCGAATACCTATGTGCTGCTGTTCCTGATCCTGGCCATGATCGCGCTGGCGACCTGGCTGGTCCCCGGCGGCAAGTACGAAACGCATCTGGTGAACGGCAAGCAGGTTGTCGATCCCGCCACCTTCCACTACGTCGCCAGCAAGCCGCAAGGGGTGGCCGCGCTGATGATGGCGCCCATCAAGGGCTTTGTGGAGGCGGGGCTGATCATCGGTTTCGTGCTGATCGTGGGCGGCGCCTTCAATGTGCTGCACAAGACCGAAGCGATCGACGCCATGATCAAGTCGATCGCGAAAGCGCACACGCGCTCACCCGTGGTGCGCGCCGCATTGATCCCGGTCTTCCTCACGCTGTTCTCGCTGGGCGGCGCCACCTTCGGCATGAACGAAGAGGCCATTCCCTTCATCCTCATCTTCGTGCCGCTGGCGCTGGCGCTGGGCTACGACTCGGTGGTGGGCGTATCGATTCCCTTCCTCGGCTCGCAGGTCGGCTTTGCGGCAGCCTTTCTGAATCCCTTCAACGTCGGCATCGCGCAGGGCATTGCCGGCGTTCCGGTGTTTTCCGGCATGGGCTACCGCGTGATTGTGTGGTGCATCGCCACGCTGGCCACGGTGCTGTTCATGATGTGGTACGCGGCGCGCGTGAAGAAGGACCCCACGCGCAGCCCGACCTATGCGCTCGATATCGAAAAGCGCGCCGAAGGCGGTGTGGATTTCAGCAGCTTCACCGGCATGACCTTGCGCCACAAGCTGGTGCTGTGGCTGTTCGCGGCTACGCTGGGCATCATGGTGGTTGGCGTGGTGCAGTTCGGCTGGTTCATCGAGGAGATTGCTGCGCTGTTCCTCGTGATGGCGATACTGGCTGGTGTGGTGGGGCGCCTGTCCACCGACGAAACGGTGGCGGCCTTCGTGCAGGGCGCAAAAGACCTGGTAGGCACTGCGCTCGTGATCGCGCTGGCGCGCGGCACCATGATCCTGGCGCGCGACGCCAACATCATCGACACCATGCTGCACGGCCTTACGCCGCTGGTGCAGTCGTCCTCGCCCGTGTTCGCGGCGCACAAGATGTTCGTGATCCAGACCGTGATCAACTTCTTCATCCACTCCGGCACCGGGCAGGCCGCGCTGACGATGCCGATCATGGCGCCGCTGGCCGACCTGGTGGGCGTTACGCGCCAGACCGCCATCCTGGCCTACCAATTCGGCGAATTCACCACGCCGATGATCCCGACTTCCGGCATCACGGTGGGCGTGCTGGCGCTGGCGCGCATCCCCTGGCTGACCTGGGCCAGGTGGATGATTCCCCTGCAGCTGATTTACCTGGCGCTGGCCCTGCTCCTGCTAGTGCCACCCTGCCTCATGAACTGGCAGTAAGAAGTCAGCGCAGGTCGTCGAGGTAATAGTAGACGGTGCCGCCCACGGCGCCGGCAGGAACCTTGAGCGCCGCTTCCAGCGCTTTGGCGGGCGTTTCGTTCAATGCGTTCTTCGGCACCGTGACGGGATTGCGCGCCGCGCTGCTGTAAGCCTTGTAGGCGACGATATGGTCGAAGTCGGGCCGGCTGTCGATCTCCTTCACGAGGAAGCGCTGGGGGCCGCTGCCGATCTGCACATAGCGCGCCTGCTGGCTCACATGCTGGGCCGGCGACAGGCGGCGGAACATCAGCACCTCTTCCACCACCACCGGCACATTGCGGTATTGCGCCTTGCCGCCCTGTTCGAAGTGGCCCAGCACCAGGTCGGCCTGGAAGGTCTTGAGCGGCTGCTTCGCACCCGGGGCGAGGCGGTCCAGCTCGAAGTTTTCCGGCGCTATCGTCCACAGCGCGGTCTTGCCGTCGAGGCGGGCCTTCACCAGCCGGTCGATGGTTGAATCGCCGATGCTCAGGCGCAGAACGACCTGGTAGTCGTGCGGCGCATGGAACATGGGCAGGTGGGCCGCATAGATGCCGTCGCGGCCGCCGAACATGGCCATGCCGTGCTGGCCGAAGGTGGGATTGGCAGCCCAGCTGCTGGCGGCGAGCAGCAGCCCGCAGAGGAAGGAAGTAAGTGTTTTCATGAGGACATTGTAGCGCGCCGCCTGCGGGGATAGAATGCGACCATGAATACCCAGCCAGAGCCCGTTTTCGATCACGGCAACTACAAAATGTCCGCCGCCGTGATCGCGGCCCTCATCGCCATCTTCATCGCCATGCTGGCGCCGCGCGAGAATGCCGTGCTATGGGCCGCAGCGTATTTTCCGCTGATAGCGCTCCATATCTGGCTGCTGACCAGGACTTGCCGCATCCGGCTCGACGGCGATTCGCTGTCGGCCACCGGCCTGCTGGCAAACAACCGCTGGCGCGTGGCGCTGGCGGAGATTCGCAGCGCGACGCTGCTGCCGCCCGGCTTGCAACGCGGTGCTGCATGGCAGGTTCGCGTAACGACGGGCGATGGGGAGAAGCGGGCTTTTATCGCCCGTATGCCTCCGGCCCGGATGCAGCAACTGCAGAATTTGCTGAGCACCAGGCTGGGTGAGCGCTACCACCGGCCATAAGTAACAATTGTTGCGATGCGGCAAACGGCTTATTAATTGTGGTAAACTTATAGTTCTTCCTTGCAACTATATAACCGGTAGGCTCCTGCTCCACGGATAGCGCCGGTCACAAAATCATGAATAATTTCAAGATCGGCACCCGCCTGGCGCTGGGCTTTGGCCTCGTTTTAGCCTTAATGACCCTGATGACGGCGATCGGCATCATGCACATGCAGCAGGTGGCCGTTGCCACCCGCGACATGATGCAGCAGCCGCTCGCCAAGGAACGCATGATCGGCGACTGGTACCGCCTGATTCATACCAGCGTGCGGCGCACCTCGGCGATTGCCAAGAGCAGCGATCCTTCGCTGGCCGCCTTCTTTGCCGACGACGTGGCAGCGTCCACCAAGGAGGTGAGCGTCCTCCAGAAAAATATCGAAGTCCTGATCGAATCGGACGCAGAGAAGCAAATTTCCGCCACCATCGCCGTGGCGCGCAAGCGCTATGTGAGTACGCGCGACGCCGTGGTTGCGCTGAAAAAGGAAGGCAAGCTGGAAGAGGCGGAGGCCGCGCTGCAGCGGGACTTCCTGCCGGCCGGCACCGCCTACCTTGACGCGCTGAGGGCGCTGCAGGAGGCGCAGCGCAAGAATATCGACGGCATGGCGGCGCGTATCGAAGATACCTTCCAGAGCAACCGCCGCTTCCTGATCGCTTTCGGCGTGCTGGTGCTGGCCATCGGCGCCGCTGCCGCCTGGTACCTCACGCGCGGCATTGTGGTGCCGCTGAACCGCGCGGTGGAAATCGCCTGCAGCGTGGCCAATAACGACCTGCGCAGCGAAATCACCGTCAGCACCACGGATGAAACGGGCCGCCTGCTGAACGCACTGCGCACCATGAACGAGGGCCTGTCCCGCATCGTGGGCGAAGTGCGCGCCAGCACGGAGAACATCTCCACGGCTTCCGGCCAGATCGCGGCCGGCAATATGGATCTGTCCTCGCGTACCGAGCAGCAGGCCAGCTCGCTGGAGGAAACCGCATCGTCCATGGAGGAACTGACTTCCACCGTCAAGCAGAACGCGGACAATGCGCGCCAGGCCAACCAGCTGGCAGTCCAGGCTTCCGAAGTGGCAGTGCGCGGCGGCGCCGTGGTGGGCGAGGTGGTGCAGACCATGGAATCGATCGATGCGTCGGCCCGCAAGATCGTGGACATCATCTCCGTGATCGACGGCATCGCCTTCCAGACCAATATCCTGGCGCTGAACGCGGCGGTGGAAGCGGCGCGCGCCGGCGAGCAGGGCCGCGGCTTTGCCGTGGTGGCATCCGAAGTGCGCAACCTCGCACAGCGCAGCGCCGCCGCCGCGAAGGAAATCAAGCAGCTGATCAACGACTCGGTAGAGAAGGTGGGCGCGGGCAGCAAGCTGGTGGAGCAGGCCGGCATGACGATGAGCGAAGTGGTGGACAGCATTCACCGCGTGACCGACATCATGGGCGAAATCACCACCGCCAGCGTGGAGCAGAGCGCCGGTATCGAGCAGGTAAACCACGCCATCGTGGAAATGGACGGCGTGACGCAGCAGAACGCGGCGCTGGTGGAGGAAGCCGCCGCTGCCGCCTCCGCGCTGCAGGACCAGGCCGAATCGCTGGCGCAGGCCGTGAGCATCTTCAAGCTGGCCGATGCGCCGGCGGCGCAAGGCTTCGGCCGCGCCGCGCCTGCACGGCCATCCGGCCAACTGCGCCTGCGCGCCTGATCAGTCTTTCAGGTCCGCCGGAACCTTGCCGCCATTGGCGGCAAGCCTGTTCATCACCTGCCGGTGCAGCCAGATATTCATGCTGGCTGAATCGCCGGTATCACCCGTGTAATGCAGCTCCTGCGCCAGCTCCTTGCGGGCTTGCAGGCTGCTGTCGATATCCAGCAGTTTCATCAGGTCCACAATTGAAGTGCGCCAGTTCAGCGGCTGGCCGGCCTGCTGCGCCTTCGCGTTCAGGATGGCTTCCACATCGACCATTTCCATGGCAGGTGTTGGCACGGCGGGTGCCGGTGCCGCCGGTGCGGGCGCGGCAGTTTGCGGCGCGGCCGGCGCGGCGGATGGCTGGGCAGCCGGTTTCTGCGCGACAGCCGGATGCGACGAAGGGAAAATCTTTCGGAAGATATTGCTGAGAATGCCCATTGCTGTTCTCCTGTGATGTCAGGAGAACAGCATACGGCCAGCGCGGCACAGGCTCTGTTCGCGGTCTAACTATTCGACCTTGATCATGTTGTCGTCCGGCTTGCGGTCGATCAGTTTGTTGTCCGGATCGATGCCGGCCTTGCCCGGACGGCTCCTGACCACCACGGTGTAGGTGCTTTCCTTTTGCGAAATCAGCTTGCGCTCGCGCAGCAGCGGTTTGCCGTCCGCATCGTCAACGCCGATGTCGATCAGGTCGCGCATCGGCACTTCCTGTTCCGCGCCCAGCTCATCGGCCTTCAGCTTGGAGGCGTGCACCGTCATTGTCACGTCGTACTTGCCGTCCGCGCGGCGTTTAGCCGTGGCGCTGATGGCGCGGTTATCGTGCAGCACGATGCTGTTGAACAGGTCATCGATCAGGTAAGCCTGCTCCGGCGGCACGATCTTGCGCAGGCCATCCACCAGTATCGTCACGCTCGGGTAGGGGCTGGTGCGGTAGGCGTACTGCTTGAGCAGTTCGTTCAGCACCGCGTTGATCTTGTCTTCGCCTACGATGTCCTGCAGCTGGTACATGGCCAGGCTGCCCTTGCGGTAGTGGATGTAGGCCTGGTCTTCATTGTCGGCCAGCGGCAGTTCCTTCTTGTTCTCGACTGCGCGGCCCATCAGGTACATCTCCAGGTCGTAGCGCAGGAAGCGCCGCATGCGTTCGGGGCCGAAGGTCTTCTTCATCACCATCAGCGCCGAATATTCGGACAGCGTTTCGCTCAGCACCGTCGCGCCGCGCGTATTGCCGCCGACGAGCTGGTGGCCCCACCACTGGTGCGCGACTTCATGCGCGGTGACGTAGTAGGGGTAGTCGATATCCTTCGGGTTCTTCTCGTCCACCTTCGCGATAAAGCCCATGCTTTCGGAGAAGGGAATCGTGTTCGGGAAGGACTGCGCATATTTCTGGTAGCGCGGGAACTCCACGATGCGCAGGATCTTGTGCTGGTAGGGGCTGAAGTTCTTGCTGAAATAGTCCAGCGAACTGCGTACGCCGCCCATGATGCGGTCCAGGTTGTATTCGTGGCCCGGCTGGTAGTAGATTTCGATGCCTACGTCCTGCCACCAGTCGTGCTTGACCGCGTAGCGCGCGGACTGGAAGGCGTAGAAGTTCAGGATCGGCTTGTCCATCTTGTAGTGGAAGTAGCGGCGGCCGTTCTTGCTCCACTCGTTCTCCAGCGTGCCCGGCGCAATGGCGATCTGGTCGCCGCTGGTGCCGATGGTGGCGTCGAAGGTCACCCAGTCGGCATCCGTGCCGAGGAAGTTGTTGGCCAGGCCTTTGGGATCATCGCGCGGCAGCTTGCGTTCCTGGGCCGGCAGGCCGTGGCGCTTGCGGTCGCGCGGGTCTTTCAATTCGGTGTCCGCCTGGTAGCCGATATGCGGCAGCACGGAGTTGTTGAAGAAAGTGCCGTTGTAGACCACCGGCGTATCCTTGCCAAGGCCCAGGATGCCTTTCGGCGCATAAGAGAGCTCGAATTCCAGCGCCAGTTTCGCGCCCGGCGCCAGCGGCGTAAGCAGGGTGTAGCTGTAGAAGCCCAGCTGCTTGTCGTTGAGCGAGAGGCGGCTCTTGGTGCTGAGGCGCAGGGGCTTCAGTTCCGCGTCCGGGTCCTGCCGCACATAGATGGTGCTGACCGGCTGGCCGCTGCGGTTCTCCAGCACATAGCGGCCCTTGACGGCAAGGCTGCGCTGCTCTGGGAAGATATCGACATTCAGCTTCACGTCGCTGATGCGCGGCTGCGCCACGTCGGCGATGGCCTTGTACTTGCGCTCATAGTCGGCGCGCTGGCTGTCGCGGTGGAAGGTGGACTTGAAGTCGTTGGCGATGTTCAGGTTGTAGTAGAGCAGGCCGCCGGAGCCTGCGAACAGCAGCAGGCCGATGCCGAAGCTGGCCAGCACGGGTACCGTCAGCGCATGGCGTGCCAGCTGCAGGCGCACGCGCCATTCATTGTTGGCGCCGCGCGGCCAGAAGATATTGGACAGCACGGCCAGCATCAGCGCCGCTGCGCCCCAGTACAGCTCATACCAGCGCTCGCGCAGCAGGTAGTGGCCGAAACCGTTCATATCCGAGTACTGGATGGACGGCGTGACCGCATACATTACGAGCGGATGGTCGATGCCGCGCGAGCTCAGCGTAATGGTCACTGCGTAGTACAGGATCATCACGAAATAGGCCAGGTACTTCTGGTTGATCAGCACCTGCACCGCAATCGCCAGCACGGCAATCTGCGCATAGTAGGGCAGGTGGATGGTGAACAGGCTGCGGAGATAGAGTTCCGGCTGCAGGTTGAAAAAGCCCTTGAACACCTGGATCGACATCCCGCACAGCATGACGACCAGCAGCAGCAGCGCCTGCACGCCGATCAGGGCGAACAGCTTGGCCAGCAGCGGCAGCCAGCTCGGCACCGGCATGGCATCCAGCATCAGCGCCATGCGGTGTTCGCGCTCGCGCCACACCAGTTCCCCGGCATAGAAGGTGGTGATGGCCAGCATGAACAGCGCGAAGGTCTCGCTCACCACTTCCAGCACCTTGTAGGTCACCGGATAGGTATTGGTGCCGAACATCGAGCCCATATCCAGCGCGCTCACGTACATGATCAGCACACCGGCCAGCACCAGCACCACGAAATACACGTTCTTGACGGTTTCGCGCAGGTTCAGCCAGATCTGCGTGAGCAGCAGGGTGGTGAGGCTGCGGCGCTGGAAGTCCGGCGCTTCGGTGGTGTCCACGGCGGCATGGGTCATGCGCAGCGGCACTTCGCCTTCGCCGCGTGCGGCGTGCACGCCGCTGTCCACGGTGCCCACGAAGTGGAAGCGCCAGTAGCCGAGCAGCAGGGCCACTGCCGCAATCGAGGCCCAGATCAGGCGGTTCAGCAGGTACACGCCTTCCGGCAGCACCAGGCGCGCATTGCGTTCCGCGATAGGCCAGTATTCGGTGAGGCGGATGGCGGCGGCATTGCCGAAGGGGTCGATCAGCGCGGCCAGCGTTTTGAAGTCCAGGTCGCGCGCCAAGCTTGGGGCAGCGATATAGCCGATCAGCATGACCACGCTGGATACATACACCGGCAGCATGCGGCGCGTGAGCGCGGCCAGCACGAAGAAGATGGAGCCAAAGATGAACAGGTTCGGCAAAATGGTGATCAGGTAGGGCAGCACATAAGCCGCCGGCACCAGCGGGCCGATACGTTCGGGATCGACGCCCGGCAGATAGGCGCCGAGCAGGGCGCCGAACACGATGCTGGAGAACACAAAGGCCAGCACGGCCCAGGCGCCGAAGAAGCGGCCCAGCATGTACTGGTACTTGCGGATCGGGGCGCTGAAGAAGAAGTGGTGCATGTCGTATTCGAAGTCCTGCTGGACCGAGCGGCCCATCATGGCCGCAACGACAATCACGCCAACGCTGGCGAGGTAGCTGACGGTAAACAGCACCGAGCGCGGGGAGTTGATCAGGATCTTGCTGCCGAAGACAACGTAGACACCCTTGAACACGCCGCCCGCAGCGGCCATCCACAACATGGACAGCGCCAGGAAGAGACAGAAATAAACCCAGGTCGAGAGCAGCTTGAACCGCTGCCGCGCTTCGAACAATGCGATGGCGAACATGGCGTCCCTCTCAGTCGCAGTTGTCGGAAGGGTTGTGGCGGCCGGTGATGGTGGCGAAGTACAGGTCTTCCAGATCGCCGATCGCTTCTTCGAAGCCGTCGCCCGGATCGTGGTCGCTGTACACGTGGATCAGCGTGCGGCCCGACAGCAGGCGGGTGGAGATCACATTGTGGCGCTGCTGGAAGGCGGACAGCTCGCGCTTGTCCACGATGCGCGCCCAGATCTTGCAGCTGACATCATCCACCAGTTGCTGGGTGGGGCCTGCCACCAGCAGATGCCCCTTGTTGATGATGGCCATATTGGCGCACAGGTCGGCCACGTCGCTCACGATGTGGGTGGAGAGAATGACGGTGCGCTCGTCGCCGATATCGGACAGCAGGTTATGGAAGCGCACGCGCTCCTGTGGGTCGAGGCCGGCCGTGGGTTCGTCCACGATGATCAGCTTCGGGTCGCCCAGCAGGGCCTGGGCGATGCCGAAGCGCTGGCGCATGCCGCCCGAGAACGTGCCGAGGCGCTGGTTGCGCACATCGAACAGATTGGTTTGCTGCAGCAGGCCGTCCACCACCTCGCGGCGGCGGGCACGGCTCGACAGGCCTTTCAGCACCGCGAAGTGGTCCAGCATCTCGTAAGCGGTAACTTTTGGGTACACGCCGAAGTCCTGCGGCAGGTAGCCGAGCAGGCGGCGCACTTCATCCTTTTCATCCAGCACGTCCACGTCGCCGAAGAAGACGGAACCCGTATCGCATTCCTGCAGCGTTGCCAGCGTCCGCATCAGGGTGGACTTGCCCGCACCGTTCGGACCCAGCAGGCCGAACATCCCCGAGGGGATATCCAGCGAAATATTGTCCAGAGCCACCACGCCATTGGCGTAGGTCTTGGACAAGTTGCGAATGCGTAATTCCATGCTTACTCCTGAATCTGTCGTGTTGCGGCGCAGCATGGCGCACTATTGTGTCGGCCATCGCTGCTTTTTTCACATGATGGCATTGTATTGAATACGCGACACATGGGTTGCCGCATTGCGATAGTCCGCACAATCGCTGCGCCAGAGTGCGCAATCCGGGGAACGGAGCGTTGGCGGTCGAGGGCGATGCGCGGGGCAAATGCAGGCATTAGCAGGCGGGGCTGTTGAAAGAAGACTAAGGGTAACAAGTGCATCTCCCACTGGCAAGGCGCAATACTACGCATTCATGCGCTATAGTGCTTGTCCATGAGCCAAGAAAACGCCAAACTGGATGTTGCGCTGCAAGACAAGATACTTGCAGTTACCCGTTGTGGGTTGAGCAAGAGCGAGTCGGAGGGCTTCTTCCGCGTGGCCCTCGGCCTGTGCTACCTGGCTGGCCTGATGACCAAGGAAACGCTGGACTTCAAGGCGCTGGACAAGGAATTCAATAAATTCATCTACCGCTCCATCGGCTCCGGCCACAGCGTGACCAGCATCCTGCAGTACATGAGCGGCGAGCGCGTGATCAAGGTGGTGGAATCGCCGCGCTTCCTGCGCGCCTTCGGCGACTACTGCCCCCATGTGCCGGTCGAATCGATCCCCTTCCTGTTAGGGCTCAATCTCGGCGTGGCGAAAGACCTGTCGGGCATCGACGTGCGCGGCCCCGTGGCCGACTGGATAGAGAAGCAGCGTATCCTGCGCGAAGAGGCGGGCGGGTAAGCATATAATCGTGGTTAACTGAACAAAGTTGGACAGAAGACCATGAGCAGCAAGCACCACAACCCACTCGACCGCTTTATCGCCAGCGCCGACAAGGCCCTGCGCGTGATCTCCGGCGTGGCCTCGGCCTCGCGCCCGACCCCGGCCTGCCACATTCCCGACACCGAAATGACGGAAGCCGAGATGAAGCACAGCGCGGGCCTGATCCGGGTCGACCACGTGGGCGAAGTGATGGCGCAGGCCCTGTACAACTCGCAGGCCCGTTTCGCCAAAACGGAAGAAGTGCGCGCCCAGTTCGAGCGCGCCTCGCGTGAAGAGGAAGACCACCTGGCCTGGACCGCCGAGCGCCTGAAGGAACTGAACTCGCAGACCAGCGTGCTGGCGCCGCTGTTCTACGCAGGCGCCTATGCACTGGGCACGGTGGCCGCCAAGATGGGCGACGCCTACAGCCTGGGCTTCGTGGTCGAAACCGAGCGCCAGGTGGAAAAACACCTGGACGGCCACCTGGAAAGCCTGCCGCCGAACGACGCCCGCTCGCGTGCCATCGTCGAGAAGATGCGCGACGACGAAATCGCGCACGGCAAGGCCGCGCAGGAGATGGGCGCTACCGCCACGCCGATGCCGGTGCAGCTGGCCATGAAGGCGATGAGCAAGGTAATGACCAGCACCACGTACCACATCTGATTTTTCTCACGGTCCCGGCAGGCCGGGCATGCTCAGATGGAGCATGCCCATCCTCTACCTCGTGGCGGGAGCCCGTCCCAACTTCATGAAAATTGCGCCCATCGTGCGTGCCCTGCGCGCGCATGGCGGGCTCGATTACCGCATCGTTCATACCGGCCAGCATTACGACCGCGAGATGAACGACGTCTTCTTCGAAGAACTCGGCATTCCGCCGCCCGATGTGTTCATGGGTGCTGGCGGCGGCACCCATGCACAGCAGACCGCGCGCATCATGGTGGCCTTCGAAGAGCTGTGCCGCGCCACGCCGCCGGACGCGGTCGTGGTGGTGGGCGACGTTGACTCCACGCTGGCCTGCGCCATCGCCGCGAAAAAACTGCGCATCCGCGTCGCCCATGTGGAAGCAGGCCTGCGCAGCGGCGACATGACCATGCCCGAGGAAATCAATCGCGTCGTCGTAGACAGTATTGCGGACTGGTTCTTCGTCACCGAACCTTCAGCCGCGGCCAATCTGCAGCGCGAAGGCAAGCCGGAGGCCGCGGTGCATTTCGTCGGCAACGTCATGGCCGACAACCTGCTGTACCAGGCCGCCCGCCTGCAAGGTGCGCGGCGTTCGGATCGATACGGCGTCGTCACGCTGCACCGCGCCTCGAACGTCGATGACCCGCCGACGCTGGCGCGGCTCGCAGAGGCTCTCTGCCTCGTATCGCGCGAGCTGCCGCTGGTCTTCCCCGTCCATCCCCGCACCCGCGCAGCACTGGAACGCAGCGGTATCGGCTTCAGCGGCGAACGCATCACCTTGTGCGGCCCCCAGTCCTACATGGACTTCCTCGCACTATGGCGCGACGCAGCGCTGGTGCTCACCGATTCCGGCGGCCTGCAGGAAGAAACGACCATGTTAGGCGTCCCTTGCATCACTCTGCGCGACAGCACCGAGCGTCCGGTCACGGTCGAGCAAGGCAGCAACCGGCTGGCGGGCACACAGCCCGAAATGATCGTTGTCACCGCATTGCAGGTACTCAGGACCGGCGCTGGCGGCGCGCGGCGCCCGGCCCTGTGGGATGGCCGCGCAGCAGAGCCCATCGTGCAAATTCTTGCAAGTGCTCTGGCGTGATGGCGTCCGCCACGGGTCAGGGACCTGGTAGGGGGACCTATTTTTTGCGGCCGCTCTAATGCGGTCTAATTAGCACTGCCTTCTACTAAAACGGACTGAAATCGGGGTGCGGCAACCTAATGCGGTCTACAAAATCGACACGAAAATCTAATTCGATCTACGGAATCGAGCCCAAAATCTAAAGCGAACTATGTTTTCGTTCTGCGATCCAATCTTTAGACTCTCTTTGAAAGGATCGATCATGGCATACGAGATGAAGCAGGCCATCTACCTCCCCGCTTCCGACGCACTGCACCTGGAATTGCATTTATTGGAAACGCGGCCCGGCATTAAACTCGACGATTTTGTAACAGAGATCCTGAAACGGTGGCTCGCGGTAGATATGGAGCGGCTCGCACTCCGCAAGAATGGCCAGGAAATCCGTGGCTTTCAATGGAAAAATGTCTTCCTCCCTGAGGGGACTACCTTGCGGACCCGATACGGTGATACCGTCGAATTTGTTAAGGTGGTAGGCGACCGCATCGTGTCAGATGACGGCACACCGTTGACGCCCTCATTGTTTGCCAACCGCTATGCAAAGGGGCGCAATGCCTGGCAGCTGGTATGGCTGCGCTTCCCCGGTGAGAATCATTGGGTTCGCGCTGCTAACTGCAGGGCGGACGACGATGAACGGCTTCGAAGGCGCTCTAAAGTGAAAACAGCGATGTACGAAAACGAACTAAGGTGATTGCCGAGGAAACCAATCAGTTCTAACGGTTTCTTCGAGAACACTGATTCGGTCTAAGGAAAACCGTGCCCCGGCCATTCTGGAGCCGCTTAGATCGACTCAACATGATTTAGCGAAAATTAGAACGGGGGACGAAAAGAGCTCCCCCACGCGGGCCGTCCCCAGGCATCGTGATTGATGCGCTTACCTGTCCCACTCGCCGTGTTCGCTCAGGATCACTTTTGTACCCAGCGTTATCACGAGGCTCCCATCTTCAAGAACCTGATAATGGGTCTTTCCGTTCCTGAATTCATACCCCAGGAACCGTCCGGGAACGCCGTCTTTCCACGTATGCAGGGTCTTGCCCCGTAATCTGATGCTTTTCCCTGTCTTCTTGCTGGTTCCGGTGTAAGTCACATCGTCGCAAGTGACATTCCCTTCAGCGCAATTTGATTTGATCACGACCACGAATGAGGGGGTTCTAAGCGTATCAGCATCGGCTGCTCCGGCCAAAAGCAGCAGAAAAGGGAAAAGGAAAAGACGTTTCACTTGATGTTCGCCGCCAGCTTCGCCCACACGGCGGCACCAATGTCCGGACGGCCATCGGGGGCGCGCAGGGACAGGAAGAACACTTCGCTCTTCACGCCGGTCGCCATGTACATGAAGTAGGCCGGCTGGCCGGTGGTGCCGCTGATCATGGAGAGCATCACCGCCGGGAATTTGCCATCCTTGAACTGCTTGACCTCGATATTGGTGGCGGCGCTTTTCAGCTTGTTCAGGGAGCCCGGGTCATCGATGCCGTAGAAGACCTTATGGCGCGCGTCGTAAGTCACGTTGGTGGCGGTGGAGGCGTACATATAGCCGTTGCGGTTCGGAAGCTTTTCGGCGCTGGCCGTTGCTGCGTCGGCGGGCCGCATCCAGTACGAGTAGCCGGCCCGCTTGACCCCGGACTGCGCGTACTCCACCGGCACGGGAATGTTCAGCGGGATCTGCACCTTCAGGCGCCCTTGCAGGAACTGATTGACCGGTATGTCGCGCGTTTGTACGACGGCTGCGGGAGCGGCCCACGCCGCAGTGCTGATGGCCAGGCTGGCCGCTATGAGAATCCGGGTCATACGAAGTCCTGATGACAGAAAAATCCAACTCTAACTCATTCGAAGGCGGTTGTCTGGCCCGGGATGAGCTACATGGCGAATACGCTAGAATGCCTGCGTTCAGTCCACCATGGAGTCGCGATGGAAGTCGATGGCGCTGTAGCTACAGGAAGCATCAGAACCGCTGTGCCGGTCCATCCCGGGCAGGAGCTGGCTGGCAGGGTCTTGCTGGCGGTGGGCAGCATCGGCCTGATTGTGGCGATCGTGCGCATCTTCGTCATCGGGCGCTTTTCGATGGGATGGGATTTCATGGCCTTCGTGTTCGGCATTGCGCTATGTGCCTGCGGTCCGCGTGCCGCCACCATCGTGCGCTGGCTGGTGGTGGCGTGGCTGCCGCCAACGCTGGTCTTCGCGCTGGCGCTGTGCCTCGCGCCGCCGCTGGACCTTACGCTGACCAGTATCCGCCTCTACCCGCTGGACTTCCTGTGGACGCTGCTCGGCGCCATCCTGCCCGCCGTGGCCATGTTCTGGCTGCTGCGCGTGCTGCCGAAGCCGGCCCGCGCCCGCAGCAGCTGGATAGCGCTGGCGCTGGGCGTTCTGACGGCGCTGTTCGGGATCGGGATGATGGTGCGCATGCTGGGCGGCGCGGATGCGCAGCGCGCGCGGGATATGGTGGCAGAGAAGTACGGCAGCGGCTACCGCTACTACACAACGTCGCTGAACATGATGAAGAACATCAACGGCAATGAAGGCACCACCATCTCGGCGACGGTGGTGGTCTGGAACAAGGGCCAAGTGCTGACCGTGCCCGTTCAGTGGCGGGAGTAGGGCTCAGACCTCGACGATCTCGAACGAGGTCGTCATCGTGGCAGTCTTCGCCAGCATGATGCTGGCCGAGCAGTACTTCTCGTGCGAGAGTGCGACTGCCCGCTCCACTGCGCCCGGCTTGAGATTCCTGCCGGTGACGACAAAGTGGAAGTTAATGCGCGTGAAGACCTTGGGATCTGTCTCCGCGCGGTCTGCCTTGAGCGTGACATCGCAGCCGCGCACGTCCTCGCGTCCGCGTTTCAGGATCAGCACCACATCATAGGCCGTGCAGCCGCCGGTCCCCAGCAGCACCATCTCCATCGGACGCGGCGCCAGATTGTGGCCGCCGCCTTCCGGCGCGCCATCCATCGCCACCATGTGGCCGGACCCGGTCTGGGCCCGGAAGCTCATGCCCGAAGGGCCGTTCCAGCTGACTTTTACTTCCATTGCATTTTCTCCGTGATTCAGGCTTGCGGCCATTGTAATGGAGCCGGCCGCAGCGTGCTCAGACTGCCATCATGTACTTCTCGGAGCGCATGCGCCGCTCGGTGAAGAACAGCACGGCCAGCGCCAGCAGCAGGCTGCTGAAGAACACCAGCGCGAAGGGCAGCGGGCCGATGGCCTGGCCCTTGGCCAGTTCGCTGAGCAGGTGCTGCTGCCCCACCATCGGCACCAGGTACATCCACATGGCGCTCTCCAGGTTCAGCATCGGAATCACGATGACCGGAATCATGGGCACCAGCAGCGCGAAGCTGGCCGTGGTCTGAGCTTCCTTCAGGGACTTGGCGTTGATGCCCAGCGCCACCAGCAGGGCTGCGGCGAACATCGGCAGCGAAATCGAAGCGAAGCAGACCGCCAGCAGGTGGGGCAGGGAAAGCCGCCACGACATGCCGATTTCTTCCAGCGGCAGCCATTTCAGCATGCCGTGCGCGATGCCCAGTTCCACCGTCAGGCCGACGATGGACAGCATGGCCGCCGCAGCCCATTTGCCCCCAAGGAGGTCCATGGGCCGTGCGGGCTGCGCCAGCAGCACTTCCAGCGAGCGGCGTTCGCGCTCGCCCGCCGTGCTGTCCAGCGCCGCGCTCATGGCGAAGAAGAAGGCGGGCACGAAGAACATGCCCAGCATGCTGCCGATGATGGAGGCCGAGCGCGAGGCGCTGGTGCCGGTATCGAACTTCTGCAGGTGGATAGGCGACAGCGCCACCGGCGACACGCCATGCGCCAGCAGGCGCGCACCGGCAATGGTGTTGCTGTAGTTGCGCAGCACGGTTTCGATATCGTCGATGCGGCGGCGGTTTTCGCTGGCCGAGTCGTACCACAGTTCGATGCGCGCCGGGCGCATGGCCTTGTAGTTGTCCGTGAATTCCGCGCTGACCGACAGCACGGCGGCCACCTTGCCCTTGCGCAGCATGGCGGCGATTTCTTCCTCGCTCAGGGCGGGCGATTCCGTCACATTGATGTTGGCCTGCTTCAGCTGCGCCATCAGCGTGGGCGCCTGCGCGCCACCAATGGCGGTCAGCGGAATGCCCTCCTTTTCCGGCTTTGTTGCGCGGTGAATCTGCTGCTGCAGGATGCCGCCCACCAGCAGGGGATACAGCAGCACGAACATTGCCAGCATGCCCACCGAGCGCTTGTCGCGCAGCGTCTCGCGCAGCTCCTTTACCATTACCACCCAGATTGCGGGCTTCATACGGAAATCCCTTCTTCGGTACCAACCAGTTTCACGAACGCGTCTTCCAGATTGGCGATGCCAGTGCGCTCGCACAGCGATTCAGGCGTGCCCTGGGCCACGGTGGCGCCTTTGGCGATGACGATCACGCCGTCGCAGGAGTGCGTTACTTCCTGCATCACGTGCGTGGCCATGATCACGCAGCAGCCGTCCGCGCGCAGCGCCGCCAGCGCCTTGCGCAGGGCGCGGGTGCTCATCACGTCCAGCCCGCGGCTTGGTTCATCCAGCAGCAGGTTGCGCGGCCGGTGCAGCAGCGTGCGCGCCAGCGCCACCTTGATGCGCTGGCCCTGCGAGAAGCCCTTGCCGCGGCGGTCCAGGATGTCCTGCAGCGACAGCAGCTCCGTCACTTCTTCGATGCGCTGTTGGATGGCGCATTTGTCCATGCCATTCAGCTGGCCGAAGTAGTCGAGGTATTCGCTGGTGCTGAGGCGCTCGTACAGCCCGAACTGGTCGGTGAGGAAGCCGATATTGCGGCGCACCGTCATCGGGTCGATGCCGGGATCCACGCCGTCGATCAGGATGCTGCCGTGGTCGCGCTTCATCAGGCCGACCAGCAGGCGCAATAAAGTGGTCTTGCCTGCGCCGTTGGGGCCGAGCAGCGCGGTGACCTGGCCGTCGTGCGCGGTGAACGAGGCGCCAGCCAGCGCCTGCACGGCACCGAAATGCTTTTTAACGTCGTGAACTTCAATCATGTCCGGTTCCTCAGGGTTGCGGGCCAGCGGCGTTGAGCTGGAAGGTCGGCGCGGGAATCTCCTTGAGGCAGGCGGCATTGAGCTGCTTTTCCGGCTGGTCCAGGAATTCGCGCATCAGGCGCGGCACGCAGCCCAGCGTGGAGACGATATGGCCGCCGTTCTGCACCACCAGGTGCCGGGCAGCCGTCATTGACCTGGCGGCGGCCTCCGCGCGGCGCGGCGGCGTGACCGGGTCCTGCGCGCCGGACAGCATCAGCACGGGCGCGCTGATCGGCGTGGCGGCGATGGGCGCCACCGGTTTCACCTTGAGCAGCGGGCACAGGGCGGCCATCTGCTGCATCTGCGGCGTGCCCATGAAGGAATCGCGCGCGTCTTCATCCTGCAGCTGCTGGGTGATACGCGGGAAGTCCTCGGCGCAGATTACGGACAGGTACAGCACGCTGGACATGGAACCGTCGACCGAATAATCGCTTTCGCGGTTGCTGCGGGCCACGAAGGGCTGCCAGCGGCCCTGCGCCGCGCCATGGATCAGGAAGGGCAAGGTGCGCGCATCGGCCTGCGAGTACAGGGCGCGGTGCACGGTGGCGAGGAAGCGCCGGCGGTCAACGCTGACGGTGCGCAGTTCGGCCGTGCGCGGATCGTTCATCTCAATCCTGACCGGCTCTTTTGTCACGCGGGCCAGCAGTCCGGCGAACTCGGTGCGCAAGGCCGGGAAGGCGCGGGCGCAGGCAGCGTCCTTTTCGCACTGGCTGAAGGTGGTGGCCAGCGCCGCCTGGGCGTCATGCGCGCCGAGTGGAATGACCTGGTCGGGCGCCGCCACGCCATCCAGCACCAGGGTGCGCACGCTGGCGGGATAGAGGCGGGCGTAATGCTGGGCGAGGCGGGTGCCGTAAGAGCCGCCCCACAGGTTGACCTGCTGGTAGCCCAGCGCCAGGCGCACCTTTTCGATGTCGCGCGCGGCGGCATCGGTGGTGTAGAGATGGTAGGGCGCAGCGAGCGATTCGATGCATTGGCGCGCTTCGGCATCCAGCTGTTCCTCGCTCAGGCTTTCCACGTTCGGCGGCGATTTGCAATCGAGCTTGCCGGACAGGCCGGTGCCGCGCTGGTCGATCAGCACGATATCGCGCGTGGCGCGCACGCGGCGGAAGGCGGCATTCATCACCGGCAGCACATCGCTGCCGGCCTGGCCGGGACCGCCCGCGAGGATAAACAGGGGATCGGGCCGCGCCGCTTCGCGGTAGGCCGCGGCCACCGTGACGTGGATGGCCAGCGTTTTGCCCGGCTGGGCGTAATCGAGGGGCACATCCACTTTCACGCAGCGCAGGGCCTCTTCGGCGCCGGGCAGGTGGCAGGTTTTACCGGGGGCGGCATGGGCGGCAGCAGTAGCGCCCAGGATCAGGGGCAGGGCAAGGCAGAACCGTAGTCTCACTGGCAACACTCCACAAGAAGGAAGGGCCATGGTAGCCAGCTCTTGCCAATCAGGCAATGTGACAGGCGGTTGCTGTTGCGCAGCGAAAAGGGTGGCTTGACCCGTCGGGGAATTCCGGCATATAATCGTCGGCTTTCCATTCGCTCAGGAAAAGCTAACAACAAGGGCGCGTCCGCTGAAGTTTGGGGCGGAACCACCATTTGAGCGTTTTTAATCTTCTATTAGGAAGTCAAACATGAAAACTTTTTCCGCTAAGGACCATGAAGTCCAGCGCGACTGGTTCGTGATTGACGCGACGGACAAAGTCCTCGGCCGTGTTGCCAGCGAAGTGGCACGCCGACTGCGCGGCAAGCACAAGCCAGAATTTACTCCTCACGTCGACACCGGCGATTTCATCGTCGTGGTGAACGCAGGCAAACTGCGCGTGACCGGCACCAAAGCCACCGAGAAAACCTACTACCGTCACTCTGGCTACCCAGGCGGCATCTACGAGACCAACTTCCTGAAAATGCAACAGCGTTTCCCAGGCCGTGCTCTGGAAAAGGCAGTGAAGGGCATGCTGCCAAAAGGTCCTCTGGGCTACGCCATGATCAAGAAGCTGAAAGTGTACGCCGAAGGTTCGCACCCGCACGCTGCTCAGCAACCTAAAGCACTCGAAATCTAAGGAACTGACATGATCGGTAACTACAACTACGGCACCGGCCGTCGCAAGAGTGCAGTGGCTCGCGTGTTCATCAAAGTGGGCACTGGCCAAATCATCGTTAACGGCAAGCCAGCGTCCGAGTACTTCTCGCGCGAAACCGGCCTGATGGTGATCCGTCAGCCGCTGGAACTGACCGGCAACGTCGAACGCTTCGACATCAAAGTCAACGTGCATGGCGGCGGCGAGTCCGGCCAGGCAGGTGCAGTGCGCCACGGTATCACCCGCGCTCTGATCGACTACGATGCAGGCCTGAAGGGCGATCTGGCCCGCGCCGGCTTCGTTACCCGCGACGCTCGTGAAGTTGAGCGTAAAAAAGTGGGTCTGCGCAAAGCACGCCGCGCAAAGCAGTTCTCGAAGCGTTAATTTGCTTCACGTTCCGGTCCTCGGGCCGGAGCCGCGAAAAGCCGCTGGTTTTCCAGCGGCTTTTTTGCTTTTGGGCTAGGGTAAACAGCGCTTTGGACAGGCTGATAAAATACAGTCCCTTAATTCACTATTTGGCAAGGAAAGAACATGATCAAAGTTGGCATCGTCGGCGGCACCGGATACACCGGAGTTGAACTGCTGCGATTGTTGGCAGTCCATCCCGAAGTGCAGCTGACCGCAATTACGTCGCGCAAAGAGGATGGGGTGCCGGTGGCTGACATGTATCCTTCCCTGCGCGGCCGCGTGGAGCTGGCCTTCTCGGCGCCGGACAAGGCCGACCTCACCCAGTGCGATGTGGTGTTCTTCGCCACCCCGCACGGCGTGGCGATGGCGCAGGCGCCGGAGCTGCTGGCCAAGGGCGTGAAAGTGATCGACCTGGCGGCGGACTTCCGCATCAAGGACCGCGCCGTGTTCGAGAAAACCTACAAGATCGAGCACACCGCGCCGGAGCTGCTGGACGAAGCCGTGTACGGCCTGCCGGAGCTGAACCGTGAAGACGTGAAGAAGGCGAAGCTGATCGCCAATCCGGGCTGCTATCCCACCACCATGCAGCTGGGCTTCGTGCCGCTGCTGAAGGCGGGGCTGATCGATGCGTCGAACCTGATTGCCGACTGCAAATCGGGCGTGTCCGGCGCGGGCCGCAAGGCGGAGATCGGCATCCTGTTCTCCGAGTCCAGCGACAACTTCAAGGCCTATGGCGTGGCGGGCCACCGCCACACGCCGGAAACCTCGGCCCAGCTGCAGCGCTTCAGCAAGGACAAGGTGGGCCTGATCTTCACGCCGCACCTGGTGCCGATGATCCGCGGCATGCATTCCACGCTGTACGGCCGCCTGACGCGCGAGGTGTCGAACGAAGAGCTGCAGAAGCTGTTCGAAGATGCCTACGCGAACGAGCCGTTTGTGGACGTGATGCCCTTCGGCTCGCATCCGGAAACGCGCAGCACGCGCGGCGCGAACGTGCTGCGCCTGGCCGTGCACCGTCCGGACAATGGCAACACCGTCATCGTGCTGGTGGTGCAGGACAACCTGGTCAAGGGCGCATCCGGCCAGGCCGTGCAGTGCATGAACCTGATGTTCGGCCTGGACGAAGGCGCCGGCCTGAACAATATCGCGCTGATGCCGTAATTGGCTGTGGCTGAGCCGGAAACCGTTCTCGTCGAGCAGAAAGCGCCGCTGCTGGTCCGCGTGGTCGGGCTGACGGTGGTGCTGATGCTGGCAGGCGCGCTGCTGGTCTGGGGCTGGGACCTCGGTGCGCGCCTGATTGGCGCCAGCAACAAGCCCGCACCGGCTGTGGTGGTGGAGCATACGCCTGCACCGGCTCCCGGCGCCGACAGCGCCGCAGCCACTGCCGCGAGTGCTCCCGTTGCCGCGGGTAGTACGCCCGCCGCCGCTGTACTGCCCCATGGCTCGGCCCTGACGCCCTCAGCCGCCGCGCCCGCTGCCTCAGGCCCGGCGAGCGCTGGCGCATCGGCGAGCGCCGCTGCGGCAAAGCCGGCCGATCCGTCGGTCACCAGCGCCGAAACCGAGCGCCTGGCCGCCGACCTCGCCCTACTGGAAAGCATCCTGCCGCCGGTCAAGCCTGGCGCGGGGCTGGTCATCCGGGGCCTGCAAGCCCGTATGGCGAGCGCCAGCCAGCTGCACTACACCATCCTGCTCGGCTACGGCGCGAAGAAAGCGCAGCCAAGCTTCGAAGGCCGCCTCCATCTGGTCCTGCAAGCGCAAAAAGATGGCAAACCGCTAACGCTGGAGTTTCCCACGGAAGAAGGCGCCGAGCGCTACCAGCTCACGGTGGAGGACTACCAGCGTATTGATGGCACGCTCGACCTGCCCGCAGGCGTCCAGGCTTCCGGGCTGAAAGTGACGCTCACGGGCGGTAAAACCAATGTGTCCCAAACAATGCCGGTGAAAAGCTCTCCTTGAAATGCAACAAATCGGCCGCATAACGAGCACCCGGCGGCCAGGAATGCGAGTCCTCAAAGCATGCGGAGCAGCAAAGGACTATAATGGGCGTAACGATTTTTAGTAGGAGTAGCAAATGAATGCAGTAGCCGAAGCGCAAGACGTGATCCCATCGCCGATCATCTTCACCGATAGCGCCGCCGAAAAGGTCGCGCAGCTGATCGAAGAAGAAGGCAATCCTGACCTGAAACTGCGCGTCTTCGTGCAGGGTGGCGGCTGTTCCGGCTTCCAGTACGGCTTCACGTTTGACGAAATCGTCAACGAAGACGACACCACCATGGTCAAGAACGGCGTCCAGCTGCTGATTGACTCGATGAGCTACCAGTACCTGGTCGGCGCCGAGATCGACTACAAGGACGACCTCGAAGGCGCCCAGTTCGTGATCAAGAACCCGCAAGCCACCTCGACCTGCGGCTGCGGCAGCTCCTTCTCGGTCTAAGACGCTGAGATCCGGCAAGACGGCGGACAGCCACGGCTGTTCCGCCGTTTTTCGTTTACGGCCTGTCGATTTTGACCAGCCTGCTTCGTCGTAGGACGAGAGGCAGTATTCCGCTGCCGCCAGCAAGGAGCAGATCATGTCCGAAAAAGTAACAGGCCCGGCTTCCTATTTCCCCTCGATCGAACAGAAATACGGTCAGCCGGTCGCCCACTGGTTCCAGCTGCTGAACGCGCACGAAGGCAAGAAGCACATGGAACTGGTCGCCCTGCTCAAAGCCGGCCACGGCATGGGTCACGGCCACGCCAACGCCCTCGTCGCCTACCACTTGGCGCAAGCATAAGTTCCAATGCCGAGTCCGCGACACCTTGGGGCCAGGCCCCCAACTGTCGCAGGCTCAGCAATCCTGCGGTTGAGTCTGCGACACCTGGGGGCCTGGCCCCAAGGTGTCGCGGACTGGGCTGTTAGCGGGGGTAGAGGGCGCCGAGGATGCGGTCGCCGCGCGCGCCGGTGACGGCGGGCAGGTTGCCGGGCTGGCGCTCGTCGAAGCGGTGGGCCAGCCAGGCGAAGGCCATCGCTTCAACCCGGTTCGGCGGCACGCCCAGGGCATCGGTGGATTGCACGGTGATGTTGCCGCCCAGCTCGGCTGCGAGCAGGCTCTTTACCGTGCCGTTCCAGGCGCCGCCGCCGCACAGGTAGACGGCTTCCGTGTCCGCGCCCGTGGCCTTGATGGCGTCGGCCAGGGACACCGCCGTCAGGCGCGTCAGCGTGGCCATCACGTCTTCAGGGGCGGCCTCCGCGTAGTCTTTCAGGCGCGCATCGAGCCAGTCGGCGTGGAACAGGTCGCGGCCCGTGCTCTTCGGCGCGGGCAGGGCGAAATAGGGCTCGCTGAGCAGTTCCTGGAGCAGGGACGGGATTTCCTTGCCGCTCGCGGCCCAGGCGCCGTCTTCGTCGTATTCCTTGCCTTGATGGCGGGATATCCACAGGTCCATCAGCACGTTGCCGGGGCCGGTGTCGAAACCGGTCACGCTGCCGTCCGCATTCAGTACCGTGATGTTGCCGATGCCGCCGATATTGGCCAGCACCTGGGTTTTGCCCTTGCCGCCGAACAGGGCGTGGTGGAAGGCCGGGACCAGCGGCGCGCCCTGGCCGCCGGCGGCGATATCGCGGCTGCGGAAGTCGGCAATCACGTCGATGCCGCACAGCTCGGCCAGCAGGGCCGGATTATTGGTCTGGCGCGTAAAGCCCAGTTCGGGGCGATGGCGGATGGTCTGGCCATGCACGCCGACCGCGCGCACGTCGGCCGCCTTCATGTCGGCCGCTTCCAGCAGCTTTTTCACGCACTCCGCATAGCGTTCGGCCAGTTGGTTGGCCACCAACGCTTCGCGCTCCAGCTCGTTTTCCGAGGCAGCCTGCAGGGCCATCAGTTCGGCCCGCAGTTCAGAGGAAAAAGGCACGTAGGCCGCCGACATGGTGCGCGTGGCGCCCGCCCAGAAATCGACCAGCACGCCGTCAACGCCGTCCAGGCTGGTGCCCGACATCAATCCGATAAATAAGCTCATGATGCTCCGCTGAGAAAGAAGTGTGACTATTGTGCCACTTTCATGGCAGTGTTAGCCAGCTAACAGTCAGCGACAGCTGGCTTCGCTATCATGATTTCCATGGTGAGGGAGGAAGAAAAACGGCGCCCCACAAGGCGCCGTTTTTTTTTACTTGGCAGCGAGTGTGCCGTTGGATGTGCCCGCCGGCCGCAGCAGCGCGAAGCGGTGCATCATGTCGCCCGATACCGAGCGGAAGCGCGATAGTTCGGCCGCCGTCAACGGCGCCTGCGGTGCGATATTGAGCTTGTTGGGATCCTGCGCCTGGCCGCCCACGCGGAACTCGTAGTGCAGGTGGGCGCCGGTCGACCAGCCGGTGGTGCCGACATAGCCGATCAGGTCGCCCTGGCTGACCTTGGAGCCCTTGCGCACGCCCGGCGCGAAACGGCTCATGTGCGCGTACGCGGTAGTGTAGTTGTTCCAGTGCTTGAGCACGATCACGTTGCCGTAGCCGCCCTGGGTGCCGGCGAAATCGACCACACCATCGCCAGCGGCGCGAATCGGCGTGCCGGTCGGGGCTGCGAAATCGATGCCCTTGTGGGCTTTCCACTGGCCCGAAATCGGGTGCACGCGCATCGAGAAGCCGGACGAAATACGGCTGAATTCCAGCGGCGATTTCAGGAAGGCTTTCTTCAGCGATTTGCCGTCGAAGCTGTAGTAGCCGCCGCCCGATTTCGAAGACGGATCTTCAAACCACACCGACTGATAGGTCGTGCCGCGGTTGGTGAACTCGCCCGCCAGGATGCGGCCGGCGCGCACAAACTCGCCGTCCTGCCAGAAGGTTTCATACACCACATTGAATTTGTCGCCGCGCTTCAGGTCGGAGCGGAAGTCGATATTGGTCGAGAACATCTCCACGATCTGGCGCACCACGGTATCCGGCAGGCTGGAGCCGTCCGAATTCGAATCCGTTGCCGCGAACAGGCTGGTGTTGATGGTGCGCGCGCGCATCTCGATCCGGCGTTCCAGTTTGGCCGCCGTTTCCTCGGCCACGAAACTTTCGCCCTTGCGGGTGATCGAAATATTCTTGACCGGATTATCTTTACCGTCGACGACCGTCGTGCGCAGCCACAGCAGATTGCCTTCTTCGTCCGTCTGCGCCTGTACGCGCTTGCCCGTTTTGAGCTGCATGATCGCCTTCGCTACCTTGTCCTTCTTGATGAAGGTTTCGGCGGCATCGTCTTCCACACCAAGGCGCTGCATCAGGGTGGCCAGCGTGTCACCGGAGCGGATGCGCTCCTCGTGCACGTATTTCTGGCTGCCATCCTGGGCTTCAAGCGCTGCAATCTGGGTGGACAGATTAGGCAGATCGATATTCTGGGAGATCGTTGTGACGGGCAGATCGCTGGCATCTGGGGCGAGCGGGGCAACGCCGGCAGCACCGAAAGTGCATACCGCGAGGGCCAGCGCTGAGGCGCTGATGATGCGTGCCTTGCGTGTCGAACCTAGCAGATTGTACAAGCGTGAGCTTGTGAACTTGTTTATAGGGTTCATGCAATCAGTTAAAATTTGCCGCTTAAACTTATTGAATTATTGCTGTTTTGTTCTAAGTCGTTGATTTCATTGGGCAGGATTGATGGGATCGGGCATTATAGCAAAGTCCGCAGCCCTGCCAACACTTTGAGAAAATTTCGGTACAAATGGATACAAGTTCCCCGTCGGCTAAAAAATCTGTGACGCCGGCCCTCCCGCTCAGCGATAAAGTCCAGGAAGCGCTGGCCATCACCAAACGCGGCGTCGACGAGCTGCTGATCGAAAGCGAGTTCGCCCAGAAGCTGGCGCGCTCCGAACAGTCCGGCCAGCCGCTGCGCATCAAGCTCGGCCTCGACCCGACCGCGCCCGACCTGCACCTGGGCCATACCGTGGTGCTGAACAAGATGCGCCAGCTGCAGAACCTCGGCCACCAGGTCATCTTCCTGATCGGCGACTTCACTTCGATGATCGGCGACCCGTCCGGCCGCAATGTGACCCGTCCGCCGCTGACCCGCGAGCAGATCGAGCTCAACGCACAGACTTACTTCAAGCAAGCTTCGCTGGTGCTCGATCCAGCCAAAACCGAAATCCGCTACAACTCCGAGTGGTGCGATCCGCTCGGCGCGCGCGGCATGATCCAGCTCGCTTCGCGCTACACGGTGGCGCGCATGATGGAGCGCGACGATTTCTCCAAGCGCTTCAAGAACGGCACCCCGATCTCGGTGCACGAATTCCTCTACCCTCTGATGCAGGGCTACGATTCGGTCGCGCTCAAGTCCGACCTGGAACTTGGCGGCACCGATCAGAAATTCAACCTGCTGGTGGGCCGCGAGCTGCAGAAGGACTGGGACCAGGAGCCGCAGTGCATCCTGACCATGCCGCTGCTGGAAGGCCTGGACGGCGTGGAGAAGATGTCCAAGTCGAAGAACAACTACATCGGCATCACGGAACCGGCCAACACCATGTTCGCCAAGGTGATGAGCATTTCGGACACCATGATGTGGCGCTACTACGAGCTGCTGTCGTGGAAGTCCATCGATGAAGTGGCGGCACTGAAGAAGGCCATCGAAGGCGGCGCCAACCCGCGCGACGCCAAAGTGGCCATCGCCCAGGAAATCGTGGAGCGCTTCCACTCGCGCCAGGCCGCGGAAGACGCACTGGCCGACTTCGTCAACCGTTCCAAGGGCGGCATTCCGGACGATGTGCAGGAAGTGGCCGTCAGCGGCGCCCCAATCGGCATCGCCAACCTGCTGAAGCAGATTGGCCTGTGCGCCTCCACCTCGGAAGCGAACCGCATGATCGACCAGGGCGGCGTGCGCATCGACGGCGCCGTCATCAGCGACAAGGCACTGAAAGCCGACGCCGGCACCTTCGTGCTGCAGGTAGGCAAGCGCAAGTTCGCGCGCGTGACGCTGTCCGCATGATCGGCCTGCTGCAGCGGGTCACGGACGCGAAGGTGGTGGTGGACGGCGAAACCGTCGGCGCCATCAACGGCGGCCTGATGGTGCTGGTGTGCGCCGAGCGCAACGACAGCGAAAGGGAAGCGGATGCGCTGCTCACCAAGCTTCTGTCCTACCGCGTGTTTTCGGACGAGGCCGGCAAGATGAACCGCAGCGTGACCGATGTGGCGGGCGGCCTGCTGCTGGTGCCTCAGTTCACGCTGGCCGCGGACACCAAATCCGGCACGCGCCCGTCCTTCACCCCGGCCGCCGCGCCGGAAGAGGGCAAGCGCCTGTTCGAGTATTTCGTGCGCCAGGCAAAATCAAAGCATGATCAGGTAGAGACCGGCCGCTTCGGCGCGGACATGAAAGTGTCGCTGACCAATGACGGCCCTGTGACCTTCTGGCTGCAAGTGAACCCGAAAGCGAACGCATGAAACTCTGGAGCGAATCCTTCAAGGACGGTGCCGCCATCCCCGGCGACAACGCCTTTGCCGTCAAAGACCCGGCCACCCGCGTGCGCTTTGCGGCCAACCGCAATCCCCACCTGGCCTGGGATGAGGTGCCGAACGGCACCGAGTCGCTGGTGCTGTTCTGTATCGACGGCGACGCGCCGACCGATGGCAGCAACGTCAACCAGGAAGGCAAGACGGTTCCCGCCAGCCTGCCGCGCGCCGACTTCTATCACTGGACGCTGGTGGACATTCCGCCCTCGATGGCGGGCATCGCCGAAGGCCAGTTCTCGCAAGCCGTGACGCCGAAGGGCAAGCCCGGCCCGGTCATCGCCGACGGCGCGCACCCGCTGCGGCACGGCATCAATGACTACACCAGCTGGTTTGCGGGCGACAAGGACATGGCTGGCGACTACTACGGCTACGACGGTCCCTGCCCGCCGTGGAACGACGAGCGCGTGCACCACTATGTATTCCGCTTGTACGCCCTGGATATTCCCCGCTTTCCGCTGGAAGGCCGCTTCACCGGCCAGGAAGCCATGGCCGCCATCCACGGCCATATCCTCGACGAAGCCCAGACGATCGGCACCTACACCCTGAAATGAGCACCACCATCCTGCTGATCCGCCATGGCGAAACCGCCTGGAATGCCGTGCGCCGCCTGCAAGGCCACATCGATATCGACCTCAACCAGGAAGGGCAGCGCCAGGCTGCCGCCACCGCCCGCGCGCTGGCCGGCGAAAAGCTGGACGCCATCATTTCCAGCGACCTGAAACGGGCGCTGCAGACGGCCGAGGCCATTGCCGCCCACCACCATGTGCCGCTGCATGTCGACCCCGACCTGCGCGAGCGCGGCTATGGCGCCTTCGAAGGCCTCTTGTATACAGAGATCGCCGAACGCTATCCGGAAGACTTTGCCGCCTGGCAGGCCCGCCATGTGGAAGCCGTGATGCCACACGGCGAGCGCAAGGCGGAAAGTTTCCGCCAGTTCTACGAGCGCAGCATTGCCGCGCTGGCGAGCTGGGCCGGAAAACATCCCGGCCAGGCCATCGCCGTGGTGGCACACGGCGGGGTGCTGGAGTGCGCCTACCGGGCCGCCACGGGCATGTCCCTGGACCGTCCGCGCGACTTCCAGGTGAAGAACGCGAGCATCAATCGTTTTACATTTGAGCATGGAAAGTTGCTGCTTAGCCAATGGGGCGAAGTGGCGCATCTCGCTCTTACAACACTCGATGACGTTATTTAGCACGCGCGTCTGAAATTTTTCCCTATGAAAACAGTGTTTCATAACCCTTAAGCTGTACAAGGAATTTTTTCAGACAAAATAGTGCTTATTATTTGAGCAGTGCTTGGGTTAGAATTGCAGGTTCCTCCGCTCGATTCAGGAAGCTGCCCCGTGCAAATCGGACCTCATTTACTGCGCAATAACGTTTTCGTCGCCCCCATGGCGGGTGTGACGGATCGTCCTTTCCGGCAACTCTGCAAGGAGCTGGGCGCGGGCTATGCGGTCTCGGAAATGGCTGCTTCCAACCCGAAACTGTGGGCCAGCGAGAAAAGCTCGCGCCGCACCGACCATGAAGGCGAGATGGAGCCGAAAGCGGTGCAGATCGCCGGCGCCGACCCGCAGGACCTGGCCGATTGCGCCAAATTCAATGTGGACCGCGGCGCGCAGATCATCGACATCAATATGGGCTGCCCGGTCAAAAAAGTGTGCAACAACTGGTGCGGTTCCGCCCTGCTGCAGCACGAAGATCTGGTGGAACGCATTCTGCACGCCGTGGTCAGCGCTGTGGATGTGCCCGTCACCCTGAAATTCCGCACCGGCTGGAACCGCGAAAACAAGAATGCGCTGCGCATCGCGCGCATTGCCGAGCAGGCCGGCATCCAGATGCTGACCCTGCACGGCCGCACCCGCGCCGACGGCTATACCGGCGACGCTGAATATGAAACGATTGCGGCCGTCAAAGCCTTCGTGAAGATCCCTGTGGTCGCCAATGGCGACATCACCACGCCCGAAAAGGCGCGCTACGTGCTGGACAAGACTGGCGCCGACGCTGTGATGATCGGCCGCGCCGCCCAGGGCCGTCCCTGGATCTTCCGCGAAATCGATTACTACCTGCGCACCGGCCAGCACATGCCGAGCCCGCTTGTCGCCGAAGTGCGCAAGCTGATGGACGAACACCTGCGCGCCCACTACGCCTTCTATGGCGAATTCCTGGGCGTGCGCACGGCGCGCAAGCACATCGGCTGGTATGTGCGCGACCTGCAGGGCGGCGAGGAATTCCGCCAGGCCATGAACCGGCTGGAATCGACGGAGGAGCAACTGCGGGCGGTGGACAGCTTCTTTGAATCGCAATGGAAGTACGGGGAGCGGTTACAATACTGCCTCCCTGAAGAAATGCTGGCCGCTTGAACAGTGGCCGGTTGGGGCATGTAATTTAGCAGAATGATAAAAATATGAGCAAAGAAAGTATCCAGGAAGTCGTCCAAAAGAGCCTTGAAGACTACTTCAACGACCTGGGCGAGCAGCAGGCTTCGAATATCTACGACATGGTGGTGCTGACGGTCGAGAAGCCTATCCTCGAAGTGGTGATGACGCGTGCCGACGGCAACCAGTCGCACGCCGCGCAAATGCTCGGTATCAATCGCAACACGCTGCGAAAAAAATTACAGGAACACGGCCTGCTGTAAGGCTCTTTTTCCGTCCGGCTATTGAGTGGCTGTGACCGGCCGCTGTGGCCGGTGGTTCGGTATAACCAGAATTCTCACAACCTCCAGATAGCCATGATCAAACAAGCTCTCATCTCCGTCTCCGACAAAACCGGCGTGCTCGATTTCGCGCGCGCCCTGTCGGCGATGGGCGTCAACATCCTGTCCACCGGCGGCACCGCCAAGCTGCTGGCCGATAACGGCGTGCCGGTCACCGAAGTGGCCGATTACACCGGCTTCCCGGAAATGCTGGATGGCCGCGTGAAGACGCTGCACCCGAAAGTCCACGGCGGCATCCTCGCCCGCCGCGACTTCCCGGAGCATATGGCGAAGCTGGATGAACATGGCATTCCCACCATCGACATGGTGGTGGTGAACCTGTATCCCTTCCAGGCGACCGTGGCCAAGGCCGAGTGCTCGCTGGAAGACGCCATCGAGAACATCGATATCGGCGGCCCGGCCATGCTGCGCTCCTCGGCCAAGAACCATAAGGATGTGGTGGTGATCTGCGATCCGTCCGACTACGGCCGCGTGCTGGCCGAGATGAAGACCACCGACAATTCGCCCGGCTATGTGAGCTACGAAACCCGCTTCATGCTGGCCAAGAAGGTGTATGCGCACACCGCGCAGTACGACGGCGCCATCGCCAACTACCTGAGCAGCCTGGGCCCGGACCGCGAGCACACCACCCGCAGCGCTTATCCGCAAACGCTGAATTCGCACTTCGAGAAAGTGCAGGACATGCGCTACGGCGAAAACCCGCACCAGAGCGCCGCCTTCTACCGCGACATCGTGCCAGTGGCCGGCGCGCTGGCCAATTACCGCCAACTGCAGGGCAAGGAACTCTCGTACAACAACATCGCCGACGCTGACGCGGCCTGGGAATGTGTAAAGAGCATGGGCGGCATGGGCCAGCCTGCGGCCTGCGTGATCGTCAAGCACGCCAATCCTTGCGGCGTGGCGCTGGGCGCCAACGCTGCCGAGGCTTACTCGCGCGCGCTGCAGACCGACCCGACCTCCGCTTTCGGCGGCATCATCGCCTTCAACGTGGAAGTGGATGCGGCAGCGGCTACCGAGCTGGCGAAGCTGTTCGTGGAAGTGCTGATCGCTCCTTCGTTCACGCCTGAGGCGAAGCAGATCATGTCCGCCAAGCAGAACGTGCGCCTGCTGGAGATTCCGCTGGGCGACGGCGTGAACCCGATGGACTTCAAGCGCGTGGGCGGCGGCCTGCTGGTGCAGTCGGCCGACTCGAAGAACGTGCTGCAGGCCGACCTGAAAGTGGTGACCAAGAAGCAGCCGACCCCGCAGCAGCTGGCGGACCTGATGTTTGCATGGCGCGTGGCGAAGTATGTAAAGTCGAATGCCATCGTCTTCTGCGGTAACAATATGACGCTGGGTGTGGGCGCGGGCCAGATGAGCCGCATCGACTCCGCGCGTATCGCCTCGATCAAGGCGCAGAATGCAGGCCTCACGCTGGCTGGTTCCGTGGTGGCATCGGACGCCTTCTTCCCCTTCCGCGACGGCCTGGACGTGGTGGTTGACGCAGGCGCCACCTGCGTGATCCAGCCGGGCGGCTCGATGCGCGACCAGGAAGTGATCGACGCCGCCGACGAGCGCGGCGTCGTCATGCTCTACACCGGCACCCGCCACTTCCGCCACTGATTGTCATCCCCGCGCAGGCGGGGATCCAGGAGCGTCTTACTGTCGTATCCGCACCCCTGGGTTCCCGCCTTCGCGGGAACGACGCTTGCGGGGCCTTTCTTTAGTGCATACAATCCCTGCATGATCATCCTCGGCATCGACCCCGGCCTCCGCACCACAGGCTTCGGCGTCATACACAAGCAGGGCAGCAAGCTGCGCTACATCGCCTCCGGCACCATCAAGAGCGGCGAAGGCGACCTGCCCGCGAGGCTCAAGATCATCCTCGACGGCGTCAGCCAGCTGGCCGCCACGTACCAGCCCGACTGTGCAGCCATCGAAAAAGTCTTCGTCAACGTCAACCCGCAATCCACGCTGCTGCTGGGCCAGGCCCGCGGCGCCGCGATCTGCGCGCTGGTCACGCACGACCTGTCGGTCGCTGAATACTCGCCCACGCAAGTGAAGCAGGCCGTCGTCGGCACCGGCCGCGCCGCCAAACCGCAAGTGCAGGACATGGTCGCACGCCTGCTGTCGCTCCCCGGCCTGCCCGGCACCGACGCCGCCGACGCGCTGGGCGTCGCCATCTGCCACGCGCACAGCAACACCACGCTGTCCGTCATCAGCACCATCGCACCGAATCTGTCCGGCCTGCGCATGCGGCGCGGCCGCCTGGTCGGATAAACTGTCTCTTTTTCCCAAGGTATCGCCATGATCGGACGCCTCTCCGGGGTTCTGCTTGAAAAGAATCCGCCGCAACTGCTGGTGGACGTACAAGGTGTCGGCTACGAAGTCGATGTCCCGATGAGCACCTTCTACAACCTGCCGGGCACCGGCGAACGGGTGGTGCTCTATACCCACCTCACCGTGCGCGAAGACGCGCACCTGCTGTTCGGCTTCGGCAATGCCGAAGAACGCGCCGTGTTCCGCCAGCTCATCAAGATCAGCGGCATCGGCGCGCGCACTGCGCTGTCGATTTTGTCCGGCATGTCGATTCCCGACCTGGCGCAGGCCGTGACGCGGCAGGAAGCGGGCCGCCTGGTGAAGGTGCCCGGCATCGGCAAGAAAACCGCCGAGCGCCTGCTGCTGGAACTGAAGGGAAAGCTGGGCGCGGACATCGGCGCGGGCGCGCATCCGGTCGCCGATTCCCAGACCGATATCCTGAATGCGCTGCTGGCGCTGGGCTACTCGGACAAGGAAGCGCTGCTGGCGCTGAAGACCGTGCCTGCAGGCGCAACCGTCTCCGACGGCATCAAGCAGGCGCTGAAGGCGCTGTCGAAGGGCTGAATGCCGCCGTGATAGTATTTTCGCAAACTATTCCATCGGAGATGCCATGAAAAAGCTTTGCGCAGCATTGATTCTGGCGGCACTGTCCGGCCTTGCCCAGGCACAGACCGCGCCCGCCTATGACGCCGAACTGGCAAAGTCGCTGGGCGCCAGCGACCAGGGCATGCGCCGCTATGTCTTCGTCATCCTGCGCACCGGCCCGAACAAGGTGCCGGCCGGGAAGGAGCGCACCGACATGTTCGCCGGCCACATGGCCAATATCCAGCGCCTGGCCGACGCCGGCAAGCTGGCCTACGCCGGCCCGCTGGACGGCGTTGACGGCGCACGCGGCATCTTCATCTTCGCCGTCGAGAACATCGACGAAGCCAAGGCGCTGGTGGCTACCGATCCTGTCATCGTCAAGGGCGAGATGGTAGCTGAATACCACACCCACTTCGGTTCCGCCGGGCTGATGATGATCAACCGCATCCACCCAAAAATCATCAAGCCGGCCGACAAATAAGCGGCTGACTGCGTACAATGCAGGCATGAGCATCCAGACCGACAATTTCACCGAACAGCGCATCATCGATGCCGCGCCTTCGTCGCCGAACGAGGAAGCGATCGAACGCGCGCTGCGGCCCAAGCATCTCGATGAATATGTCGGGCAGTCGAAGATCCGCGACCAGCTGGAGATTTTCATCTCGGCCGCGCGCAAGCGCAGCGAAGCGCTGGACCATACCCTGCTGTTCGGCCCTCCGGGCCTGGGCAAGACCACGCTGGCCAACATCATCGCGCGCGAAATGGGCGTGAACCTGCGCCAGACTTCCGGCCCCGTGCTGGAGCGTCCGGGCGACCTGGCGGCCATCCTCACCAATCTCGAAGCGAACGACGTGCTGTTCATCGACGAGATTCACCGCCTGTCGCCGGTGGTCGAGGAGATCCTGTACCCGGCGCTGGAGGACTACCAGATCGACATCATGATCGGCGAAGGCCCTGCGGCGCGTTCGGTCAAGCTGGACCTGCAGCCGTTCACGCTGGTGGGCGCCACCACGCGCGCGGGCATGCTGACCAATCCGCTGCGCGACCGCTTCGGCATCGTCGCGCGCCTGGAGTTCTACACCACCGATGAACTGGCGAAGATCGTCACCCGCAGCGCTGCGCTGCTGAAGGCAAATATCGACGACAGCGGCGCCGTGGAAATCGCGCGCCGTGCACGCGGCACGCCGCGTATCGCCAACCGCCTGCTGCGCCGCGTGCGCGACTACGCGGAAGTGAAGGGCAACGGCGACATCACCAAGCCAGTCGCCGATGCCGCGCTGCGCATGCTGGACGTGGACAGCGTGGGCTTCGACGTGATGGACCGCAAACTGCTCGAAGCCGTGCTGTACAAATTCGGCGGCGGCCCGGTCGGCATCGGCAACCTCGCCGCCGCCATCGGCGAAGCGGCGGACACCATCGAAGACGTGCTCGAACCCTACCTGATCCAGCAAGGCTACCTCCAGCGCACCCCGCGCGGCCGCGTCGCCACGCCCGCGGCCTACCAGCACTTCGGCGTCACGCCGCCACGCACCAATCCAACCGGAGACCTGTGGGATTGACTGCTGCAACGGCGTCAAAGGGCCCGAGTCGCCGGACAGGCATTCTGGCTTGGGTTCCCTTGTTGCTCATGGCCGCCGCTTTTTTTCATTTGAGCGTTGGCAGGGGATTTATCTTCGAATATGCGTCGAACTATCGGCCACTGGGCATTGTCATTGCTGTCATTTGTTTCCCACTCTTGGCTGTTCGGTGCTGGTACAACATCCACATCCGGGAGCGTTTTCCTACCTCCTGGCTTCGGTACCTGATTGTCTGTCCTCTCGTCGCGGGCATTGGTGCCGGATGCATTGCGATCGCACCAATTGGAGTCGCCGGAGCCTATACATTGCTGCTCGGTGAGCCAATTGCAAACGTGCGGGGCTACGTGACACAGGTCGATGGGCCGCGGAGCCACAGGAAGGGCTGTCCGCAGTTTATTATGGTGGATATCGAAAAGAACTCCCTGCAACTTTGCGTCGAGAATGTGGTCGCCGGACAGGTACCGGAAACGGGTGACGTGGTCTCCGTCAGCGGGAAATCAAGTCGGCTCGGGTTTCTGATCCGGTCAATCGAAAGACAATGATGAATATTCAAAAGCTCTCTGGATGGCTGCTGGCAGTTGGCGTAAGCGCTGCTGCCGGCGCTGCAGTGCCGGTGCAGGGCTATACGGTCAAGCATAGCTATCCGCACGATGCGAAAGCTTTCACGCAGGGCTTGTTTTTCAAGGACGGCTTCCTGTACGAGAGCACCGGCCAGTACGGCGCTTCATCGGTTCGCAAGGTGGAAATCGCCACCGGCAAGGTGCTGCAGAAGCGCGACCTGCCGGAGAAGGTGTTCGGCGAAGGCATCGCGCTCGTCGGCAGCAATATCATGGCGCTGACCTGGATGAACCAGGGCGGCTTCGTGCTCGATGCGGCCAGCTTCGAGGCTAAAGCCACCTTCCGCTACCAGGGCGAAGGCTGGGGTCTCACCAGCGACGGGCAGCGCGTGTATATGAGCGACGGCAGTCCCTATATCCGCGTGCTCGACCCCGCGACCATGCAGGAACAGCGCCGCATCCACGTTACCGCCGACGGCCAGCCGGTGGCAAAGCTCAATGAGCTGGAATGGGTGGACGGCATTATCTACGCCAATGTGTGGCAGACCGACCGCATTGCGCGCATCGACCCCATCACCGGCCGTGTGATCGGCTGGATCGACCTTGCAGGCCTGTCCGCCAAAGCCGGGGTGGCGCCGGATTCGGACAATGTGCTGAACGGCATCGCTTACGACAGCAGACAGAAACGCCTTTTCGTCACCGGCAAACGGTGGCCACGACTGTTCGAGATCGAACTGCGCCCCCGCAGGTAAGACCATGTGACCTCCGTCGCGCCGCCGCGACAGGACATGCGTCCTGCGCGACCGTACGTAACATTTCCTGTATTCTGAATACACAATTCAGACCGGCCGGGCACTGCCCAGGACCGGCATTACGTTCCGTTACAGAGTTCGGGGAGATCACTTGTCATGCTTACATTCGTAAGCCGGTTTACTATCCGGCAGCGCTTCATATTCCTCACCCTCGTTATCGCCAGCCTGATCGCCATGATCGTCGCTGCGGCCATGGCGGCCAACCGCAGCAACGAGGCGCTGAATCGCGCAAACCAGGACCGCTACCAGTCCTATCTGCTGGCCAGTGAGCTGCGCCAGAGTTCAGACGACCTTACCCGCCTGGCGCGCACCTATGTGCTGACCGGCGACGAGCGCTATGAACAGCAGTACCTTGCGATCCTCGATATCCGCGACGGCAAACGGGCGCGCCCGCAAAACTACGAGCGCATCTACTGGGACTTCGTGGCGGCGGACGGCCGCGCACCGCGGCCCGATGGCAGCGCCGCGCCGCTGACGGAGCTGATGAAGAAAGCAGGATTCACCGATGCCGAAATGGGCAAGCTGACCGAAGCGAAAAACAATTCGGATGCGCTGGTGAAAACGGAAACCATCGCCATGAATGCGGTGAAGGGCCGCTTCGACGATGGCCGCGGCAACTTCACGGTGCTCAAGGAGCCGGACCTGGAACTGGCGCGCACCCTGATGCATGACCGGAACTACCACATCAACAAGGCAAAGATCATGCGCCCGGTGGACGAGTTCTTCGCCATGCTGGACGAACGCACTGCTCGCCAGGTGGCGCAGGCGCATGCGAAATCGGTCTTCATGGCCAACGTTATCTACAGCCTGCTGGCGGCGGCGCTGGCGGTGCTGATGCTGGCGCTGTACATGACTTACCAGGCCATCGCCCGGCCGCTGGAGCAGGCCATCCAGGTGGCGCAGCGCGTGGCCCAGGGCGACCTGACCTGCGACATCGACGATTCGGCGCAGGACGAAACGGGCAAGCTGCTGTGCGAGCTGAAACACATGAACGAGAGCCTGGTGCGGCTGATCGGCGACGTGCGCTCGGGCGCTGACATGATTGCGACGGCGTCCGGCGAAATCGCGTCGGGCAATATGGACCTGTCGTCGCGCACCGAACAGCAGGCCAGCTCGCTGGAGGAAACCGCATCATCAATGGAAGAACTGACCTCCACCGTCAAGCAGAACGCGGACAATGCACGCCAGGCGAACCAGCTGGCGGCAACGGCTTCCGAAGTGGCGGTGAAGGGCGGCGCCGTAGTGTCGGAAGTGGTGGGCACCATGAAGTCGATCAACGAGTCCTCGCGCAAGATCGTGGACATCATCGGCGTGATCGACAGCATCGCCTTTCAGACCAATATCCTCGCGCTGAACGCTGCCGTGGAAGCAGCGCGCGCGGGCGAGCAGGGACGCGGCTTTGCCGTGGTGGCGAGCGAGGTACGCAACCTGGCCCAGCGTTCGGCCGCCGCCGCGAAAGAGATCAAGGAACTGATCGGCGATTCGGTCAGCAAGGTCGATGCCGGCAGCCGCCTGGTGGACCAGGCCGGCGTGACGATGGAAGAAATCGTCACCAGCGTACGCCGCGTTACGGACATCATCGGCGAGATCAGCATGGCCAGCCAGGAACAGACCTCCGGCATTGAGCAGATCAACGTGGCCGTGGTGCAGATGGACGAGATGACGCAGCAGAATGCATCGCTGGTGGAGCAGGCGGCGGCCGCCGCCGCGTCCATGCAGGAGCAGGCGGGCAAGCTGTCGCTGGTGGTGGGCGAGTTCAAGCTGGATGGTGCGCAGCCCTCGCGCAGCCGCGCGCTGGCGGCCGTGCCGCTGCGCGCCCCGCTCGGCCGGACAGCCTGAGTCAGCGGGTGGCGCGCAGGCCGTAGTTCTTCAGCAGCCGCGCATAGGTGCCGTCCTTGACGACGGCCTTCATCGCGGCCTGCAGGCGCGCTGCGGTGGCATCGTCCATCTCCGGCGATCCGCCCAGCCAGGTTTCGGCGGTCGTCATCGGCGTGCTGACGCTGATCTGCATGTCCGGGAAGTAGGCGTGGGCGGTGCCGCTGATGATGTCCTGGTCGCCGAAAATCGCATCGGCCATGCCCAGCTTCACGAGGCGCAAGCCGCCCTGCACCGTGGTGGTGTCGATCAGCCGCGTGTAGCCCAGCTTCTTCAGCTTATCCAACTGTACCGAGCCGCGCAGGATTGCGATCGGGCGGTGCCTGAGTGCCGCTGCATCCGTTACCGCCGCGCGGCCTTCTTCACCGACAAAAACAAACTTTTCGTAATGCAGTGGTGTGATCCAGCGGTAGTTTTTTTCGCGATCGGCATTGCGCGTGAGCGGAAAGATGGCGGTATTGGGAACAGTGGAAACAAGGAACAGTGCGCGCTTCCACGGCACGAACTGGATCTGGATGGGAACTCCGGCGCGGCGTGCCACTTCCGTGACTATGTCCACTAGCGCGCCTTGCTGCCCGTTCGCGTGTTCGATCGACAGCGGCGGCAGGTCGCTGGTCACTACGCGCAAGGGCCCGGCAAATGCGGGCAGGGTGATGCAGGCCAGGAGTGAGCAGAGCAGGAGTCGCATGCAGGAGAGTCGGAAGCTGAGCTGCGATTGTATCAAGCGATTCGCGGCTGCATGCAGGGACATCTGCCACTTCGACAATTCATTACAAATTTGCCCAAATCTTACTGAATTACTGGGCGCTGCATCTCGGCATAATGGCACCTGCCAAGTGGCAGGAAGTGTTGTAATTTAGGGCTCCCTCATCCTCCGGGGGAGCCCGTTTTTTTTTATTCTTCGCGCACCCAGGTCTGGGAGCGTCCCAGCAGCGGCGTGCCGATATAGCCGCGCACATCCAGTTTCTTGCCCCCGTCCGCCAGCTTCATCTTGCTCTTGTAGGTCTTGCCGTTTTCCGGATCCATGATGGTGCCGCCGCTGTATTCGTCGTCTTCCTTCCTGATGTCCTTGATGATGGCGAGGCCGATCAGCGGCTGGCCCTTGTCGGCGCCTTCGCACTTCTCGCATTTGGGATTCTGGTCCTGGTCTGCGGGGCGGAACAGCTTCTCGATCTTGCCCTGGTAGATGCCGTTCGCTTCGCTGATGCGGATCAGCGCTTTCGGCTTGCCGGTCTTGTCGTCGATGTTCTTCCACAGGCCGACCGGCGAATTCATGTCGGCCGCAAAAGCGGCGCCGGAAAGGGCGCTTGCAGCGATGAGTGCAGCATGGATGATGTGACGCATTGTGTTTGCCTCCGATATGGTTTTTGTGAAGGCAAGTGTAGCGCAGGGAAGTGCGCCGGGGCGCGAACTTGCTGCCCGGTTAGAGGCATTGATCTAATAGTGCGGCAGGTCGCGGATGGCGGCAGCATATTCCGGCGAATGCTTGAGGCGGGCGATGGCCTGCCACAGCGCCTCCACCTTGCTGCGGTGCTGAGTGTATACCCCCCGGTTGACCGCCAGGAAGTAGTTCTCGACATAGAAGGGCGCAGGCAACATCTCAATTTTGGCGGCGATGCGCGGCTGCGCCATCAGCGGAGCCGCTCCGGCCTCAAAGCTGATGGCAAGGGCGCCGCGCCCCAGCAGCAGTTTCGAAAAACTGGCCTCGCTGTTGCGCGCGTTGCTGTCTGCGGCGACGCCCAGCGCCTGCAGGCGCTGCGCTACCAGCACGGTGGTGCGGTCATGCAGCACGGGGCCGGTGAGGCCGCTGAACTGCCTGCCATCCCAGTTCACGGCGCTGCCGCGCCGGCGGTACACCATTACCCGCGTGGTCACGGTGGCGTGCACCGCATCCGGCGCTTTGGGCGACCCGGGAAAGATCAGGTCCTTCGTGACGTTGGCGACGGCTGCGGACGGATAGCCATCGGCCTGGCCCGCGCCGATCTCCGCCAGGCAGCGCAAGTAGGGCGCGCGATGGAACGTCACGTTCATGCCGGCTTCACGCGCAGCCATCTTGAGCAGGATGGGGATGGCGCCGTCGCGGTCCGGGTAAATAAAGGGGGGAAAGGGGTTTTCCTCAATGCAGAGGGAGAGCGTGAGCACGCCGTTACGGTCCACCGTGGCGGCCGTGGCGGAGGCGGCAAGCGCCAGGCTGGCGCAGGCGATCAGGCGGCATAAGGCATTCTGCATGCCGCCATGGTGGCGGCAATTGCGGCCGCCGTCAATCAGGGCAGCAGTCCCGCAGGCCGCTGCCCCGAATGTACTTACTCAGCGGGCAGCTTGGCCAGCTGTTCCTGCATCTTCGCCAGCGTGGCGCCGAAGGTGGCAACGCGTTCCTTCTCCTGTTCCACCACGGCGGCCGGGGCACGCGCTACGAAGGACTCCGACGACAGCTTGCCGGAAGCCTTGGCGATTTCGCCCTGCAGGCGCGCGATTTCCTTGGACAGGCGCTCGCGTTCGGCCTTCACGTCGATTTCCACTTTCAGCATCAGCTTCGTGGTGCCCACCACAGACACGGCGGCCGGCGATTCCGGCAGCACGTCCACGATCTGCACTTCGGACAGTTTGCCCAGCAGCTGGATGTACGGCGCGAAGGCCGCCATGCGCTCCTTGTCCGCACCCGTGGCTTCCACGATCAGCGGCACACGGACCGACGGCGACAGCTTCATCTCGCCGCGCAGGTTGCGCGTGGTGTCGGTCAGGCCTTTCAGCTCGCCGATCCAGGCTTCCGCCTGCTCGCTGATGAAGGCTTCGTTCGGCAGCGGGTAAGGCTGGGTCATGATGGATTTGCCGGCGCTGTCCTTGCCGGCCAGCGGCGCAACGGCCTGCCATAGTTCCTCGGTGACGAAGGGGATAATCGGGTGCGCCATGCGCAGCACCACTTCCAGCACGCGCAGCAGGGTGTGGCGGGTGGCGCGCTGCTGGCCTTCCGTGCCTTGCTGGACCTGCACCTTGGCCAGTTCCAGGTACCAGTCGCAGTACTCGTCCCACACGAACTTGTAGATCGTGCTGGCGATATTGTCGAAGCGGTAGTCGGCGAAGCCCTTGGCCACGTCCTGCTCGGCCTTCTGCAGCAGGGAGATGATCCACTTGTCGGCCATCGACAGGTCGGCATTCGAAGGCGAGCAGTCCTTGCCTTCGGTGTTCATCATCACGAAGCGGGTGGCGTTCCACAGCTTGTTGCTGAAGTTGCGGTAGCCCTCGGCGCGGCCCAGGTCGAAGTTGATGTTGCGGCCCAGCGAGGCGTAGCTGGCCATGGTGAAGCGCACGGCATCGGTGCCGTAGGCCGCGATCCCTTCCGGGAACTCCTTGCGCGTGGCCTTTTCGATCTTCTCGGCCTGCTTCGGATTCATCAGGCCCGTGGTGCGTTTCGCCACCAGTTCGTCGATGCCGATACCGTCGATCAGGTCGATCGGGTCCAGGGTATTGCCCTTGGACTTGGACATTTTCTGGCCCTGCGAGTCGCGCACCAGGCCGTGCACGTACACGGTCCCGAACGGAATCTTGCCGGTGAAGTGGGCCGTCATCATGACCATGCGCGCCACCCAGAAGAAGATGATGTCGAAGCCCGTCACCAGCACGGAGCTTGGCAGGAAGGCTTTCAGGTCGGGCGTTTCGTTCGGCCAGCCCAGCGTGGAGAAGGGCACCAGCGCGGACGAGAACCAGGTGTCCAGCACGTCGTTATCGCGCGTCAGCGGGCCGGTGCTGCCTGCGGCGGCGGCCTTGGCCTGCGCTTCGGCTTCGTCGCGCGCAACGAAGTAGTTGCCCTGCTCGTCGTACCAGGCAGGAATCTGGTGGCCCCACCACAGCTGGCGCGAGATGCACCAGTCCTGGATGTTGTTCAGCCACTGGTTGTAGGTGGTGGTCCAGTTCTCCGGCACGAACCTGATCTCGCCGCTGGCCACTTTTTCCAGCGCCACCTCGGCGATCGATTTGCCCGGATTGAAAGTGCCTTCCGGCGCCGGCTTGCTCATGGCCACAAACCACTGGTCGGTCAGCATCGGCTCAATGACCACGCCGGTACGGTCGCCGCGCGGCACCATCAGCTTGTGCGGCTTGACCTGTTCCAGCAGGCCTTGTACTTCGAGGTCGGCCACGATCTGCTTGCGCGCCGCGAAGCGGTCCATGCCACGGTAGGCGGCAGGCGCATCGTCCGTGATCTTCGCTTCCAGCGTGAGGATGGACAGCATCGGCAGCTGGTGGCGCTGGCCCACGGCATAGTCGTTGAAGTCGTGCGCCGGCGTGATTTTCACGCAGCCGGTGCCGAAGGCCTTGTCCACATAGGAGTCGGCGATGACCGGGATTTCGCGGCCGCACAGCGGCAGCGTGAGCATCTTGCCCACCAGTGCCGTGTAGCGTTCGTCGGTCGGGTCTACGGCTACGGCCACGTCGCCCAGCATGGTTTCGGGACGGGTGGTGGCCACGGTCAGCGAGCCGCTGCCATCGGCCAGCGGGTACTTGATGTACCACATGGAGCCGTCTTCTTCTTCCGACACCACTTCCAGGTCGGAGACGGCGGTGCCCAGCACCGGGTCCCAGTTCACCAGGCGCTTGCCGCGGTAGATCAGGCCCTGCTCGAACAGGCGCACGAAGACTTCGGACACCACTTTCGAGCGCGGCTCGTCCATGGTGAAGTATTCGCGGTCCCAGTCCGGCGAGGTGCCGAGGCGGCGCATCTGGCCGGTGATGGTGGAGCCGGATTTTTCCTTCCACTCCCACACCTTCTCGATGAATTTTTCGCGGCCCAGGTCATGGCGCGAAATCTTCTGCGCATCGAGCTGGCGCTCCACCACGATCTGCGTCGCGATGCCGGCGTGGTCGGTGCCCGGAATCCAGGCCGTGTTATGGCCCAGCATGCGGTGGTAGCGGGTCAGGCCGTCCATGATGGTCTGGTTGAACGCGTGGCCCATGTGCAGCGTGCCGGTCACATTCGGCGGCGGCAGCTGGATGCTGAAGGAGGGCTTCGAGAGGTCCATCGACGCGGCGTAGTAACCGCGCTTCTCCCACTCGCTGCGCCAGAACTGTTCAATGTCGGCAGGCTCGAAAGACTTGGCTAATTCCATGATAGGGCGTGAATTTTTGGCGAAAACATCCATTATAAGGGAGCGAGGGTGTTATTCCCGCAAATGGTAAGCTCCTGCCTCGTGTTCAAATGATAAGGAGTTGGAGAATGAAGTGGATATTCGCTGCCGCCCTGGCACTGTCGCTGAATGTGCAGGCTGCGCCTGCCGCGCCGGACAACGCCCACCTGAAGGCGGTGCAAGGCCTGCTGGAAGCCATGCAGGCTGAAAAACTGGTGCGCATGAAAGCAGGCATGGCCCGCTATGCGAACGACGCGCAGCGCCAGGCCGTCAACGCCAAGGTCGACAAGGTGGCGCCGCAAACCATCTATACCCGGCTGGCGGTCCCCGTATCCCAGCTGGTGACGGAGGAGACGGCCACCGAGATGGCGCGCTACTACCGCACCCCTGCCGGCCAGAAGGCGGTGTATGCCATGTATAACTCCCGCGCCAGCCTGGTCGACACCAAGCCGCAGTTCACGGCCGCGGAGAAAGCGGACATGAAGCGTCCGGCTTTCGTGAAGGCGCAGAAAGCCTTCAGCGAGGCCGAGCCGCTCATCGGCCGCCAAGCCTTCCTGCTGGTGCAGAAGATCGCCAACGAAAAGTAAGCCAGTGAAATTCTCACCAAATATTGCATATAGACAATAAACTTCTGCCGCGATAAGCTCCACTCCACATTTTTCGCGCTGGAGCATTCGTGGCAACCATTACCCTTACCTATTCCCAAGCTATTGCCGACAAGGGCTCACTCAGGGATATCCGTCCGCTGTCCGACGACCTGGTGCAGTTCGCGGATGCGCCCGCGGTGATTTCGATGGCGTCCCAGATGGCCGCCATTGCCGGCGATAACAGTGTGGGCGGTGTCGTCTCCGGTAACGGCCTGTATTTCACTCCGCCCGGCGGCGGCGCCAGCATCTACTATGGCGGCGTCAGTTTCGGCGGCGGGCGCGCGGTGGGCAACAGCCTGGAGATGGACCTGCTGGACAGCATCAACGTGAAACTGCAAGGCGAATTCGCGATGTCGACTACGCCCTACGGCAACACAAGCCTGGTGCAGTCGATGACCAGCACGGTGACGTCGGCCTCGGTCTATCTCGTTGCGAACCCTGGCGACGAGTGGTACGACCCTGAGCTCGGCGATATCAAGCTTGGCATGCAAGGCACGCTGAAGACGGATGCATTGGGCAATATCAGCGGCAACATTACACACCTGAGCGCCTCGGCCGACCTGCTGGTGAAATCGGCCGTCATCGAAGGCAACTTCAATGTATCGGGCTACAACGGCGCGTTCGGCGGCTACCCCTACGGCACCATGAGCGGCACGCTGACGGCCTACCGGAACGAATACGTGGACGGAAGCCTGGAATCGATCGAGGGCGCCTCGATCAGCTATAACGTCGGCACTTCCGCACTGCTGGAGAACGCGTCGAACTTCGGCGGCGATGACGTATTCAAAGTCACTATGCCTGCGCGCCTGATGGACCTGATGCGTATCGAAGCCGGGGCGGGCAACGATATCGTTACCCTGGCCGGCGGCGGCGGCAATCTGCATGTGAACGCCGGTGCCGGCAACGACACCATCACGCTGCTGAGCGACGCGCACCGGGTGGACGGCGGCGCGGGCACGGATACGGTGGTGCTGGCCGGCTCGCGCAGCGACTACATCAAGGGCAGCAGTGGCAGCCTGACTACCTATACGCACCGCAACGGCGCCGTGGAATCGCTGAGCGGCATCGAACGCGTGGAGTTCAGCGATGCGGGCACCGCCTACGACATCACCGGCAATGCCGGCCAGGCCTACCGTATCTACAAGGCCGCCTTCGACCGTGCGCCGGATGCGGGCGGCCTTGGCTTCTGGATCGATACGCTGGACCGCGGCCAGACGCTGGCGCAGGTGGCTTCCGGTTTCCTGAGCAGCGATGAATATGTCGGCCGCTACGGTGCGGGCATCAGTGACAAGGCCTTCATCAACAACCTGTATCACAATGTGCTGCACCGCGATGCCGACGATGGCGGTGCAGGCTACTGGGCCGGCCGCCTCTCGGGCGGCTCCAGCCGCGCCCAGGTACTGGTGGAATTCAGCGAGAGTTCCGAAAACCAGGCGCAGGTCATCGGCGCCATCCAGAACGGTATCGACTACCTGCCGTTCTGACGGCCGCGCCGGGGCGCCTCGCAACTGGCGCCCCAGGCCTGGAATTCATTGCGCGACTTGCGCGTGGCGATGCGGGCGGTGCCGCCCTGCGAGCTGTCGAACACCAGCACATTCTGGCCGTCCGGCGCGCGGTCCAGCCCTGTCAGGCGGAAGCTGTTATTGCGCAGTGGCGAACAGCTGGTGTTGCCCGCCATAAGCAGGCGCGCATTGCCGAGCAGTTCGGGGTATTGCTGCAGCAGGCGCAGCGCGTCCATGTCGGCCACGGGCGCCAGCAGGCGTACCGCGTCGTCCGGCGGCGTACCGCATTGCGGCGTGTGGTGGATCCAGATCACCTGCTGCGGCTCGCCACGGGCACGCCAGCGCTGCTCCGGCCGGCCGTGCGGCGTGTAGTCGAAGGTTTCGCGTGGGGCGCGGCACAGCGGCAGCACGGCGCGCTGCCCCTTGCCGTCCACTGTGGCACTGAGCTGGCGCTTGCCCTTGGCTTCGCGCGCGCCGGTGCTGAAGGCCGGACTCGGCATGCGCACTTCCGGATGCAGGCCCCGGTAAAAGCGGTAGAAGGAATCGGTTTCGGCCTCGCTCAGTTGCGCGCCGGCGCGCGGGGCAAGAGCCAGCAGCGCCGACAGCGCCGCAATACGCAGGACAGTGACATTCATGCGCCGATTATAGATCAGCGCCGCCGCCACACGCGCGCTTGATAGGGTTATAATTCACGCGCCACCGCAAGGTGGCAACGCTAGGGGTCCTGCACGGCGAGAGCTGCGCGGGTGAGAAATACCCTCCGAACCTGATCTGGGTAATGCCAGCGAAGGGAAGCTTGTGGAAACGCCGCGCCTTCACGCCTGCCGTGCTGCGCGTTCGTCGCCTGAACTCCTTTGCTGGCTCCTGAGCCTTCAAAGGAGCCAAATGAACGCCAATCCATCCTTCCTCGCCGCCACGGCCGAGGTAGACAGCGCCGCGATAGCGCCGCTGCCGAATTCCCGAAAAATCCATGTACAGGGCAGCCGGCCCGATGTCCGCGTACCCATGCGCGAGATCAGCCAGTCCGATACCTCGGCCTCCTTCGGCCACGAGGTCAATCCGCCGGTGACGGTGTATGACACCTCCGGACCTTATACCGATCCGGAAGCGCGGATCGATATCCGTTCCGGCCTGGCGCCGCTGCGTGCGGCGTGGATCGTGGAACGCCGCGACACCGAAGAACTGCCGGGGCCAACCTCGGACTTCGGCAAGGCACGCCTGGCCGATCCCGCGCTGGCCGCGCTGCGCTTCGAGCTGGCGCGCAAGCCGCGCCGCGCGCGCGCGGGCAGCAATGTCACGCAGATGCACTATGCGCGGCAGGGCCTCATCACGCCGGAAATGGAATTCGTGGCCATCCGCGAAAACCTGCGGCGCCGCGAATATGTGGCCTCGCTGAAGGCCAGCGGCCCGATGGGCGAGCGCATGGCGGCGATGCTGGAGCGCCAGCATCCGGGCCAGTCCTTCGGCGCCTCGATTCCTGATGAGATCACGCCGGAATTCGTGCGCGAGGAAGTGGCGCGCGGCCGCGCCATCATTCCCGCCAATATCAACCACCCGGAATCGGAACCGATGATCATCGGCCGCAACTTCCTCGTGAAGGTGAACGCCAATATCGGCAATTCGGCGGTCACCTCGTCCATCGGCGAGGAAGTGGAGAAGATGACCTGGGCCATCCGCTGGGGCGGCGATACGGTGATGGACCTTTCGACCGGCAAGCATATCCACGAAACGCGCGAATGGATCGTGCGGAATTCGCCGGTGCCGATCGGTACGGTGCCCATCTACCAGGCGCTGGAAAAGGTGAACGGCAAGGCCGAAGACCTTACGTGGGAAATCTTCCGCGACACGCTGATCGAACAGGCGGAGCAGGGCGTCGACTACTTCACCATCCACGCGGGGGTGCTGCTGCGCTATGTGCCGCTGACGGCGAAGCGCCTGACGGGCATTGTGTCGCGCGGCGGCTCCATCATGGCCAAGTGGTGCCTGGCGCATCACCGGGAGAATTTCCTCTACACGCATTTCGAAGAGATCTGCGAAATCATGAAAGCCTACGATGTGTCCTTCAGCCTCGGCGACGGCCTGCGCCCGGGATCGATCTACGATGCGAACGATGAAGCCCAGCTGGGCGAACTGCGCACGCTCGGCGAACTGACCCAAATCGCATGGAAGCACGATGTGCAGGTGATGATCGAGGGACCGGGCCATGTGCCCATGCAGCTGATCCGCGAGAACATGACCTTGCAGCTGGAGCAGTGCGATGAGGCGCCTTTCTACACGCTTGGCCCGCTGACCACCGATATCGCGCCCGGCTACGACCACATCACCTCCGGCATCGGCGCCGCGCAGATCGGCTGGTATGGCACGGCCATGCTGTGCTACGTGACGCCCAAGGAGCACCTCGGCCTGCCGGACAAGGACGATGTGAAAACCGGCATCATCACCTACAAGATCGCTGCCCATGCGGCCGATCTGGCCAAGGGCCACCCCGGTGCACAGATTCGCGACAACGCGCTGTCCAAGGCGCGCTTCGAATTCCGCTGGGAAGACCAGTTCAACCTCGGCCTCGATCCTGACAAGGCCCGCCAGTTCCACGACGAGACCCTGCCCAAGGACTCGGCCAAGGTGGCGCATTTCTGCTCCATGTGCGGTCCGCATTTCTGCTCGATGAAGATCACGCAGGAAGTGCGCGCTGCGGCAGCAGAAGGCATGCGCGAGAAGGCCGTGGAGTTTCGCCGCAGCGGCGGCGAGCTGTATCAGAAGCTGTGAGGCTGCCCATGATACCCATTGTATTGAACGGCGAAACGCGCAGCATTCCGCGCGGCCAGGACCTGCAGGACCTGATGGAATCGCTGGCCCTGGCGGGGCAGGCGCTGGCGCTGGCCGTGAACCGCGAAGTGGTGCCGCGCCAGCGCTGGGCGGGCTACCTGCTGCAGGCGGAAGACAGGATCGATATTGTGCGCGCCATTGGTGGCGGCTGACAGGAGAACAGAGATGACGATGAAAAAAGATGTGCTGACGATCGCGGGCAAGGAATACCGTTCGCGCCTGCTGGTGGGCAGCGGAAAATACCAGGACCTGGCCGAAACGCGCGCCGCAACCGATGCCTCTGGCGCCGAAATCATCACGGTAGCGATCCGCCGCGTGAACATCGGGCAGGACCCGAACGCGCCAAGCCTGCTCGACGCGCTGCCGCAGGGCATGACGGTGCTGCCGAATACGGCCGGCTGCTACCGGGCGCGCGACGCGGTCTACACGCTGCAGCTGGGCCGCGAACTGCTGAACGGCCAGAAGCTGGTGAAGCTGGAAGTGCTGGGCGACGACAAGACCCTGTTCCCGAACATGCCGGAAACACTGATTGCGGCGGAAACGCTGGTGAAGGACGGTTTCGATGTGATGGTCTACTGCAGCGATGACCCGATCCAGGCGCGCATGCTGGAGGATATCGGCTGCGTGGCCGTGATGCCGCTGGCCTCCCTGATCGGCTCCGGCATGGGCATCCTGAATCCCTGGAACCTGTCGCTGATTATCGAGCAGGCCAAGGTGCCGGTGCTGGTGGATGCGGGCGTTGGCACGGCGTCGGATGCGGCTGTTGCAATGGAGCTTGGCTGCGACGGCGTGCTGATGAACTCCGCCATCGCGGGGGCGCGCGATCCGGTGCGCATGGCGCGCGCCATGAAGCTGGCCGTCCAGGCGGGCAGGGAAGCTTTCCTCGCGGGCCGCATGCCGCGCCGCTTCGCCGCCTCGCCCTCGTCGCCGATGGCAGGGCGCGTTGCATGAGCGCCACCCGTTCGCACTGGCGCTGCGCGGAATGAGCACGCGCCCTTGTGTGCTGGTGTTCGCTGGTCACGACCCCTCGGGCGGTGCGGGCATCGCGGCGGACATGCAGGCGATCACCGCGCTCGGCGCCCATGCGCTGTGCGTGGTGACTGCGCTCACGGTGCAGGACAATAACCGCGTGCACGAAGTGGCGCCGGTCGATCCCGAGCTGCTGCTGCGGCAGGCGCGCGCCCTGAGCGCTTCCTGCGAGATCACCGCGGTGAAGGTCGGCATCCCCGGCAGCGGCGAAAACGCCGCCGCCATCGCCGCCCTGATCTCTGAACTGCGCACGCTGCCCGCCGCCGCGGACGCCAGTGCGCTGTCGCGCGGCCACGCCAAACCACCTGCATCCGCGCGCGCCGTGCGGCGATACTTGCCGGTCGTCGTCGACCCCGTCCTCGCCAGCGGCAAGGGCGACCCGCTCGCGCGCGGCAATGCGCTGGCGGCCTTGCAGTTGCTGCTGCCGCAGGCCACGCTGCTCACGCCGAACAGCATCGAAGCCGCAGCCCTGGGCGGCGCCATGGAGCAGGTGCCGCACATCCTGCAGACCGGCGGCCACGATGGCGGTGAAGTGGTCGTGAACCGCTGGCGCCATGCAGGCCTGGAGCGCAGCTGGCACTGGCCGCGCCTCGATGGCGAGTATCACGGCAGCGGCTGCACGCTGGCCGCCGCAGCAGCAGCCCTGCTGGCACAAGGCCGCGCAATGGAAGAAGCGCTGGACCTGGCCCAGGCCTACACCCACTCCACGCTGCAAGCCGCCTACGCGATTGCACTCGGCCAGCGCATTCCGCTGCGCCACCTCACATGAAGGAGCACACCATGCAGGGACTCTATCTCGTCACCCCGGATTGGGACGACACCGACGCGCTGCTGCAGCGCACGGAACAGGCGCTCGCCACCGGCATCGCCATGCTGCAGTACCGCCACAAGAGCGCCAGCGAGCAGCAGCGCAGGGAACAGGCGCAGGCGCTGCTGCAGCTGTGCCGCCGCTACGCAACGCCCTTCATCATCAACGATCACATCGAGCTATGCCGCGAGCTCGATGCGGACGGCGTGCATGTTGGCGGCACCGACGCCAGCGTGCAGCAGGCGCGCGCGCAACTGGGCCGGCACAAGATCGTGGGCGCCTCCTGCTACGGCGAGCTGCAGCGCGCGCTGGATGCCCAGCGCGACGGCGCCAGCTATGTGGCCTTCGGCGGTTTCTATCCCTCGCGCGTGAAGCGTTACGACTTCGTGACCGCGCCGGATATCCTTGACCGCGCGCGCGCGATGCTGCGGGTGCCTTGCGTAGTGATAGGCGGTATGACGCCCGACAATGCCCGCCCGCTGGTACAGCGCGGCGCGCATATGGTGGCCGCCATCAGCAGCGTGTATGGCGCGGAAGATACACCACAGGCAGTTACGGCGTTCCGCCACCTGTTCGGTATGCGCGAAGCCCCTCCGCCATCATCCGGAGTCGTTCTATAATCAGCACACCGCAACCATCACAACAGGCATCGAAACATGAACGTTGCTGCTCCGGTCAAACGCTATGTGCTCATCGTGGACGACGACCAGATCCTGGCCGAATTCCTCGGCGAACTGCTGCGCCATGCAGGCTATGAAACGGCCATTGCCCACTCGGCCGACCAGGCGCTGAAGATGGTGGCGGAGCGCGAGCCCGACCTGGCCATGCTGGACATCCACATGCCTGGCATGTCCGGCCTGGAGCTGGCCAAGCAGCTGAACCGCAATACCTCGGTGCCCTTCATGTTCCTGTCCGGGCGCGGCGACAGCGATGCCAGCAAGCAGGCTGCCGCTTATGGGGCAGTGGGCTTCGTGGTGAAACCTGTTGATGAAAAACAGCTGATGCCCGCCTTTGAAGCCGGCCTGGCGCGCGCCGACGAAATCCGCCAGCTGCGCCGTACGGAAGTCAACCTGAACGCGGCGCTGGCCGCCGGGCGCGAAACCAGCCTGGCCGTCGGCCTGCTGATGTGCAAGTTCCAGACCGACCGCAACACCGCCTTCGAAGTGCTGCGCGACCATGCCCGCTCCAGCCGCCGCAAGGTCAACGAGGTGGCTGACCAGCTGCTTGCTGCCGAGGAAACATTGAATAGTTTGCATGCGGCATTTAACGCACGCTTGAAAAAATAGAGTTTCCCGTAAGTAGCAAGCTGGGGTACACTGCAGGTAATGCGGTGGCCTCAATTCGCCCTGCACGTCTTTCGCAGCCGCCCCTTCCCCCGCGCTGCACGCAACCTTCGGCCCAGCTCCGCCGACAAGCATACCAACTTGTTTTAGCTCGCGAGGAACCCTCGCGCGGAGACCCGCATGAACCTGACTGACGCCATCCATCCCGCTGCCGCTGAGGCGCGCCATATTCCCCGTGTGCTGCACATTGACCGCGACGAAACCACGGCACTGATCCTGTCCACGCTGATCGTGCCGGAAACACAGGTGTTCCACGCCTCGACGCTGGGCGATGCCGCCGTGGCGATGGCCGAAGAGCATTACGACCTGATCGTGCTCGACGCCGACCTGCCGGACGGCGACGGCCTGGCCCTGATCCGCAGCCTGCGCGCGCGCGACGACCACACGCCGGTGCTGCTGTACTCCGCGCGCCAGCCGGACCTGCACCACGAAGCGCATGCCTTCCTGCCCAAGCCGTGGACCTCGCCGCGCCAACTGTGGCAGGCCGTCTGCTTCCTGCTGGAGCTGGACATGCAGCACGACGCTGCCGCCGCCTGAGGAACACCGCGCGCATTGTTTCCCGGCTTGCTATGATGTCGGCTTTATCACATCAACCGGGACAATGCGATGAAGACCAAGGCAGCAGTGGCATGGAAGGCGGGCGCACCGCTGACGATTGAAGAAGTGGAACTCGGCGGGCCGCGCGAAGGCGAAGTGCTGGTCGAGATCAAGGCCACCGGCATTTGCCATACCGATTACTACACCCTGTCCGGCGCCGATCCGGAAGGGATCTTCCCCGCCATCCTGGGCCATGAAGGCGCCGGCGTGGTGGTGGACGTGGGCCCGGGCGTGAAGAGCCTGAAGAAGGACGACCACGTCATCCCCCTCTACACCCCGGAATGCCGCCAGTGCAAGTTCTGCCTGTCGCAGAAAACCAATCTGTGCCAGGCCATCCGCTCCACCCAGGGCCGCGGCCTGATGCCGGACGCCACCAGCCGCTTCTCGCTGAACGGCAGCCCTATCTTCCACTACATGGGCACCTCCACCTTCTCCAACTACATTGTGGTGCCGGAGATTGCGCTGGCCAAGATCCGCGAAGACGCTCCCTTCGACAAGGTGTGCTACATCGGCTGCGGCGTGACCACGGGCGTGGGCGCCGTGCTGTTCACCGCCAAGGTGGAGGCAGGCGCCAATGTGGTGGTGTTCGGCCTGGGCGGCATCGGCCTGAACGTGATCCAGGCGGCGAAGATGGTGGGCGCGGACAAGATTATCGGCGTGGACATCAATCCCGGCCGTGAAGAAATGGCGCGCAAATTCGGCATGACCCACTTCATCAACCCGAACGGCGTGGAAAACGTCGTGGACCACATCATCCAGCTGACGGACGGCGGCGCCGACTACAGCTTCGAATGCGTGGGCAACACCACGCTGATGCGGCAGGCGCTGGAATGCTGCCACAAGGGCTGGGGCAAATCCATCATCATCGGCGTGGCGGCGGCGGGGCAGGAGATCTCCACCCGTCCATTCCAGCTGGTGACCGGCCGTGAATGGAAAGGCTCCGCCTTCGGCGGCGCGCGCGGCCGCACGGACGTGCCGAAAATTGTCGACTGGTATATGGACGGCAAGCTCAACATCGACGACCTGATCACCCACAAGCTCAGCCTCGACCAGATCAACGACGGCTTCGACCTCATGAAGCGCGGCGAATCCATCCGCTCCGTCGTCATGTACTGACACCCTGGGGTCAGGCACCACTGTCAGTATGACAGCAGGGTACCTGACCCCATGGTGTCAGTGCTCGGCTGTCGCGGCGATTTGCCGTTTATTCCGCGATTGCGGCAATCTGTCGCAAAACCACTCCAGACCCAGCTCCCGGGTTGCTAAAGTTAGTCCTGTCGGATCGACGCGTCGGAATGTAGAAAAAAAATTCTAGACACGAACTTCTAGATCAATTATTCTACATTGACTAACTCTGGAGCCCTGCCATGAATACATTGCTGAACGCACTGGTACCTGCCATCGGCTGGTCGCTGCTGCACTTTGTGTGGCAAGGGCTGCTGATCGGCTGGGCGGCTTCGCTGGCGCTGCATCTGCTGCGCAATGCCCAGCCCCAGACGCGCTATGCCGTGGCCTGCGGTGCGCTGCTGCTGGCGGCCCTGCTGCCGCTGGCCAGCATCGCGTGGCGCGTGGCCGACGCCCTGGGCGGCGGCACGGCGGCGCCGCTGCTGGAGCCGCTGGCCAATGCGGCGGCCGTGCTGCCGCTGGCCGAGCAGGGCGTGCCGGTGCTGCTGGATCCCGACCAGCTGACGAGCTGGGAATATGTTCTGCGCCGCCAGATTCCCTGGCTGGTGCTGCTGTGGGCGGCAGGCGCCGCGCTGATGACCTTGCGCCTCTCGATGGGGCTGCAATGGGTGCGCGAGCGTACGCTGGCAGGCCATTTCCGTCCGGATCCAGCGTGGCAGGCCACGCTGGAACGGCTGGCGCAGCGTTTCGGCATCACCCGCACCATTCGCCTCGGCGTGTCCGAAGAAGACCTGGAAGGCCCGATGACCGCCGGTATCTGGCGCCCCATCGTGCTGCTGCCTGCCTCCCTGGTCACCGGCATGCCGCCCCATTTGCTGGAAGCGCTGCTGGCTCACGAGCTGGCCCATATCAAGCGCCACGATTATTTGGTGAATCTGATCCAGAGCGCGATCGAGATTCTCCTGTTCTACCATCCTGTCGTGTGGAAGCTGTCGCAGCGCATCCGCATCGAACGGGAACAGATTGCAGACGATTTGGCCGCAAGCATGCTCGGCGAACCGCGGCGCCTGGCCCTTGCACTTTCCGAACTGGACAAGTTCCAGTTCACCACCTCACATTTTGCCCCCGCGGCACACGGAGGAGATCTCATGTCCCGTATTAAACGCCTGGTGCGCCCCGACGCCCAGCCCCTGAGCTGGAAAATGGCAGCGCCGCTGCTCGGCATCTTTGCCGCCTGCGCAGTGTTCTATGCCCACGCCAACCCGGCCGTTGTTGCCGATGCCGCCAACGCTGCCAGCGCGGCGCAGAAAACCGCTTCCCAGGCAATGCAGATTGCCGGCGACAGCAAGCAATCGGCCGCCGCCGCCCGTGAAGCTGCCGCTGCCAGCCAGCAGGCAGCGGCAGCCAGCCGCGATGCCGAAGCTGCAGGCCGTGAAGCCGCCGCAGCGGGCGCCGAAGCCGGCCGCGCTGCTGCCGAAGCTGGCCGCAGGGCCGCCGAGGCAGCCCGCGCTGCAGCCGATATGTCCGGCGCGTCGTACGACGATGACGACGTGCCGCCAGCTCCACCGGCACCACCGGCGCCACCTGCACCGCCAGCTCCGGTGCCGAAGGCCCCGAAGGCACCCAAGCTCGCAGTTCCAGCCGTACCTGCCGCGCCGGCAGCACCGGCGGCCATGGCAACACCGGCGCTGCCGCCAGCCCCGCCGGCGCCGCCGATGCCAATGCATGCGGCCCATGCCGTACCGCCGGCACCGCCAGCGCCGCCAATGGCGATGCACAGCGTGCCGCCCGCACCGCCTGCGCCACCGCGCCACCGCGACGGCTTCTCCTTCGACGGCACCATCTTCTCCGGCATGAGCGATCGCCGTGGCGAATCCTATGCCCTGGTGCGCAGCGGCGAAAAACGCATCAAGGTGTCGGCCGACCGCGGCGACCTGGAAGAAATCAAGCGCCTGCAAGGTACGGTGAGCGGCGACTTTATCTGGTTCCGCAAGGACGGCAAGGCATACATGGTGCAGAATCCGGCCTTGGTGGCGAAGGCCAATGCAGCCTGGGAGCCGTCCAAAAAGCTGGGCGCCGAAATGGAAAAGCAGGGCGACGTCATGCGCCAGCACGGCGACAAGATGCGCGAGCTGGGCGACAAGATGCGTGACAATGACCTGAGCCGCGCCGAACACGATGCCGCGCGTGAGACGGAACGCCAGATGCGGTCCCTGTCCCGTCCGATGGAACGCATCGGCCGCCAGATGGAAGCCCTGGGCCGCCGCATGGAAACCGAAGACAGTGCGGAACGCCGTGAAGCGCTGTCGAAGCAGATGGCGGAGCTGCAGGCCAAGCTCGGCCCGATGCAGGAAGAACTGAACAAGGCTGCGCGCGAACTGGCTGCCAAGCACGCGAAGATGGAACCGAACCGCGAACAGATGCGCGCCCTGCAGCAGAAGATGCAGGAGGCCAGCGAGCCAATGCGTGAACTGGGCCGCAAGATGGGTGAGATGGGCCGCGAGCAGGGCCGCCTCAGCCGCGAAGCCGACCGCGCCACGCGTGAGCTGATTGAAGAGGCAATCCGCAGCGGCCAGGCCGTGCCGCTGGAGCCGAAGGCCGGCTAAACGCCGCGCCGCCTACCGTCCCTTAGAGCGCTATCCTGGCGTTTCTTTCGCCCGCACCAACCGGTGCGGGCATTTTTGTTGCCAAGGTCAGATCCGTTCCAGCTTGGCGACGCTGAGGTCCAGCACCTTCATGCCGAAGCTGCCGAAGTTGATCTGGGCGCGGCAGTTGCTGCCGCTGCCTTCGATGTTGACGATCACGCCTTCACCGAACTTGGCATGTGCCACCGATTCGCCGATGCGCCAGCCGATGCCGCCGGACTTCTGCGCGATGCGCTGCGCAATGGCATTGTCAGTGCCGCCCGCCAGCGACACGTCGTCCCAGGCTGATTTCTTGTTGGCGAACCAGTGCGACTGCACTTTCGGCGACAGCCATTTCAGCGACTCTTCGGGCAGCTCATCGAAGAAGCGCGACTTCATGTTGTAGCGCGTCTGGCCGTGCAGCATGCGGGTCTGCGAGAAGCACATGTAAAGACGCTTGCGCGCGCGCGTAATGGCCACATACATCAGGCGCCGCTCTTCTTCCACGCCGCCGTCTTCCTTCGAGCTGCTCTCGTGCGGGAACAGGCCTTCTTCCAGGCCGGTGATGAAGACGTTGTCGAATTCGAGGCCCTTGGCCGAGTGCACCGTCATCAGCTGCATCGCATCCTGGCCGGCCTGCGCCTGGTTGTCGCCCGCTTCCAGCGAAGCGTGCGAGAGGAAAGCCGACAGCGGCGACATTACCGTGGCCAGCGGCGCATCCGCATCGATGATCTCGACGCCGTCCGCATTGATGATGGCGGCGCCGGATTGCGCCTGCGCCTGCGGCCCCAGGTGCGCGGGCGCGCCCTGGCCGAAGCCTTCTTCGGAAACGAACTGCGTGGCCGCATTCACCATCTGCTCCAGATTCTCGATGCGGTCCGCGCCTTCCTTCTCGTTCCCATAGTGCTGCAGCAGCGTTGAGCCTTCCAGCACCACGCGCACCAGCTCCGGCAGCGCCATCTGCTGGGTTTCGAAGCGCATGCCTTCGATCAGCTTGACGAAGCCGCCCAGCGAAGTGCCGGCCTTGCCCACCATATAAGGCACGGCCGCATACATCGAAATGCCGTACTGCTCCGCTGCATTCTGCAACTGCTCCAGCGTGCGGGCGCCGATGCCGCGCGCCGGGAAATTCACCACGCGCAGGAAAGCCGAATCATTGTGCGGATTGTCCATCAGCTGCAGGTAGGCGATGGCGTGCTTTACCTCGGCGCGCTGGAAGTAGCGCAGGCCGCCGTACACCGTATAGGGAATGCCCGCCGAGAACAGTGCATGCTCGATCACGCGCGACTGCGCATTGGAGCGGTACAGCACCGCGATCTCGCGGCGCGCGGCGCCTTCGGCGATCAGGTTCTTCGCTTCCTCGATGATCCACTGCGCTTCCTGCAGGTCCGAGCTGGCCTCGTACACGCGCACCGGTTCGCCGTGGCCCGCGTCCGTGCGCAGGTTCTTGCCGAGGCGGCGGCTGTTGTTCGCAATGAGCATATTGGCCGCATCAAGAATGTGGCCGTGCGAGCGGTAGTTCTGTTCCAGCTTGATCAGGTTCTTCACCTGGTACTCGCGCTCGAAGGAGGACATATTGCCAACGTTCGCGCCGCGGAAGGCATAGATGCTCTGGTCGTCGTCGCCCACGGCGAACAGCGCGCCGCCGTGTTGCGAGCCGTGGCCGGACATCAGTTTCAGCCAGTTGTACTGCAGGTTGTTCGTATCCTGGAATTCGTCCACCAGAATGTGGCGGAAGCGCTGCTGGTAATGCTCGCGCAGCGGCTGGTTCCTGCTCAGCAGCTCGTAGGTGCGCAGCAGCAGTTCGGCGAAATCGACCACGCCTTCGCGCTGGCACTGGTCGTCATAGAGCTGGTACAGCTCCGCCTTCTTGCGTTCCTCCGGGCCGTAGGGATCGATCTTGTCCGCCCGCAGACCCTGTTCCTTGGCGCCGTTGATGAAATACATCACCTCTTTTGCCGGATACTTTTCGTCATCGATATTGTTCGCCTTGAGCAGGCGCTTGATCATGGACAGCTGGTCCTGCGTGTCCATGATCTGGAAGGACTGGGGCAGGGCGGCGTCGCGGTAATGGGTGCGCAGCAGGCGGTTGCACAGGCCGTGGAAGGTGCCGATCCACATGCCGCGTGTATTGATCGGCAACATGGCCGACAAACGCGTCAGCATCTCCTTCGCCGCCTTGTTGGTAAAAGTGACAGCCAGCACGCCGGCTGGCGAGACCTGGCCGGTCTGGATGAGCCACGCAATGCGGGTGGTCAGCACGCGCGTCTTGCCCGAGCCGGCGCCTGCCAGGATCAGGGCATTTTGCGGCGGCAGGGTGACGGCGGCGAGTTGTTCGGGATTGAGGTTCTGGAGGAGATTCTGCATCCCGCCATTATACCGGCAGGCCTATTCCTGCGGCGTTTCCGGCTGCGGCTCAGCGGGCGCAGCATCCACTTCCGGCTGGCCGAAAATCTGGCGGTAGGCCGCGTAGAAGGAGCAGTGCAGCACCACGGTGAGAATGACGGACACTGGCATCAGCAGCATCATCACGAACTGGCTGCGGCCGAAAATCAGCAGCAGGAACTGCGTGGCCAGCACGGTGATGCCGAACCAGCTCATGGCGAAGATGGCGAAGGCCTTCAGGCTGCGCAGCACGGCGAAGAAGCTGAAGAACACCGCTTTGCCCAGCGACATGCGCTGCCAGTAGATCAGCGGCGCGGCGAAGGCAAAGCCCATGGCGCCCGGCAGGTAGACCAGGGCCGCCAGCAGGATGGCGCTGCCGATATTCGCATTGCGCACTTCCGGCGAGTTGGCTTCCACCTGGCCGCTGAGCAGCTGGAACAGCATGCCGCCATCGGCCAGCATCGACACACCGATCGCCAGCGCGGCCATGGCGAGATAGAGCATGCCCAGCGCGAACAGCTGGGGGAAGGCAGGTTTCTGGAAGCCGGCCACCAGCAGTGAAGGGTGAATGCGCTTCTTCTGGTCGATGAAGGCGCAGGCGCGCATGAAGGCGATGGAGAAGATCGGCACCAGGATCACCGGCAGCACCTGGTTCAGCAGCGGAATCAGGCTGCAGAACAGCAGGATGAACATATAGCCGAGGAAGAGCGTGGACAGTCCGCCCGGCTGCTGGCGGAACAGGCCGAAGCCCTGCTTGATCCATTCCCAGCCGGCGATGGCAGGCAGCTTGTTCATGCGAAGAGTACCGGTGGATGCACGGCGATGCGCTCGCGCAGGATACGTTCAAAATGCGTGGGGTCGTGCGGCGTGAGCAGCTCGGCCTCGCGCGGCTTGTGCAGGTCGTAGAGGCGCGACAGCCAGAAGCGCAGGGCGCCGGCACGCAGCGCGCACTGCCAGCCATGCTTCTCGTCTTCCGTGAAGGGACGCACGGCGTGGTAGGCGTCCAGCATGGCGCGCACGCGCGCTTCATCCAGCCTGCCGCTGGCAAGGTCGATGCACCAGTCGTTGACCGTTACGGCCACGTCGAACAGCCAGGTATCGCAGCCGGCGAAGTAGAAGTCGAAGAAGCCGGTCAGGCGTTCGCCGTCGAACATCACGTTGTTGCGGAACAGGTCAGCGTGCACCGGGCCTTGCTGCAGGCGCTTGTAAGTGTCGGAGCCAGCCCAGGCTTCCTGGAAGTGCATCTCGGTGCGCAGCAGGTCTGCCTCGGCGGGGCTCAGGTGCGGCATCACGGCCGGTGCGGCGTGATGCCACCAGCTCAGGCCACGCAGGTTGGGCTGGTGCAGGGGGAAGTCGCATCCCGCCAGGTGCATCTTCGCCAGCATGGCGCCCACGGCAGCGCAATGCACCGGCTGCGGCGCCATCTGGGAACTGCCTTCGAGCTTGGAGACGATGGCCGCCGGCTTGCCGTGCAGCGCCACGCAGAGCTGGCCCCGCTCGTTCGGCACCGGCGCCGGCACCAGCACGCCGCGTGCGGCGAGGTGGCGCATCAGCTCCAGGTAGAAAGGCAGCTGCTCGAAATTCAGGTTCTCGAAGATAGTGAGCACATACTCGCCGCGCTCCGTCGTCAGGAAATAATTGGTGTTCTCAATGCCGGATGCAATGCCTTTCAGCGCCAGGGCCCGGCCGAGGGGGAATTGCTTGATCCATTGGTCCACGTCTTCCAGTGTGACCGAGGTAAAAACTGCCATGGGAAATCAGTAAAGGTTCAGTCGGCCCGGCCTGTGCCGGGGCTCGGTCAGCGTTTTTCCGCAGGCTGCGCCGGCGGCGCAGGTGGCGCTTCGAGGTCTTCTTCGGCCTTGGCCTGCGCCTCGCTGCGCTGCTTCTGCTTCTTCGCAATGTCGAATTCCATCACCGTCCACTGCGGGCCGCGCACGCCGCTGCCGCTGGCGTCGCCGGGCAGGGCGGTGCTGTTGGTCTTGCGCGCCTTGACGCTGTAGGCGCCAGGGCCGCTGCCGACGGTGCTCTCCGTGATCACGCCGTTTTCCCGTTTTTCGGTAATGGGGCGTTCCCGGCCGGGTTTGGTGGTCACGGTGATCGGCGTGTCCGTTTCGTCGATGGTATCGAGCTTGGGCGGGGTTTGCGTCTGCGCGTGTGCCGCGCCGGCCACGAGGGACAGGATGAGGAGGGTGCTGCTGGTCAGGGTGCGCATGGTGGCCTCTGTGGAAGACGCATTTTGTCGTATGGCCCATTGTAACAAACTGACACGTTCCTGCTTTGATTCGCTCGGGGTGCGCGGCGCGCAGAGGGCACAAAAACTCTGCGATAATGGGAAATTCACCTCATTCCCGCGCCGGGGCCGCAGACCGCTTCCGGCCGTTTCATGGTCATTTATGCAAAAAACTCTGCTGCTGGTTGACGGTTCCAGCTACCTGTACCGCGCTTTCCATGCGCTGCCCGACCTGCGCAGCCAGGACGGCCACCCCACCGGCGCCATGCACGGCATGGTCAACATGCTGCGCCGCCTGCGCGCCGACTTCCCGGCTGCTTATATTGCCTGTGTGTTCGATGCCAAAGGCAAGACCTTCCGCGACGATATGTACCCGGAATACAAGGCCACCCGCGCTTCGATGCCGAGCGACCTGTCGCTGCAGATCGAACCGATTCATGAGGCGGTGCGCGCCATGGGCTGGCCGATCCTGATGGTGGACGGCGTGGAAGCGGACGATGTGATCGGCACCCTGTCCGTGGAAGCCGAGAAGCACGGCATGGAAGTCATCATCTCCACCGGCGACAAGGATCTGGCGCAGCTGGTGACCTCCAAGGTCACGCTGATCAACACCATGACCAACGAGAAGCTGGACGAAGCGGGCGTGGTAGCCAAGTTCGGCGTGCCGCCGAACCGCATCATCGATTACCTGACCCTGATCGGCGACACGGTGGACAATGTGCCGGGCGTGCCGAAGTGCGGCCCGAAGACCGCCGTGAAATGGCTGGCGCAGTACGACAGTCTGGATGGCATCATCGCCAACGCGGACAAGATCACCGGCGCCGTGGGCGAAAACCTGCGTAATACGCTGGAATGGCTGCCGAAAGGCCGTGAGCTGATTACGGTGAAGACCGACTGCAACCTCACGAAGCATATGATGTCGATCTCGGAATCGCTGGTGGCGAAGGACGAAGACCGCGAACGCCTGCTGGCCTTCTTCACGCAATACGGCTTCAAGACCCTGCTGCGCGAACTGGGCGGCCTCACGCCGGCCGCACCGACAGGGGCTGCCGCTTCTGCCGCCCCTGCCGCCGCGCCGGGCGAAACCGGCGATATGTTCGCCGCCGGCCCCGCCACCGTGAGCTACGACACGGTGCTGACCGAAGCGCAGCTGGACGCCTGGATGGCGCGTGTGGCTGCGGCCGAGCTGACCGCCATCGACACCGAAACCACTTCGCTGGAACCGATGACGGCCGAAATGGTCGGCATCTCGCTGGCCACCGAACCGGGCATCGCCTGCTACATCCCGATGGCGCACCGCTATCCCGGCGCGCCGGAGCAGCTGTCGCGCGAACTGGTGCTGGAAAAACTGAAGCCCTGGCTGGAAGACCCGGTGAAGGCCAAACTGGGCCAGAACCTCAAATACGATGCGCACATCTTCGCCAACCATGGCGTGAACCTGCGCGGCATTGTGCACGACACGCTGCTGCAATCCTATGTGTTCGAGTCGCACCGCTCGCACGATATGGACAGCCTGGCAATGCGCCACCTGAACCACAAGACCATCGCATACGAAGAAGTGTGCGGCAAGGGCGCAGGCCAGATCTGCTTCGACCAGGTGGACATTGAGCGCGCCACCGGATACGCGGCGGAAGACGCCGACATCACGTTGCGCCTGCACCTCGCGATGCACGGCCATGTGAGCGGCGACGAGGGCCTCACTTCGGTGTACAACACCATTGAACTGCCGACCGCCGTTGTGCTGCAGAAGATTGAACGCAACGGCGTGCTGATCGACGCAGGCCTGCTGGCAACACAGTCGAATGAACTGGGCGCGCGCATCCACGAGCTGGAACAGAAGGCCTATGAACTGGCCGAGCAGCCCTTCAATCTCGGTTCGCCGAAGCAGATCGGCGAAATCTTCTTCAACAAGCTGCAACTGCCGGTGGTGAAGAAAACGCCGAGCGGCGCGCCGTCGACTGACGAAGAGGTGCTGCAGAAGCTGGCCGAGGACTATCCGCTGCCGAAGGTGCTGCTGGAATACCGCGGCATGGCCAAGCTCAAGTCTACTTACACGGACAAGCTGCCGAAGATGATCAACCCGCGCACAGGCCGCGTGCACACCAACTACGCGCAGGCGGTGGCGGTGACGGGGCGCCTGGCGTCGAACGATCCGAACCTGCAGAATATCCCGATCCGCACGGCGGAAGGGCGCCGCATCCGCGAAGCCTTCATTGCGCCGCCGGGCAGCCATATCGTGTCGGCCGACTATTCGCAGATCGAGCTGCGCATCATGGCGCATATCTCGGAAGACGAGAACATGCTGCGCGCGTTCGCTGAAGGCGTGGACATTCACCGCGCCACCGCTGCCGAGATTTTCGGCGTGGCCCCGGCCGATGTGGACAGCGAACAGCGCCGCTACGCCAAGGTGATCAACTTCGGCCTGATCTACGGCATGAGCGCCTTCGGCCTCGCGGCCAACCTGGGCATCGACCGCACGGCCGCGCAGAACTACATCGAGCGCTACTTCGCCCGCTTCTCCGGCGTGAAGCGCTATATGGACGAAACGCGCCTGGAAGCGAAAGCCAAGGGCTATGTGCAGACCGTGTTCGGCCGCCGCCTCTGGCTGCCGGAGATCAATTCGCCGAACGGCCCGCGCCGCCAGGGCGCCGAGCGCGCCGCAATCAACGCGCCGATGCAGGGCACTGCCGCGGACCTGATCAAGCTGGCCATGATCGCGGTGCAGGGCTGGCTGGAAAAGGAAAACCTCAAGTCGCGCATGATCATGCAGGTGCACGACGAACTGGTGCTGGAAGTGCCGGATGAGGAACTGGCGCTGGTGCGCGAGAAGCTGCCGCAGCTGATGGCAGGCGTCGCAACGCTGAAAGTGCCGCTGGTGGCCGAAGTTGGCGTCGGCCGTAATTGGGACGAAGCACACTAACCTTTATCGATGGAGGAGATGCATGAACGACCTGCACAAAGATGCTCTTAGCCTGATTGGCGAGTCCGAAGGACTAGGCCGCCGCGGCTTCCTCAAGGCTGCACTGGGCACCGGCTTCGCAGCTGCCGTGCTGCCGGTGCAGGCGCAGACGGTGGTCCAGACCAGTCTGGAAGGCCTGACGGCCGGCGAGGTGATGGTCAATATCGCAGGGCAGAATGTGCCGGTGTACCGCGCCCAGCCCGCAGGCAAGACCGGCCTGCCGGTCGTTCTCGTGATCTCGGAAATCTTCGGCGTGCATGAGCACATTGCCGATGTGGCGCGCCGCTTCGCCAAGCAGGGCTACCTGGCGCTGGCGCCGGAGCTGTTCATCCGCCAGGGCGATGCGCAGAACCAGCCGAGCATCGCCGAACTGCAGAAGAACATCATCTCCAAAACGCCGGATGCGCAGGTGATGTCCGACCTGGACGCCATCGTGGCATGGGCCAAGGCGAACGGCGGCGATACCAGCAAGCTCGGTATCACGGGCTTCTGCTGGGGCGGGCGCATTACGTGGATGTACGCCGCGCACAACCCCGCGGTGAAAGCCGGTGTGGCCTGGTATGGCCGCCTGGTGGGCGAAGCCACGGCCAACCAGCCGAAGCACCCGGTTGATATCGCGCCGACGCTGAAGGCGCCGGTGCTCGGCCTGTACGGCGCCAAGGACGGCGGCATTCCGCTGGAGACGGTGGAGAAAATGAAGGAAGCGCTGGCCAGGGGCAGCAGCAAATCCACCTTCCACATCTACCCGGATTCCGGGCACGCCTTCCACGCCGACTACCGCCCAAGCTACAACGAAGCGGATGCACGCGACGGCTGGTCGCGGGCCATCGCCTGGTTCAAAGCGAACGGCGTTGCCTGATTTTTATCGCTAATTCTGCAAAAGCGCACTCCGGACGGTAAAATGTCCGGTTTGCGCGCCGCTGCGCGCGCACCACGGGCACGCCTGTAAGAGGTCTCAAAATCGATCCGGTACTCATTTCCATCCTGTTGGCCACTACACTGGCCGGCGTTATCAGCATCTCCGCCGCAGCGGTGTTCTCGTTCTCGCTGCTGTCGAAGATGGTGGAGCGCATGGTCAGCCTGTCGGTGGGCATCATGCTCTCGACATCGCTGCTGCACGCCCTGCCCGAAGCCTTCGAGTCGGGCGCGGACACGCACAGCCTGTTCGCGGCGCTGCTGGCGGGCCTGCTGGCCTTCTTCATGCTGGAAAAGCTGGCCATCCTGCGCCACTCGCACCACCACGAAGGAGACGGACACCACCACGCCCATGGGCATGACAAGCACGAGGCGGGCCGCGCGGGCTGGATGATCCTGGTCGGCGACGGCATGCACAATTTCACGGACGGCATCCTGATCGCAGCGGCCTTCCTGGCCGACCCGCAGCTGGGCATCGTGACCGGCGTGGCCATCATCGCGCACGAGATCCCGCAGGAGATCGGCGACTTCATCGTGCTGCTGAACGCGGGCTTCTCGCGCAAGCGCGCCTATGTCTACAACCTGCTATGCAGCCTGCTCGCGGTGGCAGGCGGCCTGCTCGGCTACTACACGCTGGACAGCGCAAAGCATCTGATACCATATGTGCTGGTGTTCGCTTCCTCGGGCTTCATCTACATCGCCGTGAGCGACCTGATGCCCCAGATGCAGCGCCGCGCCACGCTGAAGGAAACGGTGCCGCAAGTGCTGCTGATCGCATTGGGCGTATGCATCGTGCTGTTCCTCACAGCGTCGCATCATTGAACAACCTTGAAAAGAAAGGAGGCTAATATGGAAATTATGAAGTGCGGTAACTGGATCGCACGTCTGTTTGGTATATCGGCCGGCTCTTGTCCTCAACGTATCGCGCTGCGATAACCAGGCCAGAGCACCTTTAATCCTACCTCCGTAGCCGCTTCTGGCTCGTCGTTGTCGTTAGCGCTTTTGTTAACGCGGACGCGTTCGTCCGCACGAAACGACAAGAGCCATGACTACCCTTATTTCTGCACAAGCACTGCAACTGGAAGCCCATGAGGGGCTGCTGTTCCAGGACCTCTCCTTTACCCTCAGCGCAGGCGACCGCGTCGGCCTGATCGGCCATAACGGCTGCGGCAAATCTACGCTGCTCGGGCTCCTGAGCGGCACACGCGAAGCGAGCGGCGGCATCGTCCACTTCGCGCGTGCCTGCCGCATGCAGCACGTGGAGCAGCACCTGCCGCCCGCGCTGGCGGAAGTCAGCCTGTATGAAGCGCTGCAGGCCGCCATCAGCCACGACCTGGAACAGGCGTGGCGCATCGACAGCCTGCTGGCCGAACTCGATATCAGCCCGGAGACGGCGCAGGTGCCGGTGAAATCGCTGTCCGGGGGACAGCATACGCGCCTGCTGCTGGCGCGCGCTTTGCTGCACGAGCCGAATGTGCTGCTGCTGGATGAACCGAGCAACCACCTCGACCTGCCGTCGCTGCTATGGCTCGAACGCTTCCTCGCGGGCTGGCGCGGCGCCTTCATCCTCGTCTCGCACGACCAGCGCCTGCTGGACAACGTGTCGAAGAAAAGCTGGATCCTGCGCGACAAGCGGCTGTACAGCTTCGACCTGCCGTGCAGCGAGGCGCAGCGCGCGCTGGCCGAAGCCGATGTGGCGGCCACGGCGCGCCGCGCGTCCGAGCAAAAGGAAATCGACCGGCTGGAAGCCAGCAGCCACCGGCTGGCGGTGTGGGGCAAGGTCTACGACAACGAAGACCTGGCGCGCAAGGCCAAGACCATCCAGAAGCGCGCGGAGCGGCTGAAGGACGAACAGTCCTTCGTCACGCAAGGCGCGCCGTGGACGCTGGCGCTGCGCGGCAAGGCACTGCCTGCGGGCCAACTGCTGGCGCTGGAGAACCTGCCCGTGCGCGCGGCGGCGGGGCTCCCGGTGCTGTTCGATGTCGAGCACTTCGTCATCCGCCCCGGCGAACGGGTAGCGCTGCTGGGAGCGAACGGCGCGGGCAAAACTTCGCTGCTGCGGCAATGCTGGGCCGCGATTTCGGCGCAAGCGGAAGAAGACGGGCTGCGCTACCATCCGGCGGCCAGCATTGGCTACTACGACCAGAGCCTGAAACAGCTGGCCGACGACGCCACGCTGCCGGACGCGCTGTATCCCTTCGCCGCGCTGTCGGAGGCTGCGCGCAGCGACACGGCGCGCAAGCAGGCGCTGATTTCGGCGGGTTTCCCGTACAGCCGCCACCACCAGAAAGTGAGCACCCTGAGCGGCGGCGAACGCGCGCGCCTGCTGTTCCTCGCGCTCTCGCTGGCCAGCTACCACCTGCTGTTCCTGGACGAACCGACCAACCACCTCGACATGGACGGCAAGCGCGAACTGGCCGAAGCGCTGCAAGGCTTCGAAGGCGGCTGCCTGCTGGTATCGCACGACCGCGACCTGATCGAGCAAGGCTGCAACCGCTTCTGGGTGGTCCACGACGGAAAGCTGGAGCAATGGCAGGACGCGGCCGATGCCTACCGCCGGCTTGGCGGCGCTGCACCGGCCATCGCCGAACGTTCCGGCGTGTCGCCCAAGCCGCAGCAAGCGGCCGGCAGCGAGGAGCAGGCGCTCGAACGCTTATGCGAGCTGGAACAGCTGCTGGCGGATGACCTCGCGCGCAAACCCCGCCACCAGAAACCCGCGATGCAAGCCGAATGGCGCGGGCAAATCGCCGCCCTGACCGCCCAGCTCGGCCTCTAATCGTTGCTTTTTAATTAGGGTCTGACCCCGATTAAGAAATATTTCTTAATCGGGGTCAGACCCCAATTGATTTGCAATTAGTTGCCGGTGGCGATGGGGCGGGTGGGGGAGGCGCACCATTCGGACCAGGAGCCCGGGTAGAGTGCCGCGCCGGGGAGGCCGGCGATCTCCATTGCCAGCAGGTTGTGGCAGGCCGTTACGCCGGAGCCGCATTGCATGATGGCCTTTTCGGGCGCTGCAAACAGCGGGGCGAAGTCCTGCTTCAGCTGTGCGGCGGGCTTGAAGCGGCCGTCGCCTTGCAGGTTGTCCTTGAAGAAGCGGTTCTTTGCGCCGGGGATGTGGCCACCCACCGGGTCGATCGTTTCGTTCTCGCCGCGGAAGCGGTCGTTGGCGCGCGCGTCAACCACCGTGCGCGCCTGCGTTGCGAGGTTGGCGACTACGTCGGCCACGTTCACCGTCTGCGTCAGTGTCTTGCGCTCGGCGATGCTGCCGGCGGCGCGTGCGGCTACCGGCGTGACCAGTGGCAGGCCGGCGGCTTCCCATGCGGCGAGGCCGCCGTCCAGCACGGCCACGGCTTCGTGGCCGATCCAGCGCAGCAGCCACCACAGGCGCGCAGCGTACATGCCGCCGTGTGCGTCGTAAGCCACTACTTGGGTGTTGTCGTTGATGCCGAAGCGGCGCAGCGTTTCGATCAGCGTGGCGCGGTCAGGCAAGGGATGGCGTCCGCGGAATTCACCATCGGGGCCTTGTTTGGCGCCGGACAGGTCGTTGTCGATACCCGCGAACTGCGCGTTCTGGATATGGCCCGCGGCAAATGCGTCGCGCCCATATGCGGGATTCATCAGGTCGTGGCGGCAGTCGAGGATGACCCAGTTGTCATCCGCCAGGTGCTGCGCCAGCGACGCCGCATCGATCAGGGTGGTGTACATGCTTTGGCTCCTTATACTTCGCTGGCAATCGGGTCGGTTTTGGCAATTGCCGCGCCGCGTTCCGTGTTGCGCGTATTGTAGAACGTGGCCGCAATGCCCGATGCGAGGATGATGCCGATGCCCGCCCAGGCGTGCCAGTCGAATACGTCGCCGAATACGAGCACTCCCCATACGCTGGAGAACACGATGCCGGTGTACTGCAGGTTGGCCACTACCAGCGTTTTGCCGACGCGGTACGCGCGCGTCATGGCCATCTGCGCCGCCGTCGCACAGAGCCCGATGCCCAGCAGGAGCAGGGCGCCGTAGCTATTGTTCAGCGAATGCCACACCACCGGGCCGCTGCCCGCTTCGAGCACATTGCCGCCAACGCCCGCCACTACATTCATCAGGGCGAAATAGAACACCACGCGGTATTCCGGCTCGCCCGCCAGCCCCAGTTTGCGTACCTGCATATACGCCATGGCGGACAGCATGGAGGAGCCTAATGCGATCAGTGCGTCGAACAGCTGGTTGGAGTGGAAGGCGGGATTGAGCAGCAGCGTGACGCCGACGAAGCTCATGCCGATGGCCAGCATCAGCGGCCATTCGATGCGCTTGGTGGAGTGCCACCAGCCATGCGCAAACAGCCAGAGCGCGATCCAGATCGGCGCCATGTAGTTGAGCGTCATGGCCGTCGCCAGCGGCAGCTTGGCCAATGCATAGAACCACATCCACAGCGAGATTACACCTACGATGCCGCGCCACAGGTGGCCCCAGGCGAATTGGGTCCGCAATGTGCCGCGCTGCACCGCGATCAGGATGCCAAGCACGATGATGCCCACCAGCCCCCTGTACATCACAATTTCAGAAACGGAGTACAGGCTGGCTGCCAGTTTCACGCACACCCCCATGGCGGCGAACATGAAACTGGCGAAGAGCATCCACAGTGATTGCATGGCTTCCTTAGACGTCTATTTTGCTGCGGTACCACTCATGGAAGTGCTGCATGCCGTCTTCCATCGGCGACTGGTACGGTCCTGCATCGGTGGTGCCGCGTTTCATCAGGATCTTGCGGCCGGCATCCATGCGCAGTGCGATTTCGTCGTCTTCCACGCAGGTTTCCATATAGGCCGCGCGCTCGGCTTCGATGAATTCGCGCTCGAACAGCACAATCTCTTCGGGGTAGTAGAACTCCACCACATTCTTCGTGCGCTGCGGGCCATCCGGCCACAGGGTGGAGACCACCAGCACGTGCGGATACCACTCCACCATGATGTTCGGGTAGAGCGTGAGCCAGATCGCGCCATACGGCGGCGCTTCGCCGCCGCGGAACTTGAGCAGCTGCTCATGCCATTTCTGGTACACCGGCGAGCCCGATTTGCGCAGGCCGCGGTTCACGCCCACCGTCTGCACGCTGTAATCGAGGCCGAATTCCCAGCGCAGGTCATCGCAGCTGACGAAGGAGCCAAGGCCCGGATGGAAGGGCTCGACGTGGTAGTCCTCCAGGTAGACCTCGATGAAGGTCTTCCAGTTGTAGTCGCAGTGGTGCACTTCCACGTGGTCGAACATGTAGCCGCTGAAATCCAGGTCCTTCGTGACGGACAGCCTGGACAGCTTTTCCATCACGTTGTAGCCGTTCTGCTCGAACAGCAGGCCGTTCCAGTTCTGCAGCGGCGCCTTCGGCAGGTTGAGGCACGGCGTTTCCGGGAAGTGCGGGGCGCCAATCAGCTCGCCCTTCAGGTCATAGGTCCAGCGGTGCAGCGGGCACACGATATTGTTCGCATTGCCGCGCCCATTGAACATCAGCGCCTGGCGGTGGCGGCAGACGTTGGACAGCAGTTCGATACCGCTCGCATTCCGGACCAGCATGCGCCCTTCGTCTTCCGCAACGAGGGTGGCAAAGTCGCCGGTATTCGGCACCATCAATTCGTGCCCCACATAGCGTGGGCCTGCCAGGAACATTTGCTGCATTTCGCGCTGCAGAAGCGCTTCGTCAAAATAGACGTTGACCGGTAATTGCGCGCTGGAGCGCGCCAGCCTGGCGTGGGTACCCAGATCGGACATCCCAACCCCCCTTAATTAAAGTACTGCAAACCAAGAAGAGACAGAATCCGCAAAGACCTGAATTCAGAGTATAAAAACGGTATTTCGGACAGAACCGGAGATTATAGCGCTAACGGGGCTTTTCCGCCCATCTTTCTCCCGGCCGCAATGTGGACAGCTTTGCAACATGACTTGTTTCGGTAGTCCCGCTTTTTGGACCGGATAAGACACTTTGTTCTAAAATAACGGGCTACACTGAGCGATTGAGTACCTATGTCCAAGAAAATGAATGCCGAGAACGCAGCGCCCGCCTCGTTTGAGGATGCGATGGCCGAGCTGGCGCAGCTGGTCACGCAGATGGAAGCCGGCCAGCTCCCGCTGGAAGCTTCGGTGGCCGCCTATGCGCGCGGCTCCGAGCTGGTGAAGTATTGCGCGGCGCAACTCGACAAAGTGGAATCGCAGGTAAAAATTCTTGAAGGCGACATGCTGAAGCCCTTCGCCGATGGCGACGAGGCGCAGCAATGAGCGCGTCCTTCAATGACTGGATGAAGACCATCCAGGCGGGCATGGAGGCCGATATGTCGGCCTATCTGCCGCCTGCCGATGTGGTGCCTGCCAAGCTGCACGACGCCATGCGCTATGCGCTGCTGGGCGGCGGCAAGCGCGTGCGACCGCTGCTGGTGTATGCGGCCGGCGCCCTGTTCGGCGCCGATGCGCAGGCCTTGAGCCGCGCTGCCGCTGCGGTGGAAATGATCCACGCGTATTCGCTGGTGCACGACGATATGCCGTGCATGGATGATGACGATCTGCGCCGCGGCAAGCCGACCGTGCACGTGGCCTACGATGAAGCAACCGCGCTGCTGGTAGGCGATGCGCTGCAGTCGCAGGCCTTCACGGTGCTGGCGGAAGCCACTACGCTGCCTGCGGAGCGCCAGGTGGCCATGCTGGCGCTGCTGGCGCACGCCGCCGGGTCTTCCGGCATGTGCGGCGGCCAGGCCATCGATCTGGATAGCGTGGGCCTGAGCCTCACGCAGGTGCAGCTGGAACGCATGCACCAGTTGAAGACCGGCGCGCTGCTGCGCGCATCCGTGGTGCTGGGCGCGCTGGCAGGCAAGGCGCTCGACGCCGCCGAACAGAAAGCGCTGGACGATTACAGCCGTGCCATCGGCCTCGCCTTCCAGGTGGTGGATGACGTGCTCGATGCCACCGCCGATTCGGCTACGCTGGGCAAAACGGCCGGCAAGGATGCGGCGGACAACAAGCCAACCTATGTGTCGATCCTGGGCCTGGAGCCTTCGATCGCACTGGCAGAACAATTACGGCGCGACGCCCATGCGGCGCTCGCTCCATTCGGAGAATCTGCACTGCGTCTGCGCGAGATCGCGGACCTCATCGTGCAGCGGAAGGCTTAAATGAAACTGCTTGAAACCATCAACAATCCGGCCGAACTGCGCAAGCTGTCGCGCCCCCAGCTCAAGCCACTGGCCGATGAGCTGCGCGAGTTCCTGCTCGATTCCGTGTCGAAGACCGGCGGCCACCTGTCGTCCAACCTGGGCACGGTGGAGCTCACCGTGGCGCTGCACTATGTGTTCAACACGCCGCATGACCGCATCGTGTGGGACGTGGGCCACCAGACTTATTCGCACAAGATTCTTACCGGCCGCCGCGGCCAGTTCCATACGCTGCGCCAGCTGAACGGCATTTCCGGCTTCCCGCGCCGCGTGGAGAGCGAATACGACACCTTCGGCACCGCGCACTCGTCCACCTCCATTTCGGCGGCGCTGGGCATGGCGCAGGCGGCCAAGATCAAGGGCGAGCAGCGCCACGCCATCGCCGTAATCGGCGACGGTTCCATGACGGCCGGCATGGCCTTCGAGGCGCTGAACAATGCGGGCGTGCAGGAAGACGTGAACCTGCTGGTGATCCTGAACGATAACGATATGTCGATCTCGCCGCCGGTGGGCGCGCTGAACCGCTACCTGGCACGCCTGATGTCCGGCCAGTTCTACGCTGCGGCAAAAAACGTCGGCAAGTCCGTGCTGCCCGGCCCCATGCTGGAACTGGCCAAGCGCATCGAGGAACATGCGAAAGGCCTGGTGGTGCCGGCCACGATGTTCGAGGAGTTCGGCTTCAACTACATCGGCCCGATCGACGGCCATGACCTCGATTCGCTGATCCCCACGCTGCAGAACATCCGCCAGTTGAAAGGACCGCAGTTCCTGCACGTGGTAACGAAGAAGGGCCAGGGCTACAAGCTGGCCGAGGCCGAGCCTATCCTGTATCACGGCACCGGCAAGTTCAACCCGGCCGAAGGCATCAAGCCTGCGCCGCCGTCGAAGATCACCTACACGGAAGTCTTCGGCAACTGGCTGTGCGATATGGCGAAACAGGACCAGCGCCTGGTCGGCATCACGCCCGCCATGCGCGAAGGTTCGGGCATGGTGCGCTTCGAGCAGGAGCATCCGGACCGCTACTTCGACGTCGGCATCGCCGAGCAGCACTCGGTGACCTTCGGCGCGGGCCTGGCCTGCGAAGGCCTGAAGCCTGTCGTTGCCATCTATTCGACCTTCCTGCAGCGCGCTTACGACCAGCTGATTCACGACGTCGCGCTGCAGAACCTGGACGTGACTTTTGCGCTGGACCGCGCGGGCCTGGTGGGCGCCGACGGAGCAACGCATGCGGGCAACTATGACCTGTCCTACCTGCGCTGCATTCCGAACATGGTGGTGATGGCGGCGTCGGACGAGAACGAGTGCCGCCGCATGCTGACCACCGGCTACCACTACCCCGGCCCGGCCGCCGTGCGCTATCCGCGCGGTGCCGGCGTTGGCGCCGCGATCGAGCAGGAACTGACCGCGCTGCCTATCGGTAAAGGCGAAGTGCGCCGCAAGGGCCAGAAGATTGCCATCCTCGCTTTCGGTTCGATGGTGACGCCGTCGCTGGCCGCAGGCGAGCAGCTGAACGCCACCGTGGCCAATATGCGCTTTGTGAAGCCGCTGGACGCGGAGCTGGTGAAGCAGCTCGCCGCCGACCACGACTACCTGGTGACGGTGGAAGAGGGCTCGGTCATGGGCGGCGCCGGCGCCGCAGTGGCCGAGTCGCTGGCCGAACAGGGCATCGTCAAGCCGCTGCTGCTGCTTGGCCTGCCGGACAAGTTCATCGACCACGGCGATCCGGCCAAGCTGCTGGCCAGCGTTGGCCTGGATGCGGGCGGCATCGCCGCATCGATCCGCCAGCGCTTCTTTGCCGGCGACGAACCGCGCCTGGTCGTCAACAACTCCTGATCTTCACAGGCGGGCCGGGCGGACATGAAGCATGCTCGCTGGCTCGTCCTGGCTGCGGCGGCCGTGTCCATCGGCCTGCTGCTGTCCTTCGCCTTCCGGGAAGAGGAGCCTGTTCCAGGCATGGCGCTGCATCTCCCCGCGAACCAACTCCCGAGCGCGCCCTTGTCTCATCCGCCGGTGCAGTTGACCGGTCTTGCCACATTCCAGGGCAGTGCAGCCGCGTTCGAACGGATGCGCGCACGGTTTGATTCAGCGGACGGTTACGCGGCCTTCATTCAGGACGCCATGCAACGGCCCGACGAGGGCGGCCGCTTCTACGCGCTGCTTGCCTACCAGCGCTGCCGTGCGGTTGCCGCGCTGTCTGCTGCGCCGGTGCTGCGGGGCCGGCCGGAAGCAGTCGCTGCTGCGCGTAGCGTGGTTGCGGACCTGGCGCGACGCTGCCATGGCGTTATGGAGCAGTTCCCGAGCGAACAGCTGCTGACTGGAGCACTGCTGCATTCGAATGCCCGCCGCCCCGATGCCCTGCTCATCGAACGGGGCACCTTGCTTCCCGCAACAAGAGAAGCAAGCGAAAGCGATATCGCGCGAGCGCTGGCCACGCGGGATCCCTACCTCATTGCCGCCACCATGAACGCGAACCTCGATTTCATTGCAGAGCGGCTGGGCCCTGAATTCAGCAACGGACAGGAACAGGCTTTGCTATATCAGGCAATGGCGGCGGCCAGCTGTGAAATCGCCAGGAATTGCAAGGGAAATTATCAGCTCGCACTTTTTTGTGCTGCCGGCGGCGAGCCATGCCTGCACACGGATTTCGCGGCGTATATAAGGCAGGGCGTTCCGGCAGAGTCGTTGCAGCTGTACGATCGCACGCTCAAGCATATTCTCCAGCTCGCGCATGCGCTTCCCTAGCAAATTAATAGTGCGGCATCCGCGCATCACTATTACTTTGAAAGCAATATTTCTCCATTGACATGATTTTTTTGCGCTTCTATATTTGGTTTGCGCATAATTGTTTGCGCCTAACCCAGGAGCGTCCATGAAACGTATCAGTGCCTTTTTGTTTGCGCTTGGCGTCAGCCTCGCCTTTGGTGCCGCCAGCGCGCGGAGCAATGATTGCTACGACAGCTGCGATGCGGCGCTGGAGCATTGCGTGGCCACCCAGCCAAATGTCGGCATGTGCACCAAGCTTCATAGCATATGCCTGGCGGAATGCGATTCCAACGTTTAACCGGTGAAGGCATAAGCGGCCGCGAAGCATCCATTGTTTATCGACAGGAGACACGATGAAGAAATTATTCGCCTTTATTTTCGCTGTAGGCGCAGCGGCATCCTATGCTTATGCGGCCGATCCGGAATGCATCGCCGCCTGTGCCGATGAGCGGGTTGACTGCCTCCAGCGCCTGCCTGGCGGTTCCGGCGCCTGCCAGCGCGCCTACGAAATCTGCGTCTACGATTGCAACAACCCATGACGATTGCCGGCAAACTGAAATCCGCAGGCCTGTACGCCCTGATTCTGGCGGCAGGGCTTGCTGTAGGCCTTGGCGCCGCAAAGCTTCCCAAACTGTTGGAACGGCCATACCAGACCGGGGATTACACCAGCCATTTTGCGGAGGCGAAGAGCAAGGTGGTCGTGTACGGCACCACTACCTGCCCGTTCTGCGCTAAAGCACGGGAATATCTCGCGGAGAAGAAAGTCGCATTCGCCGATTTTAATGTGGATAAATCCGATGCGGCGCAGAAGCAGTACGCAACGCTGAAGGTGAAAGCGGTACCTGCCATCCTGATCGGGGATCGCCTGATTACCGGTTTCCGCCCGGATGCCATCGACGATGCACTGAAAGCGATCCAATAAGCCGGCGGCCGCCGTGCGGCGGCCACTTTTTATTCACCGGGAAAAGTGCGGAGCAAGGCTGTCTGCGATTGCACGGTAGCCTTCGTCGCCCGGATGCAGGTGGTCGCCTGAATCGTAGCGCGGCAGCAGGCGTGCCGGATGGGCGGGATCGCGCGTGACCGCATCGAGGTCGGCCACGGCATCGAAGGCGCCGCCGTTTCGTATCCATTCGTTGACCTGGCGCCGCACGGCGTCTTTTGCGGGCGTGTAGTGGCCGGCGAAGGGCGTGCCGTGCAGCGAGCCCTCATACGGCAGTATTGTCGCGCCCACCACCCTGATGCCGCGTTCGCGCGCCATGCCGGCCAGGCGGCGGTAGACCGCAATCATGGCCTCCGCCTTCATCGGCGCATCTTCCGGTGCGAATGCGCTGCCGGGCCAGCCGATATCGTTAATCCCCATCAGGATGATCACGCCCTGAACGCCTGGCTGTTCCAGCACGTCATGGCGGAAGCGTTCCACAGCCTTCACTCCCATGCGGTCCGACAGCAGGCGTGCGCCCGAAATGCCTGCATTGGCGACGGCGATGCCTTGCGGGGCAAGGCGTTCGGCGAGATAGTCCGGCCAGCGGCGATCGGCATCCGGCGTGGAACCATTGCCGTCGGTGATGGAATCGCCGAAGGCCACCACGGTGGCGCGGCTTGCGCTGCCGCGCACGTGGATGGCGCTCAGGAAGGCGCGGCCGTGCATGGGCTGCGCGCCCGCCATCGCCGTGTCGCGCGTGGCGTTATGCGGCATCAGCCATGCGGTTTGCTGGGCGCCCCAGTGGAAGCTGTCCAGCGCCGCGCGCTTTGACAGCCATGCCGAAACGCTGAGCTTCTGCAGCGGCTGCACGGTGAAGGGCAGCGGATCGCTGGTGGCGGTGGCGCCGGGCGCGATGGTAATGCCAGGCTGCCCTCCGAAACTGAGTGTGCGGCTGCTGCCCGCAACGATGGCGCTGCCGCCGGCGTTCAGCGCGATCTGCGCCGCCCCAATGGTGAGTGCCTGCTTGCCATAGCGGTTGGAGAAGCTGACGCGCAGCTCGCTGCCGCCCGCGCTGATGCGGGCAGTTTCGCGGATGGTCTGGTCTTCCAGTGCGACAGGTACATTGGTGGGCAGCGCGAAATCGGCGCCCCAGGTGGACTGCGGCGCCGCGTACCAGCTGCTGACCCATACGCCTGCGTGGGCGCTGCCGGCAATCAGGCTGGCGGCGAGGACTGTGCTGAGATATCTGAACATGATGTGCTCCGGGAGATGGTGAGCTTCAATGTTCTGTCAGTCCGGGTAGTGATGGTAGCGGTCAAAATGGACTATAGTTCAGTCATGATTGGAATGATATGAACACACTGCGATCCCTGCAATGCTTCGTGCGCGCCGTGGAACTGGGCAGCCTGTCGGCCGTCGCGCGCGAACAGCACACCAGCCAGTCGAACGTCAGCAAAATCGTGGCCGCGCTGGAGGCGGAACTTGGCGTGCGCCTGCTGGAGCGCAGCACGGCCAGCCTCGCACCTACCGTGCCGGGACGCCGCTTCTACCTGCGCGCCAAAGGCGTGCTGGAAGAATATGCGGAAGCGGTGGCGGATGCGCGCGGCGAAACGGCTTCGTCGTCCGGCATGCTGCGCGTGAATGCGCCGGTGGCGCTCGGCCAGTTCGCGCTGAACGGCATCGTGCAGGAGTTCCTGACGGCCTATCCGGGCATGGAAGTAGAGCTGATTCTGAACGACCGCATGGCCGACCTGGTGGAAGAGGGCGTGGACGTTGCGCTGCGCCTGGGCGGCGAGCTTCCGCCCAATGCCGTGGCACGCAAGGTGGCCAGCTCGCCGCGCTGGCTGGTGGCCTCGCCTGCCTACCTGAAAGCGCATCCGGCGCCGCAGCGGCCGGAAGACCTGACAGCCCACAATTACATCCGCTTTGCGTGGCTCAGTAGCGGCGACCGGCTTACGCTGCATGGCGGGAGCGGCAGCGTGACAGTGCCGACGCATGGCCGTTTCCGCGTCAATAATGCGCTGGCCATCCGCGACAGCCTGGAGGGTGGTGCAGGCATCGGCCTTTGTCCGGCATGGCTGGTGCAGGACCTGATCGCCCGCCGCAAGCTGCGGCGCGTGCTGCGTGGCTGGGAAGGCGACGCGCAGGAAGTGCACCTGCTCTATCCATCGCGCCGCTACCAGCCGCAGCGCGCGCGCCTGTTCATGGATTTTGTCCAGCAGCGCCTGACATTATTGCCGGGAATGGAATTACTAGCGAATTAATAGTGCGGCATATTTACATCACTATTAATTCGTAAGTATTTTCTTTATGTTGACACTAAAATCTCCTGCTTTTATATTTTTTATCGGCGAATTAATCGCCTATTAATTCAGGAGATAAAATGAAGAAAATCGTTTTAATTTTGATGACGCTCGGTTTTGGCGCCGGATTCGGCTACGCTCACGCGAACGGCGATCCAACCTGCTATGCCGCTTGCATGGACAAGCTGGATGCATGCCTCGCTGCTGGTATATCGACGCCAGCGGTGTGCCACAAGGTATTTAATATGTGCGAAGAGCGCTGCGACTACGAAGGCGGTCTGCCCTGAACCAATTTTCCGGAGCCACCATGTTTAAACGTTTAGCCGTTTTTCTATTTGCAGTGGGCGTATCCGCCGGTGCTTTCGCGGTAAGCGACGAGTATGCGGAATGCGTTGCCGCATGCGACCAGGCCTTTATCGAGTGCGTCAATCGTGGCGTGGGCACCGCAGCATGTTCGCGCGAGCGCATGTGGTGCCGTGAAGACTGCGAAGGACTCTGAGAAGTAAAAATGGCGCCATCGGCGCCATTTTTTATGATTAACCGCGCTTGCGGTCATGCCGCCACAGCACGTCGCTGCCGCCGGCGAAACGGTTTAACACGCGGGACAGCACAAACATCAGGTCCGACAGGCGGTTCACGTACTGCCGCGGATGGTCGTGAATGGTTTCCTGGTTGCCCAGCGTGACGATGCTGCGCTCGGCGCGGCGGCACACCGTGCGGCACACATGGGCCAGCGAAGCGGCGCGCGAGCCGGCAGGGAGAATGAACTCGGTCAGCGCCGGCAATGTTGCGTTGTACTTCTCCAGCAGCGCATCCAGGCGTTCCACGTGCTCTTCCTTGAGCATCTGGTAACCAGGGATGCAAAGCTCTCCGCCGAGGTCGAACAGGTCATGCTGGATCGACACCAGTTCCTCGCGCAGCTCGTCCGGCATGGGCTCGCACAGCAGCAGGCCGATATGCGAATTCAGTTCATCCACCTCGCCGATGGCGTGAATGCGCACGCTGTCCTTGCCGGTGCGGCTGCCGTCGCCGAGGCCGGTGGTGCCTTTGTCGCCGGTGCGGGTGGCGATTTTGGAAAGTCGGTTGCCCATGTCGTTCTGCCTGCGTAAGTCGGAATGCTGCGAGGATACGCCAAATTACCAATGGTTGGGCGGGGTTTTCGCTTCGTGCGCACCAATTGCCCCTACAATGCAGGCTGCCCCACTTGTATGCAGCCGACGCCAATGATTTCTGCCTCACCCCAGCGCGCTTTCAGCGCGGAACGCCAGCGCAGCGTGGCCGAGGCATTGCTGGCTGTGCTGCCGCCGCATTGCGTGCTGTCGCGCGCTGAAGATACCCGCCCCTATGAATGCGATGGCCTGGCTGCCTACCGCCAGCCGCCGATGATCGTCACGCTGCCGGAAACGGAAGCGCAGGTGGTGGCCGCGCTCAATGTCTGCCGCCAGATGGAAGTGCCGATCGTGCCGCGCGGCGCGGGCACCGGCCTTTCCGGCGGCGCCATGCCAATCGCGGACGGCGTGGTGATTTCAACAGCACGCCTGAACCGCATCGTGCGCATGGACGCGTATTCGCGCACGGCCGTGGTGCAGCCGGGTGTGCGCAACCTGGCGATCTCGGAAGCGGCAGCGCAATACGGCCTGTATTACGCGCCCGACCCATCTTCGCAGATTGCCTGCACCATCGGCGGCAACGTGGCCGAGAACTCGGGCGGCGTGCACTGCCTCAAATATGGCCTGACGATCCATAACGTGCTGCGCGTGCGCATGGTGACGATTGAAGGCGATATGGTGGAGCTGGGCGGCGAATCGCTGGACGCGCCGGGCCTCGACCTGCTGGCAGCCTTCATCGGTTCCGAAGGCATGCTGGGCATCGTGACCGAAGTAACGGTGAAGCTGGTGCCCAAGCCCGCAGTGGCGCGCGTGATCATGGCCTCCTTCAGTGATGTCGTCACGGGCGGCAACGCCGTGGCGCACGTGATTGCGGCCGGCATCATTCCGGCCGGGCTGGAAATGATGGACCAGACCTCCTCGCGCATGGTGGAGCCCTTCGTGAAGGCGGGCTATGACACTGATGCGGCAGCCATCCTGCTGTGCGAGGCGGATGGCACGGCCGAGGAAGTGGAAGAAGAGATTGCGCGCATGACGGCCGTGCTGGAAGCGGCAGGCGCAGGCGCCATCCAGGTGTCGAACAGCGAGCAGGAAAGGCTGCGGTTCTGGTCCGGCCGCAAGAACGCTTTCCCCGCTGCGGGCCGCATTTCGCCGGACTACTACTGCATGGACGGCACCATTCCGCGCAAGCACCTGGCCAAGGTGCTGACAGGGATCGCGCAGATGGAGGTGAAATTCGGCCTGCGCTGCGCGAACGTTTTCCACGCGGGCGACGGCAACCTGCATCCGCTGATCCTGTTCGATGCGAACAAGCCGGATGAATTCCATCGCGCCGAAGCGTTCGGCGCCGAGATCCTTGCGCTGTGCGTGGAAGTGGGCGGCACCATTACGGGCGAGCATGGCGTGGGCATCGAGAAAATTGGCTCCATGTGCCTGCAGTTCAAGCCTGCGGAGCTGGAAGCCTTCTTCGCGTTGAAGCGCGCCTTCGACCCGCCCATGCTGCTCAATCCCGACAAGGCGATTCCTACCCTTAACCGCTGCGCCGAATTCGGCAAGATGCACGTGAGCGGCGGCGTGCTGCCGCACGCCGGACTGCCGAGATTCTGACCATGCAAGCCATCATCGAACAATTCCGCGAACAGGTTCTCAGCGCAAAGGCGCCGCTGCGCCTGCGCGGCGGCGGCAGCAAGGACTGGTACGGCCAGGCGCTGCAGGGCGAAGTGCTGGACACACGCGCTTATGCAGGCGTGGTCGATTACGAGCCGACGGAGCTCGTGATTACGGCGCGCTGCGGCACGCCGCTGGCCGAGATTGAAGCGCTGCTGGCCGAGCGCGGCCAGATGCTGGCCTTCGAGCCGCCGCGCTACGACGCCGCTTCCACCATTGGCGGCGTGGCCGCGGCAGGCCTGTCCGGCCCGCGCCGCGCTGCCGTTGGCGCGCTGCGCGACTTTGTGCTGGGCGCGAAGCTGATGGACGCGAAGGGCGAGGTGCTGAATTTCGGCGGCCAGGTCATGAAGAATGTGGCGGGCTACGACGTATCGCGCCTGCTGGCAGGTTCACTCGGCACGCTTGGACTCATCACGGAAGTGTCGCTCAAGGTGCTGCCGCAGCCGGTACGCGAAGAAACCATCCGCTTCGAGCTGGATGAAATCGCGGCGCTGCGCGCCGTGAATGAATGGGCGGGCCAGCCCCTGCCGGTGTCGGCGACCTGCTGGCAGCGCGGCGTGCTGACGGTGCGCCTGTCCGGCGCCGATGCTGCAGTGAAGTTTGCGCTGGCACAGCTCGGCGGCGAACGGGTGAGCGATGCGGCAGCCTTCTGGGACAGCCTGCGCGACCAGACGCACGATTTCTTCGCTGCGCCCGAGCTGTGGCGGCTTTCGCTGCCGCCAGTCGCCAGCGCCCTGATTCTCGGCGGCGAGCAACTGATCGAGTGGGGCGGCGCTCAGCGCTGGCTGCACGCGGCGCCGTCCGCCGCCGCGGACATCCGCCGCAGCGTGGCGGCGGCGGGCGGCCACGCCACGCTGTTCCGCGCGCAGGACAAGAGCGCGGGTGCATTCCATCCGCTGGCGCCTGCCGTGGCCCGCATCCATGAACGGCTGAAGGCCAACTTCGATCCAGCCGGCATTTTCAATCCTGGCCGCATGTACTAACGCTATGCAAACCAATCTCGCAGACTTCATCAAGAACACGCCGGACGGCGACGAGGCCGAAGCGATCCTGCGCGCCTGCGTGCATTGCGGCTTCTGCACCGCCACCTGCCCCACCTACCAGCTGCTGGGCGACGAACTGGATGGCCCGCGCGGGCGCATCTACCTGATCAAGCAGGTGCTGGAAGGCGCCGAAGTCACACACAGCACGCAGACCCACCTCGACCGCTGCCTGACCTGCCGCAACTGCGAATCGACCTGTCCATCGGGGGTGCAGTATGGCCGCCTGGCCGATATCGGCCGCAAGGTGGTGGAGCAGCGCGTGCAGCGTCCGCTGGGCCAGCGCATCCAGCGCTATGTGCTGAAGGAAGGGCTGTCGCGCAGGTCGCTGTTCACATCGGCGCTGCGGCTGGGGCAAGTGTTCCGTCCCTTCCTCTCGAAGCCCTTGCAGGACAAGCTTCCGCCCATGCGCCTTGCGCAGGCGTGGCCATCGCGCCAGCATGCGCGCAAGATGCTGGTGCTGGAAGGCTGCGTGCAGCCGGGCATGGCGCCGAATATCAATGCCGCTACGGCGCGCGTGCTGGATGCGGTAGGCGTGCAGCTGGTGGCCGCGCCGAAGGCTGGCTGCTGCGGCGCGCTGCGCTTCCATATGAACGACCAGGACGGCGGCATGGACGATATGCGCCGCAATATCGATGCGTGGTGGCCTTATGTGGAGGCAGGCATCGAGGCGATTGTGATGACCGCGTCCGGCTGCGGCGTTACCGTGAAGGACTATGGCCATCTGCTGGCACGCGATCCGCACTACGCGGAGAAGGCCGCACGCATCTCGGCGCTGACGCGCGACCTGAGCGAAGTGCTGCCTGCGTTCGAAACGGAGCTGGCGCAGCGCATCGGCGCCGGCGCGAACAGCGAACGTGTGGCTTACCATCCGCCATGCTCGCTGCAGCACGGCCAGCAGATCCGCGGCAAGGTGGAAGGCCTGCTGCGCGCCGCCGGCGTGGACGTGAAGCTGTGTGCCGATTCGCACCTGTGCTGCGGTTCAGCCGGCACTTATTCCATGTTGTATCCGGAGATCTCGAAGGAACTGCGCGACCGCAAGCTGACCAACCTGGAGGACACCGGCGCGCAGCGCATCGTGTCAGCCAATATCGGCTGCGTGAGCCATCTGCAGTCCGGCACCGAAACGCCGGTCGAGCACTGGGTGGAACTGCTGGACCGCCTGCTCACACCGGCGTAAACAGCATCATCTGCGAATCGTCGGCCCGCGTGATGTTGTGCAGGCTGGTGATGGGGCCGAGCAGGCTGGCGTTCTGCCAGGCGGGCACTGCGGTGAAACTGGCCGCCCAGTCCAACACCGAATCCGCAGGCATCGGCCGCGCAATGCCGTAGCCCTGCGCCAGGTCGCAGCCCATGCGGATCAGCAGCGCGCCATGTTCCACCGTCTCAACGCCTTCCGCGATCACGCCACGGTTGAAGGCACGCGCCAGGCCGATGACGGCGCTCACCAGATGCAGGTCATCCGCGTCATCCAGCATATTGCGCACGAAGCTCTGGTCGATCTTCAACACGTCGGCAGGCAGGCGCTTGAGGTAGGACATGGAGGAATAGCCGGTGCCGAAATCGTCCAGCGCGAAGCGGATGCCCAGGGTCTGGCATTCCTGCATGATGTTGCGGACATGGGTAATGTCGTGCAGTGCGGAGGATTCCAGGATCTCCAGCTCCAGCAGCTGCGGCGGCACTTCACGGTATTCATCCAGGATGGTTTTCAGGCGCTGCACGAAATCCGGGCGCTGGAAGTGGCGCGCGGCGATATTCACGCTCACCACCCATTCGTGGCCCGCCGCGCGCCACAGGTCCACCTGCCGCAGCGCGCTGCGGATCACCCATTCGCCGATATCGGCAATCAGGTCGGTATGCTCCACGATGGGCAGGAACTCCAGCGGCGGCACCAGTCCGCGCTGTGGATGGTCCCAGCGCAGCAGCGCTTCCATGCCCACGATGCGGCCCTGGCGCAGGTTCACCTTGGGCTGGAAGTAGAGGCATAGCTGGCCCGCCGCCAGCGCCTCGCGGATCTCGGTGCGGCGGTTGTGGTGCGTGCGCACTTCCTCGTCGAGGTCGGAGTCGAAGAAGTGGATGCGGCTGCGGCCCTGCAGCTTCGCCTGGTACAGTGCCTGGTCCGCATGCCGCAGCAGATTATCGGCGCTGGCCATATTGCCCGTATAGACCGCCACGCCCGCACTGGCCGACAGCGTGACCGTCTGCGTTTCGCATTGGTAGCTGCGCTTCAGCGACACCATCAGTTTTTCCAGCGTGTGTTCGATCTCGGCGCGGTTGGCCTGTTCGCGCAGCAGCATCACGAACTCGTCGCCGCCAAGGCGTGCCACGTAGTGGCGGGTGCCTGCGAAGTCGTGCAGGCGGCTGGCCACCTGCTTCAGCACTTCGTCGCCCATCAGCTGGCCGCCGTTCTCGTTCACGTCGCGGAAGTTATCGAGGTCGAACAGGCACACGGCCAGCAGCAGGTCTTCTTCCCGGGCGCGGCCTATCTCGTGGTCGAAACGCGCCTGCAGCGCGGTGCGGTTGGGCAGGCCGGTGAGCACGTCGTGATGGCTCTGCCAGCTCATTTGCTGCATCAGGTGCCGTGTTTCGCTCACGTCGCGGAACACCACCACGGCGCCATGCACGATGTTGTTGTAGACCCGGATCGGTGCGGCCGTGTACTCCACGTTGAAGCGTTCGCCGGAGCGGTGGCGCAAGCTCTGGTTCTTTGCCTTCACCACGCCGCCGCCCGCATAAATGGCGGCCATGGACTTGAGCAGCGTGTGCTGGCCGAAGTTATTGGCCAAGGTGAGCACTTCGTGCAATTCCTGTCCGCGCGCTTCGGCTTCCGTATAGCCGGTGAGCTGTTCCGCCGCTGCATTCATCGACTCGATCTTGCCCGCCGGCCCGGTAGTCAGCACCGCGTCGCCGATGGATGCCAGCGTGACCTGGATGCGGTCCTTCTCCGCCTGCAGCGTGCCTACCAGGTTCTGGATGCGTTCCGCCATGGCGTTGAATGTGGCCGACAGCGCGCGCATTTCGGGTCCGCCCCGCAGCGGCAGGCGCACGTGGTAGTCGCCGCCGCGAAAGGCGCGCGTAGCAGCGGAGATGCGCGCCAGCGTGCGGCGCGCGGCCCCGATCAGCAGGCCGAGGAAGAAGTAGATCAGGAAGACATTGAGCGCCGAGATCAGGGCTTGCTGGCGCAGCGTGGTCCATACGCGGTTGAGGGGCGCCGTATTGCTGAACCAGAGCTGCAGCGAGGCCGCTTCGCCGTTGGCCAGCACCATTGGGATATTGTAGGTCAGCGCTTCAATGCGGCCCAGGCGCGCGAACCATGCCGGATATTCGGCGCCGGCGTCCTGGCGCGTGCTGCGCACCGGCGTGTCGCCGCTGTGCCAGCGAATCTCCGCCACGTTCGGGTTCACGTCCACTGCGTGCCGGATCAGCGAAGCGATGGCGGCGTCGTTTTTTTCCATGGCCAGCGGCGGCAGCGCGCGCGTGAGCGATTGCGCCAGGTGCTGGGACTCCATGGTGTAGCGCGAGCGTTCCTGCGCCGATGTGGCGTCGCTCAGCAGCCAATAGCGCAGGCCCACGATGGCCGCGATCAGAAAGGCCAATGGGATGAAGAGGCGGGTGGTGAGACCCATCTTCATCCAGGTGGACGTCATCTTGGTTGGCAGCGGCATGATCCTGCCATTATTACCGATAAAGTAATGCCTGAGGGCAACTAAGTGAAAACGATGTCATTATTAGGCAACAACGCCGCCCAGCGCTTTTCATGGGGAAAAGCCCTCTGTAAATCGAATATTATTCGGCCAATAGTTTATCGATATCTTTGGCAATGTCTTCCGGTTTGGTAGTCGGTGCGTAGCGGTCATAGACCGTGCCGTCTTTCCGGATGAGGAACTTGGTGAAGTTCCATTTAATGCCTTCGGTGCCGAGCAGGCCGGGCGCCGTTTTCTTGAGGTGCTGGTAGAGCGGATGCGCATTGCCGCCATTGACGTCGATCTTGGCGAACATGGGAAAGCTGACGCCGAACTTCGTTTCGCAGAACGCGGCAATCTGCGCCTCGTCGCCGGGCTCCTGGGCACGGAACTGGTTGCAGGGGAAGGCCAGCACCTCGAAGCCTTGCGCATGATAACGCTGCTGCAGTTTCTCCAGGCCTTCGTATTGCGGCGTGAAGGTGCAGCGGCTGGCCGTGTTCACGATCAGCAGCACCTTGCCCTGGTACTGCGCCAGCGGCACCGGGTGGCCCGACAGGCTGGTGGCGCTGAAGTCGTACACTGTACCCATTACACCAGCCCCAGATGCTCCGTGCCGGCAGCGAGGTCGCGGTTGCGTGCGTCCTTGCTTTCCAGCTTGATGGCCAGGCGCAGGTCGTTCACGGAGTCCGCATTGCGCAGCGCGTCCTCGTAACTGATCTTGCCCGCTTCGTAGAGGTCGAACAGCGACTGGTCGAATGTCTGCATGCCCAGCTCGCGCGACTTCTTCATCAGCTCCTTGATCTCATGCACTTCGCCTTTGAAGATCATGTCTGCGATGAGCGGGGAATTTAGCAGGATTTCGATGGCGACGGCGCGGCCCTTGGCTTCCTTGAGCGGAATCAGGCGCTGCGAGATCATGCCCTTCAGGTTCAGCGACAGGTCCATCAGCAGCTGCTGGCGGCGCTCTTCCGGGAAGAAGTTGATGATGCGGTCCAGCGCCTGGTTGGAGCTGTTGGCGTGCAGTGTAGCCAGGCAGAGGTGGCCCGTTTCGGCGAAGGCGATCGCATGATCCATGGTCTGGCGGTCGCGGATCTCGCCGATCTGGATCACGTCCGGCGCTTGGCGCAAGGTGTTCTTGAGCGCGATTTCCCAGTCATCCGTATCCACGCCCACTTCACGCTGCGTGACCACGCAGTTGCCGTGCGGGTGGACGAATTCCACCGGGTCTTCGATGGTGATGATATGGCCGTAGCTGTTCGCGTTGCGGTAGCCCACCATAGCCGCCAGCGTGGTCGATTTGCCGGAACCGGTGGCGCCGACCATGATCACCAGGCCGCGCTTGGACATGATGACCTCTTTCAGCACTTCCGGCAGGCCGAGGTCCTCCAGTTTCGGAATCGTGCTGTTAATCACGCGCAGCACCATGCCCACGGAACCCATCTGCACGAAGGCCGATACACGGAAGCGTCCCAGGTCGCCGGGGCTGATGGCGAAGTTGGCTTCCTTGGTGGCTTCAAAGCTGGCGGTCTGCTTGTCGTTCATGATGGAACGCGCCAGGTCGGCCGTGTGCGCGGGCGAGAGGGCCTGCTGCGAAACCGGCGTCATTTTGCCGTCGATCTTCATCGCAGGCGGGAAGCCGGCGGTGATGAAAAGGTCCGAGCCTTTTTTGCTGGTCATCAGACGCAGCAGGTCGAACATGAATTTGGATGCCTGGTCGCGTTCCATGCTGCGCTCCTTAGCCCGGGAAGTTGTCAGGGATCTTCGCGGCGCTGCGTGCGGCGGCGGCGGAGATGACGTTGCGGCGCAGCAGGTCGGTCAGGTTCTGGTCCAGCGTCTGCATGCCCACGTTGCTGCCGGTCTGGATCGCCGAATACATCTGCGCGATCTTCGCTTCGCGGATCAGGTTGCGGATGGCGGGCGTGCCCACCATGATTTCGTGCGCGGCCACGCGGCCGGAACCGTCCTTGGTTTTCAGCAGGGTCTGCGAGATCACGGCCTGCAGCGATTCGGACAGCATCGCGCGCACCATCTCTTTTTCTTCGGCCGGGAACACGTCGACGATACGGTCGATGGTTTTGGCGGCGGAGGAGGTATGCAGCGTGCCGAACACCAGGTGGCCCGTTTCAGCGGCGGACAGGGCGAGGCGGATGGTTTCCAGGTCGCGCAGCTCGCCGACCAGGATCGCGTCCGGGTCTTCACGCAGCGCGGAACGGAGAGCGTTGTTGAAGGACAGGGTGTGCGGACCAACTTCGCGCTGGTTGATCAGGCACTTCTTCGATTCGTGCACGAACTCGATCGGGTCCTCGATGGTGAGGATGTGGCCGTACTCGTTCTCGTTCAGGTGATTGATCATCGCGGCCAGCGTGGTCGATTTGCCGGAGCCGGTAGGGCCGGTCACCAGCACCAGGCCGCGCGGCTTCATCGCGAATTCGGCGAAGATCTTGGGGGCGTTCAGTTCTTCCAGCGTGAGGATCTTGGATGGAATGGTACGCATAACTGCCGACGCGCCGCGTTCCTGGTTATAGGCATTGACGCGGAAACGCGCCAGGCCGGGGATGGCGAAGGAGAAGTCGCACTCCAGCATCTCCTCATAGGCTTTGCGCTGGCCGTCGTTCATGATGTCATAGATCATGCCGTGCACGTCCTTGTGCTCCAGCGGCGGCAGGTTGATGCGGCGGACATCCCCGTGCACACGGATCATCGGCGGCAGGCCTGCGGAAAGGTGCAGGTCGGAAGCCTTGTTCTTGACGGAGAATGCGAGTAGTTCGGAGATGTCCATTTATAATCCCTGTGCCTTGAATTTTCGGCCGTCTTTACGGCCTGCTCATTCGATTATGTCCACAATCGCCCACAACTTGCAAGCAGTCACTCAAGCCATTGTTGCCGCTACCGCCGAGGCGCAGCGCAGTCCCGGCAGCGCACGCCTGCTGGCCGTCTCCAAGACCTTCGGCGCCGATGCAGTGCTGGCGGCCGTGGAGGCGGGACAGCGCGCCTTCGGCGAAAACTACCTGCAGGAGGGCGTGGACAAAATCCGCGCCGTGCGCGAAGCGCTGCCTGCGCAGCAGCTGGAGTGGCATTTCATCGGCCCGATCCAGAGCAACAAGACGCGGCCGATCGCCGAGCACTTTGACTGGGTGCATACGGTGGAGCGCGAGAAGATTGCCGTGCGCCTGTCCGAGCAGCGTCCGGACGGGCTGGCGCCGCTGAACATCTGCCTGCAGGTGAATATCAGCGGCGAAGCATCCAAGAGCGGTGTGGCGCCCGGCGACGTGCTGGCGCTGGCGAGGCAGGTGGCAACACTGCCGAAATTGCAACTGCGCGGGCTGATGGCGATCCCTGAGCCCACGGATGAAGAAGGCGAACAGCGTGCGGCTTTCCGCCGCATGCGCGAACTGTTTGACAGCCTGCGCGCGGCAGGGCTGGAGCTCGACACGCTGTCGATGGGCATGTCGGCCGATATGCGCGCAGCGATACTGGAAGGCGCGACCATTGTGCGCGTCGGCAGCGCCATCTTCGGCGCACGAAGCTATAACAAAGGATAAGCATGAAGATTGCATTCGTTGGCGGCGGCAATATGGCGGCCGCGTTGATTGCGGGGCTGGCGGGCAAGGTGGCGCCGGGCGCGAACATTCACGTCGTCGATCCGAATCCTGCCTCGCTGGAGAAGCTGCACGCGCAGCATGGCGTGACTACCGCGGCAGTGGCAGATGCGGCGGTCGCCGAAGCGGAAGTGATTGTGCTCGCGGTGAAGCCGCAGAGCATGCGCGAAGTGGCGGGGCAACTGCTGCCGCTGCTGCAGGCTGCAGAACGCCAGCCCTTGCTGCTGTCGATTGCAGCCGGCATCCGCGCGGCGGACCTGTCGCGCTGGCTGGGCGGCTATGGCGCCATTGTGCGCACCATGCCGAATACGCCGGCGCTGATCGGGCAGGGCGTGACGGGCATGGTGGCATCGGCGGGTGTGAGCGCTGCGCAGCGCGAAGCGGCGGACCGGATCATGAAGGCAGTCGGGCAGACGGTATGGCTGGAGGATGAAGCGCAGATCGATCCGGTAACGGCGGTATCGGGCAGCGGCCCGGCCTATGTGTTCTACTTCATCGAAGCGATGCAGCAGGCCGCGCTGGAGATGGGCCTGACGGCAGAGCAAGGTACGCAGCTGGCGATTGCGACTTTCACCGGCGCCGCGCAACTGGCAGCGCAATCGGACGAACCGGTATCGGTGCTGCGCGAGCGCGTCACCTCCAAAGGCGGCACTACGTATGCAGCGTTGACCAGCATGGAAGCCAGCGGCGTGAAGTCCGCCATCATCACCGCCCTGAAAGCCGCCGCCGCCCGCGGCAAGGAACTCGGCGTCGAGCTCGGCAAAGCCAGCTAAAAAACATGACACCGTGGGGTCAGGCCCCGGCTGTCATACTGACAGCGGTGCCTGACCCCACGGTGTCATGGTTGTTTAGTCGCGGGAGGAGATGAGCATGCCGGCGATGATGCCGACGGCGGCGCCGAGGGCGACCGATTTCCAGGGGTTGTCGTGGACGAAGACGTCGGTGGCTTGCACCGCCATCTTGCCTTTGGCGACCATGCTGTCTTCCAGCTTCAGCAGGTCGGTTTTGGCGGTGCGCAGCGTGTCCTGGAACTTGGCTTTCACTTCGTTCAGGTCTTCCGCGCCCGCATTGGTGGCGCTGCGCAGCCATTGCTCGGCGTCGGTGATCGCCGACTTCAGGTCGCCCATCAGGCGCTCGCGCGCTTCGCTGTTTTCGGTGCTTTGCGTGTGGGTCATGCCGTTCGATTTGTTCGGAGTTGCGGGAGTCTGGTCCATGATCGCCTCTTTTCTGTTGATTTGCAGGATGCGCGATCAGCGCAATGCGTAGTCGAGCGCGATACCTGCGAACACAGCCGCGCCCAGATAATTATTGTGCCGGAATGCAGCAAAGCACGGCGCACGCTCGCGTGAACGGATCAGGAAGTAATGGTAGATGGCGCAGCCCGCCGCGACTGCCAGGCCGAGCAGGAACCAGATGCCCAAGTGGAAGTGCAGCCCCACCGTCAGCCAGACCATGAGGTGCAGGGCATAGCACAGCATGATGATGGCCACGTCGTAGCGGCCGAAGGTAATGGCTGAGGTTTTCAGGCCGAGCCTGAGGTCGTCGTCCCGGTCCACCATCGCGTATTCGGTGTCGTAGGCCAGGGTCCAGAAGATATTGCCGAGCAGGAGCAGCCACGCCACCGGCGGCACCACGCCGTACACGGCAGCGAAACCCATCGGGATGCCGAAACCGAACGCAATACCCAGATAGGCCTGCGGCAGCGCGAAAAAGCGTTTGAAATAGGGATAGCTGGCCGCCAGCGCCAGGGCCGCAACACTCAGCTGTTTGACCAGCGTATTCAGCGGCTGGATCAGCAGGAAGGCGATGATCGACAGTACGGCGGCAATCGCCAGCGCTTCCTTGCCGCTCACCCGGCCGCTTGTAATCGGCCGTTCCGCCGTGCGTTTGACGTGGCGGTCAAAGTCCTGGTCGGCATAGTCGTTCACTGCGCAGCCCGCTGAACGCATCAGGAAGGTGCCGAGGCAGAAGATCAGCAGCAGCTTCCAGTCCGGCACGCCATTCGAGGCCAGCCACAGGGCGCTGAGCGTGGGCCACAGCAGCAGCACGGTGCCGATCGGCTTGTCCAGCCGCACGAGGCGGAAATACAGTTGAAGTTTGCTTGGCGCGGGTGAGGTGGCTTGCACGGGGTATCTCAGTGGCGTGGTGAACGCCGCATTTTACTCCGCCTCGTCCTTGCACAGCATGGTGACGCCCGGCAGTTCGCACTGGGCGACGGCTTCGCAGATGGCGTCGATGGCGGCTTTGCGGGTGAAGCTTTTGCGCCACACTATCACTACCCGGCGCGAAGGCTCGGGCGAGGCGAAGGGGCGGAACTGCAGCATGCCTTCCCGGGTGTCCATGTCTGGCACCGAAGCGCGCGGCAGCACGGTCAGGCCGATGCCGCTGGCCACCATGTGGCGGATGGTCTCCAGCGAGGAACCCTCAAAGGTGCGCTGCATGCCGTTGCCCGGCGTGGAGAAGCGCGCCATTTCGGGGCACACTTCCAGCACCTGGTCGCGGAAGCAGTGGCCGTTGCCCAGCAGGAGCATGGTTTCGCTTTTCAGGTCTTCGGCCGGAATCTTCTTGCGCTCGGTCCAGGGATGCTGGCCCGGCATGGCCACCACGAAAGGTTCGTCGTACAGCGTTTTCATCGACATGCCATGCTCCGGCAGCGGCAGGGCCATGATGGCAGCATCCAGCTCGCCCTGGCGCAGCAATTCCAGCAGCTTGACGGTGAAGTTCTCCTGCAGGATCAGCGGCATCTGCGGGGTTTTTTCGATCATCCGCTTGACCAGCGGCGGCAGCAGGTAGGGGCCGATGGTGTAGATCACGCCCAAGCGCAGGGGGCCGGACAGGGGATCCTTGTTCTGTTTGGCGAGTTCCTTGATGGCGGCGGTCTGTTCCAGCACGCGCTCGGCCTGGGCCACGATCTGTGCGCCCAGCGGCGTGACAGAGATTTCCGCGCCGCCGCGTTCGAACAGGGTTACGCCCAGCTCGTCTTCGAGCTTCTTGATGGCTACCGATAACGTCGGTTGGGCGACGAAACATGCTTCAGCAGCATGGCCGAAATGTTTCGCTCGCGCAACAGCGACGATATATTTCAGTTCGGTAAGTGTCATAAAGTTATTTGAACACAGGCAATGCTCGTTTGCAACGATGACAATGTCTTCTGTAACAAAGTGGTGGCTATAATGTACCGCATACCGATAGCGAGGATCGTATGACTCTTGGTCACGACGAGGCGCAGGCCTACATTCACAAATTGCTGAAAGCAATGCATCAGGTCGGCGGTTCGGACCTGTTCATCTCGGCAGATTTCCCTCCCAGCATCAAGTCGCAGGGTTCGATGAAGCCCCTGAGCCAGCAGCGGCTCACCGGCGACGTCACCCGCGCGCTGGCCTACGCCATCATGAACGACAAGCAGCGCAATGAGTTCGAGGCGGAAATGGAGTGCAATTTTGCGATCTCGCTGCCGAATGTGTGCCGCTTCCGCGTGAATGTCTTCGTGCAGCAGCAACAAGTGGGCATGGTAGTGAGGACCATCGCGTCCGAGATACCCAATTTCGAAAAGCTCGACCTGCCGGAGGTGCTGAAGGACGTGGTGATGACCAAGCGCGGGCTGGTGCTGGTGGTCGGCGGCACGGGGTCCGGCAAGTCCACCACGCTGGCGGCGATGATCGATTACCGCAACGACAATTCGGCGGGTCACATCATCACCGTGGAAGACCCGGTGGAATATGTCCACAAGAACAAGGGCTGCCTGATCACGCACCGCGAAGTGGGCGTGGACACGCACTCCTGGCACCACGCGCTGAAGAACACCTTGCGCCAGGCGCCGGATGTGATCCTGATCGGCGAGATCCGCGACACGGAAACCATGGAGCACGCGATTGCATTCGCGGAGACCGGCCACCTGTGCCTGGGTACCCTGCATGCGAACAACGCCAACCAGACCATGGACCGCATCATCAACTTCTTCCCCGAAGAGCGGCGCAACCAGCTGCTGATGGACCTGTCCTCCAACCTGCGCGCGATTGTGTCGCAGCGCCTGATCCGTACGGAAGACGGCAAGGGGCGCAAGGCGGCGATTGAAATCCTGCTCAACACGCCGACCATTTCAGAGATGATCTTCAAGGGGAACTTCCTCTCGATCAAAGAGATCATGCACAAGTCGCGCGAGCTGGGCATGTGCACCTTCGACCAGGCGCTGTATGAGCTTTATAATAAGGGCTACATCTCCTACGAAGAAGCGCTGCGCAATGCCGATTCCACCAATGGCCTGCGCCTGCAGATCAAGCTGCACGGCGACCGCAAGGAGCCTGGTGGAGCCGCCGCCGCATCGGGCGCTGCGTCGCTCAGCATGCAGGTGGACGAAGACAAAGAAGAAGACCCCGGAACATGATCCCATTTGAAGAAAAGATTTGCACGCGCGCCGAACTGGCTGCGCGTGTGGCGGCACTGCCCAAACCTGTGGTGGTGACGAACGGCGTGTTCGACATCCTGCACCGTGGCCATGTCACCTATCTGGCGCAGGCGCGCGCGCTGGGCGCATCGCTGGTGGTGGCGGCCAACACGGATGCTTCCGTGAAGCGCCTGGGTAAGGGCGACGATCGCCCGCTGAATGCCTGCGATGACCGCATGGCGGTGCTGGCTGCGCTGGAATCGGTCAGCCTGGTGGTGCCTTTCGATGAAGATACGGCGCTGGAAGTGGTACAGGAAGCGCGCCCGGAGATTTACGCCAAGGGCGGCGATTACGATATGACCGCGATCCCCGAAGGGAAGGCCGTCATTGCATACGGTGGCAAGGCAGTGGCCATCGACTTCGAACATGACCGCTCGACCACCAAGCTGCTGGCCAAGGTTCGCACCTTCGGTAAATAATTTAGTCGCCGAGCAGCATGGCGCCGGCGCGTGCAATCTGCGCATCCTGCGATGCCTGCACGCCGGCTACGCCGATGCCGCCGATGACTTTGCCGTTCGCCAACAGGCGCAGGCCGCCTTCGATTGGCGTGCTGTGGGGCAGGCCGAGAACGACGGCGTTGCCCTTTTCGAGGATCTCCTGATGAAACTTGGTATCGCGCCGGTAGTTCACGGCATGCTCCGCCTTGCCCTGCGCCACGGTCACTGTTGAATTGGGCGTGTCATCCATGCGCGTGAAGTACATCAGGCGTCCTGCTTCATCGACGATGGCAATCGAGACATTCCAGTTATTCCTGCGGGCTTCGGCTTCGGCAGCGGCTGCGATCTGGCGCACCACGTTCTGGTTCAGCACCGCTTTCTGCGTGAGCTGTTCCGACAGGTTGGCGGCGCCGGCGGCGAGGGGGAAGGCCGCCAGCACAGGCAGCAGTACATTGCGCAGCATTTCATCTCCGTTTTGTTATGAAATGCGGGCGATTGTAGCGTCAATTTTGCAGGATAGTAATCTTGCCGTCGGGCTCAAGGAAGGCGCATTTCATCTTGTGCAGCGGGCAGTCTGCTTCGCGCAGGGCCTGTTCCACATCGCCCTCGGCAACGCGGTTGCGTTTGACCGCATCATCGAAAATTTTACCGTCGCGTCCCAGCAGCACGGGGGTGCCATCGACCATATCGGCGATCTTGCGGCTGCGCGACGTAGCGAAAGCGATGAGCACGTTCAGCACGATGAGCGTGGTGGCCACGATGATCCCGCCGGGCACCCCTTCCTCGCCGCCAGTGAGGGCAGGCGACACCGCCTCCGACAGCAGCATCACCACCAGCAAATCAAACGGCGTGAATTGCCCCACCGTACGCTTGCCCGTGATGCGCACCATCACCAGCAGGAAGGCATAAATAATCGCCCCGCGCACCACCAATTCCCACCAAGGCAAATCGATATCAAACATACCGGCTCCCCATGAAAGTCGACGATTCCCTTATACGACTTTTCATGCCTTTATGCCAACACACTTGCCACTGCTGAGCTGTGACACCATGGGGTCAGGCACCGCTTGTCACTGACACATGGGGCCTGACCCCATGGTGTCAGTCAGGCGCCGCCGGTGTAGGCGTGTTGGCGCCAGGCTTCGTAGACGACGATGGCGACGGTGTTGGAGAGGTTGAGGCTGCGGTTGTCGGGGCGCATGGGGACGCGGATGCGCTGTGCCGCCGGGAAGGTTTCACGGAATTCGGGGGCGAGGCCGCGCGTTTCGCTGCCGAAGACGAAGACGTCGTTGGCTTCGAACTTCAGTTGCGCGAAGGGCGTGGAGCCGTGCGTGGTCATGGCGAAGATGCGCGCCGCATCCGGCTGCACGTCCTCAAGGAAGGCTTCCCAGTTCTTGTGCACTTTCATGCGCGCGTACTCGTGGTAGTCCAGGCCAGCGCGGCGCAGCTTGGCGTCGTCCAGCGGGAAGCCCAGCGGTTCGATCAGGTGCAGCTGCGCGCCTGTGTTGGCGCACAGGCGGATGACGTTGCCGGTGTTCGGCGGAATCTCGGGGTTGACCAGCACTACGTGAAACAACTTCTTCTCCTTATTGTGAAGGCGGCGTACGCGCAGGCGGCATACGCGCAGGCGGCGTACGCGCGAATACTATATTAGTTACGCGCGCCGCGCCGTAGCGCTTCAGCGTCGCCGCCAGTTCCTGCAGCGTTTCGCCGCTGCTCATCACGTCGTCCACCACGCCGATGTGCCGCCCTTCAATCAGCGCGCGGTCCGTCACGCTGAAGGCGGCGGCGATGTTGCGGCGCCGCGCGCTGGCGTGCAGCAGGCTTTGTGCCCTGGTGTCCTGCACGCGCACCACGCAATGGGCGTCCACCCGGACGCCGAGCCGTTTGCCGAGCGGGCGCGCGATTTCCAGCGCCTGGTTGAAGCCGCGTTCGGCCAGCCGTTCGCGGCCCAGCGGCACGGGGCACAATAACGCGGGCTTCACGAAGCCGGCCGAAGCCAGTGCGGCATCGGCCAGCAGCTCGCCGAACAGGCGCGCATGCGCGAGCCGGGCGCCGAACTTCAGCTGCAGCACCAGGCTGTCGAAGGGCAGGGCGTAGTCGGCCGCAACCAGCGTGGCATCGTAATCTGGCGGGTGGCGCAGGCAGCGACCGCAGGGCGTTGCGGCGCTCGCCGCGCCGGGCAGCGGGTCGGCACACACCGGGCAGCGCGCTGCGCCTGCAGACAGGCACTGTTCGCGGCAGCCGGCGCACAAATGCTGTGCACTGCCGAGGCCACATAGCACGCAATGCACGGGCAACAGCGCCGGGACGGCAGCGCCGAGCCAGCGGGACAGGGTAGCGTGCAAAGCGGTGGCCATCGCGTTTTGCTCCAACCATGTAAACTGCGCACATTATCTCACCCGTTGCCGCTATATAAAATGCAAGCCCCCGCCAATCCACCCAAACTCAGCGCTCCTATCGATCTGCATCATGTGCGCGCGCTGTTCCGCCGTCCCGAACGCGTGGAGGCGTCCGATTTCCTGCGCCGCGAGGTCGCAAACCGCATGCATGAGCGCCTGCAGCTGGTTAAGCTGGCGCCGTTGCGGGTGCTGGATGCGGGCTGCGGCACCGGCGCCGACCTGCCAATGCTGCACAAGGATTATCCCGCCGCCCAGGTGCTGGCGCTGGATGCCTCCGAAGCCATGCTGCGCGCCGCGCAGCAGCAGGGCGCGCCGCAATCCGCCATCACGCAGTTAATGAGCAAGCTTCTCCCGTCAAAATCCGGCATTGATGCGCTGTGCGGGGATTTTGCGGACCTGCCGCTGGCGCGCAACACGGTGGACCTGGTGTGGTCCAACCTGGCGATGCACTGGCATCCGCAGCCGGACCGGGTGTTCGCCGAATGGCACCGCGTGCTGCGGGTGAACGGCCTGCTGATGTTTTCCTGCTTCGGGCCCGATACTTTCCAGGAGCTGCGCACCGCGTTCAGCGAGGTCGATCTGGCGCCGCATTCGCTACCGTTCGTCGATATGCATGATTTCGGCGACCAGCTGGTGGAAGCCGGTTTCTCGACGCCGGTAATGGATATGGAAAAGATAACAGTCACTTACGACACGCCGGAAAAACTGCTCAATGACGTGCGCGCTTTTGGCGGCAACCCGCTCAGCACGCGCCGCCACGGCCTGCTGGGACGCGCCGCGCACCAGCGCCTGCTCGCGGGCCTGGACCGCCAGCGCCGCGCCGATGGCCGCATCGGCCTGACCTTCGAGGTGATTTATGGTCACGCCTTCCGGCCTGCGCCGCGCGTGACAAATGAGGGCGAGGCCATTGTGCGCTTCATGCCGCGCCCGCCCAAAAAATAGGCAGACGTTGTTTTCCGAAGGGGGCCGCTCTTAGTGGAAAGGCAAATAGCCTTGATGAAAGAGTGTGTTAATGCTTATAATCCTTGACTAATTTTGCCAGTACTTTGCCCAGCCGGACACAATCCGGCTGCCGAAGCGGCAGACAGGCAACATAGTCAGCGTCACAGGTGATGTTGGGTCGCCGGTGTCGATGTACAAGGTTCCAGCCGCGTTTTCGCCAAATTTTTTGGGAAGACAGGCATGGGGCCTTTAGCTGTTTAGCGCACAGTGCGTCACCGATTCGGCGGCGCCGCACAGTGAAGAAAAATTTTCTTTATTTTGGGTGGTTGGGGAAAACATGAAACTTGCGAAGCGACTTCAATCGTTGATGCTTGGGCTGGCCGCTGTCGCTGCCAGTGTGCCAGCATGGGCGCAATCTGCAACGACTGGAAACGGCACGTATGGCCCGGCGACCGGCGGTACCGGCGGTCCGGTTGTGCACCAGCTGAACCTGCAGCCGCCATCGACGCATATCGCCACCGAAATCTACGACCTGCACAACCTGATGATGATCATCTGCCTGGTGATCTTCGTGGCAGTGTTCGGCGTCATGTTCTACTCCATCTTCAAGCACCGCAAATCGCTGGGCCACAAGCCGGCGACCTTCCACGAGTCCACCGCGGTTGAAATCGCGTGGACCGTGGTGCCATTCCTGATCGTGATCGGCATGGCGCTGCCAGCGACCAAGACCGTGGTGGCCATGAAGGACACCTCGAACGCCGACATCACCATTAAAGCCACCGGCATGCAATGGAAATGGGGCTACGATTACCTGAAGGGCGAAGGCGAGGGCATCTCCTTCGTCTCCAACCTGGCCACGCCACGCACGCAAGTGGGCGCACCAGGCGTTGCGCCGACCGAAGCGCGCGGCGAAAACTACCTGATGGAAGTCGATAACGAAGTGGTGGTGCCGGTCAATAAGAAGATCCGCATCGTGACCACCGCCAACGACGTGATCCACGCCTGGATGATTCCAGCCTTCGGCGTGAAGCAGGATGCGATTCCGGGCTTCGTGCGCGATACCTGGTTCAAGTCCGAGCACACCGGCGTCTTCCGCGGTAACTGCGCGGAGCTGTGCGGCAAGGAACACGCCTTCATGCCAATCGTGGTGCGTGTGGTAACCGCCGAGGAATACACCGCATGGGTGCAGGGCGAACAGAAGAAGATGGCCGCACTGGCGGACGATCCTAACAAGACCTGGACCATCGACGAACTGAAAACCAAGGGCGAAAAAGTGTACACCGCGAACTGCGCGGTCTGCCACCAGGCCAACGGCAAGGGCGTGCCAAACGCGTTCGCTCCGCTGGACGGTTCCGCTGTCGTCAACGGCCCGCGCGCCGACCAGATCCACGTGGTGCTGAACGGCCAGAAGTCCGGCAAGTATCCAAGCGAGATGCCGGCCTGGAAGCAGCTGTCCGACACCGACATCGCGGCTGTGATCACCTACACCCGCAATACCTGGTCGAACAAGCCAGCCGAAAATATCGTTCAGCCAGCCGAAGTTGTGGCTGCCCGTAAGTAATCAGGAGCTTCACATGAGCACGACGACTATCGATCACGCACACGATCACGGCCACGATCACGCGCACGACCATCCGCATGGCTGGCGCCGCTGGCTGTTCGCCACCAATCACAAGGACATCGGTACCCTTTACCTGTGGTTCTCTTTCATCATGCTGCTGTCCGGCGGCGTGCTGGCGCTGATGATCCGCACCGAATTGTTCCAGCCTGGCCTGCAGTTCTTCCAGCCTGAGTTCTTCAACCAGCTGACCACCATGCACGGCCTGGTGATGGTGTTCGGCGCCATCATGCCGGCCTTCGTGGGCTATGCGAACTGGATGATCCCGCTGCAAGTGGGCGCTTCCGACATGGCCTTCGCCCGCATGAACAACTTCTCGTTCTGGCTGCTGCCGCCTGCAGCGCTGCTGCTGGCAGGTTCCTTCTTCGTGCCGGGCGGCGCCACCGCTGCCGGCTGGACCCTGTACGCGCCGCTGTCGACCCAGATGGGCCCAGGCATGGACATGGGCATCTTCGCGATGCACATCATGGGTGCATCGTCGATCATGGGTTCGATCAACATCATCGTCACCATCCTGAACATGCGCGCGCCTGGCATGACCCTGATGAAGATGCCGATGTTCTGCTGGACCTGGCTGATCACCGCCTACCTGCTGATCGCCGTGATGCCGGTTCTGGCAGGCGCCATCACCATGACGCTGACCGACCGCCACTTCGGCACCTCCTTCTTCAACGCCGCCGGCGGCGGTGACCCGGTGATGTACCAGCACATCTTCTGGTTCTTCGGGCACCCCGAGGTGTACATCATGATTCTGCCGGCCTTCGGTATCGTGTCGCAGATCATTCCGGCATTCGCACGCAAGCCGCTGTTCGGCTATGCATCGATGGTGTACGCAACCGCGTCGATCGCGATCCTGTCCTTCATCGTGTGGGCGCACCACATGTTCACCACCGGCATGCCAGTGACCTCGCAGCTGTTCTTCATGTACGCAACCATGCTGATCGCAGTGCCGACCGGCGTGAAAGTGTTCAACTGGATCGCCACGATGTGGAAGGGCTCGATGACCTTCGAAACCCCGATGCTGTTCGCCGTGGGCTTCATCTTCGTGTTCACCATGGGCGGCTTCACCGGCCTGATCCTGGCTGTGACCCCGATCGACATCCAGCTGCAGGATACCTACTACGTGGTGGCGCACTTCCACTACGTGCTGGTGGCAGGCTCGCTGTTCGCGCTGTTCGCAGGTTTCTACTACTGGGGGCCGAAGTGGACCGGCCATATGTACAGCGAAACCATGGGCAAGCTGCACTTCTGGCTGTCGCTGATCACCTTCAACGTGACCTTCTTCCCGATGCACTTCCTGGGCCTGGCCGGTATGCCACGCCGCTATGCTGACTATCCAGCGCAGTTCACGGACTTCAACACCATCGCAACCATCGGCGCCTTCGGCTTCGGTCTGTCGCAGGTGTTCTTCCTGTTCTGCGTGGTGCTGCCGACCATCCGTGGCGGCAAGGCAGCGGGCGACAAGCCTTGGGAAGGCGCTGAAGGCCTGGAGTGGACCGTGCCGTCGCCGGCGCCGTTCCACACCTTCGAAACCCCGCCGACCGTCAAGTAATGGCCGGCGATAAGAAAAAGAGCAATCTGAAGCTTGCGCTGACGCTGGCTTCGATTGCGATCGTGTTCTTCGTATCGGTGTTCGTGAAGCGCACCTTGCTGAGCTGAGAAAAATGAGTGAAGACCGTGGTTCCAATCGCCAGCTGCTGACCAAGCTGCTGGTGATTGCGGTAGCGATGTTCGGCTTTGGCTACGCGCTGATCCCGGTCTACAAGCATCTATGCGAAGTACTCGGCATCAACCAGCTGACCCAGAAGGACGGGTCGGTTGTGCAGAATACGCAGGTCGACAAGACCCGCAGCGTAACGATTGAGCTGGACAGCAATGTGCAAGGCACTTTGCGCTTCCGCCCGACGCAGAGCAGCGTGACCGTGCATCCGGGTGAACTGGTGACGGTGACGTATGAAGTAGTGAATTCGAAGAAAACCGAGGTGGTGGCCCAGGCAGTGCCGAGCTACGCCCCGCTGAGCGCAACGCCGCACTTCAAGAAACTGGAATGCTTCTGCTTCAAGCAGCAGACCATGAAGGGCGGCGAAGCGCGGCAGATGCCGGTGTCGTTCTATATCGACCCGGCCTTGCCGAAGGAAGTGAAGACGATTACGCTGTCCTATACCTTCATTGAGATTGCCGGTCTGAGCAAGACCGCGTCGAACTGAGGAGAGGGCAGATGAGCGATAAAGAGCCGCAGCGCGCATCGTTCATGTATGCGATGAAGGCGGTGGTATGGTCGTTTTTCGGCCTGCGCCGCAAGAGTGATTTTGAGAACGATCAGGTCAAACTGAATCCGGTCCATTTCATTGTCGCGGGCGTGCTGGGCGCCATCATATTTGTTGGCTTGCTGATTACGGTCGTCAAGCTGGTAGTTTCACAATAAGTTTTAGCAGTCTACGGATACCGTTTTTAGGAGATGAAAATGAGTTCGAACAACGCCGCGGCACCGTACTACTTCGTGCCAGGTCCATCGCAGTGGCCTCTGCTGGCCGGCATGTCGATGCTGGCGACCATGGCCGGCGCTTCCGCCTGGGTCAATGATGCATCGTGGGGCATGCCATTGTGCCTGGCCGGTATCGTCTGCATGCTGGCCGTGCTGTGGGGCTGGTTCGGCCAGGCCATCGGCGAATCCGAAGGTGGCCTGTACAGCAAGCGTATCGACCACTCCTTCCGCTGGTCGATGGGCTGGTTCATCTTCTCCGAAGTGATGTTCTTCGGCGCCTTCTTCGGCGCGCTGTTCTACGCACGCACCATCACCATGCCATGGCTGGGCGACCTGGATCACAAGCTGATCTGGCCAGATTTCGCGGCACAGTGGGGCACCGGCGGTCCTGCCGGCGTGGTGGAAGCGTTCAACACCATGGGCCCGTTCCCGATCCCGACCATCAACACCGCGCTGCTGCTGACCTCCGGCGTCACGCTGACGATTGCCCACCACGCCCTGCGCGCCGGCCATCGCAGCAAGACCGTGGCATGGCTGGCTGCCACCGTGCTGCTGGGCGCCATCTTCATGGGCTTCCAGGCTTATGAATACATGCACGCCTACAGCGAACTGAATCTGAAGCTGACCTCCGGCGTCTACGGTTCCACCTTCTTCATGCTGACCGGCTTCCACGGCTTCCACGTGACCATGGGCGCGATCATGCTGGCAGTGGTGATGTTCCGCACCATGAAGGGCCACTTCACGCCTGAGAACCACTTCGCCTTCGAAGGCGCGGCCTGGTACTGGCACTTCGTTGACGTGGTCTGGCTCGGCCTCTACGTCGTTGTGTACTGGCTGTAAGCGATATAATCTCGCGGCGCGTGCCGCAATAAAAAAAGCCGCACGATGTTGCGGCTTTTTTGTTGCGGCTTTTTTACGGGATCAGCGAATGCCTGTGGGGTGGATGTAACCGAGCTTGTAGGCGCCCAGGATCAGCAGGAAGAGGGTGACCGACAAGGCCACGCGCAGTGCCAGGGCGTGCACCGTGCGGTTGCTGCGGCCCTTGTCGCGCATCAGGAAGAACAGGGCGGCGCCCAGGCTGCCGATGATCAGGATGAAGGCAATGACGACGACAGCTATTTTCATATGGCAGTGTGTTTGTGTGGTGAAGGCTCCATTGTAATGCGACTCCGATTCCGCTTTAAGCTGATTCCATTCATTGCCACCGTGCTGCTGGTGGCGCTCGGCGTATCGCTGGGCCAGTGGCAGGACCGCCGCGCCGCCGAAAAACTGGCGCTGGAAGCGAAGCTGACGGCAGGCGCCGCCGCCGCGCCGCTGGCCGTTGGCGCCGCGCCGCTGAAGGCGGCCGATATCGAATACCGCCGCGTCAAGCTCACCGGCCAGTTCCTCGGCGCCTGGCCGCTCTATCTGGACAACCGCCCCTACCAGGGCCGTGCAGGCTTCTACCTGCTGATGCCGTTCCGGCTCGCGGGAACGAATATGCACGTGCTGGTGGCGCGCGGCTGGGTGCCGCGCAACACGGCCGACCGCAACCGCCTGCCCGACACGCCCACGCCTTCTGGCACAATCACGATCGAAGGCCGTGCGCGCCTGAATGCCGGGCATGTGATGGAGCTGGGCGACGCGCCGCCGCTGGGCGCCCAGCTGATTGTGCAGAACGTGACCCCGCAGCAGGTGGCGGAGGCGACGAAGTTCGCCTTCCAGCCCTTCGTGGTGGAACAGACCTCGGCGGACGGCTCCGAAGGCAGCGGCCCGGCAGCGCTGGTGCGCGACTGGCCGGCGCCCGCACTGGGCGTGGACAAACATCGCGGCTACGCGTTCCAGTGGTATGCGCTGGCGCTGATGGCCCTTATCTTCTTCATCGTGACTGGATTCAGAAGTGGAAGCAAACAATAAACAGAAATCGCGCGGCCGCTGGAAGCTGCTGGCTGTGGTGGCGGTGTGCGCAGCGCCGATGATCGCATCGTATATCACCTACTACGTGATCAAGCCGAGCGGCCGCACCAACTACGGCGCGCTGATCGACCCGCGTGCGCATCCGATTCCCGCCATGGCCAGCACCTCGCTGGACGGCAAGCCAACGCCGCTGGAAACCTACAAGGGCAAGTGGATCATGCTCAAGGTGGGCGGCTCCGATTGCCAGCAGGAGTGCCAGGACCAGCTGTTTGCCATGCGCCAGCTGCGCACCATGCAGGGCAAGCAAATGGAGCGCATCGAGCGCGTGTGGCTGATCACCGACAACGAGCCGCTGGAAACCATGCTGCTGCGGGTGAACGACGGGACCCGCATGCTGCGCGCGCCGGCGGACGTGGTGGCGAAATGGCTGCCGGTAGAGCAGGGCGGCAAGCTGGAAGAGCATATCTACCTGATCGACCCGCTGGGCAACCTGATGATGCGCTTCCCGGCCAAGCCTGATCCGGCCAAGGTCAAGAAAGACATCAGCAAGCTGCTGAAAGCATCGGCCATCGGCTAAGGCGCGCACCATGCACATGACATTGCTGCACATGGCCATTACGGCGCTGATCGTCGCATCGCTGCCGCTGTCGATCGTCTGGATCTCGAAGGACGTCAACAAATACCGCAAGCTGGTGTGGGTGTCGGTATTCCTGACCTTCGACCTGATCGTGTTCGGCGCCTTTACGCGCCTGACCGATTCGGGCCTGGGCTGTCCGGACTGGCCGGGCTGCTACGGCGAAGCCAACCCCTTCATCGCGCACGAAGCCATCAAGGCCGCCGAAGCGCTGATGCCCACCGGCCCGGTAACGGTGTTCAAAGCCTGGGTCGAAATGATCCACCGCTACCTGGCGATGGGCATTGGTGTGCTGATCGTCGCCATGATGAGCGTGGCCTGGTACCGCTGGCGCAAGACGCGCGCCGCCGGCTACCAGCCCGGCTACCCGACCCTGCTGTTCTTCTTCGTCTGCCTGCAAGGCGCCTTCGGCGCATGGACCGTGACGCTGAAGCTGCAGCCGGTCATCGTCACCATTCACCTGCTGCTCGGCATGGGCCTGCTGTCCCTGCTCGCCTGGTTCGGCTGCCACCAGAACCGCATTACCGTCCAACAACTGACACCATGGGGTCAGGCACCAGCTGTCAGGTGGCTGGCTCTGCTGTCGGCGCTGGTGGTGGCGCTGCAAATCGCACTCGGCGGGTGGGTGAGCACTAACTATGCGACCTTGGCCTGCAGCGAATTCCCGCTGTGCCAGGGCCAGCTGGTGCCTGAGATGGACTTTGAACACGGCTTCCACCTGTGGCGCGAGCTGGGCAAGACCGCCGCAGGGCATTACATTCCCTTCCAGGCGCTGACCGCCATCCACTGGGTGCACCGCAACTTCGCGCTGGTGGTCGTGCTGGTCCTCGGCCTGACCGCCTGGCGTGCCTGGCAGGTGCCGCAACTGAAGCGGCTGGCGCAGGGGATTGTTGCAATTCTGGCCATTCAGGCCTTCACCGGCCTGGCCACCATCTATTTCAACTTCCCGCTCGCCATCGCCGTGCTGCATAACGCCGGGGCGGCGCTCATGGTCCTGCTACTGACCATGTTAAACTACCGGGCTAAGTACGCAGACCAGACCCAATGAGCACCCAGACCGCAAGCCATAAACCGAGCCACCGCATCGCCCAGTACTGGGCGCTGACCAAACCGCGCGTTACGCAGCTCGCGGTGTTCTGCGCGGTCATCGGCATGTTCCTCGCGACCGATGGCATGCCGGACTGGCGCATCGTGATCGCCGCGACCTTTGGTATCTGGCTGCTGGCCGGCGCTGCTTTCGCGGTGAACTGCCTGGCCGAGCGCGAAATCGATGCGCGCATGGCCCGCACCGCGCGCCGGCCGATGGCGATGGGCGAAATCTCGGTCAAGGAAACCTTTATCTTCTCCGCCATCATCGGCGGCGCGGGCATGTGGATTCTTTATTCGCTGGTGAATCCGCTCACCATGTGGCTCACCTTTGTGACCTTCGTCGGCTATGCGGTCATCTACACCATGATCCTGAAGCCCGCCACGCCGCAGAACATTGTGATCGGCGGCCTGTCGGGTGCAATGCCGCCTGCGCTGGGCTGGGCGGCCATTGCCAACGACGTGCCGATGCAGGCCTGGCTGCTGGTGCTGATTATCTTCGTCTGGACCCCGCCGCACTTCTGGGCGCTGGCCATGTACCGCCGCGACGACTACGCGAAGTCCGGCCTGCCCATGCTGCCGGTCACGCACGGTATGCAGTTCACGCAGTTCCACGTATTCCTGTATTCGATCGCGCTGGCGGCGACCACGCTGCTGCCGTTCGCGGTGCACATGAGTGGCCTGATCTACCTGGTCAGCGCCGTCATCCTGAATATCATTTTCCTGTGGTATGCGTGGCGCATGTACCGCCACTACACCGACATCATCGCCCGCAAGGCGTTCACCTATTCCATCGTCTATCTGTCGCTGCTGTTTGCGGCGCTGCTGGTGGACCACTACATCAAGCTCTGAACATGAAAAAACTGTTTGCTGCGTTGTGCGTGCTGCTGGCGATTGCCGGTTGCGAGAAGAAGGAAGCGTTCACCAATATCGACCTGACCGGCGCGACCTATGCGCAAGGCTTCAAGCTGAACGACCACACCGGCAAGCCGGTCACGCTGGAGAATTACAAGGGCAAGGTCGTGGTGATGTTCTTCGGCTTCACGCAATGCCCGGACGTGTGCCCGACCACGATGGCCGAGATGGCAGCAGTGATGAAGGAACTCGGCCCGCAAGCCGACCAGGTGCAGGTGCTGTTCGCCACCCTCGACCCTGAGCGCGACACCAAGGAACTGCTGGCGCAGTATGTGCCGAATTTCGATGCGCGCTTTGTGGGCCTGTACGGCACGCCGGAACAGATCAAGCAGACCGCTACCGACTTCAAGGTCTTCTACCAGAAGGTGCCGGGCAAAACCCCTGACACCTACACCATCGACCACACGGCGGGCAGCTATGTGTTCGACAAGAGCGGCAAGGTGCGCCTGTTCCTGCGCCACGGCCAGGGTCCGGCACCTATCGTTCACGACCTGAAACTGCTGCTTTCCTGATAAGCTTCGCTCCATGAAGTTCAACTGATTGGAACTTGCATGGAAAAACGGTTTCAACCCTACACCCGCCTCGCGGCGATCGTCTTTCTCGTCATTGGCTGCATGGTTGTGCTGCGGCCCTTCCTCGCCGCGATCCTGTTTGCCTGCGCGATCACCATTTCCAGCTGGCCGCTGTACCAGCGGCTGCTGAACCGCATGCAGCAGCGCCACACGCTGGCCGCTGCCATCATGACGGTATCGCTGATCCTGGTGATCATTCTGCCGCTGGCGCTCGTAACCTGGAATATTGCGGACAACGCAGGCCATGTCTACCGCGGCCTGCGCGATGCGCTTGCCGCGGGCACGATGGACACGCCGGCGTGGGTGCGGCAGATTCCGCTGGTCGGCGAATCTATCGATACCTATGTGTCACGCCTGCTGCACAGCCGTGAAGAGCTGATCGCGGCCGCCAAGCGCTTCATGGAACCCGCGCGCAGCTTCCTGCTGGGCGGCGGCATTGTGCTCGGCAGCGGCGTGGCGCAGGTCAGCCTTGCCGCCTTCGTGAGCTTCTTCCTCTACCGTGACGGCACCACGCTGGTCAACGCGCTGCACGTGGGCATGGACAAGATCATGGGCGAACACGCCGTGGAAGTGGCGGACACCGTCAGCCGCACCGTGCGCGGCGTGATGTACGGCCTGCTCGGCACCGCGCTGGCGCAGGCGGCCGTGGCGGCGATTGGCTTCCTGATCGCAGGCGTGCCGGCGGTGGCGCTGCTGGCTGTCGGCACTTTCCTGTTCTCGCTGGTTCCGGTCGGCCCGCCGCTGATCTGGGGCGGCGCCGCGATCTGGCTGTTCAACCAGGGCAGCACCGGCTGGGGCATCTTCATGCTGGTATGGGGCATGTTCCTGATCAGCGGCGTGGATAACGTCGTGAAGCCGATGTTGATCAGCCGTGGTTCCAGCCTGCCTTTCCTGCTGGTGCTGCTGGGCGTGATGGGCGGCGTGATCGCCTTCGGCTTCGTCGGCCTCTTCATCGGCCCCACGCTGCTGGCCGTTGCACTGGGCCTGCTGCGCAACTGGACCAATATCCACCCCGTAGTGCCGAAATGATGCCGCCGCGCGCATGGTCCTTACTTGTGCCGCTGCTTTTCAGTGGCACGGCAATGGCCGCCAGCTTCGATTGTTCGAAGGCCAGGACCGCTGTCGAGAAAATGATTTGCTCCGATAGTGTGCTGTCCCAACTGGATGAGCAACTCAACGCCGCTTATAGCGGGGCCTTGTCGCGTATCGATAACAAGGCCGCGCTGAAAGCCTCACAAAGGAGCTGGCTTGCGTTCTCATGCCGCGAACCTGCATGCGCCACCGAGCTTTTCAAGGAGCGCATTGTGTTGCTGAACGCGGTTGTGCCTTCACCGTGGAACGGAGAGTACGAGCGCTATTGGAAAGGGCGCCGGGATTCCGATACATCAACGCTTACCATCGTTGGTTTAAAGGATGGTCGCCTCTGGATCAGCGGCCTGTCGATCTGGAATGGCCCAAACGCGAAGATGGGGCAGGTGAATACCGGAGAGATGAACGGCTATGCCAAGGTGTTGAATCAAACAGCACATTATGAAGATGATGCTCCTTGCACCGCTAGTCTACGCATGCAGGGCGAACTTCTTCTGGTCTCGGATGAAAAGGGTTGTGGAGGCTGGAATGTGAGTTTTGATGGCGAATACCGGAAAACCCTGCAGCGCAAGTAGATAGAAGTTAGACATGGCTCGCCTTGCTGCGCCGCCAGCTCGACGGCGGCACGCCGAATTCGCGGCGGAAGGCGCGGCTGAAGGCACTGTCCGTCTGGTAGCCCACTTCCTCGGCAATGCGCGTCAACGGTGCGCTCCCTTCGCGCAGCATCTTCGACGCCATCAGCATGCGCCACTGGGTGAGATACTGGATCGGCGAACTGCCCACCAGCTGCTGGAAGCGCTCGGCGAGCACTGAGCGCGAGGTGCAACCCACCTGCGCCAGTTCGCTGACCGACCAGGGATGCGCAGGCTTCTCGTGCAGTGCCTTCAGTGCGGCGCCGACCACGCGGTCGTTCACGCCCGCCAGCCATCCGGTGCGCTCGCCATGGTCCTCGTTCATGTACTCGCGCAGCACTTCGATGAACAGCACCTCGGCCAGCTTCGCCAGCAGGGCGCCGCCGCCGGGACGCGGCGAACGGGCTTCGGCCAGGCCATACTGCAAGGAGTCCATCAGCCAGTCCCCGGTGCGCGAGCCGAGCATGTTCACCCTTACCACTGGCGGCAGGCCAGTCAGCAGCATCTTGGCGGGCCGCGCATCGCAGGCGAGGTAACCGCACACCAGTTTGGTGGCAGTGCCGCCGCCGCCGTAAATCAGCTTGCGCGGACGGCGCGACAGAATCTCCTGCAGCCGCGCGCCCGTGGGTGCAGGCACGCCGGGCTCGGAGCACATGCGGTGCGCATCGCCCTGTGCGAACAGCAGCACATCGCCAGCGGTGACGTGCATGGGCGGCGCATCCTCCATCTCAACGTAGCAGTCGCCTTCGGTAATCACGTGGAAGATGATGATGCGTTCGGCGCCAGGCTCCAGGAAGGGCGCGGCGATGTCGGCGGCGGGCGACTGGTAGCACCACGGCGCCGAGAAGCGCGCATTGATGAAGATGGCGCCCGCCAGCTGCACCACGCGCAGGGTTTCGGAGAGGGCGTCCATTATGCGGCTTCCGTTTCTATCGTCAGTGCGACTGGCACGCCATTTTCGACGGCGCTGGCCATCGGCGAGCAGGGATGCATGGCCTCCACCAGCTGGCGCAGCCGCTCCTCGCTGACGCCGGGGGCGGCGATCCGCACGTGCAGGCTGATCTCGAACGGACCGGCCGGAATTCGCGTGCCGTCCACGTCCGGCATCGGCAGCATGCCGCGCACATCGGAGCGGCTGACGGCAGTCACCTGCAGGCGGCTCAGTTCAATGCCCTGCACGCCGGCCTCCATTGCAATACGGGTGGTGGTGCAGGCCGCTATGCCCGCGCGGAACATCCAGCCCGGCGTAACGTGCATGCCGGCGCCGCCCAGTTCGGGGGGCATATCGGTGGTGAGCTGGGTGCCGTTGGCATGGCTGGAAACGACTTGCGTGCCGCCCATCCAAACGGAGGTGGCGGTGGAATCCTCGCCGATGCCGAATTCGGGGCGGCGGTCGAGAACGGCTTTCAGGCGGTCAAATGCGGCGGCGACGGGGTTTTGCATGGCGGGCTCCGATACGGTCAATTGACGGATTGTGCCTCAACTGTGATTCACAGCAATACCTCGGCGGACCCTGGGGACGGGCAGGCACAAAACCCGGACGCTCGGTCAAGAAACTGGCGGGCCCAGCTGATACTCCGGACGGATTGTCAAGAAACCCGGTGTTTCATGGCAGGCCGGCGGCGGCGGAAAACGGCATTCTGTGGCCTTTCCCACCCGTTCCGAAGGAGCATAACATGAGCACTACCCCTGATCTGGCCGCACTGAAAACCAAGCAGCAGGCCGCCTGGGCCAGCGGCGACTACGCCGTTGTGGGCACCACCTTGCAGATCGTCGGCGAGCAGCTGGCCGAGAGCTGCGATATCCGCTGGGACCAGGCGGTGCTAGACGTCGCCGCTGGCAATGGCAACGCCACGCTGGCCGCGGCGCGGCGCGGCGCGAAGGTCACTTCCACCGACTACGTCGGCGCCCTGCTGGAACGCGGCGCAGAACGCGCGCGCGCCGAGCGCCTGGAGGTGAAGTTCGAGGTGGCCGACGTGGAAGCCCTGCCTTATGCGGACGGCAGCTTCGATGCCGTGCTGTCCACTTTTGGCGTGATGTTTGCGCCGGACCAGGCGAAATCCGCTTCCGAAATGCTGCGCGTGTGCCGTAGCGGCGGCAAGATCGGCATGGCCAACTGGACGCCGGACGGGTTTATCGGCCAGCTGTTCAAGACGCTCGGCCGCCACCTGCCCCCGCCAGCCGGTGTGCAGCCGCCATCGCGCTGGGGCTCGGAAGCGGCGCTGCGCGAGATGTTCGGCGGCCAGTATTCGGAGATGACGGTAACGCCGCGGATGTTCAATTTCCGTTACCGCTCGCCGGCCCACTTCATCGAAATCTTCCGCAACTGGTATGGGCCGGTGCACAAGGCCTTTGCGGCGCTGCCTGCCGAGAAGGGCGCGGAGCTGGAGCACGATCTCACGGAGCTGATGCAGCGCCTGAACACCTGCAAGTCCGGCGCGCTGCTGATTCCGAGCGAGTACGCCGAAGTCATCATCACCCGCCGTTAAGGCTGCACTGCATGGAAGCCAAAGTACAGCGGAGAATTCAGCGTTATGGCTGGGACCTGGCCGTGAACAGCTATGAGCAGGCGTGGCAGAAGCAGCTCGCGCCGGCGCATGACGCTCTGTTGTCCCAGGCGCGCTTCGCGCCGGGCGAGCGTGTGCTGGACGTGGCCTGTGGCACGGGGCTCGTCACCTTCCAGGCTGCCCGCAGGGTAGGTTCGGGCGGCAGCGTGATTGGCATCGATATCTCTGGCGAGATGGTGCTGGCGGCCGAACACCGGGCGCGCGGGCTTGCACTCGGCAACGTGCAGTTCCAGCGCATGGATGGTGAGCTGCTGGCCTTCGCGGATGGCAGTTTCGATGTGGTGGTGTGCGCGCTGGGGCTGATGTACATGCCCGAACCCGAGCAGGCGCTGCGTGAAATGCGGCGCGTGCTGAAGCCCGGCGGGCGCCTGCTGCTGGCGGTATGGGGCGAACGGGCGCGCTGCGGGTGGTCGGCGGTGTTCCCCATCGTCGATGCGGAAGTCAGCAGCGAGGTGTGCCCGATGTTTTTCAGGCTGGGACAGGGCGAGGCGCTGGCAGGTGCATGCGCGGAGCTGGGATTCGCGCAGGTGAGGACGCAGCGCATCGCCGTGCATCTCGGCTATGAGGATGCGCAGCAGGCTTGCGTGGCGGCCTTCGTTGGCGGGCCGGTGGCCCTTGCGTGGTCGCGCTTCTCTGATGATGTGCGCGCGCGTGTCTGCGACCAGTATGTGGAAGCCATCAGCGGCTTCCGTCACGGCACCGGCTACCAGATGCCCGGCGAGTTCGTAGTCGTTGCCGCGCACTACTGACAAGCGGTGCCTGACCCCATGGTGTCACACTGACACCATGGGGTCAGGCACCGTTTGTCAGTCGAGGAGGGTTTTGATGAGGACTTTGCCGTCGGACATAGGGCTGTCCTGGCGGACCATCAGCTGGGTGGCTTTCGCGAACCAGAACTTGGACACGTAGCCGGCCCGATTGTAGTCGGTGGTGACGAGCCAGCAGTCGACCGCGCCCGATGGCCCGTTGATGGTTTCCGAACCCACGACCTTGAAGGTGTAGCGTGCGGGGGCAGACGGGCCGCCGGGGTGGTAGAAGTTGATTTCGGCTTCGTAGCCGGCCGCCAGCGGCAGGGTCTGCAGCAGCTCGATGTCGGCTTCGAAGTTGAAGGTGCCTTCCGGCGAGGCCATGTTCAGGTCTTTCTGCGTGTTGTCTGCCAGCGCCGGGAGCCCGGTGATGCGGTCGGCGGCGAAGGCGAAGCCTTCCACCACGCGCTTGCCGTCGCGTTCCGTGATGCGCGTGTGCTGTAGCGGCCGGAAGGTGGCGGTGTCGAAGCTGGAGTCGAGGATCTTGACCGGCGCGGGTTTGCCGGTGCCGTCCCAGCGCTGGTGGATGGTGAAGCGCTTACCGTCGAATTTGACGGTGCGCTGCCAGATGTCCATCGGCGTGTTCGTTTCGCCGTCTTTCAGGTAGCGCAGGTAGCGGTGGCTGCCTTCTTTCAGCAGCGAGAAACGGGGCAGCGGGGAGCCGACTGCCACGTATTGCGGCGCGGCCTGCGCAGCGAAGGCGCAGGCCAGCAGGGTTACAGCCAGGGTAGAACGGTATGGTGCAGGCATCGCATTCCTCTTCGGGAGTGGGAGAGGAATCGATTATGCCAGCGTTTTAATCCTGCTCGTCCGTATCCGGTTGGCCGCGCGGAATCACCTTGACCAGCAGGATGCGCGGGCCGTTCATTTTCTTCACCACCAGGTCGAACTCGCCGAATTCCACGCGCTGGCCCTGTTTCGGAATGTCGCCCAGTTTCAGCATGATGAGGCCACCCACCGATTCCACTTCGTCCAGGCCCAGTTCTTCGTTTTCGATGTCCAGGCCCAGCGTGCGTTCCAGCGAGAAGATGGGCAGGCTGGCCTTGCCGATCAGGGAGCCGTCGGGCTGCTTGAGCCAGTCGTTTTCATTGAGGCGGAATTCGTCGTGGATCTCGCCCACCATGGCGCCCAGCAGATTGTCCAGCGTGAGGAAGCCCACCGGGCGCTTGCCCTTTTCACCGATCAGCGCGAAGTGCGGCGCACCGTCCTTGAAGCGGCGGAACAGTTCCATCGCGGGCGTGCGCGCCGAAATCGTTTCGACCGGGCGCAGGAAGCCGCTGAAATTCTTGATCGCCTTGCCCGACTGCTGCGCGAAGAACAGGTCCTTCAGGTGGACCACGCCCAGCACCGCATCGTTGTCCTTGTCGAAGTAGGGGTAGCGGCTGAAGCGGTTGCGCACCACGGTTTGCAGGTTGTCTTCCAGTGAACGGGCAGCGCTCAGCGAGATCACTTCATGGATCGGGCGCATCAGGTCGGACACGCGCAGCTGCGAGAAGTCCAGCGAGTTGGCGAGGATGTTGCGCTCGTCCTTGTTGAACTGTTCGCCCGGCTGGCTGGTGCGCAGGATCAGTTTCAGTTCGTCGGTGGAGTAGTGCGAATCGTGGCCGCCCTTGCCTGCCAGGCCCGCCAGGCGCAGCACCATATTGGCGCTATGGTTCAGCAACCAGATGGCGGGGAACATCAGCCAGTAGAACAGGTAGAGCGGAATCGCGCAGTACAGGCCCACCACTTCCGGCAGGCGGATCGCGAGCGACTTCGGCGCCAGCTCGCCCACCACAATGTGCAGGAAGGAGATGGTGAAGAAGGCGAAGAAGAAGGAGATGCCGTGGATGATTTCCGGCGAGCTGACGCCGATCAGCAGCAGCAGCGGTTCAAGCAGTTGGGCAAATGCGGGTTCGCCGATCCAGCCCAGGCCGAGCGAGGAAAGCGTGATGCCGAGCTGGCAGGCGGAGAGGTAGGCGTCGAGCTCACCGTGTACTTTGGCGAGAATGCGTCCTTTGAGTCCCTGCGTCTTGGCGATGGCCCGCACGCGGGTGCGGCGCAGGGTAACAATGCCGAATTCGGCGGCCACGAAGAAGCCATTCAGAGCGACGAGGAAGAATGCAGCAAGGACGAGCAGTAGGTTGCCCATAGAGTGGACGGGTAGTTGAAAACCACCATCTTATCCGACCCGCGGCCACCCCAGCGCAATTTTCAATATTTCTCGGTGGCAATTCATGCTTCCGGCGTGACAGCAGCGGCCTTGCAAACCGCCAGCAGGCGCAGTGCCAGCGCCGCTTCGCTGCGTACGCGTTCGCGCTGCGCCTGCAGCGCCGCGCGGCGTGCGTCGAGCAGGGGCTGGGCGTCGCTCAGGCCACGCTTCTCGCGCACCTGCGTGAGGGCCAGTGCAGCCGTGGCGCTACGTTCGCGCTGCTGCCACTGCTGCTGGCGCTGGCGTTCGGCGGCATAGCCGGAGAGCGCGTCGTCCATTTCGTGCCAGGCGCCGAGCACGGTTTTCTGGAAGCTGACGGCGGCTTCCTGCTGCTGCAGCTCGCGCAGCTGCACGGCGGCGCGGCGGCGGCCGTTGTCGAACAGGGGCAGGTTGAGGCTCGGCCCAATCGACCATTGGCGGCTGCCCCAGTCATCCAGGCCGCCGCCGCTGAGCGATTCCAGGCCGCCGGAGAGGCCGAGCGTGATGCGCGGGTAGAGGTCGGCCTTCGCCACGCCGATCGATGCGGTGGCAGCGTGCAGGCGCCGTTCGGCGGCCTGCACATCGGGCCGGCGGCGCAGCAGCTCGCCGGGCAGGCCGGCGGAGAAGTCCGGCGCCGGGGGCACGGTGCGGTCACCTGTCATGTTGCGCAGGGCGCCGGGCGGCTGCGCCGTCAGCAGCGAGAGTGCGTTCAGCGCCTGCGCTTCCTGTTCCAGCAGGGCAGGCAGGGCGGCGCGCTGCTGCGCGAGCTGGGCCTCCAGCTTCGCCGTGTCGATGGCGTTGGCGAGGCCCTGACGCTGGCGTACGGCAGCGAGTTTCGCCAGCTGCAGCATGGCGTCAATGTCTTCGCTGGCCAGCGCATGTTCATGCTGGGCCGCGCGCAACTGGTAGTAGTTGCGCGCCACTTCCACGGCGACGCTGAGCTGCACCTGGCGCAGCTGTGCGCTGGCGGCGCCGGTTTCCGCGTCGGCGGCTTCAATGCTGCGCCGGATGCGGCCCCACAGGTCGAGTTCCCAGCTGGCGTCGAAGCCTGCCTGGTAGACCGTGAAGGGATCGCTCAGCACGGCGACCAGCGCATCGCGCGATCCGGGCGCCAGTGCGTCGGCCATGCGCGTGGCGGCGCCGGTTTCACTTTGCCGCTGGCGCGTGGCGCCTGCGTGCACGCCGAACTGCGGTCCTTGCTGGCTGGCGGCGAGATCGCGCTGCCTGCGGCTTTGCGCGAAGCGCAGCGCGGCGGTTTTTACGTCGAGATTGGCGCCGGCTTGCGCGAGCAGGCTTGCCAGTACGGGATCGCTGAAGCGGGCGAAGGCCGGCTTTTCGCTGTCGGGCAGGCCGGTGTCGCTCAGCTCTGCGGCGCCGCCGTGCCATTCGCTCCATTGCTGCGGGGCGGCTGCTTGCGGGGCATGGTAATCGGGGCCAGCGGCGGTGCAGGCGGCAAGTGCGGCGCAGAGCAGGGTGAGGGGCAGGGATTTCATGATGATTCCAGTTCAGACAAGTCGGTTGCGGAACAGCCAGGCCGCCAGCGGCAGCGTGAGCGTGGCGATAATCAGCAGTGGCACGAGGTCGGGCCACACGGTGCCGAGGCCCACGCCTTCGAGATAGATGCGCTGCACCATGTCGATGGCGAAGCGCAGGGGATTGGCCATCGTGAGCCATTGCAGCAGTTGCGGCATATTGCGCACCGGCGTGGTGAGGCCGGACAGCAGCATCATCGGCATCACCAGCACGAAGGTGTAGAGCATGGCCTGCTGCATATTGGCGGACAGCGCGGAAATGGAGAGCCCCACGCCGACGCAGGCAATGGTGAACAGCGTGAGACCCATGTAGATCGCCAGCGCCGACCCTGCCATCGGCACGCCGAACCAGTAGCGCGTGACCAGCAGGATGATGGTGGACTGCAGCAGGCCGATACACACAGGCGGCAGCGCCTTGCCGACCATGATTTCCGCTGGCGTGAGCGGCGTTACCAGCAACTGGTCGAAGGTGCCCTGTTCGCGTTCGCGCGCGACCGAGAGTGCCGTCAGCAGCAGGGTTTGCAGCATGCTGAGGGCGGCGATCAGGCCGGGCATCAGGTTCCAGCGCGTTTCCAGGTTGGGGTTGTACCAGGCGCGGGTTTCCACCTGCAGCGGCGCGGCGGCACCACCATGGCGTTCGCGCCAGATGCGGTTGAAGTCGGCCGCCACGGCGCCTACATGGGATGCGGCGGAACCGGCCGTGTTCGAATTGCGGCCGTCGAGAATCAACTGCAGCGGCGCGGCGCGGCCTTCGTATAGCGCGCGTTCGAAGTCTGGCGGGAAGTGCAGCACAAGCAGCACCTTCTGCGTGTCGATCAGGGTCTCCACTTCGGCTGGCGACTGCACGGAAGCGATGCGATGGAAGATGCCGCCGCCATCGAGCTTGGCCAGCAGCTCGGCCGATGCGGCGCTATGGCTACGGTCCAGCACTGCGTAGGGCACGTTGCTCAGTTCATAGGTGGCCGCGTAGCCGAACAACATGCTCTGCACCAGCGCGGGCACGATGAGGATGGCGCGGCTGCGCGGATCCTTCAGCACCGCGAGGAACTCCTTGCGGCACAGGTTGGCGATGCGGCGCATCAGGGCGATGACGGTTTCCATGGCTTGTCTCAGTCGAGTTTTTTGCGGGTGACGAAGCGCGCAAGCCCCAGCAGCACGACAGCGTAGACGGCGAGAATGGCGCAGTTGCGCAGGATGAGCGGCCACACGTTCCCGGCGAGGAAGAGGGTTTTCACCAGTTCCATGAAGTAGGTGGCGGGCAGGATATGGCCCACGCCGCGCACCACGGCGGGCACATTGCGCAGGTCGAACAGGAAGCCGGACAGCATCAGCGACGGCATGAAGCTCGTGAGCAGGGCGACCTGGCTGGCCAGGAACTGGTTGCGCGTGACGGAGGAGATCAGCAGGCCCATGCCGACCGCCACGAACAGATAGAGCATGGAACTGAGGAGCAGCAGGACCAGCGATCCCTGCATCGGCACATCGAACAACAGGCGCGCGGCCAGCAGGCACAGTACCAGGCCGCCCATGCCGACGCAGAAGTAGGGGATGATTTTGGCCAGCAGGATTTCGGCGGGCCGCACCGGTGTGACGAACAGCGCTTCCAGCGTGCCGCGTTCCCATTCGCGCGCCATCACCAGCGCCGTGAGGAAGGCGCCGACCAGCGTCATGATCAGCACGATGAGGCCGGGCACCAGGTACCAGGTACTGGTGTTGGCGGCGTTGAACCACATACGCTGTTCAATGCTCACGCCCTGCACCGGGCCGCGCGGACGGGCGAGGGCGGCGCTTGCGTAGTTCATGATGATGGTGGCGCGGTTGGCTTCGGCGCCGTGCACCAGCAGCTGGATACGGCCTTTTCCCGCCGCGAGTTCGCTGGCGAAGTTGGACGGCACGCGCACAATGGCGTCCACACGGCGCGCGAGCATCAACTGTTCCGCTTCATGCATGGAGCCCAGCATGACGGGCGAGAACACGGGCGAGAGCTGCAGGCCTGCCACCGCTTCGCTGGCGGTGGGCGAGCTGTCCTCCATCACGATGGCGATGGGGGCGTTCTTCACGTCCAGCGACAGGCCATAGCCGAAGATGAGAATCAGCACGATGGGCAGCAGCACGCCAATGGCGAGGTTGCTGGAGTCGCGCAGCAGCTGGCGGAACTCCTTGCGGGTGAGGGCGATAAGGCGGCGCAGGTTCATGCTGTGGCTCCTTCGCGTCCCCGTTCCACGATGCCGATGAAGGCGTCTTCCATGTTCGCAGCGTCGCCGGCCTGGGCGCGTACCTGCGCCGGGGTGCCGAGTGCCAGCACCTTGCCCGCGTCCTGGATCACGATGCGGTCGCAGTACTCGGCTTCTTCCATGAAGTGAGTGGTGATGATGATGGTGACGCCGGCTTGCGACAGCGCCGTGATGCGGCGCCAGAACTCGCGGCGCGCCAGCGGATCGGCGCCGCTGGTGGGTTCGTCGAGGAAGAGGATGTCCGGTTCGTGCAGCAGGCCAGCGGCCATGGCCAGGCGCTGGCGGAAGCCGCCGGGTAGTTCGCCGCTGGCGCGGGTTTCCGTACCGCTCAGGTGGAACTGGTCGAGCATGTCGGCGATGCGCTGTTTCAGCCGCGCGCCATACAGGCCATAGGCGCCGCCGAAGAAGTTGAGGTTTTCTTCAACGGTGAGGTTGCCGTACAGGGAGAACTTCTGGGCGACGTAGCCGATGCGCGCACGTGCCGCGGCACGCGCCGTGCGCAGGTTGACGCCCGCCACTTGCAGCGTGCCGCTGCTGGCAGGCAGCAGGCCGCAGAGCATGCGGAAGGTGGTCGTTTTACCCGCGCCGTTGGGGCCCAGCAGGCCGAAGATCTCGCCGCGCTGTACGCTGAAGCTGGTGCTGGCGACGGCGGTGAAGTCGCCGAACTTGCGCACCAGGTCGTGCACTTCGATAACCGGGCCGCCGTTGGCGGGGGCAGGGCTGCGCACCGCAGCGAGGGATGCAGCGGCAGCAGGCGCGCCGGCATCTTCGCCCTCGCGCAGGATCATCATGAAACCGTCTTCCAGCCGGGCGCTCGCGATACGTGCCGGGCTGCCCCCCAGCGCAGCCTGCAGGGCGGCGGCATCCGCACCGGGCCGCAGCACGTAGCGCACTTCACCGCCTTCCGGCACAGCGTCGATGATGGCGGCGGGCAGGTCGAGCAGGCGGGCCTGCAGTGCGCGCGCCGGTTCGCCGTGCGCTGGCGCTGCGATGAAGCAGAGCCCTTCCGCCATGCCGCGGATGGAGTCCGGCGTGCCGGTAGCGAGGATGCGGCCTTCGTGCATCACGCATACTTGCGCACAGCGCTCCGCCTCGTCCATATAGGAGGTACTGACGATGACGCTGAGCTGCTCTTCATCGACCAGCTGCTGCACGATCTGCCACAGCTCGCGGCGCGACAGGGGATCGACGCCGACGGTCGGCTCGTCCAGCAGCAGCAGTTCGGGCGAGCGCACCAGCGTGCAGGCCAGTCCCAGCTTCTGCTTCATGCCACCGGAGAGCTTGCCCGCCGGGCGCGCGGTGAAGCGCGTCAGGTCGGTCATATCGAGCAGGCGTGCAAAACGCTGCTTGCGTTCCGCGGCAGGCACGCCGTGCAGGTCTGCATAGAGGTCGAGGTTTTCCTGCACGCTGAGGTCTTCATACAGGCCGAAACGCTGGGGCATGTAGCTGATGCGGTCCTGCACGGCCTGCGGCTGTGCCGCCACATCAATGCCGAGCACCGACAGCGAACCGGCGCCGGGGGCCAGCAGCCCAGCGGCAAGGCGCAGCAGCGTGGTCTTGCCCGCGCCGTCCGGCCCGACCAGCGCGGTCAGCGTGCCGCGCGGCACGCGCAGCGAGATATCGTGCAGCGCCTGCACGCTGCCAAAGGCCTTGTGCAGGCCGCTGGCGATGAGGACATCCTGGCTGGCCATGGTTCAGCGCGCGGCAGCATCGATGGTGACGGTGGCGGGCATGCCCATGCGCAGGCGGTCGGCCTTGTCCTCGGCCAGCACGCGCACTTCGTAGACCAGGGCCGTGCGCAGTTCTTCGGTCTGCACCGTTTTCGGCGTGAATTCCGCTACCGAGGAGATATAGCCCACCTTGCCCGCGATCGGCTGCTGCGGCTGGGAGTCGATGATGATGCGTGCCGCCATGCCGGAGCGGATGCGGCCAAGATCCGTCTCGGACACGTAGGCGCGCACCCATTTCGGATCGGTGATGGCCAGCGTGTAGACGGGGCGCTGCGGTGAGGCCATGTCACCCACCTCCATCAGCCGTGCGCGCACGGTGGCGTTGATGGGGGCGTGCAGCGTAGATTCCGCCAGCTGGTGCTCCAGCAGGGCGATGTCGGCCAGCGCTGCATCAAGGCGGGCCTGGGCCTGCGACTTGTCTTCGGCACGCGGCCCCTGCTGCGTCAGCTGCAGGGCGCTGCGGGCGTTGTCGAGCTGCGCCTGCGTGGCCTTGCGGCGCGCGGTGGCGCTGTCGAGATCCTGCTGGCTCACGGCGCCTGCCGCGTCCTTCTGCGCATCGCGCACACGTTGCCACTGCTGCTGGGCGAGATCCGCTTCGGCCTGGGCGGCGGCAACGGCGGCGCGCGCCTGCGCCACTTCTTCGGGACGGCTGCCCGCCTGCAGCCGGCGCAGCGCCTGGCGCTGCGCTTCGGCTTGGGCGCGGGCCTGATCCAGCCGCAGCTTGAGCGTGCGGGTATCCAGTTCGCCCAGCACCTGGCCGGCCTTCACCTGCTGGCCTTCGTCCACGTCCAGCTGCGCGATGCGCTCGCTGCCGCTGAAGGCCAGCGACACCTGGCGCGCGTCCACATTGCCGTACAGGGTGAGGGCGCCGCTATTCCGGGCAGGGGTGTGCAGCTGCCAGGCCAGGGCGGCGCCGCCCGCGAGCAGCACGGCGGCGATGAGGATGGGCTTCTTGTTCATGCAGGACCTCGAAAGGATGTTGTAGCAATGCCGCGCATTCTAACATCAAATTCAAATTACAATTTGAATTATTTGAGTAGCGTGCTATCTTCCTGCTGTAGCCCTTACAATGCACGCCATGCCAAATTCCAGCCGCAATCCCGCTCCCGCCTCCGCCCGCAGCAAGCGTCCGGACGGCGACGCCACCCGCCAGCAATTGCTGGATGTAGCGGGACAGGTGTTCTCCGAAAGAGGATACGCCGACGCGACCAGCAAGGAAATCTGCGCGCGCGCCGGCGTGAACCTGGCGGCCGTGAACTACCACTTCGGCAGCCGCGACCAGCTATATGAGGCGGTGCTGGTGGAGGCGCACCACCATTTGCTGAAGCTGGAGGAGATGCAGGCGGTGGCTTCGGCCGATACCGATCCGCGCAGCAAGCTGCGCACCATCCTTACCGGCATCGTGCACCGCGCCGCCGCGCCGGATGCGCACTGGGGCTCGCGCGTGGTGATCCGCGAGCTGCTGTCGCCGAGCGCTTTCGCGCCCACGCTGGTGCACAAGGCGATTGCGCCGAAGGCCCAGGTGATGCTGGGCATCGTGACGCAGATCCTCGGCCTGCCGCCGGACAGCCCCGGGCTGCAGCGCGGCCTGTTCTTCATGATGTCGCCCTGCCTGGCGCTGCTGATGGCGCCGCGCGCCATGCGGGAGAACCTGTTTCCGTCCCTGAGCGGCGACCTGGATTCACTGGCTGACGACATGCTGCGTTACGCCGACGCGGGCCTGGCGGCGCTGGCCGCACGCTACAAAAAATAAGCCCGCCATATCAAAATGTCTTTGACTTTGCGATCAATTTATTTCATTATTTCTGTAACGACAGAAATTAGAGAAGCAAATGAATCTGACCCCGACCATGCAAAAGTACATTCTCCACTGGGGAGAGATGGGCACCCGCTGGGGCGTCAACCGTACTGTCGCGCAGATCCATGCGCTGCTGTTCCTGGTCAACCAGCCCTTGCACGCGGAGGAGATTGCGGAAACCCTGACCGTGGCGCGCTCCAACGTGAGCAACAGCCTGAAGGAGCTGCAGAGCTGGGGCCTGGTGCGCATCGCGCACGTGGCCGGCGACCGCCGCGACCATTTCATCGCCCTGCAGGATGTGTGGGAAATCTTCCGCGTGATCATGGAGCAGCGCAAACGCCGCGAGATCGATCCCACGCTTTCCGTGCTGCGCGAATGCGCGCTGGAGGCGGAAGGGGACGAAGGACTGGAGCGCGCCACCAAGGCGAAGATGGACCAGGTGCTGGCCTTCCTCGAAATGCTGACCGCTACCTACGACGACTACAAGCACCTGCCGCCCGCGACCTTGCAGCGCTTCCTCAAGATGGGCGGGAAGGTCGCGCGCCTGCTTGGCGGCGACGATAAGGAGTGACCATGCGCTGTGCTCTCACGCTTTACTTCGATGGACACTGCGCCTTGTGCATCAGCGAAGTGCAAAGGCTGCGCCGCTGGGACAGGCACGGCAGGCTTGGCTTCGTCGATATTACGCAAGCGGACTTCTCGCCCGCCGCGCTGGGCGTGGACATCGCGGCACTCAGGACGCTGATGCACAGCCGGACCAGCGATGGCCGCATGCTGACGGGTGTAGACAGCATTGTTGCGGCCTACACGCTGGTGGGACGCGGCTGGATGGTGTGGCCGCTTCGTGTGGCGCCGCTGCGTGAGCTGTGGGCCAGCGCGTATCGCTGCCTGGCGCGTAACCGCTACCGCCTTTCCCGCCTGTTCGGATATCGCGCGGCGTGCACCGGCGAGGTCTGCCGCCGCGAGTTTTTTTGAGCTTTGATTTCTCTCTATTCAGAAATAAGAGACATATATGCGCACCTCAAGACTGAGAATCTGGCTGGTCCGCTGGATGTATGCGATGGTGACCGCGCACCTGCTGGCTGGCATCCTGCTGCCCTTCGTCGCAGGCGCGGCGGCACTGGATCCTTACCACCACAGCATCGGAACCCATTTCTGGGGTGACGCGATTCCGGAAGCCGCACGTGCGCAGCAGGTCTGGTGGATATCCCTGTTCGGCCCGACCGTGCAAGCCGCGTCGATCTGGATGCTGGTGCTGCTATGGATCGCCGACAAGCAGCGCAACGCGGCAGCTTGGCTGGGCCTGATCGCAGGGATGCTGGTCTGGGCGCCGCAGGACATTCTCATCTCGCTGCAAGCACAATGCGAAGCCAATGTCTGGATCGACGGTATCGCCGTTCTGAGCATGCTGCCGCCGCTGTTCTGGCTTTTCCGGCATGACCTGAAAGCGGGGAGGACAGCATGACGGTGATCCTCTGGATACTGGCCGGCCAGGGCGTGCTCGGCGCGCTGGATGTGCTGATCAACCACGAGTGGCGGGAAGGGCTGCCGAACCGCCCCGGCGCAGCGCTCGAAGAAGCGATTCATGGTGCGCGCGAACTGCTTTATGCGCTCGTCTTCGCGGGCCTGGCCTGGTTTGAATGGCGCGGCACTTTCGCGCCGCTGTTTGCAGGCGTGCTGCTGGCCGAGGTCGCGCTGACGGCATGGGACTTCGTGGAAGAAGACCGGACACGCAGGCTTTCGGCCACCGAGCGCCTGATGCACCTGGCGCTGAGCATGGGCGGCGGCGCGTATTGTGCGCTGCTGGTTCCCGTGCTGTGGCGCTGGCAAGGCGAAGCGACGGCACTGCATTTCGTGGACTATGGCGCTGTGTCCTGGCTGCTCTCCATCATGGCGGCCGGTGTGCTGGCATGGGGAGTGCGTGACGTGGCCGCGTCATGGACGATGACAACAAGGGAGGCAATATGAAAGTTCTGGTACTCGGCGCAACGGGCCTGATCGGCAGCCACGTGCTGGCGGCGCTGCTGCAGCGCGGCTGCGAGGCGGTTGGCGTAAGCCGCCGGAAGCCGGCCAATGCGCAATCGGAATGGAAGGCGCTCGACCTGTCAGCGCTCACCGATGCGGAGGCGTGGCTGCCGCATCTCGACGGCATCGATGCTGTCATTAATTGCGTCGGCATTATCCGCGAAAGCCGGCCGGGCGACTTCCTGCGCCTGCACCAGCAGATGCCGGTGGCCTTGTTCGCTGCCTGCGAAAAGGCCGGGGTGGCGCGCGTGGTGCAGGTGTCGGCGCTTGGCAGCGAGCCGCATGCATCCACGCCTTACTGGCGCACCAAGGGCGAGGCCGATGCCGACCTGGCGCGGCGCCGTCTGTCGGCAACGGTGGTACGGCCGTCGCTGGTCTATGGCGACGATGGCGCCAGCAGCCGCGTATTCACGCTGATGGCGAGCCTGCCGCTGGCGGCGATGCCGATGGCGCACACCGCGCTGGTGCAGCCGATTCATATCGACGACCTGTCGGCCGTGCTGGTGAAGCTGCTGCTCAGCGAGTCCGCGTCACCGCGGGAGCTTGCCGCCGTGGGGCCGCGTGCCATGAGCATGGCGGCCTATATCGATGCGCTGCGCACCGGCATGAAAGCGCCGCCCGGTCTCGTGCTGCCGGTGCCTTCCGGCGTGGCAAGGATCATGGCGCGCTGCGCGGAACTGATACCGGGCAGTGCACTGACGCCGGACTCGCTGCGCATGCTTGAAGAGAGCCGTGGGGGCGGCAATACCGCCGATGCCGCGCCGGTGCGCGTGCTTCTCGGCAGGCCACTGCGCGATCCTGAACATTTTCCCGGTCCCGGCCAGAAGGCGCGCGCGGTCCGCGGTTGGGCGCTTCCTGCAGGCCGCATCATCATCGCCTTGCTATGGCTGCTGACCGCGTATGCGTCCTGGTTCGGCTGGCCGCATGAGGACAGCCGGCGCTGGCTGGAGCTGTGCGGGCTGCCTTCGGGCTGGACCGGGCCTGTGCTGCTGGGGGCCAGCCTGCTGGATGCCACGGTCGGGGTGCTGGTGCTGCTGGGCCGCGCGTGGATATGGCCCGTGCAGATCGCGCTGGTGCTGGGCTATACGGCCATCATGTCATTCTGCCTGCCGGAGTTCTGGATGCATCCCTTCGGCCCGTTGAGCAAGAACTTGCCGATCCTGCTGCTCATGTTCATGATGTGGCGTCTTACCGGAGAAAAACGTGGGCTACCTCACCATTAAATGGCTGCACATCCTGTCGGCCACCTTCATGTTCGGCACCGGCTTTGGCACGGCCTTCTACATGTTCGTGGCCAACCGGAGCGGCAATGTGCAGGCGATTGCGGTGGTGACGCGCTGGGTGGCGCGCGCGGACTGGTGGTTTACCACGCCCGCCGTCATCATCCAGCCGCTGTCGGGGTTCTGGATGATGCACCTGGCAGGCTATCCGCTGAGTTCTCCATGGCTGGTGTGGTCGCTGGCGCTGTATGTTCTCGCCGGCGTCTGCTGGCTGCCGGTGGTGTGGCTGCAGCTGAAGATGCGCGACATGGCGCAGCTGGCGGCCGCTGGCAACACGGCGCTGCCCGCGCAGTACTGGCGCTTCGAGAAATTGTGGACGGCGCTCGGCTTCCCGGCCTTTGGCGGGCTGGTCGTGGTGTACTGGCTGATGGTGCACAAGCCTATGTAAGCGGGACCCCGTACTCAGGCGGCGAAAGGACTCGACTGCGCATGCAGGATGGCTTCCACCGCCGGGTGCTTGATGCGCCGCTCGCTTGAGATGGCGTAGAACTGCTCGCGCAGGTCGGAGGCCGGGCCGACGGGCAGGGCGCCGAGCCGGGTGCGGATGTCCTCTTCCAGCAGGGCCGGTGCGAAGAACATGCCGAGGCCGTCGCGCGCGAAGGTGGTCAGCATGGCGTTGTCTTCGAACTCGCCCACCACGTCGGGCCGTACGTCCTGCTCCAGCAGCCAGGTGTCGATGCGGCCGCGCAGCGCATTGTTCCGTGTTGGCAGCAGCAGCGGAGCGCCCTGCAGGCTGCGCGGAAACTGCTTGCCGTGGCGCCGTGCCAGCGCCGGCGCGCCGAACAGCATCATCTCACTCTCCCCCAGCAGGTGGCTGAACACGCGCAGGCTGGCGGTGGCGCGCACCGACCGGTCGGTGAGCACCACGTCCAGCTTGTGCAGCGCCAGGTTGCCCAGCAGGGCTTCGAACTCGCGCTCCACCACCACCAGCTTCACTTTCAGGTCCATGTGCAGCGCCGCCTGCAGCAGGCGGTAGGCGATGAGCTTGGGCAGCGAGTCCGAAATACCCACCGTCAGCCGGGTTTTGCCCGCATCCGTCTCCTCCAGTGCCTCCTGCATGCGGTCGCCCAGCTCGAAGATCTGCTCCGCGTAGATCAGCGCCACGCGGCCCGCTTCGGTCGGCACCAGGCGCCGGCCCTGCTGCGTCAGCAGCGACTTGCCGATGGACTGTTCCAGCGCCGACAGCTGGGCGCTGACGGTCTGGATCGCAAGGCCGAGCCGCTCGGCGGCACGGGTCAGGCTGCCCTCCGCGGCCACCACGCGGAAGAAGTAAAGGTGGCGGAAATTGATGCCAGTGGTTTTCATGGTTCGCTTTTTACGAAGTGAAGTTCAGATTATCTTCTATTTTTCAAATGCCATGTTTTCCTTACACTGCGTGACATAGATCAAAACAAATAGGGGTTACTCATGAAGTACTTCAGGATTTCATTCCTGGTGACTTTCATCTGTCTGGCGATCGCCGGCTGGTGGGGTTACGAGAAAGCAGGTATCACCGGCCTGATGTCCGCACTGGGCATTGCCATCATTCTCGGCATTATGGAAGTGTCGCTGTCCTTCGATAACGCGGTGGTGAATGCGTCGGTGCTGAAGAACTGGGACGAGTTCTGGCAGAAGCTGTTCCTCGGCCTCGGCATCATCATCGCCGTGTTCGGTATGCGCCTGCTGTTCCCGCTGGTGATCGTGGCGGTGGCGGCCGATATCGGCCTGATGGACGTGTGGACGCTGGCGCTGAACAACCCTGAAGAGTATTCACGCCACCTGACCGACCACCACGCCGAGGTGGCGGCCTTCGGCGGCATCTTCCTGCTGCTGGTGTTCCTGAACTTTATCTTCGACCACGAGAAGGAAACCCACTGGCTGGGCAATGTCGAGAAAAAACTGGGTTCGCTGGGCAAGGTGTCCTCGATCTCCGTGATGATCGCACTGGGCGCGCTGCTGGGCTGCATGGGCTTCGTGGCGGAAGGCCAGAAGCTGGTGGTGCTGGTGTCCGGCCTGTGGGGTGTGCTGATCTACGTTGGCGTGGATGCGATCTCGAACCTGCTGGAGAAGGAAGACGCGAGCGGCGGCAACGTCGGCGACATGGTGAAGCGCGGCGGTATCGGCGGCTTCCTCTACCTGGAAGTGCTGGATGCATCGTTCAGCTTCGACGGCGTGATCGGCGCGTTCGCCATCACCTCCGACGTCGTGATCATCATGCTCGGCCTGGCGATTGGCGCAATGTTCGTGCGTTCGATGACGGTGTTCCTGGTGCACAAAGGCACGCTCGACGAATTCGTTTATCTGGAACACGGTGCGCACTATGCGATCGGCATCCTGGCAGTGATCATGCTGGCGAGTATGAAGTTCCATATTCCCGAGATCTTCACCGGCCTGATTGGCGTGGCCTTCATCCTCGCCTCGCTGTGGTCCTCGGTGCAGCACCGGAAAAAACAGGAAGCCCTGGCGCTGAGCGCGTAAGGGCGGTACAGGAAACGCGGCGCGCTTTAGACACCAGCCTGCCGCGCATGCAAGGTGTCTGACTAACAAGGAGTAAGACAATGGCAATCAGTCTGCAAAAAGGCGGCAACGTTAATCTGAGCAAGGAGGCCCCTGGCCTGTCCAAGCTGACGATCGGCCTGGGCTGGGACGTGCGGGCCACCGACGGCGCGGCGTTCGATATCGACAGCTCGGCCTTCCTGCTGAAAGCGGATGGCAAAGTACGCGCCGACCAGGACTTCATCTTCTACAACAACCTGAAATCGAGCGACGGTTCGGTGCTGCACAGCGGTGACAACCGCACCGGCGCCGGCGATGGCGATGACGAAACCGTCAACGTCGACCTGAGCAAGGTGCCGGCGGACGTGGACCGCATCGCGATCTGCGTCACGATTCACGACGCCGATGCACGCCGCCAGAACTTCGGCCAGGTGCAGAAAGCCTTCGTGCGCTGCGTGAATGCGGCGGGCGGCACCGAGATCGCACGCTTCGACCTGTCCGAAGACGGCTCCACGGAAACCGCGCTGGTATTCGGCGAGGTGTACCGCAACGGCGCCGATTGGAAGTTCAAGGCCGTGGGCCAGGGCTACAAGGGCGGGCTGGGCGCACTGGCATCGTCCTTCGGTGTGAGCGTCTAAGCCATGCCTGCCTTTACCGTAACGGGTGATGTGGATCCCTTCCTCCATGTGGGACTGAAGCAGGGGGAGAAGATCTACTGCGAATCCAACGCGATGGTGATGATGGAGTCCACGCTGGAACTGAAGGGGCGCATGCAGGGCGGCCTGGGTGCGGCACTGATGCGCACCTTCGCCAACGGCGAATCCTTCTTCCAGCAGCACATCGAAGCGGTGAGCGGCGACGGCGATTGCCTGCTGTCGCCAACCCTGCCGGGCGCCATGCAGGTGATCGACGTCGGCCCGCGCCAGTACATGCTCAGCGACGGCGCCTTTGTGGCGGCCACCTTCGGGGTAGACCTGAAAGTGCGCACGCAGAACATCGGCAATGCGCTGTTCGGGCAGAGTGGCGGCTTCTTCATCACGGAGACGCAGGGCAGCGGCCAGCTGGTGGTGTCGGGCTTCGGCTCGATCTCCCAGCTGGAGGTGGAGCCAGGCAAGGATGTGGTGATCGACAACGCCCATGTGGTGTGCTGGGACAGTTCGCTGCGCTACGAGATTTCGGTGACCACCGGGCGTAGCGGCGGCCTGCTCGGCAACCTGGTAAACAGCGTGACGAGCGGCGAGGGCATGGTGCTCCGCTTCTCGGGCGCAGGAAAGATTCTGGTGTGCTCGCGCAACCGCGACAACTTTGTCGCCTGGCTGACGCGCGGCCGCCAATAAAAGGAGTAATGCAATGTCAGTCAATTTGACCAAGGGCCAGAAGATCTCGCTGGACAAGGAAGCGGGCGGCTCCCTGAACCGCGTGGTGATGGGGCTGGGCTGGGACGCCGTGAAGAGCAAGGGCTTCCTCGGCTTTGGCGCCAAGAGCGCCGAGATCGACCTGGACGCGTCCTGCGTGCTGTTCGATGACGCCAACAAGCCGCTGGATGTGGTGTGGTTCCGCCAGCTGAAGAGCCGCGACGGCAGCGTGTTCCACAGCGGCGATAACCGCACCGGCGCCGGCGACGGCGACGATGAACAGATCAATGTGGCGCTGCAGTCGGTGCCGGACAACGTGCGCAGCATCGTGTTCACGGTGAACAGCTTCACCGGCCAGAGCTTCGCCCAGGTGGAAAACGCCTACTGCCGCCTGGTGAGCGCGGAGAACGGCAAGGAAGTGGCCCGCTTCAACCTGTCGGTGCAGGGCCAGCACAACGCGCAGATCATGGCCAAGCTGTACCGCCATAACGGCGAATGGAAGATGCACGCCATCGGCGAGAACGGCCTTGGCCGGACGTTCGATGAGCTGCTGCCGCAGATTGCGCAGCATCTGTAAGGAATAGGTAGTACGTAAGGAGTTTCACAGGCGCCTGCCCCATGGCGCGCTTCCCTTTGCGGTGGTCCTGGTAACAGGCCACCGCTTTTTTTTCGTGGGGCGGCTGTTTTTCATCTCCCGTTTCAGCGCCCAGCAGGCGCGCGATCGCGGCCTTGCGCGCCGAGCGGCAGACGTCGGCCAGCAGCCATTCCTCGCTTCCGGGAAGGCGCAGCCAGACGGCTTTCCAGGCATTGCGGTTGCCGCTGCCCTGCAGATTGGCGAAGCAGGATGGCGAAATGGCGTGCTCGCCGTATTTGATCTCCGCACTCTCGACGACGGCGAACCAGGGCTGGCCGCCGAAGGATGCGCGGAGTTTTGTGCCCTCCGGAAGGTATACCTCTTTCCATTGATACCCTGCGTCTCCAGCTGCTGCGGCCTGCTGCGGGGTGGCTGGTGCGGGCTTCATCCAGGCGCGGACGGCGTCGCAGACGATGTCTTCCATCGCTGGGTCCGACCAGAAATGGCCTGTGTGTTCGCCCAGGGCTTCCAGCAAGTCCGAAGGCAGATACATGGGGCGATGGATGGTCATGGTGGGTCTCCGAAAAAGGGGTTTTACTAATCACTGCTAACCCTTACTAACCAGCGCTACTACTTACTAAAATTCGCTACCGCTCTCTATCCATGCTTGTTAGAGCTGGACGGCACGGGTTTGGTTCCACAAATAGTGGCGGCTATCGCGAAATAGTGGCGAGCAGAGATGGTTAGTAAGCGATAGCAGGTTTTAGTAAAACGGGCGAAAAAGACCACCCCACACAATATAGAGCCGTCAGGCCAGGGTACTGGTTTCCACTTCCTTGATGTTCCCCAGCGGCGCCAGCAGGGCGGGATCGAACGGCGCAAGGGCGGCGCCTTTCGTCAGCAGCACTGGCAGGGAGGGGTTCGACAGTGCGCCGCGCCCAAGGGCGATGATGTCGGCGCCCGCATCCAGCAGTTGCGCTGCGCGCCCGCTCTCGTGCAGGCTGCCGTTCGCGATCAGCGGCACGCCCGGTGCAAATTGCCGCGCGAGCCGCGCGAGGCTTGGCCCATCATTGCCAAATGCCGGTTTCCACGCTTCGAACTCGGTGACGTGAATGAAGCCGGCGCCTGCAGCAGCCAGCGCACCGAACACGGTCCGTGCATCGCTTTCGCCGCCGGCCCATTTGTGCAGATAGTCGTTCACCTTGGCCTGCGAGATGCGCACGCCTACCGGAAGCTGCGCGCCGATCGCCGCGCGGACGGTATCGACCACCTGCGTATGCAGGCGGATGCGGTTTTCGATAGTTCCGCCCCACTCGTCGCTGCGGCGGTTGGTGTAGTCCGTGAGGAACTGGTCCAGCAGGTAGCCGTTCGCGCCGTGAATCTCGATGCCGTCGAAGCCTGCTTCGACGGCGCGTTGCGCGGCTTGCGCGAAACCGGCGATTGCCTCGGCGATGTCGGCCTGTGTCATTTCGAGCGGCACGGCGTAGGCGCCCCGCCCGCGATAGACTGCCATCTGTTTGCCCCGTGGCTGCACGGACGATGGACCAGCTGGATCACAGCGGAAGCGGTTACCCTGCGCCAGCGCGCCGGCGTGCATCAGCTGCGCGAAGATTTTTCCGCCTGCTGCATGCACGGCGTCGACAACGGGGCGCCAGGACTGTGCCTGTTCGGTGCTGCTCAGGCCTGGCTGGAACAGGTAGCCTTGCGAGTAAGCCTGGTCGGTGTAGATCCCTTCCGTGATGACCAGGCTGAAGCCGCCTTCGGCGAAGCGCTGGTAATAACGGGCCATCTGTTCCGTTGCATGGCCATGTTCGCTGGCGCTGACACGCGTCATGGGCGCGACGGCGAAGCGGTTCGACAAGTCGAGATGCGCGATGCGGCTTGGCGAGAACAATGCGCTCATCTCAGCCTTCCTGAGTGGCGGCAATGGCCTCGATCTCGATCATCGCGTCCGGCGAGTACAGGCCGGAGACTTCGACGATGGTATCGGCGGGGTAGGGCGCCGAGAACCATTTGCGGCGCAGCTCAACGATTTTAGGGAAGTGACTCATCGAGGTGAGGAAGATGGTGACCTTGATCACCTGTGCCAGGCTGGAGCCACCCGCCTTGAGCGCGCGGTCCAGGTTGCGGAAGGCCTGGTCGGCCTGTGCATCGAAATCGCCTTTGCCGACGATGGCGCCGTCGTCACCCACGCCGGCCTGGCCTGAGACGTAGACCAGGCCGCCAGCGCGGATGGCCTGCGACAGCAGGTAAGGGGCATAGGGATCGGGCTGTGTGTGGATCTGTTCGAGTTTCATGATGATTTCCTTATGAGTGAGTTGGTATCATTTATTATGGTGAGCAAAACGCCCATCAACAAACGATGAATACTCAGCTGAAAGGTGAGAAAAACTCATGCGAAAGCTGCCTGCGCTAAGCGCCTTGCGTGTCTTCGAAGCGGCGGCCCGCCGGCTCAGCTTCAAGGCTGCCGCGGATGAACTGAACGTGACCCCGACTGCGGTCAGCCACCAGATACGGCACCTGGAGGAGAGCACCGGCGTAAAACTGTTCGAGCGCTCGGCGCGCAAGGTTGCGCTGACGGCGGCGGGCCAGCAGCTGTTCCCGGTGCTGCGCGATGGCTTCGACAGCTTTGAGCGCGCACTTGAGGCGCTGCAGCGCTCGCGTTCGCAGAAGGTGGCAACGCTGTCGTCCACGCTCGCTTTCATGGCGCGGCAGCTCGCACCGCGTGCCGCTTCCTTCACCGAGGCTTATCCCGACTGGTCGCTGCGGCTGGATTCAAGCAACCGGCCGGTGGACCTGGAAACGGACGCCGATGCGGCGATCCGTTACGGCGACGGCCGCTATCCGGGCCTGATCGCCGAGCCTTTGTTCCAGGACCGGTTTGCGCCTGTGTGCAGTCCGGCGCTGAATATCCGCACACCGGCAGACCTGAAGAAGGCGACGCTGATTCATTTCGCGTGGGGACCATTGCGCGGCGATGCGCGCGCGCTCGGCTGGCGGCAATGGCTGGATGCCGCGCAGGTAAAAGGGGTGGATGCCGGTGCGGGGCTGAGCTTTACCGAGGAACTGCACGCGGTGCAGGCCACCCTTGCCGGGCAGGGCGTGGGCTTATTGAGCCTCACGCTGGTGCAGCAGGAACTGGCGGCCGGTGTGCTGGTGCAGCCCTTTGCGCTGGAGCTGGGCAGCTTCAGTTACGACTTTGTGTACAGCCCGCGGGCTGCGGGCCGTCCTTCCACCATGCTGCTGAAGGAATGGGTGGCCGCGCAGTTCAGGCCACCCGCATAGCGCTTACTCGATGCGCAGGCTTTTGCCGATACGGTCGGTGCGCGGCAGCCAGTTGCCCTTGATGTCGGCGGAAACGAGGATGCGTTCCGCGCGGCCGATCAGCAGATTGCGCGGCACGGTGCCGAACACGCGAGAATCGCCGCTGTTGTCGCGGTTATCGCCCAGCATCAGGTAGCTGTCGGCCGGCACGGTGACCGGACCGAAGTCGCGCGCCGCGGCAATCTGCGGCAGGATCTGGATCGGGTAGCTGGCCTTGCCGCGCGTTTCCTGCACCTGCAGCGCCTGCAGGTCGCCCAGCACGTCCATATGTTCGGTGGCGTTGCCGAGCACCGTGTAGTCGGCATGCACGCCGTTGATCAGCAGGCGTTCGCCGCGCAATTCCACGGTGTCGCCGGGCAGGGCGGCGATGCGCTTGATGAGGCGCGTGCCGTCTTTCGGCGAGGAGAAGGTGACCACGTCGCCGCGCTGCGGATCGTTGAGGCGCGCGACGGAGATATCGGTCAGCGGAATCTTCACGTCATAGGCCAGGCGGTTGACGAAGACCACATCGCCTTCCAGCAGGTTGGGGCGCATGGAGGCGGAGGGAATCGGGTTCCAGTCCGCGACCGCCGTGCGGAACAGGCCAAACAGCATGAGGAAAGCGATGAAGCCTTTGTTGGCGCGGATCCAGTTCTTCACGGCTGTTCTCCCTGATAAGTATTGTCGATAGTCTTATCTTGCTCAAACTTTCTTAATCCGGCCTTATGCCGAAAGCCTTGCGCAGCTGCTGCTCGCCTTTGGGCGGCACGCTGAGGGCGCGGCTATCCAGATCCTGCTCCACCCAGCCCTTCTTCAATGCGTGCTGCAGCAGTGCTGCGCCCAGTGCGCCGCCGAGGTGGGGCTTGCGCTCGCTCCAGTCCAGGCAAGGGCAGGCGAAGCGGCGGCGCAGCTTGCGCATGGCGGGCAGGTCGAAGCCCAGCTGTTCGAAGTGCGCAGCGCCGGCGGTGGACAGCGCATAGTCGCCGCGCTCGCCGTCCGCCGCGAGCCAGCCCTGTTCGGCGAAATGGTCGTGCAGGCGCACGGCGAGCGTGCCCGCCATGTGGTCGTAGCAGGTGCGGGCGTTGCGCAGGCGGGTCGGCGTGTTCGGCGTGAAGGTGGGGCGGGGCAGACCGGCAACCACCAGCAGCGCTTCCAGCGCGGTGGCCACGTCGCGGCCGGCAAGCTGGTAGTAGCGGTGCTTGCCTTGCGCGACCTGGTCCACCAGGCGTTCATCCTTCAGGCGCGCGAGGTGGGCGCTGGCGGTGGAGGGGCTGACTTCCGCCACCACCGAGAGTTCGGTGCTGGTGCGGGCGTGGCCATCCAGCAGGGCGCACAGCATGCGCGCGCGGGCCGGTTCGGCAATGGCGCCCGCGATGCGGGCGAGGTAGTTGTCGGCGTGTGCATCCATAGTTCGGTCCAGGACGAAGTGTTGATGTTCTTTTTTCAGGATACTGCGTTTATCCGAACATGCAAAGGACAGAACACATGACGCCAATGAACGCAATCGCGGCCGCCACCCATGCCGATCCCTATCCCTGGTACGCCGGGCTGGCGCGGGACGGGCTGCACTACGATGCCGCGCTGAAGCTGTGGATTGCCGCTTCCCCGGCGCTGATCCGCGAGGTGATGGCGCATCCGGCCTGCCGCGTGCGGCCGCCTGCGGAGCCGGTGCCTGCCGCCATTGCCGGCAGCGCGGGCGAGCTGTTTGGCATGCTGGCGAGGATGAACGACGGGCCGCGCCACGCGCAGGGGCGCTCGGCATTGCAGCCCGTGCTGGACGCGATGGATACCGGCACGGCCGCCGTGCACACGCGGCGCATTGCCGGCGAGCTGGCGCAGGGCGCGGATGCGGCCATGCTGAACCGGGTGATGGCCGAGGCGCCGGTGCGGGTGATTGCGGAGCTGCTTGGCTTTGCGCCCGAGCGCGGGCCGGAGATGGCGCGGCTGGTGGGGGCGTTTGCAGCTTGCCTGTCGCCGCTCAGTTCCGCAGCGCAGATCGGGGCAGCGCATGAGGCGGCGCGGGCGCTGCTGGCGGCGATGCGGGAGCTGCACGATGCGCCGCTGCCGGAGCTGGCAAATCGGGTGGGACTGATGTCGCAGACGTACGAGGCGACGGCGGGCCTGATCGGCAATAGCGTGATTGCGCGCTGGCGCGGGCATGGCGGCACTGCGGCGGAGCTGGTTGCGAGCACGGCGCAGCTGGATCCGTCGATCCAGAATACGCGACGCTTTGTCGCGGAGGATGCGCGGGTTGGCGGTGCAGCGCTGCGGGCAGGGGATGTAGTATTGCTGGTGCTTGGCGCTGCGGCGCGCGAGGGGCTGGGGTTCGGGCATGGCGTGCACCGCTGTTCCGGGCAGCGTCTGGCCGAGACCATCGCCGCTGCGGTGCTGGAGGTTTTGCCTTTGCCGCAGCAGCTCGTGTGGCGTTACCGGCCATCGGTGAACGCCCGTATTCCCGAATTCATGGAGGCTGAATGATTGCCGTGATTTTTGAAGTGGTGCCGCATGCCGAACATCGGCAGCGCTACCTGGATATTGCCGCCACGCTGAAGCCGATGCTGGAAAAGATTGACGGCTTTATGTCGGTGGAGCGGTTTCAGAGCCTGAGTAATCCGGACAAGGTGTTGTCGCTGTCTTTCTTCCGGGATGAGGCGGCGCTGGCGGCGTGGCGGCAGCTGGAAGCGCACCGGGTGGCACAGGAGGCGGGGCGCAGTACCTTGTTCAAGGATTACCGGCTGCGGATTGCAGGAGTGATACGCGACTATGGGCTGGCAGAGCGGGATGAGGCGCCGATTGACAGCCGTGGACGGCACGGGTGACGCTTAATTGGGGGCAGACCGGGGCGCCGAGCCCCGGATTTCATCCTGGTCTCGGCGCCCCCGTCTGTCCCCAATTTTTCAGTGGGCGGGGTGCTGGACGGCGGCGCTGCCGGCGCCGTGACGCTTGCCTTCGCTGACGGCGGTCACGGTGCCGTCGGGGTTGAAGACGAGCGCGTTGGCGGCGCCGATTTCTTCCTGTCCGCCCCAGCTGTGGCCCATTGCGGCCAGCGCCCTGGCCTGCGCGCTGGCGCCGAAGCCGGGCTCGATGTCGGTAGCGGCGCCGTTGCGCTGGGAGATGCGGGGCGCGTCGATCGCCTGGTCCATCCGCATGCCGAGGTCGATGTGGTTGACGATGGTCTGCAGCACCGTGGTGATGATCGTGGCGCCGCCCGGGCTGCCGATAGTGAAGGCAGGCTTGCCGTCCTTGAAGGCGATGGTCGGCGCCATGCTGCTGCGGGGGCGTTTCCCCGCTTCCGGCACGTTCGGATGCGGACCGCTGAAGTCGAAGTCCGTCATCTCGTTGTTCAGGATGAAGCCGTAGCCCGGCACCGTGATGCCGCTGCCGCCCCAGGATTCAATGGTGTAGGTATAGGAGACGATATTGCCCTCCTTGTCCGACACCGTGAGGTGGGTGGTGTGCGCGCCTTCCGCCAGCAGCTTGCTGGTCGCTGGCCGCAGCGGGTAGCTCGGGTCCTTCTGGAAGGGATAGGGATCACCGGCTGGCGCCATCGGCTTGCCCGCCTGGTTGACGTCGATCAGTTCGCGGCGGCGCGCTGCATACTCCTTGCTCATCAGGCCTTCCACCGGCGCTTCCACGAATTCGGGATCGGCCAGGTAGGCATTGCGGTCGGCGAAGGCGAGGCGGCTCGCTTCGATATACAGGTGCTCGGCCTTCTCGCGCGGCATGGACTTGAGGTCATAGCCTTCCAGGATGTTCAGCGCTTCGGCCACGGCCACGCCGCCGCTGCTCGGCAGGGGCATGCCCACGATCTCATAGCCGCGATAGGTGCTGCGCACTGGCTGGCGCAGGCGCGCTTCGTAGTTGGCCAGGTCGGCCATCGTCATATTCCCGCCGCGCACATCGGCGCCCGCTGCCACTGGCGGCTGGTTCACCGCAGCGACGATGGCGCGGCCGATCTTTCCTTCATAGAAGGCTTTCACGCCGCCCGCCGCGACTTCGCGGTAGGCCTTCGCCATATCCGGATTGCGCAGCAGGCTGCCGGCGGGCAGCGACTTGCCGTCCTTCAGGTAGAGCGCTGCTGTGGCCGGGAAGAGCTGGAATTTCGCGACATTGCCGTCGATCAGATGGGCGAAGTTCTCGTTGATGCGGAAGCCCTCCGTGGCCACCTTGATGGCCGGCGCCAGCACCTGGCGGAAGTTCATTTTGCCGTAACGGTCCAGCGCCTCGTGCCAGCCGCGCACCGTGCCGGGCACGCCGACCGACATGCCGCTGGCCACCACTTTGTCGAAATCCATCTCCGCGCCGTTTTCGGTGAACACCGTCGGCTTGAAGCCTGCCGGCGCCATCTCGCGGTGGTCGATGGTGATCACGCGCTTGTCCTTGGCCAGATAGATCACCATGAAGCCGCCGCCGCCGATGCCGCAACTGAAAGGATCCGTCACGCCCAGCGTGGCCGCCGCCGCCACCGCCGCATCCACGGCGTTGCCGCCCTGGTTCAGGATGGTGATGGCCGACTGCGTGGCCTGTTCGGAGATGGTGGCCGCCGCGCCGCCGGTGCCGGTGGCCACGGGGCGCTTGGCGTATGCCGGGCCGGTGAAGGCCAGCGAGATGATGATGGTGGAAACGAGGAGAGTAGAAGTGGCGCGTCGCTGGCTCGGGCTCATGGTCGCTTAGGTAGGGCGTGGGAGATTTACCCTCAAGCTTACCCGATAATTTGGCGCAGGCTCATCTGCGGCGAGCGGTTCCGGCGGATCCAGGCTTTCCAGCGCGAAGGCGATGCCGTTCTGCACGGCCGCAGGCTGGGCATTCGGCATGTTCTCCGCCAGCACGAAGGATTTGCTGCCCTTGGCGTCCTGCAAGGTGAAGCTGTAGCTGATATAGCCTTGCCACACGCAGACGGTGTTTTTGCGGCAGCGGCTGTCGTTGATGCGCTCCAGTTTCAGCGTAGTGTCGCGTGCCAGGCGCACGGTCTGGCCGGCGCGCAGGGCGTAGCTGATCTCCATGCGCTGCGGCTGGCCGGACTCCGATGTGGAGACCGGCACGCTGCAGGCGGCGATCACGCCGAGCCCGAGAATGAAAGCGATGGTGCTGATGAACCGGGTGTTCATGGTTCCTCCTGAGCCGAATCGGCAGTGGGAGGAATATTATCGAAATTGCATCAAACGAGGCGCACGCTTGGATGCCGTAAACGTTATTGGGGTCTGACCCCGATTAAATTGCAACGTTTTATACGTAGGCGGCGAGCGAGCCCTTCATTTTCTTCAGGGCCGCTGCTTCGATCTGGCGGATGCGCTCGGCGGACACGCCGAACTCTTCTGCCAAGGTGTGCAAGGTGGCGCCGGAGCCGTCGTCATTGGCCAGCCAGCGCGCTTCCACGATGCGGCGCGAGCGCGGGTCCAGCTTGCCGAGCGCCGTTTCCAGGCCTTCGGACTGCAGGCGCGTTACCTGTTCCGCTTCCAGCACGCGGGTCGGCTCGTTCTGGTCGGACGACAGATAGGCGATCGGCGCGAACTTGTCGTCCTCGTCGTCGGTCGGCGATTCCAGCGCGATGTCGCGGCCGCTCAGGCGCGTTTCCATCTCGATCACTTCCTCGCGCTTCACGTCCAGCAGCTTGGCCAGCTCGTCGATCTGCTTGGGCGACATGGCGTCCAGGCCCTGCTTGTGGCTGCGCAGGTTGAAGAACAGCTTGCGCTGGGCCTTGGTGGTGGCCACCTTGACCAGGCGCCAGTTCTTCAGGATGTATTCATGCATCTCGGCCTTGATCCAGTGCATCGCATAGGACACCAGGCGCACGCCCTGGTCCGGGTCGAAACGCTTGACCGCCTTCATCAGGCCGATATTGCCCTCCTGGATCAGGTCGGCGTGCGGCAGGCCATAGCCCAGGTAGCCGCGCGCGATCGACACCACCAGGCGCAGGTGCGACATCACCAGCTTTTCAGCGGCCTTGATGTCGTTCTTGTCCTTGAGTTCACGGCCCAGCTTCACTTCCTCTTCATGGGTCAGCATCGGCAGGCGGTTGACGGCGGAAATGTAGGCGTCCAGGTTGCCCAGGTTGCCGCTGAAGCCCAGGCCAAGGGCATTGCTGCCAGCTGGAATCAGTGCAGAAGATGCGGACATCGTAGTCATTTTCATTTCCTCGCTTGAAGGTGCTTGCGCTCACCGGCGGAATTGCCGGGAGCACTCATTGCCTACAGCATGCTCTCTAGAACTTAGACAGTTCTTAATCCTGATTAAGTTGCATCACAGAACTGTTTTTGCATTGCTTTGGATATATATTAGCACTCTCGCTCGTTGAGTGCCAATCATGGAAAACTGATCGCCACGATAGTGAAAATACTATCGATTGACAGGGGGCGATTCGGTTCGAGGGAGTATGGAGACAGCTTATCGCTGGCGAAGCGGCGTTCTCTGTGCGAGAACGCACGCTTGCAGCGGGACTTAGTTCAGACGGGCCAGGTGGCGCTGCACGGAGAGCACTGCTCCTACAAGCCCCAGGCTGGCGGACAGGGCCATCAGCAGGGCCATGGCCAGCGGATCGAGCGGCGCCAGCTGGAACTCGGACGCGTACAGGCGGGCGAATTCGGCAATGGCCGTGTTCAGGGGGCGCAGCGCCAGCGCCACCGCGCCCAGCGCCACGGCGCCGGCGCCCAGGCCGAGCAGGGCGCCCGTGTAGTAGAAGGGGCGCTGGATATAGCTGTCGGTGGCGCCGATCAGGCGCGACACCATGATTTCCTCGCGCTGGGTGAGCACCTGCAGGCGGATGGTATTGAAGATGACCGCCACCACCACCGTGCCCAGGGTGGCGGCCAGCAGCAGCAGGGCCAGGCGCAGCACGCCCAGCAGGGCGGCCAGGCGCTTGACCCAGGCCGAGTCCACCTGCACCGTCTGCACGCCCGGCAGGGCGCGCATGCGCTCGGCGATATCGTCGATGGCCGCGCCTTCGGCCGCGCTCTGGAAGGCGTTCAGCTTGATCACATAGCTGTCCGGCAGCGGGTTTTCGCCCAGGGTGGCGATCACGTCGGCCAGTCCGCTCTTGTCGTTCAGCGTATCCAGCGCCTTCTCGCGCGGCACGAAGACGATTTTCGCGTCCTTGACGATGCCGCGCAGCGAGGTGGCGAGGGCGGCCGACTGTTCACGCGGCGCATCCGGCTGCATGAAGACCGACAGCTCCGGGTCCACCGACAGCTGCTCGGACATGGGCCGCACATTTTCCAGCACCGTCAGCCCGGCGAAGGGCAGAGCCAGTGCGATGGCGACCACCAGGATATTGAAGAGGAAACTGCCCGGCGCGCGGCGCAGCGTGGCGAAGGCGCCGCCCAGGGCGGCGAAATGGTGGCGCAGCCAGACGCTCATGCTGCCACCCCCGCGTCTTCCAGCTGGCCCTGCTTGAGGTAGATAACGCGGCCCGCCGCATCCAGCACCTGCTCGTCGTGGGTGGAGATCACGCAGGTCACGCCCACCGAGTGGAAGGCTTTCAGCGCATCGAACACGCGGGTGGCGCTGGCGCGGTCCAGGTTGGCGGTCGGTTCGTCGGCCAGGATGATCTGGGGCCGGTTGACGATGGCGCGCGCGATCGACACGCGCTGCTGCTCGCCGCCGGACAGGGCCAGCGGCTGGGCACTGGCGCGCTCGCCCAGGCCCACTTTATCGAGGGCGGCACGGGCGCGCTGCTCGGCCTGGGCGCGCGGGGCGCCCGTCACCAGCAGCGGCATCATCACATTGGCCAGCACGGAGCGGTCGGTCAGCAGGCGCTGCTGCTGGAAGATCAGGCCAAGGTTGCGGCGCAGGAAGGGCACGCCGGCCGGCTTCAAGCGGCTGATATCGGTGCCGTTCACCACCACGCTGCCCGAGCTGGGGCGCTCCATCGCCGCGATCATCTTCATCAGCGTGGACTTGCCCGCGCCGGAAGGACCGGCGAGGTAGACCAGCTCGCCCTTGCCTATCGTGAGTGTGATGTCGCGCAGCGCCATCGCATCGGAAGAATATTGCTTGGAAACGTGCTGGAATTCGATCATGGAGTCCTTAACCGAGCAGTGCTTCAACAAACTCCGCAGCATTGAAGGGCTGCAGGTCTTCGATCTTTTCGCCGATGCCGATGAAGTAGACCGGCACCGGGCGCACGCGGGCAATCGCGGCCAGCACGCCGCCCTTGGCGGTGCCGTCCAGCTTGGTGATGATGATGCCGGTCAGCTGCAGCGCATCGTCGAAGGCTTTGACCTGGGCCAGCGCATTCTGGCCGGTATTGCCGTCGATGACCAGCAGCGTTTCATGCGGGGCGCCTTCCAGGCCCTTGCCGATCACGCGTTTGATCTTCTTCAGTTCTTCCATCAGGTGCAGCTGGGTCGGCAGGCGGCCGGCGGTGTCGATCATCACCACATTGCTGCCGCGCGCCTTGCCGGACTGCACGGCGTCGAAGGACACGGCGGCCGGGTCGCCGGACTCCTGGGCGATCACCGTCACATTATTGCGCTGGCCCCACACCATCAGCTGCTCGCGCGCGGCGGCGCGGAAGGTGTCGCCGGCGGCCAGCAGCACGGACTGGCCGTTGGCCTGCATATGTTTGGCCAGCTTGCCGATGGTGGTGGTTTTGCCGGCGCCGTTGACGCCGGAAATCATCATCACCAGCGGCTGGTGGCGGCCCAGTTCGAAGGGTTTTTCCAGCGGCAGCAGCAGCCCGGTCATCAGCTGCTTCAGCGCCAGCTTGACGGCGGCCGCGTCCAGCAGCCGGTCGTCCCTGACCTTGCGGCGCAGCGCATCCAGCAGGTACTGGGTGGCATCCACGCCGGCATCGGCCATCAGCAGGGCCGCTTCCAGTTCTTCATACAGCTCCTCGTCGATGCGGGCGCCGACGAAGAGCACGGACAGGTTGGCCGAGGTTTTCGACAGGCCCGCCTTCAGGCGGCCCATCCAGGACTGTTTCGACTCCGGGCGTTCGGCCGTTTCGGCATCGAAGGCCAGCGGGGCGGGGGCGGCGGATTCGGGAACTGGAACGGCGGGTGCGGGCGCGGCGGTTTCCGCAGGCACTTCGGGAGCGACAGGTTTTTTCTTAAAGAAGCTGAACATGGGTTGCTGCCGACACAGGAAAATAGCCGGTATTCTACCAGAGCAGGCAGCGCAAGCCGCGCCGCAGCAGGCCTCAGGCGGCCGGCGCGTTCAGCTGGGCGCGCAGGCGGCGCCACTCTTCCAGGCGGGCGCTGATGTCGGCCAGTTCGATAATGCGCAGATAGCCGGGCGGACGGCGGCGCAGGGCCGCGTTGCCGCCGCCTATCCACAGTTCCACATGCTCCGGCAGGCGGGCGCGCAGCTGCTTCAGCGATTCGGTGACCTGGCGCGAATTCATGGCCGAGGAGAAAGACAGTGCCACCACGTCCACCTGCTGGGAACGGGCCGCCTCCACGATATCGGGCAGCGGCGTCTGCACCCCGAGGGAAATGCATTGCGCGCCTTCGGCGGAAAACAGCGCTTCGGCCATCAGCAGGCCCAGGCCGTGGCGTTCCTGGGGCAGCGTGGTGAGCAGGATGCGCGGGCGCGGCGTGGCGCTGATATGGCTGGCCTGGGGCAGGGCGAACACCGCGCTGTGCATCACGGCCTGCAGCGATTCGGTCACCAGGTGTTCTTCATACACGGCGAACTGGCCGCAGGCCCAGGCATCTCCCACCATCGTGGTCAGGGGCGCCATCAGGTCGATCACGAAATTCTTGACCCCCATCACCATCAGCGCCTGCGACAGGCGGCGGCGCAGGGAATCGGCGTCCAGGTTCTTGCACAGTTCCAGGTAGAGCTGCAGGTCGGGGTGGGGCGCGCGGCGCGGCTGGCGCTGGTCGGCGGCTTTCTCGGCCAGGGCCTGCAGCGCCTCCATGTCATAGCTGATGACCTTGCCCGGGCGGTAGCCCAGATCGATCAAACGCTTGATCATGCGCAACTTCTGCACCTGTTCGGACGGGTAGACTCGCTCGCCGAAGCTGTCGCGTTGCGGTTGGGGAAAATCGTAGCGCCGCTCCCAGACCCGCAGGGTCTCTTTGGCGACGCCCGTATCGCGCTCAACATCGCTGATGGTTGCAGGCACGGGCATATGGGTGGCGTCGGTGTTCATCGGGGTAGGCGGCTCCGCCAAGGAAGGCGACGTGCATTCTAACCTCGTTTTTGCGAAGAAAGTTGCGCATTATCCACAGCAGGCGAATACTTGAAAACGTGTCACCGTTGCTTGTCCAATACACAGCTTGTGGTTTTTTGGCTTTCGCTTCGATTCCATTCATTGTAGTTCCTGTGTCGTGGACAGAGGCCGTTACAAATTTTTTTTCACTCGGTGCTGCGCTGCAAACCGGGGATGGCCGCACCAAGATAGTGCAGTCTTATGTGGAAAATACTTACTTAGATATGCGACATCATTAGCTGATTTCATACACAAAGTAGGTTATAAAGAGACAGTTTTTGCTGCTTTGCGGCAGGAATTTGTGTTCAGGTATACAATCCTGACGCGGTGACCATCCACTGAGACTGGCTGGTTCCGTTAGCAGCTTGATACTTGATGGAAAGCAAAAGCATCAGTATAGTGCCGCCTCCCGGTGCATCCGTGCACCGATATGAAGCCGGCACGAAACTCGGCCGCGACAATAAGTGAGCGCCTTCCTACCAGGAGGGTGAGCTGGCAAATGGGGATATTTGCCTTCACAAAGACGGCGTCCGGGACGAGGACGCCCATAAGACCGATTCAAGCCTCTGCTTTGAGAAAATCTTTAAATTGCAACACAACAGAAGGAACAGTAATGAAAAAAACTCTAATCTCCCTCGCAGTGTTAGGCGCAATGAGCAGCGCCGCTTTCGCACAGAGCAACGTCACCATCTACGGTATTCTGGACGCGGGCCTGGTTGCTGAGCGCGGCGGTAAAGCCGGCAACATCACCAAAGTCACCAGCGGCGTGGCCAATGCTTCGCGCATCGGCTTCCGTGGCGTGGAAGACCTGGGCGGCGGCCTGTCCGCCATCTTCACCCTGGAAACCGGTTTCCGTGCGGATGACGGCGCGCTGGACAACACCAGCAGCACCCTGTTCAACCGCCAGGCCTTCGTTGGCCTGCGCTCCAAGGAAGCCGGCACCCTGACCGTGGGCCGCCAGTACACTCCTTGGTACAACGCCTTCGTGCAAGTGGGTGATCCGTTCGCTGCCGGCCTGTCGGGCTCCGCGAAAAACCTGTTCCCAGCCAGCGGCATCAACGTGCGTAACAGCAACGCCGTGGTGTACCAGACCCCGGTGTACAACGGCCTGAGCGGCGAAGTGTTCTACGGCTTCGGCGAGCAGTCGGGCGATTCCGCTGCCGGCCGCCAACTGGGCGCTGCAGTGTCCTACGCTAACGGTCCGCTGAACGTGCGTCTGGCCTACAACAACCGCAACAACGACACCGCGACCGGCCTGGCTCCTGCCATCGAACGCGATATCGGCCACAACAGCCTGCTGGCAGTCAACTATGACTTCAAGGTTGCCAAAGCCTTCTTCATGTACGGCAGCAACAAGGGCCTGAACAGCGTTGCTATTCCGAACGCCACCGCCTACACCACCGCTGCTGTGGCGCCGTCGACCGATAGCCGCAACGCTCTGATCGGCGCTACCGTGCCAGTCGGCGCGGCAGGCAACTTCATCGCGTCGTACAGCACCATCGACGACAAAGAGTTCAACCGTGACGCGCACCAATGGGCACTGGGCTATACCCATAGCCTGTCGAAGCGCACCACGACCTACCTGTCGTACGGCAAAATCAACAACAAGAACGGCGCCAGCTACACCGTTGGCAACAACGCCGAAGTTGGCTCCGGCGACTCCGCTTTCAACGTGGGCATCCGCCACTCGTTCTAAGCCGCCTTGCTGCACATGGAAACCGGCTGCTTCGGCAGCCGGTTTTTTTTTCGTCCTGCCGCGTTAGAATGTGGGCATGAGAACAAGAACCCGCCTGAGCCTGGCCTTGCTGGCCTTAGTGACTGTCTGCTGCGCCGCCATTGCCGCCGCCTTCGCTGCGCCGCGCAGCAAGCAGGAGCCGGAACGCAAGCCGATTCCGCGCTACGGGGTTCTGGTGTATTCGGACATCTGCGTGCACCCGGAAACGGGCGACTACGGCGGCCAGCGCATCACCTTCCAGCGCTTCCTCGAAGTGGATACGGCGATCTACGAATTCACGGCGGGCGGCATCAGCTGGCCGCTGGTCGCGAGCGAAATCAATATCGACCCGCGCGGCAAAATGATGTACTTCACGGTGGATGTGCCGCAGGAGGACGAGCCGCGCACCATCAGCGGCAAGTTCTCGCCCGACGGCGAAACGCTGACGCTGGATGGCGGCTACTGCGAAGACCAGCAGAACCCGATGAAGCTGTCGCGCGTGCACGACTTCGGCGCCAAGCCGAAATCGTGCAAATCCTGTCCGCCACCCCGGCCGGTAAAGGACAAACCGGCGCCTGCGGAAGAACTGCCGCTCATGGAAAAAACGCCGGCCCCGAAATGGGAACCGGCGCCGCCGTCACAGGGGTAAAGGCGCTCAGCGCTGCTGCGCCGCTTCTGCCGCCTTGCGCATCGCTTCCAGCGTGGCGCCCGGCGTAATCAGGTTGCCGTCGTAGCGCAGTTCGATCAGTGCCGGCAGCTGCTGCGTGCGCGTATGCTGCAGCGCGCGTTCCAGCGCGGGTGCGAAGTCCGCCGTCTTCTCCACGATCTCACCATGTGCGCCGCAGGCCTTCGCCAGTTGCGCGAAATCCGGGTTCGCCAGCGTGGTGCCGGAAACGCGGCCCGGATAGGTCTTCTCCTGGTGCATGCGGATGGTGCCGAACATCTCGTTATTGAACACGATGATGATCACGCCCGCCTTGTACTGCACGGCGGTCGCCAGCTCCTGGCCGTTCATCATATATTCGCCATCGCCCGCGAAGGTGATCACGGTGCGTTGCGGATCGATGATCTTGGCCGCGATACCGGAGGGCACGCTGTAGCCCATGGCGCCGCTGGTCGGGGCCAGCTGGGTGCGCGCGCCGCCGTAGCTGTGGAAGCGGTGCGCCCAGGTGGCGTAATTGCCGGCGCCGTTGGTGATGATGGTGTCGTGCGGCGCCAGGCGGTCGATGTCCTGCACCACCTGCCACAGGTCCAGCGGCGCTTTGCCATCCTGGAAAATGGCGGGTTTCTGCTGCCAGGCCTGCAGTTCGGCGCGCGCTTCCGAGACCGAGCCTTTCCATGCGCCTGAATCCACCGGCTCCATGGCAGCCAGCATGGCCGCGGCTTGCGGCATGCCGCTCGCGATCATCAGCTCGCCCTGATACACGCTGCCCAGTTCTTCCGGATCGGGATGGATATGCACCAGGCGCTGGCGCGGCACCGGCGATTCAATGATGGTGTAGCCGCTGGTGGTCATCTCGCCCAGGCGCGGGCCGATCGCGACCAGCACGTCCGCGTCGCGCACGCGGGCCGCCAGCTTCGGGTTGATGCCGATGCCCACGTCGCCCACATAATGCGGGTGCTCGTTATCCAGCAGGTCCTGGAAGCGGAAGGCGCAGGACACCGGCAGCGCATTGGCTTCGGCGAAGCGCTGGATATCGGCACGCGCCTGTGCATTCCAGCCGCTGCCGCCCAGCAGCAGCAGCGGGCGTTTGGCCTCTGCCAGCATGGCGCGCAGCTGCGCGATCTGGGCGGCGGCGGGGGAGGCCTGCACCGGCTGGTAGAGGCGCGTGTCGGCTACGGCGGCCTGCGCCACCAGCATGTCTTCCGGCAGTGCCAGCACCACGGGACCCTGGCGGCCGCTGGTGGCGGTCTGGAAGGCGCGCGCGATGTATTCCGGCACGCGGTCGGCGCGGTCGATCTGCGCCACCCATTTGGCCATCTGGCCGAACATGCGGCGGTAGTCCACTTCCTGGAAGGCTTCGCGGTCCATGAAATCGCTGCCCACCTGGCCGATGAAGAGAATCATCGGGGTCGAATCCTGGTAGGCGGTATGCACGCCGATGGAAGCATTGGTGGCGCCGGGGCCGCGGGTGACGAAGCAGATGCCGGGCTTGCCGGTCATCTTGCCGTAGGCGTCGGCCATGAAGGCCGCGCCGCCTTCCTGGCGGTTGATGACGAAGCGGATGCCGGAGCCGTGCAGCGCATCCAGCACATCCAGGTAGCTTTCGCCGGGCACGCCGAAAGCGGTATCAACGCCGTGGACTTTCAGTGCATCGACCAGGATCTGGCCGCCGGAACGGGATGGATGCGTCATGGAGCTCGCCTCAAGATAATAAGATGATGCAGCATTCTAGAACCTGCCCCGCCGCCCGGCTTTCCAAATGGCGACACCAATTTCCTGATTCCGACCGGGTATAATACGCCCTGATGCAAGCCAGACAGCCGCTGGCTGCCGTAGCAATACGGCAGCGGGAGGAAGGTCCGGACTCCATAGAGCGGGGTGACGGTTAACGGCCGTCCGCTGAAAGCCCACCCGGCGTACTTGTACGCCGGGGGGGTATAAGGCGAGGAACAGGGCCACAGAGACGAGCGTATTAAGTTACGGTGAAACGCGGTAACCTCCACCTGGAGCAATTTCAAATAGGCACGCGTTGAGGTGGCTCGCGGAGCGTGCGGGTAGAAAGCTTGAGCGGCGGAGCAATTCGCCGCCTAGAGGAATGGCTGTCATAGCGCTTCGGCGCCGTAACAGAATCCGGCCTATCGGCTTGCTTCAACTTATTCCTTTCTTCGGATTCGCCGATGAAAAAATATATCCTGGCGTTAGATCAGGGCACCACCAGCTCCCGCGCAATTCTGTTCGACCAGCGCGGCCGGCTGTGCGGCAGCGCAGCGCAGGAATATCCCCAGCACTTTCCGCAACCGGGCTGGGTTGAACACGATCCCAACGATATCTGGAACACCCAGCTCGCCGTGGCGCGCAAGGTGCTGGCCGATCACGGCGTGCAGGCTTTGCAGCTGCAGGCCATCGGCATCGCCAACCAGCGCGAAACCACGGTACTGTGGGACCGCCTGAGTGGCCAGCCGGTGGCTCCCGCCATCGTGTGGCAGGACCGGCGCACCGCCGATTACTGCGAGCAGCTGCGCGCCGAAGGCAGGGCGAAGCTGATCTGCGAATGCACCGGCCTGGAACTGGATGCCTACTTCTCCGCGACCAAACTGAAATGGCTGCTTGACCACGTGCCGGGCGCGCGCGAACGCGCCGAACGCGGCGAACTGTGTTTCGGCACCGTGGACAGCTGGCTCGCCTTCAAGCTGTGCGGCGTGCATGTGACGGACGTGAGCAATGCTTCGCGCACCATGCTGTTCAATATCCACCTGATGCGCTGGGATGCGGACCTGCTGGCGCTGTTCGGCATTCCACCTTCGCTGCTGCCGCAGGTGGTGTCCTCCAGCGAGGAGGTGGGCACCGCCCATGAAGAGCTGTTCGGCGCACCGGTGCCGCTGGCGGGCATCGCGGGCGACCAGCAGGCCGCTACCTTCGGCCAGGCCTGCCACCAGCCGGGCATGGTGAAGAATACCTACGGCACCGGGTGCTTCATGCTGATGCATGCCGGCGCCCACCCGCGCGTGTCGCACAACCGCCTGCTCTCCACCGTGGGCTGGCGGGTGGACGGCAGCACCGACTATCTGCTGGAAGGCAGCGTCTTCATGGGCGGCGCCACCGTGCAGTGGCTGCGCGATGGCCTGGGCATCATCCAGCAGTCCTCGGACGTGGAAGCGCTGGCAGCCAGTGTGCCGGACAGCGGCGGCGTGCTGCTGGTGCCGGCCTTCACCGGCCTGGGCGCGCCGCACTGGGACCCCTATGCGCGCGGCACCATTGTGGGCCTCACGCGTGGCAGCACTAAAGCGCATATCGCGCGTGCCGCCGTCGAATCCATCGCCTACCAGAGCGCCGAACTGCTGGCCGCCATGCAGCGCGACGCCGCCATTCCCGTGGCCGAAGTGCGGGCTGACGGCGGGGCGGCGCGCAACGATATGCTGATGCAGTTCCAGGCCGACCTGCTCGGCGTGCCGGTGCTGCGCCCGCGCGTGACCGAGACCACGGCGCTCGGCGCGGCCTACCTGGCCGGCCTGGCTACCGGTTTCTGGGCCTCGCGCGAAGAGATCGCGGCGCAATGGGAATGCGAGCGCCGCTTTGAGCCTGCCATGGACAGCGCGCGCCGCGCTGCCCTGATGCAGCGCTGGTCGCGCGCCGTGGAGCGGGCCAAATCCTGGGAAGCGCCCCTTGATTGAGGCACTGCAGCATGGCCTGCGTATAATGGCGGCAGGCGCAGAATGCCCTCGTAAATTTGTCTATACAACTTATTTCCCTCAAGCATTTTTGCTGCTGAATTCCTGAGCAGCCACTCCCCGGATCCGGCTGGTAAAACTGCCCGGTTCCCGCCTGTTCAGCGCGATCCGCAAGGAAATTCCGTCTGTCGCCCGCCTGCGACGTGTTCGTTGCCAACTTGCAACCTTATGCATTTGTTTTAATTTTGTTTGTACCAAATTTGTAGCGCCTGCAACGGTCGCGCAGATGAGGTAGCACTTTCACTATCCCGCCTAAGTATCTAATTTCTCGACACATTTTTACGTGAGCCCGCTTCAACGATGCGCGCTAAGTCCTTAATTTCATTACTAAAAACCGGATTTTTCCAATTGGAAATCGCTTGACCACCAGTTTTGCTTACTCTAAAGTGGGCATCTGTGTGAAAAAGTGTAGTTTTGTGGGATTTTTTGGCGAGAAAAGCGCTGCACAAAATGACGGACAACATTAGGGATAGATAGAAAGATCAGCCGTGTTCCAGGGGGCTTCCGCGATCACTCTCGATGCGAAAGGCAGGATGTCAATTCCGGCCAGGCATCGTGACGCACTGTTGATTCAGTGCGAAGGCCGCCTCACGCTCACCAAACACCCGGACGGCTGCCTCCTGATGTATCCCCGCCATGTGTGGGAAGCGAAGCGCGACCAGATCGCGGCGTGGCCGATGTCGGCCCGCGGCTGGCAGCGCATCCTGCTGGGCAATGCGAGCGATGTCGAGATGGATTCGGCCGGCCGCATCCTGGTGGCGCCCGAGTTGCGCGATGCCGTTGGCCTGGGCCGCGAGGTCGTGCTGTCCGGCATGCTGACCCACTTCGAAATCTGGGATCCGGCCAAACGTGCTGAGAACGAGCAGGCCACCATCGATGTCGGCATGCCCGACACCCTTTCCGATTTCTCCTTCTGAGGCCTGCTGATGACCACGACAGCAGTGCCCGAATATCAGCATCGCACGGTGCTGCTAGATGAAGCGGTGAATGCGCTTGATCTGGAGGGCGCGCGCGCCAATGGCATTTACATCGACGGTACTTTCGGCCGCGGCGGGCATAGCCGCCTGATTCTCTCGAAGCTCGGCGCCAACGCGCGCCTGATCGCCTTCGACAAGGATCCGCAGGCCATCGCCACCGCGGAACAGATCAAGGACCAGCGCTTCACGATCGTGCATGACAGCTTCGCCACGATGGCGGACGCCCTCGCCGAACGCGGTATCGGCAAGGTGGACGGCATCCTGCTGGACCTTGGCATCTCGTCGCCGCAGGTAGATGACGCGGCGCGCGGCTTCAGTTTCCGTAACGATGGTCCGCTCGACATGCGCATGGATACCACGCGCGGCATGTCGGCGGCGGAGTGGCTCGCCACAGAAACCGAACAGACACTGGAAAAGGTGATAAAGGAATATGGGGAAGAACGGTTTGCTTTTCAGATTGCAAAGGCGATTGTTGCTCGCCGGGCAGTCGAACCAATTTCAAGCACACGACAGCTTGCCGGTATCGTGGCAGGCGCGGTCAAAACCCGGGAGAAGGGCAAAGATCCGGCCACTCGGACCTTTCAGGCTATCCGGATTTTCATCAATAAAGAGCTTGAAGATCTCGAAGCAGGTCTGAAGCAGGCCTATGAAGCACTGGCGCCCGGCGGCATCATTGCCATCATCAGCTTCCACTCGCTGGAAGACCGCATGGTGAAGCGCTTCTTCGCCGAGCGCGCCAATGTGCCGCAGCCGGACCGCCGCCTGCCGATCCGCGCGGTGGACCTGCCGCAGCCGGAACTCAAGCTGCTCGCCAAGATCAAGCCTTCGGACGAGGAAGTGGATGCCAATCCGCGCGCCCGCTCCGCCGTCATGCGCGTGGCATTGCGCCTTGCTCCGAAAGGAGCCGTGCAATGAGCGGCAAGATCAATATCGTGCTGACCGCGCTGCTGGTGCTGTGCGCACTGTCGCTGGTGAAGTCGCAGTACCAGGCGCGCCATCTGTTCATTGAACTGGAACGCACCCAGAGCCAGGCGCGCCAGCTCGATATCGAATGGGCGCAGCTGCAGCTGGACCAGTCCACACTCGGCAAGCACGCGCGTATCGAGGAGATCGCGCGGCGCGACCTGTCGATGACGCAGCTCACGCCAGCCCGCACGCAGTACCTGACGGAGGGCGAGAAATAATGCGCGCCACCAGTGGCCTGAGCAGCTCCCGCGTTGCCGCTTCGAAGGGCGTGTCCTTCTCGAAGAGCCCCGTGCTGGCCGTGCGCCTGCCCACCTGGCGTTCGCGCGTGGTGCTGTTCGTGCTGTTCGCGGCCTTTGCCGCGCTGGCTGGGCGCGCACTATGGCTGCAGGCCCTGTCTACCCAGTTCCTGCAGAAGCAGGGCGAGATCCGCTATGCGCGCACCATTGAGCTGCCTGCAACGCGGGGCAAGATCACCGACCGCAACGGCCAGGTGCTGGCTTCCTCCGTTCCCGTGAAAGCCATCTGGGCGATTCCGGACGATGTGCTGCAGGCGCCCGCCGAGAAAATCCGCAAGCTGGCGAAACTGCTGGAGATGAGCGAGGCCGAGCTGCGCAAGAAGCTGGATTCGGACCGCAATTTCGTTTACCTGAAACGCCAGGTGGAGCAGGATATCGCCGACCAGATCCTCGCGCTGAAGATCGACGGCATCGACACCCGCAAGGAATACAAGCGCTTCTACCCGCAAGGCGAAGTGATGACCCACGTGGTGGGCTTCACTAATGTGGAAGACGTGGGCCAGGAGAGCATGGAACTGGCGCAGCAGAAAACCCTGGTCGGCACGCCGGGTTCGCGCCGCGTGATCAAGGACCGGCTGGGCCGCATCGTGGAAGACATCGGCGCCAAGCATGAACCGCATGACGGCAAGGACCTGGTGCTGTCCGTCGACTCCAAGATCCAGTACATCGCCTTCACCCAGCTGAAGGGCGCTGTCGAGAAATTCAAGGCGAAAGCCGGCGCTGCCGTGGTGCTCGATGTGCACACGGGCGAAGTGCTGGCGCTGGCCAACTACCCAAGCTACGACCCGAACAACCGCCGCCAGCTGACCGGCGCGCAGCTGCGCAACCGCGTGATGACCGACTCCTTCGAGCCGGGTTCCACGCTGAAGCCGATTACCGTGGCGCTGGCGCTGGACAGCGGCCGCGTCAAGCCGCATACGCAGATCGATACCGGCAATGGCCGTCTCACCATTTTCGACCGCACCATTTCGGATACCAAGCCGCACGGCGTGATCGACGTGCACCAGATCATTGAAATGTCGTCGAATATCGGCACCTCCAAGATTGCGCTGAGCATGCCCTCGCAGGAAATGTGGGAGATGTTTACCAAGGTCGGCTTCGGCCAGCAGCCGAAGTGGGGTTTCCCCGGCGCCGTGGCGGGCCGTGTGCGCCCTTATAAATCCTGGCGTCCTGTCGAGCAGGCCACCATGAGCTACGGTAACGGCATCTCCGTGTCGCTGATCCAGCTGGCGCGCTCTTACATGATGTTCGCGCGCGACGGCGATACGATTCCGCTGTCCTTTCAGAAGGTGAGCGAGCTGCCGGTGGGCCAGCAGATCATCAAGCCGCAGACGGCGCGCGAGATGCGCGAGATGCTCGAATCTGTCGTCTCCGGCAAGGACGGCACCGCCAAGCAGGCCCAGATTCCCGGCTACCGCGTGGGCGGCAAAACCGGCACCGCCTACAAGGTGGAAAACGGCCGTTATGCGATGCCGCGTAAATATATCGGTTCCTTCGTCGGCATGGTGCCGATGTCGAACCCGCGCTTCATCATCGCCGTCATGATCGATGAACCGACACAGGGCGGCCACTTCGGCGGCCAGGTCGCCGCGCCTACTTTTGCCAAGGTCGCAGAGAACGCTCTGCGCGCCGTGAACGTGCCTCCGGATTCGTCCGTGACCGAAATCGTGATTCCGACCGATACCGGACCGGAGGCCATGTAATGAATACGATGACCAAGCAAGAAATCAGCAACTGGATCAAACAGGCAGCGCCCAACGGGCAGCTCGCTTCCGACTCGCGCCGCATCAAGCCGGGCGATATCTTCTTTGCCTATCCCGGCGATGCCGGCGACGGGCGCAACTTCATTGAAACCGCGATCGAACAGGGCGCAGCCGCCGTGGTCTATGACCCTGCAGGCTTCAGCTGGAAGCCTGAGTGGAAAGCGGTGTCGCTGGCGGTGCCGATGCTGAAGCAGCAGGCCGGCCCGATCGCCCATGCTTTCTACGCGATGCCGGATAGCGGCATGTTCACGGCGGCCGTCACCGGCACCAACGGCAAGACCTCCACCGCCGTCTGGCTGGGCCATGCGCTGTCGCGCGGCGGCGATACCACGGCCGTTATCGGCACGCTGGGCGTGGGCCTGTTCCACGGCCGCGGCGAGCCGGAATTCACCACTACCGGCTACACCACGCCGGACCAGGTGCTGCTGGCCCGCACGCTGGACGAATGCCGTGCTGCCGGTGCGAAGTCGCTTGCCATCGAAGCCTCCTCCATCGGCCTGGAGCAGGGCCGCGTGGCAGGCATGCATTTCGACGTGGCGCTGTTCACCAACCTCACGCGCGACCACCTGGACTTCCACGGAACGATGGAAGCCTATGAGGCGGCCAAGACGAAGCTGTTCGACTGGCCAGGCCTGAAAACGGCTGTGCTGAACCTGGACGACCCGATGGGCCAGCGCCTGGCGAAGCACGTACAGGGCAAGGCGCAGGTCATCGGCTACACGCTGGCGGATGCCGCGTCGCTGCCCGACCTGCCAGGGGTGACCATGCTGCGCGCCAGCCAGGTACGCAGCCGCAACATCGGCACCGAATTCCACCTCGATTCGCCGCTCGGCAGCGCGAACGTGAAAACGCAGCTGGTCGGTTCCTTCAATGTGAGCAATGCGCTGGGCGTGCTGGGCGCGCTGCTGGCCAAAGGGCTGGCGCTGAAGGCCGCCGTTGATGCCGTCGAGACGCTGACGCCGCCGCCCGGCCGCATGCAGCTGGTGGGCGGCAACGACACGCCGATGGTGGTCATCGATTACGCCCACACGCCGGATGCGCTGGAGAAAACCATCGCCGTATTGCGCGACGTGGCCAGCGACCGTGGTGGCAAACTGTGGTGTGTGTTCGGCTGCGGCGGCGACCGCGATCCGGGCAAGCGGCCGCAGATGGGCCGCATTTCGCAGGCTGCCGACCACGTGCTCGTCACCAGCGATAACCCGCGCAGCGAAGACCCGCATTCCATCATTGAACAGATCGTGGCAGGCATGGACCCCAAGCACCCGTCCTCCGTGTTCGAGACCGTGGAAGACCGCGCCACCGCGATCCTCACCGCGATCCGCCACGCGGGCAAGCAGGACGTGATCCTGCTGGCAGGGAAGGGACATGAGCCCTACCAGGAAATCAAGGGCAAGAAGCTGCCGTTCTCGGACGCAGACCATGCCCAGCTGGCGCTGTCGGCCCGCCTCACCATGATGAGGCCCAGCTGATGCGCGCCACGCTTGACCAGATGCTCAGCGTACTGCCCGGTGCGCGCCTGTATGCGCCGGTGCTGGCCGATGGCGGCGCTGCCGCCGTGGCCGCGCTGGCGGCGCAGTTCGAAGGCGTGTCCACCGACAGCCGCACCGTGCCTGCGGGCGCGCTGTTCGTCGCGCTGCGCGGTGAAGTCTTCGACGCGCACGACTTCCTGCCGCAGGTGGCGGAGAAGGGCGCTGCCGCCGTGATAGCGGAACAGCTGCCGGAAGGCTGGACCCTGCCTGCCATCATCGTGCCGAACACGCTGACGGCGCTGGGCCAGATCGCCAACTGGTGGCGCCGCAAGTTCGCGCTGCCGCTGATCGGCGTCACCGGCAGCAACGGCAAGACCACGGTGAAGGAGATGATCGCCTCCATCCTGGCAGTGGCGCATGGCGAGGACAATCGCCTGGCCACGCGCGGCAACCTGAATAATGAAATCGGCGTTCCGCTTACGCTGTTCCGCCTCGGTGCCCAGCACAAGTCTGCCGTGGTGGAACTGGGCATGAACCATCCCGGCGAAATCGGCCGCCTGAGCGCCATTGCGGCGCCCACCATCGGCATGGTGAACAACGCCCAGCGCGAGCACCAGGAGTTCATGCACACGGTGGAAGCGGTGGCGCGCGAGAACGGCAGCGTGCTGGCTGCGCTGCCTGCGGACGGCGTTGCCGTGTTCCCGCAGTCGGACGAATTCACGCCCATCTGGCGCGTGCTGGCGGGCAGCCGCCGCGTGCTGACCTTCGGCCTGACGAAAGAGGCGGACGTGAGCTGCACCTACCGCGCGGGCGACTTCGGCAACCAGATGTTCGTCAGCGTGCGCCAGGGCGGCGATCCGCTGCAGTTCTTCGTCGGCCTGCAGGCTGCGGGCGAGCACAATGTGCTGAACGCGCTGGCCGCCATCGCCTGCACCTATGCGGCGGGTATTCCGGCCGCGCAGATCAAGCTGGGCCTCGATACCTTCGCGCCGGTCAGGGGCCGCCTGCAAAAGAAGCAGGCCGCGAACGGCGCCACCGTGATCGACGACAGCTATAACGCGAACCCGGACTCCGTGCGCGCCGCCATCGACGTGCTGGCGAAAGCCGCCGCGCCGCGCGTGCTGGTGCTGGGCGATATGGGCGAAGTCGGCACCCAGGGCCGTGAGTTCCACGAAGAGATTGCTGCCTACGCCGCAAGCAAGGGCATCGAGCACGTGCTGGTCACGGGCGAACTGGCCAGCCATATGGCGGGCCACGCACAACACTTCCAACAGTTCGACGCATTGCTGCAGGCGGTAGATGCAGCGGTGACGCCGGGCACCACAGTATTAATCAAGGGCTCCCGTTTCATGAAAATGGAGCGGGTCGTGCAGCATTTGATTGGATCGCAACAAGCTAACAAGGACAACCACTAATGCTGCTCTGGCTCGCACAATTCTTCCAGGATGAAATCGGCGCCTTCCGCGTCTTTAACTTCATCACCTTCCGCGCCGTGTTCGCGACGATTACGGCGCTGGTCATCGGCCTGGTGGCCGGCCCGGCCGTGATCCGCAAGCTGACCGCGATGAAATACGGCCAGGCTGTGCGTACCGACGGTCCGCAGACCCACCTGAAAAAGCATGGCACCCCCACCATGGGCGGCGTGCTGCTGCTGATCGCGGTCGGCGTCTCCACCATCCTGTGGTGCGACTGGTCGAACCGCCTGATCTGGCCGGTGATGGTAGTGACCATCGGCTTCGGCCTGGTGGGCTGGGTGGACGACTACCGCAAGGTGGTGCGCCAGGATCCCGAGGGCATGCGCTCCGCCGAAAAGTATTTCTGGCAGTCGCTGGTGGGTATCGGCGCCGCGCTCTACCTGGCGTTCTCGGTGTCTGCGCCAACCCCGGTGGAAGTGCTGAACCTGTTCTGGGCCTGGGTGCAGTCGGGCTTCTCGATGGACCTGCCGCCAAAGGCCGACCTGATCGTGCCCTTCTTCAAGACCATCAGCTATCCGCTGGGCGTGTGGGGCTTCATCGCGCTGACCTATTGCGTGATCGTGGGCACCTCGAACGCCGTGAACTTCACCGACGGCCTGGATGGCCTGGCCATCATGCCGACCGTGATGGTGGGCTCGGCGCTCGGCCTGTTCGCCTACCTCACCGGCAGCGCGACGTACTCGAAATACCTGTTCATTCCGCATATTCCGGGAGCAGGCGAACTGATTATCTTCTGCGGCGCGATGGCGGGCGCGGGCCTGGCCTTCCTCTGGTACAACACGCACCCGGCGCAGGTCTTCATGGGCGACGTGGGCGCACTGGCGCTGGGCGGCGCGCTGGGCACCATCGCCGTCATCGTGCGCCAGGAGATCGTGCTGTTCATCATGGGCGGCATCTTCGTGGCCGAAACGCTGTCGGTGATTATCCAGGTGGGCTGGTTCAAGTACACCAAGAAGCGCTATGGCACCGGCCGCCGCGTATTCCTGATGGCGCCTTTGCACCACCACTTTGAGCAAAAAGGCTGGAAGGAGACGCAGGTGGTCGTGCGTTTCTGGATCATCACCATGATGCTGGTGCTGATTGGCCTCTCGACCCTGAAGCTGCGTTAAAACACAGATGATCTATAACGGCAAAATCGCGTTGGTACTAGGGCTGGGTGAATCCGGCCTTGCGATGGCACAGTGGCTGGCCCGCTGTGGCGCGCTGCTGCGCGTTGCCGATACGCGTGCCGTGCCGGACCGCCTGCCCGCGCTGCGCGAAGCGCTGCCGGGCACGCAGTTCATTTCCGGCCCCTTCGATGCGGCACTGCTGGACGGCGTGGATTTCGTGGCCGTAAGCCCCGGCCTCGGTCCGCACAAGGAACTGGCCGGGATCATGCCGGCCGCCGTGGAAAAAAATATCCCCGTGTGGGGCGAAATCGAGCTGTTCGCGCAGGCCCTGAAATGGCTGCAGGAAGACCGCGCTTACGCGCCGAAGGTGATTGCCATCACCGGCACCAATGGCAAAACCACGGTGACCACGCTGACCGGCCAGCTGTGCGAGCGCGCAGGCCAGACCGTGCGTGTGGCAGGCAATATCAGTCCCGCCGCGCTGGACGTGCTGCGCGCAGCGATGGACGAGGAAACCCTGCCGCAGGTATGGGTGCTGGAACTCTCCAGCTTCCAGCTGCACACCACCTATAGCCTGAAGGCCGATGCCGCCACAGTGCTGAACGTGACGCAGGACCACCTGGACTGGCACGGCGACATGCAGTCCTATGCCAACGACAAGGCCCGCATCTTCGGCGAAGACACGGTGCGCGTGCTGAACCGCGACGACCGCTGGGTAATGAGCATGGCGAATCCTGTCGGCGACAACGTCACCTTCGGCACCGATGAACCAGTGCTGGCGGACAGCTTCGGCCTGGTGAACGAACGCGGCATCTTCTGGCTCGCCACTGCCGAGCCAAGCGAAGAAGTCGAGAAGAAAAAGCGCCGCAAGAACGATCCGGCTCCGCCTCCGGTGGAGTGCTACGTGAAGAAGATGATGCCGGCCGACGCGCTGCAGATCCGCGGCACGCATAACGCCTCCAACGCACTGGCGGCACTGGCCCTGTGCCGTGCCATCGGCCTGCCTTTCGCACCGCTGCTGCACGGCCTGCGCGAATACAAGGGCCAGCCGCACCGCGTGGAACTGGTGTCGGCCATCAACGGCGTGGAGTTCTATGACGACAGCAAGGGCACCAACGTGGGCGCGACGGTCGCCGCGCTGAATGGCCTGGGCAAGAGCTTCGGCGGCGAGCAGCAGCGCCTGGTGCTGATCGCCGGCGGCGACGGCAAGGGCCAGGAATTCGATCCGCTGGCCGAGCCGGTGGCGCGCTACGTGCGCGCCGTGGTGCTGATCGGCCGTGACGCGCCGGCCATCCGCGCCGCGCTGGCCGGCACCGGCGTGCCGATGGAAGACTTCGCAACGCTGGAAGAGGCAACGAAACGCGCCGCAGCGCTGGCGCAGAACGGCGATGCCGTGCTGCTGTCGCCCGCCTGCGCGAGCCTCGACATGTTCAGGAACTACGCGCACCGCGCGCAGGTGTTCATCGACACCGTGCGTGAACTGGCGCTCGATGCGGGGCAGGAGATCTGATGGCCTTCCAGCTCCCCTTCAAATTCGGCGGCCGGTCCGCCCCCACGCCGATCGACAGCCGCGCGCGCCAGTCGAAGATGATGGAGTACGACCAGCCGCTGGTGTGGGTGGTGCTGCTACTCATGCTGCTCGGCATGGTGATGGTGTATTCCGCCTCGATCGCGCTGCCGGATTCGCCGAAATTCGCGGCCTACTCGAATACCTACTTCCTGAACCGCCAGGCGCTGTTCATCGGCATCTCCGCGGTAGCGGCGGTGATCGTGTTTCGCATTCCGGTCGCGGTGCTGCAGAAGGCATCGCCGTACTTGTTCATTGCCACCCTGGTGCTGCTGATTCTCGTGCTGATTCCGGGCATCGGCATCGTGGTCAACGGCGGCCGCCGCTGGCTGCCGTTCCGCCTCGGCCAGCCGTCCGAAGTGATGAAGCTGGTGATGGTGATCTACGCTGCCGACTATACGGTGCGCAAGCAGGAATACATGCACAAGCTGACCAAAGGCTTCCTGCCGATGGCGCTGGCGGTGAGCTTCGTCGGCCTGCTGCTGCTGCTGGAGCCGGACCTGGGCGCTTTCGGCGTCATCGTCTGCATCGCCATGGGCATCCTGTTCCTGGGCGGCGTGAACGCGATCTGGTTCGGCGGCATCGGCGCCATGCTGGTAACGATCTTCGTGTCCATCATCGCGCTGTCCAAGTTCCGCCGTGACCGTTTCTTCGCCTACCTGAATCCGTGGGAAGAAGAGAATGCATTGAACAAGGCTTACCAGCTCACGCACTCCCTGATCGCTTTCGGGCGCGGGGAGCTGATGGGCGTCGGCCTCGGCGGCAGCGTGGAGAAACTGCATTACCTGCCGGAGGCGCATACCGACTTCCTGCTGGCCGTCATCGGCGAAGAGCTGGGCCTCGCCGGCGTGCTGATTGTGATCGCGCTGTTCTACTGGATCGTGAAGCGCGCCTTCGATATCGGCCGCCAGGCGATTGCCATCGACCAGACCTTCGCCGGCCTGGTGGCGAAAGGCATCGGCATCTGGATCGGCGTGCAGACCTTCATCAATATGGGCGTGAACCTCGGCCTGCTGCCGACCAAGGGCCTGACCCTGCCGCTGATGAGCTATGGCGGCTCGGGAGTCCTGATCAACTGTGTCGGCCTGGCGATCCTGCTGCGCATCGACTATGAAAACCGTGTGCTGATGCGAGGAGGGCGGATATGAAGCGCCTGATGATTATGGCAGCAGGTACCGGTGGCCACATCTTCCCCGGCCTGGCGATCGCGAACACCATGCGCGAGCGCGGCTGGGAAGTGAGCTGGCTGGGCACCTCGCACGGCATGGAAAAAGACCTGGTGCCGAAGAGCGGCATCGCGATGGATACCATCGATTTCAGCGGCATGCGCGGCAAGGGCCTGAAGCACACCATCGAGGGCGGCTTCAAGATGCTGGGCGCCTTTGCCGACTGCTTCGGCTACCTCGGCCGCCGCAAGCCGGACGTGGTGCTGGGCATGGGCGGCTATGTGACGGTGCCGGGCGGCGTGGCCGCGAAACTGCGCGGCGTGCCGCTGGTGCTGGTGAACGCCGACGCGGCGCTGCTGCTGTCGAACAAAACGCTGACGCCGGTGGCAAAGCGCGTGTGCTTCGGCTTCCCGGCCGAATTCGGCGCGGCCGCAGGCAAGGCGACGGTGACCGGCAACCCGGTGCGCGCCGAAATCCTCGCGCTGCCGGAACCGCAGCAGCGCTTTGAAGGGCGCGAAGGCCCGCTGCGCATCCTGGTGGTGGGCGGCAGCCTGGGCGCCAAGGCGCTGAACGATGTGCTGCCTGCTGCGCTGGCGCTGATTCCTGCCGCCCAGCGGCCGATCGTCACCCACCAGTCGGGCAAGAAGAATATCGACGCACTGCACCAGGCCTACTGGAAGGCCGACGTGCAGGCCAATGTGCTGGACTTTATCGACGACATGGCCTGCGCCTATGCGGCGGCCGACCTGGTGATCTGCCGCGCAGGCGCCATCACCGTGTCCGAGCTGACGGCGGCCGGTGTGGCGAGCGTGCTGGTGCCGCTGGTGGCATCCACCACCAGCCACCAGCGCGACAACGCGCAATGGATGGCGAAGCAGAACGCTTCCATCCACATGCCGCAGACGGAACTGAATCCGCAGAGCCTCGCGGCCCTGCTGCAAACACTGACGCGCGGTGCCTGCCTGAATATGGCGTTGGCGGCGCGCACTGTGGGCAAACGCGATGCGAACAACGCCATCGCGCAAGAACTGGAAAAACTGGCATGAAACACAAGGTCAAGAACATTCACTTCGTCGGCATCGGCGGCAGCGGCATGAGCGGCATCGCGGAGGTGCTGGTCACGCTCGGCTATAACGTCACCGGTTCGGATCTGGGCAGCAATGCCGTGACCCAGCGCCTGGCGCAGATGGGGGCGAAAGTGTTCCAGGGCCACGCCGCGGAAAACATCGGCGAGGCCGATGCCGTGGTGACCTCGACTGCCGTGAAGAACGACAATCCCGAAGTGATGGCGGCCCGCGCACGCAAGACGCCTATCGTGCCGCGCGCCGTGATGCTGGGTGAGCTGATGCGCCTGAAGCGCGGTATCGCCATCGCCGGCACGCACGGCAAAACCACCACCACCAGCCTGGTGGCCTCGGTGCTGGCTGCCGGCGGCCTGGACCCGACCTTCGTGATCGGCGGCCGCCTCACCGCAGCGGGGGCGAATGCCAAGCTGGGTTCCGGCGAATACCTGGTGGCGGAAGCCGATGAATCGGATGCTTCCTTCCTCAATCTGGCGCCGATGATCGAAGTCATCACGAACATCGATGCCGACCATATGGAAACTTACGAGCACGATTTCGAGAAGCTGAAGCAGGCCTTCGTCCACTTCACGCACCGCCTGCCGTTCTACGGCCGCGCCATGCTGTGCATCGACGATCCGCATGTGCGCAGCATCATTCCGCAGGTAACGAAGCCGGTTACCACCTATGGCTTCAGCGAAGAAGCGGAAGTGCGCGCCATCAATGCGCGCGCCGTCGGCACGCAGATGCACTTCACCGTGCTGCAGGCTGGCTATCCCGACCTGGACGTGGTGCTGAACCAGCCCGGCATGCACAACGTGCTGAACGCCTGCTCGGCCGTCGCCATTGCGCGCGAGATCGGTGTGGAAGACAGCGCAACGCAGGCCGGCCTGGCCGGTTTTGCCGGTGTGGGCCGCCGCTTCACGAAGTATGGCGACATCGCGATTCCAGCCGGCGGCAGCTTCACGCTGGTGGACGATTTCGGCCACCACCCGATTGAAACGGAAGTGACGGTGGCGGCAGCGCGCGCAGCCTATCCGGGCCGCCGCCTGGTGCTGGCCTTCCAGCCGCACCGTTACACCCGCACCCGCGACCTGTTCGAAGACTTTGCAAAAGTGCTGAGTTCTGTCGACGTACTGGTGCTGGCGGACGTTTATGCAGCGGGCGAGCAGCCGATTGTGGCTGCGGACGGCCGCTCCCTGGCGCACGCGATTCGCGCGCGCGGCAAGACCGAACCGGTATTCGTCGAAAACATCGCGGATATGCCGGAAACGATTATGAATGTGGTGCGCGACGGCGACGTTGTGCTCACCATGGGCGCAGGCTCGATCAGCGGCGTCCCGGCAAAACTGACTGCATACAAGGCATGAACGTGAAACCAATCACTCCACAGGAAGCACAGGCACTCGGCAAGGTGGGCGTGCTGTTCGGCGGACGCTCCGCCGAACGCGACGTGTCCATCATGTCCGGCACCGGCGTGCTGAAGGCGCTGCAAAGCCAGGGTATCGATGCCCACGCCTTCGATCCGGGCCAGCGCACGCTGGCCGAACTGGCTGCGGAAAAATTCGACCGCGTATTCATTGCGCTGCACGGCCGCTTCGGCGAAGACGGCAGCCTGCAGGGCGCGCTGGAACTGCTGGGTATTCCCTACACCGGCTCGGGCGTGATGGCCAGCTCGGTGGGCATGGACAAGATCACCACCAAAATCCTGTGGCTGAACGAAGGCCTGCCGACGCCGCGCTACGCGGTGCTGGATGCGAAATCGGACCTGGACCAGATCGCTGCCGACCTCGGCCTGCCGCTGATCGTGAAGCCGCCGCATGAAGGTTCGACCATCGGCATCACCAAGGTCAATGCTGCTGACGAATTCCGCAAGGCCTACGACACCGCCGCCGCGCTGGACGACGCCGTGCTGGCTGAAGAATTTGTGACGGGCCGCGAGTTCACCGTTGCCGTGCTGGGTTCGGGCGCCAATGCGCGCGCGCTGCCGGTGGTGGAGATCGTGGCGCCGGCAGGCAATTACGACTACCAGAACAAGTACTTCACCGACGACACGCAGTATTTCTGCCCGCCGCAGCTGGACGAAGCGATGCAGGCCGAAATGCGCCGCATCGCCGTGGAAGCTTACCGCTCCATCGGCTGCGAGGGCTGGGGCCGGGTTGACGTGCTGCTGCGCGTGGCCGACAACAAGCCTTTCCTGCTGGAGGTGAATACCTCGCCCGGCATGACCAGCCACTCGCTGGTGCCGATGGCGGCGCGCGCGGAAGGCATCAGCTATGAGCAGCTGTGCGTGGAGATCCTGCGCTCGGCACGACTGAAGATGAAGGTATAACGGGGAACCATGTGGCAGGACGTCAAAGCCCTCAACGCAGCAGCCAGCGGCATCACCGCGCTGGCGCTCGTGGCTTGCGTCGCCGGTGGTGTGTGGTGGGTGGCGCAGCGTCCGGTGTTCAACCTGCGCAGCATCACCGTGGAGGGCATGGACAAGGAAGAGCTGAAGCATGTGAACCTGCTCACGCTGCGCAATGGCACGCAGGGCCGGATTCGCGGCAATTTCTTCACCGCGAACCTGGACAGCGTGCGGCAGGTGTTCGAGTCGGTGCCATGGGTGCGGCGCGCCACGGTGCGGCGCGAATGGCCGGACCAGCTGATTGTGGAAGTGGAAGAGCACGAAGCCCTCGGCACCTGGGGTGAGGATGGCAGGCTGCTGTCGGTGAAGGGCGATGTATTTACCGCCAACCTGGCAGAAGCTGAAGAGGATCACGAGCTGCCCGCCTTCTCCGGACCGGAGGGCAGCGAGAAGGAAGTGCTGGCGCGCTATGGCGAACTGCAGAAGTGGTTCGCACCGGTCAAGCTGGCGCCGGAGGAGTTGTCGCTGTCCAGCCGCTATGCGTGGACGGTGAAGCTGGACAACGGCATGAGCGTGGCGCTGGGCAGGGAGCAGACGCCGAGCATGCTGAAGGAGCGGGTGGACCGGCTGGTGGGGATCTGGCCCCAGCTGGTGAGCCGGGTGCCGAATATCGAGACGGTCGATATGCGGTACCAGAATGGATTGGCGCTGAGCGCACAGGGATTGAAGATACCGGCTGAAAAGCCGCATAAATGAAGCAGGCAAACAGATGACTAAAGACGCTAAAAACCTGATCGTCGGACTCGACATCGGCACCTCCAAAGTGGTGGCCGTGGTGGCCGAAGTGATGGGCGATGGACGCCACGAAGTGATTGGCCTGGGCCAGCACGAGTCCAAAGGCCTGAAGAAGGGCGTAGTGGTGAACATCGAAGCGACGGTCGAATCGATCCAGCGCGCGCTTGAAGAAGCGGAGCTGATGGCCGACTGCAAAATCCGCAATGTGTACGCGGGCATCGCGGGCAGCCATATCCGCAGCTTCAATTCGAGCGGCATGGTGGCCATCAAGGACAAGGAAGTGACAGCCACCGATGTAGCGCGCGTCATTGAAACGGCGAAGGCGGTTAACATCCCGACCGACCAGCAATTGCTGCATACCGTGCCGCAGGAATTCATCGTGGACAGCCAGGAAGATGTGCGCGAGCCGATCGGCATGAGCGGCATCCGCCTGGAAGTGAAAGTACATATCGTCACCGGCGCCGTGAGCGCGGTGCAGAACATCGTCAAATGCGTGCGCCGCTGCGGCCTGGAGGTCTCGGACCTGATCCTGCAGCCGATGGCATCGGCCGACGCCGTGCTCACGCCGGACGAAAAAGAATTGGGTGTGGTGCTGATCGATATCGGCGGCGGCACCACCGACGTTGCTGTGTTCTCGGACGGCGCGATCCGCCATACGGCTGTGATCCCGATTGCCGGCGACCAGATCACCAACGATATCGCAATGGCGCTGCGCACGCCCACCTCGGAAGCGGAAGAAATCAAGATCCGCTACGGCGTGGCCAAACAGGTGCTGGCAGATCCGGGCGAACACCTGGAAGTGCCGGGCCTGGGCGACCGCGGCCCGCGCAACCTCTCGCGCCAGGCGCTGGCTGCCGTCATCGAGCCGCGCGTGGAGGAGCTGTTCGCCATGGTGCACCAGGTGGTGCGCGAATCCGGCTACGAGGGCGTGCTCTCGTCCGGCATCGTGCTCACCGGCGGCACCGCCATCATGCCCGGCATGGTGGAAATGGCGGAGGACATCTTCCTGAAACCGGCGCGCCTCGGCACGCCGGACTACCGCGGCCAGCTGGCGGACGTGGTGCGCAGCCCGCGCTACGCCACCGTGCTCGGGCTGCTGCTGGAAGCGAAGAAGCAGTATCTGCGCGGGCATATCGTCACGCGTCAGGACGGGTCCGTGAAGGCGGTGTGGCAGCGCATGAAGGAATGGTTCCTCGGGAACTTCTGATTTTTTGGGTTTGGCTTTTTAACTTTTTACTTTATTAAAACCGCAGTTTTCAATCTCCAGTTCTTCTACCGATATGAGGACTGGCGCTTGAAAACCGCATTTCTAGGAGCACATCATGGAGTTTGATATGGTCGATAACGCATCGCTGGGTACGGTCATCAAGGTGGTCGGCGTCGGTGGCGCAGGCGGCAACGCTGTGCAGCACATGATCAACAAGGGCATGAGCGGTGTTGAGTTCATCGCCGCCAATACCGACGCGCAAGCGCTGTCGACTTCCAAGGCCAACAACATCATCCAGATCGGCGAGACCGGCCTGGGTGCAGGCATGAAGCCTGACGTGGGCCGCCAGCTGGCCGAAGATTCCCGCGCGCGCATCGAAGACGCGCTGCGCGGCGCGCACATGGTGTTCATCGCTGCCGGCATGGGCGGCGGCACCGGCACCGGCGCGGCGCCGATCGTCGCCGAAGTGGCGAAGGCACAGGGCGCGCTGACCGTGGCCGTGGTGTCCAAGCCGTTCTCGCACGAAGGCCAGAAGTGCATGGACATCGCCGACGAGGGCCTGGAAAAGCTGGCCGCCAACGTCGACTCCCTGATCGTGATCCTGAACGAGAAGCTGGAAGAGATCTACGAAGACGAATCGCTGATCGAATGGCTGCAGCATGCCGACGATGTGCTGAACAACGCCGTTGCCGGTATCGCCGAGATCATCAACGTGCCAGGCCACATCAACGTCGACTTCAACGACGTGAAGACCATCATGGGCGAGCAGGGCAAGGCCATGATGGGCACCGCGACCGCCTCCGGCGTGGACCGCGCACGCATCGCTGCCGAGCAGGCCGTGGCATCGCCGCTGCTGGACGGCATCGACCTGTCCGGCGCGCGCGGCGTGCTGGTCAACGTGACCGCATCGCGTGGCCTGAAGGGTAAAGAGATCAAGGAAGTCATGGCCGCCGTGCGCGCTTTCGCGGCACCGGACGCATCGATCGCACAGGGCATCGCCTACGACGACTCCATGGGCGACGAAATCCGCGTGACCGTGGTGGCGACTGGTCTGGGCAAGGGCAAGAAGCACGTGCAGCTGGTGCCTCAGCCAATGCTGCGCACGGGCACCCACAACGCTCCGGTGATGCCATCGGCAGCACTGGGCGGCGCAGCGGCCGGCGGTACCGTAACCATGGGCAGCGCCCAGGGCTTCGAAGGCATGAAGGCGCCAGCCGTATGGCGCCGCGAATCGGCTTCCGAGCAGGTGCGCGCGATGGAAAAGAACGGCATGGAAACCTACGACATCCCGGCCTTCCTGCGCAAGCAAGCTGACTGATAGCAGTCTGGGAGTTTAATCGCCGGACGTGGCACAATACGTCCGGCAAGCCGCGCGCTGCGCGGCTTTTTCATTTCCGAATAACAGAACAGGAGTCACTCATGACCATTAAAGTTGGCGACAAGCTGCCGGAAGGCACGCTGGCAGAATTCATCGAAGTAGAGACCGAAGGCTGCTCCCTCGGCCCGAACGTATTCAATGTGCAGGACCTGGCCAAGGGCAAGAAGATCGCCATCTTCGGCCTGCCAGGCGCCTTCACCCCAACCTGCTCCGCACAGCACGTGCCGGGCTACGTCAAGAACGCCGACGCGCTGAAAGCCAAGGGCGTGGATGAGATCTGGTGCATCTCCGTGAACGACGCCTTCGTGATGGGCGCCTGGGGCCGCGACCAGAAATCCACCGGCATCGTGCGCATGATGGGCGATGGCAACGCCGCCTTCACCAAGGCCTTGGGCCTGGACGCCGACTTCAGCAAGCACAATATGGGCACCCGCTCCCAGCGCTACTCCATGCTGGTCGAAGACGGCGTGGTCAAGCAGCTGAACGTGGAACAGGGTGGCAAGTTCGAAGTGTCGAACGCCGAAACCCTGCTGGGCCAGCTGTAATTCCCTGCAGCCCAATCAAAAACGGCGCCTTCGAAGGCGCCGTTTTTCATTAAGGCTGAGGGGGAGCTGTATGGGGTGGGGGTATCTATTTTTCTGCTTTTACTAAACCACGCTATTCCTTGCTGTTCCGCGCTAGATCCCGCTATTTCGCTCGGGTTCACACTATTCGGGAACTAAAAACTCACTACTCCACTCTAAGAATTATGCGCCGCAATCTGCCAGGACTACTTTTAGTGAGGAATAGCGCGTTCTAGTGGGTTCTAGCAGTGATTAGAGGTGTTTAGAAAAAGCAGTTTTCCAGAGGAGGTCACCCTATGTCCAGTCTCACCACTCCCCTCCGTGTTCCTGCCGACTTGCTGGTAGAGCTAGGCAATTTCACCGGTCATTTCTGGTCTGATTTCAGGCTGGAACCGATTATCTGCGATGCGATCCGCGCCTATATGAAACCAGTGTCGCCGGCGCCGCAACAAGCAGCGGCACCTTCGGAGGCGGGATACCAATGGAAAGAACTGTTTCTTCCGGAAGGAACAAAGCTCCGCGCCTGTTTCGGCCGCGAGCAGTATTTCGCCGTGGTTCAGGGCGCGGAGATCATATATGCGGACAGCGCGATATCCCCATCGCGCTTCGCGAATCTATACGGCAGCGGCAATCGCAATGCATGGAAGACGGTGTGGCTACGCCTTCCGGAGAACGAAGGATGGCTGTCGGCTGAAGTTTGCCGGGCCGCCCGGAAAGCAGCGACAGCGCGCCTGTTCGGAAACGCGTCGCGATAGAGCGCTCACGGATGTGCGCTGCTGATGCCGTAAACGGCAGCGAGGTAGGCCGTGATGTCGGCAGAGTCGGTGACGAAACGCTGGCCGGTGACGCTGCTGGTGCGAATCGCGGGATGCTCCACGGAGCTCCCCGCGCCCAGCACAAGCACAGGGCAGCTCTGCTGCGCCTCTCCCAGCAGCGCTACGATGCCGGCACGGGGCCGGGCAAAGGCGACGTAGCTGACGTCCAACTCCGTGCGCAGGAAGGGGAAGAAGCTGAGCAAGCCTTCGATCCGCGCGCACGCAGCACAGTGAAACAGCTCGCTGCCGACTTTGGGATCGGCAAACGAAGGACGTAGCAGGAAGAGGTGGTCTTTATTCACTCGTCCAGTCTAGCTCAGCTTGTGGCGCATTGATAGTTGGACGCCTTATCTACATCGCCATGGCCTTTGTAACGCGGGAAGGCCGGGTAGCGGCAGAGCGGGCGCGAACGGCCGGCGGTGGCGGTGTTGATGTCCACGCCTTTCAGCGTCTCCGGATCTTTGCCTTTGCTGACCCAGTCATCGAGGGTATCGACCGCGTTCCACGAGGGGACGAAGGTGCCGACGGAGTGGCCCAGGCCCGGCACCGTATAGAAGCGCATGAACTTGTTGACGTTGTGCTGTCCCATCTTCGCAACCTGCGCTTCGTAGTAGGCGATGGTCGCATTAGGGCTGATCACTTCATCGGCCAGGCCGTGTAGCACGATCAGCTTGCCGCCATTGCCGCGGAACGCGTCGAGGTTCGGATTGGTGGCGCCGACGATGCCGGACATGTCCACCAGCCGCTGCTGATACACGCCGGGATTGGCGATGTCGAAGCCGATCGCGCTGTATGCGGGATTCTTGGTGATGAAGTATTTGAGGTAGCCGTCACCCTGCGAGAACAGGTAGCCGTTGGTCAGCGCGCCAGGGGGCGAGCCCAGATCAGGCGAGGAACCGAGACCCGGTGCCGGTGCGAAATTGGCGCCCTGCAGGATGTTGTAGCCGTGGTGGCGGTTCACGCCGTGCGCCAGTTGGTAGGGCAGCACAAGGTCGCTCGCGATAACGTTCACGGTATTCAGCTGGGCATCGGACAGGCAGCTATTGCCGGTGTCCGCACCGCCGGGGCAGCGCAGCGCCGCAACGATGGCGGCCGATTTCGTGCGGCATGCGGCCACATTGCTGACGATGGAATCCTGCAGCCCGTCGTCGGCATCGCAGTGGGCCAGCACGGTGCTGTGCACGAGCGCCTGCTTGGTCTGGTTCAGGTAGCCGCCGGGAACGCCATAAGCAGCCTGGCCTACTTTCACGCCGTGCAGGCGCACGCCCGCAAAGTTGATGGCGGGTGCGCTGACCACTGCGCCGTCGTAGTCGTCCGGATAGCGCTGGATGGCGGTCATGCCTTCACGGCCGCCCGTCGAACCGCCGGCGAAATAGGAGCGTTCCGGCGCGTCGGCGTAGTGCAGCTTGATCAGCGCGAAGGCTGCATCATGTGTTTTCTTCAGGTGCTCGTAGCCGAAGTTGGCAATGGCCGCTTCGTTCAGGGCAAACTCCGCGCTGCCCAAGCCGCCAACGTGGCCGGTATCCGAACCATAGGTGGCGAAGCGCTGCTTCAGCGGTGCGAAGCCCGGTGCGAAAGGCACGGCACCGGTGGCATCGACCACCACCCCGCCATAGCCCGCGCCGCCCATCTGCACGGCCTTGCCGTTCCAGTGCTTCGGCAGGTTGAGCTGGAAGCGGATATCCGGTGTGCCTGCGGGGTCGCTGGCGGCAGGCGTGATTTTGCCGAGCAGCTGGCAATAGGGGGCGCCTTCGGCGGGCGTGACCACGGTCGCAGATGTCACGCTGGCGCCGCCGGTCGGCAGGCCGATCGACGATGCCGCAACGCTCTGGGTGGCCATGTCGGCACAGGCGATGGGTTTGGGTTTCTTTTTCTCTGCAGAGGCGTTGCCCTGGATAGGACTTTTCTGGGCAAGGCTTTGCTGGGTGGCCGGTGGCGCATTGTCGCCGCCGGAACAGGCGGCGAGCAGCGCTGCAAGCAGTGCTGCGCTGGAAAGACGAAGTGAGGCACGATACATGGGCAGTCTCCTGTTCACATCAATCGGGGAGTGACGGAACGCAGCCTGCTGCCCGGTGGCGGCGACCATACACTCGCAGGCGCATCTTATTACAGCGCCGTGCGGGTGGGAATGGTCGCCTGGTCCCGGCCGGAACGGGGGATTATTTCGACTTCTTCTTTTTCTTCTTCTTCGGCGCGAGCATCACGCCGGTGCAGGACGGAGCACCGCACAAGCAGCGGAAAGCTTCCTTCACCTTCTTCGTGTGCTTGGCTTCGTAGATCAAGCCGTAGTTGTAGTTCAGCTCTTCGCCTTTGCCGATCGGGCGCAGTGCGTGAATGAAGACGCGGTCGTCTTCCTCGACGGCTTCGCAGTTCGGCTCGCAGGAGTGATTGATGAAGCGCGCGTCGTTGCCTTGTGCACCGCCGTCGATCAGCAGCCCATTGTTGAGCGTGAAGAAGAAGGTATGGTTGATCGGACCGCCTTTCGCTTCGGTGCGGCGGCAGGTTTCTTCCCAGTCCACTCGTTCGCCGGTGTACTCGATGATGCGTTTACCGGCCGCGATTTTGCGCGCGGCGAACACGCCGTTGCCATGTACCGGCGAGTTGCGGACTTCGTAGAGGGGCTTGGTTTGTTTGGTGGGATCGCTCATGCACATATCATACAACGCCAGTGCTATCGCACGATTCATGGCCTTACCACTTGCACCGGCATTTTTTTCATCTCCCCTATATTGGCAGCTCAAGCGCGGTCTGCGGGCATTGCGTACAATGGCCGATCCAACAAAAATAAAGTCGAGACGCACCCGTGGACGCCAAAGAAAACCTGCACAGTATTTATGCGATGGTGGCCGCCGTCGCCATGTTCGCCTGCATGGACACCACCATGAAGCTGCTGGCCGAGCATTACCCGGCGATGCAGGTCACGGTGCTGCGCTGCCTGACCTCGATGCCGATCGTCTGCGCCTTCATGGCTTACCGCGGCAGCTTCCGCGGCATTTTCCGCGTGCGCTGGCCGCTGCACCTGCTGCGCGGGGTGATCGGCATCGGCATGCTGTCCTTCTTCGCCTTCGCGCTCAAATCGCTGCCGCTGGCGGAAACCTATTCCATCTTCTTCATTGCCCCCGCGCTGATTACCGCGCTGTCGGTGTTCATCCTGAAGGAGCGGGTGGATGCCACGCAGTGGGGCGCCATTGTGGTAGGCCTGATTGGCGTGCTGGTGGTGCTGCGGCCGGAAGGAACCAACTTTATTTCGCTGGCGGGGCTGGCCGTGCTGGCATCAGCGGCCTGCTATGCGGTGTCGGCGATTGCCAGCCGTATCCTTGCGCGCACCGACGCGCCGGAGCACATCATGTTCTGGGTGCTGGCCTTAATGGCCATCGGCGCGCTGCCGCTGGCCTGGCCGAACTGGGTGCCGATCCAGATGGCGCACTGGCCCATCCTGCTGGCGCTGGCCATTACCGGCTTCCTGGGCCAGTTGGCGCTGACCAAGGCCTTCAGCATCGGCAAGGCCTCGATTGTGGCGCCCTTCGAATACACGGCGCTGGCCTGGGGCGTGGCAATCGACTGGGCGCTGTGGGATACGCTGCCGGATTCCTATACGCTGCTGGGCGCGGCCATCATCATCGGCAGCGGCATCTACCTCGTGCGGCGCGAGGCGGTGCATGCGGAGGCGGAGCATCCCTGAGCGGAAGCCGATATAATCGGGCCATGCTTAAACAACGCACTATTAAAGAGATGGTCCGCACCACCGGGGTGGGACTGCACTCGGGTACCAAGGTCGTGCTGACCCTGCGCCCTGCGGCGCCGGATACCGGCATCGTGTTCAGCCGCGTGGACCTGGAGCCGCCTGTTGTGTTTCCGGCAAGCGCGATGGCGGTGGGTGATACCCGCATGGCCTCGGTGCTGATCAAGGATAACGCGCGCGTCTCCACCGTCGAGCATCTGATGTCGGCCTGCGCCGGCCTGGGTATCGACAATCTCTTCATCGACGTCACGGCCGAAGAAATCCCCATCATGGACGGTTCGGCATCGTCCTTCGTCTACCTGCTGCAGCAGGCCGGCGTGGAAGAGCAGAACGCGCCGAAGAAATTCATCAAGGTGCTGAAGCCCGTGGAAGTGCGCGAAGGGCAGGGCGCCGGCGAGAAATGGGCGCGTCTGGTGCCGCACGACGGCTTCAAGCTGGACTTCTTCATCGAATTCAACCACCCCGCCGTGGACGGCACCGCGCAGCGCGCGAACGTCGATTTCGGCGATGTCTCCTATGTGCAGGCGGTGGCGCGCGCGCGCACCTTCGGCTTCATGCAGGACGTGGAAATGCTGCGCGGGATCGGCCTGGCGCGCGGCGGTTCGCTGGAAAACGCCATCGTGATGGACGAATACCGCATCCTGAATTCGGACGGCCTGCGCTACGACGACGAATTTGTGCGCCACAAGATCCTGGATGCGATTGGTGACCTGTACCTGGTCGGCCATCCGCTGGTATGCAGCTACGAAGCGCACAAGTCCGGCCACGCGCTGAACAACCTGCTGCTGCGCGAGCTGCTCAAGCATCCGGATGCTTACGAAATTGTCAGCTACGACTCGGTCGAGAAGGCCCCGCCTTCCTACGCGAAACAGATGGAGCAGGAGTGGTCGTTTAACTGATCAGCGGCGCCGGGCCACCATGGCCCGCAAGGCGGCGATCAGCTTTTCATTCTGGGCGGTCGGTTCCAGTGCTTCGCTCAGCTGGGCGAAGGAATCCACGGCCGTGGGCGGCAACGAAAGTTCCCTTTTCTCCACCGGCGCCACCGAGGCGCTGCGCATCATCTGCACTTTCAGCCGGATGCTGCTGATCTGCCACCCCTTGTGCTGCAGCTTTTCCTGCAACTTTGGCAGCTGCTGCTTGAGCTTGGCTGCCAGCGCCGCGTTCGGCGTGGACAACACCAGCACTTCCCCCTCAAACGAAATAATTTCGCAGTAGGCGAAGGCGGTCGGCAGCACGGCGGCGCAGTCGCGCTGCAGGCTGGCCATTCGTTGCACAGCAGGCAACAATGCGGCCATTTTATCGTTGCGGCGCAGGAAATCTGTCGCATCGATGGCCTTGCCGAACTGGTTGGGGGAGTTAAAGCGCATAGGCCGCTAGCTTAGCACCCGGCAGGCTGAGAGCGCCAGCGCACACAGAAATATCGGTTCCGGGTGTTAATATTTCCCCCCGCGCTATTGTGATACAGCCGTCCACCCTTATCTTGCCCAGAACGCATGATAAAATCACGGTCTTTTGCCATTGGCGGGCCGGCGGCAGCAAAGCGAGCTCTTTTTTACAAACGGCGTTAATTCAAGAATTCAAGCATGTCCTTACTGACCCAGATTTTCGGCAGCCGCAACCAGCGTCTGCTCAAGCAATACCAAAAAACGGTAAAAGCGATCAACGCGCTGGAGCCTGAATTCGAAAAGCTGTCGGATGCAGAGCTGCAGGCCAAGACGCCTGAGTTCAAGGAGCGTATCGCAAAGGGTGAAACCCTGGACGACCTGCTGCCGGAAGCGTTCGCCGTTTGCCGCGAGGCGTCCAAGCGCGTGTTCAAGATGCGCCATTTCGACGTGCAACTGGTCGGCGGCATGGTGTTGCACTACGGTAAGATCGCCGAAATGGGCACCGGTGAAGGTAAAACGCTGACCGCAACCCTGCCGGCCTACCTGAACGCACTGTCCGGCAAGGGCGTGCACATTGTGACGGTCAATGACTACCTGGCCCAGCGCGATGCGGAAACCATGGGCAAGCTGTACCGCTGGCTGGGCCTGTCCACCGGCATCAACCTGTCGCAGATGGAGCATAGCGCCAAGCAGGAAGCCTACGGTTCGGACATCACCTACGGCACCAACAATGAATTCGGCTTCGACTACCTGCGCGATAATATGGTGTTCGAAGCGCGCGACCGCGTGCAGCGCAGCCTGAACTTCGGCATCGTCGATGAAGTAGACTCGATCCTGATCGACGAAGCGCGTACGCCGCTGATCATTTCCGGCCAGGCCGAGAACCACACGGACCTGTACCACAAGATGAATGAAGTGCCGCCGCAGCTGATCCTGCAGGTGGGCGAGGAAACGCCGGACGGCAAGGGCAAGATCGAAGTGCCGGGCGACTACACCAAGGACGAGAAATCGCACCAGGTGCTGCTGACCGAAGCGGGCCACGAGAAGGCCGAAGCCATCCTCACCAGCATGGGCCTGCTGCCGGAAGGCGCTTCCCTGTACGATTCCGCCAACATCACGCTGGTGCACCACCTGTATGCGGCGCTGCGCGCCTTCGCGCTGTACCACAAGGACCAGCAATACGTGGTGCAGAACGGCGAAGTGGTCATCGTTGACGAATTCACAGGCCGCCTGATGACGGGCCGCCGCTGGTCCGACGGCCTGCACCAGGCCGTGGAAGCGAAAGAGGGCGTGAAGATCCAGAACGAGAACCAGACCCTGGCCTCGATCACCTTCCAGAACTACTTCCGCATGTACGGCAAGCTGGCCGGCATGACCGGTACCGCCGACACCGAAGCGTACGAATTCCAGGAAATCTACGGCCTCGAAACCGTGGTGATTCCGCCGAACCGCCCATCGGCCCGTAAGGACCGCCAGGACCAGGTCTACAAGTCGGCCCAGGAAAAATACGGCGCCATGCTGAACGACATCCGCGACTGCTACGAGCGCGGCCAGCCGGTGCTGGTGGGTACCACCTCGATTGAAAACTCGGAGCTGCTGGCCGGCATCCTGGGCAAGGCCAATCTGCCGCACAACGTGCTGAATGCAAAGCAGCACGCGCGCGAAGCGGAGATCATTGCGCAGGCGGGTTCGCCGAAAGCGATCACCATCGCCACCAATATGGCGGGCCGCGGTACCGATATCGTCCTGGGCGGCAACGTCGAGAAGCAGATCCAGTTCATCGAAGCCAATCCGGACCTGGGCGAGGCCGAGAAAGCCGCCCAGGCACAAAGCCTGCGCGACGGCTGGCAGGCGCTGCACAATGAAGTGGTGGCGGCCGGCGGCCTGCACATCATCGGCACCGAGCGCCACGAATCCCGCCGCGTGGACAACCAGCTGCGCGGCCGTTCCGGCCGCCAGGGCGACCCGGGCTCCTCGCGCTTCTACCTGTCGCTGGACGATCCATTGCTGCGCATCTTCGCGGGCGACCGCGTGCGCGCCATCATGGAACGCCTGAAGATGCCGGAAGGGGAGCCGATTGAAGCGGGCATCGTTACCCGTTCCATCGAATCGGCACAGCGCAAGGTCGAGGCCCGCAACTTCGATATCCGTAAGCAGCTGCTGGAATACGATGACGTGGCCAACGACCAGCGCAAGGTGATCTACCAGCAGCGTAACGAGCTGCTGGAAGCAACCGACGTGTCGGAGATGATCCAGAACCTGCGCCACGGCGTGTTCACCGACCTGGTACGCGAACACGTGCCGGAAGAATCGGTGGAAGAGCAGTGGACCGTGGACAAGCTGCAGGCGCAGCTGTCCGCCGAATGGCATATCGACCTGCCGCTGGTGGAGATGCTGGAAAAGGAATCCAACGTTACCGACGAAGACCTGCTGGAACGCGTGGTTGCAGCTGCCGATGCCCAGTACCAGGCCAAGATCGACGTCGTGGGCAAGGAAGCCTTCGGCGGCTTCGAGCGCAACGTGATGCTGCAGAGCGTGGACAGCCACTGGCGTGAACACCTGGCGGCGCTGGACCACCTGCGCCAGGGTATCCACCTGCGCGGCTATGCGCAGAAGAATCCGAAGCAGGAATACAAGCGCGAAGCGTTCGAGCTGTTCGGCCAGATGCTGGACATGATCAAGAATGACGTGGTGAAGATGGTGATGACGGTGCGTATCCAGTCGCGCGAAGAGGTGGAAGCTGCGGAAGCAGCGCTGGCCGCTTCGCACGTGGAGAACGTGCACTACCAGCACGCCGACTTCGATCCGAACGCTGCGCCGGAAGAACTGCTGGCGCCAGTCGCCATGCCGGCCGGCCAGGAAAGCGCCACCGTGCAGATGAGCGTCAAAGTGGGCCGTAATGACCCATGCCCGTGCGGCAGCGGCAAGAAGTTCAAGGCCTGCCACGGCCGCCTGGCGTGACCCTCTGATCAAAAAAAATGCCGCGGGCGCTATCTGCGCTCGCGGCAAAAACCTACCCTCACAAAGCTATTACTGCAAACGGTTGCTGCTCAAGACGAGTACGTAACCACCGGCACCGGCCGGATCCGTGGATAGAATTGCTCGGCGCGCATCAGCGTGCGCATCTCGGCAATCGGCATATCGAACACCTCATGAATCCGCAGCATCATGTCGGCGCTGATGCGCTGCTTGCCGTGGCGGATTTTGCTCATCAGGCAAGGCTGCACGTCCAGGATGCGGCACAGTGCCGCGTCATTTTTCAGCCCATAGCGCTGCAGCAGCGCATCCAGCAGGCCATTGGCGTCGCAGTCGAAGGAGTTGCGGCTGTCGTGGTTGTGCATTTTCATGGTCGTACCTTGTCAGTCAATTAAATTCGATCAAGCTGCGCGCAGCTGCATTTGCGCGGAAGCGTAGGCCGCGAGCTTGAGGGCGGACACGGTTTGCGCCAGCTCTGCTGCCTGTGCCTGCCGCACAATGCCATCCGTCCCGGAGATGGCGCGGTTCATCTGTTCGGTGCCAAGCCCGATTTGCAGGTTCTGTAGTCTCATGGCTGCTCCCTTTTGTTGATGTTTGGCTAGTGAATGGCTCCATTGTAATGGAAATTCGTTGAAATCGGTAAATTCGATAGATTTGTTTTTTCTATCGGAATCATAAAAAATGGTATAGTTAAGTAATGAAGACGAGCAACTCACCCTCCGACGAGGTTTGCACGACCCAGAAAGCGGCCGAGATGCTGGGCATCTCGGTCACGTCCGTGCAGCAGCTGGTAGAAGCGGGCGTAATCGAGGCCTGGAAGACCAAGGGCGGGCACCGGCGCATTCCGCTGGCGGCGATCCACGCCTACAAGGCGGCCAGCGGCGCCCCGGCCCAGGGCGCGGCGCCATCCGGCACGCCGGGCCAGGCTTCGGTGCTGATCGTCGAAGACAACCCCATGCAGCGCGCCCTGTACGAACGCAACCTGCAGCAATGGGACCTGCCGCTCAATGTGCGCCTGTGCGACAACGGCTACCAGGCCCTGATCGAGATTGCGCGCCAGCGGCCCGATATCCTGCTGGCGGATATCGTGATGGAGGGAATGGATGGCTATGAGGTCATCAAAACCATCCTCGGCTACCCTGAGCTGGCCGATATGCATATCGCCATCCTGTCGAGCATGGCGCCAAAAGATCTGGAACAGCGGGGCGGCGTCCCGTCCGGCGTTGTATTTTTCCCAAAACCGGTGAACCCCGACGAACTCCGTGGCTATCTCAAAGCCTGTATCGCGCAAAAATCGCGAAATTAAATATAACAATTCTCGCGAATCTGTTATATTTGGGTGATGAAGGCTTTTTGACGGAGATTGCCATGTCGCCCTACCGCTTTATCGACCCCCTGGTCCTGCTGACGGCCGTGAGCGGCGATCCGGGCGCGTTCCGGCAGCTGTCCGACGTTTTCCTCAGTATTGGCCCCGATGCCTATGAGCGCCTGCGCGGCGCGCTGGGCCGGCGCGATATGCGTGAAATTGCACAGGCCAGCCACGCGCTGAAGGGCAGCACCATGCTGGTGGGGGCCGTGCAGCTGACAGCCTTGCTGCAGCAGATTGAAAGTGCCGCGCGCAGCGCGGCGCTGGAAGCATTTGACCAGCACCTGCTGGAGCTGAGCCGCCAGTTCGAAGGCGTGATGGCTGAAGTCAGTGCCAGCAAAGCCGATCCCCTGGCCGCCGAATACAAGGCCTGAGGCGATCATGCCGCGCCAGGTACTCCTCGCTGAAGACACCGAAATGAACCGCATGCTGGTGCGCATTCTGCTCACGCGCATGGGCTTTGAAGTGGATGAGGTGGAGAACGGCCAGCAGGCCGTGGATGCACTGGCGCGCAAGCGCTACGACCTGGTGCTGATGGACTGCATGATGCCCGTGATGGACGGCTATGAAGCGACCCGCATCCTGCGTGCCCGCGAAGCGGCAGCAGGGCAGGAACGGGTGCCGGTGATTGCGCTGACGGCGAGCGCGATTGCGGGAGACCGCGAGCGCTGCCGCCAGGCGGGCATGGACGACTACATGACCAAGCCCTTCCAGGTAGACGACTTCACGGCCATCGTGCAGCGCTACCTGAAAACCTCCTGATTACTGCAGGGTCAGGATGACCTTGACGGTATCGTCCACCGCCGACTTGTCGATATAGCCGATGGCTTTCGGGTCGGCCGCAACAGCCTTCTTCACCTCGGCGTTCGACTTCATCTCTTTCGGCGCCGTGGCTTTGCCGGTAAACACCAGCTTGGACCAGATCGCCTTTACCTGCGCCGCATCCTTGTCCGCGATCTTCTGGTAGAAGTCATTGCGGATATGCGAGCCTTCCGCCTGGTCGATCGGCGTGAACATGGCCGATTTACCGAGGAAGAACTGGGCCGCCTGTTCGCTGAACATGCGGCTTGCGGGATTGGCCGGGTTCACGATCACCACGGTTTCAGCAAATGCTGGCGCAGCAGCGGCCAGCAGCAGAGCTGCAAAAATCTTCTTCATTGTCAGCTCCCCTTAGAACACGAAGTCGACTGCGGCAGCAACCACAGTTACGTCGTTCTTCATGCCGGCGGCAGGACCGAACACCAGCTGGCCGCCCTTGACCTTGGGCTTCACGCGGTCAACCTGCACTTTCAGCGCCATCGCCTTGGCGAAGTCCCAGCGCATGCCGATCAGGTCGGACGATTGCTCCGGCGAGACCAGCAGGTTCGCCACGGTGGCGCCCAGCACGCCGGTGCGCGCCAGCGATGCCGGCAGCGTGACCGAGCTGCCCTTGCCTTCATAGGCGGCGTGCGCGTAGTAAGGCAGCACCTTGCCGAAGCGGTAGCCGGCCATCGCGTACCACGCGTTGGTGTCCGGGATGTACACGGCTTCCTTGGCGCGGCGCTGCGCATACTCCGTCTGCAGCACGATATTCTTCCAGTCCATCGACAGGCCCAGCGAGGTGAAGGCAATCTTCTTGCCGCCCTTGAGCGTGATGTCCTGCGCCACCTGGGCGAAACCGACGGCCGTCAGCGTATTGGCCAGGGTGTTGATCGGGCCGACGTTGCCGCTGTCGATATCGCCGCGGGCGTGGCCCAGGCGGGCGATGAAGGGGCCGCGTTCAGCCGACACATTGAAGCCGTAAGCCGGCGACTGGTGCTTGGCCACGGAACCGCCGCCGGTAGGGATAAACAGCTTGCCGCGGCTCACGCCGCCGAAGACCTGCACGGTCACATTGGTGTCGCCGAAAGCGCGCTGCCAGTTGATGTCGGCGCCGTCCACGTTTTCCAGCGGAGCTTGGCCATACATCTCGATCGGCGGACGCATCATCGTGTTGGCATAGCCCACGTTCTGGTAGTCCGAGATCAGGAAGATCGGCATCGCCATGCGGCCCGCGCGCACCGACAGTTCGTCATTGACCTGGTATTTCAGGAAGGCCCAGGTCAGGTCGGTGGTGAAGGAAGGGCTGGTGTTCTTGCGGGTCAGGACCTGCGCGGTGCCGGACAGCTTGTCGCTGAACTTGTAGCTCGCTTGCAGGCCGAGATTGGTGTCCAGGCCGAGGCGGGGCGAATCGCCCACGCCGCTGGCCTGGTTGTAGCGGGCGAACTTGGCCTCGTCGGTATTGCTCTTGGCAACACCCAGCGTGCCGAAGCCGCTGATGGTCAGGTTGTCGCCGCCGAGCGTGTTGGCCTGGGCGTTCAAGCCCAGAGCGGCCAGCACGGCTGCGCTCAGGAGGTGCTTCTTCATATTGTGGGATCCAATGTTTTGTTATGCCGCCGTAGCGGTGCGCGCGTATTGGGTGGAAGGAAGTAAGCTTGCGCGCAGCGGGTATGTTAGAGATTTTCCACGCGGCATGAAATGGAGGATCGGCAACTAGTACTAGAGCACTAATTTTTGTGTCGTATTTATGTAGGTACAATAGCGTTTTTCCCATTACTTGCACGAGAAACCACATGGCCGTTAATTCTCCTATTCCTGTCGCCGCCGACCTGAAACCTGTTGCCGGTATTGAAATCGGCTATGCCGAAGCAGGCATCAAAAAGCCGGGCCGCAAGGACGTGCTGGTGATGAAACTCGCCGAGGGCGCAACCGTTTCCGGCGTGTTCACGCTGAACCGCTTCTGCGCCGCGCCGGTGCAGATTTCGAAGGACAACCTGGCCAAGGCCAAGTCCGGCGGCAAGCCGATCCGCGCGCTGATGGTCAATACCGGCAATGCCAACGCGGGCACCGGCGAAGCGGGCCTGGCGAACGCGCACGCCACCTGCGCGGCGCTGGCGCAGGAACTGGGCCTGGACGCGCAGCAGATCCTGCCGTTCTCCACCGGCGTGATCCTGGAACCGCTGCCGGTTGAAAAGATCAAGGCCGGCCTGCCGGCTGCGGTGAAAAACCTGAAGGCCGATAACTGGTTCAATGCCGCCGAAGGCATCATGACCACGGACACGCAGCCGAAAGCCGGCTCGCGCACCGTGGACATTGCGGGCCACCAGGTCACGCTGACCGGCATCAGCAAGGGCGCCGGCATGATCAAGCCGAATATGGCCACCATGCTGGGCTACCTCGCCTTCGACGCGAAAGTGGCGCAGCCGGTGCTGGACGTGCTGGTGAAAGAAGCGGCCGACAAATCCTTCAACTGCATCACCATCGACGGCGACACCTCGACCAACGACTCCTTCATGCTGATCGCCACCGGCGCCGGCACGCTGGAAGTGAACGCGGTGGACTCGCCGGAATACAAGGCGCTGGCGGCTGCCGTGACCGAGCTTTCCGTGTTCCTGGCGCAGGCCATCGTGCGCGACGGCGAAGGCGCCACCAAGTTCATCACCATCAGCGTGGAAGACGGCGCGAACGTGGACGAGTGCCGCAAGATCGCCTACTCCATCGGCCACTCGCCGCTGGTGAAAACCGCCTTCTTCGCCTCCGACCCGAACCTGGGCCGCATCCTGGCCGCCATCGGCTATGCGGGCGTGGATGACCTGGACGTCAGCAAGATCAATATGTGGCTGGACGATGTGTGGGTGGCGAAAGATGGTGGCCGCAATCCGGACTACAAGGAAGAAGACGGCCAGCGTGTGATGAAGCAGAGCGAAATCACGGTGCGCGTGAAGCTGGCGCGCGGCACGGCGGCATCCACGGTCTACACCTGCGACCTGTCGCACGACTACGTCTCGATCAACGCCGACTACCGTTCCTGATGCCTGCGCTTGACGAGTTCCTCACGCGCGCCGAAGCAGTACTGGCACGCGTTGAAGCGCTGCTGCCGCCGGCCACGCCCGCGCCGGACTGGCAGGCCGCATCCGCCTTCCGCTGGCGCAAGCGCCAGGGCGGGCAGGGCTGGCTGCAGGCGGTCACGCATGCATCGCGCATCCAGCTCGGCGACCTGCACAACATCTCGGTGCAGAAGCAGCAGATCGAACAGAACACGCGCCAGTTCGTGGCGGGCAAACCGGCCAACAACGTGCTGCTGACGGGCGCGCGCGGCACTGGCAAATCCTCGCTGATCAAGGCCTGCCTGAACCAGTTCGCGGACCAGGGCCTGCGCCTGATCGAAGTGGACAAGGCCGACCTGGCCGATCTGGCCGACATCATCGACCTGGTAGCGGGGCGTCCGGAAAAGTTCGTGGTGTTCTGCGACGACCTCTCGTTTGAAGAAGGCGAGAGCGGCTACAAGGCGCTCAAGGTAGCGCTGGACGGCTCGGTCACTGCGCAATCGGACAATGTGCTGATTTACGCCACCTCGAACCGGCGCCACCTGCTGCCGGAGCGCATGTCCGACAACGCCAGCTACAAGACGGACGACAACGGCGACCTGCATCCGGGCGAAACGGTGGAAGAGAAGATCTCGCTGTCCGAGCGCTTCGGCCTGTGGCTATCCTTCTACCCCTTCCGGCAGGACGACTACCTCGACATCGTGGCGCATTGGCTGCGCAGCTTCGGCTGCACGCCGCAGCAGATTGACGACGCACGTGGCGACGCGCTGCGCTGGGCCTTGCAGCGCGGCTCGCGCTCGGGCCGCGTGGCCTGGCAGTTCGCGCGCGACTACGCAGGAAAACTATGACGGAAAAAAAAGCGCCAATCGATGTAGCGGTCGGCATCCTGATGAAACCCAACGGCGACGTGCTGCTGGGCCAGCGTCCCGAAGGCAAGCCCTATGCGGGCTACTGGGAATTCCCCGGCGGCAAAGTCGATCCGGGCGAAACCATCCTGGAAGCGCTGAAGCGCGAGTTCATGGAAGAGCTGGGCATGGAAGTGCTGAGCGCCGAGGAATGGTGCGGCGTGGAGCACGTCTACGAGCACGCCCACGTGCGCCTGCACTTCTTCATCAGCCGCGACTTCCGCGGCGAACCCCAAAGCCTCGAAGGCCAGGCCTTCGCCTGGCAAGGTGCGGTAGACGTCGAGCCACTGCTCCCCGCCACCATCCCCCTCCTGCAATGGATCGACCGCAATATTTCCTGAAAAATGGGGACAGACCCTGATTTTCATAATCCGGGTCTGTCCCCATTTTTTGCGCAACTTTTAGGGGAAGCGGGAGGAGTGGGAGCTGGTCATGAGCCAGTGACCGTCGCGGTGGATCCAGACCCGGGTGAAGCGGAATTTGCCGCTGAAGGGCTGGCCGTCGCCGATGCCCGACTGCACGCTGGCACCCGTAATCACCGCCATATCGCCATAGCGGCGCAGTTTCACGTCTTCGTTCGTGATCGCCGTGTTGACCCGGCTGCCCGTGCCCAGCTTGGCCAGGTAGCCGGTCTTGTATTCCACCTTGCCGTCCGAATGCGTCAGCATCCAGTCGTCTGCCAGCAGCGGCGCCAGCGCTTTGGCGTCGCCCTTCAGGCGGTATTCGTTCCAGCGCGCGTCGAGCTGCAGCAGCTCATCGGAAGATGGCGAGGCGTGCGCGAGCACAGGCGCGAGCATCAGCGCGAACAGGACGTTCTTCATCAGTTGGAAGTGTTGGGATCGTCGAGCGGGTCGGCCGGGGCGGCGCCGGGGATGGTGTATTTCTCTTCGGCCCATGCGCCGAGATCGATCTGCTTGCAGCGTTCGGAGCAGAAGGGGCGGAACTTGTTCTTTTCGGTCCACTCCACTTTTTTGGAGCAGGTCGGGCAATCGACTACAGTTGGCATGTTCAGAAATTACAGAGTGTCAGTTCGAAAGGCACATCTTCTTCCAGCGGCTTGGGCTTCAAATCGCCGCCCTGGCTGGTGAAGCGCACCCACAGCATGTATTTGTTGGCCGAGATTTCGGGGATCGCGCCCAGCGATTCATCCACCGTCAGGCGCAGCATCTGGTACACCTTCCCCTGCAGCATCTGCTGGTAGCTGCCGGCGGAGGCGATCATCTTCTTCGGCGTGCCGGAGTCGCGCAGCAGGCGCAGCACCAGGCGCAGCGCCTCGAACAGCGGGGACAGCGGCGTGAACCAGTTGATGATGTCGTTGAAGCGCTGGTCGGCCGGGCGCTGTTGCCAGGCGTGGTAGGACGGCAGGTCGAATTCGCAGGCGCCGCCGGGAATGATGGTGCGGCCGCGGATGCTCATCAGCCATTCGTTGTCGCGCACGTTCTGCCCGGTCTTGCCTTGCGAGGCGACCAGGGCGCTCGAGACGATGTCCAGCTCATCGAGCACTTTGTCCAGCATTTCGGATTGCACGGCGGGGTTGGAGCGGTAGCCCATCAGCGTCTGGCGCTGGCGTTCGAGTTCCTGCAGCAGGTCGGACTTGAGGTCGGCACGGCCGGCGACTTCCAGCATGTCGAAAATCGTGGAGAGGGCTACATGGTGCTGCATCGGGTGTTCCTGATGCACAAAGAACTTGAATTTCTCGTACAGGTCTTCCAACCGCAACAACGTGCGTATGCGCTCGTTGAAAGGATATTCGTAGACGATCAAAGTGACATCCCTCGTGTGATGGGCCTGTGAGAATTCCCGTGATTCTGAACCATGCTAGGCAAAATTACAAACGTTGCTTGTCTATTGTCTGCCGTCCCTCGGAAAATGCCAGATAAAAATGGTGTAAACGCTCGATTTGGGGCACCAGAGCGGCAATTTCGCCGTCATTGGCGACGATATCGTCGGCCGCCGCCAGTCTTGCCTCCCGGCTTGCCTGCGCGGCCATGATGGCGCGAACTTGTTCTTCTGATAAGCCATTGCGGGCCATCACGCGTTGCAGCTGCAGCGCTTCCGGGCAGTCCACCACCAGCACCCGGTGCACGCGCGAGGCCCAGCTGCCCGATTCCACCAGCAGGGGAATATCGAGGATGACGTAAGGACTGCTGGCCAGCCGCGCCTCGGCAGCGACGGCTTCGCGGATCATGGGGTGCAGGATGCCTTCCAGCCGCCGTTTGGCGCCGGCGTCGCTGAATACGAGGGTGCGCATCTTCGCGCGGTCCAGCGCGCCGTCCTGGTCTGCGAAATCGGCCCCGAACTCGGCCAGCACGGCGGGCATGGCGGCTCCGTGGGGCGCGGTCAGCGCACGGGCGATCTGGTCGGTGTCCACGATGCCGGCGCCGCGCTCGGCAAACATCTTTGCTACCAGGCTCTTGCCGCTGCCTATGCCTCCCGTCAGGCCGACCGTGAAGCGCTCCATGTCTTTAGCCGAGGAGGTGGCGGGTGAATTCGGAGATCGGGCCGCCGTAGAGCAGGGCGATCAGGCCGGCCGCCGCGAGGTAGGGGCCGAAGGGGATGGGGTTATTGCGGCCGCGCTTGGCGAACACGATGAGGCTGATGCCCACCACGGCGCCTACCAGCGAGGACAGCAGGATAATCGTCGGCAGCATCACCCAGCCCAGCCAGGCGCCCAGCGCCGCCAGCAGCTTGAAGTCGCCGTAGCCCATGCCTTCCTTGCCGGTCAGCAGCTTGAACAGCCAGTAGATGAACCACAGCACCAGATAGCCTGCCGCCGCGCCGATCACGGCGTCCTGCAGCGGCACAAAGGTGCCGTTCAGGTTGACCAGCAGGCCGGCCCACAGCAGGGGATAGGTGAGATCGTCCGGCAGCAGCTGGGTGTCGGCGTCGATGAAGGTCATGGCGATCAGCAGGTAGGCGAACAGCAGGGTCGCCATGCCGGTGTAGCCGCTGCCGAAAGTCCACACCAGCAGGCCGGAGACCAGCGCGGTCAGCGCTTCGATAATGGGATAGCGCGCCGAAATCGGCGTCTTGCAGCTGCTGCACTTGCCGCGCAGGACCAGCCAGCTGATCACGGGGATGTTTTCCAGTGCCGTGATCTGGTGCCCGCAGTTCGTGCAGGCCGAGCGCGGCACCATCAGGTTGAAGCGGTCGGTATGCGGCAGCGGCTGGGCGGACTCGGAGGCCACATAGTTGTCCGACTCGCGCTGCATCATCTTCGGCATGCGGTAAATGACGACGTTCAGGAAACTGCCGACCAGCAGGCCGAAAATGGCGGCGATGACAGCGGCGCCGACGGTGGCAGGAGGCATGAACAGCATCAATTCTTGTGGCATCAAAATCTTTCTTAATCGGGGTCAGACGGGGGCGCCGAGCGCCTGGTTAAACAACAGAACCCAGTTTGAAGATCGGGAGGTACATGGCAACCACCAGGCCGCCGATCAGCACGCCCAGGATCACCATGATCATTGGTTCCATCAGGCTGGACAGCGAAGCGACGGCATCGTCCACTTCCTCTTCATAGAAGTCGGCCACCTTGCCCAGCATGGCATCCAGCGAGCCCGATTCCTCGCCGATGGAAACCATCTGCGTCACCATATTCGGGAACACTTCGGCGTTCTGCATGGCGACCGTGAGGCTGGTACCGGTGCTGACTTCGGTCTGGATCTTGCGCGTTGCCTCCAGATAGACGTAGTTGCCGGAAGCGCCGCCCACGGAATCGAGCGATTCCACCAGCGGCACCCCGGCCGCGAACATGGTGGACAGCGTGCGGGTCCAGCGCGCAATCGTCGCCTTGCGGATCACGTCGCCGAACACCGGCAGGCGCAGCAGGAAGCGGTCCATGGCCTGCTGCACTTTTAGCGAGCGCTGCCAGGACTGGAAGAAGAAGTAGATTGAGGCGAACAGCCCGCCGAAGATGAGGTACCAGTAGGCGACGAAGAAGGCTGACAGGTTCATCACGAACACCGTCGGCGCCGGCAGGTCGGCGCCGAAGCTGGTGAACACTTCCTTGAAGGCCGGCACCACCCAGATCATGATCACGGCCGTCACGATGAACGCCACGGCCAGGATCGAGATCGGGTAGGTCAGCGCCGACTTGATCTTGGCCTTCATGGCCAGCGTTTTTTCCTTGTAGATGGCGAGGCGGGTCAGCAGGTCTTCCAGGATACCGGCCTGTTCGCCCGCGCCCACCAGGTTGCAGAACAGGGGATCGAAGTAGAGGGGGAACTTGCGGAAGGCCTGGTTCAGGCTGGTACCCGTTTCAATATCGGCGCGCAGGTCCATGATCAGCTTGGACACCGAGGGATTGGCATTGCCCTTGCCCACGATATCGAAAGCCTGCAGCAGCGGCACGCCGGCCTTCATCATGGTGGCCAGCTGGCGCGTGAAGAGGGTGATGTCCTTGTCCGTCACTTTCCTGCCGGAGCGGTACACCTTCTTCTTGACCTTGGTGACCATGATGCCCTGGCGGCGCAGCGTGACATTGACCACGGCCACGCCCCCGGCGCGCAGTTCGCCGCGCACGGTTTTGCCGGTCTTGTCCTTGCCTTCCCATGCAAAGACCGATTCCTTGACCTGATTGCCCGCGTTTGCCATTGTGTGTTTCCTATTCGTTCGTGCAGCCCAGCACTTCTTCCAGGCTGGTCAGGCCTGCCTTGACTTTCACCAGTCCCGACTGGCGCAGCGACTTCACGCCTTCCGCCTCCGACTGCGCGGCGATCTGCATCGAATTGCCGTGCGCGAGAATCAGCGCCTCGATGGCCGGCGTGATCGGCATGATCTGGTAAATGCCCACGCGGCCCTTGTAGCCCGAGCCGTTGCAGCGTTCGCAGCCCACCGGGCCATACGGTTTCCAGCTGCCGTCCAGCTCCTCGTCCTTGAAGCCCGCGCGGCGCAGCAGGTCTTCCGAGATATCCACCGGCTGCTTGCAGGTGCACAGGCGGCGCGCCAGGCGCTGCGCCGTAATCAGGATCACCGACGAAGCGATATTGAACGGCGCCACGCCCATATTCATCAAGCGCGTCAGCGTGGACGGCGCGTCGTTGGTGTGCAGCGTGGAGAACACCATGTGGCCGGTCTGCGCGGCCTTGATCGCGATGTCCGCCGTTTCCAGGTCGCGGATCTCGCCCACCATGATGATGTCCGGATCCTGGCGCAGGAAGGACTTCAGCGCCACCGGGAAGGTGAGACCGGCCTTGTCGTTCACGTTCACCTGGTTCACGCCGGGCAGGTTGATCTCGGCCGGGTCTTCCGCCGTCGAAATATTGATGCCGGGCTTGTTCAGGATATTCAGGCAGGTGTACAGCGACACCGTCTTGCCCGAACCGGTTGGCCCCGTCACCAGCACCATGCCGTAGGGACGCTGGATGGAGTCCAGCAGCGTTTCCTTCTGGTCCGGATCATACCCGAGTGATTCGATGCCCATTTGTGCCTGGGTCGCATCCAGGATACGCATCACGGTTTTCTCGCCGAACAGGGTCGGCAGGGTCGAGATACGCAGGTCAATTGTCTTGGTCGGCGACACGATCAGGCGCATGCGGCCGTCCTGCGGCACGCGCTTTTCCGAGATGTCGAGGCGGGCCAGCACCTTGATGCGCGACACCAGCTTGTCCTTGATCGAAATCGGCGGCTGGGCATGCTCCACCAGCACCCCGTCCACCCGGAAGCGGATGCGGTAAAACTTCTCAAAAGGCTCGAAATGCAGGTCGGATGCGCCCATATTGACGGCATCCATCAGCATCTTGTTCAGGAAGCGGACGATGGGCGCATCTTCCACCTCGGTGGATGGATCGGGCGCGGCCGAAGTGTCTTCTTCCTCGGCAAACTGGATATCGCCTTCCTCGCCCGCCAGGTCGGCAATGGTCTGGTCGGCGCTCTTGCTCAGTTCGGCCAGCAGGCGCAGCAGCGTATCGTGGGGCACGATAACGGGCTCGACCGAGGTCTCGGTCTGGAACTTGATCTGGTCAAGCGCCTGGGTATTGGTGGGGTCGGAGATGGCGACCGACATCTTGTTGCCCCGCTTGGCCAGCGCCACCACGCGCTGGCTCTGCATCAACTTTGGGTCGATGATCTTTTGCGGCAGGGCGTCGAGGCTGAAGGCCGTCAGGTCCATCAGCGGATAGGCGAAGGTTTCGGAGCAGAACAGGGCCAGGTCGCGCGCATTCACGGTGCCGCTGGAAACCAGCACGTCGATGAAAGCCTGTTTCTCCGCCTGGGCGCGTTTGGCGAGCGTATCCGCCTGGGGCAAGGTGAGCTTGCCAGCCTGCATCAGCGCCCGCGCCAGACCCGACATGGGGGCTGTTGCCGTCGGATTGGTTTGCACTGATGCCATAGGAACGCGCTAATGGGTTAGGTGAGGGGCTGCGATCCTGTCGATGATGCCTGTGAGCATCATATTTGTAAAGCAGGCCCCTCTATACGTCGCAATTTGACGACTTTGATGGACTGATTCTGCACTTGCATGACTTCGATGATGCAGTTGCCAATTTTGACACTGATTGGCGCGTCGGGAATGTCTTGCAGCCATTCGAGCAGCAGCCCGTTCAATGTTTTCGGCCCATCCAGCGGGAAGTTTAGCCCCAGGCGCTTGTTTATGTCACGCAGTGCGGTCACGCCTTCCAGCAGGCACTCGCCGTGCAGGTCCCAGGCGAAGGAGTCGGCGCGGGCCGCACTCGGCGTGGACGTGGTGAACTCGCCGATCATTTCCTCAATGATATCGTCCAGCGTCACCAGGCCCTGCACCTCGCCGTATTCATCGACGATGATGGCCAGGCGTTCCTTGTTTTCCTGGAAGTTCTGCAGCTGGTCGAGGGCGGCCGTTTCCAGCGGAATGAAATACGGATCGCTGAGCAGCGCACGGAAATGGTGGACGGTCAGCTCGTCTTCCTCGCGCAGCAGGCCGAGCGCCTTGCGCACATGCAGGATGCCGACAATCTGGTTGATCTCGCCGTCGTAGACCGGCAGCTTGTTGTGATAGCAGGTCGTGAGCTGTTCGATAATTTCCTCGATCGGCACGGCCAGGTTCAGCGCCTCGATCTGGGTGCGTGGCGTCATCACGTCTTCCACCGAAATCGATTCCAGGTCGAACAGGTTCAGCAGGATGCTGCGGTGCTTCTTCGGAATGAAGCTGCCGCTTTCCAGCAGCACCGAGCGCAGCTCGTCCGGCGACAGATCGGCATTGGTGAGGCTGCTGGATGGCTTGATGCGGAACAGGCGCAGCAGCGCATTGACGAACAGGTCCACGAACCAGATCAGCGGCCGCGCCATGCGCAGCAGCGGGCGCAGCACGATACTGGCCGGCAGCACCACCTGGTCCGCATAGCGCGCGCCGATAATCTTCGGCGAAATCTCGGCCACCACAATCAGCACGAACACCACGGCGCCGGTGGAGATGATGATGACGTGTTCTTCGAAACCGAAGTTGGTGATGGCGATGGCAGTCACTAATGCGATAGCCAGTGCATTCAGCAGGGTATTCGCAATGAGCACGAGGGACAGCAGGCGTTCCGTCCGTTCAAGCAGCCAGAGCGTAGCGATTGCACGGCGGCTGCCGCGTTTAGCCTGGTGGCGCAGACGAAAACGATTGGCCGCCATCAGGGCGGTTTCGGCCATGGCAAAGAAGGCCGACAGGAAGATCAGGAAAGCGAGCGCAGAAAATTGCGCCCACAAGGGAATGGTGTCCAAGTGGATAAATAGGCAGCTGCGGAACCCGCATTGTAGCTCAATTAGTGACAGACCCAATTCAGCAATATTTCTTAATCGGGGTCAGACCCTCATTAAAAAGAAACATTGCTTTTTAATTGGGGTCTGACCCCGATTAAGAAACTTATAATGTGGAAATGGATAAGAATAGGGAGCTCGGCTTGGGGGCGGAGCGGCTTGCGTTTTTGCCGCCGGCGGCGCTGGCCGGCGTGGTGCGCTATTTTCATGTGGAGCGCGCCAGCCCGGGGCTGGTGAAGGCGCCGGCCAATCCCTGCGCCATGCTGAGCTTTTTCGTCAAGGGTTATTCGATCGTCCAGGGACAGCGCTTCCAACGCGCGATGCTTTGCGGACCTCTGTCCCAGCCGATGGACGGCGACTGGCGCGAACAGACCACCTTTATCGCCGCCGTCTTCGAGCCTGAATATCTTCCGCTGCTGTTCGGCGTGGACACGGCGGCGCTGCGCGATCTCCCCATTCCGCTATCCGATCTGGATAATCCACCCGAGTCCGAAGCTCTCGAAGCCACCTTGCGCGCGCTGCCCGAACCGCAGCAATGGGTCGATGCGCTGTCGTCCTGGCTGCTGGCCCTTCTCGATCGCCGCGAAGGTGAGCGCAGCCTCTTCATCGTGCCGCGCGCAGCCTTGTCCCTGTCCACGCCCGACCTGGCTACGCAGTTCGGCATGAGCGTACGCCAGCTTGAACGCCGCTACCTGGCCAGCTATGGGCTCAATATCCGTGACAGCCGCAAGATGGAGCGCTACGTGCGCGCCCTGGCGCGGCTGATGGCGATGCCGCCGCAGCGCGGCTTCCTCACGCGCGTGGCCATGGATGCGGGCTATCACGACCAGGCGCATATGGTGCGTGACTTCCAGCACTACATCAGCATGCGCCCCGGTGCCCTGCACCAGGCCATGCGCGAGGATGAGCAGATGCGCCTCTACCGCTATGAAGGCGCTTACCGCGACGTGGTGCTGCGCGGGCGCTGATGTCGCATTCATACAAGACTCGGCCCGCGTCCGCCGCTATCCTGCGGCGATGGAACCTACACTTGAACACGATGGCTTTATGGTGACATCGGCCGAAGCGCTGCTGAACGCAGCCCGCACCGACAGCCTGTGGTATCTCAGTTTCGGCCTGGCCTGCTGCGCGGTGGAGATGATGGAAGCAGCATCCGCCCGCTATGACATGGACCGCTTCGGCATGGTGCCGCGTCCCTCGCCGCGCCATGCGGACCTGATGATCGTGGCAGGCACCCTCACCAACAAGATGGCGCGCGCCATGCGCAAGGCCTATGACCAGATGCCCGAGCCGCGCTACGTGGTGTCGATGGGTTCCTGCGCCAATGGCGGCGGCTACTATCACTACAGCTATTCCGTGGTGCGCGGCTGCGACCGCATCGTGCCGGTGGACGTGTATGTGCCAGGCTGCCCGCCCACGCCGGAAGCGCTGGTGTATGGCCTGATCCAGCTGCAGCGCAAGATCAAGGCCGAACGCCCGAACCAGCATTACACCGAACTCGCACGCTGATGCGCTATGATGCCTTCGTCTTTTCGAACGCGGAGGAACGATGGCAAGCAAGTTGGCAGCAGGCGTGTTGTTGGCGCTGGCAGCATTTGGCGCTTCGGCGCAAACCCCCGATGCAGCTTTACTCAAACGCGCGGAGCAGTCCAAACCTGATGCGCTGAAGCTGCTGGGCCGCATGGTCAATATCGATTCGGGGACCTTCAACGACAAGGGCCTGAACGCAGTGGGCGCAATCGCCGCTGCGGAACTCACGCGCATCGGCTTCAAGGTGCAGGCCATTCCGGCCGAACCCGCAGCGGGCAATAATGTGCTCGCAACGGTGAACGGCAGCGGCAAGGGCCGCATCCTGCTGGTCGCCCACCTCGATACCGTCTACGCAGACGGCACGGCGAAAGCCAATCCCTTCCGCATCGAAGGCAACCGCGCCTATGGTCCCGGCATCATGGACGACAAGGGCGGCATCGTTGTGGCGCTGTATGCGCTTAAGGCGCTGCGCTCGGTCAGCTTCAAGGACTTCGCAAAAATCACCGTCCTGCTGAACACCAATGAGGAAACCGGCTCGCATGGCTCGCGCGAACTGATCGAACGGGTCGCGAAGGAGCATGACGTCGCCTTCAACCTGGAGCCGGGCCGCGCGGCCGACGGCGTGGTTATCTCCCGCAAGGGCAGCGGCGAGATCGAACTGGATGTGAAGGGCAAGGCCGCCCATGCAGGCGTGGCGGCGAAGCAGGGCGTGAACGCGGCCATGGAGGCGGCGCACCAGGTGCTCCAGCTGTCCACGCTGGGCGATGAGGAGAAGGGCACCACCGTCAACTGGACCGTCATCAAGAGCGGTGACCGCAGCAATGTGGTGCCGGACCAGGCCACTGCCGTTGCCGATATCCGCGTGTCCCAGCCCGAGGAATTCGACCGTGTGGAACAGGACCTGAAACGCCTCGCCGCCAATCAGCTGCTCAAGGATTCAAAAGTGAATGTGGAGCTGCGCCGTGGCTTCCCACCCATGCCGCCGAGCCCCGTCACCGATGCGCTGGCGAAGAAGGCGAACGATATTTACGGTGAACTGGGCCGCCAGCTCACGCTGGAGCACACCGGCGGCGCTGCGGATGCAAGCCTGATGTTTGCGCTTGGCGTACCCACGCTGGACGGCCTGGGCATCGTTGGCGGCGGCATCCACACGCCACAGGAATATGCGGAAATCGACAGCATCGCGCCGCGCATCTACCTGCTGGCGCGGCTGATCCAGGAATACGGCAAGGGCCAGTAATCAGCTGCCGCGATAGGTGGAATAGGACCAGGGCGACACCACGAGCGGTACATGGTAGTTCTGGTCCGCATGGGCGATGCCGAAGGCAATGGTAACGAGATCGATGAAACGCGGCGAGGGCAGTTCCACGCCAAGGCTGGCAAAGTAGTCGCCTGCGTTGAACACCAGTTCATACATGCCGGGCTTCAGGGTATCGCCTTCCAGCAGCGGGGTGCTGCAGCGGCCGTCGCTGTTGGTGATGTCCATCTTGAGCAGTTGCTTGCCTTCCGCGCCCACCGCGAACAGCGCCACCTTGACCCCGGCGCCGGGGCGGCCGTGGGCAGTGTCCAGAACGTGTGTCGTGAGTTTTCCCATGTCAGAATCCTTCGTGTCGATATTTTGAGAATCATATACCGTGCTAAGGCCATCAATATAACGCCGGCGGTATGCATATGCTATTCATAGGAAGATGATGAAACTTTCCCGTATTTTCGCACTTGGCCTCTTCTTCGCCAGCACGTATGCCGTGCAGGCGGCTCCTTCCGCCACGCCGCGCGTTGTGACCGAAAGCGGCGCGCTCGAAGGCACGCTGGAAGCATCCGGCGTCCGCGTTTTCCGCGGCGTTCCGTTTGCCGCGCCGCCGGTCGGTGAACTGCGCTGGAAGGCGCCGCAGCCGGTGAAGCGCTGGCAGGGCGTGCGTTCCGCAACACAGTTCGGCAACCGCTCCATGCAGCCCGCCCTGTATCCGGATATGGTGTTCCGCTCCCCGGCCATGAGCGAGGACTGCCTCTACCTGAATGTCTGGACGCCAGCCGCCTCGCGCAAGGAGAAGCTGCCCGTGCTCGTGTACTTCCACGGCGGCGGTCTCGCGGCTGGCGACAGCACCGAGCCGCGCTACGACGGCGAGAACATGGCGCGCAAGGGCATCGTTGCGGTCACGGTCAACTACCGCCTCAGTGTATTCGGCTTCTTCGTTCATCCGGAGCTGACAGCAGAGTCGCCGCACCGCGTCTCCGGCAACTACGGCCTGATGGACCAGGCGGCGGCGCTGAAATGGGTGCAGAAGAATATCGCCGCGTTCGGCGGCGACCCGGCGCAGGTGACGATTGCAGGCGAGTCTGCAGGCTCTTTCTCGGTCAGCGCGCAGATGATCATGCCTTCCTCGCGCGGCACCTTCGCGCGCGCCATCGGCGAAAGCGGTTCCCTGCTCGGCCTGACGCCGCCGCCAACGGTGGCTGAAGCGGAAAAACTGGGCGTGACGTTCGCCCAGGCCGCCGGCGCCGGGTCGCTCAAGGCCCTGCGCGCCCTGCCGCCAGAAAAACTGATCGAAACCGTGAGCAAGCCGGATATGCCCTGGTTCGGCATCGTCAGCGACGGCCATGTGTTGCCGCAGGCGCCGCTGCAGGCTTACAGCAAGGGCCAGCAGGCCCGCGTGCCGCTGCTGGCCGGATGGAATGCGCAGGAGACGGGTGCAGCCCGCGTCCTCGACGATGCCGCGCCCACGCCGGACAACTTCCGTGCCGCGATCCGCAAGCTGTACGGCGACCAGGCGCCTGCTGCTGAAAAAGCCTACGGCTACGGCCTGCCGCAGGCAGCCATCGACCTGGCGAGCGACCGCTGGATCGTCTACGGCACCTGGAAATGGATCGACCTGCACAGCCGAGTGGCGCCCACCTTCCGCTACCTGTACACCCGCGCGCGTCCGGGCGAACCCGGCGCTGGCCATTCCGCCGAGATCGAATACGCGATGGGTAATCTCGACCGCAACAAGGTCTTCCCATGGACCGAGGACGATCACCGCACCTCGGCCGCTATGCAGGCCTACTTCGCCAACTTCATCAAAACCGGCAACCCGAACGGCGAAGGACTGCCCGCCTGGCCGCTGGCCACTGCCGATGGCGACAATGTGATGCGCATCGACGCCCAGCCGCAAGCGGTGCGCACTTCGGACCGCGAACGCTTCCTCTTCCACGACCGCCAGATTTCCGCACCATGAGCACTTATGACAATTATCCGCGCGACCTGATTGGCTACGGCCGCAATCCGCCGCATCCTGACTGGCCGGGCCAGGCGCGTATCGCTCTGCAGTTCGTGCTGAACTACGAAGAGGGCGGCGAGAACAATGTGCTGCACGGCGATCCCGCCTCCGAAACCTTCCTGTCGGAGATCATCGGCGCGGCGGCTTTCCCCATGCGGCATATGAGCATGGAGTCGATCTATGAATATGGCTCGCGCGCTGGCCTTTGGCGGCTGTTGCGCATGTTCGAGGAACGCAAGCTGCCGCTGACGGTGTTCGGCGTGTCGATGGCGCTCAAACGCCATCCGGAGGCGGTCGCCGCCTTCCAGGAGCTGGGCCACGAAATCGCCTGCCATGGCCTGCGCTGGATCAGCTACCAGAATATGGACGAGGCAACCGAGCGGGCGCACATGAAGGAAGCGGTGGACATCATCCGCGAACTGACCGGCAGCGCGCCGCAGGGCTGGTACACCGGCCGCGATTCGCCGAACACGCGCAAGCTGGTGATGGAGCACGGCGGCTTCCGCTACGACGCCGACTATTACGGCGACGACCTGCCTTTCTGGACCGAGGTGGAACACCTGGACGCAAACGGCAAGCCTGCCGTTGCTCCGCAGCTGGTCGTACCCTACACGCTGGACACCAACGATATGCGCTTCGCCGCCATGCAGGGTTTCAACAGCGGCACCCAGTTCTTCGACTACCTGAAGGACGCTTTCGACGTGCTCTACGCGGAAGGCGATCCACAGGGTCTGAACCAGCCGAAAATGCTGTCCATCGGCCTGCATTGCCGCCTCGTGGGCCGCCCGGCGCGCGTGGCGGCGCTGGCCCGCTTCCTCGACTATGTGCAGGGCCACGACAAGGTGTGGATCACGCGCCGCATCGATATTGCCGAGCACTGGCACCAGCACCATCCTTATATTAAAAAATACTGATAAGGAAAATCAGCGAAATCGTATAAAGGTGCGGTGCTCTGGTGTTAATCTTCTAACTTGGGATTAATCCGAGGGCAAGATGTCTGAACCGATTCGCTTTTACTTCCGTGGCGCCGTGCATGAAGTGCACGACGCCGGGCCGACGCAGACTGTGCTCCAGCATCTGCGGGAGGACCTGCATTGCACCGGCACCAAGGAAGGCTGCGCGGAAGGCGATTGCGGCGCCTGCACGGTGCTCGTCGGGTCGCTCGGCGCGGACGGCCAGCTGCAGATGAAGGCGGTGAATTCCTGCATCCAGCTCACCCCCACGCTGGACGGCAAGGCCCTGTTCACTGTGGAAGACATGCAGCAGCAGGACGGCGCCCTGCATCCAGTGCAGCAGGCGCTGGTGGAATGCCACGGTTCCCAGTGCGGCTTCTGTACGCCAGGTTTCGCCATGTCGCTGTGGGGCATGTACCTGAAGCAGGACGGCAAGCGCGCGGAGCGCAAGGAAATTGACGACTGCCTGTCCGGCAATCTGTGCCGCTGCACCGGCTACCGCCCCATCATCGATGCGGCACAACGCATGACGGAGCTGCCGAAAGTTGAATTCGATGCCGCGCAGGTGGCATCGCAGCTGGCCGTGCTGCGCCGCGATGCGCTGGCGGTGTACAGCGCGCACGGCCAGACCTTCATGGCGCCGCGCACGCTCGATGAACTGATCCAGCTGCGCGCGGCCAACCCGCAGGCCACGCTGCTGGCCGGGTCCACCGATGTGGGACTGTGGATGACGAAGCAGATGCGCGAGCTGAATAACATCATCTACCTCGGTCACGTGGATGCGCTGAACTTCGTGCGCGTGAATGAAGGCATGCTGGAGATCGGCTCAGGCGTTTCGCTGGAACAGGCCTACGCTGCGCTGTGCGAGCACTACCCGGAAGAGCTGGGCGAACTGCGTCAGCGCTTCGCATCGCTGCCGATCAGGAATGCGGGCACGCTGGGCGGCAATGTCGCCAATGGTTCGCCGATCGGCGACTCCATGCCATGGATGATCGCGCTCGGCGCCGAACTGGTACTGTGCGGCGCGGCCGGTGAGCGCGTGCTGGCGTTGGAAGATTTCTATCTGGACTATATGAAGAAGGACCTGGCCGCCGATGAATTCGTGCTGGCCATGCGTGTGCCATTGCGGCGCGATGATGTGGTCTTCCGCACCTACAAGCTGGCGAAGCGCTTCGATCAGGATATCTCCGCCGTCTGTGCAGCCTTTGCCTTCACGCTCGATGGCGGCGCCATTGCCGATGCGCGCATTGCTTTCGGCGGCATGGCCGGCACGCCGAAACGTGCGGCTATCGCCGAAAGCCTGCTCAAAGGCCGCAGCTGGGACGAAGCCGCACTCGAAGATGCCATGCGCGCCCTGCAGCAGGACTATGCGCCGCTGAGCGATATGCGCGCCAGCAGCGAATACCGCATGAAGACGGCGCAGAACCTGTTGCGCCGCTTCTGGCTTGAAACGCGCATTGATGCGCCGCTGGCCGCTGAAGCGGTCAATGCCTTTGCCTGCCGCGCGTGAAAGGAGCTGTCATGAACCATCCCGGCAATCCTGAACTGAAGGCCGCCGCATGGACGGCGGTGGGCGTCGCGCGTCCGCACGAATCGGCCGAACTACATGTGCTGGGCCAGGCGGCCTATACCGACGACATCCCTGAGCTGCAAGGCACGCTGCATGCGGCACTGGGCCTGTCCGCGAAAGCGCATGCGCGCATCCTGAGCATCGATCTGGCACCGGTGCGCGCCATGCCTGGCGTGGTTGATGTTTATACGGTGGACGATATTCCCGGCACCAACGACTGCGGCCCGATCATCCATGACGATCCGATTCTGGCCGACGGCGTGGTGCAGTATGTGGGCCAGCCCATCTTCATCGTGGTGGCCGACACGCACACCAATGCCCGCCGTGCAGCACGCAAGGCCGTGGTGGCTTATGAAGAACTGCCCGCCATCCTCACGCCGCAGGAGGCGAAGGCCGCACAGTCCTATGTGCTGCCGCCGCTGCAGCTCAAGCGCGGTGATTTCCAGGCCGCGTTCGAGCGTGCGCCGAACATAGTGAAGGGACAGCTTTTCGTGGGCGGCCAGGAGCAGTTCTACCTGGAAGGCCAGATTGCGTACGCCATCCCGAAAGAGAACAAGGGCATGTTCGTGCAGTGTTCCACCCAGCACCCGAGCGAGATGCAGCATGTGGTGGCGCATGCGCTGGGGCGCCATTCACACCATGTGCAGGTCGAGTGCCGCCGCATGGGCGGGGGCTTTGGCGGCAAGGAGTCGCAGTCCGCACTGTGGGCTGCCGCTGCGGCGATTGCCGCTGCCAAATCGGGCCGCCCGGTCAAGCTGCGCGCCGACCGCGATGATGACATGATGGTCACGGGTAAGCGCCACTGCTTCTTCTACGAATACGAAGTAGGCTACGACGACAGCGGCAAGATCGTGGCCGCCAAGGTCGATATGACCCTGCGCGCCGGTTTCTCTGCCGACCTTTCAGGGCCGGTTGCCACACGCGCCGTCTGCCATTTCGACAATACCTACTATCTGTCGGACGTTGACATCCGCGCCGGCTGCGGCAAGACCAACACGCAATCGAATACGGCGTTCCGCGGCTTCGGCGGCCCGCAAGGCGCGATCGCCATCGAATATGTGATCGACGAGATCGCGCGCAACCTGGGACGCGATCCGCTCGATATCCGCCGCCTGAACTTCTACGGCAAGGAAGAGCGCAACCAGACGCCATACGGCCAGGTCATCGTGGACAACGTGATCGAAGAGCTGACGGTGGAGCTGGAGCAGACCAGCGAATACCGTGCGCGCCGCGCGGCCGTGGAAGCGTTCAACCGCAGCAGCCCGGTGCTCAAGAAAGGCATCGCCTTCACACCCGTGAAATTCGGCATCGCCTTCAACGTCACCCACCTCAACCAGGCGGGCGCATTGGTGCACGTGTACGTGGACGGCTCGGTGCTGGTGAACCACGGCGGCACGGAGATGGGGCAGGGCATCAACACCAAGGTGATGCAGGTGGTGGCGCATGAACTGGGCCGCGACATCTCGCACGTGCGCGTGACGGCAACCGATACGAGCAAGGTCGCGAATACCTCGGCAACCGCCGCTTCCACCGGTGCAGACCTGAACGGCAAGGCCGCGCAGGATGCAGCCCGCAAAATCCGCCAGCGCCTCGCCGAATTCGCGGTGAAGCTGCACGGCGGAGAAGTCAGCGGCGTGCAGTTCCATGCCGACGCAGTGCATGTGAATGGAACCACCGTACCGTTCGAAGAACTGGTGCAGAAGGCTTATCTCGCGCGCGTGCAGCTGTGGTCCGATGGCTTCTATGCCACGCCGGGCCTGAGCTGGGATGCCAAAACGATGAGCGGCCATCCCTTCTCCTACTATGCTTACGGCGCTGCCGTCTCCGAAGTGGTCGTGGACACGCTGACCGGCGAATGGAAACTGCTGCGTGCAGACGCCCTGTACGACGCGGGCCAGTCGCTCAATCCCGCCATCGACATCGGCCAGGTGGAAGGCGCCTTCATCCAGGGCATGGGCTGGCTGACGACGGAGCAGCTGTGGTGGAACGCTGCGGGCAAGCTGATGACGCATGCGCCTTCCACCTACAAGATCCCCGGCATCTCCGACTGTCCGGAAGACTTCCGCGTGCGCCTGTTCGAGAACCGCAATGTGGAAGACAGCATCCACCGTTCGAAGGCCACGGGCGAGCCGCCCCTGCTGCTGCCGTTCTCGGTATTCTTCGCAATCCGCGATGCCATTTCCAGCGTGGGCGGCCACAAGGTCAACCCGCCGCTGAATGCGCCCGCCACCAGCGAAGAAATCCTGCGCGCGATTTCCGCTGTCGAAGCGGCATCCTGAGGAAGCGAGATGAAGGACTGGCTCACAGCCGCCGATGAACCGGCGGTGCTGGTAACGGTCGCGAGAGTCGAAGGCTCCGCGCCGCGCGAGGCGGGCACGAAAATGATCGTGACCGCCCGCAGCCAGTTCGACACCGTCGGCGGCGGCCACCTCGAAATGCGCGCCACCGCCATCGCCCGCGGCATGCTCTGCCACCATGGGGTCAGGCACCATGGTGTCAGGTCCGAGGATGTCACAGCGGTGCGCTACGAGCGCTTCCCTCTGGGCCCCAGCCTCGGCCAGTGCTGCGGCGGCGTGGTGTGGCTACTGTTCGAGCGCATCGAAGGCCATGTGGCGGACATCCTGCAAGCCCTGCGGGGCCGCCGCAATGAGGACAGCATCCGCGTCACAGCGCTCGACGCACCGCACAGCGTCCTGGCCGATACTAGCGGCGAATGGCTGGCCGGCGCGCGCGATGCGATGCCTGCACCGCGTGCGAACGAGGCGTACATCGCCACCGACGAAGCAGGCCGCCAATGGCTGGTCGATCCCTGCCTGGCTCCGCGTGCCCACCTGCTGCTGTTCGGCGCAGGCCACGTCGGCGCTGCTATCGTGCGCGCCATGTCCGATCTGCCATGCCGCATCACCTGGGTGGACGAAAGGGACGACGCCTTTCCGCAAGAGATTCCGGAAAACGTTACGATAGAAATCAGCGACACGCCGCAAGCGCTGGTAGAACAGGCGCCGAACCACGCCAGCTACCTGGTCATGACCCATAGCCACGCGCTGGACCAGGCCCTGACCGAGGCCATCCTGGCGCGTGAACAGATAGGCTGGTTCGGCCTGATCGGCAGCGCCACCAAGCGCAAGCAGTTCGAGAACCGCCTGCTGGCGCGCGGCTTCAGCGAAGCCCGACTGAACGACATGGTATGCCCCGTAGGCCTGCCCGGTATCATCAACAAAGCGCCCGCCGTCATTGCGGCCTCCGTGTGCGCCCAACTACTCACCGTCTGGGAAGCGCAGTCGCTTCTCCGGCCTTAGAAAGACCCAGATGCAAACAGCTCACAGCAGCGTGCAGGCCTACCGAGGGAGCTTGCTGTACTTCCACGCCGACCCGGCCTTCATCGAGCACGCCCATGCCTGGCATGAAGACGGCCTGCTGATCGTTGAAGACGGCAAGATTAAGGCGGCCGGCGACTACGCCACGCTGCAAGCCACCCTGCCACAAGGCCTGCAGGTGCAGGACTACCGCGGCAAGATCCTCTCGCCCGGCTTCATCGACAGCCATATTCACTACCCGCAGACGGACATGATCGCCTCGCCGTCGCCGGGCCTGCTGCCATGGCTGCAGGAATACACCTTCCCCACCGAGCGTTCCTTCGAAGACCCGCAGCATGCCGCAACCGTCGCCGAGTTCTTCCTCGACGAGCTGCTGCGCGTGGGCACCACCACGGCCATGGTCTACTGCACCGTGCACCCGCAATCGGTGGACGCCTTCTTTACCGCCAGCGAGGGCAGGGGACTGCGTATGATCGCGGGCAAAGTGCTGCAGGACCGTAACAGCCCGGACTTCCTGAGCGACACGGCAGAAGGCGGCGCGCGCGACACCGAAGACCTCATCAAACGCTGGCACAATCACGGCCGCTCGCTGTACGCCATCACGCCCCGCTTCGCGCCCACCTCCACCGAAGAACAGATGCAGCTCACCGGCGAACTGGCGCGCGCCTATCCGGACACCTTCCTGCAAACCCACGTCTCCGAAAACGAAGAAGAATGCCGCTGGGTCAAGCATCTGTATCCACAGGCGCGCAGCTACCTCGACGTCTACGACCGCTACGGCATGATGCGACCGCGCGCCGTATTCGGCCACTGCATCTGGCTGGACCAGCAGGACCGCGCGCGCATCGCCGAAACCAAATCCGCCGCCGCCATCTGCCCCACCTCCAACCTCTTCCTCGGCAGCGGCCTGTTCGACTTCGAGCAGGCGGACAAGGCCGGCATGCTGATGTCCCTCGCAACGGACGTGGGCGGCGGCACCTCCTTCTCCATGTTGCAAACGATGAATGAAGCCTATAAAGTAGCGCGCTTGAAGGGCAGTTACCTTCCTGCAATGCGCATGTTTTACCTGGCCACGCTGGGCGCTGCGCGCAGCCTGCATCTGGAAGGCACGATCGGCAGTTTCGCGGCCGGCAATGAGGCCGACTTCATCGTGCTCGACCCGCAGGCCACGCCGCTGCTGGCACGCCGCACCCGCCTTTGCGACAGCCTGGAAGAAACGCTGTTCGCGCTGGCCCTGCTGGGCGATGACCGCGTGATAGCGGCCACTTACTCCGGCGGCAAACAGGTGCATGCGCGGACACAGGGCTGACCCGTCTCCGACCAACCAAACGAGAGTTCCCATGCAAAAGTCCCTGAGCAGCCTGATGATCGCGATGGCCTTCGCCAGCGCCGCCGCGCCCCTAGCCCATGCCGCCAGCAATGAAGACGTGGTCAAGCGCCACTTCGCATCGCTGGTCGCGGGACCAGCGCCCAAGACCTCGGAACTGCAGATGTTCCTCACCATGATGCCGAAGGGGGGCGACCTGCATCACCACTATTCGGGCGCCATCTACGCCGAGCAGTACCTGGATTGGGTGGACAAGCAAGGCTTCTGCGTCAACAAGAGCGACTTCCGCATCAACACGGCGGCGGGCGCCAAATCGGCCACCTGCGTCAGCGGCAAGGACCTGGTAGCGGACAATGCCGCCTACCGCGCTTTGCTGCAGAAGTGGTCCACGGCCGACTTCTACAACCACAGCAGCGGCAAGCAGCTGCCGCCGGACCAGACATTCTTCGACACCTTCGGCTACTTCAACGACGTTGCCTCCACCAATGGCAGCGAAGGCCTGCAGACGCTGAAAAAGCGCGCAATTGCCGAGAACCTCAGCTATATCGAAACAATTTACGAGATCGCGCCCATTACCCCGGACGGCGATTTCGACAAGCTGGCGGCCGAGCCCGGCTTCGACAACGCCAGGCTGAACGCAGCACTGAACGCCCTGGTGCCGAAGCTGGAAGCCAGCCAGGCCTTCCAGCAAGGGATCCAGAACTACCTCGCCCATCTGCAGAAAGCCAGCGCGGGCGTGGACGACGAACAGTTCACCATGCGCTACCAGCCCTTCGTGCTGCGCTTCCTGCCGCCATCGATGGTGTTTTCGCAGATGCTGGCCAGTTTCAAACTGGCGAAAACCAGTCCGCAAATTGTGGGCGTGAACATCGTCGGCCAGGAGAGCCTGAACGTCTCCATGCGCGACTACAGCCTGCACATGCAGATGTTCAAATTCCTGAAGGCGAAGTATCCGGATGTGAAAATGGCGCTGCACGCGGGGGAACTGGCCCTGGGCACGGTGCCGCCGGAAGGTTTGAAGTTCCACATACAGGAAGCCGTGAACGTGGCTGGCGCCAACCGCATCGGCCACGGTATCGACATCGCGCATGAAAGCAATGCGCTGGCCATCATGAAAACCATGCGTGAGCGCCGCATTCCGGTAGAGGTCAACCTCACCAGCAACGAGTTCATCCTTGGCGTGAAGGGGGCCGCGCACCCGCTCGATCTTTACCGCAAGTACGGCGTGCCTTTTGTCATCTCCACCGACGATGCCGGTGTCACGCGCCACAACCTGTCGAACGAATACGTGCTCTTCGCCACCCGTTACAAGACGGACTATGCGGAAGTAAAGAAGCTGTCATATGACAGCATCCGCTATTCCTTCCTCGCCGACGCAGACAAGCAGCGCCTGCTGAAGCAGCTCAACAGCCGTTTCAGCAAGTTTGAAGCCGATATCGCAAGCGCACTGTTGCCAGCAAAGTAAGCTTCGTCATCCGCGTGTCAAAAAGGGGCTTTCTTGCATGACAAGAAGCCCCTTGTTTCTTTGATACGTATGTGGTGCATGCGCTACATAATGAATCGTTCCGACTTCAGATTGTCATATTTCCAGATGAAAGAATTTCATCTCTGGAGCGGTCATTTATAATCCCGCCTTAACCGTCCTCGACTGAAAAAGCCCTCGCTCTACACAAAATCGCGCTCCCAGCGGTCATTTATTCGTTTTGCCACTTAATTGTGAAAGGAAAACGTATTTGTCCCCGCCGGGATGGGCGTGCCATAGTGATTCGAGGGCAAATTGGCAACTTTCTTTGTCATACCAATGTCATGGGCCGCACTTACACTGCGGCGTTGGCGTAGAGGAACGACCTCACCTGTCAGGTTTCAGCGGTACCGCTATTCAGTTTTACTATAAACACTCTAAGGGGCTTTGAATGCAATCCAAACAATATCCGATCATGCGCATGAGCGTACTGGCCGTGGCAGTCCAGCTGACCTGCCTCGCCGCAGGTTCCGCCTACGCCCAGTCGGCATCGGAAGTGGCGCCACAAGTCACCACTGGTTCGGGCAAGAACGAAGTGGTTATCACCGGCAAAAAGCTGGGCATGGGCCTGATGGTCACCGAAGACGCGCCAAAAGCACGTTCGACCATTACCGCGGAAGAGCTGGAAAAACAGCGTCCTACCGGTAATGCATATGAAGCCCTGGAAATGCTGCCAGCGGTGAACAGCTATAACTACGACGCAACCGGCCTGTTCGGCGGCGGCCTGACCCTGCGCGGTTTCAACTCCGACCAGATCGGCGCCACCATCAACGGCGTGCCAGTCAACGACTCGGGTAACTTTGCTGTCTACCCACAAGAATACGTCGACCAGGAAAACACCTGCTCGCAGTTCGTCACTCAGGGTTCGACCGACGTAGACTCGCCGCAGGTTGGCGCGACCGGCGGTAATTTCGGTATCGTCACCTGCAACCCTGAGAACAAGCAGCGCATTCGCCTGATGCAGACCTTCGGTCAGCTGAACATGATGAAGACCTTCCTGCGCGTGGACTCCGGCCTGCTGCCGGATGGCCGTTCGAAGTTCTTCATCTCTGCTTCGCACGCTGAATCCGACAAGTGGAAGGGCAAGGGCGGCGCCAAGCGCGACCACATCGACGCCGGCTTCAACTACGACTGGGACCGCTTTAACTACATTCACGCCACCATTCTCTGGAATGAGGCGATGAATCACAACATCAACAACATCACGCTGGCTGAGCTGAACAGCAAGGGCTACTACTACGACTTCGCCGACACCTTCACCGGCCGCCTGACCCCTGTTGGTGGCACCGTGCAGAATGAGCGCACCGTATCCCCGGCTTATTATCAGCTGGCAGTGAACCCGTTCAAGAACGCCGTAGCGTCGGCTACCGCCCGCTTCCGCCTGAACGAAAACCTGGACCTCAAAATCGTGCCCTACCTGTGGTACGGCTTTGGTAACGGCGGCGCAGGCCAGCAGCGCTTCCAGTCGGAAAGCCAGTTCTTCAATTCGGAAACCGGCCAGAAGAACGGCCGCGTCGACCTGAACGGTGACGGCGACACGCTCGATACCATCATCGTGGCGAACGCCAGCGTGACCAAGACCCACCGTCCAGGCCTGAACACCGCTCTGATCTGGACCTACGGTAACCACGAGGTGCTGGGCGGCGTCTGGTGGGAACGTGCGCGCCACCAGCAGACTGGTCCGATGATTCCGCTGTCGCTGACCGGCGAGCGTAGTGACTGGTATCTGCAAGAAGGCAAATTCCGTCGTCCGGATGGCAAGTTCGCCCAGAGCCGTGACTGGATCTCGATCTCGACCGCGTACCAGGCCTTCCTGCAAGACACGATCAGCATGTACGACGACAAGCTCAAGTTGAACCTCGGCGTGCGCCTGCCGCACATCAAGCGCGACTTCACGAACTTCGGCGACGATGCCAGCAGCACGGTGTACAAGCCATACCAGATCGTGAAGAAATACGATGACGTGCTGCCGCAGCTCGGCGCTCGCTACCGCATCACCAACGACGACCAGCTCTTCGCTTCCGTGGCAAAGAACATGAAGGCGCCGCCGAACTTCGTGTTTGGTGCAACCGGCAGCAGCGTGAAACTGGTAAACGGCGTGCCGACCCTGGTTGGCGAAGTGCGTGAAGAAACTTCCTGGAACACCGATATCGGCTACCGTCACCAGGACAGCAAGTTCATCGCCACCGTGACTGCCTTCTTCATTAACTTCAAGGATCGCCAGGCGACCTCCTTCGACCCAGTCACCCAGGCCAGCGTTTACACCAACGTCGGCAAGGTAACCAACAACGGTCTGGAAATTGAAGTTGGCAACATGCCGATCAATGGCTGGTCCTTCTACGGCTCGCTGGGCTTCAACAACAGCGAAATCAAGGAAGACATGTTCCTGAGCAACGGCGTGACGCTGAAGACCGCAGGCAAAGAGATGATCAATACGCCGCGCCGCAAGGCCGGTCTGTCGGTCGAGTATCAGGACGGCGCATTCTGGAGCCGCCTGAAGATCCGTTCGACCGGCCGCCAGCAGGCTTCCATGCTGAATGACGAAAACGCACCAGGCTATACCACCTTCGGTATCGACGGCGGCTATACCTTCGCGAACTTCGGTTGGATCAAGCGTCCTAAGCTGACCTTCAATATCAGCAACATCACGGACAAGCAGTACCGCAATCCGCAATCCGTGGCAGTGAAGAACGCGAATCCGGTGCCAGGCGTGACGACCGCTTTCGACGTCCAGCGTTACTACCTGGGCGCTCCGCGCTTCGCGTCGGTCACCCTGTCGGTCGATATCTAAGCAATACGGTGCGCGGCTTGCAGGCCAGGCCGCGCAACCCTTGCTGCAACGGGCCTTCGGGCCCGTTTTTCTTTTGTATCGCCTATGTTTCGCAAGGCCTTGGAAGACGGGTTTTGCGCTATGCTGCACACTCTATGAAAACACCTTTTTTCAGACTCGTTCCCGCCACTGCAGCGGTACTGCTTTCCGGTTGCGCAGCCTGGCATCAGCCCCTCGCATCGGTAGACGTCAACCTGGTCGCGCTGAATGATTTGCACGGCCACCTGGAAGCAACGAGTTTCACCTACAACACCGGCCCGAAGCAGGAGAAACAGACTGTTTCCGCAGGCGGCATCGATATCCTGGCGGGCGCCCTGAAGCGCTGGCGCCGCGAAGATCCCGAGCTGCTGCTGGTGGGCGCCGGCGACATGATCGGCGCTAGCCCGGCCATCTCCTCGATGTGGGCCGATGAACCTACGCTGGCCGCGCTGGATATGCTGGGCCTCACCGTGACCTCGGTGGGCAATCACGAATTCGACCAGGGCAAGGTCGAACTGCTGCGCCAGCAGCGCGGCGGCTGCGATTCGCCGCGCGCGGACAAAGCCTGCAAGTTCAACGGCATCCATCCCGGCGCCAAATTCGGCTACCTCGCGGCCAATGTGGTGGACGTGCGCTCGCGCCAGCCCATCCTGCCGGCCTACCGCATTCTCGAATCGAAAGGCGTGAAGATCGCCTTCATCGGCACCGTGCTGAAAGACACGGCGGAAGTGGTGGCGGCATCCGGCATCGCTGGCCTGGAATTCATCGACGAGGCGGAAGCCGTCAACCGCCTGCTGCCCGAGCTGCGCCGCCAAGGGGCGGGCGTGTTCGTGGTGCTGATCCACCAGGGCGGCCGCAGCAAGGCCGATTTCGACAAGCAGTACTGCGACGACCTGGAAGGCGATATCCTGCCGGTCATCAAAAAACTCGACCCCGCTATCCGCCTGGTTATCAGCGGCCATTCGCACAAGGGCTATCTGTGCAATGTGGACGGCCGCATTGTCACCCAGGCGCAGATGGGCGGGCACATGATGTCGCGCATCAAGCTGACGGTGGACCGCAACAGCAATAGCGTCACCAATATCGATGCGCAGAACGTGCTGATGACGAAGCTGCAGTTCTCGCCGGAGCCTGAAGCCGAGGCTTTCCTCAAGAGCCTGCGCGAACGCAGCATGCGCGAGCTGGCGAAGCCTGTTGCCACGATTGGCGCGAAGACCATCACGCGTGAACGCGGCGACCTGGACGACTCGCCGCTGGGCCGCCTCGTTGCCGATGCCACGCTGTATGCGGGCCGTCCATACGGCGCGCAGATCGGTTTCATGAACGTCGGAGGCATCCGTCTCAGCCTCGAAGCGGGCGAGAACAATGTGGCCAACCTGGGCCAGGTGCAGGCGGTGCTCCCCTTCGGCAATTCGCTGGTGGTGATGAACCTCACTGGCGCGCAGATCCGCGGCCTGCTGGAGCAGCAGTGGGTGGGCGACAAGCCTGCCACGCGCGGCCTGCTGCAGGTGTCCGAAGGCTTTACCTACCGCTATGACCTGCGCCGTCCGGAAGGCGAGCGCGTGGTCCCCGGCAGCATCATGCTGAACGGCGTGCAGCTCGAAGACAATGCGTCCTACCGCGTGGCCGTGAATGCCTTCCTGGCCGAGGGTGGCGATGCCTTCCCCATGTTCGCCAAGGGCAGCAACCGCGTGGAAACCGGCGTGCGCGATGTCGATTCGCTGGCGCGCTACCTGGTCAGGCGCGAGCAGGACAAGCGCCTGCCGGGCGCCGAAGCCGACGCAACGCGCATCCACCAGATAAAGGAGTAAGCCATGCGGCGCCTGATCATTGCAGCACTGCTGGCGGCAAGCGGCAGCGCCCATGCCGACTTCCGCATCCCCGGCTTCGAGCTGGTGCAGACCGCGCCGGTGGAAACCACGCTGGCCAATGCCGACCTGCGCGATCCCGTGACGGTCTGGTGCGAGCTGTTCGACCAGGCCCGCGGCGAAATCGCCATCGGCCAGTTCTATGCGGCGAGCAGGCCGGGCACGCCGTTCGAGAAAGTCATCGAGCGGCTGGACGCGGCGGGTAAGCGCGGCGTGAAAATCCGCTTCCTGCTGGACCAGAAGGGCGTTGGCCTGTCCGAGAAAGCGACGCTGGAGCGCCTCAAGGCGATTCCGAACCTGGAACTGCGCATCCTCGACTACAACAAACTCACCGGCAACGGCATCATCCACGCCAAGTATCTGGTGGTGGACCGTGCCGTGGCCTTCGTCGGCAGCCAGAACTTCGACTGGCGCTCCTTCACCCATATCCACGAAACCGGCCTGCGCGTGAGCGATGCGGCGATCGTGGCGCAGGTGCAGGCCATCTTTGAACAGGACTGGCAGGCCCAGGGCCAGCTGGCCGCAGGCCAGGCGGTGGCGCCGCTGCAGGCGAAGAGCCTTGCAGCGCCGTCGCTGGCGCAGTCTGCCATGCTGTTCGCCAGCCCCGCCGCCTACAATCCGGCCGGCGTAGTCGATTCCGAGGCCGGCCTGCCGGCACTGCTGGCGGAAGCGAAGGAAGAAGTACGCATCCAGCTGCTGGACTATGCGCCGCTCAGCTACGGCCCAAAAGGCACGCGCCCGTATTACGGCGTGATCGACAACGCAGTGCGCACTGCCGCCAACCGTGGCGTGAAGATCCGCCTGCTGGTCTCGAACTGGAACCTTGAAAGCCTGCCGCAGGCCTACCTGAAGAGCCTCGCCGTACTGCCCAATGTGGAGATCCGCGTGGCCACGCTGCCGAAAGCCTCCACCGGCTTCATTCCCTACGCGCGCGTCATCCACAGCAAGACCATGACGATCGATGGCAAGCTGGCCTGGGTCGGCACCAGCAACTGGTCCGGCGGCTACTTCGACCTGTCGCGCAATCTGGAAATCGTGCTGCGCAATGAACAGATGGCACGCCGCCTGGCCGCCGTCCATGAACAGATCTGGACTTCGCAGTACGCCGAAGCGCTGGACATCACCAAGCAATATCCGAAACCTAAGAAGGGTGAAGAATGAAAAAACTGGCTTGCATCGTGGCGCTGTCGGGCGCCTTCGTCTCCTTCAACGCCATGGCCTGGGGCAATGACGGCCACCGCACCGTGGGCGCCATCGCCGACAAACTGATCAAGGGCAGCAATGCCGAGAAACAGGTCGCGGCGCTGCTGCAGCCGGGCGAAAGCCTGGAGAAAATCTCGACCTGGGCCGACTGTGTGAAGGGCACTTACTGCGGTCCGCAAACGCCCGAGATGGTGGAGTACACGGGCGCTAACCCCAAGCACAGCGAATACCATTACACGGACGTGCCTTTCCAGCTGAGCGAATACCACGACCATGGCGTAGGCACCCACGATGTGGATATCGTGCAGACGCTGAAGCAGTGCATCGTTGTCCTGCAGGGCAAGGACACGCCGGAATCCAATCCGCACAAGTTCACCAAACGCCAGGCCCTGCTGATCCTGACCCACCTGGCGGGCGACATTCACCAGCCGCTGCACGTTGGCGCTGCCTTCGTCAGCAAGGATGGCCAGTTCGTGGTGCCGAAGTCCAACGCGGAGATCGATTCGCTGAACATCTTCGATTCCCGCGGCGGCAATAACCTGCAGATGGACGATGCGAAGCTGGAAGCCAGCAGCGCGCAGCTGATTCCTCCGGCCGATGGCGAGAAGCCGGCCACCGCGCCCAAATCCGGCGTGCGTGCCTTCCATTCCTATTGGGACACGACGGTGGTGAACTACGCGATGCGCCGCTCCAGCACGCGCAGCCCGCAGCAATTTGCGCAGTGGGCCATCGACAGCAAACCGAATATTCCGGTCAACACGGGCGACGTAACGACCTGGCCATATCAATGGGCAAACGACGCGCTGGTGGTCTCGAAACTGGCGCATGCCGACGTGAAGGTTGGCGCCTCCAGCAAGCAGACCAGCCGCAGCTCCGGCGAAAGCTACACTGTGTGGGCGCTCACGGTGCCGGACAACTATCCGGTCCCATCCTCCGCCATCGCGCGCGAACAGCTGATCAAAGGCGGCTACCACCTGGCCGCCATGCTGCAGAAAATCTGGCCGTAAGTATCCGTCCGCAGCTCAGGCCTGAATCACCTCGATGCCGGCCTCGCGGAAACGCGAGGCCAGCGCATCATCCACGCCGTCGTTGACGATGACGGCATCAATACTCTCCAGCGGGGCAATGCGGTAGGGCGCGGCGGTGCCGAGCTTCTCGCGCGAGGCGAGCACGATGGTGCGTTCGCTGCGGGCGCTGATGGCGCGCTTCATGCAGGCTTCGTCGTAGTCGCCGGTAGTGATGCCGGCTTCCGGATGCAGGCTGCACACGCCCATGAAGAACAGGTCGGCGCGCATGCCCTCGAGCGCTTCCCGCGCAGCCGCGCCGCAGGCCACCATCGAGTGCTTGAACAGCCGCCCGCCGATCAGGATCACCTCGAGCTGGGCATGGTGTTCCAGCTCCACCGCCACCGAAGGACTGTGCGTGATGACTGTCGCCTGCAGTGTTTGCGGCAGCGCGCGGGCCAGCTGCACGGCCGTTGTGCCGCCGTCGATGAACACTACCTGGCCTGGCGCGATCATGGCCGCCGCCGCGCGCGCAATGGCGGGCTTGGCATCGGTGGCGATGCTCTCCCGCGCGGCAAAGCTGGCCTGTGCCGGCGAGGCGGGCAGGGCGCCGCCGTGCACACGCTCCAACAGGCCTTCCTTCGCCAGCTCGCGCAGGTCGCGCCGTATCGTGTCTTCTGACAGGCCAAGCGATTCGCTCAGCGTTTTGGCCACGATCTGGCCTTCTTCCTTGAGAATGCGGAGCAGCAGCTCCTTGCGTTGGCGTGTCAGCATATTGCACGAAATATCTTGAGATTGCACGATATTGCATGATATCGTAAAAAAACGCAATCACCGGAGCACGCCATGCATGTACGCATCAACAAAGTAGAAACCCTGTCGGACGACTGGTACACCCTGCGCAAGACCACCTTCGACTACCGCCGCCGCAACGGTAGCTGGCAGACCATGTCGCGCGAAACCTATGACCGCGGCCACGGTGCCGTGATCCTGCTCTACAGCCTGGCGCAGCGCACGGTGCTGCTGGTGCGCCAGTTCCGCTTCCCTGCCTACAACTACGGCGGCCGCCACGATGGCTTCCTGATCGAAGCGCCGGCCGGTCTGCTCGACGCGGCAACGCCGGAAGCGCGCATCAAGGCCGAGGTGGAGGAGGAGACGGGCTACCGGGTGGACAAGGTGCGCAAGGTATTCGAAGCCTTCATGAGCCCCGGTTCAGTCACCGAGCGCCTGCACTTCTTCGTCGCCGAATACGATCCATCGGCGGCGCGCGGCAAGGGCGGCGGCATCGAGGAGGAGGGCGAGGATATCGAGGTGCTGGAGCTGGATATCGACCGCGCGGAGCAGATGATTGCCGGCGGCAGCATCGAGGATGGCAAGACCATCATGCTGCTGCAATACGCCCGGCTGCACCTGTTCGGCGCCTGAATTAGCAGGTGGGACCGGAAGCCCGCGCCTCGAGCAGCTTGTGGATGCCTTGCGACTTGTCCAGGCGCTCAATTGCTTCGTTGAGCACCGGCAGCGTATCCATCAGCGGCGATAACTTTGGCACCGCGATGAGCAGAGGTTCCATGGCCATAGGCTTGCGCAGCACGGTGAACTTGCCTACTCCGGCATGCACGCAATTCAGCCGTTCTTCGAAGCGTGTGCTGTTGCGGTAGCTGTCCAGCAGCAAGGCGTCAACGCGTCCCAGCGCGAGCATCTTCAGGCGGCTGCTGACGGTATCGGAATTTTCCGTTACCGTGAACAGCACGTTCTTGCGCTCCTCGAATTCCGCGCTGAATTTTGAACCGCTATGAATGGAGATGGTCTTGCCGCGCAAATCCGCCCAGCCCTGGTAGGGGAAAGGCCGGGCCGCATCCGTGACCAGCCACTGGTTCACCATATACAGCGGCCGGGAAAAAGCGAACACTGGCAGCCGTTCCGGTGTGGCCGCGGCGCCGTACAGCAGGCCTTTGCCGGATTCGGCGAGCATCTGCGCGCGGCGCCAGGGATAGGCGCGGGGCACGAGCTTGAGGCCGGATTCATCGGCCAGCAACTGCACGATGCCGGCCACCGTTGGCGCCACCCCGAGGTCTTTGCCATCGGCGCCGGTCTGGCTCGCGATCAGGACGGGTATTTCATCACTGCTGTGTGCCGCGGGGCCGGTGCAGCACAGGATAGCGGCTAGTGCAAAATGGTAGAGACGCATTCTTCCTCGTGGTCAGGCAAGCAGTCGAAGCGCTATTGTCTTACGGGCGTGCACGGCAGGGCAAGCGCCGCAGCCTGTGAAGCGCTGTAAATTCCGCGGATGGCCTAGAATTATTCTTACCGATCAAACAAGGAGTGCACAGATGAAAGCAATCGTCGCAGCAAGCCTGCTATCGCTGGCCGGAGTGGCCGCGCATGCCGCCACGCCCGAAGAGCTGGCGAAGTCGAAAACCTGCATGGCCTGCCATGCGATGGATAAGAAGCTGGTAGGGCCCGCGTATAAGGATGTGGCAGCGAAGTACCGTGGACAGAAGGGCGCGGAAGATTTGCTGGTGCAGAAAGTACTGAAAGGCGGCTCAGGCAACTGGGGCGCTGTGCCGATGCCGCCCAATGCCGTCAGCGATGCGGAAGCGCACACGCTGGTGAAGTGGATACTGTCGATGAAATGAGAAACGGGGCCGAGGCCCCGTTTTTTATCGCGATTTGACGAAGGGCACGCCGATCGCCTTCGGCGCCACCGACTTGGCCATCAGGCCGGCCAGCACGATCACGGTAACAACATACGGCACCATCTGGATCAGCGAGCCCGGAATGCGGCCCACCACCGGCAGGTCCACGCCTTCCAGCTGGATCTGCACTGCGCCGAACAGGCCGAACATCAGGCAGCCGAGGAAGGTGTAGACCGGACGCCAGTTACCGAACACCATGGCCGTCAGCGCCAGGTAGCCCGCGCCTGCCGACATATCGCGCAGGAAGAAGCCGCTCTGCACAATCGCCAGGTAGGCGCCCGAGAAGGAGCACAGCACGCCCGCGATCAGCATGGCCGAGTAGCGCGTCCATGCCACCGACACGCCTGCCGCATCCGCCGCGTGCGGGTTCTCGCCGCAGGCGCGCAGGCGCAGGCCGAAGCGCGTGTGGTAGAGCACCCAGTGCACCAGCGGCACCAGCGCGAAGGCCAGGTAGACCAGCACCGAATGGCCGCCGATCAGCTTCGTATAGAACCAGCCCAGTCCCGGAATGTCGGCCACGGCGGCGCTGCCGGGCAGCTTCACGTCGAACAGGCGCGCTTCACCGAGGTCCGGCGTGCGGCCGCCCTGCTGGAAGAAGTATTGCGCGACCACGAAGGTCAGGCCGCTCATCGCGATATTGATCGCAATACCGCCCACCAGCTGGTTACCCTTTTGCGTAATGGCCACGTAGCCCTGCAGCGTGGCCAGCGCCACGGACACCGCCATGCCGGCCAGGATGCCGTACCAGGGGTTCTGCGTGGTGAAGGCCACGGCCGCCGACACGAAGGCGGAAGCGAGGATCTTGCCTTCCAGGCCGATGTCGATCACGCCGGAGCGTTCCGCAAACAGGCCCGCCATGGCGGCGAAAATCAGGACCGGCGCATTGCGCACGGTGGAAACGAGGATGCCGCCCAGTTGAATATCTTCAAACATCGCGTCAGCCCTTTCTTGCCTTGAGCAGTTTAATGATCGCGGGCGCGTACAGGTTTTCCATCGCGCCGCAGAACAGGATGATCAGACCCTGGATGAAGATGAAGGTCTCGGTCGGGATATTCGGTTTTTCCAGCGACAGGTCGAAGCCGCCCTGGATCAGCGCACCGAACAGCACGGAGGACAGGAAGATGCCCACTGGATGCTGGCGGCCCATCAGCGCAATCGCAATGCCCACGAAGCCCGCGCCGTTGACGAAGCCCAGGCTCAGGTAGTGCGTGGAGCCGAGGATGGAGTTAACCGAACCGAGGCCCGCCAGCGCGCCGGAGATCAGCATCACCACGATGATCATGCCGCTGATCTTCACGCCCGCGTAGTGCGCGGCGTGCTTGTTCAGCCCTGTGGCGCGCAGCTTGTAGCCCCAGGAGGAACGCCACACCATCACGCCGTAGATCACCAGTGCGGCAATCGCGATCAGGAAGCTGATGTTCAGCGGTGTATCGCCGAGCACCGGGAGCAGGGTATTCAGGCGCGGCATTTCCGACGCGGCGGAGAACAGCCGGCTCGCGGTATTCTGCTCGCCCGGCGGAATCATGTACTTCACGATGATGAAGTTCATCAGCGAGGCGCAGATGAAGTTGAACATGATCGTGGTCACCACGATATGGCTGCCGCGTTTCGCTTGCAGGTAGCCGGGCAGGAAGCCCCAGAGTGCGCCGAACAGCGCGGCGCCGATCATGCCCAGCGGGATCAGCACAATGGCCGGCATGGAGGCGTCAAACGCCAGCATCGCCAGCGTGAGTCCCAGGCCGCCGAAATACATCTGGCCTTCGGCGCCGATGTTGAACAGGCCGGCCTGCATCGCGATCGACACGGCCAGGCCGGTGAACACGAAGGTGGAGGCGTAGAACAGGGTATAGGACAGGCCTTCCGGATTGACGATGGCGCTGTTCACCAGGATGCGCATCGAATCCACCGGGTCTTCGCCCAGCAGGTGAATCACCAGTGCCGCCACCAGCATGGCGGAGAGCAGGTTCAGGACAGGGAGGACGAAACCGGTCGCCCAGCGTGGCAGGTCGTTAGTGGTCATGATTTATGCATACCCCCCATCAGCAGGCCAATGCGGGTGGTGTCGAATTCGTCAACCGGCAGTTCGCCGGTAATGGCGCCGCCGCACATCACGAGGATGCGGTCGGCCAGCGCGCGTACTTCTTCCAGTTCCACGGATACCAGCAGAATCGCCACGCCCGCATCGCGCAGGGCCAGCAGCTGGGTGTGGATGGATTCGATGGTGCCGATGTCCACGCCGCGCGTGGGCTGGCCCACCAGCATCAGCTTGGGTTTGGCCAGCACTTCGCGCGCGATCACCACCTTCTGCTGGTTGCCGCCGGAGAGCAGGCCGATACGCAGGTCCGGATTCGGCGGGCGCACGTCGAACTCCTTCAGCAGGCCGGCGCAGCGCTCGGCAATGTGCTTGAAGTCGAACAGGCCGAAGGCGCCTTTCAGGTGGTCCTGGTAGCCCAGCACCGTGTTCTGCATGACGGAGAAGTTCTTCACCACGCCGTCGCGCAGGCGGTCTTCCGGTACGTGGGCGATGCCCAGGCGGCGGAACTCCAGCGGCAGGCCGTCGGCGTCGTGGCGCCTCTTGTAGGGCAGGGCCTTGCCCTCGAAATCCACTTCGCCGGAAGTCGGCAGGCGCATGCCGGACAAAATCTCCATCAACTCGCTCTGGCCGTTGCCGGACACGCCAGCAATCGCCACGATCTCGCCCGCGCGCAAGGTGAAGCTGATGTTGGACAGCAGGCTCACGCCGGTGCTGTCCTTCAGCTGCAGATTGCGCACTTCCAGCACCGGAGCGCCCGGATTGTACGGTGCGCGCGGCAGGTTGTTTTCGATGGGGCGGCCCACCATCATGTTCGCCAGCTCCTCTTTCGAGGTCTGCGCCGTTTTCACCGCACCGGCCACGCGGCCGCCGCGCATCACGGTCACGGTGTCCGTGATGTCCAGGATTTCCTGCAGCTTGTGCGTGATGAGGATGATGGTTTTGCCCTGCTCCTTGAACAGGCGCAGGATCTGGAACAAGGACTCGGTCTCCTGCGCGGTCAGCACAGCAGTCGGTTCATCCAGGATCAGGATGTTGGCGCTGCGGTAGATCTGCTTGAGAATCTCCACGCGCTGCTGCGCACCCACCGACAGGTCATGAATCGTGGCCAGTGGATCGACATCGAGCCGGTAGCGTTCGCAGATCTCGCGCAGCTTCGCTTCCACGGCGGCGCGCTTGGGCTTGAGGCGGAAGCCGCCCTCGGTGCCCAGCATCACGTTGTCCAGCACGGTCATGTTCTCGACCAGCATGAAGTGCTGGTGCACCATGCCGATGCCGAGTTCAATCGCTTCGTGGCTGGAACGGATCGGCGTTACCTTGCCGTCGAGCAGGATCTCGCCGCTGTCGGCATGGTAATAGCCGTACAGGATGCTCATCAGCGTGGACTTGCCGGCGCCGTTCTCGCCCACCAGGCCATGGATGGCGCCTTTGGCGATGGAGAAACTGACGTCCGCATTCGCCTTCACTGCCCCGAACTGTTTCGAGATGCCGCGGAATTCTACAGCTGGCTGCATAGGATTTTTTCAGGTGTATTTACTGAAAAACGCGCCGGCGGGTGGACCCGCACGGCGCGTTCTGTGTCATGAAAGGAAAAATCAGGCCGGGCAGGCAGCGCCGGAACGGATATCGATGACCTTGATCTTGCCGTCGATAATGTCCTTGCGTGCGCCCAGTACCTTCTTCTCGATTTCCGGGGTGATCAGCTTGCGGTTGTACTGGTCCAGCGTCCAGTCCACGCCGCCTTCCTTGATGCCCTTGGCGGCCACGCCGGCTTTCCAGGTGCCGTTCTTCACTTGCATGAAGGTGTCATAGACAGCGTTGTCCACGCGCTTGACCATGGAGGTCAGGATGGTGCCCGGATGCAGGTGGTTCTGGTTCGAATCCACGCCGATGCCCAGCTTGCCTTTTTCCTTGGCCATGGACAGGGTGCCGAGACCGGAACCGCCTGCCACGGCGAACACCACATCCACGCCGCGCTCGAACTGCGAGCGGGCCAGCTCGCCGCCCTTGGCCGGGTCATTCCAGGCCGCAGCGGTGGTGCCCACCATATTCGAATAGATTTCCACTTTCTTGTCGGTGGCTTTCGCGCCCTGCGCATAGCCGCAGCCGAAGGCGCGGATCAGGGGAATGTCCACGCCGCCCACGAAGCCCAGCTTCTTGGTCTTGGAGGCCATGGCCGCAGCCACGCCCACCAGGTAGGAGCCTTCTTCTTCCTTGAAGGTGATCGAGCTTACGTTCGGCGCATTCACCACGCCGTCGATCAGCACGAATTTCACGTTCGGAAATTCCTTGGCGACCTTCTGCACGGCCTGCGTCTGCGAGAAGCCGATCGAAGCGATCAGGTCCATTTTCTTGCGGGCCAGGCCGCGCAGGATCTGTTCGGCCTGGGTGTCGCTGCTGGCCTGGGCTTCGAGGAAGTTGATCTTGGTTTCAGTGCGGAAGCGGGAAGCGCCTTCAAAGGCCGACTGGCTGAAGGACTTGTCGAACTTGCCGCCCGCGTCGTAGACGACCGCCAGCTTCGGGTCTGCCGCAAAAGCGCTGGCCGAGACCGCAACAGCGGACATCATCGTCAAAAATTGTTTAATTTTCATGAAAGGGCTCCTGGAAGTTCGTTATTGTATAGTTTTTGGGGACGAAACATCTACTCAACGACTGCAATTCACACCCAGACTCCCCTGTGCTGCGCTTGTAGCGTTTGCACAACAGCCTGTCTCCATCTTTTGCGGGCTTTCCGCGTTGTTTTTTTGTGCAGTGCACGTGCCGCTTTTCCCGCCTGAAAAACACGCTCTCCTATGAACGCCGGCCATCTGTCGGGAACAGGACAGTTCGCAACTATGCAGCAGGCTTATTTGTATGACAAATACGATTTAGCTTGGCTATTTATTCGCGCAACATCTTAATCAAATTCCCATGTTAGTAATTTGTAGTTGTTAACCTTTCTGCTAGCATTCGCCTTTATGGTCCTGTCGGACAGCCGGTTTACACCACATAAAGGAGTTTGCTTGATGAATACGACGCTGCGTTTTACCAAACGTACACTACTGGCCCTGGCGATCGCCAGCGCCTTCCCGCTGCATGCCATGGCGCAGGATGCCGCCACGGCGCCTGAAGCTGAAAAGACCGAAAAAGGCCAGCTGGAAACGGTGATCGTGACCGCGCAGCGCCGTGCCGAGAACATCAAGGACGTGCCAATGTCCATCGCCACCGTGAAGGGCGAAAAGCTGGACGTGCTGACTTCCGGCGGCCAGGACATCCGTTTCCTGAACGGCCGTTCGCCTTCCGTGGCGGTTGAGTCCGACTACGGCCGTACCTTCCCGCGCTTCTATATCCGCGGCCTGGGCAATACCGACTTCGACCTGAACGCTTCCCAGCCGGTCGGCCTGGTGATGGACGACATCGTGCAGGAAAACCCGATGCTGAAGGGCTTCCCGGTGTTCGACGTGGACCAGGTTGAGGTGCTGCGCGGCCCGCAGGGCACCCTGTTCGGCCGCAACTCCCCGGCCGGCGTGATCAAGTTCGACTCCGCCAAGCCTGTGTTCCGCCAGGAAGGCTACCTGAACGCCGGCGCCGGCAAGGATGGCGTCTTCAACGTGGACGGCGCCTTCAATCTGCCGGTCAGCGACACCGTGGCGCTGCGCTTCTCGGGCCAGAGCCAGCACCGTGACGACCGCGTGCACAACCCGCGCGCCACCGGCACCAAGGATTTCGAAGGCTATAAAGACAACGCCGTGCGCTTCCAGGTACTGGTCAAGCCTAGCAAGGACTTCAGCGCCCTGCTGAATCTGCACGCCCGCGACATGGACGGCACCGCCACCCTGTTCCGCGCCAATATCCTGAAAAAGGGCACCAACGACCTGGTCGACAACTTCGACTACGGCAGCTACCCGACCGACGGCATCAACGAGCAGTGGCTGAAGAACAAGGGCGGCAACCTGCGCCTGCGCTGGGACCTGCCTGGTATGACCCTGCACTCCATCACCGGCATCGAGAAGCTGGACTTCTACAGCCGCGCCGACGTGGACGGCGGCTACGGCGCCGTGTACGCGCCGCCGATGGGCCCTGGCTTCATTCCATTCGTGGTTGAAACCGCCGACCTGATCCCGAACCACAAGCAGATTTCCCAGGAGTTCCGCGTCGAGTCCAACACCAAGGACCCGCTGCAGTGGATCGCCGGGGTGTTCTACTTCAAGGAAGACATCCAGATCGATTCGATCGCCTTCGATTCGCTGGCGCCGGGCAATCCGCAAGTGCCTAACTACGCTACCCAGACCCAGAACGCGAAGTCGTGGGCGGTGTTTGGTTCCGTGAACTACGCCGTGAACGACAAGCTGAAGCTGCGCGGTGGCCTGCGCTACACCAGCGACAAGAAAGACTTCGTGGCCCAGCGTATCGAAACCGGCGGCAAGAGCTACCTGCCGCTGCATGACGATTCGAGCAACGTGAGCTGGGATGCCAGCGGTACCTATATCGTGGACAAGGACACCAACGTCTTCGCCCGTATCGCTACCGGCTACCGTGCGCCGTCGATGCAGGGCCGCCTGTTCGACCTCACCAGCAAGCCTTCGATGGCCGATGCCGAAAAAGTGCTGTCCTATGAAATCGGCGTGAAGAAAGATTTGTTCAACCGCCGTGCGCGCATGTCGGCCACCGCCTTCCACTACCGTGTGAAGGACAAGCAGCTGACCGCAGGTTCCGGCAGCGTCAACATGAACCAGCTGCTGAACGCGGATGAAGCTATTGGCCAGGGCGTGGAATTCGACTTCCAGGCCAATCTGTCGGACAGCCTGAGCGCCACCTTCGGCTCCAGCTATAACGACACCGAGATCAAGGACGTCAACCTGTACGAACAGGTCTGCGGCAGCGGCTGCACCGTGACCAACCCGGTCCGCTTCATCGGTTCGCAGGCGGTCGCCATGGTCAACGGCAACCCGTTGCCACGTGCACCGAAGTGGCAGCACAACTTCACCCTGAAGTACAGCGCACCGCTGGCAAACGGCGAGTTCTATGCCTTCACCGACTGGTCCTACCGTTCGACCTACAACTTCTTCCTGTATGAAGCGGCGGAGTACAAGGCCAAGCAGCTGCTGGAAGGCGGCCTGCGTGTGGGCTACAAATGGGGTGACGGCAAGTATGACCTGGCACTGTATGGCCGCAACATCACCGATGAAGTGCAGTCGCTGGGCGCCATCAACTTCAACAACCTGACCGGCATCGTCAACGAACCGCGCACCTACGGCGTGCAGTTCCGCATGAACTTCTGAGCCTTCGCGCTCTGAACCGAACCCGCGCGGTGCGAGCCGTGCGGGTTTTTTATTTCTAGGTGACGATAGCTTTCACCGGCATATCGATTGTCACGGTCGTGCCGGTTTCTTCCGCGCTGTCGATGTTGATGGAGCCGCCATGCGCCTCGGCCACATTCTTGACGTAAGCCAGGCCCAGGCCCCAGCCCTGCACCTTCTCTGGCTGGCCGCCGCGCCGGAACATCAGGAAGTGTTCCGCAATCTGCTCCGGCGGAATGGGAACGCCCATATTGTGTACGGACAGCAGTACCTGCGAGTCGAAGCGGTCAACGGTTATCGTGATCGGCGTGTCTCGCCGGCCGTATTTCACCGCATTGCGTATCAGGTTTTCCAGCGCACGGCGCAGCGATGCCTGGCACCAGACGCCCGGTACCGCAGGCCCGCGCACATCGTAGCCGCCGCCATGCAGCGGCGCTTCGCGCACCACATCCTGCACCAGTGCCATCAGTTCCATCGGTGCCGGATGGATCGGGGTCCGCTCGCTGCTATGCAGGGCGGCCGTGTCCAGCAGCTCGCGCAGCATCTGGTCAGCGCGGTCCACATTACGGCGGATGGCCGCGGAGAGCATGGTGATGCGCGCCGCGTCGGCCCCCGGTTCCAGCATCTCCAGCGCGCTCAGGATCACCGACAGGGGCGTGCGCAGGTCATGCGCGAGCGTGGCGATATAGCTGGTGCGGAAGGCTGCCTGTGCGGCCGAGTAAGCGATGATCGATTCCAGCACGGCGGTGTCGATGGAGGCGTTGATCAGTGCCCGTTCCGGCCGGTTCAGTGCAAGCTTGTGCTGTTCGCTCACATCGAACAGGCTATCGCGAAACAGCTGGTATTCGTGCACGATGTCCTGAGGGCGGTAACCGGTCATGCGCGCTCGTTCATTGCCGTGCGCTAAAGCAATGCTGGAGTTGCCGCTGGCGATATTGCGCGGATGGCCAGCCGAGATGGCCTCGGCTATATTCTGGAGAAACACCGGCAATGTATTGACGAGAATAGGCGAGGCCATGTCGGCCATGCCTGGAACTTCGGCGCGTACCCGTGCCGACCACTCGTCAATAATCACGTCGCACAGGCCCAGCAGGGCTTGCGCCGTGGGCGAAAGTTTGGAGCCGTGCGTCTGGTCGGTACCGATCTGCATGATGCGGCCTCACATTATGGTTGCAGCCGGTAGATTAGCCCAACGCGGCAGCGGAATCTGCGCGCCGCCTAACATAGCAGCTCATCAGTCGCGTGCGGGCGGGCGCAGGATATTCAGGAATGCACGCACCACCGGCGCGTCGTCCAGGGTAGTGTAGGTGATATACAGATTGGCTGACGGCGGATTGCTGCGGATGGGCAGGAAGACCACGCCCGGCCAGCCAATACGGCTGGTGGTTTCGGGAATCAGCGTCACGCCGAGGCCCGCGCCCACCATGGCCAGCAGGGTTTGCGGCTCATTCGCTTCCTGGAAGATATGGGGCTGGAAGCCGGCCTTGACGCAGCACTGGATCAGGTAACGCGGGAAGGAAGACTTGTCCAGGGCCAGCGTCAGCATCGGCTCATTGGCGATGTCCGTCAGCTCGATAGCCTCCAGCTTGGCCAGCGGATGGTGCTCGTTCACCGCCACGCACACATTCTCCCGGAAGCACAGTTCCTGGCGCAGGTTGTCGTTCTTCAGGTCGTCCTCGTCCAGCTTGGGCTCGCGCCAGAAGCCGACATCGATCTGCTTGGCGCGCAGCGCCTCGTACTGCACGGTGGGGCCGGTTTCGTGGATGGTCCAGCTCACGCGCGGATACTTGCTCTGGAATTCCTCCAGCATGGAAGGAATCGGCCCCCACATGGCGGAACCCACGATGCCAACCCGCAGGCGGCCCACTTCGCCGCGGTCGATCTGGCGCACGGTGTCGATAGTGATGCGCATCTTGGCCAGCATGTCGGCCGCTTCCTGCATCAGTGCCTTGCCGGCGACGGTGAGCTCAAAGCTGCGCGTGGTGCGCGCAAACAGCTTCACGCCCAGTTCCGCTTCCAGCTTCATGATCTGCTGGCTGAGCGGCGGCTGCGATATGTGCAGGCGTTCGGCGGCGCGGCTGAAGCTTTTTTCTTCGGCGACGGCGAGGAAGTATTTGAGTTGTTTTAAGTCGATCGACATTGACGGTCCTCAGGCGGCCGGGAACTCCAGCATGGCGCGCGCCAGGGCGGCGCCCACGCGTGCATTGTTCTTCACCAGCGCGATATTGGTGGCGAGGCTGCGGCCATTGGTCAGCGTCTTGATGCGCGCCAGCAGGAAGGGCGTGACCTTCTTGCCGGTGACGCCGTTCTCAGCGGCTTCCTGCAAGGCCTGCAGGGTGATGCCGTCGATTTCGTCCTTCGCCATGGCGTCCACCTCCGGCACCGGATTGCTGACCACCACGCCGCCCCGCAAACCGAGGCGCCATTTGGTCTGGATAAAGGAGGCCTGTTCGGCCGGCGTATCCAGCTGGAAGTCGGCATTGAAGCCGCTCTCGCGCGTGAAGAACGCCGGGAAGCCTGGTTGGCTCACGCTCACCACCGGCACGCCTTGCGTTTCCAGGTATTCCAGCGTGAGGCCGATATCGAGGATGGACTTCACGCCCGCGCACACTACGGCCACATTGGTCTGCGCCAGTTCCTGCAGGTCGGCCGAGATATCGAAACTGGTTTCCGCGCCGCGGTGCACGCCGCCGATGCCGCCGGTGACGAACACCGGAATGCCGGCCAGTTCCGCGCAGATCATGGTGGCGGCCACGGTGGTGGCGCCCAGCTTGTTCTGCGACAGCACATAGGGCAGGTCGCGGCGGCTCACCTTCATTGCGTCCGGCGAATTCCCCAGCAGTTCCAGCTGTTCCGGCGTGAGGCCAACGCAGATCTTGCCGTTCATGATGGCGATGGTGGCCGGCACGGCGCCTGCGTCGCGGATGATCTGCTCCACTTCAACGGCGGTATGCACATTCTGCGGATAAGGCATGCCGTGCGAAATGATGGTCGATTCCAGCGCCACGATAGGCTTCCCGGTGGTGCGGGCGTTCGCCACTTCCGGCGAGAAGGAGAGGAATTGGTGCATGGTTTAGTCCTGTTCTGTAGCGGTGGCGAACAGCTCGGGCGTGAGCGCGGGGGACACGGTCTGGCTGCTCTGCAGTGTAAGCGAGGCGGCGTGCAGGCCGCGCTCGCATGCCAGCGTGAGGTCGGCGGCGCCTTGCGCCAGCGTCCAGCAGATGGCGGCAGAAAAGGCGTCGCCCGCGCCGGTAACATCGACGACATCGACATCGTGGGCCGGCAGCCATTGCAGGTCCCCCGGAATGGTGTGGTACACACCAGCGGCGCCGCAAGTAACGATGATGTCCTGCGCGCCTTGCGCCTGCAGGCCGCGGCAGGCTTCGCGCACTTCGGCTTCGGTAGGCAGGCTGCGGCCCGCGCGTGCTTCCAGCTCGCCGCGGTTCAGAATCAGCAGGCGCAGGCCGCGCAGGTCCTGCGGCAGGCGCGCCATCTTGGGCTGCGACACGGCCACCAGCACCAGCGGCACGCCGCTGGCCTGCGCGTCCGACAGCAGCAGGGCGACGGAATCCAGCGGCAGGTTCAGGTCCGCCACCACCAGCGAAGCGGCATTGCGCTGCGGCTGGCGGCTGGCGATGAACTCCGGCGTCAGCTGGTCGTAGAGCGCCATATCGGCCAGCGCCACCACCATTTCGCCGCCCGCATCCAGCACGGCGGTGTAGGTGCCGGTGTGCGTGTTGGGCAGGCGCAAGGTGCCGCTCATGTCGACCCCCGCCGCTTCGGCATAGGAGCGCAGCGCCTGGCCGGCAGCATCGCTGCCCAGTGCCGTAATGAGCGCGCAGGGCATGCCAAGCCGTGCGATATTCTCGGCGATATTGCGCGCCACGCCGCCGAAAGTCTCCTCGGCTGTCGCAGGGTTCGAGGTGCCCATCTGCAGCGGGGCAGCGGGGCGCAGCTTGCGGTCCAGGTTGGCCGCGCCGAAGCAGAGCACGGGGCGTTCATCCGGCAGAACATAGGCGCGGCCCAGCAGGCGGCGCTCGCGGATCAGGCTCGCCACATGGCCGGCCACGGCGGAACGCGAGAGGCCGAGCTGGTCTGCCATCTCCTGCTGCGAGATGAAGGGATTGGCGCGAATGAGCTCGTAGAGCTGTTCTTTTTTGGTGATAAACATTTGTTGTCTATGCTAGACACTTGTTTGGTGGCTGTCAAACCCGCGGCACCACTATATTAGCGGCCATTTATTCAAGGCGCGTATAAATGATGAAGAAAAATGGTATTTGCCATACATATAGCGAATAAGGCATATTGCGGCATCGCGAAATCCATTCCAAAATCCAGCACGAGGATCCCATGTTCACCAACACCCCATACCAGGCCGCCGATATCATCCGCTCGCGCATGCCCGCGAACTTCCAGCCGCGCCTTGCCATGATCCTCGGCTCCGGCCTGGGCGTGCTGGCGGAGCAGATGACGGATGCGGTGACCATCGGCTTCGACGAGCTGCCAGGCTTCCCGATCTCCACCGTGCATGGCCACGCAGGCCAGATGGTGATCGGCACGCTGTCGGGCGTGCAGGTGGTGTGCCTGAAGGGGCGGGGCCACTTCTACGAAGGCTACGGCATGGGCGTGATGACGAGCGCCATCCGCACCCTGAAGCTGCTGGGCTGCGAGTTCGTGTTCGTGACCAATGCCGCCGGTTCGCTGCGCCCTGAAGTGGATGCAGGTTCGCTGGTGGCGCTGACCGACCATATCAACTTCCTGCCGGGCAGCGCGATGATCGGCCCGAACGACGAACGTTTCGGCCCGCGTTTCTTCAGCATGGCCAACGCCTACGATGCGGATCTGCGCAATCTGCTGAAGGACACCGCAGCATCGAACAACATCACGCTGCATGACGGCGTGTACATCGCCTACCCTGGCCCGAACTTCGAAACGCCGGCCGAGATCCGCGCCTTTGGCCGCCTGGGCGCCGACGTGGTCGGCATGTCAGTGGTGCCTGAAGTGGTGCCGGCCCGTCACTGCGGCCTGAAAGTGGTGGGCGTATCCGTGATTACGAACCTGGCGGAAGGTCTGTCGCCTTTCCCGCTGTCGCATGAACAGACCCTGAAGTACGCAGCAGTAGGCGCCGAAAGCCTGATCAAACTGATCCTGGCCTTCCTCGCCAACGTGGCGAAGACGCCAAAAGCCTGAAACTGATTGCGCGTGCGGGCGGCGCGGCCGTCCGGCGCGCCGAACCTGACAAACGAGACTGACCATGTCACGCGCATTTATCCTCCTGCTCGATTCCTTCGGCCTCGGCGCAACGCCGGATGCCGATAAATACGGCGACAGCGCCGCCAATACCTTCGGCTCCATTGCCGCGTGGGCGGCGAAGGAAGGCAAGCCGATGCAGCTGCCTACCATGGAGAAGCTGGGCCTCGCGGCCGCGGCGCATATCGCCAGCGGCAAATGGGCCGACGGCTTCACGATGCGTGAAGGCTTCACCGGCGCCTACGGTGCGGCGCGCGAACAATCCACCGGCAAGGACACGCAGAGCGGCCACTGGGAAGTCGCGGGCGTGCCCGTGACCTACGACTGGGGCTACTTCCCCAAGACGACGCCGTCCTTCCCGCAAGAGCTGACAGACAAGCTGCAGGAGCTGGGCAAGGTGTTGGGCTTCCTCGGCAACTGCCACGCCTCGGGCACCACCATCATCGATGAACTGGGCGACGAGCACGTTGCCACCGGCAAGCCGATTCTCTACACCTCCGCCGACTCCGTGCTGCAGATTGCCGCGCATGAGGAGAGCTTCGGCCTGGAGCGCCTGTACGAGCTGTGCGAAATCGCCTACGAGCTGGTGAAGCCTTACAACATCGGCCGCGTGATTGCGCGCCCCTTCCTGGGCGCGAACGGCAAGTACAAGCGCACCGCCAACCGCCACGATTACGCCGTGCCGCCGCATGCGCCCACCTTGCTGGACCACGTGAAGAACGAAGGCGGCGAAGTGATCGCCCTCGGCAAGATCAGCGATATCTACGCTGCGCAAGGCGTGAGCCGCGTGCTGAAAGGCCCGGACAATATGGCCCTGTTCGACCGCCTGCTGGAAGCCGAAGCGGAAGCGGGCGACAAGTCGCTCACCTTCGTGAACTTCGTCGATTTCGATATGCTGTTCGGCCACCGCCGCGATGTGCAGGGCTACTCGCAGGCGCTGCACGAACTGGATGCGCGCCTGCCTGAATTCATCGGCAAGCTGAAAGAGGGCGACCTGGTAGTGATTACCGCCGACCATGGCTGCGACCCAACCCAGCCGGGCTCCGACCACACGCGCGAACATATTCCGGTGATCTTCTTCGGTCCCGGCGTGCAGCCGCGCGCGCTCGGCATCTCCCCGACATTCTCCGATATCGGCCAGACCCTTGCACACCACCTCGGCGTGAAACCACTTTCCAACGGAACCAATCTTCTATGAGCTCTCCCGCAGACTTCAAGCGCAACGAGGCCCAGGGCCTCGACCTGGGCTGGCTGAACCACATCCACGTCAACAAGGCCGCTGCCGACCGCCGCGCCGCATCGCTGGCGAACCGGCGCACGGTGAAGAAGGAATATCAGGCTGCATGGCTGGTCAAGGCCATCGAACTGATCGACCTGACCACGCTGGCCGGCGACGACACGCCGGGCCGCGTTGAACGCCTGTGCATGAAGGCCATGCGCCCGCTGCGCACCGACCTGGTGGAAGCGCTGGGACTGCAGGACCGTAATCTGATGACCGGCGCCGTCTGCGTGTACCACGAGATGATCCGCCATGCGGAAAAGGTGCTGAAAGGCCGCTTGCCGATTGCCGCCGTCTCCACCGGCTTCCCGGCCGGCCTCACGAATATGGAAACCAAGGTGCGCGAGATCGAACTCTCGGTAGCCGATGGCGCCAAAGAGATCGACATCGTCATCACCCGCCAGCACGTTTTGACGGGCAACTGGCAGGCGCTATACGACGAAATGCTGGCCTACCGCCAGGCCTGCGGCGAAGCGCACGTGAAAGCGATTCTGGCGACGGGCGACCTGGTCACGCTGGAAAACGTGGCCAAGGCATCGTGGGTCTGCATGATGGCAGGCGCGGACTTCATCAAGACCTCCACCGGCAAGGAAGGCGTGAACGCCACCATTCCGGTATCGCTGGTGATGGTGCGCGCGATCCGCGAATACTACGAGCAGACCGGCTTCATGGTCGGCTACAAGCCTGCAGGCGGCGTGGGCACCGCCAAGTCCGCGCTGCAATACATGACCGTGATGAAGGAAGAGCTGGGCAATGAGTGGCTGGAACCGCACCTGTTCCGCATCGGCGCATCCAGCCTGCTGACCGACATCGAGCGCCAGCTGGAGCACTACGTGACCGGCAACTACTCCGCCGCCCACCGCCACGCGCAACCATAAGAAGACATCGCCATGCCAACTATTAACGAGATCCTCAATACTATGGACTACGGCCCTGCACCAGAAAGCCAGAAAGAAGCGCAAGCGTGGCTGGAGCAGCGCTCCCGCAAATTCGGCCTCTTCATCGACAACGCATGGACCGAGCCGGGCGAACTGTTCGCCTCCAACAATCCGGCGGATGGTTCGCAGCTGGCCGAGCTGACGCAAGCCACGGCTGACGACGTGAACCGCGCCGTGGAAGCTGCGCGCCGCGCGCAGCCGGGCTGGCAGGCGCTGGGCGGCGGTGGCCGTGCGCGCGTGCTGTACGCGATTGCGCGCCTGATGCAGAAGCATTCCCGCCTGTTCGCCGTGCTGGAAACGCTGGACAACGGCAAGACCATCCGCGAAACACGCGACGCCGACCTGCCGCTGGTGGCGCGCCACTTCTACTACCACGCCGGCTGGGCGCAACTGCAGGACGAAGAGTTTGCAGGCCACCGTCCGGTGGGCGTGGTGGGCCAGATCGTGCCGTGGAACTTCCCGCTGCTGATGCTGGCGTGGAAAATCGCACCGGCGCTGGCTGCCGGTAATACCGTGGTCTTCAAACCGGCTGAATTCACGCCGTTGACCGCGCTGCTGTTCGCTGAAATCTGCGTACAGGCCGGTGTGCCTGCGGGTGTGGTGAACATCGTCACCGGCGACGGCCGCACCGGCGAGGCGCTGGTGAAGCATGAAGGCATCGACAAGCTGGCCTTCACCGGCTCCACCGAAGTGGGCCGCCTGATCCGCGAAGCTACTGCGGGCAGCGGCAAGAAGCTGTCGCTGGAACTGGGCGGAAAATCGCCATACATCGTGTTCGAAGATGCTGATCTCGACGCGGCGGTTGAAGGCCTGGTCGATTCGATCTGGTTCAACCAGGGCCAGGTCTGCTGCGCCGGTTCGCGCCTGCTGGTGCAGGAATCGGTGGAAGAGCGCTTCCTGAAAAAGCTGAAAGCGCGCATGGGCAACCTGCGCCTCGGCTCGCCGCTGGACAAATCGATGGACATCGGCGCGCTGGTCGACCCGATCCAGCGCCAGCGCATTCACGGCCTGGTGGAATCGGCGCGCGCCGAAGGCTGCGAGATCTATCAACCGCAAGCCTGCGAAATTCCGGCCACGGGTTCGTGGTTCCCCCCAACGCTGATCACTGGCGCATCGACTTCGGCTGCTGTGGCGCAGGCAGAAATCTTCGGCCCGGTGCTGGTGGCGATGAGCTTCCGCACCCCGGCAGAAGCGGTGCAGCTGGCGAACAATACCGTCTACGGCCTGGCTTCCTGCGTGTGGACCGAAAACATCTCGCTGGCGCTGGACGTAGCGCCTGCGATCAAGGCCGGCGTGGTGTGGATCAACACCGCCAACCAGTTCGACGCAGCCTGCGGCTTCGGCGGCTACAAGGAATCCGGCTACGGCCGTGAAGGCGGCAAGGAAGGCATGTACGAATATCTGGTGCCCGTCTCGGAAGATGCGCGTCCTGCTGCTCCGGTATTCGAGAAGCCATCGAAAGCCAAGGCCGCACCGGCTGCCGCTGCCGACCCATTCGCCATCGACCGCACCGCCAAGCTGTACATCGGCGGCAAGCAGGCTCGCCCTGACGGCGCCTACAGCCGCGCGATTCACGGTGCGGATGGCAAGTTCGTCGGCGAAGTGGGCGAGGGCAACCGCAAGGACATCCGCAATGCCGTGGAAGCCGCGCACAAGGCCACCGGCTGGACCAAGGCCACGGCGCACAACCGCGCGCAAGTGCTGTACTACATCGCCGAGAACCTGGCAGCGCGTGGCGAAGAATTCGCCGCCCGCATCGCCGCGCAGACCGGCGCCAAGAACGCAGAGAAAGAAGTGCAGGCCTCCATTGAGCGCCTGTTCTACTGGGCCGCGTGGGCCGACAAGTACGACGGCCAGGCACACCAGCCGCCGATGCATGGCATCACGGTAGCGCTGAACGAAGCGATCGGCGTAATCGGCATCGTGTGCCCGAACGAAAACCCGCTGCTGGGCTTCATCTCACTGGTGGCGCCAGCGATTGCCGTGGGCAACCGCGTGGTGGCAGTGCCGTCGGAAGCCTATCCGCTGTCGGCAACGGACCTGTACCAGGTGTTCGATACTTCGGACCTGCCGGGCGGCGTTGTGAACATCGTGACCGGCAGCGCCGACGAACTGGCGCGTACGCTGGCCTCGCACTCCGACCTCGACGCCATCTGGCGCCACGACGGCTCGGCAGCCGGCTGCGCGGAAGTTGAGAAACTGTCCGCAGGTTCGCTGAAGCGCACCTGGACCGGCGGCGGCAAAGGCCGCGACTGGTTCAACGTGTCGCAATCCGCTGGCCGCACGGTCCTGCAGCACGCTACCCAAGTAAAAAATATCTGGATCCCCTACGGCGTCTAACGCCGAGCCCGCGACACCATGGGGCCAGGCCCCTCCTGTCGCGGGCTCAAGCGCCAGGCTGTAATGGCAGAGTCTGCGACACGAGGGGCCCGGCCCCATGGTGTCGCAGACTCTGCAGCTTTTTGAAAGCGAGAAGAATATGTACCTGCCACAAGAAATCATTCGCAAGAAGCGCGATGGCGGCCATTTGAGTGCCGACGAGATTCAGTTCTTTGTTCGCGGCATTACTGACAACAGCGTCACGGAAGGCCAGATCGCGGCGCTGGCCATGGCCGTCTACTTCAACGGCATGAATATGGATGAGCGCGTGGCGTTTACCCTCGCCATGCGCGATTCCGGCGATGTGCTGGAATGGGAATCGCTGAACCTGCCGGGCCCGGTCATGGACAAGCATTCCACCGGCGGCGTAGGCGACGTGGTCTCGCTGATGCTCGGCCCGATGATCGCTGCCTGCGGCGGCTTCGTGCCGATGATCTCCGGCCGTGGACTCGGCCACACCGGCGGCACGCTCGATAAATTCGATTCCATCCCCGGCTATTCCACCGTGCCGACGAACGAAAAGTTCCGCGAGGTGGTGCGCGATGTCGGCGTCGCCATCATCGGCCAGACTGCCTCGCTGGCCCCGTCGGACAAGCGCTTCTACGGCATCCGCGACGTAACGGCCACCGTGGAATCGGTCGCCATGATCACCGGTTCCATCCTGGCGAAGAAGCTCGCCGCCGGCCTCGATGTGCTGGCAATGGACGTGAAAGTGGGCTCCGGCGCCTTCATGCCGAGCTTCGAGAAATCGGTGGAACTGGCGGAAAGCATCGTCGCCGTCGGCAATGGCGCTGGCACGCTGACCTCGGCGCTGCTCACCGACATGAACGAATCCCTGTCGCCATGGGCTGGCAACGCACTGGAAGTGCGCGGCGCGATCGATTACCTGACCGGCAAGCACCGTCCTGCGCGCCTGCACGAAGTGACGATGGCGCTGTGCGCCGAGATGCTGGTGCTGGGCAAGCTCGCCACCACCGAAACCGAAGCGCGCGCCAAGCTGCAGGCCGCGCTGGACAGCGGTGAAGCCGCCAGCCGCTTCGCACGCATGGTGACGGCACTGGGCGGACCATCCGACCTGATCGAGAATATGGACAAGCATCTGGACAAGGCGCCGGTTGTCGTCCCGGTCCCGGCCCTGCAAAGCGGCTATGCCGCCAGCACCGACTGCCGTGGCATCGGCCTTGCCGTGGTCAGCCTCGGTGGTGGCCGCCGTCGTCCGACCGACGCCATCGACTTCGCTGTCGGCCTGACCGATCTGGTTGAGCTCGGGCAGAAGATCGAAAAAGGCCAGCCGCTCGCCATGGTTCACGCCCGCACTGAAGCCGCCGCGCAGCAGGCAATCGCCGAAATCCAGGCCGCCTACGGCTTGGGCGACGCCGCGCCAGCCGCCAACCCCATCGTCTATCGCACCATCCGCCCGTAAATATTTCTTAATCGGGGTCTGACCCCCAGTTAAAAAGAAATGTTTCAATTTAATTGGGGTCTGACCCCGGTTAGGAAACTAAATGAATAACGACAAGTTGATTGAAGAGGCGAAGGCGGCGCGGCTGAAGGCTTATACGCCGTATTCGAACTTCAAGGTCGGCGCTGCGCTGCTGACCAACGATGGCAAAGTCTTCCACGGCTGTAATGTGGAGAACGCGTCTTACGGGCTCTGCAATTGCGCCGAGCGCACCGCCTTGTTCAGCGCCTTCGCGCAGGGCTACAAGCAGGGCGATTTCGCCAAGCTGGTGGTGGTGGGCGAGACCGATGGCCCGATCGCTCCCTGCGGCGCCTGCCGCCAGGTGATCCTTGAGCTGGGCGGCAATGAACTGCCAGTCGTGCTGACCAACCTGAAGGGCGATGTCTTTGAAACCACCGCCGCCGCGCAACTGCCCAACGCCTTCGGCGGCCAGGATCTCAAAAAGAAGTGAAGAAGTATATCGACGTTCAGGCTGCCGTCGCTGTTGCAGCGGCTGAAGCCATTGCAGCGAAGACGCAGGGCACCTTCGGCGTCGGTGGGGTGATGCTCGACCAGTTCGGCACCGTGCTCAAGGCGCTGCATAACAACGTCATTCGCGATGGCCTGATTTACGATCCCACCGCGCACGGCGAGCGCCAGCTCATCGACTGGTATTTCGCGGAACGCGCCAAGGGACGTGAACTGCCGCCACCGCAGGAAATCACCATCGTCACTTCGCTTGATCCCTGCTGCATGTGCACCGGCGCGATTCTCGCGGCGGGATTCAATGTAGTGGTGGCCGCGCAGGACCGTAACGCCGGCGCCAATCACGATGGCAGCGCGCAGTTCCCCTCGCTGCCGGAGCGCCTGCGCGAACAGGCGCGCGCCACCTTTGCTTATCCGGCGGTGCTGGGCACATCGTCCTATTCGCGCAAGAGCGCGGGCGCCACGCCCCGGCCTTCCTTCATCGGCAAGACCATCGCCGAACCTACGCAGGCTTTGTGCTCGCTGGTGTTCGAGGCCACCACCGAGAATGTGATGGACCTGTTCAAGCAGGACCCGCCGCGCAGTCAGCTGAAAGACCCCGCCACGCTGCCGGAAGACCACGCCATCGTGCGCGCCCTGAAGCGCGCCTGCCCGGACGCGCTGACTTACCGCAGCGCGCCGCAGAAGCCTGATGCGGGCCTCGCGCCCTATCTGGTGCAGGCGGCCCAGCGCGACCGCAGCAACGGCGGCACGGGCAATGCCGTTGCGCTGCTGGACAGCTTCGGCAACCTGCTGCTGTGCTGCCACGGCCGCATCAAACAGTCCGAAATCCGCAGCGCCTTCATGGAGTGCACGCGCGCCTATGCGCAGCTGCGCTATAAGCTGATGCACAATGCCGGCGCCGAGCAGCAGGAGGCGGTGCGCCAGTATCTCGGCCACCCCAAGGACGGCACCTTTGTATTTGCACTGGGGCCGGACGACAGCGCGCAGAGCTTCATGGACCTCGGCGCCTACGGTTCAACGCTGGAAGGCCCGCTGCCGGACGATAATCCGGCCCAGTTCCAGTACGTGCTGCCCGCCATGCCGGAGCAGCAGCTGCACGCGCAGTGCAATGCGCTGCCGCCGTTCTACCGCAATCTGGTGAAGGTGCGCCCGGTGCAGGTGAGCGACCAGGCGCTGGTTCAATCGGTCCAGGGATCGTAAGTCCCGATACTCCACACATGGCCTTCCGGGTCGCGCAGCGTAAAGCCGCGGCCGCCGTAATCTTCATCCCTCAGCTCCATCAGGATCGGCGCACCGGCCCGCACCGCGCGCGCGTGCACCGCATCGGCATCGTTCACCACTAGATAGATGGACTGCGTAACGCTCAGGCCAATCTCGGCGGGCTGCTTCATCAGGCGCCCGTATTCCGTGTCGAAAATGGAACCGAGCATCACCATGCCGTTGCCGTAGGAGAGTTGTGCATGGGCGATAGTGCCGTCGTCGTTCGGCACCACGAGGTTGCGTTCGAATCCCAGCGTGGTGCACAGCCAGTCTATGGCGGCTGGCGCATCACGGTAGCGCATGCAGGGCATCACGGTGGCGAGGGTGTTTTTCGGTGTATTCGACATGCTTTTCTCCCTGATTCATGGGTGGTATCGGGAACAGCGAATCACCAATATAGACCAGCCCCGTAGCGGTATCAAGCAGTGTCAGGTATGCGCGCGGAATTACATTTGCTGGAATAAATGAGTGTTGCCGCGGCTGACTTCCAGTTCTTCCTTCGAATTCCGCACCCGCACCATCTGCCGTCCGCGCAGGTCGCGCGACACTTCGGCAATCGCGTCCACCCGCACCAGGGTGGAGCGGTGGATGCGCCAGAACTCGTTGGGATCGAGTTCGTCTTCCAGTTCTTTGAGGGTTTTCCGGATCAGCACCTCGCCCTCGGCCGTCTGCACCCGGGTGTATTTCTCGTCCGCGCGGAAGTAGAGAATTTCCTTCGTGCTGATCATGCGCAGGCTGTTGCCCACCTGGGCCTGGATCCAGTGCAGGTAGTCGCGCTGTTTGGCGGGCGGCGCGCTGTGCGACAGCAGTTGCGACAGCTGGCGCTCGATATTGCTGGGCCGTTTGCCTACCCGCGCCTGCAGCCGCGCGCAGGCGGCTCTCAGGCGCTCGCCGCCCGCAGGCTTGAGCAGATAGTCCAGCGCGCCCTGTTCGAAAGCCTCAATCGCATACTGGTCGTAGGCCGTAATGAAGACGATGTGGCAGCGGTTGAACAGCATGCGCGCTGCTTCGATGCCGCTCATGCCGGGCATACGGATGTCGAGGAATACGATATCCGGCTGATGCTGCCCGGCGAGCGCAATGGCCTCGATGCCGTTGGCCGCTTCGGCCACGATCTCCAGTTCCGGCCAGCATTCCTGCAGGCGCGCGCGCAGCATGTCGCGCATCGGTTCTTCATCGTCCGCAATCAGGGCGGTGGCGCGCGGATGGCTCATGGCTGCTGTCCTGCAAAGATATCGGGTGCGAAGGGCACGCGGATGGATGCGCGGCAGCCGCCTTCCATCGGCGTTTCAATCAGCAACTGGGCGCGCGTGCCGTACACCAGTTTGAGGCGTTCGCGCACATTGTTCAGGCCTACGCCGTCGCCTGCATAGAGGTTGAAGCCTACGCCGTCGTCCTGCACGTCCACCTGCAGCATATTGCCGCTGACGGCAGCGCGGATGTCGATGCGGCCGCCCTCGATCTTCGGTTCCAGCCCGTGCTTGATGGCGTTCTCGATCAGGATCTGCAGCATCATCGGCGGGAAGGTGGCGCTTTCCAGTTCCGGCGGCACATCGATCGATACGGCCAGGCGCGATTTCATCCGTGCCTGCATGATGGCGAGGTAGGCCCGCGACAGCACGATCTGCCGTCCCAGCGTGCCGCTTCCGCGTGCGCGCATCTGCGGCAGCGTGGAGCGCAGGTATTCGATCAAATGGGTGTGGATCTTCGCAGCCTGCGGCGGATCGGTTTCGATCAGCTGGCCGATCAGCGCCAGGGTGTTGAACAGGAAGTGCGGCTCCACCTGTGCCTGCAGCGCGGCCATCTGCGCTTCCACCAGCTTGCGTTCCAGTGTTTCGGTATCGGCCTGCGCGGAGGCGGCGCGCGCCTCGATCTCGGCCTTGCGTTTGCCGCCGGCCAGCACCTTGAGGCCGAAGGAGATCAGCACGAAGGCTGCGGCCTGTTCCGGCAGCAGCACCGGGGTGCAGCCGAGCAGCAGCACCAGCACCCAGGTCACCACCAGCTGGCGCATCGGCACCTGCGCCAGCCAATCGAAGAACTGCCACCACAGCGAGCTGGCTGTATCGCCGACTTCGCGGACGAAGCCGATGGCGTTCTTTGTGCTGCCGGCGGACATGTTCACTCCTGCGGCGTGCGTGGCAGATGCTTCACGCCGAAGGCGCCCACAATCACCTTCACCAGCATGAAGCAGATGAAGAGCGTGAAGGCCAGCGGCAGGATGGCGACCAGCAGCGCGAGCATGATGCACAGGGCCAGCAGCGTTGACCATGGCATGCGCTCAACGCGTTTCAGCGCCGCGCGGCAGGTGCGCAGCACGGCATCGGCTGCATCGTTCAGGCGCTCGGAAAAAGTCGGGTTGATGGTTTTCATGTTTTGCTCCTTGGTAATCGATGGTGTGACTGTACCAAGCGGCTTCCACCGCTGGTATCGCTTTCCGATAAAGCGTCGATTCCGGGGGCTGACCTGCCGCGTGTGCGGACGAATGGTGTGCAGTTCAGCGCGCTGCCTGCCAGTCCGCTTTCAGCAGGCCGAAGATGTCGCTGTCGCATACCTCGCCGTTCACGATCCAGCGTTGCCGCAGCAGGCCCTCCTTGCGGAAGTGCAGGCGCTCCAGCAGGCGGGCCGAGGGCTCGTTGCGCGGATCCACGTCGGCCTCGATGCGGTTCAGGCCGAGGGTGTTGAAGGCGTAGTCGATCATGGCCGGCAGCGCTTCCTGCATATAGCCTTTGCCCCAATGCGGACGCGCCAGCATATAGCCGATTTCGCAACGAAGATTTTGCTTGTCGAAGGCACGCAGCGTGACGAAGCCGTTCATGGCGCCGTCAATCTCGATGGCAAGCCGGAGATAGTCCCCTTTTGCATAGCCCGCGAGGATGGTGGCCAGCGATTCCTCGGCCTGCTGGATCGAAGTCCAGGCGCTGCTGCTGCCGTAGCGCATGGCGCCGGGATCGGACATCAGGCGGTAGAGCGCTGGAAGGTCCATTTCGGTGATAAAACGCAACTTTATGCGGGCACAAGGCAGTTCAAACGGAAGAAAAGCGGGCATTTTGTTCAGAAATGTGGTTTTTGCTTGGGGTCAACGATTTACGAGGCTTATTTGATGCTATCCTCTCGGCTGATCATTGTATTGTTGGAAATTATGATGTCAAAGTTGCTAAAAGTCACGTTACTTGCAAGTGCACTGGTGTCGGCCTGCGCGCAGGCGGATACGCTGGATCTGGGTTTCATCAAGGGAGCAAACGTGTTCAGCCTTGGTGACTTCCGTGCGTCCGGTTCCGATGTGGAAGGCGCCGTTATTGCTGCAGGCAATGTGACCGCTTCCAGCTATTCTTTCAACGAGAAGAATGATGACGCATTCGGCGGCTACGCGCTGGTTGCCGGTGGAAACCTGAACTTCACGGGCGGCTCCATCAACAACGGCAACTGGTATGCGGGCGGCACCACCACGCTGACTTCCTTCGGCGCCACTGGCGGCGCGGCCGCCGCGGGCGCACCGGCCGGCCTGGACCTGAACGCGATGGCGGCCACGGCGCGCAACGTTTCCACCACCCTGGCCGGTGTCGGCAAGACCGGCGAGGCCACCACGCAGTGGGGCGGCCTGTTCCTGACGGGTACCAACAGCAATGTGGAAGTATTCGACCTCACGGGCCAGACGCTGCAAAGCGTGAGCTGGATGAGCGTGAGTGGCCTGAATGCCGGCGCCACCCTGATCTTCAACGTCAGCGGCACCGATTCGGTGACGATGAGCGGCGGCTTCGACGCCTTCAAGAATTACAACGTGCTGTTCAACTTCCACGAAGCGGCCAATGTCAATTTCGGCGGCATCGGCCTGGAAGCCAGCGTGCTGGCGCCGGAAGCCACCATCACCGGTGGCGGCGTTATCATCGGCAATGTCATCGCGGGCACTTGGGCGGCACAAACCCAGGTCAATACGGGCAATGCCTTCCAGGCGGCGGACGTGCGCGGCTATGCCTTGAGCGTGCCGGAACCGAAGCCCTGGGCCATGGGCCTGATCGGCATCGCCCTGATCGGTTTTGTCGGCAGCCGCAAGCGCAATACCGACCTGGTCAAGTTTGCGCCACCGCCGCAAGAACCATCCGAATAATCGTTTCCTCGGCGGCGTCGAAATCGCGCCGTGTCAGCTCCTTGCGGCCCAGCACCAGCGCCATCTGGGCCGAAAAGTCCGCATAGGACTGCGTCATCGCCCAGATGGCGAACAGCAGGTGCGTTGCGTTCACGGGCGCGATGCGGCCGGCGGCAATCCATTCCTCGAACACTTCGATATCGCGCCGCAGCAGCGGCACCACGCGCTCGCGGATCTGCGGTCCGTAGACCTGCGCGCCGCCGATCACTTCCATCGCATACACGCGTGAAGCAAAAGGCTGCTCGCGCGAGAAACGCAGCTTGGCCTCGATGTAGGCGCGCAGCAGGTCCTGCGGCGACTGGGCGGGATCGGCGAGGCTGGCCATGCGTTCCAGCCAGTCGTCCAGCACATTGTCCAGCACCCGTTCATACAGCGCCTGCTTGGTGGGGAAGTAGTACATCAGGTTCTGCTTCGACAGGCCCGCGTTTTCCGCAATGACGGCAATCGATGCGCCCTCGTAGCCGCATTCGGCGAAAGTGCGCACGGCTTCGGCGAGAATATCCGCTTCGAGTCGGTCGCGCTGCAGCATGCGGCGCGAAGCACTGCTGAACTTAGTCATGGCGGCTCCGTATCGAATGGAAGAAAGCCTTGAGCTGCGGCGCGTCCGTGTAGGCCACGTTGAAGCGGAACCAGATGGTGTCGCTGGGGCGCAGCATGAAGAATTCATTCGGCGACAGCAGGATGCCGGCCTTCAGCGCAAGATCCGCAATGGCGCGGCCGTTCCATTCCGCCGTCGGCGCTTCCGGCCAGCCCGCGCTCACAAACATGCCGCCGCGCGGTTTCGCTACCGGCGCCATGCCCACATCATGCAGCGCTTCGATGCTGCGTTCGCGGCCCGCGTCCAGCTGGGCGTGCAGCTTTTCCACCATGCGCTTGTAGGGCCGCGCCGTAATGGCGTGGTAGACGGCGCGCTCGTTGACTTCCGACGTGGTGAGGCCCGCCAGCATCTTCACGCGCACCAGTTCCGGCAGCAGGGAAGCGGAGGCGCAGATGGAGCCCACGCGCAGCACCGGCGACAGCGTTTTGGAGAAGCTGCCCACGCGGATCACGCGCCGCAGGCCGTCCATCGCCGCCAGCGAGGCTTCGCCGCGTGGCGTGAGCTCGCGGTAGATATCGTCTTCCACCAGCCAGAAATCGAACTGCTCGGCCAGCGCTAGCAGGCGGTGTGCCTGCGCCTGCGTGAGCGAGGTGCCGAGGGGATTCTGCAGCACCGTGTTGACGAACATGAGCTTGGGCTGGACCAGCGCCGCCTGTTCGGCGAGGTAGTCCAGGTCCAGGCCCTGCTCGCGGCGCGGAATCCCCACCACATTGCAGCCGTGGTGGCGGATCAGGGACAGCAGGTTGCTGTAGCCGGGATCTTCCACGAAGACCGTGTCGCCCGGCTTGGTCAGCGTGCGCAGGATCAGATCGAAGGCATGCGTGGCGCCGTGCGTGAGCAGCACCTGTTCCGGCTCCACCGGCAGCAGTTCGTCGCTCAGCGTGGAAGCCAGGTGCTGGCGCAGGCTGGGAAAGCCGAGCGGGTGGCCATAGCCGCGCAGGCGGTTGGCGGGAATGCGCATGGCCTGGCGCACCGCGTCCAGAATCGTGTCCTCGCCATACCATTCGGGCGGCAGCCAGCCCGCTCCAACGGGTAGCGCGTCGGTCACGCCGGAATACAGTTCCGGGGTGAGCGCATCCACGGCGGCCGGGCTGGTCGCCATCACGGGCAGCAGCTGGGCCGGAATTTCGTGGCGGGCCACGTAATAGCCGGAACCCCGGCGCGAGGACAGCAGGCCCAGCGTTACCAGCCGGTCGTAGGACTCCACAACTGTAAAGGTACTGATGCCATTACACTTCGCGAATTGCCGTACGGAAGGCATTTTCGTGCCCACCCGTAACTCCTTGCTGGCCACCATGTCCGTGATGGCCGCCACGATCTTGTCCACCAGGCTGCCTTTGCGGGCGCGCTCCAGCTGCAGAACGGGCCAGCCGGCCGTGCCGGGCGTACTTTGATCGGGCGCAAAGCCCTGTCTGTCCATCGTTGACTCCGTTCGCCTGCGAACAGGAAACTGTAGTGTTTTTGAGACCTGTACGGTTGGAATGTTTTGCTGATTGTGTATATGTGCCATAGTGAAGGCGCTGTCTATTATTGCATCATCATTTTGCCAACCGGTAAAGTTTTTTTACGAGCCGTCAAAAAGCTCCCAGGAGGAATGTATGAATCAATCCCGGCCAGCATCGATGTCCGCTTTCTGGATGCCGTTTACGAACAACCGCGACTTCAAGGCCAGCCCCCGGCTGCTGGTATCCGCCGAAGGCAATTACTACAAGGACGTGGACGGCAACGCCATCCTCGACGGCACCGCAGGCCTGTGGTGCGTGCCTTGCGGCCACGCGCAGCCGAAGATCGTTGCCGCCGTACGCGAGATGGTCGGCCAGCTTGATTTCGCACCCACTTTCCAGATGGGCCACCCGGCAGCGTTCGAGCTCGCCGACAAGCTGATGGAATACACCAACAACCGTTTCGGCCATGTGTTCTACACGAACTCCGGTTCCGAGGCGGTGGATACGGCGCTGAAGATGGCGCTGGCCTATCACAAGGCGCGCGGCGAAGCGGGCCGCACCCGCCTGATTGGCCGCGAGCGCGGTTATCACGGCGTGGGCTTCGGCGGCATTTCGGTCGGCGGCATCGCGGGCAACCGCAAGCCTTACGGCGTGATGCTGCCCGGCGTCGATCACCTGCCGCACACCCATAACCTCGACAAGAATGCCTACACGCGCGGCGAACCGGAACACGGCGCCAACCTGGCGGATGAACTGGAACGCATCGTTGCGCTGCATGACGCCTCCACCATCGCCGCCGTGATCGTGGAGCCGGTGGCCGGGTCCACCGGCGTGCTGATTCCGCCCAAGGGCTACCTGAAGCGCCTGCGCGAGCTGTGCACCAAGCACGGCATCCTGCTGATTTTCGATGAGGTGATTACGGGCTTCGGCCGCCTCACCACGCCCTTCGCCGCCGATTACTTCGACGTGGAACCGGACATGATGACGACCGCGAAGGGCCTCACCAACGGCACCATTCCAATGGGCGCGGTGTTCACCAAGCAGTTCCTGTACGACGCCTTCATGGATTCGCCGGCCGGCATTGAGCTGTTCCACGGCTATACCTATTCCGGTCACCCGGTGGCCTGCGCCGCCTCTCTGGCCACGCTGGAAGTGTTCAAGGAACAGAAAATCCTTGATCACGCCGCAAGCATCCAGGACTACTGGGCCGATGCGGTGTATTCGCTGAAAGGCCTGCCGCATGTGATCGACCTGCGCGTGATCGGTTTGATCGCGGGTATCGAACTGGCGCCGATCGCGGGCAAGCCCGGCGCGCGCGCCTACGCGGCATTCAAGAAAGCTTTCGCGGACGGTATCCTGATCCGCGTGACTGGCGACATCATCGCGCTGTCGCCGCCTCTGGTCTTCGAGAAAAAACATATCGATGAACTGTTCGGCAAACTTACCAAGGTGCTGAAAGAACTGGAGTAGAACGCGCGGTTACAAAAATGAGGAGACAACCATGCTCGTAGGCGTACCGAAGGAAATCAAGAATCAGGAGTCCCGCGTTGGCCTTACCCCGGCCAGCGTCAAGGAACTGACTCTGCGCGGCCACCAGGTGCTGGTGCAACAGAATGCCGGCGCAGCCATCGGCTTGACGGACGAGATGTATGCCGGTTCCGGCGCTACCATCGTCGATACCGCGCAGGAGATCTTTGCCCGCGCCGACATGGTGGTGAAGGTAAAGGAACCGCAGCCGCAGGAATGCGCCATGCTGCGCGAGAACCAGATCCTGTACACCTACCTGCACCTGGCGCCGGATCCGGACCAGACCAGGGCGCTGGTGGCCTCCGGCGCGGTCTGCCTTGCGTACGAAACCATTACCGGTGCGGGCGGCGGCCTGCCGCTGCTGGCGCCGATGAGCGAAGTGGCGGGACGCATGTCGATTCAGGCCGGCGCTGCGCACCTGGAGAAATCCAAGGGCGGCATGGGGCTGCTGCTGGGTGGTGTGCCGGGCGTGGCGCCGGGCCATGTGGCGATTATCGGCGCCGGCGTGGTTGGCACCAATGCGCTGCAGATCGCCGTCGGCATGGGCGCGCGCGTGACGGTGCTGGACAAGAACGTGGACCGCCTGCGCCAGCTCGATCTCGTGTATGGCAACCGCATCCAGACCATGTACTCCAACGCCCATAACATCGAAGACGCGGTGCTGGATGCCGACTTGGTAATTGGCGGCGTGCTGGTTCCCGGTGCCGCGGCGCCGAAGCTGGTCACGCGCTCGATGATCGCGCGCATGAAGCAGGGCGCGGTAGTGGTCGATGTGGCCATCGACCAGGGCGGCTGCTTCGAAACTTCCCATCCCACCACGCACGAAAACCCGACCTTCGTGGTCGACGGTGTGGTGCACTACTGCGTGGCGAACATGCCGGGCGCCGTCGCCCGCACCTCCACCTTCGCACTGAATAACGCCACCATCAGCCATGCCATTGCGCTGGCCGATAAAGGCTGGAGCAAAGCGATGCGGGACAACCCGCATCTGAAGAACGGCTTGAACGTCTGCCGGGGCCAGGTCACCTACGAAGCGGTGGCCCATGCCCTCGGCTATTCCTATGTACCGGCCGACAGCATGCTGGCCTGAACCCTTGAGAACACCATGAGCAACCTCGATACCATTACCCACTTCATCAACGGCAGCAAGGTGGACACGCTGAGCGGCCGTTATGCCGACGTGTTCAATCCTGCGCTGGGCGAGCCGGTGGCCCGCGTGGCGCTGGGCACGGCGGAAGAAGTGGATGCAGCAGTGAAGGCGGCGGAAGCGGCTTTCCCTGCATGGTCCAACACGCCGCCGCTGACGCGCGCGCGCGTGCTGTTCCGCTACCTGCAGCTGTGCCAGCAGCATACCGACGAATTTGCGGCGATGCTGACGCGCGAGCACGGCAAGACCTTCGCCGACGCGCAGGGCGAAGTGGCGCGTGGTATCGAGATCGTGGAATTCGCCTGCGGTATTCCGCACCTGCTCAAGGGGGAATTCACCGACCAGATCGCACGCGGCATCGACGCCTGGTCGATGCGCCAGCCTTTGGGCGTGGTGGCAGGCATCACGCCATTCAATTTTCCGGTGATGGTGCCGATGTGGATGTTCCCCATCGCTCTGGCCTGCGGCAATACCTTCGTGCTGAAGCCTTCGGAGCGCGACCCTTCTGCCTCGCTGCTGCATGCACGGCTGCTGAAGGAAGCAGGTTTGCCGGATGGCGTGTTCAATGTGGTGCAGGGCGATAAGGCCGCCGTCGATGCACTGCTGGACCACCCCGTGGTGCAGGCCATCAGTTTTGTCGGCTCCACGCCGATTGCCGAATACATCTACGCCAAAGGCAGCGCGAGCGGCAAGCGCGTGCAGGCACTGGGAGGCGCAAAGAATCACATGGTGGTGATGCCGGATGCGGATATGGATATGGCTACCGATGCACTGATCGGCGCCGCTTTCGGTTCGGCGGGAGAGCGCTGCATGGCGATCTCCGTGGTGGCAGCCGTTGGCGATGCAGGCGACAAGCTGATTGGCGCACTGGAAAAGCGCACCGCTGCACTGAAAGTACGCGACGGCATGGCCGCCGATGCCGAAATGGGGCCGGTGGTAACGGCTACGGCAAAGCAGCGCATCGAACGCCTGATCGGCGAAGGCGTGGAGCAGGGCGCCAAACTGGTGGTGGATGGCCGAGGCTACCAGGTAGAAGGCCGCCCCAATGGCTTCTTCATCGGCGGCACGCTGTTCGATCACGTCACGCCGGATATGACGATCTACAAGGAAGAGATTTTCGGCCCCGTGCTGTGCGTGGTGCGCCTGCCGGATGTGGCAAGCGCGGTGGAGCTCATCAACCGCAACGAGTATGGCAACGGTGTTGCCGTGTTCACCCGCGACGGCGGCGTGGCGCGCGAGTTTGTGCGCCAGATCCAGGTCGGCATGGTGGGCGTGAATGTGCCGCTGCCGGTGCCGATGTCCTTCAACAGCTTCGGCGGCTGGAAGCGCAGCATGTTCGGCGACCACCACGCCTACGGGCCGGAGGGCATCCGTTTCTATACGCGCCACAAGGCCGTGATGCAGCGCTGGCCGAATACCGCCAGCGCTGGCGCAGAATTTGCATTCCCACAGATGAAGTAAATAACGCTCAGGGACGGGACCATGATCGAGTCACTCAAACATATGCCGCAGCCAAGCGCCACGAGCACCGAGCTCGCATCGCATTTCACCGACCTGGCGCCGCCATTGAACGCACGCCAGGCGGCCATTGAAAGTGCACGCTGCCTGTATTGCTACGATGCGCCGTGCACCCGCATCTGTCCCTCCGAAATTGATGTGGCGAGCTTTATCCGCAACATCCACGACAAGAACATCAACGGTGCGGCTCAGGGCATCCTGAAGCAGAACATCCTCGGCGGCAGCTGCGCGCGCGTCTGCCCCACCGAGATCCTGTGCGAGGACTCCTGCGTGCGCAACCACGACGCAGAAGGCCAGCCGGTGAAGATCGGCCTGCTGCAGCGCTATGCCCTCGATAATATGAGTATGGAAGGCCATCCCTTCCAGCGCGCACCGGCCACCGGCAAGAAGATTGCCGTCGTTGGCGCCGGTCCGGCAGGACTCTCCTGTGCGCACCGTCTCGCAATGCTGGGCAACGATGTGGTGATCTACGAAGCGCAGCCGAAGGCGGGCGGCCTGAATGAATACGGCATTGCCAAATACAAGCTGACCGGCGACTTCGCACAGAAGGAAGTGGAATTCCTGCTGGGAATAGGCGGTATCGAGATCCAGTATGGCCGCAAGCTTGGCGAAAACCTGCACTTGAAAGACCTGCACGCGCAGTACGACGCAGTCTTCCTCGGCCTGGGCCTCGGTGCCAGCCGCCAGCTGGGCCTGACCGGTGAAGATGCGCCGGGCCTGATGGCGGCAGTGGACTACATCGCGGCGCTGCGCCAGGCTTCCGACCTCTCGGCATTGCCGGTGCCGAAACGCGCCATCGTGATCGGCGCGGGCAACACGGCCATCGATATGGCGGTGCAGATCCAGCGCCTTGGCGCGGAAGAAGTAACGCTGGTCTACCGCCGCGGCTTCGACGCCATGAGCGCAACCCACCACGAACAGGACATCGCCAAGGCCAACCAGGTGCGCATGCTCACCTATGCGCAGCCGCAGCAGGTGCTGCTCGACGATGCGGGCCGCGTGCGCGGCATGCGCTTCGAGAAAACCACGCTGGAAGCGAACCGCCTGGTCGGCACCGGCCAGACCTTCGAGGTGGCAGCCGACGCTATCTTCAAGGCTATCGGCCAGACCATGGAAGCGGCATCCCTGAGCGACCCGCTGGCCATGGTGTTGAAGCGTGACGGCGACAAGATCCATGTCGATGCCGGCTTCCGCACCGTGCTGCCGGGAATTTACGCCGGCGGCGACTGCGTAGCGCCGGGACAGGACCTGACCGTGCAGGCCGTCCAGCACGGCAAGCTCGCTGCACACGCGATTCATACCGACATCCAATCGAAAGTGGAGGCTGCATAATGGCTGATCTGAGCATCAACTTCTGCGGCATCAAATCGCCGAATCCCTTCTGGCTGGCCTCTGCTCCGCCAACCGACAAGGCATATAACGTGATCCGCGCCTTCGAAGCAGGGTGGGGCGGCGTGGTGTGGAAAACGCTGGGGGAAGATCCGCCTGCGGTCAACGTGTCCTCGCGCTACTCGGCCATCTACGGCAAGAACCGCGAAGTCATCGGCTTCAATAATATCGAGCTGATTACGGACCGCAGCCTGGAAATCAATCTCGAAGAAATCACGGTGGTGAAGAAGGCCTGGCCGGACCGCGCCATCGTGGTCTCGTTGATGCTGCCGTGCGAGGAACACTACTGGGCCGATATCCTGCCCAAAGTGGAAGCGACGGGCGCGGACGGCATCGAGCTGAATTTCGGCTGTCCGCACGGCATGCCGGAACGGGGCATGGGCGCTGCGGTGGGCCAGGTGCCCGAGTACGTGCAGAACGTAACGGCGTGGTGCAAGAAGCACACGAAGCTGCCGGTGATCGTGAAGCTCACGCCGAACATCACCGACATCCGCTGGCCTGCGCGTGCCGCGCAGGCGGGCGGTGCGGATGCAGTCTCGCTGATCAATACCATCAACTCCATCACTTCGATTGACCTGGACCGCATGGTGGCGCTGCCGACGGTGGGCACGGCCAGCACGCATGGCGGCTACTGCGGCACGGCGGTGAAGCCGATTGCGCTGAACATGGTGGCCGAGATCGCGCGCGATCCGCAGACCAAGGGCCTGCCGATCTCCGGCATCGGCGGCATCAACAACTGGCGCGATGCGGCGGAATTTATCGCGCTCGGCGCGGGCTGCGTGCAGGTCTGCACGGCCGCAATGCTGCACGGCTTCCGCATCGTTGAAGAGATGAAGGACGGCCTGTCGCGCTGGATGGATGCGAAGGGCTACAAGACGCTGGCGGACTTCTCCGGCAAGGCGGTGCCGAACACCACGGACTGGAAGTACCTCGACATGAACTACAAGTCCGTGGCCCACATCAACCAGGATGACTGCATCAAGTGCGGCCGCTGCTACGTGGCCTGCGAAGATACCTCGCACCAGTCGATCTGGCAGCTGGTGGACGAGGCGACTGCCGTGCGCACCTATCAGGTGAACGTGGAAGAATGCGTTGGCTGTAATCTTTGCGAAATTACATGTCCGGTGCAAGGTTGTATTACCATGGTTCCGCAAGCCACCGGCAAGGGCTATATGAACTGGACCCAGGACCCACGTAACCCGCGTGCCGAGAAAGTCACCGAAGCAGCCTGACACACCAGCCACAGGAGAGCCGCAGTGAGCAAAGACTTGAACGGCAGTACCGAGTTGTGGAACGAAGACCTTGCACCAACCAGCGCCGCGCAACGCACCTGGCGCTGGTATCACTTTGCGGCGCTGTGGGTCGGCATGGTGATGTGCATTCCGGCCTATACGCTGTCGGCCTCCCTGATTGAAGGCGGCATGTCCGGCTACCAGGCGGTGATGACCGTCTTCCTCGCCAACGCCATCGTGCTGCTGCCGATGCTCGCCATCGGCCACGCGGGCACCAAGTACGGCATTCCGTATGCGGTGCTGGCGCGCGCTTCCTTCGGCACCTCCGGCGCGCGGCTGCCTGCGCTGATGCGCGCTATCGTGGCCTGCGGCTGGTACGGCATCCAGACCTGGTTTGGCGGGCAGATGATCTACACCCTGATGGGTGTTCTGCTGGGCGGCGACATTGGCGGGGAGAAGATCGCGGGCCTCGGCATCAACCTGATGCAACTGCTGTGCTTCCTCGCTTTCTGGGCCATCCAGTTCTGGTACATCGTGCATGGCATGGATTCCATACGCAAGCTGGAAACCTATACGGCGCCGCTGAAAATCCTGATCTGCTTTGTGCTGCTCGGCTGGGTGCACCAGAAGGCAGGCGGTTTCGGCCCGCTGCTGGACCAGCCCTCGCAATTCGTTGAAGGCGGCAAGAAGGCAGGCCAGTTCTGGCAGACCTTCTGGCCTTCGCTGACGGCGATGGTGGGCTTCTGGGCCACGCTGGCGCTGAATATCCCTGACTTCACCCGCTTCGCCAAATCGCAGCGCGACCAGCTGGTGGGCCAGTCGGTCGGCCTGCCGGTGCCTATGGGTCTGCTGGCGGCGCTCGCGGTGATCGTGACCTCCGCCACCATCGTCCTGTATGGCAAGGCAATCTGGGACCCGGTGGACCTGGCAAGCCGCATGACCGGCGCTGCGGTGCTGATTGCGCTGATCATCCTGCTGATCGACACGGTCAGCGTGAACCTGGCGGCGAACCTGGTTGGCCCGGCCTATGACTTTTCCGCGCTGGCGCCGCGCCTGATCTCCTACCGCACCGGCGGCTACATCACGGCCGCCATCGCGCTGGCCATGATGCCGTGGAAGCTGCTGGAAACCACGCAGGGCTATATCTTCACCTGGCTCATTGGCTACTCCGCGCTGCTGGGTCCCATCGCGGGCGTGCTGATTGTCGACTACTACTTCGTGCGCAGGACGGAGCTGAGCGTGGAAGACCTCTACCGCGAAGATGGCCAGTATTCCTACCGCAAGGGCTGGAACGCGGCCGCGCTGGTGGCCTTCGTGTTTGGCGTGCTACCGAATATTCCGGGATTCCTGAACGCCGCCTTCCCATCCGCCTTCCCCGATGTGGGCGAAGGCTTCAAAACGATTTATACCTATGCATGGTTTGTCGGCATCGCCATTTCGGCGCTGGTGTACGGCGTCATGATGAAGGCCAGCCCGGCGCGCAGTGCAGAATTAAGGAGAGCTTCATGAGCATCATCATTCGTGGCGGTACTGTCGTTAATGCCGACCGCGCTTTCAAGGCCGATGTGCTGTGCGAGGGTGACAAGATCGTAGCCGTCGGCAGCAATCTGCAGGCGCCGGCGGGCGCACAGGTCATCGACGCCGGCGGCCAGTATGTGATGCCGGGCGGGATCGATCCGCATACGCATATGAACCTGCCTTTCATGGGCACCGTGACCGCTGACGATTTCTATACCGGCACCGCCGCCGGCCTGGCAGGCGGCACTACCACCATCATCGACTTCGTGATTCCCAATCCGCAGCAGTCGCTGCTGGAGGCCTACCACCAGTGGCGCGGCTGGGCGAAGAAAGCGGCAGGCGACTATACCTTCCACGTTGCCATTACCTGGTGGTCCGATCAGGTGCATGAGGAGATGGGGGAGCTGGTGCGCAACCATGGTGTGAACAGCTTCAAGCACTTCATGGCCTACAAGAACGCCATCATGGCGGATGACGAAACGCTGGTGCGCAGCTTCCGCCGTTCGCTCGAACTGGGTGCGATTCCTACCGTGCACGCGGAAAACGGTGAGCTGGTCTACCAGCTGCAGCAGGACCTGATCCAGCAGGGGCTGACCGGGCCATCGTCGCATCCGCTGTCGCGCCCTCCTGCGGTGGAAGCGGAAGCGGCCAACCGCGCCATCGCCATCGCCAATGTGCTGAACACGCCGCTGTATATCGTGCACGTCTCCTGCCAGGAATCGCTGGAAGCCATCACGCGCGCACGCGCCATGGGCCAGCGCGTGTACGGCGAAGCGCTGGCCGGCCACCTGCTGATCGACGACAGCGTCTACCAGAATCCGGACTTCGATTTCGCGGCGGGCCACGTGATGAGCCCTCCCTTCCGCAGCAAGGAGCACCAGCGCGCGCTGTGGCACGGCCTGCAAGGCGGTAACCTGCACACGACGGCCACCGACCACTGCACCTTCTGCGCCGAGCAGAAAGCTGCAGGCAAGGACAACTTCGCGAAGATTCCGAACGGCTGCGGCGGCGTGGAAGACCGCATGGCCGTGATCTGGGACGAAGGCGTGAACAAAGGCTTGCTGACGCCATCCGAATTCGTGCGCGTGACCTCCGCCAATGCCGCACAGATCTTCAATATCTACCCGCGCAAAGGCCTCGTTGCCGCCGGCGCGGATGCGGATATCGTGGTGTGGGACCCGGCCGCAACGCGCACCATCTCCGCCAAAACGCAGTTCGCAAAGGGCGGCTTCAATGTGTTCGAAGGGCGCACCGTAAAAGGCATTCCAGGCACTACCGTGGCCGCTGGCAAGGTGGTATTCCATCGCGGCGAGCTGATGGCCGTTGAAGGCGCGGGCCGCCATATCGACCGCCCGGCTTTCCGGCCCGTGACGGCAGACTGATTCAGGAGCAGATGATGAGTGACATGCGTATCAACGGCAAGCGCCTGTGGGACTCGCTGATGGAGCTCGCGCAGATCGGCGCGACGGAGAAGGGTGGCGTGAAGCGGCTCGCGCTGACGGACCTGGACAAGCAGGGCCGCGACCTGGTGGTCGGCTGGGCCAAGACAGCAGGCATGAGCGTGACCATCGACCAGATCGGCAATGTCTTCATGCGCCGCGACGGCACGGACAATTCGCTGCCCCCAGTGATGACGGGCAGCCATATCGACACCCAGCCCACCGGCGGCAAGTTCGATGGCAACTACGGCGTGCTGGCCGGCCTGGAAGTGGTGCGCACCCTGAACGACAAAGGCATCAAGACGAAAGCGCCGATCGAAGTCGCGTTCTGGACCAATGAAGAAGGCTCGCGCTTCGTGCCCGTGATGATGGGCTCCGGCGTATTCTGCGGCGCCTTCACGCTGGAACATGCCTATGCGGCGAAGGATACTGAAGGCAAAACGGTCGGCGAAGAGCTGGAGCGCATCGGCTACAAGGGCGACCAGATTCCAGGCCAGCACCCCATCGGCGCCTATTTCGAAACGCATATCGAACAAGGCCCGGTGCTGGAGGATGAAGACAAGGTGATCGGCGTAGTCCCCGCCGTAATGGGCCTCTCGTGGTACGACTGCACGGTGAGCGGGATGGAGGCGCATGCGGGCCCTACGCCCATGCACCTGCGGAAGGATGCCATGCAGGTGGCGGCAAAGATCATTCCCGAGGTGGTGGCCATCGCCAACCGCTATCCGCCTTACGGGCGCGGCACGGTGGGCATGATGCAGGTGTTCCCGAACAGCCGCAACGTGATTCCGGGGCAGGTGAAATTCAGCATTGACCTGCGCAATGTGAGCGACGAGCTGCTGAACAGGATGCACGAGGAAATGCTGGCCTTCATCGACAAGACCGCGTCGGAGTCCGGCCTCGATATCAAGATCGAACGTGTTTCCTACTACCCGCCTTGTCCCTTCCATCCGGATGTGGTGGGCGCGGTGCGCAACGCGACGGAGAAACTGGGCTACTCGACCATGGACGTGGTCTCCGGCGCGGGCCATGACGCTATCTATGCGGCCCGGCTGGCGCCTTCCGGCATGATCTTCGTGCCCTGCAAGGACGGCATCAGCCACAACGAAATCGAAGACGCGAAGCCGGAGCACCTGGAGGCAGGCTGCAACGTGCTGCTGCACGCGATGCTGGAACGGGCAGGCAGCGCCTGACGATGACGGTCCGCTTCCGCCCCGGCGAGTTCTATGGCGTGCTGCAGGACTGCAAGCAGGGCGGGGTATTCGATATCAGCGTGCTGAATGCCACGGCGCCGGAACACGACGTGCACCTGCATATGCACGTTGACGCGCACTTCGTGCTGGTATTGTCGGGAACCTATCTCTCCACCGCGCGTGGGGCGCCGGAGTTCGCGCGGGCGCCCGCGCTGGTCTACAACCCTCCGGGAACGGTGCACCGCGACCGCTTTCTTGGCGGGCAGGGCCGCTTCATGGCCATCTCCATCGATCCCGCGCGGCTGTCCGGCGCCGATGAGTTGCGCGGCATCCCGGCCGGTTCCAGCTATCTGCAGCGGCAACCCTGCATGCGCACCGCATTCTCGCTGGCGCGCGAGATGCAGGGTGTGCCCGATGCCACGCTGCTGGAATCGGGCGTATGGGATCTTCTGGCCGAAACGGATGTATCGCCGCGGAAAAGCGTGCGCCAGCCGCCGTCATGGATGTATCACGCCTATGAGGCGGTGATGGACAGCGCGGTCAATGCTGGCCTGTCCATCGGCGACGTGGCGGAAAGCGCAGGCGTGCATCCGGTCCATCTGGCGCGTGTGTTCCGCGATGCGCTGGGCTGCACGCCCGGTGAGCTGCTGCGCTGGCGCCGCATCGACCATGCATGCGCCCTGTTGCGGCAGCCCGGCCTCAGTGTTGCGGAGATTGCAGCCGATGCGGGTTTCGTCGACCAGAGCCACCTCACGCACGCCTTCCGCCAGCGTTTCGGCCTGCCGCCCGGTGCATGGCGCCGCAAAATGTTTGAAGGATACAAGAAACTGCCTCCGATGCCGGGTTAGACTCCGCTGCAAAGGAGGAGTCATTCATGTTTCGATATGCTATTGCTGCAAGTCTTGCCGCCGTGGCGGCCAATGCCGCTGCCGCCAGCCTCGATGCCGTCACTACCGAGGTAAAAGCCGGGAACTTCAAGCAGATCACCAGTGTGGTGGTAGCCCAGCACGGGAAAATCCTGTACGAGCAGTATTTCGACAATGAGGGCGCCGATGGCCTGCGCAATACCCGCTCGGTGACCAAGACGGTGGCCGGCATGCTGGTGGGCGCCGCTGTGGACCGCAAGCTGATACGGCCTGATACACCGGTGCTGCCCTTCTTCAAGGACCGCCAGCCGCTGGCATCGCCCGATCAGCGCAAGGCGAAGATCGTCGTGGAAGACCTGCTGACAATGAGCTCCATGCTGGAATGCGACGACGATAACCAGTTCTCGCGCGGGAACGAGGAGCGCATGTATCTGGTTGAGGACTGGAGCCGCTTCTATCTCGACCTGCCGATCAAGGGCTTCGCGGACTGGGTGCCGAAGCCCGAAAAGCAGCCCTATGGCCGCGCGTGGAGCTACTGCACCGCCGGCGTCACGCTGCTTGGCCCTATCCTGGAGAAGGCGGCGAAACGCCCGGTGCCTGGATTCGCGGACGAAGTGCTGTTCAAGCCTCTCGGCATCACATCGGTGAAATGGCAGTTCCAGCCCCTTGGCCCGGCGATGACGGGCGGCGGCATCGGCATGCGCAGCAAAGACCTGCTGAAGCTCGGCCAGCTCTATCTGAACGGCGGAAAGTGGGAGGGCAAACAGATAATTTCGGCGGACTGGGTGAAGCGTTCCATCGCGCCGCATGCCAATGCGCGTGACGATATCGACTACGGCTACCTGTGGTGGCTGCAGCCTTTCAAGATGGGTGAGCGCAAGCTGCCGAGTTTCGGCATGTCTGGCATGGGCGGCAACAAGGTCTATGTGCTGCCGGAGCAGGATGCGGTGGTCGTCATCACCACCACCAACTTCCAGATGCGCGGAGCGCATCCGAACAGCGACAAGCTACTGACCACCCTCGTGCTGCCGGTGCTCCTGGGCGAGTAAGTTCACCAGCTCCCTGGCGTAACCGGGCAAGGCTTCATAGCTGTTCATGCAGACGAGCAGGCGGCGGCTTGCCCAGCGGTCGCTGAGGCGGATGATTTTCAGCGTGCCCGCATCGCGCGAGCGCAGCACCGCCGATTCCGGCAGCACCGCAATCCCGGTGCCGCTGGCGGCGATGCGGCACACTGCATCAAAACTGCGCACTCGCACGCGGTAGCGCAGGCGGCGCCCCAGCCGGGTGGCCTGTTCCGCAATATAGGTCTGCAGCGCGCTGTCGCCCGCCAGGCCGACGAAATCATATTCCAGCATGGAGGCGAAGGGCACGCTGCTGTTGCGGCGCAGGCCTTTTGCAGCGGGGTGGCCGGGCGCGAGCGCCACCACCAGCCGGTCTTCACGGAAGGGCAGGGTTTCGAGGCCGCTGGTGTCGATGGCGTCGGATGCAATGCCGATATCGGCCAGCTTGTCGCGCATGCCTTGCACCACGTTGACGCTGGTGCGTTCGTCCATATCGATGCTGACCTGCGGATGCGCGGCCATGAAGGCGGCCAGCGGGTCGGGCAGGAACTCGGTCAGCGCCGAGGTATTGCACAGCAGGCGGATATGGCCTTTCAGGCCACTGGCGAACTCGCCGAGATCCGCACGCATGCGTTCCATCTGCAGCGTGATGATGCGGGCATGGTGCAGCAGGGTGCGGCCGGCGTCGGTCGGCTCCACGCCGCGGCGCGTGCGCAGCAGCAGCGGCACACCCAGCGTATCTTCCATGCCCCGGATGCGCGCACTGGCCGAGGCGAGGGCCAGGTGGGCATGTTCCGCACCCGCCGTGATGCTGCCGCTTTCGGCGACGCGCAGGAAGAGTTTCAGGTCGGTGAGGTCGAATCGCATCGCTGGCTCCAGCCTTCGGATTTGACGAAGGCTGGAGCAGTATATTCCACATTTTCAGTCCATGCCGGCATCTGCATACTGGCCTGCATGGACACCTCTATCATCCCTATTCTTGCAGTCTTCCTGGCGGCCGGTCTGGTAAAAGGCGTTACGGGAATGGGGCTGCCTACATTCGCCATGGCGCTCCTGAGCCTCTGCCTGCCGCCGTTGCAGGCAGCAGGCCTGCTGGTTGTGCCTTCGCTTTTAACGAATCTATGGCAGTTGCTGGCCGGAGCGCCCGTGTATCCGCTCTGGCAGCGCTTCGCGCCCATGATGGCCGGTATCTGTGCCGGTACGCTGGTGGGCAGCGCGCTGGCGCTGCCGAGTGAAGCGGGCAGCATCGTACTGGGACTGGCGCTGGTGGCGTATGCGGCGATAGGGCTCACCGGCGTGCGCTGGCAGGTGGGGCCGGATGCGGAAGACTGGCTGTCGCCGCTGATGGGCATCCTCACCGGTTTGCTGAGCGCTGCCACAGGTGTATTCGTGCTGCCTGCCGTGCCTTACCTGCAGGCGCTGGATATGGAGCGTGATGAGCTGGTGCAGGCGATGGGGCTTTCCTTCACCGTCTCCACGATGGCGCTGGCCGTCACGCTGGCGGCGCGCGATGCCTGGGGGCCTGAGGTGGCCGGACTTTCCTTCGCGGCGCAGGTTCCCGCACTGGCAGGCATGCTGCTGGGGCAGCGGTTGCGCAAGCGCATGCAGCCGGAGCTGTTCCGGCGCTGCTTCCTGGCCGCCCTGCTGCTGATGGGGGGCCATCTCATGATCAAGTCTATGTGAAGCTGCGCAGGACCTTCAGCAGCACCTCGCCTGCGAGGTCGGCATCGTCGGCCGTCATCGTTTCCAGCGGATTGTGGCTGATGCCGCCGTTGCCGCAGCGCGTGAACAGCATTGCCACATCGGTCAGCGCGGCCATGGCCATGGCATCGTGGCCGGCGCCGGACAGCAGGTCGAAGCGCTGCAGGCCGGTGGCTTCGATGGCGTCGCCAAGGCGCTGCATCAGGGCGGGCGAGCAGGGCGCCGCTTTCGCTTCCACGATTTTTTCGAGCGTGAACTCGACCTGGCGACGAGCACAGATGGCGGCAATGCCGTCGAGGACATCCTTCACTGCGGCCTGCCGTACCGCATCGTCCGCCGCGCGGATATCGAGCGAGAGCTTGCAGGCGCCCGGCACCACATTGACCGAGCCACCCGGCACCGCGAGCTGGCCGACGGTGCCGACCAGCGACGGCGCCTGTGCGCAGCGCTGCTCCACCAGCAACACGATTTCGGCTGCCGCTGCGGCGGCATCCTTCCGCATCGTCATGGGCGTGGTGCCGGCATGGCTGGCGAGGCCGGTGAGCTCGACCAGATAGCGCGAGCTGCCGGCAATAGCCGTCACCACGCCGAGCGGCAGGCCGCGTTCCAGCAGTACCGGGCCTTGTTCGATGTGCACCTCAAGGAAGGCCAGTACATCTTCGCGTTTGCGTGCGATAGATGGAATGGCGGCAGGGTCGTGCCCGGCGGCGATGAGTGCGTCGCGCATGCTGATGCCATCTGCATCGGTGGCGTCCAATAGCGACAGATCGAAGTTTCCAGTGACCGCGTTCGAGCCGAGGAAGGTGCTGCGGAAGCGAACGCCTTCCTCTTCCGCAAAGCCGATAACTTCCAGATGGAAAGGCAGCGTTTCGCCTTGCTGGTGCAGGTGCTGCACGATGGCGATCGGCAGCAGGATGCCGAGACGGCCATCGTATTTTCCGCCATTGCGCACGGTGTCGTAATGCGAGCCTGTGATCAGCGTCTTTGCGCCCGGCACAGCGGAAGCATAGCGGCCGGCGACATTGCCGACGGCATCGATCTGCACCGCCATGCCTGCCTCGCGCATCCAGTCCGCCAGCTGCGCGGCCGTCTTGCGGTGCGCATCGGTCATGTAGGCGCAGGTCAGGCCTTCATCCTCGTCGCTCCATTGCGCCAGCGTTTCCGACCACTGCATGACCTGAGGGCCGAAGCGAAGCTCCACGTCCAGCAGCGCGTTCAGGCGCATCTCGGCGATGCGGTGAATCTGGCGCAGGCATTCCGCCATTTCGTCGGCGCGCTGATTGCGCAGGCGGCGCGTAAAGGTCCCGATGATGGCCTGGCGCGTCAGCCCGTTGCCGGTGGGACCCTTCACGGCGAGGATAAAGGGGAAGCCGAACTTCGCGTTGTAGTCTGCATTCAGTTTCTGCAGCGTGGCGAACTCCTCGGGGCTGCACAGATTGAGGCCGGACTTCGCCTGCTCGCTGGTCGATTCGGCAGTCAGTTCGCCCGCAATGGCAGCCTTTCCCGCCAGCTCAGGGTGGGCGCGGATCAGGCCAAGTTGCTCGTCCTGCGTGGCGTCGCTCACGGCCTTCTGCAAGGCCTGCTTCAGCGCGGTCAGCGTCGCAAACGGCCGCTGCGCCGCCGCGCGTTCCGGAATCCACGGCGAATGCTCGTAAATGCCATGCAGCGCCTGCACAAAGCCCGGCGTATCGAGCGCGTTCAGCCCGGAAAGAGAAATCGTCATCGCATCCACCCCATCATGAAGCCTCGATCATATAGCGGTTCGCATATACGCAGCTCAACGCAATCATATATCCCATATCGCCCCCCATTGATGACTGACACCATGGGGTCAGGCACCAGATGTCAGGGCGCAGCAGAAGCCTATTTCTGGGCCAGGGCCTTGGCGGCGGCGCTGACCTGGTCGCGCAGCCACTTGTGTTCGGGGGCCTGGTGCACGCGCTCGTGCCATAACTGGTAGAAGCGCATCGGCGGGAATTTCACTGGGACTGTGAAGGTCTTCAGCGGCAGCGACTTTTCGTAGAAGCGCACGAACTGGCGGCCGGTGGTCAGCACCAGGTCGGTCTGCGTCAGCATGTAGGGAATCAGGCCGAAGTAGGCCGATTCCACGGCGACGTTGCGGCGCAGGTTCTGGCGTTCGAGGAAGGAGTCGATCACGCCGCCGTAGCCGGGCAGCATCTGCGATGGCGCCACATGCGGCAGGCTCAGATAATCCTGCAAGGTCATGGCGTCACTGGCGGTGCGCTTCGCATACGGGCTGCCGGAATGCATGGCGCAGATGATCGGGTCTTCGAACAGCTTGGAGATGTGCAGGTGCTGCGGCGGTTCGTCCCAGTTGGCAATCACGAGGTCCATATCGCCGTCGGACAGCATGCGGATGTAATCAACCCCCGGTCCGATGCTGTGAATGACCACGCGGCTTTTCGGCGAGCCCCGGCGCAGCATGGAGACCACGTTCGGCAGGAACTGGCTGTCCAGGTAGTCCGGCGCGGCGATGTGGAAGGTGCGCGCTTCTTCCTGCGGCACGAAGGGCGTTTTCTTGACGAAGAGATTTTCGGTTTCGTCCAGGATGCGCTTGGCGGGCTTCAGCAGGCTTTCGCCGTGCTGCGTGGGCACCATGCCGCGCGCGCCGCGCACCAGCAGCGGATCGCCGGTCAGCTCGCGCAGCTTGCGCAGCGAGGCGGAGATGGAGGGCTGCGGCTGATTCAGTTTGAGCGCCACGCGCGAGACGTTCTTCTCCACCAGCAGCAGGTAGAGAATGCGGATCAGGTGGATGTCGAGATGTTGCGGAAGGCTGGACATGGTGTGCGTGGCTATATTGGTACGGATATGTCCAATATACGCGGTTTTTCATGTGGCAGAAACCGAAACCGTTTATCTTCTGTAAATTACCATCAGTCTGACCTCAAGGATTTTCATGGATTTTCTGCTCCCGTATGGCCTGGAATGGGCCAATCTGCTGGTACGCTGGCTGCATATCATCACCGGCATTGCCTGGATCGGCGCTTCCTTCTATTTCGTGTGGCTGGATAATTCCATCCGCCCGCCGGCGCCGGGCTCGGAGCTGGCGAAGAAAGGCGTGTCCGGCGAACTGTGGGCAGTCCATGGCGGTGGTTTCTACAATCCGCAGAAATACCTGGTGGCGCCGGCTGAACTGCCGAAGGAGCTGCACTGGTTTAAATGGGAGGCTTACTCCACTTGGATCTCCGGCTTCGCGCTGCTGACCATCGCCTACTACTTCAACGCGCAAGCCATGATGGTCGATAAGTCGGTGGCAGACCTCAGCAGCCTGCAGGCCGTCGGCATCGGCCTCGGTTCGCTGGTGTTGGGCTGGGTGGTGTACGACGCGCTGTGCCGCTCGCCGCTGGGAAAAAAGGACCTGTGGTTTGGCGTAACGATTTTCGCGCTGCTGACCGCCGCAGCCTATGTGCTGACGCACCTGCTCAGCGGCCGCGCGGCCTACATCCATATCGGCGCCATGATCGGCACCATCATGGTCGCCAATGTCGCCATGCTGATCATCCCGGGCCAGCGCAAGATGGTGAGCGCGATGCAGGCCGGCGGCCTGCCGGACCCGGTGCACGGCATCAAGGCCAAGCAGCGCAGCGTGCACAATAACTATTTCACGCTGCCGGTGCTGTTCATCATGATCAGCAACCATTACGCGATGACCTACCAGAACCAGCACGCCTGGCTCGTGCTGGCCTTCATCATGGCGGCGGGCGTCTTCATTCGCCACTTCTTCAACCTGCGTCACAAGGACCGCGTGGAATGGCGCTATCCGGCAATTGGGGTGGCGCTGCTGCTGGCAGTGGCGGTAATGATCGCGCCGTCGCGTCCCGCAGCGATGACGGCAGCGGCCGATCCGGCCGCGGAGTTCGCGAGAGTAAAAACCATCCTGGACCAGCGCTGCCTCCAGTGCCATTCCGCGCACCCCACGCAGCCGGGCTTCGCGACAGCACCGGCCGGCATCATGCTTGATACGCCGGAGCAGATCCGCCAGCGTGCCGCCCAGATCCACAAGCAGGTGGTAGAGCTGAAGGCCATGCCGATCGGGAACCTCACCAATATGACCGACGCCGAGCGCGCGCAAGTGGCCGCCTGGTTTGCAGCAGGAGCAAAGTAATGAGCAGCCGTGAACAGATCACCCAATGGATCGACGCCCACTTCGATGAAGAAGTGGCCTTCCTGCAGCAGGTGCTGCGCGTGCCCACCGACACCCCGCCCGGCAACAACGCGCCGCACGCGGACACTGTTGCGGAGCTGGTGAAAGCCTACGGCTGGCAGGCCGAGAAGCATGCGGTGCCTGAACAGCTGGTGCGCGACTACGGCATGGAGACCATCACCAACCTCATCGTGCGTCGTCCCTATGCGGCCGGCGGCCCCACCGTGGCGCTGAATGCGCATGGCGACGTGGTGCCGCCCGGCGAAGGCTGGACCAAGCCTCCCTACGGCGGCGTGATCGAGGACGGCTACATCTACGGCCGCGCCGCCGCGGTGTCGAAATGCGACTTCGCCACCTATATCTTCGCCACGCGCGCCCTGGAAGCGCTGGGCCTTCCGCTGAAGGGCGGCATTGAACTGCACTTCACCTACGACGAAGAATTTGGCGGCCTGCTCGGCCCCGGCTGGCTGCTGGAGCAGAAGCTCACCAAACCGGACCTGGTGATGGCGGCGGGCTTCAGCTACAACATCGTCACCGCGCATAACGCCTGCCTGCAGCTGGAGATTACGGTGCATGGCAAGTCAGGCCACGGCGCCATGCCGGAAACGGGCCATGATGCATTGCAGGCCGCAACGAAGATCCTCAACGCGATCTATGGCCAGCTGCCGGAACTGAAAAAGATCAAATCGAAAGTGCCGGGCATCGATTCGCCGACAATGCTGGTGGGCCGCATCGACGGCGGCACCAATACCAATGTGGTGCCGGGCAAGGTGGTGATGAAGATGGACCGCCGCATGATTCCGGAAGAAGACCCGGTGGCGGTGGAAGCGCAGGTGCGCGCGCTGATCGAGGACGCAGTGCGCGGCGAGCCCGGCATCCGCATCGACATCCGCCGCCTGCTGCTGTCGCATGCGCTGCGGCCCCTGCCGGGGTCCGAAAAGCTGGTGGACAGCCTGCGCGCCAATGCGAAGGCGGTGCTGGGTGAGGAAATTACTGCCCAGGGAACGCCGCTGTATGCGGATGCGCGCCTCTACGGCGAACACGGGATTCCTGCGGTACTATATGGAGCGGGTCCGCGCAGCGTGCCCGAATCCAATGCCAAGAAGGCCGACGAGAAGCTGTCGCTGGAGGACCTGCGCAAGGCTACCAAGGTAGTCGCGCTCACCCTGCTGGACCTGCTCGCCGCCTGAACCAACAGGAGAGCACATGTTTGAACGCAGGATGGTAGCGGGGTGGGGCGATATGGACTTCAACAGCCATATGGCCAATACGTCTTTTCTCGACAAGGCCAGCGATATCCGCATGCTGTTCCTCAACGAGCATGGCTATCCCATGGGCGAGTTCAAACGCCTGAATATCGGTCCCGTCGTGATGAAGGACGATATCGCGTACTTCAAGGAAGTGACCCTGCTGGAGAATATTACGGTGACGCTGGCCGTGGCCGGCCTGTCGCAGGATGGTTCGCGCTGGATGCTGCGCAGCGATATCTACCGCAGCGATGGCAAGCTGGCCGCGCGCATCAACAGCACGGGGGGCTGGCTTGACCTCACGGCGCGCAAGCTGGTCACGCCGCCGCCATCGCTGCTGGCAGCCTGGCAGTCGCTGTATCAAACCGACGACTTCCAGGAGCTGCCGAGCAGCGTGCGCTGATTACTTCAGCGTGCGTTCGAACAGCTGGTAGATGCGGCGGTACTGGTCGTACCAGCTTTCCGGCTGCGTGTAGGCGTGGCGTTCCAGCGGATAGCTGGCCAGTTCCCAATGATCCTTCTTGAGCTCAATCAGGCGCTGCGCCATGCGCACCGAGTCCTGGTAAAACACATTGTCGTCCACCATGCCGTGGGCAATCAGGAGATGGCCTTTCAGCTGGTCCGCATACTCGATCGGTGAGGACTTCTTGTAGGCCTCTGGATCGAGGTCCGGCGTGTTCAGGATATTCGCAGTGTAGCCGTGGTTGTAGGTGGTCCAGTCGGTGACGGGACGCAGCGCAGCGCCGGCCTTGAACAGCTCGGGCTCGCGCATCAGGGCCATGAAGGTCATGAAACCGCCATAGCTGCCGCCGTAGATGCCGACATTGCTCATATCCCCCTGGTGGTTCGCCGCCAGCCATTTCGCGCCATCGACGTAGTCTTCCAGTTCAGGGTGGCCCATCTGGCGGTAGATCGCGGTGCGCCAGTCGCGCCCATAGCCCAGCGATGCGCGGTAGTCCAGGTCCAGCACGATGAAGCCTTTTTCCACCAGCAGGTTGTGGAACATCTGCTCACGGAAGTAGACCGGATAGCGCTTGCTCACGTTCTGCAGGTAGCCCGCACCGTGCACGAACAGCACAACCGGGTATTTCTTGCCCGCCTCCAGCTGCGCCGGGCGATACAGCTTGCCCTGCACCGGCTGGCCCGCGCCGTGCGTGGAAGGCACGCTCACAAACTGCGGCTGGATCCATTCGCGCGCCTTGAATTCGGCGGTACGCGTGTCGGTCAGGCGCTGCGCCGCGCCGCCATTGCCCGGCACCACGGCCAGCTGCGCCGGCATGTACGAGGCGCTGTAGCGCACGGCCAGCTTGCGCAGGTCGGGCGACGGCACAAAGTCTTCAACGCCGCCGCCCAGCTGCGTTACTTCGCGCACGGCGCCATCCTTCACATTCACTGCGCATACTTCGTAGTCGCCCGGCGTTTTGCGGTTGCACATCAGCCAAGCCAGCGAGCCGTCCGCATTCCAGCGCACATTGCTGGCTTCCCAGTTGCCGCTGGTGAGCGCACGCTGCTTGCCGTCGCTGCCGATGGTGTAGAGGTGGGAATAGCCGCTTTCTTCGGACAGGAGCCACAGCGTCTGCTGGTCCGGCAGCCAGCCGAATTCGTTGAAGCGGGAATTGATCCAGGCCTTGTCGCCCAGGCGGTGCAGGGGCTGCAGGCTGGCCTTGTCGAAATCCACCGCCGCGATCCAGCGGTCCTTGTTATCCACGGCGCGCAGCATCACGGCAATGCGCGTGCCGTTGGCATTCCATACCAGGCCGTTGCCGTTGTCGTCTTCCAGGCGCAGGGCACGGTTGCCTTTCAGCGGCTCCTGCTTCTGCGCGGCGCGCATGGCGGCCAGCGGATCATCTTTCACGCCGGGCAGGGCGTCCAGCGAAATATCGCGCACGGCATTGCTGCGCAGGTCGATCAGCTTCAGCGTCTGCGCCAGCGGCAGGTTGCGGCCCACGCGGGTGCGCTGGTCGTCGAATTCTTCGTAGCCCGATTCCGTTACGTAGCGCGGCAGCTTGCCCACGCGGCCGTTATCGCTGCTCTTCGGCGACACGGCAACCAGCAGCCAGCGTCCGTCCGGCGACAGTGCGCTGGCGTCGATTACCACCTTGTCGCCGAGGTAGACGGCGGCCGGCGCGCGGGTTGGGTCGGCGCGGCGCTGGGCTTCGGTGTTGGCGCGTACCGCATCGCGGTCGTCCTTCTGGCGTTTGAGCGTGGTGATCAGCCGCAGCTGCAGGGTGCGCAGGTAGTCTTCGTCCGGCGCGGCGGCCGGGTCTTTCATCGCGCGCGGCATGGCCACCGGGGCAACCAGGCGGTCCGCGCGGTTCCAGCTGAACCAGTCGTGGCCCACGCGGAACTGCACGGCGGAGCCGTCGGCCGAGTATTGCGGGTCTGCGGCCGGCACCGTGTTGCGGCTGATCTGGGTCAGCACGCCGGATTTCAGGTCGCGTTCAAACAGGTCGCCGTTGCGCAGGATGACGGCGCGGCTACGGTCCCGGTTGAAGGTGATGAATTCCGTATCCAGGCCCGCCAGCTCGCTGTCGCCCACCTGGCGCACCTTGGGCATGGCGGCGAAGGTGTCGCGCAAGGGCGATGCCGCGCGCTTCTGTTTGAAGAAGACCTGCTTGCTGTCCCAGCTCCACCAGCTGGTTTCCACGGGGTTGCCGATCCAGTCCGGATGGGCCATGGCCTGGTCCAGTGTGACCGGCGTGTAGGCGAAGGCAGGCATGCTGATGGCGGCTGCCGCGACGATAAGGGCGAATTTGCGCATTGGCTCTAAGAATGAACAAGGGAGCGCAGATTCTAGCTCATCGGCGGGCGGCGGCCTACCGCCGCGGCTCAGTCCCGTTTGACGAACTGCTGGACGGTCTGGTTCAGCACTTCCAGGCTGACCGGTTTGGTGAGGTGGTGATTGAAGCCCGCGGCAATTGCACTCTCGCGGTCCTTGTGCTGGCCATAGCCGGTCAGTGCCACCAGCGCCACGTCGCGCAGCGCCGGCAGCTCGCGCATGCGCGAGGCGACTTCGCTGCCGCTCATGTCAGGCAGGCCGATGTCGAGGAAAATCAGGTCGGGCTGCACCTGCAGCGCTGCCGCAATGGCGCTCGCGCCATCGTGCGCCAGGTGCACGGCGTGGCCGGAGTGCTCCAGCAGGGCCCCCACGATTTCGGCGGCGTCGGTGCTGTCGTCCACCACCAGGATGCGATAGGGTTCGCTGCCTGGCGCTGCTTCGGGCGTTGACGGCGCGCAGGTGGGGACGGTGGATGCCGTTGCCGGCAGCCTGACTTCGAAGGTGCTGCCCATGCCGCTGCCGCCGCTGTGCGCAGTGACCGAGCCGCCATGCAGCTGCACCAGCGTGCGCACCAGCGACAGGCCGATGCCCAGCCCGTCCTGCACGCGGTCCGGTGCATGGCCGGCTTGCGAGAACAGGTCGAAGATGGAGGACACATGTTCCGGCGCGATGCCGATGCCGTTGTCCTGCACGCGGATCAGCGCGTCGTCTCCGCTGCATTCAGCGGACAGGATAATGTGCCCGCCGGGCGGCGTAAACTTGGCGGCGTTGTTCAGCAGGTTGCCGACCACCTGCGCCAGGCGCACGCTGTCGCCATCCAGCCAGACCTCGCCTTCCGGCAGTTTGACATCCAGCTGGTGCTGGCGGGTGCTGATATTCGGCTGTGAAGTTTCGACTGCGGTGCGCAGCACGGCGGACAGCTCCACCGGCGCGCGGCGCAGGGTGATCTTGCCTTGCGAGATACGCGATACGTCCAGCAGGTCGTCCACCAGCCGCACCATATGGTCGGTCTGGCGCACGATCATCTGGCGCGCGTTCTCCTGCGCCGGCGCGGGGGAAGGATCCAGCTTGCGCAGCAGTTCCACCGCGTTGCGGATTGGCCCCAGCGGATTGCGCAGCTCATGCGCCAGGATGGCGAGGAACTCGTCCTTGCGCCGGTCCATGTCGCGCAGCTCGCGTTCCACGCGGCCCAGGCGCAGCAGCGCGCGCACATTGGCTACCAGTTCTTCCGGCTCAATCGGTTCGAAGAGATAATTGTCGGCGCCGCTGTCCAGCGCGCGGATCTTGTCCGGTTTGCCGATGTAGGAGGCCGAGGTTTGCAGGATCAGCACCATCGCCGTATTCGGATCCTGTTTCAGCTGGCGGCACACATCGAAGCCATTCACGTCGGGCAGCTTGGTATCGAGCAGCACGAGGTCCGGCTTTTCCCTGCCTACGCGCTCCAGCGCTTCGCCGCCGCTGGCCGCTTCAATCACGCGGTAGCCGGCATGCTGCAGCACGCGCGTTTTGGCATAGCGCGCTCCATCGGAGTCGTCGACGTTGAGGATCAGTTCTTCGGGATGTGCCGTCATCATGCTCTCTATTCTATGTGGCACAGTGCATTCAGCTGCGCGAGAAGATCTTCGCGCAGCACCGGCTTGGTAAAGTAAGCCTCTGCGCCGAGTGAAAACGCCTTCTGGCGATCGGCAACTTCACTCGCAATAATGACCGGTACCTGTTTGCGGCGTTCGTCGTTCTTGACGTCCGCGAGCCAGCGCCAGCTGTCTTCGCCATTCAGGTAAAGATCCAGTATAACGGCAGCGGGCCGCTCTGCCGCCCATGCCTGGTTCGCTTCCCAGATGCTGCGCGCGGCCACCAGGCGGTAGGGCGTATTGCGCAGGAAGCTGCGGTACAGCAGCATGGTGGAGCGGTCGTCCTCCACCACCAGTACCGGGATGCCGCTGGCATCGGCATCGGCCAGCGAATCGGCAAAGGGCAGCGGCTCGGGTGTGGTGGCATGCACCAGCGGAATCAGGGCGCTGAAGGTGGAACCCTTGCCCGGGGTGCTCTGCAGGCTCACGCTGCCACCCAGCAGTTCCGCCAGGCGGCGGCACAGGGGCAGGCCGAGGCCCGTTCCCTTGACGCGGTGCTGCAGCCGGTTTTCAACCTGGCCGAACTCCTCGAAAATAATCTGCTGGTGCTCCGGCGCGATGCCGATGCCGGTATCTTCCACATCGAAGCGCACGCACTCGCCGTCCATGGCGGCAGTAACCCGCACATGGCCACGTTCGGTGAACTTCAGCGCGTTCGAGATGAAGTTGCGCAGGATCTGCGACAGCTTCGCCTCGTCGGTCATCATGGTGACCGGTATTTCCGGTTCGCGGAAAATCAGTTCGACGGAAGAGCTGAGCAGCAGCGGGCGCAGCATGCCGCGCAGGGCGCTGAACATCTCGTGCACTTCGAAGGCCGTCGGCCGCACGTCGATCTTGCCCGCTTCAATCTTGGCCAGGTCCAGCAGGTCGTCCACCAGTTCGGTCAGCGATTCGGCGCCTTTCAGGATGAAGCGCACCTGCTTGTCCTGCTCTGACGACAGCTCGCCGTCCACCCGGTCCAGCAGCAGCTTGGTCAGGGCGCGGATCGAACTGAGCGGGGTGCGGAACTCGTGGCTCATGTTGGACAGGAAGCGCGTCTTCATTTCGTCGGCGCGGCGCAGGTGGTCGGCTTTCTCGTCCAGCTCTGCATACAGGGCCACGACGCCGCGGTTGGTGTCTTCCAGCTCGCGCGTCAGCTGCACCAGCTCGTCCTGGCGCGCTTTCAGCTCGGCCAGTGTGGCCAGCAGTTCCTTGTTCTGCTGCTGCATCTCGGACAGCGTAACGTCGGCCGGCAGCGACGTGAGCTGCGCACCCATGGCGCCTATCATCACAGGCGTCAGCAGGTCGGCGTTCGGCGGCAGCAGCTTTTTGAGCACGATGGTGGTGCCGGATCCCGGCGTGCTGCGGATATCGCACTGGTCCATCAGGCGCCGTGCGCCGAGGATGCCCAACCCCATGCCGGTGCTGGACTGGTAGCGGCCGGACAGCACCAGGTCCAGGTTGACGATGCCGGGTCCACGGTCCTCGATGGTAATCACCAGTAGCTGCGGCGTGGTCTCGCCTTCCACGGCGAAGTCCACGCGGCCTTCCTGCGCATAGTTGTAAACGTTGCGCGCCAGCTCGGAGACGGCGGTGGCAATGCGCGCCTGGTCCTGGCTGTTGAAGCCGCAGAGCGCCGCAATATGGCGCGCGCGCTGGCGCGAGGCCACCACATCAAGTTCCGCCCGCACATTCAGGCTGAGGATACGCAGGCTCATTGCGTCCATCCTTCCCGGTCGCGCACCACCAGCACGCTGACGTCATCGCGGTGGCGGCAGCAGTCGCGGTACAGTACGGCGGCCACCAGCGCAGGATGATGAAATTCCAGGCCGGGATAATCCTTCAGGTCCCAGCGCGTGGTGAGCCCGTCCGAATGCAACAGCAGCATGGAATCGCTGCTCCAGTCCGCGCTGAATTCCTGCACCTTGCGCATATTGCTGCCAACAATGCCGTTGTGCGATACGAGCTGGCGGCGTTCGTCCCGGCTGGCGATATAGGTGGCGATATTGCCGATGCCCGCGAAGCTCAGCTTGCCCATCAGCATATCGATGCGCGACAGTGCGACGGCGGCGCCACGCGTGGCCCGCAGCGCCATATGGCAGTCCTGCAGCAGGGTGCCGGCCGGCAGGCCGGGTTGCTGCATGGTGACGGAAGCCGCCAGTTCGGAAGCAGCTGCCGCATGTGGACCGTGGCCGAGGCCGTCCGCCACCAGCACGGTCGCTTCGCTGGCGCCGATCGCCAGCGCCCAGCTGTCGCCGCTCACTGACTCGCCCGCCATCGGCAGGCAGACCACGCCATAGTGAATCGATTGCGGGGGCAGCTCAGCATCGCGCGGCCATAGCTGGGCCCAGAGGGCGGCGCCCTTGTCCGGTGCACTGTAGATGTCGAAGCTGCGCGACAGGCGGCGGATGGCGCCCAGGCCGACGCCGTAGCTGCCGGCTGTGGTGGTGCCGTCCTGCATGCTGGCGCTGAGGTTGCTGAAACCCGGGCCCCGGTCCAGCGCAATCACTTCCACGCCACGCGCCGCACCGCAGCGCAGCGGGCGCAGCAGTACCACGCCGTGCCCGGCGTGCTTGATGATATTGGTGGTTGCTTCCGTCACCACGATCGCCAGCTCGCCGGCGGTCGTTTCGTCAAAGCCAGCCTGCGCTGCGAGGTTCGACGCGGCGCGCCTTACCGAACCGATCTGGCTGCTGTCGCTCACCGGATGGCAGGTCTGGCGTAGTTCCGCGCCTAGTATGGTTTCCATTTATTGATCTTTACTGTGGTGCCCTTGCCGGGCGCCGACTCTATGTCGAATTCATCTGCCAGGCGCTTTGCGCCCGAGAGGCCGAGGCCCATGCCGCCGCCGGTGGTGAAACCGTCGGTGAGGGCTCTTGGGATGTCCGGGATGCCGGGGCCGTGATCGACGAAGGTCAGTCCGATGCCGCGCTTCAGGCCGTTCTGCAGCTTGAGCAGGTGCGCCTCGCCGCCGCCGCCGTAGCGCAGGGTGTTGCGCGCCAGCTCGCTGGCCGCCGTGATCATCTTGGTCTGCTCAATCAGGCTGAAGCCGGACGCAACCATCTGCTCGCGCACGGACTGGCGTAGCCGCACCACGTCTTCATCCGAACGCAAGGGGAGGATCTGCGCGTCCACGTCGTGATGGTTCAAAAATGCCGCCTTTCCTGCCGCATCATTCGATGCGCTGCAGCAGCTTCACGCCCTGCTCAACGTTCAGTGCGGTGCGCACGCCGTGCAGCGTGAGCCCCAGTTCCACCAGCGTGATGGCAACGGCGGGCTGCATGCCCACCAGCACGGTGGTCGCATCCAGGATGCGCGCCATGGCGGCGGTATTGCTGATCATGCGTCCAATGAAGGAGTCCACGATATCCAGTGCCGAAATGTCGATCAGCACGCCGTTGGCGCGCTCCTTGACAATGCGGGCGGTCAGGTCATCCTGCAGCGTCATCGCCAGCCGGTCGTGCATATCGACCTGAATGGTGACGAGCAGCAGGTTGCCCATCTTGAGAATGGGAATGCGTTCCATAGGCGTTCTTTCAGGCGACCTGTGCCACGGTAGCGCCGACGCGCTTCAGTGCCACCAGGAAGGCGTCCGCCAGCGTGGCCTTGGTGATCACATCTTCCAGGTTCACGCCGAGATGTACGATGGTTTGCGCAATCTGTGGACGGATGCCCGAAATGATGCAGTCCGCGCCCATCAGGCGCGCTGCGGCCACGGTTTTCAGCAGATGCTGGGCGACCAGGGTATCCACAGTCGGTACGCCGGTAATATCGATGATGGCGATCGAGGCGCCGGTATCGACAATTTTCTGCAGCAGGCTTTCCATCACGACCTGGGTGCGCGCGCTGTCCAGCGTGCCAATCAGCGGCAGCGCCAGCACGTCCTTCCACAGCTGCACCACCGGCGTGGACAGTTCCATCAGCTCCTGCTGCTGGCGCATGATGACCTGTTCGCGGCTCTTCTGGTATTCCTCGATGGTATACAGGCCGAGACGGTCGAACAGCATGCCGGTTTCCGTGATCTCGGTGGTCAGGGCCTCCGGATTATTGATCATGGCCGTGCGCAGCAGCCCGAACAGCGGTTCCTTGAGGGCGAAGATGAACAGCGCAGTTTCGGTCGGCGAATAGCCCTGGCGCACGCGGTTGGCGGAGATTTCGCTCAGAAGCTGGCGTACTTCAGCCCAGCTGCTGTTGTCGATGTCGTAGCTCGACCCTTTATCCAGCGCCTTAATCAGCAGGGGGATAAAACGGGCAGCCTGCTGGCGCAATTCGGCTTCGGCGTTCTTGTCGCGGCGTACCAGGCGCGAGAGCATGGTGTTGAGCCAGCCTTCCAGCAGCGTTTCCTGATTCTCGGTGAAGATTTTGGCCAGGTGGCCGGTGGTTGCCAGACTCATGCACATGCTCCGAGGAAAAAATAAAAAGGTCGGAGGAGTGTATCAGCGCCAGTGTGATTAGCCGTGCACGATTGGAAATATTTGTTGCGAGGAAAACCACTTCCGGTATTTAGTAACCGGAAGTGGTAAAAATCCGCTTAGAACTTGTAGCGCAGGCCAGCCAGGTACTCGCGGCCGGTCACGTTGTTGACGACCACGCTGTTCCGGGCGCGGCTGATGAACTGGTCGTTGGCTTCGTTCGTCAGGTTCAGGCCTTCCAGCGTGAGTTCCAGCTTGTCGTTGATCTTGTAGGAGATCGACAGGTCAACGTTGAGCGTCTTGTTCTTGCCTTCGACGTCATTGTTGTTCTGGCCCGGCACGCGGCTCAGGAAGCTGGAACGCTGGGCGGCCGAGATGCGGGCGCTGAACTTGTTATCGTCGTAGTACAGTGTGGCATTCCAGGAACGTGGCGACAGGTTCAGCAGGTCATCCTCGATGGTGGCGTTGCCGTTCGGCGAAACCAGGTACTGGATCTTCGACTTGACCCAGGTGTAGTTCAGCAGGGTGCCGAAGTTCCTGCCCCAGGCCGGCAGGAAGGTGAAGGGCTGCTGGTAGTTCAGTTCGAAGCCCTTCAGTTTGCCGCCTTCGGTATTCACCGGCGCCGACACCTGGAACACTTCTTCGCCCGTGAAGTTGGCCGGCAGCAAGGCCATCGGCAGGCCGGTATCCTTGAACGGCACATTGGTGCGCAGGGTCTGGATATAGGTGTCGATGTTTTTCTGGAACAGGCCCAGGCCGAGGAAGGCATTCTTCTGGAAGTAATACTCGAAGCTGGCGTCGAAGGTCTTGGCGCGGAACGGCTTCAGCAGCGGGTTGCCGCTGGTGACCGACAGCGTGCCGGTGGTGGCGATGGTGCCGCCCGGCGACAGGTTGGCCAGCTGCGGACGCGTCATCACCTTCGCCGCGCCGATACGGGCGATGAAGTCCGGCGCCAGGGTGGCCGCCAGGTTGAAGGACGGCAGGGTGTCGGTATATTCATGCTCCACCGTCACCGCCGTGCCGCCGCCTGCCGCCTGGTAGCCGGTAGCGGTGAGCTCGGTTTTCACATAGCGCACGCCGATATTGCCGCGCAGCGGAATATTGGCCAGGTCCGCATTGAAGTCAGCCATCAGGAAGAAGCCGTTGTCCTTCTCAGTCACGGCACGGTTGTTGCCGCGCGCATTGCCGTTGGTGATGGAGGACAGGGTAAAGTCGCCCGGACCGCCCGCAGGACCGCTCTTGATGCAGTTGCAGTAGATGTCGTAGGCCTTGGCGATGGCGTTCAGGTCCGGAATGACCCAGGAGGTTGCCGTGCCGGCCGGCAAGTTCAGGCCGCTGCCAAAACCGGTGAGGGTGGTGGTCAGGCTGCCGGCGCCGGAGGCAGGCGCAAACATCGTGTCGTTCTGGTTGACGCGGCGGAACTCGTAGGAGTTGAAGTCATACTTCTTGCGGTTGCCGCCGGTGCGGAAGGTCAGGTGATCGTTCGCTTCCCAGGACAGGTTGATCTCGCCCGTATCATTGCGGTTGGTGGCGCCTTGCGGACGGATGCGGATCTCGCTGGTGGTGGTGTTGGCCACGGTGGTTGGCTGGGTGCCGCTGCTGACGACCGGCACGCCCACGATGCCCATTGCGGCGCCGGGATTGGCCGGGTCGAAGGGATAGCCGATCGAAGGCAGGCGGTCGTTGTTGCGGAAGTCCAGCGTATAGCCGTTCACGTTCAGCGCATCGAGGGTGGTGGTGGTCTGCACTGGGTTGCGGAACTTGGAGGTGGCGCGGCCGATCTTCGCGTTCAGCTTGATGGTGTCGGTCAGCGTCTGTTCCCAGGTCAGGGTTGGCTGGGTGAAGGTGGTGGTCAGCTCATCGAAGCGCGATTCGGCACGGATGTCCACGCCGTTGTATTTGCCGTACAGCAGGCGGCCGTTGGCGTCGTACTGAGTCTCCACCACGCTGGTCTGCGCTTTGCCGCCCTGGCTGGCGGAGCGGCTGAAGGAAATCGCCTCCAGGAAGTCTTCCTGGCGGGTAGCATCCAGCTTTGCATACAGCATGTCGAAGGTGAGCAGCGAGCCCTGCATCGGGCGCCACTGGGCCGATGCCGTCAGGCCGGTGCGGTCCTGGTCGTGCGTCAGGCGGCCATAGCGCGGCAGGCGCGGATGGAAGTTGTTGGCATTGCTGGCCGCGTTGTAGGCGTCCGTGGCGGCCTGCGAAGCGGGCAGGCGCGGCACGTTCTGGGCTGCCGGGCCGCAGGTGGTGGCGGTGGAATTGCTCGGGTTGGCCGTCACGCCCTGTGGCGCGCACCAGCCGCCCGACGATGGGCCGTTATCCCAGCGTACCGTGCTGAAGCCTTCCTCCAGCACATTGCGCTTGGAGAAGGCGCCGGACAGCAGCCAGCCGAACTTGCGGTCCTGGGTGGTATCCGACAGCAGGAAAGCCACGCGCGGGTCGGTCTTCTTCGACATGTCGTTGTACTTGCCCTTGGCCGTCACGGTGGCGTTGAAGCCGCGCAGGTCGAAGGGGCGCATGGTCTGCAGGTCCACCGTGGCGCCCAGCGAGCCTTCGTCCACGTCGGCGGAGGAGCTCTTGCGCACGGTGAGGGAGCTGAACAGCTCGGAGGCGAACACATTGAAGTCGAAGCCGCGCGAACGGTTGGCGCCGCCCGAGCTGTCGGTGCCGCCGGTGGTGGCCAGCGCCTCGATGCCGTTGATGCGCACGCGGGTAAAGTCCTGGCCCAGGCCGCGCACCGTGATGTTGCGGCCTTCGCCCGCATCGCGGTCGATCACCACGCCGGGCACGCGCTGCAGCGATTCGGCCAGGTTGGTGTCCGGGAATTTGCCCATGTCCTCGGCCTTGATGACATCGACGATGCCGTTATCTTCGCGCTTCTTGTTCAGTGCGCTTTCCAGCGAAGCGCGCAGGCCGGTCACCACCACGGTGGCGGTTTGCGGTTCGGCGGGCGGGGCGGTCTGGGCTTGTACTGCAGCCGCAATGGCCGTCAGAGTCGTGGCGCCAATGATGCGCGCGAGGCTGTTTCTCATGCTGTCTCCTATCGTTTTTATCAAGGCTTACCTGCAATTGGTCAGGCCGCAGTACTTATTCTAGGTTAAAAGATGATGTTTTGGTCAGTCCGGATGATTTATTTTCGTTGAAAGTGGTCCGGCCAGAATGATAGTAATGTTGTTAATGAGATACAAAACAAAAGCCCCGCATAGCGGGGCGGTGTTTCTTCGCAAAATCGTGTTCAGGGAACCGCTTTGGTGCTGACGGTAACTGGCGAACGGTAGCGCTCGGCCATGGCGCGCACGTAGCTTTGCCATTGCTCGCGGCTGGTGATTTCACCGGCGCGGTCCCAGGCGCCGCCTGCGTAGTAGCGCACAGCCTTGCCGGAGCCTGCCTGCGCAACGATCAGGTGGTTGAGCGCATCCTCCGCATAGGCCGTGGCGCCGGGCAGCACCACCGCCACGCCGAACTGGCCTTTGGACTTCTGCTTCACCCACTGCATGAGCAGGCCATTGGCCTGGTCGCGGTCCACCTCGATGGTGGGCTCCTGGCCCTTGTCGGTCGGGGTCTTGTTCAGGCCCGCGGCGAACGTCAGCGACGGCTTGCCGTCGAAACTCAGGGTGGCGTCGATCTGGTCAAGGTAGTGGCCCGCATCCACAGTGAAGCGCTTCACTTCGCTGACCTGGGTGCCTGCTGCGTCGAAGCCGTTGTAGCGCAGTTCGAAGATGGCGCGCACCGGGCCGTTGGCCAGCACCTTCCAGCTCGCGTAGTTCACGGCCGTGTACAGGGTTTTGCCGTCCCACACGCCGGTGCCGCCGGCGCCGCGCGACTTGCCCACGTTGTACATGTCCATGCCTTCACCTTCGTCGTGGTGATAGTGGTCATGGCCCTTGTTGTACCAGCGGTCCACGATAGGGTAGGGCACGCGCTTGAACCACAGATCGAGGCCGCTGGTCACCAGCACTTCCTTGCCGCTGCCCGGTTCCGCCGGTGCGGCCAGCGCAGGGCCGTAGGTGCGGTGGGCCAGCTTGTCGTTCTCCCAGGCGAAATCGTCCAGGCGTTCCTGCACGTAGCGGGCGAAGGCCTTGACCGGGAACACCGGCGTTACTTCATCGATCTTCTCCACTGTGAAGGTGGCTTCCTGTTCGCCGGCAGCGAAGTCGTGCTGGAAAATCAGCTCGCCATAAGCGATGCCTTCGTTCTTCGGGTCTTTGGCCAGCGGCTTCACGTTCGTGACCTGGGAGGGCAGCACGCGGCCCCTGGCGTCCTTCACGGCGATATGCTGGATCAGCGCGCCGGGCAGGGCGCGGTTCACTTCCGACCATGGCACGGTAATCGTCTCCGATGGGCGCGGCGCTTTCAGCTCGTGCTTGACGGTGATGGACAGCGCTGCGGCCAGCGCTTCCGGGGCCAGCACGGCGAGGGCGGGCAGCAGGGCGGCTGCGGCAAGGCGTAATTTCATGGCGGGCCTCAGTGATGTTCGCGGTAATCGGTTTTGCCGGATTCCTTCGGCATGTAGTGATAGGTGCGCACCTTGTATTCAATGGCGATCTGCTTGTTGTTGATCAGGCGGATCATCTCGGCGCCCGCCAGCAGCATCGGGCCGTAGCCGTGCAGCGCGTTCACGCTGGTGGGACGGTTGTAGTAGTAGACCTGGTCGCCCGCCAGCGTGGTGCCCACGCAGGTGCCTTCCACCTGGCCTTTGGCGTTGATCTTGGTGGACAGCCCCGCCCAGCCTGCCTGCGCAATGGAGCCGTAGGTGGTTGGCGACACCCAGCCTTCGTTCACGGCATGCGCGATCACATAGGTGAACATGGCGCTCGCCGAGGTTTCGAGATAGGAGTCGTTACGGTCGATCATCTGGTGCCACAGGCCGGTGCCGGACTGGCGTTCTGCGATGCCCTTGATGGCGGCGCGCAGTTGGTTCAGCACCAGCGGATAGCCCGGATGGTTTTTCGGCAGCACGTCCAGCAGGTCGGACATGGCCAGCACCGCCCAGCCGTTGGCGCGCGCCCAGTAGAAGCGCGGCGCGTCCGGCGCGTTCTGGTGCCAGCCGTGGGCATAGATGCCTTGCTGCTCGTTGAACAGGTAGCGCGACATATTGAGCACATTGTTCACGGCATCATCGTAGCGGCCCATTTCGGCCAGCGCCGGAATGCTCATGTACATATCGTCGCCCCACAGCGACACGGCTTGCGGGCGCTTGCGCGCCATGGTGCCGTCCGGCAGGCGGAACTGTTTGTTGGCCACCCAGTCGGAGCAGGTGGCGATCATGGTGCTCAGGTCGGGGCCGATCTTCGCATTGCGGGCGCGCATCAGGGCGGCGCACATCGAGCCTGCGTCATCCAGCGCGCGCGGGTCCAGGAAGCGGGAGAAGCTGTTGGCGCGCTCCAGCTTGAACTGCTGTTCCTGCGCCTTGAAGTAGGGCAGGGTGTCGCCATAGAACTGCAGGTGGCGCTGGGTCATGGCGTTGAAACGCTTGTCGCCCGTGATGGCGGCCGCCTTGATCAGGCCAGAATACACCACGCCCATCTCGTAGACCATGATGCCGAAATCGCCCTTGGCCGGTTCGAAGATGGCTTCCGCGACTGGTTTTTTGAAGTCGGTGATGGGCGCGCCGGTTTTCTTGTTGATGACGCGGGTCGGCGTCACTTCTTCCATATAGCCGCGCACACGGTTCAGCTGCTCCGTGATCTCGGCGGTGGTCGGCATCTGGTAAGGAACCGGGTACGTGCCCTCGGATACGTCGGTGGCGGACTTGTTATCGCGGTTGCGGAATGGGCCTTCGGCATGCGCAGCGCCCAGCAGCAGGCAGAAGGCGCCAACGCCGGCGATGGCGCGGGTCAGTGTTTTCACATTGTCTCCGTGGTTGTTTAAATATGCGAATGTGGTCAGGCCATTCTAAATTGGTCTGGCCAGATTCGCAAGGTGGACTAACCACGGGATGAAACGGCGCTGCCCTCAAGGCGTGAGGGTTTCGCCCCCGGATTGCGGCGGCGGCGTGTTGGGACGGTCTTCCTGGGCCGCCTTCTGTGCACTGGATACGCCCTGGATCTTCAATGTATCCGCCAGCCACGAGGCCAGTGGATAGGAGAAAATACCGATCATCAGGCCACCGGTGAAGTCGCTCACAGTGAGCGCCACCGGCGAACCGGCGCCCTGTGTTGTCTGGCCGATCAGCAGGGCGATGATGGCCATGATGGCGCCGCGTATGCCCAGCAGCAGCGTATACCCCAGATTGCGGCCCCAGTTCAGGCGTGCCTCCGGCTCGGCAATGAGCTTTTGCACCCAGACGAAAATGGCCAGCAGCAGCGCGCCGGCAAAACCGCCGATGAATATGCTGGCTTCGCTGGCCTTGATCATCAACGTTGGGTAGTAGCGAAAATCGCCCAGCACGTCGACATTGGCGGTCACGGTGTAACGGATATCGGCGGCGAACAGATAGCTGCTCAGCATATTCCAGGTCCAATCCTCCCCCGGCGATTTCATTTCGAACCGGCATCCCTGTTGCAGCGATGCGCCTTTCTGCAGGCTGATTTCGCCCCGCTGCTGCAATTCGCAACTGAGTTTGCTGGTGTCAAAGCGGTCCCGTGCAGCAGGGGCCAGCTCGATCGACACATTTTTCAGCAGCAGCGTGTCGTTCGATACATTTTTGATCGTGAATTCGACAAGGATCGGCTGCCCAACCCGGTTCATCGGATCCCCCTTAAGCGTTACCGCCAGGGGATCGACCGCAAGCTGAACAGAATCAGCTGCGTGCGACACCGACCAGGGGCAGTGCAGGAGTGCTATCAGTGCGGCGCGGGCCAGGAAGCGGTTCATGGAAAGCATGCCTTTGTGTTGGTGAGCGTGCGTAAGCTCGCGATATCCTTGCGGGTTTGCGGCGACAGGTCGCGCGCGCCCATGCCGTTCAGCGCATCAAGGAAGACGGTAATCTTGTCGTAGCATGTGGCACGCTTTTCCTGCGTACAGATATTGATCTTCTTGCCATCCCAGTTAGCGCATGACCACAAACCCTGCAGCCAGACTTTCAGCGCCTCCTTGTCGATGTAGGCCGGGTCCTGCTCACCCAGCGCGTCGGCCGCTGCTTCATATTGTCCCCGCATGGCCTGGGCGGCGACCAGGTAGGACAGATTCTGAACCACCGGTGAACGCAGGCGGCTTCTTTCCGCCGGCGCCTCCTGCGACAGCGCCTCGCGGATGAAACGCCGCCTCAATTCGATTTCGCGTTTCAGGTAAAGGTCCGCTGCCGTCTTGTCGTTTTTCTCCTGGCGCATGCTGGCGGCGGTGCGCTGCACATCGGATGCTGTGCGAAAAAAACGCACGACCTCGTCGCTCAGGCGTGCATCGTCCATACGCAGTCCGCTGGCCCACGAGTAAGCGCAGTCGGCACCGGCCGGGGCACGGTCATTGCGGATGTAGTCATCGATCGTGTTGCGTACTACCGTCAGAGGCGTTCCGGCAGCGGGGCAGACCTGGGCATGCACCCACGGCGCCATCGATAGCAGAAGTATGGCAAACGCTTGTCGCAACATAGCGGCTCCTTTGCTTGCTTCGAAGTGGACCCCGGCAGACGACGGTGCGCAGGGACACCGGCGCAGCTTGATGGCAAGCTGCGCCCGAGCCGGCACCGGGACCGAGGATGGAACGGATACCGCTACAGGAGCGGGGCCAGCTGCGTGAGCCGCGCGATGTCCATCGCGGCTTTGCCCAGTTTCTTGATTTGCGACACCAGCTCAGCCTGCTGCACATTGTGGTGGGTCGCGAGCCTCACTACGGAAAGCAGATTGTTATACACAGCGCTGTCGGTACCCTTCGGTACGATGGCACTGACCTCCGCATGCGACAAAGCCTGCAGGCTGTCGAGATATTTTTTGTTCTCGTTTTCAAAGATGACCTGGTTGTTCTTCAGCTCCGCCTGGAGTGCCTTGCGGAACTCATCTATATCGCTCATGGTTGCCTCCTATGGTTTCGCGGTCGACTGCATCACAGACTGGAATTGACTGATCACCCCTTCGATGTTCTCCTTGCTGCGGGCGGCTTTCTTATTAAGCTTCTCGATTTCTTCCGACGCCTTGCTGAGTTTCTCCGCCACCTGTTCCTGCAGGCCGGGTACGCCCAGTTTGGCCAGCACCTCGTTCTGTGCATCCTTGATTTTTACCAGCGACGCAAGATAGGCGGTAACCGCTGAGTTGGCCTGCGCCATATTGGTGTAGTGATCGTTCACCTGCTGCGCGATCGTCTTGCGCTGCGCGCGTATCGGCGCCAGGTTGTCCTCCCGGAACTGCTCGATATTGTTCCTTACCTCGGTCAGGTAGACCTCCAGGAATGCCAGCGATGTGCGCCGGTCCTCTGCGGAGCTGTTGCTGTCTGCTCCTTTGCTGATGGCACTGACCAGTGTTTTTTGAAACTTTTCCAGCGTCTTGTTGATCTGGTAGGGGGCATAGACGTTATCGACGAAACGGTTGGCATCCGCCTCCATCTTGTCGAAATACAGGTCTACCATCCGCAGGTGGGCACGCCGGCTTTCCACCAGATCGTTGCCGAGAGCGTTGGACAGATCGACCGACTGCCTGGGGACTTCGGCGCAACCGAACAGGCTGAATGCAGTGAACAACACCATGAGAAATTTCATGCGTCCTCCGCCAGGGATGAGGGCGAACGGCGGGGCTGATGGGGCCTATCCAGCTTCCACATATTCGCCCGTTTGTAGGATGAGTCCTACGTTAGCGCATTTTCCCCAGTACCAAGGCGCTAAATGTGGAGTTGTTAAAAAAATACATCAATTTGTTAAGTGATAATTGATGATTTTGCATTGCAGTGACATTGCGCGTATTTTTACGCGCTGCGGCTGAGCAGGACAGGGCCTAGCCGCGCGAGAATACGCGGGTCACGCGCTCCAGGTGGGCACGCATGGCCGCCCGGGCGGCGGTGGGGTTGTGGGAGGCGATGGCTTCCAGGATGTTGCGGTGGTCGAGCAGGGTCTGTTTGCGCAGTTCTTCCGTCTGGAAGTGCTCTTTCAGCTTATGCCACAGGCTGCCGCGCTGGTTCCACAGGCATTCGATCACGCCGACCAGGGCCGCGTTGGCGGTGGCGCGCGCAATCGCCATATGGAAGTTGCGGTCGGCCTGTTCGTTGCTGGCGCGGTCTTCGTGGTGCTTTTCCATCTCCAGCACGGCGCGCAGGATGGCGTCCACCGCGGAATCGGTTGCCACTTTGGCCGCAATGGCGGCCACTTCGCACTCGATCAGCTTGCGGGCGGCCAGCACTTCAAACGGGCCGGGGCCCGCTTCCGGCATGTCCGATTCCGGCGTGGCCTGCTCGCTCACATAGACGCCGGAGCCGCCGCGCACCTCCACAATGCCGCCCAGTTCCAGGGCGATCAGCGCTTCGCGCAGGGAGGCGCGGCTCACATTCAGGGTGGCGGCCAGTTCCCGTTCGGCGGGCAGGCGGGTGCCGGCCTTGATGTTGTCATTCTTGATCAGCGTCTGGATGCGGTCTGCCACCACTCGGTACAGGCGCGGTTCGGCGGTTTGTGCGTCTTGCGGCCCGGAGGTTTTCTTCATCGACTGGCTGGCTCTGGAAAATGTTAAGGAAAAAGCAGTTTCGGGGATTCTAGTGCGCCCCATGCCTTCTTGCAAGGCGCTCAGCATGCTAAAATCAAGGGCTTAACCAAGTGCGCCACGGAGGGCGCGTCACATGACAAAGACCAATCACCCGGTAGTAGGCGTCGTCATGGGGTCGGATTCCGACTGGCCCACGATGCAGGCAGCAGCTGCCATTCTGAAGGATTTCGGCGTCGCGTATGAAGCACGCGTCGTCTCGGCCCACCGTACCCCGGATCTGATGTTCGAGTATGCCGAGCAGGCTGCCGAACGCGGTTTGCAGGCGATTATCGCCGGTGCGGGCGGCGCCGCCCACCTGCCAGGCATGCTGGCCGCAAAAACCACAGTGCCCGTGCTGGGCGTGCCGGTGCAGTCCAAGGCCTTGTCCGGCAAGGACTCGCTGCTGTCCATCGTGCAGATGCCGAAAGGGATTCCGGTTGCCACCTTCGCCATCGGCGAAGCAGGGGCCGCGAATGCCGCGCTGTTCGCCGTTGCCATGCTGGCCACGCAGAACAGCGAACTGGCCGCCAAGCTGGCCGCCTTCCGCCAGGCGCAGACCGAAAAGGTCCTGGCGATGAACCTGCCACAAGTCTGAGATCGTCCATGAGCAAACACACCACCCAGCGTCCTGCCATCCTCGGGATGCTTGGCGGCGGCCAGCTGGGCCGCTATTTCGTCACCGCTGCCCATGAACTGGGCTACCAGGTATGGGTGCTGGACCCGGATGCGCACAGCATCGCCGGCCAGATCGCCGAACGCCACCTGCACGCCGCTTATGATGACCGCGCGGCGCTGGATGAAATGGCGCGTGAATGCTCCGTGATCACCACCGAATTCGAAAACGTTCCGGCCGAAACGCTGGACTACCTGGCCAAATCGGTGCCGGTGCGTCCGGCCGCTGCCGCCGTGTCGGTGTGCCAGAACCGCCTGTCGGAAAAGGGCTTCCTGCGCGATAACGGCCTGCCGCACGGCCCTTACGCTGCCGTGCACTCGGAAGCCGATATCGCCGCTGCGGGCGCCGACCTGTTCCCCGGCATCCTGAAAGTGGTGCGCTTCGGCTACGATGGCAAGGGCCAGGCCGTGGTGGAAGACCGCGAAGCCGCCGTTGCCGCCTTCCGCAACTTCAAGGGCGAAACCTGCATCCTGGAGAAGAAGCTTACGCTGGACTACGAAATCTCCGTGGTGCTGGCGCGCGATGAAGAGGGCAATACGCGCTGCTTCCCCGTTTCGGAAAACATCCACCGCCGCGGCATCCTGGATATTTCGATCGCTCCCGCGCGCGCCGCGCAGTGCATCCGCGACAGCGCCATGGAGTATGCCGAGCATATCGCCGCGAAGCTGGGCTATATCGGCACGCTGGGCGTGGAGTTCTTCGTCTCGCACGGCCAGCTGGTGGTGAACGAAATGGCGCCGCGGCCTCACAACAGCGGCCACTACACGCTGGACGCCTGCGTGACCAGCCAGTTCGAACAGCAGGCGCGCGCCGTTTGCGGCCTGCCGCTGGCGGAAGCGCGCGCGCATTCCGCTTCGGTGATGGTCAATATCCTCGGCGATATCTGGTTCGATGGCGATGCGTACCGCGAGCCGGACTGGAACCTGCTGCACCAGTACCCCAACCTCAAGCTTCACCTCTACGGCAAGCACGAAGCCCGCAAAGGCCGCAAGATGGGCCACTTCACCGTGATCGGCGAAGATGCGGCCAAAGTGCTCGACACCGCCATGGCCGCCCGCGCTGCCATCGGCATCGCCGACTAAGTCGTCGCCCCACATGCAGCCGCTGTTCAGGCGGCGGCAGCTTCGGTAATATCTGAAGCATCAAGTTGACCGCTTTTTACAATGAAAACGCCACCGTTCAAATACCTGGTGCCGGGCGTGCTCGCCGGATTGGCGCTGGCCTACACCGGCTTCGGCTTCCTCGCCGTACCGGCCATCATCAAGTCGCAGGCCACGCAATTCGCCGCCGACAAGCTGCACCGCCAGCTCACCATCGACAAGGCCGAGTTCAATCCCTTCACCCTGCACGCCACCGTGCATGGCCTGAAGCTGATGGAGCCGGATGGCGCTTTCGCGTTCGCCAGCTTCGAACGCCTGTCGCTGGATATCGCATGGCAGTCGGTGGTGAAGATGGCGCCGGTGGTGCAGGAAGTGCGCCTGACGGCACCCGCCGTGCAGCTGGTGCGCAAGGACGCGAACCATTACAACTTTGACGACATCCTGGCTTATATCGCCAGCCAGCCGCCATCGCCGGAGCCCGCGCGCTACGCGGTCAACAATATCCAGGTGGAGGGCGGCACGCTGTCCTTCGATGACAGGCCTGCGGGAGTACAGCACAAGGTGGCGGACCTGAATCTTGGCCTGCCCTTCATTTCATCCCTGCCTTCCGATGTGGAAGTCTTCGTTGAACCGCTGTTCAGCGCCAATGTGAACGGCGCACCGCTGCGCCTGAGCGGCAAGGCGCGGCCATTCGCGGAATCGAAGGACTATGTGATGGCGCTGGATCTCGACAATGTCGATGTCGCCGCCTACCTCGGCTACCTGCCATCCAGACCCAATTTCAGGCTGCAGGGCGCACGCCTCAGCGCGAAACTGCAAGCCACATTCACACAGCCGAAGAACAAGGCCCCGGCGCTGCTGCTGGGTGGGCAGGCCAGCCTGAAAGGCCTGGAACTGCAGCAGGCGGACGGCAAGCCGGTGCTGAAGCTGAAGGACCTCTCCGCGCAGCTCGGCAAGCTGGACGTGCTGGCAGGCCGCTACGAACTGGCCGCCATCCGGCTCGATGGTCTCGATGCCGATCTGGTGCGCGGCCGCGATGGCCTCCTGAACGTGGAAAGGCTGCTGGCCCAGCCTGCGGCGCCGGCCGCCCCGGCCAAAACTGCCGCGCCATCGGCCGCACCATATGTATCGCTGAAGGCGCTCGATATCAGCAATGCAGCTGTGCGCTACACCGATGGCGGCATGCGTGCAGGCGTCGACAAATTTGCGCTGACCGTCCGCGATATCAAGGCAGACCTGGGCAAGAACACGATCGCCATCGCCTCATTGGCCTCGGACAGTGCAGGCATCGATTACCGCCATGCGAAAACGCAGCCAGCGCCGCAAGCAGCGGCGCCCGCGCAAAGCGGCACGCCCCTGCTGCTCACCGTCGGCAAGCTGGATATCGCCAACTGGTCGGCGAAGGTGCAGGACGACAGCCATGAACAGCCCACCGTGTTTGCCATCGCTCCATTGAGCCTGGCAGTGCAGGACTTCTCGACCGCACCCGCGAGCCGCAGCACCTTCGAACTGAAAGCAAACGTCAACAAGACGGGCCAGCTGACGCTGGGCGGCGAGCTGGCGCTGGCGCCGTTCAAGTCCGACCTGAAGCTGGACCTGAAAAACATCGGCCTGCTGCCGCTGCAGCCCTACATCACCGACTACGTGAACCTGCGCGTGGCACGCGGCAATGTATCGGGCAAGGGCCGGCTGCGCCTGGAAACGGTGGCTGATGGCGCGCTGCATGGCGGCTTCACCGGCGACGTCAGCATCGGCAAGCTGTCCACGGTCGACAAGCTAAGTTCCAGCGATTTCCTGAGCTGGGAGTCGCTCTCCTTTAATGGCATGGACCTGCAGCTGCAACCTTTCGTGCTGGGCATTGAGCGCGTGGCGCTGGCCGACTTCTTCTCCCGCGTGATCATCGACCCCAATGGCCGCCTCAATGTGCAGGACGTGATGCGCGATGCAGCAGCAGGCGACAAAAGCCTGACCGATGCAGGCGAACGGGCGCAGGCTGCCGTCGCGGCGCGCAAGAACCGGACCGCCACAGCGGCGCCCGCGCCAGTGCAGCCCGCAGTACCGCTGCCGCCGATCCGCATCGGCCAGCTCGCACTGTCGGGCGGGCGCGTGCGATTCACCGACAACTTCATCAAGCCGAACTACACGGCCAACCTGAGGGAGATCGGCGGCACCATCAGCGGCCTCTCGTCGGACGAGAGCAGCAGCGCCGTGGTCAGCCTGAAGGGCAATGTGAACAGCGCGCCGCTGTCGATTGCCGGCCGCGTGAATCCCTTGAAACGGAATCTGTCGCTGGACCTGAAGGCCGACGTGCGCGGCATGGAGCTCGCACAGCTGTCGGCCTACGCGGACAAGTACGTGGGCTACGGCATCGAGAAGGGCAAGCTCAGTTTCGAAGTGGCCTACCAGCTGGAAGGACGCCAGCTGAAAGCCGAGAACCGGCTGATGCTGGACCAGCTCACCTTCGGCAAGGAAAGCACCAATCCCGATGCAACCCGGCTGCCGGTGCAACTGGCGGTGGCCCTGCTCAGCGACCGCAATGGCGTGATCGACCTGAACGTGCCGATTGGCGGCTCGCTGGACGATCCCGAATTCTCCATCGGCGGCATCATCCTCAAGATCATCGGCAATGCCGTGCTCAAAACCGTGTCGGCGCCGTTTGCCATGCTTGGCTCCCTGTTCGGCGGTGGCGAAGAGTTGTCCACGCTGGACTTTGAAACCGGCCGTGCCCTGGTGCCGCAAACGGGAGAAGCCAGGCTGAAGTCCCTGGCTGCCGCACTGACGGAGCGCCCGGGCCTCAAGCTCGATATCACCGGCCGCTACGATCCCGCCACCGAAACCGAAGCGCTGCGCCGCCTCGCCATGGAGCGCAAGCTGCGCACGCTGAAAACGCGTGACCTGCAGGCGAAGAGTGCGCCGCTGCCGGAAGGCGGCGTGGCCGTGGCCCCGGCCGAATATGCCGACCTGCTGGCGCGCGTGTTCCGCGACGAACCCTTCGCCAAGCCGCGCAATATGCTCGGCCTGCAGAAAAGCCTGCCGGTGGAAGAGATGGAGAAGCTCATTCTCGCCAATACCACCATCGACGATGACGACCTGCTGGCGCTGGGCAACCGGCGCGCGCAGGCGGCGCGCGACTGGCTGGTTACGAAAGGGCAGGTGCCTGCGGAGCGCATCTTTATCGTCGGCGCCAAGCCTGCAGGGCAGGAGCCCAAGGCTGTAGTGAGCCGGGTGGACTTTTCCCTGCACTAAGCATCCGGACGCGCGGACAAGATTTCAGGACGGCCGTCCCGGGTGCGGGAACAGGATGATTGCTACACTGCCTGACTTGTAAAGTTACCAAGGGAGAGCAGCCCATGACCCCGAACATCACAGCCGCATCCGCACGCAGCTACCGGCTCACGTCGATCGACATGCTGCGCGGCCTGGCGGTCGTCATCATGGCGCTCGACCACGTGCGTGACTTCACCATGGTGGGCGGCGTGCAGGACCCTATGGCGGACCCCAACGTCAGTCCCTTGCTCTACTTCACGCGCTGGATCACCCACTTTTGCGCGCCCGTCTTCATCCTGCTGGCGGGCAGCAGCGCCGGGCTGATGGCCGGCCGCAAAAGCCCGCGCGAACTCGCCGGTTTCCTGTTCACGCGTGGCCTGTGGCTGATCTTTATCGAGCTGGTGGTCATGTCCACATCGCTGACCTTTTCACCGTTTGGGCTGCCGCAGTTCAACGGCCAGACCATGATCGCCCTGCAGACGCTGTGGGCCATTGGCGCCAGCATGGTGATTCTCTCCGTCACCCAGCTGCTTGGCTCACGCGCCTGCCTGTGGATTGGCCTCGCCATCGTGCTTGGCCACAACCTGCTCGATCCATACTGGCCGGCTTCCACGATGTTCACGGCGACGCATCCATGGTGGGTGGGGCTGCACGCGCAGATGGCGATCAGTACCGACCATTTCCTCTTCCTCGTGGTCTACCCGCTGCTGCCATGGAGTGGCGTGATGCTGCTGGGCTTTGGCGCTGCGGGTGTGTTCCGCCTGCCGCCGGCCGAGCGTGACCGCAAACTGCTGTGGACCGGTCTGGGCATGGTTGCCGCTTTCATCGTGCTGCGCCTGCTGGACGTGTACGGCGAACCGCAGCACTGGCAAGCCAGCCCGAACGGCGCGCTGGCCACGCTGATGCCATTCCTGAACACCAGCAAATACCCACCCAGCCTGCACTTCCTGCTGATGACGCTGGGGCCTGCTGCCATCCTGTGCGCCTTCGCTGACCGCTGGCACGGCTGGCTGAAGGACACGCTCGTCATGTTCGGCCGCGTGCCCTTCGCCTTCTACGTTGCCCACTTCTATCTGGCGCACCTGCTGGCCGTGGCAATCGGCCTCGCGCAAGGCTTCGAGCTAGAAGAAATGTGGACCTTCTTCGCTTTCTTCCCCCAAGGCTTCGGCGTCCAGCTGGGCGGCGTCTACCTTGGATGGATAGCCGTGATCGCCGTCCTCTACCCATTCTGCCGCTGGATCGCGAACGTCAAGGCGCGCCGCAAGGACTGGTGGCTCAGCTACCTTTGAGGACGGGGCGTATAATCCCTGCATCACAGGCGGCATGTGCCGCCATGGCTATCCTCTGAAAATGCTCAGCAAAGTCGCATCAGGCAACCGTCAACATAGTGGTTCGCCCCTGAACAAGGGAGGCTTCGGCACGCCTGCACTGGCGCTGTTCTCCCGGCATTTCGCCTGGCTCTCCCGAGCTCGGTGAGGAACTCCCAGCAGCTTTCAGCTATCTGGCCTCCCGAGCCACTCCACTCCAAAGGTTTCGCCCGCTCAATGCGGGCGGATGCTTAACCATTCTTTGCAGAGTTAAATTATGAGACCAGATATCGTTGTATCGTCGCTGGACATGGAGCGCCTCGAAGCCCTGTTCGATTCACTGCCGGCAGCTGAAGCCCACAAGCACGCGGGGCTATTGGATGAGCTATCCCGTGCCGACGTCGTCGAACCCCATGCTGTGCCCCCGGATGTGGTGACGATGAACTCCCGCGTGCGCTTTGTTCTTGACGGTGCCCCGGAGGAATTCGACATGTCCCTTGCGTATCCGAAGGACCTGGACGGCAGCGGAAGCAAAATTTCGATCCTGACGCCGGTAGGTACCGCGCTGCTCGGCCTGCGCGTTGGCGACAGCATTGGGTGGGAGCGCCACGACGGCTTACCTTTCCAGGTCAAGGTATCCGGCCTTGCGTACCAGCCGGAACGCGAGGGCGAACTGCACCGGTGAGGTGTGCCAGCCGCTAACCGTGACCTGGATGAGATTCGTCAAATCGATTTGATGCGGCCTATGCTGTACTCCATGCGCCGGGCTGCGGCGCTACTGACGACGACCTTATGGATATCTGGTTCCGCATCTGGGTGTATGTCCTTCCGTTTCCAATGTGGCTGGCGGAGTATTTCATGAGAACGAGCATGAAAAATCCGGAAGCGGAAGACTTCTTTCCTTCCAGCCTGGCCGCTGCGGCGCTGGGCATGGTGATTCCGGTGCTCTCACCGAAAGTAGCCATTCCGCCAGCAGGGACTACGATCACGGCGGGGACACTACTCGTGTATCAGCGTGATGAAAAGCTGCGTCGATTTGGTATGGCCTACTTATTTTATGGAACCCTGCTCTGGTTGGTCACAGTATTCCTGAGCATTGGTGGGAAGTGGCCGGCTGGCTGGCCAGCGGCGAACATCGATCACAAATTCTGGATCGGCGTTATTATGTATGTTCTGGCATTTGCACTTACCGAAGCGAAGGAGCGCATATGACGGAGCTTCTTGCTCTGGTCGAGCCGGTGGCCACAGCGGCTATTGTGCCCGCACTTCTGATTATGGTTCGCTTCCTTCTTCTCTACATTGAGAAGAAGTTTCCGCACATTAGCGAGAACGATGTCTACCTTCTGTCCACCGCTGACGGACGCCGCGTCAAAATTGTGCTCAGAAAGGCTGCGACTGCGGAAGAGCGCGCGCAGATTTTCAATCAGAAAGTACGCGAGTTAAACGAATAATGTGCTGGCAGGTGGTTAGTCCGGTTCATCCATCATTGCCGCCAATGCCTGGAAGCGCGCATCCCACAGCTGGCGGTTTAACGTCGTCCATTGCTGCAGCACGTCCAGTCCGCGATAGTCCATTGCGCATACACGGACGCGGCCTATCTTCTTCGTTTGCACCAGTCCGCAACCCTGCAGCACGTGCAGGTGTTGCGTGATGGCGGTGAGTGTTACCGTGAGGGCTTTGGCCAGCTCGCTGACAGATTTCGGTCCCTCGGAGACGAGGCGCATGATGTGCCGCCGCGTCGTGTCGCCGAGTGCGACGAAGATCGGTTCCGCAGCAGCGAAGTCGAGACTCTGTGCAACCATCTCAGGTCCCCGCGTCCAGTGCGGCTTGCAGCTGGCTGAACAGCTGTTCCCAGCCCTGCTGCCGCATCTGCGGTCCATCTGACCCCTCGAAGAAGGCCGCCTGGTGGGTGAACAGCAATCGCGTGCCATCCCCATCCGCATGAAACTCGAACGTTTCGAGGGAAGCCGAGATACGCCCTCCGCCGAGCAGCATCGTCGATGCAGTCACGATGCGCTGTCCCGGAACGATATCCAGGAAAGTCCCCTGATGCTCAAGGCTGACACCCGCGAAAGGGCCGCCTTGCTTGAAGCGGTAAGCTGCAAACTCGCGGCCACCGGCTTCGAACTGCATCTCAAAATGTTCAACATCGTGATTGGTGCTCTCCGCAAACCAGCGGCGCTTGCGCTGCGGATCGGCGAAAGCGGCAAAGACCTTCGCGGGCGCCTTCGGGAAACGATGTTCGAGTGTAAAAGTGTGATGCTGGATGAGTTGCTGTGCCATGGATCCTCCTCGAATAAATAGTGAAGTTTGAACTTCAGTATATGGATATCCGAAATGGAGAGCAAGCATTTTTCAGTGAAATGTGGGGAGGATGGTCGGGGTGAGAGGATTCGAACCTCCGGCCTCTACGTCCCGAACGTAGCGCTCTACCGGGCTAAGCTACACCCCGACTGGTAGGAGATTTAATTACACCAGAACTTTGCGGGTTTATCAACAGGGCTTCATAGGCGAAACGGCTGCCTGGCTTGCTTGTTTCAACTGTTTCCAATAGTATCGAAATATGGAGACTAAAGCCGTTATCGCATCGCTGGCCGCCCTCGCGCAGGAGTCGCGGCTGGGCGTGTTCCGTTTGCTGGTCCAGGCGGGGCCGGAGGGCATGGCGGCCAGCCGGATTGCGGAGGCAATGGCGATTCCGCCTTCGTCGCTGTCCTTTCATCTGAAGGAGCTGAGCCACGCGGGGCTGATTGAGCCAAAGCGCGAGGGCCGTTCCATTATCTATAGCGCGAACTTTGGGGCCATGGATGGCCTGGTGGGCTTTCTCACTGAGAACTGCTGCGGCGGGGTGCCGTGCGGGACGCGCTGCTGATTTTTGAGGATTTATGAGCGTTACGATTTATCACAACAATGCCTGCAGTAATTCGCGTGGCGCGCTGGCGCTGATTCGCGAGGCGGGGATTGAGCCGGTCATTATTGAGTATGTGCAGGAGCCGCCGACGAAGGCTGTGCTGAAGGAGCTGGTGGCGAAGGCGGGGTTGACTGCACGGGGGGCGATGCGGGTGAAGGATGCGCTGTATCTGGAGCTGGGGCTGGATGATGAGTCGCTGAGCGAGGATCAGTTGGTGGAGGCGATGGTGGCTAACCCCAAGTTGATGAATCGGCCGTTTGTGGTGACTTCGAAGGGGGTGCGGCTGGCGCGGCCGCCGGAAGTTGTGCGGGAGATTTTGTAGGCGCGGACTTCAGGCGGTGGCGGACTGAGGTACCGGGGACAGACCCCAATTAAATCGCAACTTTTCGGAGAAAAGTTACGATTTAATTGGGGTCTGTCCCCATCTCTTAGTGGGTGCGGTTGACTGAGAAGTGGGCGAGGGACAGCAGGGAATCTTTGTATTGGCTGGCTGGCATTGACTCGATGGCGGAGATGGCGCGCTGGCTGGCGACTTCGGCGGCGCGGCGGGTGTAGTCGAGGGCGCCGCTTGTCGTGATGGCGGACAGGATGGTGTCGAAGTGCTGCTCGTCGCCGTTTTCGATGCAGGAGCGTACCAGCTGGCGCTGTTCTTCAGTGCCATTTTCCATCAGGTAGATCAGGGGCAGCGTTGGCTTGCCTTCGCGCAGGTCGTCGCCGACGTTCTTGCCGATTTCGGTGGCGTCGCCCGCGTAATCGAGCACGTCGTCGATCAGCTGGAAGGCGGTGCCGAGCGAGCGGCCGTATTCGCCGGCGGCGGCGATTTCTTCGTCGTTGCAGCCGGAGATCAGCGCGCCCAGTTCCGCCGCCGCTTCGAACAGCTTGGCCGTCTTGGAGCGGATCACCTGCAGGTAGGCTTCTTCGTTCACGTCCGGGTCGTGCATGTTCAGCAGCTGCAGCACTTCGCCTTCCGCGATCACATTGGTGGCGTCGGACAGGATCTGCATCACGCGCATGGTGTTCAGCGAGACCATCATCTGGAAGGCGCGCGAGTACAGGAAGTCGCCCACCAGCACCGAAGCGGCATTGCCGAACAGGGCGTTGGCCGTCTGGCGGCCGCGGCGCATCGAGGATTCGTCCACCACATCGTCATGCAGCAGGGTGGCGGTGTGGATGAACTCCACCACCGCAGCCAGTTCGTGGTGCGCCGTGCCTTTATAGGAATATGCGTTCGCTACCAGCAGCACCAGCACCGGGCGGATACGCTTGCCGCCCGCGCTGATGATATATTCCGCAATCTGGTTGACCAGGGCGACTTCCGAGTGCAGGCGCTCCCGAATTACCGTGTTAACGGCGTCCATGTCGGCGGCAATGGTGCTGGTGATGGTGTTCTGGCTGGAAGATTGGGTAGCGGCTGACAAGGCGAACCTGCACGGGCGTTGAATTAGGTGCCGCGATTATACGTCATGCGTTGCCGACATACCACGAGCGCGCCCCCTTTGGAAGGCTTTTTGACCTGTTTTTGAAACCCGTGTATAATCCTCGGTTCTCCCGTCTCCGTCCGTTCTGCGTGATGTTGCAGGCGTGAGTATTTTCTTAACATTTGATGAGGTTTCAATCATGTACGCGGTCATAAAAACCGGTGGTAAGCAATACAAAGTTGCTGCTGGCGAAAAACTCAAAATAGAACAGATACCGGCTGACATTGGTTCCGAACTCACCATCGATCAAGTGCTCGCAGTGGGCGCAGGCGACAGCATCAAGTTTGGTGCTCCGCTGGTTGAAGGTGCAAAGGTTCTGGTGAAAGTGGTTTCCCAAGGTCGTCACGACAAAGTGCGCATCTTCAAAATGCGTCGTCGTAAGCACTACCAGAAGCACCAGGGCCATCGCCAGAATTACACCGAAATCCAAATCGTTTCGATCAACGGCTAATTGCCGCTTGCCCGAATTTAGCTAGTCAAGGAGTACAACAATGGCACACAAAAAAGGCGGCGGTACTACCCGCAATGGTCGCGATTCCGAATCAAAACGCCTGGGCGTTAAGGTTTACGGCGGCCAGACCATCAATGCAGGCGGCATCATCATCCGTCAACGCGGCACCCCAGTGCGCGCTGGCGAAGGTGTTGGCACCGGCAAGGACCATACCCTGTTCGCTCTGGTGGACGGCGTGGTCAAGTTCGTGACCAAAGGCGCTGGCAACCACAAGTTTGTCACCGTCGTCGCAGCTGCTTAATAGCCAGCGCGATCACGTAAAGTAAGGCGCAAGCCTTCGCATCGAAAGGCTCTGCCAACGGTAGAGCCTTTTTTAGTTTATGGCGGCACAATATGAAGTTTATCGACGAAGCACGGATTGAGGTCATCGCTGGCGACGGCGGCAATGGCTGCGCCTCTTTTCGCCGTGAGAAATTCCGTCCGTTCGGCGGCCCTGATGGCGGCGACGGCGGCAAAGGCGGCTCGATCTGGGCGGTAGCAGACCGCAACGTGAACACCCTGGTGGATTACCGGTTCTCGAAGATGCACCGCGCCAGCAATGGCGAAGCGGGCCGCGGCTCCGACTGCTACGGCAAGGGCGCCGAGGATGTCACGCTGCGCATGCCGGTCGGTACGCTGATCATCGACGAAGTGACCGGCGAAATCATCGCCGACATGACGGAACACGGCCAGATCGAACTGCTCGCCAAGGGCGGCGAGGGCGGCTGGGGCAATATCCATTTCAAAACCTCGACCAACCGCGCACCGCGCCAGAAGACCGAGGGCAAAGAGGGCGAACGCCGCGAACTGCGCCTGGAGCTGAAGGTGCTGGCGGACGTGGGTCTGCTCGGCATGCCGAATGCCGGCAAATCGACCTTTATTACGGCGGTGTCGAACGCGCGTCCGAAAATTGCGGATTACCCGTTCACCACCCTGCATCCGAACCTCGGCGTGGTGCGCGTGTCGCACGAGAAGAGCTTCGTGATCGCCGATATTCCGGGCCTGATCGAAGGCGCGGCGGAAGGCGCCGGCCTGGGACACCAGTTCCTGCGCCACCTGTCGCGCACCGGCCTGCTGCTGCATATCGTCGACCTGGCTACCTTTGATGACAAGACCGATCCGGTCAAGGAAGCGAAGGCGCTGGTGAAGGAGCTGGAGAAGTACGATCCCGCGCTGGCCGACAAGCCGCGCTGGCTGGTACTGAACAAGCTGGACGTGATTGCGGAAGACGAACGCGCCAAGCGCGTGAAGGATTTCGTCAAGAAGTTCGGCTACAAGGGTCCTGTGTTCGAGATTTCCGCGCTGAGCCACACCGGCACGCAGGAACTCGTGAACGAGATCTACAGGCACCTGGAAGCAAAGCGCCACAGCGAACAGCGCGCAGAAGAAGTGCAGATGACCGAAGAAGCACGCGGCATCTCGTCCATCGACCCGGACGACCCGCGCTTCAAGGTTCTCGATTAAAATCATCTCTCCCGGCCGGCATTCCTCGCGCTTATCCCGCGCGATGGAATGCCGGTTGCGGCAAGCAGGGCAAACCGCCCGGCGATTCAGTACACTGTCCCTTTTCAGAAGAGAATTGCCGTCTCATGACTTCCTCCGTCATCCAGAAAGCCACCCGCATCATCATCAAGGTGGGCTCCTCGCTCGTTACCAACGATGGGCGTGGGCTCGATCACGCCGCCATTGCGCGCTGGGCGTCGCAGATTGCGGCCTTGCGGGCCATGGGCAAGCAGGTGGTGCTGGTGAGTTCGGGCGCGATTGCGGAGGGCATGCTGCGGCTGGGGTTTGAAGCGCGTCCCACCGATATCCATGAACTGCAGGCTTGCGCCGCAGTGGGGCAGATGGGCCTTGCACAGATTTACGAAACCAGCTTCCGCGCGCACTCGCTGGGCACGGCGCAGGTGCTGCTCACGCATGCCGACCTGGCGGACCGCGAGCGTTATCTCAATGCGCGTTCCACACTGACCACGCTGCTGCGCATGGGCGTAGTCCCCATCATCAACGAGAACGATACGGTGGTGACGGACGAAATCAAGTTCGGCGATAACGACACCTTGGGTGCCCTGGTCGCGAACCTGATCGAGGCCGATGCACTGATTATCCTGACCGACCAGCGCGGTCTGTTCAATGCCGATCCGCGCAAGGATCCTGCGGCTTACCTGATCACGCACGGCAAGGCCGGCGATGCGTCGCTGGAAGCGATGGCTGGCGGCGCCGGTTCTTCGCTGGGGCGCGGCGGCATGCTCACTAAAATTCTTGCGGCGAAGCGCGCCGCGAAATCCGGCGCCCATACGGTGATTGCTTTCGGGCGCGAGGCCGATGTGCTGACGCGGCTTGCCGGCGGCGAAGCAATCGGCACCGAGCTGTCGGCGCAGACCGGCCACCTCACGGCGCGCAAACAGTGGATGGCGGACCATCTGCATACGGCAGGCCAGGTGGTGCTGGATGCAGGCGCGGTCGAGAAGCTGTCGCGTGAAGGCAAGTCGCTGCTGCCGATCGGTGTTGTGGAAGTGCGCGGCGAGTTTGGCCGCGGCGCAGTCATCACCTGCATCAGCGAAGGCGGCGCGGCGATTGCGCGCGGGCTCACCAACTACACCAGCGCCGAAGCGCGGCGTATCCTGCGCAAGCCCTCGGCCGAGATCGAATCGATATTGGGCTTCATGGAAGGCCCGGAACTGATCCATCGCGATAATCTCGTGCTGCTCTGAGAGGCAATGCTATAGTTTTCGTTTTGGAAACTATAGGTGCTTCGATGCGTATTGCCGCCTCCCTGCTTGCTTTCATTCTGGCCTTGCCGGCGTTTGCCGCGCCGCCCACGGCGCTGCGCATTGACGTCCAGCCGCTGACCGGCGGTGAGCAGCCTGCGCTGCGGATCGACCTGCGCTACAAGGCCGGTGCAGGAGGGCAGTGCTTCATCGAATTGCCCAATGAGTGGGCCGACCAGAAGCAGTACTACAAGACCGTGCATGGCCTGAGGCTCCTTGATTCCAAAGCAGCGCTGCGCGAAACGGAGCAGCCGCACGTGCGCGGTTTCGACTGCAAGCCGGGCGCGCCGGTTCACCTGCAGTACGAATTGCGGCAGGACTTTGCCGGGGCCATCGACAACGCGAAGCGCTACCGCTTCACGATGGAGCCAGGCTGGTTCCACCTGATCGGCTACGCGGGCTGGGTGCTGCCGAAGGCGGAAGAGAACGATCCCCTCACGGTGGACCTGCGCTGGACCGCCGTCCCGGCCGGCTGGAAGCTGGCTAACAGCTTTGGCACCGAAATGCGGCGCCAGGCTGTGAACACCACCTTCGATGGTTTCCGCTCCGCGGTTTTTGTTGGTGGCGATTTCCGCCTGTACCGCATGAAGGACGAGGCCGGACAGGGTGTCAACGTCGCCATGCGCGGCAAATGGGAATTCACTGATGACGAGTTCACCGGCAAGGTACGCCAGATCATCGGAACCGAGCGCGCCTTCTGGCGCAGCAAGGAGAACGCCTTCCTGGTGACGGTGATTCCCTTGAGCGACCCTCCCGGCCACACCTCCCTCGGCGGCACCGGCCTGACGTCGGCCTTTGCCACCTTCTTCACGCCGAATGCGAAGCTTGACGATATGCTGATGCTGCTGGCCCATGAGTACTTCCATAACTGGAACAACCGCCAGCTGGGGACGATGGCGCAGCCGGAGCAGTCGGTGTACTGGATCAGCGAAGGTTTCACCGACTACTATGCGGCGCTGCTGCTGGTGCGCACCGGACAGTGGTCGCTCGATACCTACCTGGCGCATTGCAACCGCCTGTTAAGGAATGTGTACATGTCGCCGGCACGCGAAGCGCCGAACGCGCGCGTGGTCGAGGCCTTCTGGAGCGACTACAGCGTGCAGAAACTGCCGTATAACCGAGGTAACCTGCTGGCCATGGAATGGCAGGCGCGCATCCATGCGGCCAGCGGCGGGCGCCGCTCTTTTGACGACGTGATGCACGGTTTGCAGCGGCCGGCTGCGGATGCACAGAAGGCGAGCGGCAAGTTGCCGGACCTGACTGCGGCGCGAGTGGCCGGAATGCTGGAGCAGCAGGGCGTTAGCGATGCGGCCGCGCTGATACAAAGGCATATCGAGGAAGGTCAACTGATCGTGCCGCGCGCGGAATGGTTTGGCCCGGCGATGGAATTACGGGAAGTTGATGTGCCCGTGTTCGAGCTCGGCCTGGACATTCCGAAGCTGCGCGAGAAAACAGTCGCTGTCACGGAAGGTAGTGCCGCCTATGCGGCGGGGCTGCGCAACGGGCAGCGCATCATCAAGCGCGATTCGATCAACCTGAACGACACCGAGCAGTTCATCGAAATGACGGTGGAAGACGGCGAAGGGCAGAAAACCGTCCGCTTCCAGCCGCGCGCCGCCAAAGGCTGGCGCGTGCCGCAATTCTTCCTGCGGCCGGACGCCAGCGCCGAACAGCTGGCGCAAACCCGGCAACTGCTGGGCATCCCTTCCCGCTGAGTCTGCAACGCGGTGCTGACACAGGGGGCCTGACCCCATGGTGTCAGTGACACCTTGGGGTCAGGCCCCTCGTGTCAGGCGTTGGCGGGGGCGGGGGTTTTGGCTTTGTATTCGCAGAGGTCGGCGATCAGGCAGTTCCAGCACAGGGGCTTGCGCGCGATGCAGGTGTAGCGGCCGTGCAGGATCAGCCAGTGGTGGGCGTCCTGCAGGAACTCCTTCGGTACGAACTTCAGCAGCTTCTGTTCAACGATGTCCACATTCTTCCCCGGCGCCAGGTTGGTGCGGTTGGAGACGCGGAAGATGTGCGTGTCCACCGCAATCGTCGGGTCGCCGAAGGCGGTGTTCAGCACCACGTTGGCCGTCTTGCGGCCCACGCCGGGCAAGCTTTCCAGCGCTTCGCGGTCGTGCGGCACTTCGCCGCCATATTGCTCGATCAGGATCTGGCAGGTGGCCATCACGTTCTTCGCCTTGGTGCGGTAGAGGCCGATGGTCTGGATGTAGCTCATCAGCTCGTCCAGGCCGAGATCGAGGATCGCTTGCGGCGTGTTGGCGACGGGGTAGAGCCGGCGCGTGGCCTTGTTCACGCCCACGTCGGTGGCCTGCGCCGACAGCAGCACCGCAATCAGCAGTTCAAATGGCGTGGTGTATTCGAGTTCGGTGGTCGGCGTTGGATTCGCTTCGCGCAGGCGGCGGAAGATTTCCTGGCGTTTGGCTGGATTCATTCTGGGTCTTTGTCGGCTTTGGCGGCTTCGGCGCGCAGGCGAGCGCGTTCCATGGCGGCGGCGATGATGGCGCGCTTGCGTTCCTTCTCGGCTTCTTCCTCCGCGTTCTCCGGGCTTAAGCGTTCTACCGCGGCCATCTTGGCCTGCGCCTTGGCCGCAAGGCGGGCGTCGTTCTCTTCGCGCTCGCGCTTCAGGCGGGCGTTGCGGAAGTCGTGGCGGTCACGCGCGGCGTCGGCATCGGCCTGGCTCCAGGCGTCCCAGCCTGTCGTCTCGGTCACCGGGTACATGACAATGCAGTCCACCGGGCAGGGCGTTACGCACAGGTCGCAGCCGGTGCACAGCTCGGGAATGATGGTGTGCATCTGTTTGGCCGCGCCCATGATGGCGTCCACCGGGCAGGCCTGGATGCACAGCGTGCAGCCGATGCACAGCGCCTCGTCGATAAAGGCGACGGCGCGCGGGCGCTCGAAGCCGTTGACCGGGTTCAGCGGAATGACCTTGCGCCCGGTGACCGAGGACAGGCGCACGATCCCCTCGGCGCCGCCGGGCGGGCACTGGTTGATCTCGGCTTCCCCCGCCGCAATCGCTTCGGCATAGGGACGGCAGCCGGCATAGCCGCATTTGGTGCATTGCGTCTGCGGCAATACATCTTCGATGCGGTCGGCCAGGGGCTTGGTGTCGGTCACAGTGGAATGGCAAAACGATAAAGCGCCATTATCCTTCATCCCGCTGCAAGTGGCAGCAAATCCCCTGAGCCCTTTACGGCTTCGCCGGCTTGTGGGAGCATTGCTTTTAATCAAAATAGCGCGGGACGAGCGATGTCACTCCTTAAACCCGCTGCGCTTGCTTTCTGCCTTGCCTTGGCCTTGCCCACCCAAGCCCGCGAGCCCGTCCGCTTCGCGGGGGAGGAGTGGCCGCCCTTCGTCACGCCGTCGCTGCCTGAGCACGGCCTGTCATCGGCGATCATGCAGGCGGTATTCGCGAAAGCCGGCCGCAGCGTCCAGATCGACTATTTCCCCTGGAAGCGAACCATGGAACTGGGTTTGCACGACCCGCGCTATGCGGGTTTCCTGGCCGTGTGGCGCACGCCGGAGCGCGAAAAACTGTGTCACTTCTCTGCACCCGTCGGCAACACGCTGACAGTGATCGCTCACCTGCGCGATACGCTGGTTGCGGTCGACTCGGTCAGCGACCTGGCGCGGTACCGGGTAGGCACCGTGGCCGGTTATGCCAACGATGAACGCTTCGAAAAGCTGGTGCAGCAGAAGAAGATCGTGGTGGAAGAGGGCGTGAACGACGAGACCAATGTGCGCAAGCTGCTGATGCGGCGCTTTCCCGTCATTTTGATCGAGCGGCGCGTGCTGCAGCATCTGCTGGCTTCGGGGCGCTTCAGCGATGCGGACCGGATGCGCATTGCCGTCAACGACACCCTGTTCAGGGAGCGGCCGGTGCACCTCTGTTTCAAGCGCACGCCGGAAGGGCTGGCGCTGCAGCGCACCTTCAACGAGGCGGCGCGGCAGGTCGATACCGAGAAAATCGAAAGGGACTACCTGCGCCGCATCGCGCCGGAGCAGGGGAGTTAAAAAAAGCCGCTCAGTGAGCGGCTTTCGTTTTATCCGTGCTGGCGGATGAACTGGGTAATCTTCGGGCACACCAGCTCGCGCCAGCGGCGGCCGGAGAAGATGCCGTAGTGGCCGGCTTGCGGCACCACATAGTCTTCCTGCTTGTCGGCCGGGATGCCGGTGCACAGCTCGTGCGCGGCCTGGGTCTGGCCGGCGCCGGAGATGTCATCCAGCTCACCTTCCACGGTCAGCAGCGCCACGGACTTGATGTCCTGCGGCCGCACTAGCTGGCCGCCTACTTCCCACGTGCCCGAAGGCAGGCGGTGTTCCTGGAACACGGTCTTGATGGTGTCGAGGTAGTACTCGGCCGGCATATCCAGCACGGCATTGTATTCGTCGTAGAACTTGCGGTGGCTTTCCGCCGGTTCGTCGTCGCCCTTCACCAGGTGCATGTAGAACTCGCGGTGGCTCTGTGCGTGGCGGCCCGGATTCATGGCGATGAAGCCGGCATGCTGCAGGAAGCCCGGATATACCTTGCGGCCAAAGCCCGGATAGTTCGGCGGCACCGGATACACCACGGTGTTCTCGAACCAGGAGTACGGCTTTTCCACCGCCAGGTTGTTCACCGCCGTCGGCGATTTGCGCGGATCGATCGGGCCGCCCATCATCGTCATGGTCTTCGGCAGCTTCGGGTCCTTATTGCTGGCCATCAGGGAGATCGCGGCCAGCACCGGCACGGTAGGCTGGCAGACGGAAATCACATGCAGGTCCGGACCGAGGTGGCGGATGAAGTCCTGCACGTAGAAGACATAGTCGTCCAGGTGGAAGGGACCTTCGGACAGCGGCACCATGCGCGCATCGGTCCAGTCGGTAATGAACACGTCATGTTCCGGCAGCAGCCCGCGCACGGTGTCGCGCAGCAGGGTCGCATGGTGGCCGGACAGCGGCGCCACCAGCAGCACGGTGGGCTGCTTCAGGGCTTTGAATTCCTTGTCGCTGATGTCTTTTTTGAAGTGAATCAGGCGGCAGAACGGCTTGTTGAGGGCCACGTGCTCCAGCACGCCAATCGTTTGCTTGCCCTTGATGGTCGTGGTGTCGATACCGAACGCAGGCTTCTCGTAGTCCTTGCCCAGGCGGTACAGCAGTTCGTAGCCGGCGGCGATACGTTGCGAGAAGGGGGTATGGGCAAACGGCGAAACAGGATTGCTGAACAGTTTGGAGGATGCTTCCGCCCACTGCATCAGCGGGTTGAGGAAGGTGCGTTGCATCTCGTGGAGTTGGTAAAGCATAGTCGTTCCTGTGTTGATGCCGCTCGGAAAGCAATCGTGCGACACGAAAATCGTGAACCCATTATAGGCGATTTGTCCTGCGGAAAGACAACAATTGCGGACCTATTGCCGTAAGTAGAACGATAATAGTGATATTAAAACAAAAAAAGCAGCGTTGCCGCTGCTTTTTTGTAGGAGGGTGCCTGTAGGCTGAGTAAGATCAGTCAAACACCGGAGTTTCCACGCCCAGCACCTTGTGCAGCTTGGGCGAAGTGGTGGTGTACTGCATGTGGATCTTCTTGTCCGGGAAGATGTACGGCGCCGCGCCGAAGGCAGCCAGGGCCGCTTCGTGGAAGCCGGACAGGATCAGCTTCTTCTTGCCAGGGTAGGTATTGATGTCGCCCACGGCGAAAATACCCGGCACATTGGTTTCGAACTTCTCGGTGTTCATCACTTTCAGCTGGCGGCGCTCGATGTCCAGGCCCCATTCGGCGATCGGGCCCAGCTTCGGCGACAGGCCGTAGAACACCAGCAGCATGTCCAGCGGCACGCGGCGGGTCACGCCGTCGGCGCCGGTCACGCGCAGTTCGCTCAGCTTGCCGTCGGCACTGGTCTCGAAGCCCGAAGCCTGGCCGATGATCAGCTGCATTTCGTATTCGTCGCACAGCTGCTTCATCTTCGCGACGGAAGCGGGTGCGGCGCGGAATTCTTCACGGCGGTGCAGCAGCACCACAGACTCGGCCTTGCCCACGAAGTTCAGGGCCCAGTCCAGCGCGGAGTCGCCGCCGCCGCAGATCACGAGGTTCTTGCCTTCGAAAATCGAAGGATCTTTCACGCGGTAGTGCAGCTGCGAGTTCTCGAACGCCTCGATGCCGTCCACCTTCATGGTGCGGGCCTGGAAGGAGCCCACGCCGGCCGCGATGAAGATGGTTTTGGTGATGAATTTGGTGCCGGTGCTGGTTTCCACGTCAAAGCGGCCGTCGGCGCGCTTCTGCACCACGGTCACTTCCTGGCCCAGGTGGAAGGTCGGCTCGAACGGGGCAATCTGCTTCAGCAGGTTGTCCGTCAGTTCCTGGCCGGTGCACGATGGAACCGCAGGAATATCGTAGATCGGCTTGTCGGGATACAGTTCCACGCACTGGCCGCCCACGGCGTTCAGCGAGTCGATCACGTGGGCTTTAATTTCCAGCAGGCCCAGTTCGAAAACCTGGAACAGGCCGACCGGGCCGGCGCCGATGATGACGGCATCCGCTTCGATGACGCCGTCTGGAGTGGTGCTTACGTTACTCATGCGATTTCAATCCTGTATTAATCAGCGCACCAGCAGTTGCGCTTTTTCCTTCACGTCCTTGAACTGCTCCGCATCCGGGAGCGCCGCTTTGGTCTTCGTGATCGAAGGCCAGTTGCGGGACAGGTCGGCGTTAATCTTGATGAAAGACTGCTGGTCGGACGGCACGTCTTCTTCGGCAAAAATGGCATTAACCGGGCATTCGGCCACGCAGACGGCGCAGTCGATGCACTCGTCCGGGTCAATCGCCAGGAAATTCGGGCCTTCGCGGAAGCAATCGACCGGGCAAACATCAACGCAGTCCGTGTAACGGCAGGCGATGCAGGATTCGGTGACAACGTGGGTCATGGAACAGTCCTATCTATATTGGTGCGCTGTGAGTGGGCTTGCTGCAAATTCGGCAACCATACCTTCAGCAAAGCACTGTATTTTAAGGCAATTCGCCTTTTCTAACAATTCGCGCTTAGACACAATACAAATAAGCAAATTCGGCCCATGCACGGGCCGCTGCGGCCTGGCGCCCGGTTCAGGCGGCCAGAATGAGGGAGAGGAGGGGCTGCCAGCGGGCGGCGTCGGGGCTGCCGTCGGCAAATTGGAGGGAGTGGCTGCGGCCCTGGTCTTCGATATGGATGGCCCAGCGCATGAAATCGGCAGCCCCCTCCGCTTCGGCAGCGGCGGAGGCATCGAAAAAGCCGCTGGCGCGGACCGCGGCTTCCAGCGCGGGGCCGGCGGCGCTGGCGCCGGTATCGACCGCATGCTGCTGGACGATGCCGGCGAAGCCGCCGCTGCCTGTCGCTGTAATCTTCATTATTTGACCGCCGCTGCTTCCGGCACCGCCTGGCGCGCGGCATAGCCCTTGCACCATTGCGCCAGTGCCTCGCGTTCGGCGTCCAGCACGCCTTCCAGCTCAAAGTACTGGGCATTGTTCATGGTGCCGCAGCAGGCGCGCCGGTCTTGCGGCACGCTGGGCGAATCCTCCACCATGGCGGCCAGTTCCACGCCGGACTGCTGGTCGTCCGTCAGCGGCACCGGCGACACCACCACCTCGCGCAGCGCAAAGCGGTTGCGGATGAAGTTGCGGTATTCCACCGGCTTGCCGTCCGCTTCGCAGATGCGCAGCATCTGGTTCACCACATGGGCGTAGGTGGCGGCGCGGTCCGGCGCGGCCACCAGCGAGCGCAGGGTCAGGCTGCACAGGTAGTTGCCGATGCGGTGTAGCACGGCGGCGTCGTCTTCCAGGCCGGGCTGGCGCTCGTAGCTGAACATGTCGGCCAGGATGTCGTAGACGGCGCCGGTGAACACCTGCGAGATGGCGTGCACTTCATTGCCGGTGTCGGACAGCTTGAGGTCATTGTCGGCATTGCGCAGGCCGTTGGTGCGGCCGAGCGCCAGGCCGAACTGTTCGGCCATGTCGGCCAGGAAGGTCTTGTCGTGCAGGTCGGCCTTGGTCTGCGCGATCACGGCTTCCACCTGGTCCATCTGCGACAGGCAGAGGAAGATGGCGGTCAGGTCGCCGAAGGACTCGTGCAGGCCGCCCGTCTGCGGCGGCGCGCTGCTGAGGATCCATTGCGGCTTCAGGCCGTCCAGCACGGCATGGCCGGCCTCATGCGACACGATGTCGAAGGAGCGGCAGGTGAACACGCGGTCGGTGCCGCCGCTGGGCACGAAGTCGCCGAACTTGAGGGCTTTTTCGTTGCGGCTGTAGTAGGCATTCATCACGTTCGGCAGGCCGCGCGGGAACACCGCCAGCGGCTGCGTGTTCGAGGCGCTGTTCCAGGCCCAGGGCAGGGGCGCGCCGCTGTCGCCGGTGGCCAGCACGCGCTGGTACATGGTCAGCGTCTGGCGCACCACGGTGAAGGTGTGCACGGCGTCGAACTGTTCGGTGTCGGGCGACATGATGAAGTCGCCGAAGGCATTCGGCGACACCGGCGCAATGCCCGGCTGGCCGAAGGTAACGCGGGCGTCGCGCGGGCCTTCCAGGATCACGCCGGGCAGGAAGGCCTTGCGCGTGCCCATGTCGCTGACGGACGGGTCCTGCTTCCACATCAGCACGCGCGAACCGGCGGGCGGCGTGGCGGGCAGGTTCATCGGCATGCCCGCCATTTTCAGGCGGGGCTGGCCAGGCTGCTGCGTGAGCATGGCGGCGCGGCGGTGGATGCGGTAAGGCGCAGAGGGCGTGGGCACATAGCCCACCGGCAGCGACAGGCATTTGGTCAGAACGGCTTCGACCGGTACGATGACTTTCTCGTCCATGGTACATCTCCTTGTTGGGCTCGTGCGGTGAAGGCGCCGCATGCGAAAGACCATGGTCGCCCCGCCGCCCGCGCCATCGTTTGATTCACCGCAAAGTCGCTGTCGTACAATGCGCGGCAGAGCTATAAAAAAAGGAGAACTGCGTGACCCCCAGCACCGTTGAAATCGCCGGCGCCTGCCTGTTTGCCATCGCCATCCTGCACACCTTTACCGCGCCTTACTTCAGCCGCCTGGGCGAGCGCTATCCGGCCCATGCCGGCATCTGGCACCTGCTGGGCGAGGTGGAAGCGGTGTTCGGTTTCTGGGCGCTGGTGCTGGTGCTGTTCATCTTCGTCAGCGGCGGCTCGGGCCGCGCCGTGGAGTACCTGGACACGCGCAACTTCACCGAGCCGCTGTTCGTTTTCGTGATCATGGTGATGGCGGCCACGCGGCCCGTGCTGCAGACGGTGAAGCGCGGCATCGGCACGCTGGCAGGCGCCATTCCGCTGCCGGGCAGCATGGGCTTCTATTTCACCGTGCTGGCGCTGGTGCCCCTGCTGGGCTCCTTCATCACCGAGCCGGCGGCGATGACGCTGGGCGCCATGATCCTGGCGCGCAGCCTGTTCGATGGCGGCATTTCGGACCGCCTGAAATACGCCACGCTGGGCGTGCTGTTCGTGAACGTCTCCATCGGCGGCACGCTGACCGCCTTTGCCGCGCCGCCGGTGCTGATGGTCGCCGCCAAATGGAACTGGGACATGGCTTATATGCTCAGCCATATCGGCTGGAAGGCCACGCTGGCCGTGCTGGTCAACGCGGGCGCGGCCACCTTGCTGTTCCGGCGCGAGCTGGCGGCGCACCGCCCGGCCGCCGGTACTGTGGAGGCGCCGGTGCCCGCGACGCTGGTTATCGTGCACCTGCTGTTCCTGGTAGGCGTGGTGGCCTTCTCGCACCACAGCGCCGTGTTCATGGGCCTGTTCCTGTTCTTCCTCGGCGTGGCGCATGCTTACGAGCGTCACCAGGACCGCCTGATCCTGCGCGAGGGCCTGATGGTGGGCTTTTTCCTGGCCGGCCTGGTGGTGCTGGGCGGCCAGCAGCAATGGTGGCTGCAGCCGCTGCTGCTCAGCATGAGCAGCGAGGCCGTGTTCTACGGCGCGACGGCGCTGACCGCCGTCACCGACAATGCGGCGCTGACCTATCTGGGCTCGCTGGTGGAGGGCCTGAGCGATGAGTTCAAGTATGCGCTGGTGACGGGCGCCGTGACCGGCGGCGGCCTGACGGTGATCGCCAATGCGCCGAATCCGGCCGGCCTGTCCATCCTCAAGGGCTACTTCAAGGATGAGGCGGTGAGCCCGCTCTACCTCTTCCTGGCGGCGCTGGCGCCGACCTGCGTGGCCATCCTCGCTTTCCGCCTGCTGTAAGGCTGTGGCATCATTGCGGCTTTTTGCTCAGGAATATGGCGGACATTGATATCGTGCAGGCGCACAGCCTGGAACCGGCCGCGGCGCGCGCAGCGGCCGAACAGGTGGCGGGCAGGATCGCCCAGGAATTCGGACTGGACTGCAACTGGCAGGGAGACGTGCTGCGTTTTGAACGCAGCGGCGTGGAAGGATCGCTGACGCTGGCGCCGCAACAGGCCCGGCTTCAGATCAAGCTGGGTTTCCTGTTCGGCGCCTTTGCCCCTGCCATCGAAGGCAAGGTCACGGAGAAGATGCGCAAGGTGTTCGCGGGGCAGGTCGCTTAGCCCTTCAGTTCTTCAATCAGGTCGATGTACTGCTGTTTGGCCTCGTCCTGCGAGGTGCCTTGCAGCGCCGCCCAGGCGTCGAACTTGGCGCGGTTCACGAAGTCCGTCATGCCGGGGCGTTCGCCGGTCGCATCGCCGCTGGAGCCCTGCTTGTACAGCGCGTAGATCTTCAGCAGCGTCATATTGTCCGGACGTTCCGGCAGGCTCTTCGAATCAGCCACGGCCTGGTCGAACTGTTCTTGCAGACTCATTTTTTGTCCTCTTGGTTGGGTTGCGATGCGCCATCATACAAAAGATGCCGCACTTCGCCGTAGAGGAATCGTTCCAATAAAAAAACGGCGGATCAAGCCAGCCCGCGAGGGCTTTCTTGATCCGCCGTTCTGGCGAAAGCCGGAATTACTTCTTCTTGGTTGGGTTCACCGCTGCTTTCAGGGTCGCGCCAGCCGAGAATTTCGGGGTCTTGGAAGCGGCGATTTTGATCGCTTCGCCGGTTGCAGGATTGCGGCCTTTGCGCGCAGCGCGCTTGGCGACGGAGAAGGTGCCGAAGCCGGTGATGCCGACCGTGTCGCCCTTTTTCAGACGCTCGGTAACGATGGCAATCAGAGTGTTCACTGCATCGTTGGCTGCAGCGCCGGACATCTCGGTACGCTTCGCAAATTCTGCAATCAGTTCGCCTTTTTTCATTACTACCTCCTTGGTTAATGGAGCGCGCAGATTAGCACAATAATTGCCAAATGTAATCCTTTCTCGGCGAAGAAACCCATACAGTAGCTGGCCTGCCACGTGATGCGCCCCGAAACAGGGCGCAACGGCGGGCTTTTTCGGCCATGCTGCACCGCAGTGTACGCAAGCCGGACGGGGGCTCGCGCCATGCCGGTGCTAATATGGAAGCAGCTGTCCATCAAGCGCGAGCGAGGATCGATATGAGCTTTTCGGATGAGGTTCTGATGGCCTATGCCGACGGCATGCTGGGCGCCGAAGCGCGCCGCGCCGTGGAGCTGGCCATGCAAAAGGATGCGGCGCTGGCGCGCCGCGTGGCCCACTACAAAAGCCGGCAGGCCAATGCCCGCACCGGTTTTGCGCCGGGCGACGAGGCGGCGCGACGCGGACAGCGGCTGCAGGCCACCGTCATCAACCTGGGCGAAGTGCGCGCGCGGCGCGAAGCCAGCCAGCTGGCGGCGAAGAAAGCGGCCCAGCCGAAGCGCTGGACCTGGCAGGTATGGGGCGCCTTGGGCAGCGTGCTGCTGCTGGGCGTGCTGGGCGGGAAGTTCGGCCTGGACTACCTGCTGCAGCCCGATCCCGGCAAGACCGAAACCATTGCCAGCCGCGATGGTGCGCTGACGGCGCAGGGCCGGCTGGCCATCGCGCTGGACCAGCAGCTGTCCAGCACCCAGGGCGGCCAGCTGGCGGCGGCCGCCCTGCCTGCATCGGCCACGGCGGCGGCCAGCCCGGTGCGCATCGGCGCCACCTTCGTCTCCAATGACGGCAACTACTGCCGCAGCTTCGTCAGCGGCGGCAGCGTGCAGGACCTGGCCGGGCTGGCCTGCCGGGTGGGGCAGGAATGGCGCATCCTGCTGGCGGTGCAGAACCCGCGCCTGGGCGGCTTCCGTTCGCTGGAGCTGCCGGCGCCGGTATTGCAGGCGGTGGAACAGACTATCAGTGGCAGCCTGCTCGATCCGCACGCCGAACATGAGGCCATGCAGCGCGGCTGGCAGCGCTGAATTTTCTTTTGCAAGCGGGCTTGAGGCCGGGCGAATGCCCGGCTTTTTTTGTTGGTGGCCTTAGCAACTGTTGTTTTTTTTCTGCATGGGAGAAAGAAAAGCCGGTCGAGGCCTCAGTTTCGTTGACACAGCGTAAAGCCAGATGATCTGATAACGCATCAGCCTGTCACGGAACAGGCCGATACCCAAAACCCGGCCGATGCAAAGTGGGCTGAACCACTTGAATCCATATACGGGAGAATACATGAAGTTAAATATTGCGGTACTTCCGCGCACTGCCGTCGCCCTCGCAGTAGGCATGCTGATTTCGTCGGTGGCCTACGCACAGAGCGCTGAAGGTTCCATCTTCGGCCGTGCCAAGCCAGGTGACAAAATCACCATTACCAGCACTGAAACCGGCCTGTCGCGTACCGTGACAGCTGATGCGAACGGCTCCTTCACCGCAGCCAAGCTGCAGCCAGGCGCTTACCGTGTCGTTGCGAGTGGTCAGACTCGCGACATTACGGTGGCCATCGGCTCCGGCTCCAGCGTGAGTTTCGATGCACCCCAAACTGTGACCATTTCGCGTGCGCGCAGCGCCATCGACGTATCCAGCGTGGAATCGAACACCGTCTTTACTGCAGAACAGCTGCGCGCGCTGCCAGTGGCACGCGACATCAACGCCGTGGCCATTCTGGCTCCAGGCGTCGTCAAGGGCGACCCCGACCTGGGCGCAGGCGGCCTGCCGGCCTTCGCCGGCGCGTCCGTGGCGGAAAACGGCTACTACATCAACGGCTTCGACGTTACCAATATCCGTAACTTCCTGTCCTACGCCAACCTGCCATTCGACGCCATCGGCTCGCAGCAGGTGAAGAGCGGCGGCTACGGTGCGGAATACGGCCGTTCCCTGGGCGGCGTGATCTCGATCGCGACCAAGCGCGGTACCAACAAGTGGCAAGCCGGCGGCGCCGTGATCTGGGAGCCTGAAAGCCTGCGCGCCAGCGGCCGCGACACCCTGAGCAAGAACGACGAAGGCGACAAGTACCTGAACTATGAATCGCCGAACAAGTTCGAAACCCTGACCTATGACGTGTATGCCGGCGGCCCGCTGATCAAGGATCAGCTGTTCTTCTTCGGTATCATCGAAGGCAAGAGCAACAAGCGCGACATCTTCCAGAACGGTAACAGCTACCACCGTACCGATACCCAGCCAAACGGCATGATCAAGCTGGACTGGGTGCCGAACGACATGCACCGCCTGGAGTTCACCGGCATCACCACCAAGCGCAAGTTCGAGTACACCGACTACGCTTACACCGGCTACCGCAGCCACCATGAAGGTGCGGGCGAGAAGTCCGAAATCACCGGTGGCGGCCACACCCTGATCGGTAAATACACCGGCTACCTGACCGATTCGCTGACCGTGTCCCTGCTGGGCGGTAAGGTCAAGGAAAAAGTCGACAAGACCACCGGCGCCCGTATGTCCGCGCTGGAATGCCCGACCGTCTACGACAAGGACGTGAACCTGCTGGGCTGCTGGAAAGAGCCGTTCAGCTCCTCGGCCTGGAAAGACCCGACTGCACCGGACGACGAAGACAACCGTAAATCGTGGCGTCTGGACATCGACTACACCTTTAAGAACCATACCTTCCGCGGCGGTGTGGACAACGTGACCTTCACCTCCAAGTCGGCAGGCGGCACGTTCTCGGGTGACGTGTACTGGCGTTATAACGTGACCGGCGCTTCGGGCGTGATCAACGGCACCAACATCGGCCCGAACCAGCAGTACGTGCGCAAGCGCGAAGTGCGCTCCACCTCCGGCGCTTTCGAAGTGAAGAACGATGCGTACTACATCGAGGATAACTGGAAGATCGCCAAGGATGTCCTGCTGTACGGCGGCATGCGCTGGGAATCCTTCGACAACCGTAACGGCGAAGGCGTGAGCTTCGTCAAGGCGGACAAGCTGCGCGCACCGCGCGTCGGCGTGGCGTGGGACGTGTACGGCGATGCTTCGCTGAAGGCGTTTGCGAATGCCGGCCGCTACTTCATCCCGGTCGCTTCCAACACCAACATCCGCGCCACCCGCGGCGAACTGTCGCGCGACACGTTCTTCCGCTACACCGGCATGGACCCTGTGACCGCAGCGCCAATCGTCAGCACCCAGATTGGTCCGGTGGTGCAGAACGACGACGGCCAGCTGCCACATCCAGCCACCATCGCCGACATGGGCCTGAAGCCAATGTCGCAGGATGAACTGATCCTGGGCTTCCAGAAGTCGATCGCCAAGGGCTGGAGCCTGGGCGTGCGCGGTATCCACCGCAAGGTGCAGAACGGCATGGATGACTACTGCCAGCACAGCGGCTTCGACAAGTACATGCAGGAGAAGGGCTATACCCACTTCGACTCCGGTTCGATGGCGCAGTGCATGATCATCAATCCGGGTAACGACGTGACCCTGATGGTCGATGCGGAAGACAATGGCAAGCTGATCCCGGTCACCTTCCCAGCCAGCTACCTGGGCCTGGACAAGTACAGCCGTAAGTACAACGCCCTGGAATTCACGCTGGACCGTCCGTTCGACGGCAAGTGGGGCCTGAACGTGTCCTACGTGCTGTCCAAGTCGAAAGGCACGGCTGAAGGCTATGTGAACTCGATCATCAACCAGGAAGACGCCGGCGTGTCGCAGGACTTCGACTTCGCTTCCCTGGATGACGGCGCCGATGGCTACCTGGCCAACGACCGCCGCCACGTGTTCAAGGGCTATGGCTACTACATGCTGAGCGACACCCTGCGTGTGGGCTTCAATGCGCAGATCGCTTCGGGCCGTCCGGTCAGCTGCATCGGCTTCGTACCGCCGACGGCTGCCGACTTCGACGATGCAGCCGGCTACAGCACCGCGTCCTCGTTCTACTGCCTGAACTCGACCACCAAGCTGGCCGAGCTGCACAACCGCGGCACCTTCGGCCGCACGCCATGGACCACCACGCTGGACATGTCGCTGGCCTATCTGCCGAAGCTGGCAAACGGCAAGCTGACCGTGCAGCTGGACGTGTTCAACCTGCTGAATACCCGCCGTGCGACCGAGTACTCGGAAGTGCGCGACTTCAGCCGTGCAACGTCGAACTCGACCAACCCGAACGAGAATCAGCTGGACCTGAACTGGAAGTCGCCAACCGGCTACCAGGAAGGCCGTTCGGTGCGCCTGACCGCACGCTACGAGTTCTAAGACTCCGCGCGTAAATGGCCCCTCGCGGGGCCATGAAAAAACCCCGGCAGCTGGCGACAGCTGCCGGGGTTTTTATTTGGGTGGACTTTACTTCTTTTCTGCTTCGTCATCCGAGCCCACCACGGCCTTGCCGACCGAGTAGGCGCCTTTGCCGACCGCCACGCCGGCACTGACGGCGGTGGAAGCTACCGTCACGCCGGCGCCGACCACGGCGCCGGTAACGGCCACCACCGTACAGCCGCTGAGCGCGGCCGCGGCGGCCAGCACGCAGGGCGCCAGCAGCCGGCGAAACTGCCGGTGCATCAAACGTCCAGCAGTTCGACGTCGAAGATCAGGGTGGCATTCGGCGGAATCACGCCGCCCGCGCCGCGCGCGCCATAGCCCAGTTCGGCCGGAATGATCAGCTGGCGGGTGCCGCCCACTTTCATGCCCTGCACGCCTTCGTCCCAGCCGCGGATCACCATGCCGGCGCCCAGCGCGAACTCGAAGGGATCGTCGCGGTCCTTGCTGGAATCGAATTTGGCACCCTTGCTGCCGTCGTCGTTCTGCAGCCAGCCGGTGTAATGCACGGTGACGTTCTGGCCTTCTTTCGCTTCGGCGCCGTCGCCCGGGGTGATGTCGTCATACTGCAGGCCGGATGGGGTAGTGGTGATGGCCATGATGCTCCTTCAATGGTGAGTGAGAGCCGTTGCCGGCTTAGCCTTCGATTGTAGTCCATGGTTCGGCAAAGCGCTACGGCGTTAACATCCCGACCACGAGTGTGAACAAGGTGTTATGGCGCGGCGCGGCCGGCGTTGTTTTTGCGGAGCGGCCGCAGGCGGAATGGCCCTGAAATCTTGTCGGCAATAACTATAAATGCCGCGTTTCCCCGTAAAATAAGGGCTTATGTCTTCTCCGGCGAGCTTCTCCATGTTCCGTTGTATCCTGTTTTCCCTTTTGCTGGCCGCAGTTCCGGTTGCCCAGGCCAATGTCGTGGTCGTGCTGAACTCGCGCGATGCGACGGTGCAGCTGCTGGACCAGACCACGCACAAGAGCCTGGAGACCATTGCGGTGGGCAAGGAGCCGCACCACCTGATGTCCACGCCGGACAATAAATCGCTGATCGTGGCCGCGGCCGTGGGTAACGAACTGGTGTTCCTCGACCCGAAAACGGGCCAGGTGCAGCGCCGCGTCAAGGACATCCTTGACCCTTACCAGATTGGTTTCTCGCCCGACCAGAAATGGTTCATCGCCACCTCGCTGCGGCTGGACCGCATCGACCTCTACAAATACGACGGCAAGGACTTCAAGCTGGGCAAGCGCATCCCGCTACCCAAGCTGCCCAGCCATATCGCCTTCGATGCGAAAAGCACCATGGCCTTCATCACGCAGCAGGGCAGCGACCAGGTCAGCGCCATCGACCTCGCCACCCAGACCGTGAAGTGGACCATGAGCGTGGGCAAGCTCCCGGCCGGCATCACCATGACGCCGGACGACAAGTACCTGTTGGTGGGCATCATGGGCAAGGACTATGTGGAAGTGATCGACTGGCGCACGCAGAAGTCGGTCAAGCGTATCAAGGCCGGCGCCGGCACGCACAACTTCCGCGCGCAGGGCGACAACCGCCTGACCTATGTGTCGAACCGGGTCTCGAACACGATCAATATCATCGACCAGAAAACGCTGGAGAACGTCGGCACCATCAATGTGCCGGGCGGTCCGGACTGCATGGAAATCACGGAAGACGGCAAGACCATGTGGGTCACGCTGCGCTGGATCAAGAAGGTTGCCGTGGTCGATCTGACGTCGCGCAAGGTCGTGAAGATGATTCCGGTCGGCCGCTCGCCGCATGGCGTGTTCTTCGCCAATTCCTCGGCCCGCATGTAAGGGTCACGGCCCGCGAGGCGCCATGAAACGAGCTTCCCTGATCCTTGGCGCCGCCCTGCTGGCGGCCCATGCGGCCAATGCAGCCGATACCGCGGCCTGCCGCGGCACGATTTACCTGACCTTCGACACCGGCAGCCAGTCGCAGGCCGAACTGATCGCCGCCACCCTGAAGCGCCACCACATCAAGGCCACCTTCTTCCTCGCCAACGAGAAGACGGTGCGCGGCGACTATTCGCTGGATCCGTCCTGGGCGGCGTTCTGGAAAGCCCGCGCGGCGGAAGGCCATGCTTTCGGCTCGCATACCTTCGACCACGTCTACTTCGAAAAAGATGCGGCCGGCGGCCTGATCCAGGTCAAGCCCCAGTTCGGCGCGCAGGCCGGAAAACGCCAGCAATGGACGGCGGCCCAGTTCTGCAATGAGCTGCGCCGTGTGGACGAGCGCTTCCAGCAGTTGACCGGTGCAAAGCTGGACCCGCTGTGGCGGGCGCCCGGCGGCCGTACTTCGCCGCGCACGCTGGCGGCAGCGCAAGCCTGCGGCTATCATCATGCGGGCTGGGCGCCCGCCGGTTTTTCAGGCGACGAGCTGTCAAGTGCCAGTCATCCGAATGCGCTATTGTTGAAGAAGGCGCTGGACGGGCTGCGCGGCGGTGATATCTTCATGGCCCATATGGGCATCTGGTCGCGCAAGGACCCGTGGGCGCCGGCCAATCTGGAGCCGCTGATCAGCGGCCTGGAGAAAAAAGGCTTCTGTTTTGCGACGCTGCGTGAGCATCCCGACTATTCCTCTTTCATGAAACAACGATGATCGACTTCCTGATAGACCGTTTCGCGCTGGCGCAGGGGTGGCTGTTCGAAACCGTGATCGAACCGCTGCTGTACTACGCCGGCCTGGGCGATGTGATTGAAGATGCCTTCGAGGGCACCGAATGGCTGCTGATCGGCATCTGCGAGATCGTGCTGATCTTCCTCGTACTGCGCCCGATGGAAGCCATGATCCCGGTGCACCGCTTCGACGACCGGCGCGCGCGCTGGAACGATTTCATCTACACCTTCCTGCACCGCATCGGCCTGTTCCCGGTGCTGATCTTCTTCACGCTGGACCCGCTGATGGACCATGTGGCGGCCTGGCTGCACCTGGAGAGCATCAGCCCCTTCAACCTGGAAGAGCTGGTGCCGGACATGAGCCCGCTGACCAGCTTCTTTATTTATTTCGTGGTGCTGGACTTCTTCGATTACTGGTTCCACCGCGCCCAGCACCAGTTCAGCTGGTGGTGGGGCCTGCACAGCCTGCACCACAGCCAGCAGAACATGAACCTGTGGAGCGACGACCGCAACCACCTGCTGGACGATGTGCTGCGCGACCTGTATCTCGCCATCATCGGCCTTGGGATCGGCGTGCCGCCGAGCCAGTATGTGCTGCTGATTTCCCTGTCGCGCATTCTGCAAAGCCTGCAGCACGCCAATGTGCGCATCCACTTCGGCCGCATCGGCGAATGGCTGCTGGTGTCGCCGCGCTACCACCGCATGCACCATGCGGTAGGCGTGGGCCATGAATCGCATGGCAAGGGCACGCTGGGCGGCTGCAATTTCGCCGTGCTGCTGCCGGTGTGGGACATCATCTTCCGCACCGCGAACTTCACGCCGAAGTTCGAGCCGACCGGCGTGCGCGACCAGCTGGCGCGCGAAGACGCCGATGGCAGCGTGCGCCCCGGCCGCGAATACGGGCGCGGTTTCTGGCAGCAGCAATGGCTGGGCCTGAAGCGCATGGTGGAATTCGCCACGGCCCGGAGGCCGGGCTGATGCGCGCCGTCGCCAACGCCTACGGCCGGGCGCTGCTGTCCCAGCTGCACGGCAAGATGCTGGTGCTGAGCATCCTGCCTTTCGTGCTGTCGGTGGCGCTGTGGGCGCTGCTGCTGTGGCTGGGGCTCCAGCCGCTGCTGGACTGGCTGCACATGCACTTCGTCGAATACGAAATCTTCCGCGGCACCAGCAGCTGGCTGGAGTGGCTGGGCCTGGGCATGCTGAAGACCGTGGTGGTGCCGTTCTTTGCGATGCTCCTGCTGCTGCCGCTGATGATCCTGACGGCGCTGGTCTTCATCGGCGTGATCGCCATGCCCGTCGTCGTGCGCCATGTGGGCGGCCGCCACTTCGCGCAGCTTGAACTGAAGCGGGGTGGCAGCATCCTGGGCGGCCTTAGCAAGGCGCTGACGTCCTTCGCTGTGTTCGTGGTGGTGTGGCTGTTCACGCTGCCCCTGTATGCCTTCCCGCCGCTGGCGGTGCTGTCCTCGGCCCTGCTATGGGGCTGGCTGACCAGCCGCGTCATGAGCTACGACGCGCTGGCCGACTATGCCAGCGAAGAGGAGCGCCGCACCATCCAGCATGAACGGCGCTGGGAGCTGTGGACCATCGGCGTCATATCGGGCGCTGCGGGATCGCTGCCTGCTGTACTGTGGGTAGGCGGCGCCGCGATCGCGGTGGTTTTCTTCCCCTTCCTGCTGGCCGCCTCGATCTGGCTCTATGTGCTGATCTTCATCTTCACCGGCCTGTGGTTCGAATACTTCTGCCTGCAGGCGCTGGCCGAACTGCGCGGCAGGGAGCGCAGCATCACCATCGAACAGGATACGGAATGAGCATCGGACTGATTATCATCGGCGACGAAATCCTGTCGGGCAAACGCACCGACCAGCATTTTCCGAAAGTGGTGCAGCTGCTGGCCGCGCGCGGCCTGCAGCTGGGCTGGGCCGAATACCTGGGCGATGAACGGGACCGCATCGCCGATACGCTGCGCCGTACCTTCGCCAGCGGCGACCTGGTGTTCTGCTGCGGCGGCATCGGCGCCACGCCGGACGACCACACGCGCCAGGCGGCTGCCATGGCCGCCGGCCTGCCGCTGGTACTGCACGAGGAGGGCAAGCGCCTGATCCAGCAGCGCATCCAGCAGATGGCGCGCGAGGCGGGCCACGAGGCCGACCTGGACGCGCCGGAAAACCTGCAGCGCCTGCAGATGGCGGAATTTGCCGAAGGCGCGGCGCTGATCCCCAATCCCTATAACAATGTGCCCGGCTTCGCCATCGGCACCCATTACTTCGTGCCCGGCTTCCCGGTCATGGCCTGGCCCATGATCGAATGGGTGCTGGACACGCATTACGCGGACCTGTTCCACCGCGAGCAGCGCGCCGAACATGCGGTGCTGGTGTACGAAACCGCGGAATCGCTGCTGACGCCGATGATGGTGGAACTGGAGGCGGGCTTCCCGCGCATTAAAGTCTTCAGCCTGCCCAGCGTGGGCGATGCGCAGACGCGGCGCCATATCGAACTGGGGGTGAAGGGCGAGCCGGAACAGGCTGCCGCCGCTTTCGCGCAGATGTGCGCCGGACTGGAGCTGCTGAAGGCCGAGTTCCACCCGGCCGGGAGTGGCAAAGCCTCTGGCTAAAGGCAGGGGCGCGTTGTTTTTTTGCGAAAAAGCAGGGCGCGGATGAGATTTTCAATTGTATCGCCCGTGCACATTTGCCTGATGTGGTGCAATGGCATTGCACGCTGTAACCAAGTTTGAACTATGTCTTCCCAATACGATCAAGAGAGTCCGCGACTGGACGAGGAACAAGCCGCCACGCCGCCGCCTTCGGAGCCACGGAAGAGCAAGCGCTCCCGTAATGCCTTCATTGTGCTGATGCTGGTCCTGCTGTCGCTGGCAGTGTGGTGGATGCTGCGCGAGTTCCGCACTTCCACCATGCAAGCCAGGTATTTCACCCACCTGGTCAAGCAGCTCAACTACAAGGTCGAGCCGGGACCCAGCGATGCGATCCGCTTCCCGCACGACAGCCCCTATGACGAACGCCTGGGCTACGCCAACCTGCCGGACTACCTGGCCAAGCTGAAGACGCGCGACTTCGAGATCACCGCCCAGTCGCGCTTCTCGCCCAAGATGGTGGAGCTGTCGGACATGGGTATCTTCACCACCTTCCGTGAAAAGACCCGCACCGGCCTCACGATCTACGACTGCCGCGCCCAGCCCCTGTTCTCCACCAGTTATCCGGAACGGATCTACCCGGGCTTCGAGCAGACCCCGGCCGCGCTGGTGCACAGCCTGCTGTTCATCGAAAACCGCGAACTGCTGGACAAGACCTACCCGAAACGCAATCCGGCTGTGGAATGGGACCGCCTGTCGAAGGCCGTGCTGGAAAAGACCGCCAGCGCCGTTGGCGTGGGCAGCCACCGCGCGGCGGGCGGCTCCACGCTGGCCACCCAGATCGAGAAGTACCGCCACTCCGCCGAAGGCCGCACCGGCTCCATGAAGGACAAGCTGCAGCAGATGATTTCGGCCTCGCTGCGCGCCTACCAGCAGGGCGAGGACACCACCGGCGTGCGGCGCCAGATCGTGGTCGACTACCTGAATACCGTGCCGCTGTCGGCCAAGCCAGGCTACGGTGAGGTGAACGGCATCGGCGACGGCATGTGGGTCTGGTATGGCCGCGACTTCGATGAAGTGAACAAGCTCCTGGGCGGCAAGATGGACCAGCCGGACAGCCCGCTGGCCTTCAAGGAAGCACTGAGCCTGCTGATTGCACAGCGCCGTCCCAGCCACTACCTGGGAGACGGCGACGAGGACCTGGAAGTGCTGGCCAACAGCCACCTGCGCCTGCTGGCCCAGGCCGGCGTGATCACGCCGCAGCTGCGCGACGCGGCGCTGCAGGTCAAGCTGAAACCGGCCCACGGTTCCGGCGTGCAGTCGGCGCCGCCGATGAGCTATGTGACGAAGAAGGCCTCCAATGCCGTACGCGTGCACCTGGCCAACCTGCTGGGCGATAACCGCATGTATAACCTGGACCGGCTCGACCTTTCCGTGGTCAGCACCCTGGATGCGGATGCGCAGAAGGCCGTCACGCAGATGCTGCGCGACCTGAAAGATGCAGAGACCGCGCAGAAGGCAGGCCTGACGGGCAAGGGCATGCTGGGTAACGGCGACCCGGCCAATGTGGTGTACAGCTTCACGCTGCTGGAAAAGGGCAAGGACACCAACTACCTGCGCGTGCAGACCGATAACTACGACCAGCCGCTGGACATCAACGACGGCGCCAAGCTGGATCTGGGCTCCACCGCCAAGCTGCGCACCCTGGTGACCTATCTCGACATCGTCGACCAGCTGTGGAAGAAGTACCAGGACAAGAGCGCGGAAGAACTGAAGAAGGTGGCCGTCGATCCGAAGGACCGGCTGACGGCATGGGGCATCGAATACATGCTGACCACGCCGGCCGCCCAGCGCAGCCTGCCGCATATGCTGAACGCGGCCATGGAGCGCAAGTATTCCGGCAATCCGGGCGAAGGCTTCTTCACCGGCGGCGGCCTGCATTACTTCGGCAACTTCTCGAAAGAGGACGACTTCAAGATCCTCACCGTGCGCGAAAGCCTGCGCCGCTCCACCAACCTGGTGTTCGTGCGCCTGATGCGCGACGTGGCCAAGTACTACTCCTTCCAGATGCCCGGCTCCTCGGCCACCCTGCTGGCCGATGCGGACGATCCGCGCCGCGCCGACTATCTGGCGCGCTTCGCCGATATGGAAGGCAAGGAGTTCCTGTCCCGCTTCTACAGCAAGTACAAGGGCAAGAAGGTCACGGAGCTGGACCGCATCCTGATCGACAGCGTGCGCCCGACGCCGGTGCGCCTGGCGAATATCCACCGCACCCTGTTCCCGAAAGCTTCGCTGGCCGAGTTCACCATGTTCGTGAACGGCAACCTGCAATCGCAGAACGAAGTGCCGGACGACCGCCTGGCCCGCATGTACGACCAGTACGCAATGGATAAGTGGAGCCTGGCGGACCGCGGCTACCTGGCCAACCTGCACCCGCTGGAACTGTGGCTGGTGGCCTACCTGCGTTCGCACCCGGGCGCCAACTTCAGCGACGTGGTGGCGGCCAGCGAGAAGGAGCGCCAGGAGGTCTACCAGTGGCTGTTCAAGACTCACCGCAAGCACGCGCAGGACAAGCGCATCGCCGGCCTGCTGGAGATGGAAAGCTTCATGGAGATCCACCGCCAGTGGAAGAAGATGGGCTATCCCTTCGACTCGCTGGTGCCGTCGTATGCGACCACGCTGGGCGCTTCGGCCGACCGTCCGTCCTCGCTGGCGGAGATGATGGGAATTATCGTCAACGGCGGCGTGCGCAAGACCACGCAGCGCATCGAATCGCTGCACTTCGCGGCGGGCACGCCTTACGACACCAAGGTGGCGCGCACGAAGAGCAGCAGCAATGAACAGGTGCTGTCGCCGGAAGTGGCGCGGGTGGCGGCCGATGAAATTCGCGGCGTGGTATCGGACGGCACGGCGCGCCGCGTGAAAGCAGCCTTTGTCGGCGCGGACGGCGCCATCATTCCGGTCGGCGGCAAGACCGGCACCGGCGACCAGCGCTTCGACGTGTATGCGGCAGGCGGCCGCCTGATTGAATCGCGCTATGTGAACCGCTCGGCGACCTTCGTGTTCAATATCGGCGAACGCTTCTTCGGCAGCATGACGGCCTATGTGCATGGACCGGAATCGAAGAACTACGATTTCACTTCGGCGCTGCCGGTGCAGCTGCTGACGGTGCTGGCGCCCAGCCTGATGCCGCTGATCGAGCCGCAGACGGCACTCAAGCCGGGCAGCTCGGTGGCGGCAGCGGCGGCAGCGCTTGGCGCCCCCGTGAAGGCCTGCGGGCGTTAAAATCGGGGCATGAAACCCGTCCGCCACCACGTCACACGCATCTTAAAGTTCACGCGCTTCTCATTCAGCGACCTGTTTGCCAGCGCGGCGCCAACCTTCCTGTTGATCGCCGCGCTGTGCGTGGGCGCCTACCTGATCGTCGATCCGGCGCCGCCGCGCATGGTCACGCTGGGCACCGGGCAGGAGAACAGCGCCTATGAGCGCATCGGCCAGCGCTATGCCCAGGAGCTGGGCAAGCACGGCATTCGCGTCACGCTGAAGGGCTCGCACGGCTCGCGCGAGAATCTGCGCCTGCTGAACGAGGGCAAGGTGGATATCGCCTTCGTGCAGAGCGGCACCACCGACCAGGCGGAAGCCGAACGGCGCGGCCTGGTCTCGCTGGGCAGCCTGTTCACGGAGCCGCTGTGGCTCTTCCTGCGCGAGCACAAGGGCAAGCCGCCCATCACGCAGCTCACGCAGCTGAAGGGCATGAAGATCAATATCGGCGCCAGGGGCAGCGGCGCGCCGCGCCTGTTCCGCCAGGTGCTGGAAGTGAATGGCCTCGATGTGAAGGAGCTCGCCGCCTCCCAGCTCGACAACACGCCGGCCACGGTGGAACTGATCGAAGGCCGTGTGGATGGCATCGTGTTCGCGGCCGCACCGGACGATCCGCTGATCCAGATGCTGCTGGCCACGCCCGGCATCGCGCTGTTCGATTTCGCGCAGGCCGAAGCCTATACGCGCCGCCTGCCTTTCCTCACGCATGTGACGCTGCCGCGCGGCATCGTGGACCTGGGCCGCGACCTGCCGGCGCGCGACTACCACCTGATCGCACCCACGGCCACGCTGGTGGCACGCGAAGACCTGCATCCGGCCCTGGTCGATCTGTTCGTGCAGGCCGCGGCGCGCATCCACAGCGGGGCAGGGTGGTTCCAGCAGCAGGGCCAGTTCCCGTCGCCACGCTTCAGCGAGATCCCGGTGGCGCCGGAAGCGGCCAAGTTCTACAAGGACGGGGCGCCCTTCATGCAGCGCTACATGAACTTCTGGCTGGCCAATTTCTTCGACCGCATGTGGGTGGTGGTGGTGGCGCTGGGCGCGCTGATCCTGCCGCTGTCGCGCGTGGTGCCGCCGCTGTACGTGTGGCGCATCCGCTCCCGCATCTACCGCTGGTACGGCCAGCTGCGCGCGGTGGAACAGGCGCTTGAAGCGGCGCCGCCGGAGCGCCGCGAAGAGGTCTGCAAAACGCAGCTGGAGCGCCTCAACGATATCGAACAGCGCGTGAACCAGATCTCGATTCCGCTGTCCTTTGCCGACGATCTGTATGGACTGCGCAGCCATATTAACTTCGTGCGGCAGCGAGTCATCGGACAAGTAAGTACTAGTACTGACTGAACTTTATTGGTAAAACGAAACAATGTTGTTTCTTTCCCCAATTGGTGAAATTTGATCCCGAATTAATTGACAGGCGAGCAGGCTCATCACTACATTAAATTAGGTCTTGCGCAGCCAGACCGAATAAGCCCCATCGTTCGATCAAGCCTCAAAAATAATTCGAAGGGATCAACAATGCAGAGTAAGAACGTTCCAAACAAGAGCCTCCTCGCGGCCACCATTGCCTCGCTGTTCGCAGGCGCCGCTTTTGCCCAGACCACCCCGCCCGCAACGGAAAGCCAGGCCACTGTGGTGGTGACTGGTACCCGCGTATCCAACCGTACCGTGCTCGACACGGCCTCGCCGGTGGATGTGATTTCCGCCGATACGATCAAGAACACCGGCGTGCCCGAGATCAGCCAGGCGCTGTCGGTGGCCCTGCCTTCGCTGAACTTCCCGCGCCCGGGCCTGGCCGACGGCACCGACACGGTGCGGCCCGCCACGCTGCGCGGCCTGGCGCCGGACCAGTCGCTGGTGCTGGTCAACTCCAAGCGCCGCCATACTTCCTCGCTGGTCAACCTGAACGGCACCATCGGCCGCGGCTCCTCCGCCGTCGACATGAACACGATTCCAACCGCGATGGTGAAGACCATCGAAGTGCTGCGCGACGGCGCTTCCGCGCAGTACGGCTCGGATGCCATCGCCGGCGTGGTCAACATCCGCCTGCGCAACGACCGCAGCGGCGGCGAGGCCACCGTCAGCTACGGCAAGCGCTATACCGAATACGATTTCAACCCGGCCGCCGCGCCGGCCGGCGCCACCTGGCAGCCAGTCACCTCGCGCGAGCGGCATGACGGCGGCACCGCCAACTTCAGCCTGTGGAAAGGCCTGGCGCTGGGCGACAGCGGCTTCCTCACCATCGCGGCCGAACACAAGAACCAGCAGCGCACGGAACGCGCCGGCTACGATATGCGCGACCAGTATCCGAAAGTGAATGGCGCTTTCGATCCGCGCGAGCTGACCATCAACCGCTTCAACGCCTGGTATGGCGAACCGGAGATGAAGCAGTCCACGCTGTTCGCGAACGCGGGCTACAGCCTGGGCAACGGTGTCAAGCTGTACGGCTGGAGCAGCTACCAGAAACGTGAAGCGCGTTCCGGCGGCTTCTTCCGCCGCGCCCTGCAGACCACGAACACGCTGTCGATTTATCCGGACGGCTTCCTGCCCATCATCGCGCCCGATGTGGATGACTACAGCGCGGCCTTTGGCGCCAGCTGGAGCGCCGGCGAATGGGAGATGGACAGCGCGCTCAGCTACGGCCGCAACAAGATGGCCTTCACCATCCAGAACACGCTGAACCGCTCGCTGGGGGCCAGCAGCAAGAAGGAGTTCTATGCGGGCGCCTTCGCCTATGACCAGCTGACCTGGAACCTGTCCGGTGTGCGCCAGTTCGAGGTGGGCCTGGCGGCACCGCTGAACGTAGCCGTGGGCGCGGAAGCGCGCCGCGAGGGCTACAAGATGATGGCCGGTGAACCGGACTCCTACCGCTATGGTGGCCTGATCAATCCGGACGGCACGCCGGGCGCCCCTGGCGCCCAGGTATTCGCGGGCTTCCGCCCCAGCGACGAATCCAATAACCACCGCAATGCGTACAGCGTCTATGCCGACCTGGAAACCAACCTGACGCCGGACCTGCTGGCATCGGTGGCCGTGCGCGGCGAACACTACAGCGACTTCGGCAACAACTGGTCCGGCAAGCTGGCCGGCCGCTACAACTTCAGCAAGGAATTCGCGCTGCGCGGCTCGGTGCAGAACGGCTTCCGCGCGCCGTCGCCGCAGCAGCAGAACTTCACTTCGACTTCGACCAACTTCATCAACGGCGTGCCGTTCGACATCACCACCTTCCGTCCGGGCGATGCGGCCGCGGTGGCGCTGGGCGCGAAGCCGCTCGACGCCGAGAAGTCGGTCAACCTGTCGCTGGGTGCGGTGGCGAAAGTGGGTCGCGGCAGCCTGACGGTGGACGGCTACCAGATCAAGATTCGCGACCGCATCGTGCTGTCGGAGAACCTGATTGCCGACAATGTGCGTAACTTCCTGACCTCCCGCGGCCTGATCGGCGTGGGCGGCGGCCGCTTCTTCATCAACGGCGTGGACACCACCACGCGCGGCGTGGATGTGGTGTTCAACTATCCGCTGCCGGTCACGCCGGCCGGACGCTTCGATGTCACGGTGGCGGGCAACTACACCAAGACCGAAGTGACCAAGCTGCCGAGCACGGCAGAACTGGCCGCGCTGAATCCGGCCCCGGTACTGTTCGGCCGCGTCAACAAGCTGACGTTCGAGGAAGGCTCGCCCAAGACCAAGTTCACGGCCAGCAGCAACTGGAGCAAGGACGCCTGGGGCGCAACACTGCGCGCGACGCGCTACGGCCGTGTGCTGACGCCTGGCACCACGGCGGCGCTGGACCATGTGATGACGCCGAAGACGCTGGTGGACCTGGAGGCGCGCTATGCAGTCAACAAGTTCATGACCGTGGCCGTGGGCGGCGAGAACCTGTTCGACCAGTATCCCGATCCGTATCCGGCGGCACTGAACGCAACGGGTAACGCGCCGTTCACCAACTACTCGCCCTTCGGCCGGGCCGGCCGCCTGGTCTATGTGCGCCTGACGCACGCGCTGTAAGCCGTATGGGCCGTTCCGGCTTCCGGCCGGAACGGCTTGTTTTACAAGTGAACAACACTAGGATACAAAAAGCAGGGGATCGGAAACTTGGTGGAAACACATGGTTGAGATGATGGGTCCATGCCGTTGGCGTGAACCCAATGACCACGAGACCTTTTCCTGTTTCCGGCGCGCGCCTGGCGCGCCATGGCGTGTCGCTGACGGCCATCTTCCTGTTCTGCCTGAGCTACTGGATCCACCGGTACTTCGGCCAGCTGGATGTCAACCAGATCGCCTACCACCTGAACTTCGGCGTTGATATCGTCCGGACTTCCGATCCCGTCTTCACCAAACGCTTCATTCGCTGGTGCGTGGCGGCGCCCTGCATTTTCCTGGCGCTGCTGGCATATGCCGAGCGCCGCCTCGTGGGCGCGCTGGGCCGGCTGCCGCGCTTCTGGCGCCCGATGCTGTGCCGGCTTTACCGCCAGCTGCCGTATGTGCTGCTGGCTGCGGCTGCGGGCTTCTGGCTATGGGATGTGTCGGCGCTGAAGTATGTGGGCGCCAGTTTCGGACCGAACTATTTTGGCGCCAACTATGTGCGGCCGGCTTCGGTCGCCCTGGTGGAGAAGCAGGCGAAGAACCTGATCCTGATTTATGTGGAAAGCCTGGAGGCAGGCTACGCCGACCGCGGTGCTTTCGGGCGCGACCTGATTGCGCCGCTGTCGGGTCTGCACGGCGCCAGTTTCCCGGCCTACGAGCAGGCGCCCGGCACCGGCTGGACGATTGCCGCGCTGGTCGCCACGCAGTGCGGGGTGCCGCTGGAAAGAGTGACTATTTTCGACGGCAATACGCAGGGGCAGATGATGGACTCCTTCCTCAGCAAGGCCGTCTGCCTGCCAGACCTGCTGGCGCAGCGCGGCTACCGCAATGTGTTCATGGGCGGCGCGTCGGCGCGCTTTGCGGGCAAGGACAAATTCCTGCGCCAGCACCACTACCATGAGATCTACGGCAAGGAAGAATGGCTGCAGCGCGGCGCCAGCGAGGGCGGCATGAACGGCTGGGGCTTGTACGATGCCGAGCTGTTCCGTGAAGCGAAGGCCAAGCTGCGGGCGCTGTCGGCCTCGAAGCAGCGCTTCAACCTGTCGCTGCTGACTGTCGATACCCACGAGCCGGGCGGCACCCAGTCCGCGCAGTGCACGCAAGCGGGGTATGCGCGCGGCTTCGACGGCATCGTGTCCTGCACCGCGGCCGAGGTGGCGGACTTCGTGCGCTTCGCGCAGCAGCAGGGCTACCTGGAGAACACCAATATCGTCATTCTGGGTGACCACCTGGCGCGCAGGAATCCGCTGTCGGCCCAGCTGGACCAGATGCCGCGGCGCGCCATCTTCAACAGCTTTGTGGCGCGCGATACGCCGGCGCCGCAGCGCAGCCAGCTGCTGCATTTCGACCTGATGCCGACCATTCTTGAATTCGCGGGGTATACGGTGCGCGGCGGCCGCCTCGGCCTGGGTTACAGCGGTTTCAGCCGCGATGCGCAACCGCCGCCGGACCGCCTGCGCCGGATGGAGCGCGACCTGCTCAACCGTTCCGCTGAATACCTCGCCTTGTGGGCGGACCCGGACTGAGTCAAGCGCCCATCCACGGCAGGCCGGACTTGCACCAGCCGCCCACGGTCTTGCGGTGGCCGGCGCTGTCCTTGTCGCCTTCGAAGCCTTCCAGGATATCGAAGCAGCGCGTGTAGCCGTGCTCGGTGGCCAGCTTGGCCGAGTGGCGCGAGCGCACGCCGGAGCGGCACAGGAAGAGCAGCACATCGTCCTTGCCGGCCACGGCCGACAGCTGGGCCAGGAAATCGGGATTGGGCGCCCCGCCCGGCCAGGTGCTCCATTGCACGGCTGCATGCTGGACTTCGGGAATTGTCACGCGGCCGACCCAGTCGCGCTCCGCATTGGTGCGCACGTCCACCAGTTTCACGGCCGGATCCGATTGCAGCAGCTGGTACGCCTCGTCCGGGGTCACGGCGCCGGCATAGGGCAGGGTGGTGTCGCGCGTGCGGGCGCGTTCGAGAATTTGTTCCGGGGTCGCCATGTTTTCCGCTTTCGTCTTCGTTTATGATGGTCGCGCACCAAATATCGCATACAGGCTGCACCATCGCGATGCATTTTCACCATTTCAGTGCAAATGGATGAGCTTGCACTAATTCGGTGCGTGTGCAATCGTGGTGCGCGGGCTTTGCCCAAAGGATTTTAGCGCCGATGCCTGCTGGCATGGAACCTGCTTACTCAATCCGCGAGTTTTTGCCGCATTCCGGTGCGGCAGCCCTTTTCACTTAGGAGATACGCATGGCAATGACCGCCGAAGAAGTTCTGAAGATGGTAAAAGATAACGAAGTCAAATTCGTTGATTTCCGTTTTGCCGATACCCGTGGTAAAGAACAGCACGTGACCGTGCCTGTGTCCCATTTCGACATCGACAAGTTCGAATCCGGCCACGCCTTCGACGGCTCCTCGATTGCAGGCTGGAAGGGCATTGAAGCCTCCGACATGATTCTGATCCCTGATCCGAACACCGCGAACATCGACCCGTTCATGGAAGAGACCACCCTGTTCATGCAGTGCGACGTGATCGAACCGTCGGACGGCAAGGGCTATGACCGCGACCCGCGCTCCATCGCCAAGCGCGCTGAAGCCTACCTGAAATCCTCCGGCCTGGGCGACACCGCCTACTTCGGCCCGGAACCGGAATTCTTCATCTTCGACTCCGTGAAGTGGAAGATCGACATGTCCGGCGCCAAGGTGCAGATCGATTCCGACGAAGCGTCGTGGTCGACCGACAAGGACATCGAAGGCGGCAACAGCGGCCACCGTCCAACCGTCAAGGGCGGCTACTTCCCGGTGCCGCCAGTCGATTCCTTCCAGGACATGCGTTCGGAAATGTGCCTGATCCTGGAATCGATGGGCATCCCGGTCGAAGTGCACCACCACGAAGTGGCGGGCGCCGGCCAGAACGAAATCGGCACCAAGTTCTCGACCCTGGTTGAGCGCGCCGACTGGACCCAGAACCTGAAATACATCGTGTGGAACGTGGCGCACAGCTACGGCAAAACCGCGACCTTCATGCCGAAGCCTATCGTTGGCGACAACGGTTCGGGCATGCACGTGCACCAGTCGATCTGGAAAGACGGCAAGAACCTGTTCGCCGGCGACGGCTATGCCGGCCTGTCCGACTTCGCGCTGTACTACATCGGCGGCATCATCAAGCACGCCAAGGCGCTGAACGCGATCACCAACCCGGGCACCAACTCCTACAAGCGCCTGGTGCCAGGCTACGAGGCTCCCGTGAAACTGGCGTACTCGGCCCGTAACCGTTCGGCGTCGATCCGTATCCCGCACGTGGCCAATCCAAAAGGCCGCCGTATCGAAACCCGCTTCCCGGACCCGCTGGCCAACCCATACCTGTGCTTCGCAGCGCTGATGATGGCCGGCCTGGACGGCGTGCAGAACAAGATCCACCCGGGCGAAGCAGCGTCGAAAGACCTGTACCACCTGCCGCCGGAAGAAGATGCACTGATCCCGACCGTCTGCGCATCGCTGGAAGAAGCACTGGATCACCTGAACAAGGACCGCGAGTTCCTGACCCGCGGCGGCGTGTTCACCGATTCCATGATCGATGCCTACATCGAGCTGAAAATGACCGAAGTCACCCGTATGCGCATGACCACGCACCCGGTTGAATTCGACATGTACTACTCGCTGTAACAGCGCTTCAGCCGGCACCCGGGCCGGCGCAAAACGACGCGAGGCGAGCCAGTGCTTTCCTCGCGTTTTTTTTCGAATGTTGTATAGTCGGGGCATGAAAAAACGCATTCTTGTACTGGCGCTGATGGCCGGTTCGGCCCAGGCGCAGATCTATCGTTGTGTGGATGCCAGCGGGCACAAGGAGTACACGGACAGCCGCAAGGGCAGCCACTGTGTACTGCTGGATGTGCCGGGCGCGATTGCGGCGCCGGCCGCGCGCAGTGCGCCGCCGAAAGCGCGGCCGCAGGTGCCTGCCGTCGCCTCGCAGTTTCCGCGCATCGATAACGCCGAGCAGAAGGCGCGCGATGCGGACCGGCGCGCCATCCTCACCGAGGAGCTGAACGCAGAGATGAAGAAGCTGGCGGAACTGAAAGTGGAGTTCAATAACGGCGAGCCGGAACGGCGCGGCGATGAACGCAACTACGCCAAGTACCAGGAGCGCGTGGCTACGCTGCGCGACAGCATCTCACGCTCGGAGAAGAATGTGGAAGCCCTGCGCAGGGAAATCGCAAACATACGATGACAAGAGCGAGCAATTTCGCGGAGCCGCGCCCGTCCTCGCTGGCCGGGCTGGACCTGCTGGCTTCCGCCGTGCTGCTGATCGACGGGGCCAACCATATTGTGTACGCCAACGCGGCGGCCGAGAACCTGCTGGAAAGCTCGCTGAAAGCGATGTCGCGCCAGACCCTGGGCGACCTGTTCCTCAACGCCGCCGAGCTGGACAACATCACGGCCCAGGCCCGCGCCCACAAGTTCTCCGACCTGCGCCAGGAGCTCACGCTGGAACGGCTGGGGCGCGATGCGCTGCAGGTGCACACCATCGTCAGCGCGCTGGAAGAACCGGCGGGCGGCGTGCTGGTGGAGCTGCGCGAAACCGTGCAGCAGATGAAGCTGGACCGCGAGGAGCGCCTGCTGGACCAGAGCCAGGTGAACAAGGAGCTGATCCGCAACCTGGCGCATGAAATCAAGAACCCGCTGGGCGGCATCCGCGGCGCGGCCCAGCTGCTGGAAATGGAGCTGCCGCCGCTGCACCTGGGCCAGTTGCGCGAATACACCCAGGTCATCATCAAGGAGGCCGACCGCCTGCAGACCCTGGTGGACCGGCTGCTGGCGCCGCACCGCCGCCCGCATATCGTGGGCGATGTGAATATCCATGAAGTGCTGGAGCGCGTGCGCAGCCTGATGATGGCCGAATTCCCCAGCGGCCTGGCCATCCTGCGCGATTACGACGCCTCGCTGCCCGAGTTCCGCGGCGACAAGGAACAGCTGATCCAGACCGTGCTGAACATCGCGCACAACGCGGCGCAGGCGCTGGCCGGCCGCATCGAGGCCGGCGATGCGCAGATCACTTTCAAGACGCGGGTCGCACGCCAGGTCACGCTGGCGAAGGTCCGTTACAACCTGGCATTAGATTTGCATATCATCGACAATGGACCGGGCATTTCGCCGCAGATCCGCGACCGCATCTTCTATCCGCTGGTATCCGGGCGGGAAGGGGGCAGCGGCCTCGGCCTGACTTTGGCGCAGACCTTCGTGCACCAGCACCTGGGCGTCATCGAGTGCGAAAGCCGGCCTGGATACACGGACTTCCGGATCCTGCTGCCCCTGCCATAAGCGGAGGCCGCGCCGGGCGGTATCCCTGATTAAAGATCCATATTGCGGAACCACACAACACATGAAGCCAATCTGGATAGTCGACGACGATGAATCGATCCGCTGGGTACTGGAAAAAGCATTAGCGCGGGAGAACCTCGCCACCCGCAGTTTTGCCAATGCGCGCGACGCGATCGCCGCGCTGGAGTTCGAGACGCCGCAGGTGCTGGTCTCGGATATCCGCATGCCGGGCGATTCCGGCCTCGACCTGCTGCAGCTGGTCAAGCAGCGCCATCCCGGCTTGCCGGTCATCATCATCACCGCCTTCTCCGACCTCGATTCGGCCGTGGCGGCCTTCCAGGGCGGCGCCTTCGAATACCTGGCCAAGCCCTTCGATATCGACAAGGCGGTGGAGCTGATCCGCCGCGCGCTGGACGAGAGCCTGCGCGAAGCCAGCGTGGAATCTGGCCCGGCCGAAACGCCGGAAATCCTGGGCCAGGCGCCCGCCATGCAGGAGGTGTTCCGCGCCATCGGCCGCCTGTCGCAATCGAATGTCACGGTGCTGATCACGGGCGAGTCGGGCACCGGCAAGGAGCTGGTGGCGCGCGCCCTGCACAAGCACAGCCCGCGTGCCGCGCAGCCCTTCATCGCGCTGAACACGGCGGCGATTCCGAAGGACCTGCTGGAGTCTGAACTGTTCGGCCACGAGCGCGGCGCCTTCACCGGCGCCCAGGCCACGCGGCGCGGCCGCTTCGAACAGGCCGAGAACGGCACGCTGTTCCTCGATGAAATCGGCGACATGCCTTTCGACCTGCAGACCCGCCTGCTGCGCGTGCTGTCGGACGGCCACTTCTACCGCGTGGGCGGGCACCAGCCGCTGAAGGCCAATGTGCGCGTGATTACGGCCACCCACCAGAACCTGGAGCAGCGCGTGCGCGATGGCCTGTTCCGCGAGGACTTGTATCACCGCCTGAATGTGATCCGCCTGCGCCTGCCCAGTTTGAGGGAGCGGCGCGAGGATATCCCCATTCTGGTGCGCCACTTCCTGGTGCAGAGCGCCAAGCAGCTGGGCGTGGAGGCCAAGCGCATGAGCGATGCCACGCTCGCTTTCCTGCAAAGCCTGGACCTGCCGGGCAATGTGCGCCAGCTGGAGAACCTGTGCAACTGGATCACGGTGATGGCGCCCGGCCAGACGGTGGAGGTCAAGGACCTGCCGCTGGAACTGAGCGAAGGGCAGGGCAGCAGCGCCGGGTCCGCGGCCGAGCACACGCTGCCGCAGCATCACGGCACCGTGCTCAGCGCGCCGCCGGCGGCCTCGCCGGATGGCTGGCTGAGCCTGCTGGAACTGCAGGCGGCCAGCATGCTGGCGTCCGGGCAGCAGGAGGTGATGGATGTGCTGGGGCGGCAGTTCGAGTCCTCGCTGATCCGCACCGCGCTCAAGTTTACGCACGGGCGCAAGAACGATGCGGCGGTGCGCCTCGGCATCGGCCGCAATACGATCACGCGCAAGATCGCGGAGCTGGGCATCGACGGCGCCAAGGACGACTGAGGCGGCGGCGCGCCGCTGCGCCGAGTGGTAAGCTTCGGACAGGAAACTGTCCGGAGCTTTTTTTATGCTGATTAATTGCGTCGCTTACCAGGATGGCCGCAAGCTGGCAGATGTGCCGGTGGCCGACATCAGCGACTACGTGTCCCGTCCCGATGCCTTCGTGTGGGTGGCCTTGCGCGATGCGCTGCCGGACGAACTGGCCGTGATGCAGGAAGAATTCGGCCTGCACGAGCTGGCCGTGGAAGACGCCCAGCGCGGCCACCAGCGGCCCAAGATCGAGGAGTACGGCGATTCGCTGTTCGTGGTCGTGAAGACGGTGGAACTGCTGGACGACGAGCTGCAGGTGGGCGAGGTCGATGTCTTTGTCGGCAAGAATTACGTGCTGTCCTCGCGCCAGAACAGCAGCCAGGGTTTCCTCGGCGTGCGGGCGCGCGCCGAGCGCGAGCCGGAGCTGCTGCAGCAGGGCTCCTCCTTCGTGCTGTATGCGCTGATGGACGCGGTGGTGGACCGCTACTTCCCCATCGTCGACGCCTTCGAACTGGAGCTGGAACAGATCGAGGAGCGCATCTTCATCCAAGGGTCGCAGCGCGCCAATATCGAACGCCTGTACGACCTGAAACGCAAGGTGATGACCCTGCGCCACGCCGTGGCGCCGCTGCTGGACGCAATCGGCAAGCTGCATGGCGGCCGCGTGCCCGCGATCTGCGCCAATACCCAGGAATACTTCCGCGACGTGCACGACCACCTGCACCGCATCAACGGCACCCTCGATACCATGCGCGACACCATCGGCACCGCGATCCAGGTCAACCTGTCCATGGTGGCGCTGGAAGAGGGCGAAGTGAACAAGCGGCTGGCGGCCTGGGCCGCCATTTTCGCGGTGCTAACGGCCTTTGCCGGCATCTGGGGCATGAACTTCAAATCCATGCCGGAACTGGATTGGCGCTTCGGCTATCCGCTGGCGCTGAGCACCATGTTCGGCACCAGTTTCTACCTGTACCGGCGTTTCCGGCGTGCCGGATGGCTCTGACAGAACGCTCCCGCAAAATCCGGCGCCCTCTGGGCGCCGTTTTTTTTTCAGAAAGTATCGTAATGTAACATATTGTTGTATTTTCCCCCGTGCCTTACACAAAAACCGGTAACCGAGAGTTGTCCGGTGTTGGATGATGTTTTGGTGAAATTGGATGGAAAATAGCCGATTTTGGCGTTATCGGGGCGCCGGGGTGGGACAGCGGTCTCGTTGACACCTAGTATTGCCCTGACTACATTCGGACATTAAGACGGCAGTCCGGGACCGCCGTTCGACAAAGTGACGGAACCAGCCTGGCGTTACCCCTGCCGGCGGGAATATATCTACAAGGCTATAGCCAGAAAGAGATCAATCAATGACGTTTCGCCTAAAATCGATGCCTCTCGCAATCCTGCAGGTAGTGGCAAGCGGCGCCCTGGCGGCGGCGGTTGCGACCCCCGCACTTGCGCAAGAGACCGCCAGCGCTGCCCCCCAGCGCGTGATCGTGACCGGTTCCCTGATCAGCCGCGCCGACCGGGAAACCGCAAGCCCGGTGCAGGTGCTGACTTCCGAAGATATCCTCAAAACCGGCAAAACGTCGGTTGCCGAGATCCTGACCGACCTGGCTGCCAACGGCCAGGGCACCCTGGGCTCCGGCTTCGCGGGCGCATTCGCTAACGGCGCGTCCGGCGTCTCGCTGCGCGGCCTGACCGTGGGCCTGACCCTGGTGCTGATCGATGGCCACCGCATGGCCTCCTATCCTCTGTCGGATGACTCCCAGCGCTCCTTCGTTGACGTCTCTTCCATCCCCTTCGACGCCGTGGACCGTATCGAAGTGCTGAAAGACGGCGCTTCCGCACTGTATGGTTCCGACGCCGTGGCCGGCGTGGTCAACATCATCCTGAAGAAGCAGTACAAGGGCACCCGCGTGCACGCTGAAGCGGGCAACTCGCAGCACGGCGGCGGCAAGATGCACAAGGCCGGCCTCAGCACCGGCTTCGGCGACCTGAATACCGATGGCTACAATGCCTTCGTCACCGCCGAATACCGCGAAAATGAAGCCATCTACCTGCACCAGCGCGACAGCAAGCCCTGGGCCAATGGCGACTGGCGTGCACGCGGCGGCAACGACCTGCGCTTCGGCGCCCCGACCGCACTGAACAGCTTCCTGACTGCGGCCAGCACGCCCTTCCTGTATCGTCCGGTTTCCGGCGACCCGAACAGTGTGAACAACCCGGCCAACTACCAGTTCCTGGACCCGAAGTGTAACTTCGAGCTGTACCGTGCCGCCGGCTGCCTGGTGCGCAACACCTATTCCGTGCTGCAGCCGAAGTCGGACAACATCAACGTGATGGCCGGCTTCACCAAGAAGCTGAACGAGGACTGGGACCTGTCCCTGAAGGCCTCCATGTTCCAGCGCCATAGCGCCAGCAACCGCGGCATGCCGGGTGCGTTCTCGCCGACCACCTTCGCCGGCTACACCTCCCTGGTGAATGGCGTGCCGACCCCGCTGGTGGGCCGCGTTGCCAGCACCCTGATTCCAAGCACCGTGTCGTGGAACAAGTTTGGTGCGCCTGCCCGCCTGTACGGCTTCATCCCGGGTGCACCGGCTGACCGCTCCAGCGACAATACCTCCAAGGCCACCCGCTTCGCCGCCGACCTGAACGGCTCGGCCTTCGGCTGGGACATCCGCTCCGCCCTGGGCCTGACCAAGGTAGAAACGGAGATCGACTACACCGGCTATGTGAACCGCAAGCTGCTGTCCGATTCGCTGAACAATGGCTCCTTCAACCCGCTGGGCGGCAATACGCCTGGCCTGCAGGAAGCGATCATCCCGCACTTCAGCAACAAGCTGGAATCGAAGCTGAACTACTTCGACATCGCCGCCTCGCGCGAACTGATGCCGAAGCTGGGCGCAGGTCCGCTGAACCTGGCACTGGGCGCCCATTGGCACAAGCGCGAGCAGAACTCGCCGCCGCCGGCCCTCACCGCCAGCGCCACGGTGGCCACCACCTTCGCCTACACCATTGGCGAAGAGACCAACACCGCCGTGTTCGCCGAACTGCAGGCCACGCCGATCGACAAGCTGGAACTGAGCGCTTCGGCCCGTTACGACCACTACGACACCTACGGCAACTCCTTCACGCCGCAGGCCAAGTTCAAGTGGGCCCCGTCGAAGCAGGTCGCCGTGCGTGGCTCCTTCGCGCGCGGTTTCCGTGCGCCGAACCCGGCTGAAGTGGGCAATGCCGGTTCCTTCTTCTCCTTCCACGCAATCAACGACCCTATCCTGTGCGCCAACGGCAACCGCAACACCGCCGGCAACGTGCCATCGGCTTGCGGCTTCTCGCCAGTGTATGTGCAGACCACCGAAGCACCGCTGGATCCGGAAAAGTCCAAGTCCTACGGCCTGGGCATTATCCTGGAGCCGGTCAAGGACCTGAGCGCCAGCTTCGACTACTACAACATCGAGCTGACCGGCCAGGTGACCAGTGCCTCCGCGCTGCCAAGCTTTGTGCCGACCTATGTGCGCAGCCCAGCCGTTCCCACCGATATCGCAACGGGCAACGGCACCACGACCGTCGGCACTCCCTCGGTCGGCCCGATCCTGTACGCCCTCTCGCCATACGTCAACGCGGGCAGCGTCAAGACCAATGGCGTGGAGATGGACCTGCGCTACCGCTTGCGCCTGGAAGACCTGGGTAACGTGACCCTGGGGCTGAACGTGAACCACATGATCAGCTACGAGATCACCGATACCTCGGGTACCACGGTTCAGGTCGCGGGCACCCACGGTCCTTCTTCGGTGTCCGGCAACACCGGCAATCCGAAGAACCGCGGCGTATTCACTCTTGGCTGGGACCGTGGTCCTCTGAACGTGACCACCACCGTGAACTGGACCGGTTCCTTCTCCTCCCTGGACCCGACCGTAGGCGGCAACAACTGCGCATCGGTGGCTCTGGACGTGGGGGGCCGTACCTACTTCAACAACTTCAATGCACCGGACAGCTACTGCCATGTTCCGTCCTTCGTGGCGACCAACCTGAACATGACTTACAAGCTGAGCAAGAACTGGCAGTTGAAGGCCTCCATCCTGAACCTGTTTGACCGTGAGCCGCCTGTCGATATCGCGACCTACGGCAATGCGGGTTCCGGCGCGGCCTATAACGCCTCCCTGCACCAGGCAGGCGCCATCGGCCGCTTCTTCAGCGTGGGCGCAAGCTATACGTTCTAAGCGAAGAGACCCTGGCAGCGTTCGCGCTGCCAGCCAAAGCGCAAACGGAGACTTCGGTCTCCGTTTTTTTTAGTCCTGCGCCGCCATCGACAGCGCGACGGCCTCGGCCACCTTGATGCCGTCGACACCGGCCGACAGGATGCCGCCTGCGTAGCCCGCGCCTTCGCCGGCCGGGAACAGGCCGCGCGTGTTCAGGCTCTGCAGGTCGCCGTCATTGCGCTTGATGCGGATGGGGGAGGAGGTGCGGGTTTCCAGGCCGGTCAGCACCGCGTCTTCCTTGAAGTAGCCCTTGACCTGCTTGTCGAAAGCGGGGAAGGCTTCGCGCAGGGCCAGCGTGGCGTAGTCCGGCAGAATGCGCGCCAGGTCGGTCAGGTGCACGGCCGGCTTGAAGGAGGGCGTCACGGCGCCGAACGCGGTCGAGGGACGGCCCGCCACGAAGTCGCCCATCAGCTGGCCCGGCGCGTCGTAGTTGCTGCCGCCCAGTACATAAGCCTTCTCTTCCAGTTCGCGCTGGTAGGCGATGCCGGCCAGCGGATGGCCCGGATAGTCCTGCTCCGGGCTGATGCTCACCACGATGGCGCTGTTTGCATTGCGCTCGGCGCGCGAATACTGGCTCATGCCATTGGTCACCACGCGGCCTGGTTCCGAGGCGGCCGCCACCACCGTGCCGCCGGGGCACATGCAGAAGCTGTAGACGGCGCGTCCGTTCGAAGCGTGGTGCACCAGCTTGTAGTCGGCCGCGCCCAGGATGGGGTGGCCGGCATTCGGGCCGAAACGGCAGGTGTCGATCAGCGACTGCGGGTGCTCGACGCGGAAGCCGATCGAGAAGGGCTTGGCTTCCACATACACGCCGCGCGCATACAGCTGTTCGAAGGTATCGCGCGCGCTGTGGCCGACCGCCAGCACGACATGGCTGGTCACTATCCGTTCGCCGGAGGCGAGCAGCAGGCCGCGCAGCTGGCGCTGGCCGTCCTTTTCTTCGATCTCGAAATCCGTCACGCGCTGCTCGAAACGGATTTCGCCGCCCAGGGCCTGGATCTCTTCGCGCATGGTTTCCACCATCTTCACCAGGCGGAAGGTGCCGATGTGGGGCTTGCTGACGTACAGGATTTCTTCCGGCGCACCGGCCTTCACGAACTCGATCAGCACCTTGCGCCCGTAGTGCTTCGGATCCTTGATCTGACTATACAACTTGCCGTCCGAGAAGGTGCCGGCGCCCCCCTCGCCGAACTGCACATTGGACTCCGGATTGAGCACCCGCTTGCGCCAGAAACCGAAGGTGTCCTTGGTCCGCTCCCGCACGGTTTTGCCGCGCTCCAGCACGATGGGGCGCAGGCCCATCTGGGCCAGGATGAGGGCGGCGAACAGGCCGCAGGGGCCCATGCCGATGACGACCGGCCGCGGCTGGCTGCCATCGCGGTTGACGCCTTCGGCCACGAACCTGTACTGCATGTCCGGCGTGCGCATCAGGTGGAGGTCTCTGGCGCGGCGCTGCAGGATGTCCTCTTCATCCACCACTTCCACGTCGACCGCGTAAATCAGCACGATATTGCTCTTCTTGCGCGCGTCGTAACTGCGCTTGTGGACGGTAAAGCCCCGCAGCTGTTCCGCTGGAATGCCCAGGCGCTCAAGAATGGCGTCTTTTAACGCCTGTTCGGGATGGTTTAGCGGGAGTTTGACTTCGTTGAGGCGCAGCATAGGTTCACACAGGGGTCTGAAGAGGGCGGGCGGCAGGCCCAAACGGGCATTGTAACCGAGTGCGGCACGATTTTCGGAGGCCGCTGGCCGGCAGATCGCCGCAGAATTCCCGTTAATTTCCACCAAATGATGTAAATATTTGTATAGAAATGTATCTGTTGTATTCAGCGCAGCGAGAAAGGTTGCGTAATTGACAGGGTAAAGGCGGCTGTGGTCTTATCTGTAATCTGAACAGTCATTAACTTACGTTAACGATGTTCGATGGATCGTCCACAAGGTGATTCGTAGTAGGAAAATTGTTGGGACATATAAACAAGACCAGACCTGCCGGAACCGGTAACCCCGGTCTCTGGCGGTTGGTCTAACATATTAGGAAATCACAATGCTAAAGAAGACTGTATTGGTTCGTGCATTGCAGATTGCGTTCACCGCCTCCGCTCTGACGGTTGCTGTGACGCAACCCGCGATGGCCCAGTCGAATGCAACCGGTAATATCTACGGTACCATCGATTCGGCGGCTGGCGCTACCGTCAACCTGACTAACCTGGAAACCGGCCTGAAGCGCTCCACCACGGCCGAGGCCAACGGCCGTTACCAAGTGACCGCGCTGCCAGCGGGCCGCTATCGTGTGGACCTGGTACGCGGCGGCGCTGTCGCCCGCACCATGGAAGTCGAAGTGCTGGCCGGCCAGGGTGCTGATGCTTCCTTCGGCGCCGCGATCGCCTCCGTGCAAGTGACCGGCCGCCGTAACCGCATCGACGTGTCGAATACCAATAATGGCGCCGTCTTCAGCGCCAAGGAACTGGCCAAGCTGCCAGTCCAGCCTAACCTGACCTCCATCGTTCTGCTCGCGCCAAACACCACCCGTGGTGACGCAGCCTACGGCGGCGCCTCCTTCGGCGGCAGCGGCGCATCGGAAAACGCGTTCTACATGAACGGTTTCCCGATCACCAACCCGCTGAGCCAGCTGGGTTCGATGGAACTGCCATTCGGCTCCATTCAGCAGGCTTCGGTGCTGACCGGCGGCTTCGGTGCTGAATTCGGCCGTTCGATCGGTGGCGTGATGAGCATCACCACCAAGAGCGGTACCAATAACTGGGAAGCCGGCGCGATGTACAGCATCGAGCCGAACAGCATGCGCGCCAGCCGCGCCAATATCTACTACGCGAACACCGGCTACGTAGACAACAAGAATACCGACGGCAAGCTGCACTTCCGCCGCGATCTGGACGAGATCAATGTGCACCAGTACGGCGCCTACGTTGGCGGCCCGATCATCAAGGACAAGCTGTTCATGTTCTTCTCCGGTGAACAGCTGATCACCAAGAACGGCAACCTGCAGATGGGCAGCGACGCTACCACCATCGAACGCGATGGCTGGCGTAACCGCCGCGCGCTGGAAACCCGCTGGGTCGGCAAGCTGGACTGGAACCTGACCGATGATCACCGCTTCGAGTTCACCTCGGCCGGCAATGATTCGCGCGAGCGCATCCAACGTTCTGGTTTCACCCTGAATGGCACCGACAAGGCTGCGGCACTGGCGAACTTGGACGGCAAGCAGAACGGCGTGCTGTACTCGTCCCTGACCACCCGCAACCCGGGCCCACTGGACACCAACCCAGGTATTCCTGGCGCGAAAGTGAATGCGCTGAAGTACACCGGCCAATTCACCGACGACCTGGTGCTGACCGCCATGTACGGCCAGCTGAAGTCCGAACGTGGCGTGAGCTACGAAAAAGGCTTCACCGGCGCGCTGCCGCCGGACGTGCTGGTGCCAGCGGTATCGGCCCGTGTGCCTGAACTCGACGCGCAAGGCCTGTACAAGCAGATGAATCCATTCCCGGGCAACGTGAGCACCCCGGGTTCGGACAAGGTGAAATCCTACCGTCTGGACGTGGAATACAAGCTGAACAACCACACCCTGCGTGCCGGTCTGGATTCGAACGATATCGAGATCGAGGGCGCCGGCCGTGCCACCTCGGGTGGCTCGCGTTGGCAGTACCGCAAAGTGGCCGTTGGCAGCGAATTCAAGCCAGTCAACCTGTCGAGCGGCCGTCCGGCCATCGTCGGTAACTTCGGCGGCTACGGTACCCGCGGCTACTATGTTCGCCAGCGTATCTTCACCTCGATTACCGACGCGTCGGCTGAACAGACCGCGCAGTACATCGAAGACCGTTGGCAGGCGACCAAGAACCTGCTGGTGACCGTTGGCCTGCGTAATGAGCAGTACAGCAACACCACTGGCGACGGCGACAAGTTCGTCGACATGAAGAACCAGATCGCTCCGCGCTTCTCGGCTTCGTGGGACGTGAACGGCGACGCTTCGCTGAAGGTGTACGGTAGCGCCGGCCGCTATCACCTGCAACTGCCAGCACAGGTGGCAGCCCGCGCGGCAGCCCGCTCCACGCTGACCGACCAGGACTTCACCTACTCCGGCATCGACCCGCTGACTGGCGCCCCAACCGGCCTGGTGGCGATCAACACCCCGGCATCGCCTGACGGTGAAACCGGCACCAAGAAGAACCCGCGTTCCGTGGTGGCGGACGACCTGAAGCCGAACTACCAGGACGAGCTGACCCTGGGCTTCGAAAAGGCCTACAGCCCTGACCTGAACATCGGCGCCAAGGTGACCTATCGTAAGCTGGGCGCCGGTATCGACGACAGCTGCGACACCCGTCCGCTGTACGACTACGCGGTCAAGCACGGCATCGAAGTGCATAGCCCGGCGTATATCAACTGCTACATCTTCAATCCGGGTGAAGACCTGGACCTGTGGATCGACGGCCACGACGCACTGGGCAACCCGCTGGTCACCGGCAAGGGCGTTCTGGCGCACTTCTCGGCAGCCGAACTGGGCTTCCCGAAAGCCAAGCGTACCTACTCCGCACTGGACCTGTTCGCCGAACACCCACTGCGTAACGGCTGGTACGGCCGCGTGAACTACACCTGGTCGCGCAGCAAGGGCAATATGGAAGGCCAGACCCGTTCCGACACCGGCCAGGCCGACGTTGGTACCTCGGCAGGCTGGGACTTCCCAGAGTTCGCTGCTTACACCAACGGCCTGCTGCCAAACGACCGCAAGCATCAGCTGAAGCTGTTCGGCTTCTACCAGCTGACGCCTGAGATCTCGGTCGGCGGTAACGCGCTGCTCCAGTCCGGCCGTCCTAAGGTCTGCCTGGGCACCAACGTGGCTGCTGAAAACGGCGAGCTGTTCCCACCACTGTCCGAAGAATACGGTGGTCCGGGCTACGGTGCCGAGTACTTCTGGTGCGGCGGCAAGCCAGCGCCACGCGGTACCCTGGGCCGTCTGCCAATGGAGAAGCGTGTCGACCTGAACCTGACCTACTCGCCTAACTATGTGAAAGGCCTGGCGCTGAAGGTTGACGTGTTCAACGCCTTCAACACCCAGAAAGCAGTCGCTCGTCAGGAAACCTACGACGACGGTTCGGGCGAAGGCATCCTGTCGAACTTCGGCGAGACCCGTACCTTCCAGCAAGCTCGTTCTATCAAGCTGACCGTGGAATACAACCACAAGTTCTGATCGAAACTTGCATTATGAAACTGAAAACCGCGGCCCCGGCCGCGGTTTTTTTTTGACAATTCATGACAACACAATCGTTGTGTTCGGGCGCCGCTGGCGCTATCGTATGAGCTCAACATTTTTCCCTGGAGACGAAAGATGAAAGTATTCCTCGCAAGCCTGGCGCTGGTATTCAGCTGCAATGCACTGGCCGATGAGCTGGCTGATGCCAACCGCCTGCTGGAGAACAAGTCCTATGCCCAGGCACTCGCCCTGTATACCAAGCTGGCCAATGCGGGCAATGCCGAAGCCCAGTTCCACCTGGGCGAGATGCACTGGTACGGCGAGGCCGGCAAGATCGACCTCGACCAGGCGCGCAGCTGGTTCGGCAAGGCCGCAGCGGGCGGCAGCAAGGAGGCCGCTGCAGCGCTCGAGACCATGCGCCAGCGCGAAGTTCGTCGCCAGGATATCGACTACTGGGTAAGCGCCTACGATGGTGCCGACCTGAAGAGCGGGCGCTTCGCCTGTCCCCGTCCGGAAATTCCGGAGCTGTCGCGCGAGAACGAGCAAATCACCAGGGTGGAGAAAGCCTACGCGGCCTGGCAGGCCTGCTATAACGGCTTCGTGCAGAACCTGAACGATGCGCTGCCGCCTGGCAAGCGCATCCCGGCCGATATCGCGCCCCTGATGAACCAGATCGAATACGACCAGGCGGTGGCCCGCCTGGATAAGCTGTACGGCACGCTGTCAGCGGAGGCCGCCCAGTCCGCCCAGGCGATTACCCGCAGCTACGAGAGCTGGCGCAAGTCCACCGCGGACTACGTCGCTGCGCGCAATGTAGAGACCAAGGCCGTTTCGGAACTGAATATGCGGCAGCTGCGCCAGGCCAATGCCGCCTTCGACAACGGCTACCATAAGAGCGCACCGAAACCTTCGAAATAGGGCGCCTAGCCTTCGCCCCAGAGGGCGGCCAGCATGGCGGCGGCCGCCAGGCCGGCCGTTTCGGTGCGCAGGATGCGCGGCCCCATGGCCAGCGGCAGGGCGCCGTGGCGCAGGGCCAGCGCTTCTTCTTCATCGCTGAAGCCGCCTTCCGGCCCGACCATCAGGGTCAGGGCCTGGGGCGGCTGGTGGCGCGCCCAGTGGGCCAGCGATTCGCTGGCGCGCGGCGTCAGGATCACGCGCCGGTGCAGGTCGTGCTGGCCGATCCAGTCGCCAAAGGCGAGCGGCGGCGCCAGCTGCAGCAGGCGGTTGCGCCCGCTCTGTTCGGCGGCCGCCACCACCACGCCCTGCCAGTGTTCCAGTTTCTTTTCCGCGCGCTCGGCGGACAGGCGCACCACGGAGCGGCGCGCGGCCAGCGGCTGCAGGCCGGCCACGCCGAGCTCGACCGCTTTTTCCAGGATCCAGTCCATCTTCGTGCCTTCCGGCAGGCCCTGCGCCAGCGTAACGGCAAACGGCAGCTCCACCTCGCGCGGGTCGAACAGCTTGACGGTGCAGCTGGCGCGCTTCTTCTGCACCTCGACCAGCACGGCCGTGTACTCGCCGCCCCCGCCATTGAAGAGAATGAGACTGTCCCCCGGCGCCAGGCGCAGCACATGGATATGGTGTGCGACCTCGGGCGGCAGGTCCATCACCTGGCCTTCGGCCAGGGGCTGGGCGACATAAAAACGGGGCATTGCGGCTCCTGGGCTGGAAAATGCGTCAATTTTAAGCGGCGGGGGCCTGCTCTGGTAAAATATTGGGTTCAGCAGTCTCGCAATCCGCAGCGCACCACCATTCCAAACCTTCCGTAGAACACCATGACCTCTACTCACACTCAGATGGCCAACGCGATCCGCGCGCTGGCAATGGACGCAGTTCAAAAAGCCAATTCCGGCCACCCCGGCATGCCGATGGGCATGGCCGAGATCGCCGTGGCCCTGTGGGGCGGCCACCACCGCCACAACCCGGCCAACCCGAAATGGGTGAACCGCGACCGCTTCCTGCTGTCCAACGGCCATGGTTCGATGCTGCACTATGCGCTGCTGCACCTGTCCGGTTACGAGGTGTCGATGGATGACATCCGCAACTTCCGCCAGCTGCACTCGAAGACCCCGGGCCACCCGGAAGTCGACATCACGCCGGGCATTGAGACCACCACCGGCCCGCTGGGCCAGGGCATCGCCAATGCGGTCGGCATGGCGCTGGCTGAGTACCTGCTGGCTGCCGAGTTCAACAAGCCAGGCCACGATGTGGTGGACCACTACACCTACGCCTTCCTGGGCGACGGCTGCCTGATGGAAGGCATCTCGCACGAGGTGTGCTCGCTGGCCGGCACCCTGGGCCTGAAAAAACTGATCGCCCTGTACGACGACAACGGCATCTCGATCGACGGCAAGGTGGAAGGCTGGTTCACCGACGATACGCCGAAGCGTTTCGAGTCCTATGGCTGGAATGTGATTCCTGCGGTGGACGGCCACGATGTGGCGGCCGTGTCCGCTGCCATCGAAGCGGCGAAAAAATCGGACAAGCCAACCCTGATCTGCTGCAAGACCGTGATTGGCAAGGGCTCGCCCAACCTGCAGGGCGGCGACAAGGTGCACGGCGCCGCGCTGGGCGACAAGGAAATCGCCGCCGTGCGTGAATACATCAGCTGGGGCCATGAGCCCTTCCTGATTCCGGACGACGTGGCCAGTGCGTGGAACTTCAAGGAGCAGGGCGCGAAGCTGGAAACCGAATGGAACGGCAAGTTCGCCGCCTACGAAAAAGCCTTCCCGCAGGAAGCCGCCGAGCTGACGCGCCGCATGCAGGGCGAGCTGCCGGGCAATTTCGACGCGACCCTGCAGGCTGCCATCGCCGCCTGCGTGGACAAGAAAGAAACCATCGCCACCCGCAAGGCTTCGCAGAACGCGATCCAGGCGCTGGCCCCGATTCTGCCGGAATTCCTGGGCGGTTCGGCCGACCTGACCGGCTCCAACCTGACCAACTGGAAAGAGTCGGTCAACCTGCGTTCCGGCAAGACCGGCAACCACATCAACTATGGCGTGCGCGAATTCGGCATGAGCGCAATCATGAACGGCGTGGCCCTGCATGGCGGCTATATCCCCTTCGGCGCGACCTTCCTCACCTTCTCCGACTACAGCCGCAATGCGCTGCGCATGGCCGCGCTGATGAAGCAGCGTTCGATCTTCGTGTTCACCCACGACTCGATCGGCCTGGGCGAAGACGGCCCGACCCACCAGTCGGTGGAGCATGTGTCCTCGCTGCGCCTGATCCCGCAGCTGGACAACTGGCGTCCATGCGATACCGTGGAATCGATGGTGGCATGGGGCGAGGCGGTCAAGCGCAAGAACGGCCCATCGACGCTGATCTTCTCGCGCCAGAACCTGCCGTTCCAGGAGCGCAGCGCAGCAGCCATCGCCAATATCGCCAAGGGCGGCTACGTGCTGGCAGATGAGGCCGATGCGAAGGCCGTGCTGATCGCCACCGGTTCGGAAATCGAACTGGCGCAGGCCGCCGCCGCTGCGCTGAAGAGTGAAGGAATCCCGGTCCGTGTCGTGTCGATGCCTTCGACCGATGTGTTCGACCGCCAGGACGCCGCTTACAAGGCGAGCGTGCTGGGCAAAGGCCTGCCACGCGTGGCGATTGAAGCCGGCGTGACCGATTTCTGGTACAAATACGTTGGTCTGGAAGGCGCTGTGGTCGGCATCGATACCTTCGGTGAGTCGGCCCCGGCAGGTGTGCTGTTCAAACATTTCGGCTTCACGGTGGAGAATGTCGTGGCCAAAGTGAAGTCTGTGCTTGCATAAAAAAAATCCGATTCAATTCAATCAGGAGCAAACGTAATGACGATCAAGGTAGCAATCAACGGTTATGGCCGTATCGGCCGCAATGTACTGCGCGCTTTCTACGAAGGCGGCAAAAAGCAGGACATCCAGATCGTGGCCATTAACGACCTGGGCAATGCGCAGTCGAACGCGCACCTGACCCGCTACGACACGGCGCACGGCAAGTTCCCGGGCACCGTGGAAGTGGACGGCGATAACATGATCGTGAACGGCGACAAGATCCGCGTGTTCGCACAGCGCAACCCGGCTGAAATTCCATGGGGCGAGCTGGGCGTGGACGTGGTGCTGGAGTGCACCGGCTTCTTCACCACCAAGGAAAAGGCTTCGGCCCACCTGAAGGGCGGCGCGAAGAAGGTCATCATCTCGGCGCCGGGCGGCAAGGACGTGGACGCCACCATCGTGTTCGGCGTGAACCAGGACGTGCTGAAAGCCACGGACACCGTGATCTCGAACGCTTCCTGCACCACCAACTGCCTGGCTCCGCTGGTCAAGCCCCTGCACGACGCCATCGGCCTGGAAACCGGCCTGATGACCACCGTGCACGCCTACACCAACGACCAGGTGCTGACCGACGTGATGCACGAAGACCTGCGCCGCGCCCGTTCCGCCACCCAGTCCATGATCCCGACCAAGACCGGCGCGGCTGCCGCGGTCGGCCTGGTGCTGCCTGAGCTGAACGGCAAGCTGGACGGCTTCGCGATCCGCGTGCCGACCATCAATGTGTCGCTGGTCGACCTGTCCTTCATCGCCAAGCGCGACACCACCGTTGAGGAAGTGAACGCGCTGATGAAGCAGGCCGCCGACGGCGCGCTGAAAGGCATCCTGACCTACCAGACCGAGCCGCTGGTATCGGTGGACTTCAACCACAATCCGGCCTCGTCGAACTTCGATTCGACCCTGACCAAGGTGTCGGGCCGCCTGGTGAAGGTCTCGTCCTGGTACGACAACGAGTGGGGCTTCAGCAACCGCATGCTGGACACCACTGTCGCCCTGATGAACGCCAAGTAATCCCGGCTTTCAATAAAAAACCCTGCCGGCATACGCCGGCAGGGTTTTTTTATTTGCGGCAAAATAAGTGCGTGATAATATACTGCGGCTGTCAGGGTGAATAAGAAAATATTATCTTGATAGTGAAAGGTGTTTTCTTAAACGCAGCACTTCTTAAATGAAAGTGAATAAGATGAGCAAACTGAAAAAAGCGCTTCTGACCCTGACTTTCGGCCTGGGTATGGGAATCTCCCTGTCGGCTTATGCCTACCCGAGCTACGAGACCTGCTACCAGAACTATCTGCAATGCGAGGCGGGCAGCCAATGGCATTGCGATGCCCTGGAGCGGATTAACTGCGAAATCTGGGGCTTCTGAGCGCCCAATAAAAAAACCGGGCTTTTCGCCCGGTTTTTTATTATTTATAAATGCCTGAGCCGATCAGGTAGTTATCGACCTTTTCAATATAGCCGGACTTCTGTTCCACCGCCTTGCTGACGGGATTGGGCCATTTAAAATCGACCCAGCCGCTGCCCTTGCTGTTCGCCAGGTCCACCATTTCCTTGATCATGGCCTTGCCTTCGCCGTCCTTCATGCCGATCAGCGGTTTGCCGACCAGCTTGGGGTTGTTGCCATGGGCCAGGGCAACGCCGTTCAGGTCGTAGACGTAGATGTACAGGTCGCGGTCGTGGAAGTCCTTGTTGGCCGGATCGGAAATCGCCGCCATCATCTTGTCCTTGCCTTCCGCCTTGGCCAGCGCCACGGCCTTCTTGACCATGGCCACCGCTTCAGTGGCATTGCCCCGGTCCGCCGCGAGCAGCGGCGCGGCGATCAGGCTCAGCGTGAGGGCGATGCCGCCCAGATAAGCTTTCATATTAAAGGTCTCCTCTTGTTATGGTGTGGCTTCAATATACGCCCGCGCCTTTCTGGCAGCCAAGCGTCTTCAGGCTGACTGTTGGCTTTCCGCATCGCCGAACATGGCCTGCCACAAGGCCGTGACCTGGGCCGCATGCTGCTCCACGCGGGAAGGATCGACGCGCGACTGGTCCTGGCCTTGCAGGCGCAGCTGGTGCTGCAGCTTGCGCATGGCCCGGTAGGCGTCCGCCGTGCCGTTCGCCAGCGCGGCATCGATCAGGCCCAGGCTGCCGCACAGCTTGAGCAGGGCGATATTGCCGATATTGCCGGTCAGCTCGCGGTACTGTGCCGAGTGGCGCAGCACCAGGTATTGCACGATGAACTCGATATCGATCATGCCGCCTTCGTCCTGCTTCAGGTCGAACTGCTCGCTGCGGCTCGGGTGCGCGTCATGCATGCGTTTGCGCATGGCCAGCACTTCGCGCCACAGGTCGGCCTCGTCGCGCTCCTTGCGCAGCACCTGGCAGCGGATCTTCTCGAACTGCTCGCCGATATCCGTATCGCCGGCGCAGAAGCGGGCCCGCGTCAGCGCCTGGTGTTCCCACACCCAGGCCGAATTCTGCTGGTAGCGTTCGAACGCCTGCACGCTGGACACCAGCATGCCGCTGGCGCCGTCCGGCCGCAGCGCCACATCGATATCGAACAGGATGCCGGCCGAGGTGTGCGAGGTCATCCAGGTGATGAAGCGCTGCGCCAGCTTGGCGTAGTTGCCCGGCGCGTCCTGGTCTTCGTCGTCGAACAGGAAGATCACATCGAGGTCGGACACATAGCCCAGTTCCTTGCCGCCCAGCTTGCCGTATGCGATGACGGCGAACTTCGGTACCTCGCGGTGGCGCGTGGCCACGGTGGCCCACACGCATTTGACGACGGCGGCCACGATGACATCCGCCAGCGCCGACAGGTGGTCGGCCAGTTTTTCGACCGTGAGGTCGCCCGCCAGGTCCTGCGCCAGCAGGTGGAACAGCTGGGCGTGGTGCACCTCGCGCAGGATGTCCAGCTGGCGCTCGGTGTCGCCCTTGGCCACGGCCAGCTGCGCGTCCAGGTCGGTGGTCAGCGCGGCCGGGTCGAACACGGCATTGCGGATGCGGTCGTCCAGCAGCTCGTCCAGCAGGATGGGGTGCTGGTTGAGGAAAGTGGCGGCCCAGCGGCTGGCGTGCATCATGGTGATCACCCGCTGCAGCGTGTGCGGGTATTCGGTCAGCAGTGACAGGTAGGCCGAACGGCGCGCAATGGCTTCCAGGAAGTCCAGCAGGCGGCCCAAGGTGGCGAGCTGGTCGCCGGCCGCGTTCTGTTCGTCGGCGCGCGCGATCAGGGGCAGGGCAGCATTCACCAGGGCGACCAGGCGGTTGCGGCTGGCTTCCGGCAGCGACTGCAGGCGCGGCGCCTGCCAGGTGGCGATCAGGCGGTTGGCGGCGGCCGCCGGGTCGGCATAGCGCAGCGCGGCAAAGCGGGCTTCGATGGCCTCGCGGTTGTCGGGATCGGCGCACTCATTGCTGGTGTCCGGCTCGATGCCTTCCTCGCTGCCGCTCTTGTCGGCAAACATGGCGTCGAACTGGCCGGCCACGAACTGGCGGTGCGCGTCCAGCTGGGCCAATAGCGCGGGCACGTCGGGCAGGCCCATCATGCGCGCGATAGTCAGCTGGTCGTCCGGGTTCGGCGGCAGGGTGTGGGTCTGGGCGTCGTCCAGGTATTGCAGGCGGTGTTCCAGGTTGCGCAGGAAGGTGTAGGAGTCCAGCAGGCGCTGCACGATGTCCGCGTCCAGCAGGCCCTTGTCCGGCAGCTGGCGCAACGTGACGCGGGTGGAGCGGTCGCGCAGGCTCGGGTCGCGTCCCCCGCGGATCAGCTGGAACACCTGGGCCAGGAACTCGATTTCGCGGATACCGCCGCGGCCGAGCTTGACGTTGTTGCTGCGGTCCGGATGCAGGCGTTCCTGCCGGTTCACTTCGGCGCGGATCTGGGCATGCATGCTGCGGATGGCGTCGATCACGCCGAAGTCCAGATAGCGGCGGAAGCAGAAGGGCCGCACGATCTGCTCCAGCGACGCGATGTCTTCCGGGCGGCCGGTGACGGCGCGCGCCTTGACCCAGGCATAGCGTTCCCATTCGCGGCCCTGCACGATCAGGTACTGCTCCACCATGCCGAGGCTGGCGGCCAGCGGGCCGGAGCCGCCGTTCGGGCGCAGCGCCATATCGACGCGGAAGGTAAAGCCGTCCTCGGTGATCTCGGCGATGGCCGCAATCAGCTTCTTGCCGAGGCGGATAAAGTATTCGTGGTTGGACAGCACGCGCTGGCCCGGCGCCGTGGGCACGGTTTCGCCGTCTTCCGGGTAGACGAAGATCAGGTCGATATCGGAGGACACGTTCAGCTCGCCGCCGCCCTGCTTGCCCATGGCCAGCACCATCAGTTCCTGCGGCTGGCCGGATTCGGCGCCGGTGGGCACGCCGTGGGCGGCACGCAGCTCGGCGTCCACCTCGGCCAGGTGCGCGCGGATGGCGAAATCGGCCAACCGCGTGACGCTTTCCACCACTTCGGCCAGGTCGGCCTTGCCCTCCAGGTCGCGCCGGATCAGGGTGGCAATCAGCAGGTTGCGCAGGCGGCGCATGCCGCGCGCCAGGGGCAGCTCGCCATGCTTGCATTCTGTTGCCAAAAGTTCAGCAAGATCCACGTTCGCAAGCGATAATTGCGCCAATGCATCAACTTTGGCCTGGCGGTCGGGAGCGGCGGCCAGCCAGCGCTGGTAGAAACGGGATGCAGAGAGGAGGCTGGACGTCATCGGGCTTTCGTAACCTTATGTAATTTGCGGTAAAGCGTCGTCGGTAGTCGCCGGGCGATGCGGTAGAATGGCCGTCCAGGCAAGAGAACGATTTTGGCGACTTATTTTACGCCGGGCAACCGGCCCCCGGGCCTGAGTTATTAGCAGATTGATGGAAAAAGCGGACGAAGACAATGTGACAGGCGAAGGCCCTCTGGCCGCGCGCTGGCACCGGCTCAGTGCCGCCTATCGCATCTGCAACCTGGCCACCCACCATGTGCTGGGCTTCGTGCTCAAGACGGCCCTGCTGCTGTACTTCCTGTTTGCCTGCCTGTTCCTGATCCTCAAATACGGCGTGCTGCCGAATATCGACCGCTACAAGGGCGATATCGAGCGCATGGCCAGCCATGCCGTCGGCAATCCGGTCACCATCGAGCGCCTGTATGCGTCCTGGTCCGGCCTGCGGCCCAATCTCTTCCTCGGCGATGTGGTGCTGCGCGACCGCGACGGCAAGCAGGCGCTGCGCCTGCCCAGCGTGTCGGCCACCCTGTCCTGGTGGACGGTGGCGACCGGCGCCGTGCAGTTCGAATCGCTGGAGCTGATCCGTCCCAATCTCGAAGTGCGGCGCGATGCCGCAGGCCGCTTGTATGCGGCCGGCCTGCCGATTGACCTGAACAAGCAGGATGACGGCCAGGGTTCGGAATGGCTGCTGACCCAGCGCGAGATCGTGATCCGCGAAGGCCGCCTGGACTGGACCGATGCCCAGCGCAATACGGCGCCGCTGGCGCTGCAGAACGTGAACTTGCTGATGCGCAACCACTGGCGCCGCCACCAGTTCGCCCTGACCGCAACGCCCCCAAAGGAACTTGGCGGGGCGCTCGATGTGCGGGCGGACTTCACGCATCCGGCCTTTACCTCACGCATCTCGGACGTGCGGCAGTGGAAGGGCGAGATCTACAGCGACGTGCGCAATGCGGACCTGGCGGCATGGAAGACCTACCTGCCGGTGGCGGCCGAGCTGCGTTCCGGCCGCGGCTCGCTGCGCGCCTGGCTGGGCGTGGACCACGCGCGCCTGCAGGGTGTGACGGCCGACGTGGCGCTGCACGATGTGGTGGCGGTGCTAGGCAAGGACCTGCCGGAGCTGGACGTGGATGCGCTCACCGGCCGTTTCGCCATCAGCGAAGAACGCCTGCCGCGCGGCAGCACGCGCAAGGAGCCCTTCGGCGCCTACGGCCACAAGGCCAGCGTAACGGGGTTGGCGCTGCGCACGCGCGACGGGGTGGCGCTGGCGCCGACCACGCTGTCCGAACAGTTCACGCCAGCGCTGGGCGGCAAGCCGGCCCATACCGAGGTGAAGGCGCAGTTGCTGGACCTGAAGATGCTGTCCGAGCTGGCGACGCGCCTGCCGCTGCCGTCCAATGTGCGGGCGCTGATGGATGAAGCGGCGCCGCGCGGCCGCGTGCAGAACCTCAGCGTGCAGTGGCAGGGCAGCGCGGCGGCGCCGCAGAACTACCGTATCCAGGCCGAGCTGCAGGAACTGGGCATGTCGCCCGTTGCGGCCCGCGCCGCGCTCCCGAAAAGCAGCAGCGGCCCCGCGCTGCCCGCCTTGCCGAACCTTCCCGGCTTCGACAAGCTGAGCGGTTCGGTGGAGGCGAGCGAGAAGGGCGGCAGGCTGCAGCTGGATGCGCCGGGCCTGGTGCTGAGCATGCCGGCCTGGTTTGCCGAGGCCGATATGCCCTTCGAGAGCCTGAAGCTGGATGCAGGCTGGGTGCTCGACGACCCCGCCAATATCAAGCTCAGCATCGACAAGCTGGAACTGCTGCAGGACGGCATGAGCGCCTCCATCGCGGGCACCCAGCTGCTGCCGCGCGGCGGCAAGGGCGGCCCCGGCGTCGCGGACTTCACCGGCAAGCTGGATGGCTTCCAGATCAACCGTATCGGCCGCTACCTGCCGCTCAAAACACCGGAACACCTGCAGCACTGGCTGAGCGGCGCGCTGGAAGAGGGCATGGCGCGCGACGTTAGCCTGCGCCTGCGCGGCGAGCTGGCGCATTTCCCCTTCGCCGCCGATACGCCGGACCGCGGCAAGGGCGAGTTCCGCATCGGCGGGCGCATCGTGGATGGCCGCCTGAACTATGAACCGGGCTGGTACGCCAAGGACGGCAAGACCCCGCTGTGGCCGCAGGCCGACAAGATCCGCGGCAGTTTCCTGTTCGAGCGCGCGCGCATGGAAATCAAGGCCGACACGGCGCGCACCGGCAACGTGGCGCTGGCCAATGTGAAGGCGGTGATTCCCGACCTGGCCCACCACAACGGGGTGCTCGACATCGAAGGCACGGCCATGGGGCCGATGCAGGAATTCCTCCGGTATGTGACGGCCAGCCCGGTGCTGGACTGGATCGGCCGCTTCACCGAAGACACCACGGCCAGCGGCAATGCGAAGCTGGCGCTGAAATTCAGCATGCCGCTGGAGCATATGCGCGACACCAAGGTGCAGGGCACGCTGGCGCTGCAGGGCAACGACGTGACGCTGTGGAATGATATGCCGCCCGTGCTGCTGGCCACCGGCAAGATCGAATTCAATGAAAAAGGCGTCAACCTGAACGGCCTGAACGGCACGCTGCTTGGCGGCCCCATCAATGTGGCGGGCGGCACCCAGCGCGACGGCACCATCCAGGTGCGGCTCGGCGGCTCGGTGACGGCCGACGGCCTGCGCAAGACCTATCCCTCGCCCGCCATGCAGCGCCTGGCCAACCACCTGAGCGGCAGCACGCGCTACAGCGGCATGGTGACGGCGCATGACCACCAGTACCAAGTGGTGGTGGAATCGACCATGGCCGGCGCCGGCCTCGATTTCCCGGCGCCGCTGAAGAAGGCGGCGGCCGATACGCTGCCGCTGCGCTTCACGCTGAACGGCGGCGCGGCCAACGAGGCAGGCCTGGCGCAGGACGATATCCGCATCACGCTCGGTTCCGGCGTGGCGGCGCGCTACCAGCGCCAGAAGCAGAACAAGGGCCCGTGGAAGCTGGTGCGCGGCGGTATCGGCGTGAATGTGCCGGCGCCGGAACCGGACAGCGGCATGATGATCAACGCCAGCCTGAAGTCGCTCGATGTGGACCAGTGGACCAGCCTCGGCAGCGAAATCGCCGGACCGGCCGAGGCCGTCAAAGCGCCCGCCGCGGAAGGCGCCGACCTGTCGCAGTATGTGGTGCCGGATGCGGTGGCGGCCCGTGCGACCGAACTGATCATTGATGGCCGCAAGCTGGACGATGTGGTGGTAGGCGCCACGCACCAGAAATCGCTGTGGCAGGCCAGCATCGATTCGAAGCAGGCCAGTGGCTACCTGAGCTGGAACGAAGCGCCCACGGGGCGCGGCATTGGCAAGGTGACGGCACGCCTGTCCACGCTGATCATTCCGGAATCGGCGGCCGGCGAGGTGAAGGAGCTGCTGGAAAGTTCGGTCAGCTCGCCCTCGATTCCGGCCCTCGATATCGTGGCCGAGCGTTTTGAACTGTTCAACCGCCCGCTGGGGCGCATGGAGCTGCAGGCCTATAACGCGCTGCTGACCACCTCGCGCGAATGGCGCGTGAGCAAGCTGGCCCTGATCAACGCGGACGGCGAGCTGCACGGCACCGGGCGCTGGGTCGTCAACAAGGGCCGGCACGACAGCTCGCTCAATTTCAACCTCGACATTCACGATGCCGGCAAGCTGCTGGAGCGCTTCGGTTTCGCCGACACGCTGCGTGGCGGCAAGGGCAAGCTGAGCGGCGATATCTCCTGGCAGGACCTGCCGTATGCGCTGGATATTCCCACCCTGTCCGGCAAGCTGCAGCTGAATGTGGAGAAGGGCCAGTTCCTGAAGCAGGACCCGGGCGCCGCCAAGCTGCTCGGCGTGCTGAGCCTGCAAGCGCTGCCGCGCCTGCTCAAGCTGGACTTCCACGACGTGTTCTCGGAAGGCCTGGCCTTCGACGGCATCACGGCCGACGCCGTGATCGACCACGGCATTGTGCGCACCGACAATTTGAAGATGCACGGCGTGCAGGCCACGGTGCTGATGGACGGCACCGCCGACATCGCCCATGAATCGACCAATCTGCGCGTGGTGGTGATCCCGCAGGTCAACCTCGGTACGGCGCCGCTGGTGTATGCGCTGGCCGTGAACCCGGTAATCGGCCTCGGCAGCTACCTCGCCCAGCTCTTCCTGAGCGCGCCTGTGATGAAGGCGCTCACCTACCAGATGCAGGTCACGGGGCCGTGGAAGGCGCCCGTGATTACCAAGCTCGACAATAATCGCCTGGAAGCGGCCCCGACCCGCAGCCAGTAGTCCCCAGCGAAAGGAAGCCTCCATGAGCATCGTAGCCGCCGTCCAGATGGTGTCCACCCCGAATGTGGACGAGAACATTGCCAGCGCCCGCCGCCTGGTGGCGCAGGCCGCCACCACAGGCGCAAAGCTGGTGCTGCTGCCCGAATACTGGCCCATCATGGGCATGAGCGACAGCGACAAGGTCAGCAAGGCCGAGCCGCTGGGCCAGGGGCCGATCCAGGACTGCATGGCGCAGGCCGCGCGCGAGCACGGCATCTGGCTGCTGGGCGGCACCCTGCCGCTGGCGTCGGATGATCCGGAGAAGGTCATCAATACGACGCTGGTCTATGACCCTGAGGGCAGGCACGTGGGGCGCTACGACAAGATCCACCTGTTCGGCTTCACCAAAGGCACGGAGTCGTACAACGAATCGCGCACCATCGTGCCGGGCCGGCATGTGGGCACGGTGGAGACGGCGGTGGGCAAGGTCGGCATGTCCGTGTGCTACGACCTGCGCTTCCCGGAGCTGTTCCGCGCCATGGGGCCGCTGTCCCTGATCGTGGTGCCGGCCGCCTTCACCTACACGACGGGGCGGGCGCACTGGGAAATCCTGCTGCGGGCACGGGCCATCGAAAACCAGTGCTATGTGCTGGCGGCGGCCCAGGGCGGCGAGCACGTCAACGGACGCCGCACCTGGGGCCACAGCATGCTGATCGACCCCTGGGGCGAGGTCAAATCCGTGCTGGCCGAAGGCGAGGGCATTGTGCACGGCGAAGTTGACCCCAGCTTCATCGAAAGCGTGCGCGAGAGCCTGCCTGCGCTGAAGCACCGCACGATGTAATCCACTACAATGGCCGCAACGAATAACGCAAAAAGAGTTCCACTATGAAACCATTTGAACCGAACCTGTCCTCGCTGGCCGTAGCGCGCGATGTACTGCTGACGCCGTTCGGCCTCGATGAAGACAAGCTGCTGAAAACGCTGGGCAGCATGTTCACGCACAAGGTCGACTACGCCGACCTGTATTTCCAGTTCACCAAGAACGAAGGCTGGAGCCTGGAAGAAGGCATCGTCAAGACGGGCAGCTTTTCCATCGACCAGGGGGTGGGCGTGCGCGCCGTATCCGGCGAAAAGACCGCCTTCTCCTACTCGGACGAAATCTCGGAAAGCGCCCTGATGGACGCGGTGCAGGCCACGCGCACCATTGCGCGCCAGGGCGCGGGCAAGATCAAGGTTGCCTCGGCCGTGCTGCCGCAGGGCGGCCGCTCGCTGTACCTGCCGCACGACCCGCTGGCCTCGCTCGATGCGGCGGCCAAGGTCAAGCTGCTGGAACGTGTTGAAAAGATGGCGCGTGCGCGCGACCCGCGCGTGGTGCAGGTCATGGCCGGGCTGGCGGGCGAATACGACGTGGTGCTGGTGGTGCGCAGCGACGGCGTGCTGGCGGCCGACATCCGGCCGCTGGTGCGGGTCTCGGTGACGGTGATCGTCGAGCAGAACGGGCGGCGCGAAGTCGGCTCCTCCGGCGGCGGCGGGCGCTACGACTACGGCTACTTCAGCGACGCGCTGCTGCAGCAGTATGCGGACGACGCGGTGAAATCGGCGCTGGTGAACCTGGACGCGCGTCCGGCCCCGGCCGGTCCGATGACGGTGGTGCTCGGTCCGGGCTGGCCCGGCATCCTGCTGCATGAAGCGATCGGCCACGGCCTGGAGGGCGACTTCAACCGCAAAGGTTCCTCCACCTTCGCCGGCCGCATCGGCGAGCGCGTGGCAGCGAAAGGCGTGACGGTGGTGGACGACGGCACGCTGGCCGACCGCCGCGGCTCGCTGAACATCGACGACGAAGGCAATCCGACGCAATGCACGACGCTGATTGAAGACGGCATCCTGAAAGGCTACATCCAGGACACGATGAATGCGCGCCTGATGAAGATGCCGGTGACGGGCAATGCACGTCGCGAATCCTTTGCGCACCTGCCGATGCCGCGCATGACCAACACCTATATGCTGGCAGGCGATAAAGACCCGGAAGAAATCCTGGCATCGGTGAAGAACGGCATCTATGCGGTGAACTTCGGCGGCGGCCAGGTCGACATCACGAACGGCAAGTTCGTGTTCTCGGCAAGTGAAGCCTACATGATCGAGAACGGCAAGATCAGCTATCCGGTGAAGGGTGCAACCTTGATCGGCAACGGCCCCGAAGTACTCAACCGGGTATCGATGATCGGCAACGACATGAAGCTCGACCCTGGCGTTGGCGTCTGCGGCAAAGAAGGCCAGAGCGTCCCGGTCGGCGTCGGCCAGCCCACCCTCCGCATCGACGGCGTCACCGTCGGCGGCACCGCCTGACACCATGGGGTCAGGCCCCACCTGTCAGCCCTCAGCAGTATTGAGCTGAATCATAGGGCCGGCGCCATTCGCCCGTAAGCTGGGCGAATGGCCCGCCGTCTTCGCATTCAGTATCCAGGAGCGCTTTACCACGTCACTTCCCGTGGTAACCGTCGTGCACCTATTTTCATCGATGATCGCGATCATCTGATCTGGCTCGACCTGCTGAGCGAAATGATCGAGCACCACCGTATCGTGGTGCATTCATACGTCCAGATGCCCAACCACTACCATCTGCTGGCAGAAACGCCAGAGGGAAATCTATCGGCGGGCGTCCATTTCCTGAACGGGCACTATGCACAACATTTCAATAAGCGGCGTCAGTTGAGTGGCCACGTTTTTCAAGGAAGATTTTATGCCGAGCCGATCGAACACCAAGCGCATCTGCTCGCGCTGGCACGTTACCTGGCACTCAATCCTGTGAGGGCTGAGTTGGTTGAATCGCCCGAGAACTGGAGATGGAGCAGCTATACCGGCTTATTGGGAACGTTGCCTTCGCAGGTGCGCGTTCATAATGCGTGGCTGCTGAGCCAGTTTGCCGGTGCCGACAGGCATGCCCAGCTTGATGCTTACCGTGAGTTCGTGGCGCAGGGTATCGGAGTGGAGCACCCGCTCAAATGCCGTTACGAAGCCAAAGGCAGAAGTTTAATCAACTCATCCGGTATTCTGGAGGTCCACCGCTCGGGGAAATACACAGTACGTGAGATAGCTGAGCGATTCAGCGTATCTGAACGTACCGTGTACCGGATCATACGATCACCCTAGGTATTCGGTTGCGCCACTGGATACTGACACAGGGGGCCTGACCCCATGGTGTCAGAACTGGTGGCGCAGGCCGAGGTTGAAGTAGCGGCCCATGGCGCCGCTGTAGTCCAGCGGGTTGAAGCCGGCGGCGCCGTAGGTCAGCGGGTCCAGCGGCGGCTCTTTGTCGAACACGTTCTGGATCGTCGCAAACAGCTCCGTCTTCGTGTTCAATTTGTAGCGCGCTGTCAGGTCGAGCGTCGTGAATGAACTCAGCTTGCAACCCGTTGGGGCGTCGTCGCCGTTGGCGAAGTGGAAGGCGCAGCCGTCCGGGTCGTCCTTGAACAGGACGTTGTCCAGCTTGCCACGGTAGTTGACCACCCCGCTCAGGCGCAGCGGGCCGCGGTCCCAGGTCAGGCCCAGGTTGACGCGGTCGTCCGGGGTGCCGATGCAGTTGGTGACGTCGCAGTTGCCGTGGGTGCCCGCGAAGTCGCGCATCGTGCCGTCACGCTCGGTGCGCTCCCATTTGAACAGGTGGGTCCACTTGATGTCGGCCGCGAGCGTGCCTGCATTGCTGCCCAGCTGGAAGGTCTTGCGCATGTCGAGGTCGACGCCGTTGACCTTGGTGGAGGCGGAGTTGACGTAGTTCGCCAGCACCGCCGTGATGCCGCCGGGATCGCCCGGAATGCCGGCTTCGGCCGTCGAGGGATCACGCGCCACCTTGCCGGCCGCAATCGCCGCTTCGATCGATTCCTGGTTGATCTCGTTGCTGCGCTTGATCTGCCAGAAGTCGAGCGAGATGCTGGTGCGCGGCAGCGGGTCCCACACCATGCCCAGCGAGTAGCTCTTCGATTTTTCCGGCGACAGCGCCGGATTCGGCGAGGTGATGATGGCCACCGCCGCCGGGTCGCAGGCCGCTTCCACGCCCAGTGCGCAGCGCAACGGATCGTCCGCATTGGTGAAGGCGGCCAGGCCGCCGCGGCCGTTCTCCGCCGCGCTCGGCGCCCGGAAGCCGCGCGCGAAGGTGCCGCGCAGCGCGAAGGCACGGTTCGGCGTCCATTTCACACCCACCTTCGGCGTATAGGAATTGCCGATGTGCTTGAAGTGGTCGGCGCGCATTGCGGCCGAGATTTCCACGGTACTCAGCACTGGCGCCAGCAGCTCGGCATACACGGCGCTGGAGTGGCGCTGCCCCGCATAGGCCGAGTAGCCGAGGCCGATGATATTGCCGCTTTCCGTGCCCGATGTCGGAATCAGCTCCGCCTTCTCATAGCGGTATTCCGCGCCCAGCGCCAGGCCCATGGCGCCGCCCGCCAGCTGGCCCAGTTCGCGCGTGGCCTTGAAGTCCAGCTGGGCCAGGCGCGTGGTGGCGTCGCTGCTAATCATCGGCGAGATGGCGTTGTAGATAGCCTGCGAGTTCAGGCCGGCGTTTTCGCCGATGCGCCAGTAGCTGCCTGCCGGCAGCGCTGCATAGCCGGGGTTGTTCATGGCCGCCGCCACATTCGCGGCCGTGGGATTCAGCAGCGCAAACACGGCATTGCGCTGCAGGAAGCCGAAGCGGTCATTGCCGACCTTGTTCTGCGAGAACAGCAGCGCGGTATCGATGTCCCACGCGCCCATCGTGCCCTTCAGCCCGGCCACCGCGCGCGTGAAGGTGGACTTGATGGTGCTGCGGCGCGGCCCCACATCCCAGGCCAGGTAGCGCAGCCGTGCCGCGCTGCCGAAGTAGGGATTGTCCGGATGGCCGGCGCCCAGCGCCACGGCCGCATTGGTGACCGGCCCGCCCGGATAGCCCACATTGGCATTGATGCCGGACGGCGTGGTGTTCGCTTCGGTATAGCTGTGGTAGCCGTTCAGTTCCACATAGGCCTGCCACGCGGGATTCAGCTGCCAGGTCAGGCGGCCATACAGGTTCAGGGTTTCCTGGTCGGGCTGCATTTCGCCGTACTGCTGCACGGCGTCGGTCAGGCAGCCGCCGCCGGGATCGCCTTGCGGATGGCTGGTGAGATTCGCGCAGGCCGCCGCCGGGAACAGGCGCGTAAAGCCCACGCCGGCCGGATTGCCGCGGCTGTAGTAATCGAGCGTATCGGGATTGCGCACATTGCCGACAATGGAGCTGCCGGCCGCGTTGTTGCCGGTAATGGCGCCATTGCCGCCCAGCGCTTCCTGCGCGCTGAAGCCGAAGGCACGCAGGTCGCCCAGGCCCACCGGCCCGCGCCCGGCGCGGTCGATATTGCGCACTTCGCGCTTGCGGCCATACTCGGCCGAGAACAGGAAGTTGTAGCTGTCCTTGTCCAGGTCGCCCACGCCATGCGTGACCGAGAGCCGCGTGTCGGCCCCGTCGCCTTCCTCCGAAATACCCTGGCTGGCGCGCGCCGTCGTGCCCTGGAAGTCCTTGCGCAGGATGACGTTGACCACGCCCGCAATCGCATCCGAACCATAAATGGCGGAGGCGCCGTCCTTCAGGATCTCCACGCGTTCCACCGCATCCATCGGGATGATATTCAGATCGGCGAACACTTTCTGGCCATCGTCCGCCAGGCCATAGGGCGCCACGCGCCGCCCGTTCAGCAGCACCAGCGTGGAGGCCGAACCGAGGCCGCGCAGCGATATGCCGGACGCGCCGGCCGCAAAGCCGCCGCCAAAGGTGGTGGGCACCGAGCCCTGGTTGTCGACGGCCAGGGTCTGCAGCAGTTCGGCCACCGAGGTCTTGCCCGATTTTTCCAGGTCGGCCCGGTTCAGGGTCTGCACCGGCGACGCGGTTTCGGCCTGGGCGCGGCGGATATTGGTACCAGTGATTTCCACCCGCTGTATCGGGGCGGCCTGGGGCGCGGGAGCCGCCTCAGATTGGGCCAGTGCCGGGGCACTGAGTACTGTCAGCAGGAGAGGGACGCCGGCGACGGGAAAAGCCCGTCCCAGCACGCCCGTCAGAGGGCGCAGCTTCAGGTTTCGCATTACAAGTCTCCAGAAAATGAGTGGGGTGGTTTTTTCTTGAGGAGTGCGAGTTATATGTCAATTTTGATATGCAAGTTCCTGTCGAGTCGTTTGTGCGCTACACAATTCCGCCGGACAATGTGCTTGCCAAACGTGGCGGCTTGTTGTTATAGTGACCCCAACACATTGGGAAAAGTTCCATGCACCGCTTCGTTTTCTTTACCGGCTATTTTCATTTTTGGCTTTCCAGCCCTCAGGCGGTGGAGTAGCGGCCGGTTCACGTAAGCAGCAAAACGAGTCCCAGCAAATACCTAAAAACCGCCAGCGATGGCGGTTTTTTTTTACCCCGACATTTTCAGGAGAATGACCATGCAACGCACCGACGACTTGCGCATCCGCGAGATGAAGGAACTGACCCCGCCCTCGCACCTGATCCGCGAGTTCCCCTGCACCGACGTGGCTTCGCAGACCGCGGCCGATGCGCGCATCGCCCTGCACCGCATCCTGCATGGCCAGGACGACCGCCTGATGGTGGTGGTCGGTCCCTGCTCGATCCACGATCCGAAGGCGGCCATGGAATATGCGAAGCGCCTGGTGCAGCTGCGCGAACGCCTGAAGGGCGACCTGGAGATCGTGATGCGGGTCTATTTCGAGAAGCCGCGCACCACCGTGGGCTGGAAGGGCATGATCAACGACCCCTATATGGACAACAGCTTCCGCATCAACGACGGCCTGCGCATGGCGCGCGAGCTGCTGCGCGATATTAACGAACTGGGACTGCCGGCCGGCACCGAGTTCCTCGACGTGATCAGCCCGCAGTACATTGCCGACCTGATCTCCTGGGGCGCCATCGGCGCGCGCACCACGGAATCGCAGGTGCACCGCGAGCTGGCATCCGGCCTGTCCTGCCCGGTCGGTTTCAAGAACGGCACCGACGGCAACACGAAGATTGCAGTGGAAGCGATCAAGGCCGCGTCCCAGCCTCACCATTTCCTGTCGGTGACCAAGGGCGGCCACTCGGCCATCGTGTCCACCAATGGCAATGAAGACTGCCACATCATCCTGCGCGGCGGCAAGACGCCGAACTATGATGCAGCCAGCGTGGAAGAAGCCTGCAAGGCGATTGCCGGTCACGGCCTGGCCGCGCGCCTGATGATCGATGCCTCGCATGCCAACAGCTCGAAGAAGCCGGAGAACCAGGTGCCCGTCTGCGCCGATATCGCCGGCCAGATCGCGGGCGGCGACACGCGCATCGTGGGGGTGATGGTGGAGTCCCACCTCGTGGCGGGGCGCCAGGACCTGGTGCCGGGCAAGGAGCTGACTTACGGCCAGTCCGTGACCGACGGCTGCATCGACTGGGACAGCAGCGTGCAGGTGCTGGAAGGTCTGGCTGAAGCCGTGCGCCAGCGCCGCCTGAAAGGCGAATAAAAAAAAATGCCCGGTAGTGCCGGGCATTTTTGTATCTGCAAGACAGATTACATGAAGCGGTAGCTGGCGTTCACGTACAGGAAGCGGCCGCGCGGATCGTACTGGTTGATGTCGTAGCCAGACTGGAACTGGTTGGATACCGGCACGAAGGTGCTTGGCTGCTTGTCGAACAGGTTGCGTACGCCTGCCGTCAGGGTCAGCGGCTTGACCGGCTTGTAGCTCACGTTCAGGTCATAGGTGGCCTGCGCGCCGACGAAGTTGCGTTCGTCATCCACGAAGCGGTGGCCGGTCTCGTAGCGCGAGCTGTAGTTCTGGATCACGGTCGCAGTCCACTTGTCCTTGCTCCAGCTGGTGGACAGGGTGTGTTTCCAGCGCAGTACCACGCCGCCGTTCTGCGCGCCCAGTACCGGATTGCCGGCAGCGTCCACCAGGGTGCCGACCTTGTGCGACATGTCGCCGCCAGGGCTGGTCTGGTCGAACTGGTCCATGTAGGTGCCGTTCAGGTTCACGTCGAAGCGGCCGTAGGCGGTGTTCTGGCGGTAGTTCGCGAACACATCGAATCCCTTGACGATGGCGTCGCCGCTATTCGTCAGCAGGGTTTTGATCGAAGCGATTTCACCGGTCGAGGTGAGCGCCACCATATTGGCGTAGGAAGGATCGCCGGCGCGGAAGCGCGACACCACTTCCTGGGCCGACGGCGTCGACAGGATGTTCGAGACATTGATCTTGAACCAGTCCAGGCCCACGGTGAAGTTATTGAACGGCACCAGTACCAGGCCCACCGACTTCTGGCGCGACTCTTCCGGCTTCAGGTCAGGATTGCCGCCGGACAGGGCGTTTACCTGGATCTGGGTCTGGTTGGTCTTCGGATCGTTGAAGGTCTCGGACGAGGCCAGCGACTGCGGCTGCCACAGGTCGGTCAGCGTTGGTGCGCGGAAGCCCGAACCGGCGGACGCACGCAGCAGCACCTGCTTGGTCGGCTGCCAGCGCACATTGGCCTTGTAGTTGGTGGAAGGGCCCACGTCGTCGTAATGGTCGTAACGCACGGCGGCGCCGATATCCAGGTTTTTCAGCAGCGGCACATTGGTTTCCGCGAAGGCCGAGTTGATCTTGCGCTCGCGGTCCACCGGCGGCACGCTGCCGCCCAGGCCGGCGATATCGCCTGCTTCCAGCGCCGGCGATGGATTGGTCTCCAGCTTCTCGATGCGCGACTGCAGGCCGGCCGCGTACTGCGCGGTGATGCCGGCGATCTGCGGCAGGTCGCCGGTGATCTTGCCGTCGAAGGACGTGCTGGTGGACTTGCCGGACAGGGTGCCGCCCGTGTACTGGGCTGCCTTCAGCTTTTCCGCCAGGGCGCCGGTCTGCACGCCGCCTGCGGCCCATGGATTCCAGTTGTTCGATGGATCGTTGATGATGCGCGCGTACGCCACTTGCGAGAAATAGCCGCCCGGCACGGTGCCGTCGATTTTGCTCTGGTTGTGGGTCAGGGCCACTTCGTAGTCCTGGCCTGCCACCACGCCCTTGGCGCCGAGCACCACGCGCGACTGCTTCGCCTTGTCTTCGCTCACACGGTTGCCGTAGTCAAACACGCGGCTGGTGATGGACAGAGGCTGGCCGATCAGGCTGTTGAAGCCCATCGATTGCAGGTAAGGCACGGCGATGTTCTGGTAGGCCGGGTTGCTCGGGTAGAGCAGCAGGGCCGGGGTCACGCCCTGCTTGCCGAATTCCGCGTCGGTTTCCAGGAAGCTGGCGCGTACCGGGCTGCCCTGGAAGCTCTGGGTTACGGTGGATTCGGAATACAGCACATCGGCGAACAGCTCGTGCTGGTCGTTGATCTTGAAGGTGCCGTTGGCGGTGAAGTTGTTCAGCTCACGCTTCGGGGTCAGGCCCACGAAGGCGGCGCTGTCGAACACGCACACCGGCGCGCCCAGCGACGTCTTGCTTTCGCCCGCGATCATCTGGATCTGGCTGCAGTTGCCGGCAGCGGCCAGCGGATTGCCGTACAGCGGCGAGGTCGGGTTGAACATGCCCACGGTCTGCAGCGGGTTGGTGCCCGGCACCACGGCGCCTTCGATATTGCCCTGGCCGGTGGCGCCCGAGGTGTAGTAAGGCGGCTTGTTGCCGGTAGCCGCAAAGCCGCGCTCGGAAGCGAACAGTGCGCGCTCGCGCTCCGCGGAAGCGGACAGCACCACGGAGTAGCGGTCGGTATCGAGATCGCCGAAGCCTGCGGTCACGGAGTATTTCTGGTTCTGGCCGCCGCCCGAATGGGTCGGCACGCCGCCGCCGGCCTGCACTTCAATGCCCTGGAAGGATTTCGACAGGATGAAGTTGACCACGCCGGCCACGGCATCCGAGCCGTAGACGCCGGATGCGCCGTCTTTCAGCACTTCCACGCGCTCAATGGCGGCCAGCGGAATCACGTTGACGTTGACGGTGGCGCCGCCGCCGCCGGCGAAGGCCGCCAGGCGGCGGCCGTTCACCAGCACCAGGGTACGTTCGCCGCCCAGGCCGCGCAGCGAGATCGAGGACAGGCCATAGGTCGAGGAGCCCGCGCCGGTGGAGTTGTTGGTGGAGCCGGAGCTGGACAGGGCGGAGATGGTGCCCAGCAGTTCCTGCGTGCTGGTGGCGCCGATCTTGGCGATGTCGGCCTTGCTGATGGTCTGCACCGGCAGGGCAGTCTCGGAATCCACACGTTTCAGGGACGAGCCAGTGATTTCAACGCGCTGAATCGGTGCTTCAGGCGCGGTCTGCGCGAACGCAGCTTGCATGCCGACGGCCAGGCCGCCAGCGCACATCACGCGCACGGCGCGCGAGATGACGGTTTCTTTCATCATTTCTGTTGTTCCAATACCAAGTTATTGTGCGGAAGTGGGCGAGACTTCTTCTCGACCGGGCGCTATCAGACCACCTGGCTTGGAACTGTGTCAATGCACGATTTTTAATCAATTGCAAGAAAAATCATGCAAATTTCGTAAAAATACAACGTATTATTTACTAATGAACTATTAAAAAACGTCAAGTTGACGCTAAAACTTGCTCAACTGTCGCTAACGCGTTTGAAGCCAAGGTTCGGAATAAACGCAAGAAATTTCTTCGTAACTGTGATTTTTATGCGACAGTTCGGCTTGAAAATGCCGGCGTATTGCGTGGTGGCGTAAAAAAAAAGCGGCCCCGAAGGGCCGCTGAGTCGCTACTGCTTTATTAACAGCTTAGAAGAACTTGTAGCTCAGGCCAGCTTTGAAGTAACGGCCCATCGCGCCGGACGCGTCCAGCGGATTGAAGCTGATGCCGCCGTAGGTCAGCGGATCCAGCGGTGCTACCTTGTCGAACACGTTCGCCACCGATGCGAACAGCGTCAGCTGCTTGCTGAAGGCATAACGTGCCGACAGGTCGGTGGTGGTGAACGATGGCAGGCGGCAGCCTTCCGGTGCGTCTTTGCCGTTAGCAAACTTGAACGCGCAGATATCGCCTTCGAACTTGATGTTCTTCATGTCGCTGCGGTAGTTGGTGGTCGCGGTCACGTTGAGCGCGTTCCAGTCCCAGGCGGCAGTCAGGTTGATCTTGTTCTTCGGCGTGCCAACGCAGTTCGAGGTATCGCAGTTGCCGTGGGTACCGTTGAACTGGTACTTCAGCGTTTCCGATTCCGCGCGCAGCCAGGAAGCTACGTGGGTGAAGGTCATGCCGATGGTGGCACGGCCGTAGTCGCCCAGGCGGATACGCTGTTTGACGTCGACGTCCACGCCCGATACTTCGGTGTAGCTCGAATTGCGGTAGGCGCCGGCAACGATCAGCAGCGTGCCCGAGTTCGGAATCACTGCGCCGGAGGCGTTCTTCAGGTTGTTGTCATTGCGGATCGCGGTTGGCGACAGGGCAGCTTCAGCGTAGGAAACCGGGTTGATTTCGTTGTTACGCTTGATCTTCCAGCCGTCGATCGACAGGCTGGTGCCTTCGAACGGATCCCAGACCATGCCCAGGGTGTAGCCTTTCGACTCTTCCGGCTGCAGGTTCGGGTTGCCGATCTTGATCGAGCTGACGTTGATCGAGCAGTCGCCGGAGCTGGCGCCTGGGGCTGGGGTGCCGCCCGGGCAGCGGATCGGGTCACGCACGGGAGCGCTGCCGACAGCCTGGCTCAGCGGGTTGTTTTCCGCTGCGCTCGGTGCACGGAAACCTTCCGTGTAGGTGCCGCGCAGGGCGAAGCTCTTCACCGGCGTCCATTTCGCGCCCAGTTTCGGGGTGGTCGAGTGGAACTTGTCGTAGTGGTCATAACGCACGGCGGCGCTCAGTTCCACAGTCTTCAGCACCGGTGCCAGCACCTCGGCGTAGATTGCCGATACTTTGGTTTCGCCGAAGGCGGCGGTGTAGCTGGAGTTGATGCTGCCATCTTCCGAACCGCCCAGGCTTGGGTTGTTCAGCTTGTCCTGGCGGTGCTCGGCGCCGATCGCCAGGCCCAGATTGCCGCCTGGCAGGGCGAACAGTTCGCGCGATGCCTTGAAGTCAAGCACATCCAGCTCGGTGGTCGAGTGCGAGGTAGCGCGAACGCGCAGCGCGTCATACAGCGCAGCGGAGTTCTTGCTGGCCTGGTCGCCGATGTAGTACGGGAAGAACTTGCTGGTTGGATCGCCCAGCGCAGCGCGCAGCACCTTCATGTTCAGCATGTTGGTGTAGGCCAGGTCCAGCTTCGATTGCGAGTGGGTATAGCCGGTCTCGTAATCCCAGCCTGCGTAGCTGCCCTTCAGACCGACCACGAAGCGGCTGAAGTCGTTGTTGGCATTACGGGTGGTTGGGCCCACGTCCCAGGTCGAATAGCGCACGCGGGTGGCCACGCCGTACGGGTTCTGCGGGTGGCTTGGAGCCATGGTGATCAGGTTGCCGTAGTTCAGGATCTGGTTCGGACCGCCGTTCGGGCCGGGGAACACCGTGTTCAGGCTGATCGTGTTCGGCGGCATCTGGAAAGCGCTCTTGCGCGTCGAGTAGCCCAATTCCGCATAGGCCTGGGTATCGTCGTTGATCTGCCAGGTGCCGCGGGTGTACAGGTTGACCGCTTCGACTTCCGGCTGCATGGCGCGGAACATGTCGTGGGTCCAGAGGCAACCGCCGTTAGGATCTTTCGGCGTGACGTTGGCGAACTTCGAGCAGCCTGGCAGCGACACGTACTGGCCGGTAGCCGGGTTCAGCAGTGCGCCGGTTGGCGACGGGGAAGCGGCGCCATTGGTGATATGGCCGTTGGTGAACTGGGTGCCCAGTGCGTAGCCCCATGGGCGCAGGTCGCCCGAGCCGATCCAGTCACGGCGGCCGGCGCGCTGCTTGGCCAGCACGGTGTCGTTCTGGAAGTACTCGGCGTTGATCACCCAGTTGTACTTGTCTTCGTCCAGGTTGCCCTGGCCGTAGGTCAGCGAAGCCTTGTTCTGCTTGCCGTCGTCGTAGCGCGACCAGCCGGTTTCGGCACGGGTCTGCAGGCCCACGAAGTCCTTGCGCAGGATGATGTTGACCACGCCGGCGATGGCGTCTGCGCCATACAGCGAGGAAGCGCCGTCTTTCAGCACTTCGATGCGCTCAACGATTTGCATCGGCACGGACGACAGGTCGGTGAAGCTCTTCTGGCCGTCATCGGCACGGGCGAAAGGCGCCATGCGGCGGCCGTTCAGCAGCACCAGGGTGGAGGTCGCACCCAGGCCGCGCAGGGAAATAGCGGTGGAACCAGCAGCGAAACCGTTACCGAAGCTGGTCGGCAGCGAACCGGCGCCGTCCACGGTCAGGGTCTGCAGGTATTCGGCAACGGTAGCCTTGCCGGAGCGCAGCAGTTCGTCGCGGCCGATGACGGTGACCGGCGACGCGGTTTCGGCGGTTGCGCGCTTGATGCTCGAACCGGTAATTTCCACGCGTTGGATATTGGCTTCCTGCGCCATGGCAGCGGTCGCCACCAGGCCCAGGCCTGCTGCGCACACGATGCGGATGGAGCGTGCCATCATTTTCTCAATCATTCAGACCTCCAGATTTTGTTTCAACGAGGGGTAACAGCAAGACTTCTCTTTTCTGTTCACGTTGAGAAAAACCGTTTGATGTTTCTCTCAACCGTGGATCAGAACATTGCGCACACCCCGGCGTCAATGAAGGGCTCGGCTGCTTTTCGCAGGAAAGTGATGAAATAAGGCAAACGTTTGCGCGGCTTTGCGCTCAAAATGAGCGAATTTCGCGCATCCACAGCCATTTACATGAAGTTACAATTCGTTACCAGTCAGTTGACCTTCGTCGGTAGCTGTGACTTTTTCGCTACACAAGTGGATAACTTATTGTTTTAAGGCTATGTTTTTGCCTTATCGCCTGCAAAAATCCGCGCTGTTGATAGAGCGAAATTTGCGCTATCGTTACGGTTTTGCTGCTGCTGGGACAAGGCCTGGAATGAAGAAAAAGTGGTATTACGCGCTGCTGCTGCCGGTACTGGCATGCACCGCGCTGGTGCAAGCGGCCGAGCCCCTGAAGACCCTGCGCTACATCCTGCCGGCAGCCGAAACCAGCCTGGACCCCGCCGTGTCGCGCGACCTGTACACCGGCCATATCACGCAGGCCATCTTCGACACCTTATATACCTACGACTACCTGGCGCGGCCGGTACAGCTGGCGCCGGCTGCTGCGGCCGCACTGCCGGAGGTGTCGGCCGACGGCAAAACCTACACCATCCGTCTGAAGCGCGGCCTGCGCTTCACGCCGGACCCAGCCTTCGGCGGCAAGCCGCGCGAACTGACGATGGCGGATTTCGTCTATTCCTGGAAGCGCCTGTTCGACCCGCAGCTGGCGTCGCCCCATACCTGGTTGCTGGAAGGCAAGGTAGCCGGTCTCGACGCGCTGGCGGCCGAGGCGAAGAAAACGGGCAAATTCGACTACGACAAACCGGTGGCCGGCCTGGAGCTGCTCGACCCTTACACGCTGCGCATCCACCTTACGCAGACCGACTTCAACCTGGGCATGATCTTCGCGCACGAGCCCACGGCGGCGGTGGCGCGCGAGGTGGTGAAGGCCTACGGCGATTTCAAGGGCGAAGTGCATTCCCATCCGGTCGGTACCGGCTATTACAAGCTGGGTGCCTGGATGCGCGGCAGCAAGATCGTGCTGGAAAAAAATCCGGGACGCCCGCCCGAGGTGTGGAACTTCAAGGCCGGCAGCGACCCGGAAGACCAGCGCATCGTGCAGCAGATGAAGGGCAAATCGATCCCGCAGATCGACCGCATCGAAATCACCATCCTGCTGGAAGACCAGTCGCGCTGGCTGTCCTTTACCAGCGACGGCACGGACCTGTTCTGGCTCGATGGCCCGCTGGCGCCGAAGGCGATGCTGGACGGCGAACTGCGGCCGGAATTGAAAGCGCGCGGCATTCAGCTCTCGCGCCAGATCGATCCCGAACTTACTTACTACTACCTGAATGCGCGCGATCCCGTGGTGGGCGGCTACAGCAAGGAAAAGATCGCGCTGCGCCGCGCCATCATGATGGCGCATAACGTGGACGAGGAAATCCGCCTGGTATGGAACGGCCAGGCGCTGCGCCTCGACTTCCCGGTGCCGCCGGGCGCCGTAGGCCACGACGACAACTACCGCAGTACGCTGCAATACGATCCCGTGCTTGCCAACAAGCTGCTCGACAAATTCGGCTACCGCAAGGGCCCCGATGGCTGGCGCACGCTCCCGGACGGCAAGCCGCTGGTGATCCGCTACACCTCGCGCAACGAGGCGAGCGGCGTGCTGCTGGCCGAAGTCTGGCGCAAGACCTACAACGCGCTCGGCATCCGCATGGAGAACGACCGCCTGATCTTCACCGACATCCTGAAGGCGGAAAAGGAGTGCAAGCTCCAGTCGCGCAATTTCCAGTGGATTGCGGACTTCCCCGATGGAGACAATTTCATGCAGCTGTTCTACGGCCGCAACGTCAACCAGAACAACAACGGCTGCTTCGAGAACGCCGAATACGACAAGCTCTATGAGCAGGCGCGCGCCATGCCGGCCGGCCCGGCGCGCGACGCCCTGTACCGCAGGATGGCGCGCATCATCGAGGTCTACGGCGGCGGCATGATGGGCTATGCGCGCTACCGCAATATGCTGGCCCAGCCTGCGGTACTGGGCTACAAGAAGCACCCCATCCTGCACCAGGAATGGGCGTTTATCGACATCGACCGCAGCAAGGACAACTAGACAATGCTCGCCTTTATATTGCGCCGCCTGTGGCAGATGCTGCCCACCATGCTGGGCGTGGTGCTGCTCGTATTCGTGCTGTTCAACTGGGTGGGCGGCGATCCGGCCTATATGTTGGCCGGCAAGATGTCGAATGCCGAGAGCATCGCCAACATCCGCAAGCAGCTCGGCGTCGACCAGCCGTATTACGTGCAGCTGGGGATCTTCCTCAAGCAGATCGTCACCTTCGACTTCGGCCAGAGCTGGGCCACCGGTGAAACGGTATCGAACATCATCACCACGCGGCTCGGCCCTTCTCTGACCGTGCTGGTGCCGCTGACCGTGCTCGAAACCTTCTTCGGCATCGCGCTGGCGCTGGCCATCGCCTTCGTGCGCGGCTCGCTGACCGACCGCGCCGTGATGATCGCCTGCACGGTGGGCATGTCGATCTCCATCCTGGTCTACATCATCGTGTTCCAGTACGGGCTGGCCTATAAATTGGGCCTGTTCCCGGTGCAGGGCTGGGGCGAGAATTTCGGGGAAAACCTGCTGCGCTACTCCACGCTGCCCATCCTCATCGGCCTTGCGGTATCGATTGCGCCCACGCTGCGCCTGTATCGCACCTTTGTGCTCGATGAAGCGAACCAGGACTATGTGCGCACCGCGCGCGCCAAAGGGCTGAGCGAACGGCGCGTGATGTGGGTGCATGTGCTGCGCAATGCGTCCATTCCCATCATCACGCATGTGATGGCGAACCTGCCCGCGCTGCTGATCGGCGCCTTCCTGCTGGAGCGCTTCTTCGGCATTCCCGGCATCGGGCGCGAAGTGATCCTGGCGGTGGAGCGCAGCGACTTCCCGGTGATTAAGGCCATCACCGTGTATGTGGCCGCGGCCACCATGCTCTTCAACCTGCTCACTGACCTGATGTACCAGGCAGTGGACCCGCGCGTACAACTGAAGTAAGGAATGTCCATGCACGATACTCACGCATCTCCCGGCCTGTGGGCGCTCGCATGGAAGCGCCTGGGTGCCGACCGCCTGGCGATGGCGGCGCTGGCCGTGGTTACCGCTTTCCTGCTGATGCTGGTGCTGTCGGCCAGCGGCCTGATTGTGGCGGACTGGGAGGATGAAGTCGGCGTCAATTACGCACCACCGTCCTTCGTCGGCGCGCAAGCGGGCGGCGAGACGGGCTTCGGCGCCACGCCTGCCGCGAAGAAGGCGGCCTTGCCGGATAATCCTTTCGACCCGCTGGCTGAAGATATCCGCCAGCTCAAAGCCGAAACGGAAGGCAGCCACACGCAGGAGGTGGAGATGTACGGCGTGGCCGATCCGCTGGCGAAGGAAATGAAGGAGCTGCGCGCCAGTCTGGCGAAGACCGAGCGTCAGGCCCATATCGAGCGCCAGGCCACGCTGCCTTTCGGCGCCGACAAATGGGGGCATGACGTCATCAAGAAAACCATCAAAGGCGCGGAAACCTCCATCATCGTCGGCCTGGTGGCGGCCACGCTGGCGGTGGCGCTGGGCACCCTGTTCGGGGCCTTCTCCGGCTTCTACGGCGGCGTGGTGGACGACTTTTTCAACTGGTTCTACAGCATCTTCACTTCGATTCCATCGATCCTGATGATCCTCACGGTGGCTGCCGTGCTGCAGCAGAAGGGTGTGCTGACGATTGTGCTGATTCTCGGCCTCACCGGCTGGACCGGTCCGTACCGCCTGATTCGCGCGGAGTACATCAAGCACAAGGCGCGCGAGTATGTGATGGCCGCCGATGCAATCGGCGCATCAAACTGGCGCAAGATGTTCTCGCATATCTTCCCGAATGTGAGCCATGTGGCGCTGGTGCAGCTGTCGATTCTCGTGGTGGGCTTCATCAAGGCTGAAGTGATTCTGAGCTTCCTCGGTTTCGGCGTGCCGGTGGGCGTGGTGAGCTGGGGCTCGATGCTGAACGAAGCGCAGAACGAACTGATACTCGGCAAATGGTGGCAACTGACGGCGGCCGCCGTTGCGATGGCGGTGCTGGTGACGGCCTTCTCCCTGTTCACCGATGCGCTGCGCGATGCGCTTGACCCGAAAGTGAAGTGATATGGACAAACTCCTCGACGTGCGCAACCTGCGCATCAGCTTCCGCATCGACAAGAAGAATACCTTCGAAGCCGTGAAAGGCATCTCCTTCAGCGTGCCGCGCAATGCGACGGTGGCGCTGGTGGGCGAATCGGGCAGCGGCAAGTCCGTCAGTTCGCTGGCTGTCATGGGCCTGCTGCCGGAGCAGACTACCATTATTGATCCCGCCAGCAGCGTGCTGTTCGACGGCAAGGAAGTGCTGCACCTGTCCACGCGCGAACGGCGCGCCATGTGCGGCAAGGACATCTCGATGATCTTCCAGGAGCCCATGTCTTCGCTGAACCCCGTGTTCACGGTGGGCTACCAGATTGGCGAAGTGCTGCGCCAGCATATGGGCATGAGCGGCAAGCAGGCGAGGGCGCGCACGCTGGCGCTGCTGGAGGAAGTTGGCATTCCCGACCCGGCCAGCAAGATCGATGCGTATCCCAGCCAGATGTCCGGCGGCCAGCAGCAGCGCGTGATGATCGCGATGGCGATTGCCTGCGAGCCGAAGCTGCTGATCGCGGATGAACCGACGACGGCGCTCGACGTCACCATCCAGAAGCAGATCATGGAACTGATCGCGGGCCTGCAGAAGAAGCACCAGATGTCCGTGCTGTTCATCACGCACGACCTGGGGCTGGTGGGCGAGATTGCGGACGAAGTGATCGTGATGCGCCATGGTGAAGTGCGCGAGACCGGTATCACGCAGCAGATCTTCGGCAATCCGCGCGACAGCTACACGCGCGCGCTGCTGCATTGCCGCCCCTCGCTGGATGCGCGGCCATGGCGACTGCCGGTCATCAATGACTATATGGATGGCAAGGCCGGCCCCGATGTGTCGGTGCCGCAGCGCGAACGCGGTTTCAAGGCGGACGACGACATCGTGCTCGACGTGCAGGACCTGCAGAAAAGCTTCTGGCTGCGCGAAGGCCTGTTCGGCAAGCGCGAATTCAAGGCGGTGAAGGGCGTGTCCTTCAAGCTCCCGCGTGGGAAGACGCTGGGCGTGGTGGGCGAATCCGGGTCCGGCAAAACGACGGTGGGCCTGACCCTGCTGCGCCTGCACCAGGCCACGGGCGGCCGCGCCATCTTCGAAGGCAAGGACCTGATCTCCATGCCGGAGAAGGAATACATGGCCTACAAGCGCCGTATTCAGATCATCTTCCAGAATCCCTATGCCTCGCTGAACCCGCGCTTCACCGTCGGCCAGATCCTGTTGGAGCCGATGCGCCTGCACAAAATCGGCGCCAGCGACAAGGAACGCATCGAGATGGCAATGCAACTGCTGCAAAGGGTAGGACTGCCGGCGCAGGCCTACCACCGCTATCCGCATGAATTCTCCGGCGGCCAGCGGCAGCGCATTGCGATTGCACGCTGCCTGACGATGAAGCCGGAAATCCTGGTGTGCGATGAATCGGTATCGGCGCTGGATGTGTCGGTACAGGCGCAGGTGCTGAACCTGCTGCAGGACCTGCAGGATGAATACGGGCTGTCCTACATCTTCATCTCGCACGACCTCTCGGTGGTGAAGTACATCTCCGACCAGGTGATGGTGATGAACCAGGGCGAAGTGGTGGAAATCGCCAATTCCGACGAACTTTACCGCAATCCCGTTCATCCCTATACACGGAGCCTGCTGGGAGCGATTCCGCGCGGCCTCTCCTGAGGGCGGGAATTGCGCTAAGATAGAAACATTATGGCGAACTTGATTTCACTTCTGCAGGAATACGGTGTACTGATCGTGTTCGTCGTCGTGCTGGTTGAACAGATGGGCCTGCCGATTCCGGCTTACCCGGTGCTGATCGTAGCTGGCGCGCTCGCGATGGACGGCGGCACCCCGCTGCCCGGCGTGCTGGCGGTGGCCTTGCTGGCCTGCATGATCAGCGACTTCTTCTGGTTCCGCGCCGGCCGCCATTATGGCAAGCGCATCCTCAAGCTGCTGTGCCGGATTTCGCTGTCGCCCGATTACTGCGTGAGCCAGACGGAAGACAATTTCCGTAAATGGGGCCCGAAATCGATGATCGTGGCCAAGTTCATCCCCGGTTTCAATACGATTGCACCGCCGATGGCGGGAGCGCTGGGCACCGGCATCCCGACTTTCCTCACGTTCAGCGTGCTGGGCGGCTTGCTGTGGAGCCTGACCGGCATTTCCATCGGCGCCTACTTCCATAGCAATGTGGACCAGGTGCTGGGCATTCTCGAAACCATGGGTTCGACCGCGCTGATGGTACTGGGCAGCCTGCTGGTGCTGTTCATCCTCTATAAGTACGTAGAGCGCAAGCGCTTCCAGAAAGCCATGCAGACCGAGCGCATAAGCATCGACCAGCTGCGCGAGCTGCTGGACGAAGGCCACGAGCCGGTGATGGTAGACGCCCGCAGCGCTACCGCACAGATGCTGGAACCGGCGGTGCCCGGCGCGCTGCTGGTAAACGGCGACCCGCTGGGCGTAGTGAGGGCACTGCCGAAAGACCGCCACATCATCGTCTACTGCAGCTGCCCGAACGACGTCACAGCCGCCAACGTTGCCAAGCAACTGCACTCCCAGGGCTACAAGCTGGCCCGCCCCCTGCATGGCGGCCTCGACGCCTGGAACCTCGCCTTCCGCGCCGAGCCCATCACCTCCGATTCCGACCCCGATACCGCAAAAGTTTCTTAATCGGGGTCAGACCCCCATTAAAAGGAAACATTGCTTTTTAATGGGGGTCTGACCCCGATTAAGAAATTAGTAGTAGGACTACTGTAGTGATTTTTCATTTTGCCAATTTCTGTGGCGTTTTGTAGTCGGCTGTACTAAAACTACAAAGAACTCTTGCGTAGAAGCCAAGAAATCTTTAGGATTAGGCCTCAACTATTTTGTCGCCGTCCATGAACGCCTATACCGATTCCGCAGTGAAAAGCCCTTCGTCCGCCTATGCCGGCGGCGCTCGTTTACTGGCGGATGTAGGCGGTACGAATGCACGGTTTGCCCTGGAAACCGCCCAGGGCCAGATCAGCCATATCCAGGTGCTGGGCTGCGCAAGCTATCCCACCATCGCCGACGCCCTGCGGGCCTATCTGGCCTTGCCGGATGTAGCGGTTGTAGCAGGCGGCCAGGTGCGCCATGGCGCCATCGCCATCGCAAATCCGATCACCGGCGACTTCGTCAAGATGACGAATCACCATTGGGAGTTCTCCATCGAGGCGCTGCGCCAGGAGTGCGGCTTCGACGTGCTGGTGGTGGCCAACGACTTTACCGCGCTCGCGCGCTCGCTGCCGCTGCTGTCCGACGCGCAGAAGCGCAAGGTGGGCGGCGGCACTTCCGTGCCTGGCACTCCGCTGGGCCTGGTTGGCGCCGGCACCGGCCTCGGCGTTTCGGGCCTGATTCCTTCGCAGGATAGCTGGACCGCCCTGCTGAGCGAAGGCGGGCACGTCAGCTTCTCCCCGGTCAACGAAGTGGAAGTGGCCATCCTGCAGTTCGCCTGGCGCGAGTTCGAGCACGTGTCGGCCGAACGCCTGATGTCCGGCGCGGGCATCGAGCTGCTGTACCGCGCACTGGCGGACTACCGCAAGCAGCCTGCCGAAGCACTGAATGCGGCTGAAATCGCGCGCCGCGCTCTGGCCGGCGAATGCCCGCTGTGCGACGAGGCGATCGAGACTTTCTGCTGCATGCTGGGCACCATCGCGGGCAACCTGGGCGTGACCCTGGGTGCGCAAGGCGGCATCTTCATCGGTGGCGGCATCGTGCCGCGCCTGGGCGAGCGCTTCGACAAATCGGGCTTCCGCGCCCGTTTTGAAGCCAAGGGCCGCTTCCGCAACTACCTGTCCGCCATCCCGACTTTCGTGATCACCGCCGATTATCCGGCCTTCGTCGGCGTGTCCGCCATCCTGGCCGAACGCCTCGCCGGCGCCTGAGCCGACACAGACTGTTACCGGCGAAATGCGCCATTCGCAGTTTTATCAGGTACAATGATCGCAGTTGGATGAAACGGCGCCTCGCTTTTCCTGGCTTTGCCGATCAGTTTTCGCCCCGAAAACCTTCTCTCCACATGTAATCCTCGCCCCGGCAAGCAGCGGCCCGGCGGCCTTTGCAATAGATTTGCAACCACAAGATTGCTATGAATACAGTTGAGGCGAAAAAAGTCCTCGAAACCGCGCTGCTATGCGCTCGCGAGCCGTTGTCGATCCACAGCATGAAGAAGCTGTTCGTCGAAGTCGACGACCAGGGCAATCCGCTGGAGGAGGGGCTGTCCTCCGATGCGATCAAGGCCATGCTCGAAGAGCTGCGTGAAGAATGGCAGGATGAAGGCGTTGAGCTGGCGGGGCTATCCAGCGGCTGGCGCTTCCAGAGCAAGCCGGAAATGAAGTTGTACCTGGACCGGCTGAACCCGGAAAAGCCGCAGAAGTACTCGCGGGCCACGCTGGAAACGCTGGCGATCATCGCCTACCGCCAGCCGGTAACCCGGGGTGATATTGAGGAGATACGCGGCGTTGCCGTGAATTCCCAGACGATCAAAATGCTGGAAGACCGCGGCTGGGTCGATGTGGTCGGTCACCGCGATGTGCTCGGCCGTCCCGCCCTGCTTGGCACCACCAAACAGTTCCTGGATGACCTGGGCCTGAATTCGCTGTCCCAGCTGCCGCCTTTGCAGCAGATCGGCGAAGGGCAGAACGCCAATCCAATGGAAGTACTGGAAGCGGCGCTGCAGGAGAATTTCGAGAAGGCGGCCGTGGCTGCCGAACACCCGCATGATGCAGTACCTGAAGAAGAAGCACCCGCCGCAGAGGTAACGCCCGACGACGCGCCCGCCGTCCCGGACGTGTCCGCCGCAGACGAGTTTGCTGCAGACCTGTCCGATGAACCGGCGCCGGTGGAAGAAGCCGCAGCCGAAGTTGAGCCAACGCAAGAACAAGATAATGAACAACACCGATAACACGAACGAGACCGGCGCCCCGGCCGCCGACGCAGTCCCTGCGAAGCCAAAGCGCCGCACGAAGGCCCAGATCGAGGCCGATAACGCCGCTGCGCTGGCCGCAGGCGAGACCCCGAAACCGAGCACCAAGGCCGCCGCCGAGCCCGTCGCTGACGCTGCGCCAGTTGTTGCTGCCGATGCGCCGGCCAAAAAGCCGCGTGCCAAGGCTGCGCCAAAAGCGAAAGTTGCGGATGCCGCCGAGCCGGCAGAACGCGCCGCCGCGCCTTCCGAAGCTGCTGAAGCGCCGCGCGCACCCCGTACCCCGCGCGCCGAGGCTGCAGATGCGGCACCGGCCGCAGATGGCGGCGCTGCCGACGCAGTGAAAGCCCGCCCGCCGCGCGGTCCGCGCCAGATGCGCGAACAGCGCGCCTTGCGTGAATTCGAACGCGCGGCTGCCCAGCCGCCGGCCGCTGCCGAAGTCCCGGCCGAAGCGCAAGCCGCTCCGGCCGCCGACGGCCAGCAGGCCCCGGCGGCAGGCCAGGAGCGCAAGCATGAGCAGCGCAACAAGCACGGCAAGAAAGGCCGCAACAAGGGCAAGGGCCAGAATGGCCAGCCACAGGGCCAACAGCAGGGCCAGCGCCAGACCCAGGGCCAGAAGCAGGGCGGCGCCAAGGTCAGCGACGCCGATGCCGTGTTCTCCTTCGTGACCTCGGATGCCTTCGACCGCGATGAGGGCGCCCGCGGCAAGCAGCCGCAAAAAGCCGTGCGCCGCGACCTGACGGCCGATGACGACGCGCCGAAACTGCATAAAGTGCTGGCGGAGGCGGGCCTCGGTTCACGCCGTGACATGGAAGACCTGATCGTGGCGGGCCGCGTGTCCGTCAACGGCGAGCCGGCCCACATCGGCCAGCGCATCCTGCCGACCGATGCGGTGCGCATCAACGGCAAGCTGATTCAGCGTAAGGTGAGCAAGAAGCCGCCGCGCGTGCTGGTGTACCACAAGCCGGCCGGTGAAATCGTATCGCACGACGATCCGGATGGCCGTCCTTCCGTATTCGACCGCCTGCCGACCATGAAAACCGGCAAATGGCTGGCCGTGGGACGCCTGGACTTCAATACCGAAGGCCTGCTGCTGTTCACCACCTCCGGCGACCTGGCGAACCGCCTGATGCACCCGCGTTACAACATCGACCGCGAATACGCCGTGCGTACCCTGGGCGAGCTGGAGGAGGGCATGCGCCAGAAGCTGCTGGCCGGCGTGGAGCTGGAAGACGGCATGGCCCAGTTCACCAAGATCGCCGATGGCGGCGGCGAAGGCGTAAACAAGTGGTATCGCGTGGTAATCGGCGAAGGCCGTAACCGCGAGGTGCGCCGCATGTTCGAGGCCATCGGTCTGACCGTATCGCGCCTGATTCGTACCCGTTACGGCGCCATGACCCTGCCCAGCAACCTGAAACGCGGCCGCTGGGAAGAAATGGAAGAAAACACCGTGCGCGACCTGATGTCAGCCGTGGGTGTCGAGAAAAAGCAGCCGTCCGGCGAGCGGAATGGCAAGAAGCCGCAGGGCCAGGGCCGCGAGCAAGAGCGCGAGCAAAATTTCAACCGCATGGACGTCAGCAACAAGAATGCCGACCCGTTCCCGCAGGCGCCGCGCCGTGGCGGCCAGGGGCAGGGCGGTTACTTCGGCGGCGGAGCCGGCCGTCCGGGTGGCCGTCCGCAGACGCCGGGCTTCGGTAACCGCGCAGCCGGCTTTGGTGGCGAGCAAGGTGCTGGCGGCCGTCCAAACCAGGGCAAAGGCAAGGGCCGCAGCGGTGGTGCTGGTGGCGGCGGTGCAGGCGGCGGTTCGCGCCAGCCCGACCCGCTGCAGACGACTTTCGGTTTTGCCGGGGCGGGCGCGGGCCAGCCGCGCCGCAACCGTGGCGGCGCCATGGACCATGGCATGCCGCGCCGCCGTAAAGGCTGAGCTTGACGTTGTTGCAATGCCGCGTTCCGGGGCTTCTCCCTTTAGTGCGGCATTGCAGCGAAGTCAATAAGACGCTATAATAAGCAGCCTGGTAAAAGTTCTTCGCAGACGTTATTGCTGAGAGCGCTTTCATCTGGCTGTTGTAACAAGAAGATGGGCAGATGCCCATTTTTTTTTTGGTGAACCGTTTTTGGAGATTTTCTTTGCAACTGCCGGAACTGATTGAGACCACTGTTACTGGTCTGGGCTACGACCTGGTTGATTACGAACGGGCCGAGCGCGGACTGCTGCGGGTTTATATCGACTTCACGGCGGAAGATGCGGAAGAAAAAGGCCCGATCACGGTGGAAGACTGCGCCAAGGTAAGCCATCAGCTGTCGCACGTGCTCACCGTTGAGAACGTGCCCTATGAGCGCCTTGAAATTTCCTCGCCCGGCCTGGACCGGCCGCTGCGCAAGTTCTCGGATTTCGAGCGCTTTGCCGGCAGCGAGGCGATTGTGAAGCTGCGTATGACGGTGCCGGGCGCCGGCAACCGCAAGTCGTTCCAGGGCATCCTGCAACAGCCTGAAGGCGATCAGCTGGGTATTGAATTTGAAGGTAATGAAGGTCCTGCGGTGCTGAATTTCACGCTCGCGGATATGGATAAGGCACGCTTGGTGCCACAGGTGGATTTTAGGAGCCGCAAAGCATGAGTCGCGAAGTTTTGTTATTGGTGGATGCGCTGGCGCGCGAGAAGAACGTCGACAAGGACGTGGTATTCGGCGCACTGGAGTTCGCATTGGCGCAAGCCACGAAGAAGCGCTATGAAGGCGAAGTGGACATCCGCGTTTCGATCGACCGCGAAAGCGGCGAATTCGAATCGTTCCGCCGCTGGCACGTAGTGCCTGACGAAGCCGGCCTGCAGCTGCCTGACCAGGAAGTGCTGCTGTTCGAAGCGAAAGAACAGATCCCCGATATCGAAGTCGATGAATACATCGAAGAACCGATCGAATCCGTGGAATTCGGCCGCCGCTTCGCGCAGGACACCAAGCAAGTGGTGCTGCAGCGCGTGCGCGACGCCGAGCGCGAACAGATCCTGGCCGACTTCCTGGAGCGCGGCGACGCGCTCGTGACCGGCACCATCAAGCGCATGGAGCGCGGCGATGCCATCGTTGAATCGGGCAAGATCGAAGCGCGCCTGCCGCGCGACCAGATGATCCCGAAAGAGAACCTGCGTATCGGCGACCGCGTGCGTGCCTACATCCTGCGCGTGGACCGCAATATGCGCGGCCCGCAGGTGATCCTGTCGCGTACCGCGCCGGAATTCATCATGAAGCTGTTCGAACTGGAAGTGCCGGAAATCGAACAAGGCATGCTGGAGATTAAATCCGCAGCCCGCGACGCCGGCGTGCGCGCCAAGATCGCCGTGTTCACCTCGGACAAGCGTATCGACCCGATCGGCACCTGCGTCGGCATGCGCGGTTCGCGCGTGCAGGCCGTGACCGGTGAGCTGGGCGGCGAGCGCGTGGACATCGTGCTGTGGTCGGACGATCCGGCCCAGTTCGTGATCGGCGCACTGGCCCCGGCCAATGTGTCCTCGATCATGGTGGACGAAGAGAAGCACGCCATGGACGTGGTGGTGGACGAAGAGAACCTGGCCATCGCCATCGGCCGCTCCGGCCAGAACGTGCGCCTCGCTTCGGACCTGACCGGTTGGAAGATCAACATCATGACGGCCGAAGAATCGGCCGACAAGGTGGCACAGGAAACCGCTGCAACCCGCGCCCTGTTCATGGAAAAACTGGATGTGGACCAGGAAGTGGCCGACATCCTGGTGGAAGAAGGTTTCGCCAGCCTGGAAGAAATCGCCTACGTGCCGATTTCCGAGATGCTGGAAATCGAAGCCTTCGACGAAGACACCGTCAACGAACTGCGTACCCGCGCCCGCGACGCCCTGGTGACCGAAGCCATTGCTTCGGAAGAGGGCCTGGAAGGCATGGACGAAGCGCTGGTTGGCCTGGAAGGCATGGACCGCGTGACCGCGGGCAAGCTTGGCCTGGCCGGCATCAAGACGCTGGAGCAATTTGCAGGGTTGGCCTACGACGAATTCGGCGCCATTCTGGCCCTGTCGTCCGACCGTGCAAGGGAACTGATTAAATCTGAGTTTGAAGATGTGACCGACGATGAAATGAAGCTGGTCGATTCGAAATACGACGACCGCGCCAAGGGCCTGCAAGCCAAGGCGTGGGCCTCCGCGGAATCCGCCAAGGCCTGAGCAGCACCCATATCATCGACGCGACACATAGAAAAGAGGACTGAATGGCGAGTACCAACGTAGCCCAATTTGCCACCGAACTGAAGATGCCTGCAGATTTGCTGCTGACGCAGCTGCGTTCTGCTGGCGTCGAGAAAAGTTCGGCGTCAGATCCATTGTCGAAAGATGATAAGGACAAGCTGCTGGAACACCTGCGCCGCACCCACGGCGCGGGCGAACAAACCGAAAAGAAGAAGATCACGCTGACCCGCAAGGAAACCACCGAGATCAAGCAGGCCGACGCTACCGGCAAGTCGCGCACGATTCAAGTGGAAGTGCGCAAGAAGCGCACTTTCGTGCAGCGCGACGACCTGACCACCACGGCGCCCGCCGCACCTGCTGCGCCTGCCGCGCCGGTGATCGACCCAGCCGAACAGGCACGCCGCGAGGAAGACGCGCGCCGCCAGGCCGAGCTGATTGCACGCCAGGAAGCGGACCTGAAGGAAAAGCAGGAACGCCTGGCCAAGCTGGACGCCGAGAAAGAAGCGCAGGCGAAAGCCACCGCTGCCGCTGAAGCGGAAGCGAAGAAAATCGCTGAAACCGAAGCGAAGAAGGCTGCTGCCGAGAAGGCCGCCGCGGAGAAGACTGGCGCCGATGCTGCTGCCACTGCCGCTGCGGACAAGAAGCGCGCTGCCGACGCCGAGGAAGCCAAGAAGAAGGCCGAAGCCGCCGCGAAGGAAGCCGCTGAACGTGCCGACGCCACCGAGCGCGCACGTAAGGCCGTGGCCGATGAAGTAGCACAGATCAAGGCCATGATGAACGCGCCGCGCCGCGTGGTGAAGGCTCCCGAGCCAACCCCTGCGCCGCTGGCCGTCAAACCAAAAACCGCGGAAGGCACGCTGCACAAGCCGGCCGACAAGAAGCCTGCCGCTGGTGCGGCCACCGCCGACAAGAAGCCGGGCGACAAGAAGTCGATCAAGTCGGCCAATGTGTCCTCGACCTGGTCGGACGACGCCAAGAAGCGCGGCGCACCCGGCGGCGGCATGAAAGGCCGCGGCAATGCCGCGCCGACCGGCCGCGATGGCTGGCGCAGTGGCGGCAAGGGCCGCCGCAATTCGCACCATGACGACCGCGAATCGAACTTCCAGGCGCCAACCGAAGCCATCGTCAAGGAAGTGCACGTGCCGGAGACCATTACGGTTGCCGAGCTGGCGCACAAGATGTCGGTCAAGGCTTCCGAAGTCATTAAACAGCTGATGAAGCTGGGCCAGATGTGCACCATCAACCAGGTGCTGGACCAGGAAACCGCGATGATCGTGGTGGAAGAGATGGGCCACAAGGCCTTCGCTGCCGCCGAGGACGATCCGGAAGCGCTGCTGGCGGACCAGGGTGAGCACGCTCACTTCGAGTCCACGCCGCGTGCACCGGTGGTGACCGTGATGGGCCACGTCGACCACGGTAAAACCTCGCTGCTGGACTACATCCGCCGCGCCAAAGTGGCGTCGGGCGAAGCCGGCGGCATTACGCAGCACATTGGCGCCTACCACGTGGATACCCCGCGCGGCATGATCACCTTCCTGGATACGCCGGGCCACGAAGCCTTTACGGCAATGCGTGCCCGCGGTGCGAAAGCCACCGACATCGTGATCCTGGTGGTGGCAGCCGACGACGGTGTGATGCCGCAAACGAAGGAAGCAATCGCCCACGCAAAAGCGGCCGGCGTGCCGCTGGTGGTGGCGATCAACAAGATCGACAAACCGGGTGGCAACGTTGACCGCGTAACGCAGGAACTGGTTGCCGAAGGCGTGGTGCCGGAAGAATACGGTGGCGATTCGCCATTCGTGCCGGTGTCCGCGAAGACCGGCGAAGGCATCGACAACCTGCTGGAAAACGTGCTGCTGCAAGCCGAAGTGCTGGAACTGAAAGCCCCGGTGGAAGCGCCTGCGCGCGGCCTGGTGGTGGAAGCGCGCCTGGACAAGGGCCGCGGCCCGGTCGCAACGATCCTGGTGCAGTCGGGTACCCTGAAGCGCGGCGACGTCGTGCTGGCCGGTTCCTCGTATGGCCGTGTGCGTGCGATGCTGGACGAGAATGGCCGTCCGATCAGCGAAGCGGGTCCGTCGATTCCGGTCGAGATCCAGGGCCTGACCGAAGTGCCGGCCGCCGGCGAAGAAGCCATGGTGATGGCAGACGAGCGTAAAGCCCGCGAGATCGGCCTGTTCCGTCAAGGTAAGTTCCGCGACGTGAAACTGGCGAAGCAGCAGGCCGCCAAGCTGGAGAACATGTTCGACCAGATGGCCGAAGGCGAAGTGAAGAACCTGCCGCTGATCGTCAAGACCGACGTGCAGGGTTCGCAGGAAGCGCTGGTTGGCTCGCTGCAGAAACTGTCGACCTCCGAAGTGCGGGTGCAGATCGTGCACGCAGCGGTGGGCGGCATCTCGGAGTCGGACGTCAACCTGGCGGTCGCGTCGAAGGCAGTCATCATCGGCTTCAACGCCCGTGCCGATGCACAGGCACGCAAGCTGGCCGAAGCCAACGGCGTGGATATCCGCTACTACAACATCATCTACGACGCGATCGAAGAGGTGAAGGCAGCGCTGTCGGGCATGCTGGCGCCAGAGAAGCGCGAAACCGTCACCGGCCAGGTCGAGATTCGCCAGGTTATCCTGGTCTCGAAAGTCGGCGCGATTGCGGGCTGCCTGGTTACCGATGGTGTGGTCAAGCGTTCGTCCTCGGTTCGCCTGCTGCGCAACAACATCGTGGTGTGGACCGGCGAAATCGACTCGCTCAAACGCTTCAAGGACGACGCGAAAGAAGTGCGCGCCGGCCTGGAGTGCGGCCTCTCGCTGAAGAACTACAACGAGATCGAAGTCGGCGATACGCTGGAAGTCTTCGAAGTGCAGGAAATCGCCCGTACGCTGTAACAGCGTCTGGAGCACCGTGGCGGGCGCCGTCCGTCTTGCGCGAGAGCGTGGGGCAGGGCGGCGCCCGCCACCATTTTTATCGGTAATACATCATGGCTAAACATAGCAAATCCATCCCGGCACGCGGTCTGCGCGTGGCGGACCAGATCCAGAAAGACCTGTCCGAGCTGATCGTGTTCGAGCTGAAGGACCCGCGCGTCGGCATGATCACGCTGGCCGAAGTGCAGCTGACGCCGGACTACGCGCACGCCAAGATCTACTTCACCATGCTGAAGGACGATCCGGAAACGGTGAAGAACACGCTGGCAGGCCTGAACGCGGCGGCCGGCTATCTGCGCAACCAGCTGGGCAAGCGCCTGCACATCCACACGCTGCCGCAGCTGCACTTCGTGCACGACACCTCGGCCTCGCGCGGCATGGCGATGTCGGCGCTGATCGACAAGGCCAACGCTTCGCGCGCGGCGGACGCGGACAGCGAAGAAGAATGACGCAGGCGAAAGTAAAGCGCGTCCGCGACCTCGTGGACGGCGTGCTGCTGCTCGACAAGCCTGTGGGCCTGTCGTCCAACGATGCGCTGATCAAGGCCAAGCGTGTGATGAACGCGAAGAAGGCCGGCCACACAGGTACCCTCGATCCCTTTGCCACCGGCCTGCTGCCGTTGTGCTTCGGCGAAGCCACCAAGTTCTCGCAGGACCTGCTGGAAGCGGACAAGACCTACCTCACCACCGTGCATCTCGGCCAGAAAACCGATACCGGCGACACCGAGGGCGAAGTGATCGAAACGCGCGACGTCAATGTCACGCTGGACGAGATCCATGCCGTGCTGGCCCGTTTCCGCGGTCCCATCGCCCAGGTGCCGCCGATGTACTCCGCCCTCAAGCGCGACGGCAAGCCGCTGTACGCCTACGCACGCGAAGGCATCGTCCTGGAGCGCGAAGCGCGCAATGTGGTGATCCACAAGCTGGAGCTGGTTTCCTACGAAGCGCCTTTCCTCAAGCTGGAAGTCACCTGCAGCAAGGGCACCTACATTCGCGTGCTGGGCGAAGATATCGGCGCGGCGCTCGGCTGCGGCGCCCACCTGAACGCACTGCGCCGCATCGGCGTTGGCGCGCTGAAGGCCGAACACATGATCACGCTCGAGGACCTGAACGCCCACCCGGCGCCGCTGTCGCTGCTGGCGCCGGTGGATGCGCTGCTCTCATCCTTCCCCGCCGTGGAGCTTACGCCCGAACTGGCCAAACGCTTCCTGCAAGGCCAGCGCCTGCCGCTCGGCAAAGAGCCCGCCGTCACCGTGCCCGCTGCACAGGGCCGCGTCCGCGTCTACGCCGATGGCCGCCTGCTCGGCACCGCCCAGTTACAGGAGTTCTCTATCCTCGCCCCCGAACGCCTGATCGCCGCCGCGCAGCCTGGCGTTCAGTAGTCGAAGATGTCGTCCAGGGTATCCGCGTCCAGGGTCCGGAGATTCCACACCAGTAGTTCGTCGGATGCAGCGCGGGCAATACGTTCGCGTGTCTCGGCAGGTAAGGGCCCGAAGCGGGCGTAGAGCAGCGCTTCGAGTATTTCGCGACGCGCCGCAATCAGCCCCTTCTCCAAGCCTTCCTGGCGGCCTTCGGCATGCCCCCGTTCCCAGCCGTGGCGCTGCCATGAATCCATGTAAGGCATTTTCTTCACTCCTTCCAGAAACAGAATCTGATCCTCAAACGAGCGCTGCATCTCATCCGGCAGCGCCATCATCCAGTCGAGTACGCGCATTGTGGTAATGACGCGTTGAGCGCTCCATCTCTTCTCGTACAGCAAACTCCCAAGAATGAGTTTCACGTCGGCGCGTTGTGTCAGGTGATGACTGGTTGCCCGGGTCATCAAATGGGCTGCCGTGACAAGCGCGAACACGTTTTCGCTGCGTAACAGCTCTGTCATGCGGCCCTGGTAATCTAGTAGCTTCACTACTGGAAAGCTTAGACATAACCGGCAATCGAAAAGTTCATACCGAAACTCGCAAGGCCGCCAACCCGCCACCGCGTCGGCCAGCACCACCAGGCTGGAAACAGGGCAGCGGTAGCGGTCATACAGGCGGTAGTGATAGGTGAACAGGCGCTCGGCAAAATCGCGCTCGCGCCGCCCCTGCACCTCGATGTGGATATAGACCAGCTGGGGTGAGCGGTCCAGGGTGGCAACGCGGACCAGCTTGTCCAGCCGGCGGCGGCCGATGCGGGCGGCGCGGCTGAGCTGCGCTAGCTCCTGATCAAGGAAAACGGGCGCGCTTTGCCAGTCGATGGCCGCGTGTGCAGCGGGGAAAAAGAAGGCCAGAAAATCGCCGAAGCACTCGGTGATTGCCGTCTTCCAGGGGCTGTCGTAATCGTCCATCCTGCTTCGACCGGCAGCGGGCGGCGCAGTTGCGGCGGACGAGGAAGCAACTGATCTGTATCAAAAGCCGGATCGCGCTGGTTGGGTGCAGCGCAGCATGCTATACTAGTGGGTTCAGTGCACCCGCACTCACAGTTTTTCTGTAAATACAACCATTATGTCTAATACTAAACGCGCAATTCGTAACATCGCCATCATCGCTCACGTTGACCATGGCAAGACCACCCTCGTGGACCAGCTGCTGCGCCAGTCGGGTACTTTCCGTGAAAACCAGCAGGTCGATACCCGTGTCATGGACTCGAACGACCTCGAAAAAGAGCGCGGCATTACGATTCTGTCGAAGAATTGCGCCGTTGAATACGAAGGTACCCACATCAACATCGTCGACACCCCAGGCCACGCCGACTTCGGCGGCGAGGTGGAGCGCGTGCTGTCGATGGTGGACTCGGTTCTGCTGCTGGTCGATGCCCAGGAAGGCCCGATGCCACAGACCCGTTTCGTGACCCGCAAGGCGCTGGCCCTGGGCCTGAAGCCGATCGTGGTGGTGAACAAGATCGACCGTCCGGGCGCGCGCGCTGACTGGGCGATCAACGCTACCTTCGAACTGTTCGACAAGCTGGGCGCCAACGACGAACAGCTGGACTTCCCGATCATCTACGCTTCGGGCCTGAACGGCTACGCCGGCCTGGATGAATCCGTGCGGGGCGGCGACATGAAGCCGCTGTTCGAAGCGATCCTGAAATACGTGCCGGTGCGCGACGACAATCCGGACGGCCCGCTGCAGATGCAAATCACCTCGCTGGACTACTCCTCCTACGTGGGCAAGATCGGCATTGGCCGCATCTCCCGTGGCCGCGTGAAAGCAGGCCAGGACGTGGTGGTGGTGGACGGTCCGGGCGCAACCCCGATCAAGGGCCGCATCAACCAGGTGCTGAACTTCAAGGGCCTGGAGCGCGTGCTGGTCGATGAAGCGGTCGCCGGCGACATCGTGCTGATCAACGGTATCGAAGAAATCGGTATCGGCTCCACCATCTGCGCACCGGACAATGTTGACCCGCTGCCGATGCTGACCGTGGACGAACCAACCCTGACCATGAACTTCATGGTCAACACCTCGCCGCTGGCCGGCCGCGAAGGCAAGTTCGTCACCTCGCGCCAGCTGCGCGACCGCCTGGACAAGGAACTGAAATCGAACGTGGCGCTGCGCGTTGCACCAACCGACGACGACACCATCTTCGAAGTATCGGGCCGCGGCGAGCTGCACCTGACCATCCTGCTGGAAAACATGCGCCGTGAAGGTTTCGAGCTGGCCGTGTCCCGTCCACGCGTGGTGTTCAAGATGGTGGATGGCGTGCGCCACGAGCCGTACGAAATGCTGAGCGTTGACGTGGAAGAAGCCAACCAGGGCGGCGTGATGGAAGAACTGGGCCGCCGCCGTGGCGACCTGCAGAACATGGAATCGGACGGCAAGGGCCGCGTGCGCCTTGAGTACCGCATTCCCGCCCGTGGCCTGATCGGCTTCCAGGGCGAGTTCATGACCCTGACCCGTGGTACCGGCCTGATGTCGCACGTGTTCGATGCCTACGCACCGGTCGACAACAGCAAGGGCGAACTGGCCGGCCGCCACAACGGCGTGCTGATCTCGCAGGACGACGGCCAGGCCGTTGCCTACGCACTGTGGAAGCTGCAGGACCGCGGCCGCATGTTCGTATCGCACAACGATCCGGTGTACGAAGGCATGATCATCGGTATCCACTCGCGCGACAACGACCTGGTGGTGAACCCGATCAAGGGCAAGCAGCTGACCAACGTGCGCGCATCCGGCACCGACGAAGCAGTGCGCCTGGTGACCCCGATCCAGATGTCGCTGGAATACGCAGTGGAATTCATCGAGGACGACGAACTGGTGGAAATCACCCCGAAATCGATCCGCCTGCGCAAGCGCTTCCTGAAAGAGCACGAGCGTAAGAAGGCCTCCCGCGAAAGCGCATAAGCCGCTCGCCGCGCCTCAAAAAACCGCCGCCTCCGCAAGGACCGGCGGTTTTTTGTTACAGTAGCCTCATCAAGGCACAGGAGAGTACAATGACCGACCCGCTGCAGCTGGCAAGGCAGGCTACCGAATACTGGATCGACGCCTGGCAGCGCGCCATTCTCATGCTGGACGTGCAGCGGCAGCGCGGCAACGAGAGCAATGAGCGCGCGGCCGAGACGGCGCCGCACGTACTGAGCTTCCAGTTCGAGCTGCTGGTGGACGGCAGCACCTTGCCGCGCCCCGTCAACTACGGCCTGCTGCGCATCGTGCCGCCGGAAGGCGTGGAAATCGACCCCGACAAGCGGCCCTTCATCGTGTTCGATCCGCGCGCCGGGCATGGCCCCGGCATCGGCGGCATGAAGCAGGACAGCGAAATCGGCGTGGTGCTGAAAGCTGGCCACCCCTGCTACTTCGTCGGCTTCCTGCCCAAGCCCGAACCCACGCAGACCATTGAAGATGTGTGCCGCGCTGAAGCCCATTTCATCGAGCTGGTGGCTTCGCTGCATCCCGACGCCGAAGGCAAGCCCGCCCTGATCGGCAACTGCCAGGCCGGCTGGCAGATCATGATGACGGCTGCGCTGCGTCCGGATATCGTGGGGCCGCTGATGCTGGCCGGGGCGCCGCTATCCTACTGGGGCGGCGTGCGCGGCGGCAGCCCGCTGCGCTACCTGGGCGGCCTGCTGGGCGGCACCTGGCTCACAGCCTTGTCGGGCGACCTTGGCAACGGCAAGTTCGATGGCGCCCACCTCGTGAACAATTTCGAGATGATGAACCCTTCCAACACCTGGTGGAAGAAGGACTATCACGTGTATGCAAATGTGGACACGGAAGCGCAGCGCTTCCTCGATTTCGAAAAGTGGTGGGGCACCCCGGTGCTGCTGAACGCGCAGGAAATGCAGTACATCGCGGACAATCTCTTCGTCGGCAACCGCCTCAGTAACGGCACCATGCATGACAGCGAGGGCCGCCGCATCGACCTGCGCAATATCAGCTCGCCCATCATCGTGTTCTGCTCCTGGGGTGACGACATCACGCCGCCGCAGCAGGCGCTGGGCTGGGTGCTCGACCTGTACGAAGACGATGCTGCCATGGTGGCCGCAGGCCAGACCGTCATCTACTCGCTGCACCAGAGCATCGGCCACCTCGGCATCTTCGTTTCCGCTTCGGTGGCGAACAAGGAGCACAGCGAGTTTGCGCGCTCGATGGACCTGATCGACCTGCTGCCGCCAGGCCTGTACGAAGCCGTCTTTGTGCAGAAGGATGCCGGCACCACGAACGCAGAGCTGGCAGCGGGTGACTATGTGGTGCGTTTCGAGCGCCGCTTCCTCGATGACCTGCGTGCATTGGGCGGCAACGATGAAGCCGACGAGCGCCGCTTTGCCACGGTGGCGAGGCTGTCCGAGATTAATCTCGGCCTGTACCGCACCTTCCTCAGTCCACTGGTGAAAGCGGCGGTGAGCGAACCCGTGGCGCAGGCGCTGCGCGACCTGCATCCTTACCGTCTGCGTTATGGCCTGCTGTCGGACAAGAATCCCTTCATGGCCGGTGTGGCCGCACTGGCCGAACAGGTACGCGCGCAGCGCAAGCCGGCGAGTGACGACAATGTCTTCCTCAAGCTGCAGGAGGCCATGGCGGCGCAGGTCGTCGCCACGCTGGACCAGTACAAGGCGCTGCGTGACCAGTCGGAGGAAGCCTTCTTCCTGTCCGCCTATGGCCAGCCCTTGCTGCAGGCGCTGGTCGGTCTCGGCAACGAAGCTTCAGGCAAGGCGCGCCAGCGTATCAGCCGCGACCTGGCGCGCGAATCCGTGCTGGCAGCGCGGCGCACGGAGGCAGCCAAGCGTCTGCATACGGGCGGTGAAAGGGAAGCGGTGCTGCGCGCCATTCTCTACATTGCGCGCAGTCCCGAGCTACGGGTGGCGGACGAACGCGCCTTCGCCACGCTGCGCGAACTGCGCCAGCGCCTGCCGGCGAAGGAACGCCTGCCGCTGGCGCGATTCAAGGAGATTGTGCAGGAGCAGAACATGATCCTGCAGCTGGATGAGGAGAAGGCGATGGAAGCCCTGCCTTCCCTGCTGCCCGCCAGCAGCGAGGCGCGCAGCCGCGGACTGGCAGGCGTGCACCAGATCATGACCGCGGCGGGACCGCTGCACGGCGAAGCCGCGCAGCGCATGCAGCATGTAGCGGCGCTGTTCGGCGGGGAGCCGTAGCAGCGCAACGCAGCTTAGCTGCCGAAGCCGCCCCCACCTCCGCCACCGCCGGGACCCATGCCGCCGGGGCCCATGCCAGGGCCCATGCCTGGACCGCCCGGACCACGCTGGCGCATCTGCTGGCCGCCGTTCTGCGGCAGGCCGCCAAAGCGGTATTGCAGGCCGATATAAGCCACGCGGCCATCGAAGCGGCGGGTGGACGTTTCGCGCAGTGCGAAGGTATCGGTCACGGTGCGAATCTTGTTCTGGTCGAAGATATCCGTCACCGTCAGTACCGCTGCCAGCTGGTTGTTGAAGGCGTGGCGCAAGGTCAGGTTCACCGTGGTATTCGGTTCGCGGTAACCCTGGCCCGTCAGTGTCTTGCCCTGGGTCTGGACTGCTGCCTGCACCATATCGGTCGGTGTAGCCTGCCAGTTCAGGCGCAGGCGGGCCGTCAGCGTGGAAGCATTGCGTTTGGTCTGCGAGCCATCCATCTCCAGCACCGTTTGTTCGCTGCGCGCCACGTTGCCGCTCGCATTCAGCGTCAGCGTCGGCATCAGCTTGCCGGTCAGCGAAAACTCCATGCCGCCGGAGGTAGTGCTGCCTGCGTTGTCGCGCGTGGTCAGCAGCACGGTATCGCTGATGAAGTATTTGCGGTCAAGGATGGAATCGGTCTCCTTGCGGTAGTAGCCCCGCAGGTTCGCCTCCAGGCCAAACAGGCGGCTCTCGTAGCCCAGTTCGAAGGAGTCCGTCTGCGCAGGTTTCAGCTTCGGATTACCCGAGTAGACGTTCAGCTCATCGCGGTACAGCACCACCGGATTCAGGTCGGCGGCATTCGGCCGGCGCAGGCGGTGCGCGTAAGCGAAGCGCAGTTGGGTGTCGTCGCTGTATTTGTAGGTCGTGAAGAAGCTGGGAATCAGATTGGTGTAGCTGTTGCCTGCACTGACCTTGGCGGTCAGCTGGTCGATATCCATCTCGGTGTGCTCAACGCGCAGGCCGCCCAGCACGCCCCATTTCTCATTGAGGCGCATCTGGTAGGAGCCATACACCGCCGTCACCAGCTCCTTCAACTCGAACTGGTTGCTGCGCATCGCGTTCGGCGTGCCCACCTGCGTCACGGGATCGATATTCGTGTATTCGTTCGACGTATCGTTCTCGTTCTGCGCGATCTTGTAGCCCAGCTTGATGATGCCCTTTGCAGTCGGCAGCTCGTAATCGCCGCTGTAATCGATGATGCGGGTCAGGTTGTCGCTCTGCTGTGCGCTGTCGAGATTGATCCCGGTGGGTGGACGCACCGCGTAAACGTTGCGGTAGGCGCTGTCGGCATTCACGTCGGCGGAGGACATGCGCAGGTCCATCTTGAAGATTTCGCCGTTCGTGTCGCCCTTGTGATCCCAGCGTGCATTCCACGACCAGGTCTTGCCATCGCCTTCGCGGCGCGTGCTGCGGGTATAGTCGCTGGTAACATCCTGCGCTTCGTTCAGCGACAGGTAGCGGTCGCTGCCATGCGCATCGTTGCTGCGCTTCGAATAGGTGACCTGCGCGCCCAGCGTGTCCTTGTCGCCCAGGTTGTAGGTCACGCCGGCGTTCATGGCGGCGTTGTCGTTCAGGCCCGAGGACGTGGAAGTTTGCGTATTGTGCGACAGCGCGCCGGTACGCTGGTCGGTGCGGTCACGCACCGCGTCGCCTACCGAGTTGCGGCCGTCGTGGCGCACATTGACGCCGCCCTGGAAGCCCCACAGCCCTTCGTTATAGGTGCCGGAGAGGGCGCTGTTATAGCGGCCCTCGGTGCCCACATTCGCATTCAGCACGCCGAAGCCGCCGGGACGGCGCGAACGCCGCATCACCAGGTTGATGATCGGGCCGCCGCCGCCTTCGTTGCCGAACTGGGCGCCGGGGTTGTTGATCACCTCCACCGATTCCAGGTCTTCCGCCGGAATCGACTGCAGGGCAGGGCCGCGGTTATCGCCCTGCATCATTGCCGAGGGCTTGCCGTCCACGTAGACCTGTACATTGCTGCTCCCGCGCAGCGTCAGCGAACCATCGGGATCGACGTTCACGGACGGCACATTGTTCAGCGCATCGGCAGCGGAGTTATTGCTGGCCGCGGCATCGGACTTCACATCGTAGACCTGGCGGTCAATGCGGTTAGTAGGCCGTTCAGCGGAGACGGTCACGCTCGGCGTCGTACCGGCCGGAGGCTCGGCAGTGATGGGCGGCGTTGCAGTCGGCGTTGCTGGCGGTTTGGCTGGCTGGGCTGGTGAAACGGGTGTAGTCTGGGCGAAGGCGGCCCCTGCGCAGAGCAGGAGCACGCCGGCGCCGGAGCGGGGCGAGATTGTCGGTTTCATATCGACCACGATTGTAGCTGACGGTGCGTGGCCCAATATGTCCATTGTGTAACAACGGTGTAAAGACAGGTAAAGCCGATGCCGGTATAATGTCCGGTCCCCCTTTTTGATCCGCCGCCATCATGACCGACACCGCTACGACTACCGCGCCACGCGGCCGCCGCACCAGCGTGGCGCCCATGATGGACTGGACCGACCGCCATTGCCGCGTGTTCCACCGCCATATCAGCAAGCACACCTGGCTGTACACGGAGATGGTGACCACCGGCGCGCTGGTATACGGCGATGTGGAGCGCCACCTGCGCTTCAATGAGGAAGAGCATCCGGTGGCCCTGCAGCTGGGCGGCAGCGATCCGTACGACCTGGCCGTCAGCGCCAAGCTGGGCGAGAAGTGGGGCTACGACGAGATCAACCTGAATTGCGGCTGCCCCTCGGAACGGGTGCAGAAGGGCGCCTTCGGCGCCTGCCTGATGGCCGAGCCGGAACTGGTGCGCGACTGCGTGAAAGCCATGCGCGATGCCGTCAGCATCGATGTCACGGTCAAGCACCGCATCGGCATCGACCAGAGCGAAAGCTACGATTTCGTGCGCGATTTCGTCGGCACGGTGGCTGAAGGCGGCTGCACGACTTTCATCGTGCATGCCAGGAATGCGATCCTGAAGGGCCTGTCGCCCAAGGAGAACCGCGAGATCCCGCCGCTCAAATATGAATACGCCTACCAGCTCAAGCGCGATTTCCCGCAATTCGAAATCCTGATCAACGGCGGCATCAAGACTGAAGCCGAGATCGACGAGCACCTGCGCCATGTGGACGGCGTGATGCTGGGCCGCGAGGCCTACCACAACCCCTATATGATGGCCGGTTTCGACCAGCGCTATTACGGCGGCACCGAGCCGGTCAAATCCCGCACTGAAGTGCTGGAAGCGATGATTCCCTATATTGCCGCCCAGCTGGCAAAAGAGGGCGGACGCGGCCTCAAACTCAACTCCATCACCCGCCATATGCTGGGACTGATGCAGGGACTGCCGGGCGCGAAGAGCTTCCGCCAGACCCTATCCGACAGCAAGCGGCTTGCATCCGGTAACCCGGAATTGCTTCGGGAAGCCCTGCAGCGAACCCCGCAATTGTCTTGAATTTGCCTGTTTCACAATGCATTTGTAGGCATTGTGGCGAATTCCCCATACAAAGTAAGTTTGCGTAGAATTTAGGCAGAATTTGCTTGCCGTGTGGCAATGAAGCCATCTATAATTTCAGAAAATACACAGATAATCACAGTTTGCAACTGTGAAACAGGGACGAAAAACGACAGCTTTTCGTCGAATCGCCTCCATTTTTTGCATTCGCAGTCATTGTTTGCTACTGTCAGTACTTGCGTAGCAGCAATGAGCAGTGGATGTGGTCAACATGCAAAATGAGTGCATTCCTGGGCAATCTTTAACAATCGTCACTTACGAAGAGCCGAAATGAATTTAAGCAAAATGAAGGTTGGGACGCGTCTGGGTCTCGGGTTTGCGCTGGTGCTGGTATTCCTGATCGCAGTGACCAGTGTGGGTATTCTCCGCATGGGACAGATCCAGGATCGCCTGGATCACGTGGTTGCGTTCAATAATGTGGTGAACCGCCTGGTCATCGACATGCGCAACAATGTGTCCGACCGCATTACTTCGCTCCGTATTCTGACGCTCATGGCCGATGCCTCCGATATGGAGCCGGAAATGAACAAGATCAAGGACCAGGCTGCCAAATACCAGGCTGACCTGAAGAAGCTGGAAGCGAAATTCGCCGCCGAAGGCACGCCGGAAGAAAAATCCCTGCTGGCACAGATCAAGGAACACGAAGGCACGGCCATGCCGGCCATCGCCAAGGCTTCCGAACTGTGGCTGGCCAATAACGCCGTTGAAGCGACCAAGGTGCTGATCAAGGAAATCCGTCCTGCGCAGAAGAAGTGGATGGAAGCGCTGGACCAGCTGGGCAAGCTGGAAGAGAAGCTGAATGCCCAGGTGCAGCTGGACGCGGCCAATGGCTATGAGAATGCGCGCAACTTCATGGTTGCCATGGGCCTGCTGGCGGTGCTGATCTCGCTGGCTGCCGCTTATGTGATTACCCGCGGCCTGCTGAAACAGCTGGGCGGCGAACCTGACTACACCGCATCCATCGCCGGTTCCATCGCCAACGGCGACCTGTCGATCTCGATCGACACCGCTGCCAACGACAAGGACAGCCTGCTGGTGGAAATGAAGGAAATGCGTAACAGCCTGGTGGGTATCGTGGGCCAGGTGCGCGTGGGTACCGAAACCATCGGCACCGCATCGCGTGAAATCGCGGCCGGCAATATCGACCTGTCGTCCCGTACCGAAATGCAGGCTTCCTCGCTGGAGAAGACCGCGTCGGCAATGGAAGAACTGACCTCCACCGTGAAGCAGAACGCGGACAATGCCCGCGAAGCGAACGAGCTGGCAGCCAATGCATCGGAAGTGGCACGCAAGGGCGGCGCCGTGGTGTCGCAAGTGGTTGACACCATGAGCTCGATCAACGAGTCCTCGCGCAAGATTGTGGACATCATCTCCGTGATCGACGGCATCGCCTTCCAGACCAACATCCTGGCACTGAACGCCGCGGTGGAAGCAGCGCGTGCCGGTGAGCAGGGCCGCGGCTTTGCCGTGGTGGCGGCCGAGGTGCGTAACCTGGCCCAGCGTTCCGCTGGCGCCGCCAAGGAAATCAAGGCCCTGATCGACGACTCCGTGGAGAAGGTTGGCGCCGGTACCAAGCTGGTAGGCCAGGCCGGTGTGACGATGGACGAAGTGGTGTCCTCCGTGCGCCGCGTGACCGACATCATGGGCGAAATCGCCAACGCCTCGCAGGAGCAGAGCGCCGGTATCGAACAGGTGAACCTGTCGATCATCGAGATGGACAGCATGACCCAGCAGAATGCCGCGCTGGTGGAAGAAGCCGCTGCCGCCGCGCAGAGCCTGCAGGACCAGGCCGGCGAACTGGCCCGCGTGGTCAGCATCTTCAAGCTGGAAGCCGGTGAAGAGCGTGCCGTGGCTGCCGCCGCCGCCCAGCAGGCTGCCCAGCAGACCGCCGTGGTCAAGCCGATTGCGGCCCGTCCTGCCAAAAAAGCCATTGTGCCGGCGCCTGCCGCGCCGAAGCCCAAAAAGATCGCCACTGCCGCCGCCGGTGCGGACGAGTGGGAAGAGTTCTAAGCAGTATCGGTAGTAGTTCAAGCAGCACTTCCGCCGCGCCTGGGGTAGGCGCGGTAGCAACATGTTCTTAATAATTAGATTTTTGGAAAAGCAAATGAATAAGCGTCTGATCGGTTTTATCGCAGCATCCCTCGTTTCCTCCGCCGCCTTCGCGTCGGAAGTGCCGGCCTCCTTCGATGCGAAGAAGTGCAAGGCAGAGTACCCGAAAGCCTCCCTGCTGAATGAAGAGCAGGGCGCAGTCACCATGTCCTTCCTGGTCTCCGCTGGTGGCGACGTGATGGACTCGAAAGTGGAAAAATCCAGCGGCTACAAAAACCTGGACAAGGCAGCCATCAAGGCAATCAGCGCCTGCAAGTTCAAGCCAGGTACCAAGGACGGCGCCGTAGCACAAACCTGGACCAAGGTTGACTACGTCTGGTCGCTGTAAAAACTGATTCAAATACACACTGGGGAAATCAGCATGTCCACGAATAAGCGTTGTTTGAGTGTTATGGCAGCAGTGCTCGCTCTGAGCGCACCAGCGGCATTCGCCGCCGAAGTTCCGGCCAGCTTCGATGCCAAAAACTGCAAGGCCGAATATCCGAAGGCATCCCTGATGAACGAAGAGCAGGGCACCGTGTCGATGTCCTTCCTGGTGTCCGCCGGTGGCGACGTGAAGGATTCCAAGGTCGACAAGTCGAGCGGCTTCAAGAACCTGGACAAGGCTGCCATCAAGGCCATCAGCGCCTGCAAGTTCAAGCCTGGCACCAAGGACGGCGCCGCAGCCGAAACCTGGACCAAGGTGGACTATGCGTGGAAACTGGACTGATCTGTCCCCAGCAAAAAAGACCGGCTCGCGTGAGCCGGTTTTTTTTCGTCCCCACATCTGCTAATCTGGCACGATGAAATATCTGCTCTGCCTGCCCGTACTGCTCTGCGGCTGCGCCCTGATGCGCGATGCGCACGATCCCGCCAGGGATAAGCAATACGTCTCCGTCATCAACGCGCTGACCTGGACCAATCCGGTATCGGGCAAGCGCGACGGCGTGCGCACCAGCTGGCCGATTACGCAGCTGGCCGGCCATGAGGAGATTTTCCCGCTGGCGCAGATCAGCAAATGCGCCACGCCCGAGCGCAGCGCCTGTGCCTGGGGCGTTCTGAGCGCCTCGCGCAATATCACGCGCTACAGCTATATGGCGGGCGGCATCACGCTCGACCTGGGGCTGGATGTGGACGTGCACCGCCGCCAGCAGGACCGCCGCCGCAATTTCCATACCTCGATGGCGATTCCCTCCGATGTGCCCGCGCTGAGTTACCAGAAGCTGGTGCAGCAGGCTGTGGCGCTCCCCTACGGCAAGGTCTATACGATTGAGCTGGACTACGGCATGCAGTTCGCCATCTGCGCCTTGCGCATGGACGAAAGCGGGCGTGCGCTGGACCGCTGCGATATCCCGTATATTTAAAGCGCGGCGAGGCATGGTGCCTGGCGCGCACACCGGGAGCAGCGAGCATGGCGCAATCGAAATCGACGGGATCACAGAATAAGCAGTCGGGCGACACCGAAATGGAGTCGAAGGCTTCGCCCGATAAGGCGAAGTCGGGCAAGGATGCTGCAAGCCACACCAAGGCCAGTACCGGCAAGGGGGCAGGCGGCGGCAAAAAGCAGAAACGCAATCACTAAACCGCTTGCGGAGATTGCTCTGTTGTATGCGCCTGTAACGAGGTGTAAAACTGAGGCAGGGAAGCGCGAAATTCCCTATAGTTCTCTATTGGGAGGATTTTGCTATGAAGAAGAGCTTATTGCTATTGCCAGTGGCAGCGCTGGCGCTCGTTGGCTGCGCAAGCCAGCCGTATTACGCCCAGCCGTCGGATCCGTATGCATGGCGCACCGTGTCGGTGACGCCGCTGCCGGCCGGCACCATTGCCGGCTCGGGTTCGCGCGTGGAATATACCACTGAAGAATTGCCGCCTGCCCGCACGGTGACTTATGTGCCGCAGCCGGTCTATGTGCCCGCACCGGTGTATGCACCGGCGCCCGCCTATTACTATCCGCCGGTATCGATCGGCTTTGACTTCATCTTCAGCAACCACCGCCACGGTTATCGTGGCTGGGGCCGCGGCCGACGCTGATCTTAATGCAGCAGGAAGAAGTGAGCGGTGCTCATGGCGTCGGTCGAGCACAGGATGTAAGTGGTCGTGCCGACGAGGCTCAGAAGGACGGTGCTGAAAGTAAGAGGAATGTGCCGTAACATGGTGGGCTCCTGGATGGACGCTTTTGTATGGTCCATCTTAAAGAAGCCTTAAGCCGCAGTCATCGGTAAAAGTTTCGCGAAATTGTAGGACTTTTACTCGTGGAAAGGGGCAAGTCGTCTGACTTGCCCCTTTTTGCGTTTATTTCTTGCCCCAGCTGATGGAAGGGCCATCCGGCGCTGTATCCAGCGCGTTCGAGAGGGCCAGCCACTCGGTCAGCCGCTCCGGCTGCCGCACCATGATGCCATTGCCGTCAATCACGCCAACCTGGTCCAGCAGCTTGGCGTCCATCTTCGCTTTCGAAACGGTAGGCGCATTCGACACCATACGGTCATAGGCCTTGCGCGCCTTGCTTTCCCATTTATGCAGGCTGCTTTCATCGAAGCGGTTGGATTCGAAATAGACGGTCAGCGAGCCGTCCGGATTGCCGAAACCAACGATGCCCGCGCCCTTGCGGATGGTGGTCGAGCCCGCGAGGTCGAACTCGCTGTTGGGAACGAAGACCGCCGCCATGCCATCCACGTCAGGCCGGCCAATCGGGGTTTCTTTGCTGTAAGTGGTGATTTCGGGCTCGTAGGGCATGATGCTTCAGGAAAAAGATCGACCTGTCTATTTTATCGCTAAACCGATGCCTTGAGGAAATTCAGACCCAAATACCACAGCCGTTTTACGGCTGAGACGGAAAATTGATTATTAGTACATGGTCCTTATCGCGATTTTAATATGCTGGGCAGCGTCAACTCTGACTAAAAAGGAAAACATGATGAGAACGCTACTTCAGCAAACCCTGGTTGCAGCTGCAGCCCTGATTTTCACCGCCAGCGCTTATGCAAGCATCGGCACGGCATCCGCTAATGATGCACATTTAGCGGGTGACCCTGCCGATGCCTTCGCATATAAAGACAGCTGGAATCCACAGCAGGGGCCGAACGGTAATACCAGCGGCTTTTTATCGGCATTCAGTTCTTATGGCAGCGGCCCCTGGTCCCTGCTGAGTAAAATGGACAACGGGGATAAATCCGATACCTGGGGCTATTTGAAATTCACCTTTGACGATACCTGGGGCCCGGGCGGCGTGTGGACGGTGAAAAACCTCAGCATGGACAAGGCAATTACTATCGACTTGGTGATGGCAATTCATGCAGGTAACCAAGGCGGCGCCTGGCTGTTCGACGACCAACTGATCCTGCCGGGACAGACATTGAATGGTGACTGGCTGATTGGCTGGACCGTTGGTAACAATAACCTGGTCACCGGCAATGGCCGCAACCACGGGCCGAACAATCCGGACTTTTCCAATATGACGATCTTTGGCCGCGACAAGATCATCACCCAGGTACCGGAACCGGAAACCTACGGCATGCTGCTGGCGGGCCTGGCTGCGCTGAGCGCATTCGCACGGCGCCGCGGGCGCGCCGTGTAGCGGCCCGCGCAAGCCAGCATTCGGCGTGATTGTGCCAGCTTTTAGCGCGTTTCGGATTATGCCAGCCTGCGCCTGATAATCAGGCCCAGGCAGTATGGGGTTTTGAAAAGTTTAGTGACGGCGCGGCACCAGTTTGCCGACGATACCGGAAGGGAAAAAGTAAATCGCGAGAATAAAGAGTATCCCCAGCCATAATAACCAGCGGTCCGGATGCAATGCTGCCTCGAGCAGCGGTATTCCGGAGACGGCGCCTGCCGCTTCCGCCATCAGCGTCTTCAGATAATTATTCGCCAGAATAAACAGCGCGGCGCCGATTACTGCGCCATACATGGTGCCCATGCCGCCAATTACCACAATCAGCAGAATATCCGTCATCACTTCAAAACCCAGCGTGGTTTTCGGGCCCACATAGCGCAGCCACAATGCCATCAATGCGCCCGCCAGCGCGGCAGCCAGTGCGCCAATGCAATTGGCGGCAATCCGGTACAGCACGGTGCGGTAGCCCAGGGCCTCGGCGCGGAACTCGTTCTCGCGGATGGCTTGCAGCACGCGGCCGAAGGGCGAATTAACCACACGCAACAGGCACAGGAAGAGCAGCACGGCGCCGAAGAACACGATGTAGTAGGTGATCAGCTTGCCATCCAGCGAACGGCCCATGAACTCCCCGAATTCGGTGGCAGGCGACAGCAGCTCCGGCACGCTGAAGGTTTTGCCGTCCTCGCCGCCGGTCCAGTCGGACAGCTGCGATGCCAGCACGGCGAAAGAGGAGGCCACGGCCAGTGTGATCATGGCGTAGAAGATGGCGCGCACGCGCAGCGCAAACAGGCCGATGATGAAGGCCAGGGCCAGCGTCAGGGCCAGCGCGGCGGCCAGGCCGAGCGCCATGCCGCTCCAGGTGGGTTCATCGCCCGAGAGGCCGAGGCCGACCCCGTAGGCGCCGATGCCGAAGAACATGGTGTGGGCGAAGGACACGATGCCCGTGTAGCCAAGCAGCAGGTCGTAGGAGGCCACCAGCACGATGTACACGCAGATAGTGGCGGCGGTATTCAGCGGGCGCGCGCCGCTCGTGATGAAGGGCGCCAGCGCGAGGCCCAGCACCACCAGCACGAGCAGGGTGGCCAGCGTGCGGCTGCGCGGCAGGTCGCCGGAGAACAGGGAATTCAGCATCTTATTTCCTCGACAGGCCGGCCGGGCGCCACAGCAGCACGGCGATCATCAGCACGATATGGGACACCAGCGCGAGCTTGGGCGCCAGAAAGCCGGCGTAGTTGGCGGCCAGCGCCATCAGCAGCGCGCCGATGAAGCAGCCGCTCACGGAACCGAGGCCGCCGATGATGACGGTAATGAAGATCATCACCATTACCTCGCCGCCCATCGATGCGCTCAGCGTTTCCTTGTACAGGCCCCACATCACGCCGCCCAGTCCCGCCAGCGCGGAACCGGCCGCGAACACCGCGATGAACAGGCGGCGGATGCGGTAGCCCAGGGCTTCCACCATTTCGCCGTTCTCCACACCGGCGCGTATCAGCAGGCCGATCTTGGTGCGGTTCAGCACCAGTGTCAGCACCAGAAACACCAGCAGGCCGACCACTACCGCCAGCAGGCGGTATTTTTCGATGGCCGCATCGCCGATGACGATGGCGCCGCGCAGCGCGGCAGGCAGCGGCATCGGCTTGTGGTCCGAGCCCCAAATGACGTTGATCAGCTGTTCGACGACGATCATGCCGCCCATGGTGATCAGGATCTGCTTCAGGTGCTGGCCATAGACCGGCATGATGACCAGGCGCTCGAAGGCCCAGCCCAGCACCGCCGTCACGGCCATCGCCATCAGGATGGCCAGGCCGAGGGCGCCCAGGTTCATCCACAGCGATTCCGCTTCCAGCCAGCCCTGCATGGGGATCAGCACCAGCGTGGCGGCAAAGGCGCCCACCGACACAAAGGCGCCGTGCCCGAAGTTCAGCACGTCCATCAGGCCGAACACCAGCGTAAGGCCGCTGGACATAATGAAGATCATCATTCCCATCGCCAGCCCCGCCACGGTCAGCGTGACCCAGGTAGGGAAGCTGCCGACCAGCGGCAGCATGGCCAGCATCAGTGCGGGCGCCAGCAGCAGGGGCACATAATCGCGCGGAACGGATGGCAGCGTCGTATCGCTCACGTTCGCTCCTTATTGGTGTGAATCGAGGGCCAGGCCGAGCAGGCGTTCCTGCAGGCCGCGGTCCGAGGCCAGTTCGGCCATGGCGCCGCTGTGCACGATGCGGCCGTCATCCATGACGGCCACTGTATCGCCCAGCTGGCGCACGAAGTTGAAGTTCTGTTCCACCAGCAGCACCGTGGTCTGGCCCTTCAGCTGGCGTATCGCTTCCGCCAGGTTCTGGATGATGGCGGGCGCCAGGCCCTTGGTCGGTTCGTCGATCAGCAGCAGTTCGCGCGGCTCAATGATGGCGCGCGCAATCGCCACCATCTGCTTCTGGCCGCCGGACAGCTTGCCGGCCGGGTAGTTCCAGAATTTTTTCAGCGCGGGGAAGAAGGAGAAGATCCATTCCAGCCGCGCCGTATCCATTGGCCCGCTGCGTGCGGCCAGGTAGAGGTTCTCGCGCACCGTGAGGTCGCTGAACACTGCCATCGATTCCGGCACATAGGCAATACCGGCCTGTGCGATGTCCGGCGTGCGCAGTGCCGTCATGTCGCGTCCATTGAAGGTGATCTTGCCTGCGCTGGCCTGCCACAGGCCCATGATGGTGCGCAGCGTGGTAGTTTTGCCCGCGCCGTTACGGCCAAGGAGTACGGAGAGCCCGCCGCGCGGCACCACCAGGTCCACGCCTTGCAGGATATGGTATTCGCCGATGTGCGTGTGCACGCCGGACAGGGTGAGAAGGGCGTCAGTCATGTGTTGCGGTTCCGAGGTAGGCTTCCTGCACGATGGCGGACGACATCACGGCAGCGGGTTCGCCATCCGCCACCAGTGCACCGTTGTGCAGCACGATGATGCGGTCGGCCAGTGCACGCACCACGTCCATCTTGTGTTCCACCAGCAGCACGGCCTTGTTGCGCTCGGCCTTGACCTGGTGGATCAGGTCCAGCACCACCGGCACTTCGTCCACGCTCATGCCGGCAGTGGGCTCATCGAACATCATCACATCCGGCTCCAGCGCGAGCAGGATGGCCACTTCCAGCTTGCGCTTGTCGCCGTGCGACAGGGCGGCAACGGCGGTATCACGGCGGCCCGCCATGGCCACGCGTTCCAGGTAGTGGTCGGCGCGTGCGATCAGCTCCTTGTGGCTGGACCAGATCGACCACAGCTTCATGCCCGCGTTGGCACGCGCCTGCACCGCCAGCCGCACATTCTCGTGCACCGTGAGGTGTGGGAACAGGTTGGTGAGCTGGAAGGCGCGGCCGATGCCCTTGCGGGTACGGTGCGCCGGACCGCTGCCGCTAATGTCCTCGCCGCGCAGCAGCACCTTGCCGCTGGTGGCGGGCAGCTGGCCGGACATCAGGTTGAAGTAAGTGGTCTTGCCTGCGCCATTCGGGCCGACGATGACGGTCAGCTGGCCCGAATGGAAATCGGCACTGACGTCATCAACGGCCGTATGGCCGCCGAAGCGGACCGTCAGTCCGCGGGTGGACAGCAATGGCGTCATCGCTCAGCGCTTGTTCTTGATTGGTACAGGCAGTTCGGATGCCGGGATTTCGCGCACCAGTTCCAGCAGGTCCCATTCGGACTTCTGGTCCTTCTTGATGCGGAAGTGGTACATCGATTGCAGCGCCTGGTGATCTTCCTTGCGGAAGCTCATCTTGCCTTTCGGCGTATCGAACTCCATGCCTTCCATGGCGGCGATCAGCTTGTTGGTATCGCCACCGCCGGCCTTGGTCAGCGCCGTTACCACCGCGCTGGCAGCACTGAAACCACCGGCGGTGAACATATCAGGCGGCGCCTTGTGGCGCTTCATGTGTTCAGCCACCAGCCAGTCGTTCATCTTGTTCTTCGGGAAGCCGTAGTAGTAATAGATGGTGCCTTCCGTGCCGGCGTAGGCCTTCCAGGTCTTCAGCACCGGCAGGATATTGCCGCCCGGCGCCAGCGCGATGCCGTAGCGCTCAGGCTTCATGTCGGCGATCTTGTTCATCGGATTCGGGCCGGCCCACACAATGGCGAGAGCGCGCGGCGGCGGGGCGTCTTTCAGCTTGTCGAACAGGCGCTGCGCCGGTGCGGTGAAGTCGGTAGCGTTCTGCGGTGCGTATTCCTCGTGCACGATCTTCGCCTTGCTGCCGGTGAGGGCGAGCGCCTCCTTGGCCGCCTTCACAGCGTCCTTGCCGAAGGCGTAGTCCTGCGCCAGCACGCCCACGCTGCCCTGCTTGAAGGTGGTAGCGGCAGCCAGGCCGTCCTGCATGGAATTGCGCGCGGTGCGGAAGATGTATTTGTTCCACTTGTCGCCGGTAATGGCGTCGGCCACGGCCGGTTCCACGATCAGCACTTTCTTGTATTCGGCGGCGACCGGCAGCATGGCGATGGCCGAGCCGGAGGAGGTGGTGCCGACCGCGATATCGACCTTGTCGTCCCCATAGGCTTCCGCGAGCAGCGTGCGGCCCAGGTCAGGCTTGCTCTGGTCATCCTTGACGATGACTTTCAGTTTGCGGCCGTTGATCTGCATGGTGCCGTTGGTCAGGTATTCCAGGCCCATCATGAAGCCCGTTTCGGTTTCCTTCGCATACGGCTCCAGAATGCCGGTCTTGCCCGTGATGAGGGCGACCTTCAGGTCCTGCGCCATCGCGGCCTGGGCGGCCAGCGCCGACGCCACCGCGGCAATCAGGGGAATCAGTTTCTTCATTCGGTGTCTCCGTTTATTGTCCGGTCTTAATATAGTTCAATCCACGCTGTCGAGGAAGCCGCGCAGCGCCTCCTGTGCGGCGGGTTCGCTCAGCATCGGCGCGTGGCCGATATCGGGGATCTCTGCAAACTGCATGCGCGGCGCAGCGGCACGCATGGCCTTCACCTGTTCCTGTTCGATCAGGTCGGACAGGCCGCCGCGGATCAGCAGGGTGGGGCGGCGCCGCGCCAGGCGGCGGAAGGCGAAGTGCGCCACCATCGACGCTGCCTTCAGCTTGTTGGCGCGGATCGGCACCGCAATGTTCGCGTCGTAGCGCATGGCCAGCTTGCCGCCGTCCTCGCGGAAGGCACGCCGTGCCCAGCGCTCCCACTCCGCAGCTGTGTTGGCCGGGAAGGCCACTTCATTGATCGAGCGGATGTAATCGGCCGCCTGCTCCCAGTTCTCGAATGCTTCGCCCCTGCCGGTGTAGGAAGCAATGCGCGCCAGGCCGCGTGGCGACAGCGCCGGGCCCACGTCGTTCAGCACGGCCGCTGCAATCAGTTCGGACTTGCGCAGCGCGAGCGTCATCGTAATCAGGCCGCCCATCGACGTGCCGACGAAGACGGCGCGCGCAATGCCAAGGTCGCGCGCCAGCTTCACGATGTCGTTGGCATAGACGGCGGGCGTGTAGCGGTCGGGCTGGGGATCGTAGTCCGAGTTGCCGCGCCCGCGCACGTCGACCGCGATCACGCGCCGTCCGCGATCGGCGATCCATGGTGCCACGTCCTCGAAATCGGCCGAGTTGCGGGTCAGTCCATGGACGCAGATGACGGGAAGGCGTGCAGGTCCGCTGGCAGCAGGGTAATCGCGCGCATACAGGCGCAATCCATCGTCGCTGAGGTAGCTGATCTCGGAATACATGGTCCTCACGGGCAGCGTTACAGGAGCGTGCAGTGTGCGGGAAATGCAGCGCGCGGTGAACCCGAGGCAGCGCCCACTCTGTGTGCAATTTTGCACAGCGTTCGCCTTGCGGAGCAAATTGATGCACAATACTTCATCATGAAAACACTTCCCGAATGGACCGACCTGCGCTACTTCCTGGAGCTGGCCCGCTCCGGCACCCTGTCCGGCGCCTCGCGCCGGCTGGAAGTGGAGCACACCACCGTCGCCCGCCGCATCGACCGCCTGGAGCAGCAGCTGGGCGCCACCCTGTTCGACCGCTCGCGCGAAGGCTATGAGCTGACCGAGATGGGTCAGGCCGTGCTGCCGCATGCGGAGGCGATGGAGAGCGCCGTGCTGGCCGCGCAGGGCCAGTTATCCGGCACCGAGGTGGCGATTCGCGGCGTGGTGCGGCTCGGCGTGCCGGAAGCGCTGGGTGTGCGTTTTATCACGCCACTGCTGGCGACTTATTTGCAGGACTATCCGGACCTCTCGGTGGACCTGCTGGTGCAGCCGCGCTTTGCCAACCTCGCCAGCCGCGAAGCCGACCTGGGTGTGACGCTGGATGCGCCGAATACCGGCCGCTATATGGTGACGCGCCTGGTGTCCTTCCGCCTGTACGTGTACGGCTCACCGGAGTATTTTGCGCGCCATTCGCCGATCAAGCGCCGTGCCGACCTGGCCGGACATGACTTCGTCGATTACGTGCGCGACCGCCTGGCCAGCAGTGAGCTGAACTTCCTCGATGAACTGGGCGTGAATCCGCGCAGGCGCCTGTGCTGCACCGGCATGCTGGCGCAGGCCGAAGCCGCCGCGCAGGGACTGGGCTTGATGATGGCGCCGCCCTATATGGCGATGGATGGCCGCCTGGTTCCGGTGCTGCAGGATGAGATTTATGTGGAAAGGGCCTACTGGCTGGTTGCGCCAGTAGACCTGTATCGGCTGCCGCGCGTGCGCGCGGTGTGGGACTTGCTGCGGACTTTCGCGGAATCAAAGCCAGGGCTGTTCGCCCTGGCCCGCTGACATCAGAACTTGTACGACGCGGTCAGCTTGTAGGTGCGAGGATCGCCGTAGTAAGTGGTGACGGTGTTGAAGAAGCCGCTGAAGTTGTAGCCCGAAACCTTGTAGCGCTTGTCGCCCAGGTTGCGGCCGTGCAGGCCAATCTGCAGCTTGCGGTCTGCCGAGGTCCACACCAGGCTTGCATCCCACAGCGAGAAGCCGCCCTGTGCCAGCATCAGGTTCGACGGTACCAGTGCATCCAGCGAAGCCACGCCGCTGGTGCGCACCATTTCGGTCTGATACACCTTGCTCTTGTACGACAGGCTGTTGTTCAGGCTCATGCTGCCGCCACGGCCGAACATATTGGCGGCCCACTCATAGTTGGCGCTGATATTGCCCGAAGTCTTGGGGGTGTTCTGGAACTTGGCCGCATGCGCCACGTTGATCAGGGTTGCGCCCTGGGCCACCATCCACTCTTTGTACTCGGCATCGATGTAGCTCAGCATGCCGTTCAGGGTGAGGCCGTCGGTTACGCGGGCAACCGCCTCCAGTTCCACGCCTTTGATCTTGGCCTTGCCGGCGTTGGTCAGCGTGCCGGCGAAGCCGTTCACCTGGCCTTGTGCATTGAAGGTCGGAATCGAGCCTGGAATCTGCACGTTCTTGTAGTCGGTGTAGAAGGCAGCGATATTGGTCTGCAGGCGGCCGCCGTTGGTGGAGGACTTCAGGCCCAGTTCCACGGTATCGACTTCTTCAGGATTGACGCCCTTGCGCTTCTCCAGCGAGGCCGGGGTGTTAGGACCGCCGGATGCCACCAGGTCCATGCGCGGATCGAACATGCCGCCCTTGAAGCCGCTCTGGTAAGTACCGTAGACGTTGTGCTCTTTCGACAGCTTGTAGCCGAAGCCAAGTTTCGGCGTGAACTTCGTATCCTTGCGGTGCAGGTCGTTCGGGCCGAGGTCGGTGTTCGGCGCCAGGCCCACGGCGGCAGGGTTGCCGAGGTTCGGCGAACCGGTCAGGCCGAGGTAGGTGGCCTTGAAGATATCCGCCGAGCGCTCATCCTGCGTCCAGCGCGCGCCGACGGTGACGCTGAAGGCGTCCGTCACGCTGTAGCTGCCATCGGCGTAGACCGCCCAGGTTTTGGAATCGATGTCGTCGCGCGTCAGCAGCGAGAGGCCACCAGCTGCGTTATACAGCGTGTCGAATTCGTTGAAGGCATTGGTCTTCATGTAGAACACGCCCGCCACACCCTGCCATTTGGAGCCGGTGTAGGTCAGCTGGAATTCCTGGCTGTCCTGCTTGTCGCTGTAAATGGCCGGTGCCTCAAACAGCGGCGTGTTCAGCGAGTCGAAGTCGATCGGCGCGTAGGTCTTGGACGAACGGTGCGCGGTGATGGACTTGAAGACCAGGTCGGAGTTGAGGTTGTAGTCGATGGTCAGCGAAGTGCCCTTGTTGGTCACTTGCTGTGCGTGGCCATTCACCTTGTACAGGTTGGCGCGGGTGTCGTAATCGCCGCTCAGTACCGGCTCGTTGCCAGGCGCCGGGCCGGCAGTCATGCGGTGGCCCTGCTTGGCCTCAGAATCGTCCTTGGTGTAGTCGGTGGCGAAGCGGATGAACAAGTCCGGGTTCGGCGCCAGCTCGGCGCTCACGCGGGCTGCGCCCACATCCTTGTTGTAGTTCTCGCGGCCGTTGATCACGTTCTTGCCGAAGCCGTCGCGGTTAAAGGTGCCCACGGTAGCGCCGATGCGCAGCATATCGTTGATCGGCGTGCTGCCTTTCAGGATAAGGTCCTTCTGGCCGTAGTTGCCCAGTGTGCCTCTGATTTCAAAGGTCGGAACGGTAGAGAGCTTCTTGGTCACATATTTGACGGCGCCGCCGATGGTGTTGCGGCCGTACAGCGTGCCTTGCGGACCGCGCAGCACTTCGATGCGTTCCAGGTCATAGATATCGGTCAGCGCGCCTTGCGGACGGGCGAGGTAGACGTCGTCCAGGTAAATGCCGACGCCCTGTTCATAGCCCGCCACCGGATCCTGCTGGCCGATGCCGCGGATGAAGGCGGTCAGCGTGGTGTTGGTGCCACGCGACGCTTTCAGCGTGGTATTCGGCACGATATCGGTCAGCGCGGTGATGTCCGGCAGCGCCAGTTTCTCCAGCTTGGCGCCGGACAGCGCGGTGACGGCGCCCGGCACATCCTGAATCAGTTCCGCGCGCTTACGGGCGGTAACGATCACTTTCTCGACCTCGCCGCCTGCCTGTTCACCGCCTGCTGCCGCCTGGGCGAAAGCCTGGTTGGCGCACAGCGCGGGCAGGGCCATCATCACCGCCGCAACCGAGCGGCGCAGTACGAAATTCTGTTTCGACAGACGCATCGAAGTCTCCTCATGTTTGTTATAGCTGAAGAGTGTGCATCTTTTGACTACTGTGCGAAACTGCCAGCCCCGCACTTACGTTGTGCGTTTTTGCACAAGCACTCTGCCCCTTGCGATTATGGACTGTGTAATTGATCGATTACGAAAAACTTGACTTTGTGTATTCGATCGATTACAGTTATCCTACCAACCACAGCCTAGGAGAGCGATATGAAACTAAGAATGCTTGTTCGAAAGGAAACATATGAAGTTAAGAAAAGACCCCAAATATGATGAATTCATCGACGGAATCACTGATGAAGCCACGAAAGGTAGAATAAACGCAAGGATCATGCGGCTGATGTGCGGAAATCCAGGCGATGCGGCTTCAGTAGGTGAGGGTGTTGTTGAGTTACGGATCGATTATGGGCCTGGATGGCGCGTGTATTACATTCAGGCAGGAGAGCAAATAATCGTTTTGCTGGGCGGTGGATCTAAGAAGCATCAACAGTCCGACATCGATGCAGCGAAAGAGCGTGCTCGCAAATACAAGAAGAAGTGAGCGGTACGGGCCAGGGGGCGCCTCCCCTTGGCATGATTTGCGGTCAAGATGACCGTATAAAAATATGGCTTGGGAAGAGCATCAATGTTCGTCTACTTTAGGTGAACGATGTGAGCTCAGGTAGATGGAGTAAGTTATGAATAACCTTAATAAACAGGAGCTAAGTGACAACACGTCATTTGATCAGAATGCGATCGAATCCTTATCAACGTACGATCCTGCTGACTATCTAAAGTCTGTAGAGGCTATTGCAGCGTTTCTCAATGATTTTCTTGAGGAGGGGGACTGTGCTCAGATTGCTGAAGCCCTTGGCGTAGCAGCGAGAGCACGAGGAATGACTGAGGTAGCTAATCAGTCTGGAATCGCTCGAGAATCTTTATATAAGGCACTTCGTGCCGATAGTCAGCCAAGACTAGATACGATCCTCAAAGTCACGAAAGCTTTTGGAATCCGGTTGGTAGCACAACCAATCCACGCAAACGAAGCATACTAATCAACTGTATATTCCTTTGGAACATATCTAGGCTAATTTGGTTGGGCCCCCAATTCGGGGGCTTTTTTATGGCTCATGATCTACTCATTTCGGAATCGACTACGGTTTCCTAGACACTCGCAAACCGTTCCAAGTATCGCTTTGAACATTCCTTGATGACTATTTCGGCCCGGTCGTCGAAGGATGATGTGTTACGTGTGGAGATAGTTCATGAGAGGATCCAGCTTGCCCATGAGGAGAATGCGGTGCCATCGTCGAGAGAACTGGTTCGTGTACTGCTGGGTGAGGTGCTGGCATTGATTGCGTGTGCTGAGCTTCTTCTGCTTGTTGTGATTCATGGGCGGCCCGCTTCTGCATGCGAAACACGCTAACAGCCCTCTCTTCGACCGCCGTGGTGATAGGTTTCTTTGTACCGGGCTCCGTAAAGTGTGTCGTCTGCCCATGACGGTTTATTGTTAGAAGGGCGCCTGGCACTCGTTTATTAGTTCCGTCTTCATCTTTCTCCTTCGTGGGATGAGAGTGAATTTCTGCGAACGATCCGTTAAATTCGCCAGACTCGTCAAGTAATGGAAATTGGTATCCATGAGTTAAGCCACCGACCTTGCGCCTAATAACAGCTGGATCCGCATCCAGTGATTGAAATGCTCTATGCTGCTGGCGTATAGCTTGGATGTCACTGATTCTATTCGTGTCATCGCGCTGGAAATCGAACGGATCTTTCTCGGGTGGCGGCGGCATTTTCGATTCCCTTTTTCGGAGAAGAATTTGGTGTTTGCGATATGAGCAAATAATACCCGAACTCAAGCCGCCAACTGGAGCTCGTAGTAAGGCCGTTCTTTGTCATCCAGTAGCGGTTGGAAAGCAGTCGGCGCCGGTGCGCACGGCCAGCCCTTGATTTTCTCGTGTTTCAGTGGAATGGGGCGGCGGCTCGTCGGTGGCGATCGCGACGATTCCAGATCCTGCTTGCCGACGTCGGTCCAGTGCGGCCAGAGGGGGGGCAGTTCCATTGGGCGCCAGCTCGCGACCTTCAAGTCGGTCCGATTCACATGCTCGTAGAAAGCTGTTCCTACTACGATTGCGTGCGTGTTCGCGTAGACCGATTTCCAGTAGCCGTCGAAGCTGTCCCGCCGATTGATAAGCTGGACCGCACAGCCTCGATAAAGGCTCATGACGCGATGATCGATGCGGTGATCCTGGCTCGGCGAATTGCAAAAGATCTCGGGTCAGCCTTCCGGATTTTGATGAAGAAGACTGGTCCATTGCGCGCCCGCCTAGCGGCCGGCCAACTGGTGGCGATCTGTGATCTTCCAAAATTTGGAACATGATCTTCCAGAAAAACAAAAGGGCTACAAGCGCGAACTTGTAACCCTCTGATTTTACTGCGTATTCTTGGGGTGGCTGATGGGGCTCGAACCCACGACAACAGGAATCACAATCCTGGACTCTACCAACTGAGCTACAGCCACCACTGTCTTACAACTGCCATGGCGTTCCAAGGCAGGAGCCGCATTATACTAGGTCGGTTGGCAACTGGCAAATCTAAATTGCAGCGATCTCAATTGCGCTGATATCGGGCTCCAGGCCGAGCAGGCCTTTGAAGGCTGTGGCGAGCACCGGAGCCTCGCCGCTGGTGTAGCCGCGCAGCAGGGCGTGGCCTGCGGGGCGCAGCAGGCCGGCGCCTTCCAGCAGGCGGGCCAGCTGGCGCGCGACGGCGTCGCCGGTGTCGATCAGGGTGATGTGCTGCTTCGAATGCGCGTCCACAATGCGCTGGATCGCTTTCTGCACGAAGGGGTAGTGGGTGCAGCCCAGTACCAGCGTATCCGCGCCGCGCTCCAGCAGCGGCACCACGTAGGTTTCCAGCAGCTTGATGGTGGCCTCGGAATCGAGCCCGCCAAGTTCGATCTGGTCGACCAGGCCAATGCATGGCTGCAGCAGGAAGTCGACTTTTGTCGCCGTGGCGATCTGCTCGCGCAGCAACAGGAATTTCTCGCCCTGCAGCGTGCGTTCGGTGGCCAGTACGCCGACTTTGCCGCTGCGCGTGGCGGCGGCGCCGGGCTTCAGGCCGGGCTCCACGCCCACAATGGGCATGCCGGGGAATTCGGTGCGGATGGCGCGAATCGCGGCCACGGTGGCGGTGTTGCAGGCCACCACAAGGGCTTTTGCGCCTTGCTGGATCAGGAATTCCGTTATCGCCAGCGAACGCCGGATCAGCCACTCCTCTTCACGGTCGCCATAGGGCGCGTAGCCGGAATCGGCGAAGTAGACCAGATGCTCGTGGGGCAGTTGCGCATGAATATGGCGCAGCACGGACAGCCCTCCGACGCCGGAGTCGAAGATGCCGATGGGGGCATCGGCGGCGAGGGAGGGCAGGGGATGAGTCATGGAACTCAGGCTGGTTCAGCAGCCTTCAGCTTTTCGATCTTCACCGCCCACTCTTTCGGGCCGGTGTTGTGCACCGAAGTGCCGCTGGAATCGACGGCCACGGTCACGGGCATGTCTACCACGTCGAACTCATAGATCGCTTCCATGCCGAGGTCTTCGAAGCCAACCACTTTGGCGTGCTTGATCGCTTTCGAGACCAGATAGGCCGCGCCGCCAACCGCCATCAGGTAGGCCGACTTGTGCTTCTGGATCGCTTCAATCGCCGTTGGGCCGCGCTCGGCCTTGCCCACCATCGAGATCAGGCCGGTTTTTTCCAGCATCATGTCGGTGAACTTGTCCATGCGGGTGGCCGTGGTCGGGCCGGCCGGGCCAACCACTTCGTCGCGTACCGGATCGACCGGGCCAACGTAGTAGATCACGCGGTTGGTGAAGTCCACCGGCAGCTGTTCGCCCTTGGCCAGCATGTCCTGGATGCGCTTGTGGGCTGCGTCGCGGCCGGTCAGCATCTTGCCGTTCAGGAGCAGGGTCTGGCCCGGCTTCCACGATGCCACTTCCTCCTTGGTCAGCGTGTTCAGGTCAACGCGCTTCGATTTCTCGGTGTCCGGCGCCCAGCTCACGTCCGGCCAGGTCGAAATCGCAGGCGGTTCGATGTAGGCGGGTCCGGAGCCGTCCAGCACGAAGTGCGCGTGGCGGGTAGCTGCGCAGTTCGGGATCATGGCCACTGGCTTGGAAGCCGCATGGGTTGGGTACATACTGATCTTCACGTCCAGCACCGTGGTCAGGCCGCCCAGGCCCTGCGCGCCGATGCCCAGCGCATTGATCTTGTCGCACAGTTCGATACGCAGTTCTTCCGTCTTGTTCTGCGGGCCGCGCTTTTTGAGCTCGTACATGTCGATGTCTTCCATCAGCGACTCTTTGGCCAGCAGCATGGCTTTCTCGGCGCTGCCGCCGATGCCGATGCCCAGCATGCCTGGCGGGCACCAGCCGGCGCCCATCAGCGGCACGGTCTTCAGCACCCAGTCCACCAGCGAGTCGGATGGATTCAGCATCACGAACTTGGTCTTGTTCTCGGAGCCGCCACCCTTGGCTGCAACCATTACGTCAACCTTGTCGCCTTCCACCAGCTCCATATGCACTACGGCCGGCGTGTTGTCCTTGGTGTTCTTGCGCTCGAAGTGCGGGTCCGCCACGATGGAGGCGCGCAGCTTGTTGTCGCTGAAGTTGTACGCGCGGCGCACGCCTTCGTTGACGGCGTCCGTCACGGTGCCCTTGAAGCCTTCGAAGCGCACGCCCATGCCGATTTTCAGGAAGACGTTTACCAGGCCGGTGTCCTGGCAGATCGGGCGCTTGCCCTCGGCGCACATGCGCGAGTTGGTCAGGATCTGCGCGATGGCGTCCTTGGCGGCCGGGCTCTGTTCGGACTCGTAGGCGCGCGCCAGGTGTTCGATGTAGTCGGCTGGGTGGTAATAGCTGATGTACTGCAGCGCTGCCGCTACGGATTCAATCAGGTCGTCTTGCTTGATGATGGTCATGGCGATGGCTCTTTGGCGAGGACTGGTTTAGTGTTTGGAATCTTTGTGCGTGGCGGTCATCAGGCGGTCGGTGTAGGCGATGCCCAGCGCGGACAGCAGGAACACAACGTGGATCACGGTCTGCGCGACCAGCACCTTGTCGCTGTAAGCGTTTGCATTGATGAAGGTCTTCAGCAGGTGGATGGACGAGATGCCGACAATGGCCATCGCCAGCTTGGTCTTCAGCACGGAAGCATTCACGTGCGACAGCCATTCCGGCTGGTCCGGGTGGCCTTCCAGATGCATGCGCGAAACGAAGGTTTCATAGCCGCCAACGATTACCATGATCAGCAGGTTGGAGATCATCACCACGTCGATCAGGCCGAGCACCACCAGCATGATGGTGGATTCGGTCAGCTTGGTTGGCAGCACGGCAGCTTCGCCGTTGGAGGCGGGTACCGCAACGGCTTGCAGGATATGCTGCAGCGAAGCGTCATTGCCCAGCACTGCGCCGATCAGGTCTTTCAGTTCAACCCAGAAGTGGAATACATAAACGCACTGCGCGAGGATCAGGCCGAGGTACAGCGGCAGCTGCAGCCAACGGGACATGAAAATAAAAGCGGGAATCGGGCTGAGGCGCTGGCCGTTCGGGCGCTGCGGGTCGGTCATCGGTACTGGCTCCTGTATGGCAATCGGAAAACAGCCGACATTCTACACTTGCTGCCGGGCAGCCGCAGCCCCGCGCAGACGCGTTGTTGAGCCACGAATGGCCCGAACCTTGGCAAAAAACTGGGTAAAACTGCATAATTGCCCTTACTGCCAAAGCAGCGCAGCAGGGCTGTAAGGGGCTTGTAAGCGCGCTCCCTTATTGTTTTGGCAAACTTATTACCATAACGGAGACGAGCATGACCGCATCAGCACAAGGCACCGAGCAGCAGGGACCAACGGAATCGCGCATTTTTGCGCCATCGGCGGCATTCACGGCGCAGGCCACCATCTCCGGCATGGACGCATACAAGGCGCTGTGCGCCGAAGCGGAACGCGACTACGAAGGCTTCTGGGCCCGCCTCGCCCGTGAAAACGTGGAATGGCAAACGCCGTTCACCCGCACCCTCAATGAAGACAAGGCCCCGTTCTACAAGTGGTTCGAGGAAGGCAAGCTGAATGTCTCCTACAACTGCCTGGACCGCAACCTCAAGAACGGCAATGCCGATAAAACCGCCATCATCTTCGAGGCGGACGACGGCGCCGTCACGCGCGTCAGCTACAAGGAACTGCACGCCAAGGTCTGCCAGTTTGCCAATGGCCTGAAATCGCTGGGCATCAAGAAGGGCGACCGCGTCATCATCTATATGTCGATGTCGGTGGAAGGCGTGGCCGCGATGCAGGCCTGCGCGCGTATCGGCGCAACGCACTCCGTGGTGTTCGGCGGCTTCTCCGCCAAGTCGCTGCAGGAACGCATTATCGATGCGGGCGCCGTGGCCGTGATTACCGGCGACGAGCAGCTGCGCGGCGGTAAGCATCTGCCGCTGAAATCCATCGTCGATGAAGCGCTGGCCATGGGCGGCTGCGACACCATCAAGAACGTTATCGTGTACAAGCGCACCGGCGGCAATGCCAATATGGTGGCGGGCCGCGATATCTGGCTCAGCGAGCTGGTAGAGAAGCAGTCCACCGAGTGCGAGCCGGAATGGGTGGATGCCGAGCATCCGCTGTTCATCCTCTATACCTCGGGTTCCACCGGCACGCCGAAGGGCGTGCAGCACTCCAGCGGCGGCTACCTGCTGTGGGCCGCGCTCACGATGAAGTGGAGCTTCGACATCAAACCGAACGATGTTTATTGGTGCACCGCCGATATCGGCTGGGTCACGGGCCACACCTATATCGCTTACGGCCCGACTGCCGTGGGCGCAACGCAGCTGATCTTCGAAGGCATTCCAACCTTCCCGACCGCAGGCCGCTTCTGGGAAAACATCGCCAAGCACAAGGTCAATATTTTCTACACGGCGCCAACCGCCATCCGCTCGCTGATCAAGGCGGCGGACGTGGATCCGAAAGTGCATCCGAAGAATTACGATCTGTCCTCGCTGCGCCTGCTGGGCACCGTGGGTGAGCCGATCAACCCGGAAGCCTGGATGTGGTACTACAAAAACGTGGGTGGCGAGAAGTGCCCGATCGTGGATACTTTCTGGCAGACCGAAACCGGCGGCCACATGATCACGCCGCTGCCGGGCGCCACGCCGATGGTGCCGGGTTCCTGCACGCTGCCGCTGCCAGGCATCATGACCGCCATCGTGGACGAATCGGGCGCTGACGTGCCGAACGGGCAGGGCGGCATTCTGGTGGTGAAGCGCCCATGGCCTTCGATGATCCGCACCATCTGGAACAATCCGGACCGCTTCCGCACCAGCTACTTCCCTGATGAACTGGGCGGCAAATACTACCTCGCTGGCGACGGCGCCATCCGCAACAAGGATACCGGCTACTTCACCATCACCGGCCGTATCGATGACGTGCTGAACGTGTCCGGCCACCGCATGGGCACCATGGAGATTGAATCGGCCCTGGTGGCGAACCCGCTGGTGGCGGAAGCCGCCGTGGTGGGCAAGCCGGACGATACGACCGGCGAATCGATCTGCGCCTTCGTGGTGCTGAAACAGGCCCGCCCGACCGGCGAAGAGGCGAAGAAGCTGGCGCTGGAGCTGCGCAACTGGGTGGCGAAGGAAATCGGCCCGATCGCGAAACCGAAGGAAATCCGCTTCGGCGACAACCTGCCGAAGACCCGCTCCGGCAAGATCATGCGCCGCCTGCTGCGCGTGCTGGCCAAAGGTGAGACAATCACGCAGGACGTCTCCACGCTGGAAAATCCGGCCATTCTGGAGCAATTGAAAGAAGCTTCCTGATCCATGCGCAAGATCCGCATTCTCCTGCTGGCTTTCCTGTTTGTGCTGGGCATTTCGCATGCCCTGGCCAAATCGGTGCACACCTGCTGCGCAGGCGGAGATTGCACGATCACGCAATGTGTCGATATGGGATGCGCACCTGCTGCGTGCGCCATCGCAGTGGGTGCCGCGCATTCCATTGTGCCGGTGCCGCAGCGCGCTGCATTCCCGGTCCAGGAAACGCCTGCTCCGCCTGAACTGGCGGAAGAAATATGGACGCCCCCGGATTGAGCGGTTGATGCCAACCCATCATCCATCTCAATCGCACAAGGAGTATCCATGAAATCGAAAGCAATCAAAATCAGTGCAGCTGTTGGCCTGCTGCTCGCATCCGCAGCCGCCTTCGCGGCGAACAACGCGTGCTGCGACAGCATTGCCTGCTGCCTGCAAATGATCGGCTGCTGCTGAACGCAGTAGCGTCGTAAGGAGGGCCGCGTCCGCGAGGGTTGCGGCCCTTTTTCATTCCATGGCCGCCCGCCCGCTCACCTACGGAGAACAATCACTGGCCAAGCTGCTGTTCGGCGATGCCATCGACTACGCGCGCGTGCGCATTCACGACCGCGGCTATTTCTGGAAGTTCCAGAGCCGCCATACGGCGGTTGCACCGAATGGCCAGATCTATTTCAACCGCGAAGACTTCCTGACGGATTTTTCGCTGGCGGGGCCGAAGGGCATCCACTGGTTCATGCACGAGATGGTGCATGTGTGGCAGTGGCAGCTCGGCTATCGCCTGCGCCTGCGCGGCGCCTGCCGCATCGGCCTGTCCTACCGCTACGAGCTGGCGCCGGACAAGCGCCTCGGCGATTTCAATATGGAGGCGCAGGGCGACCTGCTTGCCGACTACTTCATGCTCAAGTTCTTCAATGCGCGCGGCGCGCTGGCGCAGCAGCAGTATGCCGACGCCTTGCCGCTGTTCGAGCAGGTGCTGGCGGATTTCCTGCTGCAGCCGCAGTCGCCCCGGCATCTGCCGGGCGGCTACCGCATCTTCCGCTCACGCGCCAAGCATCGCCAGCCCGAGCAGGACAAAGACCAGGCCTGACACCTTGCGCATGGCAGCCAGCCGGCGCGGTTCGGCAAGCCAGCTGCGTGCGTGGTGGGCGATGAGCACGAAGGTGGCGTGCGCCATGATGGCGCAGGCGATGAAGGTGCCGGTGAGGATGAGGAATTGTTCCCACAGCGGCCGGTCTGCCCGCACGAACTGGGGAAACAGCGCGGCGAAGAACAGCAGGCCTTTGGGATTCGTCAGCGCCACCAGCATTCCCTGCGCGAACAGCCCTTGGCGCCGGCCCGCCTGCGGCGCGGCGGCAGCCGCCGAAAACCATTGGCGGATGCCGAGATAGATCAGGTAGCCGCTGCCCGCCACCTTCAGTGCGAGAAAGGCCGCTGGCCAGGCCTGCAGCAGGCTCGCCACCCCAGCCAGCGCCACGCTGGCCACGATGCAGATGCCGGCCGCATTGCCGATTGAGCCGAGCATCGCTCGCTTGCCGCCGTGCTGCAGGGTGTTGGAGACGGCAAGCAGCACCGCCTGCCCCGGTGAGAAGGCCGTGAGCAGGCTGGCGAGCAGGTAGGGCAGCCACAAATGCATATCCATTCAGATTCCTTCTTTGTTGACAGCTCAATGCTAAGGGAAGATGATGATATTGAAAATTGAAATGTTCTGAATTGATGGTGCTGAAAAACGGGATGATGGATGCGCCGCATAACCTTTGACCTCGACGCCTTGCGCAGCTTCAGCGAAGGCATAGACAGCGGCAGCTTCGCCCGTGCGGCGCAGCGCCTGAACCGCTCCACGTCTGCCGTCAGCGCCCACTTGCGCAAGCTGGAAGAGCAGGCCGGCGCACCCATCCTGCGCAAGGAAGGGCGGGGACTGGCATTGACCGAAGCGGGCGAGGTGCTGCTCAGTTATGCGCGCCGCATGTTGGCGCTGAACGACGAAGCGGCGATGGCGGTTGGCGGCACGGACCTGGCGGGCGGCGTGCGTTTGGGCTTTCAGGAAGATTTCAGCGCGCACCTGATGTCCGATGTGCTGGGCGCCTTCGGCCGCAGCCATCCCGGTGTGCGCATCGAGGCTAGGATAGGGCGCAATGCGGAACTGCTGGCGCAGATACAGGCGGCGGAGCTGGACCTGGCGCTGATGTGGAGCCACGGCGACCGCGCAACGCATATGGAGCTGCTGGGCGAGTATCCGCTGCACTGGATCGGTCCCGCCGATGGCAGTGCAGCCGCGTGGCTGCGCAGCGGTGAGCCCGTGCCGCTGGTGGCAGTGCATGCGCCTTGCCATATGCGCAGCTATGCCACGGATACGCTGGACCGCCACGGTATTCCATGGCGGATCGCCGTCACCAGCCCGAGCCTGGGCGGCGTGTGGGCGGCAGTGTCGGCGGGGCTGGGGCTCGCGGTGCGCCCCGTGTTCGGCATGCCTGCCGGACTGCGCACCTGTGATGAAGGCTATCCGGCGCTGCCTTCAGTGAATCTCGCGCTGAGGCGCTCAGAGCCCGAGCCAGGCCCGGTCTGCGAACGCCTGCGCGAGATCATTCGCCAGAGCGTGGCGCGCTGAGGCCTGCCGCCTGCGCCGTCAGCGTGCCCAGCACGCTGTAGAGCGGAACGATATTGCTCTTGTCATCCGGGTAGACGCGGTTGGACAGGAAAACGTAGAAGGTTTTCGAGTCCGGATCCACCCACAGAATGCAGCCCGTGAAGCCAGTGTGGCCGAAGCTCCCCACCGGGAAGATGGAACCACGCGGCCGTGCATACGGCGAGTCGATATCCATGCCCATGGCGCGCTTCGCCAGGCCGGGCGGGGACTGCGTGGTCGTCAGCAGGCGTACGCTTTCCGCGCTCAGAATGCGCACGCCGTCCAGCTCCCCGCCATTCAGCAGCATGCGTGCGTAGCGCGCGAGGTCGCCGGCCGTGGTGAACACGCCTGCGGAACCGGCCACGCCGCCCATGAAGCGCGCGGTGGGGTCATGCACCACGCCTTGCTGCACCGTTTCCGGCGGCAGGTCCCAATGCGCTGTCTTGTCGCCGTCGGTTGCTGGCGCTTTCTGTGTTGGCGCAATGCGGCCCTGGAGGAAGCGGCCCAGCGGCAGATAGCCCGTGCTGTGCATGCCCAGCGGCGTGAAGATGCGCTGCTGCGCAAAGGCGGAAAGCGGCATGCCGGACACGCGCTGCACCAGTTGGCCAAGCAGCACGTAGTTGATATCGGAATAGCGGAAGAAGGTGCCCGGCGGATTTGTCACCATCTGCGAGCAGGCCAGCGCGTGCGCAGCTGCGTCGCCGCGCCATGCCGGCCTTGCGGGCAGGCCGGAGGGCAGGCCCGAGCTGTGCGTGAGCAGGTGGCGGATGGTGATGGCTTCCTTGCCGCCATTCGCGCATTCGGGGAAGTAGTCGGTGAGCTTCGCATCCAGCGCGATCTTGCCTTCCTGCGCGAGGATCAGCACCGAAGGCGCGGTGGACACTACCTTGGACAGCGAAGCCGCGTCGTACAGCGTATCCAGATTGGCATCCGCGCTGCCCACCTCATAGGACAGCTTGCCGTAGGCATGCCGGTAGCGTGCGCCGGCATGCTCCATCCAGTACACGGCTCCGGGCAGCTTGCCGTCGGCTACATAGCCCTGGATGGCGGCATCGATCTTGTCGGTGCCGGTGAGTTCGGGCGTGGGCTGCGGAGCGAGCGATGTGCATGCGGTGAGCAGCAGGAGGGAGGCGAGCGGGAGGATTTTTTTCATGCCCGCCAATGTAGCACGGCTCTCAATACAGCAAATTGTGGAAGCGATACCACAAGCTTGGCGAAATGCTTTCCGTTTTATAAATTTCCGCTTACTATCGGTTTGTTACGTAATTACATAACGATATGGAGACGGAATGAATACAACAGAAATTTTCCTCCTCGCGATGCTGCTGATCTTCGTCGCGCCCTTTCTGGTCTGGCGTTTCGGCCGGACGGACTATTTTGCGCCGCTGGCGATCGTGCAGATCATCATGGGCATTGTGCTGGGACCGGGCGTCCTCGGCGCAGCCTTCCCCGAGTACCACAAGTTTGTTTTCAATCCCGACGTCGTCAAGACCCTGAACGGGATTGCATGGTGGGGCGTGATGCTGTTCGTGATGCTGGCAGGTATTGAGCTGGACCTGAAAAAAGTCTGGAAGTATCGGGGCGAAAGCGTCACCACTGCTGGCCTCTCGCTCAGCATGCCGCTGATCTTCGGTTGCGGTGCAGCGCTCCTGATGATGAGCTATCCAGGCTGGATGGGGGCCAAAGCCGCGAGCTGGCAGTTCATGCTGGGTGTCGGCATGTCCTGTGCCGTGACCGCGCTGCCGGTTCTGGTGCTGCTGATGGAGAAGCTGGATATCCTGCGCCAGCCGATGGGCCAGCGTATCCTGCGTTATGCCAGCCTGGATGACGTGGCAATCTGGGGCGTGCTGGCGCTGATCATGCTGGACTGGGAACGTGTCGGCCGCCAGGCCAGCTTCCTGCTGGCCTTCGCTGTGCTGACCATGCTGTTCCGCCGCCTGATGGCCCGCCTGCAAGAGAGCGACCGCTGGTACGTTGCCGTTATCTGGCTGATCGCCTGCAGCTTCGGCGCTGACTGGGCCGGCCTGCACTACATGGTTGGCGCCTTCCTGGCCGGCGTGGTGATGGATGCCGACTGGTTCGAGCAGGAGAAGCTGGATTCGCTGTTCAAGAACGTGCTGCTGGTGCTGATGCCTGTGTTCTTCCTGAGTACCGGTCTTCGCACCCAGTGGGACCTGGGCGGCTACTCTGTATTCTTCATGGGAGGCCTGCTGCTGCTTGCTTCCGTTGGCGGCAAGCTGGCCGGTGCGCACATCGCCGGCAAATTACTGAAGTGGAAGGACGGGGAGGCATCGATTATCGGCTGGCTGTTGCAGACCAAGGGCCTGATCGAAATCATCTTCGCCAACATCCTGCTGGACAAGCAGATCATCACCAACGAAACCTTTACGGCGCTGTTGCTGATGGCGGTGGGCAGCACGATGCTGACGATTCCGATCGTGCACCCCAAACTCAACCGGGTGCAAAACCGGGGACTGGTCGGACAAGCCAGTTCATAAGACAAAGGCCGCCGCGTGCGGCCTTTTTCCTCACTCGGCCTTGGGGCCGAAGCCGAGCACTTTGCCTGCATCGTCCACATCGAATTGCCAGGTGACTTTCTTTGTGCCGTGGCGCGCTGCATATTCGCGGCGCGTTTTGCCATCTGCGCTGCGCTCCAGCGTGAGCACGAATTCCTCCGTTGGCGACAGTGAGCGGAAGAAGGGCAGCAGGAAGGTTTTGAGCGCGGGGATGAAGCCGGTCTTCGCCGAGTCAGCGAACCTGGCTTCGTTCACCTGTCCCGCGAAGCTGTCCGCCAGTACGCTGCGCAGCTGCGCGCTCAGCTCCGGTTTGCTGTCCGCTATGCCCTGCGGCAGTTTGACCGACGGTGCGGGGTAGAACAGTTCAGAGATGCCCTGCGCGAGATAGGGATAGAGCGATTGGCCATTCGTCAGCACCGCAATACCCAGGCGCTCTTCGGGGAAGTAAAGGATGTCGGACAGCGCGGGCCCCCCCGAATGGCCGGCCGTTGTGCGGCCATTGACCTTGCGCAGCGCCCAGCCCACGCCGAAGGCGGCCGGCTTTCCGTCGCCGAGCTGCTGCGAATGCCACATGGCGTTTTTGTTGCTGTCGCTGAGGAAGGATTGGCCATCCAGCGCGGTCAGGACTTTGGCGAGATCGGCTGCCGAGGTATACAGGCCGCCTGCCGCGTAGCCGCGTTCACCGAAGGCGAAAGTGAAGTTAATATGCCGCCCGTCCTTCCAGTCATACACGCTGGCGCGGCGCGGAATCACTTCGATGCTGCGCCGCTCGCCGTATCCGACCGCTTCTTCGAAGGCAGTGGACTTCAGACCGAGCGGCGTGCTGACTTCCGCTTTGAGCGCCTGCACGAAAGACTTTCCCGAAACGTTCTCGATCACTTTGCGCAGCACAACATAAGCAGAGATGCCGTATTCGGACGATGCGCCCGGTGCATGCGTGGGCGGGAGTTTCGCGGCTGCCTCGATATAGTCGTCCATCGACGCCTCTGCGCTCACATCCACCCGGTCCGGAATGCCGGAGGAATGGTTCGCGAGGTGCCGCACCGTGACGGCTTGCCAGCTCGCGGGAGCAGTGGGGAGGTAGCGCGCGATGCTCGCATCCAGATCCAGCTTGCCCTGTTCCACCAGCCGCATCATAAGCATGCCCGTGAACGGCTTGGTGGTGGACGCAAGCTGGAAAGCGGTATCGGTGCCCGCCGGCTGGCTCCATTCAAGATTGGCGCTGCCATAGGCTTTCAGCTTGATGACCTTGCCCTGTTTGACGACGGCGACTGCCGCACCGGGCACGTGGTTGATGCGCATCTGCGCCTGCACATAGTCATCGATTTTGTCGGCTTTCGCAGCAGACGCCGCGAGCAGTGCTGCTCCAAGCAGCAGGGTACGGAATTTCGTCATCTCTTCTCCATGTAGAAAATTTATTCTACATCGAATTATGAACGATGAATGTCGGGAATTTGTATGCTCAGGAAAGCAGCAGGGCGTCGCGCAGTGCGGCAGGCGTTTGCCCGGTCCAGCGCTTGAAGGAGCGGCGGAAGTTAGCCGCGTCGTGAAAGCCGAGGTAGGCGGCCAGTGTGTCGTTGTCGGCGCGGCGGCTGTGGAAGAGGTGCAGCGCTACGTGGGTGCGCACCTGGTCCAGCTCCGCCTGGAAGTGCGTGCCATGCTTGTGCAGGTGGCGTTTCAGCGTCGCAGGACTGATGCCGAAGTCGATGGCGGCCTGCTCCAGCGTCGGCATGCTGCGCACGCGCTGCAGCAGGTAGTCGTACAGAACGCTCAGCAGGCCCGGTGCGTGCGCGGGCTCCAGCGCGGCCTGTTCCAGCGCGCGCTGCGTGGCGCTGGCGCTGCCGCGCGGCCAGGGCTTGTCCAGCCATGCCGCATCGATCAGCATCGCATCCAGATGGCAGCCGAAGCGCAGCCCGGAACCCAGATGGACTTCGTGCTGCTCCACATGGCGCGGCGCGGATCGGTTGAAGCAGAAGCGCCACGGCAGGCGTTCGCCGCCCAGCCAGCGGCACAGCGACACAACGGCCGTCATGTGCATCTCCACCAGTGCAGGCAGCAGGCCGGGAGCGCCGAAACTGTCGGTCCAGTACAGCACTGCGAGGCCTTCGGCTTCCTGCAGGCGTGGTGTGAGCAGTGGCGTGAGGCGGCCATGCCAGCCGCACAGCGTGCGCAGGGCCGAGCGCAGGTCCGGGGCCTGCAGCAGCGCATGGCTGGGTGCACCGTCGTGGCCGGGCAGCAGCTGCTGGCCCAGCATGAAGCTGCTGTCGCGGCTGTCGAGCAGGCGCAGCACATTGCCCAGCAACTGCAGGTACTGCGACGCCGTGACATTCCCGTCCAGTGCATCGGCGTTGCCGATGCCGCAGCCGCGCAGCAGTTCGCGTTCCGCGATGTCACGGCTGCGCGCATAGTCCAGCAGCAGCGCGGGCTGCTGCCGCGCCGGGATGCTGGCATCGCTGCTGGCGCTATAGGCGATCACACGGCAACCGGGTCGTCCATGCGCCGGCTCAGGTCTGCCAGCAGTCCGTCGCTGGCGCCGCAGGCGTCTGCGCACACATGGCGCAGGCTGACGATGATGCGGGCATCGCCTGCGTGGTGGTGCATACGGCCTACCATCTCGCACAGGTGGGTGGCGCGCACGCGGCCCTGTGCTTCGTTCACGCCGGGCAGCAGCAGCGCGAAGCGGTCGCCCGCGTAGCGCACCAGCAGGTCTTCGTTGCGCAGGTTGAGCAGCAGCATATGGCTCACTGCCTGCAGCAGGCGGTCGCCTTCGCGCTGGCCGTATTCGCGGTTGATGCTGTGGAAGCGGTCGATATCCAGCAGCACCAGTGCGCACTGGCCGCCTGCCTGGCGCGACTGTTCCAGCTTGAGCTGGGCGCGCAGGTAGCTCGCGTCCGCGAGCTGGGTGATGCGGTCGAAAGCGCGGTGGTCGCGAAACAGGCGCTCGCGTTTCTGCAGGTGTTCGTTCAGCGTGAACTGCTCGCGGCGCCAGTACACCATGCCGGCCGTGAGCACGGCCATCCCCAGCGGCATCAGCGCTTCCAGCCAGTTGTCCCACAGCGCTGCCTTGTCGATGCGGTAGAACTCATCCAGGCAATCGGCCCAGGAGCCGATCATGATGGCCGCGAGACCGCCCGCCAGCAGGCGCGTTACCAGTCCGCCGGGACGGCTGCTCAGGGTGAGCAGAAACCAGATGCCCGCCATGGCCGCAGTGCCGCCTTCACCCACGATGTCCATCCAGCGCCAGAGCGTCATCGGTTTCTGTTCGCCGGCGCTGGCGTACAGGAACAGGCAGGCCACCAGCGCAAGCATGGCGGCGACTACGGCATTGCGGTGCAGTCTGAGCATGGGAGCAGGGAAGAGTAATGAATAACCGTGCAGCGTATGCCTGCAGCGTGACCACTTGATGACATCGTTGCAATTGCGCCGCAGGTGCAAACAGCTCACGATTTTCGTGCATGCCGCTGGCGCCGCAAGCCTGCACTGGCGCGGCAGCTTCACTGGGCGGGTCATTTCAGCTCAAAGCGCTGCATTGCAGGCCTTGGGAGCGGGCGGAGGCGGGCGCTCGTAACACAACGGTCATATGCGCTCCCTAGAATCCGCTCCGTTCTCCACTTCTGCTGACCACAATATCATGCGAAAAATACTCACCCCGTCGCTGCGCCTTACTGCACTGAGCGCAGGCATCTTCACCATGTTCGGCGCGCAGGCCCAGGCCGACTCCGGCGCCATGGCTGCCAGCGTTATCGTTGCAGGCCAGCGCGCCAGCATGAGCAAGGCCATTGCAGCGCAGGACAAGGCCGACAACATCATCAGCGTCGTCAGCAGCGACGATATCGGCGGCCTGCCGGACAAGAACGCGGCGGAAGCGCTGGCGCGCCTGCCGGGCGTCTCCGTTGAGCGCGATCAGGGCGAAGGCCGCTACGTCACCGTGCGCGGCCTCGGTCCGGACCTGAACGCCGTGACCATCAATGGCGCCGTGGTGCCATCGCCGGAATCGGGCCGCCGCGCCGTGGCGCTGGACGTGCTGCCATCGGGCCTGGTGCGCTCACTGGAAGTGATCAAGACCCTGACGCCGGAAATGGACGCGAGCTCGCTGGGCGGCACCGTGGAGGTGAAAACGCTGTCCGCCTTTGACCTGCCCGGGGCGCTGCTGTCAGCCAGCGCAGGCGCCAGCTATAACCAGAACACGGACCAGACCAGCCCAAGCGCGGGCCTGCTTTGGGCGCAGCGCTTCATGGACGGCAAACTGGGTGTGACCGCCGCCTTCAGCGGCGAGAAGCGCAAGTTCGGCTCCGAGAACGTGGAAACGGGCGGCGCTTGGGAAGACAATGCCCTGACCGGTTTCGAGTTCCGCGACTACCTGCCGGTGCGCGAGCGCAAGGCCGCAGCACTGAACCTGGACTACCGTCCGGCGGCGGGCAGCAGCTACACGCTGCGCAGCCTGCTGAGCCGCTTCAGCGATGACGAAGTGCGCGACCGCCTCACTATCAGCAATATCAAGGGTGGTTCGCTGGAGGAAGGTGAAACCGACACTGCACGCGCCGAGCGCCGCCTGCGCCAGCGTAAATACACGCAGGAGATCCGCTCCCTGGTGCTGGGCACCGAACAGAAGTTCGACGGCTGGCAATTCAAGTTCGAAGCGGCAGCCAGCAAGGCGGATGAGGATACTCCGGAGTCGATCAACGATGCGCGCTTCCGTGGTGCGTCCAATTTCAGCGGCGTGGGCTTCACCAACAGCCAGATGCCGCAGCTCGTGGCGCCTGCCAGCATCCACGATGCGGCCAGCTACAACCTGAATGCCATCACGCTGCAGCAGCGCTACTCGAACGACAAGGAAAAGCATGTGCGTTTCGACCTGGGACGCGATATGGAGTTCGGCGACTTCCGTGCCAACATCAAGTTCGGCGCCAAGGCCAGCCGCCGCGACAAGGAAAACGACACGAACCAGTGGGCGTATGACAGCAGCAAGAGCTCCAGCGGCAACTACTGGGGCGCCGGTCCAACCTCGATGACGGCTTTCGTCAGCGGCCAGCAGTTGGACTACAAGCTGGGCGCCATCGGTCCGGCCATCAGTCCGGCCGCCGTACGCGCCCGGGTTGCGGGCCTGGCGCGCGCAGGAGCGCAGCTCGCCGCTGAATCGGCACTGGACGACTATGCGATGAGCGAAGACATCAACGCGGGCTACCTGCAAGCCACGCTGTCGCGCGGCGACTGGCGCCTGCTGGCCGGCGTGCGTGGTGAGCGTACCGACTTCAGGGCTGCCGGCTTCCAGGTGTCGGAAGACGACATTGCGGGCGTGAAGCATGAACGCTCCTACACCAACTGGCTGCCATCCGCACAGCTGCGCTACGATGCGGACCAGCACACCAGCATTCGCGCCGCTTGGAGCAATTCCGTGGTGCGCGCCAATTTCAGCCAACTGGCGCCGGCCATTGCCCTCGACAGCGATACCGAAGCCACCATCGGCAACCCGGATCTGGCGCCGCTCAAGTCGCATAACCTGGACTTCGGCGTGGAACATGCAATCGGCAGCGATGGCGTGATTTCCGCTTACGCCTTCTTCAAGGACATCAGCAACTTCACTTACACCACCAATCTGGCCGGCAGCGGCAAGTGGGCGGATTATGAGAGCGCGATCTCGTACGCCAACGGCGACAAGGCCCGCGTGAAAGGCATCGAACTCTCCTGGCAGCAGCCGCTGCGCATGCTGCCCGCACCGTTCAACGGCTTGCTGATCGGCGTGAACGGCGCCCTGATCGACTCGCGCGCCACCATCGATAGCTATGACGCGGAAAGCAAACGCCGCGTGCGCCGCAATATCGCCATGCCGTCACAGTCCGACCGTGTGATGAACCTGATGCTCGGCTACGAAAATGGCCCCATCAGCACGCGCCTGGCGCTCAACTACAAATCCGCCTACCTGCTGGAGCTGGGCTCCGACGTATTGGACCCGAGCCAGGACCATGTGGTCGACAGCCAGAAGCAGCTCGACTTCTCCTTCGGCTGGCAACTGAGCAAGCGCGTGCAGCTCACCTTCGAAGCGGCCAACCTGAACAACGAGAAGTACTATGTCTATCAGGGCAGCCGCAACCACAATATGCAGTACGAGCAGTATGGCCGTACTTACAAGATCGGCCTCAAGGCCAGCCTGTTCTGAGGATGCAAATGACGATCAAGCAAATGAAGGCCGCAATGGCGGGAGTTCTGGCAGCGCTGGCGATTGGCGCGCAGGCCGCACCGCCGGCTGGTGTGTCTGAGGCGGTAGCGATGGCGGACGGCGGCTGGCTGGCGCTGGGGCGCGACGCCCTGCATCTGTACGGCGCGGATGGCAGCGAGCGCGCGAAGCTCGCCTTGCGCGGCCGGCAGCTGGACAGCCGGCCGTTGCCGGAAGGTGCACTGGCCATTGTGATCGATGCGAACGCAGAACAGGCTGTGCCTGTGCGCGTCAACAGCTCGCAGGGCAGCATCACGGCAGGTGCTGCGCTTCCTGCGGTGGGCTTCGGCATCGAAGCCGCCTGCCTGTATCGCGACGCCCAGCAGCTCGATCACGTGTTCCTGGTTGCGAAGGATGGTCAGGCGGAGCAATGGCTGCTCAGCGGGCAGAAGCCGCAAAGGGTGCGCCGCCTTGCGCTGCCGCCGCACGTAAAGCACTGCCGCGTTGATGACGCAACGGCGACGCTGTATGTCAGCGAGAGCGGCTTCGGCGTATGGGCATATGGCGCCGACGCGGAAGGCGTTGACCACAGGAGCGCCGTTGCACTTCGCACGCCCTACGGCAAGCTGGCAGGCGGTGCCGGGGCACTGGCGGCCATGCCGGGCGGCGTAGCGGTACTCGATGCCAAAGGCAAAGCGCTGCACAGCTTCCGCTACCGGAATGGCGCGTGGACTGAGCAGCCGGTGCACAAGCTTGCAGCGGCTAGCCCGCGCGCCCTGGCGCTGGATGCGAAGGGCAAGCTGTTCGCCCTCGGCGGCGATGAAGAGCGCTGGCAGGAGCTCGCACTGCGCTGGACGCCATCCACGCCAGCGCAGCAGATTGCCGTCATCCAGCCGCGCGCACAAACGGCACCGGTCGCGCGTGCAGGCGACGCGGCAGACGACCCGGCCATCTGGCTGCATGCCACGGACCCGCAGGCATCGCGTGTGCTCGGCACGAACAAGAAGCAAGGCCTGCTGGTGTATGACCTGCAAGGCCGCCAGCTCCAGCTGCTGGAATCGGGGCGCCTGAACAATGTGGACGTGCGCCAGAACGTGAAGCTGGATGGCCAGCGCTTCGATCTGGCAGCAGCCACGCAGCGTGATGAAAACGCGATTGTGCTGTTCACCATCGACGCAAATGGCCAGGTGGCCGAAGCGGCACGCTTCCCCACCGGCCTGCGTGAAATCTATGGCGCCTGCCTCTACCATCCTGCCGGCGGTTCGCTGGAGATCTTCGTCAACGACAAGGACGGCAGCTACCAGCAGTACCGCGTTGGCCGCAGTGCGGGCCAATTCACCAGTACCCTGCTGCGCCGCTTCGCTGTTTCCAGCCAGCCGGAAGGCTGCGCGGCCGACGACCGCACCGGCCAGCTCTTTGTGGGCGAGGAGAAGAAGGGCGTGTGGGTAACGGCTGCATCCGCGGAGACGACCACGCCGCTGAAGATGGCGCTGCCGGTGGGTGGCTTGCTGAGGGCGGATGTGGAAGGCATGTCCGTCTATCACGGCAGCCAGGCCAACTACCTCGTGGTGTCCAGCCAGGGCAACAACAGCTACATCGTGATGGATTCTGCGCCGCCGTTCAAGGTGCGCGGCGCCTTCCGCATCGGCTTCAATGTGGAAGCGGGCATTGACGGCGCGTCCGAAACCGATGGCCTGGACGTGACCTCTGCTAATCTCGGCGGCCCTTACGGGCGCGGCATGCTGGTGGTGCAGGACGGCTTCAAGCGCCTGCCGGATGGTCCGCAGAACTTCAAGTATGTGGCATGGGACGATATTGCCCGTGCACTGAAGCTCGATTGAATCAGGGTTTCTTGCGCACTTCCGTCTGATCCGGCGCAACGGCCGGGGACATGAAGGGGACCGGCTTGCCGGTCCCTTTGTCCATCAGCTGCGAATGCCATTCGCCCTTGGCGAACAGATGCCGCTCGCCCCACTGGCGCAGCGCCACCACTACAGGGAACAGGCTCTCGCCTGCGGAGGTGAGCACGTACTCCTGATAGGAGGTGCCATCCGACGCGGGCCGGGTTTCCAGGATGCCTGCTTCCAGCAGGCGCCGCAGCCGGTCTGAAAGGATATTGCGCGCCATGCCGAGGTTACGCTGAAAGTCCCCGAAACGCCGCATGCCGTCGAAGGCATCGCGCACGATCAGGAGCGACCAGCGGTCGCCAATCAGGTCGACCGAGCGCGCTACGGGGCAGGGTTCGGGTTTTTTGCTCATTTGTCCTCCGGTTGCATTTTAAAACCAGAACATCTATGATTCAACTAGTTTCATTTTGCAACCGGATTGAATCAATGACTTCCCGCTACCTCATCATGCTGTTCGCCGTCGCCAGTGGCCTCAGTGTGGCAAACGTGTATTTCGCCCAGCCCCTGCTCGACGCACTGGCGCTGGATTTCGGCATCAGCCACGCGGCGGTTGGCGGTGTGGTCACGGCAACCCAGCTGGGCTGCGCGCTGGCGCTCCTGTTGCTGGTGCCGCTCGGCGATCTTCTGAACCGCCGCACCCTCATGCTCGCGCAGCTCGGCGCACTCGTCGTTGCACTGCTGCTGGTAGCCTCGGCACGCAGCAGCAGCCTGCTGCTGTTCGGCATGACGGCGGTTGGCATGCTGGGCACCGCGATGACGCAAGGGCTGATCGCATACGCAGCCAGTGCGGCGGCGCCGGAGGAAAGGGGGCGCGTGGTGGGCGCAGCGGGGAGCGGCGTGTTTATCGGCTTGCTGCTGGCCCGTGTTTTCTCGGGCGCGGTCAGCGATATCGCGGGCTGGCGCGGCGTCTATGTGGGCGCCGCCTTGCTGATGCTCGCGCTGGCAGTGCCGCTTTGGCGCGGCTTGCCGCGGCTTGCGGGGCCGCGTGCGGACATCAGTTATCCGCGCCTGATCGCGTCCATGTTCGTGCTGCTCAGGGAAGAGCGTACGCTGCGCGTACGGGGCACACTGGCCTTGCTGATGTTCGCTGCGTTCAATATCTTCTGGAGCGCGCTGGTGCTGCCGCTGAGCGCTCCGCCGCACAACTATTCGCATACGGCGATCGGCGCGTTCGGCCTTGTCGGCGCCGTCAGCGCCTTCGCTGCCTCGTGGGCCGGAAAGCTGGCCGACCGTGGCCTCGGCCAGCGCACCACAACGCAGGCGCTGCTGCTCCTGACCTTCGCCTGGCTGCCGCTCGCGCTGCTGGATTGGTCGATCTGGCCTTTGCTGGCAGGCGTGGTGCTGCTCGACCTTGCGGGCCAGGCTCTGCACGTGACGAACCAGAGCATGATTTTCCGCACCCGTCCTGAAGCGCACAGCAGGCTGGTTGGCGCCTACATGCTGTTCTATGCGTCGGGCAGCGGGCTTGGCGCCATTGGCGCGACACTGAGTTTCGCCGCGTTCGGCTGGATCGGTGTCTGCCTGCTGGGTGGCGCTGTCAGTCTGGCAGCGCTGCTTTACTGGCTAAGCAGCGGCAGGACTTCCTGACCCAGCTCCTGAATGACCTCGCGTGCAGGGCGGCCGTGCGATGAGAGATTAAAGATGACATGGCCAACGCCGAGCGCCTGCATCCGGCGCAGGTAATCGATGAGGGCATGGCGGCCGGTGCGCAGGCCGAGTTCCAGCGGTTCAGGTGCTGCATGCGGATCGGCCAGCAGGTCGAGCTGCACCGACTGGATGAACGGCTTCGGCGCACCGGGCGATTTTTGCTCCAGCGCCTGGTGCCACAGGTCGATGCGGCCCTGCTGGCGCGCTTCTTCGCGGTGATAGGTGGCCCAGCCATCGGCATTGGCGGCGATCCACTGCAAAGACTGGCGCGCGGTACCAACCACGATCATGGGAATTTGCGCCGCAGGCGCTTCCATGATGTCGTAGCCGCCGGTTGCGGCCAGCAGCGTTTCGCGTTCCTGCGGCGCCAGTGCCGCCCGTACCAGCGGCCAGCGTTCGCGGAAGTTGTCGCCGCGCGCATCAAGGTTCTCGCCGAAGGACGAGAATTCGGCCGGACGGTCGCCGGAGCCCACGCCGAGGATGAAGCGGCCCTTGCTGAGGCGGTCCAGCGTGAGAGCCGCTTTTGCAACGTGCAGCGGATGGCGCAGCGGCAGCACAATCGCCGCGGCGCCTATCGCGATGCTGGTGGTGGCTGAGGCCAGGGCGCCCAGCCACAGGAAGGGATCATCGAGGGCGCTGGCCGTGTTGTCGCTGCCCTGCGGGATCATGACGGGCACGTCGCGCGTCCACAAGGCCGCGAACTGCAGTTCGTCCGCCAGCGCGGCAAGCCTGAGCGTTTCGTCCACGCCGGCCATGCTGCCGGCAGGCGAAGTGAAAGGCGTCATGATGCCGAGGCTGATGCCTCCGGCCGGGAATACGCGCGAATACGCTGCGTTGAAGCCCGCCATGCTCAGATGGGCAAGGTGGAGAGATAGCCGTGAATCTGCGACACCACCTGCGCACCCTCGCCAACTCCCGCCGCCACGCGCTTGGTGGAGCCTGCGCGCACGTCGCCAATGGCGAATACGCCCGGCACGCTGGTCTCCAGCGACGCGCGCTGCTTGTCGCCTGCGGCGCTGCTGATCTTGTAGCCGGTACGGATGAAACCCTGTGGATCAACCTCAACGCCGCAATCGCTCAGCCAGTCAGTATTCGGATCGGCGCCAATAAAGAGGAACACGCGGCATACATCGCAGCTGTCTTCCTCGCCGGTGCGGCTGTTGCGGAACTTGACCTGCTTGAGGCCTTCCTCATCGCCTTCCAGGGCCACAATCTCGGTATGCGTATGCAGCTCGATATTTGGCGTTGCCTTGATGCGGTCGATCAGGTAGCTGGACATGGTGGCCTTCAGCCCCTCGCCACGAATGACCATATGGACTTTCGATGCATGCCCGGACAGGAACACCGCTGCCTGGCCTGCGGAATTGCCGCCGCCAACCAGCACAATCTCTTCGGCAGCGCACAGGTTCGCCTCGATGGTCGATGCCCAGTAATAAATGCCGCGTCCTTCAAACTGCTTGATGTTGGCGAGGGACGGGCGGCGGTAGCGCGCGCCGCAGGAAAGCACCACGCTGCGGCCTTTCACGCGCTTGCCATCGTCGAGCTCCACTTCAAGCGGGAAGGCGTCGCAGATCAGGCGCGCCGCCACGGCCGGAATGGCCACCTCCACGCCGAACTTCATGGCCTGCACATAGGCGCGGCCCGCCAGCGCGCCGCCGGAGATCCCGGTGGGGAATCCGAGATAGTTCTCGATTCGGGCGCTGGCTGCAGCCTGCCCGCCGAAGGCGCGCTGTTCCAGTGCCAGCACCGACAGGCCTTCCGAGCCCGCATAAACGGCAGTCGCCAGCCCGGCCGGGCCGGAACCCACCACGATCACATCCCACACTTTTTCTTCATCCAGCTCCGGCAGCATGCCGAGGCAGCGGCCCATGTCGGCATTGGACGGATTCTTGAGCATCGAGCCATCCGGGCAGACCACGAGCGGCCAGTCCTCCGCTGTTGGCTGGTAGTACTCGCACAGCGAACGCGCCTGCTCGTCGTTTTTCGGATCGAGAATGGTATGGGGATGGCCATTACTGTCCAGGAAGCTCTGCAGGTGGAACAGGCGGGGATGGCCCGGCGGGCCAACCAGCACCGGTCCGCCCGCGCCGATTTCCATCAGGTTCACGCGGCGCAGGATGAGGGAACGCACGATGCGTTCGCCCAGTTCCGCTTCCGCAATCACCAGCGCGCGCAGGCGGTCGGGCGGAATGAGCAGCGCTTCAACTTCGCCTACCGCAATCACGTTCACCAGCGACGGCCGCCCCGCCAGTTGCGACACTTCGGCGGTGTATTGGCCCGGCCCATGTTCGGTGATGAGGGCGGAGTTGCCCAGGCCGTCGTAGCGGTACGCCGCCATGCGGCCCGACAGCACTACCACCATGCCGAAGCTCGTGTGGCCTGCCTCCAGGATGCGCACGCCGTTGTGGTAGGTGCGCGTGGTGCCAAAGCGCAGCAGGCGCTTGATTTCATGGTCGGTGAGCGTGGGGAAGATCTGGTGGCGCCGCAGCTCGATCGACGCCGCAATCGCAGGCACCTGCTCTTCCTTGTTCGATTCCGGCGTGAATTCTGGGGTGTTCGACATTGCTGCTCCGGGTCAGTGGATATAAGAAGTTTAACTGATGCGGAAAAAGCGGTAGAATGATATTATTCGACAAACGTAGAAATATGGAATTGGAGGAAGCGATGGAAAGCAAGGGCTACTTGCGCGGAAGCCATGTGCTGACTTTACCGAGTTTACTCGCCACGCTGGCGGCGCTCGCCGCACGCCTGGCTTAAGGAGCATGAAATGAACAAACTGCCCGATCTCCCCAACATCAATGCGGAGCAGCTGCCAACGCCAACGCTGGAGAAGCTTGCGCCCGTAGGCGATATGGACCACCCGCCGCGCATCCTCATGCTCTATGGCTCCCTGCGCGAGCGCTCCTTCAGCCGCTTTCTCACCTATGAGGCGGCGCGCATCTTGCGCCACTTCGGCGCCGAGGTGAAGATATTCGACCCGACAGAATTGCCGATGGCAGGCAGCGTGCCGGAAGACCATCCGAAAGTGGTGGAGCTGCGTGAACTGAGCCTGTGGTCGGAAGGGCAGGTGTGGTGCAGCCCCGAGCGGCATGGCGCCATCACGGCCGTGATGAAGAACCAGATCGACTGGATTCCGCTGGAGCAGGGTTCGGTGCGGCCCAGCCAGGGGCGCACGCTGGCCGTGATGCAGGTGTGCGGCGGCTCGCAGTCCTTCAACGTGGTGAACACGCTGCGCCTGCTGGGGCGCTGGATGCGCATGTTCACTATCCCAAACCAGTCCTCAGTGCCCATGGCATACAAGGAGTTCGACGAGGAAGGACGCATGCGCCAGTCCGGCTACTACGACCGCGTGGTGGACGTGATGGAGGAGCTGTTCAAGATCACGCTGCTGATGCGCGGCCGCACGGACTACCTGACGGAGCGCTACAGCGAACGTAACCAACGCCACATGAAAGCTATCAACGCCCAGATCAGCAAAATCTGAAGGCTGCTATAATTTTTGGATGCGACGCCTCTTTGTCATCCTGATGCTGTGCCTGCTGTCCCTGCAATCTGCATGGGCAGTGACCGACATTTGCGAAGATATCGGCACGTCGCAGCAAAGCGCAGTCCAGCAGCTTTCCGGCAGCGATGAGCCGCAGTCCAGCGACTGCATCTGCTGCGCCCAATGCACGAGCTGTCATACCCTCGCAGCGGCGCCCGGCCTTAGCCTGGGTGCCCCGCTGCGGCACGTCCGTGTGCTGCAACTTGATCATGGCGTCGGCTCAGCGCCGCCATCCTCCACCGATCCCGCGCGTCCCGAACGCCCCAAGTGGCCTGCCTGCTGATCCGGCAGGCTCACTGACTTCTATCGGCACCTTACCTGTCGGATTCCGCGCCGTTTAACCGGAGAATCCACCATGTTCCGCATTTTGCTCTTGATGGGCATATGCTGGTTTGGCGCCGCCCCCTGGGCCAGCGCCGATCCGGCTGTATTAACGCTTGCGCAAGCCCAGCGCGAAGCGCTCGCCGCAGATCCTTCAGTGGCTGCGGCAAGGGCTCAGCTCAGCGCCGCTCCCGCCCTGCGCGAGCAGGCAGCTGCCTTGCCCAACCCTGAAGTATCCGCACTGCTTGAGGGGCGCGACGCAGCGACGCGCACATCCAATTACTTACTGAGCCAGCGCCTTGAGCTGGGCGGCAAGCGCGCCGCCCGAACTGCGCATGCAGAGCAGGGCACGCAGCTGGCGGCCGCCGACCTCGCGGTGCGTACCGCTGCGCTGCGTGCCGCTGTGATGGAAGCCTATGCAGAGGCCCTGTCTGCAAACGCCGCGCTGGAGAATGCGCGGCAGGCGGAGAAAGTGACCGCCTCCGCGCTGGATGTTGCCTCGCGCCGCGTGCGCGCGGGGAAGATCTCGCCTGTTGAGGAAAACAAGGCGCGCCTCGCGCAGGCTGCGTCACGCATTGAGACCAGCCGTGCAGCGGCGCAGCAGTCCGCCGCCGGTGCGCAGCTGGCGCACCTAATGGGGCGGGAGCCGGGAACGCAACTCGTCCTGCCTGAAAGCGAGCTCCCGGCAGCGAACACCGCGCTGACGGACGAACGTTTTGCACGCTCAGGCCTGCTGCAGCGCGCCGAGGCAGAGGCCGCGCTCGCCGCGGCACAGGTTCAGCTTGAACGCTCCGAGCGCGTCGGCGATGTCACGCTGCAGGTAGGCGTGAAGCGCGATGCGGAAATGGGCCGGCGGCAGGGCGTGATCGGCATCTCAGTGCCGGTGCCGCTGTTCAACCGCAATCAGGGCAAGCTGCGCGAAGCGCTGGGCCGCGCGGATTCGGCGGAGCTGGCACGCCAGGCCGAAGCGCGCCGGCTGCGCATGGAGTTCCAACTGGCGCGGGAGCAGGTGCAAACGCTGCACAGCAATGCGCTGCTGCTGCGCGATACCGTGCTGCCCGCAGCACGCACCTCCTTCGAAGCCGTAGTCAAAGGCTTCGAGTACGGCAAATTCAGTTTTATCGACGTGCTGGATGCGCAGCGCACGCTGCTGGCATCGCAGGTCCAATACACAGAGGCAGTCAGGGAAGCCTGGCGCGCAGCAGCGCGTCTTGAGCGCCTGCTTGGCCCGACCAATACCGGAGAATATCCATGATTCCACGACCAACAAGAAAAGCGCTGGCACTGTGCGCTGCCGCCGCCTGCCTGCTGGCCATCCTCGTCTGGCAATGGCCGAAACCTTCCGGCCATGCGGCCACGGAAGCGGGGCACGAGAAGGAACACGCGCACGGCACGGAAAGCGCCGATGCGGGCGAGCAGATTGCGCGCGGGCCGCATGGCGGGCGGTTGCTGGAAGACCGCGGCGTGCAGCTTGAACTCTCCATCGCGGAGCAGGGCGGCAGCCCGGAATTCCGGGTGTACCTGAGCCGCGACGGCAAGCCGGCCACCAATGCTGCGCTGAGCGCGGAGGTGCTACGCCTGGGCCGCGCTGCGGAGCGCATCCAGTTCCAGCCTGAGAACGGCTATTACAAGAGCACCACGGTCATCGGCGAACCACACTCCTTCAAGGTGAGCCTGGCCGCCGCAGTGGACGGCAAGCAGTACCGCTTCGCTTTCGAACAGGTTGAGTCGCGGGTCATGATGACGAGCGCCCAGCTCACGCGCAGCGGCGTTGACGTGCACACGGCAGGCCCGCTTACCATTCGCTCCGGCCTGGCGCTGATCGGCGAGGTGCGCGCCAACGATGAGCGGCAGGTGCATGTGGTACCGCGCGCGGCGGGCATTGCCGAACAGGTGCCGGTGCGTGCAGGCGACCAGGTGCGCAAAGGCCAGCTGCTGGCGGTGCTCTCCAGCGCTGCGCTGGCCGACCTGCGGGCCGAAGTGCTTGCGGCAAAACGCCGCCTGGACCTGGCAACAGCAGGCCATGAGCGCGAACGCCGCCTGTGGGAAGAGAAGATCTCGGCCGAGCAGGACTACCAGCAGGCCCGCACGGCCATGCAGGAAGCGGAAATCAGCCACCGCGCCGCGCGCGACAAGCTGGCCAGCTTCGGCGCCGGGGCAAACGCAGGCAGCGGCATGACTCGCTACGAGCTGCGTGCTCCCATCGGCGGCACGATCGCCATGCGCCACGTTACGCAAGGCGAGGCCGTACGTGAAGACACGCCGATCTTCACCATCATCGACCTGTCGGACGTGTGGGTGGAGGCGACCATTCCGGTGAAAGACCTGCCGCAGATCCGGCGCGGTCAGAAAGTTGCAGTGCGCGGAACATCATTCGATGCCAGCGGCACCGGCACGGTGGCCAGTGTGGATGCCGTGGTGGGCGAAGAAACGCGCAGCGCCAAGGCCCGCATTGTGGTCAGCAACAAGGAGGGACTATGGCGGCCCGGCGTGCCGGTGCAGGTAGACCTGCTGGCGGCGGAAGAAGCTGTGGCCGTGGCAGTGCTCAACGAAGCACTGCAGGAGATGGACGGCAGAACGGTGGTGTTCGGCCGCTATGGCGACGCCTTCGAAGCGCGACCTGTCCGCACCGGCCGCAGGGACAGCCAGTACACCGAAGTTCTAGAAGGGCTGAATGCAGGTGAGCGCTATGCGGCGAAGAACAGCTTCCTGATCAAGGCGGATCTGGGAAAGGCGTCGGTTGAGCATGAGCACTAGCCCATCGCGCTTTGACGCGCTGATTCAGTTCTCGATCCGCCAGCGCTGGCTGGTGCTGCTCGCCACACTGCTGGTTGCGGTGCTCGGCGCGTTCAGCTTTACCCGCCTTGCCATTGATGCGGTGCCGGACATCACCAATGTGCAGGTGCAGGTAAATACTTCGATTCCCGGCTATACGCCGCTGGAAGCGGAGCAGCGCATCACCTATCCCATCGAAACGGCGATGGCCGGCCTTCCGCACCTGGAACAGACACGTTCGCTGTCGCGCTACGGCCTGTCGCAGATTACGGTGGTGTTCAAGGAAGGAACAGACATCCACTTCGCGCGCCAGCTGGTAAACCAGCGCGTGCAGGAAGTGCGCGGCCAGCTGCCACCCGGCGTGGAGCCGCAGATGGGACCAATTGCCACCGGCCTTGGTGAAATCTATATGTGGACCGTGGAAGCGAAGCCGGGAACACTCAAGCCCGACGGCACGCCCTACACACCAATGGACCTTCGCGAGATTCAGGACTGGGTGATCAAGCCGCAGATGCGCACCGTGCCCGGCGTTACCGAGATCAATGCCATCGGCGGCTACGCAAAGCAGTACCTTGTTGCACCGCTGCCTGCGCGGCTGGTGGCATTCGGGCTCGATATCGGCGACCTGGTGGCGGCGCTGGAGCGGAACAATACTGACACCGGTGCGGGCTATATCGAACGCAATGGCGAACAGTACCTGGTGCGCGCTCCCGGCCGCGCCGCCTCCGCGCGTGAACTGGCGGATACCGTGATTGCCAGCCGGGGCGGTGTTGCCGTGCGCGTGCGTGACGTGGCGGAGGTCAGCCTCGGCAAGGAGCTGCGGACCGGTGCGGCGACGGAAGATGGCCACGAGGTGGTGCTGGCGACTGTCTTCATGCTGGCCGGTGAGAACAGCCGCGCGGTATCGCGTGCGGTGGATGCGCGGCTGGCGGAAATCAACCGCAATCTCCCCAAAGGCGTTTCGGCGCGCACTGTCTATGACCGCACCTCGCTGGTGGACAAGGCGATTGCCACCGTGCGCCAGAACCTGCTGGAAGGCGCCGCGCTGGTCGTAGTGGTGCTCTTCCTCTTCCTGCACAACTTCCGCGCCGCCTTGCTGACGGCGGCCGTGATTCCGCTTTCCATGCTGTTCACCTTCACGGCCATGGCGGGCAACCATGTGAGCGCGAACCTGATGAGCCTTGGCGCGCTGGACTTCGGCATCATTGTCGATGGCGCGGTGGTGATTGTGGAAAGTTGCATCAGCCGTCTCGCAGCCGCGCAGGCGCTGGCGGGAAGGGCCCTGAGCCGGGAAGAACGCTTCGCTGAAGTCTTTGCCGCTGCGCGCGATGCCCGCCGCCCGCTGCTGTATGGGCAGGTGATCATTATCGTGGTCTACCTGCCCATCTTCACGCTGACTGGCATTGAAGGAAAGATGTTCCAGCCCATGGCATTTACCGTGGTGGCAGCGCTGTTTGCCGCCATGGTGCTGTCGGTGACTTTCGTTCCCGCCGCCGTGGCGCTGTTCGTCAACAAGCCGGTCAGCGGCGAAGAAGGCAAGGCGCTGGCATGGCTGCGCGGCCACTATGGACGCTGGCTGGCGCGGGCGCTGGACCGGCCGTTGGCGGTGGCCGGCGGGGCGCTCGCCATACTGGCACTGAGCGCGCTGCTGGCAACGCGGCTGGGCACGGAGTTTATTCCCACCATGGATGAGGGAGATGTGGTGGTCCATGCGCTGCGCATTCCCGGCACCAGCCTCACCCAGTCCGTTGCCATGCAGCTGGAGCTGGAGCAGACGCTGACGGCTTTCCCGCAAGTGGAAACGGTGTTCTCCAAAATCGGCACCGCCGAAATTGCCAGCGACCCGATGCCGCCGAACGTGACGGACACCTTCATCATGCTGAAACCGCGCGGCCAGTGGCCCGATCCCGGTCTGGGCAAGGCTGAACTGGTGGAAGCCCTGCAGGCAGCCGCGGAAAAGGTCCCTGGCAATAACTACGAGTTCACGCAGCCGATCCAGATGCGCTTCAACGAGCTGATTTCGGGCGTGCGCAGCGACGTGGCCGTGCGCGTTTTCGGCGACGATATGAACGCGCTGCAGGACCTTGGCGAACGCATCGCAGGCGCGATGCAGAAGGTGCGCGGCGCCGCCGATGTGAAATTCGAGCGCACGGAGGGCCTGCCAATGCTCACGGTGCGCATCGACCGTGAACGGGCCGCACGGCTTGGCCTCGGCATCGGCGAGGTGCAGGCCAGCGTTGCTACCGCCATTGGCGGGCGCGAAGCGGGCATTCTGTTTGAAGGGGACCGGCGCTTCGATATCGTGGTGCGCCTGCCTGAGGAAATTCGCAATAACGAGGAAGCGCTCAAGCGGCTGCCGATACGGCTGCCGCAGCGCGAGGGCAGCCGTCCTGCCTATGTTGAACTCTCGGAGCTGGCGAGCTTCGAGACCGCACCCGGCCTCAATCAGGTGAGCCGCGAGAACGGCAAGCGCAGCGTGGTGGTGACAGCCAACGTGCGCGGGCGCGATATCGGCAGCTTCGTTGCGGAAGCCTCGCTCGCCATCCGCGAGCAGGTGCCAATGACGCCGGGCTACTGGACAGCATGGGGCGGCACCTTCGAGCAGCTTGAATCGGCGGCTGCACGCCTGCGTATCGTGCTGCCGTTGACGCTGCTGGTGCTGGCACTGCTGCTGTTCTCCATGTTCGGCAACCTGCGCGACGGCCTGCTTGTATTTACCGGCGTGCCGCTGGCACTGACGGGCGGCGTGATGGCCCTGTGGCTGCGCGGGCTGCCCATGTCGATGTCGGCCGGTGTCGGTTTCATCGCCCTGTCCGGCGTGGCGGTGCTGAACGGGCTTGTGATGCTGTCGCATATTCGCACGCTGCGGGAGCAGGGCCTTGCGGCCGAACAGGCGGTGGTGCAGGGCGCTCTGGCGCGCCTGCGGCCCGTGCTGATGACGGCGCTGGTGGCATCGCTGGGCTTCGTGCCGATGGCGATTGCCGTTGGCACAGGCGCTGAAGTCCAGCGGCCGCTGGCGACGGTGGTCATCGGCGGCATTCTGTCCTCCACGCTGCTTACCCTGCTCGTGCTGCCAGTGCTTGCAAAGGCGGCATACAGGCGCTGAGCCACCGCCAGCAAACGGCGCTGAAGTGGGCTACAATTTGTCCGCTTCAGTGCCCGTCGTGCGGCACTTCAATCCGGAGGACGACCTCCCCCATCACGGGTATGCATTCGGGACGGCCCGCCTTTTGATAAGGAGCGCCGCCATGGCCTGGATCTATCTGCTCGTCGCCGGAATTCTGGAAGTTGTTTGGGCTTATTCGATGAAGCTTTCAAATGGCTTCACCAACATCACCGCCTCTGTTGTTACTGTTATCGCGATGATTGCGAGCGTGGTTCTGCTCTCGTTCGCAATGCGTACGCTCCCCCTGGGCACCGCCTACACCATCTGGACCGGCATCGGCGCCGTGGGCGCCTTTGTGGTGGGCGTGGCTTTCCTGGGCGAGCACCTCAGCCTTGTGCGCGTGACCGCTGCGGTGCTGATTGTGAGTGGCCTGGTGCTGATGAAGCTTTCTACAACAAACTGACACGCCAAAGATTGCAGTTTTCAAAAAAGTACGGTTATACTCGTCTCATTACGTAATTACAGAATATTGAGACGAGCCATGGCGCGTACCGGGTTATCGAAATCGCAAGTCAGGGCAAGCCGCGACCAGCTGCTTGCCGAAGGGCGCTATCCCTCGGTCGATGCGGTTCGTCTGGCGCTGGGGAATACCGGCTCCAAATCAACGATCCACAAATACCTGAAAGAGCTGGAAAGCGAAGACTCCAGCGCAGGCGTAAAGCACGAGGACACCACGCGCGCGCTGCAGGCCATGGTCGAGCAGCTCGCGGAACAGCTGCACCACGACGCGGAACAGCGTGTGCGTGCCATGCGTGCCGAGCATGAACTTGCGCTGCAGGAGAAGGATGCCCAGCTGGCGGAACTGCGCAGCACCATTGCCGTGCTTACGGCGCGGCTGGAAGGGCGCGGCGGGCATTTCGACATCAGCCGTCCGGCCGATCAGGCGGAAGTTCAACCTCCACGCCGCAGCAGCCTCGCAGACGCCGGTTTCGGCCATTTCAGCGGGCTGCTGTCGAACGCGCGCGGCGGCCGTCCGGAAGCCTCGCCGTTCAGCATCATCCTGGCCAGCGAGCGCTCGGAGGCGGTCGACATCAACGCCTTGCGCCCATCCGGTTTGAAGTTCCAGTAACGATTTCCTATGCGCTGTCCTTTTGCCGGACAGCCTTTGATGCGGCCGCGAGAACATACGCTCTCCCGGCCGTTTTTTTAAGTTGAATAAGGCCTGCCTATGGATCGCCGACCGCCCCCTCGTCCCTCGCTGCGCACAGGCCTCACGGCATGCCTTGGCATTTTCTTCGGCATCTCGGTGCTCGCCTTCTCGTCTTTCGACCTGCACGTGCTGCTGGCATTGGGATCGTTCGGTTCAACTTCCGTATTGCTGTTTGCCTTCCCCGAAAACCATTTCTCGCAGCCGCGCAGCATCATCGGCGGGCACTTCATCAGCACGGCGATGGGATTGCTTGCACTGCTGGTGTTCGGCAAAACATGGTGGGCGCTGGGCCTGGCGGTAGCTGCCGCCGCCGCGGTGATGATGTTGACCCGCACCGTGCATCCGCCGGCAGGGTCCAACCCCATCATTGTATTCCTTGGCCTGCCGGGCTGGGACTTCCTGCTGTTCCCCACGCTGTTTGGTGCTATTGCCCTGGTGGCGTCAGGGTGGATCTACCACCGCGCATGCAAGCAGGAATACCCGCAATACTGGATGGGAGCGACGCCCGTTGCTGCCCCAGTCGTTGAGACCTATCTCAGTACTACGGAGTGAACGCCGTGCCCGAGCATTTCGGGCATGGCGGAAGGGTGTCAGTGTTATCGTCTAATAGAACTCTTTGCCCACACTTCCGGCAAAAATAGACGCCCCGTCCTGGTTTCTCTCCTGTTGAAGACATGAGTTTTTCCTTCCTTAATGGTCCATCGTTAGACAGCGCCTCGTTACCTCCTGCTACGATAATGCCCGCGTACGTAAGTCCCATCCTTGCGGCTATAGCCGTTGACATAGGTCGTTTTTGCCCGGCCTGTCGTTGCGCTGATATCCCCATAGCAAGAGCCGTTTTCTGCGCACGATGGCCCGGCGGGAGGCTGATAGGCACCTGCTGGCGTTTGTCTGTATGTACTCTGGGTGGTTGCGCCGGTCGTACCGCCACTTTCGGAATGAGCTTGAGACTGCCGCGCTAAAGTTGCCGCATCGCATTGTGATGTGAGTGGGTCGCAAACTGCGGGGCGGACACTTTGTGAGGCTTCCTGGGCATTGACGGGAACCGAAAACGCTACCAAAGCCCAAAGCAGGTACGCAAGAAAGCGAAGCGCCATGCCGATCTCCTCAATTGTCGGTCAGAAAATTCTAGACGGAAATTGAGAGAATTCAAGGTTAACGCGATTGCTTCGCAAAGCCGCGTTCTGCCTCAGAGGCTCGGTGGGCTCGTTTCTAACTAGGCCGGCGACCGTCTGATCCGAATTCAGTCGCGTGGATTGGCTCGATAGGGTCGTTCGCGATACCCGAAGTAGTCGAAATCGGCATGCAGCGCGGTGCCAGCCATATCCTGACATGCCATGCCAACGAAAGCGCCGGTGAAGTTGGGCTGGCCCGGTGCGCTGGCTTCGTCCGACAGAATGCTGGCGTCGAACATTTGCGGCAGCCATTGCCAGTCGCCGCCTGCCAGCCGGTAGCCGAAATACAAGCGCTCTTCGTCGACTTCCACGCGCAGTTCCATCGGCTGGTTCGCGGGCAGCGCTAGCGGCGTCGTGAAGGAATCGGTTTGCAGATGGTTCGGCAGGCTGCTCATCACGCGTATGTGCTTGCCCACAGTTTCGTCGTGAGAGATGTACAGGTAGTGGAACTTGGCGCCGCCGTAGTAGCAGATCAGTCCCGCCATCTGCTGGTAGTGCTCAGGCTCGAACTCGACCACCGTTGAAGCGCTGAAGCAGTGAGCCTGCTGGCGGCGGGCCACCAGCGACTGGCGGAACTGGCTGCCCAGGCTTTCGCGGCCGTACAGGCGCAAGTGGCCCGGGCGTGCAGTGAGGCTGAACAGCTCCTCCGGCCACGGTGTGCGCAGCCACTGGAAGGCGATTGGCAGTTGCGGCGCATCGAACTCTTCGCGTTCCGCTTCGGCTGCGAACGGGTGCGCTGGCAAGGCAGGCGCCTCGGCCTGCAGTTCCGGAGTGCCTTGTCCGTCAACGGTGCGCAGCCAACCGTCATCGCCCCACACCACGCGCTGGATGGCGGTCTCGCGGCCCAGCGTGCAAGTGCCGCGATTGCGCAGCGGCCGGCCGCAGAGGTAGACCATATAGGTCTGGCCGTCCGGCGTTTCCACCAGGTCGGCATGGCCTGCGCGCTGCAGTGCGGCGTCCGGGCGGTTGCGCGAGCTGAGGATGGTCTGGTCGGGATGCAGCTCATATGGCCCGTGCAAATCGCGCGAGCGCGCCATTGTCACGCCGTGGTTCCAGCCGGTGCCGCCTTCGGCGGTGAGCAGGTAGTAGAAGCCATTGCGCTTGTACAGGTGCGGCGCTTCGGTCAGGCCGTGCGGCGTGCCCTTGAAGATGTTCTCGCGCTGTCCAACCAGGCGGCCTTCCTGCACCGAATATTCCTGCATCACGATGCCTGCAAAGCGGTTGCTGCCTGGCCGGTGGTCCCATAACTGGTTCAGCAGGTATTTGCGGCCATCGTCGTCGTGGAACAGCGAGGGATCGAAGCCGCTGCTGTTCAGGTACACCGGTTCGGACCACGGTCCCTCGATGGACGGGCTGGTGACGAGATAGTTATGGAAGTCGCGCATCGAAGCACTGCCGGTGGCGCCGCCGGTGGAGGTGCGGCCGTAGCGCTTCACGTCCGTGTAGATCAGCCAGAACAGGCCATCCGCATACGTGAGGCAGGGCGCCCACACGCCGCAGGAATCCGGTGTGCCCAGCATATTGAGCTGGCTGGCGCGCGTGAGCGGCCGGGTGAGCAGCCGCCAGTTGACCAGGTCGCGCGAATGGTGGATCTGCACGCCCGGATACCATTCGAAGGTGGAGGTGGCGATGTAGTAGTCCTCACCCACGCGCACGATGGATGGATCGGGATTGAAGCCGCGGAGAATGGGGTTCTGGATCATGCTGTTTTCGTGATGAGAGGTTCAGGCTGCGCCGGCTCGCGCACCAGCGTCCACAGGAGCACTGCGGCGATCAGGTCGAGTACCGCCAGGCTGATGAAGAAAGGCGTATAGCCGACGGTGGCCATCAGGCCGCCGATCAGCAGCGAGAACAGCAGCAGGCCGAAATTGCCGAAGGTGCCGCACATGCCGGCCACCGTGGCTACTTCGTTGCGGCGGAACAGGTCGGAGGACATCGTAATCACGGTGACGGAGAGCGTCTGGTGCGCAAAGCCTGCGAGACTCAGAAGAGCGATCGCAGCGTAAGGGCTGTCCACATAGCCCACGAAGGCCACGCCCATCATCATGATCGCGCCGAGCGTAAAGGCGCCGCGGCGCGCATTAATCAGGCGCACGCCGCGCTTCTGCAGCGCCAGCACCACCACGGGGCCGAACATGCAGCCCAGGTCCGCCGCAAGGAAGGGCAGCCAGGCGAACATGGCGATCTGCGCCAGGTCGAAATTGCGGACGGTGGTCAGGTACAGCGGCACCCAGAACGACAGCGTGCCCCATGCTGGATCGGCCAGGAAGCGCGGCAAGGCGATGCCCCAGAAGTTGCGCATCTTCAGAATCGTGAGAACGGAAGGGCGCTTGCCGTCGCCCTGTAGGTGCTGCTCCTGTCCGGCGGCGATGTGCTGCGCCTCGGCTTCCGACAGGCGGCGGTGACGCGCGGGCGCATCGTAGAGCAGCAGCCAGACCGCCACCCAGATCAGGCCCAATGCACCGGTAATGACGAAAGCCGACTGCCAGTTGTAATGCAGGATGGCCCACACCACGAGCGGCGGCGCCAGCATGGAGCCGAACGACGCGCCGATATTGAAGATACCACCCGCCAGTCCGCGTTCCTTGGCCGGGAACCATTCGGAAACGGCTTTCATGCCGGCTGGATTGGCGGAGCCCTCGGCAAGTCCCAGCAGGCCGCGCAGGACGGCCAGCGTCTGCCAGTTGGTTGCCATGCCGTGCGCCATGCAGATCACCGACCAGGCCGCGGCAAACATCGCGAAGCCGAACTTCAGGCCGATCACGTCCAGTATGTAGCCGCACAAAGGCTGCAGCATGATCGCGCCCTGGAAGGCGGCCGTGATGTATGAGTATTCCTGGGTGGTGATGTTCAGCTCAGTGAGCAGGGTAGGGGCCGCGACGGCCAGCGTGCTGCGCGTGAGGTAGTTGATGACGGCGCCCAGCATAATCAACCCAATCATCCACCAGCGGAGTCCCTTGATTTTCGAATGAGCCATGTTTGCGCAATCATATTGACAAGGCTGTAAAGATATCACACCGGTGAATGATCATGATTGCGCAACCTAATGAATTTTTAATCTGGCGATGTCGAAATGCGTATGCACCGTTCGTCGTTGCTGCGAGGCGGAGCATCCGCCCGGCAGGACATCAAAGGAGAAACCGCATGGCGCAGTACCTCGTAGCCCTTCACCATCCCGACAATCACGACCCTTTCGCCGTGGACGACGAGGCGACGCAAAGTGCCCTTAATGCGCTGAACGGCGAGATGGTTGCTGCGGGCGTCAGGGTTTTTGTGGGATGCCTGCGCCCGGCATCAAGCGCAAAGTCGTTGCAGCTGAACCTGGCTGGCGAGGTGGTGGTGAGTGATGGTCCCTACCTGAAGACGGCGGAACATATGGGCGGGTTCTGGGTGCTGGAAGCGGCCAGCCTGGATGAAGCGCTGGCCTGGGGACGAAAGGCCGCCGCCGCATGCCGTGCGCCGGTGGAGGTGCGGCCGTTTTTTGAGATGGAATGACGCGCTTCAGTCTTCTGCGCGCTGCATCGCATATTTCTCGCCCCAATCCGCAATCGGTCCGAGTGCGTGGTTCAGTGCCGCACCGGATTCCGTGGTGGAGTACTCCACGCGCGGAGGCACCTCATGGAACACGGTACGTTTCACGATGCCGGAAGCTTCCATTTCGCGTAACTGCTGAATCAGCATCTTTTCGCTGATGCCATCGAGTAGCCGCTTGAGCTGCCCGGTTCTGATGCTTTTGCCATCCAGCTCATACAGGATCAGCGCTTTCCATTTGCCGCCGATGACTTCAAACGCCGGGCCGATGCCGCAGTTATAGGGTTTGCTGGATTTCATTTGAGTCCATACATACAAAAAGGTGGGTACCTGACATTTTAGTAGGTACTTGACCATAAGTGCAATACCTACTGATACTGGCAGATCACTAAACACGGAGTCTGAAATGGAAAAAGTTGCTGTGATTGGATTGGGCCAGATGGGCGCGACGCTGGCGAAGCTGCTGCTGAAAGCAGGGGCGCAGGTGCATGTGTGGAACCGCAATGCCGCCAAGGCCGAGCGGCTGGCGCAGGCTGGCGCTGTCGTTGCCGGGAGTGCCGCCCAGGCGGTGGCCGCCGCGCGGATTGTTCTGGTCTGCGTGTACGACTACGCTGCCACCTTCGACATCCTGGGCGATCCCGCGGTCCGTGCCGCGCTGAAAGACAAGATACTCGTCCAGCTGACCACCGGCAGCGCGGACGAAGCCCGCCAGTTGCATGCGCTTGCCTCGGAGGCTGGCGCCAGCTTCCTCGATGGCGCGATCCAGGTGGCGCCGGAGCAGATGGGGCAGCCGGATACGACCATCCTGGTGTCCGGCAGCGAGCACACCTATGGCGATGCGCGCGCCGTGCTGGGCGCCTTGGGCGGAAACGTTGTTTATCTCGGCGGCGACGTCGCGGCTGCCGCAGTCATGGATCTGGCCACGCTGTCCTATGTCTACGGGGCCTCGGCCGGATTCTTCCAAGGCGCTGCACTAGCGCAGGCCGAGGGGCTTGATGTGGGAACGTACGGCGAGATTGTTGAAGCGATGTCGCCATCACTGGGAGCGTTCATGCGTCATGAGGGACGGGTGGTTCGTGACGGCGACTTCACGGTTTCGCAGAGCCCCTTAGCGATCTCGGTCCCGGCCACTGAGCGTATTGAGAACGCGATGCGGAGCAAGGGCCTGCATGCAGAGCTGCCAGCCGTGATCGCACGGTTGCTGCGCAAGTCGGCTGAGGCAGGCTACGGCGGGGAGGAGTTTGCGGCGGTGGTGAAGGTTTTGCGCGCCACCTGAGGCCTGAAATAGCCATAGGCGGCATTGCAGTGAACTAGCGAGACTGTTGCCGCCATTCTTTCCGTCCCTCGCCGCGCCTACAACATTGAAAGGTTTCTACTGACAGAATTCCTTCAGCTTTCGGGTTTAATAAGCAGATGGAGGTTCAATGACTATTCATCAGCGTCGAGCAAGCGATCGGGTTCCGCGTTTCGGCAGTATGCAAGGATCGGTTCGTGCTAGCGAGGTTCTCGAGATCTGCGATCACATCGGCGTTCTGTTGGCGGAAATGCCCGAGATACCAAACCACCTCATGGTGGCTCGTCTGCTGACAAGTGCGACCAAGCATCCTTTGCGTACCGAATTGGCTCGGGCAATGATTGTGCAGCTCGTTGAAGCTATGCGCAGGCGCCCGATGTCGGGCTAAGGTGCAGGCGCTTTGGGTGTTCCGCCTGAAGCCCGGCTGCCTTCTAACGCCATTTCCAATCGGCTGGATGCGCCTCTATCCAGGCCCGGGCGCACGAAAATGCATCATCCTCGGCTGTGGCCTGGTTCAGGAACGCCCGCGCACTCGCAAGGTCGGCTTCATCTTGTTGGACCCGGCTTCCGTCACCGGAAGTGATCAAGGTTCGGCAAGCGTAGTCGGGAAGCAGTGAAGACTGCACACTGATGAGATAGCCTCTATAGCGTTGTGTGGACATATTACCTTCTCTTGGTTCAGGTGCGGCTGCGGCACCGCCGGCGTGATCGTGGTTCGAACAGGACGCGCATCACGGTCGAAGTCTTCAATCCATAAATGCGCAACATGCTCTCTGCGTACTGGGTGCCGTGAGTCTTCGAGAAGGCAATGGCGCGCTCGCATACAGCTGCTGTCACATCATTTGTTCTTCGGGATTGCGGAACATCCGTTTCGTCGCGTACGCGTCTCAACACATCTTCATGATCGATCCCGGTGTCACGTTCAGCAGCCAGTTTGTCCCGCGCTGTCTCAGATAATGCCAGGCAGATACGCAGCCCCTTGAGGTGTTGACCCGGATGCCGGCATCCACAAAAACAGCGCATTTGCTGTCGTTCCGCTTCTCGGCCATCGTTCGTCCTATCGCATCAACTGCGCTTCGAACGCCGCTAATCGCTCTTCGCTTGCCTCGACCGCGTTGACTCCATCATCGATCAAGGACGCAGAACGCCGCGCGATCCTGCCAATCTCTTCGATACAGTTTGATCTTCGGCCGATATCGGCCAGGTCCGCGTCACGCCGAACGCGGTGTGCGGAAGCATCGGGTAGCTTAGGGGGCTTGGCGAAGCCCTTGTGCTGCGTATTCATATGCTGTTCTCCTCTCGTCAGTTCCCTGTTGCCCCAGGGCTGGGCATGGCCACGAACGTTATGCCGCATGAACAGGATCAGACAAGGATTGTCGCAGGTGACAAAACGGAGTGAGACTGAGGTTGGGAGTGTGCGGGGCGTTGACTCACTATACACCGATGCACCGTGCGCACCCTTGAATCCGTGCGCGGATTGGTTCATATTTCCGCAGCACTGTCAGCCAATCCATGAGGACACCAGCATCGCTAGCTCTTCGCCTACGAACTGGCAGGCCTTTGAATGACAAGCTCACTTAAGAAAGGCCGTAGTCTAAAGCTTTGGACTGGCAATGACGTCGAACAGCAAGGGCATCCCCGAACGTATCCCGACCACATCGTCCGACAGCGGCAGCCCCCTGGTTCGCCCGGTCGGCAATGCACTTCCACGCCGCATTCCAACTGTCGACCGGCGGGTTTCAACTGACATCTATCGTGGCCGTGAAAGAAGGAGCTTGGGTGAATGACTGAACGCTCGCCTAAGGCTGCGATGCACGGCGCCGCATATCGGAGTCGAGCACCCGCAGTATGGTTGCAGTCTTCACATGGTAGAGGCGCAACAGCGCCATACAAAATGCACGCCCGTGCGTATCGAGCAGGGTTATCGCGCGATCACACGCATACGCCGTTAGCCGGTCGGTTCGCGGGCAGGAAGTCAGGAGCGGCCTGGCCCTGTACGAATCGATACTGCCGCGCTGATCCAGGATATCCAACGCGACGTGCAGCTCATGTTCCACCGGCACAGGGGATGGATTCCTTCGCGGCTGACCTGCCGAAAATATCCGTAACAAGGTCTGCGCATCGATCTGGTAAGCACGCGCATACTTCCAAGCGCGCGTTGTACCCCAGAGCGTTTGGACACGTACCGCGGCGTCGACCACCGCCCTTGCTCGCACATTCATGCGGCGGTCACCGACGTTCGTATTGGTCATATCCAGGTTCTGCGCTTCGCGGTTGGTGATTCAAACGGGTTCATGCACTATACGCCGAAGTCTCCTCAATGCTTCGCACTTCCAATCGAGCGCTCAGCATGTGAGCAGGCTGGCACTCAGCAGCGATGTTCCTGCTGCTCAGCTGCCGATACTCACAGCATGTCGAAGAACTGCAGCATGGCGCGGCTGGCGTCGGGGCCTGCGCCGTCAGTATACGTGCCGGCCGCGCTGCCCCCTGCCCAGGCATGGCCGGCGCCGTGTACTACCCAGTGCTCGGCAATAACGCTGGCGTTTTCGCCGCGATACACGTGCCGTGTGTATTTTCGCCCGCCCGGCGCCTTCTTCGTTTCCGACTCAGGCGCAATACTGCACTGTGCCGTGACCGATCCGGTTACGATGTGTTGGCCGTTGGAAGGATGTACCGTGGCATCCCGATCGCCATGAAAAACGATGACTTTCGGTCCGGCCGCATGCCTGTGTTGCCCGGGCGCGCCAGTCCGCATCGTCTGCAGGGCAGAGGGCAGGTCGCGTGCTGCGCCGAAGGGCAGGCCGGAATGCACGCCGACGGCATGGAAAAGTTCCGGATACACTGCGGCGACCACCGCAGCCATTGCCCCGCCCGCCGACAGCCCGGCGATACTGATGCGCGCGGGATCCACCGCGTGGCCAGCCATCACCTGCCGGACAATGCCTGCGATCAGCGCGGGTTCGCCCTTGTCGCGCTGCTGGTCCGCGGTATTGAACCAGTTCCAGCAGCGCGAGCTGTTGGCATGCGCCGGCTGCTCGGGCCAGACGACAAGACAGCCCGCTTCCTCCGCCAGAAGATTCATGCGGGTGCCCGCGGCGAAATCGTCGGCGTCCTGCGTGCAGCCATGCAGCATCACCAGCAACGGTACGGCTTGTCCCGTGTAAGTACTTGGAATGTACAGCTTGTAGTCGCGCTGGCTCGCCGCGCCTTCGTATGTGAGCGCCAGGTAGCGCGCGCCATCCGGCAACGACGGTGTGGGAGTGCGCGTGCGCAGCTTCGCGCTTGCAGGCAGCGGACTCCCTTGTGGCGGGGTGATGCCGTGTTGTCTCAGCAACGCGGCGACGTCTGCCACTCCGGCAATCGCTGCCGCAGTGGAAAGGTGATCCGTGCCCGCCGCCGCGTGGGCCCATGCCGGTGCGGCGTTCAGGTTTTTCATCTGCGGCGTGGCAGCGCTTCGCGTCGCGGCCGGGGCGTCATCCGCATTGAGGCCGGCGAGTGCCTCCCTGATGGTTGCGGTCGTCGCAAGCGGTCCATCCTTCATCAGCTGTTGTGTTGCCTGCTGCAGCTTTGCCATCAATGCCGTATAGGGTTTCATTTGTGCCTTCAGTGTTGTGCTGCATTGATTCTCAGTTAATCCGTCCCGCCAGCGCGGCGCGAACGGCTGTGGTGGCCTGTAGCGCGCCCAGAACTGTTACCGAACGAATTGTTGCCGCCGCCAGCGCCGCCGGTACGTCGTCCGCGATGGTGAGCAGCCCCAGCACGCGGAGCGAGAGCATGTCTCCGCGCGCTTGTGCCGCCTCCAGGTCGGCGCGGCTGCACGCGAGGAGCCCGAGCACCAGTTCATCCCGTTCCACGGTGCGGCGTACCGCTTCCGCATGCTGGCTGAGCTGATTGCGCACGGCCGTCCGGATGAGGTCGGTGCGATTGGAATAGAAGCCCTGCTGGACCAGCAGGTCGATCTGTCCGAGGTCAACGGGCATCAGGTTGATCGTGATCTTTTCGGACTCGGCAAGGCGGGACTTCAGTTCTGGCATCGGTAGCTCCTGGGTGTAAGCTACCATACTAGCACCATCCAAGTGGATGGTGAATTTATCTTCGCCGGATGCCCCGCGCTTGGTCGCGCCGTCTTGCCCTAATCGGTGGCGCGAAGTCCCTTTTGCTTCTTCGGAACCGTCACGGTGAACGTGGTCCCATCCGTATCGGACCGCACATGTATCCGTCCCGAATGCGCATGAACAATCTCCCGCGCGATGAAAAGCCCGATCCCCATGTTCGTACTCTCGCCGGGAGGAGCATCCTCGCTGCCGGAGAGGCGTACCAGGGGATCAAAGATGCTTGCTACCTTGTCCGGCGGGATTACCGGTCCGCGGTTATTGATTGCAATGGAGATGTCGTCGTCAGCACTCGTTACTTCAACAGCGACCGGGGATTCCTTGCCGCCGTATTGGAGCGCGTTGCCGATTAAATTGGAAAGCACCTGCGTAAATCGGCCGCCATCAATGAAAGCGCTTAAGGAGGCCGGGGCGTGCAGCTCAATCACGCGGTCGGGATGAAATGTGCGCAGTTCATTGACTGCTTGCTCGCAGACCGTGGTCAGGTTTTCCTGCCGCGGGCTGATTGGAATGCCCGGGCCAAGGTGCGTGCGCGTGAAGTCAACCAGATCATTGACCAGCTTGCCCATGCGTGTGGCGCTATTGAACATTCTCGTGGCGAGAAGAACGTATTTCGGGGCCAGGTCGAGCGCTTGCATGATGAAGCTCGAACCCATCACCAATGTGCCGAGCGGGTTACGCAAATCGTGCCCGAGGATCGCCAGGAACATGTTCCGCGATTGTTTGACCAGGCGCTCATAGCGGGCGACCGACTCAGCCACTGCCTGATCGACTGCCTCATTGAAACGCGTAACGTCTGCGAGGTTGGTACCGGAATGGCCTGTGGCCTCGGCACTCCACAGCATCAGCACACTGGAACGCAGGGCGCGGTATTCCGATACGAGTTGCACCACGGTATAGCCGGACCGCAGGCGCGCCTGGGCGTGTATCTCCGCTGCTGTGTCCTGCCGCCCCCGCTTTGCCAGGCCTTTGGATTTTGCAACGCTATCCGCCTCCGACTGGGCGGTGTTGATGTCTTCGGCAAACGTGCCCAGCATTTGCCGCGCATGGTCGCGCAGCTCCTCGTCGTCCATTGTTAGCGCCGGCGGTTCAATCGTGCGCGCAAAATCCTCCCAGGCCATCAGGATAGGTTCAATATTGGCTAGTATGAAATCGGAGAGTCGGGGATTGGTATGCATGATGAGTCTCCAGTCGACTGCGCCCATAGGGCCGGGCGTTCTGATCATAACAGTGGACAGGAAAGCGTTATGGACGATTCGCCTGCCCGGCAATATTCTCAAAATGCTTAGGCGAGCCCGAGGAACTGCTGCATGGTGGGTCCATGCATCACCAAGCCTTCCATGTTGGCCTTCTCTCCTGTCCCGCCCACGCGGTCCCCGTTTGATTCCCTTCGTTTCCCCGTAGTTGAGTGCCATCCCGCCTAAAAGGTTGTTCGGATGTCGATGACATATTGGATGCTGTTCGCTGGCGTAATACTCATCGCCATGATGTTGGTCGGCACGCTGCTGGAGCGCCTTCCGCTTAGCGGGGCAATGATCTATCTCGGCATCGGCTTCCTGTTGGGGCCATCGGTTGCCGGGCTCTTTGCTCCCGACCCTTTTCGCTTCGCGGCCGGCCTGAATTGCTGGCGGAGGGCGCACTCCTGATTTCGCTATTCGCGGTCGGCATCAAACTTGAAGTGCCCTTGCTTGACCGGCGCTGGATGGCATCAGTGCGCCTTGCATTCGTATCGGTGGCAATCACGGTGGGCCTGATCGCTGCCATTGGGGTGTTCTGGCTCAACCTGCCGCTCGGTGCGGCCATCCTGCTCGGCGGCATTCTGGCGCCGACCGATCCCGTGCTTGCCTCAGGGGCGCAGCCCGAAGCAGGAGGCGCCCCTGACCCGGTACGATTCAGCCTCGCTAGTGAGGGCGCACTGAACGACGGTTCCGCTTTCCCCTTCGTCTTGCTCGGCTGGGCCTGATGGGTGAACACGACCTTGGCTGCTTCGGCTGGCATTGGCTGGCAGTGGATGTCGCCTGGGCAATGGTGGGCGGGATGGTCATCGGCGCGCTGTCCTCTGGGTAGCCTTGCTCTGGCCTCAATGCTTCGCCATTCTGGCCGTAAGCAACCAGCACATCGTCCAGTGCTTTAGCCAGCGGTATGCTTCGGTTCATGCGCGAGGCGTCAGCGCCCTCGGCCAGTACCCAGCCGGCACCTGGTTTGATACCGGCTTCTTCCAGCAGCAGTTTGAGCGGTACGCCGGTCCACTCTGCACAACTGACCAGGCCATGACTGATTTGTGCGTTCTGGCCCGGATTGCCCAGATGATCCATCCCCGTGTTCCCGGCACATTCCAGGAAGTGAATGCGCGAAGTCGATGGGAAGCGCTTGAGCTGGGCCAATGTCAGTCTCAACGGTCGCTCGACCAGACCGTGGATCATGAGCGTGTGCCTGGCCGGGTCGATCTGTGGAACGCCGGAGTGGTGGCGTTCGAAGTGCAGGGCGCTGGGCGTGATAATCCCTAGCTGGTGCTGCAGTGGCGTGCGGGAAGCGCCGGTCCCCGGAATCGGGCCTGGCTTGAAGTACCGTACAGCTTTTTCGGTTGATGCGCGTTCGCCGTATTCGCGGCGGGGAACTCCCAACTCGTGAGCGCTGCTCTGCACGGTGACGAGCCCTCCGGCAAGGGCAACGCCCTGGCTAAGAAAGGTGCGGCGGCTGAGTGGCAATTTGTCGGTAGGTGGCGGTTTTTTCATAGTTCTCCCCGGTGGCATTAGAGTTTTTCCAAAAGCGCCGATGAGGTGGAGTTCGGCGTGGACGACGCAATCGCGCTTAGATAAAGCCAAAAAGAAAGCATTGCCACACCGAGCAAGACTGCAATCAAGCTGGTGGGTGTTCCGCTGGCGCCCAAGATCCATGCCGCCGTTAGTGGCCCCGCCGCTTTCGACAGCAATGAAGGGCCGGCCATGGCGCCGGAAATTGCGCCGTAGTTCTCTGGGCCAAACATCGCTTGTGGAATGGTCCCGCGCACAATGGTCAGGATGCCGTTGCTCAAGCCATATAAAACGCAGAAAATCGCGATGGCCCATGCCTGCTGGCCGAACACGAGTAGCGCTAGTAGCGCGGCTGGCAACGCTGCGAGTGTGAATTTCCCCACGGTTTGCGGCATGGCGTTACGCGCCACGGTGCGTTCGAGTACACGGCCGACAACTTGCATCGGACCGATCAGTGTGGCCATCAGCACTGCCAGGCCGGCAATGTGCCCCATGTTTTGCAGCAGCGGGATGAGGTGGACCGAAAGCGCGGAGAAAACAAAAGTGTTGGCGGAGAATGCGAACGCCAGCTTCCAGAACGCAGCGTGCCGCAGCGCCTCCACCAGTGTATGACTGCGGACGGGTGCGCTGCCGCGATTTTGTTCGCGTGGTGCGTCCGCACCGAGCAACAAATGCAAAGGGAAGCAAAGAGCCAGCTGTGCGACGCCAAACCAGAAGTAAGTGTCGCGCCAGCCGAGCAGCTTGTTCAATTGAAGCGTCAAGGGCCAGAAGATCGTGCTGGCGAAGCCTGCGAACAAGGTTAATGTGGAAATAGCTCGCCGCGCATCGCTCGCGAACTTGCGGTTGATGGTAGCGAATGCCGCTTCGTAGAGCGTGAGGGCCATCGCCACGCCCAGCACGATCCATGCGCCGAAATAGGAGGCCGGTCCACTCGCGTAGCTAAGCCAGATCATTCCGAATCCGCAGATGATGGAACCAAAGCCCATGATCCAGCGGCCGCCAAATCGGTCCAGCAGAATGCCCGCGGGCGTCGCGCACACGCCCGTCACCAGAAGGCTAACGGAGAATGCGCCGAACACCAGCTCAGGCGCCAGTTGGAGATCAGCACCGATGGCCCCTGCGACGATACTGAAGGCGTAGTACAGAGAACCCCACGAAGCGATCTGTGTGACCGCCAGGATGCTGATAGTCCGCCAGGGGCTCTGCATGTGATTTCTCGCTTATGATTGTCGAATCGGCCTGGATCAAGCGCAGCAGCTGGCCTTGGTTTTTGCTTGCGGTGGCGGACAGCCGCATCCTGCTTCGCCAGCGGCCTTTACGTCGGCATCGAGTGCGCAGCAAGCTTCCGATTCGGCGGGTGCCGGGCCACCGCAGCATGAAGCAGCCGCAGTTTCAATTCCCGGCAAACGGCTGTTGCACACTCCGGTTTCCGGCAGCTCAAGCTGCACATCATCTGCTGCGTGCAAGTCGCCTGCGAGAGCTGCAACAACGGAGCGCGCTTGTTCATAGCCGGTCGCCATCAGGAAGTTCGGCGCGCGGCCATAGCTCTTGGCGCCGACCGCATAGTAGCCCTGTTCGGGATGCGCCAGTTCGCGATGCCCGTGCGGCCGTACTGTGCCGCAGCTATGCTCATTCGGGTCGATCAGCGGCGCCAGGGCATCCGTGCTTCCCAGCCATGGGTCATGGCGCACCCGCAGTTCCCGTGTGATTCCCAGGTCCGGACGGGCGCCTGTGGACGCGACGATTTGCTCGATGCCGTCGATGAATTGCGGCACCTTGTGTACTTCGTCGCCCAACACGCGCAGTTGGCCATGCTGTTCCGTGATAGACCGGATACGGAAGTTGGTGTGGATCTCCAGCCTTCCGGCCTTGTGCAGCGCCTGCAGCCGCAGGCCCACCTGACCGCGTGCCGGTAAGCCATCCGCCTCGCCACCGCCGAAGGTCTTGGCCAGCGAGTTGCCGCGCACCGCCCACACCAGTACAGTGCCCGGCGCTTCCTCCGCCAGTTGCGCCAGGGCGAGCAGGGAGCCGGCGGCCGAGTGGCCGGCGCCGACCACCAGCACGCGCTTGCCGGCATAGCGTTGGCGCTCTGCGCCAAGGATATCCGGCATGCCGTAGCTGATGTGGTGCGCGAACTGTTGTTCGCCTTGTGCCTTGATGCCATTCGCGCCGAGCGGGTTCGGATGCGACCAGGTGCCGGTAGCATCCAGCACGGCGCTGGCGAAGTATTCACGTTCGCCGTCCGCGGTCTGCGCGCGGATTATGAATGCGGCCTGCTCACGGCCGCGGGTCTTGACCTTGTCGAAGCCGAGGCGCGCAAGCTGTGTGACGCGGTGCCCGAGCTTCAGGTGCTGTGCCAGCTGCGGCAACTGGGCCAGCGGTTCCAGATAGCGCTCGCGCAGTTCGCCCGCGCTGGGGAGTTCCTCCAGCGGCGGCATTTGCCAGCCTGCAGCCTCCAGCAACCTGCGGGCCGCCTTGTCCACGTTGTATTGCCATGGCGAGAAGAGGCGCACCTGCTGGTAGGTGGCGAGGTTGCCCGCCACCTCTTCATGGGACTCAAAAATCAGCGGCGTCATGCCCCGTTCGATCAGATGTGCTGCAGCAGCCAGGCCCACCGGTCCAGCGCCCAGCACTGCAACGGGCAAAGAGATGTCAGTCAAATTCATGATGATTCCTTTCCGATGCCTTAGTTATTCGTCGAATTACGAATAAGTGGCCAAATTTTTTTAAAGGCCGGCCATCATGGCCTTCAACTGCGCCAGACGGTCGGGGTTCACGCAATAGCACACCCGCTGCACGTCCGACGAACCCAGGATCAAGCCAGCATCCTTGAGTATCGTGACATGCTGCGAGATGGTCGATGCCGCGAGCGGCAGCACTTCGGCGAGATTGCCGAAGTAGCACGCGCCATAAGCAGACAGGTATTTCAGCAGCTGCACGCGGGCAGGGTGGCCCAGCGCCTTGCACATGCGTGCCATATCTTCAGCGTCAATCGCCATCACGGCTTCGCCTGCAGCCTTGGAGTCACAACAGCTAGTCATCTTGAACCATTCGTTGAACGACGAATGCAGAATAGACCTATGTCATCAGCCTGTCAAGATATTTCTATAAACTTGGAAATGTCGTAGGTTTTGATTTATGATAGTTCGACTTTGATGGAACTGGGCGATATGGAAACGAAAGCAGTTGTGATGGCATTGGCTGCACTGGCGCAGGAAACCCGGCTGGGAATCTTTCGCTTGCTGGTGCAGATAGGGCCGGACGGCCTGGCGGCAAGCCGGATTGCGGAGCAGATGGCGATTCCGCCTTCTTCGCTGTCGTTTCACCTGAAGGAGCTTAGCTACGCCGGCCTGATCGCGGCCCGGCAGGATGGGCGCTTCCTCTACTACTCGGCCAACATGGGCGCCATGAACGCGCTCCTTGGATTCCTGACAGCGAACTGTTGTGGCGGCGTGGCATGCATGCCGCCAGCTGCGACATCGTCCGTTCACTCACTCTGATGGAGAAGCAAATGCAAGACAAAGTCTATAACGTGCTGTTCCTGTGCACGGGGAATTCGGCGCGCAGCGTCATGGCGGAAGCATTGGTGACAACGATGGGCAAAGGGCGCTTCCGCGGCTTTTCCGCTGGCAGCCATCCAACAGGTAAGGTAAATCCGTTCGCCATCGAGCAGATTGCCGGTACCGGCTATCCGGTGGAACAGCTTCGCAGCAAGAGCTGGGATGAATACGGCCAATCCGACGCGCCGCAAATGGATTTCATCTTTACCGTATGCGACAACGCGGCCGGCGAAACCTGCCCTTACTGGCCTGGACATCCGCTCAGCGCACACTGGGGCTTTGCCGATCCCGCGGCGGTAGAGGGAACGGATGAAGAGAAGCGCGCTGCCTTCCATCGCATCTTCCGCCAGATCATGACGCGCATGAATATCTTTGTCAGCCTCCCGCTGCACATGCTGGAGAAAAACGCGATCCAGCATGAAATCAAGGCCATTGGCGATATGGCTGTCTAACCCAGGAAGCACAATGATTGTTCTTTTTCTCTGCACCGGTAACTCCTGCCGCTCGGTACTGTCCGAAGCGACCTTCAACCGCATGGCGCCTGAGGGCATGCGCGCGATCAGCGCAGGCAGCCAGCCCGCTGGCCAACTGCACCCGCGTGCTGTCGCTCTCCTGCACAGCAAGGGCATTTCGACGGAGGGGTACTACAGCAAGTCGTGGAGCGACCTCCCGATAACGCCAGATGTTGTGGTGACGGTATGCAGCAATGCCGCTGGCGAGACCTGTCCTGCCTATCTCGGACCGGTGTTGCGCACGCATTGGGGGCTGGATGATCCTGGCCACGTCACCGGAACCGAGGAGGAAATCACTAAAGCTTTCGAAGAGACCCACGCCATCATTCGTGCGCGGATCAGTGCCTTCCTGGCGCTTCCTCTCGAAGCGCTGGGGTTTGATAAGGCGCGCTTCAAGGCTGAATTGGACCGTATCGGCACGCTGCAGGCATAAAAAGAAAAGGACGACAACGTGCTGACTGCATTCTTGATTTTCCTGGCCACGCTGATTCTGGTGATCTGGCAACCCCGTGGCCTCGGAATTGGCTGGAGCGCTGCCGCTGGCGCCATTGTGGCTTTGTTGGCCGGCGTGATCCAGATGTCCGATATCCCGGTCGTCTGGCATATCGTCTGGAATGCTACCGGCACCTTCGTAGCCGTGATCATCATCAGCCTGTTGCTGGATAAGGCGGGGTTCTTTGAGTGGGCGGCGCTGCATGTGGCGCGCTGGGGTGCTGGCAGCGGTAAGCGCCTCTTCGTACTACTGGTGTTGCTGGGCGCAGCGGTTGCTGCGTTGTTTGCCAACGATGGCGCGGCGCTGATTCTGACTCCGATCGTGATCGCGATGCTGCGCGAACTGCGTTTCTCTGCCAGGGCCACACTGGCGTTCGTAATGGCCGCAGGGTTCATCGCCGATACGTCAAGCTTGCCGCTGGTGGTGTCGAATCTGGTCAACATCGTCTCCGCAGACTATTTCGATATCGGCTTCGCGCGCTACGCGGCTGTGATGGTACCGGTCAATTTCGTTTCCATCGCCGCGACTCTGGCCGCACTGATGTGGTTCTTCTCGAAAGACATCCCAGCGGACTACCAGGTGGCCCAGTTAAAACGCCCGGAGCAGGCCATCCACGACCGCGCCACCTTTGTCACGGGCTGGTGGGTGCTGGCCTTGCTGTTGATCGGATTCTTCTGGCTGGAGCAGCTGGGCGTGCCCATCAGCGCCGTGGCGGCGGCAGGTGCCGTGCTGCTGCTTGCCGTTGCTGCGCACAGCCACAAAATCTCCACGCGCGAAGTGCTGGGCAATGCGCCGTGGCAGGTGGTGATCTTCTCGCTGGGGATGTATCTGGTGGTGTATGGACTGCGTAACGCCGGCCTGACGGATTACCTCACTGCCTTGCTGAACCGCTGCGCGGCACACGGTGTGTGGGGAGCTGCACTGGGCACGGGCTTCATCACCGCGCTGCTGTCCTCAGTGATGAATAATATGCCGACCGTGCTGGTGGGAGCGCTGTCGATTGACGCTACCACTTCGAGCGGTGTGGTGCGCGAGGCCATGGTCTACGCTAATGTTATCGGCAGCGATCTGGGGCCGAAGATCACGCCGATTGGCAGTCTTGCGACACTGCTTTGGCTGCATGTCCTGGAGAGCAAAAACATCGCAATCTCGTGGGGCTATTACTTCCGCGTGGGGGTGGTTCTGACCTTGCCGGTACTGTTCGTGACCCTTGCGGCGCTGGCCCTGCGTCTGGGTTAAGGCGGAAGGTGTCGTGCGCGTGCGCAGCCTGCCAGCGCTTTTCGGGACGTACTTGACTACGTTAAATTCCGGTGTTCGTTTGATAATATTCGCAAGGCGCTGATTGGAGGGGAACGCGCGCCCACGGCGCGCGGCGCTGCCCGCCTTGCGGGCAGCAAATGGGCGATTCGGAGAGCCCGGCCCCTGCAGGGGCCGGGCTTCGAATCCCCCTCTCTTCGTCCGAGCAAATAAAAAAGGCCTCCCGCAGGGGAGGCCTTTTTTATTTGTTCTGGCGGAGAGAGGGGGATTCGAACCCCCGATAGGCTATGAACCTATACACGCTTTCCAGGCGTGCGACTTAAACCACTCATCCATCTCTCCTGCATTCCCACGCTGTTCGCGAGAGCCGCAGATTATAGCAAACGTTCCGCCGAGTACCAAGTTTTTTTTCCAGCCGTCATTCACAGGCCGCGTCTCGCTTGACGCTCACCCAGCCTCCGCCGCACACTGGACCAAAATCAGGAGACGCCCCGTGAAACGCCATTTGATCAGCTTTGCCATCGCTTTCAGTACCGCCAGCCTGAGCTTCGCCCAAGTCACGCCGAAAGCCGACGTGCACCAGCACGCGTTCAGTCCCTCCATCGAAGCGCTGCTAGCCTCGCCGGCCGTGAAAGCGCTCGATGCCGCCGATATCATCGCGCTGCTGGACCAGGCGGGAATCAGGAAAGGCCTCCTGCTGTCCACCGCCTATATGTTCGGCAGGCCGGACCGCAACGTGGAAAACGAATACGCGAAAGTGAAGGCGGAAAACGACTGGACCTCGATGCAGGCCGCGCGCTTCCCCGACCGCCTGCGTGCCTTCTGCGGCGTGAATCCCATGCGCGACTACGCCATCGAGGAACTGGCCCGCTGCGCGAAAGATCCGCAGCTGAAGCGCGGCGTGAAGCTTCACTTCGGGAACTCGGATGTGCAGCTTGAGAATACAGAACATATCGCGAAGCTGAAGGTCTTCTTCCGCGCGGCGAATGAGCACAGGATGGCGCTGGCCATCCATATGCGGGCCAGCATCAGCAAGAAGCGGCCGTACGGCGCGGTGCAGGCGCGTGCGTTCATCGAACAGCTGCTGCCGATGGTGCCCGATGTGGATGTGCAGATCGCGCACCTGGCGGGCAGTGGCCCGGGTTATGTGGATCCGCCGGCGGATGAGGTGATGGGTGTGCTGGCGCAGGCGGTGGCGAACAGGGAGCCGCACACGCAGCGCCTGTATTTCGATGTGGCCTCGGTCGCCAATAAGGACATCACAGATGCGGACGCCCAGCGCCTGGCGAACCGTCTGCGACAGGTTGGTATTGCGCGCGTGCTGTATGGCACCGATTCAGCGGCGGGAGATAATTTGCGCCCGCGTGAATCATGGGCTGCCTTCCGCCGCATTCCGCTGACGGAGGCGGAGTTCTCGCAGATCGCGAATAACGTTCCGGCTTATCTGCGCTGAACCGTGAGCAGGCCTGCGCCGAGTGCGATGAACATGCTGCCGCAGCTGCGGTTGAAGATCTTCACATTGCGCTGGCTGCGGAACCAGTGCCGCGTGGTGCGAGCCGCTGCGGCGTAGGACATCAGCGAGCAGAATGAGAACACCATGAAGGTGCCGGTCAGCAGTGCGAACTGCGGGCCGAGCGCTGCCTTGTGGTCGAGGAACTGTGGGAACAGGGCGGTGAAGAACAGAATCGCTTTGGGATTCGAGATGGCGAGCGTAAGGCCGTCGAGGAAGAGCTGGCGGTCGCTGCGTGCGCTCTGCGCGCTGCTTGCTTCGGCGCTGGCGAATACGCTGTTCTTCGAGCGCAGCTGGCGCACGCCGAGGTAGATCAGGTATCCCGCGCCCAGCACTTTCAATGCCGTGAACAAGAGTTCGGACGCCTGCAGCAGCGCGCCCAGGCCGGCGATCGTTACCATCGCCAGCAGCATCACGCCCACCACATTGCCGAGCGAGGACCATGCCGTTCGGCGCCAGCCATACGCCACGCTGTTGGAGACCGCGAGCAGGATCGCAGGACCAGGGCTGAGTATGCTGACCAGTGCTACGCCGGCATAGGCCAGCCAGTGCGTGAATTCCATCCTGCGTTCCCTTGCGAAAAACTGCCAGCTTAACCCGCATCGCCGTTCTTTGCTGGCGTTGTCATGAAACCACAGGAACAGTCTCAGGCTTGTCCCGCATTCGAGTCACTGCGGATGTGGCTGGTGCGCGGCTGCCTCGGAAAATCTTGGGACAACGTGATTGCTACCGTTAGTCGCTTAATCCCTTTTCCAGTGGTCACAAAGCGTTCTCAATGGAAACTCTCCTGTCCCGGTAAAGCTCCTTTGAAATCAGGGCCTTATCAAAGGCTTGGAGATATCAAAAAATACATATTCAGAATGTATTCGATTTGTAGGTAAAAGGTAATGCCTGTTGACTGGTGGTACTACTGGCAGATTAGAATCTGCGCTTCAATTATGCGAACCTGCTACGTACAGGCGCGCTTACTGGGCGTACACGAGTGCGTTCCAGCTGGACAGCATAGCCCGACGCCATAAGCCCCGCTGTCATTTTTCCGGATCGAGCAACGTCCTGCCATGGAGACATTGCAGGGCTCGGACCCCTTTTGCCTGGAAAACTTGAAATGCCTAAACAAGAAATTCGTCTTTGCACCACGTCTGACAATGTTCGAATCGCTTATGCGCTGAGCGGCAATGGTCCTCCCCTGGTGAAGGCCGCCAACTGGCTGAGCCATGTGGAGTTTGACTGGGAGAGCCCGGTGTGGAATCACCTGCTGTCCGAGCTGTCGCACGATCACACGCTGATCCGCTATGACGAGCGTGGCTGCGGCCTGTCGGACCGCACACCGCCGAACGTGTCGTTCCGTGGCTGGGAGATGGATCTGCAGGCCGTGGTGGAAGCGGCCACGCCGCTCAGTTTTCCGCTGATCGGCATCTCGCAGGGTGCGCCGCTGGCGATTGCCTATGCGGTGGCGCATCCGCACCGCGTGAGCCGCCTGATCCTGACGGGCGGTTTCGCGCGCGGGCGCATGAAGCGCAATCCGGATGCGCGCCAGCGCGAAGAGGCGGAGCTGATGGTGCGGATGGTGGAACTGGGCTGGGGCCGCGATAATCCGGCCTTCCGCCAGTTCTTCACGAGCCAGTTCATTCCCGGCGGCACGGCGGAGCAGCAGCAGTGGTTCAATGAGTTGCAGCGCATTTCCATCGCACCGGCGATGGCGGCGGAGTTCCTCCGCGTGAGCAATGAGATCGACGTGGTGAACCTGCTGCCGCTGGTGCAGTGCCCAACGCTGGTACTGCACGCGAAGGATGATGCGCGCGTGCCATTCGACGAAGGCCGCCTGATTGCGAGCCGCATTCCGAACGCGCGCTTTGTGCCGCTGGAGAGCAGCAATCACTTGCTGCTGCAGAATGAGCCCGCATGGCGGCGCTGGGTGCAGGAAGTGCGCTCCTTCCTGCATTCGGACAAGCTGGGGCAGCCGAACCGCTTCATGGCCCTGACGCGCCGCGAACGCGATATCCTCGCGCTGATGTGCACCGGCCGCGATAACGCGCAGATTGCGGCCTCGCTGAACGTGAGCGAGAAAACGGTACGCAACCACAACACCAGCATCTACACCAAGCTGCAGGTCGAGAACCGCGCCCAGGCAACGGCGCTGGCCATCCGCTCAGGCGAACGCGCGCACTGATCTTAACCCCGGTCCCACCATGGGGTCACACCCCAAAACGGGACAGGTGTGTCCCATTTTGGGGTGTGACCCCATGGTGGGACAGGGGTGCTTAACTCAGGCGGGTTCGCGGGTGGCGTCGGCGAGGAAGCCGGAGATGACGGCGTTGACGTCGTCCGCGTGGGTGAGGGGGGCCATGTGGCCGCCCGGAGTCTGGCGCAGCTTCGCGTTGGGGAGGGCGGCGGCGAGGCAGTCGGCCACGCGCCGTGTGGAGATCGGGGCCTGCTCGCCGCGCAGCACCAGCGCCGGCATGTTCAGCACATGCATGTCCGCAAGCGCGGCCGGTTCGCCCAGCAGGGCCTGGAAGTCGAGCCGCACTTTCGCTACCTGGGAGGCGAAGCGTTGCTGCAGGGCTGGCGGCAGTTTGTCGAATCCGCCCGGGCCATTCCAGTAATCGATGAACACGCGCGCTGCCGCCTGCTGGCTCGGCGCCATGTCGATGGCAGCTATCACGCGCTCGATGCCGATGCGCGCTGGGTCTTGCGGCGACAGCAGGTGAAAGGCCACCGGCTCGAATACCACCAGCGACAACACCCGCGCACGCATCTGCCGCGCCAGGCGCAGCGCCGTGGCGCCGCCATAGGAGTGGCCCACCAGGTGGAATGGTTCGCCTGCGCCAAGGTGCGCGGGCAGCGCCGCGGCCACCGCGTCCACTTCATGCGCGAGCGAGAATTCGGGCGCTACCTCGGTCGGGAAGGCGGACTTGCCATAGCCCAGCAGGTCGAGCGCGATGAAGCGGAAACGTGATTCCTGCGCCGCCATCAGCGGCGCCCACTGGCTGCGGGAACTCATCGAGCTGTGGAGCAGGACTACGGCAGGGCGCGCATCGCGCGCAGGGTCACCTTGGAACATGGCAGGTCGTAATTTCTGAGAAGCAAACCCAGAATTATAAGACCCGCCTGCCGTTACAGGTGTCCGAAGATTTCGGCACTTTGTCGTTGAGTTATGAAAAATGCCATGAGGCAATGCCCGCGCTTCAGCGCAGGCTGGCGGTCTTCTCGCTCAGTTCCAGGTTCAGGCGCGCGGCTTTCAGGGTGGCCACGTCCACCTTGGGTGGTTTCGATACGGGGGGCCGGCTGGCCCATTTTGTCCGGCTGTATTCCGCAGCGGGCAGTGTGTAGTGTTCCTTGACGACGAGGCGCTGCACTGGAGCGAATTCCACGGCCGGCAGTTCCTGCAGCACAGCGGTATCGGCGGGGGCAGCGAGCGCTTCGCACGGTTTATCGCTGAGGACCGTAACGCCATTATGGTCGATGCATTTGTAGATCTGGTCATCGGCAGACGCCCCTGCGGCGCCGAACACGGCTGCCACGCAGAGTGTGGCGGAATAGGCTATGCGTCTCATGATTCACCTCTCAAATCAAAGATGAATCCATTGTCTGCCTGCCGGCCTTTACGGTCTGTACGCCATTGCACGATGGGCCCGGCATACCGTCTGATCTTTTTGTAGGACTAGTTCGCCATGCCTTCCAGCAGCCGGGCCCAGGCCGGTACCGCATCCTGCCAGAAGCCGGAAATACTCGCCGCGCGCAGGTCCAGGCCGAGGAAGCGGGCGGCCGGCAGCAGGGCTTCCTGCAGCAGCAGCCCGGCCGGGGCGCCGTTATCGAAGGCTTGCGCGCCGGTCTGCTTGGATAGTTTGTCGCCCTGTTCATTCAGCACTACCGGCACGTGCAGGTAGCGCGGATGGGGCAGCCCAAGCAGCTCCTGCAAGTAGAGCTGGCGCGGCGTGGAGTCGAGCAGGTCGGCGCCGCGCACAATGTCGGTAATGCCCTGGGCCGCATCGTCCACCACCACGGCGAGCTGATAGGCCCAGAAGCCGTCGGCGCGGCGGATGATGAAGTCGCCCACCTCGGCGGTAATGTCCTGGCTGTACTCGCCAGCCCAGCGGTCGGTAAAGCTTACGATGCGGTGCGGTTGCTGCGGCGTGCGCAGGCGCAAGGCGCGCGCCGTTTTGCCCGAGGCCAGCCCTTCGCGGCAGGTGCCGGGATAGACCAGCAGCGCATTGCCGTTCTGGCCCAGCCGCAGCTGCGAATCGGCGATCTCGCGGCGCGAGCAGCCGCAGGGGTAAATATTGTCCCCCAGCTGCTTCAGCGCCGCCTCGTACAGCGCCTCGCGCTGCGTTTGCCACACTACCTCGCCGTCCCACTGCATGCCGCAGCGCTGCAGCGAGGCGAGAATGTGCTGGTCGGCGCCCGCCACATTGCGGTCCTTGTCCACGTCTTCAATGCGCACCAGCCACTGGCCACGGTGCGCCTTCGCGTCGAGGTAGCTCGCCATCGCCGCCACCAGCGAACCCGTATGCAGGGGGCCGGTGGGCGAGGGCGCAAAACGGCCGATGTAAGGGGAGGCGTTCATCGCGCAGAGTATCCCCGACGGCCCGCGCAGCCGTCAATCGGACAATGCTGCGGCGCACCTAAATGGCCTCGTCAAATCGCATACAATGCTCGCGCGGCCGCAGAGCCGCAGCACTCAGCCACCTAACCCTGAACGGACCCCTGACAGCATGCAGAACAAGTTCTCTCTCACCGCCACCGCCATCGCCACGAGCGTTGCGCTGGCGCTGCCGGCCTACGCGGCTGGCGCCAAGGCCCTGCCACAAGTGCAGGAAGCGCCGCTGCGCGCGCACATCGCTTTCCTGTCCAGCGACCTGCTGGAAGGCCGTGGTACCGGCCAGCGTGGTGGCGACCTTACCGTTTCCTATCTGGAGAACCAGGCCATGGCCGTGGGCCTCAAGCCTGCCAACGGCAAGAGCTACCGCCAGCTAGTGAAGATCGCGGGCGTGAAGTCGCAGCCGGACAGCAGCTCGCTGCAGCTGGAAGCCAACGGCGCCAAGCTGCCTTTCGCCTTCGGCAAGGACTGGGTGTGGGGTACCGGCGATTCGCAGGCGGCGCATACGCTGAACAGCGATCTGGTCTTCGTCGGCTACGGCATCTCCGCATCGGAAGAGGGCTGGGACGATTTCAAAGGCCAGGACTTTACCGGCAAAACGCTGGTGATGATGGTGAACGACCCGATGCCGACGGCGGAAGAAGCAAACCGATTCGGCGGCAAGGCGCTCACCTACTACGGCCGCTGGACCTATAAATTCGAGGAAGCCAAGCGCCGCAACGCGGCTGGTGTGCTGCTGATTCATACCGACGCATCGGCCTCCTATGGCTGGAGCGTGATCCAGAACAGCTGGAGCGGCGTTGAACGCTTCCAGCTGGCACAGGGCGAGCCTGGCACGCCGATGCAGGGCTGGATGACCAACGACACCGCTGCAGCGCTGTTCAAGGCAGGCGGCCAAGATCTGGACGCGCTGCGCGCAGCCGCAGAACGCAAGGACTTCAAGCCAGTGGCACTGAACGTGAAGCTGTCCGGTGAAATGAAGTCCGCCGTGCGCCAGGTGGAGCAGTACAACGTGGCCGGCATCGTGCCGGGCACCGATCTCAAGCTGAAAGATGAACTGGTGATCTACAGCGCACATTGGGACCACCTCGGCAAACAGGGCGAAGGCAAGGACACCATCTACAACGGCGCCGTGGACAATGCCTCCGGCACCGCAGCCCTGCTGGCCATGGCGCAGGAAGCCGTGAAGTCGCCTGCGAAGCGCAGCCAGATGTTCCTGTGGGTGGCCGCCGAAGAACAGGGCCTGCTGGGCAGCGCTGCTTACGCGAGCGCACCGCTCTGGCCACTGGACAAGACCGCCGCGGCACTGAACCTGGATAGCCTGAACTGGATCGGCGCCACCAACGATATGAGCACGCCGGGCAGCGAGCGCACGGGCCTTGGCAAGATGGCGGAAGCCACCGCCAAGTCCATGAAGATGCGCATCGCTGACGCCAAGCCGGATCTGGCGGGCGGCTACTTCCGCAGCGACCACTTTAGCTTTGCGAAAGCAGGCGTGCCGGCCTTCTCGATCGGCGGCGGCAGCGACTACCTGGGCGACAAGGCGAAAGCGGAAGAGAAGCGCAAGTCCTATGCGCCGCGCTACCACCAGGTGTCGGATGAATATGACCCAAGCTGGGACCTGGCAGGCGCGGTGCAGCAGGCCCAGTTCACGCTGAACCTGGGCCGCATGGTGGCGGATGCACCGAAGATGCCTGAGTGGAAAGCGGGCGACGCTTTCGGCAAGGCCCGCCAGAAGTAAAAGATAGAAGTAAGTCTTATACCGCGCCCAGCCTGCGGCTGGCGCGGTTCCTCCTCTCTTCGTCGCGCTGCGTTTCCAGCGTGGTACGGCGAACGAACTCGATGTGATGGCGCGATGCCAGCGAAGCCGTTTCCGTGCGGCGCTCGCGAATCGCATCCCAGATGGCGCGGTGCTGTACCTTGAGCTGGTTCCACAGTTCGGGACGCGCATTCAGATATTCCAGATTCCCTTGCACGTGGCCCTGCAGCACCTTGTGCAGGCTTGAGCTCAGGTGTCCGATCAGCACATTGTGCGAAGCTTCCGCAATCGCCTGGTGGAAGGCCACATCCATGGCGATACAGGTTTCGAGATCGTTGTTGTCGAAAGCCTGTTCCACCGCCGCATAGCAGGCGCCGATGCGTTCCAGGTCGGCCTCGGTGGCGCGTTCCGCCGCCAGCTGCGCCGCCTGGCTCTCCAGCATATGGCGGAACTCCAGCATATCGCCATGAATGTCCGGATGGTCCTTCAGCATCTGCTGCCAGGGATCGACGAAGGGCGCCTCCATGAAATCGGTGACGAAGGTGCCGCCGCCATGGCGCGTAATCAGCAGGCCCTTGGCCGCCAGCGCCTGCAGCGCAGCGCGCAGGGAAGGGCGCGACACGCCCAGTTCAACGGCGAGTTCGCGTTCGGCGGGAAGGCGGTCCCCGGGTTTCAGCGATCCTTCGAGGATACGGGTTTCCAGTTCGCTGGCAACGATATCGGAAAGACGGCTTGCGGCAGGCTTGCGTGCGCTCATTTTTGCGGTATGATTGGTATGACCAATAAATCGTAGCCGCAAACATGGAAGGGGTCAAGCCTTCTGGCTACTGCTAACAACTGGTACTACCAGTGCACAAGGGAGATCCATGACAAGTCCTCTGAACGGACGCCTCGTTTCGCTTGACGCATTCCGGGGCTTTACCATCGCCAGCATGCTGTTGGTGAACAACCCCGGCGACTGGGGCCATCTCTACTCCCAGCTCGCCCACGCACACTGGAACGGCTGGACCTTCACCGACTGGATCTTCCCCTTCTTCCTTTTCATCGGCGGCGTGTCGATGAGTTTTTCGCTGGGGCGGCAGGCCGAAGCGGGCGCAGATAAGGGCGACCTGCTGCGCAAGCTGTTCAAGCGCGCCGCGCTGATTTTCCTGATTGGCTTCCTGCTTAACTTCATTCCGAAATTAGACCTCGCCACCGTGCGCATTCCCGGTGTGCTGCAAAGGATTGCGCTGTGCACGGCGCTGGCCGCGCCGCTGGTGGTGTACTTCAACTGGCGCCAGCAGCTGTGGTGGATTGCGGGCCTGCTTGGCTTCTACAGCGCAGTGATGCTGCTGGTTCCCGTGCCGGGACCGGATGGCGTGGTGGCCGCCGGCCTGCTGGAGCCAGGCCGCGATGTCGGCGCCTATATCGATCGCCTCTTCCTCACGGGGCATATGTGGGTGCAATCGAAAACATGGGATCCGGAAGGGCTGTTCACTACCATCCCCGCCGTTTGCAGCCAACTGTTCGGCGTGCTGGCGGGGCGCTGGCTGCTGGCGCGGAATGACCGCTCCGAGAAAACGGCGTGGCTGTTCGTCGCAGGCCTTGGGATGCTGCTCGCTGGCGCCATGCTCGATGTGCTGCTCATGCCGATCAATAAGAGCCTGTGGACCACGTCCTACTGCCTGTTCACTACGGGCTGGGCGCTGGTGATGTTCGGCGTGTTTTACTGGCTGCTCGATGGCGCTCCGTCGATGTGGCTGCGCGCGCGCATGCAGGGCTATGCGCAGTTCTTCATCATCTACGGCATGAATGCGCTGTTCATCTTCGCACTCTCCGGCTTGGTGGCAAAGATGATCGGCTTCTTCAAGCTGCACGAGGCGCTGTATGCGCCCATCAAGGCGCTGCCGCTGGTGCCGGAAGCGCAATCGCTGGTCTACGCGCTGCTGTTCAACGCCGTGATGTTTGCGGTGGCGTGGTTCATGTACCGCCGCCGCTGGTTTATCAAGGTCTAGCCTGCGTAGGGCGTCCCAGCCATGGCGGCCTCGATGCCTGCATGGCCCTTGTCCACAATGGCGAGGAACAGGGCTTTCGCTGCCTTTTCATCGGGCTTCTGGCGGAAGCTGCGGTGCGCCTGGAGAAAGGCGACCGTCCAGGTGGCAAGCAGCAGGTTGGCCGCCAGCTGTGCACCGGCGTCGCCGGCTTCCCGTCCAGCGCATTCGCTTAGCGCCGCAGCCAGCATGTCCGCCAGCTCGCCGCGTATGGCCCTGGCGCGCGCCTTGAGGGTTTCGCTGGCCTCGATGGTTTCAATGAAGCCCAGGCCCTCCGGCGAGAAATTGACGTAGGGTGCACGTTCCCTGATCAGCCGGTGCGCCAGCAGGCGCAGGGCTTCCACCGGCGCCACACCCGCAGCGCGCTGCCGCAGTGCGTCGAGCAGCACCTCGCGGCCTTCGGCCTCGCGGTCGAAGAACATGTCTTCTTTGCGTGGGAAGTGATTGAACACCGTCATCCGGCCCACGTCGGCCGCCGCCGCAATTTCATCCACCGTAACATGGTCGAAGCCGCGCTCCAGAAAGAGCAGCGTGGCCGCATCGGAAATGCTTTGCCGCGTGGCGAGGCGTTTGCGGGATCGAAGATCGGTTGGCGTTGACATGCGGCCCATCATAGCATAGTTTACATGTACTCAGTACATATTTGGATCAAGTCTATGAATCCGCTTTACCTTATTTTTGCCACCATTGTTCTCGATGCCGTCGGAATTGGCCTGATCTTCCCCATCCTGCCGCGCCTTCTTGAAGAAGTGACGCACACGGCGAACGTCGCCCCATGGATAGGCATCATGACGGCCCTGTACGCCATCATGCAGTTCGTCTTCGCGCCTGTGCTGGGCGCTCTGAGCGACCGGCTGGGGCGGCGCCCCGTGCTGCTGGTGTCGCTCGCCGGGGCTGCCATCAACTACGCCATCATGGCGTTCGCGCCGCAACTGTGGATGCTGTTCCTCGGCCGTGCCATTGCGGGCATGACGAGCGCGAATATGTCCGTGGCGATGGCCTACCTCACGGACATCACGCCGGAAGACAAGCGCGCACGGCGCTTCGGCCTGTTCAACGCGATGTTCGGCATTGGATTTATCGTCGGCCCAGTGCTCGGCGGCGTGCTGGGTGACTTCTGGGTGAGGCTGCCCTTTATCGCCGCGGCTGCGTTGAATGCGGCGAACCTGCTGCTCGCAGTCCTCATGCTGCCGGAGTCGCGCGTGCCGGGTGGTGGAAAACTGGATCTCGCCGCGCTCCATCCGCTGCGGCCACTGCGCTGGGTATTGTCGATGAAAGCCCTGCTGCCCATCACCGTCCTGTTTTTCATCCTCAGCGCAACGGGCGAGGCCTACGGTACCTGCTGGGCGCTCTGGGGCAAGGAAGTATTCCAGTGGAACGGGCTCTGGATCGGCCTTTCGCTGGGTGCGTTCGGCGCTTGCCAGTCGCTGGCGCAGGCCACTTTGCCCGGACCAGCCGTCAAGCTGCTCGGTGAGCGCGGCGCGATACTCAGCGGCTTCGCTGCAAGCTGCAGCGCCTTGTGCGTGATGGCTTTCGCGCGCCAGGGCTGGATGGTGTTTGCCGTGATGCCGCTCTTCGCGCTTGGCGGAGTCGGCATGCCGGCGCTGCAGTCGTTTGCTACTGGCCTGGTGGATGAAGGAAACCAGGGCCAGTTCCAGGGCGTACTCGCATCCTCGGTAAGCCTCGCATCAATCGCCGCGCCGCTTGGCTTTTCGACGGTCTACCTGTTCGTTCGCGAACAGTGGCCGGGCGCTGTGTGGCTCTCCGTGGTGGCGGTTTACCTGATCGCCGCTCCGCTCGTGCTCAACCTGCGCTTCGCACGCGCGCGCGCGTGAACTCCGTGGCGTAGATTGCCAGCGCCAGCGCAGGGAATGCCAGACCGGCGAGCAGCACGCCATGCCAGCCGTAATGCGCGAAGGTCCAGCCGCCCAGCAGGGAGCCGAGCGCGCCGCCCATGAAGAAGATCGACATGTACAGGCCGTTCAGGCGGCTGCGCACTTCGGCGCCCAGCGCATAGATCGCGCGCTGTCCCGTGACCAGGTTGGCGGAGACGCCCATATCCAGCACGATGGAGGCACACACCAGCAGTGCCAGTTGCGCGGTGTAGCCGCCGGTGACCAGCAGCGGCGCAGCGAAGGCCAGCGCGCCCGCACCCAGCGCCATCGCGGTAGTGGAACGCGTTTTGCCCTGGTCGGCGCGGCGGCCCGCGATGGGCGACGCAATGGCGCCGGCCACACCGGCCAGCGCGAACAAGGCGATGCCGGTCTGCGACAGGCCGAATGCAGGGCCGGCCAGCTCCAGCGGTACTGTGGTCCAGAACAGGCTGAAGGCGCCGAACATGCAGAACTGGTAGGCCGCGCGGCGGCGCAGGATAGGCGTGGTCTTCAACAGATGCCACATGGAGCCGAGCAGGGCGCCATAGCTCATTGCATGCGCTGGCACGCGCTGCGGCAGCTTGCTGCGCAGGACCAGCGCGAGCACGCCGGTGCCGATGGCAGAAATCACAAAGATCGCATGCCAGCCCAGTGCATCGGTGACCAGCGATGAGACAGGCCGCGCCAGCATAATCCCCAGCAGTAGTCCGCTCATCACGGTGCCGACGGTCTGGCCGCGCGTTTCCGGTTTCGACAGGTGGGCGGCAAAGGGCACCACCACCTGCGCGGCGACGGAGCCGAGGCCAATGCAGAAGGCGGCTGTGAGGAAGAGCGCCGCGCTGTTGCTGAAGGCCGCGGCAAGCAGCGCCACGGCAGTGAGCGCGAGCGCACAGAGAATCAGCTTGCGGTTCTCGACCAGGTCGCCCAGCGGCACGATAAAGATCAGGCCAAGGCAGTAGCCGATCTGCGTGAGCGTGACGATCAGGCCCGCCGCGCCCGGATCGAGGCCGGTGGCCTGGCTGATCGGGCCAACAAGCGGCTGCGCGAAATAGAGGTTGGCCACAATCAGGCCGGTGGCAATTGCCATCAGCCAGACCATCCCGGATGAAATGTCTTGTTCTTGCTGGTTCAAGCGAATCCCCTGAGGATCGAAACCGGCAATTGTAGGGAATATTGCCGGTGTTCGCAGGGAACTCAAAAAACGTCTACAGCTGCTGGTGAACGTCCGCCAGGATCTCGTAGGAACGCAGGCGCGCGGCGTGCTCGAAGATCTGCGAGGTGATCATCAATTCATCCGGCTTGGTGCTGGCGATGAAAGCCTTCATCTGCGCCTTCACCGATTCCGCCGAACCGATGGCGGAGCAGGACAGCACCGAATCGAGCATCGCATTCTCCTGCGGGCCAAGCTGCGAGCGGAAGTTCGCCACCGGCGGCGGCAGGCGCGACGGACGGCCGGTGCGCAGGTTCACGAAAGCCTGCTGCATGGAGGTGGCGCGGAACTGCGCTTCTTCGTCGGTATCGGCCGCGAACACGTTATAGCCCAGCATCACGTAAGGCTTGTCCAGCTGGGCGGAAGGCTTGAAGTTGTCGCGGTAGATGGTGATGGCCTGCATCATCATTTGCGGCGCAAAGTGCGAAGCGAAGGCGAAGGGCAGGCCCATATGCGCGGCGAGCTGCGCGCCGAACAGGCTGGAACCCAGAATCCACAGCGGCACCTTGGCGCCCATGCCGGGAACCGCCATCACGCGCTGGCGCGGCGAGTCGGACATATAGTCCTGCAGCTCGGCCACATCCTGCGGGAACTCGTCAGCGTCGGAACCGAGATTGCGGCGCAGGGCGCGCGCGGTGGTCTGGTCCGAACCTGGCGCACGGCCCAGTCCAAGGTCGATACGGCCGGGGAACAGCGCCTCCAGCGTGCCGAATTGTTCCGCGATCACCAGCGGCGAGTGATTGGGCAGCATGATGCCGCCCGCGCCCACGCGAATGGTGGAAGTGCCGCCTGCCACGTGCGCAATCACAACCGAGGTTGCGGCGCTGGCGATGCCCGGCATGCCGTGATGTTCGGCCAGCCAGTAGCGGTTGAAGCCCCAGCGTTCGCCATGCTGCGCAAGGTCCAGCGTATTGCGCAGCGAGGCCGATACGTCGCTGCCTTCGGCGATCGGGGAAAGGTCGAGTATGGAGAATGGAATCATGCCGGCCATGTTAGGGCCTCGCCGCCAGGATTCAAGCAAAGCCCTGTTGTGTGCGTGGGTTTGAAGCGGCCTCGTACGCACTTTTTGAGAACGCGGTAGACTGGCCGATGTTGCATGAAGAAAAAATAAATCAACCCTTCGGAGACAGAGTTCCATGTTACGAAAGATCGCCCTTGCCACCCTGCTGCTGACGGGGGTGGCCCATGCCGCCCCGCCCAGCGAAGTAGCCCGTTCCACCGCCAAATATGCCCGCGCCAAATATGGAGAGCAGGTGATTACCAGCCTGGCGTCCATGGTCACCTACAACACGGTGGCCGATCCCAAGATTCCATTTGAAACGAACCCGCATCACATCGGCTTCAAGAAATTCCTGAAGGAAGAGGCTGAGCGCCTCGGCTTCGATTACGAAGACTCCGGCTGGGTGGTGGTGATTGGCTATGGCAAGGGCACGGAGCGCGTGGGCGTGGTGACGCACGGCGACGTGCAGCCGGTGGATCCGAGCAAGTGGAAGCAGTCGCCGTTCAAGCTGGACCGCACGAGCGAGCCGGGCAAGCTGCTGGCCCGCGGTTCCGAGGACGACAAAGGTCCGATTGCTACCGCGCTGTATGCGATGAAGGCGATCAAGGACAAGAAGATCAAGCTCAACAAGCGCATCGAGCTCTACGTCTACATGGGCGAAGAGTCGGACTGGACGGCGCTGGAAGAATACATCAAGACCCACAAGCTGCCTGAGGTGAACATTACCCTCGACGCCGAGTATCCGGTGGTGACCGCCGAAAAAGGCTGGGGCGCGCTGATGATGACGCTGCCGCCGGTGCAAGGTGCAGCGCCGCAAGGCCCCGTGCTGAGCGAATTCACGGGTGGCTTCTTCGGCAGCCAGATTCCGGAAGACGCTGTGGCCGTGATCGACAATGCCACGCCCGAGCTGGCCGAGCAGATCCGCCAGCGCGGCGCGGCGCAGAAGGGCATGCAGTACACGCTGAGCTTTGAAGGCCAGCGCCTGCGCATCAAGGCCAAGGGCCTGTCGGCGCACTCGTCCAAGCCGGAAGACGGCGTCAACGCGATCGGCATGCTGGCCGATGCGCTGGCCGTGCGCAGCTGGGAAGGCACGCAGGCCGGCAACATGGCCAGCCTGGTGAACGAGCTGATCGGCACCGGCCTGTATGGCGAGAAATTCGGCAAGGCTGCCTACCGCGACGACTTCATGGGGCCGATGACGGTATCGCCGACGGTGCTGAAACAGACGGACAAGGGCCTGGAGCTGAACGTCAATATCCGTCGTCCGCGCGGCAAGGCCGGTCCTGAGCTGCAGGCGCAGTTCGAATCCGCCTTCAACGCCTGGAAAGCACAGCGCGCGCCGGATGCAATGCTGCGCGCCATCATCGGCGAGCCATGGGTACTCGCGGACGCGCCGCAGATCCCGACCTTGCTGAACGTATTCTCGCACTACACCGGTATCAAGAATCCGAAACCCGTTTCAATCGGCGGCGGTACCAACTCGCGCCTGTTCCCGAACGCTGTCAGCTTCGGCCCCACGATGCCGGGTTCGGTCTACACCGGCCACTCCGAGCACGAGTTCATCACCACCAAGCAGCTAATGCTCAACCTGGAAATGTACACCGCCGTCCTCGTCGAACTTGCCCGCTAAACACTGACACACCGGTGCCTGACCCCATGGTGTCACATGACACCATGGGGTCAGGCACCGGTGTCAGTATTAATACGTTAAGGTTGAAAATATTATTAGCTGGCTTTTATCGCAATATATTGTTGCGTGAATTCGAATATTTAATCCCCGCCTGAAAAATCCTTTCCAAGTAATCCCGGTTTGCTTTACCATGGGCAACAAGGTTCAGCAAACATGCGGCCTTCAGCCAGTGCCAGGCTGATCCCTCTCGGCACATATTCTTTTATCTGAAAGCTCTGGCTTATTTAATAGGCCATTGGGGAATTTGTATGCCGCGATATTTGGTGTTGCTTTTCGCTATATTCTTGACATGGTCGGCTAATAGCATGGAAATGAATGTCCCGCATGCGGTCGCATCGTCCGCCACCTCCCAGCCGATTCAGCTCAAGCAGGTTCCCAAACGCGGCGCCCTTTACCGTGTGCGGCACGATGGCAAGACCAGCTACCTGTTCGGCACCATTCACGTCGGCAAACAGAATTTCTTTCCCCTCGAACCGGAAGTGACGCGCGCGCTGGCGGATTCCAGCTCCCTGGTGCTGGAACTGGATACGCGCGCTTACGAACCTTTCCAGGTGGCGCTGGCGAAGTACGGCAGCTACCCGGCCGGGGAAACCATTTCGCAGCACCTTTCGCCGCTGGCGCTGGATAAACTCAACACGGCGCTGCTGAAGGCCGGCATGTCGCTGCGCAGCGTGGAGCAGTACCGCCCCTGGCTGGTGGCGAATATCCTGGTCGGCACCGAGATCGAGAAGCAGGGCTATCACCGCGCCAACGGCGTGGAGGGCTTCCTGCTGTCGGCGGCCGTGAAGCAGAAGAAGAAAGTGCGTGAGCTGGAATCGGCGGATTATCAGCTGAGCCTGTTCGCTTCGCTGGACGATGCGCAGCAGGAACGCTACCTGCTCGAAAATATCGCCGAGCTGGACAACGGCATGGCGGTGAAGAAGTCAGCCGGCCTGATCGATGCCTGGAGCACGGCCGATGCGCCGCGCATTGCCGCGCTGACTCGCGAACTGACCACCGGCGACACCGTCTCCGCCACCTTCATGGACCGCACGCTGCTGCGCAAGCGCAATCCGGAAATGGCGGCGAATATCGAAACCATCATGCGCAGCGAACAGGTCGCCTTTGTGGGCATCGGCCTGTTGCACCTGGTGGGCGAGAACGGCGTACCCGAGCTGCTGCGCCAGCGCGGGTACGAGGTTGAGAAAGTCTATTGATTACTGCCGCGTCAGGGCGCCATTGCTGTACATGACGCGGTCGCCCACTTTGTACTCGGGCATCGATTCCACGTTGATGCTGCGGCTGCCGCCGTCATCGGTGCGCAGCGTAACCCGGTAGACCTGGCCACTTCCGGTGCTGCCGCCAGCTGCCGCTGCCGCCACCGAACCACTCACCCCGACGCCAGCATCCTGGCGCGAGATCGGCTCGATCGACTGCACGGTGCCAGCCCAGGACTGCGATGCATTGGTTTGCATTGAGCCTTCGCTGGCGCTGCTGCTCGCGCCACTGCTGCTCATTTCACTGCTCGTGCTGGCGCTGCTGCCACTGTCTCCACTGGACGAGCTGCCGCTTGAATCGGTACCGGTATTGGCGCAGGCGGCCAGCGCGGCGCATGCTGCTGCCAGAATTGCGTGCTTCACGTTCATGATAAGCCTCCACTGATGAGTTCAAAAAAACATCTTCACGGGCGATCAGAGACTGATTGTAGGTTCCAGCGCGGACGCCGCGCGCGCGATTGACTCAAATCAAAAATCCGTTCACCCGTGACAGTAATAATTGCGCGATCAAGACGCCGGAGGGGCCATGGCAATTCAGAAAACGGACAATGTCGTCAGCGGTCTGGTCGACGCGGTATGCGGTGATGGGCCGGGATATGAGCGCAATCGCTATATGCTGCGCGAAGCCTTATTCGGCCTGGTGCGGCTGGCGCAGGCGGAACAGCTGGCAGCACTGCGCCAGGACAGCGAACGTGCCGCCGGCGCCGCGGCCACCTTGCGGCAGCGCCGAATGGCGCGCGCGCTCCTGCGCAGGATAGGAACGGACGTGAACTCGGGCCAGCGCCGCTTCGAGTTCTAGGCGCGCACCTTGCGCGTGGCCCACAGCACCCACATCAGGCTCGCCGTCACCAGCGCGGCGCTGCAGTCCACCATCCAGTCGCTGGCTGCGCCGTGGCGGTAGGGCAGGAAGCTTTGCACCAGTTCATCAATGGCGCCCATCACGGCGATGGTCAGCACTGCCTTGCAGGCACGCTGCGCGAGGCCGCCCGTGCTGCCCGTGAACACCAGGAAGGTGAGCACCGCATAGGCGCAGGAATGCAGCACAACGCCGGAAGCCAGTTCCCCCACGTCCGCGCGCGCGCCGGGAATGGATCCCGCAATCAGGATCATCGCGAACATGGCCATCGCGCTCCAGTAGCGCAGGCGGGCAAAGGAAGACGTGAGCAGCAGCTGTTGCAGGAAATTCAGCACGGGGGAGATGAAAGTGGCGTACGAGCGGCAACGATAACATGTGCACCGTGCGCACACAAAAAAAAGCCCGCTGATGACAGCGGGCGCAAACCCTGTTTGGGCCAAGAGATCAATTCGAGCGGTGCGCCGGATGCCGGCACACCATGTCTGCCATCACGCATATCGGTTGCATGTATCGCAGATGTGTCCAGTATAGGCGCGCTATGTGACAGCGCCATGACCGCGCACAAAAAGTACGGGCGAAAAAAAAGCCCGCTTACTGGAGCGGGCTTAAAACTATTATCTTGGAGGAGAATAGTGGAGACAGGTGAGATTATGCTGCGTCGCCACATATGCGTCCAATTTTTGTTTTCGATATGCGACATGCGATTTGTGAATATCTCTCAGCCGCGCACCGGCACCGTGTAATTTAGTGCCATGCGGCCGCCATCCACGAACAGGGTCTGGCCCGTCATATAGCTGGCGTCGTCGCTCGCGAGGAAGGCAGCGATGGAGGCCACTTCCTCCGGTTCGCCGCAGCGGCCCAGCGGCGTGCGGGACAAAATCGTGTGGCGCGCTTCGGGGCTGCCCAGTACCGCCTGTTTTGCCAGCTCCGTCAGAATTGTGCCGGGACCGATGCCGTTCACGCGAATGCCGTGCGGCGCCAGGTTCAGCGACATCACCTTGGTCAGCTGGTTCACGCCGCCTTTCGACACCACATAAGGCACCTGGTTCGGAATCGCCAGCTCGGAATTCACGCTCGACATATTGATGATCGAGCCACTTTGCTGTTTCACCATCACGCGCGCCACCGCCTGGCCACACAGGAACATGGATTTCAGGTTAATCCGCAGCACGCGGTCGAAGTCCTCTTCCTCCAGTTCGAGGAAACCGGCAGCGTGCGTAACGCCCGCGTTGTTGATCAGGATGTCGATGGCGCCGAATTCCGCCAGCGTGGCCGCCACCAGCGCATCCACTTCAGCCTTCACGCTGACGTCGGCGCGGAAGAAGCGGGCGTTGGCGCCGAGCGCTTCTGCGGCGGCCAGGCCTTCCGGCTTGATATCGGCCAGCATCACGCGCGCGCCTTCGGCAACGAGGCGCTGGGCGCAGGCTAGGCCGATGCCCTGCGTTCCGCCGGTGACGATAGCAACTTTGTTCTGTAGTTTCATAATCCGCTTCCCTGCGATTCAAAGAAGCGGATTGTAGCCTAGAGGATCAGCGCCTCATTCGGCAGCTGGTTCGGCCGCGCGCCGTTGGCGGGGAAGTGCTGCGTGAGCAGGGCGTTTAGCTGCGCCAGCGCCGCCAGCGTGCTGTTGTGGAATTCGCCCTGCGCGAAGCCTTGCGTCATCGTGCGGCAGATGGCCTGCCATTCGCTGTCCGCGATCAGGCGGCCCACATTGCGGTCGCCGATGATATCCACTTCGCGCGCGGCCAGGTTCACGTAGATCAGCACACCGCTGTTGTCTTCCGTGTCCCACACGCCGTATTGCGCGAACAGGGTGCGCGCACGGGCGCGGTTGCTCACATTAGCGAACACTGCGCCCAATGGCAGCGAAGGTTCGACGATCAGCCGCACCTCGGCGCGGTGCTGGCGTTCGCCATCGGTGATGGCCTGTTCGATCGCCTTCAGCGTGGCGGGAGGGAAGCAGCGGCGGCCGGTGCCGGTGCCTACCATCAGATGGCGCCAGGCGCGCTTGCAGCGGCCGGGGAAAGTCGTTGGAAGGGTGCTCATTTACCAGTCTCCCGAGGCGCCACCGCCGTCAAAGCTGCCGCCACCGCCACTGAAGCCACCGCCGCCACCGAAACCGCCGCCGCCGCCAAAACCTCCGCCGTAGCCGCCGCGGCCCGCGTTATTCAGTGCACTGCCGATCACGCTGCCAATCAGCACGCCGGTGGCATCCGAGCCCCAGCTGGTGGTGCGCAGGCCGCGCCGGCCGCGTCCACGGAACATGGGCACGACCACGAACAGCCCGAAGAGAATCGCCGGCCACACCCACCATCCCAGTTCTTCCTGCTGCTGTTGTTGGGCCTTCTTCGCTGCGGGCGGCGCCAGTTTTTCCTTGTCGATCAGGGTAGCGATGGCGCTCACGCCTGCCGTCAGGCCGCCGTAGTAATCGTTATTGCGGAAGTGCGGCGCGATCACATCCTGCAGCACGCGCTTGGACTGCGCATCGGTCAGCGAGCCTTGCGTGCCGCGGCCGGATTCAATGCGCAGGCGGCGCAGGGCAGGGGGATTGTCCTTCGCCACCAGCAGCAGCACGCCGTCATCGACGCCTTTGCGTCCCAGCTTCCACGCTTCCGCCACGCGAATGCTGAACTGCTCAATGGATTCCGGTTCCGTCTTCGACATCAGCAGCACGGCAATCTGGCTGCCGGTGCGGGTCTCATATTCCGCCAGCACCGATTCCAGCGAAGCGCGCTGCTGGGGCGTGAGCATGTTCACCTGGTCGGTGACGCGTGTTTTCAGTTCAGGCACTTTGGCCAGTTCCTGCGCGTTGGCGCTGAGCGCAATCAGCAGCGTGAGGCAAATCACGATCAGGGCAAACGCCACGCGGGGCAGCAGGCTGCCTGAGTGCTGTCCCTCCGCGCGTGCAGCCATATGGGCCGCTACCGCGCCACGCAGGCGGTCGCGAAAACGGCGCGAACGGCGCACGCCCTCGCGTTCATCGGTAATCTCGGCCGTGCCATTCCACTTGCCAAGCGATGGATGCACTTCCTCGTCACGCCTGCGTGCCATGATGCTGCCTTACTTCTTGCCGAAATCGACGGTAGGTGCGGTCGAAATGGCTTTTTCGTTCTCCACCTGGAAGGTCGGCTTCACTTCATAGCCGAACATCATCGCAGTGAGGTTGGTCGGGAAACGGCGTGCCAGCACGTTGTAGTCCTGCACGGTGGTGATATAACGCTGGCGCGCCACCGTGATGCGGTTCTCGGTGCCTTCCAGCTGCGACTGCAGGTCGCGGAAGCTGGTATCGGCTTTCAGGTCGGGGTAGCGCTCGGACACGGCCATCAGGCGCGACAGCGCCGAGGACAGCTCGCCCTGGGCCTGCTGGAACTTCTGGAACGCAGCCGGATTATTCAGCACTTCAGGCGTCACCTGGATGCTGGTAGCCTGGGAACGGGCCTTGGTCACGGCTTCCAGCGTTTCGCGCTCGTGGGAAGCGTAGCCCTTCACGGTGTTCACCAAGTTGGGAATCAGGTCGGCGCGGCGCTGGTACTGGTTCACCACTTCGCCCCAGGACGCCTTGATGGCTTCATCCTTGCTCTGGAACTCGTTATAGCCGCAGCCCGTGAGGGACACCGCGATAAGGCCCACTGCAAGCCACTTGGAAAACATAACCATGATCTCTCCCTATGAATGGTGTTCCGACTATACACGTTACGCAAAAAGCAATTTGTACGGTGAGGCACACAGTGAGGCCACCGCGCGCTTTATAATGGTGGGTTTGCAACGAAAATAAAAGGGGTAGTCGTGAATTTTATTAACAAACTGGAAGCAGCCTGGGCTGCAAACGACTCCCTGCTCTGCGTTGGCCTCGATCCGGACATGGAACGCCTGCCGGCCCAGTTCCGCAATGACCCGGACGGCATCACCCGCTTCTGCACCGAAATCATCGACGCCACGGCGGACCTGGCCTGCGCCTTCAAGCCCCAGATCGCCTATTTCGCCGCCCTGAGCGCGGAACGCCAGCTGGAAGAGATCTGCGCCTATGTGCGCACGAATTATCCGCAAATTCCGCTGATCCTCGACTCCAAGCGCGGCGACATCGGCGCCACCGCCAAACAATACGCGCGCGAAGCCTACGACCGCTACGGCGCGGACGCGGTCACGGTCAGCCCCTACATGGGCTCGGACTCGGTCGAGCCCTATATGGAATGGAAAGACCGCGGCGTGATCGTGCTGTGCCGCACTTCGAACGCGGGCGGCTCGGATCTGCAGTTCCTGCAGGTGGACGGCAAGCCCCTGTACCAGCATGTTGCGAAGCTGGTGGCGGAAAAATGGAATGCGAACGGCCAGTGCGCGCTGGTGGTAGGCGCCACCTATCCCGAAGAACTGGCGCAGGTGCGTGCCATCGTGGGCGACATGCCGCTGCTGGTGCCCGGCATCGGCGCCCAGGGCGGCGACATTGCCGCCACGGTCAAATCCGGCCGCACGGCTGGCGGCGCCGGCATGATGATCAACTCCTCGCGCGCCATCCTCTACGCAGCGCCCGCGGCGGGCGAAGACTTCGCCATGGCCGCCCGCCGCGTTGCCGAAGAAACCCGCAACGCCATCAACGCCCACCGCTAACAGCCCAGTCAGTGACATGACACCGTGGGGTCAGGCACCGCCTGTCAGTACCTGACAGACGGTGCCTGACCCCACGGTGTCACTCAGCCGTAGGTGGCGGGGATGATGGATTCGGCGTAGTCGGAGAGGGCGCTGAGGATGTCCTGGCCGCGCTCGCCGGCGGTTTCGGCGAGGGTGTCGAGCTCGCCCAGCAGCTGGTCCAGCGTGCGGGCGCCGCCGGCGCCTTCGTAGAAGCGCGCCGCGCGGTGCTGTTCCCAGTGCTCGTGTTCCTGCTCGCTCAGCGTGTCCGGGAAGTTGCGCGCGCGGTAGCGGAACAGCAGCTCCTGCAGGCGGTCGTCCTGGAAGTGCGGTGACACCGTGGCCAGCTTGGCGGGCGGTTCGCGCCGCAGGCTGTCCAGCAGACGGCGGTCGGTGTTGCTGATGAAGCCGCCGTACAGGTCTTCGTCCACGTCGGCCGGTTCGCCCGGCGGACGGTGGAATACTTCTTCCCAGATCGCCCCCATGTCGGGACCGGCCGCCGCTGCCTGCGCGTGCCGGCGGGCCTGCTCCAGGTCCAGGCCCCAGCGCTCGGCCATCTCGGGCCGCAGCGTTTTCAGGTTGGACACCAGCATCGGCGATTTATTGATGTGGATGCTCTTGATGGGCAGCCGCGTCATGCCTTCGGGCAGCGCTTCCGCCCGCGTGAACAGGCGCATGCGGATGGTCTCCGCATCCAGGGCGAACAGCTCGGCCGGATCATGGCTGCAATCCCATACGATGAGCTCGTTCTTATTGGTCGGGTGGTTGCCCAGCGGCCACACTAAGCCCAGGCAGCCGCGCTCGGCCGGGAACATGCCGGACACGTGCAGGAAGGGCTGGCGCAGCGCCGGCGCCAGGTGCATGCCGATTTCCTCGGCCACGCGGTCCTTTTTGTGCAGCGCAAGGCAGAAGTCAAACAGCTTGGGCTGGCGCTCGCGAATCAGCCGCGCCAGGGCAATCGTGGCCCTCACGTCGGACAGCGCATCGTGCGCCGCTTCGTGCACCAGACCATTCGCTGCCGATAAATGCTCAAGTTTGAAGCTTGGCTTGCCGTTATCGTTGGTAGGCCACACGATTCCCTCCGGACGGAGCGCGTAGGTCATCCGTACCACGTCCAGCAGATCCCAGCGTCCGCACTGGTTCTGCCATTCGCGTGCGTACGGGTCGATCAGGTTGCGCCAGAAGAGGAAACGCGTCACTTCGTCGTCGAAGCGGATCGTGTTGTAACCCACGCCTATCGTGCCCGGCTGTGAAAAGGCCTGCTCGATAATGGCAGCAAACTTGTGCTCAGGAATGCCCTGCGCCAGGCACTGTTGAGGCGTAATACCCGTAATCAGGCAGGCCACGGGATCCGGCAGGAAGTCGTTGGCGGGCTGACAGAACACCATGACCGGCTCGCCGATCTCGTTCAGCTCCGCATCGGTGCGGATGGCGGCAAACTGGGCCGGACGGTCCCGGCGCGGTACGGCGCCGAAGGTTTCGTAGTCGTGCCAGAGGAAGGTGTGGTTACTCATGTGTGTGTAGTGGCGTTTCTATAAGGAGAATTATCGTGGCAAATCCTGTTTCCCTCAATGCAAAAAGTGCGCCGGCAGGCAATGTCAGTACCGATGCCGCTGTTTCTCCCGCCACCCGGGCCAAGCTGCAACTGAATGCCTCGATCATGCAGAGCACGGCGTCGATCTCGATTGGCTCCCAGAACGATCCCCAGGCGCTGCTCTATAAATCGGCGATTACGAGCATTAACGAGGCGCTGAAGGCCGAGCTGGGCGAGAACGCGCTGCAGACCGTGTCGGCACAGGATAATTCGCCCGAGGGTACGGCCGGCCGCATCGTATCGCTGGCCACCGGCTTCTTCGATGCCTTCAAGAAGCAGAATCCCGGCATGGAAGACGACGAAGCGCTGGGCAAGTTCATGGATACCATCAAGGGCGGTATTGAAAAAGGCTTCAAGGAGGCGCGCGACATCCTGCAGGGCCTGAAAGTGCTGGATGGCGATATCGCCGCCAATATCGACAAGACCTATGAGCTGGTGATGAAGGGCCTGGAGGACTTCACCGCTTCCTTCAGCAAGCCTGCCGAAGAAAAGCCGGAAGCAGAAGCCTAAGCCTTGCCGTCGAGCGCGACCCGGTCGCGCCCGCCTTCCTTGGCGCGGTAGAGGGCGGCGTCCGCTGCTGCAATCAGCCCGCGCTCGTCCTGCTCCGGCCGCAGGCAGGCCACGCCGAAGGACGCCGTCATATGCGGCAGCGGCAGCCGCATGTCTTCGAACACCACGGCCTGCCGCATCCGTTCGCACAGGCGCTGCGCCACGCCGGAGGCCACCGTTTCCGCCGTCTCCGGCAGCAGCACCATCATTTCCTCGCCACCGTAGCGCACCGCGAAATCGCTGGGACGCAGTGCGCCGCTCAGCACATGCGCGGCCATGCGCAGCGCCTGGTCGCCCTGCAGGTGGCCGTGCGTGTCGTTGAAGCGCTTGAAGTGGTCGATGTCGATCATGATCAGCGAGAAGGGGCGCTGCGATTCGTGCGCTGCCGTCACCAGGCTTGGCAGCACGTCGTTCAGCCAAGCACGGTTCTGCAGCCCGGTAAGCCCGTCTACCATGGAGAGCTGGCGGTAGAACTCGCCCAGCTTCTGGCGCCGGCGCAGCTGGGCATTGGCGGCGCGGATGCGGAAGGACAGCAGGCGCAGCAGGTTGCGCGCCACGCCATTGCTTTCGTCGATCAGGCGCCACACCAGTTCCGCTTCCACCAGCAGCACTTCGCTTTCCACCAGCGCCGTAACCGTCTGCAATCCTGCCTGATCGTCCAGCACGGATTGTTCGCCCACGCTTTCACCGGGCAGCACTTTGCTCACCGAGCCGTCGCTCAGGCCGGTGCGCGTGTCGCTGGTGACAGAAAGGGCGCCGCGCAATACGATGTGGAGGCGCGCGCGCTGCGGATCGGACACCGCTTCGCCCGCCACGGCCAGCATCACCGGGCAGGCCGCCAGCAGCGCGGCGACCTTGGCCTCTTCTGCATCGCGGAAGAGATCGATGTCCACCGTGCGGTAAGAGGAGGCGGCAAAAGTGCTAAGAAGTTTCACGTTATCAAGTCCAAACGGCCGGGCAATGCCGGTACGCAACATCATAGCGTACTCACTGCTGAGTGTGGTTCAATGGCGGCCATGACTTTCATCGATTCTCTCGGCCAACAACACTTGGCGGCGCCGGACGCGCGCATTGTTTCCCTTGTGCCATCCATTACTGAATTGCTGTGCGAGCTCGGCCTTGCGCCGCAGCTGGTGGGGCGCACCGGTTTCTGCATTCATCCGGAGGATGTGGTGCGCGCCATTCCCAAGGTTGGCGGCACCAAGGACGTGAATATCGAGAAGATCCGCAAGCTGGCGCCCACGCACCTCGTGGTCAATATTGACGAGAATGAAAAGCCGACGGTGGACCAGCTCGCGGAGTTTGTCCCCAACATCGTGGTCACGCACCCGCTGGCGCCGGAGGACAATATTGCGCTGGCCCGGCTGATGGGCGGCATCTTCTGCACACAGGCGCGCGCGGATGCATGGTGTGCGGAATTCGAGGCCGAGCTGAAGGCCTTGCGCGCCGCGCCAAAAGGGCCGCCGCAGCGCGTGCTCTACTGCATCTGGCAGGACCCGTGGATGTCCATTTCGCCTGATACCTATATCGCCCGCATGCTCGCGGAAATCGGCTGGTCGATTCCGGCACTGGGCGATGCGCGCTATCCACGCTTCGAGTGGGATGAAGCGCTGCTGGCGCAGATCGACCAGGTGCTGCTGTCCTCCGAGCCTTACCGCTTTACCGAAGCGCACGCAGACGCGCTGGAGCGGCAGCTGGGCAAGCCGGTGCAGCTGGTGGATGGGGAGATGATGTCCTGGTATGGCAGCCGCGCGCTGCAGGGGATTCGCTACCTGCGCGGACTGGCGGCTGCCTGAGCGGCCGCCAGCAGCAGAGCCTTATTCTTCCGCTTCGGCTTCGATAAAGTCAGCTGCACGCGCGGTGCGTTTATCTTTATCGTTCAGGCGGCCGATAGCGCTGTCGATGGAGCGTTTGAGCTTGTCGGCCGCGCCATTGATGGCCTGGTGCAGCGTGACCGAATGGTCGGTGACTGCAATTGGCTGGTAGCCATTGAGGCGCGCTTCCATCATGCAGCGGTTGGCGCCGTCCGCGCCTTTCTGTGCAAGGTCATTACTGACGTGGACATCCACGCGGTTGATGTGTTCGCCGAAACGGTCCAGTGCGGAGGTCACGACCTGGTTGACGTGTTCATCGAGGCCGGCATGCTGTTCGATGGTCTTGTCGGTGTTCACATGGATTTGCATAGGGTGTCTCCCGTTGTTCATCAAGTTTGATCCATCTTACTCCTTCTGTAGAACAACGCTGTTAGCTACAGCACATTTTTCAGCTGTTGATCAGGCCCGCCGCGATGTTCACCGACATGCCGAGAATGACCAGGTTGAAGAAGAAGCTGAGCACGGACTGAGCCAGCACCAGCTTGCGCAGCGAGGACGAGCACACCGTCACGTCCGAAGTCTGGGCTGCAACCGAGATGGTGAAGGAGAAGTAGAGGAAGTCCCAGTAATCCGGGTGCGATTCGCGGTCGGGAAAGCGCAGCGGCCGGTGCTGGGCAGACGCGTTGTAGTAGAGGTGCGCATAGTGGAAGCAGAACAGCATGCCGAGCAGCAGCCACGAACCCACCAGCGTGGTGGACACGAACAGATAGTGCAGGCCGCGCTCTGCCGCGGGCATGCCCTTGATCACGCCTAGTTCGCTGCCGATGGCGGCCAGGCTGGCGCAGGCGGCGAGGCAGAGCGCAATCAGGATCACGGCCCAGTTCTCGTCCTGCTGGGCGGCGATGGCGCGGATGCGCTGATGGTCGGCGCGCGCCATGGTCCAGATCATGGTGATGAGGTAGATCCACACCGCCGCATCCCACGCGGTCAGCAGGCGGTTCAGCGGTGACCAGCCCGAAGGCAGCAGCGCAGCTGTGAGTACGCCTGTGGCGAGAGCGGCCAGCAGGTGTGGCCGGTTGCGCAGCGATCGATGGATGAGGACGCTCATGCGTCCTATCTTACGCCTGCTGAGCCGTTTTTTCCTGTTCCTGATGCGGGAAGCGGTCCATGCGCGACAGCACCGGGAACAGCTTGATCCACAGACCCGTGACGAACAGCGTGGCCACGCCGCCGAAGATGACGGCGCGCGTGAGGCCGAACCAGCCGGCAGTGACGCCGGACTCGAATTCACCCAGCTCGTTCGAAGCGCCGATAAACACCGAGTTCACGGCGCTCACACGGCCGCGAATCGCATCCGGCGTTTCGTACTGCACCAACAGGTGGCGCACATAGACCGAGATCATGTCGCCCGCGCCCATCAGCAGCAGCGCCACCAGCGCAACGATGAAGGTGCTGGTGGCGCCCAGCACAATGGTGCCAAGCCCGAACACGGCCACGCCGCCGAACATCCACAGCCCCACGCGGCGCGTAATCGGCATGAAGGCCAGTGCAATCGAACACAGGGCCGCACCGGCGCCCGGCGCGGTGCGCAGCAGGCCAAGGCCGGTAGGGCCAACATGCAGCACATCATGCGCCAGTGCGGGTAGCAGCGCGGTGGCGCCGCCGAACAGCACGGCGAACAGATCGAGCGAAATCGCGCCCAGCACAATGGGGCGCGAGAATACGAAGCGCAGGCCTTCCAGCACGCTGTGCCAGGTGGCCGGTTCGCGCTTGGCCGATTGCGCAGGCGCCTTCGTCATCGACATCAGCACCACGGAGACCAGCAGCAGCACCGAGGCCACCGTGTACACCGCGGTGGGGCCGTAGATGTAGAGCAGGCCGCCCAGCGTGGGGCCGAGAATCACGGCCACGTGGAAGGCGGAGCTGCTCAGCGCCACGGCCTTGCTGAAGTCCTGCTGCGGCACCAGGTTGACCAGGATGGCCTGCGTGGCGGGCCCCATGAAGGCGCGCGCACTGCCGAATAGCACCAGCACCGCGAACACGGGCCACACCACCGTGAGGTCCGCCGCCGTAAAGGCGAGCAGCATCAGCCCGACGAGCAGCTGCATGCCGAGGCACATGGTGATGATGTACTTGCGGTTGAACTGGTCCGCCACATGGCCGGCGGGAAGAATCAGCAGCAGGAAGGGCGCGAACTGCGCGAGGCCGATCATGCCGAGGTAGAACAGGTTATGCGTGCTCGCATAGACCTGCCAGCCGATAGCGACGTTCTGCATCTGCACGGCCAGCGTGCCGAAAATGCGGGCGGTCAGGTAGAAGGAAAAGTTACGGTGACGAAGAACGCTGAATCCGTTGGATGACATAGATGTGGGGCGCTGCGCGCGCCCCACGGCGGCGCAGCGTGGAGCAGGTCAGGGTTGGGCCAGGTCGGCTTCGGTGGTAAAGGCGTCGGCGTAGAACTCGTCCTCAGGCAGCTTGCATTGCTGGACGAATTCGCGCTTGGCGGATTCCACAACGATCGGTGCGCCGCAGGCGTAGACCTGGTAGCCGGACATGTCCGGCAGGTCTTCCACCGCCGCGCGGTGCACATAGCCGGTGCGGCCGCTCCAGCTGTCTTCCGGCTGCGCGTCCGACACCACGGGCACATAGCGGAAGTTCGGCATCTCTTCGGCCCACTGGCGGCACAGCGCATCCATATACAGGTCCTGCGGGCGGCGGCCGCCCCAATACAGCACCATCTGGCGGGTCGAACCGCTGGCCTTCATCTGCTCCACGATCGCCTTAATCGGTGCGAAGCCGGTGCCGGAAGCCAGCAGCACCATCGGCTTGTCCGAATCCTCGCGCACGAAGAACGTGCCAAGCGGGCCTTCGAAGCGCAGGATGTCGCGTTCCTTCATGGTGGTGAACACCTGATCGGTAAACAGGCCGCCCGGCATATGGCGGATATGCAGCGTGATCGGGCCGGCACCGGGAGCGCTGGCCATGCTGTAGCTGCGGCGCTTGCCGTCGCGCAGCAGGAATTCGATGTACTGGCCGGCGCGGTATTCCAGCGTTTCGTTTGCAGGCAGCTGCAGCGAAATGACGATAACATCGGGCGCCATCTTCTCCATGGTCGATACGCGCGATGGCATTTTCTTGACGGGGAAGTCGCCGCTGCCCGCTACTTCGCGTGCCTGCAGCACCAGGTCCGACTGCGGTACGGCGCAGCAGAACAGCGACATGCCCGCCGCTTCTTCTTCCTCGGTCAGCGCGCGGCGCTGGTGCGGACGGTGGGTGATGGAACCGGAAACCACTTTGCCTTTGCAGGAGCTGCAGGCGCCGTTCTTGCAACCGTATGGCAGGCCAACGCCTGCGCGCATGGCTGCCGAGAGAACGGTTTCGTCATCATCGCAGCTGAATTGATGGCCGCTGGGCTGAACGGTAATCTGGAACGTCATACAATCCTTGAATGAATAGCAAATACAAACATCAACTGGGCAGGCCCCGCCTGCTGATTATCGGCTGCGGCGACGTGGGCATGCGCCTGCTGCCGCTCCTGCGCGCGCGCTATCGCGTATTCGCGCTCACCAGCCAGCAGGAACGCTGCGCCGCGCTGCGCGCGGCCGGCGCCATTCCCATTGTGGCGGATCTTGACCAGCCACATAGCCTGCGCCGCCTGGCCGGGCTGGCGCACACGGTGCTGTACCTGGCGCCACCGCCTGCCGAGGGCCTCAGCGACCCCCGCATCCGCAATGTGACCGCCATTTTACCCGACCGGGCCAATGTCGTTTATGTGAGCACCACTGGCGTCTATGGCGACGCGGGCGGCGCCTGGATCGAGGAATCGCGGCCCGTGGCGCCCCGCAATGGGCGGGCCTTGCGGCGGGTGGAGGCTGAGCGCTCACTCCGGCGCTGGGCGCGGCGGGCTGGCGGCCGCCTGTCCATCCTGCGGGTGCCGGGCATCTATGCGGAGGACCGCCTGCCCATCAAGCGCCTGCAGCAGGGCACCCCGGCCCTCCTGGCGGAGGATGATGTTTTTACCAACCATGTGCATGCCGACGACTTGGCGTCCATCGTGGTGCAGGCCATGCGGCGCGGGCGGCCGGGCCGGATCTATCACGCGGTCGATGACAGCGAGATGAAAATGGCGGATTACTTCGATGCGGTGGCCGATGCAGCGGGCATGCCGCGGCCCCCGCGCCTGCCGCGGACCGAGCTGGCGAAGGTGGTAACCCCTGCTCTGCTGTCATTTATGTCCGAGTCACGGCGACTGAGTAATGCGCGGCTCAAGGGCGAACTGGGCGTGCGTCTGCGCTTTCCGACGGTCGTGGACTTTTTGAAATCCAGGCAAAAAATTACCTAGCATAAAAAATAGGGTTAAAATCTATCAAATTCTCACAAATGTTGCCGGACTGTCGGTTCAGAGCAACAAGTAACCCCCTTGTCCAATTTGCAAGAGTTTGATCATGTCACTGAAAGAGATTACGGCCTCGCCGAGCTACAACCCCAATCGCGTGCTGGACGCGATTATCGAAAAACTGCAGTTGAAGAACGACGCGGCCCTGTCGCGTGCCCTGGAAGTTGCGCCTCCTGTGATCAGCAAGATTCGTCACAACACGCTGCCGATCGGCGCGACGATCCTGATCCGCATGCATGAGATCAGCGATTTCAGCATTCGCGAACTGCGGGACCTGATGGCGCACTGAACCTGCGCCAGGATGGAAAAACGGCCGGGCCTGGGGAACCAGGCGCCGGCCGTTTAATTTTTTGCTGCGCTTATGCTGAGGCGAGGCGCGGGCGGTCGCTGTAGAAGGCATCGGCCGGAGCCGTTTCAGCATTCACTCGGCCCGAATACGCCGTTTCGGCGCTGACGCGGCCCGAGTAAGCGGTCTGGTCGGCGACGCGGCCGGAATACGCCACCTTGTCCGCTACACGGCCGGAGTAGGCAGTCTTCGCAGCATCTGCGCTTACGCGGCCGGAGTAGGCTGTCTGGTCAGCTACGCGTCCCGAGTAGGCTACCTTGTCGGCTACACGGCCGGAATAGGCGGTCTTCACGCCGTCCGCGCTCACGCGGCCGGAGTATGCCGTCTGGTCCGCCACACGGCCAGAATACGCAACCTTGTCGGCTACACGGCCGGAGTAGGCGGTTTTGGCAGACGCCACACGGCCGGAATAGGCCACGGCATCGGCCACGCGGCCCGAGTAAGCCACTTCCGGCGCGCGGCCGGAATATGCGGTTGCGGCAACGCGACCCGAGTAGGCGGTATCTGCGCGCAGATAGGCCTCGCCAAAGGTCGCTTCATACAGTTCCTTCATGCGGTCGCCCACACGCTGGTGCGCCTCCTCGTCATCTTCGCCGCGCAGGCCGATGTAAGGGAAGTGGTGCAGGAAATAGCCGAACACCTTCTCGCAGTCCACGGCGTACTTCATGGTGTCGAGGATGTGGTAGTGCCAGAAGATATCCACGTCCATCAGCGGCGCGGTCTGTTCGTTCGGGAAGGTCTTCATCAGGTAGAGGAAGCGGCGGTATTCGAATTCCACGGCGTTGACCTTGTCCAGCGACCAGCCTTCGCCGGATTCTTCGTGCATCAGTTTTACCTTGATCGGTTCCAGGTCGAGGTCGGCAATTGCTTGAAAGCTTTCAGTCGAAATCATGAGTAATATCCCTTTGTGAGTAAGCAGAAATTAGCAGTTTTGACACCGTGCGTGGACCGGAGAGGTCGGGTGTCAGGGACGTTCGGAGCTGGGGAACGAAGCGTTGAGCTGGGTCAACGAAAACCTAGTATATGCGCATTGCTGAGGATTACAAGCGGGATTTAAGTCGTGCGCGACTTTCATAAAACACGCAAATTGCCGGGCTGTCATGCCAGCCCGGCAAGGGTCATTGTCAGGCTGACTGCAGGCGTGGACGCTCGGTAAACAGGTTCGACGCCTGTTCCGGCGCGGCGTCCGCAATGCGCGCCGAATAAGCGGTGGCGGTGACGCGGGCCGAGTAGGCGGTGCCCGTAACGCGGGTGGAATAAGCGGCGCCGGTCACGCGTGCCGAGTAGGCCGTCGCCGTGACCCGTGCCGAGTAGGCGCTGCCGGCAACCCGCGCCGAATAGGCAGAAAGGCCCTGAGCATAGGCTTCGCCGAAGGTGTCCTCATACAGTTCCTTCATGCGTTCGCCCACGCGCGCGTGCGCTGCCAGGTCGTCCTCACCGCGCAGGCCGATGTAAGGGAAGTGATGCAGGAAGTAGCCGAACACCGCCTCGCAGTCCGCCGCATACTTCATCGTATCGAGGATGTGGTAATGCCAGAAAGTGTCCACATCCAGCAACGGTGCGGCCGCTTCGTTGGGGAAACGCTTCATCAGGTAGAGGAAACGGCGGTACTCAAATTCGATGGCGTTCACCTGATCCAGCGACCAGCCTTCGCCGGATTCCTGGTGCATCAGCTTGACCTTGACCGGTTCCAGGTCGAGGGCGGCAATGGCTTCGAAATCGCGCGTGTTCATGTTGGGAGTCCTTTCGGTGGGGGAGAGAAGTCATTTTTGCCCACCATCAACCCCACGCCTTGATCTGCCTCAAGCTTCCTTCAGCAATTCCTACCGCGTTACGAATTCTCCTAACGCCAGCGCGGGCGCCAGATGGGCCACGGCGACGCTTACGGTTACGATGGTGCCGCCGCGCGGCATGCCCGCGATGGTGCACTGGCCGCCCAGCAAACTCATGCGTTCTTCAATGCCCACCAGCCCGAAAGAGCCCGTCTTGTTGCGGCTGCTGTCGTGCAGGCCGATGCCGTTATCGGCGATGGCCATGCGCAGCGTGCCCTGCATATGCGTGAGTTCCACCCGCACCAGGCTGGCGCGCGCATGCTGCTGGATATTGCTGAGCGACTCCTGCAGCACGCGGAAGAAGGCCACGGCACAGCGGTCATCGATGCCGGTATCGCCGCCGTGCTCCACCAGCTCGCAGGTAATGCCGGTGCGCTGGCGGAACTGCGCGATCTGCCACTCCACGGCCGCATGCAGGCCGAGGTCCAGCACTGTCGGGCGCAGGTCATTGATGATGGTGCGCACGCTGCGTATTGTCTCATCGATCTGTTTCACTGTGGCCCGCGCGCGCTCGTGCAGGCGCGGATGGCGCAGCGCGGTGCGGTTCGCCAGAATGTCCGCCTCGATGCGCAGCGCCAGCAGGTTCTGGCCCAGGTCATCGTGGATCTCGCGGGCGATGCGCTTGCGTTCCTCTTCCTTGATCTGTTCCGCGTGCGCAGCCAGGCGGCGCAGGCGCTGGTGCGAAAGCTGCAGCTTGACCTGGCTGTCGCGCAGCTCCCGCGTCATGGCGCGCGCCATCTTTACCGCGCGCTTGCGGGCCGAAGACAGGGCGTGGAACAGGGCATAAATGAGCATGGTGCCGGCAAAGCCCATCAGGGCCGCGAACCAGGGCAGGTAAGCGTCGAAGCGCGAATACAGTGCCTGCTTGGGCGCGCTGAAACGGGCCTGCCAGTTGCTGCCGTTGAAGTTCACGGGCAGCAGGATATCGAAGTGGTCCGGACTCGGCGCCGCGCCCACATTGATGTCCTTGGTATCGAACAGCAGGCGGCCGGGGGGATGCACATCTCCCTCATCCGGGCTGCCGTACAAGGTAACGCGGATATCCTGCATCGGCGTTTCATCCAGCGCGGTCTGCACCAGGCGCTGCACGCTGAAGCCGATGCCGATCGAGCCCACATAAGCGGTGCGGCGCTGGGCCACCGTTGCCGTGGGCATACCCTTGCGGTAGACCGCCATGCGCAGCGGCATGCCCACGTGATACGGCGAGCCGGGGACGGCAACGGGGCGGCCTGAGCTGCTCATTTCACCGCTGTCGCGTGCTGCATCGAGCGCTGCGGCGCCGGCAGGGCGCGCGGCGAGATCGAGGCCTACGCGGTCGCTGAAGCCATCCAGCGGATCGATCAGCGTAATGACGGTATAGCTGCGGCGCTTGCCCTCGGGCTTGATGCGGAAAGGCGGATAGCCGGGGCGTTCGCCGGCCGCGTGCTGCAGATGCTGCTCCAGTATGTCGCGTTCGCTCTCGCGAATAAAGGTCGCGAAATTGATAGTGTCGATGGCGGGAAAATTGCGCGGCAGGTTCAGTCCTTCCACATAGCGGTGGAAGCCATCGGCGGTGATATGGTCCACGGCCTGCAGATAGCTGGCGGTGCCGCGCAGCACCTCGATATAGGTTTTGAGCACGGAAGCAATACTGTGCTGGGTATTGCGCGCCTGGTGGCGGAAGCGCTCGCGTGCTTCGCTTTCAATGGAGTTCGCCATCAGCGCATAGAACACCGCGCCGATTGCCAGCGACAGCAGCAGAGCATTCCACCAGAACTGGCGGCCTGCGGCGGCAAATCGTTTGCCGAGCTGGCGAGGACGCATCAATAGCATGATGAAAGTGGCAGGCGCAATGACTCAGATCATTGCAATATATAAACGCCCCGATCCCACCGTCAAGTTCCTTGCGCGCAACCAGCCGCCGCTTTTGCGCCAGATCAACAACACAACAACTGGCAAGCGGTGCCTGACCCCATGGTGTCATGTGACACCATGGGGTCAGGCACCGCTTGTCAGGTTTTGCTGTGGAATTACTTGGCGGTCCAGCTGTCTTTGAGGGTGACGATGCGGTTGAAGATCGGCTTGCCGGGCTGGCTGTCCACGCGGTCGGCGACGAAGTAGCCGTGGCGTTCGAACTGGAAGCGCTCTTCCGGTTTTGCGTTCTTCAGGCTTGGCTCCAGATAGGCGGTGATGACTTCTTTTGCCTTCGGATTCAGGAACTCCTTGAAGTCCTTGCCGCCCGAGTCCGGCATTGCGTCCGTGAACAGGCGGTCGTAGAGGCGCACTTCGGCTTCCAGCGCAGCGGCGGCCGAAACCCAGTGGATCGTGCCCTTCACCTTGTAGTTGTTGGCGCCATCCGTGCCCGACTTGGAATCCGGGAAGTAGTTGCAGTGCACCGCAATCACTTTGCCGTTCTCGTCCTTGTCGTAGCCTGTGCATTCCACCACGAAGCCGTATTTCAGGCGCACGCGATTGCCCGGCTGGCCGTCCACCGGCGGGTAGAAGCGGAAGTAGCCCTTGGCCGGCACTTCCATGAAGTCTTCTTCTTCAATCCACAGCTCGCGCGTGAACGGGAAGGTGCGGTTGCCCAGCTCCGGATGGTGCGGGTGCACCGGCGAGCTGCACTCCACGCTGTCGTTGGCGTCGAAGTTGTCGATGATGAGCTTGAGCGGCTTCAGCACCGCAATCGCGCGCGGCGCTTTCGGGTCCAGGTCTTCACGCACGGCGCCTTCCAGCACGCCGTAGTCGATCCAGCCGTCGGACTTGGTCACGCCGGTGCGTTCGCACATCAGCTGGATGCCTTCCGGCGTGAAGCCGCGGCGGCGCATGCCCGCGATGGTCGGCAGGCGCGGGTCGTCCCAGCCGTCCACGATGTTCTCTTCCACCATCTGGCGCAGCTTGCGCTTGGAGGTGACGATGTAGGTCAGGTTCAGGCGCGCGAATTCATACTGGTTCGGCACCGGCTTCTTGAAGAAGCCGCCTTCCGACAGCACGTCCAGCAGCCAGTCATAGAACGGGCGGTGGTCCTGGAACTCCAGCGTGCAGACGGAATGGGTGATGTTTTCCAGCGCATCCGAAATCGGGTGCGTGTAGTCATACATCGGGTAGATGCACCAGGCATCGCCGGTACGGTGGTGGTGCGCGTGGCGGATGCGGTAAATGGCCGGGTCGCGGTTGGTCATGATGGGCGAAGACATCGCATCTTCGCTCATCTTCGCACGCACGATGTGTTCGCCGTCCTTGTACTTACCGGCCTTCATGTCGCGGAAGATCTGCAGCGACTCTTCCACCGGGCGGTTGCGGAAGGGCGAATTGGTGCCCGGCGTGCTGAAATTGCCACGGTTTGCCGCCATCGCTTCCGCGCTCTGCGAATCAACGTAGGCCAGACCCTTGCTGATCAGGTATTCGGCCATCTCGTACAGCTTGTCGAAATAGTCACTCGCGTAGTACAGGTGGTTGCCGGCGCCGACCGGACCTTTATATTCCCAGTCGAAGCCCAGCCACTTCACGCTGTCCAGGATGGAATCGACGTATTCCTGCTCTTCTTTCGCAGGATTGGTGTCGTCGAAACGCATGTGGCAGCGGCCGTTGTAGTCGCGTGCCAGGCCGAAATTCACGTAAATCGATTTTGCATGGCCCACGTGCAGGTAGCCATTGGGCTCCGGCGGGAAGCGGGTGATGACGGGCGGCAGGCCTTCACGCTGGTGCTTACCGCTGGCCAGGTCGCTTTCGACGATATTGCGCAGGAAATTCGGTGCAGGGGCGTGGGCAGTGCTGTTTTTGTCGTTGCTCATCTAAAAAGTACGGAAAAAGAGTCGAATAGCGCCCATTTTACCGTACAGGAGCCCGCGCGGCGGGACGGGTAGTGCTTTTCTATAGGATAATTCGGTCCATGGACAATTTATACAATGTGCTGGGCATTGCGCCCAACGCCAGCGAGGACGAGATCAAGAAGGTCTACCGCTCCCTCGCCATGCGCTTTCACCCGGACCGTAACCAGGAACCGGGCGCGGACGCGCGTTTCAAGGCCATCGCGAAGGCCTACGAAGTGCTGTCCGACCCCGTCAAGCGCGAAGAATACAACCAGAGCCTGAATCACCGCATCATTATCGATCCCGAAGCGGAAGCCTACCAGCTGTGGCGTTCCGTGTTCGCCATGCAGGGCGTGACCATTCCCGCAGCCTGAAGAATCAAGAGAGTTAAGCAATGAGAAGAGTACACCCGGAGTTCGCCTACCAGTCGCGCGAGCTCGCCGACCAGATCGAGGGCATCCTCGGTGATCCGCCTGACCGCAAGAACTACCAGAAGATGCTGGACGCCCTGATGGCCGACTACGCCGGCGGCGGCGGCATCGACGACCTGAACATGATGGCCTTCGCGCTGGTGGATGTGATTCAGTTCGTTGACAACAAGGCCATCCTGGCTGAAGCGCAGGATTATGAGTACGGCGACGCCGCCCGCGTGTTTGGCGCCGTGAAGTGCCCGGACGGCGTGGCCGCCGAGATGCTGGCCGCGCTGGAAGAGAACCATCCCGACATCGGGCGCCAGGCCATCATCACGGCCTTCCTGCACAAGCATCCACGTGCCTGGGATGAGGACGATACCTCGCTCGACCAGCTGGCCGAAGGCGACGAAGGCGACGATGACGAAGAAGAAGGCGTTGTGACGGACGATTTCGCCCAGATGTTCGATCAGGAAGGAGAGCAGTAATGTCCGATAACAAAAATCTGCCCGCCATCAGCAAGCAGGTGACGGAACTGGTGCTGGCCGGCTCGCTGAGCCACGCCGAGCAGGCCTTCGCGGATGCGGCCGAACAGCACGGCGACCTCGCCGTGGCCGAAGTGCTGCAGAATATTCCGCCGCATGTGACCGCGCTGCACATGGCCGGTTTCGACGGCGGCAAGCTGTCGCTGGCCACCTTGCTGGTGCCGCCGAAGGCATGGGCCGAAAGCCTGGCCTATATCGCCGCCACCTGGCCGGATGACCTTATCGAGGATGATCCGGAGCGCATCGCCGAGTCGCTGTTCGCGCACATCCACGGCGTGGTGTTCGGCACCGAGGACGAAGAGCGCCGCCACGAGCTGCTGGCTGAAGCGTCCGCCACCGACTGGGGCTGCACCGCTTTCGCCATCCTGTTCTCGATGGCGCCGAAAGAGATTCTGGAAGTGGCCGGCGAGATCATCTCGAAAGGCCCCTACATCACGGGCCAGACCTCGTCCGACAACGACATCGTGCCGCTGGCGGTAGCGCTGGCGCAGGCCAGCGAAGACGGCTGGGACCGCGCACTGTTCGAACTGTTCCCGGACTTCCGCCACAGCGCCGACCTGGCCGATGCCGAGTTCAGCGACGATCCGGACGACGAGCCGCAATTCCTGCAGCGTTCCACCAAAGAGCTGCTCTACCGCCTGCGCAAGCAAGTACCAAGCACCCGCTCCACCACCACGCGCAGCACGCGCCGCAGCCTCGGCACGGGGATCTTCAACTGATGCAGATTGCCTTAGTCAAAGAAAACCTGCCGCGCCTGACGCGCGCCATCCGCCTGCTGCCGGGCGATCATGCGGAGGATGCGGCCGTGATCCTGGCCGACGAGCTGTCCGGCATCACCGCGATGGTAGCTGACAAGTTCACCAACAACCGCACGGCGGAAGGCATCCAGAAGGCCGTGAATTTGACCGTGGGCTGCGTGTCGCTAGGGTTGGAGCATCTGCTCGCGGTGGACAGCGACGAGCTGGCGCTGGACATCCTGGTCGATAACGGCGCCGAGGCGGCATTCCAGGCCGGCTTCCGCCAGCTGAAGGAGCTCTCGCAGATGCCGGAAGACTCGCTGATCGGCGAATACGACAGCGATCCTGTGTATGCCCAGCGCCGCCTGCGCGACCTGTTCTTCGAGCTGTGCCTGACCGATGCCGCGCGGAACTGGGACGGTGCGGTGCGTTTCGCCACGCAGCTCAAGCAGCGCCAGGAAGTGCAGGCTATTGTGCGCCTGGCCGGCTGGCTGCGCCGCCATAACACGGACGGCCCAATCACCGACGCCGACCTGAACGCGGAAGGCGTGATTGCGCTGGCGATCATTTTCGCGGTGGAAGGCAAAGGGAAGATCGTCGCCCGCACGGGGCAGAAGGAATTCGAGCGCTTCGTGAAAGCCGTGCGCAAGGCCAAGCCGGATTATGAGGCAGGCTGGGAAGCGCTGGTTACGGCGGTGCCTGCGCAGCACCATCCGGTGCTGCTGAACCGCATCGACCTCTATCGCCGCAGCTGCACGGTCCTGCAAAGCATCCCCACGCGCAAGGCCATGAAAACCCTGTTCGCCGAGCTCGAAAACTACGCCGGCTCCGAGCTCGACGCCGACTACGATTAATTGCTTTTTAATCGGGGTCAGACGGGGGCGCCGAGCCACCGATTAAGAAATATTTCCAGTGGCCAAGGCCACGAAGGCTTCTACCAGCGGGCTGCTATCATCCGCCCGCTGCGCAAGCAACAGCGAAGTCGTGGCCGCCGGATCATCCAGCCTCCTGTAGACCACGCCTTCCATGTGAATATTGTTGAAGGAATCCGGCAACACGGTCACTCCGCACCCCGCTGCAACAAGGCCAATGATCGTGGAAGCCTCCCCAGCCTCCATCGCAATCTGCGGCGTAAATCCCGCTGCTCGGCACAGCCGAAAAATCTGCGGATAAATGCCGGTGCCCGCATCCTTCGGATACATCACGAAGGGCAGCCCTTCCAGATCCTTCACCGGCACCTTCTTCTTGCGCGCCAAAGGCGAGTCCGACGGCAGCACCAGCAACAGCGGATCCTGCCTGAGCTCGGTTAGCCGGATCGACTCCGGCAGTGCGGTAGACACCGTCCGCACGAAGCCCAGGTCGAGCTCGCGTGCCTCCAGCGCTGCCAGCTGGGGCAGCGTGGCGAGCTCATGCAACGTCAGCACGACGCCCGGATACTGCTGCCGATAGCGCTTGATCACCCGCGCAAACAGCGGCGTGAACGGCGTTGAGAAAGTGAAGCCAACGCGCAGCTCACCCGTTTCACCCCGCTGCGCACGTTGCGCAGTCAGCTTGGCTTGCTCGGCCAACGCCAGCACGCGCCGCGCATCATTCAGGAACAGCTTGCCCGCCTCCGTCAGCCGCACCCAGCGCTTGTTGCGCTCCAGCAGCTGCGCGCCCACTTCCGACTCCAGTGCCTGAATCTGCTGGCTCAGCGGCGGCTGCCCGATATGCAGGCGTTCCGCCGCGCGGGTGAAGCTCAGCTCCTCGGCGACGGCAACGAAATAGCGCAGGTGGCGAAGTTCCATTATCTGTTTTAGATATTAGTGATGCCACAAATATATATTGGACAGTAATAGAGCGCAATCCTAAGATGAGTCCATCGAAGTTTTGCAGGTGCTCACCATGTCCATCGTTGCCAGTACACCGGAATTCAAACGCACCAACCGCGCGCTGTTCTTCGGCGGTTTCTCCTGTTTCGCACTGCTGTACTGCGTGCAGCCGCTGATGCCGCTGCTGTCGCAGGAGTTCGCCTTAACGCCAGCGCAAAGCAGCCTGTCGCTGTCGGTCGCAACGGGCGCGCTGGCCATTTCGCTGGTGTTGTCGAGCATCATTTCGGACCGCATGGGCCGCAAGCCGCTGATGGTGGCTGCGCTCGCGATCGCCGCGCTGATGACCCTGGTATCGGCCTTCTCGCACAGCTATCCGCAACTGCTGCTGGCGCGCGCCGCGCTCGGCTTCGCGCTGGGTGGCATGCCCGCAGTGGCGATGGCCTACCTGGCCGAAGAAATCGAGCCGCAGTCCTTGGGGCTGTCGATGGGGCTCTACGTCAGCGGCAGCGCCTTCGGCGGCATGCTGGGACGCCTGATGACCTCGGTGCTCAGCGACCATATGTCATGGCGCGTGGCGACGCTGGCAATCGGCGTGGCCGGTGTGTTCGCCGCAGTGGAATTCTGGCGCAGCCTGCCTCCCTCGCGCAATTTCCGTCCGGGCAGCGGCGGTATTGCGGCGCTGAAGCAGGGCGCGCTGCAGCACTTCCGCGACGATGGCCTGCCGTGGCTGTTCGCGCTCGCCTTCATTCTGGTCGGCTGCTTCATCAGCCTGTACAGCTACATCAGCTACCGCCTGCTGGCGGCGCCGTTCTCGCTGTCGCAAAGTGTAGTGGGCGGGATCTCGGCGCTGTACCTGATCGGCATCTTCAGCTCGGTGTATGCGGGCAAGCTGGCGGACCGGCTGGGGCGGCGCAGCGTGTTGTGGGTGATGCTGTCTGTCATGCTCAGCGGCCTGCTGCTGACGCTGGTGAATTCGCTGGCCTTCATCCTGATCGGGATGGCGCTGTTCACCTTCGGCTTCTTCGCCTCGCACTCGGTGGCCAGCAGCTGGGTGGGGCGCCGCGCGCGTGCGCCGAAAGCGCTGGCCTCGGCGCTCTACCTGTTCTTCTACTACCTGGGCTCCAGCGTGATCGGCTGGCTGTGCGGCTACCTGTGGTCGCATGGTGGCTGGCCGGGCGTGGTCGCCTTGCTGGGCAGCCTGCTCGGTGTAGGCCTGATGATCGCGTTGCGCCTGCGCACCCTGGTGCCGATCAGCACGCCCCCGGTGGCGCTCCCCGCATCTGCTTGAGCCTGATCAAACGCGGGCTGTGGTTGAGGAACGGTCGGCAGGGGCTGCTGTCCGAAGTGGTGGGCGTCCGTTGGGGCGCCGCTCATCACAGGAGGCGAACATGCTACAAGAACAGGAGATCAGACGCCGGCTCAGCAGCGTGCAGCTGGCGGTAGGACAAGCAGCGCAGGCCTTATCCGCCGAACGCAACCTGCCGGGCGAACTGCGCGACTACATCCAGCGGCTCGACCGGCAATCCGACAGCATCATTGAAGTGCTGGCGCTGCACGACCCCACGCGCATCGTCAAGCTGATTGACGACATGGAAGTGCTGGGCGCCCGCGCCCGCCGCGTCTGCGCCAGCGGCCTGCCGCTGACCCCGCAAATGAAAGCCGCCGTCAACCACATGCACAACGAGCTCGCCGACTTCAAGTCCCACCTCCACTGACACCATGGGGTCAGGCACCAGTTGTCAGTCACTGACACGGGGGGCCTGACCCCAAGGTGTCAGTGTTGTCAGAGGATGCCGCGGGTGCGGAGGGCGGCGATGTCGGCGTCGCTGTGGCCGAGGAGCTCGCGCAGGATGGTGTCGGTGTGCTGGCCCAGCGTGGGCGGGGCGGTGCTGGCGTCGGTGGGGGTGGCGGAGAGGCGCATCGGGCTGCGTACCAGCTTCATGCTGCCTGCAGTCGGGTGCGGCACGGAGACCACCATCTCTCGCGCCTGCACCTGCTCGTTGCGGTACACATCGCCGATGTCGTTGATGGGCCCGCAGGGCACGCCGACCGCTTCCAGCTGCGTAATCCATTCGTCGCGCGTCTTGCTGAGCACCATCTCGGCCAGGATCGGCACCAGCACATCGCGGTTCTGCACGCGCAGCGGATTGGTCGCGAAACGCGGGTCGCTCGCCAGCTCCGGCTTGCCGCCCGCTTCCACGAACTTCACATACTGCCCGTCATTGCCAGTCGCCACGATGATGTAGCCATCCGAGCACTGGAAGGTCTGGTAGGGCACGATGTTGGGGTGCGCATTGCCCCAGCGCTTGGGCGCCTTGCCGCTGTGGAGGTAGTTGCTGCCCATATTGGCCAGCATCGCTACCTGTACGTCGAGCAGCGCCATGTCGATGTACTGGCCTTCGCCGCTGCGGTCGCGGTGCGTGAGGGCGGCGAGGATGGCGATGGTGGAGTACATGCCCGTCATCAGGTCGCACAGCGCCACACCGGCCTTCTGCGGACCGCCGCCGGGCAGGTCGTCGCGCTCGCCGGTCACGGACATCAGCCCGCCCATGCCTTGGATCAGGAAGTCGTAGCCTGCGCGGTGCGCATAGGGGCCATCCTGCCCGAAGCCGGTCACCGAGCAGTAGACCAGGTCCGGCTTCACCGCCTTCAGTGATTCGTAATCGAGGCCGTAGCGCTTGAGCTGCCCGACCTTGTAGTTTTCCAGCACCACATCCGAATGCTTCGCCAGCCCGCGGATGATCTGCTGGCCTTCCGGCGTCGAGATGTCGACCGTCACTGATCGCTTGCCACGGTTGGCGGCGAGGTAGTAGGCGGCTTCGCTGGTGTCCGCACCTTGCGCGTCTTTCGCATACGGCGGGCCCCAGGCGCGCGTGTCGTCACCGGTGCCGGGACGTTCGATCTTGATGACGTCCGCGCCGAGGTCCGCCAGGTTCTGCGAGCACCACGGTCCGGCCAGCACGCGCGATAGGTCGAGGACGCGGATATGGCCGAGGGCTTTGGCGGATGGGGCACTGCTCATATTGTCTCCTTGTTCTAAGGAGCGATAGCTTAACGCATCCAGCCGTGATAGTGTTTCAGGCATGTGGCCCTATCCCCGAATCATTGCGCATCGCGGCGGCGGCAAGCTCGCTCCCGAGAACACAATCGCCGGCCTGCGCGCCGGTCTCGCCCACGGTTTTCACGCCGTGGAGTTTGACGTCATGCTGTCGCAGGATGGCGTCGGCGTGGTCATGCACGATCCCGATTTCGGCCGAACGGTGGCAGGGCGGGGCAGCGTGGCATCCAGCACGGCAGCGGCCTTGCACGCGATGGATGCTGGCAGCTGGTTCGCTCCGCAGTTTGTAGGTGAGCCCGTGCCGCTCTTCACGCAATTCGTGGACTTTTGCAAGGCGAACCGGATCTGGATGAATATCGAGATCAAGCCTGCGCCGGGCCATGACGCCGCCACAGGCGACTGGGTGGCGCGCAAGACGGCCGAGCTGTTCGCCGAGCTACTGACAACGGTGCCTGACCCCATTGTCAGTGCGGCTGTACCGCTCTTGAGCTCGTTCAGTTTTGAGGCGCTGGCGGCGGCAAGGGATGCGGCGCCGGAGATTCCGCGCGCTTATCTGCTTGATAAGATTCCGGATGACTGGGAGGGGCAGGCGCGCGAGCTGGGCGCCGTGGCCATCCATACCAACCAGAAGCATCTCACGCCCGTCATGGCGCAGGCCATCAAGGACGCCGGCTTCGGCCTGTTTTGCTATACCGTCAACGATCCTGAGCACGCCCGCACCTTGCTCTCCTGGGGCGTGGACGCCTTCTGCACCGACCGTATCGACCTGATCGGCCCCGCCTTTGCCTGAGCGGCGGCCCTGTAGCCGCCGCATACGGATCACGTATAATCAGCGTTTTGCCTACATTTGCCAGCGCCTTTTAGCCTATCTGACATGAAATCATCTGAAATCCGCGAGAAGTTCCTGAAGTTCTTCGAATCCAAGGGTCACACGATCGTCCGTTCCAGCCCGCTGGTGCCTGGCAACGACCCGACCATGCTGTTGACGAACTCCGGCATGGTGCAGTTCAAGGATGTTTTCCTCGGCCTCGATACGCGCCCCTATTCGCGCGCGACCTCCGTGCAGCGCTGCGTGCGCGCCGGCGGCAAGCACAATGACCTGGAAAATGTGGGCTACACCGCGCGCCACCACACCTTCTTCGAAATGCTGGGTAACTTCAGCTTCGGCGACTATTTCAAGCGCGATGCGATCCAGTACGCCTGGGAGCTGCTGACCAAGGTCTACATGCTGCCTGCCGAAAAGCTGACCGTGACCGTCTATCAGGAAGACGACGAAGCCTACGATATCTGGGCTAACGAAATCGGCGTGCCGAAAGAGCGCATCATCCGCATCGGCGACAACAAGGGCTCGCGCTACGCGTCCGACAACTTCTGGCAGATGGCCGACGTCGGCCCTTGCGGTCCCTGCACCGAGATTTTCTACGACCACGGCGCCGATATCTGGGGCGGTCCTCCGGGCTCGCCGGATGAAGACGGCGACCGCTTCATCGAAATCTGGAACCTGGTGTTCATGCAGTTCAACCGCGACGAAGCGGGCAATATGAACAAGCTGCCGAAGCCTTGCGTGGATACCGGCATGGGCATGGAGCGCCTGGCTGCCGTGCTGCAGCACGTGCACAGTAACTACGAGATCGACCTGTTCCAGAACCTGATCAAGGCTGCTGCCCGCGAAACCGGCGCCACCGACCTGGAAAACAAGTCGCTGCGCGTGATCGCGGACCACATCCGCGCCGCTTCCTTCCTGATCGTGGACGGCATCATTCCTTCGTCCGAAGGCCACGGCTACGTCCTGCGCCGCATCATCCGCCGCGCGCTGCGTCATGGCCACAAGCTGGGCCAGACCAAGCCGTTCTTCTACAAGCTGGCTGCGGACCTGAACATCGAGATGGGCACCGCCTATCCTGAGCTGGCCGAGAAACTGGCTTACGTTCAGCAAGTGCTGAAGACCGAAGAAGAGCGTTTCGGCGAAACGCTGGAAAACGGCATGAAGATCCTGGAAGCGCAGCTGGCCAAGGATGCGAAGAACCTGGATGGCGCCACTGCCTTCACGCTGTACGACACCTACGGCTTCCCGCTGGACCTGACCGCGGACATCTGCCGCGAGCGCGGCATCACGCTGGATGAAGCGGGCTTTAACGAAGCCATGGAGAACCAGAAAAAGACCGCCCGCGCAGCAGGCAAGTTCAAGATGGCCGCCAACGTGGAATACAGCGGCGCCAAGACCAGCTTCGTCGGCTACGACCAGCTGGCCTTCGATTCGAAAGTGATCGCGCTGTATAAAGACGGCGCTCCGGTGCAGGAACTGAAAGCAGGTGATAACGGCATCGTGGTGCTGGACACGACCCCGTTCTACGCCGAATCCGGCGGCCAGGTGGGCGACCAGGGCCTGATCCAGTCCGCATCGGCGAAATTCACCGTGGAAGACACGCTGAAGATCCAGGCCGACGTGTTCGGCCAGCACGGCGCCCTGAGCACCGGCACCCTGAAGGTGGGCGACGCCGTGTCCGCGCAAGTGGATATCGAGAAGCGCGGCCGCACCATCCGCAATCACTCCGCAACGCACCTGATGCACAAGGCGCTGCGCGAAGTGCTGGGCGGCCACGTGGCGCAGAAAGGTTCGCTGGTTGATCCGGACAAAACCCGTTTCGACTTCAGCCACAACGCGCCGGTGACGGCGGAACAGATCGCGCAGATCGAAGCCATCGTCAACAAGGAAATCCTGGAGAACCATGCCACGAAGGCGCAGCACATGTCCTTCGACGACGCGGTGAAGCACGGCGCCATGGCGCTGTTCGGCGAAAAGTACGGCGATGAAGTGCGCGTACTGGACATCGGCTCCTCCAAAGAGCTGTGCGGTGGCGTGCACGTGACCCGCACCGGCGATATCGGCCTGTTCAAGATTGTGTCCGAAGGCGGCGTGGCGGCCGGTATCCGCCGTATCGAAGCCGTAACGGGCGAGGGCGCGCTGGCGCTAGTGCAAAGCATGACGCGCCGCCTGAACGAAGCCGCTGCGGCCCTGAAGGCCACGCCGGAAGAAATCACCTCCCGTATCTCGCAGGTGCAGGACCAGGTGAAGTCGCTGGAAAAAGAACTGAACGCGCTGAAGTCGAAACTGGCTTCCGGGCAGGGCGACGAGCTGGCCACCAAGGCCGTGGACATCAAGGGCATCAAGGTGCTGGCCGCGACCATGGAAGGCGCCGACGTGAACGCACTGCGCGAAACGATGGACAAGCTGAAGGACAAGCTGAAGTCGGCCGCCATTGTGCTGGCCAGCGTCTCCGACGGCAAAGTCAGCCTGATCGCGGGCGTGACCCAGGACTCGCTGGGCAAGGTCAAAGCAGGCGAGCTGGTGAACTTCGTTGCACAACAAGTGGGCGGTAAAGGCGGCGGACGCCCCGATATGGCGCAGGCCGGCGGCACCAACCCGGCGGCCCTGCCGGCAGCGCTTGAAGGCGTTGCAGCATGGGTGGAAGCCAAGCTGTAACAGGGAAAGATGAGCCAGCGGGTCCGCGCTTCCTTACGCGGACCTTGCTGGGGCTGCAGTGCTCGTTGCTAAGTTGCAACGCAACATGAACAATTTTGGTGCACCGCGTCAAGGTGCGCGAATTAGAGTAGTATGGCGAGACTCAGCACAATAATTGGTGAGAATTTGATGAGCGACACCCTACTCGAAACCGCAATTATGGAATTTCACAAGGAACTCGATGCACGGGGCCTTAATTGCCCGCTGCCGATCCTGAAAGCGAAGAAAGCGCTGGCCGAACTCGAAAGTGGCCAGGTGCTCCGCATCATGGCAACCGATCCCGGTTCCGTGCGCGACTTCCAGGCTTTTGCCAAACAGACCGGCAACCCGCTGCTTTCGCATGTGCAGCAAGGCCGTGAATTCACGTTTTTGATGCAGCGCAAGTAAGATTTTCTGGCTTTGACAGCCGCGTTTGGGGACAGTTTCCGGCTGAGGGACCTGTCCCCAAAGTTTTTAGAGCACTTGCACTAGGTAATAATCGCACGATCGTGCTTTAATTTGGTGCTGATCTAGAAATTCTCTTATAATCTAGCCCACTTATTTATACCACTCATACCCACTCTTCCAAAGGCACACCCATGAAAGTCCTGGTACCTGTCAAGCGCGTCGTTGACTACAACGTCAAAGTGCGCGTGAAGTCCGACGGCACTGGCGTCGATATCGCCAACGTCAAAATGTCGATGAACCCGTTCGACGAGATCGCTCTGGAAGAGGCTACCCGCCTCAAGGAAGCGGGCAAGGTAACGGAAGTGGTCGCGGTGTCCTGCGGCGTGGCCCAGTGCCAGGAAACCCTGCGCACCGGCATGGCGATCGGCGCCGACCGCGGCATCCTGGTGGAAACGTCGACCGAACTGGAACCGCTGGCCGTGGCCAAGCTGCTGAAAGCGCTGGCCGACAAGGAACAGCCGCAACTGATTATCCTGGGCAAGCAGGCGATTGACGACGACTCGAACCAGACCGGCCAGATGCTGGCTGCGCTGCTGGGTTGGCCGCAAGCGACCTTCGCCTCGAAAGTAGTGCTGGAAGACGGCAAGGTCACTGTGACCCGCGAAGTGGACGGCGGCCTGGAAACCATCGCCCTGACGCTGCCTGCCATCGTCACCACCGACCTGCGCCTGAACGAGCCGCGCTATGTGACGCTGCCGAACATCATGAAGGCGAAGAAGAAGCCGCTGGACACCGTGAAGCCGGAAGACCTGGGTGTGGACGTTACGCCGCGCCTGAAAACGCTGAAGGTCGTGGAGCCTGCCAAGCGTTCCGCTGGTATCAAGGTGCCGGACGTGGCAACCCTGGTGTCGAAACTGCGCACTGAAGCTAAAGTCATCTAAGAGGAATACACCATGGTCGCACTCGTTATTGCAGAACACGACAACGCCAGCCTGAAAGGCAGCACCCACCACACCGTGACCGCGGCCGCCCAATGCGGCGGCGACGTGCACGTGCTGGTCGCCGGCAGCAATGCTTCCGCCGCCGCTGCCGCCGCTGCGCAGATCGCAGGCGTTTCCAAAGTGCTGGTCGCCGACGCGCCATACTTCGCTGAAGGCCTGGCTGAAAACGTCGCTGAACAGATCCTGGCGATCGCAGGCAGCTACTCGCACATCCTGGCGCCTGCCACCGCCTACGGCAAGAACATCCTGCCGCGCGTGGCCGCCAAGCTGGACGTGGCACAGATCTCCGAAATCACCAAAGTGGATGCGCCGGATACCTTCGAGCGCCCGATCTACGCCGGTAACGCCATCGCCTACGTGCAGTCCTCGGACAAGGTGAAAGTCATCACCGTCCGCACCACCGGCTTCGACGCCGCTGCTGCTACCGGCGGTTCGGCTGCTACCGAAAACGTGGCTGCTGTTGCCGACGTGGGCAAGTCGTCCTTCGTGGGCCGCGAAGTGGCCAAGTCGGATCGTCCGGAACTGACCGCTGCCAAGATCATCGTGTCCGGCGGCCGTGGCATCGGTTCGGCCGAGAACTTCAAAGTGCTGGAGCCGCTGGCCGACAAGCTGAACGCCGCCATGGGCGCATCGCGCGCTGCCGTGGACGCGGGCTTCGTGCCGAACGACTGGCAGGTTGGCCAGACCGGCAAGATCGTTGCGCCTTCGCTGTACATCGCTGTCGGCATCTCCGGCGCGATCCAGCATTTGGCCGGCATGAAGGATTCGAAGACCATCGTCGCGATCAACAAAGATCCTGAAGCGCCGATCTTCTCCGTGGCCGACTACGGCATCGTGGGCGATCTGTTTGAAGTCGTGCCAGAACTGGTCAAAGAACTGGGCTGAAAACTGAATTGAATCTTCAAGCCACGCTGGCCGGTTTGTCCGTGCCACCGTGGCTTGTTTTCTTGGAGTGAGACATGAGCTATCAAGCCCCCCTGAAAGATATGCAGTTCGTGATGAACGAACTGGCCGGCCTCGCCGCCGTGAGCGCACTGCCGGGCTGCGAGGACGCAACGCCTGAAACGGCGGAAGCGGTGCTGGAAGAGAACGCAAAATTCGTCAGCGGCGTTGTGGCGCCGCTGAACCATTCTGGCGACAAGGAGCCGAGCTATTGGCACGATGGCCAGGTAACGACGGCCAAGGGCTTCAAGGAAGCCTTCCGCCAGTTCGCGGACGCGGGCTGGCAAGGCCTGCAGCATCCGCAGGAATTTGGCGGCCAGGGCCTGCCGAAACTGGTGGGCACGCCATGCGTGGAAATGCTGCACGGCGCGAACCTGTCGTTCGCGCTGGTGGCGCTGCTGACCGACGGCGCGATTGAAGCGCTGCTGACCGCAGGCAGCGACGAGCAGAAGGCGACTTTCCTGGAGCCGCTGATCACCGGCAAATGGACCGGCACCATGAACCTTACCGAGCCGCAGGCCGGTTCCGACCTGGCTGCCGTGCGCACCCGTGCCGTGCCGCAGGGTGACGGCACCTACAAGATCTTCGGGACCAAGATCTTCATTACTTACGGCGAGCACGATATGGCGGATAACATCATCCACCTCGTGCTGGCGCGCACGCCGGATGCGCCGCCGGGCGTGAAGGGCATCTCGCTGTTCATCGTGCCGAAATTCATGGTGAACAAGGACGGCTCGCTGGGCGAACGCAATGATGCGCACTGCGTGTCCATCGAACACAAGCTGGGTATCAAGGCATCGCCGACCGCCGTGCTGCAGTTCGGCGACAACGGCGGCGCCATCGGCACGCTTGTGGGCGAAGAGAACCGCGGCCTGGAATACATGTTCATCATGATGAACGCCGCCCGCTTCGGTGTCGGCATGCAGGGCGTGGGCGTGGCGGAACGCGCTTACCAGCAGGCCGTGGCTTTCGCCAGGGACCGCGTGCAGTCGAAAGACCTGGCCGGTTCGGAAAGCGGCGTTGCCATCATCAACCATCCGGATGTGCGCCGCATGCTGATGTCGATGCGTTCGCAGACCGAGGCGGCGCGTGCGCTGGCCTATGTGGCAGCCGGCATCCACGACGTGGCGCATCACCACGCGGATGCCGATGTGCGCAAGCAGAACCAGGCAGTGTATGAATTCCTGGTGCCGATCGTGAAGGGCTGGTCCACCGAAATGTCCGAAAATGTTACCCGCGACGGCGTGCAGGTGCACGGCGGCATGGGCTTCATCGAGGAAACCGGCGCTGCGCAGCACTACCGCGATTCGAAGATCCTCACGATCTACGAAGGCACCACCGCCATCCAGGCCAATGACCTGATCGGCCGCAAGACCGTGCGCGACGGCGGCGCCGTGGCCAAGGGCTTGATCGCCGAGGCGCGTGCCACGGCGGCAGCGCTGGGCGATGGCGCGGACTTCGCGGCTATCCGCAAGCACCTGGAGCAGGGCGCAAGCGATCTGGAAGCCGTGGTGGACTACGTGGTGAACAATACCCGCAGCGATATCAAGGGCGTGTTCTCCGGTTCCGTGCTGTACCTGAAGCTGGCCGGCATCGTGCTGGGCGGCTGGCAGATGGCGCGCGCGGCGATCGTCGCGCAGCAGAAGCTGGACGCAGGCGATGGCGATGCAGACTTCTACAAGGCCAAGATCGTGACGTCGCGTTTCTTCGCGGAGCACATCCTGTCCGGCTCCACCGGCCTGCGTGCGGCCATCGTTGAAGGCAGCGCCGGCGTGCTGGGCCTGTCCGTCGATCAGTTCTGATTGGCCTGTTCGTGCGCAAGCAGCCATTGCTTGCGCGCGAGTCCTCCACCGTAGCCGGTAAGTGATCCATCCTTACCGATCACGCGGTGGCAGGGAATGATGATGGCGATGCGGTTGGCGCCATTGGCCGCCGCCGCAGCGCGCGTGGCGCTCGGGGCGCCGATGCTTTCCGCCAGCGCCGCGTAGTGCGTGGTCGCGCCGTGCGGCAGTTCACGCAGCGCTTGCCATATCTTGAGCTGGAATGCGGTGCCCGGTATGTCCAGCGGCACGCTGAATGCGCTGCGTTTCCCTTCCATGTATTCCAGCATCTGCGCCGCTGCCTCGCGTGTGTGCGCGTTCTCGGCCGCGAGAATGGTGCTGCCGTAGTGGCGCTCCAGCTGGCGCAATTCCTTTTCCAGAATCGGGCGGTCGGCGAATTCCAGCAGGCACACGCCCTTATCGCTGGCGCACACGAACATGGCGCCCAGCGGCGTTGAAAAACGCTGCATGACCAGCGGCTGGATGGCTTTGCTTGGCGCCTGTCCTGTCATTTTCTTTACCGTGTAGGCGAAGCCGCTCAGTGATTCGTAGCCGCTGCCGAGGGCGGCGTCAATCGTGCTGCGGCCTTCCTTGAGATCCGTCATGGCGGCGTTCACGCGCAGCATGCGCTGGTAAGCCTGGAAGCTGTGGCCGTGGTGCTTGAGGAACCAGCGGCGTATCAGTTCGGGACTCAGCCCCAACCCGCGCAGTTCCTTGTCCGGCACGCGGTGGGCAGGATGCGCGCGCACCAGTGCGATGGCGCGTTCTACTTGCGGCGGCATGTCCGGGCTGCTCCCGGTGGGGCGGCACACCTTGCATGGCCTGAAACCGAGTGCCAGCGGCTCCTGCATGTCCGAGAAGAAGTCGACATTGGCCTGCTTGGGCTTGCGCGCGCGGCAGGTAGAGATGCAGAAGATGCCGGTAGTCTTTACCGCTGCGTAGAACGCGCCCACATGTTCCGCCGAGCGCTCCACGAGAGCGCGGTAGCAGCGTGCTACCGCAACCGGATCACTGATCTTCATCGAAGAGGGAGGCGAAGCTCTGCGCAGCCTGGATGCGGGCCAGTTCGGTGCCAAGGCGCTTTTTCAGCTTGCCATGCACGAAATTGCCCATGCTGATGCGCTTTACGCCGTGGGCGCCCAGCGCCGCGAAGTCAGGCAGGGTGGGCATGCACATTACATTGAGCGGCAACGCGATTGCGCTGCTGACCTCGCGCATGTCGGCGGGTTCGGTAATGCAGGGCACGAAGTAGCCGTCCGCGCCGTGTTCCGCATACAGGCGGCCGCGCGTGATGGTTTCCTGCAGCGCGTGCGGAATGCCAAGCAGGAAGGTATCGGTGCGGGCGTTGATGAAGAGACCGGGGCAACTGCGCTGGATGGCCGCGATGCGCTCCGCAAGGAATTCCGCCGGCAGCAGCTGGCGCTTGCCGTCGATGACCAGGCTGTCCTCCACATTAATGCCCGCCACGCCGAGCGCCTGCAGGCGCTGCGCGTTGGCTGCCGCACCGTCGGCAGTCGCCGCATAGCCGGCTTCGATATCGACACTGAGCGGCAAGGTGCTGCAGGCGCGGATACGGCTGACGATGTGGAACAGGTCTTCGAAAGGCATGTCCTGCCCGTCCTGGTAGCCCAGCATGCTGGCGATGGCGGCGCTGGACGTGCCGAGCGCGGAGTAGCCCGCTTCCGCTGCCGCATGGGCGCTGGGCACATCCCATACGTTGGCGATGATGAAGGGAACTTCAGCGTTATGCAGTGCAGCGAAACTGGTCATATGGAATCTCCGATGAATGAGCGCTGAGCATAGCGCCGCCCGCGAAGGAGCGGCAACCGAAAAACGGACGACTATTTTTTCTCGCTGGCGGTAATGGCGGCGATCTCATGGTCGCCGTCGTCCACCAGCCTTTCCCAGCCTTCGAATTTGCCGAGGCCCAGTACGCGTGCCATCGACAGCAGCAGGCTCTGGCCCGCGACCGGGCGGTCCGGCGCCAGCGCATAGACAGGATCGGCAAACGCCGCTTCGGGCGTGGTGATGGTCCAGCCCATCTCCTTGAACATAGCGATCACATCGTCCAACCACAGCGCGTTGATGAGGTTATGGTGCAGCAGGATGACCTGTGCGATATCGCGGCCCTGCAGTTTCTGCGACAGGGCGCGGTAGGCGAGGGCGCGCTGCTTCACGTGGCTGAGATAGGCCGTGCGGATGGCGCTCACATCAGCCTGCGGATCGCGCTTCAGCACTTCCAGCAGCTTGTCGTTGAGGCGCCAGTCGCTGGTGTCCAGGCTGACATAGGCATTGCGGTAGTCCTGCTGCGCGAGGAAGCTGCGCATGCCGTCGCGCTTCTCCGGCGTATTCCCTTCGCGCAGGAAGGTGAAGCGGAACCATTTGTGGTAGCCGGGCAGGCCGCTGATGATGCGGTCGCAGTCCGTGATTTCGCGCTGGTAGTCAGCCAGCGCAATCTTGTGCAGGTCCGGGTGCGTCATCGTATGGTTGCCCACCGCGTGGCCCGCATCGCCCCAGGCGCGGGCCAGCGCCAGGCCTGCGGGCGTATTAGCGCCATTGCCGCAGGTGACGAACAGCGCGGCCTTGACCTGGTGTTTCGCCAGCGCGGCCAGCATGGCCTGGTTGCGCTGCTGCGCATTCATGCGCGGGCCGTCGCTGGTGTGCGGGCCGTCATCGAAGGTGAAGGCGATGGATTGCGCCTGCACGGCGAACGTGGCGCAGGCCATAACGGCTGCGGCGATGGATCTGAGTTGTCGCACCTTGTCTCCTTATCGTTGGTGGAAGCGCTGCGGTATATTACGTGAAAGTCTGCCAACGGAACCACCATGGATTACGCCACCCTGCTGCTCTTCGTGCCCGCCTGCTTCGCCATCAATATGGCGCCCGGTCCCAACAACCTGCTTTCGATCAGCAATGCCACCCGCTACGGCCTGCGCGCGGCCTGGCTGGCGGGCGCCGGCCGCCTGATCGCCTTCGCGGGCATGATCGCGCTGGCTTCGGCGGGACTGGCCGTAGTACTGCATACCTCCCAGCTGCTGTTCATGGTCATCAAGACCGTGGGTGCGCTATACCTGTTCTATATTGCGTGGCAGCTGTGGCGCGCGGTTCCCGAAGCTGAAGGCGAGGCGCAAGCTGGCGCCACCCTCTGGCAACTGGCGCGGCAGGAATTCTTTGTTGCGGCAGGCAATCCGAAAGCCATCCTGGTGTTCACGGCCTTTCTGCCGCAATTTGTCGATGCGCGCCAGCCGATGGCCTTGCAATTCACAATTCTCGGGGCGCTGTTCCTGCTGTTCGAGCTCGTGGCCATCGGCCTGTATGCGTGGATGGGACTCGGCATGAAGCGTTTCCTCGGCCAGCCGCGCGGCCGCCGGCTTTTCAACCGCAGCTGCGCAACGCTGCTCGGCGGCGCCGGCCTTGGCCTGCTGTTGTCCCGGCGCGTCTGAGGAGCACGCCGAGCCGGTGGATTTCTGCGCCGAACCGGGGATATTTGTCACGAATTGTAGGGACTTTTCAGGGGATTTGTAGGGAGGTAATAAAACGGCACGATCATGCGCTAATCTAACATTGTTGCCGTCCGGAATTGTCCGCACGGCCCTCTTTTGGACCGACAATGAAGATCAAAATGATCGCGCGCGCCACGCTGATGGCGCTAGGCACGGCAGCCGCGTTAATGCCTGCTGTGCCCATGGCGGCGACAAAGAATGTCCCGCCTGTCCCGGTGGTGCACTGGGAGCAGTTTCCCGGTGAGCCTATTCTCATTTTCGCCGGCGGCGATTCCACCGATGTGGACGGCCAGGTTGTTTCCTGGAGCTGGAAGTTCGGCGACGGGAAAACGGCGGCCGGCATGGATGTCAGCCATGTGTATGCCAAGGCTGGCAACTACACCGCCACGCTGACTGTCAAGGACAGCGGCGGCGCTTCCACCAGCAAGAACTTCGCAGTGACCGTGGTTGGCAAGCCGAATGTGCCGCCGGAACCCGGCGCCACCGTCAAGCCGACCGACGGCACCCTGGTTGCCGTATTCGACGGCAGCAGCTCGAAAGACGTGGATGGCAAGATCGCCTCCTATGCCTGGGACTTCGGCGACGGCACCAAGGGCGCCGGCGCGAAGATCAGCCACACCTACAAGGCAGCGGGGCAGTATGCCGCCACGCTGACCGTGACCGATAACGAGAAAGCCAGCGCCACGGTGCCGGTGCCGGTCACTATCGTCGGCAACCTGCCGCCGGTCGCAGCCGCGACGGCCACGCAGACCACCGGCAAGTTCATCGTGGCCTTCGACGGCTCGGCATCCACCGACAGCGATGGCAAGATCGCCAAATACAGCTGGGATTTCGGCAATGGCCTGAAAGGCAGCGGCGCGAAAGTCTCGCATACCTACAAGGCAGCGGGCCAGTATGCCGCCAGCCTGACGGTAACCGATAACCGCGGCGCCACGGCCACCATTCCGGTGCCGGTGACGGCCGCCGTGAAGAACAACCTGCCGGTCGCCAGCGCCTTCGGCGCGCCGGTCAGCGGCAAGCTGGCCGTGAACTTCGACGCTTCCGCCTCCACCGACAGCGACGGCAAGATCGTCAGCTACGCGTGGGACTTCGGCGATGGCGGCAAAGGCACCGGCGTACGCGCCAGCCGCACTTACAAAACCGCAGGCAGCTACAACGCAACCCTTACCGTGACCGATAACCTGGGCGGCGTATCGACCGTCCAGGTGCCTGTCACCGTTGGTACGGCGAACACCGCTGGGAAGCCATGGGTCAGCGGCTACTACGCCGGCTGGTTCTGGAACGACTACCAGCCGCAGAACATCGACATGAGCGCGATGACGCATGCCGTGTTCGGCCGTGTGGCGCCAGGCGGCGGCACGCTGGGCGGCACGCCGGGACAGATCGTGAAAGGTGCAGGCACGGCGCATGATCCAGGCCAGCTGCCGGCGAACGTCAGCACGCGCAGCGTGGAAGACTTCTTCGTGCAGCGCGCGCACTCGGCAGGCATCAAGGCGCTGCTGATGTTGGGCGGGAATTTTGATGGCCCAGGCTTCGTGGCATCCACCAAACCGGGCGTGCGCACCACCTTCATCAGCAACCTGCTGAACTACCTGGCTGCGCATGACTACGACGGCGTGGACATCGACTGGGAAGACAAGCTGGATACGCCGGAAGAAACCGGCCAGCTGATCGCGCTGATCACCGAACTGAAATCGGCAGCGTCCATCCATGCGCGCTACCGCGACCGTCCGCTGGTGATCACCTATCCGACCAGCATCCTGAACATGAACTACGACGTGGTGCCGCAGTGGAAAGTGGACATCGCGAAGATGGTGGACCAGTTCAACATCATGAGCTACGAGATGGCCTTCGCCCACGGCGGCTGGACCACCTGGCACTTCTCGCCGCTGTACGGCCAGGCCGGCACCCACCCAAGCGATGTATCGAGCTCGGTGCAGGCGTATATCGACGCGGGCATCATGCCGGGCAAGATCGGCATCGGCATCGGCTTCTATGCATCCAGCTATGCGCCGCCGGTCACCGGCCCGAACCAGCCGGTGAGCATGCAGGAATCGAACGACGCCACCTGGAGCTACGCGAACCTGGTGAACGGCGGCTTCCTGTCGGCCGGCACCTATGTATGGGATGAAGAGGCGCAGGCTTCCTACCGCTACTATCCGGGCGGCTTCACCGGCCACGCCGAATATAACTGGGGCACCTCGGGCTTCCTCAGCTACGAAGATCCGCGCAGCATCGCGGCCAAGGGCAAGTTCGTGCGCAACAAGCAGCTGGGCGGCGCCATCATCTGGACCATCAACTACGGTTCGCCGGATGGCCTGAACAACCCGCTGCTGAACGCGGTCAAGCAATCCTTCCTGATGGGCGCGGACAGCGTGCAGCCCTACGCACGCTTCAATTCGGCCATGCCGTCCACCACCGAACTGCGCTTCAACTTCGATGGCACGCAGTCGAGCGACGCGGATAACAAGCCGGTTGCCAGCTACCACTGGAACTTCGGCGACGGCGGCACGGCCACCGGCGCCAATGTATCGCACACCTACGCTGCTACCGGCACCTACCTGGTGACGCTGACGGTGACCGACGCCAAAGGCGTGAGCGCTTCTACTACGTCCGCCATGCTTGCCGACTACCCGCCACCGCCGGATGTAATGCCGCCGCTGGAGCCTGTGCCAGCAGCAAACGGCGCCAAGCCATGGGTCACGGCCTACTACGCCGGCTGGTTCTGGCCTGAGTTCGAGCCGCAGCACGTGGACATGAGCACCATGAGCCACTACGTGTTCGGCCGCGTGGCGCCGGGCGGCGGCACCCTGGGTGGCCAGCCGGGCGAAGTGGTGCTGGGCGCCGGCACTGCCCACCAATCGGGCATCCTGGGCAACCTGACCACCAAGAGCGTGGAAGACTACCTGGTGGAACGTGCGCACCAGTCGGGCGTGAAAGCGCTGCTGATGATCGGCGGCATGGGTGACGGCAACGGCTTCCTGCGTTCCACTTCGCCGAGCCTGCGTCCGGTGTTCGTCAAGAATGTGCTGGACTATCTGGAAGCGCATGACTACGACGGCATCGATATCGACTGGGAAGACGTGCTGGATACCGACCAGGCCAAGTTCCGCCTGACCGCGCTGATCGCCGACCTGCGTGCCGGCGCCAAGCTGCGCGCCCGCTGGCAGAACCCATCCAACCCGTTCCTGATCACGTTCCCGAACTATGCGATGAACATGAACTACGAAACGGTGCCGGAGTGGAAAGTCACCGTGGCCTCCATCGTCGACCAGTTCAACCTGATGAGCTATGCGCTGGGCTTTGCGGCCGACGGCTGGAGCTCCACCACCTTCAGCCCGATCGAAGGCCACACCTCCTCCCATCCGATGGACGTGAGCTCCAGCATCCAGGCCTACCAGAACGCGGGCATCGACCGCAAGAAGCTGGGCGTGGGCATCGGCTTCTACGGCATGAGCTACGCGCCGCCGGTAACGGGTCCGGACCAGCCGGTAACGCCGATGAACAACAGCGACACGAGCCTGAGCTATGCTCAGCTGGTGCGCGGCGGCTACCTGAGCAACGGCACCTATCACTGGGATGACACCGCGAAGATGGGCTACCGTTCGTATTCCGGCGCAGGCTTCAAGGGCGCGGGCATGCTGAGCTACGAAGACGAAGCCAGTATCGCTGCCAAGGGCAAGTGGGTGCGCGAGACCGGCACCGGCGGCGCCATCATCTGGGTCATCAACTATGGCAGCCCGGATGGCAAAACCAATCCGCTGATGAACGCTGCGAAGAAAGCGTTCCTGCAGTAACGGTGTTGTAGCAGTCTGTTGAAGTGGGTGAAAACCCTGCCGGTGGCGTCGCCGGCAGGGTTTTCTTTTTTAGCCGTAGGCGCCGCCGGTATAGAGCAGGTCGAACAGGCGGGCGAGGGTGGCGATCATCATGGCGGCGCCGACCATGACGGTGGCGACCAGGATCAGGGCCAGGAACCAGCCGGAATTACTCTGGCGGCCGGAGGCGGCGTTGTGGGCGGCATCCCATTTCTCGTCCGGCGTGAGGCCTATGACCAGGGCCTCAATGAAGCCCACCAGCATCGACAGCGCCAGCGGCAGGTAGTGGAAATACCAGTTGGCCTGGGGCGCCATGCTCATCACCACGCCGCACAGGGGCAGGGACACGGCGTGCGCCCAGCCCCAGCGGTCGCCCAGTCCCTTCAGGTAGAAGCGGTGTCCGCCTACGCCGCCCAGCAAGGTGGCCAGCAGGGTTGTAAAAGTTTTATTCCTGTGTTGTGGCAAAACTGGCATGTTTACTGGGGAAATGGAGCAAAGGCGGCAGTATCGCACAAGAAAACGGCTTGCCCCAATGCCGGGAGTGAGCGATAATCATGGATTACCCGAAATACCCACCCTCGTTGTTAATGCTTGCCCGTCGGAGGAGAAGCGCGCTATAATTTGCGGCTTTTTCCGACTCAGCACACTTTTCTGGAATTATTATGGTCGTTATTCGTTTAGCTCGTGGTGGCGCAAAAAAGCGTCCTTTCTACAACATCGTTGCAACCGATTCCCGCAATCGCCGCGACGGCCGCTTCGTTGAGCGTATCGGCTTCTACAACCCGATGGCATCGGGCCAGGAAGTGCCTTTCCGCGTCGCGCAAGACCGTCTGTCGTACTGGCAAGGCGTGGGCGCACAGCTGTCCCCAGCTGTTGCTCGCCTGGTCGCTGACAACAAAGCAGCCTAAGTTCGCTTCGGGTTTTGGCCGGTAAGACTGCATCTGGGGTGGAAATCCCCGACGATCTGGTACAGGTAGGCTTTGTCTACGGTGCCTACGGGATTACGGGTGGAATCAGGGTTCGTCCTTTTTCCACCGAGGCCGATGCGCTGCTGGGCGCCAAAACCTGGTGGCTGGACAAGCCGGGCCTGCATGACGTGGACGTCAGGCGGGCCAAGTTGCATGGTGGAGACGTGGTGGCCACGCTGGTCGGTCTTGACGACCGCGACCTGGCCGAAGCGCTGAAAGGCGCCGCCGTCTCCGTGCCGCGCAGCGCCTTCCCGCAGCTGGAAGAAGATGAATTTTACTGGGCCGACCTGATCGGCCTGGACGTGGAAAATCTGCAGGGCGAGCGCCTCGGCGCCGTGGTGGACATGATGAGCAATGGACCCCAATCCATTCTCCGCGTGGCCAGCGAAGGACAGGACGAGCGCCTGATCCCCTTTGTGGACCAGTACGTGAGCAAGGTGGACAAGGACGCGAAGAAGATCATCGTGGACTGGGGCCTGGATTACTGATCCGGAGCCGCCCGATGCAGTTCGACGTCATTACGCTGTTCCCTGAAATGTTCGCTGCCCTCACGCAGTCCGGCGTTACGCGCCGGGCCTATGAGCAGGGCAAGTGGGGCCTGTCGCTGTGGAATCCGCGCGATTTCACCACCGACAATCACCGCACCGTGGACGACCGGCCGTACGGCGGCGGTCCCGGCATGGTGATGCTGGCCAAACCGCTGGAAGCGACCATTGGCGCCGCGAAGCAGCGCCAGATGGTGGCAGGCTTGCCTGCCCCGCGCGTGGTGTTCATGTCCCCGCAGGGCAAGCAGCTGACGCATGAACGTGTAATGCAGCTGAAGCAGGAACCCGGCCTCGTGATCCTGTGCGGCCGCTACGAAGCAGTGGACCAGCGTTTGCTGGACCGTTGCGTGGACGAAGAAATCAGCCTCGGCGATTTCGTGCTGTCCGGCGGCGAGCTGCCGGCGATGGCGCTGATGGATGCCGTGGTGCGGCAACTGCCCGGTGTGCTGAATACGGACGCGTCGGCGGTGGAAGACAGCTTCGTCAACGGCCTGCTGGATTCGCCGCACTACACGCGGCCGGAAGTGTATGAAGACGTGGGCGTGCCGCCGGTGCTGATGGGCGGCAACCACGCAGAGATTACGAAATGGCGCCGCGAGCGCATGCTGGAAGCGACGGCGCGCAAGCGGCCCGACCTGCTGGCGAAAGCCCGTGAAGCCGGCCTGCTGACGAAGCAGGACGAAAAGTTTTTGGCAGGTTTGTAAACCTGCTGGTGTACCGAACGGGCCGGATGCCCGCTGCAGCAAAACCATCCTCTACCGGGCAACACGTGCGCCGGCATGATGGCAAATGGAGTTATAAAATGAACCTGATTCAACAACTCGAGCAAGAAGAAATCGCTCGCCTGGGCAAGAACATCCCTGATTTTGCACCTGGCGACACCGTCGTTGTGAACGTTAACGTAGTTGAAGGCACCCGCAAGCGCGCCCAGGCTTACGAAGGCGTTGTGATCGCTCGTCGTAACCGCGGCCTGAACTCGAACTTCATCGTTCGTAAAATCTCGTCCGGCGAAGGCGTTGAGCGTACCTTCCAGCTGTACTCCCCGCTGATCGCTTCGATCGAAGTGAAACGCCGTGGTGACGTACGTCGCGCCAAGCTGTACTACCTGCGCGAGCGTTCGGGCAAATCCGCACGTATCAAGGAAAAACTGCCAAACCGTCGCGTTGCGGCGAAAGCAGAAGCGTAATCTACGCTTTTGTGTTTGGATGGAAGGGGTGCCGCTGGTGCCCCTTTTTTGCTTTTGAAGGAGCGACATTTGGCCAAGCCTGCATTCGATCCCACCCAGCTGCCGAGTGACGCCATTGCCGGTGAAGCGGCCGTGATGCTGGAGCGCCTGGCGCCCGAATGGCTGCGCGAGCGCTTCGCCAACCCGCCCGACTGGGCGCCGGAAACCGCCGATGAGTCGCACGCGCCGCGCCCCAACCCCACGCCGGCCGCCGTGCTGGTGCCGCTGGTGTTGCGCCCGGAAGGCCTGACCCTGCTGCTTACGCAGCGCACCGACCACCTGAACGACCACGCCGGCCAGATCGCCTTTCCCGGCGGCCGCGCCGAAGAATACGACTCATCGCCCATCGATACCGCGCTGCGCGAGACGGAAGAGGAAATCGGCCTGCACCGCCGCCATATCGACGTGATCGGCACGCTGCCGCTGTACCATACGGGTACCGGCTATGCCGTGACGCCGGTAGTGGGCCTGGTGCATCCGCCTTTCGAACTGAAAGCCGATAGCTTCGAAGTGGCCGAGATTTTCGAGGTGCCGATGTCCTTCCTGATGGATGGGCTGAATCACAAGCGCATGTCGGCGCAGCTGCCGAGCGGACGCCGCTCGTTTTACGCCATGCCCTATGAAAAGTACTTCATCTGGGGCGCCACGGCGGGCATGCTGCGCAACCTGTTTCATTTTTTGCGCGCATAGGCTAAGGTAGCGGGCATTGCGGTATTGCTATCGCTCGCCAGATTTTAAGGACGTAGATGACTTTTCTTTCCATTCTGTTTGCATTGCTGCTGGAGCAGTTGAAACCGCTGCGTGCGGATAATCCCGTCTACCGGGAAATCAAGGCCTTCGCCGTGCGCATGGAAACCTGGTTCAACGCCGGTGACGCCGCGCATGGCCGCCTCGGCTGGTTCCTGATGATGTTCGCGCTGATGGCGCCGGTGTCGCTGGTCTACTGGCTGCTGCTGCGTTACAACTGGATTTTCGCGGCCTTTGCATGGAATGTGCTGATCGTGTACCTCACACTGGGTTTCCGTCACTACAGCCACTACTTCACCTCGATCCAGCTGGCCCTGAACGCGGGCGACGAAGCCGCGGCGCGCGCGCTGCTGGCTGAATGGACCAAGCAGGACACGATTGGCCTGGAGGCCAATGAAATTTCGCGCATCGCCGTCGAAAAAGCGCTGATCACCACCCATCGCAATGTATTCGGCGTGTTCTTCTGGTTCCTGATGCCGCTCGGCCCGGCTGCGGCCGTGATGTACCGCGTGTCCGAATACCTGGCCCGCGCCTGGAACGAGCCTGAGCATATGCGCAACGAAGCCTTCGGCGAATTCGCCGCCAAGGCCTTCTACTGGATCGACTGGATTCCGGCCCGCCTGACGGCGGTGGCCTTCGCCGTGGTCGGCAACTTCGAGGACGCCGTCTACGCCTGGCGCAATTTCGCCGACCGCTGGAAGGATGAAGCCATCGGCATCATCCTGGCGGCCGGCGGCGGCGCGATGGGCGTGCGCCTGGGCACGCCAGTGGAGAACGCTGCCAAGCTGGTGGTGTCGGAAGCGGGCGAGATCACGGATGAGGAAGTGGATATGCTGCCGGGTGAAGAGCCGAGCGTACGCGCGCTGCAGAGCACGGTTGGCCTGGTCTGGCGCGCGCTGCTGCTGTGGATGATGCTGCTTCTGCTGCTGTCCGGCGCCGTCTGGCTCGGATAAGTCTGGCCGAAAGGCTTAAAATAGAGGCTTGGCCGGTTCCCAATTTCCGGCCAAGTCTTCTATAAGATATAATACCCAAGATTTCTCCACGTATCCTTGTACGAGCGCCTATGGCAAGCGAGTTTTTCATTCTTGGGCTTACCACCGACGGCAAACAGTTCCGTCCCAGCGACTGGGCAGAACGGTTGTGCGGTGTGATGTCCTGCTTCCGCCCGGAAGGTAGCGGCAGTGGTGGACGCAATGCCCACTTGCAGTTCTCGCCGCTCGTGCGCCCCATCATGATCAACGGTGTGCGGGCTGTCGTTGTCAGCGAAACGCTGCGTCAGATCGAGCCGATGGCATACAACTTCGTTGTCGAATTCGCCAAGGACAACCAGCTGCAGGTTGTCGATGCCTGCCTGGTCCCGGAACCGGACGAGAAAAAGAGCTGAGTTTCCCCGATTCGGCGTAGGATACGGTTTTGCTTCCGAGCGAGTAAGCGAGACCACATGAATCCACGTACCACCGTTGTTGCAGCGCTGCTGCTGTCCAGTCTTCACTTCCTTCCCCCCGCATTTGCCCAAACCCTGCCGCCCGGCGTCGTCAAAGGACCGTCGGTAGAAGGCATTACCGAATACCGCCTGCCCAATGGGCTCAAGGTGCTGCTGTTCCCCGATGCCTCCAAGCCCACCGTCACGGTGAACGTGACCTACCTGGTTGGCTCGCGCCATGAGAACTATGGCGAGACCGGCATGGCCCACCTGCTGGAACACCTGATGTTCAAGGGCGCGCCGAAACACCGCGATATCACGCAGCAGTTCGCGGAACGGGGCATGGAATTCAACGGCACCACATCGCTGGACCGCACCAATTACTACGAAGTGTTCGCAGCCGGCGACGCCAACCTGAAATGGGCGCTCGACATGGAAGCCGAGCGCATGACGAAGTCCTTCATCGCACAGAAGGACCTCGATTCCGAAATGACGGTGGTGCGCAATGAATACGAGAGCGGCGAGAACAGCCCCTTCGGCGTGCTGCTGAAGCGCATCCAGAGCGTGGCCTACGACTGGCACAGCTACGGGCGCTCCACCATCGGCAACCGCAGCGATATCGAGAACGTGCGCATCGCGAACCTGCAGGCTTTCTACCATACCTGGTACCAGCCCGATAACGCCGTGCTGCTGGTGGCGGGCAAATTCGAGCCGGCGAAGACGCTGGCGTGGATCAGCAAATCCTTCGGCGTGATTCCAAAGCCCAAGCGCAAGCTGCCGCCGTTCTGGACGGTGGAGCCGGTGCAGGACGGCGAACGCAATTTCGTGGTGCGGCGCAAAGGCGATGTGCAGATTGTGCTGGTGGCTTATAAGGTGCCATCGGGCCTGCATGACGACGCCGACCGCCTCAGCTTCATGAGCCAGATCATTGGCGATACGCCGACGGGCAGGCTGCACAAGCAGCTGGTTGAAAGCGGCAAGGCGACACAGGTATTCAGTTTCGGGCTCACGGGCTATCAGCCCGGCATCCAGCTGTTTGGCGCGGTGGTGAAGCTTGGCCAGCCGGTTGAACCGGTACGTGATGAACTGATCGCAGCCGTGGAAGGCTTCGCGAAAACGCCGGTGACGGAAGAAGAGATGGAGCGTACGCGCCGCAACTTCGCCAACGGCATCGAGAAGGCGCTGAACGATCCGCAGCAGGTGGGCGTAGCGATGTCCGAACAGATCGCGCTGGGCGACTGGCGGCTACTGTTCCAGGGCCGTGACAACCTGCCTAATATCACGGCGCAGCAGGTGTCCGAAGCGGCAGGGCGCTACCTGAAGCGCGACAACCGCACCGTGGGCATCTTCATTCCGGAAGACTCGCCGCTGCGCGCGGAGATCGGCGCGGCGCCGACGGCGGCCGAGATCCTGAAGGACTACAAGGCGAAGGAAAGCAATCTCACCTCGGAGAACTTCGACCCGAGCCAGGACAACATCATGGCGCGCACCGAGATCAGACAGATCGGCGGCCTCAAGGCCGCGCTGCTGCCGAAGAAGACGCGCGGCCAGACGGTGGCGGTGGACCTGCGCCTGCACTGGGGCGACGAGAAATCGCAGTTCGGCAAGGCGATGGTTTCCGCGCTGACGCAGGAAATGCTCACGCGCGGCACCACGCGCTATACGCGCACGCAGCTGGCCGATGAACTGTCGCGCCTCAAGATCACGGGCGGCAGCGTTTACCAGTTCGAGACCACGCGCGCGAACCTGGCGGCGGCGCTGCGCCTGCAGGCGCATGTGCTGAAGGATGCCGTGTTCCCTGAATCCGAATTCGAGCAGCTGAAGCAGCAGTGGATTGTGGCGCTGGAAGCGGACCGCAATGAACCGGCAACGAAGGCGGGGCAGGCGATGTCCGAATACTTCGACCATTGGCCGAAAGGCGACCCGCGCGCCGTGATGACGATCGATGAACAGATCGCCGGCATCAAGGCCATGAAGCTGGAGGACGTGAAGGCCTACCACCGCGAGTTCTATGGCGCATCGCATGGCGAGGTCTCCATCGTCGGCGACTTTGACAAGGACGAGACTACGAAGATTGTGCAGGAAACGCTGGGCGGCTGGCAGAGCAAGGCGCCGTATGCGCGCATCCCGGATGCCAACGTCGAGCGCAAAGCCATTACGCGCTTCATCGACACGCCGGACAAGGAGAACGGCTTCTTCACCGCCCGCATGAATGTGGACCTGAACACAGCCGATCCCGATTACGCGGCGCTGGAACTGGCCAACTACATCTTCGGTGACGGCGGCCTGAAATCGCGGCTGATGGACCGCATCCGCCAGAAGGACGGCCTGTCCTACGGCGGCGGCTCCTCGCTGACGGCGGGCGATATCGACCGGGCGGGCAGCTTTTCGATCAGCGCCATCGCGGCGCCGCAGAACCTGAAGAAGCTGGACGCCGCGATCCGCGAAGAGCTGCAGCGCGTGGTGAAGGACGGCTTCACGGCGGCCGAAGTGGCTGGCGCCAAGTCCGGCCTGCTGCAGCAGCGTTTGCAGAACCGCAGCAAGGACAATGTGCTGGCTGGCGCCTGGACCAACTACCTCTACCTCGGCCGCACCTTCGATTTCAGCAAGCAGCACGAAGAGCGCCTGAAGTCGTTGACGGTCGAGCAGGTCAACGCCGCCTTCCGCAAAGCCATCAACCCATCCAGCCTCAGCGTCATCACCGCCGGCGATTCCAGTAAAGCCGGGAAATAGTTTCTTAATCGGGGTCAGACCCCAATTTAAAAGAAATAATTGCTTTTTAATTGGGGTCTGACCCCGATTAAGAAACTTTTAGGGGGTGGAGAGTTCGGCGACGAAGTCGTACATGTCGCCGCGGAAGATGGAGCGGCAGAATTCGACGGCGCGGCCGTCGCGCAGGAAGCCGAGGCGCTCCACCGCCAGGCCGGCATCGCCCGGCTTGGCTTGCAGCAGTTGCGCCTGCTCTGCACTCAGCAGCAGGGCAGACAGGCGCTGCAGCGCCCGTACCGGCCGGTTGCCGGCCGCTTCCAGCGCTTCATACATCGAAATGTCCACCGCTTCCAGCGAGGGCAGGGCGTTCGCCACGATCGTCGCGTACTCGATGCACATCGGCATCTCGTCCGCGTAGCGGATGCGGTTGAAGCGGTACACCGGCGCGCCCGGGCTCAGCCGCAGGCGCAGCGCTTCTTCCGGCGTGACCGTGCCTTCCGAACGCTTCAGCCACACGCTGCGCGGCGTCCTGCCGCGCGCCCGCATGTCCTCCGAGAAGCTGGTCAGCTTCGCAAAATTCTTTTCGATACGGGTGTTGATGAAGTTGCCGGAACCTGGGCGCCGCACCAGCAGGCCTTCTTCCACCAGCCCGTCAATCGCCTTGCGCACCGTGATGCGGGAGATCGAGAGGTCGGCCGCCAGCTGGCGCTCGGCCGGCAGCGCTTCATCGGGGCCAAAAATGCGCTTGTCGATGGCTTCGCGCAGCGCGCGCTGCAGTTGCTGGTACAGCGGCTGGCTGCTGTTCTGGCCCAGCGCGGCCATGATTTCTGCAAGCGAACTCATTTTTTATTCTCCAGGTATCCCGCGCCGATAATACCAAAAAAGACCGGTCTACAAGCGGTCCTCACCAATAGCGCCCCATTTTCCCTGTGAGGTAGCGCTATCTAGCCCTTGGATTGTCGAAAGTGGTATGTATTCTCAATACAACATGTGAAAAAAATATGAAAATTGGTAGTGTTCTGGTATTGGATGGAGGTATATTGGCGCTCAATTGGTTTTGTTAGTGGCAGTACTAGGGAATGGACCGGGTCTTCCATCAAGACCCAACTCAAGGGGGAGTAAATGAAGCGCAATCTGACACCGATCGCTGCGGCGGTCGCCATCCTGATCACCGGCAGCAATCTGGCCTACGCACAAGAACAAGCAGCGGCCGCAGAGCCGAACGTTGTGGTCGTCACCGGCGTGCGCGCCGCGCTGGCGCAATCGCTGAATCAGAAACGTAATGCCGATTCGCTGGTGGAAGTGATCACCGCGGAAGACGTGGGCAAGATGCCGGACAAGAGCGTTGCCGACTCGCTGCAGCGCGTGCCTGGCGTGTCCGTGGCAACCGCCGGCGGCGCCGAAGGCGGCTTTGGCGAGAACGACCGCGTGAGCCTGAAGGGCACACCGTCCAACCTGACGCTGACCACGCTGAACGGCCACACCATCTCCAGCGGCGACTGGTATATCTCGAACATCACCGGCGGCGGCCGTTCCGTCAGCTACTCCATGTTCCCGTCCGAGTTGATCGGCCGCGTGACCGTGCATAAGAGCTCGCAGGCCAACATCATCGAAGGCGGCGCTGCCGGTACCGTCGATATCGAAACCCGCAAGCCGCTGAGCTTCAAGAAGCCGTTCACGCTGATGGGTTCCATCGAAGGCGTGTACAGCGAAGGCGCGAAGAAGACCGACCTGCAGGTCAGCGCGCTGGCTAACTGGAAGAACGAAGCCAACAACATGGGCGTGCTGGTGCAGCTGTTCGACGAGAAGCGCACCCTGCGCCGCCAGGGCCAGGAATTCCTGTGGTGGGACAAGCTGACCACCGGCTTCGCACCGCAGTGGATCGCCAAGAACCCGGAAGTGGAAGGCAAGTGGCTGTCGATGCTGACCGGGTCCGCCATGTTCAATCAGGACCGCGAGCGTAAAGGCGGCATGATTGATGTGCAGTTCAAGGTCAACAACGATTTCAGCTTCGACATCAACGGCTTCTACACCCGCCTGGATGCGGATAACGTCAACGCCAACTTCATGCTGGCGCCATACCAGCCGCTGTCCAACAACTGGTCCGGCGTGGGCGGCGTGGTTCCTTCGAGCTACACCATCACCGGCAACCAGATCACTTCGATCACCTTCCCGAGCACCTGCCCGGCAGGCCTGAACTGCTCGAACATGGGCCCATCGGTGCAGGACATCATCGCCCGCCCGGGTTCCTACTCCGATTCGAAGTTCCTGAACCTGGACTGGCAATGGCGCGCCAACAGCGACCTGAAATTCACCGGCCAGGTGGGTTCCACCCGCGGCACCGGCTACGCACGTGACTACGGCTACGAAGCATGGCTGGCCTATTCCGGCACCAGCCTGACCATGCACGGCCTGAGCGCTCCTGCCACCGTCACCGTGGATAACGCCGGCACCTTCAGCCCGCGTACCGGCGCCGACTTCTTCGGCGGCTGGGCTTCCGACGTCACTGCAAAAGACAAGGAAACCTATGGCCAGGCTGATGGTACCTGGAAGTCGAACTGGGAGACCGTGCCCACCGTGTACTTCGGTGTGCGCGCAGCCAAGCATGACCGCGACCTGACCTGGCTCGGCGGCACCGTGTCGGCAGCCGGCAGCTCGCTGGCCAACCGCCCAACGGGCCTGACCAACTACCCTGCCAGCCCGCTGCCGAACATGCTGTCCGGCGCGTGGACCTTCGATATGCCGTCGATGAAAGCCTGGGGCGACAAGTATGTGACGTTCGCAAACCACGCTTACCAGAACGAGTTCCAGATCCGCGAAAAGGCTACCTCGGCTTACGTGATGGGTGACCTGGACTTCGGCTCCATCCAGGGTAATGCCGGCGTGCGTTTCGTGCGCACCGAGATCGACGTGGCCAATGGCTCGCCGAACGATGTGTGGAATCCTGTGCGTACCTCGAACACGTACAACGATATCCTGCCGAGCATCAACCTGCACACCGATCTGACCAAGGACGTGAAGCTGCGCGCTGCTGCAAGCCGCACGCTGGCCCGTCCTGACTTCGGCGCACTGGGTTCGCTGAGCCTGAACGACCTGACCTTCTCGGCCAGCGGCGGCAATCCGAACCTGAAGCCGATCATGTCCAATAACGTGGACGTGGGCGTTGAGTGGTACTTCATGCCGAAGTCCCTGCTGGGCGCAAACGTGTACAACATGAACATCGGTTCCTACGTGACCTATGGCGCATCGGTGGCCCAGTTCTATAACCAGTCCGTGAAACGCATCACCGACTACAACCTGAGCGCAGCCCTGAACACCAAGGCCCGCGTGCGTGGTATCGAGCTGCAGTATGTGCAGGATCTGGGTAACGGCTTCGGCGCGAACCTGAACTACACCTACGCAGATGGTGAAGAGCGCGGCAAGGCGCCGAAATCGGCTTGCGCCGACCTGGGCGACTGCCACATGATCGGTACGTCGAAGAACTCGTACAACGCTTCGCTGTTCTACGAGAACGACAAGTTCAGCGCCCGTGTGAACTACAGCTTCCGTTCGGCTTTCCTGAATGGCCTGGACCGCAACAGCGCAATCTATCAGGACGACGTGGAAACCGTGTCGGCTTCGGTTAACTACAACCTGACCGAAAACCTGACCCTGTCGCTGGAAGGCAAGGACCTGAACGATCCGCTGCTGAAGTCCTACGCTACTTCCAAGGACCAGCCACGTGCCTTCTACAAGAACGGCAAGCAGATCTTCTTCGGCATCCGCGGCAAGATGTGATGCAGCAGTGATGTAAGCTGGGGCAGGGCGCTGGTGCAGGCCCTGCCCTTTTTCTTTTCTGGAGCGGGAATGGGTAAAACAATTTTCATGGCGCTGCTGGCGCTGAGCGCGGCGGCGCAGGCCGCGCCGGCCTATGTGGCGAGTCCGTACAAGTATCTGCCGCTGCATAACGATGCGGCGAGTAATGTGATCTCCGTGGCGCCGGACGGCAAGCCGGTACCTTACGCGCAGCTGCCGGGCGCCGGTGCGCTGACCTGGGCGTTTGCCGTGGGCGAATGCGGCAAGGAGACCTGGGGCGGCCAGCCCGCAAGCGCGGTGGCGGAGGCGAACGTGCCCGCATTTGCGAAAGCAGGCATCGGCTACATCATTTCCACCGGCGGCCAGGGCGCCATCTTTACCTGCGGCTCGAAGGAGGGCATGGACGCCTTCATCGCACGTTACGATTCGCCGCAGCTGATCGGTTTTGACTTCGATATCGAAGCAGGGCAGACCCGCGCGCAGATCCGTTCGCTGGTGGAGAACATCGTCTACGCGCAGGGCAAGCATCCGCGCCTGCGCTTCAGCTTCACCATCGCCACCCACGCTGCATCGGACGGCAGCAAGCGCAGCCTGAACAAGACGGCCGAACTGGTACTGGCCGAAGTGCGCCGCAGCGGCCTGCGCGGTTATGTGATGAACCTGATGGTGATGGATTACGGCCCGGCCACGAAGAAGGTCTGCGTGCTGGGCAAGGACCGCCGCTGCGATATGGGCGCTTCCGCCCTGCAGGCCGCGCGCAATGTGCACGAGAAGTACAAGCTCCCGTATGCCCAGATCGAACTGACGCCGATGATCGGCGTGAATGACGTGATCGAGAACGTGTTCACGCTGGAGGACGCGAAAGTAATGGTCGACGGCGTGCGCAAGCTCGGCATGGCTGGCGTACATTTCTGGTCGATCGACCGTGACCTGCCTTGCACCATGCCGGCAACGGGCGCGGAAGCGCTGTGCAGCACCATGCCTGGCGTTCCGGCTGGCGCCTACACACGCGCACTGACGAAGGATGCGGCACGATGAGTGGTGCTGCAGGGCGCTACCTGTCGCTCGATGTGCTGCGCGGCCTGACCGTCGCGCTGATGATTGTGGTGAATACGCCGGGTGACTGGGGCCACGTATTCGCGCCGCTGCTGCATGCGGACTGGCACGGCTTCACACCGACGGACTGGGTATTTCCCACCTTTCTCTTCGTGGTGGGGAATGCGCTGGCATTCGTGATGCCGCGCTACGCGGCAGAAGGCAGGCGCGCCGTGATAAGGAAGGTGCTGAAGCGCAGCGCCCTGATCTTCCTGCTTGGCTTCCTGCTGTACTGGTTCCCCTTCTTCGGGCCGGACGGTGCGGGCGGCTTCCGCCTGCTGCCATTTGCCGATACGCGTATTCCCGGCGTGCTGCAGCGCATCGGCCTGTGTTTCGGCATCACTGCACTGGTACTCCATTTTGCGCGCGAGCGCGGCGCAATCCTGTTTGGTGTGGCCGCCTTGCTCGGATACTGGGCAGTGCTGGCGCTGTGCGGCGATTACAGCCTGCAGGGCAATGCTGCGGCGAAGTTCGATATCTGGCTGCTGGGCGAGCGCCACCTGTATCACGGTGAAGGCTTGGCCTTTGACCCCGAAGGCCTGCTGGGCACGTTGCCGGCCACGGTCAACGTCATTGCCGGCTACTTCGCGGGCCGCCTGGTGCTGCAGAAGGGCGCGTCGTGGGAAACGCTGGCGAAGCTGATGATGGCGGGTGTTCTGTGCGTAGCGCTGGCGCTGTGCTGGAGCAGCGTCCTGCCCTTCAACAAGAAGCTTTGGACCAGCTCCTACGTGATGCTGGCCATTGGCCTTGACCTGCTCATTCTGCCCCTGCTGATCTATGCAATCGAAATGCGGGGATGCCGCCGCTGGACCTACTTCTTCGAGGTGTTCGGCAAGAACACGCTGTTTATCTACCTGCTGTCCGAAGTGCTGGTGATTGTGATGGTGAAGACCTTCGTGGGCAGCATGGCCACCTATGACTGGGTCCATGCCACGCTGTTCCGGCCGCTGGCCACGGAAAAGGTGGCCTCGCTGCTGTTCGCGCTGGCCTTCATGCTGCTTTGCTGGCTGGTGGGCTACTGGCTGGACAAGCGCCGCATCTACATCAAGGTCTAGAACTTCAGCTTCAGCCCCAGGCGGTTGGCCAGCGCGGTCAGGCCCATCATCGCCAGCGTCATCACGGCGGCGTTCAGTAGTCCGGGAACGCCGCCGCTCTCCCAGAACGGCCACCAGAAGCGCGGCAGATGCAGCACGGCGGCTGCCTGCTCCCAGATGTCCGGCGCTATATAGGCGAACAGCGCATTGGCGCCTGCCGGCAACAGCAGCACCGTCCAGCCGCGCACGTCGAGCACGTCGGCCAGCACATAGAACAGCAGGAAGAGAGCGAGCACCAGCGCGGAACAGACCAGCGTATAGGACGCGGTCGCGTTGATCTTGTTGATGCCATGGTAGGGCCGCAGCAGCATGCCAGCCGCGAACAGCGCCAGCGCAAAGCAGGCCATGAAGCGGATGCGCGGCTTGTGCAATGCCCAGCCGCCGGCATCGGGAGCGCCGCGCACGAACAGGCGGCCGACAATCGCGCCGGCCATCACATTGGCTGAAGTAGAGCCGATCAGCTGCGGCACATTGACGAAGCTGTGCACGGCGTCCGGCAGCCAGGCCAGCTGCCCTGCCATGCCGCCGAGGTAGAGAGCGATCAGGCCGGCCAGTGCTGCCATCATTGCCAGGCCGTCGCCGCGCACCGCGAGGTAGATGGCGCTGCAGACCAGATAGGCCCAGCCGATCATGCCGAGTATGCCCCACCAGGTATGCTGCAGATACGGGCTGCTGAATTCCGCGTTCAGCGTGCCGCGGAAGGATAGCAGCAGGAACACCATCAGCGCCGCGCCGAGCCAGAAGGTCCAGCTGCGGCCTTCGGTGTGCCGCCACAGCAGGATCATGGCCAGGTAGAACAGCAGCGTGTACCAGGCGCGCGGCAGCAGGGCGGCGCCCGCGTCATAGCGGTAAAGGTTGGCCTGCACCACGCCTGCCACCATCAGGCTCGCCGAGCGCCACAGCAGGCGGCCAAGCAGCGCCGCGTTCACGCGCCCGACCGCGCGCTGCAGCGACAGCGGAATGGCCATGCCCACGATGAACAGGAAGCCGGGAAAAACCAGGTCGGGCAGGGTGATGCCGTCCGCCTTCGGCCCCGCATGCTCAAGCCAGTAGGGTATGCCGGGCATGCCGGCGATATAGTTCACCCAGATCATCGCGAGGATGATGAAACCACGGAAGGCGTCGAGACTTAGCAGGCGTTGGTTCATGCGGCAGGCGTAAAAAAAGCGGGAGAGGCGCTGGCCTGTTCCCGCTTCGGTTGTGAATGCGCAGCGCTTACTGGGCTGGAGCTGCAGTAGCGTTGCCTGGACGGTTGACCCACAGAATCCAGTAGCGGGCCAGGTCGCCGCGGCCGTCGCTGCCGGTCACGGTTTCCAGGGTTTTGATCGCGTCTTCCTTGCGGCCGGCCATGGCGTAGGAGTAGCCCAGGCGCAGTTTCGCGTCTTCCGCGTTCTGCAGGCCGCCCTTGGCGATACCTTCCTGGATCAGGGCGATACCTTTGTCGAACTGGCCCAGGGTCACGTAGGCGTAGCCGAGGTTGACCAGGCCGGTGCCGTTTTTCGACTTGCGGGCCGAAGCTTCGCCGCTGCCGATGTTCTTGGTGTCGTCGGCGGCTTGCTTGTCAGCCTGCGCGCGCAGCTGCTTGTGCTTGGCCGCGTTGTTGCCGGTGCCCAGGGCGCCGTTGCCGAAGCCGATGTCGAGCACTTGCTTGGCTTCGATAGGCTGGCCGGCCAGCAGCGACAGTTCGGCCATGTCCTGATACTCTTCGGGCGCCATCTTGGTGGTGGCCACTTTCTGCAGGCGGTACACGTCCAGCGCGAATCGGTTGGAGTAGTTGTCCTTGCCGCGGGTGCGGCTCAGCAGGTCAACCCAGTAGTCGTCGTTCGGGTAGTACTTGACCAGGTTTTCCAGGGCCAGCAGGTAGGTGGCCTGGTCCTTCGATTTGGAACCGGTGTTGGCCAGAATCTGCAGTTCTTCGATGGCCGGGGTCTGGCCTGCCTTCTGCTTGGTTTCCAGGTCCTTCAGCGCTTCGGCCTTGGCGGTCACGAAGTCGTTGCTCAGGTAGTAGGCGCGCACCACGTAAGGACGCAGCTTGGTATCGCCGGTTTCTTTCTGGTAACGGTTGAACCACTCAACAGCCTTCGGATAATTCTTGGCGTTGTAATACATATTGCCCAGCGCCTCGATGAACTGTTTTTGCTCCTGTGGAGTCAGGCGGCCGGAATTGATCACGGCTTCCAGGGCGGCGGTGGCCATGGCATCGTCCTGGCTCGCGGAACCCAGCGCCACGCGCATACGGTTCAGGATGAAGGTTTCGTAGGCATTGAGCTTCGGCAGTGCAGCGGCGGCGTCCAGGCGCTTCTTCACTTCAGCAAAGTTCTTCGCGGCCAGCAGCGGCGAGATTTCGGCAGGATTGGCCAGCTTGATGAACTCCTGGCTCACTTTGTCGGCAGACTCGGCAGCGGCAGGCTCAGCAGGCTTGCTTTGCGCGTGAGCAACGTTCATCACGGCCGGCGCGGCAATCAGGGCAGCCAGGAGCAGGCTGATGCGGGCAATACGGAACTGGGACATGGTCTATAAATCCTGTAAATGAGACAAACGCTTATTCTCCCATAAATTCGCAAATGGACGAGTTTATGGGGCGCGCAATTGTAACGCTATGTTTCCGCGCGCGGCAGGGCCTTGCCCGCTGCGTTGAACAGCAGGCAATGCGTGGGCGGCAGCAGCAGTTCGGCGGCCGTGCCGGCCTGCGGCGGCAAGCCCTGCGCAGCATGGCGCACGGACAGCATGTCCGCCACCCCCGGCAGTTGGGCGTAGAGAATGGACTGGTCGCCCAAATATTCCACGTGGCCGACCGAAACCGGAACGCGGTTCGGTTCGTCCGAGGCGGGGGGCGCCAGCTGCATATGTTCGGGGCGGATGCCCAGCGTGACGCGTGCGCCGCGCTCCAGTTCCGCGGCCTGCACCGCCACTTCCACGATGGCGCCGCCCGCCAGCTGCACGGCGGCGTGCTGCAGGCCTGCAGCCATCACTTCGCCCGGAATGAAATTCATCTTCGGCGAACCGAGGAAGCCCGCCACGAACAGGTTGCCGGGATGGTTATACAGCGCGTGCGGTGTGCCGATCTGTTCGATGCGGCCGCCGTTGAAGACCACGATGCGGTCGCCCAGCGTCATCGCTTCCACCTGGTCGTGCGTCACATAGATCATTGTGGTTTTCAGGTCCTGGTGCAGGCGGCTGATTTCCACCCGCATCTGCACGCGCAGGCTGGCATCGAGATTCGATAGCGGCTCGTCGAACAGGAACAGCTGCGGCTTGCGCACGATGGCGCGGCCAATCGCCACGCGCTGGCGCTGGCCACCGGACAGCTCCTTGGGCTTGCGCTGCAGGAGCTGTGTAATCTGCAGGATCTCCGCCGCGCGCTCCACGGCGCTGCGCACTTCGGCCGGTTTGTGGCCTGCCAGCTTGAGCGCAAACGCCATGTTCTCGTACACCGTCATGTGCGGGTAAAGCGCATAGGACTGGAACACCATCGCCAGCTCGCGCTGGGCGGGTGGCACCTTGTTGGCGAGCCTGCCGCCGATATGCAGCTCGCCTTCGCTGATTTCTTCCAGGCCCGCGATCATGCGCAGCAGGGTGGACTTGCCGCAGCCGGAAGGGCCGACAAAGACCACGAACTCGCCATCGGCGATGTCGAGGTCAATGCCGTGAATGACGGTGTGCTTGTCGCCGTAGCGCTTGACGATATTGCGGAGCGAAACGCCAGCCATGCCTCAGGCCTCTTCCTTGTAGCGCGATTCCATCGGGATGAACTGCGACAGCACTGCCACCGGAATGGCGCACAGCAGCACATAGACGAAGAAGTGCTGGTAGCCCAGGCTCACCTGCACGTCGCCGCTGATCCACTTGAACAGCACGAAGCCAAGCTGCATGATGCCGGTGGAGAAAGCGTAGTGCGCGGTCTGGTATTTGCCTGGCGCGACCACCTGCATCATGTAGAGAATGATGCCGACGAAGCCGAAGCCGTAGCCAAACATTTCCAGGCTCAGTCCCGCCGCGATCAGGGTGAGGTTGGTCGGCAGATAGGTAGCAAGGAGATAAAACACCAGGTTCGGCAGGTTCATCGCCAGAATCAGGAACAGGATCGCGCGGCGCAGGCTGAGCCAGGACGTGAAGTAGCCGCCCGCGATGGACCCGATGATGAAGGCAATGGTGCCTGCGGTGCCGTACACGGTGCCTACCTGCTCGGTGCTCAGGCCAAGGCCGCCCAGCTCGCGCGCTTCGCGCAGGAACAGCGGGCCGATGGTCTGCACCTGCGCTTCACCGGCGCGGAACAGGATGATGAAGAGGATCGATACCCAGATGCCGGGCTTGCGCAGGTAGTCGATGATGACGTCTTTCAGCGTTCGAGCGATGCCGGCCACGTTGTGGTTCTCGCCGCGCACATTCGGCGCCAGCGGCAGCGACCAGCTGTGATACAGGCCCAGCGCGATCATGGTGGCGGACAGGATGCAGAAGATCACCGTCCATGCCGTGACCACGCCATGCGATTTCTCCAGGTAACCCGCGAGGATCACCAAGCCGCCCAGCGAAATGAAGCGGCCCGCATTGAAGAAGGTGCCGGTCCAGCCGGCGTACTGCGCCTGCTGCTTCTTGCTCAGGCTTGCCATGTACACGCCGTCGCAGGAGATATCGTGGGTAGCGGAGGAAATGGCCACCAGCGACAGCATGGCGATGACGGCGGCGAGCCAGAAGGGCAGGTGCAGCGCCAGCGCGACGAGGCCGAGGCTGACGCCGCTCAGCAGCTGGAAGGTGACGACGATCAGCTTCTTGCTGCTGGCCAGTTCGAGGAAGGGACTCCACAGCGGCTTGAAGATCCACGCCGCGCCGATATACGCCGTCCAGTGCGCGATGTCCTCATTGGGCACGCCCATGCTCTTCAGCATCAGGCTGGCGATCAGCGCCACCGAGAAGAATGGCAAGCCCTGTGCGAAATACAGGGTCGGCACCCAGGTGAGCGGGCTGCGCTTGGCGCTAACGTGATCCATAGAGTGGTCCATCTGTCGCGTCTTCCTCTTGTGTGGTTGTTATGCGAAGCCAGGTACGGGGCAGCGGCCTTGCGCCTCCAGCGCGCCGGACAGCCAGGCATTGACGGCATCCAGTGCGGGCGCAGCAAAGCCGTAGGTCATCAGGGCGGGGGCGTTGATATCCAGCGCCTGATACGGATTCCACAGTGCGAGATGCAGGTCCGGCTTCCAGGTGTTGCGCGCGTTGTCGCCGTAGCGCAGGCGCGAGGTGGAAGCGAGGATGGTGAAGGCGCCGTCCTGCGGCAGGCTGCTCCAGTCGAAGGTATCGGCGTCGGCAAAGGTGATCAGCTCCACGTCGAACAGCTTGCCGAGCGTGGTGGCGACGGTGCTGGCCGGCACGCCCGCTTCGGAGACGCCGTCGCTGACCACGTCCTGGCGCGCAATCAGGCGCACCTTGCTGCCCTTGGGGGGGCGCTGCACATTCCCGCGCGCGGTGAGGCTGCGGCGCCAGCCTTCGGCCATGATTTCGCGGTCTGCGGCGTCTTCCTTGTATGAACGCGGCTTGCAGGGGTAGGCGCGTGCCAGCGCGGACAGGCGGTCCAGGCGTTCCTGCACCTGTTCATCGCTCAACGCGCCTTCGGCTAGTGCCTTGGCGATGGCATCCAGCGTTTCATTCTGCGTTTCGGTGGTGCCGAGGGCCATCACCATGTCGGCGCCTGCGGTGAGGGCGCGCACGGCGGCATTGCCCACGCCGTAGCGGCCTGCGATGGCGTGCATGTCCATGCCGTCGGTGATGATCACGCCGCGGTACTGCCAGTCCTTGCGCAGCAGCTTGTCCAGGATGGCGGGCGACATCGTGGCCGGATTGTCCGGATCGATGGATGGGTAGACGATGTGCGCGGTCATCATGGCTGGCGCCTGTGGTGCTGCCATCTTGAACGGCGCGAACTCAAAGGCCTCCAGCTGCTCCAGCGGCTTGTTCACGGTGGGCAGGTCGCGGTGCGAATCCACATGGGTGTCGCCGTGGCCGGGGAAGTGCTTCACGCAGCAGGCCACGCCTTCCGCGTGGCTGCCCGCCATCCAGGCCATGGCCAGTTCGGTGGCGCGCTTTGGCTCGGCGCCGAAGGAACGCTCGGCGATCACCGGGTTGTGCGGGTTGTTGTTCAGGTCCAGCACGGGCGCGAAGTTCCAGTTGAAGCCCAGCGCCTTCACGGCGCGCGCCACGGCGGCGCCGGTGCGGTGCGCCAGTTCAGTATCGTCGGCGGCGCCCAGGCCCATTGCGGCTGGCGGTGCAGGCACCCAGGTGGAGCGCACCACGGCGCCGCCTTCCTGGTCGATGGCGATCAGCGAGTCCGGCCCCATCACGGCGCGCAGGTCGGCTGTCAGCTTGCCCAGCTGTTCGGAGTCCGTCATATTGCCGCGGAAGAGGCAGACGCCGCGGATGCCGTTCTCGCGGATAAAGTCGGCGGTGGCCGCATCCAGCGTGGTGCCGGGGAAGCGGATCATGATCAGCTGGCCCGCGATTTTTCTCAGTTCCTGATGTGATTTGCTCATTTAACTGCTCCGTCCATGCCGCGCAAAATAAAGAAAAGGTTTTTCACTTCACCGCTCCGTCCATTCCCCGCATGAAGAATCGTTGGGTGAAGAGGAATGCTGCCAGTGTTGGCAGGATGGTGATAATGGTGCCCGCCGCGATCACGCGCGTGCTGCTGCCGAAGGTGCCTCGCAAATACAGCACGCCGACCGACAGCGGGAATTCATCCGGTTTGCTCATCACGATGGATGGCCAGATATATTCGTTCCATGCTTCCACGGCGGTGAGGATGCCGACGGTGGCCAGCCAGGGCGTGATCAGCGGCAGCATGATGCGCGTGAAGATGATCCATTCGGAGGCGCCATCCACACGTGCGGCATCGATCAGGTCCTGCGGCACCTCCTCGAAGGCCTGCTTCAGCAGCAGGATGGCAACGGCGGTCACGATGTTAGGCAGGATCACGCCCGCATAGGTATCGACAAGGCTCAGCTTCGTCACTGTGATGAAGTTCACGAGGAAGTTCACTTCGGAAGGCAGCACCAGCGTAGCGAGAATCAGGCCGAACACCAGCTTGCGGCCACGGAACTGCATGCGCGCCAGCGGATAGGCGGCCATGGAGCACAGCGTGAGTTTCCAGAACACGGTGAAGGCCGCGATCAGCACGGAGTTCTTGAAGAAGGACAGCACCGGAATCACGCGGAACACCTCTTCGAAATTCGCCAGCGAAGGCGATTCTGGCCAGAAGGTAGGCGGGTAGGCGAAGATATTGCCTTCGGTGGACAGTGCCGTCACCAGTGTCCACCAGAAGGGAAACACGCAGAGCAGGGCGATTGCCGTCAGCAGCAGGTAGTGGCCAATGGTCTTCATCGGTGCTTGGGCTTCAGGTAGCGCAGGCAAAGCAGGGCGATGCCGATGCAGAGCAGGGAGACGATGAAGCTGGCAGCCAGCGCGCGCGGCAGCTTGAGGTGCTTGAGACCCTGGTCGTAGGCGTAGTATAGGGCGGTGAAGGTGGAGTTCATCGGGCCGCCCTGAGTGAGCACGTCCACTTCCTGGTAGGCCTTCAGCGCAGCGAGCACGGACAGGATGGAGCAAACGGCGATGGTGGGATGCAGCATCGGCACGGTAATTTTCCAGAAACGCTGCCAGCGGCTGGCCCCATCGAGGATGGCCGCTTCCTGCATTTCCGCCGGCACCGATTGCAGGGCAGCGAGGTACATCACCATATACCAGCCCAGGCCGCGCCACAGCGTAACGAACATGATGCAGAACAGGGCGATGGTGTCGTTCGACAGCCAGCCGACGGGTGCATCCACGAGGCGGAACAGCATCAGCACATAATTCAGCGCGCCCTGCTCGTGGAACATGAAGCCCCACATGATGCCGACCACGGAAACCGTCGTTACGACGGGTACGTAGTAGGCCGCGCGGAACAGGCGGATGCCCGGCAGCTGGTTGTTCACCAGCACCGCCAGCGACAGCGCGCCGATCTGCACGAACGGCACCATCAGGAGGAACACCAGCGAATTTTTCAGGCCGGTGACGAACATCTCGTTCTCGAAGATATAGCGGAAGTTCTCCAGCCCGACCCAGTGCGTAGCGCGAATCAGGCTGTAGTCGGTAAAGGCCAGCAGCGAGCCATAGCCCACCGGCCAGAACGAAAACACCGCCATCAGCATCAGCGCAGGCGCAAGGAACAGCCACGCATACAAAGTCTGCCGCCGCATCAAATCCCCCCGCTCATAGCCGAGCTCGCCGGCCGGCCGTACCCGTCCACCTTGGGGTCAGGCACCAAAGTGGACACGAACTCAACGGGTGTCGACCTGCTTACGGATGAGGCTGTGTCCACTTTGGTGCCTGACCCCAGGGTGGACACGGGCTGAGCCGTGGGGAATTGTTTGGTGAGTTTGCGGTTCCAGATGGTGACGGCTTCGGTGAGGGCGGCCTGGATGTCGGCGCGGCCGGTGACGCCGGCTTCCACCGCCTTCACCAGCGTGCGGCGCAGTTCGTTGTAGTCGTCTACGCCTGCCACGTACATGGTGCGCGAATGGGGCATGGAGACGGCACCCGCGCTCACTGCTTTTTCGGCGGCGCCTGCGCCCGGTGGAATCGCCATGAAAAATGGGTCGTTCGCGGCCTGCACCGTGGCCGGGTAGACGCTGGCCTGCTTCGCAAATTCGAGCTGGTTGGCGTCGTTCGTCAGGTAGCGCGCGAACTTGCCGATTTCGGGCAGCATGGATTTTTTCACGCCTGCCGGAACGCCGAAATGAATCAGCCAGCCACCATCCGCAATGCCCGTGGGGCCGAGCGGCGCGGGCGCTACGTCGGTGATGGCGTAGATGTCTTTGGTATCACTCTGGATGCGCTTCAGCGCCGTCGGCGGCGCGAGCAGCATGCCGAGGCGGCCGCCCTTGTAGGCGTCGATCGCGACCGGGAAATTGTCTTCGGCGAACAGGCCATCCTTCAGCAGTCCGCCAACCTTGTAGGTATCGGCCAGCTTGCGGATGAAGGCGACGTGCGCTGGCGAGTCGAATACGGCACGGCCGTTGCGTATCACCGGCAGGCCTTGCTGCATCATCAAACCGTCGATCTTCGATAGCGCGGGACATAGCCCGGCCTTGCCGGTGCGCTGCGCGATCTGGCGCGCGAAGGCCAGCTGCTCATCGAGGCTGCGCGGCGCGCGCGTTACGCCCGCTGCCTTGAATATTTCGGTGTTGTAGGCGATCACCGCGACATTGCTGTACAGCGGAAAGCCGTAGGTCTTGCCGCCGAAGCTCAGGTCTTCCAGCGCGCTCTTGAGGTAGCGTTCGCGGGCAGGGGCGATCAGCTCGTCGACCGGCGTAAGCAGCCCGTCGCGCGCAAATTCATCCGCCCAGGGCACATTCAGATTGACCAGCGCAGGCGGCGTGCCCGCAACGATGCGGGTGACCAGCTTGGTCTGGATAATGTCCCAGGGGAAGTCCACCCATTCCAGCTTCACGCCGGGGTTCGCAGCCTCGTAGTTCTTCACGATGCCTTCGAAATAGGGCGTGAATTTGGGCTTCATGCTGAAGGTCCAGAATTCGATCTTCTGCGGCGCGGCCAGCGCGCTCGCAGTGAGGCTGGCGGCCACCAATGCTGTCAGCAGTGTCTTGAGTTTCATTGGCGGCCGGGAGCAAGGTCAGTTGGTCTTGGTGACTTTGCTCAGGTGGCGTGGGCGGTCTGGATCCAGTCCGCGCGCGGCGGACAGCTGGGCTGCCATCACGTAGAAGGCCTGGATGGCAACGATAGGGTCCAGGTCCGGCGTGGCCGCAACCGGCAGCGTGAGGTCGCGCTGTGCCACATCGGCCGGAGCGGCCAGCAGCACGCGGGCGCCACGGCCGCGCATTTCGTCCGCCAGCGCCAGCAGGCCTGCCTGCGTTGGGCCGCGCGTTGCGAAGATCAGCAGCGGGTAGCCTTCTTCGATCAGCGCCATCGGGCCGTGCTTGATCTCCGCGCCGCTGAAGGCTTCCGCCTGCAGTGCCGAGGTTTCCTTGAACTTGAGCGCGGATTCCAGCGCAACCGGGAAGCTGATGCCGCGGCCTACCACCATGATGTTCTTGGCCGGCGCCAGCACGTCCAGCGCAGGCGACCAGTCGGCCTGGCCGGCCACGCGCAGCGCTTCCGGCAGCGCTTCAAGGCCTGCCAGCAGTTCCGGGTCGTTCTGCCATTGCGCGACCAGGCGCGCACCGGCCACCAGCGAGGTAATGAAGCTCTTGGTGGCGGCAACGCTGGTCTCCTTGCCGGCGCGCAGCGGCATCGCCCATTCGGCGGCATGCGCCAGCGGCGATTCGATATCGTTCACCAGCGCCACGGTGGTGGCGCCGCCGTCGCGGAAGTAGCGGATCGGTTCCACCACGTCCGGGCTCTGGCCGGACTGGGACACGGCAATGGTCAGCGTGTCGCGCGTGATCAGCGGCGATTTGTGCAGCGTGACCAGCGACATCGGCAGCGATGCCACCACGCGGCCCAGGCGGGCCATGATCAGGTAGGCGATGTAGTTGCAGGCGTGGTCCGAGCTGCCGCGCGCTACGGTCAGCGCGGTGGAGAAGGGCGTGCTCCTCAATTTGCGTCCCAGGTCCGCGTAGCGGTCCGAGTCGTTCGCCAGCTGCTCGGCGACGCACTCGGCGGCGGACAGGGCTTCTTTAAGCATCATTGAGGTCACAACGTTCTCCTTCGATATAAACGGCTTTCAGATTCAGGTCACGGTCCAGCACTACCATGTCGGCAAAGGCGCCGGCCGCCAGGCGGCCGCGCTCATTCAGGCCGAGGTAGTCGGCGGCATTGGTGGAGACGCGGCGCGAGGCATCGGCAATGTCGAGGCCCAGGCCCACGAGATTGCGCAGCGCCTGGTCCAGGGTCAGCGTGCTGCCGGCCAGTGTGCCGTCCGGCAGGCGCACGCCGCCCATGCATTTGTGCACGATGTGGCGGCCCAGCATGTATTCACCGTCCGGCATGCCGGTGGCAGCGGTGGAGTCGGTCACGCAGTAGAGGCGTGGAATCGCGCGCAGCGCGGTCTTGATGGCGCCCGGGTGCACGTGCAGCAGGTCGGGAATCAGTTCGGCGTATTCGGCGTGCGCCAGCGCAGCGCCCACCATGCCGGGTTCGCGGTGATGCAAGCCGGGCATGGCGTTGAACAGGTGGGTGAAACCGGCCGCGCCGTGTTCCATCGCGGCCACGCCGTCTTCATAGGTACCCAGCGTGTGGCCGATCTGCACGCGCATGCCGGCATCAGCCATTTCGCGCACGAGGCTCAGGTGGCCGTCGATTTCCGGCGCCACGGTGATCACGCTCAGCGGCGCCATGGTTTCCAGGCGCTTCACTTCATCCAGCGTGGCGGAGCGCGCGTAGTTGGGCTGGGCGCCCAGCTTGCCGGAGTTGATGTACGGACCTTCGAGGTGGGTGCCCAGCACGCGCGCTTCGTTCTTGCCGCGCTTGCGCACCGCATCGCCGATGCCTTTGAGCGCGATGTCGATATCTTCCGGCGGCGCCGTCATCGTGGTCGCCAGCATGGAGGTGGTGCCGTGGCGCGCATGCAGTTTCGCGATGTGGTGCACGGCATCGCCGCCTTCCATCACGTCCTTGCCGGCGCCGCCGTGCACGTGCAGGTCGATAAAGCCGGGCAGGATGTAGTCATCGCTGTTCAGTTCCGGGTTGACCGCCTGGCCCGTGATGTCCACGATGCGCTCATCGAACGAGACCGCTCCGTGCACCCAGCCGTTTGGCGTCAGGATATTGCCTTTGATTGCATCGCTCATCGACGCGACTCCGCTACGAATTCATAATAATCACTACGGCACCAGGAGTGGGTCAGTTCCACTGCGGCGCCGTTGTCCAGATAGCTCACGCGCGTGATGTGCAGCATGGCGGTGCCCGGCGCGATATTGGCCAGGCGGGCCTGTTCGGCATTGGCATTGATGGCGCGAATGTGCTGCAGCGCGCGCATCGGCACCGTGCCGTTTGCTTCCAGGTAGCCGTACAGCGAATCCGTCACGTTCTGCGGATTCGGCACATAAGCGGCCGGTATGGTGGAGGTTTCGATGGCCATCACCACATCGTCTGCGGTGCGCAAACGTTTGAGGCGTGCCACGGGCATATTCGGGGACAGGCCCAGCGAGAGCAGCTCCAGCGGTGCTGCCACGCCGATCTCGCGCTGGATCCAGCGCGAGCCCGCGGTAAAGCCGCGCTGGCGCAGCTCTTCGGAAAAACTGGTGAGGCGGGACAGCGGCTGTTCCAGCTTCGGCGTGATGTAGGTGCCGGAACCGCGGCGCCGCGTCAGCATGCCTCTGTCGCACAGCATGTCGATTGCCTTACGCGCCGTCACACGCGAGATCGACAGCATGTCGGACAGCACACGCTCGGATGGCAGGGCTTCGTTGGCGCGCCAGTCGCCGCTGGCGATACCGTCGGACAGCTTGTTGGCAAGCTGCATGTACAACGGCGTATCGCTGTCATGGTCTGGACTGAAATCGCTCAACTGGGCTAGCACATCCTACTCCTTCAGAAGTTGTTGGATCAGCTTGAGGCCACCGGCGGCGGAATCGCCATGCGGCGGCACGATACGCTGCAGCAGCTCGGGCGGCAGGTAAGGGCGCAGCGGTTCGCCAAGGCCGCCGCACAGGGCAATCGGCAGGGTGCCTGCCGGGTCCAGCGCTTTCGCAATCAGCGCCACCTGGTAGCCCGCTTCGCTCAGGATGGCGTGCGCGGTGGCATTGCTGCCGCCGTGCTGCAATACGGTGCGCGCCAGCTGCGCATAATTGGTCTGGCTCGCGCTGGCCAGCCACACCTGGATGCGGTCGCGCGAGCCGCCGCAGGCTTCAATCACGGCGTCGGCAAAGGCGGAGCCCTGCGCGCGGCGGTCGATCACCTGCTGGATATGATTGACGGCTTTCATGCCGATCCATGCGCCGCCCGCTTCGTCGCCGGCGGGGAAGCCCCAGCCGCCCACTTCGTGGCGGCTGCCGTCTTCGTTGAGGATTTCGCCCACGCTGCCGGTGCCCAGCGCGATGATCGCGCCCGGCCGGCCGTCATGCGCACCCAGCACGGTGGTGTAGGCATCGGTTTCCAGTGCCACGGCCGCATAGCCGGGATTGGCGGAGACGAAGTTGGCTGCCCACTGGCGGTTATGCACGCCTGCCAGGCCGAGGCCCACCGCCACACCGGAACGCGGCGGCACGGACAGGCTGGCCGCTGCAAATGCCTGCGCGGCAGCGCTTTCCACTGCGGCCCACGCGTTCTGAATACCGTGCAGCAGACCGGATGGCCCGGCGCTGCCTTCGGCCAACAGGCTGCCGTCGGGCCGTGCGAGCCGCACACGGGTGCCGCTGCCGCCGCCATCAACGCCGAGTAAGAATTCGATCATGTGTGTAGGGATGTAGAGAGCTGTGGGGCACTATAGGGTTGGCAAACCAGCTTGTCAACAGGTATTTAACTGGTATTGTCAAATATTGAATCCGGTCTGCCAAAGGTCTGCGGCTTGTTGGATTAAGTCATTGATTTGAAAGGGATTGGTGGTGCTGACCAATGGTATTGCTTTTGGTATGGATTAATGCCAGTTCTGACGTGAAAAAGAAACGCCCGGCACAAGGCCGGGCGTGTTGGAGAAGCGGGGAAAAAGCTTAGTTCGCGTGCGCGTCGTGTACTCCGCTGCGATCGATCGTTACAAGGCGCGGCTGCTTGCCGGAAGTCTGACGGCCTTGCGTCTCCAGCTTGCCGCGCACATTGACTTGCGCGTTGCCGGGGCCGCGCACCACCACGCTGGCCTGGCCTGCCTGCAGGTCGCGGCCATCCAGGCTGCCGGAGCCGGACAGCTGCGCCGTCAGGTTCTCGGTGCGGCCATGCAGCGTGACGTCGCCCGGGCCAGCCATGGTGAGCGCCACGTTCTTGCCGTCGACGCTGGCGGACAGGCCGCCGGAGCCGTGCAGGTCCGCATTCAGCGATTCGGTCACGCGCTGCAGTTCGATATTGCCGGGACCCGTGCTGCGCGTCATGGCGCGGCCCACTTCCAGGTGTTCGGCATCCAGGTCGCCGGAGCCGGTCACTTCCGCATTCAGCGCGCCGGTGCGGCCGCTCAGCGTCATATTGCCCGGACCGCTCAGTACGGCACGCAGGGACTGGGTCTGCACGCCGCGCGCTTCAAAATCGCCGGAGCCATGCACTTCCGCTTCCAGCGTTTTGATGGTGCCGGCCACGCAGGCGCCGCCGGGGCCACGCACCATGGCATTCACCGCTTCCACGTTCAGCGAGCAGGCATCCAGGTCGCCCGAGCCGGTGATCTCGGCGCGGATGCTCTTGCTGCTGCCCGCCAGCGATACGGAGCCGGGGCCGGACATGGTGGCCGTTACCTTGTTGGCGCGCAGGTCCGCCACTTCCAGGTCGCCGGGGCCGTAAACCACAGCCGCCAGGTCTTCAGTAATGCTGCGCGCTTCCACATCGCCGGGGCCGCTCATCCTGAGCTGCAGGCTGTTGATATTCATCTGGCGCACGTCCACGTCGCCGGGACCGGTGCTGCGCAGGTTCAGCGTGCGCACAATGCCTTCGGCGCGCAGGTCGCCGGGGCCGTTGGAAGTCAGGTCCAGCGCATCGCCCTGGAAGCGGCTCAACACCACATCGCCGGGGCCGGAGTTTTTCAGGCTCTTCAGCGTTGGAGTGCTGATGCGGATACGCACCGGCTGATGCGTCTTGCCGAACGAGAAACTCCAGCCTTTGTTGCGGCGCAGCGGGCGCACGATGAGCGTGTCCCCCTGCACGATGGTTTCGACCTCAGCCATTTCCTTGCGGATGCCGCTCAGTTCCAGGGAGCGCTGGCCCTGCGCGACGATTTCCACGTCGTAGGGGCCGGACAGTTCGATCGCGCTGAAAGCGGCCACGTTGCGGCTTTCGCTGGCGACGGTGCGGTCTTCGGCGGCGGCCGGGGCGGCGTGGCTCAGGGGCAGGGTAATCACGCCAGCGGTCAGCAGGGCGGCGGCAAGGGCGGTGGTAATCAGTTTATTCATCTTATGTCCCCATCGGTCATGGATTGTCGATGGTAGGACGATAGGGTAATTGGGCGCCAGGTGCGGGACTTAACCGACGAAAGGGCAAATTGCGAGGATAAGGTGCAAAAAAGGCCTGCTGAACGGTGGCGGGAATTCGGCCGGTGGTGTCATAATGCAGAGAGGAGAGCCATATGATCAAGTATCTGGGAACCAGGAAATCCGATCAGGGCGCCATTCTCTATGTCTTTCTGATCAACGGTCTGGAAAAGGCAATCCGGGAGAGCGCTCTCAAGCAATATCCCGGTTGCTATGAAGCCTTGCCCGCCAAGGCAAAGGCGCTAATTGGCGCACATCGGGAATGGATTTCAAAGATTTAGCACGCCGCCTTGCAGGCGCAGGTGTGCTGGCTGTCTGCGCCCATGCGCAAGGCCAGACGCCTTCCACTTTTGGCACGGTCATCGGCGGCGGCATTCTGTGCCGCGACCAGATCGCCAACCACTACTTCTACAACTACCTCAAGGGTAATTTCGACAAGCCCTACAAGCGCGAGGGCGGCGCTTACTGGTTCCGCGCGCCGGACGCGCAGCTGTGGGGTTTCCCGGTAATGGAGCTGATGGTCAGCGATGAGAGTTATCCTTACAGCTTTGTGGGCGCCGTGCTCGATGCCGCGCCGGACAAGCTGGAAGAGGCGATCCGCCTGCAGGACGGCATCCGCTTCTCTGCCATCGGCGGCAGCGCGCGCTTCCCCGTGAAGGAAACCAATACCGGCACCCGTATCGTGTTCGCCAATAACCGCGCCAAGATCTTCTGCGCCAAGTTCAAGTCTTTGCCACCCGCGCTGCGCTAGCGGCGTCCCACAGGGAATTCATGTACACGCAATTCTTCAACCTGAAACAGTCTCCGTTTTCGATTGCTCCCGATCCCCGTTATCTCTTCATGAGCGAGCGCCATCGCGAGGCCCTGGCGCACCTGCTGTACGGCGTGGGCAGCGGCGGCGGCTTCGTGCTGCTCACCGGTGAAATCGGCGCGGGCAAGACCACGGTATGCCGCTGCTTCATGGAGCAGATTCCGGAGAACTGCAAGCTGGCCTACATCTTCAACCCCAAGCTGACGGTGGAAGAGCTGCTGCTCACGATCTGCGGCGAATTCGGCGTGGACCTTCCGGCACAGGGCGTGGTGAGCGTGAAGACCTACACGGACGCCATCAACCGCTATCTGCTGGAAAGCCATGCGGCGGGCAAGAACAATGTGCTGGTGATCGACGAGGCGCAGAACCTGTCGGCGGACGTGCTGGAGCAGCTTCGCCTGCTCACCAACCTGGAAACCAGCGAGCGCAAGCTGCTGCAGATTATCCTGATCGGGCAGCCGGAGCTGCGCGACATATTGGCGCGGCCGGAACTGGAGCAGCTGGCGCAGCGCGTGATCGCGCGCTATCACCTTGGCTCGCTAACCGTTGACGAAACGGGGCAGTACATTGCGCACCGCCTCGCGGTTGCAGGTGCGGCGGGCGTGGCGCCATTCCCTGCGCAGGTGGTGGCGCTGGTTCACCAGCTCACGAAAGGCGTGCCGCGCCGTATCAACCTCTTATGTGACCGCGCGCTGCTTGGTGCTTATGTCGAGAACCGGCAACAGGTAACGAAGCAGATCGTGCGCAAGGCGGCGGATGAAGTGTTCGCGGGCGAGCGCAGCGCGCCATCAGCACAGCGGCAGTGGCAGTTCGTGGCAGCGGGCGTGCTCGCAGGCGCCATGCTGACGGGCGCGGCGGCGTGGCAGCTGATGCCGCGCGCAGGAGCGCCGATTGCGCAGGCTTCCGCGCCCGCCGCCGCGGCACCGGGCGCACAGATTGCAGCACCGTCCGCAGTAGCGCCGGGCGGCGGCGCCGGGCCAGTGCAAGCCGCAGGGGCGAAGAGAGCGCCGTCTGCATCCAGGGACGCTGCACGGGCAGCCGTAGCACCCGGCGCATTGCCTGCCCGCACAGTCATCGGCGAGGCAGCGGGGCCGGGCGCCACCACCAGCGACGCCGCGCTCGGCCAGCTTGCGGCGCTGTGGGGCGTGACGCTGGCACCGGGCGATTCCTGCGCGGCCGCATCGAAACAGAACCTGCGCTGCCTGCTGGTGAAAGGCGGACTCGATGAACTTCGCTCGCTCGACCGTCCCGCCGTGATCAAGCTGCGCGACAATCCTGCCGTGCCCACCTATGCCTTGCTGACAGGCCTGAACGCGCGCAGCGCAACGCTCTCCATCAACGGCAAGCCGCAAACCGTGAGCATCGCCGAACTGGAGACGCGCTTCGACGGCGGCCTCACCACCTTCTGGCGTGCCCCGCGCGCGTGGCGCGATGAAGTGTCGGCCGGCGACCGTGGGCCGGATGTGGACTGGCTTGCGCGCCGTCTCGCGGAACAGCGTGGCGAGGCGAAGCCCGAAGACGGCCAGCCGCTGGAAGGCGCCATCCTGCGCGGCCTGCGCGAATTCCAGGCGGCCCAGCAGCTCAAGGCGGACGGCGTGGCCGGACCGAAAACATTCATTCGACTGAACCAGCTTGGCGGCGTGCAGGAACCGCGCCTGGCGGGGAAATAATATGTCCTACATTCTTGAAGCCCTGAAGAAGGCGCAGGCGGAACGCCAGCTCGGCGCAACGCCAACCATTCACGCGCCCACGCTCGACGGTGGCGCCGGCGTATCGCGCGGCAGCACAATGAAGAAGCCGCTGGTGATCGCGCTTGGCGTGATGGCCGCCGCCATTGTCGCGCTGCTGGTGCTCCTGTTCCGGCAGCAGGCCGTCACAGCGCCATCGGCGCCGCATGCCGCGCCGTCGCAGCCGGGTTCAGGCGGCCAGCTGGCGCCAGTCGCCGCGCAGCCGCAATCTCAGCCGGTAGCGGCCGCGCCGCTGCCTCAATCGATAGCGGCCGCGCCGCCGTCTCAGCCGATAGCCGCCACGCCTTCGCCCACCCAGCAGACGCCTGCGGCGCCGTCTGCTGTTCCGTCCACGCCCCGCGCTGCCGCGCCCGACGCCAATGTGGCCGCGCCGCAGCATGCCGCAGCGCCCGTCGCGCCAGCGCCGCGCGCACAGTCGCCGGACGCGCCGCGCAGTGCTGCCGCGACCCCCGCTGCGCAGGCGCCCGAAAGCCCTGCCGTAGCAGCGCCCGCGTCCGCGCAACAACCACCCGTCCCAGTCCAGCCTGAAGTGACGCAAACCCTGCGCGACCTGCCCGAACCGATCCAGCGCGCCATACCGCAAATTACTTTTGGCGGCTATATGTACTCGAAAAACCCAGCCGACCGTATGGTGCTGATCGACAAAATCCTGCGCAAGGAAGGGGATGAAGTCGCTCCCGGCCTGGTGCTGGAAAAGCTCCTGCCCAAGGCCGCAATCTTCACTTTCCGGGGCTACCGTTATCGCGTTTCTCTATGAGGGACCCGCGCACGATTGAATGCATGAATTAGTAGAGTTCGTTACAATCTCCTTTGTCGAAAATGCAATATTGACAGGATAAGGACGAATGAAACCGTTACGCTTTCTATCTGCCGCGCTGTGTGCCGCAGCGCTGTCCCAGCCCGCCGCGGCTGCTGACTTTATCCGCGGCGTACCCGCCAATGAACCCGGTTACGCTGCAACCTTGCTGGCCGTATTCGGCCTGATTTGCCTCTCCGCCGGGAGTTACCGGCATGAACCTTTGCGTCACCCGGAAGACTGAGATGCCTTCGGGATGTTGCTGCGTATAATGAGCGGCAACATCAAAAGGAGAGCAGATGCAAGGGCAGAACCCTGCGCCGCGCCGCGTGCTCGGCATTGTCGGCCGTTCGGGCAACGGCAAGACCACCTTGCTGGAGTTTCTCGTCGCCCGCATGGCCGCCAATGGCCTGCGGGTCAACGTCATCAAGCACAGCCATCACGACCTGGAACTGGAACCGCCCCGCAAGGACAGCGCACGCCTGCGCATGGCCGGTGCGGCGGAAGTCATGGTGTCCTCGCCTTACCGCTTCGCCATCATGCGCGAATTGCGGGGCGAGCCGGAACCCGACCTGCCCGAGCAGCTGGGGCGGCTGGCCCCGTCCGACCTCACCCTGGTGGAGGGCTTCAAGGCATGGCCGATGCCGAAGCTGGAAGTATTTCGCGCCGCCAGCGGCAAGGCACCGCTGTATCCGGACGACCAGCACATTGTTGCCGTCGCCTCCGACCAGCCCCGTCCGGCAGAGCTGCGGCAAGGTGTGGCCTGGCTCGACCTCAACGCGCCGGAAAGCGTGCTCGCCTGGATTCAGGACCATCTGAATAATTTTTCGCTGCAGGCCTAAAGTTCCTGTTCAGGCAGCCGTAAAAATAGGTGATAGGCCTGACTGGGAGAAAATTATGGACGTTTCGAGCATTGCGCGTCTGGCAACAACGATCGCAGACACCGGCACCCGCCAGGATGTCGGTATCGCCGTGCTGAAAAAAGCGCAGGATCTGCAAGCTTCGAGCGCTTCGGCCCTCGTTGAGGCGATTCCGCCTGTCCCATCGGCTGGCAACCTGCCGGCGCATCTGGGCACCCGCATCAATACCACCGCCTGATTCACACGGCGGCACGATAAGACCCGCGGCACCGGGACCGGTGCGCGCGGGTTTTTTATTGACTCCGGCGCAAATGAATTTGCCGGATTCATGGCTTACTCCGCAAGGGCAAAGCAGGCACACTGCATAGCAGTCCTTACTATCCGGAGTATTTCATGACCATTCCTTCATTCGGCGTTGGCACTTTTCGCCTGACCGGCCAGACCGTTATCGATTCCGTGCGCAATGCGCTGGAGCTGGGCTACCGCGCCATCGACACGGCCCAGATTTATGGCAACGAGGCTGAAGTGGGCCAGGCCATCGCCGAAAGCGGCGTGCCGCGTTCCGAGCTGTTCCTGACCACCAAGATCTGGACCGAAAACTATGCCGGCAGCAAACTTGTGCCAAGCCTGCGCGAAAGCCTGGACAAGCTTCGCACCGATTATGTGGACCTGACCCTGATCCACTGGCCTGCGCCCGGCAACGGCGTGGAGCTGCCGGAATACATGGCGGCGCTGGCGGAGGCCAAAACGCTGGGCCTGACGCGCCAGATCGGCATTTCCAACTTCAACATCGAGCTGACCCGGCAAGCCATTGCAGCGGTCGGCAAGGGCGAAATCGCCACCAGCCAGATCGAGCTCAGCCCTTACCTGCAGAACCCGGCGCTGACCGCCTTCCTGAAAGAGCAGGGCATTCCCGTCACCTCCTACATGACGCTGGCCTACGGCAAGGTGCTGCAGGATCCGGTGCTGCAGCAGGTTGCGGCCAAGCACGGCGCCACCGTCGCACAAGTGGCCTTGGCATGGGCGCTGCAGCTGGGTTACGCGGTGATACCGTCCTCTACCAAACGGGAGAACCTTGCCAGCAATCTCAAGGCGCGCGAGCTGCGTCTCGATGCTGCCGACATGGCCCTGATTGCGACGCTGGAGCGCAACGGCCGCGAGGTAAATCCGGCCGGCCTGGCTCCTGTGTGGGATTGAGCACAGCTTCCATCTTGACTGTGGATATTTTTCAGGTATGGTTCGTTTTCCCAATACCAAAACTGAGGAGACTTCCATGAACAAACGTCAAGCGCTGATCGCTGCTGCACTGGCCGGTGTCTGCGCCGCTACCGCCACCACCGCTGCTGCCAATGCGACCGGCGACAAGGAGAAGTGCTACGGCGTGGCCAAGGCCGGCGCCAACGACTGCGGCGCTGCCGACGGTTCGCACAGCTGCTCCGGCCAGGCCAAGACCGACAACGCTCCGGCCGAGTGGAAATTCGTGGCCAAGGGCACTTGCGAAAAAATGGGCGGCAAGACCAAGCCGCCAGCGAAGTAATCCTCTCTCTTGGGCGGAGCCGTGAAGTTCCCCGGTGGCGGCCTGGCTGGCGCTGGCGTCGGGCTCAGGGCTCCGCACTATCGCGAATTCCTCGACTCCCGGCCGCGCGTGGCGTGGCTGGAAGTCCATACCGAAAATTTCCTCGACCAGGCGGGCTGGGAGTTTCACGTCCTGGAAACGCTGCGGCAGGACTATCCCTTCAGCCTGCATGGCGTTGGCCTGGGCATCGGCTCCGCACGCGGCTTTTCCGAAGCGCATCTGGAGCGCGTGCGCAGCCTGGTGCAGCGCATTGAACCTGAGCTGGTTTCTGAACACCTGAGCTGGGGCGCGGTGGCCGACCGGCACCTGAACGACCTGCTGCCGCTGGCGCTGGATCACGCGGCGCTGCACCTGCTCGTGGAGCGGGTGGACCGCGTGCAGGAAGTGCTGGGACGGCGCATCTTGCTGGAGAATGTCTCCACTTACCTGCGTTTCGCCGACGATGCGATGAGCGAGGCGGAGTTTCTCGCCGAGCTCGCGCGCCGTACCGGCTGCGGCTTGCTGCTGGACGTGAACAACCTTTACGTGAACCAGTGCAATCATGGCGAAGATCCGGTTGCCGCACTGGCCGCCATTCCTGTTGGCAGCGTGGGCGAGATTCACCTCGGTGGGCACCTGGTCACGCCGGAAGCCGTGATCGACCACCACGGTGCGCGCGTGGCGGAAGCGGTCTGGCAGATTTACGATGCGGCCCTGCAGCGCTTTGGCGGAGTTCCCACCCTGATTGAATGGGACACCGACGTGCCCGCGCTGGATGTGCTGCTGGACGAGGCCGGGCGCGCAGCCACGGCGCTCGCGGCGGCGTCCGCTTCCGGACCGCGCACCGGCCGCATGTCTCCGGACGTTGCACGCGCACTTCCACTGGTGCCCGCACGCACGGCGCACACCCCGGCAGCGGCGCCCACAGACAGCGACGCGCTGGCCCAGCATCAGCAGCACTTCGCCGCCGCAATGTTTTCGCATCCCCAGGATGCGCCGGTACTGGCCGCCGTGCGCGCACCCCATGCGCAGCACAGGCTGGCCCTATACCGTGGCAACCTGAGTGCGAGCTGGCACAAGGTGCTGCTGAACGCCTACCCCGTCATCGCGCAGCTGGTGGGCGAGGAATTCTTCACAGCGCTGGTGCGCGAATACGGCCGCGCGCATCCATCCACGGATGGCGACCTGAACCGGTTCGGCGCCCACTTCGCCAGCTTCCTGCAGGCTTTTCCGCACACGCAGGACCTGCCCTACCTGCCGGACATGGCACGCCTTGAATGGCTGATCTACCGCGCCCACTTTGCCGAGTCCGCACCCACCCTGAGGCCGGACGCAATGGCCATGGCGCCCGACGCATTTGAAGCCGCACGCGCGCAAATGCATCCCGCAGCGGCACTGTTCGAATCGCAATGGGCCATTGTGGAGATCTGGCAGGCGCACCAGCCCGGCGGCGCACAACTGCCGCAGGAGATTGACAGCGCCAGCTATGCACTGGTCAGCCGCCCGCAATGGCGCACTGTGGTCACGTCGATCACGCCCGCCAGCACGGCGGCACTGCAAGCATTGCAGAATGGCGCAAGCATGGGCGCCGCACTGGACGCCGCTTTCGAAGAAGATGAGGAGTTCGACATCACCGGCCAGCTCAGGCTCTGGCTGGAGAGCGGCGCGCTGATGTCGCTTAGTTGAAGGCGCGGAAAACCTTGGCCTCGCCGGTGAGGTCGTTGTAGCGGGAGTTGGCTTCCTGGGTGGCCTGGATCATGCGGTCCAGCTGCGTTTCCTCGAAGCGTTCCAGCTCATCGGTGGCTGCCAGCAGCGCCTGTGCCAGCTTGGCGCGTGCGCTCTGGTAGGGCAGGCTGTCGTACTGTCCCGTATTTTTCAGCAGCTCTTCCGCGTTCTCGATGACCTGGCGCAGGTCGCCGATCAGGCGGCCTTGTTTTTCCAGGTCGTGTCCAGGGTCTTCCATCGCAATTCCCCTCGCAAGATGTTCAGCAAACTATAGCCCCTGAACCGGGCCAATGCTTGCGCCAGATTAAGTGGCGCCGACAACCGTGATCTGCACATCGCCCAGCGCAACACGCTGGCCCGCGCGGATCTTGGCGGTCTTGCGCAATTCCTGCTTGCCATCGACTTTGACATCGCCGCTGGCCACGATCTGTTTGCCTGCGCCGCCGCTGTCGCACAGCCCCGCCAGTTTCAGGAGCTGGTTCAGTTCAACGAACTCGCCATTCAGATCGAATTGTATTTTTTGCATTGTATTCCTTGTATCGAAAACGGCCGTGCACGATATTGCCGAGCGCGGAATCAGCCTTTGGCGCCGGGTTTGGTCATTTCCAGCGGCACGATCCACTGGTCGAACTGCTCGGCCGTCACGTAGCCGAGCGCCAGCGCAGCTTCCTTCAGGGTACTCCCTTCGTGCTGCGCTTTCTTGGCAATTTGCGCGGCGCGATCATAACCGATGTGCGGCGCCAACGCTGTCACCAGCATCAGCGAGCGTTCCATCAGCTCGGCGATGCGGCCGTGGTTCGGTTCGATGCCCTGGGCGCAGTGCTCGTCGAAGCTGCGCATGCCGTCCGCCAGAAGGCGGGCGCTTTGCAAGAAGTTATGGGCGATCAGCGGCTTGAACACGTTCAGCTCGAAATTGCCGGAAGCGCCCCCCACCGTGATCGCAACGTCATTACCGAACACCTGGGCGCACAGCATGGTGACGGCCTCGCATTGGGTGGGATTGACCTTGCCCGGCATGATGGAGCTGCCGGGTTCGTTTTCCGGAATGGTGATTTCGCCGAGGCCGGAACGGGGGCCGGAAGCCATCCAGCGCACGTCGTTGGCGATCTTCATCATGGCGGCGGCCAGCGTTTTCAGGGCGCCGTGGGCGGCCACCAGCGCTTCGTGGCCAGCGAGGGCGGCGAACTTGTTATCCGCAGTGCGGAACGGCAGCTGGAGGCGTGCTTCCAGTTCCGCCGCAATGCGCGTGGCGTATTCCGGATGCGAGTTCAGGCCGGTGCCCACGGCGGTCCCGCCGGCCGCCAGTTCCAGCACGGCGGGCAGGGTGGCCTGGATCGCGTGTTCGGCGTAGTCCAGCTGGGCCACATAGCCGGAGAATTCCTGGCCCAGCGTGAGTGGCGTGGCGTCCTGCAAATGGGTGCGGCCGATTTTTACGATGCCTGCGAAGGCCTTTGCCTTGGCATCCAGCGTGGCGCGCAGCTGCCGGATGGCGGGCAGCACGTCGGTGGCCATCGCCACGGCGGCGGCCACGTGCATGGCGGTAGGGAAGATGTCGTTTGAGGACTGGCCCTTGTTGACGTCGTCGTTCGGGTGCAGCAGGCGCGCTTCGCCGCGCTCGCCGCCCAGCAGCTCGGAGCCGCGGTTGGCCAGCACCTCGTTCATATTCATATTGGACTGGGTGCCGGAACCGGTCTGCCACACGGCCAGCGGGAATTCATCCTTGTGCTGGCCGGCCAGCACTTCGTCGGCAGCCTGGGTGATGGCGCCGGCCTTGCGGTCATCCAGCACTCCCAGGTCGAGGTTGACGCGGGCGGCGGCGCGCTTGACCTGGGCCAGCGCGGCAATCAGTTCCGGCGGCATGCGCTCGCTGGAGATGTGGAAGTGGTGCAGCGAGCGCTGGGTTTGCGCGCCCCACAGCTGCTTTGCAGGCACTTCGATGGGGCCAAAACTATCTCGCTCGGTACGGGTTTCCATGATGTGTGCTTTCGGTTACGATTTTTTTAGTGTACCCCAGCGAGCAAATTCCTTCTGGCGGCTTCACATTTCCTATTTCGCGCCGTTAACATCTCTACGTCCTGCACTTTTTTGCACTGGCTATGCCGCGTCCTTCTTGCCATTCTGTTATCTCGCGCCTCGTGCTGGCGCTGTCTGCCATTGCGGTGGGCGGCGGCGCTGCGGCTGCGGAACTGGGCGAGGCGGTGGTGCGCTCCTATATCGGGCAGCCGCTGGTGGCCGATATCGAGCTCGTTGATCTCACGCAGCAGGACCTGGCTGCGCTTGAAGCGCGGCTGGCGCGGGCGGATGTGTTCCAGGGCGCGGGCGTGCCGCTGCCGCCTACGCTGGCGGGCATGCAGATTTCGGTGGTGGCGCGCGGGCAGAAGCGTTTCCTGCACCTGACTTCATCCCGGCCGGTTGAGGCTGACGTGGCGCACCTGTTCTTTGAGCTGGTCAGTGGCGGGCGGTCTTCGGTGCGCGGCGTTTCGCTGTGGTTCAGCCAGGACCCTGCGCCGAAAGTGGTGGCGGAAGCTGTGCAGCCGCCCGTTACAACCGTAATTCCGGCTGCTGCTGCTGCTGCGCCCCCGGCACCCCCGGCGCCTGCACTCGTCGCCGCTGCCGCTCGCGTGCCCAAGGTGGCTGCACCCGCCACGCCGCCAGTCCGTGCCGCTGCGCCCGAAGTTAAGTTTTCTACCAGTCCGCTACCCTTGGCGAAGCAGAGCAAGCCCGACAAGGAGCTGATGGAGACGGTGCAGAAGGCGTTTGCGGGGCGCGCTGCAGGCAAGGTCGATACTGCCACCTTGAAGGCGGCGCAGGCGGAGACGCCTAAGGTTGCCACGCCGGTAAGCGCCGACGCTAAAGCGCCTGCACCAGCGCCGGTCAGCAAGCCCCTTGTGTCTGCGGCGCAGGCCAAGGTCCCGGCCAAGCCTGCGGTGGCTGCTGCGAAACCGGCTGCGCCAGCGGGCGAGAAAGTTGTTTCTGCGCCAGCCCAGGCTGCGGCTTCTTCCACCCCAGTGCCAGCGAAACCTGTTGTCGCCGCAAAAGCAGGTTCACTTCCGGCAGCGAATCCGGGCAGCGCAGCTAGTGCGGCTCCCGCAGTCAAGCCTGCCGCCAAACCCGTAGTACCGAATGCGCCAGCTGCGTCGGTGGCGACCTCGGCGCCCCAGAAGTCAGTGACCCAGAATGCTCCCGCAGCGGTGGCGAAGGCTCCCGTCCCGGTCGCGGCCAAGCCTGCCGCTGCAAATCCTGCGGCATCGGCGGCCAGTGTCGCTAACGCGGCGCCGGCACCTGCTTCAGCATCCAAGCCTGTTGTGGCCGCCGCAGCGCCTGCCACGAAAGCTCCCGCTCCAGTCGCCTCCAAATCCGAATCCAAGCCAGCCGCCAGTGCGCCTGCCGCATCGCCGCCGAATGCGACGAACGTGGCGATCGCCAGCAAGCTGAAGGAACTGGAGGGCAAGCTTAAGGCCTTGCAGGCCGCACTGGCGGCGAAACCGGCGCCCGTTGAGGCTAAGCCCGCTGCACCGGCCGTGCCGAAGCAAGATGTCGCGCCAGCCATGAAAGCGCAGCCAGGCGTCAACGCGGCAGTGCTTGCGGCCAGCAAGCCCGTAGACGCGTCGGCGAGCGCAGCTGCCAAGCCGACTGCATTGGCTGCCGTTCCTGCCGCAAAGGCGCCCGCGACGGCAGGCCCGGCGTCGAGCACGCCAAAGGTAGCGGCACCCGCGGCCATGGCATCTGGCGCGGCAAAGACAGCTACATCGGCAAGTCTGGCCCCCGGCGCAGCAAAGGTGGTGGCACTGGTCCGCCCTGCACCTGACGCTGCGAAGACGACTACATTGGCAAGCCCTGCATCCGGCGAAGTGAGGACAGCTGCATCGGCAAGTGCAGCCCCTGGCGCAACGAAGATGGCGGCATCGGCTAACCCGGCACATAGCGCAACGAAGACGACTACACCGGCAAGCCCTGCATCCGGCGCAGTGAAGGTGCCTACATTGGCAGGTCCGGCCCCCGGCGCAGCGAAGATGACGGCACCGGTCAACCCGGCTCCGGGCGTAGCGAAGACCGCGACACCGGCAAGCGCGGCACTCGGCGCAGCGAAGACGGCGACACCTGCAAGCCCAGCACCCGGCGTCGCGAGGACGGCTACGCCAGCAAGTCCGGCACCCACCCCCGTGAAGACATTAGTAGCGACAATCCCGGCATCTGGCGCCGCGAAGACTTCGGTTGCTGCCAGCGAAACGAAATCGCCAGCAGCTGCGCCCACGGTGAGCCAGGCACCCGCGCCGGTTAAGGCGGCGAAGGCAGTATCAGGCGCTGCAAGTTCCCCGGCTGCTGCCATCTTGGCTGGTGACGGCGCAGCGGCGGGCGAGCGCAAGGCGCCTTCGGCGGCGGCAAAGGTGGCACCGCAGCCGCACCCAGCCTGGAACAGCGCCATTGAATCCATGCTGGACGACGTTCGCAGCAAGCCAATCGACGCGGCAACCGCACCACTGACCGTGAAGCCCGCCGGCCGCACGGCCTCCGGCATCATCAAGGATGCGCGGCCCCATCGCCCGAAACCGGCGGAGGCGGAAAACGCCGCTCCAGCCGCGGCAACGAAGGACTCGGCCGCAGCCACCGCAAGGGCGGTAACGAAAGCCGTGGAAAAAGTGAAGCCGCCCGCCGCCAAGCCGGTGCTGGCAGAAGAGCCGCCGAAGAAGCGCATGTCGCGCCCCAAGATGGTCACGATGATCGCCGGCGGCAGCGTGGTCTTCCTGCTGACAGTCGGCTTCATCATCCACTTCGCCCGCCGCTACCGCGAAAAGCTGGCGGCCGGACCCCTGAAAGTGTGGCAGAGCTGGCGCCGCAAACCGACGGAGGACGAAGTGCCGCACGGCGAACGCTTCGAACCGGTGGCAGACCAGGAGATGCAGGAAGCGCCGAAGCTGGCGGTGAACCAATAAAAAAAGCGCCCATCGGGCGCTTTCTTGCGATCAGGCCGGAAGAATCAGGCCATCCAGGGTTCGGTCACGTCGCGGATCGCGCGGTCGTTGGCCATAATCTGTTTCAACAGAGCAATTTTGCGGGCGCGGGCATCGCCATCGAGGGCAGGTACGCCGCCCATCACGGCCACCGAAGCCACCGCCACATGCTTCTCCATGCGCTCCAGGCCATTCCAATTACCCGACTGCGCGGCAGCGACCATATTGTTGGTCAAACCGGCAATGTTTTCGTACATCGAGAGAACTTCGTTCGAGGTCATGGCTGATCCTGAAATCGTAAATGGAGTACCGCTTGTCTGGATTTACGTCATGCTGAACGAGAACTTTAGGGTTTTTTCAAAATATTTTTAAATTTATTTCGACTTGCCAAAATAATAAGGCCGCTGCAGCCCAGTGCAGGGCGGCAGCGGCCTCGGGAGTAGGGCGCTTTTACTTGACCAGTTCTTCCAGGCCGGCGCTCAGTTCTTCCAGCGGCGGCATTTCGTCCACCAGCACGCCGTCTTCCAGGCCCAGTTCCTCGGCGATCTCGCTTGGATAGCAGGCTTCGATTTCCTCGTCGCTCAGCTTGGCTTCGGTCACGCGCGCGCGCCATGCAGCCAGGTGCACCACGGCCGCCAGGCGGTTGAATGGCTCGTGCTCCAGCGGCTGCGGGAAGGCCTTGATGGCATCCGAGAAGGTGGACGGGAATTTCCAGCGCGCCGCCAGTTCGGCGCCCACATCCGGGAAGCCGTAGCCCAGCGAGGCCATCTCAGCATCCAGGCGGCGCGCGTCCAGCGGACCGGCAACTTTGTCCAGCTGCATGGCCTGCTCAGGCATGGCCGAGTGGATCACCAGCTGGCCGATGGCGTGCATCATGCCAATGGTGAAAGCGAGATCGGTATTGTCGCGGGTTTTCTTGGCGATCCATTTCGCAGCCACTGCGGTGTGCAGGCTGTAGCGCCAGAACTGTTTCAGGTCCAGGCCGGGCACGGTCTTGAAACCGCTCACCAGGCCGGAGGAAATCACCAGCGTACGCACGGTAACAAAACCGAGCATCAGCACGGCATCTTCAACGGTGCCGATGCTGCGCGAAACGTGATAATAAGCAGAGTTAGCAAGGCGCAGCAGTTTGGCGCTGAGCACCGGGTCGGTGGACACCTTCTTGGCGATATCCTCAGTGGAGACACTGGCTTTGTCGAAGCTGCTGATCAATTCTTCAACAACCTTCGGCGCGGTAGGCAACGCAGTCGGGTTCTGGAACAGTGCCTCTAACTTCATCTGTATCTCCTCAGGATTCATTGTTGGTATTGCTGTAGATGAACTATATAGGGATTCTCCTACGGAAAGAAGCAGTTTCTGAGGGGCCGTGGTATTCGCCGCACGCATTCCGCGACTTGTGCAGCCTGTCCCCGAATTCTGCAGTCTGTCGCATCCGGACCCCCGCCGGCGCGCTGCGGGATTACATTCCACAGTGGCTTACTTCGCCAATAATTCTTAAAACCTATAAGGGACTCTTCATGCAAACACGCACTCAAACATTGCGTTGGAACGCGCTCAAGACGGCCGTAACCCTGGCCCTGTGTGGCGCCTCCCTGGCCTTCACCCCAGCCACCGCGCAGCAGGCTGCCGCACCGGCTGCCCCAATGGCCGCCAAGGCCATGCCGGGCGATGACTTCTACGCCTACGTGAATGGCGACTGGCTGGCAAAAACCGAGATTCCGGCCGACCGCGGCAGCTGGGGCGCCGGCGCCGAGCTGGCGGAGCAGACCAATATGCGCATCATCAAGCTGATCGAAGAAGCGGCTTCCCAGCCAGCCGGCAGCGAAGCACGCAAAGTGGGTGATCTTTACGCCAGCTTCATGAACGAAGCGGCCATCGAAACGCACGGCATCGCGCCGCTGCAGGCCGAGCTCAAGAAGCTGGGCGCCATCAAGGACAAGGCAGATCTGGCCCGCGCGCTGGGCGGCAGCCTGCGCGCCGACGTGGACCCGCTGAACTCGACCAACTTCTTCACCGAAAACCTGTTCGGCCTGTGGATTGCTCAGGGCCTGACCGACCCGAATAACTACGTGCCCTACCTGCTGCAGGGCGGCCTCGGTATGCCCGACCGTGCCTTCTACCTGGAAGAGGGCGAGCGCATGAGCCGCCTGCGCACGGCCTACCAGGCCCACATTGCCGCCATGCTGAAGCTGGCCGGCTATACCGAACCTGAACTGCGCGCCGCGCGCGTGTTCGAACTGGAACGCAAGATCGCGCAGGCGCACGGCAGCCGCGAAGATTCGGCCGATATCCAGAAGGCCAACAACCCATGGAGCGACAAGGACTTCGCCGCCAAGGCGCCAGGCCTGGACTGGAAGCAGTTCTTCCAGAGCGCCGGCCTGGGCAAGCAGAAGAAATTCATCGTCTACCATCCGGGCGCGATCAAGGGCGCCTCCGCGCTGGTTGCGGAAATGCCGCTGCAGACCTGGCTGGACTGGATGGCCTTCCACACCGTGAACCATTTCAGCCCGAACCTGCCGAAAGCCTTTGTGGACCAGCGCTTCGAGTTCTACAGCCGCACGCTGAACGGCACGCCGCAACTGTCGCTGCGCTGGAAGCGCGGCCTGACGTTCGTGAACAATGCCATGCCGGAAGCGGTGGGCAAGCTTTATGTTGAACGCTACTTCCCGGCCGAATCCAAAGCCCGCGTGCAGAAGATGGTGGCCAATATCGTGGATGCCTTCCACAAGCGTATCGACCAGCTGGACTGGATGGCAGCGCCCACCAAGAAAGAAGCGCATGCCAAGCTGAGCACCCTGTATGTGGGTGTGGGCTATCCTGAAAAATGGACCAGCTACAAGGGCCTGGAGATCAAGGCCGACGACGCCTTCGGCAATGCGCTGCGCGCCGAGCAGTTCCACCTGAAGCAGGAACTGGCCAAGCTGGGCACCAAGGTCGATTCGAAAGAATGGTCGATGCCGCCGCAGCTGGTGAATGCCGTGAATATGCCGATGCAGAATGCGCTGAACTTCCCGGCCGCCATCCTGCAGCCGCCGTACTTCGATGCGAAGGCTTCCGATGCCGTGAACTACGGCGCGATCGGTTCCATCATCGGCCACGAAATCAGCCACAGCTTCGACGACCAGGGCGCGCAGTTTGACTCGAAAGGCCGCCTGCGCGACTGGTGGACCAAGGCCGACGGCGAATACTTCAAGAAGGCTGCGGGCTCGCTGGTGGCGCAATACAACGCGTATGAAGCCTTCCCTGACCTGAAGATCAACGGCCAGCTCACGTTGAGCGAAAACCTGGCCGACCTGGCGGGCCTGGCGGCGGCCCTGGACGCGTATCACGCTTCGCTCGGCGGCAAGGTAACGCCGGAAGCGGACCGCGAGTTCTTCGAAGGCTATGCGCAGAGCTGGCGCAGCAAGGCGCGCGAAGCGTCGCTGCGCAACCAGGTGAAGACCGACGGTCACTCGCCAGCGCAATGGCGTACCTACACGGTAAGGAATCTTGATGCGTGGTATCCAGCCTTCGACGTGAAGCCGGGGCAGAAGCTGTATCTTGCTCCAGAGCAGCGCGTACGCGTCTGGTAATACTGCATTTCGCCAATTACTTCCTTGTGTTAATCGACGAACGGATGGCTTCTGATTGGTGACTTAAAGTTTCATCAAGCGCGCATGAAAGTGCGCGTTTTCCCGCACTGAAACTCGAAAGGAGCTCATCATGAACAAGGACCAAGTCAAGGGTAAAGCCAAGGAAATCGGCGGCAAGATTCAGGAAGAGGCCGGTGAACTGGTGGGCAGCTCGAAGCAGCAGGCCAAAGGCGTAGCGAACCAGGTTGAAGGCAAGCTGCAGAAAAAAGTGGGCGATGCCCGCGAAGCTGTGGAAGATGCGCTGGATGATGAAGCCACCATCCGCCGCGGCAACCGCCAGTAATTTTTATTGCTAGCGATTCGGGGCCGGGTTCTCAATGAGAGCCCGGCCCTTTCAGTTTAGGTGTTAACATGGTTCATTCGAGCAGGAGTGAATGCGTGTCCCCCGACCTGAAGACAGATATAGCGGCCATACAAGGCATCGCAGCCGTTCCCACCATCCTTAGCGCGGTGTCGGAACTGACGGGCCTCGGTTTCGTCTGCATTGCGCGCGTAACGGAGTCCACCTGGCACAGCTGTGCCGTGCTGGATAAACTCAACTTCGGCCTCGGCATCGGCGACAGCCTGGATGTGACGACCACTCTGTGCGAGGAAGTGCGCGATACCCGGGCGGCCATCATCATCGATTCCGTGAAGGACCACGCGCAGTACGCCGATCACCACACGCCGCGTATCTACGGCTTCCAGAGCTATTTTTCCATTCCCCTGTTCCGTCCGGACGGTGCCTATTTCGGCACGCTATGCGGGCTCGATCCCGCCCCCGCCGAACTTACGCGCTCTGCAACGCGCAATACGCTCACGCTGTTTGCCGAACTGATTTCGCGCCAGCTGCACAATGAGGAAGCGTGGCACGAGACGCGCCAAACGCTGGCGAACGAGCGCGAAACGGCGGAGCTGAGGGAGCAGTTCATTGCGGTGCTTGGCCACGATGTGCGAACCCCGCTTGGCTCCATCCTGAGCGGCGTGGAACTGCTGCGTACCATGGGCGTGCCGAGGGCCGAACCGATCTTCGACCTGATGGGACGCAGTATTACCCGCATCGCCTCCCTGGTGGACGACTTGATGGATTTCACGCGCGGCCGCATGGGCGGCGGCATTTCACTCAATCTGCAGCAGACCAACGATATGGACGTGGTCTTCCAGCATGTGGTGGACGAGCTGCTGACGCAACACCCTGAGCAGGCCATCGTGTCGAACATTCCGGCTGGCCTGTCGCTGGTCTGCGACCCCACGCGCCTGGCGCAGCTGCTGTCCAACCTGCTGAAGAACGCTTTGCTCCACGGTGACGGCAAATCTCCGGTACAGGTGCAGGCGATCGCCCGGGCGGAACGCTTCGAGCTGTCGGTGACGAATTCCAGTGGCAGGATTCCTGATGACGTAATGGCGCAATTGTTCAAACCGTTCTGGCGCGCCAAATCTTCCCGGCCGCGCGAGGGCCTGGGGCTGGGCCTGTTCATCGCCTCCGAGATCGCAGCCTCGCATGGCGGCACGCTCACGGCGCAAACTGCCGAGGGCCGCACCAGTTTCACGCTGGCCATGCCGGCCCGAAAATAAAAACGCCCCTTTGCAGGGGCGTTCCGGGTGCTGCGGGATGCCGGCTTAGTTCGATTCCGGCTTCAGGTGCTTGCGGAAGAAGGCGTCGATCGCGGTCTGCACGTGCTTGCGCTGCAGGCGGTTCGCAACGCCGTGTTTTGCGCCAGGGTAGGTCATCAGCTCAAACTGCACGCCACGGTTCACCAGCGCATCGATCATCTTGGTGGTGTTGGTAAACAGCACGTTGTCGTCTGCCATGCCGTGAATCAGCAGCAGCTTCGACTTCAGGCCATCGACGTGGTAGAACACATTGCTCTGCTTGTAGCCTTCCACGTTGTCGGACGGCTTGTCCATGAACTGCTCGGTGTAGTGGGTGTCGTACAGGCCCCAGTCGGTGACCGGTGCGCCGGATACGCCCGCAGCGATCTTGTCCGAACCCTGCGACAGCAGGCGCAGCGCCATGAAGCCGCCGTAGCTCCAGCCGTACACGCCAACGCGCTTCGCGTCCACATAGCTCTGCTTGCCCAGCCACTCAACGCCGGTCAGCTGGTCTTCCACTTCGGCCTTGCCCAGGTTGCGGTAGATGGCGTCCGTGAAGGCGCGCTCGCGGCGGCCGGAACCACGGTTATCCATGCGGAATACAACATAGCCTTGCTGCGCCATGTACTGGTCGAACATATCGCCCCACTTGCGCGACACGTGCTGTGCGTGCGGGCCGCCGTAGGTGGACAGGTAGACCGGATACTTCTTCGATGCGTCGAACTTGTATGGCTTGATCATCGACCAGTACATGGTCTGGCCGTCTTTCGACTTCATCGTGCCGTATTCGGTTGGCAGGTGATCGACCTTGTATTTGTAGTAAGGGTGCGACTCGTTCACTTCATTGCGTTCGAGCCAGGTCACCATGGCGCCATCCGGACGGCGGATGCTCACCTGCGGCGGATTGGCCGGATCGGACCAGGTGTCCACAAACAGCTCGCCATTGCGCGAGAAAGACGCATCGTGCCAGCCGTCTTTATCGGTAATGCGCTTCGGCTTGTCGGCATTGCTGCCGTCGATGTTCAGGGCATACACCTGCTTGTCGATCACGGCATCCTTGTTGGAGGACACGTAGACCTTGCCGGACTTTTCATCCACGGCCAGCAGGGAGTCGATGCCCCATGCGCCTTTCGAGATCGGGTGCAGCACCTTGCCGTTCATGTCGAACAGATAGAGGTGGTTGTAGCCATCACGCTCGGAGGACCAGATAAAGCCCTTGCCGCCGGAGAGGAAGCGCAGGTCGTCGTTGATGGTGGTCCAGGTTTTGGCGGTTTCGGTGACGAGCACTTTCTGCGCCAGCGAAGCCACATCCACCGAGATCAGCTCCAGTTTCTTCTGGTCGCGGGTCTGGCGCTGGAAGACCAGCGCTTTCGCGGTCGGCATCCAGTCGGCGCGCACCAGGTAGATGTCCTTCTCCGCGCCGAGGTCGATGTTCCTGATCTCGCCGGTGACCGGCGAAACGATGTGCAGGCCGACGACGGCGTTCTTGTCGCCGGCGGCAGGGTAGCGCTGCTCGACCACGTCAGTGCGGTCAGCATAGATTTCGAAGCGGCGTGCGACCGGCACCTGCGCTTCATCGTAGCTGCGGTAGGCGATGGCGGAATCGTCCGGCGCCCAGTAGTAGCCGGTGCGCTGGCCCATTTCTTCCTGCGCCACGAATTCGGCTTCGCCATTATGCACGGTGCCCTTGCCGTCGGTGGTCAGCTGGCGCTCCTTGCCGGTGGCCAGGTCGATCACGAACAGGTTCTGGTCGCGCACGAAGGAAACGTATTTGCCCTTTGGCGAAATCTTCGGATCGATCACATTGCCGGAAGCGACCAGGCGCGCCTGGTCCGGCTTCGCCAGGTCCACCAGGTACAGGTTGCCGGCCAGCGGAACCAGCAGTTGCTTGCCGTCCGGCGACCAGCTGTAGCTGATGATGCCTTTCAGGCTCGCGGTACGCTCACGTTCACGGCGCGCTTTCTCGGCGTCCGACAGGTTCTCTTCAGGGACCAGGACTTTCGAATCCACCAGGCGGCGGGTCGTTTTGTCCTTCATATTGAATTCCCACAGGTCCAGCTGGAACTGGTTGTCCGCGCGGCCGCGCAGGAAGGTCACGCGCGCGCCGTCCGGCGAGACCTTCAGCGAGCGCACGCCGGCGCCGGTCAGCGATGGATCGGAATACAGGCGGTCGAGAGTCAGGCGCTCGGCGGACGCCGAACCGGCGGCCAGCAGGGCCAGGAAGCTAAGAATGAAGCGCATTGGAAGTGTCCGAAGAATGTTGTAAAGGATAATGACGAACCGCAAGACAATACCAGACTCTGCAGCCCGTGACGACCCATCATTGTTCGGATTTTCAGGGGGTTCCGCCAACTTTCCTTCGGCACACTATTTCTTAATCGGGGTCAGACCCCAATTAAAAAGAAACCTTTTTAAGCCGCGCACTGGACACGCGGTGCAGCAGTGCCGTGAGCAGCACCGCAGCGATGGTGAGGCCCAGCACAAGGCCGATCCAGAAGCCGGTGGCGGACATTGGTTCCGCTGGACCGACCGGCAGCCATTGCGGCGCGAGGCCGAGAATGCAGCCGACCGGCAGCGCAAAGCCCCAGAACGCCAGCGTCTGCACGATCATCGGCTCGCGTGTGACTTTGTAGCCGCGGATGGCGCAGGAAGTGGCTACCTGCGTAGCGTCGGACAGCTGGAACAGCGCGGCAAACAGCAGCAGGTGGGCGCACATCTCCTGCACCGCCGCATCGGAAGTGTAGGCGCGCGCAATCTGGTAGCGGAACACCGCGATGCAGATGGCGGAGATGATGGCGAACACCAGCGACATGCTCACGCCCACCCAGGAAGCAAAGCGCGCCCGGGCCGGATTGCCCTCGCCCAGCGCCTGCCCCACGCGCGTGATCATGCCGATGCCGAAGCTGAGCGGCACCATGAACACCAGCGAGGAGAAGTTCAGCGCGATCTGGTGCGCGGACACCGTCACCACGCCGAAGCGCGCCACCAGCAGGCTCACGGCGCCGAACACGCTTACTTCGGCGAAGTAGGTAACGCCGATGGGCAGGCCGAGTTTCAGCATGCTGCGGATTTCAGGCCAGTGCGGCCATTCCCAGTGCGTGAAGGGGAAGCTTTGCCTGTAGGCCGGCGCGATATGGATCCACACGATAATGGCCAGCAAGTCGAGCCACACCACGGCGGCGGTGGCCACGGCGCAGCCCAGCGCGCCCAGTTTGGGCATGCCCAGATTGCCGAATACGAGCAGCCAGTTGACCACGATATTCACCAGCAGGCCAAGCAGCGCAATCACCATCACGGGCTTGGTCTGGTTGATGCTGGCGCTGTAGCCATACAGCGCGCGGTAGGCGCCGAAAGGAATCAGGCCCACGCTGATGATATGCACGAACATCGAAGCGCGCGCGTTGACTTCCGGCGCCAGGTAGAGATGGTTGAACAGCAGCGTGGCCAGGTTCGCGAGCAGGGCGGCGAGCACGCCGATGCCGAAGCCCTTCCACAAGGACTGCCGCACGGTATGTGGAATCGTATTGAATGCGCCGGCGCCCACTTCGTGTGCCACCACCGTGTTCACCGACATCATGGTGCCGCTCACGGTAACGAGGATGATGGACCATACGGAGGCGCCCAAGGATACGGCGGCCAGTTCGGCGGCGCTGGTGTGGCCCGTCATCGCCACGTCGGCCACGCCCATGCCCACGGTGGCCAGCTGCCCGATCAGTACGGGCCAGGCCAGGCGCCATAAAGCGGCGGCTTCGGTGCGGATGTTCGGGAGGGTGAAGGTATGCGGCATCGCGATAATTCATGGCAAGGGAGCCTGCCATTCTAACGCGGCAAAGATTTGTTACAAGGTGTTGTCTGCAATATCCGCCCGCACAGCGTTATTCGAGGAAAAACCAGAACCGGAGCTACCTCAGATGAAACGCCTTATCGCTGCAAGCCTTCTCTTCACCGCAGCCTTCGCCGCCGGCGCGGGCGAACTCTCCCTTTACTCGCAGCCAGGCTTCCGCGGCAGTGAAATCACACTGCATGGCGGCTCATCCAATTTCCGCGACCTTGGCTTCAACGACCGCGCCTCCAGCGTAGTGGTACGTTCCGGCACCTGGGAGCTGTGTGAACACAAGAACTTCGGCGGCTACTGCGCCGTGTTCGAGCGGGGCGATTATCCGGAACTGGAACGCTTCAACAACAACGTCTCATCCGCCCGCGAAGTGCCGGGCCGCCCGCACGGCCGCTGGCGCGATCGCGGCGAAGACCGCCGTCACGATGGCGGGCGCCATGGCGAACCCGTGATCCTGTTCTCCGGCCAGCGTTTCGAAGGAGACCGCATTGCGGTGCGCAGCGACCTGCGCACCCTGCGCGATGCGGGCTTCAACGACCGCGCCGGTTCCATCGTCATCAATGAGGGGCGCTGGGAATTCTGCGAGCACGCCGGCTACCGTGGCCAATGCGTGGTGCTCGGCCCCGGGCGCTACGGCCGCCTGGACGAGATGAACAACCAGCTCTCATCCTTGCGCCGGGTGCGCTGATCAGCCTGCGACACCTAGGCCCTCGGCGGTCCCGCCAGGCCCCCAGGTGTCGCGGACTCAACGGTTAGCGGGCGGAGTCGTCTTGCGGGTTGCCGCTGCGCGAGCCGCTGCTGCCGGACTGTTTGTTGCCGAGGTCGTCGATATCGTGGCCGGCTTCGGGGCCCTGGCCTTGCATGCCGCTCTGGCGGTCCGACTGTTCATTGCCGCTGCGGTTGTCCGGCCTGCTGGAGTCGCTCCAGCGTTCCGATTGCTGGTTGCCGGATTTGTCGGACTGCTGGCTGTTGCCGCGCTGCTCCATGCCCACGCGCTCGCCGCCTTGCTGCGAGCCCGAGCCGCCGCTGTAGCGGTCGGCCTGCTGGCTGTCATAACGCTGGCCCTGCTGGCTTTGCTGGCCGGACTGCTGGTTGCCCTCCTGCCGCGAATTGGCGCCCTTATTATTCCCGCCCAGGCCGCCGCGCCCCGTCATGCCGCTGCCGCCCGAGGCGATATCGTGCAGGTCACCGCCATTCTGGCCGCCCATGCCGCCCGAATGCTGGCCGCCGTGGCCGCCGCCCTGGCCGGCATGCGACTGCCGGTTGCCGGGGCCGCCCTGGTGTTCGTCGTTCCGCTTTTCACCGGGACCACCCTGGGGTTCCTGCTGGTTGATGCCTTGGCCATTCTGGCCGCCTTCCGTGCCGGATTGCGTGCCCGCAATGCCGTCCTCAACATTGTCCATGCCGCCGTCGCTCTGGCGATTAATCGATGGATTGTCGTTGGCCTGGATCCCGGCGGCGTGGTTGCCGCTCTGGGTTTTGATGTCCTCATCATCCGCATTGTTTTGCGTTGCCATGATTCGTCTCCTGTTCTGAGCCGGACCGCTCCGGCAGAGCTTTATGCTAGGCCGCCGCGGGGAACAGGGGAGTAGGCGCACGCGCCGCCGCGCTGTAGGAAGCTCAGTAGGGCTCGTGCGGCAGCGACAGGTCGAGGCTGATGAAGCGTTCGCGCAGCCAGGAAGCGGCAGGACCAAGCTGCTCATCCGCACGGTGCAGCGCATACAAGGGATACAGCAGCTGGCCGCTGTCCTGCAGTTGCAGCCGCACCAGCCAGCCGGCCTTGAGGTCCTGCGCCACCATCGCCATCGGCATATTGCCCCAGCCCAGGCCGCCGCGCAGCAGCGCATGCTTGGCGCTCACGTCGCCAAGCCGCCAGTCGCGCCGCGATATCACGCCGAAATCCTGCCCCTTCGTGAGGTCGCTACGGTCCGTCACCACCAGCTGCAGGTGCTCGCGCAATTCCGAGGTGGGCACCACGCCTTCTATCTTCGCCAGTGGATGCTTGGGGGCGCACACCGGCACCATTTCTACATGGCCAACGATATGCCGCTCGATCACGTCGGGCACCGTCATCGGCATGCCGCTGATGCCCAGCTGGCAGCGATTGTCCTGCACCATCTGGATGGCTGCGCCCAGCGCTTCCATGTGCAGGCGCAACGCCACCGTAGGGAACTCGCGCTGGAAGGCTTCCAGCACATGCACCAGCACGCAGCCCGGAAACATCACGTCCACCACCAGGCAGACTTCCGCTTCCAGCCCCTGGCCAAGCGCCTTGGCCCGCGCGCGCATGGCATCGACCTTGCTGGTGACGGTGCGCGCATCGGCCAGCAGCGCGCGCCCCGCGTCGGTCAGCGTGGGTTTGCGCTTGCTGCGGTCGAGCAGGGCGATATTCAGCTGCTCTTCCAGGTTGGCAATCGTGTAGCTGATGACGGATTGCGTACGGTGCAGCGCACGCGCCGCATGCGCGAAGCCGCCGTGGTCAATCACGGCAATAAACACACGCAGCTGGTCGAGGGAGGGAAGGCCGGGATCACGCATTATCAAGAAAATCGATGGAAACTATAGATAAAAACCCTATTTCATCGATATTAGTCCGGATCTAAGATGGCTGCAACAACAAATACTTCCTCAGGAGCTTCACATGGCAAACGTTCTTTACATCAATAGCAGCGTGCGTACTTCCGGTTCCCTGTCGCGCCAGCTGTCGTCCGAATTCATCAGCAAATGGAAGGCCGCCCACCCGGCCGACAATATCGTGGAGCGCGACCTGGCCACGAGCCCAGTGCCGCATCTCACCGAAGAAATGATGGGCGCCTTCTTTACTCCGGCCGAGCAGCGCAGCGCCGAACAGGCACAGACCGTCAAGCTGTCCGATACGCTGGTGGATGAGGTGGAAGCCGCCGATGTCATCGTCATCGGCGCACCGATGTACAACTTCTCCGTGCCCAGCACGCTGAAGGCCTATATCGACCACATCGCCCGCGCAGGCCGCACCTTCAAGTACGGTGCAAACGGCGCTGAAGGCCTGCTGAAAAACAAGAAGGTAGTCGTATTCACCGCGAGCGGCGGCGTGTACAGCGAAGGCCCTGCCACCGGCTTTGACTTCCTGGCCACCTACCTGCGCGCCGTGCTGGGCTTCCTCGGCATCACCGACATCAGCTTCATCCGCGCTGAAGGCGTGGCGATGGGCGAGCAGGCCGTGGCGGACACGCTGGCGAAATCGCGCAAGTCGATCGACGAAATCGTCGCCGCTTAAGCAGGAAGGCTCCGGCCCAAGCCGGATTCCGTGGCAGCCGGTATCATGGTAGCTATGCCTGTCACGGAGTCCGCATGAAACGCAATCTGCACCTGCTCATCATTGATCCGCAAAACGATTTTTGCGATCTGCCGCCCAGCCACCGTCCGCACGACCCTGTCAGCAATGCACCGCATGCACCGGCACTGCCGGTAAAGGGCGCGCACGCCGACATGCAAAGGCTGGCGCATGCCATCCGCGAAGGCCTGTACGGCATCTCCGCCATCAGCGTGACGCTGGACTCGCATCACCGCTTCGATATCGCGCATCCTACCTTCTGGTTCGCCGAGGGCGGTGCGAATGTAGCGCCCTTCACCCAGATTACCGCCGCAGACGTACGCGCGGGCCGCTTCCAGCCGCGTGATGCTTCCGCGCTGCCGCGTGCCCTCGCATATCTCGACGCACTCGATGCGAACGGCCGCTACCAGCTGATGGTGTGGCCCGTGCATTGCGAAATCGGCTCCTGGGGCCACAATGTTCACGAAGACGTGCGCGCCGCCTACAACGCCTGGGAAGACGCGTCGCTGGGCGTCGTCAGCAAAATCGCCAAGGGTTCGAATCCCTGGACCGAACACTATTCCGCCGTGATGGCCGAAGTGCCTGACGAAGCCGATCCAAAGACACAGCTGAACCGGGAACTGATCGCCAGCCTTGCCAATGCCGACCGGGTCTACATCGCTGGGGAGGCAGGGAGCCATTGCGTGAAGGCGACCACCGAACACATTGCGGAGCACATCGACCCATCCCGGCTGGTGCTCATCACCGATTGCATGAGCCCCGTGGAAGGCTTCGACGTACAGTATCACGGCTTCCTGCAGGCGATGGCCGCGCGCGGCCTGCAAACCGCCACCGCCGCGCAGATGCTGGACGAACTGAAGGCCAACGCAGGAGCCGCGCAATGAAGCCTGTCGTCCGCAGTCTGCTTGAAACCGATCTCTATAAGTTCACGATGTGGCAGGCGCTCCTGCACTCGCACCCCAATACGCAAACCGAATACGAATTCCGCTGCCGGAACACGCCGCAGTATCCGCTGGCGGAACTGAAGGACGAAGTGGAGCAGCAGCTCGACCACCTGTGCAGCATGTCCTTCCGCATCGAGGAACTGGACTATCTGCGTTCGCTCCGCTACATCAAGAGCGACTTCGTGGACTTCCTCGCCGTGTTCCGTTTCCAGCGCAAGTTCGTGACCGTGAGGACCGATGGCGAGGCCCTGCTGATCCACACGGCGGGGCCGCAAGTGCACGTGATGGGTTTCGAGATCTTTGTGCTCTACATCGTCAATGAGCTGTACTTCCGCCGCTTCGACCAGCAAGCCGCGATTGAAGAAGGACGCAGGCGGCTCGATGCAAAGATCCGGCAGCTGAAAGAATTCAGCGAGCAGCCGGCCCTCAAACACCCCTTCGAACTATCCGACTTCGGCCTGCGCCGCCGCTTCTCGGCCCGTTGGCATGACGAAGTCACGCAGCGGCTGGCGCAGGAACTGCCGCAGTACTTCAAGGGCACGTCAAACGTCTACCAGGCATGGAAGTTCGGCATTTTCCCGATCGGCACGATGGCGCATGAGTACATGCAGTCGTTCCAGGCTTTCGGCGTGCGCCTGCGCGACTTCCAGAAAGCCGCGCTGGAAGACTGGGTGCAGGAATACCGGGGCGACTTGGGCATCGCGCTCACCGACGTGGTTAGCATGGATGCCTTCCTCGCCGACTTTGACCTTTATTTCGCCAAGCTGTTCGACGGCCTGCGCCACGATTCGGGCGACCCGGTGGAGTGGGGCGAGAAAGCGCTGGCCCACTACGCCGCGCTGCGCATCGATGCGAACACCAAGCGCCTTGTGTTCTCCGATGCGCTGAACCTGGACAAGGCCATTGCCCTCTACCGCCATTTCGCGGACCGCATCATGACCGGCTTCGGCATCGGCACCAATCTCACCAACGACGTGGGCCTGCCAACGCTGAATATCGTAATGAAGCTGGTGTGCTGCAACGGCCAGTCGGTGGCCAAGCTCTCCGATTCGCCGGGCAAGACCATGTCCCAGGACGAAACCTTCCTCGCCTACCTGCGCCAGGTATTCCACCACCCGGCGTGACTACTGGAAGCGGCTGCGGTAGTCCACCGGCGAAATGCCCAGCCGCCGCATGAAGGCGCGGCGCAAGCCATTCGGGCCGCCGAAGCCGCTCCACGCGGCGATGCGTTTCAGCGGATTCGCCGTATCCTCCAGCAGCCTGCGCGCCGCGTCGATGCGGGCGCCTTCCACGAAATCGGCGGGCGTTACGCCCGTATCCTGCTTGAACTGGCGCGTGAAGGTGCGCACGCTCATGCCTGCGCGCGCTGCCAGCTGCTCCACATGCAGGTCCTGATTGAGGTTCTCCAGCACCCATGCCTGTACATCGCGGATGCTGTCCCGCTCCGAGGTTTGGGCAGCGAGGTGCGCGCTGAACTGCGACTGGCCGCCGGGGCGCTTGAGGAACATCACCAGCTCGCGCGCAGCCTTCATTGCCACTTCGCGACCCAGGTCTTCTTCCACCAGCGCCAGCGCGAGGTCCATGCCGGCGCTCACACCGGCCGAGGTGTAGACCGAACCATCGCGGATGTAGATCTGGTCCTGTTCCACGCGGATCAGCGGATAGCGCCGCGCCAGGCGCTCGGATGAATTCCAGTGCGTGGTCACGCGGCGGCCATCCAGCAGGCCTGCGCGTGCCAATGCAAAGGCGCCGGTGCAAACGGAACCCAGCCTGCGCACGCAGGCAGCGCGCTGCTGCAGCCAGTCCAGCAGGCGCTGGGTCATGTCCAGCGATTCAATGGAGGGGCTGCCTGCCACCAGCAGGGTATCGATGTCCGCAGGGGCAGTGTCGATGGTGCAGGTAGGCAGCAGCGGTAGGCCATTGGATGCGGTGATCGGGCCACTTTCCATCGCAATCAGCTCGAAGCTGTAGGTCTCGGGACGCCCGGCCTGGCGGGCGCCTTCGCTGAACACGTCGATCGGTCCCATCACGTCCAGCATCTGGAAGCCGGGGAACAGCAGCACCGCAACACGCATGGAGATCTCCTTATGCGGACAAGAGACGGCCCGTCCACAGCCAGTGCAGGGTGCGCACCGTCAACACCGCAATGGCCACGGTGAGGAAGGCCAGCAAGGCGATGGCCAGGCCGGCTAGGGCCAGCGAGTCCGAGACCATAGCATACGCCAGGGCGGCATTGGCGAGAGCGGCGAGAGGGAAGCTGATGGCCCACCAGCCGGGCGAGAAGGGCACCGAAGGACGGAACACACGGCCGGCCAGCACCACGAACAGGAACACGGCAAAGTAGAACAGCATGGCGGCAAAACCATCCACGCGGCCGGTGACATTCACATAGGCGAGGAAACCGACGGCGAAGGGGCCGATCAGGATCATCAGCGAAGGCGTCATCGGCAGCGGCAGCGGATCGCCCTGCACCAGGCGCGAGAAAATCATCACCAGGAACACCACGGCCAGCACGGTGCCCACGCCTGCGCCGAGCAGGTTAAGCTCATGCGCCCACGGCATATGCAGCTTGCCGCCGGCGACGGCGATATCGAGCGTGGCCACGCCGGGAATCAGCCAGGCCGGCACCACGTTCGACAGCGGCACTTTGCCGTTCAGCAGGCGCGAAACAATAATCACGGCCAGCACCAGCGTGGCGGCCGAGGCCATAGTCCACAGCAGCACGCGCAGCGACGGGCTCCACACGTCCACCACCGACGACAGCAGCAGCATACCGATGGTCACAGTGCCGAAAAAATTGCTGGAGATGGGATGCGCAAACTCCTGCTTCACGGTGTCTGGAAAGCGCTGCCACTTGACGAGGTAGCCGATGGCCAGCGCAGTAAAGACCAGCACGGCGAAGGCGCCCATGGCATTAGCGATGCCGGCTGGAGCGCCGAAAGCCGAACCGGCGCTGCGCCAGGCGAGCGCTAGCCCGGACAGGCCCATCACCGAGGCAAAGAGGTTGATCGGAAGGTTTTTGATCGAGGTGGCCGAGACGGACACCACGGTGGCGGAAACAGACATGATGGACTCGCGAAAAGGATGAATGAGTCCATTATCGGCCGCCGTTGCGGTGGCCGAAAGTGCGCCGAAGTGTCGATTTCAGCCAAAAAGTGGCGCTTTTTAGCCGAATGTGTGCCTTACGCCTCGGTGCCGCCGTAGCGCAGCATGATGGTGGTGGCCTTTTCGCGTTCAACATCGGTGGCCACGTCCACGCTCAGCAGGGCGGCGGGGCGTTCAATGGGATGATCTGTGTTGTCCGCGTCATCGGGCGTCAGCGAATCCATGATGTTCTCAACGGCGTTGGTCGAAGTATCCATGGCGCGCGCATCGTGCAGGTTCAGTTGCACCGCCGAGCCGTGGAAACCCTCCGATAGCAAGGCAGCGCGGGCGCTCTCGGCATCGGCAATCTGTTTGAAATTACGGTGAATCGTGTCAGTCATTGCAGCTCCTCCGTGACGAATTGCTGCCATTGTGCGGCAAGCGTCACGGAAATGTCGCCCGGATCAGAAGCCGGTCACTGCGTTCGACGTATGCTCCACGCGCGGCGTGCCCGCAAAGAAGCCGCCCACCAGCGCGCGCCAGGCCTGGAAATCTTCGCTGCCACGGAAATCGACGGTGTGGTTCTCCAGCGTTTCCCAGCCGATCACCAGCATATAAGTATCCGGCCGCTCGATGATGCGGTCGATCTTCATCGAGCTGCAGCCCTTCGCCCGCTTGAACAGCGGCACAGCTTCCTTAACGGCCGCTTCGAAAGCGGTGTTGGTGTCGGGTTTGATCTGGATTTCAGCGAGTTCGTAAATCATGTGTGTCCTGAAGTTGAATGAGTATTTCGTCGGAGTCCGTATTGGCTATGGCGTCGTGATGCGATAGTAGGTCTGAAACCAGCGTCGTTGTAGTGTCGGGTGAGCTTGCAGTTAAGCCTGTGCAATCAATTACCCCGAGGGTATCGCTGGACACTAACCATGTGCTCATCACATTTGCAATCGTCTCTTCCGACAACCGGTACTTCCCTTTCAAAGAGCACTCCCAAACTATCAACACTCGCCAGTCCTGTTCCAGAAGCGTGGAAACGTCCCGGATATCACGATTTCGATTGGCACGAATTTTCGTTAGCCAAAAGTCGCGTCGCGATTGAGGAACTTTGAAAAGATGACATGCGTGCCCATGCCAAAAGCAGCCGTGAACGAATACTGTGGCGCGATACTTAGGTAATACGACATCGGGCCTGCCAGGCAGATCTCGCCGGTGGATGCGAAACCGAAAGCCGGCGGCGTGGAGCCACTGTCTGATCAGAATCTCAGGCTTGGTGTCTCTCGAACGAATCGCTCGCATGTTGCGCGAGCGACTTTCGGCGTCGTGGACGTCTGTCACCTCTTCAAGCCGCTTCTGCTATCCCGGCAAGCTTTGCTTTTGCGAGCATGATGCGAGGTTTCATGAGCTGTGCTACAGCACTAAAAACAGGAACAACAACAGAATTCCCAAACTGTTTATATGCTTGTGTATCTGAAACCGGCACGTGGAATGGTCGACCATCGTTATTCGTGTAGCCCATAAGTTGAGCACACTCTGCTGGGGTCAGGCGTCGAGGGCGATTAGTGACGTTGTCCGGATGATGAAAATCCTTTGATGAATCGAAACCTCGATCGATAAGTATCTCTGATCCATCCTTGTAATACCGAGCTGACAATGTTCGAGTGACATCGGTACCCTTGACTAAGCCATACCCGAAGCCATTTCCTTTTGCCTTGTGCTTGATGGAATAGTTGAACAGATACTCCCATAGTTTAGGAGTCAGGATGTACTTATCGTCTACTTGCTTCTGCAATATGTCGCTAAGTTTCGGTCGCTTTTGGGGGAAGAACTTCGCCACATCACGTAGCGTGAAGTTTTCCTGGACTCCGAGGTCCCGCCGGAAACCTACCAATACGATTCGCTCCCTGTGTTGTGGGACGAAGTTTTTTCCATCGATAATTTTGGGATCTTCCGTACCATTGGCGTCTACATCAGCCACCCAATAACCAAGTTCATCGAGCGTTTCAAGAATTACCCGGAAGGTACGACCTTTGTCATGACTCTTCAGATTTTTTACGTTTTCGAGTACAAACGCAGCGGGACGTTTGGCCGCCAGAATGCGCGCCACGTCAAAAAATAAAGTACCTTGTGTCTTGCATTCGAATCCATGCGCACGACCCAGCGCGTTCTTTTTCGATACACCCGCGATGGAGAAAGGCTGGCAAGGAAAACCGGCAAGCAGGACGTCATGATCGGGGATCTGCTTCTCGATGTGCGCATAGGCTTCTGCTTCACTGATCCGTTCATCCGCACTTAGTGTGACCTCACGGATATCACGGTTGAATACGTGACTCTTGGGGTCGCAATAGTAGTTGGCCTTGTAGGTGCGGACAGCAGGCTCATTCCATTCACTTGTGAACACACATTGACCACCTGCTGCTTCGAAGCCCCGGCGGATACCGCCGATACCTGCGAACAGATCGATGAACCGAAAGTCATAGTTGGGGTGAGACGAAGGAGGGGATGGCAAAAGTCCCTTCAGTGATTCATACTCCACATGACTGAGAACCGGCGCTGCTTTGCCCTTCACCCATCTATTGATCGTCTCCCTGCACCAGCGCTCTGGCGAGACACGGTTTAGGAATTCTGCGATTTGTTTTTGGTCGTATATTTCGAGCAACTGCTCGATAAGTTGCAGATCAGATGCCGGCATGTCCATGAATAGGTCTAGATTTTTGGAATAAACGTGTGACATGATATCACTCATTCGACCCAGCGCGAAATAAGGTTTTCTGTTGACTAAGACGCTACATTTTCGGTTGTGTTCCGAAAATGCTATAGGTGATTGATCTTGCTCAAACTATTTGGATCAGATTGACTCCGCTTGCCAAGTTTGTCATGCTTGCAAGAAAGATGGAGCCACTTTGAATACGAGCCAAGACCTATTTGATAGCAAAATCTTCGACAGTTCTGTCGATGTAGTCTCTGACCTGTTGAAGCAGGCGGATGAAATATACATAAAAAAGCTTGCCTTGAACGACTGGCAGTGGGCAACTAATCCAAATGCCCATCAAGGCGGTGCATACATCCCGCATGAGGACCGCGACAGCGGTTTTTTTCCACCTCTTGTAGCGAAAGTGAGACCCGGTGGTGGCGCCGAAATTCGTGAGTGCTTTTTCGAGATTTGGTGGCCCGTCAATCAGTCCTTTACTATCAAAGAGGCGCGGCTAGCAAACTATCGCAGCAAGAAAGAGGAGACCCACCTCACCAGACTACCTGCGGAGCCCTTTGAGCGATTGAACCCCGCTTCGCTGCTGATCGTAGCGAAGCGCAGAAAGCCTGCACGATACGAAGCCGTCACGGTAGACTCAAATTCGCCAGCTTATCAGCACTTAGTAGACTTGCTTGAACTGCCTGCACAGTTCGAATCCGGATTTTTCCAACCGCGAAAAATAGAGCAGACCCGTGAGGAACGCCTGTTCCACTTTATAGGGCAAGCGGTATCTGCATTCGAGGGCAGATCGTTCAGGTCTTTCATGGCGATGCATGCCGTGCTGCCGCCGCCAAGAGATCTTGCGGATCAAGCTCGCAATCGATACCTCGCGGAGAAGGGCCTGCTAGATCTGAACCCTTATAGACTTAAGCGGCCGGGCGACATTGTGATGGAGATTTCACGTGAGACTGAGCTTGAGATATATCGCGAATACGAGATTCGTCAGCGGTCACTTGAACTGATCAACCTGATTCTTGGAGATGATCCTGAAGAGATGAGCGTGCAGCAAGCGCTGATGAATATCGTCACCGAATTTCCTAAGATCGATCGTGTTCTTTTGTCGGCCGCGCAGACTCGGAAAGCACGCGCCGGAGCTTCATTTGAACATCATATCGAACGTATGCTTGTCGATGGAGGGATACCACATGCGGTTCAAGTAGTAGTTGAATCTAAGAGAAGGCCAGATTTCGTTCTGCCGGATCGGAGGACATACGCAACACCTGACCGTGCGCATGAAGCTGCGCTGGTGCTGAGTGCAAAGACCACACTGCGTGAACGTTGGAAGCAAGTCGCTAGTGAGATCCGTAACTGTGATTTGTATCTGGCAACCGTAGATGAAACTATTGCAGCTAACGCCATCGCGGACATGGAGCAGCAGGGAATTACGCTGGTTGTTCCTGAGTCACTCAAGCATTCTGATACCACCACTTATAGGAAAGCGGCGAATGTCATCTCCTTTAAGGAGTTCTTTGAAACCGAACTGCGCAAGAAGCGGTTCCATCTTTGGGGCCTGAAGTAAGAACATTGAGATCTTACGTTTGTTGGTTAGACATTGATGATTGCCACTGCAAGACTACAACTTCGCCGCTGGCGGCAGGAAGATATTCCAGCGTTCACGGAACTGAGCGCTGAACCAGCCGTGATTGAATTCCTGCCGGGGGCAATGACAACGGTACAGGTAGAAGCGTTTATCCGCTCGCACAATGAGATGTGCGATCGTTACCGGACCTGCTATTTCGCGGCCGAGGTGAAGGAGACTGGTGAACTGGCGGGCTTCATCGGTCTGAAGTACCAGGACTTCGACCAGCCGTTTGCGCCGTGCTTTGAGCTGGGCTGGCGCCTGGCGTCGCGTCATTGGAGTAAGGGCTATGCGACAGAGGGGGCACGCGCAGCCATGCGGTATGGCTTCGACGTGCTGGGCCTTGAGTAGATCGTGTCCTTTACCGTGCCGGAAAACACGCGCTCGCGCAGCGTGATGGAACGCCTGGGCATGCACAGGGACGAGGCGGGCGACTTTGCCCATCCTGCACTCCCTGCCGATCATCGTTTATCGCAGCACGTTCTGTATCGAATCCGTAAGAACGAAGCCGCTTAGCGCTGGTCCTCGGTGCGCTGGCCACCAGATTCCGGAACGGCGACACCCTGGTTCTCCTGGCCGCCCTGCATCGCGCCGTCGCGCCCACCTGGCTGGCTTTGTCCTTCGGATTGGCGGTTGCCAGCTTGCTCCCCGCTCAGAGTGCCGATGCCGCCAAGCCCCGTCTGCAGGTCGGCCGAGCCGCCGTAGTGGTAGCCCGCATCTTCCTCCTGCTGGGAGCCGCTCGACAGCAGGTCGACAGTGCGGCCGCCTGATTGTTCACTGCCTTCGCGCGTCTGCTGGCTGATATCGCCTGTGCTGCCGGTACCGTAGCTGCCCGCGCTGGTGCTGCCGTCCCTGGTCTGCTGCTCCAGAGGGCGGCCTTGAGGTTCCTTGTCCTTGCCCATTTCGCTCTCCTTGAATCAATCGATTGTTGAGCCACTATCGTAAGCAGGGAGCGCGCCAAGGAGTATAGGCATGCGGTGCTACTGCATGTAGGACGACAGCGCGGATTTTCGTGCTTGCAGGAATTGCGTCAGCAGTGCGGCGTAGTCCGGCGACACGGCCTTCAAGACCGAAGCGCGTCCGGCCAGCGCTGCGCGCCATGCCCGCACGCGCGGCGTTCGCCCGAACCAGTCGATGCCTGCCACGCCATCCAGTACGTCGAAATAGCGGAACACTGGCGCGAAGGCGGCATCCACCAGCGTAAAATCGGCGCCTTCGAACCATGGACCGTCGCCCAGTTCTTCTTCAAGCTGCAGGAACCGTTGCTGCAGCTCGCCGGTCTTGAGCTGCAAGGCCTCCTGGTCTGCAGCGTTGTAGAGGCCCGCAATGCCGTTTAGCACAGCCGATGCGAACTCGATCCAGCTGCGGTGCTGCGCGCGGCGGATGGCGTCGTGTGGGTGCAGGGGAGTGCCTATGGTTTCGTCCAGGTATTCGCAAATGACGGCGGACTCGAAAATCGGCTGCCCATCCACCAGCAGCACCGGCGTTTTGCCCAGGGGGGAAACCTTCAGAAACCACTCAGGCTTGTTCGCGAGATCGATATCGATGCGCTCGAAGTGCACGCCTTTTTCGCTCAGCGTGATAGAGGCGCGTTGTACGTAAGGGCAAAGCTTGTGGCTGACAAGCGTGTAGCTGTGGCTCATATGAGGCTCCTTGGCATGGAATGGCGCTCACTGTAATATTGCGTTCATGCATAGAAAATAGGCGAAAACGCATGCAATGAATGCAAAATTGCAATACACTCTCAACGCAGGCGATCTCGCCCTGATCCTCGCGCTGACACGAGGCGGCACGCTGGCCCAAGCCGGCGAACGCCTGGGTGTGGATGCCTCCACCGCCTTCCGGGCCTTGCAGAAGCTGGAGCGCGGGCTTGGAACGGCCCTGTTCCAGCGTTCGCGCGCAGGCTATGCACCAACCGAACTTGCGCAGTCCCTGGCCTTGCGCGCCGAACAGATTGAATCGCTGCTGGAAGACGCGCGCTCGCAGGCGCAGCTGCAGCCGGAACAGATTTCCGGCACCGTGCGCATATCCACCACGGACACCATCCTGCATGACCTGGTCGCACCTGCCCTCGGCATCCTGCGCAAGCAGCATCCCTTGCTTGCCTACGAACTCCATACCGGCAACGAGCTGGCCAACCTCACGCGGCGCGATGCGGACATCGCCGTGCGCGCCACCATGCGTCCGCCAGCACACCTGATCGGCAAGCGAGTGGGGCCGATCCGCGTGGCCCTGTATACCTCAGCCAAAGGCAGGCTTCAGTACGAAGATGCGGTGGAAGGGAGCGCAGCATGGATAGCGCCGGACGATGCGCTGCCGGACCATCCGTCCGTGGTGTGGCGCAAGCGGCATCTGCCGAAAATTGCACCCGCCTACCGCGTGAACAGCATCCTGTCTGTTGCGGAGCTGGTGGTGCAGGGACTGGGAGTGGGACTGCTGCCGGAATTCCTGGCGCGGCGTATGCCGGGCCTGCGGCAGCTGACGGAGGAGATTGAGGAATGCCGTACGGAGTTATGGCTGCTCACCCATCCCGAAGCGCGCCACTTGCGGCGCCTCGGAACGGTGTATGAGCATCTGGCGCATCATTTGCTGCTGGACTGACGGCGCCTCGCAAAGCCGATCAGCGCAAGGCCAAGCGCGGACATCATCCACGTGGACGGTTCCGGTACCAGGGCGATGTGGCCGGGGCCGCCGATGGTGGTGCTGTAATTGCCGTAGTCCACATTGGAATAGCCGGTGGTGACCAGGAAGTAGTCGACGCCGGTGGACATTGGCCCTACGAAACCCGATGTGGTGGTCGTAAACAAATCATCGTTTGCGCCGAGGACGTTGGTGAAGGGATCGGCCGGATTGAACGAGTACACATACATGAAAATGAAGCTGTCGAAGTCCGCGGTGGTGAGGAAGGTATAAAAGCCGTCCACGCTAACGCGTAACGGGGTCACGTGATAGGTAACGGCAGTGCCGTTTGGCGACAGGTCCAGGAGGTCCTCGGTGATGCGGTGCCAGACTGGCGCGCCGGTCGTGTTGCCGGTAATGGTGAGGATGTCAGCCTGCGCGGGCGGTGCGAGCGCAAACAGCAAGGCAAGGGCAGCGAGCGCTGAACGGAAGGTGGCCATGATGTGTTCCTTTCCCTGTGGCTTGGCAAGCCATTGTTTCATGCAAAAATGACAATGACCTTGCGCTGCATCGAATCCGGGAGCAGGGTGCGTGCGCGGGGGAATTGGAGTAAAATAGAGGCCTGTCTGGGGACGACCTGGTTTCGACGTGGGTTGCAAAGCAGAACAGGGCATACCGAGGGCTGGTCACCTCGTAAATACATCCAGAAACAAACTAACTGCAAACGATAACTCGTACGCACTGGCAGCCTAAGGGCTGTTAGCTCCACAACACCTCGTCCCTGGGGTGGGCCGTTAAAAGCTGTGGAGTCATTTACAGGGACTCGCGCTGGGAGGGGTCACTTCAATCAGCGCTAAATCTAAGGTGAATCGCTGGTACAAAACGTGCACATCCGTGTTGTACTGGTTAAATTAAATGATAGTGCTAAGTATGTAGAACTGTCTGTAGAGTGCTTGCGGACGCGGGTTCGATTCCCGCCGTCTCCACCACCGAATAGTACAAACCCTTCCAACGCCGTCCAAGTGACGGCGTTTTTTATTCCTTTTCCCTCTACAGTGCCGTCCAAAGAAGTCTTACCAAATTCGATGCTATCCAACAATATTGGGAGGTGGGGTGATCGCCGTGTTCTCATGGCGAGTGCCAAGCATCATGCTTGGTACACCTAAGGAATATGTGACTCGAAATCTATGGAATCGCTCGCTTCACGGGAGCTCTGAAGAACGACGCAACCAGATAGGTTTTCGCTATCGTTAGCAATTATCAATATACCCTGCCCTAGTGATACGTAGGAGTTGTCAGCACCTCTTCATGCGCTTGCGGATGGAGGTTAAAGCGCACGCGGCGCGCTAGTCATGGCCAGCGATCTCGCGTTCGCCTTGGCTGGCCAGCATCGACTCGCTTCTGTAGGCAAGGCGTATGCGCTAGGCCCGCTTCTGGAGGTCCCGCAACTCAGTTATCGAAAACGGCGGGGACCGCCGGTGCGCGACCGAATGGCAGTTTGGGCAGAGCGGCACGAGATCAGTTCGCGGATTGACGATGTGACCTGGCCCCACTTCTGAAACGGGAGTGATGTGATGGACTTCGATCATCCCGGCCGCTATCGGCCCGTAGCGTGTGCTCATGTCGAGATCGCAAGCCTTGCAGGCATATCCGTGGATAGCAAGCGCTGCAGCGCGATTGCGCCGGTCCCGCTCATAGCGGTTGACTTCGACCCGCGTCTTTGCACCCTCCGGCAGTCCCGTCGCCTCGGCCGATTCTGCAGAGACCTCTTCCAGCGGAAGGAGGGCGGCGACGGCGGCGGCTGCGCGGGAAGTCCAGAGTTCGATCTGGCGCCTGTCGGACTCCGCGTCACCTTCGTTAAGAGAAAGCATCCCTCTGCGGATTTCGAGGCCGAGGCTTCGCCACGGAGTGCTCCAGCCCGAAGCGTCTTCTGGATCGCGGGCAACACCATTTACCGAGAATAAGATGTCTGCCCCCTGCTCACGGCAGGCGCTGAGTACGGCGGAAAATGTACGCCGGCCAGTTTCGTCCGCTGAGCCCATGGCTTCCATGAGGTGCGCGGAGAACTTTCCGGGCTGGAAGGCCACGTCGATCCTGCGCCACCCGACCAGGACGCGGAGCGAAAACGTCTGACTTACCGGATGTCCCGCTGGCCACAGTTCGATCCAGCGCCCCCCGCTCGAGTCGGCCCCTTTATTTGCAGCGAACTCTAGTCCGATTTCTGCGGAGACTAGCTCGGCGAGCGAATGGGGATTAGTTGGCATCGTCCCCATCTATGGTGGGCTCCGGCAGCGATTCGACGAGCTTTTCGAGGATGCGCGACACCTCGTAACGCAGATCTTGGAACATTGCCGCAGTGCTGTCCTGCACGGCGGAGAGCTCGGCCACTGTAAGGGCCCACATCAGTGAGTCCAGTCCCTGCAGGGTAACGCTACGGTTGAGGTTGGGGAGATACACCTTGTGATAGTAGGGATGGCTCGTATTGATTTGCACGGCCTTGTGTTGGTCGATCAGCGCGGGCTGGAACAGCAGGCCGTTGTTGATGCCGTCCACCGGCTGGACGAAGACCTCGCCGGGCCGCTTGGCCGATGTGATGGTGAGCTTGAGCCGGGTCTTTCCGTACTTGTTTTCCACCTCCGCCTCGTTGGCGCCGGAGCTGGCAGCCTTGACCGTGGGACCGCCAGCGGCCGCCTCGCGGTTCCGTATGTTGTTGTTCGACGTGTCGTGAGCTCCCCCTCCTTTTTTTGAGATCGCTTTCTGCTGACCGTCGCGCGAGCGGCGGTTTGCCTCGCGGCGCGGCGCGGGTAGGAACTCAGTTTGCAGCCACGACGCGAGGTCTTCGTTCAGGATTATCTGGGACTTCTTGATGTCCAGGTGAAACGCGTCGTCCAGATTGTGGTCGAACGAGAATTCGACCCGAAGCAAAGTCAGGTGGGGCTCTTTTTGGTAAAGCCCCAGCCAGTCAGCCTCGTGGATGAGGCGGTTCTCGCGATAGATGTAGATACCCTGCCGATCATTGGACAGAAGAGCGGCCGAGGCTAACTGGTCATTTGGGAACTCCTCCCTGCGTGGAAGTATGAACGCCCTGACTGTGAACTTGGCTTCGCGCCCGTCTGCGAGGCGCGACGACATCGGCTCTTCGGCGACCAGTTCCGACAAGCCTCGCTGGAACGGATCCCATGGTGCCACCGGCCTGCCGTTCAGCTCTATAACTACGTTTTGCGCGCGTTCGTCGCTCGCATCCAGAAATCGCTGATAAACCATAGCCAGATGATGGCGAAGCGCGTCTTCTTTCGTCTGAATTGCCTTGCGTGCCGGCTTGCCAGAAGGGTCCGAATAATCTTTTATCAGGCGGTCGACGTTCTGCCACAAGACAACGGTTCCAGCATGTCCTTCCGCAACGTCGTCGAGCAATTCCACCGCTTCTTCGTCGCACTTCTCGCTGAGCAGCAGTGACCATTTCTTCGCCTGCGCCACATGGTACAGGTCCCATGTGGCCATGAGCGTCTTGGCATTTCCTGCGGGGCGCGAAATTACCGACAGGCGTTTACAGAAGGCGGTGGAGGCCGTCTTGAGTCCGAGCCCATATTTCCCGAGGCTGGCCGCGCTTGGGCGGGCCTTCGAGCCATACTGCATAGCGTTGATCAAGCCTTGCCTGTCCATGCCGTCGCCGTTGTCGGCGATCAAAAGGCGGATATTGCCTTTCAGATCAGCAGCGAGCTGAAGCCGTACCCTCGTCGCGTTCGCAGCAATCGAGTTGTCTACGATGTCCGCCACGGCGGTATTGAATTCGTAGCCCGTGTCTCGTAGCCCGACGATTACCCGTTCGGGGTCCGGTGGTAGTTCGATTTCTTCGAAGTCGCTCAAGGCTGTCCCTTTCTTGTTATTAAAGCTCGATTACGCGCCATGAAGTGCCGAGTTGAAGCACCCGTCCGGCTTGTTCTTTCTTGTGTTTGCGTTTGTAAGAGACGCTGTAGCGTTCTCCGTCCCTAGACAGGGCCAGTTCATCGCCGACGATCAGCTTGGCCTGCCGAATGTACCCTGTCATTCTGGTCAGGCGGTATTCGTTGCGGGTTCCCTCAAATAAAGCGTTGTTATAGTAAATAAATGCGAATTCCCAAAATGTTCCGCCGTCATCGACGAAGCGCAGATGAACGCGCGGATTGTACTGGCCCGGATCGAGCGTCGGAAAAAACGAAAGCAGCGCGGGATCCTTGGGGACCAGTATGCCGGCTTGATGGGCGCCCGTTTCGCCGGTGTCGTTGGCGCTGAGGACCTTCGTGATCTGCCGCTGCTTCATCTCTATTTGCGTTCTCTGTTCGAAGGCGACAGGCTGAGCGCGGTAGCGATATCACCGTAGTCGTCGTCCTTGCCCTCCACGCCGATAATGGCTTTTCCGGAGAGCTCCCGTTTCCTTTCCAGTCGAGAGTTGACGACATCCTCGACGGAATCAGCAACGAGCAGCCGGTGTACCGTGACGGGCAGTACTTGGCCTCGCCTATGCGCCCGTGCCGAGGCCTGGTCTTCCAGCGCCGGGTTCCACTCCGGATTGTAGTGAATGACGTGGTTGGCGGCAGTGATGTTCAGCCCGGCTCCTCCGGCCCTTGGATTGAGTACCAATGCGGCGGGGCCGTTGACCGCGCCGAACGCGTCGATAAGAGGCTGTCGGTTGGCGATTTCGAGGCGCCCGTCGATGATGCCGGCAAACGCGTCGAAACGCGTTTGCACGTGGCGCGCGATCATGTCTGCCATCACAGTGAAGGAAGTAAAAACAATGACCTTTTCGTTGCGCTCGAAAATTTCCTCAACGATCTCGTCGAGGCGGCGGAATTTTGAGAAGGACATCGGGTCTCCCTGCCCGACTGCTTCTCCCATCAGGCTCGGGTGCGCGCAGAAGCGACGAAGCGATGTCAGGGACACCAGCGTCGCGGAGGCGCCGTATTCCGCGCGAATTCGGGCACGTTCGGCATCGTACGCCGCCGCTTCGCTGTCGTCGAGTTCCAGCATCTGCGGAATGTCGATGCGCGACGGTAAGTCTTGCGCCACGTCGGCTATCCGCCGTCGCAGCATCAGCGGTGACACCATCGGCTCGAGCCGGGCAGCTCCGTCCACATCGTCGGGGAACGCTGCCTCGAACGATTTCGCATCGCCGAGATGACCGGGAAGAACGAAATCCATTATGGACCAGACGTCGAGCAATCTGTTCTCGATTGGAGTCCCGGTAACCGCCAAGCCTGCTTCTCTCCGGAGGCGCTTCACCGCCCGCGTGCGCTGGGCGTTCGGGTTTCTGATGAATTGAGCCTCATCCAGGACGACGACCTTCCAAAGGATCATGTTGAGGAGGCTGTTATCGCTGACGGCGGTGTCGTAGGAAGTAACTACCACGTCGTTGGCCCGAAGCTCTGCGGGGCTGCCTGTGCGCAGAGGCCCATGGTGCTTCACGGTTTTCAGATGCGGGGCGAACCTCTCGATCTCGCGGCACCAGTTTTCGAGAAGCGAGCCGGGCGCGACGATGAGGGCCGGTCGCAACGGCACGCTTCCGGAATCGCTGAGGACGCCGATGATCTGCAGCGTCTTACCGAGACCCATTTCGTCGGCAAGCAGGCCCCCAGCTCCTTCCGACAACAGGAACTTGAGCCACCGCCACCCCGCCAGTTGGTACTCGTAGAGGGTCGCATCGATGCCGCTCGGCACGTCATCTGCCGAAGGTGCGAAAGCTAGGGGCGAAACGGGCGTTCCTGCCATCCTGTTCTCGACTTGCGAGCCGGCCGACGCCACCTTGCACAGGGCGAGAAAGGACTTAAGGGAACGGGCTTTGCCGAGGGGCGCGCCAGTGACTCGGAGCAGCTCGAGCACTTCTGCGGCAGAACTTGGCTCTATCGGATACCAAGTCCCATTAGCGATCTTGTGGCCACGCTCCAGATCGGCGAGCTGAAGTTCCAGTTGTAAGCCCCGGCATGTTCCTTGGATTGAATAAAAGGGGATTCCCTCTTGCCCCACAATTGCGAGGACGGGCGACAGCGGATAACGCGATGCTCTAAGGCCAGCGACGCCCGTGGAAACCCACTCCTCTGAAGGCCGGCGCTCTACCAGCGCGTCGTAAATCTCTCGTGACGCCGGGACTCGCGCGTTGCCGGCGGGGTCGATAAGCCAAAGTTCATCTTCCCGAATTTCCCAGCCACCCAGCATCCACCATCTCCATCTGTACTCAATTTGTCGCCGGCCATGGCGAGAATTGTTCGGGTTTAAGCGTTCGTTCTGGCGATGCTCTGCTCGACTCCGAATCCGCGTCCATGTGCAAGCAGCAAGCGTAAGCTGACAATCACTTGCGCCTGTTCAGGCGCCTTCGGAAAGCCAACGTTAATTATCGAATAGTCTACATCACGCAAGGCGAGCGGTCACCCAAATTATTTCCCCGATGATAGTCGTCCGGCGGAACGTTTTCCGGCCCCGGACTTTCCCAGCCGCCCGGCCCTCATGGTCTTTATGACTTCGCGGTTGAGATCTACGACGATCAACGCGGCCTTCGTTCCACACCCTCTGAGGAGGCGCGGCAGTACGATTTCGTGGCCGATGCGGGTGCCGTAGTAGCCAGAGATGAATGCCGTGAACGCCTGCTTCTGGCGCATTTCGTCCCTGACTGACAAGTTCACCACGAACGGTTTGTAGGCACGGTGGTGGTTGGCATGAGCTAACGTTTCCAGTAGTCAATGGAATATTTTATAACAGCTTTTTCTGGTATGGGCCCGGACCGATACGCATGGCCAATGAAAAAGGGTGCCGCGAGGGCACCCAGGAGTTGGGGCAATACCGGTCAGAGTGCTTTCATCTCTACCTTGTATTCGCAGCCCGATGGCGAGCTGAGTTCAAGGCGGTAGCCGCCACTGAACTCGGTGGACGAAACCGAGGTCATGTCCACAATCTTCACAGCCGGTGCTGCCGGAATGACCGGGCGGATGACGAGATTGCCTGCAACGATGGAGCCGTCGCCTTGCACGACCGGGCGGTTGGCCAGTTGCAGCTGCCAGACGGGCCGCACTGAGGCGGCGACCTGGCACTGGTCGCGCACCGTTACCGTGTGCAGGGAGCGCTGGTATTCCAGTTTGCGGGTCCAGTTTTGCACTTGCTGCGAATGGCTCGAATACGCGGGCGTGAGGTTGGCCGAAACGGTCAGCACATCGCCGGCATCGTTCACCGTACGCGTTGATGCCGAGAGGTTCTGGTTGATCGGAGCGCCGTTGTTCTCGAAGCGAACCACGCTGTGTGCGCTGACCTCCTGATGCAGGCCGCTGTGCGAGTAAATGTTCGGCGTGACGGCCAGCCAGCCATTGCGGTACAGGGAGAACGAGCCTTGCTCCTGGTGCGCATGCGACTGGTCGTACACGCCTGCGATGAAGGACAGCCAGCTGGCGTTCTCGCTCCAGTCGCTGCGGGCGAACAGGGCGCCTGCGCCGCTGGCATCGTAGGACAGGGCAGTTGGCGCCTGCTCTTCATCCGGACGCGCCAGCAGGTCGTAGCGGTAGTCGTAGTTGTAGCGCATGCGGTCCACCACGTAGCCGTTGCCGCCGTCCGTGAGCTTGGCGCGCTTCAGCCACCATGCGCCGCGCTTTGCTGCGTCACTGGATGGGGCGAGCGCCATGCCTTCGAGCACGAGCTTGCGCTGGTAGTCGAACACCAGCGGCAGTGAGGAACGGGCCTGGTCGCCGATGGCGGCGAAGTAGTCCATGGTTGGCACCGTGGCGTGAATCCAGTAGTCCACCGTGTCGCGCGCGTGGGAGGACAGGGCGGACAGGTCTTCGCCGGTCGAGCCTTTCCAGTACAGGTAGTTCTCGAACATGCTGCCGAGGGCTGTGCCGTACCCGGTTCCTTCGCGCGAACCCCCGCCATTCAGGATGCTCAGGAAGGGCACCAGTTGCGTGAACTTCTGCTGTTGCAGGAAGGTCATCCACTCGCTGCTGCGGCTGGCCAGGGACCACAGCATCGTGGCCTTCAGGAAGCTGTAGTAGTAGTTGTTGCCCGGGTCGTTGATGGACCAGCCGTCCCAGCTCGTAGCGCGGCTGCCCCAGGACGCGCTGTCCGGGCTCCAGATATTCGCAATGGCCCGGTTCATATAGTTCTGCCAGGCGGTGCGGCGCGCGGCGGGAATCAGCTCGTAGCCGTGGTCATAGGCCAGTGCTACCTGTTCGAGGTAGTAGCCTGCTTCCAGATAATGGTCCCCCGCGACCACCGGCAATGCGCCGGCCGCGATCTTCGCTTCTTCCGATGCCACGAACAGGTCCGCCATGCGCACCGCCTGCTGGATGTATTTCGCGTCGCCGGTCAACTGGTGCATGACGACCGAATCGGTGGCCGAGTAGCCCCAGTGGTTGGCATTGATGGCGGCAACCAGCTGCGCGTAGGTGGCGGTGGACGGCAGGTTGGCAGTCGTTGCTACCACGTCGTCCACTTGCCCCTGCAGGCGCTGGAAGGCTGGCGAGGACTGGCTCGGCGCCGCGTACTGCGCCATCGAGATGAACGGGCGCTGTTCCGGCAGCGTGTACGTGTAGCCGGGATAGGCGGTGCCGCCCGTTACTGGAGGCGTGCCGGGCGTGTCCGGCGTGCCGGGATTGCCTGGGTTGCCGGGTCCCGGTTCCGGCGTGGAGACGGGCGTTACACCGGCCAGCAAGGCGCTCACGTTATCGACAAGCACATTGTCCAACGCTTCGCTGCCTTCCTGGAACAGGCCGAGTCGCACGAGGTCCAGATCCTTTGTCGGGTCGAGCGGCATGGAGACGGTCACTGTGCCCTTGTCACCGGCGGAACCGCTGATGGAAACGCATTTCTGCAGGTCGCCGCCGAAGGTGTAGGTGGCCATGGCACACAGCTGCAGCGACGATGATGAGTCGCCCGTCATGCGTACGCGTGCGGACACGGTGTAGTTGTTGCTGCGGCGGGCCGAGAGCTGCGATGCTTCGCGGCCGGTCCACAGCACACTGTCGCCATAGCCCGCCATGCCCACGGAAAGGCTTTGCGCACCGGCGATGGCGCCGGTCATCACGACATTCGCATAGGTGCCGCTCTGGTTGGCGCCAAAGCTGGAGGGACCGGTTTCAAAGCCGCTGTCGCTCACGAGATTGGCGCTGTCGGCGGACGACTGGTTTGCAGGCGCCTGGACTGGGGCGGGCGCTACGCCATCCAGGCTGGCAAACACACTGTCAAGCTGAAGGCCGCTGATCGCTGCACTGCCTTCCTGGAAGACGCCGATGCGAACGCGCTGAATGTCCAGGCTTGCATCGAGCGGCACGGACACCGATACGGTGCCTTTGTCGCCCACGGTGCCGGCCACGCGCGAACAGTTCTGCGTGCTCTCGCCGTTATCGTAATCGACCAGTCCACAGACCAGTATCTTGGACTTGCTGCCTGCGGTGGCGCGCATGCGCATGGAGGCGGAGAGCAGTGCGGAGCGCCGCACCGGGAACCCTTCGAGCGTTTTGCCGGTCCACAGGATGCTGTCGCCATAGCCCTTGATGCCGACAAGGAGGCTCTGCTTGCCGGCCAGGGCATTGGTGGTGGTCAGCTTGACCGAAGTGCCGGTCTGGTTCGGCACGAAGCCGGATTTGCCCTGTTCGAAGCCGGAATCGTCGATCAGGTTGTAGGTAGTCTGCGCCGATGCGCCAAGGGATGCAGTGGCGGCCAGCAGCGCCGCAGCAAGCGTAGTTAAACGTGGTTTTGCCATTGTGAGGCTCTCTCCATTAGAGGTTGACGTCCCGGCTTACCCAGCCAGGCTTCGGCGCCAGTATTCCTTTGAAGCGAATTTTCGACCTCGCAATTTGTCGGCGTTTCTTGTCCGATCGTCTGCGTTACTCCGCACTACATTTGCACCACATTTGATTACAGTGAATGCGCATCTCCCACCAGCACATTGGTAGTGCCGAACTGCTCGCGGTACTCTCCCGGCGTGAGCCCGGTATGGCGCTTGAAGATCTGGCGGAAGTGCGCCACGTCCTGGTAACCGGCGTGCATGCCAACGCGCTGGATGGAGGCGGCCCCGTTCTCCAGCAGTTCCTTGGCCGCGCTGATGCGCAAGGCCTGCAGGTAGGCGCCCGGCAGCTGGCCGGTTGCAGCCTTGAAGCGGCGCAGGAAGCTGCGCGGGCTGACGTGCACCCGCGCTGCCAGCATGTCGGCAGTGAGCGGTTTGCCAAAATTGATGCGCAGGTAGTCTTCGGTATCTCGGATCTCGGCATCGGCATGCGGCCTTGTCAGCAGCGGCACGCTGTAGCTGGACTGGTGCCGGCGCGGCATTGCAAGCAGCAGCGACTTGGCGCATTGCAGGGCGACTTCGCGGCCCGCATACTTCTCCACCAGGAACAGGCTCAGGTCCATTGCCGCGTACACGCCGCCGCTGCAGAAGATGCCGCAGTCTTCGGTGACGAAGCGCTCCGGGTGCCATTGCACCTCCGGGAAGCGCTGGCGCATCTGGTCGGCAATCGCCCAGTGCGTGGTGGCGACGCGCTTGTCCAGCAGGCCTGCTTCGGCTAGATAGGCGACGCCCGCGCAAATGCCGGCGATAGAGCTGCCCGCCTGGTGCCGTTCCTTCAGCCATTGCACGATGCGCGGATCGACCGGCTGGTCCTGCAGGTTCACGGTGGGCACAAGAATCAGGTCAGTGTCCGTGATGTCGAGCAGGTTCACGTGCGGCATCACGCCCAGCGCGCCCACGCAATCCAGCTGGTGGCGGTCGGTTGAGGCCAGCTGCACGTCGAAGCATGGCGTGTGTGGCAGGCCGTGAAAGCCGTTCCACAAGCGGCCTGCGGAGTGGAAGATATCGAGCGGGCCAAGCGCGGGCGAAGCATAGGTGGCATCGACCATCAATACTGTAACGCGCGTGAGACGGTCCTTTGTTTCATTCATAGTGTTCCCCGAAGATGAAGGCTGCATCTTGTGTGCAGCTTGGATGTGGCAGGGAAGGCAGGCACTATCTCACGGACACCAAGGGCATTTCTGCCAAATCACGATGGCTGGAACGCCAAGGCAGTCCGGGAGTCTAAATTTCCATCCACTTTTGGCAGAGTTTCCCCCTTACGTCAACGTTTCGCATCTGGGAAAGTAGCGCTTCCCGTCAAACCTGCATCAGCATGTTGCGACGGACCCACAATCTTGAAAGGAAATATCATGTTGAAGAAATATATTATCGAACGCGATGTGCCTGGCATCGGCGGCAATACGCCTGAAGGCTTCCGCAGCATCGCCAAGGTGTCTAACCGGGCACTGAACGAGCTGGGCAATGATATCCAGTGGCAGGAATCCTTCATCGTGGCGGACAAGACCTATTGCGTCTACCTGGCCAAGGACAAGTCCCTCATCGAAGAGCACGCACGCAAGAGCGGCTTCCCCGCTAACTGCATCTCGGAGGTGCTTGCCATTATCGATCCCTCCACCGCCAGCGCCTGAGCGCTTGCATCCCGATCTGTTATCCGGCGTGCTGCGCAAGCTCAGGCTGCGCGGCGCCGTGTACTTCGATATGGAGTGCGACGGAGATTTTGTCATCGAAACCCCGTCGTCGTCGCATGCGGGGCTGCAAATGGAATACCGCGCCGTGCTGCGCGGGCAGTGCTGGTGCAGCGTTCCCGGCGAAGACTGGGTGCTGCTGGAAACCGGTGACGTCATTTTCTTCCCGCATGGCCATGCACCGGTACTGGCCAGCCAGGCCGGTATGCCGCCGCCAGATACCGGCGGCAACGCACTTTCCAGACCGCAGCCGCGTGTGCTGTGCGGGGTGCTGTGCTGCGACGCGCAGCCCTTTGATCCGCTGGCTGCCACGCTGCCGGCAGTGCTGCGGGTGCGTGGCCGGGAAAGTGGAAATTGGCTTGCCTTTTCCCTGGTGCAGGCGGTTGACGCCGCACGCGCGGGCCAGCCCGGCGCTTCCGCTTTGCTGGAGCGAATGAGTGAACTGATGTTTCTGGATGCGCTGTGCCGCCATACTGCATCGCATGGCGGGGAGCAGCGCGGCAAGCTCGCAGGCCTGCACGACCGCCAGGTGGGCCGCGTGCTCGCCTTGATCCATGAGAATCCGGGCCACGCCTGGACCGGCGGGGAGCTGGGAGCACGCGTCGGCCTGTCGCGTTCCGTGCTGTACGAACGCTTCGCGATGATCGTTGGCCAGACACCGGCCCAGTACCTGATCAACTGGCGCATGCAGGTGGCCGCCGGCATGCTGCGGTCCTCGGCGGCGACCATTGCGGCTGTTGCATGCGAGGTGGGCTACCAGTCGGAGGCATCGTTCTCGCGCGCCTTCCGCCGTGTGATGGGAGAATCGCCTGCGGCATGGCGCCGCGCCCTTACATCTGGCGAAAATGGTGCAGATAGTTCCGGCTTACAGGCAGCGTCTCTTCCCGGCCGTGAAGACGGAGATCGGCGGTTTCGTTAACGCCTCTTGTCACTTCAGCGATGCAGGAAAGGTTGACGATGACGGAGCGGTGCGTCTGAACGAAGCGGCCGGGGTCCAGTTCCCCGGACAGTTCGCGGATGCTCTTGCGGATGAGGGCTTCGCCTTCACTCCATGCCACGAGCGTGTACTTGTCTTCGGCGCGCAGGTAGTGCACCTGTTCGACCGGAATAAGGCGCACGCTGGCGCCGACTGATGCCCTGATCCACTGTAAAAATGGCCGAGGCGGCACACCGTGGCCGAGGTGCGCCGCCAGTTGCTGGAGCGTGGCATTGAGCGCATCGGAAGCCGGCAGCGGTTTTTCCAGTCTTTGTTTCAGGCGTTCCACGGTATCGGCCAGCCGCTCGGGAATGATGGGCTTCACGAGATAGTCAATGGCGCCTTGCTCGAATGCCTGCACCGCATACTGTTCATACGCCGTCACGAACACCAGGTGTGCACGCCGCCCCAGCGCACGTGCGGTTTCAATACCGTTCAGGCCCGGCATGTGGATGTCCATGAAGACGATCTGCGGCGTGTGGAGCTCGAACAGTTCCAGCGCCTCCGGCCCGTTGCGGGCATCGTCGACCAGTACCAGCTCCGGCCAGAGCTGGGCGAGATGCGCGCGAAGGCGTTCGCGCAGCAGCGGTTCATCATCGGCAATCAGGGCGCTGGCTGGCTTCATGCGTTTCCTTTGAGCTGAAAGTGCAGTTCGACCCTTACACCATGAGGCGTTTCTTCATGAAGCTGGAGCGCGGCATCCGTGCCGAAGCAAGCCTGCAGCCGCGCACGCACATTGGATAAGCCGGTGCCGGGAAGCGCCGTTTCCGCCATGCCGGCGCCGCTGTCGCGAACCCACAGCACCACGAAATTATCTGCTTCATCGTAACGCCCATTCACCTCGATGCGTCCTCCGTCCATGCTCGGGTCTATGCCGTGGCGCACCGCATTTTCGACAAGCGTCAGCAAGGCCATGGCGGGGAAACGCTGCGCGGCGAGGGCGGGCAGGCTGGCCACTTCAAACTGCAGGCGGTCAGGCATCCGCAGGTGCATCAGCTCCAGGTAGGCGCGCACCAGGTCAAGCTCTGCGCCCAGTGTTGCATCGGCGTCGTTCAGGCGCGGCATGGCGGCGCGCAGATAGGCGATCAGGTGCCGCAGCACCGGGCCGGCGTTGTCGGAGCCGGAAGCTACCAGCGCTTCGATATTGGCGAGGGTGTTGAACAGAAAATGTGGTTCGATCTGGGCCTGCAGCAAGCGCAGGCGCGCGTCGAGCAGTTCGCGTTCCAGCCTGCTCTTTTCAAGTTCCGCCTGCAGGCGTTCGGTTTTCTCCAGCTCCTTCCGTTCGGTGCGCATCGCTATCAGTGCGAAGGGGATGCCGAACAGCAGGGCCAGCAGCATCATCAGGATGTGGCCGACCAGGGTTTCGGTCTTGCTGAGGTATTGCAGGAAGGCGCTGCCCTGGGTCAGCACCGTGGAAGCTACCGAAGCGAAGGGCGCGGTCAGCGCCATTGCCAGCAGGCGGGCGGCCGAAGGCGAGAGCCAGCGCGGGTGCGCCTTGCCTGCAACGGAGTAGGCCAGCAGCATGCACGCGGCCACAAAGCCCAGGCGGCTGATGACAATGGCGAATGGCGTGCGGGTCAGCGAGTGCAGCAGCCATGAGAGCAATAGCGTCACAACGCTCACCACAAGCGCGTGCCGTGAACTCGGCAAGAACGTTGCGAGGTGGCGGGGAATATGCCGGGCGCTGGTCATTCACTCACCTTACCCGTACTGCGGCCGCCGTTCAAGCCCCGAAAACCGTCTTTCGTCGCACCGATGCGCTACTTTTCCTTTCGCAGGCGATGCCGCCCCTTATGGTCAGGCCATGGACAACATATGTGGAGGTAATACATGGCATCCGGTGCATCGGCGTTGAGGTGGGCTGCCGCATTCTGGTACGCGGTGGCGGTCTGCGGGCAGTTCATCTTTTTGAGCTACGTGGCCACGGTGTATGGCGGCGCAGTACTGCGCCATGACCTGAGCGGCTGGAACCAGGTCATGCAGGGCGGCTATATTGCGGGCGACACCCGGGGTAACCTTGCCATCGGCGCGCATTTGCTGCTGGCGGTGCTGGTCATGTTTGGCGGTGCATTGCAGCTGATTCCGGCTATACGTGCGCGTGCGCCGGCTTTTCACCGCTGGAACGGGCGGGTTTATCTGGTCAGTGCAGTCGTTGCGAGCGTGACGGGTTTGTATATGGTGTGGTTCCGCGGTGCCGTGGGCGATGTCACGCAGCATATTGGCGTCAGCGTGAACGGCATGCTGATTATCGCGTTTGCAGGAATGGCGCTGCGCACCGCGATGGCGTGCGATTTCGGCGCACACCGCCGCTGGGCGCTGCGCCTGTTCCTTGCGGTCAGCGGCGTGTGGTTCTTCCGCATCATGCTGATGTTCTGGCTCGCTGTGCATGGCCGGCCGGTCGGCTTCGATCCCAAAACCTTCGAGGGAATCTTCCTGAGCGTGCTGTCATTTGCCCAGTACCTGCTGCCGCTCGCGGTGCTTGAACTGTATCTGCGCTGCAGGGAGCGCGGCGCGCCGGCAGCGCGCTACGCCATGGCTGCCGTGCTGCTGGTGCTGGCGCTTGCTACCGCTGCCGGTATCGCCGTGGCCGCAATGGGCATGTGGCTGCCCCGTATGCGCTGAAGTCCTCAGCGCGACTCGCGGCGGATGCTCATGAGGATGCCCGCGCCGAGGCCGAGGGTCATCAGGGCCGTGCCGCCGTAGCTGAAGAAGGGCAGGGGCACGCCGACGACGGGGAAGATGCCGCTCACCATGCCGATGTTCACGAAGGCGTAGGTGAAGAAGATCATCGTGATGGCGCCGCCCAGCAGGCGGGAAAAAGTGGTCGCCGCGCGTGAAGTGATCTGCAGGCCGCGCACAATGAGGGCGAAGTAGAGCAGCAGCAGGATGATGTTTCCCGTCAGGCCGAATTCCTCGGCGTAGACCGAGAAAATGAAATCGGTGGAACGTTCGGGAATGAAGCCGAGATGGCCCTGCGAGCCTTCCAGCCAGCCTTTGCCCGACACGCCACCGGAACCGATGGCGATGCCGCTCTGGATGATCTGGAAGCCTTTGCCCATCGGGTCCGCCGCCGGGTCGAGCAGCGTGAGCACGCGCTGGCGCTGGTAGTCGTGCAGCAGCGGCCAGCTGAGGGGCATGGCGACAAGGCCGGTCAGCGCCAGCGCGCCCAGCGCCTTCCACGACAGGCCGGCCAGCAGGATCACGTAAAAGCCTGCGGCCAGCACCAGCAGCGCGGTGCCCAGGTCCGGCTGCTTCATGATGAGGCCAACGGGGATCGCCAGCAGCACGGCGGCGGCGATGAAGCGCGGCCAGCGCTGCATGGCGGCGTACTGGTGGAAGAACCAGGCCAGCATCAGCGGCATGGCGATCTTCATGATTTCGGAGGGCTGGATATCGAAGCCGATGTGCAGCCAGCGCTGCGCGCCTTTCTTGCTGACGCCAAACAGGAATACGGCCAGCAGGAGCAGCACGCCCGCCGCATACACGGCCGGCGCAAGGCGCTGCAGCTGCGCCGGCCTCACGTTCGCGGCGGCCCACATGATGCCGAGCGCGATCAGGATATTGCGCAGCTGGAGCTGGAAGCGGCCCGGAAAATCGGCGGCCGCGGAATACAGCGTGACGAGGCCCGCTGCCAGCAGGGCGCCGATGCAGGCGGCGAGCGGCCAGTCCACAACAAGGTAGCGGCTGATGCGGTCCCAGGGACGCGGTGCGAGGGCGATGGCGCGGTTCACTGGCCAGCCTGCAGCCAGACCAGTCGCGCAGTCAGCAGCGCGAGGCCGCAGGCGGCAATGATGGCGAGAACCAGCAGGCGCTTGCGGAAAGCGGCGGCGTCGGAAGGGCGTTCAGGGAGGGACATAAAAAAATTGCGGTGATTAACACCGCAATTCTGCATGGCCGATAATAAAAAAGCTACTTAAAAAAGCGGCTGCGTCAGGAGTCGAGGCTGATTAGCGGGCGCGCGCTTTCCGACAGGCGCTTGACGACGGCATGGCCGTTGTCGAACACGCACTCGAACAGGTGGCGGCGCGATTTGCCCGCGTGCTCCGATTGCAGGTCGAAGAAGCTGTCTGCCTGCTTGAAGCCCAGGTCGACGGTCACGCGTTCAATGTAATAGGTGTCCTGCAGGTTTTCCATGCGCTCGCGGCGCACGCCGATTTCCACGTCGCTGCGCAGGCGCGGCGCAGGGCCTTCGAAGTAGCGGATCAGGGCTGCTTCCAGCACGTCCATCTGGGTGCGCACCGAAGCTTCTTCGGACATGTCGCGTGCCTCCGTATCCACCGCCACCTTGAAGCGGGTGATGAGGATGAAGGTGTCGTTCTCGTAGTTCGCGTCGTGCAGGGAGTTGACGATGGGGTGCGAGCCTTTGGCCAGGCGGGCGGCCGGGTCGCGCGTCTGGCCGATGTACAGCACCTTGCTCGGCGCTTTCAGGCCGCAGTCGAAATGCTGGATCAGGTCATGAATGCTGTAGGTCTCGATCATGGAGCCCCAGTTCAGCGTGATGAAGCGTTCATCCAGCGTCACCAGCGGCTTCTTGTAGGTGGCTTCGAACGGCACTTCGAGATCAACGGAAATGGTGCTTTTCTTTTCTTCAGGGCCGATCAGCACCGGCACCGTCAGTTTCAGCGAGAAAAAGCCCCAGCTGACCTGGCGCTTCGGGTCGATACGCACGCGCGGACGCGAGATCACCATATAAATCAGGCGCTTTTCCATCGTGCCGTCCAGCGCGAACTGCAGGCGGCGCAGGTAGCGGCCGATAGGATCGCGGAAGTCAGGCAGCGGGCCGCCGCCGACCAGCAGGTCGTACCAGTAAAATTTGGGCTCTGCAAGCGTAGCGGTCCAGATCTGCGGAGCGCTGCTACGCGGAATAAGAGACTGCTCGGTCAAGTCGTCACCAGGCATTCCAGTCTCCGTCGACAAGTTGCTGGGTTATTATGATTATTACTTACTCTGCCTATAGTACGCTTAAGTGTTGAAGGTAGGCAATAACGTTGTGTGGGATAATTGTCTTACCGCAACGACAAATTCATGAGAATTCAAGCCGCCAGTTGGGCGCGCACGGTAGAGCGGATCAGGTCCAGCAGCGCCTGCGGCGAAGCCAGGGAATGGTCCGCGTTCCAGGTCGCCGGTTCGCTTGCGCCGCAGTAGCCCCATTCGCAGGCCACGGTGCGCATGCCCGCCGCACGGCCTGCCTGCACATCGCGCAGGTCGTCACCCACATACCAGCAGTCTTCCGGCGCCAGGTTCAGGCGGCGCGCGGCTTCCAGCAGCGGCCCGGGATGCGGTTTCGGATGCGGGGTCGTGTCGCCGGATATGATGCAGCCCGCGTGGTGCAGGCCGATCATCGGCATCAGCGGATCGGTAAAGCGCGAGGGCTTGTTGGTAACGATGCCCCATTTCATGCCCGCCGCCTCAATACCCGACAGCAGCGCGTCCACCCCTTCGAACAGGGTGCTGTGCACATACATGGCCGCTTCGTAATTGTCGAAGAAGCCCTTGCGCAGTTCCTCGTAGCCTTCGTCCTCCGGCGCGAGGCCGAAGGAGGCGCCGATCATGCCGCGTGCGCCGGCCGAAGCGGTGGGACGCAGCACCGCGTACGGCGTGGGTTCCAGGCCGCGCACCGTGCGCAGCTTGTTAACGGCCGCGGCGAGGTCCGGCGCGGTGTCGGCGAGGGTGCCGTCGAGATCGAACAGGATGGCGCGCGGTGCGGTGACGATGCTCATGGTGGGCGAAGCTTATTCAGGGCGGGTGGTGGACATCAGGTAGTTAACGCTGGTGTCGCTGTTCAGGGAATAGAAGCGGGTGAGCGGGTTGTAACCCATGCCCTTCAGGCTCTCCACCTGCAGGCCGGCGCTGCGCACATATTGCGACAGCTCGGCCGGGGTGATGAATTTTTCATAATCGTGGGTGCCGCGCGGCAGCATGCGCAGCAGGTATTCCGCGCCGATCACCGCATGAAGATAAGCCTTCATATTGCGGTTGATGGTGGAAAAGAATACATGGCCGCCCGGTTTCACCAGCGTTGCGGCGGCACGCACGATGGAGCCCGGATCGGGCACGTGTTCCAGCATTTCCATGCAGGTCACCACATCGAACTGGTCTGCCTCCTGCGCGGCCATTTCCTCGGCCGCAATCAGTTTGTAGCGCACCTGCACGCCGGATTCCAGGCTGTGCAGGTCGGCCACTTTCAGCGCCTTTTCGGACAGGTCGATGCCCGTTACATTGGCGCCCTTGCGCGCCATGGATTCGGACAGGATGCCCCCGCCGCAGCCAATATCGATCACCTTGCGGCCCGCCAGCGGGGCGCGCGCATTGATCCATTCCAGGCGCAGCGGATTGATCTCGTGCAGGGGACGGAACTCGGACGTTGGATCCCACCAGCGGTGGGCCAGTTCACTGAATTTTTGCAGTTCTAATGGGTCGGCATTCATAGCCCGCATCATAGCGGGAAATTACGGTGCCCCATAGTTCGGGACGAAAAAAAACCCCGCCGGAGCGGGGTTTGTGTCGCATTGCAGCAGTCTTTGCAGCAGTCTTACTTGGTGCTGCGGGTGCCGACCACTTCGATTTCCACGCGGCGGTTCTTCGCGCGGCCTTCGGCGGTCTTGTTGTCGGCCACTGGCTGCTTCTCGCCTTTGCCTTCGGTGTACACGCGGTTCGCGTCCACGCCCTTGCTCAGCAGATAAGCTTTCACGGCTTCAGCGCGGCGGATTGCCAGCTTCTCGTTGTAGGCATCGGTGCCGACGGAGTCGGTGTGGCCCACGGCAATGATGACTTCCAGGTTGATGGCGCCCAGTTTCGAGGTCAGGTCGTCCAGCTTGGCTTTGCCTTCAGGCTTCAGCACGGCTTTGTCGAAGTCGAAGAAGGCGTCGGCAGCGAAGGACACTTTTTCCGAGGTTGGCGCAGGAGCCGGTGCAGGCATCGGAGCCGGTGCAGGGGCTGGCGCAGCTGGTGGAGGCGGTGGCGGCGGTGCTACGCACTTGCCGTTTTCCAGCTTCTCTGGTTCCACGCAGATTGGCAGGTCGCAGCCTGGCACGGCATCAGCCGGGGTCCAGTAGCCGGTGCGCCAGCACAGGCCGAACGGGTTGCGGGTGATGATGCCGCGTGCATCTTGCACATAGGCGCTTTTCGGGGTTGGAGCCTTGATGTCAACAGTGACCGGAGCGAAAGGTGGCGCGGTCGGCTTGTCCTGTGCCATGGCCAGGCCGGACAGCATTGCCGAAGCTGCGAGGAGGGTTGTAATCAGTTTTTTCATATTTTTCTTTCCTTTCTTGATTCCGCAGAAAACTTACATGTGTTGCGTGGGGCGAAATATTACCATGCAGGCCACACGCACTACTATGGGGCGCACCGTCCGCATTTTCCCTGATTGCGAAACAGTTAATTAGGTTTCAGTCCATTTTGCCACACTCAAAAAAATCGCACCGAAGGGCACAAATTAAGAGTTTCGCGCGTTCGACCAAAATGTTGTATTTGTGCAACGAGGCGAACATGATATTAAAGATGAAATATGTCAGCACGATTACATGACAGTAATGCACCGGTTTTGTGCCGGTCTGTGCGGCAGTGCACCACCGTGAACGGATGGGTAAACCGGGCGGCTTGCCGAAATGGACGGGGGGCTGTTCCGCCATGCTAAAATCGTGCGATTGTCTGCAGTGCGTCCCCCGCAGGCTGAACCAACCGGAATAGAGAACTCGACCCGCCAATGGATCAATTCGCAAAAGAAACAATCCCAATTTCCCTCGAAGAAGAGATGCGCAAGAGCTACCTCGATTACGCCATGAGCGTGATCGTAGGCCGGGCCTTGCCGGATGCGCGTGACGGCCTCAAGCCGGTGCACCGCCGCGTTCTGTACGGGATGCATGAACTGAACAACGTGTGGAACCGTCCTTACGTGAAGTGCGCGCGTGTGGTGGGTGAAGTCATGGGTAAATACCACCCGCACGGCGACGCCTCCATTTACGACACGCTGGTGCGTATGGCGCAGGACTTCTCGCTGCGCTACATGCTGGTGGACGGCCAGGGCAACTTCGGCTCTATCGACGGCGACAACGCCGCGGCAATGCGTTACACCGAGTGCCGCCTGGACAAGATTGCCGGCGAACTGCTGGCCGATATCGACAAGGAAACCGTCGATTTCGCCCCGAACTATGACGGCAAGGAGAAAGAGCCTACCGTCCTGCCGACCAAGCTGCCGAACCTGCTGATCAACGGCTCCTCCGGTATCGCCGTGGGTATGGCAACCAACATCCCGCCGCATAACCTGTCGGAAGTGATCAACGGCGCGCTGCACGTGCTGGCGAACCCGGACTGCACCATCGACGAGCTGATCGAACTGATTCCGGCGCCGGACTTCCCGACCGCCGGCATTATCTACGGCGTGTCCGGCGTGCGCGACGGCTACCGCACCGGCCGCGGCCGCGTGGTGATGCGCGCCAAGACCCACTTCGAGGAATACGGCAAGGAAGGCGGCCGCATCGCCATCATCGTCGATGAGCTGCCCTACCAGGTTAACAAGAAGTCCCTGCTGGAGCGCATCGCCGAGAACGTGCGCGACAAGAAGCTGGAAGGCATTTCCGATATCCGCGACGAATCCGACAAGTCGGGCATGCGCGTGGTAATCGAGCTGAAGCGCGGCGAAGTGCCGGAAGTGGTGCTGAACAATCTGTACAAGCAGACCCAGTTGCAGGACACCTTCGGCATGAACATGGTGGCCCTGGTGGACGGCCAGCCGAAGCTGATGAACCTGAAGGACATGCTGGCCACCTTCCTGTCGCACCGCCGCGAAGTGGTCACGCGCCGTACCGTGTTCGAACTGCGCAAGGCGCGCGAACGCGGCCACGTGCTGGAAGGCCTGGCGGTTGCACTGGCCAATATCGACGATTTCATCGCCATCATCAAGGCCGCGCCGACGCCGCCGCTGGCGAAGTCGGAACTGATGGCCAAGGCCTGGGATTCCTCCCTCGTGCGCGAGATGCTGGCGCGCACCGGCGACGAAGGCCAGGCGGGCATTGACGCCTTCCGTCCTGAGCACCTGCCGAAGCACTACGGCATGCAGCCGGACGGCCTGTACAAGCTGTCCGACGACCAGGCGCAGGAAATCCTGCAGATGCGCCTGCAGCGCCTGACCGGCCTGGAACAGGACAAGATCGTCAACGAATACAAGGATGTGATGGCGCAGATCGCCGACCTGCTGGACATCCTGTCCAAGCCGTCGCGCGTGACCGCCATCATCACCGACGAACTGACCGCTTCGAAACTGGAATACGGCGAGAAAGACGCGCGCCGCTCCACCATCGAACACAATGCCACCGACCTGGAAACGGAAGACCTGATCACGCCGCAGGACATGGTGGTGACCCTGTCGCACATGGGCTATATGAAGTCGCAGCCGATCTCCGAATACCGCGCGCAGAAGCGCGGCGGGCGCGGCAAGCAGGCCATGGCAACCAAGGACGAGGACTGGATCGACCAGCTGTTCATCGCGAACACGCACGACTACATCCTGTGCTTCTCCAACCGTGGCCGCATGTACTGGCTGAAGGTGTGGGAAGTGCCGCAAGGCTCGCGCAATTCGCGCGGCAAGCCTATCGTCAATATGTTCCCGCTGCAGGACAACGAGAAGATCACCGTGGTGCTGCCGCTGTCGGGCGAAAACCGCACCTTCCCGGAAGACCACTACGTGTTCATGTCCACCAGCCTGGGCACCGTGAAGAAGACGCCGCTGAAAGACTTCAGCAACCCACGCAAGGCGGGCATCATCGCCGTGGACCTGGACGAAGGCGACTTCCTGATCGGCGCCGCGCTGACCGACGGCAAGCACGATGTGATGCTGTTCTCCGACGGCGGCAAGGCAGTGCGCTTCGACGAAAACGATGTGCGTCCGATGGGCCGTACCGCGCGCGGTGTGCGCGGCATGAACCTGGAAGAAGGCCAGAACGTGATCGCGTTGCTGGTGGCCGAGAACGAGCAGCAGTCCGTGCTCACGGCAACCGAAAACGGCTTCGGCAAGCGTACGCCGATTACCGAGTACACCCGCCACGGCCGCGGCACCAAGGGCATGATCGCTATCCAGACCTCCGAGCGTAACGGCAAGGTGGTGGCGGCAACGCTGGTGGATGCTTCGGACGAGATCATGCTGATCACGACCGGCGGTGTGCTGATCCGTACCCGCGTTTCCGAGATCCGCGAAATGGGCCGCGCAACCCAGGGTGTGACCCTGATTGCAGTGGAAGACGGCACCAAGCTGTCCGGCCTGCAGCGTATCGTGGAAGCGGACATCGACGAAGTGGAGCTGGAACCCGAAGGCGGCGCCAGCGCCGCGGCGGGCGGCGAGCCGAACGGCGAGCCCGAAGCTCCGGCCGAATAAGGCCTCAACCCAACGGGCCCCGCCTGAGCAATCAGGCCGGGCCCGTAGTTTTTCTACCCCTGAGATCATGAAAAAAATCGCCGCAGTACTTTTCGCCGCACTGGCCTTCGCCGGTGCGCCTGCCATGGCGCAAAGCGCCGACCCTGCGGTAGCCGCCGCAGCGCGCGAGCTGTTCGAGTCGATGAACTTCCGTAGCGTCACCGCAGAAGCGTTTACGCAAATGTCGCGCCAGATGCCGGCGATGATGCGTTCCGGCGCCGAGCAGGCAATCCGCGCAGATGCTAAGCTCTCCGATGCGCAGCGCAGCGCGAAACTGGCCGAGCTGGATGGCAAGATCGCTGCCGCTACCGAAATGATGAACAAAATCTTCGGCGATCCGGCCATTGTGGACGCGATGATCGACGAAATGGTGCCCCTGTACGCGCGCTATTACACGGTGGAAGACATGAAGGCCATGGCCGCTTTCTACCGCACGCCGACCGGCCGTAAAACGCTGACGCTGATGCCGAAGCTGATGAACGAGAGCATGCAGATCAGCCAGCGCATCGTGCAGCCGCGCATGCAGAAGGCCATGCAGGACCTGGACAAGAAAAAATAAGGAAGGATTACCGCTGTGACGAACATCTACAACTTCTCCGCCGGCCCGGCAGTACTGCCGAAAGAGGTGCTGGCGCAGGCCGCTGCCGAAATGCTGGACTGGCATGGCAGCGGAATGTCCGTGATGGAGATGAGTCACCGTGGGCCTGAGTTCCTGTCGATTTACCGTACCGCCGAGCAGGATGTGCGCGAGCTGCTGAACGTTCCCGCCAACTACAAAATCCTGTTCATGCAGGGCGGTGGCCTGGGCCACAACGCCATTATCCCGATGAACATGCTGGGCGGGCGGGAATCGCCCACCATCGATTTCATCCAGACCGGTTCCTGGTCGAGCAAGTCGATCAAGGAAGCGGGGCGCTATGCGAAGGTGAACGTGGCCGCCAAAGGCGTTACCGGCGTGCCGCCGCAGTCGGAGTGGCAGCTCACACCGGGCGCCGCCTACCTGCACATGTGCACCAATGAAACCATCGACGGCGTGGAGATCGGCTTCGTGCCGACCGTGCAGGGAGATACCCCGCTGGTGGCGGACATGTCCTCGCACATCCTGTCGCGCCAGATCGACGTGTCGAAATATGGTGTGATCTTCGGCGGCGCGCAGAAAAATATCGGCCCGGCCGGGGTAACGCTGGTGATCGTGCGCGAAGACCTGATCGGCAAGGCGCTGCCCATCTGTCCGTCGGCTTTCGACTGGAAGAACGTGGCCGACAACGAGTCCATGTACAACACGCCGCCGACCTACGGCATCTATATTGCCGGGCTTACCTTCCAGTGGCTGAAGAAGCAGGGTGGCGTAGCGGCCATGGAACAGCGTAATATTGAGAAAGCGAAGCTGCTGTACGCAGCTTTGGACGCGGACGGCTTCTACCAGAACCGGGTCGCAAAAGAGTATCGTTCGCGCATGAACATACCGTTCTACCTGCGCGACGAATCGCAGAACGAAGCATTCCTGGCCGGCGCCAAAGCGCGCGGGCTGCTGCAACTGAAGGGCCACAAGTCCGTCGGCGGTATGCGGGCATCGATTTATAACGCGATGCCAATCGAAGGCGTGCAAGCGCTGGTCGATTACCTGAACGAGTTTGCGGGCCGCTGATTCGCCCTGTGGCGGGCCAGGCCCGCAGCATTCAACCGCAAGCATTCAGACCATGACAGACAAAATCACACCACTGCGCGAACGGATCGATTCGATCGACGCGCAGATTCTGGACCTGCTGAACCAGCGCGCCAAAGTCGCGCAGGAAGTGGGCCACGTCAAAGCCGAAACCAATGCCCCGGTATTCCGCCCGGAGCGCGAAGCACAGGTGCTGCGCGGCGTGGCGGACCGCAATCCCGGCCCGATGGGCGATACGGAAGTGCAGATCATCTTCCGCGAGATCATGTCGGCCTGCCGCTCGCTGGAGAAACGCCTGGCCATTGCCTATCTCGGCCCGGTCGGGACCTTCAGCGAGCAGGCGGTGCACCAGCAGTTCGGCCATTCGGTCGAGGCGCTGGCCTGCGCCTCCATCGATGAGGTGTTCCGCGCCTGTGAGGCGGGCACCGCCGATTTCGGCGTAGTGCCGGTCGAGAATTCCTCGGAAGGCGCCATTGGCCGCACGCTGGACCTGCTGCTGCAAACGCCGCTCACCATCAATGGCGAAGTGGCCATCGCCGTGCGCCACAGCCTGATGACGCGCACCGGCCTGATGGACGGCGTGAATGTGATCTGCGCCCATTCGCAGGCGCTGGCGCAGTGCCAGATCTGGCTGAACAACAATTACCCGCAGCTGGAGCGCCGTGCGGTGTCCTCCAACGCCGAAGCGGCGCGCATGGCGCGCGATGACTCCAGCGTGGCCGCCATTGCAGGCGAACGGGCAGGGGTGCAGTATGGCCTTGGCGTGGTGAAGGGCAATATCCAGGACGACCCGCACAACCGCACGCGCTTTGCCGTCATCGGCCAGCATGCGGTAGGCCCGTCCGGCAAGGACCGCACGTCGCTGGCGCTGGCCGTGCCGAACAAGGCCGGCGCCGTGTACACGCTGCTCGCGCCGCTGTCGCAGCATGGCGTGTCGATGACGCGCTTTGAATCGCGTCCGGCCCGCACCGGCACCTGGGAATACTATTTTTATGTTGACATCGAAGGCCACGTCCAGACCCCGGCCGTGGCGCGTGCGCTCGCAGACCTGCAGAGCAACGCGGCCTTCTTCAAAGTGCTGGGCTCCTACCCGACCAGCCTCACCTGACTTTTAGAGAAAACTATGTCCAAGCAATTCGGTCCTGAATACGTCCGCGCCATCGCTCCCTACCAGGCTGGCAAACCTATCTCGGAAGTCGCGCGCGAGTTCGGCCTCGATGAAGAGGCCATCGTCAAACTGGCATCCAATGAGAACCCGTTCGGCGTGCCGGAATCGGCCAAGGAAGCAATGGCAAAAGCCGCCGCTGACCTGGGCCGCTACCCCGATGCCAATGCCTTTGACCTGAAGCAGGCGCTGTCGAAGCGCTACGACGTGCCGGCGGAGTGGATCACGCTGGGCAACGGCTCCAATGACATTCTCGAAATCGCCGCGAAGGCATTTGTGGAGAAGGGCCAGTCCATCGTCTACGCGCAGTACTCCTTCGCCGTGTACGCGCTGGCTGCGCAAGGCATTGGTGCACGCCACATCGTGGTGCCGGCAAAGAACCACGGCCACGACCTGGACGCGATGGCAGCCGCCATTGCACCGGATACCCGCCTGGTCTTCATCGCCAACCCGAACAACCCGACCGGCACCTTTGTTACTGGCGCCGAGCTGGAAGCCTTCCTGAAGAAGGTGCCGTCGAACGTGGTGGTGGTGCTGGACGAAGCGTACAACGAGTTCCTGTCCGCGGGGGACCAGTACGAATCCGCAGCATGGGTGCGCCTGTACCCGAACCTGCTGGTATCGCGCACCTTCTCCAAGGCATACGGCCTGGCGGGCCTGCGCGTGGGCTTCGCGCTGGCGCAGCCGGAACTGACGGACCTGATGAACCGTGTACGCCAGCCCTTCAACGTGAATTCGCTGGCGCAGGCTGCGGCCATCGCCGCGCTGAACGACAAGGCGTTCCTTGAAAAGAGCGCCGCCAACAACGCTGCGGGCTATGAGCAGTTCGTGGAAGCGTTCAAGCAGCTGGGTCTCGAATACGTGCCTTCGCACGGCAACTTCGTGCTGGTGAAAGTCGGCAACGACGACGGCGCGGGCGCCCGCGTCAACCTGTCGCTGCTGAAGCAGGGCGTGATCGTGCGCCCGGTGGGCAACTACGGCCTGCCGCAGTGGCTGCGCATTTCCATTGGCCTGCCGCAGGAAAATGCGGTGCTGATCGCAGCCTTGCAAAAGGCACTGGCGGAGAATCGTGCTGAATAAAGTCGTCCTCTTCGGCGTTGGCCTGATCGGCGGCTCGTTTGCACGGGCGCTGAAGAAAGCTGGCGCCGTGCAGCGCGTGGTTGGCATCGACCGCTCGCTGGCCTCGCTGGAGCGCGCGAAAGCGCTCGGCATCATCGACGAAATTGGCTCCGCCGATGCGCTGGCGGATACGCTGCGCGACGCTGACCTCATCATGCTCGCCGCCCCGGTCGCGCAGACGGGCCGCATTCTCTCCCTGATCGCGCCGTACCTGCCCGAAGGCGCCATCGTCACCGACGCCGGCAGCACCAAGACCGACGTGGTGGCCGCCGCGCGCGAAGCGCTGGGCAGCAAGATCGCCCAGTTCGTCCCCGGCCACCCGATCGCGGGCCGCGAAACCAATGGCCCCGATGCCGCCATCGACAATCTCTATGCCGGCAAAAAAGCCGTGCTCACCCCGCTGCCCGAAAACACCGGCGCTGCGGTCGAGCGCGTGGCACAGGCGTGGCAAGCCTGTGGAGCGATCATCCATACGCTCACGCCCGAAGAACACGACAAGGTCTTCGCCGCCGTCAGCCACCTGCCGCACCTGCTGGCCTACGCGCTGGTGGACGACATCGCGCGCAAGCCGCATGCCGGCCTGCTGTTTCAGTACGCCGCCAGCGGCTTCCGCGACTTCACCCGCATCGCAGGCAGCTCGCCGGAGATGTGGCGCGACATCAGCCTGGCCAACCAGTCAGCACTGCTGACTGAACTCGACGCCTATATGGCGCAACTGACGCATCTGCGCGCCCGGCTTGCCGCCGGTGACGGCGCCACCCTCGAAACCGTATACGGCAACGCGCAGCGCGCGCGCCAGCGCTGGATCGAGGCCATCGAAGCGGCCGAGACGCCGCAACCGAAAGACAAAGATTAAGGACAGGGCCATGAGCCAATACCCCGAACACATTGACCTGAAACCAGTCACTCACGTTGAAGGCGTGGTGCGCCTGCCGGGTTCCAAGAGCATTTCCAACCGCGTGCTGCTGCTGGCCGCACTGGCCGAAGGCGAAACCAAGGTCGTTGACCTGCTCGACTCGGACGACACGCAAGTCATGCTGGCCGCGCTGCGCAAGCTGGGCGTGGAGTGGAGTGAAGAGCAGGCCAATGGCGGCAGCACCATTCACCGCGTGCAGGGCGTGAACGGACAGTTCCCGAACCGCAGCGCGGACCTCTTCATGGGCAATGCCGGCACCGCGATCCGGCCGCTGACAGCGGCGCTGGCAGTGATCGGCGGCGACTACACGGTGCACGGCGTGCCGCGTATGCACGAACGCCCGATCGGCGACCTGGTGGACGCGCTGAACGCGGTGGGCGCGAATATCGAATACACGAGCAACGCGGGCTATCCGCCGCTGCACATCCGCGAAGGCAAGTTCGAAGCGAAGCGCCTCTCGGTGCGCGGTAATGTATCGAGCCAGTTCCTGACGGCACTGCTGATGGTGGCGCCGCTGATGGCCACCGAACACGCAGTGACCATCGAAGTTGAAGGCGAACTGATTTCCAAGCCCTATATCGAAATCACGCTGAACCTGATGCGTCGCTTCGGTGTGGTGGTGGAGCAGGACGAGTGGAAGTCCTTCACCATTCCAAGCGGCGTGCGCTATCAGAGCCCGGGCAATATCCACGTTGAAGGCGACGCTTCGTCGGCTTCCTACTTCATGGCGGCGGGCGCGATTGCCGGCGGCCCGATTCGCGTGGAAGGCGTAGGGCGCGATTCCATCCAGGGTGACGTGCGCTTCGTACACGCGCTGGAGCAGATGGGCGCGCAGATTACGATGGGCGACAACTGGATCGAAGCCAAATCCAGCGGCCCGCTGAAAGCCATCGACGCCGACTTCAACCACATCCCCGATGCCGCGATGACGATTGCGATTGCCGCGCTGTACGCCGACGGCAAAAGCACGCTGCGCAACATCGCCAGCTGGCGCGTGAAGGAAACCGACCGCATCGCGGCCATGGCGACCGAGCTGCGCAAGCTGGGGGCCGAAGTGGAAGAGGGCCCGGACTACCTGTGCGTGACGCCGCCGAAGGTGCTGAACGCGGCCACCATCGACACCTACGACGACCACCGCATGGCCATGTGCTTCTCGCTCGCGTCGCTGGACGGCGCCGTGCGGCGCGGTACCGACGTGCGCATCAACGACCCCAAGTGCGTCGCCAAAACCTTCCCCGACTACTTCACCGCCTTCGCCAACATCGCCCACGAAGCCAAATTTTAGTTGTCGGGGTCAGACCCCGATTAGGAAATATTTCTTAATCGGGGTCTGACCCCAATTAAAAAGAAACATAGCCGGTTGAGCTTGGCCCGCGCGTATCTGGCGGCTATGCTGAAGGTATGGATGCCCTTTCTGATGACGTCCAGGCCACCGGCGATCGCTTGATTCGTTGGATTGTTGGCTCGATCTCGGTTGCTACAGCCGTGGGGATGGTCGTGATGACTGGTTTGCTGAACAACATCGCCTACGAGGCGCCAGCGCAGCCGCAGGTGATCATCGTGCTCTATCAGCCGCCGTCCCCGAAGTAGGCCGGGCGCGGTAAAATCCGCCTATGCCTACCTCGAATATCCCCGTCATCACCATCGACGGCCCAACTGCCTCCGGCAAGGGCACCGTCGCTCACCGCGTCGCTGATCACCTTGGTTTCCATCTGCTCGATTCCGGCGCCCTGTACCGCCTGACCGCGCTGTCGGCCTTGCGCCGCGATACCAATCTCGGCGATGAGCATGCCGTGGCCAAGCTGGCCGAGCACCTGAATATCCATTTCACGGGCGACGCCGTGTTTCTGTCGCAAGAAAACGTCACCGAAGAAATTCGCCAGGAAGTTGTTGGCAATACTGCATCAAAAATTGCCGCTTTGCCAGCCGTGCGCCAGGCCCTGTATGGGCTGCAGCTGGGCTTCCGCAAGGCGCCAGGCCTGGTTGCGGACGGGCGGGACATGGGCACCGTGATCTTCCCCCACGCCCAGTTGAAGGTGTTTTTGACCGCCAGCGTGGAGGCGCGGGCCGAGCGCCGCTATAAGCAATTGATTGGCAAGGGAATTTCTGCTAATATGCAAGACCTCCTGATGGATTTGAAAGCGCGGGATGACCGGGATACGAACCGGGCCATCGCGCCACTCGTCCCAGCAGAGGGGGCGCATGTCCTGGATACCTCGAATATGACGGCCGATGCCGCCGTAGAACAAGTGCTCCAGTGGTATGCGGCCATCGGGAAGAATGTTGGTGCCTAAGCGCGCTCTGTGCGCCGAAGCGTGTGTTTAACCCTAACCCAGTTGAAGTCCCATAGTGGGAGCCTTGCTGGCTAACCTGGAATACATTTAAATGGAAAGTTTCGCAGCCCTCTTCGAAGAGTCCCTGTCGCGTCAAGACATGCGCTCTGGCGAAGTGATCTCCGCTGAAGTCGTGCGTCTGGACCACAACTTTGTTATCGTCAACGCCGGCCTGAAATCGGAAGCTTTCATCCCTGTTGAAGAATTCAAGAATGACCAAGGCGAACTGGAAGTCAAAGTTGGTGACTTCGTTTCCGTGGCCATCGAATCGCTGGAAAATGGTTTCGGCGATACCATCCTGTCGCGCGACAAAGCCAAGCGTCTGGCTTCGTGGCTGGCACTGGAAAAAGCAATGGAATCCGGCGAGATCGTCGTCGGTACCGTCAATGGCAAAGTCAAGGGCGGCCTGACCGTTCTGACCAACGGCATCCGCGCGTTCCTGCCAGGTTCGCTGGTGGATACCCGTCCTGTCAAAGACACCACCCCATTCGAAGGCAAGACCCTCGAATTCAAAGTTATCAAACTGGACCGCAAGCGTAACAACGTCGTTCTGTCCCGCCGCGCCGTCATCGAAGCTTCGATGGGCGAAGAGCGTCAGAAACTGATGGAAACGCTGAAAGAAGGCACCGTGGTGACCGGCGTTGTGAAGAACATCACCGACTACGGCGCGTTCGTGGACCTGGGCGGCATCGACGGCCTGCTGCACATCACCGACCTGGCATGGCGCCGCGTGCGTCACCCATCGGAAGTGCTGACCGTGGGTCAAGAGATCACCGCCAAAGTGCTGAAGTACGATCAAGAGAAGAACCGTGTGTCCCTGGGCGTGAAGCAACTGGGCGACGATCCTTGGACCGGTCTGTCCCGTCGTTACCCGCAAGGCACCCGCCTGTTCGGTAAAGTCACGAACCTGACCGACTACGGCGCGTTCGTGGAAGTGGAACAGGGCATCGAAGGCCTGGTGCACGTTTCCGAAATGGACTGGACCAACAAGAACGTGGCGCCGAACAAAGTTGTTCAACTGGGCGACGAAGTGGAAGTCATGGTTCTGGAAATCGACGAAGAACGTCGTCGTATTTCGCTGGGCATGAAGCAGTGCAAGGCCAACCCTTGGGACGACTTCGGCGTGACCCACAAGAAGGGCGACAAAGTCAAAGGCGCGATCAAGTCGATCACCGACTTCGGCGTGTTCATCGGCCTGGCTGGCAACATCGACGGCCTGGTGCACCTGTCCGACCTGTCCTGGACCGAAGCCGGCGAAGAAGCCGTGCGCAAGTTCAAGAAGGGCGACGAGCTGGAAGCAGTTGTTCTGGCCATCGACGTGGAACGCGAGCGCGTTTCGCTGGGCGTGAAGCAACTGGAAGGCGACCCATTCAACAACTACGCTGCCATGAACGACAAGGGTTCCCTGGTCACCGGCACCGTGAAGTCTGTTGAGCCTAAAGGTGTTGTGGTGCAGCTGTCCGACGAAGTTGAAGGCTACCTGCGCGCTTCCGAAATCTCCCGCGACCGCGTGGAAGATGCCGGCACCCACTTCAAGGTTGGCGACAGCGTTGAAGCCCTGGTCATCAACATCGACCGCAAAGCTCGCAGCATTCAGCTGTCCATCAAAGCGAAGGACAATGCTGATACCGCTGAAGCCATGCAGAAGATGGCAGCTGACAGCAGCGCCGCATCGGGTACCACCAGCCTGGGCGCACTGCTGAAAGCCAAGATGGACAACAAGAACTAAGACTTCTCTGCGAACCGTAGATGACCAAGTCCGAATTGATCAACCGCCTGGCTGAGCGCTATTCTCAGCTGGTGGCCAAAGATGCGGAATATGCCGTCAAGACGATTCTTGATGCGATGACCGGCGCTCTGTCGAACGGTCAGCGTATCGAGATTCGTGGCTTCGGCAGCTTTGCTCTGAACAGCAGGCCGCCACGCATCGGACGCAATCCGAAGTCCGGCGACAAGGTGATGGTGCCCGAAAAACGGGTGCCTCACTTCAAGCCGGGCAAGCAGTTGCGCGAGCGGGTCGATGCGATGGTCGGGCAACCGATCATCGAGGACTGAGTCTGACGCGATGAGAGTCTGAAGAGGGGCGGGCCGTGGCCTGCCCCTTTTTTTTGAAACAGAGGATGCTAAACGATGAAAATAATTTCCACTGTTGTTGGCGTTGTATTGTTTGTCCTGTTCTTTGGTTTTGCCCTCAAAAACACGCAGGAAGTTGACCTGCACCTGTTCCTCAATTACGAGTTGCGCGGCCCCCTGGTGCTAATGCTGCTGGTGTTCTTTGTGGCCGGCGCCGTGCTTGGCGTGCTGGCGCTGACGCCCACCGTGTTCCGCCACCGGCGCGAATCGAGCAAGCAGAAAACCACCATCCAGTCGCTGCAGATTTCGGCCCTCAAGGCCAATCAGGCGCCTGACAGCGTGAACGCGCAGCAGTAATCAAGGAAACCCCATGGATTTTGAAATCTGGTGGCTGCTGGGTATCCCGGCATTCTTCGGCCTTGGATGGATTGCTGCGCGCGTGGATATCCGCCAGCTGGTGTCCGAATCGCGCACGCTGCCGCGCGGCTACTTCAAGGGCCTCAATCATCTGCTGAACGACCAGCCGGACAAGGCGATCGACTCCTTCATCGAGATCGTGAAGCTCGACCCGGAAACGGTGGAGATGCACTTCGCCCTCGGCAACCTGTTCCGCCGCCGCGGCGAGACGGAGCGCGCCATCCGCGTGCACCAGAACCTGCTGTCGCGCCCGGACCTGCCGGCCGATGAACGCGCGCACGCCGAGTATGAGCTGGGCCAGGATTACCTGAAGGCGGGCCTGCTGGACCGCGCCGAGGAAACCTATAACCGCCTGCTCGAAACGTCGTATGCGGTGCAGGCGCGCCGCGCGCTGCTGGAGATTTTTCAGCGCGAGAAGGAGTGGGAGCGCGCCATCGAAGCCGCCATCGGCCTGCAGGAAGCAGGCGCCGGCACCCGCCAGAAAGAGATTGCGCAGTTCTACTGCGAGCTGGCGCAGGACGCGCTGGTGAAACTGCATCCGGAAGAAGCCACGCCGCTGCTGGAGAAAGCGCTGCAGGCCGACCGCACCAATGTGCGCGCCACCATCCTGTGCGGCGACGTGCAGCTGGCGCAGGGCGATGTGGAAGGAGCGTTGAGCACCTGGCGCCGCGTGGAACAGCAAAGCGTGCCGCACGTTGCGCTGGTGGCGCAGCGCCTGATGGACGGTTACCGCAAGGTGGGCCGCCCGCAGGAGGGCCTTAGCCTGCTGCGTTCCTACCTGGAACAGGCGTCGTCGATCGACCTGCTGGAGGTTGTGTTCAAGGCTGTCAGCGAGCTGGAAGGCACGGAAGCCGCGCGCCAGCTGGTGGGCAATGAGCTGCGCCGTACGCCGACGCTGCTGGGCCTCGACAAATTCCTCGAAGCGCGCATGCTGGACGCACCGCCGAACGTGATGACCGAGCTGACGATGGTGAAAAACCTGGTGCACGGCTACACGCAGAAGCTGGCGCGCTACCAGTGCAGCCACTGCGGCTTCAAGGCGCGCCAGTTCTACTGGCACTGCCCTGGCTGCAGCCGCTGGGAGACCTATCCCCCGCGCCGTACCGAAGAACTGAACGTGATGAACTGAGGGGGCACCTGTGAGCACTACTCCTATCGTTTACAAAGCCCCGGATCTCGACAAGGTGCGCATCCTCGTGGTTGGCGACGTGATGCTGGACCGCTACTGGTTCGGCGACGTAAGCCGCATTTCGCCGGAAGCGCCGGTGCCCGTGGTGCGCATCGAGAAGCGCGAAGCGCGCCTGGGCGGCGCGGCCAATGTGGCGCGCAATGCCGCCGCGCTGGGTGCGCACGCCGGCCTGCTGGGCATTGTGGGCGCCGACGAGGCGGGCACGCAGGTGGAGCAGCTGCTGGAAGGCGGCGGCATCCACAGCTACCTGAAACGCGACGAAGCGATATCCACCATCATCAAGCTGCGCGTGATCGGCCGCCAGCAGCAGATGCTGCGCATCGACTTCGAAGAGCCGCCCAGCGATACGGTCCTGCGCAACAAGCTGATGCAGTTCAAGACCCTGCTGCCGGACTATAACGTCATCATCCTCTCCGACTACGCGAAAGGCTCGCTGGTCAATGTGGCGGACATGATTGCTTCGGCCCGCGCCGAGGGCAAGGTGGTGATGGTCGATCCGAAAGGCGACGACTTCACGCGCTACGCGGGCGCCACGGTGCTCACGCCGAACAAGGGCGAGCTGAAACGCATCGTCGGCAGCTGGAGCAGCGAAGAGCAGCTCACCACCAAGGCGCAGAACCTGCGCACGGAACTGAAGCTGGATGCGCTGCTGCTCACGCGTTCGGAAGAGGGCATGACCCTGTTCACGGCCGATGACAAGTTCCATATCCCGGCCGATGCGCGCGAAGTGTTCGACGTATCCGGCGCGGGCGACACGGTGATCGCCACCATGGCCGCCATGCTGGGCGCAGGCGCCAGCTGGAACGAGGCGGTGCAGACCGCCAACCGCGCTGGCGGTATCGTGGTCGGCAAACTGGGCACGGCCACCGTCACCCGCGAAGAGTTGTTCAACACTTGAGTTAGCTCAAGCATCAACAGTCAACACCGGCTTTATCCTTCACGTTCAAGTGGCTCCGGGGCGCCCGCCCCGGCCAACTTTCCTGGAGGAAGATATGATGAAGAAGCTGATGGTGGCTGTGGCGTTCATCGCCGCAACGATGGGCATCGCGTTCGCCCAGGTTGACGTCAACAAGGCCGACCAGGCCGCGCTGGATTCGGTGAAAGGCATTGGTCCGGCGAAGTCCAAAGCCATCATGGAGGAACGGGCGAAATCGCCGTTCAAGGACTGGGCAGACCTGGAAAGCCGGGTGAAAGGCATCGGCGAGAAGAACGCCATCAAGCTGTCCGAGGCGGGGCTGCAGGTGAACGGCAAATCGCGCGACGGCGCAGCGCCTAAGCAGGCAGGCAAGTAAGGCGAAAAGCCCCCACGCAAGTGGGGGCCATGTTATTTCTTTTCCTGCTCTTGCTGTGCCACCAGCTTCTCCATCCTCTCGACCAGCGCGGTAGTCTTTTCCACTTGACGCCTCATATCAGCTTGCGCCGCTGAAACGCCCGCCCCCTGTTCAAACGCGGCGAGCATGTTCGAGGACAGCGTGGCGTTTATCGCCCCAATGCCCAGCACAACGGCAATGCCAGTGCTGATTGCGGTGACGATAATAGTGGTCTTCAGGCTTCTGATCTGCGCCTGCATGTCAGTCAGCATCGCTTCCATGCGGTCGAAGCGTTGATTGTGCTGGGCGAAAAGTTCCCTGTTCTGGATCTCGCGTTCATCCATCCGTGCGATATAACCATCCACGGTAGCTTGAAACGTGGCAGCCCGGCCACTTACTCTTGCCTCAACGGTTGCGATCCTGGCTTCCATCTCATCACGCGAAGGGTGGTCCATACGGTACTCCGGTATAGGTTAATCCTAAAATCCGAGTGCCGCTTAAGTATCCTGAATTCCGCGCTGTATGGTTTGCTGCGGCTCAGTGCTCAGGCGCCGCGTACTGCCGCCTCAATCTTCGCCACGTCGATCTTGCCCATTTCCATCATCACTGCGAAAGCGCGTTTGGCGACGTCGCCGCCTTGTTTCATGGCTTCGGTCAGCACGCGCGGCGTGATCTGCCACGACAGGCCCCATTTATCCTTGCACCAGCCACAGGCGCTTTCCTGTCCGCCATTGCCGACGATGGCGTTCCAGTAACGGTCGGTTTCCGCCTGGTCTTCGGTCGCAATCTGGAAGGAGAAGGCTTCGCTCTGCTTGAAGGCGTCGCCGCCGTTGAGGCCCAGGCAGGGAATGCCGCAGACCGTGAACTCGACTGTCAGCACCTGGCCGGCTTTCCCGCCCGGAAAATCGGACGGGGCGCGGTGCACGGCGCCAACCTTGCTGTCAGGGAAGACGCTTGCGTAGAAGCTGGCAGCCTCTTCGGCATCCCGGCTATACCAAAGACAGATCGTGTTCTTGTTCATCCTGTTCTCCTATTTGACCGTTAAGGGCAGGTTGGCGAGGAAGGAGTGAATCTGTGAGACAACCGCTGCGCCTTCGCCGACGCCTGCTGCCACGCGTTTGGTTGAGCCCGCACGCACGTCGCCGATGGCGAACACACCTGGCACGCTGGTCTCCAGCGCTGCGCGGTCGGGCATATCGGCAGGATACACACCTTTGGCGAAATTGGCCTTGCACTGCGCTTTCGTGACATCGAAGCCGGTGCGGATAAAACCTTGCGGGTCAACATCAACACCGCAGTCGCTCAGCCAGTCGGTATTCGGATCGGCGCCGATGAAGAGGAAGAGGCGGCACACGTCATAAGTTTTCTCGCCCAGCGAGCGGCTGTTGCGCACACGGACCTGTTTCAGGCCCTCTTCGTCGCCTTCCAGTCCCACCACTTCTTCATGCGTGTGCAGCACGATGTTCGGCGTAGCCTTGATGCGGTCGATCAGGTAGGTGGACATGGTGGCCTTCAGGCCATCGCCGCGAATCACCATATGCACCTTGGACGCGTGCGACGACAGGAAGACTGCCGCCTGGCCCGCGGAGTTGCCGGCGCCGACCAGGATCACTTCCTCCGTCTTGCACAGGCTCGCTTCAATGCGCGAGGCCCAGTAATAAATGCCTTTGCCTTCGAACTGTTTGAGGTTTGCCAGCGGCGGCCTGCGGTAGCGCGCGCCGCACGACAGCACCACGCTCTTGCCCTGCACCTGCGAGCCGTCCTCGAATTCCACGCGCAGCGGATAGGTATCGCAGATCAGCCGCGCGGCATGCGCGGGAATCGCCACTTCCACGCCGAACTTCTGCGCCTGCACATAGGCGCGTCCCGCCAGTGCGCTGCCGGAGATGCCGGTCGGGAAGCCGAGATAGTTTTCGATGCGCGCGCTTGCCGCCGCCTGGCCGCCATAGGCGCGCTGTTCCAGTGCCAGTACGGACAGGCCTTCGGAGCCCGCATAGACGGCCGTCGCCAGTCCCGCAGGCCCTGCGCCAACCACGATCACATCCCACACCTTTTCGGGATCGAGATCCGGCAGCAGGCCAAGGCAGCGGCCCATCTCCGCATTGCCCGGATTTTTCTTCACGCTGCCGTCCGGGCATATCACCAGCGGCCAGTCTTCGGCCGTGGGCTGGTAATACTCGCACAGCGTGCGCGCCTGCGCATCGGTTTTCGGATCGAGAATGGTGTGCGGATAGGCGTTGCTGGTCAGGAAGCTCTGCAGGTAAAACAGGCGGTCATTGCCGGCCGGCGCCACCAGCACCGGCCCCCCGGAATTGATCTCCAGCAGGCCCATGCGGCGCAGGATCAGCGCGCGCACGATGCGCTCGCCCAGCTCCGCCTCCGCGATCACCAGCGCGCGCAGGTTCTCCGGCGAGATGACGATCACTTCGGTTTCGCCGTTGGCGGTAGCGTTGACGAGTGAAGGGCGGCCTGCCAGCTGCGACACCTCCGCAGTGAAGTGGCCCGGCCCATGCTCGGTAATGAAAGAGGTATTGCCCAGACCATCGTAGCGGCAGATCACGATGCTGCCTTTCAGCGTCACCAGCATGCCGAAAGTGGTGTGGCCTGCTTCGAGGATGCGTACGCCGTTGCCGTAAGTGCGCACCGTGCCGAAACGCTGCAGCCGGTGCATCTCCTGTTCCGTCAGCGTGGGGAACATCTGGTGGCGGCGGCTGTCCAGCGAGGACTGGGCCACCGGGTCTTCCTTGCTCGCCTCCGGTACGAATTCCGAAGGGGTCAATCTCATGTTCGCCATTGCGCATCCATAGTCAAAATCGTTCTGCAATCGACTGTAAGTCTAACCGATGGCGGCAGGGCGCAACAGGCGCGTCTACCCTTTTGAAGAGGGTGCACGGTAGAAGAATTCGCTTTACAGGGCGACATGTAAGCGGTTACATTGGCGGACATTCCATAAAACAAGCGCAATTAATTGCTCGCGGCAAAATGTAACCGGTTACATTTTGCGGCCGAAACAGGAGACAGCATGGGTGTAACCATCAAGGACGTGGCGCAGGCGGCACAGGTATCTGTCGCTTCCGTGTCGCGCGTGCTGAACGGGCATGACACCGTGACCGAAGAAACACGCGACCACATCCTGGCGGTGATGAAGAAGCTGCGCTATGTGCCGCATGTTGGTGCGCGCAGCCTGAGCACCAGCCTCACCGACACCGTTGGCGTGCTGCTGCCGGACCTGTATGGCGAGTTCTTCTCCGAGATGATCCGTGGCATCGACGGCGCCGCGCGCAGCCGCGGCCTGCACCTGCTGGTGGCCAGCCTGCACGGCGATGCGGACGAAGCGGCGGCGGCCATCCGTACCATGCGCGGCCGCGTCGATGGGCTGATTGTGATGTCGCCCCATGTGGATGCCGAATTCCTGTCCGAGCACCTGCCCGAACACCTGCCCATCGTGCTGCTGAATAACGGTGCGGGCGGCAGCCAGTATTGCTCGCTTTCCATCGATAACTACAGCGCCGCGGCGCAGATGGTGCGCCACCTCGCAGGCTGCGGACACAAGCGCATTGCCTTCATCACAGGTCCCAAGCTGAACTTCGAGGCCCAGGAACGCCTGCGCGGCTACCGTGCCGCGATGGCGGAGATGCTGCCCGGCGTGCCCGAACAGATTTTTGAAGGCGACTTCTCCGAAGAATCCGGCGCAAGGGTAGGGCAGCAGCTGGCTGCTACGGGAGAACGGCCGGACGCGCTGTTTGCGGCGAACGACATGATGGCGATCGGCGCGCAGCTGGCGCTGACGCAGGCAGGCCTGAACATCCCGCGCGATATTGCGCTGGCGGGCTTCGACGATATTCCGATTGCGCGCTACGTCAGTCCGGCACTGACCACCGTCCGCGTTCCCATTGCGGAACTGGGCGTGCGCGCACTGGAGCGCCTCACGGAACTGGTGGGGCGCAGCGGTGACGGCGCAGCCTCGGCGCAAACGCTGGAGGCGGAGCTGGTGGTAAGGGGATCGAGCAAATAGTTAAACCGGCAGCACAACAAGAAATCAACGGAGACAAACCATGAGAAAGCAATCGCATATCACGCCAGGCTTGCGCCTGTCCGTTATGGCAGCCGCGCTGGCATCGGCGCTGCTTGCCGCCACGCCGGCCATGGCGCAGCTGAGCACCGCAACCTTGCGCGGCCAGATCAGCACCGGCACGGCCGCCACGCCCGCCGGCACGCAGGTGAGCGCCGTCAACCAGCAGAACGGCTATGTGTACCGCACTACCACGCGCGAGGACGGCAGTTACGTGCTGCCGAATATTGCGCCCGGTGTGTACCAGATCCGCGTCGCTGACCGCGCCACGGAAACGGTCACGCTGAACGTGGGCCAGACCAGCACCCTGAACCTGAACACCGGCACGCAGACCGTCGTCATCACCGGCGCGGCCAGCCGCCGCGATGTGGTAACGCCGGAAGTGGGCACCACGGTATCGCGCGACCAGATCGAGCGCCTGCCGCAAGTAACGCGCAACTTCCTGTCCTTCGCCGACCTGGCGCCGGGGGTGCGTTTCGATGTGGACCAGTCGGGCAATGTAACGCTGCGCAGCGGCGCCCAGAACCAGGACAATGTGAACGTGTTCATCGACGGCGTGAGCCAGAAGAACAATATCCTGCGCGGCGGCATCTCCGGCCTGGACTCCAGCCGCGGCAATCCTTTCCCGCAGTCGGCTATCGCCGAATACAAGATCATTTCGCAGAACTACAAGGCTGAATTCGACCAGGTGAGCAGTGCGGCCATTACGGCCGTTACCCGTTCCGGCACCAATGAATTCCATGGCGACGCGTTCTGGGACCATACCGGCACCAACCTGACGGCTAAGGATCCCTTCCAGAAGAAGGCCGAAGCGCAAGGCATTGGCCGTCCATCCTCCAGCCAGGACCAGTTTGGCGTGACGATCGGCGGTCCGCTCAAGAAGGATGTGGCGCACTTCTTCATCGCCTACGAAGGCAAGAAGATTGAAGAGCCGCGCCAGGTGCTGGCGCAGAATGCCAACCTGCTGCCGAATACCGGCGTGGTGCCTGGCCTGCTCGCCAAGCAGGGCGCCATCCAGTCGAAATTCGATGAAGATCTCTTCCTGGGCAAGATCGATGCGCAGATCTCCGATGAGCAGCGCATCGAAGCCACCCTGCGCGTGCGCCGCGAAACCGACCTGGTACCGGAGAACAAGCTGCTCAGCCTTCCGGGCAACGATGTGGCGCGCGATAACAACGAAGACCGCTTCGACGTCAAGCATGTGTGGTCGCGCGGCGACTTCGTGAACGAAGCGCGCGTGGGCTACGAGAAGTACACCTGGAATCCGCACTCGTCGGCCACCGAGCCTTACGTCAAATACCTGATCTCGCCCAGCAATACGCCGAACAACGTGAAGGACGTGCTGATCGAAGGCGGGTCGCCGAACGCACAGTTCCGCCAGCAGAAAGGCCTACTGCTGCAGGACGACCTGACCTACACCGGCATCAGCAACCACACGCTGAAGGGAGGCTTCAAGATCAAGCGCATGGAATACGACTTGTCCGGCACCTCGCGCAGCGTGGACATGTACGAGAAGCTGATTCACAACGTGACCGGCGAAGCCACCACCACCAAGTTCGATGCGGCGCTGCCGCCTGTCGGCGTTAACTTCAAGAACACGCAGTACGGGATCTATCTGCAGGACGACTGGCAGGCCACGCCGAAGCTGGAACTGAATCTCGGCATGCGCTACGACTACGAAAACAATATGCTGAACAAGGGCTATGCAACGCCGGCCGATCGCGTTGCCATCTTCTCGCAGCCGGACCTGCGCGAAGGCGCCCCGGCAGGCCAGACCTACGGCCAGTCGCTGGCCAAGGGGGGCGTGAATATCCAGGACTACATCAGCACCGGCAATAACCGCAAGTCCTTCAAGAACGCGTGGCAGCCACGCCTGGGCTTCTCCTACGACCTGCAGGGCGACCGCAGTTCCGTGCTGTTCGGCGGATGGGGGCGCGCCTACGACCGTGCGGTGGCCAACTATGCGCTGGACGAGCTGCAGAAAAACCTGCAGCCGGGCGGCGAAGTATGGATGATGCGCACCTCGCAGAAAGCGCCGTACACCGACCAGTTCAGCGTTGGCTTGCGCCAGGCGCTGGGCATCTGGAACGGTGAAGTAGGCTACACCAATTCCCGCAGCCGCAACCAGTTCAACTGGTTCGGCGGCAACCGCGATCCGCAAGGCGGCTGGGGCAACCAGAGCCCGATCGATCCGCTGTGGGGCTCGGTGCCGGGCTACGGCACGCTGATCCTGGGCGATTTCATCAGCCAGGCGAAGACGGAGACCGTCTACCTGAAGATGGAGAAGCCCTTCACCCGCGCGTCGAACTGGAGCCTGAACGCGACCTATACCTATAGCGACGGCAAGCTGACTAACAAGGAATGGACCAACGACATCTTCAACTGGACCTATGGACGCTATGCAGATGCCTGGAATCCATCCACCAACGTCGAGAAGCACCGCCTGGTGGTGGCCGGTACCGCAGGCAACCTGCTGCCATGGGGGATGATGATCAGCGGTAAAGCCACCCTCAGTTCCGGCCTGCCTTACCGCATCACCGACTGCCACACGGGCTTCAATAACTGTGTGTCGATCAAGGGTGATGGTGACAATTTCGCCCAGTTCGATCTCGGCCTCGCGAAGGAAGTGGGTTCGCGTTATGGCGCGCTCACCTTCCGCCTGGACGTGATCAACCTGTTCAACAACATCAACTACGGCGGCTATGATGGCTGGGTCGGCGGTCCAAGCAATCCACCACAGAACGTGTATGGCGGCGACAACAAGAACGTAGGATTGCAGAACTCCATGGGCGGCCCGATGAGGACCTTGAAGCTGAGCATGCGCTACGCCTTCTGAGGCCGGCGCTCTCCGATGTTCGTCCTGCCGCCCTTCAGATGAAGGGCGGTGGGGCTCCTGTTGCCTGACTTACCGGAAATCCAGCCATGCTACGTCACTTCCTTGCCCTGTTCCTGCTCTGCGCCAGCCTGTGCGGCGGCCCCGCCAGTGCGCGCGGCAACGCGCTGCCGACCATGTTCGACGACCTGCAGGAGCGCACCTTCCGCTTCTTCTGGGAGACCGCCAATCCCGCCAACGGCTTGCTGCCAGACCGCTGGCCGACGCCATCGTTCTCCAGCGTGGCCTCGGTCGGCTTCGGCCTCACGGCCTACCCGATCGGCGTGGAGCGTGGCTATATCACCCGCCAGCAGGCGCGTGACCGCGTGCTGACCACGCTGCGCTTCTTCCGCGATGCACCGCAGGGCGATGCGCCTGCGGGCATGACGGGCTACAAGGGCTTCTTCTATCACTTCCTCGACATGAAGACCGGCGCCCGCTACAAGGACGTTGAACTATCCACCATCGACACGGCGCTGTTCCTCGCCGGCGCGCTGTTCTGCCAGTCCTATTTTGATGGCCAGGATGCGCAGGAAACGGAGATCCGCCGCCTTGCCGCTGAAATTTACGCTCGCGTGGACTGGAAGTGGGCAGCAGCGAATGCACCCGCCGTCACGCTGGGCTGGAAACCGGAAGAGGGCTTCAACCACTATGACTGGAAGGGCTATAACGAGGCCATGCTACTGTATGTGCTGGCGCTCGGCTCGCCCACCCATGCGCTCGATGCATCTGCATGGAAGGCATGGACCAGCACCTATGAGCGCAGCTGGGGCAAGCCGTACAACCGCGAGCACCTCACTTTCCCTGCGCTGTTCATCCACCAGTACAGCCATGTGTGGATCGACTTCCGCGGCATCCAAGACGAATACATGCGCAAGCGCGGCATGGATTATTTCGAAAACAGCCGCCGCGCCACCCTGGCCCAGCGCGACTACGCGATCGAAAATCCGCTGAGGTGCGAGGGCTATGGCGCCGACGTATGGGGCATTACCGCCAGCGACGGCCCGATCGACAAGGTGCTGGAGTTCAAGGGCCAGAAGATTCCCTTCCATACCTATGCCGCGCGCGGCATGGGCGGCCTGCAGCATTACGACGACTGCACCATCGTGCCGACCGCCGCTGCATCCTCGCTGCCCTTCGCACCAGAGGTGGTGGTACCGGCCGTGCAGAACATGAAGCAGCGTTACGGAGATTTCATCTACGGCAAATACGGCTTCCTCGATGCTTTCAACCCGAGCTTCCAGTACAAGGTGAAGGTGCAGCATGGCCAGGTCGTGCCGGGCAAGGGCTGGGTGGCGGGCGATTACCTTGGCATCGACCAGGGGCCTATCCTGGCCATGACGGAGAACCACCGCAATGACTTTGTGTGGCGCCTGATGCGCAAGAACCCTGCGATCCGCACCGGTCTTGTCCGCGCGGGCTTCACCGGCGGCTGGCTGGACCATCAATGATGCGTTTGCGCCTCGTCCTTCCGCTGCTGGCGCTGTGCGGCCTGCTGGCATCCTGCACGCGGCCGGATGACGGCCGCGTGGTGGTCAAGTTTTGGGCCATGGGACGTGAAGGAGAGGTGGTAACGCAGCTGATGCCGGAGTTCGAGCGCACGCATCCCGGCATCCGCGTGGAAGTGCAGCAGCTGCCGTGGACAGCGGCGCACCAGAAGCTCCTGACGGCTTTTGCCGGCGAAGCCATGCCGGATGTTTTCCAGCTCGGGAATACCTGGGTGCCGGAGTTCCATGCGCTGAAGGCGATCATCCAGCTGGATGCCTACCTGGCGCAGTCGGCGCATATCCAGCGCGGCGACTACTTCGACGGCATCTGGGATACCAATGTCATCGATGGCAAGCTGTATGGCCTGCCCTGGTATGTGGATACCCGCGTGATGTTCTACAACCGCAAGCTGCTGGCGGAGCTCGGATACCGCCAGCCGCCCACCACCTGGAGCGAATGGATGAAGGCGATGGAGGCGGTGAAGCGCAAGGTCGGCCCGCAGAACTATGCCATGCTGCTGCCGAACGAAGAATACGAAACGCTGCTGGGCCTCGCGCTGCAGCAGGACGAACCGCTGCTGCGCGACGGAGGCCGCTATGGCAATTTCCGCAGCGCTTCCTTCCGCCGTGCGCTGCAGCTGTATGGTGAAATGTTTGAGAAGAAGCTGGCACCCATGGAGCGCGTGTCGAACGTTTATCACGAATTCAGCATGAACTTCATTTCCTTCTACTTCTCGGGGCCCTGGAATATCGGCGAGTTCCGCCGCCGGGTGCCCGCTGCGGCGCAGGATACCTGGATGACGGCGCGCTTGCCGGGACCGAACGGCTACTCGTCCGCCATTGCAGGCGGTTCCAGCCTGGCCATCGCCAGCAGCTCGCGCCATCCGAAGGAAGCGTGGCAACTGGTTGAGTACCTGTCGCGCACCGACGTTGCCGACAAGTTCAATGAGCTCACCGGTGACATGCCGCCACGCCGCAGCAACTGGGAAGCGCCACGCCTGGCGAAGGATCCTTATGCACGCGCCTTCCGCGAGCAGCTGGAATATGTGAAGCCGGTGCCCAAGGTGCCGGAATGGGAAAACATCGTGGCCGCCATGCGTGTCATGGGCGAGCGCGTCGCGCACAACACCATCAGCGTGGATGACGCGGTCGTTGAACTGGATGCCGAGGTGGACCGCATCCTCGAAAAACGGCGCTGGATGCTGGACAGGGAGCAGCGCCAATGAACCGCGAACGCGCCGCCTGGTTCTTCGTTGCGCCGGCCCTGCTGGCGATCGGGGTGTTCTTCTTCCTGCCGGTGGGGGCAGCGCTCATCATGAGCCTGACCGACTTCGATATCTATGCGCTGGCCGATATCGGCAACCTGCGCTTCGTCGGCCTGCGCAATTACATCGAATTGCTGCAAACGCCGCTGTTCTGGCGTTCGCTCGGCAATACCTTCTATTTCGTGGTGGTCGGCGTGCCGCTGTCGATTGCGGCCTCGCTGGGCGCCGCGCTGCTGCTCAACTCCCGCGTCACGCGCCTGAAAGGCCTGTTCCGCACCGCCTATTTCGCGCCCGTGGTGACATCGCTGGTGGCGGTGGCCGTGATCTGGCGCTACTTGCTGCACACGCGCTACGGCATGCTGAATTATGGCCTGAGTTTCTTCGGCATCGATCCTATCGACTGGCTGAACGACCCGCACTGGGCCATGCCTGCCATCATCCTGTTCGCGGTGTGGAAGAACTTCGGCTACAACATGATCATCCTGCTGGCCGGGCTGCAGAGCATTCCGCAGGACCTGTATGAGGCGGCATCCATCGACGGCGCAGGCAGCTGGGCGCAGTTCCGCTACGTGACCTGGCCCATGCTGGGGCCTACGGTGCTGATGGTGAGCATCCTCAGCATGTCCGGCTATTTCCAGCTGTTCGCCGAACCGTATGTGATGACGCAGGGCGGTCCGGTGCAAAGCACGGTCAGTGTGCTGTACTTCATGTATGAGCAGGGCTTCAAGTGGTGGAACCTGGGCGTGGCATCGGCAGTGGCCTTCGTGCTGTTCGCAATCATGTTCGCCATCACCCTGCTGCAGCTGCGCTTTGCGAAAGGAGGCGAGGCATGAAGCCATCCTTGAGCCGCGTGCTGCTGCTGAACGGGATCATGCTGGTGGCGGGCTTGCTCGCGCTGTTCCCGCTGGTATGGATGGTGGCTGTATCGCTGATGTATCCCGGCGAAGCCAGCGCCTTCCCGCCGCCTTTCCTGCCGCAGTCCGCCACCATCGCCAATTACCGAGAACTGTTCGGAAAAGAGGGCATCGGGCGCTATCTGTTCAACAGCCTGTTGCTGTCCACGGCAGCTACCCTGCTGTCGCTGATGTTCAATGTCACCGCAGGTTATGCCTTCGCCAAGCTGCGCTTCCGCGGCCGCGACCAGCTGTTCCGCACGCTGCTGGGCGCACTGGTGATTCCAAGCCAGGTGGCGATGCTGCCGCTGTTCCTGCTGCTGAAGCAGATGGGGCTTGTGAACAGTTATGCGGGCGTTCTGGTGCCCGCGCTGGCCAGCGTATTTGGCATCTTCCTCGTGCGCCAATATGCGCTGTCGGTACCGGATGCGCTGCTGGAGGCGGCACGCATCGACGGCGCCAGCGAATGGCGCATCTTCCGCTCCATCGTGCTGCCGCTGCTGACGCCCATTCTGGTGACGCTCGCGATCTTTACCTTCCTCGGCACCTGGAACGATTTCATGTGGCCACTGATCGTATTGACCGACAAGGACTACTACACACTGCCCGTGGCCCTGGCTTCGCTGTCGCGCGAGCATGTGCAGGATAACGAACTGATGATGGCGGGCTCAGTGCTCACCATCGTTCCCGTGCTGCTGATCTTCCTGGCCCTGCAGCGCTACTACATCCAGGGCCTGCTGGTAGGGAGTGTGAAGGGATGAAGAGTTTCATCGCATTGGTGTTGCTGGGCGCAGCCGCCGCCGCGCAGGCGCAGCAGCGCACGCTGGACGATTTCGAATCCTTGTCCGCCTGGCAGGCGCAGGCTTCGGACGGCGTGAGCGCGGCTGCCCGCAATGCGCCCGGCGTGAACGGGCAGGCATTGCAGCTGGACTTCGATTTCCATGGCAAGGGCGGTTACGCCTTCGTGCGACGCAGCCTCCCGCTGGACCTGCCGGAAAACTACGAGATTTCCTTCCGCGTGCGCGCCGACGCGCAGCCCAACCATTTCGAGTTCAAGCTGACTGACGCCAGCGGCGACAACGTATGGTGGTACCAGCAACAGGACTATCAGTTCCCTGCCGAATGGACCATGGTGCGTTTCAAGAAACGGCAGGTAGCCTTTGCCTGGGGCCCAAGCAAGGATAAGACCTTGCACCATGCCGACCGCATCGAGTTCGTCGTCAGTGCAGGCAAGGGCGGCGGCAAGGGTTCGGTGCTGATCGACGACCTGACGATCCGCGCCTTGCCGCCGGTACCAGCACAGTGGCCACAGCCGATGGCGAAGGCTGGCAGCGGCAGCGCGCCATCGCTGGCGCTGGACGGCAGGCGCGACACCGCATGGGAAGCGCCGCGCGGGCCGCAGTCCTTCATCATGGATCTCGGCGCCCAGCGCGAATTCGGTGGGCTGGTGCTGCGCTGGCTGCCGGGCCGCCACGCCAGCCGCTACGACGTAGCGCTGTCGGACGACGGCAGCCAGTGGCGAACCGTGCGCAAGGTGGAGCAGGGCAATGGCGGCGATGACGCCTTGCTGATGACCGAGTCCGAAGCACGCTACATCCGCCTCACCTTGCTGGATGGACCGGCCAGCTACGGGCTGGCCGAGCTGGAACTGAAGGACCTCGCGTTCGGCGCAACACCCAACAGCTTTGTCGAAGCGCTGGCTGCCGACGCGCCGCGCGGCCAGTTCCCGCGCGGCTTCTCTGGCCAGCAGCCTTACTGGACACTGGTCGGCGTTGACGGCGGCGCCGCGCACAGCGCGCTGATCTCCGAAGACGGGGCGGTGGAAAGCATGCGCGGCGGCTTCAGCATCGAGCCTTTCGTGCAGGATGGCGGCAAGCTGTTTGGCTGGGCCGATGTGCAGGTATCGCAATCGCTGCAGGAAGGCTACCTGCCGCTGCCATCGGTGTTATGGCGCGCGGATGGCTGGACACTGACCACGACAAGCTTCGCCGAGGGCAACCGCGAACAGTCGCAACTGCTCACGCGCTACACGCTGCGCAATTTGACAAACCAGCCGAAAACGCTGGAACTGGTGCTGGCCGCGCGTCCCTTCCAGGTCAACGCGCCGAAGCAGTTCCTCAACACGCCGGGCGGCTTCAGCGCCATCCGTGAGCTGGCGTGGGACGGCAAGGCGCTGTCGGTCAACGGCCGACGCAGCATGTATGTCATGCAGACGCCGGACAGCGTGCAGCTCTCCAGCTTCGATGCCGGCCTGCTGCCACATGCCGGCGCTGGAACGGCAACGCAGGTGTCGGACAGCACTGGCTTCGCATCTGCCGCCCTGCGCTACCGGGTTGAACTGCCGCCGCAGGGCAGCGCCGAGATCGCGCTGGCTGCACCGCTGAGCGGCACGCCATTCCAGCCGGCCGCCGCTGACCTGGCCGCCCGTCAGGAGCAGGTAGCCGCGCGGTGGCGCGAACGCCTGAACCAGGTGGAAGTGCAGGTTCCGGCGCAGGGCCGCCTGATGGCGGATACCATGCGCTCATCGCTGGCGCATATGCTGATGAGCCGGGACGCAGCAGCGCTGCAGCCGGGCACCCGTTCCTACCTGCGCTCCTGGATACGCGACGGCGCCATGATGTCCGAAGCACTGCTGCGCCTTGGCCAGCCCGAAATCGCGGCCGAATACCTGCGCTGGTATGCGCCGTTCCAGTTCGCCAACGGCAAGGTGCCATGCTGCGTGGACCGGCGCGGCGCCGATCCGGTGCCGGAGAATGACAGCCACGGCCAGCTGATCTTCCTGGCGGCGGAACAGTTCCGCTACACGCGCGACCGCGCTGCGCTGGAAGCGGCATGGCCGCACGTACAGGCTGCGGCCGCGTACATGGAGCAGTTGCGCCAGTCCGAGCGCACGGCGCAGAACCGCACGCCCGAGCGCCGCGCGCTGTACGGCCTGATGCCCGCATCCATCAGTCATGAGGGCTATTCGGAAAAGCCGATGCACTCGTACTGGGACGATTTCTGGGCCCTGCGCGGCTATAAGGACGCGGTCTTCATTGCGAAGGCGCTCGGCCGCCACGGCGATGCAGCGCGGCTGGCCCGCCAGCGCGATGAATTCCGCAAGGATCTCTACGACTCCTTCGCTCATGCCACGCGCCAGCACGGCATCAGCTATCTGCCGGGGGCAGCGGAGCTGGGCGATTTCGATCCCACATCGACCACCATCGGCCTCACGCCGGGCGGCGAACAGCAGCAGCTGCCGCGCGGCCTGCTGCTCGGCACCTATGACAAGTACTGGGAATTCTTCACGGCGCGGCGCGACGGCAGTAAGGCCTGGGAGGACTACACGCCCTATGAGCTGCGCAATGTGAGCGCCTTCGTGCGCCTGGGCTGGCGCGAACGCGCGGAAGAACTGCTGGATTACTTCTACGCCGACCAGCGTCCGCGCGGCTGGAACCAGTGGGCCGAAGTGGTGGGCCGCGAGATGCGGCAGCCGCGCTTCCTCGGCGACATGCCGCACGGCTGGATCTCCTCCGACTTCCTGCGTGCAGCGCTGGACTCCTTTGCCTACGAGCGCGAGCCCGAACATGCGCTGCTGCTGGCGGAGGGCCTTCCGCTGCGCTGGCTGGACGGCGAAGGCATCGGCATCCGCAAGTTGCGCACGCCCTACGGCCCGCTCAGCTACAGCCTGCGCCACAGCGAGGGCAAGCTGCGTCTGCAGGTGGAAGCAGGTACCACCATTCCCCCCGGCGGCATCGTGCTGCGCTGGCCATGGCCGGGCGAGCCCGGCGCTGCGCGCCTGAACGGAAAACCTGTCAAGTGGAGCAAGCGCCAGTTCACCATCCGCAGCCTGCCGGCCGTTCTTGAAACCGATATGGGAGACCAGCGATGAAATGGATCGCCGCTTGTGTACTCGCGTGTGCGCTGCATGCGCCTGCGCACGCAGCATGGAGCGCTGCGCCGGGCCAGCATGCCGAGACGTTTGAAGGCACGCAGTTCCAGCTCTATCTGCCGCCACTGAGGGCGGGAGAGCGCCTGCCGCTGCTGGTCTTCCTGCACGGCTCCGGCGAGCGGGGCGACGATGTCGAGAAGGTCAAGGTGCATGGTCCCCCAAAACTGGCGGCTCAGGGAAAGCAGCTGCCCTTCATCATCATCTCGCCGTTGCTGGGCAAGGACCGGGACTGGGACGCGGCGCGCATCATCGCGCTGATCGATGCAGCACAGGCGCGGCTGCCGGTGGATCCGGGCCGCATTTACCTGACGGGCCTGAGCCGGGGCGGCCACGCTACCTGGAATATCGCGGCGCAGTATCCGCACCGCTTCGCCGCCATCGCACCGGTGGCAGGGCGCGGCAAACCCGAACAAGCCTGCGCGCTGCGCGAAGTGCCGGTGTGGTCTTTCCACGGCGACGCTGACAACGTTGTGCCCATCGCCGGCAACCAGGCCATGGTGGACGCCATCCGCGCCTGTGGCGGCAAGCCCAGATTTACCGTTTATCCCGGCGTCGGCCACGACTCCTGGACCGCAAGCTATGACAACCCAGAGCTGTATGCATGGCTCCTGAAATACCGCATCGAGGCACCATAATATGACCCACCCAATCCAATTCCCCGCCAACTTCCTGTGGGGCACCGCCACCTCGGCCTACCAGATCGAGGGTTCGCCGCTGGCCGATGGCGCAGGCCACAGCATCTGGACGCGCTTCTCCGCCACGCCGGGCAAGATCGCCAATGGCGATACCGGCGACATCGCCTGCGACCACTACCGCCGCTACAAGGAAGACGTGGCGCTGATGAAGCAGCTCGGCATGCAGGCCTATCGCTTCAGCACTTCCTGGAGCCGCATCCTGCCGCAGGGCCGGGGCGCCATCAACCAGAAGGGCCTGGATTTCTACGACCGCCTGGTGGACGAACTGCTGGCGAACGGCATTGAACCGATGCTCACCCTCTACCACTGGGACCTGCCTGCCGCGCTGGACGACCGCGGCGGCTGGCTCAATCCCGATATCGCGGAATGGTTCGCAGACTACGCGCGCATCATGTTCCGCAAGTTCGATGGCCGCGTGAAATCCTGGGCCACGCTGAACGAGCCTTGGGTGGTTACCGATGGCGGCTACCTGCATGGCCCGCTCGCGCCCGGCCACCGCAATCTGTATGAAGCGCCGATCGCCAGCCATAACCTGCTGCGCGCGCATGGCCGCGCGGTGCAGGTCTACCGCGAGGAAGGCAAGCACCAGATTGGCCTCGTGGTGAACATTGAACCCAAGTACCCGGCTTCGAACAGCCAGCAGGACCTGGACGCTACCCGCCGCGCCGACGCCTACATGAACCGCCAGTACCTCGACCCTGTCTTCCACGGCCGCTATCCGGCCGAGATGAAGGAGATCTTCGGCGACGCCTGGCCGGAATGGCCGCAGGAAGACTTCGACCTGATCGGCCAGAAGGTCGACTTCATCGGCATCAACTACTACACCCGCAGCGTCTCGCGCCACGAAGAGACCAACTGGCCGCTGAAGGTGGTGCCGGTGCGCCAGACGCAGGCCACGCATACGGAAACCGGCTGGGAAGTCTTCCCGCAGGGCCTGACGGATACGCTGGTGAATTTCAAGAAGCTGTATGGCGACACGCCGGTCTACATCATGGAGAACGGTTCCGCTTTCTACGATCCGCCGGCAGCTGAGAATGGCCGCGTGCACGACCCGCTGCGCGTGGACTGCCTGCGCAAGAATATGGGAGCGCTGAGCGAAGCGATGCGGCATGGCGTGGACGTGCGCGGCTACATGGCCTGGTCGCTGATGGATAACCTCGAATGGTCGCTCGGTTATGCCAAGCGATTCGGCATTATCCACGTCAATTTCGAAACGCAGGAGCGCACGCCGAAGGACAGCGCGCTGCTGTATGCGCAGATCGTTGCCAGCAATGGCGCGTGCCTGAACGATCCACAATAAGGACCTGCGATGAACACCTTGAAGAACAATGTGCGCCTGCTCTCGAACGGCAAGCTGACAACGCTGATCACGGAATCCGGCACCGGTTTCACGCGCATGGGGCAGCTCTCGCTGTCGCGCTGGAACGGCGACCGCAGCGAGGATGCGGAAGGCTATTTCTTCTATCTGCGCGATACCGAAACGGACGAAGCCTGGTCGCTGGGCGCCCAGCCTTGCACGGGACAGGGAAGCGCCGTGCAGCGCGCCTCTGGCGCGGGCGTCGCCAGCCTCTGGGTGGAGGCAGTTGCGCACGGCATCATGGCTCATATGGAAGTTCTGGTGCATCCGCAGCAGGATATGGAGCTGAGCAGCATCGTGCTGGCCAACCGCTCGGACCGCGTTCGCACCATCGAGCTGACAAGCTATCTGGAAGTGGTGCTGAACCGGCAGGCCGACGAGGCATCGCATCCCGCCTTCTCCAAGCTCTTTGTGCAGACCGAGTTTGCGGATGGCGCGCTGCTGGCACGCCGCCGCCCGCGCGGGGCCGACGAGAGCAGCGTGTGGATGGTCCACGCGGCGGTGGGCGGCAGCCAGCCGCAGTTCGAAACCGACCGCACCCGCTTTGTAGGACGCGGCTACACGCTGGCCGAGCCGCTTGCACTGCGCCAGCCTCTGTCCGGCACGCACGGCAATGTGCTCGATCCGGCCATGAGCCTGCGCCGCACGGTGCAGATTGCGCCTGGACAGCAAGTGCGCCTGCTGTTCATGCTGGGCGCGGCGGACAGCCGTGACGCGGCACTCGCACTGGCCACCGGCCTTGGGGCGCTGGACGTGGGCGCGGTATTGGCACAGGCGGAGGCTGCGGAATCTGCCCTGTTGCAGCGTACAGCCTTGCCGGAGGCGGATGCCAACTATGCGCACCGGCTGGCGGCAGCGGTGCTGTATGGCGAGCCTGCAGTACGTGCCGCGGCACAGACGGATGGCGCTTCCGCGTCGGCACAGATTTCCGGCTACGGACTGCCGGCCGGGCAGCTTGCGGTAGCCGAGGGCAGCGGCGCGGTCGTCGCGACGCTGGCGGCAATGCGGCGCTACTGGGAGGCCAAAGGTATGCCGCTTTCGCTGCTGGTGCTGGACCCACAGGACGCTGCGATACAACAGGAGCCCCGCGTGCAGCTGCGCAAACGTGCGGATTTCGCGCCGCAGGACCTGGCGCAGATCGAGCGCACGGCGGTGCTCGTCGTGCACGGCGCTTTGCCCGCGCTGGCGGCAGGCAACGATGCTGCAGGCGGCACGCGCCCGCGTGCGCAGCAGGCGCAGGCAGCGGCTTTGCCACGTCCACTGCTGCGCCACTTCAACGGTTTCGGCGGTTTCTCGGATGCCGGCGACGAATACGTGATCCGCCTGGACTGGGACGCGCAGGCGCAGGGCCTGCGCCGTCCGCCGCTGGCGTGGACCAATGCCATCTCGAATGAGCGCTTCGGCTTCCTGAGCAGCGACAGCGGCGCGGGCTACACCTGGAGCCGCAACAGCCGCGTGCACCGCCTTACGCCGTGGTACAACGATCCCATCTCCGATCCGCACGGCGAAGCACTCTATCTGCGCGATGAGGATACGGGCGAATACTGGTCTCCGTTGCCTGGCCCCGCGCCTACGGCAGCGGACTACGAGGCCGTACACGGCTTCGGCTACAGCCGCTACCTGCACGCCAGCCATAGCCTGCGCCAGGAAACCGTAATGTTCGTGCCGCGCCATGATCCGGTGAAAATCGTGAAGCTGACGCTGGCCAACCAGGGCAACAGCCCGCGCAAGCTGTCCCTGTTCGCCTTCCAGCGCCTGGTGCTCGGCGGAACGCCCGCCGAGACAGGCGCTTTCGTGAAGACCGAGTTCGCCGGCCGCACGCTGCTGGCCACTAATCCGCAGGCAGGCGACTTTTCCGACGGCGTGACCTTTGCAACCGTGGCCGCACCCGCAGCGCTGGCGCAATCGCACAGCGCGGACCGCGCTGCCTTCATCGGCCTGCAGGGCAGCATGGCGCATCCCGCCGCGCTGTCGCAGCCCACGCTGGATGGGCGCAGCGGCGCAGGCCTCGATCCCTGCGCCGCCTTCCAGACCGTGCACGAGCTGGCGCCCGGCGCCACGCTGGAGATCATCGTGCTGCTGGGCGAAACGCAGGACCGTGCCGAAGCGCTGGCGCTGGCAGAGCGCTACCGCGAACCTGCCGCCGTGCAGCAGGCCTATGAGGAAATCACTGCCTTCTGGCGTGAAACGCTGGGCGCGGTGCAGGTGCAGACCCCGTCCCCGGCCATCGACCTGATGCTGAACGGCTGGCTGGGCTACCAGAACCTGAGCTGCCGGATCTGGGGCCGCTCGGCCTATTACCAGTCCGGCGGCGCCTTCGGCTTCCGCGACCAGCTGCAGGATTCCAGCGCCATGATCTATGCGCGCCCCGACCTCGCGCGCCAGCAGATCCGCCTGCACGCCGCGCACCAGTTCGTGGAAGGCGATGTGCTGCACTGGTGGCATGTGGAGCCGATGGAGCAGGGCCTGCGTACGCGCTTCTCCGACGACCTGTGCTGGCTTCCCTACATCACGGCCTTCTACGTGCGCAGCACCGGCGACTGGAGCGTGCTGGATGAAGTGGAACCCTTCCTCACCGCGCCGCTGCTGGAAGAGGGCGAAGACGAGGTCTACCTGAAACCTTCGCTGTCCGGCCAGAGCGCCGACGTGTATGAGCACTGCTGCCGCGCGCTGGACCGCTCGCTGACCAAAGGCGCCCACGGCTTGCCGCTGATGGGTACTGGCGACTGGAACGACGGCATGAACCGCGTGGGCCGCGAAGGGCGCGGCGAGAGCGTGTGGATGGGCTTCTTCCTGACCCGCATCATCCGCGACTTCCTGCCGATCTGCGAACGCCGCGGCGACCGGGCGCGCATCAAGGCCTATACGGATTACCTGAACCATCTGGCGCAGGCGCTGAATGACGAAGGCTGGGACGGCGCATGGTACCGCCGTGCGTTTTACGACAATGGCGCCGTCATCGGGTCGAAAGATAGCGACGAATGCCAGATCGACGCACTGGCGCAGGCCTGGGCCATCATGTCCGACGCCGCACCGCCGGAGCGTGCAAAGCAGGCGCTGGATGCAATAGAAAAGCGCCTGGTATCGGAGCACGACGGCATCATCCGCCTGCTCACGCCGGCCTTCGTCAACACGCCGCACGATCCCGGTTACATCAAGGGCTACGTGGCGGGCGTGCGCGAGAACGGCGGCCAGTACACCCATGCGGCCTGCTGGGCCGTGCGGGCCATGGCCGAGGCGAACCGCCGCGACCGCGCTGCGCCGCTGCTGGAGATGATCAGCCCCGTCAGCCATGCGCTCGACCCGCAGTCGGTGGCGGTCTACCAGGTGGAACCCTATGTAATTGCCGCCGATATCTATGGCGAAGCGCCGCATGTGGGCCGTGGTGGCTGGACCTGGTACACCGGCTCCTCCGGCTGGATGTTCCGCGTCGGCCTCGAATCGGTGCTGGGCTTCACGCTGGAGGACGGCGACACCATCGTGCTGTCGCCGCGCATTCCGGATGGCTGGCCGGAATTCAGCATCCGCTACCGCCTGCCGGATGGCGGCAGCTATGCCATCACGGTGCGCAACCCGTCCGGCAATGCGGCACAGGTCGCGGCCCTCAGCGTGGACGGCGCTGCGCTGGCGGTGGACGGCGGCGTCGCGCGCATTCCCCTCAAGCGGGATGGCGCTGCGCATGCCGTTGATGTGCTGATGGGAGCCTGAGCATGGCCGCACTGGAAATCCGCGGTGTACAGAAGCGCTTCGGCCAGCAGGCTATCCTGCATGGCATTGACCTCGATATCGCCGATGGAGAGTTTGTGGTCTTCGTCGGTCCTTCGGGCTGTGGCAAGTCCACACTGCTGCGCACCATCAGCGGGCTGGAGGAAGCGGACGGCGGCAGCATCGCCATCGGCGGGCGCGACATGCACAATGTGCCGCCCGCGAAGCGCGGCATTGCGATGGTGTTCCAGAGCTATGCCCTGTACCCGCACATGACGGTGTATGAGAACCTCGCGTTCGGCCTCAAGCTGGCGGGCACGCCCGCGCAGCAGATCCGCGAGAAGGTGATGCAGGCCGCCGCCAGCCTGCGCATCGAGGCGCTGCTGGAGCGCAAGCCGAAAGAGCTGTCCGGCGGCCAGCGGCAGCGCGTGGCCATCGGCCGCGCCATCGTGCGCCGCCCGGACGTGTTCCTGTTCGATGAGCCGCTGTCCAACCTCGATGCGGCGCTGCGTGTGCAAATGCGCATCGAGCTCAAGAACCTGCACCGTTCCCTCGGCAGCACGATGATCTACGTGACCCACGACCAGGTGGAGGCGATGACGCTGGCCGACCGCATCGTGGTGCTGCGCGGAGGGCGCATCGAGCAGGTGGGGCCGCCGCTGGAGCTGTACCAGCGGCCCGCCAACCGCTTCGTTGCGGGCTTCCTTGGCGCACCCGCGATGAACTTCCTGTCCGGCCGCACCGAAGGCCCGCAGCTGCTGCTGGCGGATGGCAGCCGGCTCGCCATTGCTGCCGCAGCCCTGCTGCCGGCGGGCAGCGAAGCCACGGCAGGCCTGCGCCCCGAACACGTGCAGCTGGCGCGCGACGGCGCCGGCATTCCCGCCACCGTGCAGGCCACGGAACTGCTGGGAGACGCCAGCTACATCTATCTGAAGCTGGACGGCGGCGAGCAATGCATCGCGCGCGCCGAGGCAGACCACCATTGGCAGCCTGGTATGCGCGCCGTGATCACGGCGGATGCGCAGCGCTGGCACCTGTTCGATGCGGAAGGGAATGCGGTCCGGGACACGCTAGAATAGGCAGATGCACATTGACATCCGCCCGGCGCTGCCCGCCGACCTCACCAGCTTCTTCGTCTATCTCAACGCGCACCTGAAGGATAACGGCAGGGACGGCCCGCTGTTCCAGCCCATGCCGCGCGCCTGCTCGCAGTTCCCGGTGGAGAAGCAGGCCAGCTTTTACCACGGCCTGGCCACGCCGCTGGATGGTACGGGGTGGCGCCGCCTCTGGCTGGCTATGGACGGTGAGCGTATCGTTGGCCATATCGACTTGCGCGCACGGCCGGAAGGCGCTGCGCGCCACCGCATGCTGCTGGGCATGGGCGTGGACCGCGCCGCCCGCCGCTGCGGCCTTGGCATGCGGCTGCTGGAAACGGCGGCCGAATGGGCCAACGCCCAGCCGGGCTTCGACTGGATCGACCTGGAAGTGCTGAGCGTGAACGAACCGGCACGTGCCCTCTACCGCAAATTCGGCTTCGTGCAGACTGGAGAAATCGGCGACATGTTCCGCATCGATGGCGAAGGCCTGGGCTATAGCTTCATGTCGCTGCGCCTGCACCGGCAAGCGGGCTGACGGAATCAGGTTTAGAATGGTTCTTTTGGCAAAGAACCTCAACGCAATGGCATACAAAACTATTGCCGACACAATCGGCAACACGCCGCTGGTGCAGCTGGTGCGCATTCCCGGCGCGGACGCGGCGGCCCGCAACAACATCATTCTCGGCAAGCTGGAAGGCGATAACCCTGCGGGGTCGGTAAAGGACCGCGCCGCCATGTCCATGCTGCGCCGGGCCGAAGAGCGCGGCGATATCAAGCCGGGCGACACCCTGATTGAGGCAACCAGCGGCAACACCGGCATCGCGCTGGCGATGGCAGCGGCCATCCGCGGCTACAAGATGCTGCTGCTGATGCCGGAGAACCTGAGTGAAGAACGGCGCCAGAGCATGGCGGCCTACGGCGCGCAGATCATCCTCACGCCGAAGACGGGCGGCATGGAATATGCGCGCGACCTGGCCGAGCAGATGCAGCGCGACGGCAAGGGCATCATCCTCGACCAGTTTGCGAATGGCGACAACCCGCGCGCGCACTACGAGAGCACTGGCCCGGAAATCTGGCGCGACACCGGCGGCCGCATCACGCACTTCGTAAGCGCCATGGGTACCACCGGCACCATCATGGGCGTGTCGCAATACCTGAAGGAGCAGAACCCGGAAGTGCGCATCATCGGGGCGCAGCCGGAGGAAGGTTCATCCATTCCCGGCATCCGCAAATGGCCGGAAGCCTATCTGCCGAAAATCTTCGACAAGGCGCGGGTGGATCAGGTGGAGTATGTCAGTCAGGCTGCAGCGGAGCGCATGGCGCGCCGCTTGGCAGCGGAGGAAGGCATCTTCTGCGGGATTTCGGCAGCAGGCGCCTGTGAGATTGCTTTGCGCATCTCGCAGACCGTGGAAAACGCAACCATCGTCTTCATCGTCTGCGACCGCGGGGACCGCTATCTTTCAACCGGGGTGTTCCCGGCGTAGTGCAAGCTGTTCTCTCTCCCCTGGAACAGGGGAGGGAACCATTACCTCGCCAACAAAATCAGCTATTGTTGCTGTTATTGTTGTTATTTTGCGGGGTTTCGCCTTCTTTAGGCTTGAACTGCTTATCGCTGATGCGGAACTTGTTGCGGCGGTCGCCCATCAAGTAGCGCAGGTCGCGAATGCTCAGATCGCTCACCTCGTGCATGCGGATCAGCAGCGAAGCGCCAACCGGCAGGCGGTGGTGGCGGATTTTGCTGATGACCGGCGGCGCCACTTCCAAAGCGCGCGACAGGGCCGCATCGTTTTTCAGGCGCAGGTTTTCGATCAGAGTGTCCAGCAGGCGATTTGGGTTGTACTGCAGCAGATCATCGCCTTCCGAATCGCTGTTCATATCAATTCCGACTTGGTTTGTCATGATACGTCTGTTCCTTCTGTAAAGTTGGGTCCTGCAAAGTGAAACACTCGGAGCTCAACGCGAAAACCGGAGGCAACAAGTTTCATAATATATACACAATTGTACAACATCACGCAATCTCGTACTCACAAGCAACAAAAAATAATAAATTGCTTTGATTGCCGTTGTCTCACCGCAACATTGTGTGAGAATTCTACCTTAGTTTTTGTGGTAATGTATTGGCCCGAGCCTTGCCCGCACTGCAAGATTAAGTATAAAGCAAATCCTGCCGGATGTTGCTACGGAAGATAGATTCCGTGCCAAGTGTTTCCCCAGCACATTATATTCTCCGTAGAAAACGGACAAGTTGCTTTACGCTTCCTTACATCCTGATGGACTGCGTTACGGTGCGCGGCGCGACAGCTTGACTGCGCGGCCCAGCTCTACCACCGACATGGCGTAGAAGTAGCTGCGGTTGTACTGTGTGATGGTAAAGAAGTTGTTGGTCGCCACCCAGTATTCAGTCGGCTCCGAGCCGTTCTGCAAATCCACCAGGCCGTATAACATTCCCGATGGTAATGAAGATGTGGTGACGACGCCGTCAGCAATCAAGTCTTCCGGACGGAATTTTGCTTCCAGGCCCTGATTGATAAACTTCTCCCAGGCGCGGCTGGGGGAGACGCGCGCCGTGTAAACCAGCGGACCGGGATCGTCCCGGCGCCAGCCGTGGCCCACCAGGAAGGCGGCCACGCTGCCGATCGCATCGCTGGCGGAATTGCGCAGGTCGATGCGGCCGTCGCCGTCGAAGTCGACGGCATATTTCAAGATGTTGCCAGGCATAAATTGCGGCATGCCGACGGCACCCGCATAGGAGCCCAGCAGGCTCAGGGGATCGATACCGGTCTGGCGCGCATACAGCAGCGTGGATTCCAGCTCGCCGCGGAAGAAGGCCATGCGCGCATCGCGGTTCGGCGCCAGCGGATAGGCGAAGGCCAGCGTGGCCAGCGCATCCATGGTGCGGAACTTGCCGGTATCCACGCCGTAGATGGTTTCCACACCGATAATGCCGACGATGATTTCGGCCGGCACGCCATACAGCGATTCGGCGCGCGCCAGCGTGTCGCGGTTCTCGTCCCAGAAGCGCACGCCCGCATTGATGCGGATCGGTTCAATGAAGCGGCTGCTGTAAGCCTGCCAGTTTTTCGGCTTGCCCGGCGGTGCGGGCTTGACCAGCTGCACGGCGGAGTCCACATAATTTACCTGGCGCAGCAGCACTTCCAGTTCGGAGCGCTGGAAGCCGTGCTTGCTCACCATCTCGTCCATGAACTGCTGCACTTCCTTCCACTGGCCGAAGTTAACGAACTCGCCCTTGGTGTCGATGGCGGGCGCCTTCTTCTTTACCGGCTTCTTCGCCTTCTTGGCGGACTTCTTCTGTGGCGCGGCTTCTGCTGCGGGCGGGAGCGCCAGCGAAGCGGCGAAGGCGCCGCACAGCATCAGGATGGAAAGGGTTTTGGACGTGAATCGCAAGGCAAATCTCATCGGGCTAAGGTTAGCAGGGCGGCCAGTTTCCGTGCTGACCGCGTTCTCTCATCGTCATTCAGGGCGCGATACTTGAGCGCGCCGTAGAGGCTCAGAAACTCTTTCATCGCCGCCTTCTTCTCCGGTGGCAGGGCCAGGCCATCGATCCGGCTCGCCAGCGTATGCGGTCCCTCATCCGGCCGCGGCGCCATGCCCAGCTTGTCCAGGTGCAGGCGCAGCGCATGGTAAGCGGCGTCCACCGGATCGCGCTTTACCCGCGCGCGCAGCATGCGCCACAGCCAGACCAGCGCAGCGAGTCCGGCCAGGGCTGCTGCCGTACGCCAGTTACCGAAGCTGGAAGATAGTTCCTGAAGGAAATTTCTCTGTCTCTCGGCATTGTAATCCAGGACCCATTGGTTCCAAGCATTATTCAGCGCATAGACGTTGTATCGCAGTTGCGAAAGCCACGAATCGCGGTCATTCTGCAAATCCATCAGGCCGCCGAGGCCGAAAGGCGCCTGCTGCGGAATGGCGCGCGCCAGGTTATTGCGCACCCGCTCCGGCGCCACGGCCGCCGTCGGGTCCACGCGCTGCCAGCCGCGGCCCGGCAGCCAGATTTCAGCCCAGGCGTGTGCGTCAGACTGGCGGACGGTGAGGAAGCCGTCCACCGGATTCAGTTCGCCACCCTGGTAGCCGGTGACCACGCGCGACGGGATGCCGGCCGCGCGCATCAGCACCACGAAGGCGCCCGCGTAGTGTTCGCAGAAGCCCTGCCGGGTGCTGAACAGGAATTCGTCCACGCTGTCGCGGCCCAGCAGCGGCGGCTCCAGCGTGTAGACGAAGTTCTGGCTGCGGAACATCTGGAGGAAGCGGGACGCGATCGCCGCGCCGTCGCCGCCTTCGGCCTCGCGCGCCGCGCGGCCCATTACGACCGCGCGCGGATTGATATTGCGCGGCAGCTGCAGCCATTTGCGTATGTCATCCGGTTCGTCGCCCGCCTGCACCCGGTATTCGGGATAGCTGGCCGCTTCGTAGCGCACGCGCTCCTGCAGCGGGCGCATGGTCATGCTTTCCAGTTCATCGGTGGCGAACACACGGTGGTTCGGTACCGTGAGGCTGGGCGCCGTCATCTCCAGCGTGAACAGGTAGCGCTGGCTGGTGGGCTCCATCGTGACCTGGTGGCGTACCGGTTCGGCGCGCAGCTGGATGGTGAACTGTGCGGCATCCGCGCCGCGGGTAAACAGGGGGCGGCCCAGGCGGGTCCAGGTGCGGCCGTCGTACTGGCTCAGCACAATGCCGCGCCAGTAGAGCAGCGGCTGGGCCGGCACCGGGTCGTCGAAGCGCACGCGGAAGGCTACCGCGCCGGATTGTGCCAGCGAAGACATGCTGCCGGGCGCCATCGTGTCCGAAATGCCGGTGCGGCCCATGCGCGCATCGCCCGGCAGTCCCCACAGCGGCCCCTGGATGCGCGGGAAGACCACGAACAGCAGGGCCGCCAGCGGCGAGGCAAGCAGGAATATCTTGAGCGCCGTGCGCAGGCGCTGCATCAGCGGCGGCACGGTGCCCGTGTACTGGAAGGTGACTTGCGCCGTCAGCAGCACGATGATGGTGAGCACCATGCTGATGGCGGCGAGTATTGTCTGTGAATAGAAGAAGCTTGTCAGCATCAGGAAGAAGCTGAGGAAGCACACCACATACAGGTCGCGCCGCGCATGCATCTCCAGCAGCTTGAAGGCCAGCAGCAGCGTAAGCATGGCTACGCCGGGGTCGCGCCCCAGCACCGTGCCGTAGGAGCGCCAGACACCGATCATGGCGGCAATGGCCACCGGCAGCAGCAGGGCAATGGGCGGCATGCGCTTGCCGCGCCAGGTAATGGTGGCGCGCCACAGCAGCGTAACGCAGGCAGTGGCGCTGGTCCACAGCGGCAGGTGCGCAAAGTGGGGCGCAATCACGAGCAGGGCACCCGCCAGCAGCAGCAGGGTGTCGGCCTTGTCCCGCGTCAGGCGCTGGCCGATGCGCTGGCTCAGTTCTGCGGCCTTCATGCCGCTTCCTTTCCATACAGGGCCAGCGCCTGCAGGCAGGCGGCGCGGTGAGCGTCGCCCAGTGCCGGCGGATAACGGCGGCCATCGATGTGGAAGGAATAGGGCAGGCCGCGCTGTTCGGCTTCCAGCACCCAGCGCGTCATGCGCGACAGACGCAGCTCCAGGTCGAGGAAGGCAGGCAGCTCATTGAAGTCCAGCGACAGCTCCGCGGTGGCGCCGCCTTCGAAATGCTTGGTGACGAGCTGGCCGCCCAGCGCAGGATCGTGGCGCGCAATCTGGCGCCAGGCGAGGTGGCGCATCGGGTCGCCGGGCTGGTAGCTGCGGATGCCCGCAAAATTATCGAGGCCCACCGTGCCGTGGCCTTCCTCGCTGGCGGCGCCTGTAGTGGGCAGCGGTGGCGCATCCTGTTCGGGGAAAGGGTAGACGATGGCTTTCAAATCCGGCTGCCAGTAGCTCCAGGCGCCGAACAGGCCAAGTGGAAAACGGGTGGTGAGGCGTACGCGCGGCGCGGCGATCCAGCCGCGCTCCGTGGTGGGCGCCGATAGCTGGACGGTGGCGTCGCTGCCTGCTGCAACGTCGGTCACCGTCACCGGCTCGCCATCGCGATGGAAGCCGAGCCAGATGGCGAACCGGTCGCGCGAAGTGAGGTTCTGCAGGCGCAGCACGAACTGCGCGCTTTCACCGGCAAATACGGGCTGGGCGCGCACCGCTGCAAGCCGCAGCAGGGCGAGGTTGCGGGCGGTCATTACCATGTCTGCAATGGCGCAGGCGCCGGTGAAGAAGGTGAGCGCGTAGCCGAGGCCCAGGTTGTAGTTGACGGCGCCGATCAGCATGATGAGCAGCAGCCCGACGAAGGCCAGGCCCGCTTTGGTGGGCAGGATGAACACGCGCCGCATCGTCAGCACCACTTCGCCGGGTTCGCTGTCCTTCAACTGGAACAGCCAGCGGTTGGTGAGACGTTTTGCGGCAGCGAGCATGTCAGACCGGGATGGACTTCTGCAGCTGCAGCACGAGATCGCGGCTGGCGAGCGCCACCCCCTGCGAGGACTTCACCGGCCGCAGGCGGTGTGCGCATACCGGCACCAGCACGGCCTGCACGTCTTCGGGGATCACGTGGTCGCGGCCTTCCAGCGCGGCCCAGGCGCGTGCGGCCTGCATCAGGGCCAGTCCGGCGCGCGGGCTCAGGCCCTCGGCAAAGGAGCCGTTCTGGCGCGAGGCCTGCACTAGCGCGTGCACATAGTCCACCAGCGAGGCGGAGGTATGAATCTGGCGTAGGGCGCGCTGCGCTTCCGCCAGTTCTGTCCCCGTCATCACGGCAGGCAGCGCCTTGAGCAGGCTGCGGCGGTCTTCGCCCATCAGCAGCGCGCGTTCGGCGGCGGCATCCGGGTAGCCCAGCGAAAGGCACATCAGGAAGCGGTCCAACTGCGACTCCGGCAGAGGGAAGGTGCCGATCTGGTGGGTCGGGTTTTGTGTGGCGATCACGAAGAAGGGTTCCGGCAGCGGGCGTGTTACGCCGTCCGCTGAAATCTGGCGTTCCTCCATCGCTTCCAGCAGGCCCGATTGGGTCTTCGGTGTGGCGCGGTTGATTTCATCGGCCAGCAGCACCTGCGTGAAGATCGGGCCGGGGTGGAACATGAAGCCGTTCTTTTCGCGCTCGTAGATCGAAATGCCTGCCACGTCGGCGGGCAGCAGGTCGCTGGTGAACTGGATGCGGTTGAACTGCAGGCCAAGCGAAATTGCCAGCGCGTGCGAGAGCGTGGTCTTGCCCACGCCCGGCACGTCTTCCACCAGCAGGTGGCCGCCGGCCAGCAGGCAAGTAAGGGCCTGGCGTATCTGCAGGTCCTTGCCGACAATGATGCCGCCAACCTGGTTCGCGACCGCGTGCAGTTTTGTAAACATGGCTCTTTATAGTAGATTACCGTTTGGGGATTCTACCCCGCGAAACGATTGATGCGGTACAGAAACGAGCGACATGAGCACAGCTATTTACAGCCATCCCGATTGCCAGCGCCACGAAATGGGCGAATGGCACCCTGAGTCGCCTGCGCGCCTGCTGGCCATCGCCGATCAGCTGATCAATTCCCATATTGACGATTTCATCGAGCACCGCGAAGCGCCGCTGGCCGATGTGGCGTCCATTGCGCGCAACCACAGCGCCAATGCCATTGCCATTGTGCGCGACAACCAGCCGCACGAGGGAGAGGACTACTATCCCATTGACGGCGATACCTCGCTCAATGCCCATACGTGGCGCGCCGCCCTGCGCGCCGCCGGGGCCGCGGTTGCCGCCACCGATGCCGTGATCGACGGCGAGATTGCGAATGCCTTCTGCTCCGTGCGTCCGCCTGGCCACCACGCGCGGCCTTCGGCACCGATGGGCTTCTGCATGTTCAACAACGTGGCTATCGCCGCCCGCCATGCGCTGGAGGTGCGCGGGCTGGAGCGGGTGGCGGTGGTGGACTTCGATGTCCATCACGGCAATGGCACCGAAGAGGCATTCAAGGACGAAAAGCGGGTGCTGATGGTGAGCTTCTTCCAGCATCCCTTCTATCCCTATTGCGACCCGCTGCCGGTAACGCCGAACCGCGTGAATGTGCCGCTGCCCGCGCACAGCAAGGGCGATGTGGTGCGCCAGCTGGTGCTGGAGCGCTGGCTGCCCGCGCTGAATGCCTTCAAGCCGCAGATGATCTTCATTTCAGCAGGCTTCGACGCGCACCGCGAAGATGACCTGGGCGGCATGGGCCTGGTGGAAGCGGACTACGCGTGGATGACGGAAAAGCTGATGGAAGTGGCGCGCCAGCATGCGAAGGGCCGCATCGTGAGCTGCCTGGAAGGCGGCTATAACCTCTCCGCGCTGGGCCGCAGCGTGGTGGCCCATATCAAGGCTTTGGCTGAGATTTGAGGCGAAAAGCGGTAAAATAGCGGGTTTTTCATCCGATTCAGAAGGCAAGAGCATGGCAATCCAATGGTTTCCGGGGCATATGGCCGCCGCCAAAAAGAAGGCGGCCGAGCAGATGGCGGACGTCGATGTGGTCATCGAAGTCGTCGATGCACGCCTGCCCGAGGCCAGCTGCAACCCGCTGGTGGAGGAGCTTCGCAAGTTCCGCGCCAAGCCTTGCCTGAAGATCCTGAACAAGGTGGACCTGGCCGATCCCGAGGCCACGGCCGCATGGGTGAAGTACTTCGAGCAGGACAAGGACGTTACCGCCTATGCGATGACGACCAAGAAGCAGTCGGACGTGGCCAAGGTGCTCGACAAGGCGCGCGCGCTGGCGCCGCACCGCGGCGTGCCGACCAAGCCATTGCGCCTGATGATCATGGGGATTCCCAATGTCGGCAAGTCCACGCTGATGAACGCGCTGCTGAAGCGCCGCGTGGCGAAGGTGGGCGACGAGCCGGCCGTTACCAAGACCCAGCAGAAAATCTACCTCGACCGCGACACTGCCCTGATCGATACGCCGGGCATGCTGTGGCCGAAGATCGCCATGCCGAGCGACGGGCTGGCGCTGGCTGCCAGCCACGCCATCGGCGCCAATGCGCTGATCGAAGAGGAAGTTGCCGAATGGCTGGCTGAGGAATTGCTGAAGCACTACCCGGCGCTGCTGAAAGCGCGCTACGGCCTCAAGGTGGAGGAGCTGGATGGCATCGGCGTGATCGAAGGCATTGCGGCGAAGCGCGGCTACCGCATTCGCGGCGGCGATTTCGACTTCGAGAAGGCCTCTCACATGCTGCTGCAGGACTACCGCAGCGGCACCCTGGGCCGCATTTCTCTGGAGACGCCGGAAACGCGCGCCGCCGCGCTGGCCTTGCACGAGGAAGCAGAACGTGTGAAAGCGGAAGCCGCAGCCGCCAAGGCTGCCGAGAAAGAGGCCGAGCGCATGAAGGGCAAGCGCGGGACCTAAGCCGCCGCAGCCTCGCCAAGGCGGAAGCTGGACACGGCCAGCCCGCCGAAGAAGGCATCCTCATGATAGACCGTAGCGGAAGTTTCATCTTCCGCCGCACCCGTTACCACCATCAGGGGCAGCAAGTGCTCCTCACGCGGATGCGCTGCGCGCGCTGCAGGCGCCTGTTCCCACTCGATCAGTCTTTGCGTGCGCTGCTGCGGCGGCAGCGCCATCGTTTCGCGCAGCCACGCGTCGAACTGGTGCGAGGCCTCCGCGCCCGCGCCATTAAACTGGCGCAGGTTGTGATAACTCAGGCCACTGCCCACAATCAGCACGCCTTCCTCGCGCAGCGGCTTGAGGGCCCGGCCCACGGCGAGATGCGTTGAGGGATCGAGGCCGCGCTTCAGCGACAGCTGCACGATGGGCACATCGGCTTCCGGGAAGGCAGGATACATGGCGCTGAACGTGCCGTGGTCGAAACCGCGCTCGTGATCGAGCAGGGCGGTGTGACCCGCATCTTCGAGCAAGTCCTGCACGCGCTGCGCCAGCTGCGGCGAGCCCGGCGCGCCGTAGCGGATCTCGTAGGTATGCGGCGGGAAGCCGCCGTAGTCGTAGATCATTGGCGGCTGCGGGCTGGCAGAGACCATGAACTCACGTCCCTCCCAATGGGCGGTGATCACCAATACGGCTTTCGGCTTGCTGCCGATCTGGCGCTGGATATCGCGCAGCGATGCGTCCAGTGTGTCGTAGGCGCTGCCGAAGGCTTCGCGCATCCACGGCCATGGGCCGCCGCCGTGCGAAAGGAAATAAGTGGGTAGTGCGGACATTGCGGGCTCCGGAATCAGGTTGATTCCAATATACGGCCGCCCGCCAGCTCAATCAATGGGCTGAATGGTGATGCAGCATTCAGCCTTTGTGAACGATGTCCGCCAGCGATACCAGGGCAAACAGGCGCGCGGTGCGCATCCAGCCGATGACCAGCGCAATCAGCTGGGTGATCAGCAGCGCGGCAATGAAGCCGGGCAGGCCGGTGTGCGGAATATTGATGCGGCCCAGCCCCAGCAGCGCCGCCAGCAACACGCCGGCCAGCGTCAGCGCCATGTAGATGCCCAGCATGGCACCGGGACGGCGGCGCAGCAGCAGCAAGCCGCGCCACCAGCCTTTAACGGCGGAGCTGCGGCGGCGGTCGATGGCCAGCGTTGCGCGCCCCGCATCCAGCGTGGCATTCGCGAACAGCAGCAAGGCCGCCGTCAGCACGGTGGATGCCAGCAGCCATGGGCGCGCATCGGCATGAGTAATTGCGCCTGCCGCATGTTCAGCAGCCATGTCGGCGGCCTGGCCGCCCAGCGCTGCTGCAACGCCGAGCGGCACCACGGCCCACAGCAGCATGCGGAACATGCGCGGATATTCCGCCATGCCGCCGGCGAACAAGACCCTGAACGGCGCCGGGCCTTCGTGGCGGGCGGCCGTAACGACTACGCCGCTGAGGAAAGGCGACAGCAGCAGCGTCAGCACAACGGCGGCGATGGCCGTCGATTGCAGCGCCACGGCATTCAGGCGGAAGGCGCCGGCGATGTCGTACACCGCTACAAGGTCCAGCTCCTGCGCGAGGGTGGGAACGTGCACCGAATGGTCCAGCGTTGCGGACAGCGTGGACCATACCGGCATGGCGACCATCAGCGTGGGCAGCAGCGTGCAGCCCAGCCAGATCAGCATGAGGCGCCACTGCAGGGCAGAGCGGGCCGCGCCCGAAATATTCTTGGTCAGCTTCATACGGTAGCAATCAGTGCGAACAGGGTTTGGACGATGGCGGCGAAATCGAAGGTCCAGCGGCGGGTGGCGCTGCTGTCCGCTTTGAGCGTGCGGCTGTCGTCAAGCTTGCTGGTGTCCAGCAGGTGCTTGCGTTCCGGGTCCAGTTCCGCCGATACGGCTTTCACGGGCTTGGTCCATTCAAAACGCTTCCAGCGTTCCTCGCCGTTCCACTGCACGGTTTCCTTGCTGCCGTCGGCGAACTTCACCACCAGCGTCTGCGGCACGGCCACGCCGCGGCGGCGCAGGATGACTTCGGTGCGGAAGGGGAAGGGACCCGTTCCTTCTTTGGCATCGGGATGGGCCTTGTCCCACTTCTCGCGGATCTCGTCTTCCTTTTCGCCCGTTTTTGCGGCCGTGAGTTCTACACGTTGGCCCTTGTCGATAATGTAGCCGGGCTGCAGCACCTGCTCTTCGCTGCTGAAGCTGGAGATACGGTCGTCCACCTTGTTCACCGAATACACCTGCTGGGCAAAGACCTTTTCGACCAGCTGGCGCTGGCCGGTAACTTCCGCGAGGGTTTCGCGCAGGTCTGCCACGCTCGGATGGCGAAACTTCCAGCGCTTGTAGTATTCCTTAAAGGCGCGCTCCATCGCCTCCTTGCCCACTTGCGCTTCCAGGTCGCGCATGACGGTGGCGGAACGCGTATAAGCCGGGCCGATGCCCTGCAGCCTGCCGAAGGCGTTTTCGCCGACCGGATCGGCCGGATTCTCCAGCACCGCACCGGCACGCTCGGCATGGAACACGTCCCACGCCGGGGCGATGCCAATGCGCTTCAGGAAGGCGGTGGTGGCGTTGAACTTTTTGCCGCTGTCGCGCAGCATGCGTTGGTCCCAGTATTCGTTGAGGCCTTCGTCCAGCATCGGTTCCTCGAACTCGTTGCTGGCGAGGATGCCGTAGAAGTAGCCATGGCCGAATTCATGGATGGTGACGAAATCCAGGTCCATCGCGTTGTAGGTGCCCGGTGTGACGTCCTCATAGCTGTCAGCGGTAAAGAAGGTGGGGTATTCCATGCCCGCCGCTTCGCGCGCATTGTGCGGCGGGATCACAACCGTCAGCGTCTTGTAGGGATAGGGGCCGAGCGTATTCGAGAAGTAGCTCAGCGAATCCTTGGCCGCCTTCATGGCAGGCGCCGCATTGTGCCGGTACTCCGGCGGGAAGAGCACGGTAACGGTGACTTTGGGGCTGCCCGGACCGGTCCAGGTATCCACCAGCGGTTCGGCAGTGCGTTTATCCGCAGTCCAGGCGAAATCGTGCACGTCGCCCTGCACGAAATGGTGGGTGAGCATGCCGTCTTTCTCGACCGGGGCGCCCTGCGGCTCGCCGGTGGCGCCTACCTTGTAGGCCTTGGGCACGGTGAGCTTCACGTCATAACTGCCGAAGTCCGCATAGAACTCGGATTCGGCGTGGAACTCATGCGCGTTCCAGCGCGTTTGCGTTGCCCCGCGTTCGCCCGGCAGCTCCAGCACCGCGATCTTGGGGAACCATTGCGCCACGAGGTGGAAGCTGCCCACATAGCCGGTACGCGCGAGCACGCGCGGCAGCTTATCGAAGAAGCGGATATCCAGCGTGGTGCTGGCGCCCGGTTCCACATACTCCGGCAGCTCCAGCTTCACCACGGTCTGGTCGGTGGCAGGCCCGCCGTCCGGCTGCACGAAGGACCAGTTCACGGCCGCGCCGTTCTGCTGCACGCTGCGCAGTTCGATATAGCCCCATTCGCCATCTTTCGCCAAGGCGTCCGAACGCACCGCGTTACCGGTGTTGCGCTGCTCGGTGAAGAAGGTGCTGTTCGCGTTCTGGAAGGCGTTCAGGTAGAGGTGCATGTAAACCACGCGCACCGGCTGGCTGCTGCGGTTGCGCCAGGTGAGCTTCTGCTTGCCGTCGATGGTGTGCTTGTCGGGATCGAGCGTGGCCTCGATCTGGTAGTCCGCCACGCGGTCGGACAGCGTGGCCTCGTTGCCGGTGCGTTCGCCGCCCCAGGCGCCGGGCGCGCTCGGCGTGCGCACGGCGGCGGCATTGGCCGGCGTCAGTTGAATACCGGTATCGGTGGTGGGGGTGGGCACCGCCACCACCAGCGCGCCCTGTGCAAATAAGGTGGACTGCACAGCCAGCGCGGCCAGCAGGGCGGCGGCGGGCAGCACTTTCATCAAACGGTTCAGCGGCATGTTTTTCCAATAGACAGAACAACAACGCCGCAATATAGCATCCCATGCCAGCTTGGCAAAAAATCCCTTGTGCACCGCCGCAATTAAGGGAGACTTAAATCCTTACCGAGCAAAAGGTGGTAACCTGCCCGCGTCCGATATCGATACAGAGGGAAGAACATGCGTTTCATGCGATACATGCTTGCTATTTCAGCACTGATGGCATTCACCACTGGCGCCCGCGCGGCCGATCCGAAAGAAGGCGTTGAATACCAGCGCCTGGCCACGCCGCAGCGCACCGAAGCGCCCGGCAAAAAGGTCGAGGTACTGGAATTCTTCATGTATACCTGCCCGCACTGCCATTCGCTGGACCCGCAGCTGCATGAGTGGGTGAAGAAACAGGGCGACAAGATCAGCTTCCGCCGCATCCACTTCCCGCAGGGCGGCAGCGATCCGCTGGCCCATGCCTATATCACGCTGGAGGCGATGAACCAGGTGGATGCCGTGCACAGCAAGATTTTCCAGGCCATTCACGTCAACCGTTCGCGCATCTACCGCGACGAGAAGGACCTGAACGCCTTCATCTTCGCCAACGGTGTGGACAAGGCGAAGTACGATCAGTACTTTAATTCTTTCGCCGTACAGACTAAACTTAAACGGTCGGCACAGGTGGTGGCCGCGTACAAAGTCGATTCCGCACCTACGATCGTGATCGACGGCCGCTACGTGACCTCGCCAACCCTTGCCGGCAAGCCGGGCCAGCCCGAATCTGCCTCGCAGGCAGCCACGCTGGCGGTAATGGATTATCTGGTCAACAAGGCCGCAGCCGAGAAGAAGTGAAACGATGAGCGAACGTGAAAAAGGTGCAATGAAGATGTATAGCGAGCTGGAGCCGGATGAGAGCCGGCTGTTCAGCGCGAGCAACGTCAATCATCTCGCCTGGTGCCTGGTCATTGCACTGGCCGCGTTCGCACTGTGGCTGATGGTGGCCCTCGTCAACGCCGAGAACCAGCGCAATGCGCTGATGACGAAGCAATGCCAGGATCGTGTATTCAAGGAAGAAGTCGACCGCACTTGCATGCTGACAGTGCAGTCGCGCGAACACTGGTGGCAGCACCTCACCTACGCGCTGAAGAACCTCAGCCCGCAGAAATGAACAAAGCCCGCTTCTCAGCGGGCTTTGTTTTTAGCCGACCATCAGCTTGACCTGCTTCAGGTCCACGCTGTTCGGCCCGGCGTGGATGGTGAAGCTGCCCGGCTCCACCACGCGCACCATGTCGGCATTGAAGAACTGCAGATCGGCAGGGCGGATGTCGAAAGTCAGCGTCCGCTTTTCGCCGGGTTTCAGCGTCACGCGGCGGAAGGCTTTCAGCTCCAGCACCGGGCGCGTGACCGAGCTGATATCGTCGCGGATATAGATCTGCACCACTTCGTCGCCGGCCATTGCGCCGCTATTCGTCACATCCACCTGCACCTGTGTCGATTCGCCCACCTTGATGGCGGTCTTGCTCAGGCGCGGCGCTGAGATATCGAAGCGCGTATAGCTCAGGCCATAGCCGAAGGGATAGAGTGGCTTGGTGCTGCCGTCGATATAGCCGCGGCGGGCCGATGGCTTGTGGTTGTAGAACACCGGCAGCTGGCCCACATTGCGTGCAATGGAAACCGGCAGCTTGCCGCCGGGGTTCGCGCGGCCGAACAGGATATCGGCGGCAGCATGGCCCGTTTCCTGGCCCATATACCACCCTTCCACCAGCGCGTCTGCACGTTCCTTCAGCAGGTTGACCGACAGCGGACGGCCGTTCAGCAGGAACACCACGGTTGGCTTGCCGAGATCGAAGATGGCTTTGGCGAGGTCGTTCTGCTGGCCCATCAGGTCCAGGCTGTTGCGGTCGCCCAGGTGATTGTCGGACCACGCTTCGCGGCTGGTCTGTTCGTTATCGCCCAGCACCATGATGATGGTGTCGGCCGATTTCGCGGCCTGCACGGCTTCCGCGATCAGGCGCGCATTCACTTCCGGCGGCGTGAACTTGATCTCGTCCTTACCCCAAATGCGCTCTTCGGTGATGCGCACGCCTTCCGAGTACTGCAGTTCAAAGCCCTGCGCCTTCGCTTCCGCCTGCAGGCCTTCGTAGATCGATACCACATGGCGCGGAATGTCGGAATAGCCGCCGATCGGGCAGTCCTTCGCATGGGTGCCGAGCAGCAGCACCTTGCCTACCTTCTTGCCGTCCAGCGGCAGCAGGCCCTTGTCGTTCTTCAGCAGCACCACGCTGCGGCGGGCTGCTTCGCGCGCCAGCGCCACGGCGTCCGGCGTGGCGGTAAGCTGGTCGGCCAGCTTGGCATCCACATACGGGTTCTCGAACATCCCCGCCAGGAATTTCAGTTCAAGGATACGGCGCACCACGGTATCGATCTCGCCTTCGCTGATGCGCTTCGCCGTCACCAGTTCTTTCAGCTTGCGGAAGCCGAAGCCGTCCGGCGTTTCGATATCCACGCCTGCCTTGAAGGCGCGGTAAGCCGCTTCCTTCGCATCCGGCACCAGCGCATGGCGGGTAATCAGTTCCTTGATGCCGAGGTAGTCGGATACGGTGATCCCTTTGAAGCCCCATTCCTCGCGCACCACCTTGTGCAGCAGCCAGCGGTTGGCATGCGAGGGCAGGCCGCCTATCTCGTTATAGGATGGCATGATGGCCGCCACCGGCGTTTCCTTCACCAGCCGTTCGAACGGCGGGAAGAATTCTTCGCGCAGCGTGCGCTCACTGATTTCCGCAGGGCCGATATTGGTGCCGCTTTCCGGCTGGCCGTGACCCGTCATGTGCTTCAGCGTCGCCAGCACCTTGTCTTTCGCGAGCTGGCGCGTTTCGCCGGAGAAGCCCAGCACCGCAGCCTTGCCCATTTCGCCGCACAGGTAGGGATCTTCGCCGAAGGTTTCTTCAATACGGCCCCAGCGCGGTTCACGCGCCACGTCCACCACCGGCGCCAGCGCCAGGTTGGCGCCGCGTGCGCGCATTTCGCTGGCCGCCACGCTGAAGATCCTGCGCGCCAGTTCAGGATCGAAAGAGGAAGCGAGGCCGATTGCCTGCGGGAAGGAGGTCGCGTCGCGTGCAGCGTAACCATGCAGCGCTTCCTCGTGCATGAACATCGGAATGCCGAGGCGGGTCTGTTCCATGGCCCACTTCTGGGCCGCGTTGACGTAGTTGGCGGTTTCCAGCGCATTGCGGTTGCGGCGCTCGCCGCTGTCGCCCGCGCCGCCTGCCGCCGCCTTGCCCTGGCGGTCGGAGGGACGCGCCAGCATGCCGAGGCCATGCGGATAAATGCTGGAGGCCTTCGCCGCAGAGAACTCGCCCACATCGTCCTCGATCTTGCGCTTCTCCTGCCACACGCAGTCGAGCTGCGCGATCTTCTCGTCCAGCGTCATGCGGCGCAGCAGGTCGTCCACCCGTTTCGGGATCGGCGCCGAGGCGTCCTTGTAGACGGCTTTCGGCGCCGCGAGGGCGATCGGCGGAATGGCGGCCAGACCGGCGAGGCCCGTCACCGAGGACAGGAACTGCCTGCGCTTATTGCTCATTGCTGCTGTCTCCTTGTGTTTTTATAAGGTATGCGTTCAGCGTTTGGCGGAGCGGGTGGCCACATCGACCCACACGGCGAGCGTGAGGATCAGGCCCTTGACGATCATCTGCCAGTAGGTGTCCACGTCCAGCATGGACATGCCGTTATCGAGGCTGGCCATCACCAGCGCGCCGATCAGCGCGCCGTATACGGTGCCGGAGCCGCCGCGCATCGAGGTACCGCCGATGAAGCAGGCCGCGATGGCATCCAGCTCACCCGAGGTACCGGCCGATGGCGAGCCTGCCGCAAGGCGTGCCGTATTCACCAGGCCGGCGAGGGCGCACATCAGGCCCATGATGCCGAAGATCCAGAGCTTGACGGCTTTCACGTTAATGCCGGACAGGCGCGTGGCTTCCATGTTGCTGCCGACCGCGTAGATGCGGCGGCCGAACACGGTTTGCGTGGTCATATAGGTGAAGATGCCGAGCAGTGCCAGCAGCAGCAGCACCGGCAGCGGCACGCCTTCATAGCTGTTCAGCGTCGAGATGAAGGCGAAGATCACGGCGGCGATGGCGGCCAGCTTGAGTGCGTCGCGCCATACCGGCGCCTGTTCCAGGCCATGCTTGGCGCGGCTGCGGCGCTGGCTCCAGGCCAGGAACACGGCAATAGCGAACAGGCCGAGGCCCAGCGCTACGCCCAGCTGCGGTGCCAGGTAGCCCTGGCCGATCTGCACCATATTGTCCGACACCGGGGCCACGGTGATACCGTCGGTGATGCCGAGCACAATGCCGCGGTAGGCCAGCATGCCGCCAAGGCCCACAATGAACGACGGTATATGCAGATAGGCAGTGAGATAGCCGTTGAACAGGCCGAGCACCAGGCCGATGGCCAGCACCGCGATCAGGTTGACGGGCAGGGGCAGGCCGTGCGTCACGTCCAGCACGGCCGCAATGCCGCCCAGAAGGCCTAGCAGGGAGCCGACGGACAGGTCGATCTCGCCCGCAATAATCACCAGCGACATGCCGCAGGCCACAATGCCGGTAATGGCCATCTGGCGCATCAGGTTCGACATATTGCGCGGGGTGAGGAAGCCGCCTTCCGTTTTCCAGAAGAAGAATGCCCAGATCAGGGCAATGGCAATCAGCAGGGCCAGGATCTTGTACTGGGTGAACAGCTTTTTGAGTTGTGTGCTTTTCATGGAATTTCTGTTCGGTGGTTCAGTGGACCAGCGCTGCTGCCAGCACCGTTTCCTGTGTGAGGCCCTCGTTGACGAAGTCGCCGCGCAGCTGGCCTTCGCCGATTACAAGCACGCGGTCGGAAACGCCCAGCACTTCCTGCAGCTCGGAGGACACCATGATGATGGATACGCCTTCAGCGGCCAGGTTCAGCATAAGCTGGTAGATCTCGAACTTTGCGCCTACGTCCACACCGCGCGTCGGCTCGTCGAGGATCAGGATGCGCGGTTTCGTCAGCAGCATCTTGGACAGCACCGCCTTCTGCTGGTTGCCGCCTGAAAGACCGGTAATCGGCAGGAAGGGGCTGGAGGTCTTCACCTTGAGGCGGTCGATTTCACCGCGCACGGTGCGCAGCTCTTCTGCGTCGCTGATACGGGTGGCATGCGAGAACTCCTGCAGCACGCTGAGCGTCATGTTGTGGCCAACGCAGAGGTCGGGCACGATGCCGTGGTGCTTGCGGTCTTCCGGCACCATGGCCAGGCCGCAGCGGATCGATTTCAGCGGCGTGCTGGTATCCAGCTTGCGGCCATCCAGCCAGACTTCGGAGGTGCAGGGGCCTTCATAGGCGCCGAAGATCGCCGAAACCAGCTCGGTGCGGCCTGCGCCCACAAGCCCTGCGATACCCAGGATCTCGCCCTTGCGCAGCGAGAAGGAGATATTGTCCACGCGCTTGCGCTGCGGGTTGTCCGCATCGAAGCAGCACACATTGCGTGCTTCGAACACCACTTCGCCCGGCGTATGCTTGCGCTCAGGGTAAAGCTGGTTCATTTCCCGGCCCACCATCTGCGCGATGATGCGGTCGATATTCATCTCGCTCATCGGCGTGGTGGCAATGTGCTGTCCGTCGCGGATGGTGACGATGGTGTCGCAGATGGCTGCAATCTCGTCCAGCTTGTGCGAGATGTAGACGCAGGCCACGCCCTTCGCTTTCAGCGAGCGCACAATGTCCAGCAGCACGCTGATTTCGGACGTGGTCAGCGAAGACGAAGGCTCGTCCAGGATCAGGATGCGGGCCTTTTTATTGAGCGCCTTGGCAATTTCGATCAATTGTTGGTAACCGCCGCCATACTGCTTCACCGGCAGCACCACGTTCACGTCGCGGATATTCAGTTCGGCCAGCAGTTCTTCGGCGCGGCGGTTCATGGCGTCGTAGTCCATGCGCCCGCCGGGCAGGGTGATCTCGTTGCCGAGGAAGATATTCTCCGTCACCGACAGCTCCGGCACCAGCATCAGTTCCTGGTGGATGATGACGATGCCGGCATCTTCGGTTTCGCGGATGGACTGGGCGCGCAGCGGCGCGCCTTGCCAGAGAATTTCACCGTCCCATGTTCCATGGGGATAAACGCCGGACAGCACCTTCATCAAAGTTGACTTGCCGGCGCCATTCTCGCCGCATAGGCCGATGCATTCGCCCGGCCTTACCTTGATGTCGATACCATTCAATGCGCGAACACCGTCGAACTGCTTGACGATGTTCTTCATTTCAAGAAGGTAATCGGTCATGCCATTCGCGTTCAGTTAGCGGAGAGTTGCGCTTTCGTGTAGAAGCCGTCGTCCACTACCAGGTTGACGTTCGCTTTCGTCAGCGGTGTTGGTTTCAGCAGCAGCGTATCGACTTTCTTGAAGCCGTTATTGTAGGAGGCGTTGAAGCCGGGCTTCTCGTTGCGCACCAGCTGCACGGAGAGCTTGGCGGCTTCGCCAGCCAGCACTTTCAGCGGCTTGTAGACGGTAACGGTCTGGGTGCCTGCGATCACGCGCTTCACGGCGGCGAGGTCAGCGTCCTGGCCGGAGACCGGCACCTTGCCCTGCAGCTTCTGCGCGGTGAGGGCCTGGATTGCGCCGCCTGCAGTGGCGTCGTTGGAGGCGACGATGGCATCGATCTTGTTGCCGTTCGCGGTCAGCGCATTCTCGATGATGGCCAGCGCTTCCGATGGGCTCCAGTCCTTCACCCACTGCTTGCCAACGACCTTGATATCGCCCTTGTCCACCAGCGGCTGCAGCACTTTCATCTGGCCTTCGCGCAGCATCTTGGCGTTGTTGTCGGTTGGCGCCCCGCCCAGCAGGTAGTAATTGCCCTTCGGTTTGGCGGCCACCACGGCCTGCGCCTGCATTTCGCCGACCTTCTCATTGTCGAAGGAGATGTAGGCATCGATGTCGGAATTGAGGATCAGGCGGTCATAGGACACCACCTTGATCTTGGCCTTCTTCGCTTCACGCACGGCGTTGTTCAGCACCGTGGCGTTGTACGGCACGATGACCAGCACGTCCACGCCGCGCGAGATCAGGTTTTCGATCTGGGAGATCTGGCGCTGTTCGCTCGCGTCGGCGGACTGCACATACACTTTGGCGCCCAGCTTTTCGGCAGCTGCCGTGAAGTAGTCGCGGTCGCGCGTCCAGCGTTCCAGGCGCAGGTCGTCGATGGAGAAGCCGATTTTCGGATTCTTCGCATCCGCCATTGCCGCGCCGCTGGTCATGGCGAACAGTGCGCCCAGGATTGCCACTTTCAACTTCTTGTTCATCTTTGTCTCCTAAGATTTGGGCTGCCGTCTACGTGGAGGCAGCCAGTATTCTGTGATTAAGGCATCAGTGGTTATGCCGTGGAATATTGTGCCCAACCCCCCGATACTCTACAGCCAATTCCATGCAGGCCCCGAACTCCATCTGGCCGACGGTGGAACGGTAGAGTTCCTGCCATGGCGTCTGACTGGCAGGGAAGGCCGGAATGCCCTCGGCCTTGCGCTTGGCCAGTTCTTCATCGCTCACCACCATATTGCAGCTGCCGGTATTCAGGTCGATGCGGATGGTGTCGCCGGTGCGGATGTAAGCCAGGCCGCCGCCGACCGCGCTTTCAGGCGATGCGTTCAGGATCGATGGGCTGGCGGAGGTGCCGGACTGGCGGCCGTCGCCCAGCGTCGGCAGGGCATTGATGCCGCGCTTGATCAGCGCATCCGGCGGCTGCATGTTCACCACCTCGGCGGAACCCGGCCAGCCGATCGGGCCGGAACCGCGAATGACGAGGATGCAGTTCTCATCGATGTTCAGGGCAGGATCGTTGATACGGTCGTGGTAATCGCCCGAACCATCGAACACGATCGCGCGGCATTCGAATACATTCTCCTGGCCCGGCTGCGACAGGTAGCGCTGGCGGAATTCTTCCGAAATGACGGAAGTCTTCATGATGGCGAAGTCGAACAGGTTGCCCTTCAGGACCATGAAGCCTGCCTGCTCCTTCAGCGGTGCGCTGAATGGCCAGATCATTTCGCGGTCCACGGTTTCGCGGCCCTTCAGGTTCTCCGCCATTGTCTGGCCGGTAACCGTTAGGCGTTTGGAGCGCAGCTTGCCCGCCTGCTCCAGTTCCCACATCACGGCAGGCACGCCGCCGGCGCGGTGGAAGCGCTCACCGAGGTATTTGCCGGATGGCTGCATGTTCAGCAGCAGCGGCACATCGTGGCCATATTCCATCCAGTCTTCCGAACGCAGTTCCACACCGGCATGGCGTGCCATGGCAACGATGTGCTGCTGGGCGTTGGTGGAGCCGCCGATGGCGGCATTCACCACGATCGCGTCGAGGAAGGCTTCGCGCGACAGGATGGAAGACGGGCGGATATCCTGCTCGCACAGTTCAACGATGCGGCGGCCGGTGGCATAGGCCATCTGGCCGCGCTCGCGGTAAGGCGCAGGAATCGCGGAGCAGCCGGTGAGCGACATGCCCAGCGCTTCGGCCATGGCATTCATGGTCGATGCCGTGCCCATGGTGTTGCAGTGGCCGGAAGAGGGCGCAGAGGCGGTAGCGATCTGCAGGAACTTCTCGTTGTCGATTTCTTCCGCTGCCAGCTGGCGGCGCGCCTTCCAGATGGCGGTGCCGGAGCCCACCAGCTCGCCGTCCAGCCAGCCGTCCAGCATCGGGCCGCCGGACAGCACGATGGCGGGAATGTCGACAGTGGAGGCGGCCATCAGCTGCGCAGGCGTGGTCTTGTCGCAACCGGTGGTGAGCACCACGGCATCGATCGGGTAGCCGTGCAGGATCTCGACCAGGCCCATATAGGCCAGGTTGCGGTCGATCGCGGCCGTGGGGCGCCGGCAGTTCTCGAAGATGGGGTGCAGCGGGAATTCCATCGGAATGCCGCCCGCATCGCGGATGCCGTCGCGCACGCGCTTCGCCAGTTCCAGGTGAATGCGGTTGCAGGGGCTGATATCGCTGCCCGATTGGGCGATGCCGATAATCGGTTTGCCCGAACGCAGCTCTTCGGGCGTAATCCCGTAGTTCATGAAGCGCTCAAGATAGAGCGCGGTCATGTCGATGAAGTCGGGATTGTCGAACCATTCCTGCGAACGGTAGCGGCGCTTGGTCATGTCGAAGCCTGCAGAGTAAATGAATGCTGCGCCTGGCCCGGGGCCGCGACGCGGAATGAAAACAAGCCGCCCGCCAGCGGATACTTGCGGCGGTCTTCGTCGCTCATGCCTTTCCACGCGGTGGTGGCGAAAGCAGTCCGCAGGTCAGGCCCGCCGAACGCGATTTTCGTAATATTAGGGCATGGGAAGGCGAGGGAGCCTTCCAGTTTGCCGTCCGGTGCGTAGCGCTCCACGCGCGCGCCGCCGAACAGGGCCACCCACACATAGCCTGCCGCATCCACGGCAGTGCCGTCCGGATAGCCGCTGCCTTCGATGCGCGCGAACACGCGCTTGCGCGACAGCGTGCCGTCCGGCGCCAGGTCAAAGGCATAGACCTCTTTCTTCAGCGTGTCGGTATGGTAGAAGGTGCGCCCGTCAGGGCTGGTGGCCGGGCCGTTGGTGATGACGTAGCCGCTGTCCAGCGCCTGCAGCTCGCCATCGCTGCGCAGCCGGTAGAGCGAGCCGCTGGCAGCCGTTTCCGCATTGTCCATGGAGCCGAACCACAGGCTGTGGTCGGGGCCCACATAGCCGTCGTTCATGCGGTTGCCGGGCAGTGCAGCCTCCAGCTCGCGCAGCAGGGTAAAGGCGCCGGTCTTCGGATCGAAGCGCATCAGCTTGCCCGGCATGCCGCACACCATGCCGCCATCCGTCATCGGCAGCGCAAAGCCGGTTTCGGCAGGCATCCGCCAGCTCTGGCGCGCAGTGCCGTCTGCGGCGCAGCGGTGCAGCTGCTGCCCCTTGATATCGACGAAGTACAGCATGTTCTCACCCGGATGCCATACCGGGCCTTCACCCAGTTTGGCGCCCAGGGCCCAGATGCACTGCGGCACGGCGGTGCTCATGATCCGTACCAGCCCGCGTCAACGAAGTAATCGCGGCCGGAGCAGCGGGCAGCATTGTCCGAAGCAAGGAACAGCGTCAGCGCTGCCACGTCTTCCGGCTCCACGCGCTCGTGCAGGCACTGTGCCGCAAGGATGGCCGCTTCGTCTTCCGGCGAGTGCCACAGTTTCATCTGGCGCTCGGTCTTCACGGAGCCCGGAATGATGCAGTTGACGCGGATGCCTTCGGCGCCCAGGTCGCGTGCCAGGCCGCGTGTAAGGCCTTCGATGGCCGCCTTCGCGGTCATGTACAGGCTGAGGTTACCCAGTGCGAGGTGCCAGGAAATCGAACCGAAGTTCAGGATCACGCCGCCGCCATTGGCCTTCATGCCCGGCGCGACGGCCTGTGCGCAGAAGAACTGGTGGCGCAGGTTGACTGCCAGGCTGTCATCCCAGTACTGCGGCGTGACGTCCTTCACGTTGTGGCGGTTGTCGTTTGCCGCGTTGTTGATCAGGATTTCGGTCGAGCCAAAGTCCTTTTCGATCTGTGCGAACACCTCGCCTACCGCCGTGAGGTCTGTCAGGTCGCAATGAACATACTTGGGCGGATGTTTTGCACCACTCAGGCTCTTTTCCAGTGCCAGCGATGCTTCATCTGCGATATCGAGGAACGTTACCTTCGCTCCCTGCTTCACGAATGCGTCCACAATGGCGGCACCAATGCCGGTGCCGCCACCCGTGATGACGACACGCTTGTCATCCAGATTCGGGTAGGTGGCATACACCAACGGTTTTCTTTCGCCAGCCATCTTCAGTTACCTCCAGTTGAAATCCCCGCGCCGGACAGGCCACGACGCGCGAGGTTGCGATACAGGGCGCGAACGCCAAAAGTCCATGGTGCGATCTGGTCGCTGCGCTGAACATGATTGATAAGTGAGCCCAGTGCCGGTGTACTGATGGTAACGCGGTCGCCCAGGTGATGGGTGAATCCACCGCCCGCTGCATCGCGGTCCTTGATCGGCGAGAACATGGTGCCCAGGAAGAGCATGAAGCCGTCCGGATACTGGTGGTGCGCGCCGCTGGTCTGTGCTACCAGGTCGAGCGGGTCGCGGCTGATCTGACGCATCCTGCTTTCGCCATCCAGCACGAAGTCGTCGTCGGCGCCTTCAATCTTCATGCGCACTTCCGCATTGCGCACGGTGTCCAGCGTGAATTTTTCGTCGAACAGGCGGATGAACGGACCGATCGAGCAGGAGCCGTTATTGTCCTTGGCCTTGCCCAGCAGGAGGGCGCTGCGGCCTTCGATGTCGCGCAGGTTCACGTCGTTGCCGAGGGCTGCGCCCACCACCTTGCGCTGGCTGGTCACGGCCAGCACGATTTCCGGTTCCGGGTTATTCCACTTCGAATCCGGATGCAAGCCCACGTCGGCGCCGAAACCGACCGCCGACATCGGCTGCGATTTCGAGAACACTTCGGCGTAAGGACCAATGCCCACTTCCATATACTGCGACCAGGCGCCACGGGCAATGAAGGCCTGCTTCAGCTTTTCCGCTTCCGGCGAGCCGGGCTTGATGCTGGACAGGTCGGAACCGATCGATTCCAGCAGGGACTTGCGCAGCGTGTCAGCGCGTGCAGCATCGCCGCCGGCCTGTTCTTCGATCACGCGTTCCAGCAGGCTGACGGCGAAGGTCACCCCGCAGGCCTTGATGGCCTGCAGGTCGCAGGGCGCCAGCAGGCGCGGATGCATGGACTCAGGCTGCAGCGCCGCTTCCAGCAACTGCTGCACCGAACCCAAGTGCTCGCCGGGCGCCGAACGGGCCACGCTGAGCAGGTCGTCGCGTTCCAGCAGGTCGGCCATGGTGCTGACGTGCGGCGTAATGTCGATCACTTCGCCATTGCGGACGGCCACCACGCAGGGGCCGTTGATTTCGCCGCTCCGCCATACGCGGCCGACGAGGAGTGCGTCCTGCAGATCGGACGGTAATTGCGGCACTGCTGACGCAAGCTTCATATCTGTCTCCAATTTCTGTTATCGATGTTTCAGCTGCGGCCAAGGCTGGGCAGCTTGGGCGAGTAGGTCCAGCCCGGAATCAGGTACTGCATGGCCATGGCGTCGTCGCGCGCGCCGGTGCCCACTTTCTTGAACAGTTCGTGCGCCGCATTGATGCGGTCCATGTCCGGCTCGATGCCCAGGCCCGGACGGTCCGGCACGGCCACTTCGCCGCCCACAATCTGCAGCGGCTCGCGCGTCAGGCGTTCCTGGCCTTCCTGCCAGATCCAGTGGGTGTCGATGGCGGTGATATTGCCCGGCGCCGCCGCTGCCGCATGTGTGAACATGGCGAGCGACACATCGAAGTGGTTGTTTGAGTGCGAGCCCCAGGTCATGCCCCATTCCTGGCACAGCTGCGCCAGGCGCACGGAGCCCTGCATGGTCCAGAAGTGCGGGTCGGCCAGCGGAATATCGACGGCGCCCAGCAGGTGCGAGTGCGCCATCTGGCGCCAGTCGGTCGCCACCATATTGGTCGCGGTGGGAATGCCGGTGGCACGGCGGAATTCCGCCATGATCTCGCGGCCGGAATAACCGTTCTCCGGACCGCAGGGGTCTTCGGCATAGGCCAGCACATGGCCCTGGCCGCGGCACAGGCGGATCGCTTCATCCAGCGACCAGGCGCCGTTCGGGTCCAGCGTCACACGCGAATTGGGGAAACGCGCCTTGATGCCGGCTACGGCTTCCATCTCTTCTTCTCCGCGCATCACGCCGCCCTTCAGCTTGAAGTCGCGGAAGCCGTACTTCGCCACGGTGGCTTCGGCCTGCGCCACAATCGAGGCAGCCGTCACGGCTTCCTGGTGGCGCATGTGATACCAGTCGTCCTGCGCGCCGCTGCCGGCCAGGTAAGGCAGGTCGGTGCGGCTGCGGTCACCGATATAGAACAGGTAGGCCAGCATCGGCACGCGGTCGCGCTGCTGGCCGGAGCCCAGCAGTTCGCATACCGGCACATTCAGGTGCTGGCCCAGCAGGTCGAGCAGGGCGGCTTCAACGGCCGTCACCACATTCTCAAGCCGCAGGTTGATCTCGTGCGGCTGCTTCAGCACCGCTGCTTCCGCTGCGGAGGTGACCTGGTGCTGCATGCCGCTGGCGCCCTTGCCCGCGATACCTTCGCGAATGGAGTTCAGCGTGCGGTTGAAGCGGCCGATCTGGGTGCCGACCACGCGCGGCACGGAATTCTCCAGCGCTTTCAGGATGCCTGCGCCGCCGGGAACCTCGCCGATACCCGTGTGGCCCGCGCTGTCTTTCAGCAGCACGAGCGTGCGCGTGAAATAAGGCGCGTGCGCGCCGCACAGGTTAAACAGCATGCTGTCGTAACCTGCCACCGGAATGACCTGCATCTCTATGACGACAGGGCTTCCGTTTGTCTCCGTTTTTGTTGCTTGTACCATCTGTTTCACCTAAAATGAATAGCGCTACCATAACATCGTGTGAGGGCTTTATGCAAGCAGTTCGGCGTCTGATGTGCATTTGTGTCACCGGCATGATTTTTTGCCTTAATCCGGCCATGGCGGCCGGTCCGAAAAAGCCGGGCGAGCAGTGGCATTGGGTTGCCGCCTGGGGCTCAGCCCAGATGGTGCCTGGCCCGGAAAATGAACTGCCGGCCGAGCACTGGCGCGACAGCAGCTTGCGCCAGATCGTGCACACCTCGCTGGGCGGCAAGCGCCTGCGCGTGCGCATCAGCAATGCCTTCGGCACCGAGCCGCTGGAGCTGCAGGGCGCGAGCATCGCCCGTGCCGTGGCCCTCGGCCAGGCGGAAGTGAAGGACCCGAAGCGGCTGACCTTCGGTGGCCGCGATAGCGTCATGATCCCGGCCGGCGCCGAGTATTACAGCGACGCGGTCGATTTCGAGCAGAAGGCGGGCAGCGATCTCGCCGTCACCCTGTACTTCAAGAACGCGCCGGGGCGCCAGACCAGCCACCCGGGATCGCGCGCCACCAGCTTCGTGGCGAAAGGCGACCGCGTGCTGGATGCGGCATGGCCGGATGCGGCCAAAGTGGTGCACTGGTATGCCCTGTCGGATATCGAGGTGCAGGCGCCGCGCGGGCAGAAGGCCGTTTCCGTCGTCGGCGACTCGATTACGGACGGCTACGGCGTAACCACCGACACCAGCACGCGCTGGCCGGACTTCCTGGCCGGACGGCTGGCCCGCGCGGGACAGCCCATGGGGGTGGTCAACGCCGGCATCGGCGGCGGACGCATGCTGCGCGACGGCCTGGGATTCAACCTCGCGGCACGCTTTGAACGCGACGTGATCGGCCGCGCCGGTGTATCGCATGCCATCGTGCTGATTGGCGTGAACGATTTCGGCACCCAGCGCCGCGACGGAAAGGATACGCCCGAGGCGCGCGCGAAGCTGCTGGAAGACCTGAAGATCGCCCACCGCCAGCTCGTGGAGCGCGCGCACCTGCACGGCATCTGCGTCATCGGCGCTACGCTCACGCCTTACAGCGGCAGCGACTATTACAAGCCCAGTCCCGCCAACGAGGCGGACCGCCTGCAGCTGAACGAATGGATCCGCAGCGCCGGCGTGTTCGACGCGGTAGCGGACTTCGACGCAGCACTGCGCGACCCTGCACGCCCGGACCATATGCGCAAGGAAGTTGACCTGGATGGCCTTCACCCATCGGACGCAGGCTACCGCGCCCTGGCCGAAGCCGTGCCCCTGAAAGCCCTGCGCCAGTGCGGGGTGGCACGATGAAGCGCCTGATCGTTTCCATTGCGCTGGCAATGGCGGCATCGATGGCCGCCGCGGCCCCGGTGACGTACAAGAATCCCGTGGTGCCCGGCTTCCACGCCGATCCCAGCGTCTGCCGCGTGGGCAAGGACTACTACCTCGCCACCAGCAGCTTCGAATACTTCCCCGGCGTGCCTATCTTCCACAGCCGCGACCTGGTGCACTGGCGCCAGATCGGCCATGCGCTGACGCGGGAAAGCCAGTTGCCGCTGAAAGGGCAACGCGCTTCGCGCGGCATCTTTGCGCCCACGCTGCGCTGCCACGAAGGCAGCTTCTACCTCATCACCACCAATATCGAGAATGGCGGCAATTTCTACGTGCATACCAAGGATCCTGCGGGCGAATGGTCGGAACCCGTGTGGCTGAAGGAGTCCGTGTTCGGCATGGACCCCTCGCTGCTGTTCGATGACGACGGCAAGGTCTACTACACCCGGCATGGTGGCGGTGAGCGGGGCGGTGTTTACCAGGCCGAACTCGATATGAAGACGGGCAAGCTGCTGGGCGAAGCGCGGCTGGTCTGGCCCGGCACCGGCGGCGTGTGGCCGGAAGGCCCGCACCTGTACAAGCACAATGGCATGTACTACCTGATGATCTCCGAGGGCGGCACGTCTTACGAGCATTCGATAACGGTGGCCCGCTCGCGGTCCCCATGGGGGCCGTTCGAGGCATACAGCGGCAATCCCATTCTCACGCACCGCAACCATCCGGAACTGCCCTTGCAGGCCACCGGCCATGGCGATCTCGTACAGGCCGAAAATGGAAGCTGGTGGATGGTCTTGCTCGGCATCCGGCCGCATGAGCGCCAGCATCATATTGGCCGCGAAACCCTGCTTGCACCGGTGAGCTGGAACGCACAGGGCTGGCCGGTCGTCAACGATAACAAGCCCCTTGGCACAACGATGGCCGTAGAGGGCCTGCCGGCGCAGGCGCCATGGCCTGCGGAGCCGGTGCGCACGGAGTTCGACAGCGGCAAGCTTGCCCTGTACTGGACCCATCTGCGCGACGGCGCGGCGGGCAAGTGGACGCTCAGCGAGCGCAAGGGCTACCTGCGGCTCAAGGGTACGTCGGAGACCCTGGGAGACATCGCGTCCCCAGCCTTTGTCGCACGCAGGCAGCAACATCTGCACATGCGGGCAGCAACGCAGCTGGAATTCACACCGTCCGGCGAGCAGCAGGCGGCCGGTCTCGTGCTGCGGCAGAATGAAGCGAACCACTATGCCTTGCGTGTGACGGGCGTGGTGCAGCGCCGCATCGAATTGCTGCAGCGGGTGAAGGGCAAGACCAGCATTGCCGCCACAGCGCCGCTGCCGGCAGGACCGGTGCGCTTGCAGGTAGAGGCTTTCCCCGACCGTTACGCATTTTCCTACGCGGCAGGTGATGGCGCAATGAAGGCCATCGGGACGTTGCCGACGCGAGCCCTGTCATCCGAAAGCGCGGGCGGATTCACCGGCGTGTTCGTCGGCATGTACGCAGCAGGTGAGAACAATATGGCGCCGGCGGACTTCGCATGGTTCGACTACGAGGCGCCCGGAGACAAGGACTAATGAAAAATATGATGAAACTGGCCGCTGCCGCACTGGCGGCGTGGCTCGTGGCGGCGCCCGCCCAGGCCTTGGGTAACAGGACCGTGGTGCGCTTCGAGCGCGCGCCGGATGCGGTGCAGCTGGCCGCCAGCGGCAAGGCGGCAACGCTGTATGTGGACCAGCAGGACTGGCCCGGCGTACTCCGCGCCGCTCGCGGCCTGCAGGACGATATTCAGCGCGTCAGCGGCGCATCCCCGGCGCTGAAATTCGGCGCGCCGTCCGGCAAGGAAACCGTCATTATCGGCACGCTCGGCAAGAGCGCCCTGATCGACAAGCTGGCGGCGGCAGGAAAACTCGATGTGGCCGCCATCCGGGGCAAGTGGGAAGGCTGGGCCATGCAGACCGTGGCCGATCCGGTGCCGGGCGTATCGCGCGCGCTGGTGATCGTGGGCAGCGACAAACGCGGGACCATTTACGGCATATATGAGCTGTCCGAGCAAATTGGCGTGTCGCCCTGGCACTGGTGGGCCGATGTACCGCCGCAGCGCCATGCGGCCATTGCTGTCAGCGTGCCGCAAGCGCTCAGCGACGCGCCCGTGGTGCAGTACCGCGGCATCTTCCTCAACGACGAGGCGCCCGCGCTGACGGGCTGGGTAAAGCAGCGCTACGGCGGCTACAAGCACGGCTTCTACGAAAAGGTCTTCGAGCTGATTCTTCGCCTGCGCGGCAACTACCTGTGGCCTGCGATGTGGGATGCGGCATTCTTTGACGACGATCCTCTCAACGGCAAGCTGGCGGACGAATACGGCATCGTGATGGGCACCTCGCACCATGAGCCCATGATGCGCGCCCATAAAGAGTGGCAGCGCAATGGCAAGGGCCCATGGGACTATCAGCGCAACGAACAGCTGCTAAAGGACTTCTGGCGCGGCGGTCTGCGTGCGACGAAGGACTACGAAAAGATCATTACGCTGGGCATGCGCGGCGACGGCGACGAGCCGATGTCGGAAGAATCGAATGTGGCGCTGCTGCAGCGTATCGTGCGCGACCAGCGCGAGATGATCACCCAGGAAATCAAACCGGATATCAGCGAAGTGCCGCAGGCCTGGGCACTGTACAAGGAAGTGCAGGATTACTACGAGAAAGGCATGCGCGTGCCGGACGACGTGCTGCTGCTGTGGTGCGACGATAACTGGGGTAATATCCGCCGCCTGCCGACGGCAGAGGAACGCAAGCGGCCGGGCGGCGCGGGCGTCTACTACCACTTCGACTACGTTGGCGGGCCGCGTTCCTACAAGTGGCTGAACGTCACGCCGATTCCCAAGATCTGGGAGCAGATGCACCTGGCCTGGAAGTATGAGGCCAACCGCATGTGGATCGTCAACGTGGGCGACCTGAAGCCGATGGAAGTGCCGATCGAGTTCTTCCTGAGCTATGCATGGAATCCAGAAAAATGGCCTGCGGAGCGCCTGCCTGCTTATCTGCAGCAATGGGCGCAGCGCGAGTTCGGCGCAAAGCATGCCGCCGATATTGCCGACATCGTGGACAAGTACACGCGCTACAACGGCCGCCGCAAGCCGGAGCAGCTGGAACCGGAAACCTATAGCCTGACGAACTACCGCGAAGCAGAACGCATCGTAGCGGAGTACAAGGACCTTGTTGTCCGCGCCGAAAGGATTGCGGCGGACCTGCCGAAGCATCAGCGCGACGCTTTCTTCCAGCTGGTGCTGCATCCCGTGAAGGCAGGCGCCATCGTGAACGAGCTGTATGTCGCGGCCGGTCTGAACCGCCTGTATGCAAAGCAGGGCAGGGCTTCAGCCAACGATCTCGCGGCGCGCGCCCGTGAACTGTTCCGGCAGGATGCGGAGCTCACCCGCCGGTATCATGAAATGAATGGCGGCAAGTGGAACCACATGATGTCGCAGGCCCACCTCGGCTACACCTACTGGAACCAGCCGCCGCGCAATGTGATGCCAGCGGTGAGCGAGATCCAGGTGCCGCGCGCCGGTGATATGGGCGTGGCGGTGGAGGGCAACGAGAACGTGTGGCCCGGTCCCGGTGGCGATGCGCTGAGAACGCCGTCGCTCAACAACGCCGCTGCTGCACCGCAGTTCGTGGAGATATTCAATCGCGGCGAGCAGCCTTTCCGCTTCACGGCGAAGGCAAGCGAGCCGTGGATTGTGCTCAGCAGGACCAGCGGCAATGTCGCGCGCGGCGAGCGGCTGCAGGTTGATGCGCGCTGGAGCGACGTTCCGGCTGGCAGCCGCACCGCCACGGTAACGATTACGGGTCCGAATGGCGAAGTGAAGGTGCAGGTGCCGGTGGTCAAAGCCGATCTGCCTCCAGTGCCGGGCTTCGTGGAAACGGATGGCGTGGTCGCGATGGAAGCGGGGCATTTCACCCGTGCCGTGTCGCCGGCCGGCCGTTCCTGGCTTACCATTCCCGGCCATGGCTGCACGCTCTCCGGCGTCGCTGCGCAGCCTGTGCTGGCGCCCGCGTTGAGCACTGCGGATGGCATGCGCCTTGAATACGATATGCATATGGCCAGCAGTGGCAAGGTGAAGGTTGGCATCACGCTGGCGCCTACGCTGAAGTTCCAGCCGGGCCAGGGGCTGCGCTACGCCGTTTCCATCGATGACGAAGCGCCGCAGATCGTGAACGTACATGCCGACGCGTCGCTCAAGGCCTGGGAGCGCATGGTATCCGATGGCGCTGCATACTTCACGACAGAGCACGTGGTCGCGAAGCCGGGCAAGCATGTACTGAAGTTCTGGGCGCTGGATGCAGGCCTGGTGGTGCAGAAGCTGGTAGTGGATGCGGGCGGCCAGCGGCCGAGTTACCTCGGTCCGCCGGAAAGCCCGCGTTTGCCGTGAATCAGGCGCGCTGCGGCATGGCCCGCAGCGACTCTGCAATCGCCTGGCGCATCGGCTTGGCCTGCAGCTTCTCGTCAAACGGCGCGCAGCGCATTTGCAGGCCATCCTTGCGTGAGGCGCCCTTCAGGTCCTGCAGCCAGCTTACGTGGTCAGCCATGCCCCACAGCAGGAAGTCCTTCACCTGCGCATAGCTGAGCGTTACATCCAGATATTCTTTCGTCAGCGCGGCCACGCCTGCGTCGCGCTGCGCGATATCGGCAGGGAACTGCTTGTCGTTCACATCGAACTCCGTGATCAGCAGGTCCAGGCCCATGCCGGTGACTTCATCGAGGAATTTGCGCCACTCGCGCACCACGGCGGCCTTGTTGGCCGAGTCTTCCCAGCCGCCGATGTGGCTCTGGATGCCAAGCGCATGGATCGGGGCACCGCGCTTCTTCAGCTCGTGCAACAGGCGCAGCACACCGGCGCGGTGTTTCGCGTTCTCCACGTTCCAGTGCATGAAGTCGTTGTACACCAGCTGCGCATGGGGGGCAGCTTCATGCGCGAGGCGGAAGGCCAGTTCGATCTCCGATGCCGTGCCGCCCAGGCGTTCCGACAGTACGTTTGGATGATATTCGCCGGTCTTGCGGTCGATGGCTTCATTGACCACGTCGTAGCTGATGATGTCCTTGCCGAAGTGGCCGCATACCGTGTTGATGTGCTTCTTCAGTAGCGCTTCGGCCGCCTTGCCGCCTTGCGGGCCGAACTTGTATTCATTAACCCATTTCGGCAGCCATTTCGGCTCCTGCCAGATCAGCGTGTGGCCACGGATCGCCATGCCGTTCGACTTCGCCCAGGCAAACATCTCGTCGGCAGGTTTGAAGTTCATCTGGCCATTTGATGGTTCGATCTGCGGCCACTTGGTTTCGTTTTCGGCCACGATGATATTGCATTCGCGCGCCATGAGGGCGCGGTAGGCCGGATCGTCGAACTTGTTTTTGCCGGAGCCCATGGCGTTCCCGAAGCGCAGGCCCTTGCGCTGGGCGATGGCTTTCAGCGGCTCGTCGCCTTCGGCGGCATGCAGGGCTTGCAGGGGAAGCAGGCCTGCGCCGAGAATTTTCAATGTATCGCGTCGTGTAATGGTCATAGTATTTCCAGGCGGGTGGACTTGAGGTCGCGGGAGTTGGGGCCGGTCATGATGTCGTAGCGGCCGGGTTCTACGATTTCGCGCATGGCGGCGGACCAGCGCTTGAAAGTTGTGGCATCGAGGCGGAAGCGCACGGTGCGCCGCTCGCCTGCCTTCAGGGATACGCGCTCGAAGCCGCGCAGTTGTTTTACCGGCCGCGTCACGGAACCGTCGAGGCCATGAATGTAGAGCTGCACGACCTCGTCGCCCGCGAGCCGTCCCGTATTGCGGATCTCGACATTCACCGTGACATTACCGTCGCGGCCAATGCGCGTTGCGGACAGGCGTGGGGCGCCGATCTCGAAGCGGGTATAGCTCAGGCCGAAGCCGAAGGGGAGCAGCGGGCCACCATGGTTCGTGGACGGCTTGGTGTAGTAATACAGCGGAATCTGCGAAGCATCGCGCAGCACGCTGACTGCCAGCTTTGCACCCGGATTACTATCGCCGAACAGCGCTTTGGCCATCGCGGTGCCGCCTTCCTGTCCCATATACCAGCATTCGAGCAGCGCGTTCGCCTTCGCCAACACATTCGGATAGCTGGGCGGCCTGCCGTTGATTGCCAGTACCACCACCGGCTTGCCGAGCGCATGGAGCGCGTCCAGCAGGGCATTCTGTTCACCCAGCAGGTCCAGCCCGATGCGGTCGCCCAGGTGGTTCTTTGCGAAGGCCTCGCGGCTGGTCTGTTCCGTATCGCCGATGGCGAGCAGGATCACGTCGCAGCTTTTAGCCAGTGCCACCGCCTCGCGTATCAGCTCGTGGTTGCGGACCGGGTCGCCCAGTACCACGGCGTCCGCGCTGCGGTCTTCGCTTTGCGTGATGAAGACGCCCTGCGCGTGCAGCACTTCGGCCTTGCCGGCCAAGCGCGCTTTCACACCTTCCAGCAGCGATACCGGCTGGCGTGGCTCGCTGGAATAGCCACCCAGGCGGGCAATCGCGGCATTCGGACCGATGACGGCGACACGGCGATGTGCGCCGGGCTGCAGCGGCAGCACACCGTCGTTTTTCAGCAGGCAGATCGAGCGTTCCGCTGAACGCAAGGCGAGGGCGCGTGCATCGGCATTGCCCGTGAGCGCCAGTGCCTCGGCTGAGTCGCCATAAGGATTTTCGAACAGGCCGGCGCGGAATTTGAGCGACAGCATGCGCGCGCAGGCGCGGTCTATGGCGGCCTGCGGCACGGCGCCGGCACGGACCAGCGCAGGCAGGCTGCGGAAGGCCGTGCCATCCGGCAGCTCACTGTCCACGCCCGCTTCGACCGCGCGCACGGCAGCGATGGGGAAGTCGGGCACCACATGGTGCAGCGACTGCAACTGCTCCACGGCGTTGTAGTCGCTGACGACCACGCCATCGAACTTCCATTCGCGCCGCAGCACATCCTCCAGCAACCAGCGGTTAACGTGCGACGGCACGCCGTCAATCTCGTTATACGAAGGCATGACAGCGCTGATGCCTGTGCGTTCAACCAGGGCGCGGAAAGGAGGGAAGAAGTTCTCGCGCAGCTCGCGCTCGGCAATCGGTGCAGGGCCGACATTGGTGCCGGACTCCGGCTGGCCATGCCCCGTCATATGCTTCAGGGTGGCAAACACCTTGCCCGGACCAAGCACACGGCCGTCGCCCTGCAGGCCGCGTACCGATGCAACGCCCATCTCGGCACAAAGGAAGGGGTCTTCGCCAAATGTCTCTTCGATCCTGCCCCAGCGCGGATCGCGTGCAATATCCACCACCGGCGACAGCGCCAGGTGCGCGCCATGCGCCCGCATCTCGCGCGCGATCACGCTGTTCACATCGCGCACCAGCTCCGTATCAAAGCTGCCCGCCAGGGCAATAGCGGAAGGGAAGCAGGTGGCCCCTGGCGCCATATAGCCGTGCAGGGTCTCTTCGTGGAATAGCACCGGTATGCCAAGCCTTGTGTTGTTGACCGCCCAACGCTGAATGTCATTGATGAAGCGCACCGTGTCCTCGCTGCCGCGCCAGCGTTGCCCAGGTATCGCGGGCGCGCCTTTACGGTCGGAGGGACGGGTGATCTGGCCGAAACCGTTTGGATAGGCCTTGTTTGCTTTCGCAGGCGAGAAGTCTGCGCTGCCCTGAACCATGATATCGGCCTTGGTGCTCCACAAGGCAATCATCTGGCTGATTTTTTCATCGAGCGTCATGCGCGACAGCAGGTCGGCGACGCGCTTCTCGACCGGCAGGGCAGGATTCCGGTAGGGCAGGGTGGCTTCGCCCAGTACCGTTCCAAGCGCCTGCACGGGGGCGATGACGCTGGCGCCAAGCCCTGCAAGCGACTGCAGCAGCTTGCGCCGTCCTGTGTGAATCATTCTGTCTCCCCCGGCCTTTGGGCCATGTAAGAATCGTGCGAAAACTTCTGCTGGCACTGGCCGGAAGGTTACGCTAACATTCATTTAAACGCAAACGGTTGCGCTAACAAATCAAAATGGAGACACGATGAGGATCATCGCGAGGGCCCTTGCGGCCATGGCGCTGCTGGCGCTGACGGCGGCTGCCAGCGCCGTCGAGGAAGACGGTTACGAGCTGTGGATGCGCTACCGCCCGCTGGACAAGGCAGCGCAATCCGCACTGCAGCCGCGCGCCACCGCTGTTGTTTACAACGGCACGGCCTCGCCAACGGTGCGCGCAGCCATCGCCGAGATTCAGCGCGGTTTCGGCGGTATGCTGGGCAAGGCGCCGGCGGCAGGCACCCAGCTGCGCAACGGCGCCATCGTGCTGGCTACGCCGGCCTCCATGCCCGAGCTGGCAAAAGGCCTTGAAGCCCTCGGCAGCGAAGGCTACCAGCTGCGCAGCGCAGCGGTGCAGGGCCAGAAGCTCACCGTGATCGCCGCCAACAGCGACAAGGGCCTGCTGTATGGCGCCTTCGCCCTGCTGCGCGCCGTGGGAACGGGCGCGAAGCTCGATGCCCTGAACCAGAGCTCCGCACCGAAGCTGCAGCTTCGCCTGCTGAATCACTGGGATAACCTGGACCGCACCGTGGAACGCGGCTATGCGGGTGAATCCATCTGGGACTGGTGGCGCCTGCCGGATATCCGCGACCGCCGCTATACCGACTATGCGCGCGCCAACGCTTCGCTTGGCATCAACGGCACGGTGCTGAACAACGTCAACTCGAAGCCTGAGATCCTGACCGCGCCATGGATTGCGAAAGCCGCCGCGGTGGCTGACGTGCTGCGCCCCTATGGCATCAAGGTTTATCTGTCCGCGCGCTGGTCCACCCCGCTGGAACTGAAGGAGACGAAGACGGCCGATCCGCTGGCTCCTGAAGTCGCCGAATGGTGGACCAGAAAGGCGGACGAGATCTACCGCGCTATTCCAGACTTCGGCGGCTTCCTGGTAAAGGCGAATTCGGAAGGCCAGCCAGGCCCGCAGGACTACCACCGCAGCCACGCCGATGGCGCCAATATGCTGGCGCGCGCCGTTGCGCCGCACAAGGGCATTGTGATGTGGCGCGCCTTCGTCTACGCCCATGAAAAACCGGTGGACCGCGCACGCCAGGCCTACGACGAATTCAAGCCGCTGGACGGCACCTTCCTGCCGAATGTAATGGTGCAGGTGAAGAACGGCGCCATCGACTTCCAGCCGCGCGAGCCATTCCACCCGCTGTTCGGCGCCATGCCGAAGACGCCGCTGATGATGGAGTTCCAGATCACGAAGGAATATCTGGGCTTCTCCACCCACATGGCCTACCTTGGCACCATGTATGAGGAAACGCTGCGCGAGGACACCCAGCAGAAGCAGGGCGGCCTCACCGTGGCGCAGGTGCTGGAAGACCAGGACCATGGCCAGCGCCTGACCGGCATGGCTGGCGTGGCGAATATCGGCAGTGAACGCAACTGGAGCGGCTCCCACTTCGACCAGGCCAACTGGTATGCCTACGGCCGCCTGGCCTGGGATCCGCAGGCTTCGGCGCGTGACCTGGCCCGCGAATGGGCTGCGCAGACTTTCACGCCCGATCCGCGCGTTACCGGCCCGATGGTCGATATGATGATGCTGTCGCGCGAGGCCGTGGTGAACTATATGACGCCAATTGGCCTGCACCACCTGATGGGCACCGGCCACCACCACGGCCCGGCACCATGGGTCGATAACCTCGGCCGCCCGGACTGGAACCCGGTCTATTACCATAAGGCCGACAAGCAGGGCATCGGTTTTGACCGCACCGCCACTGGCAGCGATGCGCTGGCCCAGTATGCAGCGCCCATCGCCCGCCAGTACGCTGACCCGCGCACCACGCCGGCGAAATACCTGCTGTGGTTCCACCACCTGCCATGGGACTACGCCATGCCTTCCGGCCGCACCCTGTGGGCTGAAATGATTGCGCACTATGACCAAGGCGTAGGAGAGGCCATAGAGCTGCGCGCGCGCTGGGAAAAGCTCAAGCCCTTCATCGACACGCGCCGCTATCAAGACACCGCAAACCTGCTGGATGTGCAGGTGAAGGAAGCGCAATGGTGGCGCGACGCCTGCATCGCCTACTTCCAGTCTGTCTCCGGCAGAGCCTTGCCGCCAGGCGTGAAAGCGCCTGCGCGCACCCTCGATTACTACAAATCCCTGCACTTCCCCTACGCGCCCGGCCGCGGTTAGTTAACAGATAGCCACAACGTCAATAAGCTTGTTTGACAAGCTTATTGACGCGGCATACACTGAATTGGTTGCGGTAACAATAAATGGTATAGGCTGTTACAAGGGCTAAGCACACCGCATCGCAGTACCAAACGACAATAACGGAGACGACAATGAAGAAGAAAGACCAGATGTCCGGTCGGCCCGCGCTCGCGCGCCGACACGTTTTGCTGGGTTTGAGCGCGATGGCTACGCTGATCTCCCAGGCCTATGCTCAGGATGTACAGCCAGCGCAGCCGGCGGCAGGGGCAGCCCCCACCACCGTTGTCCAGATCACGGGCTACCGTGGCAGCCTTGAAACCTCGGCCCGCGACAAGCGCGAAGCCATCGGTTTCCAGGATTCCGTGTTCGCGGAAGACCTGGGCAAATTCCCCGATACGAATATCGCCGAATCGCTGAACCGCATTCCCGGCATCCAGATCAGCCGCGAGATCACAGGCGAGGGCCTGAATATCCAGATCCGCGGCCTGGGCACCAGCTTCACCAAAATCCTGCTGAACGGCGCCCCGGTCGCGGTGGCCTCGACCGGCCGTACCGACAACCAGAACACCAACCGCGAGGTGGACCTGGACATGCTGCCGACGGACCTGTTCCGCAAGCTCACCGTCAGCAAGAGCCCGACCGCCGGCATGCTGGAAGGCGGCGCCGCCGGTGTGGTGGACATGCGCAGCGCGCGGCCATTCGATAACGAAGGCCGCCACATCGCCTACAGCCTCACCGGCATGGAAAACAGCATTGCGAAGAAGCCGAGCAACCGCGGCTCCATCCTGGCCAGCCAGACCTTCGGCGACTGGGGCGTGCTGGCCGGTTTCGCATGGGCCAATACGAAGATGCGCACCACCGGCTTCGAAACCATCGGCTGGACCAATGCCAACCTGTCGGCCGCGCAGAACCCTGCTTCGAACCGCAATAACACCGGCGGCGGCAACTGGACCATTCCGGCCACCGTGCCTGCAGGCGCAGGCAATGGCCTGGTGCCCGGCACCGTGATCGACCAGGCCTTCCTGCTGGCGCACAATCCCGGCCTCACCATCCAGCAGATCGACAACGCCATCATTCCGCGTCTCGGCCGCAATATGGACGAATCGGGCAAGAAAGAGAAGTACACCGGTATCTTCAGCTTCGAATACCGCCCGAGCAAGTCGCTCAACTTCTACCTGGACACCCTGTACAGCAAGAAGGATAACGACCTGCAGCGCGTGGACATGAACTGGATCGGCCGCAATGGCTCGATGATCCCGCTGAACATGAAGGTCGACAAGAGCGACTGCACCACCGGCTGTACCGTTACCGGCGGCACTTTCGCCAACGCCCAATACTTCCTGGAGTTCCGTCCTTATCGCGAGGAAGCAACCCTGTGGGGCGTGAACCCGGGCATGGAATGGAAGCTGGCCGACAAGTGGACCCTGGACGCGCAGGCCAACCTCACGCGCTCCAAGTTCAACCGCGATTCGCCGACCGTCGGTCCAGTCTCGGAGCTCGGCAACGGCACCACGGTCACCTTCAGCAATGACGGCACCATACCGTCGATCACCTCCAACCTGGACGTGAACGATCCGAAGAACTTCATCTGGTCTGGCGGCCGTCTCAACCAGCAATCCGAGTCGCGCAATACCGAGACCAAGGGCTTCCGCAGCAACCTGACCTGGGGCGACAAGGCGTTTAACCTGAAGGGTGGCTTCGCGATCGATGACATCTCGCGCGACATCCGTGCGCGCGACAATTCGGGCGCATGGCAGGCCGCCGTCTGCGGTAATAACCCAAGCGTCTTCCTGCCGGGCCCGAACGGCGCGCCGGCGTGCAACGGCGCGAATGCGCCGGGCAGCGCCGCTGCGCTGTATCCGGGCTTCGGCACCGGCTATACCGCAGGGCGCACCGACCAGCTGGTGTACAAAGGCTCGCTGATCCCGACCGCTGCACTGGCGAGCTACCTGCGTCCCGGACCTGGCTTCGTGACCGTGGACTGGGACAGGTTCCGCAAGGATTCCAACTACGATTTCTACCGCGACTCGGCGCCGCAGACCGGCTCCGCCAACACGGCAGCCAGCGCCGGTTCCATCCGCGAGAAGAGCAAGTCGCTCTACCTGGAAGTCAATGGCGTGGCCAATCCAATGGACCACCAGCTGCGCTATAACGCAGGTGTGCGCTATGTGCGCACCGAGCAGACGGTGGGTGGCTTCATCTCCCTGCCGGATCCACGCAATGCGACCCTGACCCAGAACGGCAGCAAGTATCCGAACGTGGATAACTTCTTCTTCCTGGATACCACCTACAACAACACCCTGCCATCCGGCAGCCTGGCGCTGAACCTGACCAAGGACCTGATCGCCCGCGCATCCGCCTCGCGCACGATGACGCGTGCCGATCCTAACGCGCTGCGTCCCGGCATCAACTTCAGCTCCCCGTCGGCCGACGTAGGCACCGTGGGCAACTCCTCGCTGGCCCCATACCTGTCCGATAACCTGGACCTGGGCCTGGAGTGGTATACCGGCCGTGAAGGTTATGTGAGCATCACCGCCTTCCAGAAGAAGATCAACGGCTTCACCGTGAACGAGAACGTAACGACCCCGTTCGGTGACCTGGCAGCTTACGGCGTGACCTTCGACGCGTTGACCCAGTCGCAGAAAGACGCGATCAATGCGCGCGGCGGTCCCGGCTCGGCAACCGTGGTGCTGACACGTCCGCGCAATGCAGCGGGCGAACTGAAGATCAGTGGTGTGGAATTCGGCTGGGTGCAGCCGCTGGACAAGTGGCTGCCGGTCAAGGGCTTCGGCTTCAGCGACAACATCACTTATACCCACCAGAAGGCTTCGGGCGAAGGCACGACAGGCTTCGTGGCGCTGGGCGTGCCCCGCATCACCAACAACGCCACGGTGTATTACGAGCGTGACGGCTACATGATCCGCCTGTCGCACACCTATTCGGAAGGCAGCCAGGTTTCCGGCACCAACCAGAACGGCATTCCGCTGGCGGCGCTCTATGTGGATTCGTACAAGCAGGCCGACCTGTCGTCGAGCATCGACCTGGATCGTGTGTTCGACAAGGACGGCTGGCCAACGCTGACCTTTGACGTGGTGAACGTAACGAACGAGAAGCAGCGTAACTACTTCCAGTTCTCGAACGCGACCTTCACGCAGTACAACCCGGGCCGCACCTATTCGCTGGGACTGCGCGGCAAGTTCTGATCGGCGCAGAAGCAGGGAAGAACGCAGCCGGCAGGGGCGGGCATGTTATAACATGCTTGCACCTGCCGGCTGTCTCTATGGTAAAGTCCATTCCGACAACAATAACCATGCAGATGGCAGGCAGATGACAAGAACAAAAGCAAAAGCGGACACGGGGCCGGAGCCAAAGAGTGGCGCGCCTACCATGTCCGACGTGGCAAAACTGGCCGGCGTGTCGCCGATGACAGTGTCGCGTGTGATGAATGGCGATCCCAATGTGCGGCTCAGCACACGGCGCAAGGTCGATGAGGCCGTGGCCGCGCTGAACTATGTACCGAACCAGGCCGCGCGCCGGCTGGCGGGCTCGCGTCCTGTCCGCATCGGTTTCCTCTACAGTAATCCGTCTGCGGGCTACCTGAGCGAATTCCTCGTGGGCCTGCTGAACCAGGCCAGCCTGCACAATGTGCAGCTGGTGGTGGAGAAGTGCGAACCCGGCCAGGATTGGGAAGAGCAGACGCGCCGCCTCATCGCCAACGGCGTGGACGGCATTATCCTGCCGCCGCCGCTGTGCGATACGCCCGGCCTGATCGACCTGATCGCCAAGGCGGACACGCCCTGCGTGGTGGTGGCCTGCGGCCAGCCGGACAAGCGCGTGGGCGCCGTGAGCATCGACGACTACCACGCCGCCTATGCCATGACGAGCCACTTGATTTCGCTGGGCCACCACCGCATCGGTTTCGTGATCGGCCATCCGAACCAGACGGCCAGTGCGCGCCGTCTGGCGGGCTATAAGGCGGCCATTGCGGAACGCGGCGCGGATGCGTCCAGCGAACTGACGCTGCAGGGCCTGTTCACTTACCGTTCCGGCCTGGATGCGGCAGAGCAGCTGCTGGGCATGGAACAGCGTCCCACCGCGATTTTCGCGAGTAACGACGATATGGCGGCAGCCGTGGTGGCGATTGCGCACCGCCTGGGCCTGGATGTGCCGGGCGACCTTACGGTAGCGGGCTTCGACGATACGGCACTGGCAACCACGATCTGGCCGGAACTGACGACGGTGCGCCAGCCGATTGCCACGATGGCGGAAACGGGCGTGCAGTTCCTGGTGCGCCAGATTCGCGCGAAACGCGATGGCGTGGCGGAATCGCCGCAGCACAGCCTGATGGATTTCTCGCTGATCCGGCGCCAGTCGGATGCGGCGCCGCGCATGCGGCCGCCGACCAAGATCGCGCGGCCGTGAACCGTCTCAGCTGACGTTTTCCAGATTTTCCAGCTGGCGCGCGAACAGGGCTTCCTGCGCGCGGATCTCCTCAGATGAAAAATCTTCATAGGCGCGCGTGGTGCGCGCCCATACTTCCGGCATCACCTGCTCAATCAGTGAGCGCCCACTGTCGGTCAGCGAGATCATCACGCAGCGGCGGTCGCCCGGACGGTTGCCGCGCGAGATCAGGCCCTGCGCTTCGAGATCGTTGCACACCCGCGTGAGGTTGGCCGGCTTCTCCATGCAGGCTTCGCCCAGCGCAGAAGCGGTGGAGGTCTCATTATCCGAGCCATACAGCACGGCCAGCACAATATAGCTGGCCTCCACCAGCTCGTACTTGCGCAGTACGGCATTGGCCAGGTCTTTCACTCTTTTTTGTACATGGTGCGTCATGCGCAGCAGGCGAATCTGGTCTTCGGGGAAGGCCGGCATGCGGGAACTGATATTTTTTAAACGCTTGTTCGTCGCATCAAAACTGCTCATACGCTCTCCTGTGGAAAAGAGATATCTCAAAAGTAGGATTGTACTATTGTTGCCCTTTGGTAAATCCTTTTTTCACCCAAGAATGCTCATTTTGGGTGCGGGCGGCACTGCTGTGGTGCGAATACGCCACGAAATTGGCTGATATTGCTGGCCTGAAACTTGCATATACCACTGGTTCACTTTTACCCGGAACCATATGACCATGCTCTCTACCCAAAGTGAGGTCAATAAGAAGCTCCGCCGGCTGCTGCCCCACATGCTGCACGTGACGGAGAATCGCGAGACACTCAAATCCCTGGAATCCGTGTGGGACGTGCTGAACCTCCTCGGCCAGCTGTCCGGCACCACCACCGAAATGGGCGGCACCAAGGCCGCCTTCGCCGCGCTCACCGGCCAGCTGCTGCAGAACCTGGCGCTCACCACCTTCAACAAGCGCGTGCAGCAAATGGCGGCGCAGGCCCAGGTTGCGGTCGATATCCTGATTCGCAATCTGTTCGAGCGCACCGCCGACATCGGCTTTCTCGCCACCGACGACGCCCTGCGCGCCTTCGCCGCCGCCTGTAAGCGCGGCGAGGCGGCCGACCGCGCGGCCATGAGCGAACGGCTGCAGGCCTATGTGCGGCGCTACTCCGTTTACCGCGACGTGATCCTGGTTGCGCCCGACGGCGCCGTGCTGGCGCGGCTGCCCGGCGCGCCGCAGGTCGAGCGCATCGGCGATGCGCTGCTGGCCGAGGTGCTGGCCAGCGATGCGCCCTTTACCGAAGCCGCCGCCTGCAGTGATCTGTTCCCGAATGAATCGCGCAATCTCTTTTATGCGGTGCGTGTGCAGGACGAAGCAGGAAACGTGCTCGGTGCGCTGTTCCTGTGCTTTGACTTCGAAAACGAAATCGGCCGCGTGTTCAGGAGCCTGCGCCGTGCCGACGACTGGAGCGTGATTGCCCTGATGGACGATGAGGGCAAGGTGATCGCCAGCAGCGATCCTTACCAGGTGATGGGCGGCGCCATGGTCAGCGCGCCGTATGGCGACGGCCACCTGCTGCGCTTTGGGGGCGCCAGCTATCTCGCAGTGCGCCGCGCAACGCAGGGCTTCCAGGGCTATATGGGGCCGCAAGGCTGGAGCGCGCTGGTGCTGGTGCCGCTCGATATGGCCTTCGACCAGGAAGAGAAGGAGGCGCAGGAGGGGCACGATGATGCATTGATCCGCGCGGTGCTGCACAGCGGCGCCGCGTTCCCGCCCGAGCTGCAGGCCATTCCGCTGCAGGCAGACGCCATCCAGCGTGAGCTGAACCGCTCCGTGTGGAACGCGAATATTCGGCAGGGCGTGGCGCGCGATGCGTCGATGAATCCGGCCTTCTCCAAGGTGCTGCTGGCGGAGATTGTGCGCACCGGCAAGCGCATGAAGGAAGTGTTCACCAGTTCGATCCGCGAGCTGCAGGCCATGGTGCTCGCTTCGCAGCTGGAAGACTGCCAGTTTCTCGCCGCGCTGGCGATGGATATCCTCGACCGCAACCTGTATGAACGCGCTAACGATTGCCGCTGGTGGGCGCTCGACCCGCTGCTGCGCTCCCTGCTGGAAGATGAGGCGGCGGAACAGCGCAGCGAGCGCCTGTCAGCACGCCTTGCTGCGGTCAATGAGCTGTACACGGTGTATGACAGCCTGCTGCTGTTCGATGCCGGGGGCGTCGTGGTTGCCGCATCGCGCCCGCATATGGCGCAATGGCTGGGCCGCAAGCTCGATGCGCCATGGTGCGCGCAGGCGCTGGCCCAGCCGGATGCGGGCAGCTATGCCGTGTCGGAGTTTGAAGCCTCGGCGCTGTATGGCGGCCAGCCCACTTATGTGTATGCGGCGGCGCTGCACGGCGCCAGCGGCCGCGCCGCAGGCGGCATTGCCATTGTGTTTGACAGCGGCCCGCAGATCGCTGCCATGCTGGACGCCGCGCTGCCATCGGCGCCGGGCGCGTTCGCGCTCTTCATCGATGCGGACAACAACGTGATTGCCTCCACCGATCCGCTGCGGCCTGCGGGTAGCCGCGTCAACGTGCCTGCCGATGTGCGCGCGCAGGCCATGGACGGCGGCGTGGCGCGGCTGGTGGTGCTGGACGGGCAGGTGATGGCGGTTGGCGCGCAGGCTTCCGCCGGCTACCGCGAATATCCCGGCACGGAAGGCCGTGCGAGCCAGCGTGCGCTGGCGCTGGTGTGCGTGCCGCTGGGCGAGGCCGGCAGCGAACAGCCGGCCGATGACTGGCTGCCGACTGCCGCGCCGTCCGCAGCGCCGGCCCATGCAGGACAGGGCGACACCATCGACATCGCCAGCTTCCATGTAGGCCGCTACCTGCTGGGCGTGCCCGCCAGCGCAGTGGTGGAAGCCATTCCCTTCGGCGGCTTTGTGCGGCTGCCGAATACCTCGCAGAACGTGCGCGGCGCGATGGTCTACCGTGGCAGCACGATGCTGATCTACGACCTGCATAATGCGCTGGGGCTCACGCCGCGCGCGCGGCCGGAGGACATGCTGACCGTGGTGCTGTGTGGTGACAACGGCCGCAGGTTCGGCGTTCTGGTTGACCGGCTGGGCGAGATTCCCGCAGTGGCTCGCGGCGATATTGCACCGGTCAGCAATGTGTTCGTGGGCATCACGCCGGTGCTCGCATCGGTGGTGAAATCGTCGGGGGAGCAGGGACCGATGCTGACGCTGCTCGCGGTGGAGCACATGGCCGAGGTGCTGAATACGCCGCACCAGGGGTGCGACATCGATCCGGCTGCTTTGTTAGAGTAATTGCAAGGCCGCCTTGTGCGGCGACGCAATGATGGAGGCAAACATGTCAGGCACCAGCACTCTCGATCCCGATAACTTTCCCACCGCGCCAGACCGCGTGCTGGGCCGCGGACACGGCACCGGCGCGCTCGGTCCCAGCGATACTTCCGATTCCGGCAGCGATGTGCAGGGCGGCTCCGGCCTCGCCCAGCAGGTCGACACAGGACTGGACCAGGGCACCAATGAAGATACGGACCAGAACACCGCCGGCGGCACCGCAGGCCCGGATGTAGGCGATGCCAACCTGGACAGCGATTCCGATGCCGGCGGTACCGGCGAGCGCGCGACCGTAGGCCGCGACACCACCGCGCCGGACGGCGGCGATATCAATGTCGATCACATCGAAACCATCCCGCTCAGCACCGAAGATGAGCGGGACGATATCGAACGCAGTTAACGAACGCAGTTACTGCTGCTGGGCGCCGGGCTGGTCCTGGCGCTGGTGGCTCTGGCTCAGCATCCAGGCCGCCATCAGCGCGCCGCCGCCGAGCAGTGCCAGCTTCATCGGGTTCGCGCCCATCGTGAGCCGAGTGTAGGCGCTGTTGCGGTGCGTGTTGGGCAGGTTCTGGCCCTGCTTCAGTTCCTGCGATTCATCCGGAGAGTGCAGGGCATCGCTGCGGTCCTTCGCGCTCCGTTGCTGGCTGCGCTGCTGCCCGAACATAAAAGCTTCCGAGTACTTGTCGAACAGGCGCGGCATGTGGAAGCCGCCGACTGAATTCGCCTTCGCCGCCCCGCCGACAAAAATATCGCGCTGCGGCGCTTCCGCTGCGCTCAGGATCGCTTCGGCCACCAGCTCGGGCGCATACAGCGGCGCGGGCAGTTTGGGTTCCACGTCCATGTAATTCCGGGCATGCACGGTAAACATGGTGTCGATACCGGCGGGCTTGATCAGCGTGACGGAAACCGGCACGCCATCCTTTTCCAGCTCCATCCGGATCGCGTCCGTGAAGCCCTTCACCGCGTGTTTGGAAGCCGAGTACATGCCCTGCAGCGGCACGGTAACGTCGGACACTTCGCTGCCCACATTGATCAGTGCACCGCCATGCTTCCGCATGTGTTTGACGGCTTCCAGCGAACCATGCACCACGCCCCAGAAGTTGGTCTGGAACAGGCGGCGCTGGTCTTCCATCGATACCTGTTCGGTGCGGCCATAGATTGAAATCCCGGCGTTGTTCACCCAGGTGTCGATGCGGCCGAAGCGCGCCATGGCCACATGGGCCAGTGACTCCACCGCATCCTGGTCGCCTACGTCGGTGGGCACGCCGAAGGCCTCCACGCCGCGTGCGCGCAGCTCCTGTTCCAGCTGGCCCAGCGCCTCTCCGCTGCGCGCCGCCAGCACCAGTTTGGCGCCGCGCGCGGCGGCCATGCGCGCGGTTGTCAGGCCAATGCCGCTGGTGGCGCCGGTAATGACAAGGACCTGCTCAGATAGTTTTTTCAAGCGCATCATTCACTCCTCTGTCCGTTACGATTCGCGCTTTATCGTACAGGCGAGGGAGCTTCGCACGGCACACCATTCCGTGCGTCAATCTGGCCTTGGAATCAGTCGCCATCCAGCTTGATAAAGGCGAGCAGGGGCGCGGTAACGTTCCCCTTCGTCTTCATTGCCGCGGCCAGTTGCTGCATGCGGGCCCTGGCGCCGGAGTCCAGCGCCGTGTTGATACTCGCCATCATCTTCTGGCGTGTTCCCTGCTGTTCGGCTGGCAGCGCCGGGCACGATTCCAATATCGCTCCGTGTGCAATGACCGTGTCTGTCTCAGCCGCGCTGCGGTCCTTCTTGAGCAGAAGGGGACCCCATTGTTTGGCTTCAGCAAACGTCGCCTTGCAGTATTCCAGTGCAGCGCTGCCATGGTCGGCGGGCTGCAGGCGGCCTTCGTCGGCATAACGCCCGATGCGCCGGATCGAGGCGCCATGCTTCAGTGCGGCGCCTTCCGAAAACCAGTTGAATGCTTCCTGCGTGTTCTGCTTTGCGCCCAAGCCCTTCTCGAACAGGCGGCCGCCATTGAACAGCGCCTGGGCATTGCCATGATTGGCCGCGCGTTCATACCAGACGGCTGCCTGCAGGTAGTCCACCGGGACAGCAAGGCCGTTTTCGTACATGCGGCCCATTGCGAGCATGGCAGGGACATTGCCGCCGCGCGCTGCAACCTGGTAGTGGTGGAAGGCCTTGTAGAGATTGGCGCTGCTGGCATTGCGTTTCTCAAGCAGGGTTGCCAGGCGGTAGTGGGTCTCCGGCTGCGCGCGGCCGGTAACGGCGCGCTGATACAGGGCGCGCGCCTTGTCCGGATCCGGGGCGACGCCAATGCCGTCCTCATACATCTCGCCAAGCTCAACGACGGCGAGCGAATCCTCCCTGTCGTAGGCATCCTTCATCAGCGAAAAGGCCTTGGGCAGGTCTTTCTCCACCAGGTCTCCAACCCGGTACTGACGGCTGAGCATGCGCATCGAATTCGTATCCTTGAGCTCGACACCGCGGTTGAGCCAGTACAGGGCTTTTTCCTTGTCCCTGAACGTAGAGTGCTTTGCCGAGTACACTGCTGCGATCAGCGAGATGCCGGCCAGCTCGCCGTTGTTCGCTGCAATGGTGCCATGCTCGATTACCTTTGCCTCGTCGCGCGCCACGCCCTGGCCATTGGCGTACATCATGGCCAGCATGAAATGGGCGTTTTTAAATCCGGCTTCGGCAAGCCGTGTGTATTCCTTCAGTGCTTCAGCATATTTGCCATGGCGGTAAGCGTCTTCGGCGTCGCTGAGGCCTGCGGTAGCGGACCACGAGCTGCAGAGGAGAAAGAGCAGGACAGCGATTCTTTTCACTTTAGTACTTCCAGTTGTTTAAATGGAAAGCGCTATGTTGCCGTCTGGAATTCTGCCGGTCAAATCCCTGTGGTCAATCTGCCACGGACATCGCGTCCGCCACCCAGTCCACAAAGGCGCGCACACGTGGCGAAAGCTGGCGCTGGTAGGGATAGAGCACCGAGACCGGCATCGGCGGCGGCAAGTATTGCGGCAGCAGTTCCTGCAGCGTGCCAGCTTCCAGCAGCGGCGCAGCGCGGTAACGCGGTATCTGAATGATGCCCAGGTCGTTCAGGCAGCAGGCCGAATAGGCATCGGCACTGTTCACGCTGACCTTGCCGCCCAGCTGGACCGTGCGGACTTCGCCCTCGACCACGAACTCCAGCGGCAGCAGGCGGCCCGTGTTGGACGAGTGGAAGTTGACGGCCAGGTGGCCGTCCAGTTCCTCCAGCGTGCGCGGCGTGCCGTGGCGCTCCAGGTAGCCGGCGCTGGCACAGGTAACCTGCTGCAGCGTGGCGACGCGGCGCCCGACCATGCTGGAGTCGCGCAGGGTGCCGGAGCGCAGCACGCAGTCCACGCCTTCGCGCACCAGGTCCACATAGCGGTCGCCCATGCCGATCTCCAGCTCGATGTCCGGATAGCGCGCGAAGAACTCGCGCAGGCGCGGCAGCACAAAGTACTGGGCCAGCGTTTCCTGCAGGTCTACCCTGACCTTGCCCTTGGGCGCGGCGCCGCTGTGGCCGAAGCCCGCTTCGGTTTCCTCCACATCGGCCAGAATGCGCAGGCAGCGCTGGTAGTAAGCCTGGCCGTCGAGCGTGGGGCTGACCTGGCGTGTGGTCCGGTGCAGCAGGCGCACGCCGAGCCGCGTTTCCAGCTGCTTGATGGTGTGGGTGGCTGTGGCGGCGGGCAGCTGCAGGTCTTCCGCCGCCTTGCTGAAGCTGCTGAGTTCCACGATGCGCGTGAATAAGCGCATGGCATCAAAGCGGTCCATTATTGGTTCCTGTTGAATAATGTATGTGAGTTTAATCTATTTATTCATGGGATTGAATGCGGAATACTCCTTCCATCCCAACCCATTGAAGGAGCATCACCATGACACAGCAAGTAGCCATCGTTACCGGCGGTTCCCGCGGCATCGGCGCCGCCATCTCGCAGCGCCTGGCGCGCGACGGCTATGCCGTCGTCGTCAACTATGCGGGCCGCGCGGCGGAAGCGGAACAGACCGTGGCGGGCATCATCGCCGCCGGCGGCCGCGCGGCAGCGGTTCAGGCCGACGTGTCTGACAGCGCCGCCGCACGCAAGCTGTTCGATGAGGCCATCGCGCGCTTCGGCCGCGTGGACGTGCTGATCAACAATGCCGGCGTGATGGCGTCCGAGCTGCCGCATCTTGCGCAGACGGATGACCAGACCTTCGACCGCCTGTTTGCCGTGAACGTAAAGGGCACATTCAACACCCTGCGCGAGGCTGCCACGCGGCTCGAACATGGGGGCCGCATCATCAATTTTTCCACCAGCCTGGTTGGCACGCGGCTGCCTGGTTATGCGGTCTACACCGCGACCAAGGCAGCGGTGGAAGCGATGACCAATATCCTGGCCAAGGAACTGCGCGGCAAGAACATCACGGTGAATGCGGTGGCACCGGGCCCTACAGCGACCGAGCTGTTCCTCACCGGGAAAACGGACGAGCATGTCGAGCGCCTGGCGAAGACGGCGCCGCTGGAGCGCCTCGGCACACCGGAAGACATTGCGAAGACCGTCGCCTTCCTCGCGCAGCCTGAAGGCTGGGTCAATGGCCAGACCCTGCGTGCCAACGGCGGCATGGTGTAAGGAGGGCGGGACGGCTGTCGTCGTCGAAGTAGTCGTTACAATAAGCGGACAAACGCTGACAGGAGATCCGCAAATGGAAATGAAGCGCATCAATGCAGGCAAGCTGCGGGCAATCGGCTATGACGCGCGGGAACGGGTGCTGCGCGTGGAGTTCGATGACGGCACGGCGATCGATTATTCGAACGTCGGCACCGAAGTCTGGCGCAAGCTCTCCACCTCAGGCGCGGCCTGGAGCTACTACCGCGACAATATCGAAGAAGAGTTCACCGGCCGCCGCGGCACCGTGCGCAAGGAATCGGACCGCAAGGCGCTGGACGACCTGTTCGGCGGCTGACACCATGGGGTCAGGCACCGGCTGTCATGTGACAATGGTGCCTGACCCCAAGGTGTCACGTGGCGGAGGATTTGGCCCAGAGGTTGAGGTGGCCTTCCTGGGCTTGCTTGTCGATGGCGGCGAGTTCGTCGGTACTGAAGCTTAGGTTCTTCAGGGCGGCGACGTTTTCGCGGATCTGGGCGCTGTTGGAGGCGCCGATCAGCGTGGACGTGATGCGCGGGTCGCGCAGTACCCAGGCCAGCGCCATCTGCGCCAGCGACTGGCCGCGCGCCTTGGCGATCTCGTTCAGGCCGCGCACGCGCGCCAGGTTGTCTTCGCTCAGGTGCGATTCCTTCAGCGAGCCGCCGCCGGGGCGGTTGATGCGCGCATCCGCCGGAATGCCGTTCAGGTATTTGTCCGACAGCACGCCCTGCGCCAGCGCCGTGAAGGTGATGCAGCCGATGCCTTCTTCGCCCAGCGCATCCAGCAGGCCTTCCGTTTCAATCCACCGGTTCAGCATATTGTAGGAGGGCTGGTGGATCAGGCAGGGCACCTTCCATTCCGCCAGCAGCGCCTTCGCCTCGCGCGTTTTCTCGGCGGAGTAGGAGGAAATGCCCACATACAGTGCCTTGCCCTGCTGGACCGCATGCGCCAGCGCGCCCATGGTTTCTTCCAGCGGCGTGTCCGGGTCGAAGCGGTGCGAGTAGAAGATGTCCACATAGTCCAGGCCCATGCGCTGCAGGCTCTGGTCCAGCGATGCCAGCACGTATTTGCGCGAGCCGCCGCCCTGGCCGTAGGGCCCCGGCCACATGTCCCAGCCGGCCTTGGTGGAGATGATCAGCTCATCGCGATAGGGCTTGAAGTCTTCCTTGAAGATCGCCCCGAAATTGCGCTCGGCGCTGCCGTAGGGCGGGCCGTAGTTGTTGGCGAGGTCGAAGTGGGTGATGCCGAGGTCGAAGGCCGTGCGCAGCATGTCGCGCTGGGTGGCGATGGACGTGGTGTCGCCGAAGTTGTGCCACAGGCCGAGTGACATCAGCGGCAGTTTCAGGCCGCTGCGGCCGCAAGTGCGGTATTGCATTTCTTCGTAGCGGTGGCGCGAGGCGGTGTAGCTCATGCTTCTCTCCGGGTATGTTGCGAGGGTTTGCCACCATAGCAGAAACCAGCCATTTACGTTGACATGCACTTCTTTGCAGCGTTATATTGTTTGCGCTAACAAAATATCAATATCGCGTGGTATTTACCATGTGCACGAAGGAGACTCAATGGCAACCCCACACGACCCGGCGTCACGGCCGGCATTCTGCTCGTCCATCGTGCGCATGATGGGCATTCTTTTCTGCCTGCTGCATTTCTCGTCTGCCCAAGCCCTCGGCACACAGCGTTTCGTGCAGACCGGGAGTCCAAACGGCGTGATTTTGGCGAAGGACGGGCGCAGCGCGCCGATTCTGGCGGGCGAGGGCGATTATCCCGGCGTGCTGCGCGCCGCGCGCGACCTGCAGCGCGACATTGGCGCCGTGGCGGGCACCGCGCCTGCCTTGCGCACCGGCGCCGCGGTGGTGGCGAACGACATGATCATCGTGGGCACGCTGGGCCGCCATCCTGTGATTGACCGGCTGGCGAAGGAGGGGAAAATCGACACCGCCGCGCTGGCGGGCCAGTGGGAAGGTTTTCTGATCCAGGCGATTGAGAATCCCCTGCCGGGTGTGGCGCGCGCCCTCGTGATCGCAGGCAGCGACAAGCGCGGCACCATTTTCGGTATCTATACGCTGTCGGAACAGATCGGGGTATCGCCGTGGTACTGGTGGGCCGACGTGCCGGTGCAGAAGCACCGCCAGCTCAGCGTTCCATCCGCCACGCGCGTCATGGAGAAGCCGACCGTGCAGTATCGCGGTATCTTCCTCAACGATGAGGCGCCTGCGCTGACCAACTGGGCCAAGGAGCGTTTTGGCGGCTTCAATAGCAAGTTCTACGAAAAGCTGTTCGAGCTGATGCTGCGCATGCGTTCCAACTACCTGTGGCCCGCCATGTGGTATTCGTCTTTCTATGATGACGACAAGGCCAATGGCGCACTCGCAGACGAGATGGGCATCGTGATGGGCACCTCGCACCATGAACCGATGATGCGCGCGCAGCAGGAGTGGGCCCGCTACGGCAAGGGACCTTGGGATTACCACCGCAACGCGGAAACGCTGCGCGATTTCTGGACCGGTGGCCTGCGCAATACGCGTAACTTTGAAACGGTGATCACCATGGCGATGCGCGGCGACGGCGACGAGCCGATGTCGGAAAACGCCAATGTGGAGCTGTTGCAGCAGATCGTGGCCGACCAGCGCGCCATGATCCGCAAGGAGCTGAACAAGGACCCTGCCACCGTACCGCAGTTGTGGGCCCTGTACAAGGAAGTGCAGGAATACTACGAGAAGGGCATGCGGGTGCCGGACGATATGCTGCTGCTCTGGTGCGACGATAACTGGGGCAATATCCGCCGCCTGCCGACGCCGGAAGAGCGCAAGCGCAGCGGCGGCGCCGGTGTCTATTACCACTTCGATTACGTGGGCGGCCCGCGCTCCTACAAGTGGCTCAATGTCACGCAAATCGGCAAGGTGTGGGAGCAGATGAACCTGGCGAACGAGTACGGCGCCAACCGCATGTGGATCGTCAATGTGGGCGACCTGAAGCCGATGGAGGTGCCGACCGAATTCTTCCTCAGCTATGCGTGGAACCCATCGGCCTGGCCCGCATCCCGGCTGCCTGACTACCTGCGCCTGTGGGCGGAGCGCGAGTTTGGCGCAGCGCATGCCGCGCAGATCGCAGGCATCGTGGACAAGTACACCCGCTATAACGCGCGCCGCCGCCCCGAGCAGCTGGCGCCGGATACTTATAGCCTGATCCACGAGAACGAAGCCGAACGCGTGGTGGCGGATTACCGGGCGCTGGCCGAGGAAGCCCGCAGCGTCGGCAAGACGCTGCCGAAGCAGATGCACGATGCCTTCTTCCAGCTGGTGGAATATCCGGTGCGTGCCTCCGCTAACGCGCTGGACATGTATGTGTCGGCGGGCCGCAACCAGCTGTATGCGCGGCAGGGCAGGGTAAGCACCAACGATATGGCAGCGCGGGTGCGCGAGCTGTTCCGCCATGATGCGGAGTTGGCGCAGCAGTACCAGCGCGGCATCAGCGGCGGCAAGTGGAACCATATGATGTCGCAGACGCGCTTCGGCTACACCAACTGGGACCAGCCGTACCGCGACGTGATGCCCGCCGTATCCGAACTGCGCGTTCCGGAGCCTGGCCAGCTAGCAGCGCCGAACGGCATCCATCCTTCCGACCAGATGGGCGTGGCGGTGGAAGGCGATGCTATCGCCTGGCCGGTATTCCCGCACCGCCAGCTTGTGCTGCCCGCGCTGGAATCCTTCGAGAAGCAGCCGCGCCACATCGAGCTGTTCAACCGCAGCAAGGAGCCCTTCGCTTACACGATTTCCGCCAGCCACCCGTGGCTGAAGCTGAGCCACACGGCGGGCCAGGTGCAGAAAGACCTGCGTATCGTCGTGGACGTTGACTGGCGCGCAGTCCCGGCCGGCACCACGCAGGCCGAGCTGACGATCAACGGCCCGGCCAAGGCGAAGGTGCTGGTCAAGGTGCCGGTGCATGCGCCCGCCCTGGTTACCCCGCAGGGACACGTTGAAACCCGCGGCATGGTTGCCATCGAGGCCGCGCATTACAGCCGCGCGCTCGCGCCTTCAGGGCGCCAGTGGCTGGAGATTCCGGGCTATGGCCGTACGCTGTCAGGCATGACGACGATGCCCGGCGCTGCGCCGACGCTCACCGTGCAGGATGGCATGCGGCTGGAATATGATGTGAACCTGTTCAGCAGCGGTGAGGTGAAGGTGCATGCCATCCTTTCGCCCACGCTGAAATTCCAGCCCGGCAAAGGCTTCCGCTTCGCGCTGTCGATCGATGATGGGACGCCGCAGGAGGTCAATGTGCACGCGGACGAATCGGAAAAACACTGGAGCCAGATCGTGTCCGATGGCGTGGCCAAGTTCATGACGGCGCACTGCATCGACCGCCCTGGCCGCCACACCGTGAAGTTCTGGGCCCTGGATTCCGGCCTGGTGCTGCAACGACTGGTGATCGATGCCGGCGGCCTGAAGCCGAGCTACCTGGGACCGGTTGAGAGCCCATACTTCCCGGTACGGGCAGCACAGTGAAGCAAAAAAGCCCGCTTGTGCGGGCTTTTTTCATGCGAGTGTGAACTGCGGGTTCGCTCAGGCGAACTGCTTGTTTACGAAGTCCCAGTTCACGAGATTCCAGAAGGTCTCTACGTATTTTGGACGGGCGTTGCGGTAGTCCACGTAGTAAGCGTGTTCCCACACGTCGCAGGTCAGCAGTGGCTTGTCGGCGGTGGTCAGCGGGGTTTGCGCGTTGGAGGTGTTGACGATGTCCACCGAGCCGTCGGCTTTCTTCACCAGCCAGGTCCAGCCGGAACCGAAGTTGCCCACGCAGGACTTGCTGAACTCTTCCTTGAACTTGTCGAAGGAACCCCATTTGGCGTTGATTGCCTCGGCGACGGCGCCGGTGGCTGCTCCGCCAGCGTTCGGCGCCATGCAGTTCCAGTAGAAGGTGTGGTTCCACACCTGGGCGGAGTTGTTGAAGACGCCGCCGGAGGATTTCTCGATGATCTCTTCCAGGGACATGTTTTCGAACTCAGTGCCCTTGATCAGATTGTTCAGATTGGTCACATAAGCCTGATGGTGCTTACCGTAGTGGTATTCCAGGGTTTCCTTGGAGATGTGCGGTTGCAGGGCATCCATTGCATACGGCAGCGGCGGCAGAGTATGTTCCATGTGAGTTCCTTTTGACTGAGTAATTTTGACGAAACGGCCACTATTGTAATCCGACAGCGCGGCCGCTGCCGAAATTCCCTGCAAAACGTGCGGATTAGTGCAAGTTAGCGGGGCAGCGTGCAGTATTGGGTGGTTTCGCGCACGATCAGCTCCACCGGCGGCACGCGCGGCGTGACCCGCTCGCCACTGATCAGGCGCAGAAGGGCGTTGGTGGCCGTGAGGCCGATGTCGTACAGCGGCTGGCGCACCGTGGTGAGCGGCGGCGTGGTGTATTCGGAGCCATGCAGATCGTCGAAGCCCACCAGCGAGATATCTTCCGGCACCCGGATGCCCTTGCGGTAGAGCGCCAGGCGCACGCCATAGGCGCTCAGGTCATTGGCGGCGAAAACGGCTGTGAAGCTGGTGTTTGCATCCAGCAGATGGTTCACGGCGTGCAGGCCGCTCTCTTCGTGGAAGTTCCCTTCCACCACCAGCTTGGGATCAAAGCTGATGCGCGCTTCTTCCAGCGCGCGGCGGTAGCCCTGCAGGCGGTCTTCGGCGTCCATATTGGTGGGCGGGCCGGAGACGAAGGCGATGCGGCGGTGGCCCAGGTCGATCAGATGCTTCACGGCCAGCCAGGCGCCGTGTTCATTGTTCATGCGGAAGCCCAGCGCATGCGGCGTGTCGAGTTCACGGCCGGTGGAGACGATGGGGCGCTGTCCCGAGAAGTGCAGCACCGTTTCGTCCGACATGCGGCCGGACAGCAGGATGATGCCATCCACTTTGCGCGCCAGCAGCAGGCGGATACGCTCGGCTTCTTCCTCGGCATTCCAGTGGCCGCTCACGATCACGGAAGCATAGCCCGTGCCTTTGAGGCCATCGTCCACGCCTTTCAGCGTTTCATCGAAGAAGGGCGAGGAGATATCCTGCACCACGATGCCGATGGTATGGGTGCGGCCCTTCTTCAGGGCCTGCGCCATCTGGTTGGGGGCGAAATTGGTGCGGGCAATCGCCTTCATCACGGCCTGGCGCTTGTCGTCGGACACGCGCGCCGTTCCGTTCAGGATGCGCGATACCGTGCTGGGCGAAACGCCAGCCTCGCGCGCCACATCGATCAGGGTCGAAGGTCCGCTTGTCTGTTCTTCTTTTCTCAATGCCTGTCCAGGAGAGGAAACCGTGCCGCGGGCAAGGTTACCATAAACTCAATCCAGCGCTGCCTGAACCCCGGCCACTTCGACCTGCGCGCTGCCTTCGGCCAGGCGGATGGTGACGCTGTCGCGCGGCTTGATCTGGGCCGGCGAGCGCAGGATGGCGCCTTCGCGGTTGGTGACGATGGCGTAGCCGCGTTCCAGCGTGCGCTGGGGATTCAGCATTTCCAGCTGGGCCGCCATGGCATTCAGCGACTCGCGTTTCTGCCGCAGCTGGCCCGCCATGCAGACTGCGCTGCGGTGCTGCAGGGCGCCCAGTTCGCTGCGCACGGCGCGCAGGTCCGGGCGTCGCGCAGCCAGGCGGCCGGACAGCTTGTCCAGCGCATGGCGTGCCTGGTTCAGCGGCGCGCGGTTGGCGTGCATCATGGCGGTGGACAGCGCGAGCAGCTTCAGGCGCTGCTGCCGGATCTGCGCGGAAGGGCTGAGCAGGCGGCGCGAGATGTTGTCCAGGGTCTGCGAGGCGTCGTTGACGGCGCGGCGCATGGCGCGGCGCAGGTCGGTGGCATCGGCGCGCAGCGAAGCGAGCCAGTCGCCGCGTGGCGTTGCCGCCAGTTCGGCGGCGGCGGTCGGCGTGGCCGCGCGCAGGTCGGCGGCGAAATCGGCGATGGTGAAATCGGTCTCGTGTCCCACGCCCGAAATCACGGGCATGCTGCAGTTGACGATGGCCCATGCCACCGCTTCTTCGTTGAAGCTCCACAGGTCTTCGATGCTGCCGCCACCACGGCACACAATCAGCACATCGCATTCGGCACGCTGCGAGGCGGTGTTGATTTGTTCTGCGATGCGCTCTGCCGCGCCCTGGCCCTGCACCAGCGTGGGGTAGAGCACGATGTTCACATGCGGCGCGCGGCGGCGCAGGGCCGTCAGCACGTCGCGCAGCGCGGCGGCCTGCGGGCTGGTGACGATGCCGATGGTGCGCGCGAACATGGGCAGCGGGCGCTTGCGGTCTTCGTCGAACCAGCCGGCCGCGGTCAGGCGTTCCTTCAGGCGCATGAAGGCTTCGAACAGCTGGCCCACGCCGGCGCGGCGGATCGCTTCCACATTGATCTGGTAGTCGCCGCGCGGCCCGTACAGGGTGACGAGGGCGCGCACTTCCACCTTGTCGCCTTCGCGCGGCGTGAAGCCGGCGAACTGTGAGCGGCCACGGAACATCACAGCGCGCACCTGGGCGCCGTCGTCCTTGAGCGTGAAGTACCAGTGGCCGGAACTGGCGCGGGTGAAGTTGGAAATTTCACCGGCGATCCATGTCAGCGGGAAAGAGCGCTCCAGCAGGCGGCTTACGGCCTGGTTGAGGGCGCTGACGGTGATAACCTGGTTCGGATCGCTCATGGCTGGAAAGCTGTCCACATTTCTGGAAAAAGTCATGCTTATGTCATACATGGGAAAGTACAGCAAGCATTTTTTGTAAACCCCTGATTTTCAACAGTAAACCCGACCGCCACATTTGCGTGCAGCGGCGTTTTTCCCGTTCGGATCAAGTACTTAGCGATTTCGGGCGGGCCTTACGCACAAAGATATCCACAGAAATTGTGCGGAACTTTGCCCGCTGGAAGCTGCCTGTTTTTTGTGCTGGGAAAAATTTTCCTTATAAATCAAGGGGCTTAGCGCTTGTGCGCCTGCTTGCTCACAATATTGTCCACAGTTTTTGTGCAGAAGGGGTGGTTTATCCCCGCCACACCCTGTCCACCAGCAATCTTGTGCCGATGCGAAATTTTTACGCAGAGCAAAAATGTTCTTTCAGATCAATAGTTTGCCTGTGTCCACCGGCGCTTGCCAACAATCTTATCAACAGAATATGTGAAGAACCCGCCGCTGTGGATTTCGGTGCCTGCCCAGTTTTTGCGCATGAGAATAATTCTCTTTTGCGTCAAGGACTTAATGTTGCTTCATGCTCATTGCTAACAATTTTGTCCACAGAAAATGTTAAGAACCGCACAGACCGTCCACTTGTGAACAGTGCTGAAATTTTGCGCACTGAAGTAATTTCCTTTGAAATCAGGTACTTGAGCAGTAAGGGACGGGCTTGCTCACAATCTTTTCCACAAAATATGTGCAGAAGCCCTACTTGCCGCGGACCGGCCAACACGATACATTGCGCCTTGCCCTTATCCCGGAACACAGGAGTTCGTTTTGCTCGCCATTTTCCAAGCTGCAGGCTGGCCTATCTGGCTGCTGCTGATTGCATCCATCGTCGCCGCCGGCCTGATTATCGAACGACTGATTACCCTGCGCCGCGCGCGCATCCTGCCGCCAAGCCTGCTGAATGAGGTGATTGGCGTGTACCGCAACGGCAATGTAACGCCGGACATTATCGACAAGCTGGAAAAGAGTTCGCCGCTGGGCGTGGTGCTGGCCGCCGCGCTGCGCAATGTGCATGCGCCCCGCGACGTGATGAAGGAAGCCATCGAGGAATCCGGCAGCGGCGTGGGCCACACGCTGGAACGCTTTCTCACCACGCTTGGCACCATCGCTTCGCTGGCGCCTTTAATGGGCCTGTTCGGCACCGTGGTGGGCATGATCGAGATTTTCGGTTCGCAGTCCGGCACCGGCAGCAATCCGGCCCAGCTGGCGCACGGCATCTCCGTGGCGCTGTATAACACGGGCTTCGGCCTGGCGATTGCGATGCCCACGCTGGTGTTCTACCGCCACTTCCGCGCGCTGGTGGACAGCTTCATCATCGATATGGAGCAGCAGGCGATCCGCTTTGTGGACGTGGTCCACAACGCGCGCAAGTAAGCGGGGCAGGCATGGCACTCAATTTCCGCAAGGGACAGCGCCGCGAAGATCCGGAGATCAACCTGATCCCCTTCATCGACGTGCTGCTGGTGATCCTGATCTTCCTGATGGTGAGCACCACCTACAGCAAGTTCACCGAGCTGCAGATTACGCTGCCTACCGCGGATGCGGAGAAGGCCAAGGAGCAGCCGAACGAGATCAGCGTGACCGTGGATGCCAAGGGCAATTACACGGTGAATAACGTGCCGGTGTCCTTCCAGAGCGTGGCGGGCCTGGCCGAGCACCTGAAGGCTGCCTCCAAGGGCGCGAACCCGGTGGTGATCGTGAACGCCGACCAGTTTGCGATGCACCAGATGGTGGTCAATGTGATGGAGGCTGCGCGCATCGCAGGCTTCGAGCGGCTGACGTTTGCGGCGCAAACGGGCAACGCCAAATAATCCCATGGGACTTGAATCGACACTGACCCGCGCCTGGCTGCGGCGCGGGCCGCTGGCGTGCGCGCTATGGCCGCTGTCGCTGCTGTTCCGCGCGCTGAGCGGCTTGCGGCGCCTGCTGTTCCGCGCGGGCGTGCTGTCTTCCGCGCGGCTGCCGGTGCCGGTAGTGGTGGTCGGGAATATCTTCATCGGCGGCACGGGCAAGACGCCGTTGACGATCTGGCTGGTGGAGGCGCTGCGTGCGGCGGGCATGAAGCCTGGGGTGGTGTCGCGCGGTTTCGGCAGCAGCGGGGAAGGCGCGCGCGCCGTTACCGCTCTTTCATCGCCATCCGACGTGGGCGACGAGCCGGTGCTGATTGCGGCGCGGACTGGCGTTCCGGTGATGGTGTCGCGCGTGCGTGCGGAGGCGGGCAGGGCGCTGCTGGCGGCGCACCCGGAAGTGGATGTGATCGTGACCGACGACGGCCTGCAGCATTACGCGCTGCAGCGGGACGTGGAGGTGGTGCTGTTCGACGGGCGCGGCGCGGGCAATGGCTGGACGCTGCCGGCCGGGCCGCTGCGCGAGCCGCCGTCGCGCCGCCGCGATTTCACTGTGATCAATGCGCCAGAGCTGGCGCCAGGGCTCGTTGCGGCTGTCGCCGGGCAGCGTGCGGCCGAAGGCGGGGCGCGACGGGCGCCGCTGGACGGCGATGCCGAGGATGCCGCGCGGCCTGACGCTGCAACGGTTCCCGGTGGGACCTTGACGCGCAGCGCCGCCGATTCCGGGGCTGCGCCTGAGGGGGGCGCCGCCGCCGTGTTCCAGATGCGGCTGGCGGGCGATGTGGCGGAGCGGCTGGGCGACCGTAGTGAGCGTGCGACGCTGGCCGAGCTGGCGCAGCGCGGCGGCAGGATCGTTGCGGCGGCGGGCATCGGCAATCCGGGCCGCTTTTTCACGATGCTGCGCGCGGCCGGGCTGCAAATCGATGAGCTGCCGCTGCCGGACCACCACGATTTCCAGGACCGTCCTTTCGCAGCGCTGCAGGCCGACCTGATCTTGATGACCGAGAAGGATGCAGTAAAATGCAGCCAAATCGAAGAACTCAGAACCGACCCGCGCCTGTGGGTGGTTCCGGTCAGCGCCCGTATCGACAGCGCGCTGGCCCATCAAATTGTGGAGAAATGCCGTGGACGCACGTTTGCTTGATATTCTGGTCTGCCCGGTTTGCAAAGGCCCGCTGGAATACGATAAGAAAGCCCAGGAGATGATCTGCCGCGGCGACCGCCTGGCTTACCCGATCCGCGACGGCATCCCCATCATGTGGGCCGACGAAGCGCGCACCCTGCAGGATCCGGTGGAATAAGCCTTGTCCTTCATCGCCATTATCCCCGCAAGGCTGGCCTCCACCCGCCTGCCGAACAAACCGCTTGCCGACATCGGCGGCAAACCAATGGTTGTCCGCGTGGCCGAGCGCGCCGTTGAATCGGGCGCCAGCCGTATCATCGTCGCCACCGACCACGAAGACATCCGCGCCGCCTGCGTGCAGCACGGCGTGGAGGTGTGCATGACGCGCGCCGACCATCCCTCCGGCACCGACCGTATCGCCGAGGTGGCGCGCACCCTGAACCTGGCGCCGGACGCCGTGGTGGTCAACCTGCAGGGCGACGAGCCGCTGATCGACCCTGCGCTGCTGTCGGCCGCCGCCGCGCGCATCGGCAAGGATGTGCCGATGTCCACCTGTGCCCATCCGCTGCACGATGCGGCCGATGTGTTCAACCCGAACGTGGTGAAGGTGGTGCTGGACAAGAACGGCCGCGCCCTCTACTTCAGCCGCGCCCCCATCCCCTGGGCGCGCGACGATTTCGCGAAGAGCCAGTCCGTGCTGCCGCCCAGGTATGAGCCGCTGCGCCATATCGGCCTGTACGCTTACCGCACCGATTTCCTGCTGGCCTATCCCGAACTGGCGGTATCGCCGCTGGAAGGCATTGAAGCGCTGGAACAGCTGCGCGTGCTGTGGCATGGCTATCCGATTGCCGTGCACGTCACCGGCTCCGCGCCTGCCGCCGGTGTGGATACGCCGGAAGACCTGGAGCGCGTGCGCCGCCAATTCGCGGGATAACACGCCTGAAATATGGCGTTCTCGCTTAGTTTTGTGGTAAGTTTCGTGAGAAGCTGTCCATACTTACCATTATATTAAAAACGATTTAGGAATTTTCATGCGTCTCATTCTGTTAGGAGCACCTGGCGCCGGCAAGGGCACCCAAGCCAACTTCATCAAGGAAAAATACAATATCCCGCAGATTTCCACCGGTGACATGCTGCGCGCTGCCATCAAGGCAGGCACGGAGCTGGGCCTGGCGGCGAAGAAGGTGATGGACGCTGGCCAGCTAGTGTCGGACGAGATCATCATCGGCCTGGTGAAGGCACGCCTGCAGGAGCCGGACTGCGCGTCGGGCTACCTGTTCGACGGCTTCCCGCGCACCATTGCGCAGGCTGACGCGATGAAAGACGCAGGCGTGAAGGTGGACTACGTGCTGGAAATCGCCGTGCCTGACGAATCGATCATCGAGCGCATGGACGGCCGCCGCTGCCACCCGGGCTCGGGCCGCGTGTACCACGTTAAGTTCAATCCGCCGAAGGAAGAAGGCAAGGACGACGTGACCGGCGAGCCGCTGGTGCAGCGTGACGACGACAAGGCCGAGACGGTGAAGAAGCGTCTCGACGTTTACCACAACCAGACCGAAGTCCTGCTCAGCTACTACAACAACTGGGCAGCCTCGGGCGACGCCAATGCGCCGAAATACCGCCGCATCGAGGGTGTTGGACCTGTGGAGGAAATCCGGGATCGTGCGTTCGCCGCACTGTCCAACTAATAAGTAAGAGAGCGGGCCTGAAGGTCCGCTTTTTTTTGCGCCAAATATCCGCGCCCGCCACGCCGGGCGCCATAGACGGCCCCCTGGCCGTTTCAAGGTTTTGCAGCACGCAGCATTGGTTGGTCGCCGCGCCCACAAGGCAAGGTGGTTTTCTGAAGTTCGTTTGTACGCTTGATCTAAAAACAGAGGGGACATATCTATGGCAGCAAGCTTGTGGTTTACGATCGCCTGCGGGGTGATCGCCGTGGTCTACGGTCTATGGTCGCGCAGCTGGATTTTGCGGCAGGATGCGGGTAATGAGCGCATGCAGGAAATTGCCACCGCTATCCAGCAGGGGGCAGGCGCCTACCTCGGAAGGCAGTACCGTACTATCGGCATCGTTGGCGTCGTACTCCTGATTGTCATCTTCTTCCTGCTCGGCATGCAGACCGCGCTGGGCTTCCTGATTGGCGCCGTGCTGTCCGGCGCCTGCGGCTTTATCGGCATGAACGTTTCCGTGCGCGCCAATGTGCGCACTGCGCAGGCGGCCACACGCGGCATGAACGAGGCGCTCAATGTGGCGTTCAAGGGTGGCGCGATTACCGGCATGCTGGTGGTGGGCCTCGGCCTGCTCGGCGTAGCCGCGTTCTACTGGATGCTGACCGCTTTCGCTTCCAGCGCCTATCCGAATCCCGGCGCCACGCCGCATGACATCATCAAGCCGCTGATCGGCCTGGCCTTCGGCGCTTCGCTGATCTCCATCTTCGCGCGTCTGGGCGGCGGCATCTTCACCAAAGGTGCGGACGTGGGCGCCGACCTGGTGGGCAAGGTGGAAGCAGGCATTCCCGAAGACGATCCGCGCAACCCGGCGGTGATCGCCGATAACGTGGGCGACAATGTGGGCGACTGCGCGGGCATGGCGGCCGACCTGTTCGAAACCTATGTGGTCACGCTGATCGCCACCATGCTGCTCGGCGCGCTGATGATTACGAATGCGCCGAACGAAGCCATTATCTATCCGCTGCTGCTGGGTGCAGTGTCCATCATCGCTTCCATCATCGGCTGCTCGATGGTGAAAGCGAAAGCGGGCAAGAAGATCATGTCCGCGCTGTACACGGGGCTGTGGTGGGCGGCGGGCCTGTCGCTGATCGGCTTTGCCGTCGTAACCTGGATGATCTGGCCCGGCGACGACATGCGCTACCGCATGCTGGGCGCCACGGTGGTGGGCATCGTGCTGACGGGCCTCATGGTCTACATCACCGAGTACTACACGGGCACCGACTTCAAGCCGGTGCGCCATATTGCGGAAGCGTCCACCACCGGCCATGGCACCAATATCATTGCGGGCCTTGGGGTGTCGATGAAATCCACCGCGTGGCCTGTGCTTGCGGTGTGTGTGGCCATTCTCGTTTCCTACCAGCTGGCGGGCCTGTATGGCATTGCCATCGCGGCCACTTCCATGCTGTCCATGGCTGGCATCATTGTGGCGCTGGACGCCTATGGCCCGATTACCGACAACGCGGGCGGCATCGCCGAGATGTCCGGCATGCCGGAATCGGTGCGCGCCATTACCGATCCCCTGGACGCGGTGGGCAATACCACCAAGGCAGTGACCAAGGGCTATGCCATCGGTTCGGCAGGCCTGGCCGCGCTGGTGCTGTTCGCCGACTATACCCACGCGCTGGAATCGGTGGGCAAGTCGATTACCTTCGACCTGTCGAACCCGATGGTGATTGTGGGCCTGATTATCGGCGGCCTGATTCCTTATCTGTTCGGCGCCATGGCTATGGAAGCGGTGGGCCGTGCAGCGGGCGCCGTGGTGGTGGAGGTACGCCGCCAGTTCCGTGATATCCCGGGCATTATGGACGGCACCGGCAAGCCGCAGTACGACAAGGCCGTGGACATGCTGACCGCCTCCGCCATCAAGGAGATGATCGTGCCGTCGCTGCTGCCGGTGGTGGTGCCGATCCTGGTCGGCATGCTGCTGGGCCCGGCCGCGCTGGGCGGCATGCTGATGGGCACCATTATTACCGGCCTGTTCGTCGCCATTTCCATGACGACCGGCGGCGGTGCCTGGGATAACGCGAAGAAATACATCGAGGACGGCAACCACGGCGGCAAAGGCTCGGATGCGCACAAGGCCGCCGTTACCGGCGATACCGTCGGCGATCCATATAAGGACACTGCCGGCCCGGCCGTCAATCCCCTCATCAAGATCATCAACATCGTGGCGCTGCTGCTGGTGCCGCTGCTGCCGGCGACTGGCTGGGTGGCGGTGACCGTTGCGCCGCCGGCCCAGGCGGCACAGCACGCCCCCATGGCTGCCCCGCAATCCACTGAAGTCCCATTGCCTGTGGGCGATACTGCTCAGCCCGCCCGCTGAGCCGGAAACCACGAGCCCGCGCCGCCCGGCGCGGGCTTTTTTTCGTCCAGAAATTCTTATTCAGTCTCAAAACTCCTGTTCAAGTCGCGATCAGTCTTAACTTTTGCGGCATATCTGCAACAAATCAAAAATATTTCCGAATGTTAAATGATTAAGGTCACTTTCCTTTTGGAAGGTTCTCCCATCATCGCCTAAATTGCTTCGAACGTCGGCTAAAAAAATATAACTTCTGCAATGTTGAGATCTGCAAAGGTGCATTTCCTCACCCCAATCCGACACTCTTTTTTATGATTCCGCTCGTCAATTGCCAACCAGACAGACGATGCATACCAAACTACGACGATTCCTGATCCCAGCCCTGATGACTTCCCTGCTCGCCGCTTGCGGCGCGGGCAGCAACAGCGGCGATGACAGCACCGCGGCAGCAGGTGCGGCTTCTTCCCCCAGCGATGTAAGGCTGGCTTCCACGGTAGTGCAGGGCGGTTCGATGGCCTTGCCGGGCACCGATACCAATTACACGGCCAGCTCTACACGCTGGGCCACTACCCAGTCCCAGGCTGCGCGCTTCCTGGCGCAAGCCAGTTTCGGCCCGACGGCCGAGTCGATCGCCGCCGTTCAGGCGGGCGGCCCCAACGGCTGGCTGGACAACCAGTTCTACAAGGCGCAGACGCTGCACCGCTACTACGTCGATTCGGTGGGCGCCAGCCAGGCAGGCGGGGCCACCATCAACCAGATGTACGAATCCTTCTGGAAGCAGGCCGCTCTGGGCGACGACCAGCTGCGCCAGCGCGTGGTGTTCGAGCTGTCGCAGATTTTTGTGGTCTCGCTGCAGGACAGCAACGTCTACAACTACCCGCGGGGTGTGGCCAGCTATTACGACACGCTGGGCCAGCATGCCTTCGGCAACTTCCGCAACCTGCTGGAAGCGGTGGCCAAGCACCCGATGATGGGCCTTTATCTGTCCTACATGCACAATAACAAGGAGAGTGCGACCCGCGTGCCGGATGAAAATTTTGCGCGCGAAATCATGCAGCTGATGACCATCGGCCTCTACAAGCTGAACCAGGACGGCACGCGCCAGCTGGTGAATGGCCAGCCGGTGGAAACCTACGATCACGACGATGTGGCCGGCCTGGCCAAGGTCTTTACCGGCTGGAGCTGGGCGGGGCCGGACAAGTCCCTGAACCGATTCTGGGGCAATGACCGCAGCTACGCCTACCGCGACTTCATGCCGCTGCAGATGTACCCGCAGTTCCACTCCACCTCGTCGAAGACTTTCCTCGGCGTGACCATTCCTGCGGGCGGCACCGGCGAGAACGACCTGAAGATCGCGCTCGACACCCTGTTCAAGCACCCCAATGTTGGCCCCTTCATCGGCAAGCAGCTGATCCAGCGTCTCGTCACCAGCAACCCGAGCCCGGCCTACGTGAGCCGCGTCGCGGCTGCCTTCAACAACGACGGCAAGGGCGTGCGCGGCGATATGAAATCGGTGATCGCCGCCGTGCTGCTGGACCCGGAAGCGCGGCCCGCCACCGCCAGCGCGGGCACGGGCCGTCTGCGCGAGCCTGTGGTGCGCCTGGCGAACTGGATGCGCGCGTTCAACGCCAAATCCGTCTCCGGCCGCTACCTGCTGGCGAACCTGGACGATCCGCTGACCGGCCTAGGGCAAACGCCGCTGCATTCGCCATCGGTATTCAACTTCTACCGCCCGAACTATGTGCCGCCTGGCGGCCAGATCGCGAGCGCAGGTTTGGTGGCGCCGGAAATGCAGATTACCTCCGAGCCGTCGGTAACGGGCTACCTGAACTTCCTCATCGACCTGGTGCCGAAGGGCGTGGGCAAGAACTGGGATATCAGCGCCGTCTATGCGAACGAAGTGCCGCTCGCATCCAATCCGGCCGCGCTGGTGGACCGCGTGAACCTGCTGCTGCTGAACGGGATGATGTCGCCGACTTTGCGCAGCCAGATCATCTCCGCAGTGACGGCGGTGCCGCAGCCGGTGCCGAACGGCAGCAAGAATTCAAACCTGGTGGCCCAGGCAAAGATCAACCGCGTTCATCTCGCGGTCTTCCTTGCCATGGCTTCGCCTGAATACCTCGTGACGAAATAAGGTGCATCAATAATGAGTGATCAACAGTTTTCCCGCCGCCGTTTTCTCGGTTCGATGATGGCCATGGCCGGCAGTTCGGCCGCACCCTTCGCCATGAACCTCGCGGCAATGAGCAATGCCGTGGCGGCCGACGTTTCCGGCTACAAGGCCCTGGTCTGCCTGTTCATGGTGGGCGGCAATGACCACTACAACACGGTGCTCGCCACCGATCCCACCTCGTGGAACGAGTATCAGAAACTGCGCTATTCGGTGGAAACGGACTCCATCGCACTGCGTGCTGCAGGCACCTCCGGCGGTGTGCTGCCGATTGCGCCGAACACGCCGCAGGCAGGGCGCAGCTTTGCGCTGCATCCGCAGTTGGGTGCAATGAAGACGCTGTTTGACAGCGGGCGCGCGGCCGTGGTGTCCAATGTGGGCACGCTGATCCAGCCCACTACGCTGGCGCAATACAAGGCCAACTCCGTTCCGCTGCCGTCCAAGCTGTTCTCGCATAACGACCAGCAGTCCACCTGGCAGTCCTGCAAACCGGAAGGCGCCACCTTCGGCTGGGGCGGACGCATGGGCGACCTGCTGTCGGCGGGGAATGCGAACGCCAACTTCACCTGCGTTTCCGCTGCGGGCAACGCGGTCTTCGTCTCGGGGAAATGGGTACGCCAGTACCAGGTAAGTGCGGCGGGTGCGGTGCCGATCAAGAACCTGAGCGGCGCGCTGTTCGGCAGCTCCGTGAACCCATTGCGCGCTATCGTGACCGGCAATAGCGGCAACATGCTGGAACAGGAACATGCGGGTGTATTGAACCGCGCTATTAACACGCAAGCAGTACTGAGCACGGCGATGGTGCCGGCCGGTTCGGGCGGGGTGCCGGAACCGGGCAACTACGTGAACCCGAACAATGGCGTCTCGATGGTCAATCCGCTGGCCAAGCAGCTGCAGACAGTGGCGCGCATCATCGCCGCACGCGGCACGCTGGGCCTGAGCCGGCAGGTGTTCTACGTCACGCTGCCGGGCTGCGACACGCACGACGGCCAGCGCAGCCTGCAGGCCGACAATATGGCGAAGCTGGCGCACGCGCTGGCCTACTGGGACAACATCATGGGCAGCCTGATGGGCGTGAACATGCGCAACAACGTGACGCTGTTCACGGCCTCGGACTTCGGCCGCACGCTGGTCAGCAACGGCGACGGCACCGACCACGGCTGGGGCTCGCACCACTTCGTCGTGGGCGGCGCAGTGAAGGGCAAGAACATCTACGGCACCTTCCCCACGATTGGCCTCGGCCACGGCGCGGACGTGGGCTACGGCGCGCTGCTGCCCTCGGTCTCGGTCGAGCAGTACGGCGCCACGCTGGGCGCCTGGTTCGGCCTCTCGCCGACGGAGCTGGTGGACGTCTTCCCCAACCTCGTCAACCACAGCATCCGCAACCTCGGCTTCATGGCTTGAGCCCGCCAGTGACACCATGGGGTCAGGCACCCAATGTCAGTGACAGCCGGTGCCTGACCCCACGGTGTCAGGGTATCGCGTGCGGCGAGCGGGGCAGGGGCGGCGTATTATCGTTGCTATGAAACGCTTTGCCTTGCTCCTGCTGCTTTCTGTGCTGCTGCCCTTGCAGGCGGCGGGGCAGGCGCAGCCTGGGGAGCCCGAGGCCTATGCCAAGCTGCCGGTCTGTAAGCTGGCGCCGGATGGACGCAAGCTGGCCGTGGAGCCTTGCCGTACCGCGCCGCAGAAACGGCCGATGCCGCGCCGGCCGGTGCCGTTGACGGTCCAACCCACGCCGCGCATGGCCGAACCCTCGGCGATGCCGCCGCCCGCTACCGCATCGGGGCCGGTGCTGCCGCTGGTGCTGGAACCGCGCCAGCCCATTCCGGCTCTCCCTCCATCCGCCAGCCATAGTCCGGCGCCCGGCGCCTTTTCCGCGCCGCCGCCCGGACCCGGCCCGCTGGTGCCGGCCAATTGCGGTGCCGGCGGCTGCCGCGACATCAATGGCACCTTCTACGGCGGGGCGCCCGGCAGCGTGACCGTGGCACCGAACGGACGCCAATGCGTGACTTCGGCGTCCGGCTTGGTCCAATGCTTCTGATCCGCTACAATACGGCTGCTTGACGTTTACGTAAACGTCACACAGATCAATCAGAATAGAGGGACAGCCATGCAAATCAAGGACAATGTTTTCATCATTACCGGCGGCGCTTCGGGACTGGGTGCGGCCAGCGCGCGCATGATCACGGCCGCAGGCGGCAAAGTGGTGCTGGCAGACGTGCAGGCCGAAGCGGGCGAGAAGCTGGCCGCCGAGCTGAATGGCGCCTTCGTCAAGTGCGACGTGACTTCCGAGGCGAATGCGCAGGCGGTAGTGGCGAAAGCCCTGTCGTTGGGCACCCTGCGTGGCCTGATCAACTGCGCCGGCGTGGCGCCTGCCATCAAGACTGTGGGCAAGGAAGGCCCGCATCCGCTGGACAGCTTCCAGCGTACCATCAATATCAACCTGATCGGCACCTTCAATATGTGCCGCCTGGCAGCCGACGCGATGGGCAAGACCGAAGCGGCCGAGCAGGGCGAGCGCGGTGTGATCATCAACACGGCCTCCGTGGCTGCCTTCGATGGCCAGATCGGCCAGGCCGCCTACGCCGCTTCCAAAGCTGCCGTGGCAGGCATGACGCTGCCGATGGCACGCGACCTGTCGCGCAGCGGCATCCGCGTGATGACCATCGCGCCGGGCATCTTCGAAACGCCTATGCTGCTCGGAATGCCGCCGGAAGTGCAGGACGCGCTGGGCAAGATGGTGCCGTTCCCGCCGCGCCTGGGCAAACCGGATGAATACGCGCAACTGGCCAAGGCCATCATCGAAAACGTGATGCTGAACGGCGAAACCATCCGCCTGGACGGCGCTATTCGCATGCAGCCGAAATAAGGTAGGATGCAGGAGTCGTCGGTGCGCGGCCATGGCCGCGCACTTTGTTTTTCCGGAGACTCCATGATTCAGCTGAAAACCCTCGCCCTTGGCGCCGCACTGCTGTGCGCTGCCGCCATGCCCGCACTGCACGCACAGGAAGTACTGCAGCGCGCCCCCGAAATCGCCACAGGCTACCAGTCCAAGGCCGGCGTTACCGCCCGCGACTACATGGTGGCTGCCGCGAATCCGCTGGCCTCTGATGCGGGCTACCAGATGCTCAAACGCGGCGGCAGCGCGATCGACGCCGCCATCGCCACCCAGCTGGTGCTGACCCTCGTGGAGCCGCAGTCCTCCGGTATCGGCGGCGGCGCCTTCATCATGTACTTCGACGGCAAGCGTATCCAGACCTTCGACGGGCGCGAAACCGCACCATCCGCCGCAAGCGAAAAACTGTTCCAGACGCCTGACGGCAAGCCGATGCCGCGCATGGAAGGCCTGGTGGGCGGACGTTCGACCGGCGCGCCCGGCGTGCTGCGCATGATGGAAATGGTGCACAAGCAGCACGGCAAGCTGCCGTGGGCCATGCTGTTCGCGCCGGCCATCAAGCTGGCGGAGGAGGGCTTCGCCGTCTCGCCGCGCCTGAATGCGCTGGTCAGCAATGACCGCTACCTGGCCAGGGACCCGGTGGCGCGTGCCTATTTCTACAATGCGGAAGGCAAGGCATGGCCGGTGGGGCACATCCTCAAGAATCCTGCGCTGGCGCGCACGCTGCATGACGTAGCGAAGAACGGCGCCGACGCCTTCTACACCGGCCGTATTGCGGCGGACATCGCAGCCAAGGTGGCGAGCCATCCCACCAATCCCGGCCTGCTGACGGCGGCCGACCTGGCCGCCTACAAGCCGAAAGAACGCGAGCCGGTGTGCGCTGACTACCGCCAGTGGAAAGTATGCGGCGCACCGCCGCCATCGTCCGGCGGCATCGCCATTGCGGAGATGCTGGGCATCCTGGAAAACACGAAGATCGCCGAGCACAAGCCGGTGAACGGGGTGCCGGACGCGGAAGCGATCCACCTGTTCGCAGAAGCGGGCCGCCTTGCCTATGCAGACCGCAACCGTTACGTGGCCGATACCGATTTCGTGCCGCTGCCGGGCAAGGGCATCGCCTCGCTGCTGGACAAGCGCTACCTGAGCCAGCGCGCCGCCCTGATCGGCGAGCGTTCGATGGGCCTGGCGCAACCGGGCAAGCCGGCGGAGCTGCAAGTGGCCTGGGGCTCGGACAAGGACAACGCCCGCCCATCCACCTCCCACCTGGTGGCCGTGGACCGCTTCGGCAACGGCCTGTCGATGACCACCTCGGTGGAAGACGCCTTCGGCTCGCGCCAGATGGTGGACGGCTTCATCCTGAACAACCAGCTGACCGACTTCTCCTTCGAGTCCGCGGACGAAAACGGTCCGATCGCCAACCGCGTGCAGGCCGGCAAGCGCCCGCGCAGCGCCATGTCGCCGACGCTGGTATTTGACAAGGCCACGGGCAAGCTGGTGCTGGCCACCGGCTCGCCGGGCGGCTCGGCCATCATCAATTATGTAGCCAAGGTGCTGGTCGGCACGCTGGACTGGAAACTCGACGTGCAGCAGGCCATCAGCCTGCCGAACTTCGGCAGCCGCAACGGCCCTACCGAACTGGAAGCCGGGCGCATTCCCCCATCGGTGGCCGAACAGCTGAAAGCGCGCGGCCACGACGTGCGCATCTTCGACCAGACTTCCGGATTGCAAGGCCTGCAGCGCATCGAGCGCAACGGCCAGTCCCTGTGGTTCGGCGGCGCCGACCCCCGCCGCGAAGGCGCCGTCCGCGGCGACTGACACCATGGGGTCAGGCACTGTGTCAGTATGACAGCAGGGGCCTGACCCCAAGGTGGCGCAGGCTGAGCACGCCGTGTTACCCTTAGTAAATGGGACAGAAAAAGAAAACCGGCCTGATCATGACCGGCGGCGGCGCCCGTGCCGCCTACCAGATCGGGGTATTGCAGGCCATCTCGGAGATACTGTGGGAAGCGGGCTGGCCACCTTCGCGTAATCCTTTCCAGATCATCTGCGGCACGTCGGCCGGCGCTATTAACGCCACTGCATTGGCCTGCCGCGCCGATAATTTCGGCGAGGGCGTGCAAACCCTGCTGGATGTCTGGACCAATATCACCGTCGACCAGGTTTACCGCGCCGATTCCATCGGCGTGCTGCGCTCCGGCGCACGCTGGCTGTCCCTGCTGTCCTTCGGCTGGCTGCTGCGCAAGTGGCGCGCCGCGCCGCCCGCTTCGCTGCTGGACAACACGCCCCTCGTCAATCTGCTGCACCGCATGCTGGACCTGCCGCGCCTCGATACCGTGCTGCAGGAAGGCCTGCTGCATGCGCTGGCCGTCACCGCTTCGTCCTATACCGGCGGCCAGCACCTGACCTTTTACCAGACCGCCGCCGATATCGCCCCCTGGGTGCGTATGCAGCGCGTGGCCCTGCAGGACCAGATCGGCGTGGAGCACTTGCTGGCCTCGTCGGCGATTCCTTTCATCTTTCCGGCCACGCCGCTATACCTGGGTGGCCACCGCGAATACTGCGGCGATGGTTCGATGCGCCAGCTGGCGCCGATCTCGCCCGCTATCCACCTCGGCGCGCAGAAGGTGCTGGTGATCGGTGCGGGACGCCTGACCGAACCGCCGCGCGCCGCCACCGAGTCGGCCCGCTATCCGAGCCTGGCGCAGATTGCGGGGCATGCGATGTCTTCCATTTTCCTCGACAGCCTGGCGGTCGATATCGAGCGCCTGAACCGCGTCAATGCCACGCTGTCGATGCTGCCGCCTGAGCTGCTTGAAAAGACGCCGCTGCGGCCCGTGGAGCTGCTGGTGATTGCGCCGTCCGAGCGGCTGGATGATATCGCGTCGCGCCACGTAGGCAGCCTGCCGGCGCCGGTGCGCACCATGCTGTCCGGGATCGGCGCCACTGAAACGCGCGGCTCCGCACTGGCTTCCTACCTGCTGTTCGAATCGGGCTATACCGGCGAGCTGATTAGCCTCGGCCAGCGCGATACCCACGCCCGCCGGGATGACGTGCTGGCTTTCTTTGCTTCGTGATGGGGAACTGTTCAGCGTGCGTTCTTTTCTGATTGCTTCCCTGCTTGCCAGCGTGCTGGCCAGCGCCGTCGCCGCGCCACCGCGCACCTTGCGTTTCGAGCAGCTCAATGTGGAAGACGGGCTGGCGCAGGAATCCGTGCTCGCCATCGGGCAGGACCGCCAGGGCTTCATGTGGTTCGGCAGCCAGGCCGGCCTGTCGCGCTTCGACGGCTACCGCACCGTTATCTACCGCAATTCGGCAGCGGATCCGGACAGCCTGGCCGAAAACTGGGTGCGCGTGCTGCACTTCGACCCGCAAGGCCGCATGTGGCTCGGCACGGACGGCGGCCTTGACCGCTTCGATCCGCGCACCCGCAAATTCATCCACTATCTGCCGCAGGAACCGGGCAACCGCGGCAACGGCAACCGCCATGTGCGCGCCATCATCGATGACGGCGCGGGCAGCCTGTGGGTGGGCACCTCCGACGGCCTGCAGCGCTTCGATCCCGCCACCGGCCGCTTCACCATCTGGCACAGCGACCCGGCACGCACCGACACGCTGGCGCATGACCAGGTGAATTCGCTGGCGCTGGACAAGGCAGGGCGGCTGTGGATTGCCACGCCGGCCGGTGTGGACATGCTGGCGCCGGGCGCCACGAATTTCCGCCACTTCCAGGTGCGCGGCGCCGCAGGGCAGCCGATTGCAGTGCAGACGCTCCTGCTGGACAAGGAAGAAAACCTGTGGGTCGGCACCCATGCCGGCATGGAGCGCTGGAAGCTGCGCCCCGGCGTGGCCGAACCGGAACGTGCGCGCCTCGGCGACGCGGAAGGGCTGCCGCCGGGGACCGTGATGAGCGCCTACCAGGACAGCGATGGCATCATCTGGGTGGGCATGCGCAGCGAAGGCCTGTTCCGCTGGCGCGCGGGGGAAGGGCGCTTCGTGCGCTACCGCCACCAGGTCAGCGATTCCCACAGCCTGGCGGACAACTATGTGTCCTCGCTGTTCCGCGACCGGGCCGGCACCTTATGGGTAGGCACCTGGTACAACGGCGCCAGCCGCGTGGATCTGGCCAGCGGCGGCTTTGCGCGCCTGGTGCGCGACCCCGACCAGCCGCAATCCCTGAGCGACAACAAGGTGCGTTCCATCGTCGATGCGGGCGGCGGCAAGATCTGGATCGGCAATAACGCCGGCCTGAATCTCTACGATCCGGTAAGCGGCGCCAACCAGATCTTCAACCACCACAGCCGCGGCACCACTTCGGATGAAAACGTGACGGCCCTGTGGCGCGATGGCGGCGTGCTGTGGGTGGGCTACCGCAACGGCGTGCGCCGTTTCGATATCGCGCGCGGCCAGTTCGGCGAGTTGATGCTCACGCGCGGCGATCCGGAAACGGACACGGTGCGCTACCTGTACGGCGACCGCGGCGGCATGCTGTGGGTGGCCACGCGCTATGGCCTGCACCAGATGGATCCGGGCACCGGCAAGGTGCGCACTTTCCGCCACGATCCGGCCGATGGTGCAACGCTGGCCGACAATACCGTGCGGCCGCTGCTGGAAGACAGCCAGGGCAATTTCTGGATCGGCACCTTCAACGGCCTCGATCTGCTGGACCGCAAGACGGGCCGCTTCACGCATTACCGCCACAATCCGAAGGATGCGGCGAGCCTGAGCCACGACGAGGTGCACTACCTGTACGAAGGACGCGACGGCGCAATCTGGGTCGGCACGGCGGCTGGCCTCAACCGCATGGAGCGCAATGACAAGGGCGAGGTGCGTTTCCGCCGCTACTTGCGCAAGGATGGCCTGGCCGACGACTCGATCGCCGCCATCCTCGGCGACAAGCTGGGCCACCTGTGGCTGTCGACCAATACCGGTATCTCGCGGCTGGACCTGAGCAAGGGCACGGTGCGCAATTACACGGGCGCCGACGGCACCATCGAAGGCGCCTACTTCGACGGTTCGGCCATGGAGGCGCCCGACAACACGCTGTATTTCGGCGGTTTCAATGGCATTACGGCCTTCGATCCGGTGGAGATCCGCGAGAACAGCATCGTGCCGGCGGTCGCCATCACGGACTTCCAGGTCTTCAACAAAACGCTCAAGCCGGGCCAGGCCAGCGAGGGCGGCACGCTGCTCAAGCATGCGATTGAATACACCGACAAGATCACGCTGGGCCAGCAGGATGCCGTGTTTTCCTTCGAGTTCTCCGCGCTGCACTACGCGGCGCCGCAGCGTAACCGTTTCGCTTACCAGTTGCAGGGCTTCGACAAGGACTGGGTGGTCACGGATGCGGGCAAGCGCTTCGCCACCTATACCAACCTGGATCCCGGCCATTACACCTTCCGTGTGAAGGCTGCCAACAAGGACGGCATCTGGACCGAGCAGCCGGCCACGCTGGAAGTAACCATCATGCCGCCGTTCTGGAAGAGCTGGTGGTTCCGCACGGTGATCGGCCTGCTGGCGCTGGGCGGCGGCTTCGGCCTGTACCGCGCGCGGGCGCAGGTGCAGCGCGCCCTGCGCTCCCGCCTGGAACAGCAGGTGAGCCTGCGCACCTCGGAGGTCGAGCAGAAGAACCGCATGCTGCAGCAGCAGAAGCAGGAGCTGGAACAGCGCGATGAGCGCCTGAGCCAGGCCAAGCAGAAGGCGGAAGATGCCACGCGCCAGAAGTCCGAGTTCCTGGCCAATATGAGCCACGAGATGCGCACGCCGCTGGCGGGCGTGATCGGCATGCTGGGCTTTGCGCTGCGCGACGAAATGCTGCAGGCTTCCACCCGCGAACAGATCGAGCGCGGGCAGGCCAATGCGCAGTCCCTGCTGTCCATCATTAACGACCTGCTGGACTTCTCGAAGATTGAGGCGGGCAAGCTGACCATCGAAAACATCGACTTTGCGCTGGCGGGGACGGTGGAGAATGTGGTCAGCCTGTTTGAAGAGCAGGCAGCCGCGCACAGCGTGGGCTTCCGCGTGGACTTCGTGCCGGGCCTGCCGCCATTCGTGGTGGGGGACCCCACACGCCTGCGCCAGGTGCTGGTGAACCTGGTGGGCAATGCTTTCAAGTTCACGCAGCGCGGCCATGTCACGCTGCGCGTTGAGCGCATCACCGACGGCAGCGGCAACTGCACCGAAGGCTGCAATATGATCCGCTTCTCAGTGCAGGACACCGGCATCGGCATTCCGGAAGAAGAGCTGCCGCGCCTGTTCGAAAAGTTCGAGCAGGCCGACGCCACTACCACACGCCGCTACGGCGGCACCGGGCTTGGCCTGGCGATCTGCCGCCAGCTCGTGGAGCTGATGAAGGGCGAAATCACGGCCGTGAGCCAGCCGGGCAAGGGCAGCATGTTCAGCTTCACGCTGCCGCTGCCGGATGGCGTGCCGCCACCGCTGGTGCCGCATGTGCCGCGCGAGCCGCACAGCCACCAGCTCAAGGTGCTGTGCGCGGAGGACTTCCCCACCAACCAGATCATCGTGCGCATGATGCTGGAAGACCTGGGCCACAAGGTCGATATCGCGGGCAACGGCGCGCTGGCCGTGGCGGCTTGCGCCAACACGCGCTATGACCTGATCCTGATGGACGGCCGCATGCCGGAGATGGATGGCCCCACGGCCACGCGCCTGATCCGCGCCGGCGGCCCGCTGGAAGCGCCGGTGCGCGACCAGGAACTGATGATCATCGCGCTGACGGCAAACGCCAGCGAAGAAGACCGCAGCCGCTACCTGGCAGCCGGCATGGATGACTTCCTCACCAAGCCGATCGACGAGGCAGCGCTGCACTATCAATTGAGCCGTGCCATCGAACGCCAGCTGCAGCGCGGCATTGTGCTGCCCATCATGCCGCGCCGCGGCACGCCGACGCGGCCCACGATTGGTGAACTGGATGCGATGTTCGGCGTGGTCACCACCTCACTGCCGGAACGCACGCATTCCGGCAGTCCGGATGAAGCGGTGGGCGCGCTGCGCCTGCGCCTGCGCGACGCCTTCATCGCTGACCTGCCGTCCCGCCTGGATGAACTGGATGCGGCGCTGGCGGCCGCCGATGCCGATGCAGCAGGGCGCCTGTTCCACGGCATGAAGGGCAGCGCAGCCTATCTGGGTGCGGAAGACCTGCACAACCTGTGCGCCGAACTGGAACGCGCCGCCGACCGCGCATTGTGGCCCGCCATCCGCCACAAGCTGCCGCGCCTGCACCAGATGCTGAGCCGGATCGTCACGCCTGCGGGCAAGGAGATGTAAATGAAGGTGCTGGTGATTGACGATGACGTGGTGTCGCGCATGGTGCTGATGCACCTGATCGACAGCTGCGGCAAGTTCGAGATTTTTGAAGCGGAGGACGGCGCCGACGCATGGCAGCAGCTGGAGGACGGCCTGCGCCCCGCCATCTGTTTCTGCGACCTGCGCATGCCCCGCCTGTCGGGCATCGAGCTGCTGCAGCGCGTGCGCGGCATGCCTGCCTTGCAGGAGATTCCTTTTGTGCTTGTGTCTTCGGCCAATGACCGCGAGACGGTGCAGCAGGCCACGCTGGCCGGCGCTGCGGGCTATATCGTCAAGCCTTTCCAGGCCGACCAGGTGCGCGTGCATCTGGCGGGCTTCCTGAATGAAGCGCTGAGCGGCTACCGCCACGTGGCTGAAGAACCGCTGGCGACCAGCGAACGGCTGGATATCGGCATGGACCGCCTGCTGATTTACCTGAGCGGCTTCCAGCAGCAGCTGGCCACGGCGGGCATCGAACTGGAAGTGCTGCTGGGGCAGGATGCGCAGGCCGAGGCCCGCGCACGGCTGGAAAAGCTGTACACCGGCGCGCTGACCCTGGGGCTCACCGGCGCCGCCAATGCCCTGCGCGGCCTGCCTTCCGGCCCGCTACCGCTGCCTGCCGTGCAGGCCGCCCTGGCCGACGCCACCCGCGCAGTGCTGCACCAGTCCGGACTGGTGCGCGAAGCGCTGGCGACGAACTAGCGCCGCTCAGGTTCCGAGACCGCCGGACACATTGATGGCGCCGCCGGTGATGTAGCCGCCGTTTGGTCCTGCCAGGAAGCTCACCGTGGCCGCTACTTCCTCCAGCGTGGCGATGCGGCGGATAGGGTGCAGATCGAGCAGTGAGGCCGGCACCTCTTCGCCCAGCGCCTCGGTTGCCATATCGGTCGGCATCACGCCCGGCTGCACCACATTGACGGTAATATTGCGGCCACCCAGGTCGCGCGCCAGGCCCCGCGCATAGCCTGCGATGGCGGCCTTGCTGCCCGCGTAGTCGGAGACGCCGGCAAAGGGCACGATGCTGCCGAGCAGGGAGCCGATGAAAATTACCCGGCCGCCGTCCGGCAGCACCGGCGCGGCTGCGCGGCTCAGCGCCACCGGCCCCATCACGTTGACCTGCCACTGCCGGTCCAGATTGACGGTATCAAGGGCCGGATCGCCCACCGGCTTGCCCTGTACGGCGATGGCCGCGTTGTTGACCAGGATATCGAGCTTGCCGAAGTGCGCCAGCACGTCATCAACCAGCGGCTTCGCCGCCGCCATATCGGCCTGGTCGGCGCGGAAGGCATGTGCCCGCACACCCTTGGCTTTCAGCTTCTCAACCACGGCTTCCGCCTTCCCGGCCGAGGCCACGTAGGTGATCGCGACATCGGCGCCCTGGTCTGCGAGGGCCTCGGCGATCGCAGTGCCCAGCCCGCGGGAACCTCCGGTGACGAGAGCGACTTTGCCTTTCAATACGTTCGACATTGGAATCCTTTCTATATGCCTGTTTTACCATAACGATCGTTACAATAACGAGCAGTATATAATTCGGAGATGCACTGTCAAGGATTTTTTGTAATGACCATTATGAAAAAATGGGGTTGAACGAATGGGCCGCCATCGTGAATATGATGAAGAGAAGGTGCTGGATGCTGCACTGTGCGTTTTCTGGCGCAAGGGCTATGAAGGCACCTCCTACGCCGACCTCACCGAGGCGGCTGGCGTAGAGCGGCCGGCCCTGTATTCGGCCTTCGGCAACAAGGAAGCGCTGTTCCGCCGGGTGCTGGAACGCTACTCCGAACGCTTCATGACCCATATTCCGGAGGCCCTGCAGCTGCCGACCGCCCGCGAAGTGGCGGCCCACCTGCTGTACCGCTCCATCGAGATCAACACGCGCTTTCCGGACCACCAGGGATGCCTGGGCATAAACGGCGCCATGGCGGGCGCCGACGAATCGGAAGCCGTGCGCCAGGCGCTCATCGATTTCCGCGCGGCCGGCGAGGCGCAACTGCGGGAGCGGCTTGAAAGGGCGAAGACAGAGGGCGATTTGCCGGAAAACGCCAAGCCGGCCGCCCTGGCGGCATTCCTGATGGCCGTCCTGCACGGCATGGCGGTGCAGGCCAAGGCCGGTTTCAGCCGGGAGATGCTGGAGGCGGTTGCCGAACAGGCGCTGTCCACCTGGCCTGGCGCTTGAATCACACCCTTGCGGCGGAGATAGTTTAAGTTTAAAGTAAATGCTTGCAGCCTGAATGCCCCCAATCAGATAGGGTGACCATGAACAGAGCCACTGCAGCATTGACTGCCAGCGCGCACGTTGACACGTTTGCGCGCGACCATCTTCCACCGGCCGGACTATGGCCCGAACTGCTGTTCGAGCTGCCGGAACTTCAATACCCCGCGCGCCTGAACTGTGTGGCGGAGCTGCTCGACCGCGCCGTCCGCGAGGGCGATGGCGCGCGTGTCGCCATCCGGGGCGAGCATCTGACGTGGACCTATGCGGAACTGGGCGCGCAGGTCGACCGCATCGCCAATGTGCTGCGCCGGGACATGGGCCTGGTGCCCGGCAACCGCGTGCTGCTGCGCGGCGCCAATTGCCCGATGATGGCGGCCGCGATTCTCGCCGTGTTCAAGGCAGGTTGCGTGGCCGTGCCCACCATGCCGCTGCTGCGTGCGCGGGAGCTCGGCATCATCATGGAAAAGGCGCAGGTGAATGCCGTGCTGTGCGCTGCGCCGTTGCGCGCCGAAATGGAAGCTGCCCCGAACCGGCCCTCGCAGCTGTGCTGGTTCGACGATGCGGGATCGCTCGATTCGCTGGAAGTGCGCATGTCGGCGCAGCCAGCCAGTTTCGAGGCCTGCGACACGGCAGCGGACGATGTGTGCCTGATCAGCTTCACCTCCGGCACCACCGGCGTGCCGAAAGGGACGATGCACTTCCACCGCGACATTCTCGCCATCTGCGACTGCTTCCCGCGCCACACGCTGCGTTCCGAAGCCTCGGACCTGTTCATCGGCACTCCGCCGCTGGCCTTTACCTTCGGCCTTGGCGGGCTGCTGCTGTTCCCCCTGCGCGCCCGCGCCGGCACCGTGCTGCTGGAGAAGCTGACACCGGAAACCCTGCTGCAGGCCATTGAGCGCTACCGCGCCACGGTCTGCTTCACGGCGCCCACCTTCTACCGCCAGATGGCGGCGCTGGCGCCGAAGTTCGATCTGGCCAGCCTGCGCAAGACAGTATCGGCCGGCGAGGCGCTGCCGGTGGCAACGCGCGAGAGCTGGCAGCAGGCCACGGGCCTGCGCATGATCGACGGCATAGGCGCGACCGAGATGCTGCACATCTTCATTTCTGCGGCAGATGAGGATATCCGCTCCGGGGCGACCGGCAAGCCGGTGCCGGGCTACCGCGCCTGCATCCTGGATGCAGAAGGCCAGCCATGCCCGCCGGGCGTGATCGGCCGCCTGGCCGTGAAAGGGCCTACCGGATGCCGCTACCTGAACGACGAGCGCCAGCGCGATTATGTGTTCGAGGGCTGGAACCTGACCGGCGACGCCTACGAGATGGATGCGGACGGTTATTTCATCTACCGCTCGCGCACCGACGACATGATTATCTCGGCCGGCTACAACATCGCAGGTCCCGAGGTGGAGGACGCGCTGCTGCGCCATCCTGCCGTGGCCGAATGCGGCGTGGTCGGCAAGCCGGATGAGGAACGCGGCCAGGTCGTTGCGGCGCATGTGGTGCTGAAGGCGGGACACGAGCCATCGCCGGAGCTGGCGGCCGCGCTGCAGGAATTTGTGAAGCAGCAGATCGCACCCTATAAATATCCGCGCGCAGTGCAGTTCCATGCTGCCTTGCCGCGTACTGAAACGGGCAAGCTACAGCGTTTCAAATTGAGGACAGCATGAATATTCTGTGCATTGGCGGCGGCCCGGCAGGGCTGTATTTCGGCCTGCTGATGAAGAAGCAGAACCCCGGCCACCGTGTGGTCGTAGTGGAGCGCAACCGCCCTTACGACACCTTCGGCTGGGGCGTGGTGTTCTCGGACCAGACACTGGGCAACCTCGTCAACGCCGATGAATCGACCGCGAAAGAGATCCTGCAGTCCTTTAACCACTGGGACGATATCGATGTCTGGTTCAAGGGCAGCAAGGTCACGTCGGGCGGGCACGGCTTCTGCGGCATCGGCCGCAAGCGCCTGCTGAACATCCTGCAGAAGCGCTGCGAAGCATTGGGCGTGGAGCTGGTTTTCGAAACGAATGTGGAGGACGACCAGGCGCTGGCTGATTTCTACCGCGCCGACCTGGTGATCGCCTCGGATGGCCTGAACAGCCGTATCCGCAGCCGCTATGAAGCCACCTACCAGCCGGAGATCGAAGCGCGCCAGTGCCGCTTTGTCTGGCTGGGCACGACGAAGAAGTTCGATGCCTTCACCTTTGACTTCCGCGAAACGGAGCATGGCTGGTTCCAGGCGCATATCTACCAGTACGATGGCGACACCTCGACCTTCATCGTGGAGACGCCGGAAAGCACCTGGCATGCGGCGGGGCTGGATGCGATGACGCAGGAGGAAAGCATCGCCTTTTGTGAACGCCTGTTTGCAGACCGGCTGGATGGCCACAAGCTGATGTCCAATGCTTCCCACCAGCGCGGTTCGGCGATGTGGATCACTTTCCCGCGCGTGGTATGCCGCCAGTGGGTGCGCTGGAACGGCAACGTGCCGGTGGTACTGATGGGCGACGCTGCGCACTCCGCGCATTTCTCCATCGGCTCCGGCACCAAGCTGGCGCTGGAGGATGCCATCGAACTGGCGCGCTGTTTCGGTGAGCACGGCAGCGATATCGCCAGCGCGCTGGAAGCTTATGAGGCTTCGCGCTCCATCGAAGTGGTGAAGATCCAGAGCGCCGCGCGTAATTCGATGGAATGGTTCGAGAACGTGAAGCGCTATACCGCGATGGAAGCGCCGCAGTTTGCCTATTCCATGCTGACCCGCAGCCAGCGCCTGTCGCATGAGAACCTGCGCCTGCGCGATGCCGCCTACGTGGCCGGCTATGAAAGCTGGTTCGCCCGCGGCGCCTTCGAACAGGCGGAGCTGCCGCTGCCGGCGAATGCGGCCATTCCGCCGATGTTCACGCCCTTCAAGGTGCGCGGCCTCACGCTGAAGAACCGCATCGTCGTTTCGCCGATGGCGCAGTACAGCGCCGTGGACGGCACGGTCGGCGACTATCACCTCGCGCACCTAGGCGCGCGCGCCATGGGCGGCGCAGCCATGGTGATGGCGGAGATGACCTGCGTGTCGGCGGACGCGCGCATCACGCCATATTGTCCCGGCCTCTACACCCCCGAACATACCCAGGCATGGAAGCGCATCGTGGATTTCGTGCATGCGAATACGGATGCAAAGATCGGCATGCAGCTCGGCCACGCAGGCGCCAAGGGCTCCACGCGCGCCATGTGGGACGGCATCGACCAGCCGCTGGATACCGGTAACTGGCCGCTGGTCTCCGCTTCGGCGCAGCAGTACCTGGCAGGCGTGTCCCAGCTGGCGCGTGAAGCCAGTACGGACGATATGCGCCGCATCGAGGAGGATTTTGTACGCGCCACGCTGGCCGCGGAGCACGCGGGTTTCGACTGGCTGGAGCTGCATTGCGCCCACGGCTACCTCCTGTCTTCCTTCATTTCGCCGCTGACCAACCAGCGCCAGGACGAATTCGGCGGCAGCATCGAGAACCGCTGCCGCTTCCCGCTGCGCGTGTTCGCAGCCATGCGCGCGGCGTGGCCGGTGCACAAGCCGATGAGCGTGCGCATTTCGGCGCATGACTGGGTGGAGGGCGGCATTACGCCGGATGATGCGGTGCAGATTGCGCACCTGTTCCGCCAGGCCGGCGCCGATGTGGTGGATTGCTCCTCCGGCCAGGTGAGCAAGCGTGAGAAACCCATTTATGGCCGCATGTTCCAGACGCCGTTCGCCGACCGCGTGCGCAATGAGGCCGGCGTGGCGACGATGGCTGTGGGCTCCATCTTCGAGGCGGACCACGCCAACGGCATCATTGCCGCAGGCCGGGCCGACCTGTGCGCGGTAGGGCGCCCGCACCTCGCCAATCCTGCGTGGACGCTGGCGGAAGCGGCGCGCATCGGGTATCGCGCCGTATCGTGGCCGAAGCAGTACCTGCCGGGCAAGCAGCAGCTGGAACGCAACCTGGAACGCGAACGGCAGATGGCTGCCGCAAGCAACGGCCTGACCCCGCAGCAGGTCGCTGCGAAACTACTGGAGGGATAGCAGTGGCTGCACTCGATGGAAAACATGCACTGGTGACCGGCGGCAGCCGCGGCATCGGCGCGGCCTGCGCGAAGGCGCTGCTGGCGCAGGGCGCCAGCGTGACGATTGCAGGCCGCGACGAGACAGCGCTCGACAGCACAGCAAAAGCGCTGGGCGGCCATGTGAGGACGCTGGTGCTGGATGTTTGCGATGAGGCGGCAGTGCAGCGGGCCTTCGCCCAGCTCGGCACAATCGATATCCTCGTCAACAATGCGGGGCAGGCCGTGTCCGCCCCCTTCCTCAAAACCAGCGCGGCGCAGTGGCGCGACATGCTCGATGTGAACCTGGGCGGCACCTTCCACTGCACGCAGGCCGCCTTGCCCGGCATGCTCGCTGCGGGCTGGGGCCGCATCGTCAATATCGCCTCCACGGCGGGACTGACCGGCTACCGCTATGTGAGCGCCTACACCGCCGCCAAGCACGGTGTGGTCGGGCTGACGCGCGCGCTGGCGCTGGAACTCGCGACCAAAGGCGTGACGGTGAATGCCGTCTGCCCCGGCTTCACCGAAACGGACATCGTGCGCGGCGCGGTTGCCAATATCATGCAGAAGACCGGCCGCAGCGAACAGGAGGCACGCGCCGAACTGGCGGCGAGCAACCCGCAGCAGCGCCTGGTGCAGCCGGAAGAAGTGGCGAATACGGTGGCATGGCTCTGCATGCCGGAAAGCGCCGCCATGAATGGACAAGCCATCGCCGTCGCCGGCGGTGAAGTGATGTAAGGAAGAGACCATGGCACTGAATGAACAGGCAGGGACAGCGCCCAGCGAGCCGGTGCTCGACCTGGAAAGCCGCCTCACGAGCGACCATCACCAGTCGCTCAAACTGTGGCTGCGCATGCTGTCCTGCACCACCAAGATCGAAGCGGAAATCCGCGGCCGCCTGCGGGCGCAGTTCGGCATTACCTTGCCGCGCTTTGACCTGATGGCGCAGCTGGAGCGTTATCCGGAAGGCCTGCGCATGGGCGAGCTGTCGCGCCGCATGATGGTCACCGGCGGCAACGTCACCGGCATTACCGACCAGTTGGAACAGGAAAAGCTCGTCATGCGCGTGCCTGACCCCAAGGACGGCCGCGCCTACAGCGTGCAGCTCACGGCAGCCGGACGTGAGGCCTTCGCCGACATGGCGCAGGTGCATGAGGGCTGGGTGGCCGAGCTGCTGCAGGAGATGACGGTGGATGAGAAGGGGCAGTTGATCGACCTGCTGTCCCGCATGAAGGACCAGTTGTACACCCGCGAAGCAAAGGACAAGCCATGAAATACCTGCAAGGACAGGCGCACCAGCTGCCCGGCAGCCGCACGGCGCTGGCCGGATATGCCGCCCACCATTTTCTGTTTGCCGTCGATGAAGGCGTAGCCACGCTGACATTGAACCGCCCGGACCGCAAAAATCCGCTCACCTTCGATTCCTATGCCGAGCTGCGCGAGCTGTTCCGCGAGCTGGCCTATGCAGACGACGTGAAAGCCATCGTCATCACCGGGGCGGGCGAAAACTTCTGCTCGGGCGGCGATGTGCACGAGATTATCGGTCCGCTGACCAAGCTTGATATGCCCGGCCTGCTGGCCTTCACGCGCATGACGGGCGACGTGGTGAAAGCGATGCGCGCCTGCCCGCAGCCGATCATCGCAGCAGTGGACGGCGTATGCGCCGGTGCCGGTTCGATGCTGGCGCTGGCCTCCGATATCCGCTTCGGCACGGAGCGCAGCAAGACGGCTTTCCTGTTCACCCGCGTTGGCCTGGCCGGCTGCGATATGGGCGCCTGCGCCTTGCTGCCGCGCGTGATCGGGCAGGGCCGCGCGGCGGAGCTGCTGTATTCCGGCCGCTCGATGGGCGGCGCCGAAGGCGAGCGCTGGGGATTCTTCAACAGCCTGCACGATCCTGCCGAACTGCTGGCCGACGCGCAGGGCTTTGCGCGCAGTCTGGCGCACGGCCCCACCTTCGCGCACGGCATGACCAAGAAGATGATGCAGCAGGAGTGGAATATGAGCGTGGACGAAGCAATTGAAGCCGAGGCACAGGCGCAGGCCATCTGCATGGCGACCAACGACTTCCACCGCGCCTACCACGCCTTCGTTGCGCGCCAGCGTCCGCAGTTCGAGGGAGATTGAGCATGGCGGACAAGGATTATCTCGGCTGGCCGTTCTTCGCGCCGCAGCACGCGGCGCTGGAGGCGGCGCTGGATGCCTGGGCGGGCCAGCATGTGCGCGATGCGCACGGCAGCGATGTGGACGCGGTATGCCGCACGCTGGTGAGCCAGCTGGGCGAGGGTGGTTGGCTGCGTCACGCAGTTAGCGGCACGCAGCATGGCGGCGCGCATGAAACCATCGATACCCGTGCCATCTGCCTGATCCGCGAAACGCTGGCCCGCCATTCCGGCCTGGCCGACTTCGCGTTTGCCATGCAGGGCCTGGGCTCGGGCGCCATCAGCCTGTTCGGCAGCGATGCCAATCGCAGCGAGTACCTGCCGCGTGTTGCGCGCGGCGAGGCGATTGCCGCCTTTGCGCTGTCCGAGCCGCAAGCCGGTTCCGATGTCGCCGCCATGCAGTGCGCAGCGGTGCGGGATGGCGATCATTACGTGCTGAATGGCGAAAAAACCTGGATCTCGAACGGCGGCATCGCGGATTTCTACGTGGTGTTTGCCCGCACCGGCGAAGCTCCGGGGGCGCGCGGCATCAGCGCCTTCATTGTTGATGCGGACACGCCGGGTTTCGATGCATCGGAACGTATCAATGTGATCGCACCGCATCCTCTCGCCACGCTGCGCTTCAATCACTGCCGCGTGCCGGTGTCCAAGCGTCTCGGCGAGGCGGGGCAGGGCTTCAAGGTGGCGATGGCAACGCTGGACGTATTCCGCACTTCGGTTGCCGCCGCCTCGCTGGGCTTCGCGCGCCGCGCCTTCGATGAAGCGCTGGGCCATGCGAAATCGCGCAAGATGTTCGGGCAGACCCTGGCCGACTTCCAGCTCACGCAAGCCAAGCTGGCGCAGATGGCGGCGGGCATCGATGCCGCTGCGCTGCTGACCTACCGCGCCGCCTGGCAGCGCGACCAGGGCCGCAAGGTAACGAAGGAAGCGGCTATGGCCAAGATGCAGTCGACCGAAACGGCGCAGCAGGTCATCGATGCGGCCGTACAGATGTTCGGCGGCCTGGGCGTGGTCAGCGAGCACCCGGTGGAACGGCTGTACCGGGAAATCCGCGCGCTGCGCATTTACGAAGGCGCCACCGAAGTACAGCAACTGATCATCGCGCGCGAACTGCTGCGCGACAGCACGCCATAAGGGAGACACCATGCAGATTCTTCAACCGCCCGGATGGGCACGCCCACGCGGCTACAGCAACGGCATTGCCGCCGAGGGGCGCATGGTCTTCGTCAGCGGCATGGTGGGCTGGGATGCCGATTGCAAGTTTCAGACGGAGGACTTTGCCGGGCAGGTGAAACAGGCACTGCAGAACATCGTCGCCGTGCTGGCGGAAGCGGGCGGCCGGCCGGAACATATTGCACGCATGACGTGGTACGTCGTGGACAAAGCGGAATATGTGGGGGCCTACCGGCAGATCGGCGAGGTCTACCGGGAGCTCATCGGTTCGCATTATCCGGCCATGACGGCGGTAGAAGTGGCGGGTCTGCTTGAGCCGCAAGCCCGCGTGGAGATTGAGGTGACAGCTGTTGTACCGGCATCGAAATTGTAAAAATTGTAATGCAATAAAGGATAAACAATATGACAATGTGCTAGAGTAGCTTTAGTCGTCGTTTGTCCTCTACCGATCCCGAGGTGTCACCATGCAACTTTCCGCCAAAGGCCTTGCCGGCGCTCTGCTCGCCGGCTTGCTGTCTGCGCCGTTTACTTCCGTTCACGCGGATACATCGCTGCTGACGGCTGCCAACCGCAGCCAGCTGCAAACGTGGTTAGGGCAGGGCGATCTGTCGTTGACAAACATCTACACGAAACAGACTGGCCACACTGCTGCGGACTTCCACCAGGCGGTAGACGGCAAGGGCAGCACCTTCGCCATCATGGAAGCGACCAACGAGCAGGGACAGACCTTCATCGTAGGCGGCTACAATCCGTCCAGCTGGCAGTCCACGGGCGGCTTCAATATGACACCGGAAGACCGCGACCGCACTGCCTTCCTGTTCAACCTGAGCACCAGCACGCTGCACCGGCAGACACTGAAGAACTTCGTGTTCGACACGCTGGGTGCCTACCAGACCTACAACGCGGCGAATTACGGGCCCACTTTCGGCTGGGGCCATGACCTTTTCGTGCCGAACGACCTCACCAATGGCGGCATCTCCCTGCTGTACTCCTATATCGAGCCGGACGGCAGCCACTTCAACACCAGCCTGCTGGACGGCACGCCCTATGTCGCGCCCAACATCACCTTCGGCGCCATGGAGATCTACCTGATCAATGCGGTGCCTGAACCGGCCAGCTACGGCATGCTGGCGGCGGGCCTTGTGGTGGCAGGATTTGCAGCGCGCCGTCGGCGCGGCCAAGCATGAGCAAGCTGCGCGCCGACGTCTGGCGCCAGTACGGACGCTACAGCCCGTCCCTGGCCCTAAAGGCTTTCCTCACGCTGCGCAACTTCCGTCCCATCGCGACGCTGCGCATGTGCCAGGCGGCGCGGCGCGGCGGGCTGGGCGGACGGATTGCGCTGCCTTTCCTGAAGCTGCTGCACCGCGTGGCGACCCAGCTGGCGGGCATCGATTTCTCGTGGCAGACCGAGGTGGGGCCGGGCTTTGCGATCACGCACGGCTGGGGCATGGTGATCAATCCCGGCGCGCGCATCGGCAGCAACGTCACGCTGTTCCATGGCGTGACACTGGGCCAGCGCGACCGCATCGCGGCCGATGGTATGCGCATGAGCGAATGCCCGGTGATCGAGGATGAAGTGTGGGTCGGCCCGCACGCCATCATTGTGGGCGGCGTGCGCATCGGCCGCGGCAGCCGCATCGGCGGCGGCGCCTTCGTCACCGAAGACGTACCGCCCTATTCCGTCGTCGCCGGCAACCCGTCCTCCATCGTCAAATCCGGCTGCACCCCGGATGTGATGAATCCGGCCCCGCTAGCCGTAAAAGTGGTTGACACAGTTCCCGGCCGAGCATTGACTGAGTAAGATCAAAGCGTGCGCGTGGAATTGATATAGACTGTTCTTCTGCATAATCGTGGAGGGCATCATGACGCGCTCAGCCAATCGATTCACGCTTCAAGATGTCGAGAAAATCCGCCGCATCATGATCGAGCGGCGGAAGATCGAAGTCAGCTCCGATGCTGGCAAGCGCATTCTGCGCGAAGCTCAGTTTTCCGTTGAGCAGATCAATGAAGCCTACGCAAAAGCGTTGCGTAACCTGGGCATGTACTGAGGTTGGCTATGGCTGACCACAATCATATCTACGAACGCCTGGTTATGGACCCGGGGGATGCCGTTGGAGCGTTGGCCTACGCGCTCTATAAGAAAAGCAAACAGGAATATTGCAAAGCTTTTCAGGCTACCCACGGCAGGCCGCCACAAGCGGAAGACCTGGAAGCCTTCCACCAGGCGAATCAAACTGATTCACAGATCGCGGGCTATCTCGCGCGCGGCCACATGCTTGCCCACGAATTTCTGGAGGTGAGCTTGACTGATCAAATTGCTGAAATGGAGACGAGTGTGCGCCGCTCAGAGCTGGCACGAAGGTTCGGCCGCGTTGAGGAAAAACTTGACGCTGCAAAGTCCGGAAGCCAGTGAGCGAAGGATATCGGCACCAGCATTCTGGTGAATGTGCTGACCGTGTTCGTGGTGGGGGTGATTGCGCTGGGTTCGCGCGAATATTCGTCGCTGACGAGCGCGATCGGGACGCGGGTGAGTGCTGAACAGAAGTGAGGCGTGGTCCCTCCGACTGGAATCGAACCAGTATCCCACGCTTAGGAGGCATGTGCACTATCCATTGTGCTACGGAGAGGACGCGGGCGCAATTATAGCCGACCGCAGGGCAAATGTTAGTGTGCGGCCGCCGCTGCCGGTACAATGCGCGTTTCACCGCATCTGATTGACTTCCCCATGGCTGTTATTTCCCTGACTTCCGCGCAACTGGCCTTCGGCCACCATGCGCTGCTCGACCACGCTGAGTTTTCCCTTGAAACCGGCGAGCGCGTCGGCCTGATCGGCCGTAACGGCACCGGCAAGTCCTCCCTGCTCAAGATTATTTCGGGCCGCTTCAAGCTGGACGACGGGCTGCTGGTGATGCAGCAAGGCCTGCAGATCGCCTATGTGGAGCAGGAGCCAGTGTTTGAGCCGGAGATGTCGGTGTTCGACGCCGTGGCGTCCGGGCTTGGCGAGCTGCCGGCCCTGGTGAAGGAATACGATGCGCTGACCGGCCAGTTCGGCCAGGGCAACGACGATGCGCTGATGGAGCGCATGCACGACATCCAGGCCAAACTGGATGCGGCCGATGCCTGGAGCATCAATAACAAGGTCGAGCAGACCCTGGACCGCCTGAACCTGGCGCCGGAGGCGCTGATGAAGACCCTGTCCGGCGGCATGCAGAAGCGCGTGGCCCTGGCCCGCGCCCTGGTGGCGGCGCCCGATGTGCTGCTGCTGGACGAACCGACCAACCACCTCGATTTCACCTCCATCCTGTGGCTGGAAGGCCTGCTGCGCGACTTCAAGGGCAGCGTGCTGTTCATCACCCACGACCGTTCCTTCCTCGATAACGTGGCCACCCGCATCATCGAGCTGGACCGGGGCCGCCTTATGTCCTATCCGGGCAACTTCACGACCTACCAGACGCGCAAGGCGGAACAGCTGGCGATCGAGGAAGTGGAGAACGCCAAGTTCGACAAGTTCCTGGCCCAGGAAGAGGTATGGATACGCAAAGGCGTACAGGCGCGCCGTACCCGGGATGAGGGCCGTGTGCGGCGTCTGGAGCGCCTGCGCGAGCAGCGCGCCGCGCGCCGCGACCAGCAGGGCCAGGTCAAGCTGGAAGTAGGCGCCGGTGAGCGTTCCGGCAAGATCGTGGCGGAGCTGGAAGGCGTGAACAAGGCCTTCGGCGACAAGGTGATCGTGCGCGATTTCAGCTCGATCATCATGCGCGGCGATAAAGTGGGCCTGATCGGCGCCAACGGCGCGGGCAAGACCACGCTGCTGAAACTGATCCTGGGTGAAGACCAGCCGGACAGCGGCACCGTGAAACAGGGCACCAAGCTGGCCGTGGCCTATTTCGACCAGATGCGCACCCAGCTCAATGAGGAGGCAAGCCTGGCCGACACCATTTCCCCCGGCAGCGACTGGGTGGAAGTCAATGGCCAGAAAAAGCATGTCATGAGCTATCTGGGCGATTTCCTGTTCGCCCCGGAACGCGCCCGTTCGCCGGTACGCACCCTGTCGGGCGGCGAACGCAACCGCCTGCTGCTGGCGCGCCTGTTCGCCAAGCCAGCCAACGTGCTGGTACTGGACGAACCCACCAATGACCTCGACATCGATACCCTGGAGCTGCTGGAAGAGCTGCTGGAGGATTATCCGGGTACCGTCTTCCTCGTCAGCCACGACCGCATGTTCCTCGACAATGTGGTGACCCAGGTGATCGTGGCCGAGGGGCAGGGCGAGTGGCGCGAATACATCGGCGGCTATTCGGACTGGGAACGTGTGCGCCCCACGGCAGCCCAGGCTGCCGCAGCGAAGAAGGCGGACCCGAAAAAGGCCGAGGCGCCAGCCGCCGTCCCGGCCGCGCCCAAAGCCAAAAAGCTGAGTTTCAAGGAGCAGCGCGAGCTGGAAGAGCTGCCGGCCCTGATCGCCAAGCTGGAAGACGAGCAGGCGGCGCTGAATATTGCCTTGTCGGACCCTGATTTTTACAAGAAAACCCCCGCCGAGGCCAAGCGCCTCAACACCCGCATTGCCGAGATCGAGGATGAGTTGCTGGCCGCCCTGGAGCGCTGGGAAGCCATCGAATCGCGCAATCCTTGATCTGGATTTCCTACACGCACGATTCGTGCGCTGCGGGACCAAATCCTTGTTGTAAGATCTGCAAACCTTAGGGGGCTGGCCGACCGCCAGCTCCGCAATTTCCGAAGGCAGATCGCTTATGACGCTTCCTCAGCAGCAAGAACCTCAGTCCCATGCGCCGGCGCCGGCTACGCCGCCCTCCGGCGCCTTGCTGGACCGCCGCTCACTGACGCGCATTCTGCCTTTTGGCCTGTATATGGCCTTCATCGCCATTACGGACGGCCTGCAGCGTGCGGGCTGGACGACTGCGGAACTGTACTGGCTGTATCCGGTCAAAGCCGGGGTAGTGCTGCTGGCCTTGCTGGCCTGCTGGCGCGGCTATAGCGAGCTGGCTTGGCGCGGCATGAAGGCCGGCACCGTGCTGGCCTCGGCCGCGATTGGCTTTGCCGTATTCGTGTTGTGGGTAAACCTGGATGCCAGCTGGATGCAGATCGGCAGCCCGGACGGCTACCAGCCGCGCGATGCCGCCGACCAGCTGGACTGGACGCTGATCGCCGTCCGTATTGCAGGCGCTGCCGTGGTGGTGCCCTTGATGGAGGAGCTGTTCTGGCGTTCCTTCCTGATGCGCTGGATCGATGCGCCGGACTTTTTGCGCGTGCACCCGGCCCGCATCACGCTGAAGGCTTTGCTGTTTACGGTAGTGCTGTTCGGCTTTGAGCACAGCCTCTGGCTGGCCGGCATGGTGGCCGGCGCCGCCTACGGACTTTTGTACATGCGCACAGCTACTTTATGGGCGCCCATCATTGCGCACGCTGTCACGAATGGCTCGCTGGGCATCTGGGTAGTGATAACAGGAAACTGGACGTACTGGTAATCACTCATCACAATAACCCTTTTAGAGAAAAAACAACAATGTTGAGTAAATTCCATCTTTCGAGCCGCTCGCTGCGACTGATTCCTTTCCTGCTGGGCGCCATGTACGGCGGCAATGCGCTGGCTGATATCAGCGACACCCTGCACCCCTTTATTTCGACGGTGTATACCTACGACGACAACCTGCTGCGCCTGCCGGATAATTTCCCGGCCGTGTTCGGCCCGCGCGCCGACCGCGCCACGCAGGTGCAGGGCGGCATTACTTTCGACCGCCCAATCGGCCGCCAGCGCCTGACCGGCGCGGCCAAGCTGTCGCGCGTGACCTTCGACCACTACGACGCCCTGAACTACAACGGCAAGGACTTCAATGCCGACCTGGCCTGGCAACTGGGCAATCACCTGGAAGGCAACCTGGGCGGCAGCTATTCGCAGACGCTGACGCCGTTTACCGACTTCCACACCGACGACCGCAACCTGCGCAAGCAGCGCCGCGAATACTTCAACGGCGCCTGGCGTTTCCATCCGAGCTGGCGCGTACGCGGCGCCTTCAACCGCTTCGAGTTCGAGTACGAGCTGCCGGCGCAGCGCTTCAATGACCGTACAGAAGACACGACGGAGGCGGGCGTCGATTACCTGGCGCGCAGCGGAAGCCGCATCGGCCTCGTCGCGCGCCAGATCAAGGGCAAGTACGATAACCGCCGTACCGTGGGCGGCTCGTTGCTGGATGACGATTACACCCAGGACGAAATCAAGGCCAATGTGTACTGGACCGTCAGCGGCGTGACCACGGTGCAGGTGCTGGCCGGCTACGCCAAGCGCAAGCAGAACGGTTTGGGCGCGCGTGAGACCAGCGGCGCCAACGGCCGCGTTACCGTGGACTGGCGCCCGTTCGGCAAGCTGCGTTTCAAGGGCGAAGGCTGGCGCGAGTTCGCCGCGGTGGAAAGCAATATCGTGGCCAACTCCTTCAACAAGGGCGCCAGCCTGAACGCCACCTGGGATGTGTCGGCCAAGGTGCAGGCCACCGCCGGCGTGCGCCGCGAGCGCCGCGATTTCGAGAAGGTCAGCGGTGTGACGCTGGCCGGCGATCCGACCGACACCACGCGCGGCACCACGCTGGGCGTGCAGTATCTGCCGCTGCGCAACCTGCAGGTCGGCGCCACCGCCTTCAGCGACCGCCGCAGCGGCAGCCCCTTCCTGGGCACGGGCAGCTACCGCGCCAAAGGGGTGTCGCTCAACGCAAGTGTGCAGTTCTGATCGCTACCGATGACGCTCAACGACATTCCATTAGTTTCCTTCTTTCAGCGGGTGCTGGACCCGCTGATCATCATGGGCTCGCTGTACACGACGTGCATGCTGTACAGCGAACCCTTCACCGGCTATTCGCTGGTGCTGATGATCCTGGCTTTCTTCCTGTCCAATTCGGTGTACCAGCACATCGACCCCTACCGTACCTGGCGCAGCGGGCGCATGCTGGCCTATTCGCGCGATATCTTCGTGGGCTGGATCGTCACCGCGCTGATCCTGGTCTTCCTCGGCAATGTAAGCGGCCTGGCGTACCACTATGAAGAGAAGGTGGTGCTGAGCTGGTTCCTGGCCACGCCTTTCGTGCTGCTGGTGAGCCACCTGGCGGTGCGCAAGGTCAGCATCGATCCGGCGCAGGACAGCGAAGTGCGCTCAGTTGTCATCATTGGGGCCAACGACGTGGGCCTGAAGTTCGCGCGCACCATCGAGCGCTTTCCAAACCTGTTCATGAGCGTGCGCGGCTTCTTCGACGACCGCACCGACAAGCGCCGCCCGGACGGCATCAAATACCCGGTGCTGGGCAATATGGACGATGTGGCGGCCTTCGTGCGCGAGCACCAGACCAAGATGATCTTCATCAGCCAGCCGATCTCGGCCCAGCCGCGCATCCGCAAGCTGCTGGACGACCTGCAGGACACCACGGCCTCGGTCTACTTCCTGCCGGACATTTATGTGTTCGACCTGATGCAGGCGCGCTTCGACAATGTGGGCGGCATGCCCGTGATTGCGATTACGGAGACGCCGTTTACCGGATTCAACAGCATGATCAAGCGCACCAGCGACCTGGTGCTGGCAACCTTGATCCTGATCATGCTTCTGCCGCTGATGCTGGTGATTGCCGTGCTGGTCAAGCTATCCTCACCGGGACCGGTCATTTTCCGCCAGCGCCGCTACGGCCTGTATGGCGAGCAGATCTTCGTCTACAAATTCCGTTCGATGACGGTGGCAGAGGATGGCGACAAGGTGGTGCAGGCCAAGAAGAACGACGCCCGCGTGACGCCGATCGGCGCCATCCTGCGCAAGAGCTCGCTCGATGAGCTGCCACAGTTCATCAACGTGCTGCAGGGGCGGATGAGTATCGTGGGCCCGCGTCCGCATGCGGTGGCGCATAACGAGCAATACCGCAAGCTGATCAAGGGCTACATGCTGCGCCACAAGGCCAAGCCGGGCATTACTGGCTGGGCCCAGGTCAACGGCCTGCGTGGTGAAACGGAGACATTGGACAAGATGGAAGCGCGTATCCGCTATGACCTGGATTACCTGCGCAACTGGTCGGTGTGGCTCGATCTGTGGATTATCGTGAGGACGGTGAAGGTGGTCCTGCAACGGCAGAACGCGCACTGAAGACGAAATCCGGAAAGATTGAAAAAATTAATTGTTTCCTAAGTCGAATTTCAGCCGTGCGCACCCTTTCCTTCGCTACAATGTATTTCATTAAGTTGCAAATTTGTCCAGATTTCCGAGCTGCGCACGATTGAAACTTTGTTGTCGTTCTTATCTCAATCTGATAATTTTGTAAATGTTTCCTGCGGTGATGAAATTAACGAAAATCACGCTGCAACCCCAGACAACCGGAGGAGTATCTTGAACACGAACCCTATCGCAAGCGCATCGGCCGCCACTCGCAAGCTCATGTGGGCCGGGCTGGTGATTGCAGCGGCGACGGCGCTGAGCGCCTGCGGCGACAAGGCCGCCGAGAAGAAGCCTGGCCAGACCCTGGCCAGCGTGAACGGTGAAGAGATCACCGTGCTGCAGCTGAATGAAGAACTGAATCGCGCCGGTCCGGCGGTGGCGCAGCAGGAAGCAGCGCGCAAGCAGCTGCTGGAAGCGCTGATCGACCGCCAGCTGCTACAGAACGAAGCCAACAAGGAAAAGCTGGACCGCGATCCGAAGGTGGTGCAGGCGATTGAACGCGCCAAAGCCCTGATCGTGGCCCAGGCCTATATGCAGAAGCGGGTGGGCAATGTGCCGCGTCCTACCAAGGAAGAGGTGGCCGCGTATTACAGCCAGAATCCGCAGTTCTTCGCCAACCGCAAAACCTTCGATATGCGCCAGCTGGTGGTGGCCACGCGCGACGTGACGGACGAGGTGAAGAAAGCCATGGACGGCGCCAAGTCGCTGGAAGAAGTGGCCGTGTGGCTGGAGTCGAACGGCCTGAAGTACCAGCGCGGCCAGCTGACCCGCACCAGCGCCGAGCTGCCGCCTGAGCTGAGCCAGCGCCTGCTGGCCATGCCGAAGGGCCAGCTCTTCATCATCCGCGAAGGCGACCGCAGCATGCTGATTTCGATTGCCGATACGCGTGAATCGCCGGTCGGCCTGGAGCAGGCGTCGGCACAGATCGAGCAGTTCCTGTTCAATAAGAAGAACAAGGAACTGGCCGAGGCGGAAGTCAAGCGCCTGCGTTCGACGGCCAAGATCGAGTACATGAACCAGCCGGGCGGCGCAGCACCTGCGCCAGCCGGTGGCGCGGCCGCTACGGCGGCGGCGCCAGCGGAACCGGCAGCAGTGCAGGCAGATGCGGGAACCGGAGCGCCATCTTCCGAAAGTGCGGCACGCGGTGTTGCTGGGCTGAAGTGATTGTTTAACCTGATAAGCAAAGGCAGGGCATAAAAATGAAAAAACTGATGATGTGGGTAATGGGCGGCCTCATGGGTCTGGTGATGATGGGTGGCGCAGCAGCGCAGGAAACCACGCTGGGCGTGGGCGATGTGATCAAGATCAGCGTGTATGGCAGTCCGGACCTGAACACGGAAACCCGCGTGTCCGACAAGGGCCAGGTGACCTTCCCGCTGCTGGGCCAGGTGCCGGTGGGCGGCCTGACGGTGGCCCAGGCTGAAAAGGAAATGGCAACCCGGCTGGAGAAGGGCGGCTTCCTGAAGAAAGCTCAGGTCAACATCCTCGTTACCGGCATCCAGAGCCAGCAGATCGCCGTGCTGGGCGCGGTGAACCGCCCCGGCCGCTATCCGATCGAAGGCAAGCGCAGCGTGCTGGACATGCTGGCGCTGGCCGGCGGCGCCAATCCGGACGGCGCCGACACCATCAGCGTGATCCGCAAGCGCAACGGTCAGACCACCAAGGAAACCATCGACGTGGTCGAGATGATCCGCAACGGCGACCTGAACCGCGACTACGACCTGGCCGCCAACGACATTATCTATGTGGAACGCTCGCCGCGCTTCTATATCTACGGTGAAGTGCAGCGTCCCGGCGCCTTCCGCCTGGAGCGTTCGATGACTGTGCTGCAGGCGCTGGCGGTGGGCGGCGGCCTGACCCAGCGTGGCACCGAGCGCGGCATGCAGATCAAGCGCCGCGGCGCCGACGGCAAGCTGCAGATCATCGATGCGGCGCGCGACGACATGGTGCAGATCGACGACGTGGTCTACATCAAAGAGAGCTGGTTCTGATTCCGTACCACCAAGCTGTGAGACTACTGCCATGAGCTTTTCCCAATTTCTGCTGATCCTGCGCGCCAGGCGCTGGATCCTGATCGCCACCGTGCTGCTGACGGTATCGGTCACGCTCGTCGTCAGCCTGCTGCTGCCGAAGACTTACAAGGCAACGGCCTCGCTGCTGCTGAACTACAAGGGTATGGACCCGGTGACGGGCCTCACCATGCCGGGCCAGCTGCTGCCCGGCTATATGGCGACCCAGATCGACATCATCAGCTCCAAGAACGTGGCGCTGCGCGTGGTGGACCGCCTGCGGCTGGCGGAAAGCCCGAGCGTGGTGGCCCAGTTCCAGGAAGCCACCGGCGGCAAGGGCACGGTGCGCGACTGGCTGGCCGAGCTGCTGATCGCCAAGCTGGATGTGAATCCCTCGCGTGAAAGCTCGGTGGTGGAAGTGGGCTTCAAGGGTTCCGATCCGGAATTCGTGGCCGCCGTCGCCAATGCCTTCGCCGACGAATACCAGCTGGTGAACACCCAGCTGAAAGTGGAGCCGATGAAAAAGGCGTCCACCTACTTCAACGACCAGATCAAGTTGCTGCGCGATAACCTGGAAACGGCCCAGAGCCGCCTCTCCAAGTACCAGCAGGAGCACGGCATCGTCAGCGTGGACAACCGCCTGGACGTGGAGTCGAACCGCCTGAACGATCTGTCGGCCCAGCTGGTGATGGCCCAGGGCCAGGTGGCGGAAGCGAGCTCGCGCGGCCGCATGGCAGGCAGCGACTCGCCGGACGTGGCCAACAGCCCGATGATCCAGAGCATGAAGATCAACCTGGCGCAGGCCGAATCCAAGTTCGCCGAGCTGTCCAGCCGCCTGAGCCCGAACCACCCGCAGTACCAGTCCGCCAAGTCGGAAGTGGACAAGCTGCGCGCCGCCCTCGGCGAGGCCACCCGCGTCACCACCAACAGCGTGGGTGCCAATGCCTCCATCCTGCAGCAGCGCGAGGGGCAGATCCGCGCCGCGCTGGAAGCCCAGAAGGCCAAGGTACTGGAACTGAACCGCGCCCGCGACGAAATGAACGTGCTGAACAAGGACGTGGAAAGCGCCCAGCGCGCCTTCGACGCCGCCTCGCAGCGCCTGTCGCAGACCAATATCGAGGGCCAGTCCAACCAGTCCGAGATCGCGGTGCTGAATCCGGCCGTGGCGCCGATCAAGCCGGCCGGCCCCAAGATCCTGCTGAACACCATCCTGGCGGGCATCATGGGCACCATGCTGGGCCTCGGTTTCTCCATCCTGGCCGAGATGCTGAACCGCCGCGTGCGTTCCGAAAGCGATATCGCCGATGCGCTGCAGATTCCGGTGCTGGGCGCCATCAACTGGAAGACCACGCCGAACCGCCGCGCCGGCTTCATGAATTCCCTGACCATGCGCCGCCTCGGCGCCAACTGAAATGGACCCGAACATGACCCAACCCGCGCTCGCTAGTGCCCCACGGCACACCAACGCGCCCGCACCGCGTGGCGATTCCAGCATCGGCGGTCTGCTGCTCGAATCCGGCAAGATCACGCCGGAAGCGGCAGAACGCGTGCTGCGCATGCAGAAAGACCTGGGCATCCGCTTCGGCGAAGCGGCCCAGCGCCTCGGCCTCGTCACTGAAGCCGATATCCAGCAGGTGCTGGCGCGCCAGTTCGACTATCCCTACCTGCTGCCGGGCGAAGGCAACTACTCGCCGCGGCTGCTGGCGGCCTACCAGCCTTTCAGCCCGCAGGTGGAAGCGCTGCGCGCCGTGCGCAGCCAGCTGATGCTGCGCTGGTTCGCCCGCGGCCGCAAATCGCTGGTGATCCTGGGCGTGAACGCAGGCGACGGCGCCAGCCTGTTCGCAGCCAACCTGGCGGTGGTGTTCTCCCAGCTGGGTGAACAGACGCTGCTGGTGGACGCCAACCTGCGCACGCCGAGCCAGCACGATATCTTCGACATCAAGACGCGCCAAGGCCTGTCCGATATCCTGGCCGGCCGCGCCGAGCTGGATACGGTCAACCGCATCGAGTCCTTCGTCGACCTGTCGGTGCTGCCGGCCGGCACGCTGCCGCCGAACCCGCAGGAGCTGCTGAGCCGCAGCGCCTTCGGCGAGCTGAATACGCGCCTGGAAGAACGCTACGACGTGGTGCTGTACGACGCCGCAGCCTTCTCGGCTGGTTCCGACGGCATCGCGCTGGCGGCGCGCGCCGGCGGCGCCTTGCTGCTCACCCGCCGCAACCAGACCATGCTGGCCGAAGTGCATGCGCTGAGCCAGCAGCTGCACCAGAACGGCACCCAGATCGTCGGCTCGGTGATGGTGGAATTTTGATGGCCGAGTCCGTTAAACCGGTGATGACGCCACCGCTGGCGAAAGCCGGGCTGCGCGAGCTGGCGCCGGAGTGGCTGCCGCTGGCGCTGGGCTTCCTCGCCATGTTTGTGCCGGCCTTCTGGGGCCTGCTGCACGGCATCTGGGGCAGCGAAGAGCAGGCGCACGGCCCGATCATCCTGATCCTGTCGCTGTGGCTGGTGTGGCGGCGCTGGGATGAGGTGCTGGCGCTGCCGGCGCAGCCGGCACCCGGCCTGGCCTGGCCGCTGCTGGTGTTCGCCATGCTGCTGTACATGCTGGGCATGTCGCAGCAGGTCGATGCCTTCACCATCAGTTCCTTCATCCTGTCGGTGGCCGCGGTCCTGCTGATGAAGCGCGGTACGCCCGCCTTGCGCCTGCTGTGGTTCCCCTTCTTCTTCATGCTGTTCATGATTCCGCTGCCGGGGGCCATCGTCAGCGCGCTGACCCTGCCGATGAAGATGGCCGTGTCCTATGTGACCGAGGTGCTGCTGTATGCGGCCGGCTATCCGATCGCCCGCACCGGCGTCATTCTGCAGATCGGCCCTTACCAGCTGCTGGTGGCTGACGCCTGCGCCGGCCTGCAAACCCTGCTGACCCTGGAGTCGCTGGGCCTGTTCTACCTGAATGTGGTGCGCCATACCTCGGCCTTCCGCAATATCGCGCTGGCACTGCTGATCATTCCGATCTCGTTCACGGCGAACGTGATCCGCGTGTGCGTGCTGACGCTGATTACCTATCACTTCGGCGATGCGGCGGGGCAGGGCTTCCTGCACGGCTTCGCCGGCATGGTGCTGTTCGTCAGCGCCCTGATCCTGATCATCGCCGTGGATTCGCTGCTGCAGTGGGTGGCACGCCGCCACCAGCAGTCGAAGGCAAGGAGTGCAATATGAAACGTGCAGTCGTATCGAGCGTGGTGGCCGGTGTGCTGATGGCCGCTTCCGCGGTTGGCGCGCAGATGCTGGTGCCGCGCCATATGCTGGCCGACAGCCTGCCGCCGATGCAGCTGGCTGAAAGCATCCCCACCCGCTTCGGCGAATGGCGGGAAGAAGAGCAGGGCATGTCGGCCGTGGTGAACCCGAGCGTGGAGGCCGAACTGCGCAAGATCTATACGCAGACGCTGGCCCGCACCTATGTGAACCGTGACGGTTACCGTGTGATGCTGTCGCTGGCCTATGGCGCCAACCAGAGCGACGGCCTGTCCATGCACTATCCGGAAATCTGCTATCCGGCCCAGGGCTTCGAAGTGACGGGCAACAGCAACGGCGTGCTGAATACGCCGCGCGGCGCGATTCCCGTCAAGCGCCTGCAGACCAATCTGGCCGGCCAGCGCTTCGAACCAGTGACCTACTGGGGCACGGTGGGCAACCAGGTGGCCATCGGCGGCATCAACAAGAAGCTGGTTGAAATGCGTTACCGCCTGGGCGGCAATATCCCGGACGGCCTGCTGTTCCGTGTGTCCTCGATCGATAACGATCCGGCCCGCTCCTTCGCGGCGCAGGAACGCTTTGTGGCCGACCTGCAGCAGGCGCTGCCCCCGGCAACACGGCTGCGCTTCATGGGACTGAACTGAGGCCGCGCGCCGCCGCATTCACTGAGGAGTCAATTTGTTGAAAATGCTGAAAAACGGTGTGCACCGTACCTGGGTGCGCTGCCGCGAACCCCTGCGCTCGATGCGCGACCTTGGCTGGTCCGCACGCAGCCGTTTCCACGCTGCGCGCCGCTCACCGGAGTACCAGGCGGTGTATGAAAAAGCCGAGCCGCTGGTGACGGTCTGCGTTGCGACGTATAACCGCGGCGAGCTGCTGATCGAGCGTTGCCTGAAATCGCTGCTGCGCCAGGATTACCCGAACCTGCAGATCGTGGTGGTGGGCGACTGCTGCACCGACGACACGCCGGAACGCGTGGCGGCGCTGAACGATCCGCGCATCGAGTTCGTCAACCTGAAGGAACGGGGCAAGTATCCGGAAGAGCCGCGCCACCGCTGGATGGTGGGCGGCACGGTGGCCATCAACCACGCGCTGTCGCTGGCGCGCGGCGACTTCGTCACCCACCTGGACGACGATGACGAGCATGCGCCGGACCGTGTCAGCAAGCTGCTGGCGCTGGCGCGCGCCACCCGCGCCGACATCATCTGGCACCCATTCGACTACGAACGCGTGCCGGATGAATGGCATGTGAACCACGCACCGAAGTTCGCCATGAATAATGTGTCGACTTCCTCGGTGTTCTACCACCACTGGCTGCGGTCGGTGCCGTGGGATATCAACGCCTGGCGCTATAACGAGCCGGGCGACTGGAACCGTTTTCGCAAGATCCGCTACCTCGGCGTGAACGCAGTGCGTTCGCCCGACCGCCTGCTGAAGCACTACCGCGAGCGCAATCAGAAGAAAGCCTGACATCATGAAAAAGATCTACGTCACCGAACCGGCCCTGCCGCCACTGGATGAATTCGTGCCCTACCTGGAGAAGATCTGGGAAAGCAAATGGCTGACCAACCAGGGACCCTTCCACCACCAGCTGGAAGAGGAACTGGCGGCCTACCTGGGCGTCAAGCACCTGGCCCTGTTCACCAATGCCACCATCGCGCTGGTGACGGCGCTGCAGGCGCTGCGCATTTCCGGCGAAGTGATTACCACCCCGTATTCCTTCGTGGCGACCGCGCACTCGCTGGTGTGGAACGGCATCAAGCCGGTGTTCGTCGATATCGATCCGCACACTTTCAACCTCGACCCGAAAAAGATCGAAGCCGCCATCACGCCGCAGACCACCGCCATCTTCCCGGTGCACGTGTACGGCACGCCCTGCGATGTGGACGAGATCCAGCGCATCGCCGACGTCTATGGCCTGAAGGTGATCTACGACGCGGCTCATGCCTTCGGCGTGCGCACCCAGGGCCAGAGCGTGCTGAATTACGGCGACCTGTCCGTGCTGAGCTTCCACGCCACCAAGGCTTTCAATACCTTCGAGGGCGGCGCCATCATCTGCCCGGATGCCAAGACCAAGCAGCGCATCGACTACCTGAAGAACTTCGGCATCGCCGACGAAGTGACCGTGGTTGCTCCCGGCATCAACGGCAAGATGAGCGAGTTCCAGGCCGCCTTCGGCCTGCTGCAGCTCAAGCATGTGGACAAGGTGCTGGAGAAGCGCGCCGCCATCGACCGCCGCTACCGCGAGCTGCTGCCGGAGGTGAAGGGCATTACCGTGCCGGCGCTGGCCAAGGCCGATGCGCTGAACAACTCCTACTTCCCGGTGTTCATCGAGCCGGACTATCCGATGGCCCGCGATGAGCTGTACAGCTTCCTGCAGACGCAGAACATCATGACGCGGCGCTATTTCTACCCGCTGATCACCGAGTTCCCGATGTACCGCGGCCTGCCGTCGGCCCGTCCCGACCTGCTGCCGGTGGCGCACCATGTGGCCGACCGCGTGCTCTGCCTGCCGATCTTCCCGGACCTGCCGCTGGACCAGGTGGACCGCATCTGCGATATCCTGCGCAAAGCAGGCCGTTAAGAACAGGAGAAGCACAGCATGTCCTTCATGACCGACGAGGAAATCGCCGCCATCGGCTTCGGCCATGTCGGCCGCAATGTGCGGCTGTCGCGCAAGGCTTCCTTCCATAGTCCGGCGCGCATCCGCATCGGCGACAACACGCGCATCGACGATTTCTGCGTGCTGTCGGCGGGCGAGGGCGGCATCGAAATCGGCCGCAATGTGCATATCGCGATCCAGTCTTCGTTGATGGGCAAAGGCCGCATCACGCTGGGCGACTTCGCCAATATCTCCTCGCGCGTGGCCATCTATTCAAGCAATGATGACTACAGCGGCGAGTACATGACCAATCCCACGGTGCCCGCCGAATATACCAATATCACCAGCGGCCCGGTGGCCATCGGGCGCCATGTGATCATCGGCAGCGGCTCCGTGGTCACGCTGAACGTGACGATCGGCGAAGGCGTGGCGGTGGGCGCGCTGTCGCTGGTCCGCAGCGACTGCGAGCCTTTCGGCATCTACGTGGGCAGCCCGGCGCGCCGGGTCAAGGACCGCAGCCGCCGCCTGCTGGACATGGAGCAGCAGCTGCTGCAGGCGGAGGCCGCACCGGCGGCATGAGTGATGATGGCGCGCGCGGACAGCAATAACTTCAACCCCATCCGGCTGTTTGCAGCCTGGCTGGTGCTGTTCTCGCACAGCTATCACCTGAGCGGCCAGCCTTACGCTGAACCGCTGATGCGCCTTACCGGCAACCAGATGACCTTCGGCACCTTCGCCGTCGGCGTCTTCTTCGCCATCAGCGGCTACCTGATTACCGGCAGCGCGTACTCGCGCAGCAGCTTGTGGTCCTTCCTCGACGCGCGCATCCGCCGCATCTTCCCGGCTCTGATCGCCGTGCTGCTGCTGAGCGCGCTCGTGCTGGGACCGCTGATGACATTGCTGCCCCTGTCCGACTATTTCGCCAGCAGCGCAGTCGCCACTTACGTGCTACGCAATGCCGTGCTGTGGCGCCTGCAGTTCGAGCTGCCGGGCGTATTCGCCGCCAATCCCTATGGCACGGCCGTCAACGGTTCGCTGTGGACGCTGCCGATCGAATTCGGCCTCTACCTGGCGGTGGGCGGCGCCGTCTGGCTGCTGCGCCATCTGGGGCAGGGCGTCAGCCGCCTGCTGCCCACCATTGCAGCGGCCACGGCCTGCCTGCTGGCCTGGGGCCTGCTGCTTAGCGGCAGGAACAGCGGCCTGTTCCTGCTGCTGCCGTATTTCATGGTGGGCGCCCTGTGCCAGCTGTGGCGCGCGCAGCTGCCGCTGCAGGGCGGCGTTGCGCTGGCGCTCGGCTTGCTGTGGGCTGCCGTGACGGCGCTGGACCTGCCGGGCTTTGCCGTCGTGGCCTGCCTCGCCATCAGCTACGGCAGCCTGTGGATCGGCCGCCACCCGCGCTGGATCCTGCCATTCAGCACCGAGCGTGTGGGCGACCTGTCGTACGGCGTCTACCTGTATGCCTTCCCGCTGCAGCAGACGCTGATCGCACTGGGCGTGGCAACGCCGGGCATGCTGACCCTGGCGGCAACGCCGCTGGCGCTGGCCTTTGCCTGGCTGTCCTGGCATGTGGTTGAAGAACGCTTCCTCGCGCCGCGCCGGCGCGGCTCGCACCCGGTACCGGCGTCTTCGGTGGCGCCGCTGCAGAAAGCGGGTTCATGAGCGATTTGCGCAGGATCGCCGGCATGAGCCTGGCGCGTGGATATGGTGTTGTGCTGTCGCTGGCCACCTTGTTCGTGTCGGCGCGGCTGCTGGGGCCGGACGGGCGGGGCGAGTTTGCCGCCGCCACCGCGTGGGCGGCGCTGTTCGCCACGCTGTGCAACCTGAGCCTGGGGCAGGCGCTGCAGCACCGCCTGCAGGCGGCGGCCAGCAAGCCGACCCTGGCGCAGCAGCTGGGCACGCTGGGCGGACTGGCCGCCGTGCTGTCCGCGCTGGCGCTGGGGATTGCCGCCGCCCTCTACGTGGGCACGGATGGCGCGCTGTTCAGGGGCATTGGCCCGCTGGCCATGCTGCTGGCGCTGACCACGGTGCCGCTGCTGGTGTGGGAGCAGTATGCAAGCAATATCGTGGCAGCCGCGTCGCAGACGGGGCTGCTGAACAAGGCGCAGTATGTGGGCAGGACGATCGGTTTCGCCGCCTTCTTCCTGCTGGTGATGTATCTGGGCTGGGGCGTGGCGGGCGCGCTGAGCGCGGCGCTGGTGGGCCAGCTGCTGGTGGCGCTGCTGGTGGCCTGGCCGCTGTACAGGATGGCCGGCAAGTCACTGCGCTGGATGCAGCATGAGGTGTCGCCGCTGGTGCGTTCAGGGCTGATGATCCACCTGACCACGGTGAGCGCCTTCCTGCTGGACCAGGTGAGCCTGCTGCTGATTAACCACCACCTGAGCAAGCCGGACGTGGGTTATTACCAGCTGGCCCAGCAGATGGTGGCGCTGATGCTGATTGTGCCGCAGAGTGCGCTGATGATTATTTATGGCGGGCTGGCGAACAGCACGCCGGACGCCTACTGGCCACGCCAGCGCCGCCTGAACTGGAAGCTGCTCGGCGGCCTGGCGGGCCTGGCGCTGGCGGCCTGGCTGCTGGCGCCGCTGGCCGTGCCGCTGGTGGCGGGCGAGGCCTTCGGCCCCAGCGTGCCGCTGTTCCGCATGCTGCTGCCGACGGTGCTGGGCATCAGCCTGTCGCTGCTGATGACGCCGCAGTGGATCAGCCGCGGCCTGCTGCGCGTGAATACGGCGCTGACCATAGTCACCAGCGTGGTGGTGGTGGGCGCCAGCTTCTGGGCCATACCGCTGTTCGGCCTCGATGGTGCGGTGTGGGTCAGGCTTGGCGTATATGCTGTGTGGGTGCCGCTGGCACAGATTGTGTTCTGGCTCTGGTGCAATCGCCAGGCTGCAAGGAGTGAATGATGCGTAAGACAATACAATTTATGCCCGCCGGGAAGATGTTCGGCCTGGCCATGATGGCACTGGGCATGCTGGCCCTGTGCCTGCTGCTGGGCCTGATGGCCGCCGTGGTGCCGCCGGGCGGCCTGGTGCGCCTGCTGGCGGTGCCGGCCGCCGTGGCCTTCCTGATCGCGATCTGGATCATGCCGAAGCAGAAGCAGGCGCCGGGCACGCTGATGAACTGGATGCTGCTGGCCGTGCTGGTGACGGTCAATCTGTGGCCGGCCTATATCGTCAAACGTATCGGCGGCCTGCCGGCGCTGAGCCCCATCAAGCTGGCCTGGCTGGTGCTGCTGGTCGGCTGCGGCTATTTCATCCTGGCCAGCAAGGAACCCATGCAGCGCCTGACCACACGCGTCAAGGCCCATCCCTTCCTGATCGGCCTGGTGCCTGCGCTGCTGGTGTGGCGCATCGCCACGGCAGCCGCTGGTGAACAGCCTTTCGCGCAGATGTTCACCCTGACCTCGGACCTGATTTCCTGCTACATCCTGTTCTTCATCGCCGTGGCCGTGCTGCGTGACGAGAAGGACGTGCGCCGCATGCTGAGCGTGCTGCTGGTCGTGGGCCTGCTGCAGGCGCTGCTCGCCTGCTATGAATCGGCGGTGAAGCACACGCTGTTTGAACGCTTCATCCCGATGGGCACCGAAGATGCGGCCCTGCTGATCGACACGCTGAAGACCAAGTTCCGCGACGGCGCCTACCGCGCCCAAGGCACTTTCGAGCACCCGATGGTGCTGGCCGAATACATGGCCATGATGCTGCCGCTGGCCACCGCCGTGTTCTTCGCCACGCGCGAGAAGCTGCTGCGCTGGGCCGCCGTGTGCTTCATGCCGCTGGCCGTGGCCGTGATCGTGTACTCGCGCAGCCGCTCCGGCATTACGGTGCTGATCGCCTCCGTGATCCTGGTCGGTATCCTGCTGGTGATGCCGCGCAAGCATGCGGGCGAACATTCGCAGAAGGCCAGCCTGGTAGTGGCCATGCTGGCGCTGCTGCTCCCCGTCTTCCTGCTGGTGGGCTACGCGGCCCTGCAGGAAGTGATGAGCCTGGTTGCCGGACGGACGGCGGGCGAAATGAACAGCACGATGTCGCGCGTCATCATGATGGAGCGCGGCGTGCCGCTGGTGCAGAACAGTCCCATCATGGGTTATGGCGCGGGCATGGGGGCGATCAAGCTCGGCATGTTTGACGGCACCCGCTTCAATATCGACAACTGGTGGCTGGGCATTTCCCTCGATGCGGGACTGCCGGGTCTGGTGCTGTCCTTCGGCTTCTTTGTGCTGGCCGCACTGCTGGGCGTGATGACCTACTACCGCCGCGACGACCGTGCGGGCACGGTGGCCGGCATGCTGTCGATTTCGCTGTGCATGCTGATGATTACTAAGAGCGTGCTGTCGATTCCTTCCGGCTTCACGCTGGCATATGTGCTGGTGGCCGCCCTGATCACGCTGCAGGAGCAGCCGCTGGGCGAGAGCCAGTCCAAACGTCACCGCGCCGCGTCCAACGCGCTGGCGCCACGCCCGCTATGACAACACAAGACGCCAAAGTATGGGTTGTGCTGGTCAACTGGAATGGTTGGCAGGACAGTATTGAATGCCTGGAAAGCTTGTTCCGCCAGCATCACGGCCGCTTTACGGCCGTGGTCTGCGACAACGATTCCAGTGACGGCTCGGTGGAGCAGATCCGGCGCTGGGCGGCCGGCGAGCAGGCATGGGCGCCGCCGTCAGGCCCGCTGGCCGAGCTGACCACGCCGCCCTTGCCCAAGCCGCTGCCGCATGCGGTCATCGACGACCCGGCCGGCTATGTGCCGGGCGCCGATACGCCGCCGCTGCTGATCGTGCGCACTGGCGCCAACCTCGGTTTCGCCGGCGGCAACAATGTCGGCATCCGCTTGGCGCTGCGCGATCCCGGCTGCGATTTCGTGTGGCTGCTGAATAACGACACCGTGGTGCCGCCGGACTGCCTGACGCAGATGCTGGCGACCGCCCAGGCCGATCCGAAAGTCGGCATTACCGGCCCCACCGTCGCCTTCTACCGCGACCCGGATGTGATCCAGGCGCTGGGCGGCGGCAGCTTCTCCCGCTACACCGCCAGCGGCCGCCTGCTGTGCGGCGGCAAGCGGCGCAGTGCGCTGAGCGCGCAGGACGAGCGCCAGGCGCGCGAACGCCTGCACTGGGTCAGCGGCGCATCGATGCTGGCCTCGCGCGCCTTCCTGGAAAAAGTGGGGGAGATGGAGGAACGCTATTTCCTGTATTTCGAAGAAATCGACTGGGCATTGCGCTCGGAGCGCGAATTCCGGCCGGGGCTGGCGGCGGGCGCCGTGGTCTACCACAAGGCAGGCAGCTCCACCGGCGAGCAGACCGAAAGCACCTTCTCCGTGTATACGATGTGCCGGGCCCGCGTAAAGCTGTACCGCAAGTTCATGCCTTTCCTGCTGCCGGCCGTGTACCTGCGTGCCACCAAGGAAGTGGCGCAGGCCCTGCTGCGCGGCCAGAAGGCAAGGGCGGACGCCATCTGGCGTGCCAGCCGCGATGAAATCCTGCAATCCTGATCAGAAACCATGCCTGAACCTGTCGCCGTAGACGTCACCATCATCGTCAAGGCGCTCAACGAGGAGCGCCATATCGCCGCCTGCCTGGCCTCGGCCAAGGCTGCCCTGCAGGGGCTGAATGGCGAGATATTGCTGGCCGATTCAGTATCGGCCGACCGTACCGTAGAGATAGCCCGGCAAATGAATGTGCGCATCGTGCAATTCAAATCCGTGGCCGACCGTAATTGCGGAGCTACCCTCCAATTAGGTTATCAATTCGCTCAAGGGTCTTATATATATGTTCTAGATGGCGATATGACATTAGAGCCTGATTTTATTATAAGAGCCTTGGCATATTTAAAAGAACATCCAAATGTCGCCGGAGTAGGCGGTAAATTGATTGACACTCAGTTTAATACCCTCGCCGACCGGTTCCGTGCTGCCCGCTATGCCGCCCTGCGTAGCGCCCAAGAGGTCGATGTATTAGGCGGCGGCGGCCTGTACCGGCGTGCCGCCATTGAGGAAGTGGGTTATCTGGCCCACCGCGGCCTGCCTGCCTTTGAGGAGCTGGAACTGGGCGTACGGCTGCGTTCCAAAGGTTACAGACTAGTCCGCCTACCGGACGCCGCTATTTCACACACCGGGCATAATGAGACCTCATACCAGATGTTGATGCGCTTGTGGCGCAATGGCCGGATTCGGGCCAGCGGCAGCTTCCTGCGCAGTGCGTTGGGGCGGCCATGGATGGGCAGGGCGCTCAGGCATTGCTGGTTTGTGTTTGCAGCGCCGCTGCTCTATTTGGTGTGTGCGCTGCTGGCGGCGGCGGGCGTGGCGGCAGGAATGAGCCTGCTCTCTTCTAGCCTGTTGAGCATGCTTATGGTATGGCTGCCGGTGCTGCTGGCCTTGCTATGGAAGAAACGTTCCCTGAGCGAGGCCGGCCTGTCGCTGCTGACCTGGCACATGTACGCGGTGGGCGCAATCCCAGGCTTGCTGCGGGCTGTACGGGATCCGGGGCAGGCCATACCGGCGCGCATTATTGCAGATTAATTTAATATATTCGATAAGGTTTTTATTTAAAACTAAATACTGATTTTTTATTACGGGATAGCCGGTGTCAGGGATTTGATTGTCAGCCCTTTATGGTTTCGTTGTTTTTTAAGGTGTTATAATCAAAAACCGAGAAATTTTGCGGAGAGTAAGTTAAAATTCTCTCCGTCAACATTACTGGCCAAAGAATTGCCAGTTCCTCGGCCAGCAGCATTTGAGTAATACGGCTTGCATGATCGAGGTTGCGCCCCCGCCAGACTCCTTGGGGCTCACATAACTACTCTCGACATCAACTCCTTAGGATAAAAATTCATGAAATTGCGTACCGCGACTGTACTTCGTGCTCTGATTCTTGTGGCACTGGGCGCCTCCAATGTCAGCCATGCTGACTGGGCTGCCTCCACCAGCGCCCGTGTTGTCCGTGCCGCCCCTGCCAACCTGCAGGTGCAGGCGCAGAACCCGCCCAGCTTCACCTGGGCCATGCATACCACCAAGCCCGCGACCTATGTAGTGGAACTGACCCGCAGCGGCGCCGCTCCCGAAACCTTTACCGTCGACCGCAACTGGATGCTGCCATCCGCCGTGCTGCCGGCCGGCACCTACAGCTGGCGCGTGCGCCCGGGCACCAGCAACGACTGGTCCTCGCCGCGCTCCTTCGTGATTGACGCAACGTCCAAGACCTTCGTGGTGCCTGACAATGCCACCCTACGCGCCCGCATCCTGGCCAAGCCCCATCCGCGCGGCCTGGCGCCGAGCGTGATTCCGCGTGCCCAGTGGACGCCGGCCATGGTTGCCGAACGCGGTACTGGCCTGACCGACCTCACCGGCGGCACCTACCGCCGCATGACCTCGGTGCCTGTGTACACCGACGCCAACTGGCCGCTGGACACCACCGGCGTGATTACGGCTGCCGTGAACTCGCAGATCCAGAATATGCGCTGGGCCATCATGGACATGACCCGTCAGATGGAAGCGACTTCCATGCTGTGGCGCATCACCAAAGACAAGAACCTGCTGAATGAAGCCATCAAGCGCGGCAACCAGCTGGCCGCGCTGAGCCCGACCGGCCCGACCGGCTACAAGGCAGCCGACCAGGAATGCCGTTCCATCACCCTGGCACTGGCGAAAGCCATCGACTTCCTCGGCCCGGACCTGGACGCCACCACCAAGGCCCGCTGGCTGAACGTGATTGAAGCGCGCGCCGAACAGATCTACGCAGCCTTCCAGACGCCGGACGGCGGCATGGACCAGTTCCCCTTCGACTCGCACGGCCAGGCCGCCCAGGGCTACCTGGCGCTGGTCTCGGTGCTGACGCTGGGCGACATTCCGGCCGCGGATAAATGGTTCAACTTCGCCTTCCGCAACTACGTGCACTCGATCTATCCATGGTCCGGTTCCGAAGGCGGCTTCGCCAACGGCACTTCTTATGGCCAGCACGCGGCGCTGACTTCGCTCGCCCTGTGGCAGCCGATTGCCGCCGCCACCGGCGTGAACATTTTCGAGAAACCATGGGCGGAAGGCTTCATGAAGTCCTTCATGCACTTTCAGCCGCCTGGTTCCGTGACCCACACCTTCGGTGATGAACACGAGCAGGCGCCAATGCCGACCGAACTGAAAGGCTTCGCCTCGCGCTTCGCCACGCCGGAAGCGGCCTGGTACACCAAGAATCTGGTGGGCGCTGAAGATCCGCTGACCCTGCTGCAGGCACCGTTCCCGCTGCCGGTGGCGTCGGTCACGGCCAGCAAGGTGCCGTCGAATGGCGCGCTTTACCCGAGCATTGGCTGGGCCGCCATGCACAGCGACCTGAGCGACCGCGCCCGTACCTCGATCTACTTCAAGTCGAGCCCCTACGGTTCATACAACCACAGCCATGCTGACCAGAACAGCCTGCTGGTCTCCAGCGGCGGCCGTCCGCTGCTGATCGAAACCGGCTGGTACGACTGGTACGGTTCGCCGCTGTGGAACGACTGGTACCGCCAGACCAAGGCGCACAACGCCATCACCTACGACGGCGGCAAGGGCCAGACCGTGCTGGGCAACTACGACGTGCAGCTGACCCGCAACGGCAGCATCGCCTCCTTCGCCACCACGGCCGGCATGGACTATGTGGAAGGCGACGCAACGCCGGCCTACGACTCGGCCCTGACCCGTGCCAAGCGCCAGATCTGGTATCTGCGCACCCAGGACGTGGCCATCGTGCGTGATACGCTGGCCTCGGCCACGGCGCGCAGCTTCGAATGGAACCTGCACGCGCCGGTGGTGATGAGCATCGCCAACAACGTTGCCACCATCACCAATGTGGACCGTTCGCTGTGCGTACGTCCGGTGACCAGCGACATGACGCTGCAGAAGCGTGCCGGTGCACCGTCCAAGCCGGGCACCATTGAAGATCACGCGGCCTTCGTGAAGCCTGCCGCCACCACCGCCGAGTTCCTCGTCGTGCTGGATGTAGGCTGCAAGAACCCGAAGATCGCGCTGACCCCAACCGCCACCGGCCGCACCCTGACCGTCGGCACCGCCAGCATCACGCTGCCGAAGTAATTCATACGCCGCAAGGCCAAGCCCCGGACCGCATCGCGGCCGGGGCTTTTTCTTTGCGCTGCCGTGCGGGCCGTGGTGCGAGGAAATGTTAGCATTTGCTTATGCATTTAATTTGTTGGAGCACAGCATGATCCAGATCTATCGCCTGTCCGCCTTGCTGTACCGCTGGCGCGTGCCGCTGCTGCCCAAGCTGCTGTACTTGCTGAACCGCATACTGTTTTCACTCGCGCTGCCAGCCTCGGTGAAGGTGGGCAAGCGGGTGACGTTCGCTTACCAGGGCATGGCGATCGTGGTGCATGCGCGCGCCGTGATCGGCGACGATGTCTATATCGGGCCGCAGGTGATTATCGGTGGGCGTTCGGGCGAATTCGAAGTGCCGGTCATTGAGAACGGCGCCTTTATCGGCGCGGGCGCGCGCGTGCTTGGACCAGTGACGGTGGGCCGCGGCGCGACAGTCGCGGCGGGCGCGCTGGTGCTGCAGGACGTGCCATCCGGCGTTACCGTGGCAGGCATCCCGGCCAAGCCGATCCGCGCCAGCCGCGGCCAGCCGGAAGCCCGCTTGCAGGCCTGATTACCAGTTATAAGGTTTGTGCAGGCCCGCGCCCATCGCCAGCTTGCGCACCAGCGAGCGGCCTTTCAGGTAGGACAGCTTGAGCGCCGTGTCCGCGCCGCGCCAGCCTTCGTAGCTCCATAGCACGGTGCTGCCCAACTTGCCTTCGCTGCCATGGCGGCCCGTGCTGGCGAACCAGCTGCGGTAGTCGGCATCGCTCATGCCCGCGAACGGTGTGCGTTCGCGCAGCGCGGCATCGTCGGCCGCGATATGGCTGTCGATATGGCGCACGCTTTGCGTTGCGGGATCGTAGCGCAGCCAGTGCGAGCGCAGCGTGTCGCCATCCAGCTCGATCAGCAGCTCTTCGCAGACGGCCGGGGTCTTGTAGTGCAGCTTGCGTCCACGGTAGGGCACTTGCGGCAGCAGCAGATTGCCCAGCGAGTAGGCGATGGCGCCGCGGCCGTAGGTCTCGAAGCCCTGCACCAGGTGAGGGTGGTGGCCGATCACCAGGTCCACGCCGGCATCGATGGCGCGGCGCGCCCATTCACGGTCAGCCGGCTGCGGATACTTCGCCAGCTCGTAACCCCAGTGCATGAAAGCGACCAGCAGCGCCTGCGGATGGGCATCGCGCAACTGGCGCAGCGTGGCCAGGGCGGCAGGCGGATCGAAGACCAGTGCATGGTCGGCGTCCGCCGTGCTGCGCGGTTCCGGCAACGGCGAGCAGGCGGCGAACGCGACCACCTCGCGGCCTCCGGCCGTGAATGTGCACCATGGCTGCTCGCGCGTGCCGAAGGCCTTGATGCCCTGTTCCGCCAGCATGCGCTTGCTGTTCTCGATGCTGCCCACGTAATCGGAGATGTGGTTGTTGGCGAGGCCGCAGGCCGCCACGTTCAGTTGCGCCAGCGTCTGCATCACCGAGGGATGCGAATAGATATTGAACTTGTATTCGTTATTGACGCTGCTCTGCTCGGCGGGTTTCGAAATGATGCCGCCTTCCAGGTTGGCTACCATGCTGCCGCCCGCGCACAGCGCCTGCACTTCATTGAACGCCAGGATTTCGGCCTCGGGCCAGGCGAGGTCGCCTGCAAAAAAGAGTTTCATGCGGATGCTTTCAACAGGTCGTGATAGGCGCCGCGCAGCCGCGCCACCGCCTGTTCGGTCGAGAAGAGGGTACGGGCGCGTTCGGACGCCGCTTGCGAGCAGCCGGCCCAGTCGCCGCCTTGCCACAGCACGCGCACCGCGCTGGCGTAGGCTTTGGCGCCATCCTGCAGCGGCAGCACCACGCCGCTGGCGCCGATCACGGAACGGTTGAAGCCATTGTCGGCGGCAACAGGCACACAGCCCATGGCCATCGCTTCGGTCAGCGCATTGGAATGGCCTTCGCCAGTATGCCGCGTGGGGAACAGGAAGAAGTGCGACTTGCCCAGTTCTTCCAGCACCTGGTTTGGGCTGATGGCGCCAAGCCATTCCGCTTCCGGGTAGTCGCGCTGCAGCCGTTCCAGCAAGTCTTCAGGGCCGCTGCCGGCAATGGCAATGGTGCAGGGCTGGCCCGATTCCGCCAGCATGCGCGCAGCCTGCAGGGCCGTCTCGATGCCTTTGTCGAGCGTGATGCGGCCGATATAGACCAGCCGCAATGGCGCAGTGCCGTCAGCGCTGCGGGCCGGCATGCCTTGCACGGGCAGATGGTTGGGCAGGTAGAAAGCAGGCTTGCCCGTCACTTCCAGCACAAAAGGCGCGTAGTCCGGGCCTTCAATCATTACCTGGTCGGCTTGCCGCAGCAGGCTGCGGAACAGCCAGCGGTAGGCGGGGCCAAGGCGCCCGTAGTGGCGGAACATTGCCCCGGCACGGATATCGTAAATTGTCTTCAGGCCGCGCCGTTTCGCGCGGCGCAGCAGCAGCCATTCGGCAGGCGCAAAATGCTTATACAGGCCTGTGAGGTGGAAGACTTCGCCGGGGCTGCTGTCGATCTCGCGCAGCAGGCGCAGGTAGCCGCGCACATAGCCTTTCAGCTTGGCCAGCGCGCCGCCGCGCGGCGTTGGATAGTGCAGGGGATGGACGGTGTCGCCGCCGGCGCCCAGCGCATCGATCGTGCGCCGGTTGCACGCTTCGTAGCCGCCGACCGCTGGTGCGCCGGGCTGGGGAATCGGACCGCAGAACTGGATACTCATCGTCATGGCCTCAATGCCTTCGCGCCATCCCATTCCTGGGCCACCCATTTGAACTTGCCGCTCTGTTGCAGCGGAATGTCTTCCACCAGCTGGATCTCAAGATCGATATTCTGCGTCACATAGGTGGCGAAGTTATGCCGCATATGTTCCGGGCTGCCATTACTGTAACCCGGGCCCGGCACCACGCGCACTACCCAGCGCCCCGGTCCCGTCTGGGCAACTTGAGACTTCTCAATGCTGTCCAATCCCTTCAGTGCGAAGGTGATGATGGAGGCGCTGATGGGCGTGTGATCGCGGTCGTACAGCTGGTCCTCGACCTTGCCGGAGGACAGCTCGATGCGCGGGTAATGGCGGCCGCAAGGACAGGCGCCGGGCACCCAGCGCGCGCGGTCCGAGATGCGGTAGCGCAGTAGCGGCATCACATGGTTGTGCAAGGTGGTGCCCACGATATAGCCGAAGTCCTCGGTAGGCTGGTTCTGCTCGTCGAGGATTTCAACCCAGGAGTATTCGGGATTCAGGTGGTAGTAACCGTGCCCGCATTGTCCGGCGAAGGCGATGCGCTCGGCCATGCCGTAAAAGTCGAACACCTTGCAGCCGAAGCTGCGCTCGATCTGCTCGCGCTGCGAAGGGAAGACGGGTTCGGAGCCCGTCACCACGGCCTGCAGGCGCAGTGGGTGGCCCAGCTGTTCGGCGGCGCGCGCCAGTTCATAGGACGAGGAGGGATAAGCGCGCAGCTGTCCCGCGCCTGCCGCGGCAATGCTGTCGAGAATAGTGCCTGCCGTATTGCGCGTGAGATGGCGCGTTGAAACGAAGAGCTGGCGGCCAAAGCGGTCCCAGCTCCAGAACGGCGGTTCGCGGCGCGACAGGTCGGCCACCTGGTCGCCGCGCAGCACAGCCTGCGGCTTGCCGCGTGCGTGCCCGGCCCAGTGCCAGAATTGCAGGTGGAAGGCTTCTTCCCAGATTACGGAATCGATGCTGCGGAATACTTCAAGCGGCGAGCCCGAGGTGCCGCTGGTTTTGCCAAGCGGCCACCACGGCTTGCGCTTGCCGCCGTTCGGATACAGGGCGCTGCGCTGGCTGAGCAGGTCCGGTTTGCTGATGACAGGACAATGCGTGCGCAGCCAGGCGCGCGGATCGTCTGCCGCCGCAGGCGCAGGCAGGGCCGCGTAGCGCGGCAGCAGCCGGCGTGCGCTGGCGATGCTGGCGTGCAGCAGGGCAGCCTGGCGCTGCTCCAGCTCCGCCAGCGGCAGCCGCTCACGCGCAATCAGCGCTTCACTGCGGGCCAGCGCGACGGGATTGCGCCGCACCAGGTGGCGGAACAGGTAAGAGAGATTGCGGGTCAGGGAAGAGCCCATTGTCGTTCGATGCCTTGGGCAAATGTTGACGGATATGTAATCGAATATAGCTGCATCGCAGCAATCGCGTCAATCGTGCGCGCAATCGTGCAGGGGGCGCACGCTTTCGTTGCGTGCTCGCATTTTTCTTTGGATCAGTTACCATCGCCGCGTTGCATCTATGATAATTGCGCTATGACTTCACTGGCATGGAAAGTTAACCGCCTCAAGCTGATGGGCGCTCCCGAAATCGCGTGGCGCGTGCAGCAGCTTGTGCAGAAAAAAGCAAGCAAGCTGGGACTGGGGCTTGCCGCGAAACCGGCTGAGCCTTCGCTGTCGCGCTTCGGCGTGGCCTTTATCGGCGCGCCGGCGGAAGGCGTGGACCGTGCTGCCCTGTGTGAAGCTGCGGATGCTGTGCTGGCCGGGCGCTGGAACGTGTTCGCCATGCGCGGCCTGCAACTGGGCTTCCCGCCGCAATGGAACCGCGACCCCAAAACCGGCACCGTGGCGCCGATGAAGCTGGGCAAGGCCATCGACTACCGCAGCGAAGCCGTGGTGGGCGACATCAAATACCTGTGGGAGCCCAGCCGCCACCTGGAACTGGTGACGCTGGCGCTGGCATGGCGCGCGACGGGCGAGCAGCGTTATGCCGACGGCGCACGCACGCTGCTGGAATCATGGTTCGATCAATGTCCTTATCCGCAAGGCGTTCACTGGACCAGTTCGCTTGAACTGGCGGTACGCCTGCTGAACTGGGCCTTCGCCTGGAATCTGCTGGGCGGCAATGACGGCCTGCTGTTCAAGGGCCACGGCGGCCAGCAGTTCCGCCGCCGCTGGCTGGACAATATCTACCAGCACTGCCATTTCATCCGCGGCTATTTCTCGCGCCATTCCTCGGCCAATAACCATTTGTTCGGAGAATACATGGGGCTTTATGTGGCGAGCATGCAGTGGCCCTGCTGGAAGGAGAGCGCGCGCTGGCGCGAGCTGGCGCAGCGCGGCCTGGAAACGGAAGCGCTGAAACAGAATGCAGCCGACGGCGTCAACAAGGAACAGGCCATCTACTACCAGCACGAAGTGATGGACATGATGCTGCTGTGCCAGCATGTGGCGCAGGCCAATGGCAGCAGTTTTTCGCCCGCCTACCTGCAGCGCCTGGAGCGCATGGCCGAATTTGTGGCGGCCCTGATGGACGCGGGCGGCAATGTGCCGATGACGGGCGATGCCGACGATGCACAGATGGTGCGCCTGTCCTATGAAGCGGACTGGAGTCCCTACCGCTCGCTGCTGGCCAGCTGCGCGCTGCTGTTCAAGCGTCCGGATCTCAAGCGCAAGGCCGGCCGTCTCGACGACAAGAACCGCTGGCTCTTCACGCATGACGGCGCGGAGCGCTGGGATGCGCTGCCGGAAGCCCAGGCGGAGCAGCCGGTGATGGCCTTCCCGGAAGGTGGCTACTACCTGCTGGGCAAGGATTTCGGCACGCCGCAGGAAGTCCGCATCGTGGCCGACTGCGCGCCGCTGGGCTACCTGTCGATTGCCGCCCACGGCCATGCCGATGCGCTGTCCTTCACGCTGTCCGCCGGCGGCGAAGAACTGCTGATCGACCCCGGCACCTATGCCTACCACACGCAAAAAGCATGGCGTGACTACTTCCGCAGCACGGCCGCCCACAACACCGTCGAAGTCGATGGCTGCGACCAGTCCGAGATCGGCGGCAACTTCATGTGGCTGCGCAAAGCCAATGCAAAACTGCTGCAGCACCTGCCGCAGGCCGCTATACAGGTTTTCGAGGGCGAACACGACGGATACCGCCGCCTGGAAGATCCTGTGTTGCATCGCCGCAAAATCAGCTTTGATTCCAATCGGAACGTGGTTGTTGTAAAAGATATATTAGAATCGTCCAAGGACCACGACATCGCCTTGCACTGGCATTTCGCCGAAGGCATCACGGTCGAACGGGAACCCGGAGGGGTGAGAGGAGCAGGGCGCCGCAGCCGCTTGCAGATCCGATGCGAGTTTGGCGAGGGGCCAGAATTGTTGCGTTGCAGCGAGGCGCCGATGGGTGGCTGGATCTCACGCAAATTTGATGAAAAAACAACAATCACCACTGCCGCCTGGCGCGGCAGAACTCATGGGACAACCGAGATCGTGACGGAGTTGACGCTGTATCCGGTTGTGGACGCTAAGCACGAACATTGAGGAGCAGGATCTTGAAAATCAGTATTTTTGGTCTGGGATATGTAGGCGCCGTGTCGGCTGGCTGCCTGGCCTCGGATGGCCACAGCGTGATCGGCGTTGATCCCAACCGTACCAAGGTGGACCTGATCAACGAAGGCCATACGCCGATCATCGAAAAAGACATCGGCACCATGATCGCCGCCACCGTCAAGGACGGCCTGCTGCGCGCCACCACCGATGTGCGCGATGCGGTGCTGAATACCGATATGTCGCTGATCTGCGTGGGCACGCCGTCCCAGCTGAACGGCAACCTGGACCTGAGCCATGTGCGCAAGGTGTGCCAGCAGATCGGCGCCGCCATCAAGGAGAAGGACAGCTTCCACGTGGTGGTGGCGCGCAGCACCATGCTGCCCGGCTCGATGCGCGCGGTAGTGATTCCCACGCTGGAAGAAGCTTCCGGCAAGAAGGCCGGCGTGGACTTCGGCGTCTGCAACAATCCCGAATTCCTGCGTGAAGGCACCGCCGTCTACGACTACTACCATCCGCCCAAAACAGTGATCGGCGAGACCGATGAAAAGGCCGGCGAGATGCTGCTGGAGCTGTACAAGAAAATGGATGCGCCGCTGGTGCGCACCGATGTGGAAACGGCCGAAATGGTCAAGTACACCGACAACACGTGGCACGCCGTCAAGGTCGCTTTCGCCAACGAGATCGGCAATATCTGCAAGGCAGTCGGCATCGACGGCCATAAGGTGATGGAGATCTTCTGCCAGGATACCAAGCTGAACCTGTCGCCTTACTACATGAAGCCCGGCTTCGCCTTCGGCGGCTCCTGCCTGCCGAAGGACGTGCGTGCGCTGACCTACAAGGCGCGCATGCTGGACCTGGACCTGCCGCTGCTCAATTCCATCCTGCCGTCCAACCAGAAGCAGGTGGACAAGGGCCTGAAGATGATCATGGACAAGGGCGCACGCAAGGTCGGCATCCTCGGCTTCTCCTTCAAGGCCGGCACCGACGACCTGCGCGAATCGCCGCTGGTCGATGTGATCGAACACCTGCTGGGCAAAGGCTATGAGCTCAAGCTGTACGACAAGAACGTGAACCTCGCCGCGCTGACGGGCGCCAACCAGGACTACATCCTGAACCACATTCCGCACATCTCGAAGCTGATGGTGAACTCGATGGAGGAAGTGCTGTCCTTCGCCGAGACCGTGGTGATCGGCAATGGCGCCGCCGAATTCAAGGCCGTGCCGGAGCTGCTGAAGGAAGGCCAGACCGTGGTGGATCTGGTGCGCATCAGCAAAGAGCAGAGCGGGGGCCAATATGACGGCATCTGCTGGTAAGAAGCGCCGCGTCCTGATCCTGGTCGAGAACCTGCCATCGCCGTTTGACCGGCGCGTGTGGCAGGAGGCCACCACGCTGCATGCAAACGGCTACGAAGTCTCGATCATCTGCCCCACCGGCAAGGGCTATGAGAGCCGCTACGAGGAAATCGAAGGCATCCATATCTACCGCTACAAGCTGCCGCTGGAAGCGGAAGGCGCGAAAGGCTATGCCATCGAATACTCGCTGGCCCTGTTCCATACCTTCCGCCTGGCGTGGAAGGTGCTGTTCCAGCGCGGCTTCGACATCATCCACGCCTGCAATCCGCCGGACCTGCTGTTCCTGATCGGCGGCTTCTTCAAGCTCACCATGGGCAAGAAGTTCCTGTTCGATCACCACGATATCAACCCGGAGCTGTACGAGGCCAAGTTCGGACGCCGCGACTTCTTCTACAAGCTGATGGTGCTGTTCGAGCGCTGGTCCTTCAATACCTCGGATGTGTCGATCGCCACCAACGAATCGTATAAAAAAATCGCCATCGAACGCGGCGGCATGGACCCGGACAAGGTCTATGTGGTGCGTTCCGGCCCCAAGCTGGACCGCCTGAAAGTGCTGCCGCCGGTGGAAGCACTGAAGAAAGGCCGCCGCTTCCTGGTTGGCTATGTGGGCGTGATGGGCGCGCAGGAAGGCATCGACCTGCTGCTGGAATCGGCGCGCTACCTGATCCAGGACCTGGGCCGCACCGATGTGCAGTTCGGCCTGGTGGGCGGCGGCACATCGCTGGACCAGATGAAAGCGCTGGCCGACAAGATGGGCATCGCCGATTACGTGACCTTCACCGGCCGCGTGCCCGATCAGCAGCTGCTGGAAATGCTGAACACGGCCGATGTCTGCGTCAATCCGGACGTGGCCAACGATATGAATGACAAGTCCACCATGAACAAGATCATGGAGTACATGGCGCTGGGCAAGCCCATCGTGCAGTTCGACCTGGTGGAAGGCAAGTACTCGGCGCAGCAGGCCTCCCTGTATGCGGCCAAGAACGACCCGGTGGACATGGCGAAAAAGATTGTCGAGCTGCTGGACGACCCCGAGCGCCGGGCGCGCATGGGAGAATACGGCCGCAACCGCGTGATTAACGAACTCGAATGGGAATACGAGGCACCGAAGCTGCTTGCTGCATATGAAAGGCTGTATTCGGCCAATGCACCGCTGCCGCACGTATTCCAGAAAAAGGAAAGCTGATGAAAATTCTGGTGACCGGCGGCATGGGGTATATCGGTTCCCACACCGTCGTGGAACTGATGCAGGCCGGGCATGAGGTGGTAGTGGTCGACAACCTGTCGAACGCCGATCCTTCGGTGCGCGGCCGTGTGGCAAAAATCACGGGCCAGGAGTTCGAATTCCATAACGCCGACATCCGGGACCGCACGGCGCTGGACGCCGTGTTCGCCGCCAAGGTGGATGCCGTCATCCACTTCGCGGGCCTGAAAGCGGTGGGCGAATCGGTGGCGCAGCCGCTGCGCTATTACGATAACAATGTGAGCGGCAGCGTGGCCCTGTGCGAGTCGATGGCCAAGCATGGCGTGAAGACGCTGGTGTTCAGCTCTTCGGCCACCGTGTATGGCGATCCGGCCACGGTGCCGATCACGGAAGACTTCCCGCTGTCCGCCACCAATCCCTACGGCCGCAGCAAACTGATGATCGAAGAGATCCTGCGCGACCTGCACACATCCGATGGCGAGTGGCGCATTGCGCTGCTGCGTTATTTCAACCCGGTCGGCGCGCATGAGAGCGGTCTGATCGGCGAAGCCCCGAACGGCATTCCCAACAACCTGCTGCCCTATGTGGCGCAGGTGGCGGAAGGGCGGCGCGATGCGCTGTCCGTGTTCGGCGGCGACTATCCCACGCCCGATGGTACCGGCGTGCGCGACTATATCCACGTGGTTGACCTGGCGGTCGGCCACCTCAAGGCGCTGGACAAGCTGGCCAGTGGGCCGGGCATCCACACCTGGAACCTGGGTACGGGCCACGGCTACAGCGTGCTGGACATGGTGCGCGCCTTCGAAGCGGCCAGCGGCAAACCTGTGCCTTACAAGATTGTGGACCGGCGGCCGGGCGATATCGCATCCTGCTATGCGGACACGGCGCGCGCCGAGCGCGAGCTGGGTTGGAAGGCCCGCTACGACATCGCCCGCATGTGCACCGATGCCTGGCGCTGGCAGTCCTCACCCAAATAACGCGACATTTATTTAAGGGGTTACCGATGAAAGCAATGATTCTTGCGGCCGGCAAAGGCACGCGTGTGCGCCCTTTGACCTACGAACTGCCGAAGCCGATGATTCCCATCCTCGGCAAGCCGGTGATGGCCTACCTGGTCGAACACCTGGCGCGCTATGGCGTGACCGAAATCATGGTCAACGTCAGCTACCTGCACGAGAAGATTGAAGAGTACTTCGGCGAAGGCCACCAGTTTGGTGTGCAGATCGGTTACTCCTTTGAAGGCTATACCAATGACGAGGGCGAAGTGGTGCCCGAGCCCATCGGTTCGGCTGGCGGCATCAAGAAGATCCAGGAATTCGGCGGCTTCTTCGACGAGACCACCATCGTGCTGTGCGGCGATGCGCTGATCGACCTCGACCTGAAATCGGCCCTGTTCGAGCACCGCCGCAAGGGCGCGCTGGCCACCGTGATCACGCGCGAAGTGCCGTGGGATAAGGTCAGCAGCTACGGCGTGGTGGTGAGCGATGAGAATGGCCGCGTCACCGAGTTCCAGGAAAAGCCCAGCGAGGCGGAAGCGCGCTCCAACTGCGCCAGCACCGGCATCTACATTTTCGAGCCGGAAGTGATCGACCTGATCCCATCGGGCCGTCCTTTCGATATCGGCTCCGAGCTGTTCCCCCTGCTGGCGGAACGCGGCCTGCCGTTCTACAGCCAGACCCGCAAGTTCGACTGGATCGATATCGGCAGCGTGAAGGACTATTGGGAAGTGCTGCAGGCCGTGCTGCTGGGCGATGTGGCGAATATGAAGGTGCCCGGCGTGCAGGTGGAAGAAGGCGTGTGGGTCGGCCTGAACACCAGCATTGACTGGAGCGAGGGCACCAAAATTGAAGGCCCGGTGTATATCGGTTCCGGTGCGCGCATCGACCCGGGCGCGCATATCGTTGGACCGACCTGGATCGGCCACGGCAGCCATATTTGCGCTGGGGCAAAGGTAGTAAGAAGCGTGTTGTTCGAATATACTCGTGTGTTACCGGATGTTACGCTAGAGGAATTAATCGTCCTGAAAGATTATAGTGTCGACCGTTCCGGCGAAATGAAGCACGTGTCGCAATACGATTCGAGCGAGTGGGCCAATGCCCGCGACCGCCGCGCCCAGCGCCGCAACTTTGATGGCGCTGGAGGCACACCCGAAATTCCGCAACTACAACAGAAAAAAGCATGAAAATTTATCCCGTGATCCTGTCCGGCGGCGCCGGCACCCGGCTGTGGCCCCTGTCGCGCGCAGCCCTGCCGAAGCAGTTGCTGCCGCTGGTATCCGACAAGACCATGCTGCAGGATACGGCGCTGCGCCTGAACGGCCGCGCCTCAGCCAGCCACGCCGAACTGATGCAGCCGCTCGTGGTGTGCGGCAATGAACACCGCTTCCTGGTGGCCGAGCAGATGCGCGAAATCGGCGTCAAACCGCTGGCCATCCTGCTGGAGCCGGTGGGCCGCAACACGGCGCCTGCCGTGGCTGCCGCCGCCCATTTCCTGCAGAAGAAGGACCCGCAGGCTGTGATGCTGGTGCTGCCGGCCGATCACGTCATCACCGATACCGAGGCCTTCTACCAGGCCATCCTGCGCGCCGCCGCACAGGTGGAGCAGGGCGCGCTGGCGACTTTCGGCATTGTGCCGACCGGTCCGGAAACGGGCTACGGCTACATCAGGAGCGGCGAGCCGCTGGCAGGAGAAGGCGCCTTCAAAGTGGACCGCTTTGTCGAGAAGCCGGACCGTGAAACGGCGCAGGGCTTTGTCGCAGCCGGCAATTACTTCTGGAACAGCGGCATGTTCCTGTTCCGCGCCGACAGCTACCTCAAGGAATTGCAGCAGTACCAGCCTGCGATGGCTGCGGCCAGCGCAGAAGCGGTGGAAAAGGGCTACGGCGACCTCGATTTCTGCCGCCTGGACGAAGCGTCCTTCACGGCCTGCCCATCCGATTCCATCGACTACGCGGTGATGGAGCACACCCGCCACGCTGTGGTGGTGCCGGCCTCGATCGGCTGGAGCGATGTGGGGTCCTGGTCGGCGCTGTGGGAAGTGCAGGAAGGCGACGGCAACGGCAATGTGAGCCGCGGCGACGTCTACCTGGATAATGTGAAGAACACTCTGGTGCGCGCCGAAAGCCGCATCGTCGCGGTGGTGGGCGTGGAAGATCTGGTGGTGGTGGAAACGCCGGACGCCGTGCTGGTGGCGCACAAGGACCAGGTACAGCGCGTGAAGCAGGTGGTGGACCACCTGAAGGGCCAGGACCGCACCGAGCACCTGCACCACACGCGCGTCTACCGTCCGTGGGGCTGCTACGAGGGCATCGATATCGGCGAGCGCTTCCAGGTCAAGCGCATTACGGTGAACCCGGGCGGCAAGCTGTCGCTGCAGATGCACCATCACCGCGCCGAACACTGGGTGGTGGTAAGCGGCACCGCGCGCGTGACCTGCGGCGACAAGGTCAGCCTGCTGACCGAAAACGAATCCACCTTCATCCCGATCGGCATGAACCACCGCCTGGAAAATCCGGGCAAGGTGCCGCTGCACCTGATCGAAGTGCAGTCCGGCAGCTACCTGGGCGAAGACGATATCGTGCGTTTCGAAGACGTTTACCAGCGCACCTGAGGCGCTCTGCAGTGACTTGCAAAAAGGAGGCTTCGGCCTCCTTTTTTACTTTCGGTGGCCGCCCGACAACTTCTCGTCTGAATGTAGGTATGGTCCTACAGTCCGAAGAACATTTTTCAGTGGACGGAATACGTCGCACTTTCCCCTGTAACGGCGGGATTTCTGCTCGCACCGATTTCGCAAAATTTTCGTAAGGCATTGTTTTTGCGGGGAAATTTTTACATATTTCTTTGATAAGGTGGCATTTTAGACATGTAAGATCGCCCCCGCAGTGATCGAAAACTGTGTAGGCCACTCTTGTGTCCTGCGGACTCTTTTTACGGGGGTAATAATGAAGAAATTGAAAACCGCTCTAGCTGCAATCGCCATTGCTGGTACCGCCTGGTCGGCCCAGGCTGCCGACATCAGCACCACCGGCAATATCGCCCTGACGGGCGGCACCAACTACTTCGGCCGTGTGCTGGACGGGGCCGCCGGTGACACCTTCACCGACCGCTGGGACTTCGCTTCGATGGGCACCTTCGATCTGGCTGCCGGCGTGATCGCTATCACCCCGGGCACCACCGACGGCATTTCGATTGACCATTTCGAATTGTTCAACTCGGCCGGCCTGTCGCTGGGCGGCACTTCCCTGTCCAGCGGCCTGACCGATGTGTGGACCCTGTCCACCACCCACCTGGTGCCGGACACCTACTACCTGCAAGTATCGGGCACCCTGCTGGGCGACGATGCGGCCAGCTACGGCGGCACGCTGACCACCGTGACCGCCGTGCCTGAACCTGAAACCTATGGCATGCTGATTGGTGGCCTGGGTCTGCTCGGCTTCCTGGCACGCCGCCGCAAACAGGCGTAAGCGCAACACTGCAACACGCGAAAGGGAGGCGCAAGCCTCCCTTTCTGTTTTTGCGGGCGCTATAATCGCCCGACCTTCCCACGGAGACCACGCATCTTGCGAGCCACCATATTGCTGTCACTTCTGCTGCTGACGGGCGCCGCGCAGGCGCAGATGCCGGTACCCGGCCTCGACGCGGCGCACCTGGCCATCGTGGTCAATGACGAGGAGGCGAACAGCGTGGCGATCGGCGAGCTGTACCGCAAGGCACGCGATGTGCCGGCCCGCAATGTGGTGCATGTGCGCATCCCCGGCAAGCCGCACAAGCTGACGGCCGAACAGTTCGCCAAGCTGAAGGAAGAAATCGACAGCAAGCTGCCGCACGATATCGAAGCGGTGCTGATGGTGTGGACCGCGCCATGGGCCGTGGAGTGCAACAGCATTACCTCGGCCTACACGCTGGGCTTCGATCCCGAACAGTGCGTGAAGACCTGCAATGCCGGGCGGCCCAGCGCCTATTTCAATTCACCGGCGCCACGGCCTTCCGCCGCAGCTACCGGCCTGCGCCTGTCCATGCTGATGCCAACGGAGTCCGTGGCCGAGGCAAAGGCCCTGATCGAGCGCGGCGTGGCCAGCGGCTTCCGCCTCACGCCCGCCACGGCCTATTACCTGGTCACGGGCGACAAGGCGCGCAACAGCCGTGCCCCGTTCTTCCCCCGCTCCACCACGGTGCCGCCGAAGAAGCTGGCGATCCGCACCTTGCAGCAGGAGACGCTGGAAGGCGCCCAGGACGTGCTGATCTACCAGACCGGCCGCGCCAATGTGGACAAACTGGAGACGCTGAAATTTGTGCCCGGCGCGCTGGCCGACCACCTGACCTCCTGGGGCGGCAATTTGCTGGGCACGGAACAGATGAGCAGCCTGCGCTGGCTGGAGGCGGGTGCTACCGCGAGCTACGGCACGGTGAGTGAGCCCTGCAATCATTGGCAGAAGTTCCCCAATCCAAGCGTACTGCTGCGCCACTATGTGAATGGTGCCACCGCGATCGAGGCTTACTGGAAGAGTGTGGCCTGGCCGGCCCAGGGGCTGTTTATTGGCGAGCCGCTTGCTGCGCCTTATCGGCGCGCCGGCGGAAAATAAGGCTGATCAGGGCCAGGCCGCCCAGCATCAGGGCATAGCTGGCCGGTTCCGGTACAGCGGCCATGGCGGCGGCGCTCTTTTTCGCATCCGCACTGGCGGCGGAGCCGGCAGCGGCGCCACCCATGCGGCCGCCCATGCCAAACTGGCTGTCGATGCCGCTGAATTCAGCCGCGCCTTTCTCGATGAATCCGAACTCGTCCACTGAATAGGGCGCCCACGGCACTTCTGCAATCTTGCGGCGGGTTTCCGATTCCGTCACGTCGATGGTTTCCACCGACCGGCTCAGCTTGAGTTGCTTGGGGCCTTCGTGGCCTTCATTGAACTTGCGCAGCTCCTGGTCGTTCTCTTCGTGTTCCCACGGTTCCAGCTTGCGGCCTTCTTCCGTCATGCGCTGGGCGGTGAACTGCTTACCGTCTTCGAGGCGGCAGGCGCTCTTCATCCCGTCGATCTTCACATTGGACCTGGCCTCTTCGCGCTCTTCACCGTCTTTCGGCTTGGCCTTGATGGAATTCAGGCAGGCCGAACCGGTTTGCGCCTGCGGCTGCGCTGCGGGCGCCGGGGCAGGCTGCTGCGCCAGCACGCTGGCGCTTGCCATGGCAATGGCCATGGGCAGGAGACGGCGAAGCAGGGCAGAAGTCATGGGGAGGAATGGGGAACAGATGAGCTCCCAATGTAGCACGGACAGGGTCATTTCGCTAGGGAAAGCTATCTTCCAGGCATTGTGGAAGCCGCATTCTGTGGTGTTTTAGTCCGTCCGGACTAAGCCCGCGTCATCAAAGCGTCATAACATAAAGATAATATTTAATTAGCAATAACGATATTATTTCCATAACGCTGAGAGGTAGCCATGTCCCGTTTCCCCCAATTGCGCCTGAGTGCGCTCGCCGCCGCGTTGGCGGCCTGCGGCGCGCCCGCGCTGGCCGCATCGGATGTCGTCATCAGCCAGGTGTATGGCGGCGGCGGCAATGCCGGCGCCACCTATAAGTCCGACTTCATCGAACTGCTGAACCGCAGCACGGCGCCTGTGGCCATGAACGGGTGGAGCGTGCAGTATGCGAGTGCATCCGGCGGGAGCTGGGCAGTGACGGCGCTGCCGCCGGTCACGCTGCAGCCCGGGCAGTACTACCTGATTCAGCAGGCCAGCGGCAGCGGCGGTACCGTCTTCCTCGTGCCCGACCATACGGACAACAAGGCCATGAGCGGCACCGGCGGCAAGGTGGCGCTGAGCAGCAGCACCGCCGCCCTGAGCGGCACCCAGCCCGCCAGCAGCGCGTTGGTGGATCTGGTGGGCTGGGGCGGCAGCACCGTCGGCTATGAGGGCACCGGGCCTGCAGGCGGCACCGCGAACGCGACCGCAGCGCTGCGCAACGGCGAAGGCTGCGAGGACACGGACAATAACGCCGCCGATTTCACTGTGGGCACGCCGACGCCGCGCAATACGGCTTCGCCGGTCCGGCAATGCAATGTGGCGGTGGAAAAGCCCATTGTTGCCAGCTGCCCTGCTGCGCTGGCGGTGGGCGAAGGCCGTGCCGGTGGTCTGCAGCTGAGCGCGCGCGACGCGGACGGCGTGGTAAATGGGGCTGCCATCACGTCCGCGCCGGTATCCGGCATCAGCCTGCTGAACTTCCAGGGCGCGGCGGACGAGGGTGGCGCGGCAAGCGTGCGCCTGCAGGTGGCGGCCGGTACGCCGCTGGGCAGCTATCCGGTGCAGGTGCGCTTCAGCAATGATGAAGCGCAGGAAGCCAGCTGCACGGTGAACGTGAGCGTGCTGGTACCCGCTGCGCCGACCCGCAGCATTCCGCAGATCCAGGGTTCCGGCCCGGCCAGTCCGGTGGCGGACACGGTGCAGACCACGGAAGGCGTGGTAACGCGCAAGATCGATGGCGGCTTCTTCCTGCAGGACACGGCGGGCGATGGTGATCCGGCGACTTCGGACGGCATCTACGTCTTCAGCAGCGATGCGGCAGCCAGCGTGGAAACCGGCGACGTGGTGCGCGTTACCGCCTCCGTGTTCGAATACACGCCGGGCGGCGCCAGCCGTTCCTTCACGGAGCTGAAGGATGTAACAGCCGCCGTGGTAATGGGGCCTGGCGCCATGCCGGCGCCGGTGCACGCCGCCTTGCCCGGCGGCCTGGCCCAGGTGGAAGGCATGCTGGTACAGTTCGCCCAGCCGCTGACCGTATCGCAGAACGCCTACCTGGGCAGCCGCGGCGAGCTGTCGCTGTCAGCCGGCCGCCTTGAAATCCCGACCAACCGCTACCTGCCTGGTAGCGCAGAGGCGCAGGCGATGGCGGCCGCCAATGCAGCGAGCCTGATCGTGCTGGATGATGGCCTGTTCCAGGCGCCGGCCGTCATTCCCTATATCGGGCAGGACAACACGGTGCGCGCAGGCGATACCGTCAGCGGCCTGACCGGCGTGATCGACTTCGGCAGCTATGGCGGCGGTGGCGCAGGCTTCAAGCTGCAGCCGGTAACGCAGCCGCTGTTCTCGCGCGACAATGCACGCGATGCGGCGCCCGCGCTGCCATCCGGGAACGTGAAGGTGGCCAGCGCCAATGTGCTGAACTTCTTCACCACCTTCACCAACGGCACGAATGTGGCGGGCCAGACGGGGCAGGGCTGCAAGCTGGGCAATACCGTGAACCGCAGCAACTGCCGGGGCGCCGACAATATGGTGGAGTTCGTTCGCCAGCGCGACAAGATCGTCAATGCCCTGAAGGGGATCGACGCCGATGTCGTCGGTTTGATGGAGATCGAGAACAATGGCGACGGCAGCGTGGGCTACCTGGTGCAGAGCCTGAATGCGGCGTACGGCAGCGATGTGTATGCGGTGGTGCCGGCCCCGGCGGCAACGGGTACCGATGCGATCCGCGTGGCCATGATCTACAAGCCGGCGCGCCTGGCCCTGGTGGGCGGCGCGCTGGCCGATGCAAATGCCGTCAACAACCGGCCGCCGATGGCCCAGACTTTCCGCGCACCGAACGGCGGCAAGTTCTCGCTGATCGTCAATCACCTGAAGTCGAAAGCGAGCTGCCCGTCCGCCAGCGATCCTGAATACGAGAACGGCGACGGCCAGGGCTGCTGGAACCCGACGCGTGTGCAGCAGGCGCAGCGCCTGGTGAACAGCTTCGTGCCGCAGGTGGTAGCGGCGGCGGGTGATCCGGATGTGCTGCTGATCGGTGACATGAATGCCTATGGCATGGAAGACCCGGTCCGCGTAATGACGGGCGCCGGATTCATCAACCAGCTGGAGCGCTTCATCCGTCCGGTGGCGCTGCCGTATTCCTATGTGTATGGCCACCAGGCGGGTTACCTGGACCACGCGCTGGCCAGTGCGTCGCTGAGTGCGCAGGTGCAGGGCGCCGCCGAATGGCACCTTAATGCGGACGAGCCGGAAGTCATCGACTACAACACCGACGGCAAGCCGCAGGACCTGTACGACAACAGCCCCTTCCGCGCTTCAGACCATGATCCCGTGCTGATCAGCCTCGACATGCAGCCTTCTTATATCGACGTCAGCGCCAGCGTGCAGACCGCGGCACAGGGCCTCTACTACAACCGCGCCACGCAGAAGTTCACCGGCAACCTGACGGTGACGAATACCGGCGGCACAGCGCTGGCGGGGCCGCTACAGGTGGTGCTGGGCGGCCTCAGCGCGGGCGTTACGCTGTCGAACGCCAGCGGCAGCCATGACGGCGCGCCCTACATCACGCTGGGCGCAGGCCTGGCGCCGGGCGCAACGGCCACCGTGCCGCTGGTGTTCAGCAATCCATCCAAAGGCGTCATCAACTACGCTGTCAGCGTGTACAGCGGCAGCTTCTGAGGGGAACCATCATGAATGCATTACTTCGCAAGACCGCCATCGCGCTGCTGCTGTCCATGTCCAGTGCGCTGGCGCTGGCAGACAGCATCGTGCACGTGGAACTGAATACCGCAACGCTGGGCGGCGCGGGCTGGCTGGATCTCCAGTTCAATCCGGCGGACGGCAGCACGCCGCCCGCCTGGGCCGAGCTGACCCAGCTCAGCGGCTTCGCCAATGGTGCGGACGTGGTGCTGGATGGTGATGCGGCCAGCACGCCTTCCGGCTACCGCATCGGCAACGGCACGGCCTTCAATGCCGTGCTGCACGGGGTGACTTACGGCGGCGTGCTGAGCTTCAACATCACCTTCAGCGGCGATACCTCGGCGCTGTCCGGATCGCGTTTCTCGATCGCGGCGCTGGACGGCAACTACCTGCCGCTGGGCGCGGCCAACGGTGAAGGCCTGCTGGCCCAGGTGGCATGGCAGGGCCAGACCACCATCACCACATTCGACCCGCAGATCGCCAGCGTAACGGCCGTGCCCGAACCGTCGTCCTTCCTGATGCTGGGTGCAGGCCTGCTGCTGCTTACCAGCGCGATGCGCCGCCGCAAAGACTGAGCAATTTGTCTGCCGTGCGCTACAGACAGCGCCTGCCGTTTATGGCAGAGCGCTGTCCGGCGCCGCGCTTCTCATAGGGGAAGGCGATTCATACGCGCCCGCACTGAATACGGTTGAAATTTCGAATAAGTGTGCGCGGAAATTTTTCGGCATAGTAATACCCACTATGCCAGCGACCATTCTTCTTATCGATAGCGATGCGGCAGCGCGCCAGCTGATGGCGCTCAACCTGACGCAGGCGGGCCATGCCGTGGGCATCGCCCACAACGCGGACGAGGGCCGCCGCCGTGCCGTGCTGGACCAGCCGGACCTGGTGCTGCTGGAGTGGGACCTGCCCGACGAGTCCGGCCTATGGCTACTGCGCTGCCTGCGCGCCCAGGCCGATATTCCCGTCATCATGCTGACAGCCCGGAGCGCCGAGCAGGACAAGGTGCTGGCGCTGGAAAGCGGGGCAGACGACTACATCACCAAGCCTTTCGGTCCGCGCGAAGCCATCGCGCGGGTGCACGCCGTGCTGCGCCGCCGCCAGCCGCAGCAGTTGCAGCAGCCGCAGCAGGGCGGCCTGAGCCTGGATCCGCGTACCCAGCGCGTGCGGGCGGGCAATTGCGAGCTGGTGCTGGGGCGCGTCGAATTCCGCCTGCTGAACTTCCTGATGCAGCATCCGCAACGGGTGCACAGCCGTGCCCAGCTGCTGGACCAGGTGTGGGGCAACGCCGTCTTCCTCGATGAACGCACGGTGGATGCGCATGTGGGCCGCCTGCGCAGCGCCCTGCAGCCAAGCGGCCACCACAGCCAGATCGAAACGGTGCGCGGCAGCGGCTACCGCTTCGTGGCCTGAACCATGCATACGCTGTCGCGCGGCGAACAGGAGTACCTGGCGCACGCGCTGGAAGCCGCGCTGCAGGTGCAGGACCGCGCGGGCTTCTTCCTGTGGTCGCAAGGCGCCTTGCAGACCCTGCTGCCGCACCGCCTGCTGGTCTGGCTGCAGCTGGGGCCGGACGGCAGGCCCGAGTCCGCTGAGTGCGTGCACAGCGAAGTGCTGCCCGCTACCTTGCGCAAGGCGCTGGCCGATCCCGAAGCAGGCCTGGCCGTGCACCTGCTGCGGCAGCGCGCGAGCGAACCGGCGATGCTGCACGCGGACGGCGCCGGCGCGGAGGCGGACAGGCTGCGCATGCTGGGCCTGCGCAATGTGCTGGCGCATGGCGGCAGCAGCGGCTTCTTCCTGCTGTGCGATGTGGCCGGGGATGGGGAGCGCGCCGCCTGGCTGCTGCGCCTGCTGATGCCGCAACTGCACTGGCTGGCCCAGCGCTGCGCGGCCCGTCCGGCGCTGGCGCGGCCACTGTCGGCGCGTGAAGCGGAAATCCTGCACTGGCTGCGCGAAGGGAAGAGCAATAGCGAAATTGGCATGATTCTTGGCATTAGCGCAATGACCGTCAAAAACCACCTGCAGCGGGTGTACCGCGTGCTTGGCGTGAGCACCCGCGCGCATGCTGTGGCGCGCAGCTTTGTCTCCAATTGTCGTACTCTTCAGTAAAAGCTTCACACCGGACGGAAAACGTTGTCGAAACCTCAAATGGCATGGTAGCCTTGGCCGTTCATTCCCTGTAATGATTCGCTGATTTTCGGAGGTTGTGTCGGATGTTCGCAGCACAGATTTGGAAGAAACGTGCCGGCTTCACGCTGCTGGAGCTGCTGGTGGTCATCGTGATCATCGGCCTGCTCGCGGCCTACGTCGGTCCCAAGTATTTTTCGCAGCTCGGCAAGTCTGAAGTGACGGTTGCCAAAGCGCAGATCGAAGCCTTCGAAAAATCGCTCGACACCTTCCGGCTCGACGTGGGCCGCTACCCGACCACCGAAGAGGGCCTGGCCGCGCTGCAGGCAGCACCGGCCACGGCCGGCGCCAAGTGGAACGGTCCCTACCTGAAGAAAGGCGTTCCGCCCGACCCATGGGGCAATGCTTACCAGTACAAATCGCCTGGCACGCGCGGCGAATACGAAATCACCTCCACGGGCAAGGACGGCCAGCCCGGCGGCACCGGCGATAACGCCGACATCAGCTCGCAGTAAGCCTGCTGCACCCCACTGCCATGCAGTTCGACGTTCGCACCCTGTCGCCGGAAATGGTGATTGGCCACACAGTGGTCGATGGCCGCGACGAGGCTGACGCACGGCGCCAGGTGGAAGCGCGCGGCCTGTTCGTCAGCGCCATTCATCCGGTGCGCGGCGCACTGCGCGCGGGACGCGGCAAGGCTTTGTCCCTCGTGCTGTTCAGCCAGGAGTTGCTGGCGCTGCTGAACGCGGGCCTGGGCATTGTGGAAGCGCTGGAGGCCCTGCTGGAAAAGGAAGCGGCGCCCGCCACCCGCAGCGTGCTGGAACGCCTGCTGGCGGGCCTGCGCGAAGGCCAGCGTTTTTCCACCGTGCTGGCGGAGCAGCCGCAGTTGTTCCCGCCGCTGTACGTAGGCATCGTGAAGGCGGCGGAGGGCACCAGCGACCTGCCGCGTTCACTGGCGCGCTATATCGACTACCAGCAGCGCATCGACCTGGTGCGCGGCAAGATCGTCAGCGCCGCTATCTATCCCTGCATCCTGCTGCTGGTGGGCGGCGGCGTGTCGATGTTCCTGATCGGCTATGTGGTGCCGCGCTTCGCCGAGGTGTACCAGGGCGCGGGCCGCAACCTGCCGTGGATGTCGCAAGTGATGCTGAGCTGGGGCCAGTTCGCGGGTGCGCACACGGGCGCGCTGCTGGCGGCGCTGGCCGTGGTGCTGGCCGGCCTGGTGCTCGGCGTGCGGCGCCTGATGGCGAATGGCGGTTTCGTGCGCCTGCTGGGCCGCCTGCCCGGCATCGGCGAGCGGGTGCGCATTTATGAATTGTCGCGGCTTTACCTCACGCTGGGCATGCTGACCGAAGGTGGCATCACCATCGTGCAGGCTATCGATACCGTGCAGGGCATGGTGTCGGCCAATGTGAAGAGCGGTTTGCAATCAGCGCGGCTGGCGGTGGAAGCCGGGTTGCCGCTGTCCTCGGCCTTTGAAGCGAATGGCCTGACCACGCCGATCTCGCTGCGCATGCTGCGCGTGGGCGAGCGCACCGGCGACATGGGGCCGATGCTCACGCAATCGGCGGCCTTCTACGACGGCGAAATCAGCCGCTGGATCGACCGCTTCACACGCACTTTCGAACCGCTGCTGATGGCGGGTATCGGGCTGGTGGTCGGCGCCATTGTGGTGCTGCTGTACATGCCTATTTTTGACCTCGCCGGAGAGATGTCATGAGTAATCCGGCCCTGCATTCCATTGCCGCGCTGCCTGTCCTCGATGCAGCGCTGCTGGGCAAGGCGCGCAGCGCGCGCGCACTGTCGAAGCGTACCCTGGTGGAAGAACTGGAAGCGCTGACCGGCAGCGAACCGCGCCTGCTGGTACGGGCGCTGGCGCAGCCCTTCGGCCTGTCCGTGCTGGAGACGGTGGAGATGCTGGCGTTCACGCCGGCCTTCGAGCTGCTGCCGCTGTCGCAGGCCATGGCCCGCCATACGGTGCTGCTGCGCACGCAGGACGGCACGCTGGTAGGCGTGATCGCCGACCCTTTCGATCTCGACCTGCAGACCTGGCTGGGCACGCAGGCGCGCGCCACGGCGTCTGCGCCGCTGCAGCTGCGGCTGGCGCTGCAGTCCGATATCCAGGCTTACCTGTCGAAGCAGGAAGAGTCGGCGCGCGCCGTCGATACCCTGCTGCCCGGCGCCGACAATGCGCGGCGCGACGGCAAGACGGCGGCCGTGCTGTCCTTCGCCTCCGTGTCGGAAGGCGCCAGCCCGGCGGTGCGCCTGGTGAACTCCACGCTCTACGATGCGCTGAAGGCAGGCGCTTCGGATATTCACCTTGAGAGCACGGCGGGCGGCCTGGCCGTGAAGTACCGGGTGGACGGCGTGCTGGATCACGCCACGGCCGTCAACGGCATCGAGATCGCGGAGCAGATCATCTCGCGCCTGAAGGTGCTGGCCGAACTGGATATCGCCGAGCGCCGCGTGCCGCAGGACGGCAGCTTCCGCGTGGAGTCAGGCGGCCGCGAGATCGACCTGCGCGTGTCCATCATGCCCAGCATTCACGGCGAAGATGCGGTGATCCGTATCCTCGACAAGCGCGCCATGATCGAATCCTACGGCGCGCTGACGCTGGAAGCGCTGGGCTTCGACGCGCCATCGCTGGCCACCTTGCGCACGCTGGCGCAGGAAGCCTACGGCATGCTGCTGGTGACGGGGCCGACCGGCTCCGGCAAAACTACCACGCTGTATGCGGCGCTGACGGAAATCCACAACGGCCGCGAGAAGATCATCACCATCGAAGACCCGGTGGAATACCAGCTGCCGGGCATCCTGCAGATTCCGGTCAACGAAAAGAAGGGCCTTACCTTTGCCAAGGGCCTGCGCTCCATCCTGCGCCACGATCCGGACAAGATCATGGTGGGCGAGATCCGCGACCGCGAGACGGCGGAAATCGCCGTGCAGTCGGCGCTGACGGGCCACCTGGTACTGACCACCGTGCACGCCAACAATGTGTTCGATGTATTCGGCCGCTTCACGCACATGGGCATCGATCCTTACGCCTTCGTGTCGGCGCTGAACGGCATCTGGGCGCAGCGCCTGGTGCGCATCAACTGCCCGCACTGCGCCAAGGAATACACGCCATCCGACCAGGAGCTGGAGAGCGTGAACCTGGCGCGCGCCGAGGTGCATGATTACCGCTTCAAGGAAGGCAAGGGCTGCGGCGACTGCCGCGGCACCGGCTTCAAGGGCCGCCGCTCGATCGCCGAGATCCTCACGCTGAACGACGAGATCCGCGAGCTGATCGTCGAGAAGCGCCCGATTCGCCAGATCAAGCAGGCTGCGTACGCGAACGGCACGCGCAGCCTGCGCCAGGCGGCGCTGGAAGTGGTGAAGCGCGGCGACACCACGATTGCGGAAATCAAGCGGGTGACCCTGCATGCTTAGGTTCCCCGGTCAATCGCTGCGCATCGGCATTGCGCCGAATGCCGTCTCACTGTTGCGCGTGAGCCGCTGGCGCGGCCCGAAACGCACGGTGCTGGCAGAACGCGCCTACGTTGCGCCGGCCGATGGCGCAGGCCAGGCCGAAGCGCTGGCCCAGGCGCTGCGCGCGCTGCTGGATGGGCAGGACACGCAGGGCTGGCCGCTGGCGGCCGTGGTGTCCGATGAGCTGGTGCGCCTGTGGCAGGTGAAGCCGCCGCCCCAGGCCACACGGCTGGCCGATATTGAAGCGGCTGCCGCCTTGCGTTTCCATAGCCTGTATGGAGAAGCGCCTGCTGCGTGGCAGGTGAGTGCCGACTGGCGCGCGGGCGAACCCTTCTTCGCTGCCGCGCTGCCGCGCATGCTGCTGGCCGCACTGGAAGTAGCGGCGCAGGACCACGGCATGACGCTGGTGGAATGTGTGCCGCATTTCGTCACGGCCTGGAACCGCTGGCACCGTGCGCTGCGGCCGGATGCGTGGTTCGCGCATGCGCATGGCGAGCTGCTGACGCTGGCCGCCATCGAGGGCGGCGAGCTGCTGGCGCTGCGGCCCTTGCCCTTGCCGCAGGGCGCCGATCACCAGTGGCTGACGCAGGCCGTGCAGCGCGAGGCGCTGCTGCTGGGCGCCGGTGTGCCGCCGCTGTTGCAACTGGCGGGCCAGTTGCCGCCGCAGCTCGCCAAACCGGCGGGCAGCGGCCAGGTGCCGGTGGCACTGCTAGGCAGCACGGCGGCCGGCGAGCAGCTCTCTGCCGCCTGCCTGCTGGCCGCATCGGGGAGCGCGGCATGAAGCGCATGCATATCGATTTCGCGCAGCAGGGCTGGCGCCGCACGCTGTACCGCCTGCACCCTGCCTTTGCCGTGGCGGGCATCGTGGGCCTGCTGCTGTGCATCGCAGCGGTCTGGATGGCCATGCATTTGTCGGCGCAGCGCGCGGCGCGCGCGCAGCAGCTGCAGGACGTGCGCCAGCGCGCGGCGGCCATGGCACGCCTGCCGGCCGCCGTGCCGCAGACGGCGATTCCCGCAGCGCAGGCCGGCGCCGTCAATGCGGCCGTGCTGCAACTGAACCTGCCATGGCGCGAGCTGCAGGATGCGGTGGCTGCGGCCACGCCGCCCAGCATCGCCTTGCTGGCGCTGGAGCCGGATGCGCGCAAGCAGGTGCTCAAGATTACGGCGGAGGCAAAGAACAGCGACGAAATGGTCGGCTATATCGAGCTGCTGAAGCAGCAGGAATTCTTCCGTTCCGCTGCGCTGGCGCGCCATGAAATTGGCGACCAGGACCCGAACCGGCCGATCCGCTTTCAGGTGGAAGCCCAGTGGGGCGTGCGATGAAGCGCCAGATGCCATCTCCAATGCTGGCCCTGCAGCTATGGCTGATGCGGCGCGGCCCGGCCATGTGCTGCGCCGTGGTGCTGCTGGTGCTCGGCCTGGCACTGTGGGCCTGGCTGCTGCCGCAGCAGGTGGCGCAGCAGATCGAGATGCAGCAGCCCTTGCCCGTGCCATCCGCGCTGGTACAGGCGCCACCGCCGCCAACGGCCAACGAGAACCTCACACTGTTCTACCAGACCCTGGGCGAACGCCGCTATGTGGAGCAGCAGGTGAAAACCCTGTTCGACCTGGCCGCGAAGACGGGCCTGAGCCTGAACCAGGGCGAATACAAGTCCGGCTACGACAAGGCATCCGGCATGAGCACCTACCAGATCACGCTGCCGGTGCGCGGCCCTTACCAGAATATCTGGCAGTTCGCGCTGCAGGCGCTGGCGGCCATGCCCTATGCCGCGCTGGATGAAATAGGATTCCGGCGTGACGCGATCGGCGACCCGTCGGTGGAGGCGCGGCTGCGCTTCACGCTGTACCTGAAGGAGCAGCCATGAAGCCGCGCCATTTGCTGATGGGCGCTGCGCTGCTGGTGGCCGCAGGCCTGGTGTTGTTCGGCGACCGCAGTCCGAACGATGGCGTGGCCGAACCGGTGGAGCGCGCCGCGCGCACGCCTGCGGCAGCCGTGCCTCGCGCGGCAGCGCGCCCGGTCGGGGAAGCGGCCGGTGGCGAAACCGCCATCCTGCGCCTGATACCGCGCACCACGCTGATCGGCGAAGCGGGCGAGGCGGCCTTCCGCAGCGGCGAGGGCGTGTTCCTCGGCCAGAACTGGAATCCACCGCCGCCGCCCGCACCGAGCGGCCCTGTGGCGCCACCGCCGCCGCCCAGCGCGCCGCCGCTGCCGTTCACGGCGATCGGCAAGGCCGTGACGGACGGCCAGTGGGAAGTCTACCTGGCGCGCGGTGAACAGACCTATGTGGTGAAGAACCACACCGTGATCGACGGCGTCTACCGCGTGGACGCGATTGCGCCCCCGACGCTTACCATGACCTACCTGCCCATGAATCAGGTACAGCAGCTCAACATTGGAGTCTCCGACTGATGCCAAGTCAATCGCACCGTGCAGGCCGCAGCCTGCGAAACGCGCTAACCCTGTCCCTCATGGTGGCAGCGCTCAGCGGCTGCGCTGCGCAGATGGCTTTCCGCGACGGCCGCGAGCTGATCGCCAAAGACCAGGTGGAAGCGGGCCTGCTCAAGCTGCAGGAAGCCATTGCCAAGGAGCCGGGCAATGCCGAATACCGCGCCGCCTACATGCAGGCGCGCGACCGCGCCAGCATGCGCTACCTGGAGCAGGCCGAGCGCCAGATGGAAGAGGGCCAGAACGCGCTTGCCATGGAAAACCTGCGCCGCGTGCTGGCCATGAATCCGCAGAACGAACGCGCCCGCGCCGGATACCGCACGCTGGAAATGAACGAGCGCCACAACAAGGCGCTGGCGCTGGCCGCGGAGCTGGTGGCGAAGAAGGACTACGACCTGGCCAAGTCCAAGGTCAATGCCATCCTCACCGAGAAGCCGGACCACATCGAGGCGCGCGCGCTGCTGCGCGAGATTAACGACAAGGCGCCGCCGGTGCAGAATGAAGGCGCGCTGGCCAAGGCCTACAAGCAGCCGATCACCATCGAATTCAAGGATGCGCCGCTGAAGCAGGTGTTCGAGGTGATCTCGCGCCGCTCCGGCCTGAACTTCGTGTTCGACAAGGACGTGAAAACCGATACCCGCACCTCCATCTTCCTGCGCAACAGCACGGTGGAATCGGCCGTGTATTACGTGCTGATGGCGAACCAGCTGGAGCAGCAGGTTCTGGATCAGAACACAGTGCTGGTCTACCCGAATGTGGCGGCCAAGCTGAAGGAATATCAGGAGACCGTGGTAAAGACCTTCTACCTCGCCAATGCGGAAGCGAAGAATGTTGCCAACACGCTGAAGACCATTCTCAAGTCGCGCGATGTGGTGGCCGATGAAAAGCTCAACCTCGTCATCATGCGCGACAACACGGACGCCATCCGCCTGGCGGAAAAGATCGTGGCGCTGCAGGACATGGCGGAGCCGGAAGTGATGCTGGAAGTGGAGATCCTGGAAATCAAGCGCAGCCGCTTGATTCAGCTGGGCATCCAGTGGCCGACCGAGTTGTCGCTGGCGCCGCTCAACACGGCCGGCGGCACCAATCTGACGCTGGCGGACCTGGACGGCCTGAACCGTAACCGCATCGCCATTTCGGATGTCAGCGCAACTGTTCGCGCCAAAAAGACCGACGGCGACTCGAAGCTGCTGGCAAACCCGCGCATCCGCGTGCGCAACAAGGAAAAGGCCAAGATCCAGATCGGCGACAAGGTGCCCGTGATCACCACCACTGTCTCGCCGGGCACCAGCGGTTTCGCCCAGGAGAGCGTGAACTACGTTGACGTGGGCCTGACCCTGAATGCCGAGCCGACCATCTACCTGAACAACGAGGTGGGTATCCGCATTGCCCTGGAAGTAAGCAACCTGGTTGACCGCATCACGACCAAGAGCGGCAGCACTGCCTACCAGATTGGTACGCGGCAGGCGACCACGATGCTGCAGCTGAAGGACGGCGAAAACCAGGTGCTGGCGGGGCTGATCAACAATACCGACCGCAGCTCCGGCAACCGGGTGCCCGGACTGGGCGACATTCCCATCCTTGGCCGCCTGTTCGGTGCAGGCCTCGACGAAAGCGAACAGACCGAGATCGTGCTGTCGATCACGCCGCACCTGATCCGCAACCTGCAGCGGCCGGAAGCATCGGCCTCCGAATTCTCGGCGGGGACGGAAGCGAACTTCCGCCGCAAGCCGGATGTGAGCGTGCGCACCGTGGTGGCGCCGCCGTCGCGCACGGCGCCGGCGCCTGCCGGCTCGCCCACGGGCGCCTTCGCTCCGGGCGCCCAGCCTTCGGCAGTCCCGCAGCCACCGCAGCTCGGCGCCCCGCAGGAAGCGCCGGCGCCTACCAGCGGCGTGACCATGTCCACCACCCAGCCGGGCCAGGCCAGCAGCGTATCGCTGCCGGCTCCGCCGCCGGCCGCGCCGGTGCAGCAGACGGCGCCCACGCCGCCAGCGCCGCCAGGCAGCCCGACGCCGGCGCAGAACCAGTGAGCATGGCGATGCACAGGCTGCGCGGCTTCACGCTGATCGAGCTGCTGGTCACGCTGGCGATTCTCGCCGTGCTGGCCTCGATGGCGGTGCCGGTGGCGCAAACCGTGATCCAGCGCCGCAATGAGGCGGCCCTGCGCACGGCCCTGCACGATATCCGCAAGGGCCTGGACGCCTACAAGCAGGCTTATGACGACGGCCGCATCGAGAAAACCTTGGGCAGCAATGGCTATCCCAAGACGCTGGAAACGCTGGTGGAAGGCGTGCCGGACCTGCGCAATCCGAAGCGCGCCAAGATCTACTTCATGCGCCGCATTCCGCGCGACCCGATGAACCCGAATATGGAAGTGACCGAAGCCCAGAGCTGGGGCAAACGCAGCTACGCCAGCGAACCGGACGAGCCGCGCGAGGGCGAGGACGTATTCGATGTGTATTCCACCTCGGAGCAGGCAGGCCTGAACGGCGTGCCCTATAAGAAATGGTAAGGCAAATGGTAAGGCGGCGCGGCTTCACGCTGATCGAGCTGCTGGTGGTGCTGGGCATCGTGGCGCTGCTGCTCACGCTGGCCGTGCCGCGCTATTTCCCCAGCGTGGACCGCAGCCGCGAAACCATCCTGGCCGAGAACCTGCGCAATACGCGGGCCGTCATCGACCAGTTCTATGGCGATACCGGCAGCTATCCCGAATCGCTGGAGGAACTGGTGGAGAAGAAATATCTGCGCGCGCTGCCTGTGGACCCCATCACGGAGCGCAGCGACAGCTGGCAGCTGCTGCCGCCGGAAGCCCCGGCCAAAGGCAGCGTGGCCGATATCAAGAGCGGAGCGCCCGGCAATGGCCGCAACGGCATCCCCTACGCCGAGTGGTAGGACGGTCCTGCGCCGTGCCGCAGGCTTTACCTATATCAGCCTCGTCATCCTGCTGGCCATTATCGGTCTGGCCACGGCCGCCACGCTGCGCCTGGGCGTCACGCTGCAGCGAGCGGCGACCGAACAGGCCCTGCTCGATATCGGCGAAGAGTTCAGCAATGCGCTGCGCAGCTATGCCGCAGCCACGCCCCAGGGCCAGCCGCAGCAGCCGCCCACGCTGCAGCATCTGCTGAAAGACCCCCGTTTTCCCGGCACCCGGCGCCACCTGCGCAAGATCTTCGTCGATCCCATGACGGGCAAGGCGGAGTGGGGCGTTGTCTATTTAGGCGATAAGGTGGGCGTGGTTGGTATATACAGCCTGAGCACGGCGAAGGCGATCAAGGTGGCCAACTTCCCGCAGCGTTTCCAGGCTTTTAACGGGCGCGAGTACGTGGCGGATTGGAAGTTCACCCGGGACGGCCAGGATCCGCCGCTGCCAAAGCCGGCCGGCGCCTTGCCGCCGCTGATTCCGCCGCCGCCCACGGCGCCGCCCGCGCCGGTGCCGCCAAAACCTGTCCCGCCGGCACAAGAGATGCCGCAAGTTAACGAATCCGAGCCTGTCCCACCGCCTGAGCCCGCCGAAAATGTCGAGTCGGAAACGCAATCGAGCTGAACCGTGGCTTTGTTACAAAAAAAGCACTGAAAATAATTTTTTTATAACGTGCGCACTAGACGTACGATAAAAAAATGATATTATTTTCCTCAGCAATTGATCACCGAACAGCGACTAAACTACTCTCCTAAGGACAAGCTCATGAAACTGAAATATGCAGTCGCAGGCCTGCTGGCCGCCGCCTCCTTCTCCGCTTTCGCTGACGACCAAACCGTGTCCCTGAGCGTTGGCGCTGAAAACTTCTTCAACAGCGCCGGCCAGACCGAAGTCCTGTCGGGCGGCCTGGATGTGATCACCTTCGACGGCCTGGATGCTGGCGTCTACAACATCGTTGTGACCCTGAGCGGCCAGAACCTGACCTTCGACGCAGCACAGTCGAACCTGAACGGCGTGACCGGCGAAGCCTTCGGCTCCGGCAAGCTGAAATTCTGGGGTGTTGACACCACCGGCATGTCGCCATTCAGCCTGGAACTGTTCGGCTCGGCAATGGCCGGCGCGAAATACAGCGGCGAAGTGACCGTGATGGCCGTTCCAGAACCAGAAACCTATGGCATGCTGATCGGCGGCCTGGGCATCCTGGGCTTCCTGGCACGCCGCAAGGCAAAGAAGTCCTAAGTAGTCCTTTGGTTTCATGAAGAGGGCCCGCGCAAGCGGGCTTTCTTCATTGGGCGTCGCTTTTATTTTGCCCGGCGTTTGAAGTCGCGCAGGCGGAAGCCCAGTGCCAGCAGCACGCCGAAGTAGATGATGGCGCAGCCGCCGATCACCAGCAGCAGGGCGCCGATGCGCAGCAGCGGCACGGCGCGCAGTGCGATCCAGTCCAACTGGCCGGCGCCATACCAGCCCGCCAGGCCCATCAGGCCCGCCGCGAGCACCAGCTTGAGGAAGAATTTGCCCCAGCCCGGCAGCGGGTGGTAGATGCCGCGCTTGCGCAGGCCGGCAAACAGGAAGCCTGCGTTCAGGCAGGCAGCCAGGCCGATCGACAGCGCCAGGCCGGCCACGCCGATGAAGGGAACGAACGCCAGGTTCATCAGCTGGGTGGCCACCATCACGCCCAGCGCGATGCGCACCGGCGTGCGGATATCCTGCTGCGCGTAGAAGGCGGGCGCCAGCGTTTTTACCAGGATGATGCCGGTCAGGCCGACCGCATAGGCCACCAGCGGCATGGCCGAAGCCTGCACATCGCGCGCTGTGAACAGTCCGTAGTGGAAGAGGGTGGCAATCAGCGGCACCGCCGTGACGGCGATGCCGATGGCGGCCGGAATCGCCAGCAGCAGGGTCAGGCGCAGGCCCCAGTCCAGCAGGGCCGAGTATTCGGCGGTGTCGCCGTCCACTTTCGCCTTCGACAGGCTGGGCAGCAGGATGGTGCCCAGCGCCACGCCCAGCAGGGCGGTCGGCAGCTCCATCAGCCGGTCGGCATAAGTCAGCCACGATACATTGCCTTCGCCGAGGCGGGCCGCGATGGTGGTATTGATGATGAGGCTGATCTGCGTGGCCGACACGGCCAGCACGGCCGGCGCCATTTTCTTCAGCACGCGGCGCACGCCGGGGTCGCGCAGGCCGCCCACCGGATTGATGGACAGGCGGGGCAGCATGCCGATTTTTACCAGCGCCGGGATCTGGATGGCCACCTGCAGCAGGCCGCCCACTATGACGGCGATGGCCTGCGCATAGATAGGCTGCTCCAGCCATGGCGCGAGGAAGACGATGCCGGCGATCAGCGAAATATTCAGCAGCACCGGGGTGAAGGCCGGGATCTTGAACTGGCGCCAGGTATTCAGGATGCCGCCGGATAGCGCCACGAAGGACATGCACGCTATATAAGGGAACATCAGCTGCGTCATCCACACCATGGCCTGGTTGGCCTTGGGGTCATCGCTGCCGCTGCCCGCAATCAGGTAGAGGAACAGCGGCGCGCCAACGATGCCCAGTGCGCTGACGATTAGCGTGGCCCAGACCAGGGTATTGGCCACATGGTCGGCCAGGTCTTTCGTGGCCTGGTCCCCCTGTTGCGCCTTGTACTCGGCCAGGATGGGCACGAAGGCCTGGGAAAACGCGCCCTCGGCAAACAGGCGGCGCAGCAGGTTGGGCAGGCGGAAGGCGATATTGAAGGCGTCCGTATAGGCGCCGGCGCCGAAGGCGCGCGCGAACAGGGTATCGCGCAGCAGGCCGGTAATCCGCGACAGCATGGTCATGCTGGAAATGGCGGCAAGGGTTCTGAGCAGGTTCATGGGCGCTGATTATAGCTGCGCTACCTCCTTGCAAGCTGCCACAAAGGCAATTAATCCCGTTTACGGATTGCTGTGGCGGGAAAAGTTCGTTATAATTTAAGGCTGTACAGAATTCAGTAGCGCGTAACAGGGCGTCTGGCAGCAGACCGACACGCCGCACTGAGAGGCACCGGTTTGGCAAACGCTACTGTTTGCAAACGAACTTTGACAACGATTTAGGAAATTCCATGGCAAATACCGCACAAGCGCGCAAACGCGCTCGTCAAGCTGTTAAGCAAAACGCACACAACTCCGCACAGCGTTCGACCCTGCGCACCGCCATCAAGGCTGCACGCAAGGCGATCCAGGCTGGCGACAAAGCTGCTGCGACCTCGATCTTCCAGGCTTCCGTGTCGACCATCGACTCGATCGCCGACAAAAAGATCATCCACAAGAACAAGGCCGCTCGCCACAAGAGCCGTCTGGCAGCTGCCCTGAAGGCACTGTCCGCCTAAGTTCGTGGACGGCGGCAGCCGCCGCCAAACAGGTGCACAAGAATAACCCGCATGGCGCAGCCATCGCGGGTTTTTCGCTTTTCTACTTCGACTGCAGCTCGGCCGGATCGACTTCCATCCACTCTCCCGGCATCAGCGGATGGGTGGCCAGCGAGATGGCGCCGATGGCGCTGCGGACCAGGCGCAAGGTGGGCAGGCCGACGGCCGCCGTCATGCGCCGCACCTGGCGGTTCTTGCCTTCCTGCAGGGTGATGGCCAGCCAGGAGGTCGGCTTGTCCAGCCGCACCCGGATCGGCGGATTGCGCGGCCACAGCCACTCCGGCGCGGCAATGCGCACCGCCTTGCACGGCTTGGTGACGAAATCGCCCAGGTCCAGCGGGGCCTGCAGGCGGGCCAGGGCCTCGTCGCTCACCACGCCGTCCACCTGCACCAGATACTGTTTCGCTTCCTTGCGGTCGGGGTGGGCGATGGCGTGCTGCAGCTTGCCGTCATCGGTCAGCAGCAGCAATCCTTCGCTGTCGGCATCCAGCCTGCCGGCCGGATACACCTTGGGAATCTTCACGTAGTCGGCCAGCGTTTCACGCTCCGGCTGGGGCGAAAACTGGCACAATACATCGAATGGCTTGTTGAATAAGATCAGGGACATTCCCGGATTGTACCGAGACGGTGCATAATGTGGAATACGCGTCTTATGTCTTATAGAAGACCTGGCCGCACAAGATTCCTCATTTCGGAGATCACACGATGTACCAACATATCAACGTGCCGGCTGACGGCCAGAAAATCACCGTCAACAGCGACTACACCCTGAACGTGCCGGATACCCCGATCATCCCTTACATCGAAGGCGACGGCACGGGCGTGGACATTACCCCGGTGATGATCAAGGTGGTGGATGCGGCCGTGGCCAGGGCCTACGGCGGCCAGCGCAAGATCAGCTGGATGGAAATTTTCGCCGGCGAGAAATCGACCAAGGTCTACGGCCCCGATGTGTGGCTGCCGCCTGAGACCCTGGACGTGCTGAAAGATTATGTGGTCTCCATCAAGGGCCCGCTGACCACGCCGGTGGGCGGCGGCATCCGTTCCCTGAACGTGGCGCTGCGCCAGGAGCTGGACCTCTACGTCTGCCTGCGCCCAGTGCGCTACTTCGCCGGCGTGCCATCGCCGGTGCGCGAGCCGGAGAAGACCGATATGGTCATCTTCCGCGAGAACTCGGAAGACATCTACGCCGGCATCGAATACCAGGAAGGTTCGGAAGGCGTGAAGAAGCTGATTGAATTCCTGACCAAGGAAATGGGCGTCAAGAAAATCCGCTTCCCTGAAACGTCGGGCATCGGCATCAAGCCGGTGTCGATCGAAGGCACCGAGCGCCTGGTGCGCAAGGCGATCCAGTATGCGATCGACAATAACAAGCCGTCCGTGACCATTGTCCACAAGGGCAATATCATGAAGTACACGGAAGGCGGCTTCCGCGACTGGGCCTATGCACTGGCACAGAAAGAGTTCGGGGCCGAGCTGATCGATGGTGGCCCATGGTGCAAGTTCAAGAATCCGAAGACCGGCCGCGACATCGTCATCAAGGATTCCATCGCCGACGCCTTCCTGCAGCAGATCCTGCTGCGTCCGGCCGAGTACAGCGTGATCGCCACCCTGAACCTGAACGGCGACTATATCTCGGACGCGCTGGCGGCCCAGGTGGGCGGCATCGGCATTGCGCCGGGCGCCAATATGTCCGACTCCGTGGCCATGTTCGAAGCCACCCACGGCACCGCACCGAAGTATGCCGGCAAGGACTACGTGAACCCGGGCTCTCTGATCCTGTCGGCCGAAATGATGCTGCGCCACATGGGCTGGACCGAGGCGGCCGATCTCATCATCAGCTCGATGGAGAAAGCCATCACCTCCAAGCGCGTTACCTACGACTTCGCCCGCCTGATGGACAGCGCCACCCAGGTGTCCTGCTCCGGTTTCGGAGACGTGATGATCGAGCAGATGCAATAGGCGGGGAGGAGAGAGGCGTCCAGCCTCCTTTTTGAGCGGGCACAACGCAGGGGGGGCGCCGCGCGCGCACCATCTGCGTATGCGACCTGTACTCTTATATATAGTGTGGTTCGCCGGCGGGCGTTGCGCGCATGCGGCCGGCGCTCCGCCGCTGTGCCTGCCAGACCTGCCGCCCGCCGCCATCCATGTGGGGCCGCCGTCCGGCTGGACGCCCTATGTGGCGCGCGCCATGCAGCTGCAATCCGTTACCTTGCTCGAGGGGCCGCCCGCCGAAACAGCCGTGCTGCAGCGCGACGCCAGCAAGCCCTTGCCCGGCGGCCGGGTCGATATCTGGCGCAACCTTAGCGGAATGCAGCCGAAATGGCTTTCCTGTAATTACGGCGCGGCCAGCGAGGTCATGCTGGCACGCCCGCTGGAGAAGAACACGCAAAGCTGCAGTGTGACCTACCAGCGCCGCAAGCAGGGCGGCACCGATATCCGCATCGCCTGCCAGTAGCGGCAGGGCGCAGGCGAAAAAAAACCCCGCCATGGCGGGGTTTTCTCACATCGGGGGCAGATCAGCTGCTCTGGATGTTGGAAGCTTGCTTGCCTTTAGGGCCTTGCGTGACTTCGAACTGGACCTTTTGACCTTCTTTCAGGGTCTTGAAGCCGTTCATGTTGATTGCGGAGAAGTGTGCGAACAAATCCTCACCGCCATCATCAGGAGTGATGAAGCCAAAACCTTTGGAGTCATTGAACCACTTAACGGTACCTGTTGCCATAAAAAGAACTTTCAATTAAATACGAATCACACGAGCCATAAAAGCAAGAAGCTTCCTGCCCCCTCCTCGACAACTCACTTCTTACCAACGCATGCATTGCTGCACTTAGTCGATATGGCATTGTTGGCGGAACAATTTTTAATGTCAAGCGCTTTCAGGGAACAATAGTACGATTTATGCAACACCTGAAATGTCGTCCTCTTGATTTTGCCAAAGCGGGGCCCATCTGCGGCAAGTGGCGAAAACGCGTAAGATGAGAACAAATGGAAATGCCCTTCTAAATGGGCGTTGCATCCACCCCGAAAGCATTAGAATATAAGCGTATGGCAACCAAGCATGACACTGACACCGTCCTGGAGCGACAAACGCTTAAACCACCCCCGATGTATCAGGTGGCGTTGTTAAATGACGACTACACCCCGATGGAATTCGTGGTGGCGATCATTCAGGAGTATTTCAACAAGGACCGTGAAACGGCCACGCAAATAATGCTGAGTGTGCACCGCTACGGTAAAGGCGTATGCGGCGTGTTCTCGAAAGATATAGCGTCGACCAAAGTGGAGTTCGTTTTAACGCATGCACGCAAGGCAGGGCATCCCCTGCAGTGTGTGATGGAGGAAGTATGATTGCGCAGGAATTGGAAGTAAGTTTGCACATGGCGTTTGTCGAAGCACGGCAGGCACGGCATGAATTCATCACGGTGGAGCATCTGCTGCTGGCGCTGCTGGACAATCCTTCGGCCGCCGAGGTGCTGCGTGCCTGCGCGGTCAATATCGAAGATCTGCGCAAGACCCTCACCAACTTTATCGGCGATAACACCCCGACCGTGCCGGGCACGGGCGAAGTGGACACCCAGCCGACGCTCGGTTTCCAGCGCGTGATCCAGCGCGCCATCATGCATGTGCAGTCCGCCTCCAACGGCAAGAAGGAAGTGACGGGCGCGAACGTGCTGGTCGCCATCTTCGGCGAAAAAGATTCGCACGCGGTGTACTACCTGCACCAGCAGGGCGTAACCCGCCTGGACGTGGTGAATTTCATCTCGCACGGCGTGCGCAAAGACCAGTCCACCGACGCGGCCAAGGCCTCGGAAGGCGTGGAAGAGGGCGGCCCGGCCGAAGGCGGCCAGCAGAAGGAAAGCCCGCTGGACCAGTTCACCCAGAACCTGAACAAGTCCGCTGCCGAAGGCAAGATCGATCCGCTGATCGGCCGCGAAGACGAAGTGGACCGCGTGATCCAGGTGCTGTGCCGCCGCCGCAAGAACAACCCGCTGCTGGTGGGCGAAGCAGGCGTGGGCAAGACCGCGATTGCGGAAGGCCTGGCCTACCGCATCACCCAGAACGACGTGCCGGAGATCCTGCAGAATGCTGTGGTGTATTCGCTGGACATGGGCGCACTGCTGGCCGGCACCAAATACCGCGGCGACTTCGAGCAGCGCCTGAAGGCCGTGCTCAAGCAGCTGAAAGACAATCCGAACGGCATCCTCTTCATTGACGAGATCCACACCATCATCGGCGCGGGTTCGGCATCGGGCGGCACGCTGGACGCCTCCAACCTGCTGAAACCGGCCCTGGCGAATGGCCAGCTGAAATGCATCGGCGCCACCACCTTCACGGAATTCCGTGGCGTGTTCGAGAAAGACCATGCGCTGAGCCGCCGCTTCCAGAAAGTGGATGTGAACGAACCGACCGTGGAGCAGACCGTGCAGATCCTGCGCGGCCTCAAGTCGCGCTTCGAAGAACACCATGGCGTGAAGTACTCCTCGTCCGCGCTGTCCACCGCAGCGGAACTGGCGGCGCGCTTCATCAATGACCGCCACCTGCCGGACAAGGCCATCGACGTGATCGACGAAGCAGGCGCAGCACAGCGCATCCTGCCGAAATCGAAGCAGAAGAAAACCATCGGCAAGACCGAGATCGAAGAGATCATCTCCAAGATCGCGCGTATTCCGCCGCAGACCGTCAACCAGGACGACCGTAGCAAGCTGCAGACCATTGACCGCGACTTGCGCAATGTGGTGTTCGGCCAGGACCCTGCGATCGAAGCGCTGGCCTCGGCCATCAAGATGTCGCGCGCAGGCCTGGGCAAGCAGGACAAGCCGATTGGCTCCTTCCTGTTCTCCGGCCCTACCGGCGTGGGCAAAACCGAGGTCGCGAAGCAGCTGGCCTTCATCATGGGCATCGAGCTGATCCGCTTCGATATGTCCGAGTACATGGAGCGCCATGCCGTGTCGCGCCTGATCGGTGCGCCGCCGGGCTACGTTGGTTTCGACCAGGGCGGCCTGCTGACGGAAGCCATCACCAAGAAGCCGCACGCCGTGCTGCTGCTGGACGAGATCGAGAAAGCGCATCCGGATATCTTCAACATCCTGCTGCAGGTGATGGACCACGGCACGCTGACCGACAACAACGGACGCAAGGCGGACTTCCGCAACGTGATCATCATCATGACCACCAATGCAGGTGCGGAAGCGCTGCAGAAAGCGCCGATCGGCTTCACGAATACGAAGGAAACCGGCGACGAGATGGCCGACCTGAAGCGCATGTTCACGCCGGAGTTCCGCAACCGTATCGACGCGATCATCAGCTTCCGTGCGCTGAACGAGGAAATCATCCTGCGCGTGGTGGACAAGTTCCTGATGCAGCTGGAAGAGCAGCTGCACGAGAAGAAGGTGGAAGCCGTGTTCAGCGAGAAGCTGCGTACCTTCCTCGCGAAGAAAGGCTTCGACCCACTGATGGGCGCACGCCCGATGTCGCGCCTGATCCAGGACATGATCCGCAAGGCGCTGGCCGACGAGCTGCTGTTCGGCCGCCTGGTCACCGGCGGCAAGGTCACGGTAGACCTGGACGACGCCGACCAGATCAAGCTGGACTTCCCGGAGCCCGACTCCGCCCCGCTGCCGCCACCCGAAACGGTGGAAGTGGAATAAGCCAAAGGCCGCTCTCCGAGCGGCTTTTTTATTACCAGAATACTGACACCATGGGGTCAGGCACCGCTTGTCATGTGACACAGGGGGCCTGACCCCATGGTGTCACAGGGCGGCCATCTGGCGGAAGTCGGCGGCGCGGCGGCGCGAGACTTCCACGCGCAGGCCTCCCGCAAGCGCCAGTTCCAGGCCGCCCGCCGGATTGGGCGCAACCTGCTGCACGGCATCGAGGTTGACGATGTGCTGGCGGCTCACGCGGAAGAAGCGTTCCGGCGCCAGCTTCTGCTCCAGCTGCGCCAGTGAACGCAGCATCAGCGGCCGGTGCTCGCCGAAATAGACGCGGGTGTAGTTGCCTTCCGATTCGAACAGGCGGATATCGCCGTAGTCCACGAACCAGCAGCGCTCTCCATCCTTGATGAACAATTTTTGCGGCGCGGGCAGGGCAGGCGCAGTGGCCGCAGCAACGCCGCGCGCCAGCTGCAGCCGGAACGCGGCGCGCTCCAGCGCCGCCGCCAGCCGCGTGGCCTGGATCGGCTTCTGCAGATAGTCCAGCGCATTCACTTCGAAGGCCTGCAAGGCGTAGCGGTCGAAAGCCGTGGTGAAGATGACTTCGGGCGTACCGTCCAGCGCCTGCAGCATGTCGAAGCCGCTGCCACCCGGCATCTGCACGTCGAGCAGCAGCAGGTCGGGCGACATGGCCGCGATCTGCTGCACGGCTTCCGCCGCGTTGGCCGCTTCGCCCACAATCTCCACCTGCGGATGCGCCGACAGCAGGCGCCGCAGCTCCGCACGCGCCAGACGCTCGTCATCCACCAGCAGCACGCGCATCATGCTGGCACCTGCAGGGTGGCGCGCACCCAGCCATCCGTTTCGCGCAGGTCCAGGCTGGCCTCGCGGCCCATCGACAGCGCAAGGCGCTTGCGCGTATTCGTCAGGCCCACCTGCGTGGAATTCGTGAACGGCACAATGGCGCCCGCATTTGCAATTTCGATCACCACCATCTCTGCTTCGCGCCGCGCCGTGATGCGGATATCGCTGCCGGTGGCGCTCATCTCCACACCGTATTTGACGGCGTTCTCCACCAGCGTCTGCAGCGACATCGGCGGAATCTTCACTTCGTCCAGGTTGGCATCGATGGCGATCTGCACGCGCAGCCTTTCCTCGAAGCGGATCTTCTCGATGGCGAGATAGGCTTCCACCGCTTCCAGCTCGGCACGCAGCGGCACGGTATCGGCCTGGCCGGACTGCAGGGCATAGCGCATCAGTCCCGCCAGCTGGTCGATCATGCGCGCCGCCGACTCGGGGTTTTCATAGATCAGCGCGCGCACGCTGTTCAGGCTATTGAAGAAGAAGTGCGGATTGACTTGCGCCTGCAGGGCGCGCAGTTCCACATCCTTGGCATGCAGCTCCAGCCGCAGCGCTTCGGCTTCGGCGCGGGTAGCGCGGCGCAAGGTCAGCATGCCGAAGTAGAAGAGCGTCCAGGTCAGGAACACGCCGAACCAGAAGATCAGCGCATTCGGCGCCCAGTCCAGGCTGCGCACCTTGCCGAAAGGCTGGAAGATCATATAGCCCGAAGCCATGGCCACGGTCTGCAGCACGGCCAGCAGCAGGATGCCGGCCGCCACCGTGCGCCATCCCGTGCGGCGCCGGGCTGCGATGCGCCGCTTCAGGAAACGATGCCACTGGTCCGACAGCAGGATGCCGATACAGGCGCCCCAGATGCACACGAACAGATACTGCTGCGTGGCATGCGTGCCCAGGTAAGACAGGATAAACAGGCCCACACCGCTCCAGCCGGCGAGCTGGCAGATCAGGTACCAGTTGATACGGGAGAGCAGTGGGCTTTTGGTGGTCATGCCAGTCTTATCTGAGGAATTGATCGACACGATCATACATCCACTGCGCGTCGTCGAACATGATGAAGTGGCGGGCGTTCTCGGCGACGGCGATCTGCGCGTCCTTCAGCTGTGCGTACTGGCTGCGGTAGATCGCTTCCACGGCCGGCAGCGGCATGAACTGCTTGTAGGCGGCGTAAGCGCCCAGCACCAGGGTGGGCGCCTTGATGCGCGCGATGTCCTGCCGCATATCGTCCGACGCCAGTTCATACATCGCATTCGCTACGGCCTTGCGGTCCGAGCGGGCGCCCCACTCGGCAACGCGCGCCACATCCGCTTCGCTGCTCACCATGCCGGCGATCATGCGCTGCTGGTTCGCCGCATAGCCCGCTGCGTCCTGCTGCAGCATCTGCTCGCGCATGCCGTTGGCGATCTGCGCCATCTGCGGCTGCGTCATCGCGGGGTTGCGGGTTGCGAGCAGCGCAGGCAGGGAGTCGACAATCACCAGCTTGCCCACTTTGTCCGGATGGTCGGCGGCCAGCTTCAGGCCGAGGAAGCCGCCAAGGCTGTGGCCAATGATGATGGGCTTGTCCAGTTTATTGGCGTCGATATAGTCGGCAATCTGTTTTTCCGCCGTGGCCAGCAGCGGGCCGTCGATGGCAGGCTGGCCCGCGAAACCGGCCAGCGTCAGCACGTGGCACTGGCGCGGACCGCACAGGTGCTTGACCGTGCCTTGCCACACGTCGCCGGACGAAGCGAGGCCCGGAATCAGGATGATGGGCTGGCCGGCGCCTGTCACTTGTGCTTTGAACGCGGTGGCTGCGTGTGCTGCGGATGCAGCGGCCAGCAGAATGCCGGCCATAGTCGTTGCGAAGATTCGTTTCATGATGTGCTCCTCCTTGAGACGCATCTTCGCAAGCGGCGCCGGGTGGCGCCACGGTCTCAGTGACGAGCGGTCGAACCGCGTGACGAGTGGCGTTTAGTGCGCCTTTCCACGTCCCACGTGATGGCGCGAATAGAGGGGATAGATGAACCAGAGCGAGATCAGCACGGTGAAGGCCGACAGGCCGCCGACGAGGCTGAGCGTGAGGCTGGCGGTCACCGCATGTGTCACCACGAAGATGTCCAGCGCGAGAGCGGCCGCAAGCGGCGCCAGCGCATAGCAGATGCTGAGTGAAGAAACCTTGATGGCGTGGCGCGACACGCAGCCTGGTTCGGCAAGCCGATGGTAGGCCGCAGGCATCATGATGAGGGCAATGGCCACCACGACGAAAGCCAGTGCAGCGACGTGGCAGTCCTGCACATACATGGGCAGGTCCTTGAAGCGTTCATTGAAGACCGCGATCGCCTGGAAGCCGAACAAGGCCTGGATACCCGGCAGCACCATGCGGGCCTCTTCCACGATGCGGCCCATTTCCTCTTTCAGCGTTTCCTTTTCAGCTTCTTGCATCATCCGCTTTCCCGAATCCCGCTTCTACACGATGGACCAATTGTAGCTCTGGCAATTGTGCGGTGGCGCGCAACTGGTCAGCCGTGATGCCCTTCGTCGCGCAGGCGGCGCCATAAGGTCGTGCGGCTGATGCCCAGGTAGCTGGCTGCGGCGTCGCGCCTGCCGCCGAAGCGGGCCAGCACGGCCGATGCACTTTCCGCCATGCCGGCCGGCGATTCTGCAGCTGCGGGCGCATTGCTGTCCAGCTCCGGTGCCACCGACAGCAGGAAGGCCGGCGTGAGTGCCTGCAGCGGCTCCGCTGCGAAGAAGAGGGCAACCCGTTCCGCCATATTGCGCAGCTCGCGCACATTGCCCGGCCAGCGGTAGCGCTGCAGCAGCGGGGCGCAGGCCTGCAGTTCCGCCTGCAGGTTGGGATGCGCGCGCGCACCCAGGCTGGCGAGGGCGATGCGCAGCGACCATTCGGCCAGCGGCACAATATCCTCGCGCCGCTCGCGCAAGGGCGGCAGCGCCATGCGCAGCACTGCCAGCCGGTAGAACAGGTCGGCGCGGAAGCGGCCTTCGCGCACGCGCTCCTGCAGGTCGCAGTGGGTGGCGCTGATGATGCGCACGCTGACGGGAATCGGCCGCGTGCTGCCCACGCGCACCACCTCGCGCTCTTCCAGCACGCGCAGCAGCCGCGTTTGCAGTGCCAGCGGCATCTCGCCGATTTCGTCGAGCAGCAGGGTGCCATGGTTGGCTGCTTCAAACAGGCCCGCATGGCCGCCGCGCCGAGCGCCGGTGAAGGCGCCTTCCTCGTGGCCGAACAGTTCGGACTCCAGCAGCGATTCGGCAATGGCGCCGCAGTTCACTGCCACGAAGGGGCGCTTGCTGCCCAGCGCGCGCGGGCCTTCGCGGTGAATGGCCTGCGCCACGAGCTCCTTGCCGCTGCCGGTCTCGCCGTGAATCAGCACCGTGGCCGGGGATTTCGCATACAGCACAACCGCCTGGCGCACGCGCTCCATCGCTTCCGATTCGCCGCGCAGGTCGGCCAGGCCGTGGCGCGCGCGCAGGGTGTCGGCCGCCGCGCCGCTGCGCGCGTGGCTGCGGTTGGATTCCAGCTGCGTGAGGCGCGCCATCTCCAGCGCATCGTCGAAAGCGTGGCGGATCGATGCGGCGGAATAGACAAACACGCCGGTGAGGCCTGCTTCCTCGGCCAGGTCCGTGACCAGGCCGGCGCCCACAATGGCGCGTATGCCCTGGGCCTTGAGGTCCGCGATCTGCGCCCGTGCATCTTCCTCGGTCACATAACTGCGCTGCACGACCGGGACATCGAAGGTGGCGGCAAACTCCGCCAGCTCCGCAAGGGGGCCTTGATAAGTGACCACGCCGATACGGTCCGACACGCGCCGTGCGCGCGCCAGCGCCTGCATGTAATCGAAGCCGCTGGCCTTCGCCACCACCACCGGCACGGAAAGGCGGCCCTTCAGATAGGCAGCGTTCGACCCTGCCGCAATCACCGCGTCGCAGCGTTCGTTCGCCAGCCGCTCGCGGATATGCCGCGCCGCCTCATCGAAGCCAAGGTTGACCGGCTCAATCGTCGCCAGCGCGTCGTATTCCAGCGTGATGTCGCGGAACAGTTCGGACAGGCGCGACACGGAAACGGTCCAGATAACCGGTTTGTCGTCGGGGTGCAGGGCAGGCTGGCGCATGTTGCAATTATAATTCATTGCGTTTCATCGTGAAACACATTGAAACATCGATGCCCGAACCCGTGGCAGCGCAAAGTGCTGATTTTGCTGGGTTTTCACTCTGGGAGCCGGGCTGGCACGCCCCTTGCACTACCATGCGCAAGCTAACGTTTCACCGAAAAGGACACCATGACCCAATACTCCGCTGGCGCCGCGTTCCGCAAAGCCGTCCAGGAAGAATCGCCGCTGCAGGTTGTCGGCGCGATCAACGCCAACCATGCGCTGCTGGCCAAGCGCGCAGGCTTCCGCGCCGTTTACCTGTCGGGTGGCGGCGTGGCCGCAGGCTCGCTCGGCCTGCCGGACCTCGGCATCTCGAACCTGGACGACGTGCTGACTGACGTGCGCCGCATCACCGACGTGTGCGACGTGCCGCTGATGGTGGACGTGGACACCGGCTTTGGCGCCTCCGCCTTCAACGTGGCGCGCACCGTGAAGTCCATGATCAAGTTCGGCGCCGCCGCCATGCACATCGAAGACCAGGTGGGCGCGAAACGCTGCGGCCACCGTCCGGGCAAGGAGATCGTGAGCAAACAGGAAATGGTGGACCGCATCAAGGCCGCCGTGGATGCACGCACCGATGAGAATTTCGTCATCATGGCCCGCACCGATGCGCTGGCCGTGGAAGGCCTGGACGCCGCCATCGAGCGCGCCATCGCCTGCGTGGAGGCGGGCGCCGACATGATCTTCCCGGAAGCGATGACGGAACTGTCGATGTACAAGCAGTTTGCCAACGCCGTGAAAGTGCCTATCCTCGCCAACATCACCGAATTCGGCTCCACGCCGCTGTTCACGGTGGAAGAGCTGAAGACTGCCGATGTGGGCCTGGTACTGTATCCGCTGTCCGCTTTCCGCGCCATGAACAAGGCGGCGGAGAACGTCTACGGCGCCATCCGCCGCGACGGCACGCAGAAGGCCGTGCTGGACACCATGCAGACCCGCGCCGAACTCTATGAGCGCATCAACTACCACGATTTTGAACAGAAGCTCGATGCCCTGTTCGCCGCCCAGAAAAAATAAGGAGATAGCAGAAATGACCGAACAAGCAGCAGGCTTCAAGCCAAAAAAATCCGTCGCCCTGTCCGGCGTGGCCGCAGGTAACACCGCGCTGTGCTCCGTTGGAAAAACCGGCAATGACCTGCACTACCGCGGCTACGACATTCTCGACGTTGCAGACTCCTGCGAATTCGAGGAAATCGCCTACCTGCTGGTGCACGGCAAGCTGCCGACCGTGGCGGAACTGAAGGGCTATAAGGCCAAGCTGAAATCGCTGCGCGGCCTGCCCCAGGCAGTAAAGGCGGCGCTCGAAGCGCTGCCGGCAGGCGCGCACCCGATGGACGTGATGCGCACCGGCGTTTCGGTGCTGGGCTGCGCATTGCCGGAAAAGGACGACCACAATATCGCCGGTGCGCGCGACATCGCCGACCGCCTGATGGCTTCCTTCGGCTCCATGCTGCTGTACTGGTACCACTTCAGCCACAACGGCAAGCGCATCGATGTGGAAACGGATGACGATTCCATCGGCGGCCACTTCCTGCATCTGCTGCACGGCGTGAAGCCGCCTGAGAGCTGGGTGAAGGCCATGCACACCTCGCTGATTCTGTACGCGGAACACGAATTCAACGCCTCCACCTTCACCAGCCGCGTGATCGCGGGCACGGGTTCCGATATCCACTCCGCCATCACCGGCGCCATCGGCGCACTGCGCGGTCCGAAACACGGCGGCGCGAACGAAGTGGCGCTGGATATCCAGAAGCGCTACGAGAACGCCGACGAAGCGGAAGCGGACATCCGCAACCGCGTGGCGAACAAGGAAGTCGTGATCGGCTTTGGCCACCCGGTGTACACCATCTCCGACCCGCGCAACAAGGTGATCAAGGAAGTCGCCCGTTCGCTGTCGCAGGAAGCCGGTTCGATGAAGATGTTCGACATCGCCGAGCGCCTGGAAAGCGTGATGTGGGAGGTGAAGAAGATGTTCCCGAACCTGGACTGGTTCTCCGCCGTGTCCTACCACATGATGGGCGTGCCGACCGCCATGTTCACGCCGCTGTTCGTCATTTCGCGCACATCCGGCTGGGCCGCGCACATCATCGAGCAGCGCATCGACAACAAGATCATTCGCCCGAGCGCAAACTACGTGGGTCCGGAAGACCTGAAGTTTGTGCCGATCAAGGACCGCAAGTAATGAACACCGGATACCGCAAGAAACTGCCCGGCACCGAACTGGATTACTTCGACGCGCGCGCCGCTGTCGACAGCATCCAGCCGGGCGCCTGGGACAAGCTGCCGTACACCTCGCGTGTGCTGGCAGAAAACCTCGTGCGCCGCTGCGAGCCGCACATGCTGCCGGACTCGCTGCGCCAGCTCATCGAACGCAAGCGCGACCTGGACTTTCCATGGTTCCCGGCCCGTGTGGTCTGTCACGATATCCTTGGCCAGACCGCGCTGGTGGACCTGGCCGGCCTGCGCGATGCGATCGCGGAGCAGGGCGGCGATCCAGCGCTGGTGAACCCCGTGGTGCCGACCCAGCTGGTGGTGGACCACTCGCTGGCCGTGGAATGCGGCGGCTTCGATCCTGATGCCTTCGACAAGAACCGCGCCATTGAAGACCGCCGCAACGAAGACCGCTTCCACTTCATCGACTGGACCAAGAAAGCCTTCCGCAATGTGGACGTGATCCCGCCGGGGAACGGCATCCTGCACCAGATCAATCTGGAGCGCATGTCACCGGTGATCCAGGTCAGCGACGGCGTGGCCTATCCGGACACGCTGGTGGGCACCGATTCACACACGCCAATGGTGGATGCGCTGGGCGTGATCGCCATCGGCGTCGGCGGCCTGGAAGCGGAGACCGTGATGCTGGGCCGCGCTTCCTGGATGCGCCTGCCGGACATCGTCGGCGTTGAACTGACGGGCAAGCCGCAGCCGGGCATCACCGCCACCGATACCGTGCTGGCGCTGACCGAATTCCTGCGCAAGGAAAAAGTGGTATCGGCCTACCTGGAGTTCTACGGCGAAGGCGCCAGCGCGCTGACCCTGGGCGACCGCGCCACGATCTCGAACATGGCGCCGGAGTTCGGCGCCACTGCCGCGATGTTCTCCATCGACGAGCAGACCATCAAATACCTGAAGCTGACCGGCCGCGACGACGAGCTGGTGAAGCTGGTCGAGCTCTATGCGAAGGAAACCGGCCTGTGGTCGGACAGTCTGAAAAACGCCGAGTACGAACGCGTGCTGCGTTTCGACCTGTCCACCGTGGTGCGCAATATCGCCGGCCCATCGAATCCGCACAAGCGCGTGCCGACCTCCGAGCTGGCCGCGCGCGGCATCAGCGGCGTGGTGGAAAACGAACCGGGTCTGATGCCGGACGGCGCCGTCATCATCGCCGCCATCACCAGCTGCACCAACACTAACAACCCGCGCAATATGATTGCCGCCGGCCTGCTGGCGCGCAACGCCAACCAGCGCGGCCTGCTGCGCAAGCCGTGGGTGAAGTCCTCACTGGCGCCTGGCTCCAAAGCCGTTACGCTGTACCTGGAGGAAGCAGGCCTGATGCCGGACCTGGAAAAGCTGGGCTTCGGCGTCGTAGCCTATGCCTGCACCTCCTGCAACGGCATGTCCGGCGCGCTCGATCCCGTGATCCAGAAAGAGATCGTGGAGCGCGACCTCTACGCCACTGCCGTCCTGTCGGGCAACCGCAACTTCGACGGCCGTATCCACCCTTACGCCAAGCAGGCCTTCCTGGCTTCGCCGCCGCTGGTGGTGGCCTATGCCATCGCAGGCACCATCCGTTTCGACATCGAGAAAGACATTCTCGGCACCGACGCGAATGGCCAGCCGGTGCGCCTGGCAGATATCTGGCCGAGCGATGAAGAGATCGACGCCATCGTTGCTGCCAGCGTGAAGCCGGACCACTTCCGCAAGGTCTACATTCCCATGTTTGCACGCCAGGCAGATGACGGCACGAGCGTGGAGCCCCTGTATGACTGGCGCCCGCAGAGCACCTACATCCGCCGTCCGCCTTACTGGGAAGGCGCGCTGGCAGGCGAGCGCACGCTGAAAGGCATGCGTCCGCTGGCTGTCCTCGGCGACAACATCACCACCGACCATCTGTCGCCATCGAACGCCATCATGATGGACAGTGCGGCCGGCGAGTACCTGCACAAAATGGGCTTGCCTGAAGAGGACTTCAACTCCTACGCCACCCACCGCGGCGACCACCTCACCGCGCAGCGCGCCACCTTCGCCAACCCAACGCTGAAGAATGAAATGGTGCTGGACACGGACGGCAAGGTGAAAGCCGGTTCGCTGGCGCGCATCGAGCCGGAAGGCAAGGTCACGCGCATGTGGGAAGCGATCGAAACGTATATGGAGCGCAAGCAGCCGCTGATCGTAATTGCAGGTGCGGACTACGGCCAGGGCTCCTCGCGCGACTGGGCGGCGAAAGGGGTGCGCCTGGCAGGTGTGGAGGCGATTGTGGCCGAAGGCTTTGAGCGCATCCACCGCACCAATCTGGTTGGCATGGGCGTGCTGCCGCTGGAGTTCACGCCGGGCGTCAACCGCCTCGCGCTGCACATCGACGGCACCGAGACCTACGACGTGCTGGGTGAGCGCACGCCGCGTGCCACGCTCACGCTGGTCATCCACCGCAAGAACGGCGAGAGTGTGTCGGTGCCTGTCACCTGCCGCCTCGATACGGCCGAAGAGGTGGCGATCTATGAAGCGGGCGGCGTGCTGCAGCGCTTCGCGCAGGACTTCCTGGCCACCACGGCAAAGGCGGCATGATGGCGCAGATCAAAATCCCTGCAACCTATATGCGCGGCGGCACCAGCAAGGGCGTTTTCTTCCGGCTGCAGGATCTGCCGGAAGCGGCGCAGCTGCCGGGCCCCGTGCGCGATGCGCTGCTACTGCGCGTGATCGGCAGCCCTGATCCCTATGCCAAGCAGATTGACGGCATGGGCGGCGCCACGTCCAGCACCAGCAAGACGGTGATCCTGTCGAAGAGCAGCCGCCCGGATCACGATGTGGATTACCTGTTCGGCCAGGTTTCCATCGACAAGCCTTTCGTGGACTGGAGCGGCAACTGCGGCAACCTGTCCTCCGCCGTTGGCGCTTTCGCCATCAGTGGCGGCCTGGTGGAGGCAAGCCGCGTGCCGCAAAATGGTGTGGCCGTGGTGCGTATCTGGCAGGCCAATATTGGCAAGACCATCATCGCCCACATTCCGGTTACGGACGGTGCGGTGCAGGAGACCGGCGGCTTCGAGCTCGATGGCGTAACCTTCCCGGCCGCCGAAGTGCAGCTGGAGTTCATGGACCCGGCGGCGGACGAGGAGGGCGCCGGCGGCGCCATGTTCCCGACCGGGAACCTGGTGGACGATCTTGACGTGCCGGGCATCGGCACTCTCAAGGCGACCATGATCAATGCCGGCATTCCCACCATCTTCGTGAACGCCGATGCCATCGGCTACACGGGGACCGAGTTGCAGGAAGCGATCAACGGCGACAGCAAGGCGCTGGCGATGTTCGAAATTATCCGCGCTTACGGCGCCGTGAAGATGGGCCTGATCAGCAATATTGACGAAGCGGCCACGCGCCAGCACACACCGAAAGTCGCCTTCGTTGCACCGCCCCGGAGTTACACGGCGTCCAGCGGCAAGCAGGTTGCGCAGGGCGATATCGACCTGCTGGTGCGCGCGCTCTCCATGGGCAAGCTGCACCATGCGATGATGGGCACCGCCGCCGTGGCAATCGGCACGGCGGCCGCCATTCCTGGCACCCTGGTCAATCTCGCCGCGGGTGGAGGCGAGCGCACTGCCGTGCGCTTCGGCCACCCTTCCGGCACCCTGCGCGTGGGCGCTGAAGCAGTGCAGCACGATGGCCAATGGAGCGTGACCAAGGCCATTATGAGCCGCAGCGCGCGCGTGCTGATGGAAGGCTGGGTGCGCGTTCCGGCGGAGGTGCTTCAGCAGTAGAGTGTCGCATTCCTGCCTCCCAAAGCCCGGCTGGTCCGGGCTTTCTTCTATAGTTGTAGCGATTGCAACCGTCCTGGTTTATGATCCGTAACAATTACGGTGACTCTTCTGCCATGACGCATGTGTTGACCAATCCGGACTTCGTCGCCGACGCTTTGCAGTTAATTGGCATGCCAGCCTGCGCATGCGATGCAGAAGGCGTGGTGCTCGCATCGAATCCCGAACTTGAGAAACTGCTGGAGTTCGACCCTGCCGGACGGCGGGTGGATGAACTCTTCGCGCGCCATGTGCACCGGGAGAATGCGGAATCCATGCGCGAAGCGCTGGCCGGCCATGGCGCTTCCTGGGACAGCTGCCTGCTGTCTGCCAGCGGGCGCTATATCTCCGTCCAGCTCACCGTGAAGGCGCTGCAGGGCGGCTCCGGCCTCACCATCCTGTTCGACGACGTCAGCACCGTGCAACGCGACCAGCGCGCACTGCGCAAGGCCATGCTGGAACAGCAGGCCATTCTCGAAAACGCGGCGGTCGGCATTATCTTCAGCAAGTCCGACGTGATCCAGGAAGTGAATATGCGCGCCGCCGAAATGTTCGGCTACGAACGCCATGAACTGGAAGGCGGCGGCGCCGACATCATCTACCCCACGCGCGAAGAATTCGAACTGCGGCGCGAGCAATACGCGCCTGCACTCGCGCAGGGCCGCTCGCTGACCCTGGAAGTGCAGATGAAGCGCCGCGACGGCACCCTGTTCTGGTGCCGCTGCCACGGCCGCGCCATCGATGCCTCCGAGCTGAACGAGGGCATGGTGTGGATCGTTGAGGATATCGACGAACAGCGGGCGCAGACTGAGGCATCGCGCCAGCTGCTGCTGGAGCAGAAAGCGATTCTCGACAACGCTTCGGTCGGCATCCTGTTCACCAAAAACCAGCGGCTCATGAGCTGCAATCCGCGCATGGCCGAAATGTTCGGCTACCACCGCGACGACCTGGCCGGGCGCCACGCCAGCGAGGTGTTCGTATCGCAAGCGGTCTACGATGAATTCGGCAAGGAGGCCGGGCCCTTCCTTGGCACCGGCCGCCCGTTCGAAAAAAAGGAATTCCAGTTCAAGCGCAAGGATGGCTCGCTGTTCTGGTGCCGCGTGCGCGCCAAGGCGGTGGACCAGGAGCACAACAACGGCGGCACCATCTGGATCCTGGAAGACGTGACGCAGTCGCGCCAGACGCAGATGGAAGTGGAAGCGATTATGGAAAACGCCTCCATCTCCATCCTGTTCACCAAGAACCGCATCATCACGCGCTACAACCGCGGTTTCGCCGAGATGTTCCGCTATGACGGCGACGAAGGCCTGGGCATGCCTGGCATGTCGCTTTATCCTTCGCAGGAAGCCTACGACCGCCTCGGCGCACTGGCCACGCCTTTCCTGAGTGCGGCCAAACCCTTCCAGACCGAAGTGGAAATGCGCCGCAAGGACAACACCACCTTCTGGGCCCAGCTGATTGCCTACGTGGTCAATCCGGAAGACCCGGCGCAGGGCACCATCTGGATCGCGGAAGACCGCACCCACCAGAAGGAAGCGGAAGAATCGCTGCGCAATGCGCTGCTGGAGAACGAGGCCATACTGCAAAGCGCGGTGCTTGGCATTTCCGTCTGCGAGAACGGGCGCAACCTGCGCTGCAATGCCAAGATGGAAGAGCTGTTCGGCTACGCGCCGGGCGAGATGGCGGGCATCAGTGTGCAGGCCTTCTATCCGGACCTTGAAGCGTGGGATGCGGCGCGCAAGGAAACGGCGGCGGACTTCCGTGCGGGCCGCGTCAGCTCATTGGAGCTGCAACTGGCGCGCAAGGACGGTTCGCTGTTCTGGGGCCGCCTGTCCGGCCGTCCCTTCGACCTGAGCAAGCCGGGCGGCCGTTCCGTATGGCTGGTGGATGATGTGACGGCACGCCGCGAGGCGGCCGATGCGATACGCCGCGCGCGCGACGATCTCGAAGTGCGGGTGCTGGAGCGCACCGCCGAACTGGCGGGCGCCAATGCCATGCTGCAGGGCGAGATTGTGGAGCGGCGCCAGGCCGAAGCGCGCGTGCACCATATGGCCTACCACGACAGCCTCACCGGCCTGCCGAACCGCGCGCTGCTCGCGGACCGTCTGGACCGCGCCATGCTGTCGGCGCAGCGTTCCGAACGCAAGCTGGCCGTGATGTTCCTCGACCTGGACCGCTTCAAGACCATCAACGATTCGCTGGGCCACCTTACCGGTGACCTGCTGCTGAAGGAAGTGGCGAGCCGCCTGTGCCGCGCCGTGCGCGCCAGCGATACCGTGGCCCGCCTTGGCGGCGATGAGTTCGTGGTGCTGCTGCCCGGCATGCACCGGCCGGACGAAGCGGTGCACGTGGCCGAGAAAATCATCGACATTCTCTCCACGCCGGTGGAGCTGGACGAGCACAGGCTGCACGTTACGCCCTCCATCGGCATCTGCGTGTATCCGGACGACGGACAGGACGTGGAAACGCTGATGCGCCATGCCGATGCGGCCATGTACCATGCCAAGGCGGCGGGCCGCAACAACTACCAGTTCTTCACGCAGAAGATGAACCTCACGGCGGCGCACCACTTCGAACTGGAAAACAGCCTGCGCGGCGCGCTGGCGAACAATGAGTTCGAACTGCACTTCCAGCCCATCATGGACATCGGCACGCGCCGCCTGCACACGATGGAAGTGCTGCTGCGCTGGCGCCGCAGCGGCAACGGCCTTGTCATGCCGGACCAGTTCATTCCCATCATCGAAGAGAACGGTCTCATTGTGCCGATCGGCGAATGGGTGATCCGCCGCGCCTGCGAGCAAAGCATGGAATGGCAGCGCCAGGGGCTGCAGCCGGTGCCGCTGGCGGTCAACCTGTCGCCGCGTCAGTTCATGCACCGCGGGCTGGTCGATTCCATCCGCCGCATCCTGAACGAAACCGGCATCGACCCGGCGATGATCGAATTCGAGATTACGGAAACGGCGCTGATGCAGCACGGCGAACATACGCTGGCCGTGCTGGACCAGATCAATGCCATGGGTATCCGCCTGTCCATCGACGATTTCGGCACCGGCTATTCAAGCCTGGCCTACCTGAAGCGCTTCCCGGTCAAGAAGATCAAGATCGACCGCGCCTTCGTCAAGGATCTGGAGCACAGCGCGGAAGACCGCGCCATTGTCGCGGCCATCATCGCGCTGTCGGACAGCATGCAGCTGTCCGTGGTGGCGGAGGGGGTGGAGACGGAAGGGCACTTCGATCTGCTGCAGCGCCAGGGCTGCCAGTTCGCGCAGGGCTACCTGTTCTCCGAACCGGTGCCGCGCTCGAATGCGCAGCACATGCTGGAGCGGAGGAAGGTAGCTTAGGACAGGCGGCTTAGGACAGGGTGGCGATCACGGGTGCGTGATCGGAAGGCTGCTTCCACTTGCGCGGCGCGCGGTCGATGCGGCATTCGGTGCAGCGCGCAGCCAGCGGCGCGGAGAGCAGGATATGGTCGATGCGCAGGCCCTGGTTCTTCTGGAAGCGCAGCATGCGGTAGTCCCACCAGCTATAGGTTTTCTCGGGCTGTTCGAACAGGCGCCAGGAATCGGTGAGGCCGAGCTGGATCAGCTCCTGGAAGGCGGCGCGCTCGCGCGGCGATACATGGACCTCGCCTTCCCAGGCGGCCGGGTCATGCACATCGCGGTCTTCCGGCGCCACGTTATAGTCGCCCAGCACGGCCAGCTGCGGATTGCGCGCCAGCTCCTCGGCCAGCCAGTCGCGCAGCGACTGCATCCAGCCCAGCTTGTATATATATTTGTCGGAATCTACGGCCTGGCCGTTGGGCACATAGGCGCACACCACGCGCATGCCATCAATGGTCGCGGCCAGGATGCGCTGCTGTTCATCCGGATACTTAGGATTATTACGCACCACCTCGCTCATCGGAAGTTTGGACAGAATGGCAACCCCGTTATAGGTTTTCTGTCCGCTGAACACGACCTGATATCCGACGGCTTCGATTTCCGCCGTCGGAAATTTATCGTCTGTTAACTTTGTTTCTTGAACGCAGAGAATATCTACTGGATTTTCCTGTAGCCAATTAAGCAGGTGAGGCAGGCGGACATTTAAAGAATTTACATTCCAAGTAGCAATTTTCATTGTTCTTCCTTTCGCGAGCCCGCATCTTACCTCAACCGTGCGCGGTCAGGAAATTGCTTTCGACTACAATTCACCGACGAATTATTGCAATTAGTTACGGAATTTCTTTTTGAAACGCTCAAACTGAGCGTATTTGTGTTGCAAAATCTGCGGAGCGTAAAAATAATTGCCAACCACCCCTTCTAGTTATCAAAATAGTACTAAAATCCATTCAGGCGGCCGTCAAAACGTAATATACTTACCGCTGTCCGGCATGGACGCAGCAATGCAGTGGACTTACCACAACACTACGTTGTTGCTGTCAGAAAAATTTCTCTATAGCATGTTGTTTTACGTTAATAAGTGGTACTATTGGGAAATAGAACAGGTATAACGTGCTAAGCATCTGGTAAAAAGGACGACAATGCGAACTGCATTTGAAACATGGGCAGCGCGTGACGGTCACATCGTACGCCGCCGTGAAGACAAGCCTGACGAGTATCTCGTCTATGAAACGCAACGCCGCTGGTTGATCTGGCAAGCGGCACTGGAGCATGGCAAGACGCCGGCGCGCCGGACCGCCAAGGCGGTGCAGCAGGTTGCGACCATCGGTGCCGACGAGGCCACCGTACGGGCGCAAGTGCTGAACGAGGTGCTGGATGCCTTCTCGGGCTTGCAGGGTGGGAGCGGAATGGATGACATCCTGAATGTCATCCACGGTCTGAAGCAAAAGCAGAAGTCCCAGTCTGCCGACTGAGGCGCATGCCGCGCTGGCCTGAACTCCTGGCCGGTGCAGTCCTTCGCGGGCTGCCCGGCATATCTACCGCCGCTCTGGCGGTATCGGTGCTGGCCGGCTGTGCCACGCTGACGGAACCGGTCGATCAATATGTGATGGTGCAGACTGTCGAGGACCACCAGCAGGTGGTGGGTGTCGGCTGTGTGCTCAGCAACGATGTGGGCCGCTGGTTCGTGACCTCGCCGGGCCGCGTGCAGATCCGCAAGAGCACGGCGCCGCTGACGGTGGACTGCCGGCGCGACGATGCCTGGGCATTCGACCAGGTCGATCCCAAACAGAACAGCTCCAAGTGGGGCAATATCATCCTGACCGCAGGCACGGGCCAGTTCATCGACCGCAATACGGGCGCCGGTTTCGACTACCCGGCCACGCTCACGGTCATTCTGAAGCGGGGAGCGGCTGACAGCGGCCGTATGGCGCCGCCAGCCGGTAATACAGTTTATTAAGCAGCGCGGCCGATCAAGAAATTGGTCAGCAGCGGCACCGGACGGCCGGTCGCACCCTTCGCACCACCCGATTTCCACGCCGTGCCCGCGATATCCACGTGGGCCCAGGTGTATTTGCGCGTGAAGTTTTCTAGGAAGGCCGCTGCCGTGCAGGAAGCGCCGCCCGGCGAACCGATATTGGCCAGGTCGGCGAAGTTGGACTTCAGCTGTTCGTTATACAGCTCGCCGATCGGCAGGCGCCATGCGGTGTCGCTGGCGGCCTTGCCGGCGTTCAGCAGTTCCTGCGCCAGCGCGTTGTGCTTGTCGTCGTCGCGCGTGAACAGGCCGCTGTTGTGGTGGCCCAGGGCCACGATGCAGGCGCCGGTCAGGGTGGCCACGTCGATCACGGCGGCCGGGTTGAAGCGTTCGGCGTAGGTCAGCGCGTCGCACAGGATCAGGCGGCCTTCGGCATCCGTATTCAGCACTTCAATCGTCAGCCCGCTCATCGAGGTCACGATGTCGCCCGGCTTGGTGGCGCGGCCGGAAGGCATGTTCTCGCAGGCGGCCACGATGCCGATCACGTTCAGCTTCAGGTCCAGCTCACCGATCGCGCGGAAGGTGCCCAGCACGGAGCCGGCGCCGCACATATCGTATTTCATCTCATCCATGCCGGCGCCCGGTTTCAGCGAAATGCCGCCGGTGTCGAAGGTAATGCCTTTACCCACCAGCACCACCGGCGCATCCTTGGCCTTGCCGCCCATGTGCTTCAGCACGATGAATTTCGGCGGCTGCTCGGAGCCGTTGGTCACGGACAGGAAGGAGCCCATTTTCAGTGCTTCCAGCTGTTTGCGGTCCAGCACTTCCACGGTGAACTTGAAATCCTTGCCCAGCTTCTTCGCGGTGTCCGCCAGGTAGCTCGGGGTGCAGACGTTCGGCGACAGGTTGCCCAGGTCCTTGGTCAGCTGCATGCCGTTGGCAATGGCCACCGCCTGCGCCAGGGCCAGCTTGGCCTGCGCATTGTTCGGCACGGCCAGCGCCAGTTTCTTCACGCCCGCATAGGCCGGATCCTTCTTCGACTTTTGCGAATCGCTGCGGTACACGGCTTCGCGGCCGGCCTGCACCACGGTGCGGATGGCCCAGCTCACGTCGCGCTCTTTCACTTCCGCCATTGGCAGTGCGATAATGGCGTCTGCGCTGTTGATGGTGGACAGGGCCTTGATGGCCGCCGCCACGCCGCTGGAGAAGCTCTTTTCGGTGACGGCATCGTCGCTGCCCAGGCCCACCAGCAGCACGCGTTCGGCGGCCACGCCTTTCAGGCCGCGCAGCAGCAGGGTGGTGCCGGCTTTGCCGGTGATGTCGCCGGACTTCAGCGCGGCCGTGATGTCGCCGTTGACGTCCAGCGATTTAGCCGCCTGGGACAGCTTCTTGTTTTCGAAGACGCCCACAGCCACGCAGCCCGTTTTGGCCGCGGCAATGCTGTTTTTTGCGTCGAATGCTTTTATGCTAAAGTCCATTTGATTCTCCGTAGGTGTGCGTGCTGTGTGCGCGCCTGTAACTAATTACTCTCGAATTATAAACTTCGAATGATTTTTCAACGCGCCCTGAGACGCGAACTTGCCAGTTCCGCAGGGGCTACCTTCACGGTACTGTTCACCATCATCCTGACCTGGACCCTGATCCGGATCCTCGGCCAGGCTGCCGGCGGCAAGGTCGCATCGAGCGATGTTCTCGCTCTGATCGCGTTTGCATCCCTGAATTATCTGCCAACTGTGCTGATCCTCACCAGCTTTATTTCCGTGCTGATGGTGGTCACGCGCACGTACAAGGACTCGGAAATGGTGGTGTGGTTTGCCTCCGGCCAGAGCCTCACCGCGTGGATACGGCCGGTGCTGGTGTTCGGTGCGCCGCTGATCCTCATCACGGCCATGCTGGCGTTCTACGGCACGCCATGGGCCAAGCAGCGCAGCGCGGAATACGTGGAGCGCTTCGCCAAGCGCGAAGACCTGCAGAAGGTGTCGCCAGGCCAGTTCAAGGAATCTTCCTCGGCCAACCGCATCTTCTTTGTTGAAGGCACTTCGGGCCAGACCTCCTCGGTGCAGAACGTGTTCGTCAATACAGTGGATGCACGCGGCACCTCGGTCATCGTGGCGAAAGAGGGCGTGATCGATTTGGCGCCGAACGGCGAACGCTATCTGGTGCTGAACAACGGCCGCCGCTACCAGGGTACGCCGGGCCAGGCCGACTTCCAGACCATGGAGTTCGAACGCTACAGCATGCGCGTGGCGGCCCAAGTGCAGGAACTGGGCAGCGAGCTGGAAGTGAATGCGATTCCTACGGCGGCGCTGCTCAAGACGCCGGGCAATGCGGCGCGCGCCGAGCTTCTGTGGCGCATCTCGCTGCCGGTGACCTGCCTGATCCTGATGCTGCTGGCAATTCCGCTCGGCTTCGTCAACCCGCGCGCGGGCAGCTCGGCCAACCTGATCATCGCGCTGCTGATCTTCTTCACCTATAACAATACCGTGAAGGTGGTGGAAGCCAGCGTCAAACAGGGCAAGCTCGCCTTCGGCAGCGCATGGTGGCCGCTGCACCTCGCGGCCATCGTCGCCGTCGTCGTATTGTTTGCGTGGCGCCTGAACGTGAACCACCGCTTCCATCCGCGCCATATGCTGGCCTCCTTTAAACGCAAGAAGGTGGCCGCATGAAAATCCTGCAACGCTATTTCGCCGTCTCCATCCTGCAGGCGGTGGCCTTCGTGATGCTGGCCTTCCTCGGCCTGCTGGCCTTCATGGACCTGACGGGCGAGTTGCCGCGCCTGGGCAAGAACGGTTACGAGCTGCCCTATGCGCTGCTGTATGTGGTGGCTTTGGTTCCGAGCCATGTGTATGAAGTGATGCCGGTAGCGGCGCTGATCGGCACCATCTACACGATGGCGCAGTTCGCATCCACCTCGGAATTCACCATCATGCGTGCAGCCAGCATGTCCACGCGCATGGCGGGCATGATGCTGTTCAAGATCGGCGCCGTACTGGTGGTGATTACCTTTATCTTCGGCGAGCTGATTACGCCGCGCACGGCACCCTTCGCGGAGAAGCTGCGGCTCACCGGGCGTGGCGCCACCGTCTCGGCCGAATTCAAGTCCGGCCTGTGGACCAAAGACGTGATCAAGAGCGAGGGCATGACCGGAACCGTGCTGGGCTCGCGCTTCTTCAATGTGCGCGAGGTGCGCCCCGACGGCACCCTGGTCGGCGTAAAGCTCTATGAGTTCGACAACAACTTCCGCCTGCGCACTCTCACCGAAGCGAAGTCCGGCACCTTCCAGGGCAATAACCGCTGGCGCCTGGAGGAGGTGACGGAGAACATCTTCAGCAATCCGGCCCTGCTCAAGGAAGGCGCCCAGGCCACCGCCGCCAACAACTTCAACCAGGAGACCGGCCTGGTGGAGATCCGCAAGCATGCGAGCACGGACCTGATCTCCGAGATCACACCGAAGATCCTTTCGGTATCGGCCTCCGATCCGGAGAGCATGTCGGCCAATGAGCTGGCGGTGTATACGCGCCATCTGGCCGAGAACAAGCAGGGCACGGAGCGTTTCAAGATCGCTTTCTGGAAGAAGCTGTTCGATCCGCTGGCCGTTTTTGTGCTGATGGCGCTGGCGCTGCCGTTCGCCTACCTGCACACGCGCAGCGGCGGCGTGAGCCTCAAGATCTTCATCGGCATCATGATCGGCGTCAGCTTCCTGCTGGTGAACACGCTGTTCTCGCATATCGGCGTGCTGTCTTCGGTGCCCGCGATCATCACGGCCATCATGCCGAGCGTGATCTTCCTGGCGCTGGCGGTCGGCGCGCTATGGTGGGTGGAGCGGCACTGATGGGCAAGCGCGCGCTGATCCTGTTCGCGCATGGCGCGCGGGCCGCCAGCTGGGCCACGCCCTTCGAGCGCCTGTGCGACATGACGCGCGAGCGCCTGCCCGGGGTGGATGTGTCACTGGCTTTCCTGGAACTGATGTCGCCGCGCCTGCCGGAGCAGGTTGCGCTGCTGGCGGCGCAGGGAGTGGAAGAATTGACCGTGGTGCCAGTCTTCCTGGGGCAGGGCGGCCACGTGCTGCGTGACTTGCCCCAGATGCTGGATGAACTGCGCGCCGCTTATCCGCAGCTGACGATCAAAACTGCCGGCGCCGTCGGCGAGGCGCCGGAGGTGCTGCGTGCAATGACCGACTACTGCGTGTCCGCTGCATCCTGAGAATTGCCGCGGGCGTGGCTCACCATGGCCGCGATGGTTGCGCCGGGATTGTCGAACTCGCGTTGCACCGCATCGCGCAGGGCAGCGGATTCCAGCTGGTCCAGCGCGGCAGCGGATACGGCGGCCGCTTCCTCGTCGTCGCCCTGGCGCAGCAGCACTTCCAGCACCAGCCGCACTTCCTTCGCATAGTTCAGCACATAGGCCAGCAGCGCGGGCGCGGACGAAGTGCTGCCGCTCTTCGCCAGCTCCTTCACATAGGCATTCAGGCGCCGCGCCAGCGCGCCCACCCGTTCCAGCGGCTGCGAAATGTAGCGGCGGGCCAGCGCGAAGTCTTCGGCGGCCACCAGCGCGGGTAGCGCGAAATCGGCGCACTGGCGCGCGAGGCCAGGCATCTGGATGTCCATCTGCATGAACAGCTCGTGGGTGGCGCGTTCGTCGCCAAGGGCGCTGTTGATGGCGCTGATGTCGTGGAACAGCTGCACCGTGGCGCCGCCATTCAGCATGCGCGCCGTGTCGCGGTCGCGCAGCCCCTGCAGCGCGCGCCGCGCCAGCGGGAACTGTTCGCCCAGGTAGATCCAGTCGCGCAGCGCGAAGGACAGGCGCACACCCGCCATCGACGGCTCCACATTCAGTGCATTTTCGTGAAACCAGAGATGGTCGCGCAGCGCATCTTCAAAGCGCTTTTCCTCGCGCGCCTTGCGCGCGCGGTCCAAGATGTCGTGGGCTTGTCCCATACTGCCTCCTGCATGAACGAAGGCCGTATTTTAAGCTACTTGAGCGGGATGTCGCGGGCTTTCATCGCTTCGCCCAGCATCACGAGAACGGGGCCGTTGGCCGTCTCCAGGCCATGCGCCAGCTGGGCTAGCGTAATGCGTTCGATGCGCTGGTCAGGGCGGCTCACGTTTTCGATGACGAGCACCGGGGTATCTTCACGGCGGCCCTGCGCCAGCAGGCGCTGCGCGGTGGCGATGGCCTCGCGCCCGCCCATGTACTGCACCAGGGTGTCGGTGGAGGGAATCGCTACCTCATCGGTATGGCCGGGGGCGGTGCTGGACGTGAAGAAGGCCACGCTGCGGGCGATGCCGCGCTTGGTCAGTGGCTGCTTGGCGGCGGCGGCAGCGGCAACGGCGGTGGTAATGCCGGGCACCACCTCCACTTCGATGCCGTGCGCTTCCAGCGCCGTCAGCTCCTCGTCGGCGCGCCCGAACAGCATCGGGTCGCCGCCCTTGAGACGGACCACGCGCTGGTATTTGGCCGCGCAGTCGATGAGCTGCTGGTTGATGAATTCCTGCGCGGCGGAGCGCTGGCCATAGCGCTTGCCGACCGAAATCTTCACGGCATTCGGGCACAGCTCCAGCATCTGCTCCGTCACCAGCGCGTCGTACATCACCACATCGGCCTCGCCGAGAATGCGGGCGCCGCGCACAGTGATGAGATCCTGGGCGCCGGGGCCGGCGCCAACAAGCCACACCTTGCCGTACTGCCCCATCTCAGGCATCGACGCGGATCATGCCCGCCGCCACGGTTTGATGGCTTACCTCGTCGATCAGGATGAAGGCGCCGGTGGCGCGGATCGCGTCATAGGCGTCGGCCGCAAGCGGCTGCTGCACGGTCAGCGCAATCCGCGCCACGTCGTTCAGCTTCAGCGCTTCCGCCGGGTGGCGCTGCTGGGTGTTGATGTCCAGCAGGGAGTCGATCTTCGTGATTTTGGCGGCGGTCTGTTTGGTGCCATGCTTCAGCCAGTACTTGCGGCGCAGGTCCAGCGGCTCTTCGGACAGCCAGCACACGTCGGCGCTGACCTGCTTCAGCAGCTGGGCGGGCTGTTCGGCCGAAGCCAGCATATCGCCGCGCGACACGTCCACATACTCGTTCAACAGCAGGGTGATGGACTGGCCCGCAATGGCCGACTGCTGCGAGCCGTCGAAGGTCTGGATATCCTTGACGGTAGCGGTCTGCCCGGAGGGTTGCACCACCAGCTTGTCGCCCACGGCGACCTTGCCGGATTCGATGCGGCCCATATAGCCGCGGAAGTCGTTCGCCTCATGGCCGTTGTGGCGGGCCACCAGCTGCACCGGGAAGCGGAAGGGCGCGTTGTGCGATTCGTCGTACACCGTCAGCGATTCCAGCAGCTCGATCAGCGTCGGGCCCTTGTACCAGCCCATCTTCTCGCTCGGCTCCACCACATTGTCGCCGGTGAGGGCGGACAGCGGAATCGCAGTGATGTCCTTCAGGCCTAGCGTCTGCGCAAACTCCTTGTAGGCCTTGACGATGCGCTCATACACGTCCTGGTCGTAATTCACCAGGTCCATCTTGTTGACGGCCACCACCACGTGTTCGATCTGCAGCAGGTGGGCGATGGTCGAGTGCCGCTTGGTCTGGATCAGCAGGTCCACGCCGCCGTCCTCGCGCAGCTTCACTTTCGACACGTCGACCAGGATGATCACGGCATCGGCCGTGGAGGCGCCGGTCACCATATTGCGCGTGTACTGCTCGTGGCCCGGCGTGTCGGCAATAATGAACTTGCGCTTTGGCGTGGCGAAATAGCGGTAGGCCACGTCGATGGTGATGCCTTGTTCGCGCTCCGCTTCCAGGCCGTCGGTCAGCAGCGACAGGTCGATGGTGTCGCCCACGGTGCGCTTATGCTTGGCGCGCGATACGGCGGCCAGCTGGTCGGCAAAGATGCCCTTGCTGTCGAATAGCAGGCGGCCGATCAGCGTGCTCTTGCCGTCATCGACTGAGCCCGCCGTGATGAAACGAAGCAAACCGCTCTCGTTCAGATTTTCGTTCATAGCGTTCATCAGAAATAACCTGCTTTTTTACGTTTTTCCATCGAGGCTTCGGAGGTCTGGTCGTCCATCCGGGTGGCGCCGCGTTCGGTGATCTGGGTGACGGCCGTTTCCGCGATGATCGCGTCCACGTCGGCTGCATCGGAAGATACCGGGCAGGTGCAGGAAATATCGCCTACGGTGCGGAAGCGCACCACCTGGGTTTCAACCGTTTCGCCCTCGCGCGCCGGGGTCAGGTCCGTCAGCGGCACCAGCAGGCCGTTGCGCGGAATAACCTGGCGTTCGTGAGCAAAGTAGATCGACGGCAGCGCCAGTTTTTCGCGGGCGATGTACTGCCACACATCCAGCTCCGTCCAGTTCGAAATCGGGAACACGCGCATATTCTCGCCCGGGTGTACGCGGGTGTTATACAGGTCCCACAGTTCCGGGCGCTGTGCCTTCGGATCCCACTGGCCGAATTCATCGCGGAAGGAGAAGATGCGCTCCTTGGCACGGGCCTTCTCTTCGTCGCGGCGCGCGCCGCCGATGCAGGCGTCGAAGCCGTGTTCGGCGATGGTTTCCAGCAGCGTGACGGCCTGCGCCGCATTGCGCGAGTCGGTCTGCGGATTACGCAGGCGCACCGTGCCTTTCCTGATCGAGTCTTCCACCGAACCCACAATCAGGCGCTCGCCCAGCTCCGCAACGCGGCGGTCGCGGAATTCGATCACTTCGCTGAAGTTGTGGCCCGTATCGATATGCACCAGCGGGAAGGGGAATTTACCCGGGCGGAAAGCCTTCTCCGCAAGGCGCAGCAGCACCACGGAGTCCTTACCGCCCGAGAACAGCAGCGCAGGGTTGCTGCACTCCGCCGCCACTTCGCGCAGGATATGGATCGCTTCCGATTCCAGCGCGTCCAGATGGCGCGCATTCACGTTTTCTGCCAGTACACTCATATTCTTTTCCTGAAGTGGCGCTTACGCAGCCACGGATTTAATGCGAATCAGTTTGCCGTCCACCATATGCAGGCCGCATTCCTTGGAATCCGGATTCTCCCACCACCAGCGGCCGGCGCGCACGTCCTCGCCCGGCTGGATGGAACGGGTGCACGGTTCGCAGCCGATGGATGGATAGCCCTGGTCATGGAGAGCATTGTAAGGCACGCCATTGCTCCGCAGGTAGTCCCAGACATCCTGTTCCGACCACTCGGCCAGGGGGTTGAATTTCACGATGCCGTGCGCGGCGTCGTCTTCCTGCACCGCCAGCTCCGAGCGGGTGGTGGACTGGGCGCGGCGCTGGCCGGTAATCCAGGCCTTGTTGCCCGCCAGTGCACGGCTCAGCGGCTCAACCTTGCGGATGCGGCAGCATTCACGCCGCATCTCGATGCTGTCATAAAAAGCGTTCAGGCCATTCTGCGCCACATAGGCGTCCACCGCATCGGTCTGGGGACGGTAAAGGGCGATTTCGTAACCATAGTGCTCCCTGACCTTGTCCACCATCGCCAGCGTTTCCTTGTGCAGGCGGCCCGTCTCCAGCGAGAAAATACCGATCGGCAGGCGGGCTTTCAAGATCAGGTCCGTCAGCACCATGTCTTCGGCAGCGAGGCTGGAGGCGAATACGGCCGGGGTGAATTCCTGTGCGATGCGCGCCAGCGTCTGCTGCGTGTCCGCGATCAGTGTGCTCATGCCGCCTCCGCTCAGATGCCGGCGCCGGCATCTTTATGCTCGGCGCTGGCACTGCGGTGATGGCGGCGGAACAGCGGCGCCTTGGTATCCACCGAAGCCTGGTAGGTTTCGGAGAACACGGTAAGGCCCTTCAGTGCATCCTCAATGCTGCGGTCCTTGCGCGTGTCGTAGGCATCGAAGCCCACCCGCTGCATGGAAAACAGCTGGTCGCGCAGCACATCGCCGATGGCGCGCAGTTCGCCCTTGTAACCCAGGCGCATGCGCAGGTTATAGGCGATGGAATAGCCGCGGCCATCGGTGAACTTTGGGAAGTCGACCGCAATCACGCCAAAGCGCGGCAGGTCCTCGCGCAGCACTTCGGGACGCTGGTCCGGCGCCAGCCACACGCCGATATCGGAACGGGCCGACAGCGCATCGCGCTGCGCTTCCCACACGGCCAGCGGCACAATCGTTTTGCCGGCAGGGACCTCCACGGATGCCGCTTCCTGGCCCTCTGCCAGGCGCAGCAGCTGCCACTCGTTTGCCACGATGCTGCGGCCTTTGATGATTTGATCAGGCATATTCGTCCTCTCCTACCAGACGGCCGGCATCGGCAATCGGTGTTGCATATACAAAGTCCTTGAATGGCGCCACACCGAGGCGCTGCGCGGTATCGACGAAGCGCTCTTCCGGCGTGCGTTCGCGCACGTACACCTGCAGCAGGCGGTCGATCACTTCCGGCATCTGCTGCGCGGAGAATGACGGGCCGATGATCTTGCCGATGGCGGAGTGGTTGCCTTGGGCGCCGCCAATCGACACCTGATACCATTCGCTGCCATCCTTATCCACACCCAGCACGCCGATGCTGCCCACGTGGTGGTGGCCGCAGGCATTGATGCAGCCGGAGATATTCAGCTCGATATCGCCGATATCGTGCAGGAAGTCCAGGTGGTCGAAGCGCTCCGCAATCGAGGCGGCAATCGGAATCGACTTCGCGTTGGCCAGCGAGCAGAAATCGCCGCCGGGGCAGCAGATCATGTCGGTCAGCAGGCCGATATTCGGGGTGGCCAGGCCGCGCGCCTTGATCTCGGTCCACAGCGCGAACAGCTTCGACTGCTCCACGTCCGCCAGCACAATATTCTGTTCGTGCGTTACGCGCAGTTCGCTGAAGCTGTAGCGGTCCGCCAGGTCGGCCATGAAGTCCATCTGCTCGGCGGTGGCATCGCCCGGCGGCACGCCGGTCTTCTTCAGCGACAGGATCACCGCCGCGTAGCCGGGCACCTTGTGGGCCTTCACATTGCGCTTCAGCCAGTTGCCGAAAGCCTTGTTGTCCGCATGTTCCGCAGCGGGATCGATGGCCGGCAGCGCCTTGTACGCATGCGGCTGGAAGTAGGCGATGATGCGCTCCATCTCCTCCAGCGTCAGCGTCTGTTCGCTGCCTTTCAGGTCCACCCACTCTTCTTCCACCTGGCGCGTGAACTCTTCCACGCCAATGGCTTTCAGCAGGATCTTGATGCGGGCCTTGTACTTGTTGTCGCGGCGGCCGTACTGGTTATACACGCGCATAATCGCTTCGGTGTACGTCAGCAGGTGTTCGCGCGGCAGGAATTCGCGGATCACGCTGCCCAGGATAGGCGTGCGGCCCATGCCGCCGCCCACCATGACCTTGAAGCCGATTTCGCCTGCCTCGTTCTTCACCACGGTGAGGCCGATATCGTGTACGGCAATGGCAGCGCGGTCTTCCAGGGCGCCATTGATCGCCACCTTGAACTTGCGCGGCAGGGCGATAAATTCAGGATGGAAGGTGGACCACTGGCGCAGCACCTCGGCATAAGGACGCGGATCGATGATCTCGTCCGCCGCCACCCCTGCCAGTTCGTCGGAGGTCACATTGCGGATGCAATTGCCCGAGGTCTGGATGGCGTGCATCTCCACCGAAGCCAGGTCGGCCAGGATATCCGGCGTCTGCTCCAGTTCGATCCAGTTGAACTGGATGTTCTGGCGCGTTGTGAAATGGCCGTAGCCGCGGTCATATTTGCGCGCGATATGGGCGAACATGCGCATCTGCTGCGACGACAGCAGGCCGTATGGCACCGCAATACGCAGCATATAGGCATGGCGCTGCATATACAGGCCGTTCTGCAGGCGGAGTGGCAGGAACTCTTCTTCCGTCAGTTCGCCGGCGATGCGGCGCTGAACCTGGTCGCGGTACTGCGCAATCCGCTCGCGGATGATGAGGTGGTCAAATTGATCGTATTGATACATGCTGGTCCTGAAAGGCTTCCCCAAAGTAGCCCTAATAGTAATAAACTCACGCTTTATTCCAAACGACTTAGTCTTTATTTGCTTATATACGGATAGGGCATAAGCAACAGCGTAAAATACGGCTTGGGGAAGCCAACGGGACAGCAATGAATCTTCATCAACTGCGATTTGTGCGGGAAGCCGTACGCCAGAACTACAACCTGACCGACGCCGCCAAGGCCCTGTTTACCTCGCAGCCCGGGGTATCCAAAGCCATTATCGAGCTGGAAGAAGAGCTGGGCGTGGATATCTTTACCCGCCACGGCAAGCGGATCCGGGGACTGACGGAGCCGGGCAGGCTGGTGCTGGAGTCTGTCGAGCTCATCATGCAGGAGATCGACAGCCTGAAACGCATCGGCAAGGAATACGCGGCACAGGACAGCGGCAGCTTCACCATTGCCACTACCCATACCCAGGCGCGCTATACCCTGCCGAAGGTGGTGCAGGCCTTCATGCTGAAGTTCCCCAAGGTGCGCTTGTCTTTATTGCAAGGAAATCCCAAGCAGATCGCCGAGATGGTGCAGCGCGACCAGGCCGACCTGGCCATCGCCACCGAATCCATCGCCGGCATCGACGGCCTGATCACGCTGCCGTGCTACCAGTGGGAGCACGTCGTGGTGGTCACGCCCGACCACCCGCTGCTGAAATTGAAGGCAGTGACGCTGGAAGATATCTCCTCCTATCCCGTCATTACCTATGATGGCGCCTTTGCCGGCCGCAGCAAGATCGACCATGCCTTCTCGCTGCGCGGCCTGAAGCCGGACGTGCTGCTGGAAGCCATCGACGCCGACGTCATCAAAACCTATGTCGAACTGGGCATGGGCATCGGCATCATCGCCGGCATGGCTTTCGACGCCGAGCGTGACCGCGGCCTGCGCGCGATCTCGGTCGGCCACCTGTTCGGCATGAACGTGTCGCGCGTGGCCGTGAAGCAGGGCGCTTACCTGCGCTCCTATATATATACCTTTATCGAACTGCTGGCCCCAACGCTGAACCGCAAGCTCATCGAGCAGGCGATGCGCGGCGAGCAGGAACACTACGAGCTGTAATCACCATGAATCATGAAACGCTGGCGAAATATTACGCCGTCCACGCCAATCAATATGAAGGCGTCTACCTGAAACCCGAGCGCCAGGCCGAGCTGGCCGCGCTGAAGACCCGGCTGGCAGAAGTGCTGCGCGGCCATAAGGTGCTGGAAATTGCCTGCGGCACCGGCTACTGGACCGGGGCAATCGCGTCCAGCGCCACGTCAGTGCATGCCACGGACCTGAACCCGGAAATGCTGGCCCTGGCGCAGGCGAGCGGCCTGTCCGGCGTGACGTTCGCCCAGGCCGATGCCTTCGACCTGCCCGCGGCACTCGGCACCTACACGGCTGTATTCGCCGGTTTCTGGTGGTCGCACGTCAAAAAGGAAGAGCAGGATGCCTTCCTCGCGCAACTGCGTGCAAAACTCGGCAAGGACGTGCTTCTGGTCCTGATGGACAACTGCTATGTGGACGGCAGCAGCCTGCCGATCGCCCGCACGGACACGGAAGGCAACACCTACCAGTTTCGTGACACGGTCGGCGGCGAACGTTTCGAAATTGTGAAAAATTTCCTGAGCGATTCCCAGCTGCGCAAGAAAATGGCCGACCGCGTACGCGAGATCCGCATCGAACGCTCCCGCTATTACTGGCTTCTGAGCTGCCGTCTCAAATAAGTCGCTGCAGAAAAGCAACAACTTGCTGATGTCATATTGTTGAAGTATTTGCCGGGCACACTATGCCCCGGTAGATCCAAGGCGATCACTAAGTCCTTAAACTTCAAGAAACGAGATCATCAAGTGAAAAAAATTACTCTGGCAGCACTGGTTATGGGCGCTTTCGCCGCTTCGGCACAGGCGCAATCGAATGTTACGATTTATGGCGTGGTGGACGCTGGTATCGTCCGTGAAAGCGGCGGCGTTGCAGGCGATGTGACCAAGGTAACCAGCGGCATCGGCAGCCAGTCACGTATCGGTTTCCGCGGCACGGAAGATCTGGGTGGCGGCCTGTCCGCCATTTTCACCCTGGAATCCGGCTACCGCCTGGACGACGGCTCCCTGGATAACAGCAACAGTGCACTGTTCAACCGCCAGGCCTTGGTTGGCCTGAAGAGCAAGGAACTGGGCACCCTGACTCTCGGCCGCCAGTACAACCCGCTGTATAACGCCCTGAGCCAGGTTGGCGACCCGTTCGGCGCCGGCTATGCAGGCAACTCGAAGAACCTGTTCCCAACCGGCGGCGTGAACACCCGCGTCAGCAACGCCGTGGTGTACTCCACCCCATCGGCATCGGGCTTCTCCGCAGACGTGCTGTACGGCCTGGGCGAGCAGCCGGGTGACAACACCGCCGCACGCCAGTTCTCCATCGGCCTGAACTACGCACAAGGCCCGCTGAACGCGCGCCTGGTATACAACAACCGCAACAACGACACCATCGCTTCCGGCACCACCCCGGCAGCCCAGCGCGAAGATGGCAAGAACACCCTGTTCGCCATCAACTATGACTTCAAGGTTGTGAAAGCCTTCTTCGCCTACGAGGCAGACAAGGGCCTGAACAGCGCACCGCTGCCAGTGGCAAATGCCTACGGCTACAAAGTGGCGCCTAAAGCATCGACCGACGGCGCTGAAGCCCTGGTCGGCCTGACCGCCCCGCTGGGCAACGGCACCCTGATGGCTTCCTACATCAACAAGAACGACAAGACCGTGAACAACCAGGACGCCACCCAGTGGGCGCTCGGTTACTCCTACGCCCTGTCGAAGCGCACCACCACCTATGTGGCGTACGCGAAGATCAAGAACAAGAACGGTGCCGGCTACACCGTGGGCAACAACAACGAAGCCGGCAGCGGCGACAGCGCCTTCAACCTGGGCATTCGTCACGCGTTCTAAGCAAGTCTGATGCGAGGGCGCCTTGGAGGGCGTCTGACTTTGGTGCCGTCCGGTGCGAACCGGGCGGCATTTTTTTATGAAAATTGCCGCGCGATGAGCGGCAACAGCTGTGCGAAGAACACAGCGCTGATGATCCACATGAGCATTCTGGATTGCCGCGCTTCGAAGTAAGCCTTCTGCGCCTCGATTTGCGTTCTGAGCGATTCGATATCCGTCTTGGTTGCCATGGTTTCCTGAATGACTTTTACGGCAAGCTTCAGATCGGCTACATCCTGCTCCACTTTTGCGAGCCTGTTTTCCATCTTTCCATCATAGTCCGGTTTGCGGATTCCACTCATGTTGGATGATCCTTTCCTGGAAAAGTTCCCGGCAGCGGCAGCCGGATATGAATGCTGGTGCCGGCCGCGCTGCCGCTGATATCGATCTCGCCGCGCAGCGCCTGCACCCGCTCGCGCATGCCGAGCAGGCCGAAGGACGAACCTTTCCTGAAATCCGCGGGCCGGATACCGCGCCCGTCATCCTCTATATCGATATGCAGCGCCCCGGCCTCGCGCCGCAGCATCACATGCACGCTCTCTGCCGCCGCATGCCGCGCCACATTGGTCAGCGACTCCTGCACAATGCGATACACCGCCGTGCTGAAATAGGCATCGAACTGCAGCCCGGCTTCCTGCGCATCGAGCAGGCAGGTAATGCCGTGCCGCTGCTCGAACTCATCGCGCAACGCCCCCAGCGCGAAATACAGTCCGCCTTCGTCGAGCGCGAGCGGCCGCAGGTTGCTGGCGATGCGCCGCAGCGACACGATGGCCGACAGCAGGCGCCGGTCCATGCCTTCGAGCTGTTCGCGTACGCCCGGTTCACGCGCATCGCGCTGCATCAGCAGGTTCACGTCCACCCGCAGCGTTGCGAGCAGCTGGCCAAGGTCATCGTGCAGCTCGCGCGCGATGAAGGCGCGTTCATCTTCACGGATCGATTCAATGGCATGGTCGGTCGAGCGCCGGCCTGCAGCGCGCACCTGGGGCGCGGGCCGGGAACGGCGGAACAGTCGGAACGCACGCATGAGAGCCTCCCCGGGCTGCGGCACGGGCAGCCCTGAAAAGACCGTAATACAGGCAGCGCGAGGGGAATTGAGATGGCGCAGAGCCCGCGCGATGGCGGGCTCCGGCGGGGAATTACATCTGCTTGAACAGGTGCAGGAAGGAGCGGCTCACTTCAAGCTTGTCCGGGCGGCCCTTGATCATGACCAGGTGGCGGCCGCGAATGTCGCGCGTCACGCCTTCAATGGCGTTCACATTCACCAGCGTGGCGCGGTGAATCTGCCAGAACAGGGCAGGGTCAAGCTCATCGGCCAGGTCGCGCACCGGCTTGCGGATCAGCGCTTCGAACTTGTCGGTCTGCACGCAGGTATATTTTTCGTCCGAGCGGAAGAACAGGATCTCCTCCACCGGAATCATGCGCAGGTCCTGGCCGATGCTGGCCTGGATCCATTGCAGGAACTTCGGCTTCGGCGTGGCGATCTTTTCGGCCAGCTGCGACAGCATGGCGGTGACGCTTGCGTTCACATCGCCGCCCGCCGGCACTTCCTTGCGGTTCTTCAGGCGTTCAACGGTAACCTTCAGGCGTTCCGGCTCCGGCGGTTTCAGCACATAGTCCACGGCGCCGCGTTCGAAGGCCTCCACTGCATAGGCATCGTAAGCGGTCACGAACACGATCTGGCTCTTGTTGCCGATTTCGGCCGCAGCCTCCATGCCGGTTTTGCCTGGCATGCGGATATCGAGGAAGGTGTAGTCCGGCTTCAGCTCATCGACCAGCTCGATCGCTTCTTCGCCGTTCTTGGCCTCGCCCACTATTTCAAGCTCCGGCCACACCTGGCCCAGGCGCATGCGCAACTGGTCGCGCATCAATCGTTCATCATCAGCAAGAATGGCAGTAGGCATGGCGCAAAAGGTGTTAAAAACAGAAGCTAATTATTCAATGAATCGGCGCGGGAAGCAATCTATTCATGCAGGCTGGGTGGTAGCCAGCTGATAGGGCACTTCGATGATCGCGATCACGCCGCTTGGGCTATTCGGTTCGATGGTCAGCTTGCCCTGGTCGCCGTGCAGAAGTTTCAGGCGCTCGCGAATCGTCATCAGGCCAAGGCCGGTGCCGTCGCTCGGCTTTGCGCCGAAGCCGAGGCCATCGTCGGTCACGGTCACGCGCAGCTTGCTGTGTGCCACGTCTGCGCGTACTTTCAGCGTGCCGCCTTCCGGCTTGCCTTCAAGGCCGTGCTTGATTGCGTTTTCCACCATCGACTGCAGCATCATGGGTGGGAAGGCTGCGCTGCGCAGGCCGTCCGGAATCTCGAAGTCGATGGTCAGGCGCTCTTCCATGCGCATTTTCAGGAGCGCGAGGTAGGCCACCACCATATCGGCCTCGCGGCCCAGATTCGTGATCAGCGCGTTGTCGCGCATTTGCGGCAGCACGGCGCGCAGGTATTTGATCAGGCTGCGCTGCATGGCTGAAGCGCGCGGCGGATCGGTCTCGATCAGGTGTTCAACGGAAGCCAGGGTATTGAACAGGAAGTGCGGCTCCACCTGGGCCTGCATCATCTGCATCTTGGCTTCGCTCAGCTGGCGCTGCATGGATTCGCGTTCCGCGTTCGCATTGGCCGACTGGGTTTCAGCCTCCGCCTTCTTCTTGCCGCCCACCAGGGCCTTCATCGCAAACAGGGCCAGCACCAGCAGGGTAACGAAGCTCTGGAACCAGGTGGAAGCCTGTTTGTGATAACGCGACACTTTTTCTTCCGCAGCGTTATCAACCGCCTCTTCCAGCGCATTCGACAGTTCTTCGCCAATCTGCGGCGGCAGCTCGATGTGGACTTCTTCGCCAGGCAGGGCGGGCAGGGCCGGTTTTGCTGCCTTGGCAGGCGGTGCTGCAGGAGCAGCCGGTGCCGCAGGGGCGGCCGGCGCTGCCGGAGCGGCTTCGGCTGCCTCGGCAGCATCCGGCGCGCCCGGGACTTCGCCATCCGGCGGTGCTGCGGGCTCCTCGTGCGGGCTGCCCATCTCAGCCGGCGGCGGCACCGGCTCCTTCTCCTTGCGCACTTTGCCGCGCGGATTGAAGTGGATGCCGCTGTCATCGATGACGATATTGGTATCGGCGCTGCCGGACTGGCGCTTGTGCGATTTGATAACAATATCTTCGTCCGGGCTGGAGGAGAACAGCTCATCCTGCAGGATCGACGCGGCAATCATGGCCAATGCGGCAAACAGGAAGAACTTCCACCAGGACAACTGGGTTACCCAAACCGCAGTCCGGTCGAAGGCCTTATGGAGCCAGGCAAGGACCATCTTCAGTGTTTCTTGAGCTTTCGGCGTCGGGAACATGCAATTCTTTCGGTAAAGCTATTTGATGAGCGTACTTTACGTGCCGGAGGCCAGTTACGCCACCCGGGTGCGACAGTCTGCAAAAAGAGGGGATTGAAACGCAAAAAGGGGTTGACGCTCTTCGTGCCGGGCGGCATAATCTCGTTTCTCTGCTTCGCGAACACAACGCTTCGTGACCTGAAACAGGATCAGCAGGATCTTTAAAAATTAACAGTCGATAAGTGTGGGCGTTTGAAGAAGTGCACGAGGTTTAGGCCTCGATGCTCAAATTATTTAAACGCTCA